>Ga0265327_10000005_pt1 | contig 790146 bp, 709 predicted proteins | sample 41621metaG_FD_202089 | JGI IMG/M metagenome (GOLD analysis project Ga0265327, IMG submission 202089) | Rhizosphere microbial communities from Carex aquatilis grown in University of Washington, Seatle, WA, United States - 4-16-21 metaG | ecosystem: Host-associated > Plants > Roots >...
GTGAGGAAGTAGAGCGTGGCCAGGTATTGTGCAAACCGGGCACCATCAAGCCACATACCAAGTTTGATGCGGAAGTGTATGTACTGAGCAAGGAAGAAGGCGGTCGTCATACGCCGTTCTTCAAAGGATACCGCCCGCAGTTTTACTTCCGTACGACAGACGTGACGGGCGAGATTGAATTGCCGGCCGGTGTCGAGATGGTGATGCCGGGTGATAACATCCAGATGAAAGTAACGCTGATCAACCCGATTGCGATGGAAGAAGGGTTGCGCTTTGCGATTCGTGAAGGCGGCCGTACGGTCGGCGCCGGTGTGGTGGCAAAGATTATTGAGTGATGTAAAAAAGTAGGGGCAATTCATGAATTGCCCCTACAAGTATTTTGATAAGGCGCGGAGTTGTAGGCCAGTAGTTCAGTTGGTAGAGCGTCGGTCTCCAAAACCGAATGTCGGGGGTTCGAGTCCCTCCTGGCCTGCCATCATTTGATTCGATTGAAAAAGTTAATTGAATAACAGGTTAAAGAAGTACGTGAATACAAGTGTAGAAGTACAAACACCCGCTACAAACGTTTTTGATGTAGTGAAGTGGGTATTATCGGTCGCGCTGGTCGCGGGTGGTATCTATGCCTACTACCACTTTGACCAGTATCCGGTGTTGTATCGGGTATTGGCGTTAATTCCTGTTGTCATTGTCGCCATGTTAATCGCGGTGTGGACACAAGGTGGTGCGGCTTTTTGGGATTTGGTAAAGCAGGCGCGACTGGAAGTGTACAAAGTAGTGTGGCCTACGCGTCAGGAGACGACGCAAACCACGATGATCGTGCTGTTAGTCGTTTTTGTTATTGCATTAATCTTGTGGTTGCTGGATATGTTTATTGGTTGGCTTGCGTCGATCATTATTGGTTAGGATCATCTAATGTCTAAACGTTGGTTTGTAGTGCACGCTTACTCTGGCTTCGAGAAGAAAGTAATTTCTTCCTTGAAGGAGCGAATCGCTTTGGCGGGCATGCAGGATCGTTTTGGTGAAATTCTGGTGCCAACGGAGGAAGTGATTGAGATGCGCGCAGGGCAGAAGCGTAAAAGCGAGCGCAAATTTTTCCCCGGTTATGTATTGGTGCAAATGGAACTGGATGACACAACCTGGCATCTGGTGAAAGAAACGCCACGCGTGATGGGTTTTATTGGTGGTAAAGCCGATAAGCCATCACCTATTACGGATAAAGAGGCTGAAGCTATTCTTCAGCGCATGCAAGATGGTTCGGAAGCGCCGAAACATAAAACCTTGTTTGAGCCGGGCGAAATGGTGCGTGTCATCGATGGTCCATTTAATGATTTCAGCGGTGTCGTGGAAGACGTGAACTACGACAAGAGCCGTTTGCGTGTGGCCGTGTTAATTTTCGGTCGTTCAACGCCGGTTGAACTGGATTTTGGTCAGGTCGAGAAAGCCTGATCGTTAAAGTATTTTCTTGTTATGACTGGTTTTAGCAACCGTTTATAACAAGAAATAAGGTGCAAATCAGGAAAGTGGTGCTACATAGTAGAGCGCTTGTTTGATTTGCGGGGAGCCAGAGAAGGAATATTTGCCGATATTCCAGAGGCGCTACAACCCAACAGTGGAGAAACACAATGGCAAAAAAAGTTGATGCGTATATCAAATTACAGGTGCCGGCAGGCAAGGCGAATCCCAGCCCTCCGGTAGGTCCAGCGCTCGGTCAGCGCGGTGTTAACATCATGGAATTCTGCAAGGCCTTCAATGCCCAGACCCAGGGTATCGAGCCTGGCTTGCCAATTCCGGTAGTGATTACCGTTTATAGCGACAAGAGTTTCACCTTTGTTAAAAAGTCTCCGCCAGCTTCCGTGTTGTTGCGTAAAGCGGCGGGCATCGAGAAAGGTAGCAGCACACCAAACTCAGCAAAAGTGGGCAAAGTCACCCGCAAGCAGCTTGAAGAAATTGCCAAAACCAAAGAGGCAGACCTGACAGCAGCCGATATGGATGCTGCGGTGCGTACTATCGCAGGCAGTGCACGCAGTGCCGGCATTAATGTGGAGGGTGTATAACATGGCCAAGCCCAGCAAACGTGTAAAAGCTTTCCGTGAAAAAGTACAGCCCGGCAAGCAATACCCTATTAGTGAAGCAGTTTCTATCCTGAAAGAATTTGCCACACTGAAATTTTCAGAAACAGTTGATGTTGCAATCAATCTTGGTATTGATGTTCGCAAGTCTGATCAAACGGTTCGCGGTGCGACAACCTTGCCACACGGCTCAGGTAAAAGTGTTCGCGTAGCGGTGTTTACTGCAGGCAACAATGCGGATGCAGCAAAAGCGGCTGGCGCAGAATTTGTCGGTATGGATGACCTTGCTGCCCAGGTCAAAGGCGGCATGATGGATTTCGATGTGGTGATTGCTTCTCCTGATGCAATGCGTGTAGTTGGTCAGTTGGGTCAAGTGCTCGGTCCTCGCGGCCTGATGCCAAATCCGAAGACCGGAACGGTAACGCCTGATGTAGCGGGAGCCGTGAAGAATGCAAAAGCAGGCCAGGTACGTTTCCGTGCAGATAAAGCCGGTATTGTGCATGGCGGCATAGGCAAAATTAATTTTGATGCGAAAGCAATTAAGGAAAACCTGGAAGCGTTGTTGGTGGACTTGAAAAAAGTGAAGCCCGCTTCTGCAAAAGGTATTTATATGAAGAAGATCACGATCTCGACCACGATGGGTCCCGGGATTGTGATTGATCAGGCTTCTCTCGAAGCTTGATCAGGAAAGACTTTGGGGTGTGAGTGCCGTTAGTTCGGTACTCGACCTATCAAAGACCGCAGGTGTGTTTGTAGTGGTTGTTTGATTACAAATGCTTAAGCCACAGGAACTTGAAAAAGTGTTGTGAGCCTGCGCAGAGGGTGAGCCCGATCAGTATCAAGCTGGATACTGAACCGATCTCTGAATGAAACAGTGATTATTCCAGAGGAGTATCTATGGTATTAGCACTAGAAGACAAAAAAGCGATAGTTGCTGAAGTAAATGAAGCGGCGAGTCGCGCACTGTCATTGGTCGTTGCGGATTCTCGCGGCATACCGGTGGCAGATCTGACAGCACTGCGTAAACAAGCGCGTGAAGCCAAGGTCACCTTGCGTGTTGTGCGCAATACACTGGCTCGACGCGCTGTGGCAGGTACTGAATTTGAATGCGCACAGGATTCCTTCAAAGGACCTTCCTTGTTGGCGTTTTCAATGGAAGACCCTGCAGCCGCTGCACGTCTCTTCAAAGCATTTGCAAAAGCAAATGAAAAATTTGAGGTGCGTGCGCTGGTGTTTGGCGGTCAATTAATGGGTGGTGACAAAATTGATGTATTGGCCACCATGCCGACTCGTGAGCAAGCGCTGGGTATGTTTGCGCGCGTATTGCTTGAAGTACCGACCAAATTTGCACGCGCTTTGGCAGCTGTTCGCGATCAACGCGAACCGCCACAAGCCGCTGCTTAACACAACCTTTTAATTTTTAAATTTATTGAGCTAGGAGAAAACACATGGCTATTTCCAAAGAAGATATTTTAGGTGCAGTTGAAAAAATGAGCGTGATGGAGCTCGTTGAGCTGATCAAGGCAGTTGAAGAGAAGTTTGGTGTAAGTGCTGCGGCGCAAGTAGCGGTTGCTGCTGCTGCGGGCCCTGCAGCTGCTGCTGAAGAGAAAACAGAGTTTACCGTCGTTTTGAAAGTGGCGGGCGATAAGAAAGTAAACGTGATTAAAGCCGTTCGTGAAATCACTGGTCTTGGTTTGAAAGAAGCCAAAGACATGGTAGATGGCGCGCCTTCAACGGTGAAAGAAGGTATTTCCAAAGCCGATGCTGAAAAAGCCAAGAAATCACTCGAGGAAGCAGGCGCTACGGTTGAATTGAAATAATTCATACACCGTAACGATCTGAAAATTCGTTTGTAGTTTGGCTGTGTAGCTTGGTTAATAGTTTGGTGAAAGTAAGTAGTAATGGGTAGTAAACAGACTGGTGGCGTGAGTCACCAGTCTTTCTCTATTGTTTGGTCAACAAGTGAGTCAAACAATAGTTCGTTGATATATTTGCTGGGAAGGTGACTGATGGCTTATTCATACACTGAAAAGAAACGCATTCGTAAAGACTTTCGTAAACTGCCGGATGTGATGGAATTGCCCTACATGTTGGCAATCCAGCTGGACTCCTACGCAAAGTTTACGCAAGCAGGTCTGGTGTTAAATGATCGTGAGGATGTCGGTTTGCACGCGGCATTCAAATCTGTATTCCCGATTGTCAGCTATTCCGGCAATGCGGCTTTGGAATATGTTGATTACGCGTTGGGTGAACCCGCCTTTGATGTACCCGAGTGCCAATTACGAGGAGCCACTTATGCGGCACCTCTGCGCGTCAAAGTACGTTTGATTATTTACGATAAAGAGTCATCCAACCGCGCCATTAAGGATATTAAGGAACAGGAAGTGTACATGGGCGAGATTCCGCTCATGACCGAAACCGGTACCTTTGTGATCAACGGCACCGAGCGTGTCGTCGTGTCACAGTTGCATCGTTCACCCGGTGTATTTTTTGATCACGACAAAGGGAAAACCCATTCTTCAGGCAAGTTGTTATACAACGCTCGCATTATTCCTTATCGTGGGTCCTGGCTGGATTTCGAATTCGATCCCAAGGATCTGGTTTATGTGCGTATCGATCGTCGCCGTAAATTACCGGCCACTATCTTGTTGCGTGCATTGGGTTTCAGTTCTGAAGAAATGTTGGCGATGTTTTTTGAGAACGATACCTTCTACGTCAATGATGAAGGCAATTATGAATTGGAGTTGGTTCCTATTCGTTTGCGTGGTGAAGTGCCGACTTTTGATATTACGGACAGCAAAGGGAACGTGATTGTGGAAGAAGGTCGTCGTATCACGGCGCGCCACATTCGCTTGTTGGAGAAATCCGGTCTGGAGCGCCTGTCGGTTCCTACCGAATATTTGTATGGCCGTTCGCTTGCCAAATCGGTCGTGAATGAAAAAACCGGTGAAGTCATTTTTGAATGTAACGCTGAAATCACTGATGCGGTGTTGAAAAAATTGGCAGAGCTGGGCATCAAACAAATTGAAACCTTGTACACCAACGATCTGGATTGCGGCGCATTTATTTCCGAAACCTTGCGTAGTGATCCAAGCAAAACACGCTTGGAAGCATTGGTAGAAATTTATCGCATGATGCGTCCGGGTGAACCACCCACCAAGGAATCAGCAGAAAATTTATTCCAGAATTTATTTTTTGCTCCTGAGCGTTATGACATGTCGATTGTGGGACGCATGAAATTTAATCGCCGTCTCGGTCGTGAAGCCGTCGAAGGCTCCGGCATTCTCAGCAATGATGACATCGTCGATGTATTGAAAACCTTGATTGCGATTCGCAATGGTTCCGGTGTGGTCGATGATATTGACCACTTGGGAAATCGTCGCGTGCGTTCCGTTGGTGAGATGGCGGAGAATCAGTTCCGTGTCGGCCTCGTACGTGTTGAGCGTGCCGTGAAAGAACGTTTATCAATGGCAGAATCAGAAGGTTTGATGCCGCAGGATTTGATCAACGCGAAACCCGTTGCAGCAGCCGTGAAAGAATTTTTTGGTTCCAGCCAGTTGTCGCAGTTTATGGATCAAAACAATCCATTGTCCGAGATTACACACAAACGCCGCGTTTCCGCTTTGGGACCCGGTGGTTTAACTCGTGAGCGTGCCGGTTTTGAAGTACGTGACGTGCATCCGACGCATTACGGTCGTGTGTGTCCGATTGAAACACCCGAAGGTCCGAACATTGGTTTGATTAACTCGCTCGCGACTTATGCACGCACCAATGAGTACGGTTTCCTTGAAACGCCGTATCGCAAAGTGACCGACGCGAAAGTAACGGATGAAATTGAATTCCTGTCAGCCATTAATGAATCAGAGTATGTGATCGCGCAGGCTTCTGCAGCCGTCGATAAAAACGGCAAGCTGAAAGAAGATCTGGTAGCAGTACGTTTCCGCAACGAATTTACGGTGAAAGTGCCATCCGATGTTCAGTATATGGATGTGTCTCCGCGTCAGGTCGTTTCTGTTGCGGCGTCATTGATTCCTTTCCTTGAGCATGATGATGCGAACCGCGCCTTGATGGGCTCGAACATGCAACGCCAGGCCGTTCCTACACTGAAAGCGCAGAAGCCTTTGGTGGGAACCGGTATGGAACGCAACGTAGCGTCAGATTCCGGCGTGTGCGTGGTGGCTCGTCGTGGCGGTGTGATCGATAGCGTTGACGCCGGTCGTATTGTGTTGCGCGTCAATGACAGGGAAGTAGAGCGTGGCGATGCCGGTGTGGATATTTATAACCTGGTGAAATACACGCGTTCTAACCAGAACACTTGTATCAACCAACGCACCATCGTGCAACAAGGTGACGTGGTTGAGAAAGGTGACATCCTGGCCGATGGTCCTTCGGTGGATCTGGGTGAATTGGCGCTGGGTCAAAACATGCGCATCGCTTTCATGCCGTGGAATGGTTACAACTTCGAAGATTCGATTTTGATTTCCGAGCGCGTGGTGCGTGAAGATCGTTTCACCACGATTCATATTCAGGAATTAACCTGTATTGCTCGCGACACCAAGTTGGGCACCGAAGAAATCACGGCGGATATTCCTAACGTCGGTGAAAGCGCACTCGCCAAACTGGATGACTCCGGTATTGTTTATATCGGTGCCGAAGTGAGCCCGGGCGACATCCTGGTTGGTAAAGTGACTCCGAAAGGCGAAACACAACTGACCCCGGAAGAAAAATTATTGCGTGCGATTTTTGGTGAGAAAGCCTCGGATGTGAAAGACACCTCCTTGCGCGTTCCCAACGCCACGAAAGGCACAGTGATTGATGTGCAGGTGTTTACGCGTGATGGTTTGCAAAAAGACCAGCGTGCTATGCAGATCGAACAAAAAATGTTAAGTGATTATCGTCGCGACCTGGATGAAGAATATCGCATCATGGAAGCGGCAACGATCGAACGTTTGCGCAGTGCATTGAAAGGCAAAGAAGTCAGCGGTGGTGCCGGTATTAAAAAAGGCACCAAGCTCGGCAACGAAGAAATGGACGGATTAAAAACCGATGATTTCTTCAAGTTGCGTATGACGGACAGCGCGCTCAATGATCAAATTGAGAAGGCGGATGCACAGTTGGCGGAACGTCGCAAAATCCTGGATGAGAAGTTCGACAACAAGAAACGCAAACTGACTGGCGGTGATGATCTGGCGCCGGGCGTACTTAAAATTGTCAAAGTGTATCTGGCGGTTAAACGTCGCGTACAACCGGGCGACAAGATGGCGGGTCGTCACGGTAACAAGGGTGTTATCTCGGTGATCATGCCGGTGGAAGACATGCCCTATGACAAAAATGGTGAGCCGGTAGATATCGTATTGAATCCACTCGGTGTGCCTTCACGTATGAACGTGGGTCAAGTATTGGAAGTGCATTTAGGCTTGGCAGCAAAAGGTCTGGGCGAAAAAATTGATCGCATGATACGTGCACAAAAAGCGGCGCCGGAAGTTCGCAAATTCCTGCAGCAAATTTACAGTGCGGGTGAAATGGAAGGCGAAGATGTTTCTTCCCTTTCGGATGCGGAAATCCTGGCACTTGCAGATAACTTGCGCGAAGGCGTGCCGATGGCGACACCGGTTTTTGATGGCGCGAAAGAAAGCGAAATCAAAACGCTGTTGAAATTGGCTGACATGCCTGAGAGTGGTCAGATGACTTTGTATGACGGACGCAGTGGTGATGCATTTGAGCGTCCGGTCACTGTCGGTTACATGTACATGCTGAAGTTGAACCATTTGGTTGATGACAAGATGCATGCGCGTTCAACCGGTTCTTACAGCCTGGTGACGCAACAACCGCTCGGTGGTAAAGCGCAATTTGGTGGACAACGTTTTGGTGAGATGGAAGTGTGGGCGCTCGAAGCTTATGGCGCTGCCTACACCTTGCAGGAAATGTTGACCGTGAAATCCGATGACGTCGGTGGCCGTACCAAGATGTACAAAAACATCGTGGATGGCGACCATCGTATGGAACCCGGCATGCCAGAATCCTTCAATGTGCTCGTGAAGGAAATTCGCTCGCTCGGTATTGATATCGATTTGGACGTTGAGTAATTACTCATACACTTTATTTCGCTAACGCGGAGGAATTCCCTTGAAAGATTTATTGAACCTGCTCAAGAACCAAGGACCAAACGACGAGTTTGACACTATACGTATTGGTTTGGCTTCGCCGGACATGATTCGTTCATGGTCTTACGGCGAAGTGAAAAAACCGGAAACCATCAACTACCGGACATTCAAACCGGAGCGTGATGGTTTGTTCTGCGCGAAAATTTTCGGGCCTGTGAAAGACTACGAATGTTTGTGCGGCAAGTACAAACGTTTGAAACATCGCGGTGTGATTTGTGAGAAGTGCGGTGTAGAAGTGGCGCTGGCGCGTGTGCGTCGCGAGCGTATGGGCCATATCGAATTGGCAAGCCCGGTTGCGCACATCTGGTTTTTGAAATCACTGCCGTCACGGATTGGTTTGATGTTGGCAATGACACTGCGCGACATTGAACGCGTGTTGTACTTTGAATCTTTTGTGGTGACTGATCCCGGTATGACCACGCTGGAAAAAGGCCAGATGCTCACTGACGAGGAATACTTCCAGGCGATGGAAGAATTCGGTGATGATTTCGAAGCGAAAATGGGCGCGGAAGCGATCCAGGCCTTGATGCGCGACATTAACCTGGAAGCAGAAATTGCCTGGTTGCGCGAAGAAATTCCCAACACCGGTTCTGAAACCAAACTGAAAAAATATTCCAAACGCCTGAAGCTGTTAGAGGGTTTCCTGAGTTCCGGTAACAAGCCGGAATGGATGGTGCTGGAAGTGTTGCCGGTGTTGCCGCCGGATCTGCGTCCACTGGTTCCATTGGACGGTGGTCGTTTCGCCACTTCCGATTTGAATGATTTGTATCGTCGCGTCATTAACCGTAACAACCGTTTGCGTCGCCTGCTGGATTTGAACGCGCCGGATATTATCGTGCGCAACGAAAAACGTATGTTGCAGGAATCCGTGGATGCGTTGTTGGACAACGGTCGTCGCGGTCGTGCGATCACTGGTTCAAACAAACGTCCGTTGAAATCACTGGCGGATATGATCAAGGGTAAACAAGGCCGCTTCCGTCAAAACTTGCTCGGCAAGCGCGTGGATTACTCCGGTCGTTCCGTGATCGTGGTGGGCCCGACCTTGCGCCTGCATCAATGCGGTCTGCCCAAGAAAATGGCGCTCGAATTATTCAAACCCTTTATTTTTGGCAAACTCGAATTACGTGGTCTTGCCACAACAATCAAAGCGGCCAAGAAAATGGTCGAGCGTGAAGAAAGTGAAGTGTGGGATATTCTTGATGAAGTAATTCGCGAACATCCGGTGTTACTGAACCGCGCACCAACACTGCATAGACTGGGTATCCAGGCCTTTGAACCGGTATTGATTGAAGGGAAGGCGATTCAATTGCATCCACTGGTGTGTACGGCATTCAACGCGGACTTCGACGGCGACCAAATGGCCGTTCACGTTCCGTTAACCATCGAAGCGCAATTAGAAGCACGCGCGCTGATGATGTCGACTAACAACATTCTGTCACCTGCTAACGGTGAGCCGATTATTGTTCCGTCACAAGACGTGGTATTGGGTTTGTACTACATGACTCGCGAACGCGTGAATGCCAAAGGCGAAGGCATGATTTTTTCAGATACGAAAGAAATCAGCCGTGCGTTTTATGGAAAACAAATTGATTTGCAAGCGCGTATCAAAGTACGTCTTACCGAGTTTGTTAACCAGGATACGGGGGAGACGATTGAGTCCACCGGCATACGTGAGACAACGGTTGGTCGCGCACTGCTGTGGGATATCGTACCGAAAGGTCTGCCTTTCTCGCTGGTGAATCAGGCGATGACGAAGAAAGCGATCTCGCGCATCATCAACCAGTGCTATCGCATGGTGGGTTTGAAAGCGACGGTGATTTTCTGTGACAAATTGATGTACACCGGTTTTGATTTCTCTACTAAATCCGGTTGCTCGATTGGGGTGGATGATTTTGTAATTCCTGTCGAAAAAGCGGACATTATCGGCAAAGCCGAGCAAGAAGTGAAAGATATTGAAAGCCAATTTTCTTCCGGCTTGGTAACACAAGGTGAGAAGTACAACAAAGTGGTTGATATCTGGTCTCGTGCGAATGACCAGGTCGGTAAGCGCATGATGGAAGGTATTTCCAAAGTGAAAGTAAAAAATCGCAAAGGTGAAATGGAAGAACAGGCTTCTTTCAATTCTGTGTTTGTGATGGCGGACTCAGGCGCTCGCGGTTCTGCAGCACAGATTCGCCAGCTCGCCGGTATGCGGGGTTTGATGGCGCGTCCAGACGGCTCGATCATTGAAACACCGATCACCGCGAACTTCCGAGAAGGGCTGAACGTATTGCAATACTTTATTTCAACGCACGGTGCGCGCAAAGGCTTGGCGGATACTGCGTTGAAAACAGCAAACTCCGGTTACTTGACACGTCGTTTGGTGGATGTATCGCAAGATCTGGTCGTAACGCAACAGGATTGCGGTACTGCGGAAGGCTTGACCATGACGCCGGTTATTGAAGGTGGCGACATCATTGAAAGTCTGGGTGATCGCATCCTGGGTCGAGTGGTGGCTCGCGATGTAGTGAAACCCGGTACAACCGATGTAGTGGTTCCTGCCGGCACCATGATCAATGAAAAATGGGTTGTTGATATTGAGAAAATGGGTATCGACGAAATTATTGTGCGTTCACCGATTACTTGTGAAGTGCCGCACGGTATCTGTCGTGAATGTTACGGTCGCGATCTGGCGCGGGGTCACAAGATCAACGTCGGTGAAGCGATTGGTGTCATGGCGGCACAATCGATTGGTGAACCGGGCACGCAGCTTACTATGCGCACCTTCCATATTGGTGGCGCTGCATCGAGAGCGTCAGCGGCAGATAGCATTCAGGTCAAACTGGGTGGAACGGTTCGTTTGCACAACATGAAACTGGTGGAGCGCGAAGCAGGCGGCAGTGTGATTACCTCCCGTTCTGGTGAATTGTCGATCGCGGATGAAAACGGTCGCGAACGTGAACGCTACAAATTGCCTTACGGTGCTGTGTTAAATGTTAAAGATGGCGCGGTGGTGAAAGGTGGGGATATTGTGGCGAAGTGGGATCCACACACACACCCGATCGTCAGCGAAGTGGCCGGTCGTGTGGCGTTCAGTGGTATGGAAGAAGGATTGAGCGTTCGTCATCAAACGGATGAACTCACCGGCTTGACCAGCATTGAAGTGATCGATCCAAACGAACGTCCTGCCGCAGGTAAAGATCTGAAACCAGCGGTGACTTTGCTGGATAGCAAAGGCAAGGAATTGCATTTGGCTAATTCCAATGTGCCGGCACACTACTCACTGCCGCCTAAAGCGATTTTGAGTCTGAACGATGGCGATAAAATTGCAATGGGTGATGTCATTGCGCGTATCCCGCAAGAAAGTTCGAAAACGCGTGATATCACTGGTGGTTTGCCACGCGTAGCGGATTTGTTCGAAGCGCGTAAACCAAAAGAGCCTGCTATCCTGGCGGAAGTTTCCGGAGCAGTCAGTTTTGGTAAGGAAACCAAAGGCAAGCGTCGTTTACAAATCACGCCAACTGATGGCAAGCCATTGGATGACGGTTCAACGCATTGGGAAATGTTGATTCCGAAGCATCGCAAAATCACCGTGTTCGAAGGTGAGATGGTGGAAAAAGGTGAAACCATTTCCGACGGCCCTTTGTCATCGCACGATATTTTGCGTTTGAAAGGTATCGAGGAACTGGCGCGTTACATTATTAATGAAATCCAGGAAGTGTATCGTTTGCAAGGTGTAAAAATTAACGATAAACACATTGAAGTAATCGTCCGCCAGATGCTGCGTAAAGTAGAAATCCTCGACATGGGCGATTCTTCTTTCGTCAGTGGTGAACAGATAGAGTTCAGCGACATTACTGAGACGAACAAGAAACTGCTGGCAGAAGGTAAGCGTCCAGCGCGTTTCGAACGCATGTTACTGGGTATCACCAAAGCGTCACTGGCGACGGAAAGTTTTATTTCAGCGGCGTCGTTCCAGGAAACCACCCGTGTGCTTACCGAAGCGGCGGTTTCCGGCAAACGCGACAATTTGCGCGGCTTGAAAGAAAACGTAGTGGTGGGTCGTTTGATTCCGGCAGGTACTGGTCTGGCATATCACAGCGAACGTCGACGCAAGCGTCAAATGGAAGAAGCACAAACCATGGGCGCAAGTGCTTCAGAAGTCGAAGCAGCATTGACAGAAGCACTGAAGTCCAGCGCTTCCTGATCAAGCCCCGATGTGGTAAAGACGTTAAAAACAAACCCCTCTTCGTGAGGGGTTTGTTTTTGCAGAAGCTTGTTTGTTTAAGTACAAAATAGTGATTGGGAAACTCCATGTCTGAATCTGTTTTAAAAAATGATCGCTTTCTTAAGGCGTTATTGCGTCAACCAGTGGACAGAACGCCTGTGTGGATGATGCGCCAGGCGGGGCGTTATCTTCCGGAATATCTGGCGACGCGCGCCAGGGCAGGCAGTTTTATGGATTTATGTACCAATCCGCAGCTGGCTTGTGAAGTCACACTGCAACCACTGGATCGATTTCCACTCGACGCAGCAATTTTGTTCTCTGATATTTTGACGATTCCGGATGCGATGGGACTGGGATTGTATTTCGAGGAAGGAGAAGGCCCGCGTTTCAAAAAAATTGTTCGTACCCAAGCCGATGTGGATGCATTGCCTATTGTTAAACCAGAAAAGGATTTAACTTATGTTGTGGATGCGGTGCGTTTGATACGCAAGGAATTGAATGGCCGTGTTCCGCTCATTGGCTTTTCCGGCAGTCCCTGGACCTTGGCCACCTATATGATTGAAGGGGGCAGCAGTCGTGAGTTTAAATTTGCCAAAGGCATGCTTTATGAGCAGCCGCAGTTGATGCATCAATTGCTGGATAAACTGGCGCTATCGGTTGCCGCCTATCTCAATGCACAGATTGAAGCGGGTGCACAGGCGGTGCAAATTTTTGATACCTGGGGCGGCGCGTTGAGTCATAGCGCCTATGAGGAATTTTCACTGCGTTACATGCAACAAATTATTAAGCAATTGATTCCGGAGCGGGAAGGTCGTGTAGTGCCGGTCATTTTATTTACCAAAGGCGGTGGGCAGTGGTTGGAAAAAATTTCCCACAGTGGCTGTCATGCGGTGGGGCTGGATTGGACAACCGATATCGGCGGGGCGCGTCGCCGCGTCGGAAACAGCCTGGCACTGCAAGGCAATATGGATCCGGCCATTTTGCGTGTTACCCCTGCGGTGATCCGGGCAGAAGTAGAGCGTATTCTGTCAAGCTTCGGCCAAGGGTCCGGGCACGTGTTTAATTTGGGTCATGGCATTACTCCTGATGTTCCTCCGCATCATGCCCGGGCTTTTATAGATACCGTGCATGAGCTTTCGCCCCGCTACCACTGATTGGGGCATGCAACGGGGCCGCGATCAGGGTTCCTTCCTTTTGTTAGTTAAAAATAGAACTAGGCAACTTTTTGAAAACCCTGTAAATTTAACGAGTTATACAGTGATTCAAATCCAGAATCTCAGATTAAGGTGGTCATGTCGGGACTAAAACAAGTCAAAATTGAGGTCAATGATTTGCTCGAAGGCATGTATGTCTCCGGGCTGGACAGACCGTGGTCGCAAACGCCATTCCCGCTTCAAGGATTTTATATCCGTGAGAGAGATGAAATTGATCAGCTCCGGCTTTACTGTAAATTTGTTTACATCGATGTGCAAAAAGGCCGTAGCCCGGTAGCGACGGATTTAAAAACCATCGAGAAGCCAACCCAGAAGCCAGAAGATGTAAGAGGTCGGCAACGCGCACATATCCAGGTGGCGCCGTTAAAAATTCATCATAACGTGTATCGGGAAGTGGCACCGCTGCGCAAGGAAACAGGCACGGCTGATAAGTTGCACGGCAATGTTGCCAAAACCGTTGATACTTTCATGGCGGATTTATCAAGGGGCCGAAAAATAGAAGCAGCAAAAACTCGTGATCTGGCGGGCCAGGTAGTGGATAGTGTTATTCGCAATCCCGATGCCTTTGCCTGGTTAGCGCGCGTCAAGGAAAAGGACGAACACACTTATGGCCACGTCGTGCGCTCTGCCATCTGGGCGGTGATGTTTGGTCGCCACATCGGTCTGGAGCGCAAGGACATGAACCTGTTGGCGCAAGCGGCCTTGTTGAAAGATGTCGGCAAAGTGAAGTTGCCGGTAGAAATATTGTCTGTTGAAAATCGCAGCCCCAAGCAGCAAGAGGAATATCAAAAATTTATTGAATACGGCACCGAGATACTTCACAAGACCGAGGGCGTGTCACCACAAGTCATCAACGTGGTGAAACATCATTGCGAACGTTATAACGGCTCCGGTTTTCCCGCCGGTTTATCCGGTGACAAAATACCTTTTCTTTCCAAAGTGATCGGTGTTGTGACGGTTTATGATTCGGTGACCAATCCGCGCGAATCCAAATATCCACTCGCGCCATCGAAAGCCATGGCACGTCTTTATGAAATGCGCGATATTGAATTCCAGGAAGAATTGGTGGTGCAGTTTATCCAGGCGCTGGGTATTTATCCCACGGGCACGCTGGTGGAGTTGAACAGCGGTGAAGTCGGTGTAGTGGTTGAACAAACATTTGAGCGACGTTTGAAACCAAAAGTGATGGTGGTGCTGGGTAAAAATAAAAAACCGCTGAAAGAACCGTATCCGATTGATTTGTTCGAAGATTACGCAGAGAAGCTTCGCCAGATCGAGAAAAACAAGGGCGCCAAGAACAGTATACAAGCCGTGGAAATTGTGAAAGACCTGGAGCCGGGTTCTTTTGATATTGATATTGCATCAATTCGTGATGCGTATTTGAAAAAAAGCTGGAACTGGCGAACTTTTTTTACTGCGCTTACCAATAAATAAATACTTAATTTTTAAACAGAACCTGTTAGCTCTGCTAACAGCTCTCCCATTTGCACGGATGTACTCGCTGCCAGGCGTTGATTGAATCGAACTTTGTCTTTTTCAAATAACAGGATAGCGGTAGAGCCCAATTTGAAACGACCCAACTCATCGCCTTTATTCAAATGAACGGGCCTTGGGTTTTTCTCAAACAGTGTGATGGAATGTTTTGTTGGCGGCGTAATTTGTCCAGCCCAAACTGTTTCGATACCTGCAACGATCATGGCGCCGACTAGAATCACAGCAACCTTGCCAATTTCGGTATCAAAAACAGTAATCAAGCGTTCGTTGCGGGCAAACAAGCGCGGCACATGATTGGCAGTAGTGGTGTTGACGGAAAATAAATCGCCCGGCACGTAAATCATGTCGCAGAGTGTGCCGCTGATGGGAGCGTGCACGCGGTGGTAATCGCGCGGCGACAAATAAATCGTTGCAAAAGTACCATTACTAAAATAATTGGCGAGTGCCTGGTTGCCCGCGAGCAATTCCAGCGCGCTGTAGTGTTGGCCTTTGGTCTGGAAAATACGGCCCTGTTCAATATTGCCTAATTGACTGATCGCACCGTCGGCGGGAGAAATAACATCGTTACCTTCAGCAATTGGCCGAGTTCCTTCCGCCAGCGCGCGCGTAAAGAATTTATTAAAACTTTGATACTTCGTGTAATCCGGTTCGGCCGCTTCCGCCATGTTGACGTTAAAGTGATTGATAAAATGTTTGATCAGGAAATTTTTGACGCCTTCTATTTCGCAATCGGCAAACCAGCCAACGCCGCGCGACAGCAGGTGTTGCGGCGTCAAGTATTGAAAAGCAATAAACAGCTTGTCGGTGATATCGTTGCTCATAAATTAATTTTTTATTTGAAAATAAATTATTTTTCCACCGGCGTATCGTCGCGGTTGCCCCACTCGGACCAGGAGCCAGCGTAGCCACGCACGTTCGGGTAACCTAAAATTTTCGCCACCAGATAAGTTAAGCCAGAACGACGATGCGTCTGGCAATGGGTCACGATGTGTTTATCGGCGGTGATGCCGAGACGGTCGAGGTAGGATTGCACATCGTAGCGAATGCGCCAGTCATCCTGTTTATCCAGCAGTGCTGTCCATTCACAATGAATAGCGCCGGGAATATGCCCGCCTTTTTTTGCCAGCACTTTTTCACCACGGTATTCTTCGTCAGAGCGTGCATCCCATACTAAAAATTGTTTGTCGTTCAGTTCCTGAAGGATGTCTTCGGTGGTGGCGATAGGTGCGGTGTGCAAATTGACTTGTAACTCCACATAATGACAGTGGCGCATCAACTTTTCTTCCGGTAAATGAGCGGCGCGCCAACTGTGTATACCGCCGTTTAAATAGGAGTAATGCGTGTGGCCGATAACATCCAGCGTCCAGATAAAACGTCCGCTCCAGGTGCCGCCTTCATCGTCATAACAGACGATGTGGGTGTTGGGCGTTAAGCCCAGGTTGGAAAACAGGATGCTGAGTTTTTCTATCGACGGTAACAAACCGGGCGCGGGTTTTTCACCGCGCATCAAGTCGGCGGTGTTCACGTGTACAGCACCGGGAATATGGTTTTCGAGATAGGCGGCTTCGCTGCGCAGATCGATAATCAACAATTGCTTGTCTTTCAAATGAGCGTGCAGCTCATTGGGTTCAATTAATAAGGGCAAGTGAATCGGCGGTGTGTGTGACATGGCGATGGAACCAGAGAATCAGGATCTGATAATAACAGAATCCGCTGCTTTTTATTATGAATAAAGCGTTTTCTCGTTTTCATCCAGCGCGTGTTTGATTTGCCAGTAACTGCTGAAGCGTTGTTCTGTGATATCACCGTTGGTAATGGCGTCGCGTATCGCACAATGTGGTTCATTGTGGTGCAGGCAGTCGCGGAATTTACAGTGGCCAAGGTAAGGGCGAAACTCGATAAAGTGATCGAGCAGATCCGCCGCCGCGATGTGCCATAAACCAAATTCACGAATGCCGGGTGAATCAATGAGGCTTCCTGTTTCAGGGGAAGCGCCTTCAGGCAAATGAAAGAGTCGCGCGGTGCTGGTGGTGTGGCTGCCTTTGCCGATGTCGGATAATTCGCCGACGGCGGTGTGAGCGTCGGGCAACAGTGCATTGATCAGTGATGATTTGCCGACGCCGGATTGCCCCACAAACACACTGGTTTTGTTTTGCAGGAAAGTTTTCAATTCCGCAAGGCCGTTTTGTTTTTTGGTGGAAGCGGTCAACCATCGATAACCGAGTTTTGGATAAACCGCGAGTTGCTGTTGTTCCATAAACGCATTCATGTCACTGATCTTGTCCACTTTGTTCAATAACAACACCGGTTCTATCTTGCTGGCGTGTGCAGCGACGAGATAACGGTCAATCAAGTTCGGGAATGATTGCGGTTCGGGTGCGAGCACAATAATAATGTGATCAATGTTGGCGGCGACGGGTTTCAGGTTGTTGTAGTTGTCGGGTCGCAATAACACGGAACCTCTTTCTTTCACCGCCACCACGACACCGGTCGGGTCGCCCGGACACCACACCACGCGATCGCCGGTGACCAGCGTTTCCATGTTGCTGCGGAAATGACAACGCTGCACTTGTCCGGTGAGTGGCGCTTCCATCGCTTCCACTTCCACTTGCGTGCCGAAGTGGGAAATCACCAATCCGGCCTGTTCGGGCCCGAGTTCGCCGGTTTGCAACAAGGCATCGCTGGCCAGGTCGCGTTTTTGCGCGCGCACCTTGCGTTCATCCTGGATTTTGTCGATGCGCCAGCGCTGGTGTTTGGTAAGTTTGCGTTTGCTCATGGCAATGATTATGAGTGCTGTGCTGTTAATTTGCTACAATAACTCCTCATGTCATTCCGGCGCAGGCCGGAATCCAGTAAACAGATTATGGATCCCTGCCTTCGCAGGGATGACGGAAGAAAATATATTCGAGGATAACGATATGCTGAACGAAGATAATTTGATCTGGATTGATCTGGAAATGACCGGTCTCGTCCCCGAGAAAGATGTGATCATCGAGATCGCGACGCTGGTGACCGATTCCGAGCTGAACATTCTGGCCGAAGGTCCGATGATTGCGGTGCATCAAAGTGATGCCATTATGGGCGGCATGGATGAATGGAATACCAAGCAGCATGGCAAGAGTGGTCTCACGCAGCGCGTGAAAGAGAGTCGCACCAACACGGCAGAAGCGGAACAGGCTACGATTGCCTTTCTCGAAAAACATGTGCCGCGCGGCAAGTCACCGATTTGCGGTAACAGTATTTGTCAGGATAGACGCTTTCTTGCGCGTTACATGCCGAAGCTGGAAGCCTACTTTCATTACCGCAATCTGGATGTGAGTACGATCAAAGAACTCACGCGTCGCTGGGCGCCGGATGTGATGAAGCAATACACGAAGGACAGCAAGCATCTCGCACTCGATGACATCCGCGATTCGATTGAAGAGTTAAAGTTTTATCGAAAGAATGTGTTTAAGATTTAAAAACCATTCCCTCCCCTTGCCAAGGGAGGGAGTGTAGGGGCGAATGATTATTCGCCCCTACGAAGAAATTTTTTCCAGCGCCCACTCTACATGTTCTTTCACTAATGCTGACGGAAAATCCTTGCGTTGTTGCAGTGCACTGATATTTTCTTTTGTCTGTTGTGCATTTCCTAATCCCACAGCGAGATTGCGCAGCCAGCGTTCGTAACCCACACGTCGTATCGGCGAACCTTCGGTTTGCTTGAGGAATTCTTCTTCGCTCCACAAAAACAATTCATGCAGCGGTTTGTTCTGCGTAAACGCACGCGGTGAAAAATCTTTCTCAGCAGTAGTTTCGGAAAATTTATTCCACGGGCACACAATCTGGCAATCATCGCAACCAAAAACACGATTACCCATCCTCGAGCGTAACTCGACAGGAATCGATCCCTTGTGTTCAATGGTGAGATAGGAAATACATTTGCGCGCATCAACCTGATAAGGCCCGACAATCGCGCCGGTCGGGCACACATCGATGCAAGCAGAACAGGTGCCGCAGTGATTGCTGTTGTCGGGTGCTTCATCAACAGGCAATGGAAGATTGGTAAACAGTTCGCCCAGAAAAAACCACGAGCCCGCATTTTTGTTAATCAACATCGTGTTCTTGCCTATCCAGCCAAGGCCGGATTTCTCCGCGAGTGCGCGTTCGAGCACCGGTGCGCTATCGACAAACGCACGACTGTTCAGTGGTGTGTGTGCTGCCAGATAATCGTTGATCTGTTGCGCGAGCAGTGACAATCGTGCGCGAATGACTTTGTGGTAATCACGCCCCCACGCATAACAGGAAATTTGTGCAAGGTTATTTTTTTCTTCAGGGATCAGCGGAATCTGGTCGGGCCGGTAATCCATACGCGCGGTGATGATGCGCAGCGTGCCTTCGTGCAAGCGCTCGGGATGACAGCGTTTATCGACGTTCTCTGCCATCCAGTCCATATCGCCGTGAAAGTGCTGATCTAACCATTGACGGAGATGCGGCTCATGGGCAGACATATCGAGATCCGAAACCGACAACTGCTGGAAACCGAGTTCACGACCCCAGGCCTGAATCTGTTCTTTCAGTAGGTGTAAATCGAGTTGGATTAAATGGGGCGCGTTCATTCGCGTATAATACCTGACCGTTTTCGATTAAGCCTTTTGTATGTTAAATACCTCACTCCCGTGCGATTCATTACTGTATACGGCTGAACAAGTCCGCGAACTCGACAAGCGTGCCATTGCCGGGTTGCCGAAAGCCGGTGAGGAGGGAATTCCCGGTATCCAGTTGATGAAACGAGCCGGTAAAAGTGTGTTCGATACCTTGCTCGAATGCTGGCCGCATCCCGAACAGATCACGGTGTATTGCGGTAGTGGCAATAACGGCGGTGACGGTTACATTGTCGCGGCGCTGGCGAAACTGCGACAGATTCCGGTAACCGTGATTCAGGTCGGTGAGCATGGTTCGTTGAAAGGCGATGCGAAGCTGGCTTATGAGTTTGCAAAAGCGCAATCGGTTGAGATGATTGCATTTGATAACGTAAAAACCAAAGCGCCGGAGCACGGCGTTATCGTCGATGCCTTGTTGGGTATCGGTTTACATGGTGAGGTACGTACGCCGTTTAACCATGCCATTGAACAAATCAATCACAGCCAATTACCAGTGATTGCAGTGGATGTTCCGTCCGGACTCAACAGTGATACGGGCAGCCTTTCTGGTGATGGGAAAGGCGGTATTTGTGTGAAAGCAGATCTCACGGTGAGTTTTATTGGCCTGAAGCGTGGATTATTCACGGCCCTGGGCCCGGAGCACAGCGGCGAAATATTTTTTGATGATCTCGATGTCGCACCGGAAATTTATGAAACGCTGCACGAGGAAGTGAAGAAACTCGATCTGGATGACTTGCTGGATTTATTACCTGCGCGTTCGCGTCATGCGCACAAAGGGGATTTCGGTCATGTGCTGATTATCGGCGGTGATCACGGTTACGGTGGTGCGGTAGTAATGGCGGCGGAAAGTGCCGCGCGTTGCGGTGCTGGCTTGGTGAGTGTCGCGACACACGCTGAACATATTCCGGCAATTCTTGCACGCAGACCCGAAGTGATGGCGCATGTCGTCGAAAATCATCACGCGTTATTGCCCTTGTTACAAAAAGCAACAGTGATTGTCATCGGCCCCGGCCTGGGAATGACACCGTGGTCTGAACAACTGCTGTATCACGCCGTGCAGTATGCAAGACAAAACAATATCCCTGTTGTCATGGATGCGGATGCACTTAATATGCTGGCAGAAGGTCGTGTGGTGACGAAGTTGCCAGAGCGTGTGATACTCACGCCGCATCCGGGCGAAGCGGCGCGATTGCTGCAAACCCACACGCAAACCATACAGCAGGATCGTTTTACCGCGATTAAACAGTTGCAGGAAAAATATCGCGCGACGATTGTGTTGAAAGGTGCAGGAACTTTGGTTACATCAGATAAAAAATTGTCGTTGTGTCCCTACGGCAATCCCGGCATGGCCACGGGTGGCATGGGCGATGTGTTGAGCGGTGTGCTCGGTGCCTTGCTCGCACAGCATCTTGCACCGCAACCGGCGGCAGAACTCGCGGTGTGTTTACACAGTCATGCGGCGGATGTTGTTGCAGAAGAAGCAGGGGAACGCGGGTTGCTGGCGACAGATCTGATTGCGGTCATGCATCAATTGATTAATCATTCCTGAATGACAGCACTTACATTTTTTTTGGCCGATGAACAGGCTACGCTTGATGCAGGTAAAGCACTCGCAGCGGCCTTGCCTGTCGCTTCGCCGCGCAGTGTGGTGATTTATTTGCAAGGCCAACTCGGCGCTGGCAAAACCACGCTCAGTCGCGGTGTGTTGCAGGCGCTCGGTCATGAAGGCGCCGTGAAGAGTCCCACTTATACATTAGTAGAACCCTATGAATTATCTGCGGATAGTTCTGATTTAAAAAAGATTTATCACTTTGATTTGTATCGCTTGCGCGATCCCCAGGAACTGGAGTTCCTCGGTGTGCAAGACTATTTTGATCACGGCCAGCTTTGTCTGGTGGAATGGCCCGAGCGCGGTCAGGGTCTCTTGCCGGAAGCGGACGTGGTGGTGGAATTAGGCACACAAGCTACAGGTCGGCAGTTGCTACTGCGCTCTGCTACTGCGACAGGCGAAGCAATACTAAAAAAGTACTCCGGATCAAAAAAATAAGTGACAATAGCAGTCCTATGAAATATTTTTTTTCTTCCTTATCGTTTGTCCTGTTGAGTTGCTGTGCGTTACTGGCGCAAGCGGCCGATGTACAGGGGCTGCGTCTCTATCGCGCACCGGATAACACACGGTTGGTCTTCGATTTGACCGGCGCCGTCGATCATAACGTGCAGTTGTTACCCAAGCAGGGCGATCAACCCGAGCGCCTGATGATTACTATCAGCAATACCGCGCTGAATGTAAAGACCGACACGCTGGAATTAAAAGGCACACCGATCGCGCAGGTGCATGCGTCGCGCGTGAACGATTTTGATTTACAGGTGGTGCTCGATTTAAGCGCCGACATCACGCCCAAAAGTTTTATGCTCAAACCAAATGCGCCTTACGGTTATCGACTAGTGATTGATATGGCGGATGTGGTGATAGCACCAGTGATAGAAACAAACGCAGCTGTGCCACAAACACCCACTGACCAGCAAGCTATGGCCAAACCTGAGATGAAGCCCGAATCAGAAAAAACCGGGCGCGATATTTTAATTGTGGTCGATGCAGGTCACGGCGGGGAAGATCCGGGCGCGAGTGGCCCACACGGCATCCACGAAAAAGATATTACCTTGAAGATTGCAAAAGAACTGGCGTCGGTTATTAACCAGCAAAAAGGTTATCGTGCATTGCTGACGCGTGCCACGGATTATTTTATTCCCCTGCAAGGTCGCAGCAAGATTGCAGTAGATAAAAAAGCAGATTTGTTCATCGCTATTCATGCCGATGCGTTCAAGGATAAAACAGCACAGGGTGCCTCAGTATTTGCCTGGTCACAGCGCGGCGCGACATCCACCACCGCAAAATTTTTGGCGGACAGTGAAAATTTATCTGACTTGATGGGCGGCGCAGATCCTGACGGCGTCGATAACATGGTGGCTAAAGTGGTGGCGGATTTGTCAATCGATGGCAATGTCAGTTACAGCCTGGCGATGGGGCGCGATATCCTCGACCAGATCGGGAAATTTACGCGCTTGCATAAACATCATGTCGAACAAGCAGGCTTTATGGTATTGAAATCGGTGCGCGTGCCATCGCTGTTGGTGGAAACCGGTTTTATTTCCAATCCTGTCGAAGCAGCGAAGTTGACATCGCCGGACTATCAACATCAATTAGCGGTGGCGATTTTTGCCGGTATTGATAAACACTTTACCAGGATTCCGCCGCCCGATACTTATATTGCGGCGTTAAAAGGCGGATCGAATTATGCGGTGCCAGTGCATACGAATACATCGGCCGCCCATTCGCCAGACCAGACAACCAATGCCACGTCCGTTGCGCAAACGGTTACTCCGGTAACAACGACTGAAAAAAAACCGGCATCCACACCCACGACAAAATCAAATCCGAAAACAAAAACGGTGACCTATATTGTGAAGCGCGGTGATACCTTGACCGATATTGCGGCGCATTATGGTGTGAGCATGGCGGCGATTAAAAAACAGAACAAACTGAAAAGCACAAAAGTGTTTATTGGCCAACGCCTGAAAATCCAGGCCCCGATTTAATTTATGCCACGCATCCACCAACTCAGTTCACGCCTCGCCAACCAGATTGCAGCGGGTGAAGTGGTCGAACGCCCGGCATCCATCGTGAAGGAATTACTCGAAAACAGTATTGATGCCGCTGCGACGCAAATCCAGATTGATGTTGAAGAAGGCGGCGCGAAACTGGTGCGCATCCGCGACAACGGTTGCGGCATAGAAAAAGAAGACTTACCGCTGGCCTTGAGTCGTCACGCTACCAGCAAGATTGCAACATTGGATGACCTGGAAGCCGTACGTACCTTGGGATTTCGCGGTGAGGCACTGGCGAGTATGAGTTCGGTATCGCGTTTGTTGCTTACTTCCAATACCCAAGCGCAAGGCGCAGCCTGGCAAGTGTTTGCAGAAGGCGAGGAAATGTCGACCGATATTCGCGCGGCGAGTCACCAACAGGGCACGACGGTAGAAGTGCGTGATTTATTTTTTAATACGCCCGCGCGGCGCAAATTTTTGCGCACGGAAAAAACCGAATTTGAACGTATTGAAGACGTGGTGAAAAAAATTGCGCTCAGTCGTTTTGACGTGTCATTTACGCTGACACACAACCAGAAACCGGTACAGGTGTTGCGCGGTGCAAGCAATGACAACTTGCAGGAAAAAGACCGGCGCGTCGCTTTGATACTGGGCCCTGCCTTTATGCAACACAGTTTACGCATTGATATGGAAGGGCCGGGCTTGCGACTGTCGGGCTGGATTGCGGAAGCGACCTTTAATCGCAGCCAGGCGGACATGCAATATTTTTATGTGAATGGTCGCGTGATACGCGACAAGGTGATTACACACGCGGTGCGTCAGGCCTATCAGGATGTGTTGGCGCATAATCGTCATCCGGCTTATGTGTTGTACCTGGACATTGATCCGGCGGCAGTAGATGTGAATGTGCATCCTACGAAAAATGAAGTGCGCTTTCGCGACAGTCGCAGCGTGCATGATTTTTTATATCGCTCGGTGCATCGCGCGATTGCCACACAAAAACCGTCAGCGACATCGGGCGTGGAAGATAATTCAAGTGATAACTTTCCTGCCGCGCCACAAATGACTGCGCAGAATCGAATCTTTTTTTCTGAATCGCAAAACCGCATTGCTGAACAAATCAGCGTTTATGGAAACTTACATGCACCGATTGCTTCTGCATTACTCGACAGGGCGGTCACTCGTCCGCCGGGCGCTGTTGAAAATGTCGATGCAGTGTCGCCGCCCTTAGGTTATGCGATTGCACAATTACATGGCATTTACATATTGGCGGAGAACGCGCAAGGTTTAATCATCGTGGACATGCATGCCGCGCATGAACGGATTACTTATGAACGTTTGAAAACCGCGCTCGATAGTGACGGCATACGCAGCCAGCCCTTGCTGGTTCCGGAATCGGTTGCAGTCAGTGAAAAAGAAGCCGCGTTGGCAGAAGAGCAAAGCGAGATGTTGCAACAATTGGGTTTTGTGATTGAACGTGCCGGGCCGGAAACCGTATTGATTCGCCAGGTGCCTGTGTTGTTGCATGGCTCAAATGTCACCACGCTGATTCGCGATGTGTTGTCTGACATTGTCGAGCATGGTACGACCGAGCGGGTACGCGAAGCGCTCAACGAAGTATTGGCGACGATGGCTTGCCATGGTTCGGTGCGTGCCAACAGGCGTTTGACGATTCCGGAAATGAATGCCTTGTTACGTGACATGGAAATCACGGAACGCAGTGGCCAGTGCAATCATGGTCGCCCGACATGGCAGCAGGTCAGCCTGAGTGAGCTGGACAAATTGTTTTTACGTGGTCGCTAACCGGTAGGGGCAATTCATGAATTGCCCCTACGAAAATCACGTACAATGCGCAGCTATGAAACCTGAGCAACTCTGGCAAACCATTCGTGACGAAGCAAAGCAATTTGCAATTTCGGAACCTCTGCTTGCCAATTATTTGCAAACCGTAGTGATGGATCAGCCTTCCCTGGCATCCGCGCTCAGTGTGCATCTGGCCAAGCTGTTGATGAATGCCTTTGTTCCGGAGAAAAAATTACAGGCAGTGATACAGCAGGCTTTTGAAAAAGATACTTACATTTTACAATCCTTGTGCAAAGACATTGTCGCTTATCGCGAGCGCGATGCCGCGTGTAACTATTATTTGTTGCCCGTGCTTTACTTCAAAGGTTTCCATGCCTTGCAAAGTTATCGTGTGGCACATTATCTTTATCAAAACGATCAATGTGCACTGGCATTCTTTTTTCAGAATTTGATTTCGCAAACCTTCGGTGTGGACATCCACCCGGCGGCGCGTTTGGGTGCCGGTATCATGATTGATCACGCAACCGGTGTTGTCATTGGTGAAACCGCTGTGGTCGAAGACGATGTCTCGATGTTGCACGGCGTCACGCTGGGCGGTACGGGGACCTGTCATGGTGAAGACCGCCATCCCAAAATTCGTCGAGGCGTGTTGTTGTCGACCGGCGCCAAAATACTCGGTAATGTGGAAGTGGGTGAAGGTGCGAAAGTGGCGGCCGGGAGCCTGGTGCTGGAAGACGTGGCAGCGCATACCACGGTGGCCGGTATTCCGGCAAAAGTCGTTGGCAGACCGTTGGTGGAAGACCCCGCCCTTTCAATGAATCATCAGGTGCATGAATCATAGAATAGATGACTAATCGAGTTGGGCGAGCTCCGCCTATTGACTTGATGCCGAGGCCTGCTATTCTCACTTTCTTCAGAAGTTCTCCCTGATTGGAGCTTCACCATGGATCAACAACGACGCAATCCTCAGCAGATGCTGGCTGAGTGCGAAAAAATAACAGTTCAGTTTGCCAAAACCCTATTGGTGGATTACTTCAAGGAAGTCGATGCGCGCCTTTTGGAGTTTGCCGATAAAGCCAAGAACAACCAGCAGCAATGGCAGTTACTGGAAGTATCCCGCAACTTAAAAAAACAACGAATCGAGATTGAAGTTTCTTTTCTGGAAGGGCTTCGTAACGGCTTCAGTTTGTTTCTAAACGGAAAACTGGGTGGCAAAAAGGAAACCCGGGAAGATGTCAGCCCCAATTTGTCTTTGGTGGCGAATGACAAACTCGAAGTGGAATTGGCGCAGAGTTCTTTTGCGCGTCGTGCTGAAACCCGTTTCAATGAAGATCTGTTTGCGTTGAACCAGCGTTTTTCCATGATACTGGGCGGCAGGAAAATAGCCGAGGACAGCAACCCAGTGGGGCCAATGCAATTAGCCAATTGCTTGCAATCGGGAATTCACTCGTTAACCCATGAAATCAAAATTACTATTTTGTTGTATAAGGTTTTTGAAAAAGTGGCGTTGCCACAACTCGGTAAACTTTACGGCGATATTAATAAGTGTTTGATCGACGCAGGGGTGTTACCCAACTTGCGTTATTCGGCGGCACGGCAATCTCCTTCGCCCGCTGCAAGTGGTCAGGGGCTTGCTGCCGTTAGCAGTGATGCAGGTGTTCCGGTGCAAGAAGCGCCTCAGCCGCGTCGCCCCGCTGCTACTTACTCACAATGGTTGATGTCGCGCGGCGCGCCAACGCATATGGCGCCGTCAGCAAACCCTTCACCCTCTCACGCTGTGCCTGTACCTCCTGCATTTGTAGTACCTGCACATTATGTTCCGGTGGTACCGCGACATGTGGCAGCATCGGTTCCTGTTCCCAATGCCAACCTGCCTTCACAACAGTATCAGCAGGAATTGTATGGCGCTATTCGTACCATGCAACAGGCTGTAGTACGTCCTGCCAACTGGCGCAAACCGGGTGAAGCCGCTTCTACGAATGAATTGGTTTCCGTTATTCAAAATGCACAGACGGTAGCAGCGATCAGTGCGGATCGTCTGGATGACCCGCAGGTAGAGCCCTGCGAAACCGTGAATGCACCCGGAGCGGTCAGTCAACAATTGCAGGAAGAAGTGAACAGGGAGATAGGGAAAAATATTAATGAAGAAAATGCCAATGTGATCGACCTGGTCGGCATGATTTTCGAATACATGCTGGGCGATAACAGCCTGCCGGATAATGTCAAAGCCGTGTTGAGCTACTTGCATACACCGTATTTAAAAATTGCGTTTCTGGATCAGCAATTGTTTGCCAAGCCGGAACATCCCGCGCGCTTGTTGTTAAATGCATTGGAGGAGACTGGTTCCAAATGGGTGAGCAATGACGGGACAAGTCAATTCAAGGCATTTCCAAAAATTAAAGCGACCGTGCGCCGTGTGTTGACAGAATTTGCCAGCGATCTGAAATTGATCGATGAATTACTGGAAGATATTCGCGAGTTTAACCAGAAGGTGCAGTACAACGTGAATTTGCTGGAGCAGCGCGCTGCACAAAAAGCGGAAGGCGAGGATAAACTGAAGCAGGTGAAAAAACTGGTGCACCAGACGGTCAAGTTGCGGATGGATGGCAAAAAATTGCCTTCACCCTTGATGGTGCTGTTGTTACATCCGATGTCGGAATACTTGACATTCGTGTTGTTGCGTCATGGAGAGGTTTCTGACAACTGGAAAGACAGCCTTGAAGTGATTGACAACATCATCTGGAGTATTCAACCCAAGGCGACGCCGGAAGAACAGAAACGTTTGATGATGATGCAGGAAGATTTGCAACAAGCTTTGCAGAATGCATTCAATAGTATTGCCTACGATCAGGCCAAAGCCAATCGCTTGCTGGACGCGATTCGCGAGATGCAGCATCTTGCATTACAAAATCGCAGCACCCAACCGGCACCTGCTGAAATGCGCAAGGAAATTGAATCTACTGCGGTGGGCCATGAAGAAGCAAAAGAACCGGAAGAACATCCGCAAACGCCGGAAGAAAAAGAATTGGTTGAAAAACTGAAGATCGTGGAGTTTGGTACCTGGATGGATTTTGATGAGCTGGAAGGACAGAGGAACCAGCGACTCAAAATTGCCTGGTACAACGCGAAAACCTCGCATTACATGTTGGTTAATCGTGCGGGCAAACAAGCAGCGATTTTAAGTGCCGTGAGTATCGCGCGGCACCTCTTGTCAAAAAATGCCCGTATCATTAGTGGAACCGCCAAACCGTTCTTTGAGCGGGCTTTGGAAAATATATTTTCGCGTCTGCAAGCAAACGCAGCCTGACCGAACCCGATTTTTATTTGATATTAACAGGAAGCATTACCCATGGTAGAAGATAGCAGCACTCCCAATCGCCGCACGCAACGTCGTCGTACACTGAATGGTGTAGTGAATGTGGTGAATCAATTTGACGGTGCTTTGTTGGGACGATTGGTGAATATCACCACGGAAGGGTTGATGTTGGTGAATGCCAAACCCCTGGCAACCGACACCTTGTATCAAGCCGCATTGGAGCTCCCGGAAGCGCTTAACAATATGACGCGCATTGAATTGGGAATGGATTGTTTGTGGACTAGTCCCACTCATCCCGATGCGGATATGTATTGGTCCGGTTGCCACATCATTGATGTCAGCGAAGAAATGTTTAACACCTTGACTGTGTTGATCGAAAACTTCGGGGATTAAATTCACTGTTTTTTATTTCTGCCAGTGCTGCTGTTAGAATGGCGGCATGTCTGACCTTCCCATCAATAATCAACCGCGCATAACACCGGGAGAGAGAGTCCTCGATGCGATAGCAACGGGTGTTTTTCGTTTGCTGGCTTTGTTGCCGCTCTCCTGGTTACAGGCCTTGGGTGCGGGATTAGGCCAATTGTTGTGGTGGTCTGGAACCGAAGGTCGTCGCGTCACAGAAATCAATTTAAAAATATGTTTTCCAGAGCTGTCAGATGAGCAACGATCATTGCTGGCTCGGCGCAGCGTCATTGAATCTGCCAAAACCTTGCTGGAAGTGGTCGCTATCTGGCTTTCGCCACTGAAAAAAAATAAAACGTGGATTAAGAAAATCACTGGCATGCCGTATCTGGACGCGGCACTGCAAAAAAAGCAGGGCGTGATTATCCTGGCGCCGCATTTGGGTAATTGGGAGTTGGTCGGGATGTTTTGCGCATTGCAGACCCCTTTCACGGCGATGTATGCACCGGCAAAAATTTACACGATGCGAAAAATAATGTTTGCTGGTCGAAAGCAGTATGGCTGCCAGCTCGCACCCACTAATACACACGGTGTTCGAATGCTACTCAAGGCTTTGAAAAAGGGAGAGGGCGTTGGCATTTTGCCTGATCAGGTGCCGGAACCGGAGAGCGGTTTGTTTGCGCCTTTTTTTGGTGAACCCGCGTTTAGCATGACCTTGATCGCCACGCTGGCAGCAAGAACGAATGCAGCAGTAATCTGCTCTTACGCGAAACGTTTGCCGGGTGAAACCGGTTTTGAAATTTGTTTGCGACCGGCCAGAGAGGGTATTGCTTCCGAAAATGTACAGGAGGCAGTGATCGCACTGAATCAGTCGGTGGAAGACTGTGTTCGGGCTTGTCCCGAACAATATCAGTGGGAATACAAACGCTTTAAACGGCGGTTGCCAGGGATGCCAAAACTTTATTGAATAAAAACGCTGTTAAACGTTTATCTAGTGAAAACGACGTGTTGGTTTCTCTGAGCTTGCTGCCACCAACGGTGGTGAAGTATGGAGTGGTGTAGCAGGCTCTGTTTCGCTGAGGGGAGAAACTAATTTCGGTGTTGATTGGCAAATCAATTCCGCGAGTGTGATGTCATCCCGTTGTACCGAGGCGCCACAAAAACGCTGCACTTCTGCAACGATATGGTCGACATGCACCTGCGGGTGTGAACTGACAAAAGCTTGCAGGCGTTCAATGCCAAACATGTCACCCTGCTCATTGGTGGCTTCAGTGATGCCATCGGTGTAACAAAAAATACGATCCCCTTCCCGCATATCCATTTGCAAAACGGAGCGGCTAAAACCGTCACCCCAATGCACGCCCAAAGGCAAATGATGTTCGGAGGTTTCGCGCCGCAGGGTGCCATCGTTGCCCATGATAAAGAAACTGTCCATACCGCCTATCCAGGCGTTGAGTTGTCGACGTGATTTATCCAGGTTTAACAGCACAGCGCAACAGAACATAGTGACCGGTAACAACTCGCGCAACCGAGTGTCCATTTCAGCAGCAATGTCACCGATCGATAATCCTTTTTGTGTCATGGCAAAGAAAATTTCCGACACGGGCAAACTGCCCATTGCGGCGGTCAAACCGTGACCGGTGAAATCACCGACAAACAAATAAACACCGCGTTCCGGATGCTCACTGATGAGCAACACATCTCCGTTAAACAGGGAAAGGGGCGATAGATAGTAATGGAAACCTTGCAAGCCCAGTGTATTGCGCTTCATGGCTTGCTGGAACATTTTTTCGACCACGTAGTGGTCGTTGCGGGTTTGCAATTCATGGAGTCGCAATTGCTCATTGTTGTGTTCGAGCCGGCGATACACGTCAATCACGCGTTGGTGGGCGGTTAACTTGGCGTTCAGTACGGTGGCATTGATCGGCTTGGAAATATAGTCATCCCCGCCGCTATTTAAACACTGGTTGAGTGTCTCGGTGTCGCTCAGTGCTGTCACAAAAATAATAGCGACGTGGTGTTCACCCGCCCGTTGCTTGATGAGTTTTGTGGCGGCCAGGCCGTCCATAACCGGCATCATCACGTCCATCAATACGAGATCAATGGGTTCAGCGGGTGAAGGGTGCTGCTCAAAAAATTCACAGGCTTTCTGGCCATTGCACGCTTCAATGCTGTCGTGCCCCTGTTTTTTGACCAGGTGGCGCAACAGGGCCCGATTTTCGATGTTGTCATCCACGATCAGAATTTTCACGGCTTTTGCCTCATCGCCTTTTCCCTTCTCTAAGCCTAGATTGTTTGGGTAGAATGACAATGCAAATAGTGACTATAAGAGTAATGTTTCATGTCTGATCTTGTTAATACTTTCCCGCGCTTCATTGAGTGCGCACGACAGATTGCGGAGGCCAGCCATACGCTGTACCAGCGCGGCTGGAGTCCGGCGACCAGCAGTAACTATTCTGCACGACTGGATGACCGGCATTGTGCGATCACCGTTTCCGGCAAGGACAAGGGCAGGCTCACCGAGAAGGATGTGATGATCGTCGATCTGAACGGCAAGCCAGTGACGCCGCAAAAACCCTCTGCGGAAACCTTGCTGCATACCAGCCTGTATCAGTTTGATGCGGCCATTGGCGCGGTGTTGCATACGCATTCGGTGAACAACACGGTCTTGACCTTGCACAATCCCAACCAGGACGTTTTTCACTTTGATGGCTATGAAATCGTCAAGGCCTTCAGCGGATACAGCACGCACGAAGCACGCTTCAGTGTACCGGTGTTTGCCAATGACCAGGACATCGCGGCCCTGTCTATGAAAGTGATGGCATGGATACGCAGCGCTGACAAGCCGCGTGCTTATCTGATTCGTGGCCATGGTTTGTATACCTGGGGCAAAGACATGGCCGAATGCTTCCGTCATCTGGAAGCGATGGAGTTTCTACTGGAGTGCGAATTAAAACGGAGGCAGATCGTATGAGCGAGCTGAAAATTTTCGAGGAACAGGATACACAGCGTGCGTTGGTGCATACGCAGCGTGTCACTGAGATTACAAGCCACCTGAAACGCGCTGGCGTGCGTTTTGAGCAATGGCATACAGACACAGCAATCAAGCCCGGCGCTTCTACAGACGTTGTTTTGGCGGCCTATCGCAAGGATATAGATCGTTTGATTGCAGAAGAAGGCTATCAGACAGTCGATGTGGTGAGTTTGAATGCCAGTGCACCCAACAAAGCAGAGCTACGGAAGAAATTCCTGAGTGAACATACGCACGGTGAAGACGAAGTGCGCTTTTTTGTCGGGGGCGAAGGCTTATTCACCCTGCATATCGGCAAGCAGGTGTTCGAAGTGCTGTGTCAGCAGGGCGATCTCATCAGCGTCCCCGCTAAAACACCGCACTGGTTTGATATGGGCCCCAATCCGAATTTTATTGCCATCCGTTTGTTTAATAATCCCGAGGGTTGGGTGGCGCATTACACCGGCAACGATATTGCCAATCGTTTTTCTCGTTTAGATAATTAATTTCGTAGGGGCGAATAATTATTCGCCCCTACAGGATATGCCATGATCAAAGCCATTGTTACCGACATCGAAGGGACTACCAGCAGTATCTCCTTCGTCAAGGAGGTGTTGTTTCCTTACGCCGCGCAGAATCTTCCTGCGTATATTCGTGAACATCAGCACGAGCCAGTGGTTCAAACACAATTACAAGCGACAGCAAAAGAATCCGGTATCGATAACAGTGATACTGAGGCCTTGATCCAGCAACTGCTGCAGTGGATACGCGAAGATAAAAAAATTACTCCGCTGAAAGCGCTGCAGGGTTTGATCTGGCAGTACGGTTACGAGCAGGGTGCTTACAAAGCCCATGTCTATTCCGATGCAGTAGAACAGTTAAAGCGTTGGCATGCACAAGGACTAAAACTCTATGTTTATTCATCCGGTTCCATCCATGCTCAGAAACTGTTTTTCAAATACAGTGAGGTCGGTGATTTAACTCCGTTGTTCAGTGATTACTTCGACACCACAATAGGCTCCAAACAAGAACTTGTTTCGTATCAAAAAATTGCCAAGGCTATTGGCTTGCCTGCGAATGAGTTGTTGTTCCTGTCCGATATCGAAGGGGAATTGAACGCCGCAAAACAAGCGGGCTTTCGTACCACGTGGCTGGTGCGAGAAAAGGATTCACCCTTGCGTATAGAAACACTGGAGCAAACGCATAGACCAGTGAATAGTTTTAATCAGATTGATGTGTAGGGGCGACCGGCTGGTCGACCCTACAAAAAATTAACGCAAACGACTTTTGCTAAAGCCCTTGCCCTTCGCCAATTGAATCAATAATTTTTGTGTATGGGCGTGGCAGATGGCAACCGCTAATGCATCCGCCGCATCTTCCTTGGGAATAGCCGGAAGCTTCAGTAACATCTTCACCATTTGTTGAACCTGTTTCTTCTCCGCCGCACCACTGCCGACAACGGCTTGTTTAATTTTGCGTGCTTCGTATTCAAAGACCGGCAGGTTTTCATGGGTGGCAGCAACAATCGCCGCGCCGCGTGCCTGGCCTAACTTGAGCGCCGAACCCGCGCTCTTGCCCATAAACACTTGTTCGATTGCCATTTCCTGTGGCTGGTGTTTGGCGATGATTTCCCTGACGGAATCAAACACTTCTTTAAGACGCTCAGGCCATTCTGCTTTTTCGTTAATGTGAATCGTGCCGCTGCTGACATATTCCAGTGTGTTGCCCGTGATATGGACCAAGCCAAAGCCAGTGCGGCGTGAGCCAGGATCCAGTCCGAGGATTAATGTCATAGAACAACCACACGTCTCATGATGTAGGGGCGCATGGCATGCGCCCAGGGCGTGTGCAACACGCCCCTACGGATTTGGATTTTCTTGTACCTTGGTGCGCAACCGGATATGTAACTCTTTCAACTGCTCGCTATCCACCTCACCCGGCGCATCGGTCATCACGCAGGCGGCCGATTGTGTTTTGGGGAAGGCGATGACATCGCGAATCGATTGTGCGCCGAGCATCAGCATAATCAAACGGTCGAGACCAAAGGCCAACCCTCCATGAGGAGGCGCGCCGTATTTTAATGCGTCGAGCAAGAAGCCAAATTTTTCTTGCTGTTGTTCGGCACTGATACCGAGGATACTGAACACGGTTTGTTGCATGGCTTGATCATGGATACGAATCGAGCCGCCGCCCAATTCCGTGCCGTTTAATACCATGTCATAAGCGCGAGACAATGCGGCACCGGGATTTGCTTTCAGTTCTTCTGGTGTGCAGGACGGCGAGGTGAAGGGATGATGCAAGGCCGCCCAACGACCGCCATCGCCCGCTTCAAACATCGGGAAGTCGACAACCCACAGAGGCGCCCAGGTGCAGGTGTAGAGGTTCAAATCCGCGCCGAGCTTACAACGTAGTGCACCGAGTGCATCGTTGACGATTTTCTTCTTGTCGGCGCCGAAGAAAATCAGGTCGCCAGTCCTGGCATCCATGCGTTGCAGTAACTGTTTGCGAATATCAATCGGCAGGAATTTCACGATAGGTGATTGCAAGCCTTCTTCCAGGTCATTCACATCATTCACTTTGATATAGGCCAAACCTTTTGCGCCGTAATTGCCAACGAACGCCGTGTAGGCATCAATTTGTTTGCGGCTGACCAGATCATTGCCGTTTTTCAGGTTCATCGCAGCGATGCGACAGTTCGGATCGTTGGCAGGACCGGAGAACACTTTAAAGTCGACATGCTTCATCAGGTCAGATATTTCAACCAGCTGAATCGGGATACGCAAATCCGGTTTATCAGAACCGTATTTGCCCATGGCTTCCGAGAAAGGCATGCGCGGGAATACGCCGAGATCCACTTGTAGTTCTTGCTGGAAGAGTTTGCGAATCATGTCTTCCGTCACCGACATGATCTGTTCCTGATCCATGAACGACGTTTCAATATCGATTTGCGTGAACTCGGGTTGCCTGTCAGCGCGTAAATCTTCGTCGCGGAAGCACTTGGCGATCTGATAGTAACGATCAAAGCCTGCCACCATCAGCAGTTGTTTAAATAACTGGGGTGACTGTGGCAACGCAAAGAACTTGCCCTCATGTGTGCGGCTTGGCACCAGATAGTCACGTGCACCTTCGGGTGTAGCGCGAGTAAGTATCGGTGTTTCGACATCGACAAAACCAGCAGCATCCAGGTAATTGCGAATAAATTGTGTGACGCGACTGCGCTTACGCAAGTTGTTGAGCATCTCCGGGCGACGCAAGTCGAGGTAACGGTAGTGTAAGCGCACTTCTTCGCCGACTTTGGCGTGTTCATCTATCTGGAAGGGAGGTGTCTCCGCCTTGTTCAGTATTTCCAATGCTAATCCATACACTTCAATCTGGCCGGTTGGCATGTTGGGATTCACCGTCGCTGCGGTGCGTGCACGCACGCGTCCCTTCACTTTCAGTACGTACTCCCCACGCACCTTGTCCGCTGTTTCAAAGTTTTGTTTTGTATCCGGATCAAAAACCACCTGCACGACGCCTTCACGATCTCGCAAATCGATAAAGATCACACCGCCGTGATCACGCCGACGGTCTACCCATCCGCACAGTGTTACTTCCTGATCGATGTGTTTGGTGTTCAGGACACCACAATAATGACTGCGCATGTTGTTATCTCGGGTTGGGAAACGGTGGACAAGGGAAGAATTATAGAAAAAAACCCAGTGTAGAGGAAATATTATCGTTTGTATCACCTGTTGATGGTTCGCGGGTGACGCAAACTGTCATTGCAGGATGACAGATGTGTGCTGAATGTATCATCAATCGTATGAAATGGTATGAATCAAGTCACGACAGCGCTTGTCTTCTGGTTGTTCTGTCATCGTTGTGTGCACTGCATGTGGTGCGTGTTGTGTATGTGTCTTCACACGCGTGTATGCAGTGTTGCAAACACGATTTTGTGTTTGAAAATTGAAATTTTGGCGGAAATTGATAAAAAAAATGAAATTTTGGCTGTTTTCATGTTGTTTTCACAACAAAACACTTGCAGTGATGATTTTAATGATTTATATATAGCGCATCCGTATGTTACTAACTCTGCATTAATAAGTTTCTACGGTGTTTTAGACCAAAGGTCGCGGACATATTCTTGCTTAAGTTGTGCTGAATACGGAAGCGAATTAGTGAAACATTAAACAACCTCTAGAGGGTATTATCATGGCAGCTAAGAGAAAAGCAGCAAAGAAAGCAGCAAAGAAACCAGCACGCAAAGCAGCAAAACGCCGTTCTGCTAAGAAAGTAGCAGCAAAAAAACCGGCTCGTAAAGCTGCAAAACGTAAGGCCAAGCGCAAAGCCAAGAAATAAGGGCTAAGCAAATGGCTAAGAAAAAAGCAAAGGCGAAAGCCAAAACCGCAGCCCTCGGGCCCGCGGTGAAAAATCGCTACAGCAAGTCCGAAATCCTCACCAGCATCGCTGACAGTACTGGCCTTCCTCGCAAGAGTGTAGGTGCCGTGCTTGATTCGTTGGATGGTCTGGTTGCTCGGCATATCAGCGCGCGCGGTTGTGGGGAATTTGTTCTCCCGGGCTTGCTGAAAATCCTTACCGTGAAGAAGCCGGCACGCAAAGCGCGTAAAGGCATCAATCCCTTCACCGGCGAGGAGACGATGTTCAAAGCAAAACCTGCGAGTATTGCTGTGAAGATTCGTCCGCTGAAACGAGTTAAAGAGATGGCTGCTAAGTAAGCTATCACTCAAGCTCTGAAAAAGGCCGGGTATTCGTACTCGGCCTTTTTTTTACCTGCTTTTTTGCCTGTGCTTTGGTTTTGTGTAGAATCCCCTTCGTTTATTTACCATTCATATACCGTCGAGACAATTGCTCATGCGCAGCCACCAGTTCCTGATTGCCACTCTTAAAGAAACGCCATCCGACGCCGAGGTGATCAGTCATCAATTGATGTTGCGTGCTGGCATGATTCGCAAGATGGCATCGGGTTTATATAACTGGTTGCCGATGGGCTTGCGTGTGCTGCGCAAAGTGGAGTCTATCGTTCGGGAGGAGATGAATAAATCCGGCGCACAGGAAGTATTGATGCCGGTAGTGCAGCCGGCGGAATTGTGGGAAGAGTCGGGTCGCTGGGAAAAATACGGCCCGGAGCTTCTGCGCATCAAAGACCGGCACGAGCGTGCATTCTGCCTGGGTCCGACGCACGAGGAAGTGATTACCGATCTGATTCGCCACGAAATTAGCAGCTATAAACAATTGCCGGCCAATTTCTACCAGATTCAAACCAAGTTTCGCGATGAAATACGCCCTCGTTTTGGTGTGATGCGTGCGCGTGAGTTCCTGATGAAAGATGCCTATTCCTTTCACTTAACCCAGGCTTCCTTGCAGGAAACCTATGATGTGATGCATCGCACTTATACCAATATCTTTACACGTCTGGGGCTGGATTTTCGTGCGGTGATAGCCGATACCGGTTCCATTGGTGGCAGTAACTCTCATGAGTTCCATGTGCTCGCCAGTTCCGGTGAAGATGCGATTGCCTTTAGTGATGGCAGTGATTACGCGGCAAATGTAGAGAAAGCGGAAGCGCTGGTGCCAACAACACAACGAGCAGCGCCTGCTGTGACTATGACAGAGGTGTCAACGCCCAAACAAACTACCTGTGAAGAAGTGGCGGCCTTGTTGGGGATCCCAGTGACACAAACCGTTAAATCGATTGCAGTTGTGGTAGGTGACAAGACTTCATCAACGTTTGCACTTGTGTTGCTGCGCGGTGATCACAACCTGAATGAAATCAAGGCAGACAAAGTGGAAGGGCTCGGCGGTTTCCGCATGGCTACAGAAGAAGAGATCGTGAAACATTTGGGCTGCAAACCAGGTTTTATAGGACCTGTCGGTATTGATAAAAAAATCCACGTGTATGCAGATCGCAACGTGGCGGTGATGAGTGACTTTGTTTGCGGTGCAAATAAAGCAGGCTTCCATTTGAGCGGTGTTAATTTAGGTCGCGATTTGCCAGAACCTGGGTTTGTCGCCGATTTGCGCAACGTGGTTGAAGGTGATTTAAGCCCGGATGGCAGAGGCAAGCTCGTTATCAAGCGCGGTATCGAAGTGGGCCATATCTTCCAGCTGGGCACGAAATATTCCTCTGCAATGAAAGCAACGGTGCTGGATGAACAGGGTAAAGAGCAGATCATGACCATGGGTTGTTACGGCATTGGCGTCAGTCGTGTGGTTGCGGCGGCGATTGAACAGAATCACGATGACAAAGGTATTGTCTGGCCGGAAGCCATTGCGCCCTTCCAGGTGGCCATCGTGCCTATCAACATGCATCGTTCCGAAGTAGTTAAAAATCTTTGTGAAAAACTTTATGGCGAATTAACTGCCGCAGGAATTGAAGTGCTGTTCTTTGACGAAGATAAAGCCCGTCTTGGGACTATGCTGGCCGATGTGGAACTCGTGGGCATTCCACACCGTTTAGTGATAGGCGATAAGGGAATCGAGAGCGGAATGATTGAATATCGCCATCGGCGGGCGAGTGATAATGAAAATATTCCCCTGGATGCATTGGTCGCCACCTTGAAAACAAAGATCGGGAAATAGATGTATTGCCAGCTGCGTAAGACGGACAAAAGACGGCTATTAATCGTTGGTATGTTTTTATCGTTTGCTGTTTATGCAGGAGATCGCGCACCCGGAGCGGTGGTTGATAAGGCGTTGCGTGATGCATTGATCAAGGCGGTCAATCAAAAAGAATTACAGTTTAATGATCAATACGATGCGCAAGCCTGGATGCTGGCCATGTCTTCCCGCTTGCAGCCCTATATTGCTGATGAAAGGAAGCGTTTTGAATTGCTAGCATTGATTCATCAGGAAGCGACGCTGAGTGGTTTAAAACCTGAAATGGTGCTGGCGCTAATTGAAATTGAAAGCAAATTTGATCGTTATGCCGTATCGCATGTAGGTGCGCAGGGCATGATGCAGGTGATGCCTTTCTGGAAAAAACAAATTGGTCGTCCGGATGATAATTTGATTGTTACTGCTACCAATTTGCGTTACGGCTGCACGATTCTGAAATACTATCTGGACAAAGAGCATGGCGACTTGCGCAGTGCGTTGGCGGATTACAACGGCAGCTCGGTGTACGGGAATTATCCGGAGCTGGTGTTTAAGGCCTATAACAAAAAATGGAAGGGTGGCGAGCTGTAGGGGCAAATAATCATTTGCCCCTACGGTTTCAGTAGCGCTGCTTCAAGACTTGTCAATGTCTGTGGCCCTGCCAACTGTTTTTTCAAGACGCCGTGCTCATCCAGCAGGAATGTGGTCGGTAAACCATCAACCTCAGGCAGCAAGAACGTGTTGGCGGGGTTGTTTAGTAGTACAGGGTAAGTAATGCCAACGTGACTTGCCGATGTTTGCAAATCGGTCTCAGCAAGATTATCGAAATTAAATCCCAATACCAGCACGGTATCCTTGTGTGCAAGGGCAAAGCGGTTTAACTCAGGGATTTCTTCCCGACAAGGTTTGCACCATTCCGCCCAGTAGTTGATCACCAGCTGTCTATGGTAAAGATCTGCTGCTGTGATCGTGTGTGTTTGATGAGATGTCGGATCCAATACTTCCAGTTGCCAGGTTTTGTTGGAGGCAGAACGCTCGCAGGCGTTGAGTAGCAAGGACAAGGCGAGGACATTCGCTATTAACAAACATTGGCGAGAAACACGCATCAGCTGTTATCCGTAGTGTTATCACGTTCTGTCTGTTGGTAGGTGCTTAAACTGCGTACCAATACTGCACCAAACAATACGATGGTCCAGCAGAGATAGATCCACGCCAAAAATAAAGGCACGGCAGCAAAAGCGCCGTAAATCAGTTTGTAACTGGAGTGTTTGATGCTGTAGGCAAAGATGGTTTTTGTTAACTCAAAAATGAGAGCGGCAACAAAAGCGCCTGTCATTGCGTGTTTTAAGGGCACACGACAGTTGGGTACGGTACTGTAGATCAGGCACAGTGCAGCGGTTGTTAAAAAGAGTGGCACCAATTGCCCCAACTGTAAAATCAAAGGCTGCACAACCATGTCTTTTACATCAGTCAGAAAGCCCAGGGAAAATAAATAAGTGCTGAACATCAGGCCAGAGCCTACCAACACAGGCCCCAGGCTGAGCACAGCCCAGTACAATAAGAAACTATCGACACCGCGCCGCCCCTGCTTTACACCCCAGATATTATTGAGGGTGTTCTCAATGGTATTTAACATCATTAAGGCAGTAATAATCAGCATAAGAATGCCGGGCACTGTGAGGGTTTTGGCTTGCTGGGAAAACTGGTTGAGATAAACCTTAACCTGATTGCCGGTATCCGGTAGAAAGTGCGTAAAAATAAACTGTTCAATTTGACTTTGAATAGTTTCGAGTTGTGGCATGAATGACAGTACCACGTAGCTGACGGTCATCATCGGCACCAGTGCAAACAAGCTGGTGTAGGTGAGTGCCGCTGCATTCAGTTGCCATTGGCTGGCTTGTAAACGCTGCCAGACAAAGTGTGAAAAGCTATAAAATTCCAGCCACTTATCTTTAATCAGGAGTCTTTTTAACATGAGCCTTGCTTAATGACTTTAGATTCAACACCAGGAATCGGCTAGAATACCTGATTTTTGGAGCCGCTGTCTTGAATCTACGCATTTTGCTGCACTATGACCAGATACGCAATGCAGGGAAAGTCGGTTGGGCGCGTTATGTTGTTTTGTCGAGCTTGTTGCTTCTATTGTTGGCGTTGCTGCTCGCAGCGAATTATTGGCAAACAATGTTGTTGCTACCTTTTGCTGTTGGCGTGTTGAGGAGAGATTGGCGCATGCACATTTGGCTGTGCTTTACCCTCCTGTTCTATTTCTTGTTGAATGTAAATCAGCTGGCCGCCGCACCGGGTGTGTTGGTTTACGCGCAGGGATTTTTAATTGCTACTTTATTCATGGCGGCTATGCTGTATTGCCGTTGGTCTAAACAAATTCCACCGAAACAGGAAGCACCATGAAAAAATTATTGAATGTGTTGAAGCAGATTATTTTGTTTCCCTGGCGTGTGCTGACGTGGCTGCGACAGATCCTTGCCAATCTGATTTTGTTGGTGATCATTATCGTGATCACAGTGGCTTTTTTCACAAAAGAAAAAACCGTAGCGGTTCCCCAGAAAGGCGCTTTGGTGATAGAACCCTCGGGCAGCCTGGTCGAGCAGATTACCTACATGGATTCATTCCAGAAGTTGTTGGGTGATGATGACCAGCCTGCACCGGAAACCCTGATCCATGATTTGATCCTCGCCGTCAATCATGCGACCAATGACAGCAACATTACCGCGCTGGTAATCAATGTGGATTGGCTGGAAAGTGCCGACCCCAGCAAGTTATTTATGTTAGGCAATGCGATCCGTGATTTCAAAAAAAGTGGTAAGCCGGTATTTGCCGTGGGTGATAGCTATACACAGGCACAATATTTTTTAGCTAGCTACGCAGATCATGTTTATCTTAACCCCATGGGGTCTGTTTCACTTACCGGCTTCGGTGCCTATCCGGTTTTTTTCAAGGATGCACTCGATAAACTCAAAATCAACGTGCACGTGTTTCGCGTGGGGGATTACAAATCCTTTGTTGAGCCTTTTGTGCGTAACGACATGTCGGAAGAGTCCAAACGTAATACATCGCTTTGGTTGAATGATATCTGGAAGCAAGTGACGGCAGCGATTGAAAAGAACCGCAAACTGGAGGCAGGTTCAGTAGATCGTTATATCAACACACTGGATACTCATTTGGCTGCAGTGAAAGGAGACTCCGCGCAAATGGCCCTGCAGGCAGGGTTGGTGGATAAAATTGCAACGCGCGATCAAATGAATCACCTGATCATGGCGGTCATTGGCAAAGATGCGCAGGGCGACAATTTTCCCGCTGTTGATTATGAAGATTATGTCGATCATGCACGCAAATCCTCCATGCATTTTGGTAACAAGGTGGGAGTGATCGTCGCCAGTGGTGAAATTCTTGATGGGGATCAACCCGCAGGAAGAATAGGCGGCGACAGCCTCGCGCAACAAATTCGCGAAGCGCGCGAGGATAATGATTTGAAGGCGCTAGTGTTGCGTATCGATAGCCCGGGCGGCAGCGCCTTCGCCGCAGAAGTTATTCGTGACGAGGTTGAGTTGGCACAGAACGCAGGCATTCCTGTCGTTGCTTCTTTTGGTGGAGTAGCGGCTTCCGGTGGTTACTGGATTGCATCCACTGCCGATGAGATCTGGTCGACGCCATCGACCATCACCGGCTCCATTGGTGTGTTTGGCATGATCCCGACCTTTGATCAATCCTTGCAAGCCATCGGTGTGCACAGCGATGGCATAGGCACTACCGCAATGGCTGATGCATTACATATCGAGAGACCGATGAACCCAATATTTGAACGCACGGTGCAAATGGAAGTCGAGCATACTTATGCGCGCTTTCTTGAATTGTCTGCCAAGGGTCGCAAATCCACACCGGAAAAAATTCACGAAGTAGCGCAAGGACAAGTGTGGTCCGGGCAGAAAGCCAAAGAACTCGGCCTGGTCGATCACCTGGGTGATCTGGATCAGGCGATCGCTGCCGCTGCCGCAAAAGCCAAGCTCGGAAAAAATTATCGTTGGGAATTTATTGAACCAAAGCTCAGCGCCAGGGAACAATTTATTCGTGAGCTAACATCGCAAACCAGAAGTTGGTTGGGTTTTACTAAAACCACTACAGTTAATCCGTTGAACAAATGGATGGCAATGGTAAAACATCAGCTAAATGCATTGGGTGTGTTCAATGATCCGCACGGTGTGTATGTACGTTGTCTTGAATGCAGGATTAATTGATCTGTAGGGGCAATTCATGAATTGCCCCTACGCGAAAGAACATTACGCGGTTTTTGCAGGCCGGGGATTTTCCAGCGCATTAGGCAAGCCCAACAGTCTGCGAGCAATAATCGATTTTGATGTATCAACACCACCCGCTGCCACGCGCACATGGCCGCCCATCAAATATTCTTCGTTGATGTAACCATCAAGGCCAGCAAGCTCCGCGCCTTTGGCGAGATAACCATAGGGCCCCATGATATCGACAGCGAGCTGGCAACTTTCATCGTGCATACAGGAACCCCAGGCTTTGCTCATTCCGGCTTCTGCAGAGGGAACGCGCTCGAGAGAAATACAATTGCACAGCATTTCCAGCATGTTGCCGATTTCCAGACGTGACGCCATGCGTGCCATTTGACGACGTGAATGAGGATCATCAACTAGCGGACGTTCGCCGTCATATTCAACGGCTTTCAGATAGTCGAGCATGTGCAGGAAGCGGCGCGTATGTTGCGAGCCGGAGATCATGGCGTAACGCTCGTAATCGAGCGCTTGCATCAGGTAATTGAAGCCTTTATGCAGTTCGCCAACGATACGACTCTTCGGCACTTTCACGTTATCAAAGAACACCTGGTTAGTGCGTTCTGCGGTGGTGGTACCCACACACCACATCGGTGACAGCGTAATGCCCGGCGTATCAGCATCGAGAATAAACAGCGTCAGGTTTTTATGTTTGGGTAACTCGTTACTGGTCTTGCACACAATCCAGTGCCATTTCGCAAAGTGTGCCGAGGTAATAAAGTGCTTCATGCCATTGATAACAAAATGATCGCCTTTGTCTTCCGCAAAAGTAGATATGTTGCCGATATCCGTGCCTGCACTCGGTTCAGAGTAGGTGATGGACCATTGGCCCTCGTTGCGAAAAATGCGCGGCAGGAATTCTTTTTTAATTTCTTCGCTGGCAACGTGAAAGATCGTGCTGGCCACCGTACCGATGTTTTTGCCAACGATAGGACAATCTGCGCGATCCAGTTCGCGGTTGAGAATAAATTTAGCGGATGCAATAGGTTGTTCAGAGCCACCGTACTCCGCAGGGAAGCCTAAGCCAAGCCAGCCTTTTTTTGCCATCTTGTCGACGAAAGCCACGCGTGCCGGGGTGTTGATAAACAGGCTACCTTTTACTTCAGGGGTAGCTTCCTTTTGGATAAAGGCGCGTACTTCATCGCGGAAGGCCAGTTCTGCGGGGCTCCAGTCAAAGTCCATGGGTAGTTCCTCAGCTTCTATATATAAGGGGGAGTAGGATCAGTCGGGAAAGGATAATATGACAGCTGGCGGTCATGACCAAGAAGGGTTGATACGTATTTTTATAAGCCAGCTGTCTTGTAAAAAGCGTTATAATTCAGCCCGTTTTTACTGAAGAGATAGTATTCAATGTTGAGGAGTGAGATTGTGGCTAAGTCATTGACAGAAAACGAATTTAAGACTATTCCCGCCTATGTTAAACCGGAGAATCGCCGACGCATACTGGAGTTGGCAGTCCCTAATGAAAAGGAAATTTCTGATGTGGAATGCAGTGAGTACTTGATTCGTCACTGGTTGGAAACAGTCGAAGACGGCAACCCGCTTTATTATGACAAGGCCTATGCCCAAAGCCGGGGGTTCAGGGATGTAGTGGCTCAGCCAGGCATGATCATCTGTACCCTCACCATGCCCTACCGCTGGCCGATGAAGCAGTTTTTTTACACGCGTCAGTTGCTGCATTTTGAGGTCAAGGAACTGATCGAGCAGCCGGTCGGCATCCTGGCGAATTATGAAATGAAATTTTATAAACATGTAGAGCTCGGTGATCGTTTGAGTACCACGGGTCATCTAGTGGGTATTTCTGATTTCAAACGCACGCGTTTAGGTGAGGGGTATTTCACCACGCTGGTGACTTCTTACTACAATCAGCGAAATGAACTGGTAGCAGAAGCCAACACCAACTTGTTTTCCTACGGCGGTGAAGAACCCAAGGATTTACGCGCACCGAAAAGTGAGGAAGATTTGCAAAAACAAAAAGAGGCAGAAGCAAAGCGCGCCAAACCCAGTACGATTGAAGACCAGGCGCCGCAACTTGAGCCCAACGATCCAGGCTGGTTGCAAGGCGGCTGGCACAATGCGACGGAACAAATGCTGGAGGCCTGGCGCACCGGCTGGTTACCAAAAGAGCCCAAAGATTTGTACTGGGAGAATGTCAGCATTGGAGACAAAGTGCCGACACTGGTGATGCCGATTACGGTGACGCGCTGTTGTTTTATGGCGTCGGCCAGTCGCGATTTCGCGCCGCAGCACCACAACAGTTGGTATGCACACCACAGGAGTCGCACACGTGAGATGTTTTTGGGAACGCACTTTAACCTGGGTATGTTATCCCGGTTTCTTACCGATTTCGGTGGGCCGCGCAGCACGATCAAACGTATCCAGTTGCAGATGATGCGCACGGTCGGTGCGGGTGAGGATTACATCATGAACGGTGTGGTCACCAAAAAATGGGAAGAGAAGGGTGAAAAACTGATTGATATCGATATCACTATTGATACACAGCATGGCCCTGCTTATCGGTGCAGCGGTACACTCCAGTTACCAAATCGCTAGGCGACTTGTTACACTGGGGGCTCTTCCATCACCCGGTCGCCAGATTCCCAGTGAAACCGATTGTTACCAGCAGCCCACCGAACCAGTTGTGGATTGATGCAGCGGATGCGCTGGATCGTATTGATAAGTTGCTAGCGGAAAATAAAATTTCTTCGATCGATGCAGAGCAGTTGCGGTATTTTTATCATCACGGTTATGTGATTATCTCGCCTGCCATTGACCATGTGTTGATTGACCAGCTTAGGGAAGAACTGCGAACACTTTACCTTGAAAAAGAAAAATATCTGGTTCGTCTGGCTAAAAAAGCCATCGTGCATCCCGACGGGCCGATACTGCCACCTAAAAGTCGATTGCTGGATCTTTATGCTCCGAGTGTACTGGCGCGCAATCTGGTTCTGGCGCAGCCAATCACACGTTTTTTACATTTGTTGTACGGTGAAGCGCCATTGGCTTTTCAGTCCTTGTTGTTTACCTGGGGATCACAACAATCCATTCACAAGGACACCGCTTTTGTGGTGGTGGATCCGTCTTGCACATTAACGGCCAGCTGGATTGCTTTGGAGGATGTAGAGCCAGGACAAGGCGAGCTGGTTTATTATCCCGGCAGTCATCGTGATCCCTTGTTTTTGTTCAGTGGGCAACATTTGTCCTGGAACGCTGCGCGAGACGGTAAGGTGACGCACAATGTTTACACTGACTTTTTGCATAATCAGGCGCGTGATAAAAACATACGGACGGAATCATTCCATGCAAAAAAGGGTGACATCCTGATCTGGCATCCTAATCTCGCGCACGGCGGCGCCATGGTGACGCAGACAGAGAAAACCCGTTTCAGCCTGGTTACGCATTACTGCCCGGTCAGCGCTAATCCCGCCTATTTTTCTTTTTTTGATCGGGCGCTAAAACAACCGTGGCTCGATGGTTATTACAGCAGTCGACGTTATGATTTGCGTCAAACGCAAGAACAGTTGCGCCCGGTGGTTTTTAATTAGGTAATAAAAAAGGCCGGTTTTACCGGCCTTTTTTTGTGTTCCTTCTCTACCTGTGTGGAGAGGGTTAGGGTGAGGACACTCAAGGTGTACTGAGTGTTGCTACTAATCCTTTGATTACAGAATCAGCATAACCAATTTCTTTCAACACATCAGCGGTATCAGCACCCACCGCAGGCGCTTGTCGGCGAATCTTGCCCGGCGTTTTCGAAAAGTTGTAAATAAAGCCCACCTGATCCACAAAGCCGGGGCCGATATCTTTCCCCGCCAGAATCGCGCCGCGCTCGCGGTGATGTTTATCTTTCAATACTTCGTCGAGTGACAACACTGGCGTCACGCAAGTGTCTTTGAACATTAACTGCGCAACCCACTCATCGCGATTTTTGGTTTTGAAGATTTCGCGCAATTTAGCTTTTTGCATTTCACATTCCTGTTCCGTTTCCGGATGTTGGCGATCACCAAATTCCGGCACACCGATCAAGGTGCAGAGTTCACGCCAGAACCAGGGCTCGAAAGTGCCGAGCGAAACCGATTTGCCATCTTTGCATTCGTAGATGTTGTAGTAAGCATATTTGCCAGACAATGTGGTTTCGCCGCGCTTCGGTGCATGACCGCTTTCCACTACTTCGTTTAATTGCAACAACATCATGTTGAGCAGTGTATCGACCATCGCGAAGTCAACATACTGACCTTCTCCGGTTTTGGTTTTGTGGAAAAGCGCAATCATGATAGACAATGCCGCGCTGATACCACCGGCGTCATCAGCAATCGCATTACCGGGAATTTTCGGCGGGCCGTTCTTGTCGCCTGTCATATGCGGTACGCCAGCCAAACTTTGATAATTCAAATCATGCGCGGGCACTTGTGAGTAAGGGCCTTTCTGTCCGAGGCCGGAGAGCGATACGAGAATAATATCCGGTTTGATTTTTACCAGTGCGTCGTAATCCATACCGAGTTTTTTCGCGACACCGGGACGGAAACCTTCCACGACGACATCAACCTCCTTGACAAGTTTCTCAAACACTTCGCGGCCTTCCGGTTTTTTCAAATTCAAGCGGATACTGCGTGTGTTGCGGCGCAATACATCCGGCATCGTCAGCTCTTCACCGCCGCGCGACGGTGGTTCTACTTTGATAATGTCAGCGCCGAAATCGCCGAGGATTTGTGAAGCGTGCGGGCCAGGGCCAAGACGTGCGAGGTCAAGGATTTTTACGCCGGTTAAAGGTAGTTTGCTCATGTTATTTTCTCCAAATAAAAAATGGTTTGTGTAGGGGCGACCGGCCGGTCGCCCCTACTATTTGATGATTACGGTTTCCAGTTTTCGTTTTTCCTGTCCCAGGGATTGTCACCCTGTTTTGCCGGAATGGCGACGCGAGCAGTGAAACCGGTTTTCAGTTTGTCATCCACGCTGAGATTCAGTTTCAGGTTAACCCAGTGACAACCGGTGTCGTCGGTTTCTTTGCTTTCCACTTCACCTTTGAACACCATCTTGTCGCCGGGACAAATCGAATCGCCCATGCGAAATTTGTAACGCGCCAGACGACAGGTCGGGCCCGCCCAGTCTTCGATGAAACGTTGCAACCATGCCGCCTGGTTCGGCGTGTTCATAAAAATATCGCGTGCGCCGTTGCGTTGTTGCGCAAAATCGCGATCGTGGTGCATGGGACGCCAGTCACGTGAAGCGAGCGCACCGAGAATAATAGAAGTCGCAGTGACATCATGTGTGAGTTCCGGCAGTTGATCGCCGACTTTAATATCATCAATGGTTAAGCAGTTGGAGTTTTTGATTTTAAAAGACATGGCTCAGCCTCCAGCACTTAATTGTTTCAGGTTGCGATAACCAAAACCGGTCATGGTTTCGGTGCCCACCCATTCGCCTTTCTGGTTGGTGCACACGGCATCAATTTTCCAGAAGCGTCCTTTGCCGAGTTTGGTGGTTTTCACATCACCGAGGGAGCGCAACACTTCATAAGTGTGGATACGATCACCCGGACGTATCGGCGCACCGAAGACCACTTCGCTGTCTGTCGCGATTGCTTCCGGGACGGCCAATGTTTCTTTCAATGCAAAATGCGTGGACCAGGGCAGAGGAACCTTGTCGCGATTGGGTACCCAGAAATGTGGGCGAAACCATACCGACAACATCGTCGGTGGTGCAATGGTGCCGTGTGTAATTTGTTGTGCGATCTCATCATCCCAATAAATCGGGTTGCCATTTTGCACGGAGGCGCAGGAAGTCCAGATGTAGCCGCGTTCGACGTCGAATTCGCCGAACACTTCAAAACGTTTTTTGTCTATCCATGACATGGCCTCGTCATAGCCAATCGTAAAATCGTCAACATCACTCATTCTTTTTACCTCTACAACCATATTGATTCATTCGTAGGGGCAAATAATTATTTGCCCCTACAGGTTTATCCTCGTGCAACTGCTTCTGCCGCTTTCACATCACTGGCAACCGGCCCCTGTTTCGATTGTGCATCGCCGTAGGCTAATGCCGTGGCATTGCGCAAGGCGACGGACATAATCGTCAGCGTTGGATTCACAGCACCGAAAGTGGGGAAAGTCGAACCATCTGCCACCACCACATTGGGCGCAGTATGAATGCGACCGAAGGCATCGCACACCGACGTATCGGCATTTTCACCCATGCGCATGGTGCCACCGATATGACGCGTGTTGCCATGGGTTTTTCCGGTGAGAAAACGCAAACCAAAAGGATAAAAGATCGCATCTTCAGCGCCAGCCGCTTTAACCACTTTGCGCAGTCTATGGCCCCACACCATGGAAGCAAGTCGATCCTGGTTGTGTGGTGAGTAAGTGATGCGCGCAACAGGCAAACCGTAAACGTCTTTCACTGACGGATCCAGATCCACACGATTGTCATACGATGGCAAATCTTCACCGAGCATTTGCGCCGCGAGCAAACGGTCGCGCAACGGCGAGCTGCGCATCAGGTTTTTGTGTTCGCTGCGCCAGTAGGGCAGCGAATCATATACATCCGCTTCTTCCAGCAACACCGGTTGTCCACCGAGCTCCACCACGCCGCCGCGGAGGTAGGGAAAACCCGCGCGCTTCGCCCATTTGTTCGAAGTGTCGGGCATCACCGGTTCCATTAAACAGTGACTGGTAGAGCGGCCGCGATAGCCGTGCATGCGTTGTGGCATCACGCCAGCGACAAATGTGTCCGCATGGAAGCACAGCGTGCGACCGACGCGATCACAATGATTTCCCAATCCATTCGGATGCGATGTTGATTTTGAAAACAGTGCAATGCGTGCCGTTTCTATCGGCGATGCGGCCAGCACAATGCCATCGGCTTCAATTTTTGTGGGTGTCAGTGTGTCGCCCGCCAGATATTCAACATGCGTTGCCATGCCTTTGTCATCGGTCGCAATTTTAGTGACATTGGCGCGGGTAATCATTTTTGCGCCGGCTAACAAGGCGCGGCGTAAAAAGGTAACCGCAGAACCGGCGCGTGCATTGACCGGACAACCAAAGTCGGAACAGTAACCGCAGTTATGACAACTGCTACGACCGTCGTACACTTGTGAATTAATTGCCGAAGGAAAAGGGAATGCCTGGTAGCCCAGCTTTGCCGCCGCTTCCGAAAAAATTTTGCTGGTATAAATCGGTGGCCCCGGTGGCATGTTGAACGGATGATTGCGTGGCGATTGTGCTTTGACAAAGTCCGGCATGGCGTTGGCATCACCAGCAATACCGAGCATGTTTTCTACCACTTCGTAATAGGGAGCCAGGTCTTCGTATTCGTAAGGCCAGTCTTCCTGATCAGCGTTTTTAATCGGACCGTACAAACTTTTCATTTTGAAATCGACTTTCCAGAAGCGCGGCACTTTGGCGTCGTAGTGTGTAGTGCCACCGCCGACAGTGATCGGCAAATGATTCACATCCCCTACAAACGAACGCTCCATGCCTTGTTTGGCTTCGTCAACGGTACGTAACGTGCGTGGCTCGGCAAATAAGTCCTTGCCGGGGAAACCGCGTTGCAAACGAATTTCGTCGCCACCAAACATCGGATAATCCAGGCCTTTCGGATCATCAAGGCCGCGAAAATAATTTTTACCTTTTTCGAGAATGGTCACCTGATGTCCGGCGCGAGCCAACACCCACGCCGCCGCGCCGCCGCCTGCACCGGAGCCAATCACCACAAAATGTTTTTTGTTCATGACCTTTTCTTTCATGACAAATAATCCTCGGCGTTGCGTTTGGCTTTTTGCGCCGCTTCCACCTGATCCGCATCGACATTGGAAACTTCCGCGTCGCTGTACATCATCGGTTGGTGATCGCCGGGCCAGCGGGTATAACTCCAGCCGACGCGATTGATATTGCCGCCGTATTCCGGTGCGCCGTACATGCCTTCCAGCGTGTGTTTGAAAGCAAGGTCAAGGAACTCACCTAATTCTCCTTTGGCGGTGCGCACCAGCCAGCGTTTACGAAACGGTGACAGATTGGCGAAATCTTTTTCTTCCAGTAATTTCAATCCATCAAGGTAGGTTTGTTGCCAGCCTTTCACCGGGCCATTCCATTCGCGCTCTGCTAAACCCTTGCTGCCTTCAATGCGGGTGCGCCAGGCGCGTTCTTCAATGGCATCGAGCGGTAAAAAATCCATAAACGAATTATGTTGGCCTTTCATTTCTTCATTATTAGAAGAACGCATACTGAAAGGGCCGCCCGCATAAATGCGCACGGGATTAATCATAAAAGCGCCGAGCATGAGATCGATGTATTGCGGCACGCCGGCTTCGAGTGCACCGGGATCGGGATCATCCGGTGGCCCGGGAATAAAATGCGCGCACAGAGTGCTGAGTAATTGCATTTGTTGCGGGCTGAAAAATACGCAGGCGCCCGTCGTGCAATTTTCCTGGGCGATGTCAGCGAGCAGCGAGGCAGGCGCAAGTGATAACAGGGAAAAGTAACCGGCACTGCGCAGGAATGCGCGTCTATCCATGGAGATGATATTCGTAGCGGGAATTTCCTGGTCTGCCATATCGTTTTCCTCGGGTGATGACAGAGACAAGTAGGGGCAAATAATTATTTGCCCCTACACGGTGTGCTGATCCGCTGTCGATTAACTCAGGACAACCGGATCTCTGTCGATAATTTCTTCAGCAATCACTTCTTCCCAGTATTCTGTGCCGCCAAGCGCCAGCTGGTATTGCTTGCCGCGACGCAGATACAGTGTGGTGTCCTGCTCTTCCATGTAACCCATGCCACCAAAAATTTGTGAACCGATATCCATCACGCGACCGACAGTTTCAGCAGAGAACGCTTTCATCTTGCCGACGTAACCGCGCACATGGCGACCTTTATCCATATTGAACGCAGTGAACAGAGTGAGCGTGTCAGAACCGTACAATTCCATGATCAATTGTGACAGGTACATCTGGATCACTTGCATCTGGCCAATAGGGCGACCAAATTGCACGCGATCTTTTGCGTACTGGGTTGCGAGTGCATGCATTTCAAAACACGCGCCATTGGTGTAAGCAGCAAACGCGACAGCGGTTTTCAAAATAGTTTGCTCCAGATCCGCCCATGCACCGTTTACTTTGCCGAGTACATTGGCTTTTGGCACTTTCACGTTATTAAACTTCACTTCGTAGTGACGATCACGCGCCATGGTAGGCATTTGTTTGGTGGTGATACCCGCCGATTTTTTGTCGACCAAAAACATCGTCAACCCTTTGGTATTCTTTTTACTGCTGGCATCGCCTGCATCTGTACGCGCAACCACCAGCAAGGTATCAGCGGCTTCGGCAAACTCAACAAACAACTTGGTGCCGTTTAGCACATAGTTGTCGCCGTCTGCTTTTGCCGTAAGTTTGATGTGTGAAGGATGGAAGAAACGTGAGTATTCCTGATAAGCAAAGGCATACACTTTCTCGCCGGCGACGATTTTCGGTAACAAATCTTCTTTCTGTTTCGCCGTGCCCGCGCGTGCGATGGCATCAGCGGCGGTGACTGCGGTGTGCAGGAAAGGGCTGGGGCAAAGATGGCGACCAAATTCACGAATCAGGATGACGAGATCGAGCACGCTCATGCCCATGCCGCCGTTGTCTTCGGGAATGTTGATGCCGAGCCAACCCATGTCGGCAAATTCTTTCCACATGTTCGGGTCGTAACCGAGCAATTTGCTATCGCGCGATTCAATGCTGCGCAGGAAAGCAGGTGTGCAGTGCTTGTCCATAAAGCGCGCGGCACTTTCCATCAACTGTTGTTGCTCTTCGCTTAATTTAATATCCATTGTCATTCACCTCTCAAAAATTTGTTTATTCGTACATGACTGTACGGGCGACCGGCTGGTCGCCCCTACTTTTTCTTTTCCGCAGGCTTTGGATTTTCCAACGCATTCGGTAATCCCAGCAAACGTCGCGCAATAATTGCTTTCGATGTGTCGACACCACCGGCGGCTACGCGTGCGTGACCGGCCATCAAGTATTCATCGGCCAGTTTGCCGTTGTAAGGCGCGTATTCACCGCCCCACAAGCCGCCGAAAGGACCGGCGAGATCGAGTGCGAGTTGTGCAAACTCGTCGCCGATGGAGGCGCCCCAGGCTTTGTTCATCGCCGCTTCGACATCGGGCGTGCCATCGAGTGCTTTGATCACCGCAAGACGTTCAATCATGATGCCGACTTCGATGCGACAAGCCATGCGCGACAACATGCGACGGGTGTACGGATCCTGCGCAGGGCGTTCGCCACCAAAATCGGCTTTCTTGAAATAGTTGACGATGTTGTTAAAACGACGCACGCGTGAGGCAAAAGACAAAATCGCAAAGCGTTCGTAATCGAGCGCTTGCATCATGTAGTAAAACCCTTTGTTCACTTCACCGACCAGACGATCTTTCGGGATTTTCATTTTGTCGAAGAATACCTGGTTGGTGCGATGCGTGGTGCCTTCACGACCGATGGTGTGCATCGGTGACATCGTGAGACCGGGTGAATCCTGGTCAATAATAAAAATACTGATGCCTTTGTGTTTGGGTGCATCGGGATCGGTGCGCACTGCGAGCCAGTGCCATTTGCAAAAGTGTGCCGAGGTAATGAAGTGCTTCATGCCGGTCACTTCAAAGTGGTCGCCTTTGTCGATGGCGCGAGTTTGCATGGAACCGATGTCGGTACCGGCATTCGGTTCGGTATATGTGATAGACCACTGGCCTTCGTTGCGGAAAATTTTCGGCAACCACTCTTTCTTCATTTCGTGGGAGGCAACGTGGAAGATAGTGCTGCCAATCGTCCCCACGTTTTTGCCAATGATAGGGGCGCCGGCTCTATCCAGTTCCTGGGTCAGGATGAACTGAGCCAGTGGCATGGGGCTGGGTGATCCGCCGTATTCCTCAGGGAAGCCCATGCCGAGCCACCCTTTGCGGGCCATTTTGCTTACAAACTCCATGCGGGCAGGGGTATCAATGAAGATACTGCCTTTGACATCATCCGTGAGCTCGGTCTTCAGAAAGGCCTGAATCTCCTGGCGAAACGCTTCTTCAGCGGGGCTCCAATCAAAATCCACGGTGTACTCCTGCTAGGTTGATAAGTAATAAATGGGTAACGGGGTTTTTACAAGACAGTTGTCTGGTAAAGAATTTTAGTCGAAGGGGGGGTGGCAAGGGAAGGTTTTTGGGGTTTCTCTTTATAGTGGCTTGTCCCAATCCAGGAGGCTGGACAGGGGCGAAGTCCTTCGTTACCTGAACGCCAGCTGACGCCAGGCCTCGTAAACCACGACTGCGACGGCGTTCGACAGGTTCAGGCTGCGGCTATCGTCTCGCATGGGCAAACGCAGGATGTGGCCAGGCGGGAGTGAATTACGAAAATCGTCCGGCAAGCCACTGGTTTCCGATCCAAAGACTATCGTGTCATTTTCCCGGAAGGTCGTTTCAAAGACACTGGTCTTGCCTTTGGTGCTGATCGCAAAAATCCTTTCCGGTTTCTCTTTGCCAACGAAGGCTTCCCAGCCGGGATGGACGGTGACCTTGCTGGTGTCGCGATAATCCAGGCCAGCGCGACGCAGGCTTTTTTCATCAAGTGAGAAACCCAGTGGCTCGATCAAGTGCAGGGTAAACCCTGTGTTGGCAGCCAGGCGCATGATGTTGCCGGTATTGGGCGGGATTTCCGGTTGATAGAGGACAATATTTAACATGATTACTTACGCGGAATGCCTATTATGCCCTTGCAATGGCTTTGGCTATTATGCCCCATCTTCTTTCTATCTATTAATCCTTGCGAGCCTTTATGAAATCTATCCGAGTCATCGTGCTGTTTACTGCCTTATTGCCCGTCATTGCCCTGGCAGCCAGGGTGACCCCCGAGCGCTTGGTAACGGCGGACCAGGAAACAGGTAACTGGTTGTTGCACGGTCGTACCTATGATGAGAAGCGCTTCAGTCCGCTCAAGCAGATTAATGATAGCAATGTAAAACAACTGGGCATCGCCTGGTATTTTGATACTGACTACAGCCGTGGCCTTGAAGGCACGCCAATCGTGGTGGATGGCGTGATGTATTCAAGTGGTAACTGGAACCTGGTGTACGCCAACAATGCAGCGACCGGTGAATTGCTGTGGAAATACGATCCTCACGTTGATAAATCGCGCGGTGTCTATGCCTGCTGTGACGTGGTGAATCGCGGTGTGGCGGTGTGGGAAGACAAAGTGTTTATCGGCACGCTCGACGGTTACATTATTGCGATCAATGCGGCCACGGGTAAGGAAGAGTGGCGCACACTCACCTTCGATCAAAGTAAACCTTATACGATTACCGGTGCGCCGATTGTCGTGAAAGGCAAAGTGATTATTGGCAATGGCGGAGCAGAGTACGGTGTGCGCGGTTATGTGTCTGCTTACGATGTGAACACCGGAAAGATGGTGTGGCGTTTTTATACGGTGCCGGGTGATCCCAAATTACCGCCGGAAAATGCGGCGATGGCCAAAGCAGCAAAAACCTGGAGCGGTGATAAATGGCTGGAATTTGGTGGCGGAGGTACCGTGTGGGATGCGATGGCCTACGATCCCGAATTAAACCAGTTGTACATCGGCGTGGGTAATGCGGGCCCCTGGAATCGTTACCTGCGCAACCCACAAGGCCTGGATAATTTATTCGTGTCGTCGATTGTGTCACTGAATCCGGATACGGGTGAATACAATTGGCACTATCAGGAAACGCCAAACGATGGCTGGGATTACACTGCGACGCAGCACATGATACTCACGGATATTGAATGGAAAGGAAAAACACGCAAAGTGATTATGCAAGCGCCGAAGAATGGATTTTTCTTTTTGATTGATCGCGTAACCGGAGAATTTTTATCAGCCGAACCTTACGCGAATGTGAACTGGGCGCTGGGTTATGACGCGAAAGGACGCCCGATTGAAAATCCCAAAAAGGATTATCGCAATGGCAAACAAATGATACGTCCTGCGCCCACGGGTGCGCACAACTGGGAGCCAATGTCGTTTAATCCGCAAACGGGTCTGGTTTATATTCCAGTGATAGATGGCTTCTTTGAATACAATCCGGATGCTGATTACAAAAAACGCCTCGGTGTCTGGAACACCGGTATGAAAACCATGGAGTCGCCGCCCGGTGAACCCTTGTTCCAGAAAACCGTGTCGCAACAAGTCATGCGTGGAGGCTTGCTGGCCTGGGATCCCAAACAACAAAAAGCCGTGTGGAGTTTCTGGCATCCCAATATGTGGAACGGCGGCGTGTTGAGTACGGCAGGCAATCTGGTATTCCAGGGCAATGCAGAGCAGGAGCTGGTCGCTTATCGCGCAGACAATGGCGAAAAACTTTTTTCAATTCCGGCGCAGATGGGCATCATCGCTCCGCCGATCAGTTACGAGGTGAACGGCGAACAATATATTGCGGTGTTGGTGGGTTGGGGTGGCGCCTTCGGTTTGGCTGGGGGCATCAAGCCGCCACCGAGCGCGCGCTACGGGCGTATCATGGCGTTTAAATTAAATGGCAAGGCACAATTGCCACCACTGCCTGAAGCCAACGCGAAGTACGATCCGCCGCCGCGCACTGGCGCTTCACCGGAAGTGATCAAGGAAGGCGAAACCATTTTTAACACTTACTGCATGGGTTGTCATGGCATGGGCTTGGTGAGTATGGATACGGTGCCGGACTTGCGTTACATGCATTCCTCTTTTCACCAGACGTTTAATGACATCGTGCTCGGCGGTGCGTTGAAAGATCGTGGCATGGTGAGTTTTGCACAAGTAATTAATGAGAAGCAGGCCGATGCAGTGCATGCCTACATCATCGAAAAAGCAAATGATGAGAAAGATCGCAATGACCATCCGCAAGCGGCCTGGTGGGTTGCCACAAAAAAATTCTTCTATGAATTGTTCGGTAAATTTATTCGAGCGGTCATGTAATCAGTATGAAAGCGGGAAGTGTGCGACGCGTTTTTAAGGTCGCCAACGGTGAATTGCAATTAATTGCTGATACCTGGGGCGATCCTGATGATCCCGCGGTGTTACTCGCACACGGCGGTGGTCAGACACGACATGCCTGGGGAGAGACCGCGCGCCTGTTATCGGAGCAAGGCAAATACGCCATTGCACTTGACATGCGTGGCCACGGTGAAAGTGATTGGGACAAAGAAGGTCGTTACGATTTCTCACATTACGCACAGGATCTGAAGGATGTAACGGAACAGTTGGGCACTCAACCGTCGGCGGTGGGTGCATCACTGGGTGGTATTTCGTCATTGATTGCACATCATTTGAATAACCAGAATTTATTTTCAGAATTGGTGCTGGTGGATATTACGCCGCGTGTGGAGATGGATGGACTCGGACGCATTCGCGATTTTATGCTGGAACATGCAGAAAAAGGTTTCGCTTCATTGGAAGATGCAGCGGCCTTCGTTGCTTCCTATACGCCGAATCGCAAGCGCAGCAACAACGGTAATAACAACGAAGGGTTGAAAAAAAATTTACGTCTGGGTGAGGACGGTCGCTATCGCTGGCATTGGGACCCGAAATTTTTTGCCAAGCGCCCCGATCAAAAACGCGAAGGCCATGTGAAATTTACTTTAATGGAAGAAGCAGCAAAAGGATTGACCATTCCTGTCATGTTAGTGCGCGGCAAGATCAGCGACCTGGTGAGTCCGGAAGGCGCCAAAGAATTTCTGGATTTAGTGCCTCATGCTGAATTTGTAGATATTGATGAAGCAGGACATATGGTGGCGGGGGACAAGAACGATATTTTTTCTTCCGCTGTCATTAAATTTTTGTGTCGAAAAAATTAAAAGCGCCTGCAGCGTTCGGTGGCAAAGGCGTTGCTGCCGCCATTCTTGCTGGCGGAAAAAGCGTGCGCATGGGCCAACCCAAAGCCTTGTTGCTTTACAACGACAAACCCCTGATTGAGCATTTGATCGATCGTTTAAAAACGAATGTACAACAGCTGTTTATAGTCGGTTGTCCTGAGCCGGGTTTGTATCGCAACGTGTCAGCGCGAGTGATTCCGGATGAGAGTGAAGCGCTGGGTCCGCTGGGCGGCATGCTTTCAGCACTCCACTACGTTAATGAAGATATTGCCTATTTGCTCATTGTGCCTTGTGACGGCATAGCGCTGCCACGTTTGTTTGTGTCGCGCATGGTGCGTGCCCTGGAACGACAACAGGCCGACGTGGTGTATGCACGGGATGCGAGTCGCGAACAGCACCTTTATTGTTTGCTGAAAGTGGAGTTGGAAGCTTCATTGCGCGAATATATTAAACAGGGTGGCCGTAAAGTCATTGATTGGTTTCATTTGCAGCATTATGCTGTAGAAGATTTTTCTGCAGACCACTTTGTTTTTTCCAACCTGAATACATTAGATGATTGGCAACAGTTTCTCTCCGAGTCTCATTAAACTCATTCGTTCAGGGAGTGTTTATGTCGCTATTTTGTTTTGTCACGCCTGCACAGGCGTCGAATCTTCACCGCCATCGGTAATACCCGCCATGCTTTCTCCAGACGATTTGATTACCGAGGGATTGCCAACGCAGGACAGCTCCTTGCATCCATTATGGCAACAGGGATCGCTGGTCAAAGGGCGCGTGCTGCCGGGTTCACACGTGGAGTTTCTTGGCAACGAAGTGTACGTCAATGCACAGGGAGAATTTTTGCTGGGCCTTGGCCGTGATGCGCCCGCTAAAGTGGCGGTGCTGGTCACTGATGCGTCAGGCATCAAACACCGTCATGAGTACGATGTGGTGCAGAGGAAATACAACATCCAGCGCGTGGAGGGTGTTGAGCCAAAATATGTAACGCCCAGTGCAAAAGACCAGCAGCGTATAGATCTTGATAATGCAATGATCGGTGAAGCGCGTCGCTTGCGTGATACGCGTGCTGACTTTGCCAATGGCTTTATCTGGCCTTTGGTCGGGCCTATCAGCGGTGTGTATGGCAGCCAGCGTTTTTATAACGGAGAAGGACGACAGCCGCACTACGGTGTTGATATCGTTCGGCCGGTCGGTGCGCTGGTGCAATCACCTGCCGCGGGCAAAGTGACTTTCGTGCGCGACATGTATTACTCCGGTTGGACTTTGGTCATTGATCACGGCCAGGGTTTGTCTTCTTCATTTTTACACTTGAGCAATGTGTTGGTGAAAGTCGGGGATATCGTCAAGCAGGGAGATTCCATTGCCGAAGTCGGTGCAACCGGTCGTGTGACGGGCGCGCATCTGGACTGGCGTATGAATTGGCTGGATCAACGTATTGATGTGCAATTGCTGGTGCCGCCTATGCCAGTATTCAATGAAGACCCCGGCAAAACACCTGCCGCCACGGACTGATTTTTAAAATATTCCGTGTAAAATGGCCGCCCATTCCCCCAAGAGATGATGGCCGTGTTAGACGAAAAACTCCTCAGCATTCTGGTGTGCCCGGTGACCAAGGCGCCGCTGGAATATGATCGCAAAAAGGAAGAGCTGGTCTGCAAAGCCAGCGGTCTGGCTTATCCGATTCGCGATGGCATTCCAGTGATGCTGGAAGAAGAAGCGCGCCGTTTAACCGACGAAGAAAAAAATCGTTAATGATTATTCCGTTCAAATGACAGCCGACACTATTTTTACCAAAATTATCAAGGGCGAGATTCCTGCCACCAAAGTCTATGAAGATGAGTTGTGCATCGCGGTTAACGATATTGCGCCGCGTGCGCCAGTCCATATCCTGGTGATTCCGCGTAAACCCATCCCGCGTCTGGTCGATGCGACTCCTGAAGACAAAGCGTTGATGGGGCATTTGATGTACGTGGCAGGTGAAATCGCCCGCCAAAAAGGTATTGCTGATGCATTTCGCCTGGTGGTGAACAATGGCCGGGGCGCAGGACAAACAGTGTTTCATTTGCACTTGCATATTCTGGGCGGCACCGCGTTTTCAGATAAAAGCCTGGCCGGCGAATAAACGCCACTTATTTTTAAACAACAGATGAAAACTGCTGCACAAATTCGCCAATCCTTCCTCGACTACTTTGCCAGTAAAGGCCATACCGTTGTCGCGAGCAGTTCGTTGATACCGCACGATGATCCGACCCTGTTGTTCACTAACGCAGGTATGAATCAGTTCAAGGATTGTTTCCTCGGGCTCGACAAACGTGCTTACACGCGTGCAGTCACTTCACAAAAATGTGTGCGTGCCGGCGGCAAGCACAATGATCTCGAGAATGTCGGATACACCGCGCGCCATCACACCTTTTTTGAAATGCTCGGCAATTTCAGTTTTGGTGATTACTTCAAACGCGATGCGATTCATTATGCGTGGGAATATCTCACGTCGCCGCAATGGCTCAATATTCCCAAAGAAAAATTGACCGTTACGATTTACGCCACCGATGACGAAGCTTATGCAATCTGGAAAGACGAAATCGGTGTACCTGCCGAGCGCATCATTCGCATCGGTGATAACAAGGGCGCGCCTTACGCATCGGATAATTTCTGGGCGATGGGTGACACTGGTCCTTGCGGTCCGTGTACGGAAATTTTTTATGATCACGGCGCTGATATCTGGGGCGGCCCACCGGGTTCACCGGAAGAAGACGGCGATCGCTACATCGAAATTTGGAACAACGTGTTCATGCAGTTCAATCGCACGGCGGATGGCCAATTGCATCCGCTGCCGAAACCATCGGTCGATACCGGCATGGGTCTCGAGCGCATCTCGGCAGTGTTGCAACACGTGCATGCGAATTATGAAATTGATCTGTTCCGGAATTTATTGAAAGCGGTTTCACAGGTCACAGGCAACAGCGACGAAAAAAATATGAGTCGTCGCGTGATTGCGGATCATATTCGTTCCTGTTCTTTTTTGATTGCCGATGGCGTGTTGCCGTCGAACGAAGGACGCGGCTATGTGTTGCGCCGGATTATTCGCCGCGCGATTCGACATGGCAACAAGCTGGGCGTCAAAGAAGCATTCTTTTATAAACTGGTAGCAGCGCTCATGAAAGAAATGGGCGATGCGTATCCGGAATTAAAATCGCAACAAGCGCACATCGAAAAAACATTGAAAGCAGAGGAAGAACAGTTCGCGCGTACGCTGGATAACGGCATGGCGGTGTTGGAAGAACGATTGGCTTCTTTGAAGAACAAACAAATTCCCGGCGACGTGATTTTTCTGTTGTATGACACTTACGGCTTCCCCGTTGATTTGACCAACGATATTGCGCGCGAGCGTCACTTGACGCTGGACATGGATGATTACGAGCGTTGCATGGAAGAACAACGGGAACGCGCGCGCGCGGCCGGTAAATTTGGAGTTGATTACAACGACAAGATAAAACTGGATGGCGAAACTTCCTTCACCGGTTACGACACATTGAAAGATGACGGAAAAATTGTGGCGCTGTTTCGCAATGGTGAAGCCGTTAATGAACTGAAAGCGGGTGATGAAGGTGTGGTGGTAGTAGACAAGACGCCATTCTATGCAGAATCCGGCGGACAAGTGGGCGATGCCGGCGTGTTGCAAGTGTCAGGCGGTGAATTTACGGTAGCAGACACTAAAAAAAGTGGCAGCAACTTCCTGCACGTCGGCAAACAACAACGCGGCACATTGAAAGTTGGCAGTACGCTAACTGCAATCGTTGATCACAATAAACGTCAGGCAACAGCAAACAATCACAGTGCGACACATTTATTGCATGCTGCTTTGAGAAAAGAGCTGGGCACGCATGTACAACAGAAAGGTTCACTCGTCGATGATGAAAAGCTGCGTTTTGATTTTTCGCACACACAAGCAGTCACGAAAGATGAGTTGCGGCAGATTGAAAAACTGGTGAATGAACAGATTGCAGCCGCTTCAGCTGTGAGTACCAAAGTAACGAATATAGAAGAAGCAAAAAAAATGGGCGCGATGGCGCTGTTCGGCGAAAAGTATGGGGACAGAGTGCGCGTGCTGGCGATGGGACAAAATAATTTTTCTGTTGAGTTGTGCGGCGGCACGCACGTGAAGAACACCGGTGACATCGGCTTATTTTTTATTGTTGCGGAATCCGGTATCGCATCCGGCGTGCGTCGTATTGAAGCTTGCACAGGTGAGCTTGCACGCGCCAAAGCGGTAACTCCGACAACGGAGACAGATCCCGTAAAAGCGATAGCCTTGATTCGCCAAGGTATGGATGAACTGGCACGCCAGAAAGAACAGCTCCTGGAAGAAAAGAAAAAACTTGAGAAAGAATTACAGAAACAGAAATCTGCTAAAGCCCTGTCTTCATCCGATGATGTGCTCACGCAGGCGAAAGAGATCAATGGCGTGAAAGTGCTGGTAACAAAAATCGAAGGTGTCGATGGCAATACCCTGCGCGACCTGATGGATCAATTTAAAAACAAACTCGGCACAGCCGTGGTGTTGCTGGCCGCAGTGGAAGGCGACAAGGTGTCGCTCGTTGCCGGCGTTACCCAGAATGCAACGAGCAGGATTAAAGCCGGCGACCTGATGAAAGAGGTCGCGCCTTTGGTCGGTGGCAAAGGCGGTGGCAGGCCCGACATGGCGCAGGGCGGCGGTACCGAAGTGGCCGGGCTGGATAAAGCCCTGACCCATGCGCAGCAATGGCTGGCGGGAAAATTGTAGGGGTGCGTACTCCCTTCGACTCCGCTCAGGATGCGTGCGCTGGGTGAGCGGAGTCGAACCCCTACGAAAACAGTTATAAGCAGTGCCTTAACTTTTAAGCCGAAATCGTGTTTAATGCCGCCCGCAATCCAGGCGACAGTCTCTCTTTACCCTTATATAGTTGTATATGGCATTACTGGTTCAAAAATACGGTGGCACCTCGGTGGGCTCGGTAGAGCGCATCGAAGCCGTGGCCGATAAAGTGGCGAGTTTTATAAAACAGGGCCACAAGTTGGTCGTGGTGCTTTCGGCCATGAGCGGTGAAACCAACCGTTTGATCGGCCTGGCCAAACAAATCCAGGAACAACCGACGCCGCGTGAACTGGATGCACTGGTTTCGACCGGTGAGCAAGTGACGATTGCCTTGTTGTGCATGGCCTTGCACAAACGCGATATCAAGGCGAAATCCTATACCGGCGGTCAAGTGAAGATTTTGACCGATAGCGCTTTTACCAAAGCGCGCATCCAGCATATTGACCAGGATGCGATGTTGCGTGATCTCAACGACAACTGTGTGGTGGTCGTAGCGGGTTTCCAGGGTGTTGATGAAGAAGGCAATATCACCACGCTTGGACGCGGTGGTTCGGATACCACCGGTGTGGCGTTGGCCGCTGCACTGAAAGCAGATGAATGCCAGATTTATACGGATGTCGATGGCGTGTATACCACCGATCCGCGCGTGTGCAACAAAGCGCGCCGACTTGACCGCATTACTTTCGAGGAAATGCTGGAGATGGCTAGCCTCGGATCGAAAGTATTACAAATTCGCTCCGTAGAATTTGCCGGGAAATACAGCGTTCCTTTGCGCGTTCTATCGAGCATGGTCGATGGCCCCGGTACACTTATCAGCCTTGATGAAGGCGATCTCAACAAAGGTGACACTATGGAACAACCCCTGATTTCCGGTATCGCATTTACGCGCGATGAAGCCAAACTCACCATACGCGGCGTGCCTGATTTGCCGGGCGTGGCCTCTAAAGTATTGGGCCCGATCAGTGAAGCCAACATTGAAGTGGACGTGATTGTGCAAAACGTGGCCGCGGATGGCACCACGGATATTACGTTTACCGTCCAGCGCGGGGACATGCCCAAGGCCGCTAAAATCCTGGAGACTACGGCCAGGGAACTTAAAGCGCGTGAAATCATCAAAGATGACAAGATTGCCAAAGTCTCCATTGTGGGTGTGGGTATGCGTTCCCATGCGGGGGTGGCCAGCAAAATGTTCCAGGCCCTCGCTGCCGATAACATCAATATTCAGTTAATTACGACATCCGAAATCAAGATTTCTGTCGTGATTGAAGAGAAATACATGGAGTTGGCCGTTCGTTCCTTGCACGATGCTTTTGGCTTGGAAAAATAGGGTTGTTTTTTTAAATATCAGCACCAGTATAAGGACAGAGTGATTAGAAACAGGAGCTTAGAGCACAGGCGACTATGGACTTTCCAGTAAATAACTAAATTATTTACTGGCGAGACAGGAAGTTCTGGCAATATGGGCAATACTTGTAGTTATAGATGGTTGCAAATGATTATTTATGACGCGGGAAGTTGTTGAGAAGTAGTTTTAATAGAGGAGAAACAGGACATGTTAATTTTAACCCGTCGCGTAGGCGAAACCCTGATGGTTGGAGATGAAGTCACCGTTACCGTGCTAGGTGTGAAAGGTAACCAGGTGCGCATCGGTATTAATGCCCCGAAAGAAGTGGCTGTGCATCGCGAAGAAATTTACCAGCGCATCCAGCACGAGAAAATGACAGGGCAGGATGGAACGGGCGGCGGTAGTCCAGGTAACCGCTAGTTCCAGAGCTTGTGTTATTATGCCGCCCCTCTAAAGGAGAGGTGGCCGAGTGGCCGAAGGCGCGCCCCTGCTAAGGGCGTATACCTTAACCGGTATCGAGGGTTCAAATCCCTCCCTCTCCGCCAAGTACTTTCTCGGTATAGAGAAACAAAAAGCCTCCCTTGTGGAGGCTTTTTTATTTGCCCCTTTGTATCCACTTGGCCACCACTGTCAATGGACTACGTGGAGTTGTTAAGAACTGATACCTGATTCAAGCGGTCGTGTTGAGCAAAGAAGAGCTGGCTTGCGTTTCTTGAGTGCTATATGCCTGTACCAACAGCATAATTTGCCTTGCCACCTGTTCACTCAGACTATTTGAAATCGACGAAGATGATTTATCTGACGTGCTCGTGCTGGCAGTGGATACAGTTGAATTGTTATTGTCGGTTTTATTATAGTTCATGGCCTCTTGCATGCTGATTTTGCCATCCTTGTTGGTATCTGCGGCGTCAAAATTGTTGACCAGTTTCGATAAGGAATCCTTGCCGCTGCTATCTGCTGAACTTGTATCATTTAACATCGCAGTCATTTGATCTTTTGTAAGACCGGCATCAGATCCATCAGATGATGGAGGAGGTGGCGGTGGCATATTTCCCATTCCACTTTGGCCACCTGCTCCGCGCATTTTCATTTGAGTCATTTGACTGTGAATTTGGGCATCCATTTTTTCAAAAACGTCGGTCATTTCTTGCTTGGTAATTTTCCCATCACCATTGCTGTCAAGCTGCTTAAAGACATCATCAACATTGGGTGTGTTGGCACTTTGTCCATTACTGGATGAGATCGCATTAAATGCCGTCTGTAAATCACTTTTTTCCAGATAACCCTGACCTTTAGTGTCCAGTTTTGAAAAAAGATCATCGGCCATTTTTGATGGATCTGGTGGTTGCATACGTGATCCGCTGTTGATTCCTGAAAACATCATGGATGATCCAGATACTCCACTTATACCGCTCATAGTCTTCTCCTCGATTGAAAATAGGTTATTGAGCATCAGTCATCAGCTCAATGGCTATCATTCAACAATACATTGATATTGATGAATGGTTGTATTTAGTACAGTTGATTTTTTAAATAATGGATTTGATGGGACTGTAAATTATTGTAAATCTTTGTTAAGACTTAAAATTAGCCTGTAGCCATCGGCGGCTACAGGCCGGGTGGTTTTTTATTGTGGCGGGAAAGGCATCATTGGCAATTCAATCATGGAATCTTTGTTTTTCGCTATCTGGTTGCGCTGTTCTTCAGTCAGCAAAGCCATAATTTTGACATCCGTTTCAGTACGCAATAAAAATAGTTCTGATGTGGTTTTGCCAAAGGTTTCAGCCAATGTTTTTGCCTTTGCATTGTCAAACTGTTTATCCAGTGTTAACTGATGAAGAGACTCAGCGGTCTTGTGCAGGATTTTAATTTTTTCTCGTAATACGGGTGCCTGATCATATTCAATTTTGAAAAGTTTATCCTGCTGTTCTTCGGTTAACTCAATGCCGTGAAGAAACGGTGGCAAAAAGTTGGCGGGCGGAGGCATGGCATCTCTGCCTATAGGAAGCATTGGAGGAAAACCCAAAGGGGATGCACCATCTATATTATTACAATGATTTTGAAAAGGATTGGGTGGATAATCCGCGTGAGCAAAGGCAATGCAGGATAAAGAAAGAACGAACACTCCTGCAGGATGGGCTAGAGTGTGTCTCAAGGCTTTCATTGTTACTTTCATGGGTACTCTCCGGAAATGAGGTCTATGGGATTCGAGTCTTAATCATGACACTTCATGGCAACCGAATACTGGTTACATTCAGTCGAGATCAATTCTATACATGAACTATGTAAATACCCGTTAACGAAATGTAAAAGCATGTAAATCTGGCGAATAGAGATAGTCTGTCTTTCTGCACCCTTGTTAAGATGGCTCTGAGTTGAAAATGGGAGGCGCCTAACCATTCAATGCATAAAAATGTATTACTTGTAGATGATGATGTTGTGCTGGTTGAAATGCTCAAGGAGTATCTTGAGCGTGAGGGTTTCGCTGTTGTTGTTGTGCATGATGGGCGAGCCGGTGTGTGGGAGGCACTTAATCATCAATACCATATCGTGGTGCTGGATGTCATGATGCCAGGTATCGGTGGTATTGAAGCCTTGCAACAAATTCGTCGTGGCAACAGCAATATTCCCATTCTCATGCTTACAGCAAAAGGAGATGATGCTGATCGTATCACCGGACTTGAACTGGGTGCCGATGATTATGTATCCAAGCCATGCACGCCACGTGAGCTGGTTGCCCGTATTCGCGCTATTTTGCGTCGGAATCATCATGAAATTCTGCAAGACATTTCAGTTGCTTCCACTGTTTCAATTAATGCGGGATTGTTAACCTTGTGGCCTGAACAGCGCAAGGCAGTGTGGAAAGGCAATACGTTGGAGCTGACCAGTACAGAATTTAATTTGCTGCAAATTCTTGCCCGTAATGTTGGAAATATCGTCAGCAAGGTGGAATTGTCGGAGAACGGGCTCAATCGTCCATTGCTGCGATTTGATCGTGTTATAGATGTTCATATGAGCAGTATTCGTCATAAACTCGGATCAATGAGCGATGGGCGTCCTTATATACAAGCGGTGCATCGCAAGGGTTATCAATTTATCAAGGAATAAAATAATGGGAAAACTATTCTGGAAATTCTTTTTCTTTTTATGGCTGGCGCAGGTTACTACGGCGGCTGCAATGGGAGCCATGATGTGGTTGCATTATCATGATAACCTTGTGCAACAATCCCACTTTGGGGAGTTTCCGGGCGATTCAAAAAAAATAGTATTGCATCCGCCGTTTGAGTTTGCACATCAGCCGCCACCGAAATTCCTGTTTCCCATCATGCCAGTGCTGACAGGCATTATTGTGAGTCTGGTTTTTGCTGCATTACTGGCTTGGTATTTTGCAAAACCCATTCGCGGTTTGCGAAATGCATTTAGTGCAGCGGCGAACGGTGACTTGGATCAAAAGCTGACATCAATTATGGGAGATCGACAGGATGAATTGGCCGATCTGTGTCATGATTTTGATACCATGACTCAACAACTGCATCGTTTAATGCAAGGGCAGCAACAATTATTGCACCATGTGTCACATGAATTGCGCTCTCCCTTGGCAAGGTTGCATGCGATTATTGGTTTAATACGCCAGAAACCTGAACATCTTTCTGACATGATGGGTCGCCTGGAATCTGAATCGATTCGAATGGAAACATTGGTTGCAGAGTTACTGACCTTTTCAAAACTGGAAAGTGGTATTGAATTTAAGCCCAAAGAAGAAATTGCCATTGATGAGCTCATTCGTGATCTTGTAGAAGACACAAAGCTAGAAGCAGAAAGCCATGATTGTAAAATCGTGAGTACGGGTAATACAGCCATTTTTGTTAATGGCAATAATGAACTTTTATATCGTGCAATTGAAAACGTCATGCGCAACGCTATTAAATACTCGCCAAAAAATGGAACCATATCTATTGACGTTGTCACCGATCCAAAAGAAACAATGGTTCATATTTATGTCACAGATGATGGAATGGGAGTTCAGCCCCATGATATAGAATTTATCTTTAAACCATTTATGCGAGGTCAAAATGCCCGAGAAGGGTATGGTCTTGGGCTTGCAATTGCACAACAAGTCATTGCGATACACGGTGGCAGTATCACTGCGCGAAATGAAGTTGGTCGTGGGTTGTGTGTGATCATGAGTCTCCCTGTGTTTACTGCACATGCAAACTCTTAAAGAATTATATCGACAACTATGCCGAAAAAAATATTCTCTTTAGTCATGTTGATGCCATCCATCTTGGGATCTTGTGTGAGCCCTGAAGATATGATTTCTAAAATGCCCATGAAATTTACAACCCAAATTTATGACAATGGATTAAAGCAATTTCAGCTTTCTTTAGAAAAGCCCATGGGCGCTCCTTTGAAGGGTGGGCCCGGTGGTGGTATGTCTCACCGAGGATCCATGACGGGAGGTGATGTTTCGATGAAGGGCGGATCAATGATTAAACCGCAGGATAAAATGCAACAACGCATGGAAAAAAATCTTATCAAGCAACTGGAAGTGAAATTGCAGGAAACGGGTTATTGTCGTGAAGGCTATTTGCTGACAAGGGAATTCTCTGCTCTGAGTCTGGATGATTTGTTTATAAAAGGTGAGTGTGTTGAAGGAGCTTCGGGAGAAGATAGGGTCATGTTTCCAAATGTCGCAAACATTGGGCATACGGCTCAATAACCACTAAACTTAGGTAATTGCTGATCATTCTGAGATATTCAGTGAGAAATTGATTTCCCTGATATTTTGGAAATTTCCCTGTTATTAGGCCCTTAACAGGAATTCAGGGTGAGACTTCAGGTGGTATGAGACATAATCCACCGCCAAGTACTTTCTCGGTAATGTAAATATTTTCTTTATTGCTTTCGTGATTGCCGTTATTCTTGTATTGGGTCATTATTTCAATCATTAATAGCGTAAAAATTCTTGTAGGTTGAAAATTCACCGCATTTGGTTCTCCAGCAATATTTATAGACGAAGGTAATATATGATCCATCGAAAATATCACCGTTATGTTTTTTCCTTTTTCATGTCACTGCTGATGTCATGCATCATGTCGTTCGTCATCAGCGTTTTTAATGTGGGCTTGGCGAGTAACATCATCAGCATCTGGTTGCACGCATGGGGCTTTGCATTTTGTGTTGCTTTTCCGACGATCATTCTGGTGTCACCGCTGGTACACAAACTGGTTAATCTGGTGTTGAAGGAAGAATAAAATTTTACGAGACTTGACGACGGGCCGGATAATCTGAGAAGATTCCTCGCATGAACACATTCACTCTCATCGCTATCGCCATCCGAGCAGCATTTGCGGCAACTGCCGCGCGTGCGCGCCGTTATGTGCCAGCGATCTGGAGAGAATAGTTACACCCTGAATTAAATTTTTTCTCTATACAGGCCGCTGAGTACCCACCCAGCGGCCTTTTTTTATGTCTGGAAATCGAGGAGTGAAACATGAACACGTATTGCAATGCACTGATGGAAGTCACGATCCGTCCACCTGTCACCATGGTGGAAGGCAAAGGATCGTGGTTGACGGATCACACTGGCAAACCATATCTGGATTTTGTGCAAGGTTGGGCGGTGAACTGCCTGGGGCACTCGCCTGAGGTGGTAACGCAAGCGGCTACTGCACAATTAAATAAACTGGTCAGTTGCAGTCCGGGTTATTACAACGCACCGATGATGCAGTTGGCATCACGCATTGCGGCGTTGAGTGGATTGGAAAAAGTATTTTTTACCAGCAGCGGTGCAGAAGCCAATGAAGGCGCCATCAAACTCGCCAGAAAATGGGGACAACGACATCGCAATGGCGCGTACAGCATTATTACACTGCAAAACAGTTTCCACGGCAGAACACTGGCGGCGATGTCGGCGTCGGGTAAACCGCAGTGGGAACCCTTGTTTGAGCCGAAAGTTCCCGGTTTTATCAAAGTGCCTATCAATGATATTGATGCGATTGCAGCAAGGATTACTGACAATACGGTGGCGGTGATGCTCGAACCCATCCAGGGTGAAGCGGGCGTGATTCCTGCGAATAAAGATTACCTGCAAGCATTGCGAACACTGACAAAACAAAAAAATGTTTTGTTGATCCTGGATGAAATCCAGACGGGCATAGGCAGAACCGGTTCGCTGTTTGCATTTCAGCAAGCAGCCATCACGCCAGACATCATGACATTGGGCAAGGGACTTGGCGGTGGCGTACCACTTGCAGCACTCGTTGCTTCGAAAGAGGTGAGTTGTTTTGACCAGGGCGATCAGGGCGGAACCTTCAGCGGCAACCCCTTGATGACAGCCATTGGATGCGCGGTGCTTGATATCGTTGCGGAACCTGTTTTCCTCAACCACGTAAAAGAAAGTGGTGAATATTTGCGAAATAAATTAACGCAACTATCGAAATGCTATACGTTGGGTGTAGTGCGAGGTAATGGCTTGCTCAATGCGATGGAAATTCCACAAGGTACCGCCGTGCAAATTGTCGAAAGCGCGTTTGAAAATGGATTATTACTGAACGCACCCAGGCCAAATATTTTGCGCTTTATGCCGGCGTTGAATGTATCGCACAGTGAAATTGACCGCATGATTGATATCCTGCAAAAAACCCTGAACGGATAATTTGAGTTACACGCTTGGTGTTTGCATCCTTTTGCGCTAGAATGGGCGCCATGAACTCGATGACTGTATTATTTCAAAAGAAAGCGCTGTGGCTAGAAACCGCCGGCGGCCTGCTATGTTGAAATAATATTATCTGCATTTATTTCGAAAAGGGCCGCAGTAGCGGCCCTTTTTTATTGCCGCCATTTTATCACTTTTATTTTTTAATTAACGACTATGAATACCACCAGTAACACACGCGTCATGAGGCGCATACATCAACTCTTTCACTCCCACACGCATGGGAGCGGTTTATTCCTGGCGGGTCTTGGCACTGCATTTTTTTCCTGCAAAGGCATCCTGATCAAACTCTGCTATCAACACGGCGCCACCCCGGACATGGTGATTACCTTGCGTATGCTCTTTGCCTTTCCTTTTTATTTGCTCGTGGCATTGCGCGCTTATGCGGCGGCGGCACACGCAGTGAATGCGCGACAATTGATGATCACAGCACTCTTCGGCGTGATTGGTTATTTTCTTTCCAGTCTGCTCGACTTGAACGGCCTGGTGTATGTGTCTGCCAGCCTTGAGCGAATTATTCTCTATACATACCCGGCGATGGTTTTGGTCTTGTCGGTTCTATTCTTGCAAAAAGAATTTAATTACCGAATGGCACTTTGCATTGCGGTGATTTACCTTGGACTGGTGGTGGTATTTTTTTACCAGAAAAATTCCGGTGAGACTTCAGGCGCTTTAACTTTTGGTGCATTGCATTTCACCGCAGGATTCGTCCGAGGTTCATTGTTGGTTGCCGCCAGTGCGTTTACTTACTCTGTTTATTTGATCGGCACTGAGTTCATGATGCGAACCATGCCCAATCGTTTTTATACGGCCTTTGCGATGATGGCAGCGAGTATTGCCATCTTTATTTATGGCGGCATCCGGATTAGCGCTGACGCCATATTGCATCAATCCATGGCTATTTATGTTTTGACCTTGTTGATCGCGATATTCTGCACCGTGATTCCCTCTTTCCTGGTATCGGCGGGCATTCAGCGCATCGGTGCAGCCAAAGCAGGCGCGGTGGGAACGCTGGGCCCTATCGTTACGATATTGCTCGGCGTAACGGTGCTCGGTGAAAGCATTGTCCCATTACAGTTGCCGGGGTTCTTGTTGGTCATCGGCGGAATTTATTTTCTCAGCCAGCAAAAATAAACAAGGACTATTCGCTTGATATTAACGGGTTTTATATCTATGGTTGTCGTTGATCTGTTCGCTAACCAGCCCGGGTGTATCTTCCTATGTCGACGTCTACCCTGATACCACAACTCAACTGCACCCGGTGCCACAGTCGCTTTGTGAAACGTTCACGCCGCGCCGGTCTTGTTGATCAATTGATCAGTGTATTCTCCGTCTATCCTTTCCGGTGCCAGCTTTGCGGACATCGGTTCTATCACACCCAGAAAGGCCTCACTTTTAAAAGAGTCGACAACGATCGACGTGAGTATGAGCGTCTTCCGGTCAATCTCAATGCCACTTTCACCATTGGAACTTTCCGTGGACCAGGCGTGGTAACCGATCTTTCTATGGGCGGTTGCTCATTCGTCACGGAGTCACGGCTGGAGATAGGAAGTGTTTTACGCATCGCAGTGCAGCTTCCCGATCCATTGAAGCCTGTCGATGTCGACGTGGCGATTGTTCGCAGTGTTCGTGCAAACCGTGTCGGTATACAGTTTGTTCAGATTGAAAGCGACCACCTTGACCGATTACAACATTTTATACGCGAACTGATTTCAAACACGCCTTAATCAAACCTGACGGAGCTCGATTATGTTGTCCAACACAAAATTTTTAAGTGCGATTGGATGCTTATTCTTTTTTTCGTGCACTGTTTTTGCTGCTGACACTACTGAAGTACGCAGTACCCTGGATGACCAGCAATCAGTCGCCGTTACTATTTACAACGGCAATCTCGCATTAGTGAAAGATCAGCGCAAGGTTAAATTAAAAATGGGTGAAAACAACCTGGCCTTGCGCGATGTCAGTGCGCAAATTCGTCCCGAGACTGCGCTGTTGCGTGGAATAAGTAACGAAGGAAGTATCAGTACTATCGAACAGAATTTTGATTTTGATTTGCTTACTCCACAGAAGCTGTTGGAGAAATATGTGGGAAAAAATGTTCGTATTGTAAGAACTAATTCAGCTACGGGAGTGGAGTCCACCGAAAACGCAACCGTATTGGCGGCGTCCAGTGGGGTTGTACTGAGAATTGGCGATCGCATTGAAACCGGAATTCCCGGTCGTATTATTTATGACAATGTCCCGGATAATTTGCGCGATCGACCCACGCTGGTTACCCGAATCAACAACAATACTGCCAATGAACAAACCATTGAGCTCAGTTATTTAACTGGCGGCCTGGATTGGCGAGCAGATTATGTTGCGGAATTAAATGAAAAAGACAATGCGCTGGATTTGTCGGGTTGGGTGACGCTGACCAACACCAGTGGCACCTCGTATAACAATGCTAAATTACAACTCGTAGCCGGTGATGTGAACCGCGTGCCTGAACCGGAAGTTTATGGTGGGCTTGCCAAACGCAAAGCGATGGCAGCGGCTTCCGTTGGATCTGATATGAGCGAACAAAGCCTGATGGAATATCATCTTTACAGCCTGGACAGGCCTACGACGATTGCTGAAAACCAGACCAAACAGGTGGCGTTGTTGTCTGCCACAGGTGTGCCAGTGCGCAAGGAACTGGTATTGCACGGCGCGGATTATTATTACCAGAGCAGTTACGGGGACCTCGGCCAGAAAATGAAAGTCGGCGTGTTTATAGAATTTGATAACAGGGAAAATTCAAAACTGGGTATGCCCCTGCCGAAAGGAGTGATGCGTGTGTACAAGAAAGACAGTCAGGGCAATGCACAGTTCGTAGGCGAGGACAACATCGATCACACGCCTAAAAATGAAACAGTGCGCCTGAAACTGGGTGAAGCATTTGATGTCACGGCGGATAAAAAACAAACTGACTTCAAAAGGATTGCTCGTCCAGACAAAGACAGTCGCGTATTTGAGAGTGCCTATGAAGTGGTGTTGAAAAATGCCAAGTCGGAACCCGTTACGGTCACCGTACAGGAACCTATTCCGGCAGACTGGAAAATGCTGGAAGAAAATTATCCCAGTGAAAAGGCAACCAGCAATACCGCCGTATGGAAAATAAAAATTCCTGCAGAAGAGAAGGTCGCACTAAAATATAGAGTGCAGGTAAAATACTAGAATATTTTTACTCAATCAGTGTTGGATAAAGTTTTGCTGCAATTGCAACAAAAATAATAAACACTACCCCTAACACCGTGAAGTCGAGCAGCAGGCTGTGTGCGCTTTCACTGCCCTCAATCATCAGCATACGCAAAGCCTCGACGAGATAGGTCAGTGGATTTACACTTGCTATCGTTCGCAACCATTCAGGCATTAATGACAGTGGATAGATGGCATTGCTGGCAAAAAACAATGGCATGGTGAGCACTTGTCCAATGCCCATGAAGCGTTCCCGGGTTTTAACGATGCATGCAATGATCAGCGAGAAGGTTGAAAATACTGCTGAGCCGAGCATGACGAATCCGAACACGCCGAACACCGCCATGGGATTGCTGCGGATGGGAATGTGCATGGCGAGTGTGATGAGATAGATGATCACTGCCTGTACCAGCCCGCGACACCCGGCGGCAACCGCTTTACCAAATACCAACGCACTGCGCGGACTGGGACTCACCAGTAATTTGTGAATGACGCCGAGATCGCGTTCCCAGATGACAGCAATGCCATAAAAAATTGCTGCGAATAAAACGCTTTGCGCCAGAATACCCGGTGTCATGAAAGCCAGGTAGCTGACGTTGCCGATAGGAATGCCGCGCACCTGGCTGAATACCTGTCCAAAGATGGCGAGCCACAACACCGGCTGCAATGCGCGGGAAAATAATTCCATCGGGTCGCGAAAAATTTTCTTTAACTCCATTTCGGCGATGACAATGGTTTTGGTAAAAAAATCGATAACAGGATTGGTCATGGATTTATCCGAGTCGTTTCGCTGTCATGCGTGCATCGCGGGTATCATGATAGTTACCGCCCTCGATAATATGTCCGCCGCTGAAGTGAGTGAATACATCGGTCATGGTGGCATGATCACTCACCAATTTTTTTAGTTGAGCAGGGTTCCCCCTGACGGCCAGGTTTCCCTGATGAAGGATGGCTACGTCATCACAGAGTTGATCTACTTCCTCCATGACATGTGTAGTCATTAATATAGTCATGCCATATTCTTTGTTTAGTGCACGTAACCGATCCCAGACGCTGGAGCAGGCCATGGGGTCGAGGCCGATTGTCGGTTCATCAAGGAATAAAATAACCGGACGATGCAACATGGCTTGTGCGAGTTCCAGTCTTCGAATCATGCCGCCGGAATATTTTTTCACCAGCAAATGCGCTGACTCAGACAGCCCCATGTAATGCAAGGCTTCCTCCACGCGTGACTTTAATTCCTTGCGCGGAATGCTATACAGTGCGGCAGAGAGAGAAAGATTTTCATGGCCAGTGAGTGCACCATCGGCAGAAAGCAGTTGCGGGACATAACCGATGTGTCTGCGAACTTCCGCAGGCGATTGGGTGATATCGAATCCGGCCACGCGTGCAGAACCGCTGGAAGGTTGAAGTAATGTGGTCAGCATTTTAATCAGCGTACTTTTTCCTGCGCCATTGGGACCGAGCAACCCGGTAATACCGCCATAGGGAATGGCGAGATCCAGATGGTTGAGCGCGGTAAAGTCACCAAATCGACGCGTCAATTGCACTGCTTCTATCGCATTCTCACCTGATGCGCGTTGTGATTTATTATCCATGACGCGTTCCTTTTGCGAGATCTGCCTTCGGAATTTCCAGCAATTTGCGCAGCATTGAGCCGGCGAGATTGCCGTCATTGTTTTTTAGCGCGTCGATCACCTTGACATGGATATCGAGAAACGGGGCAAGATCATATTCGAGTAGCTGTACGGCGATGCGTGCGCGCACTTCCCACAACATGGACTCCCATGTTTTGAGGAACATCGCGTTGTGTGACATCACAATGATTTGCCGATGGAATTTCACGGTGGCAGAAGCATAAGCAGCATAATCATTTTTTTTTGCCGCCGCTCGCATTGTGTCAAGAATTCCGAGCAGCGTTGTAATTTCAGAGAAGTCGCAGGGAATGGCCAGCTGTGCTGCACGTTCTTCGAGAATCGCACGTAATTCATAGGCTTCACTGAGTTCCTGTTTGTCAGGATCGCGGACGTGTGTGCCTTTGTAACGTTCCGAGACAACGAGACCCAGCATTTCCAGTTCGCGCAAGGCTTCGCGCACTGGCGCCTGGCTTACATTAAATTCTTTGGCCAGCTCGAGTTCCTTCAGGTGCATGCCAGGCGGATAACGCGCATCGAGGATACGAGAGACCATCTCATCCCGTATCTGGTCGCGCATGCAGGTTCGGGTGATGGAACTCATTTTTTTCCATCCGTGTTGTTTTGTGGCGGTGTGGCAATCGTGACGGATTGTCCCGACACAATGGAATCCCACGGATTGATAATAATTTTATCGCTGGTGTCGAGGCCGGTAGTGATCTCCACCTGTTTACCAAAATCCTGTCCAATGGTTACTGGCTTCATTGCAACCTTTGAATCTGCATCAACCGTTGCAACCTTGAGTCCGTCGCTGCCGAAGATCAGTGCGCTGGCAGGAATGCGAACGCTGTTCGATGCCGACAGTGGCAAATGCACTTCACAGTAACCGCCGGAAAGTAATTGCCGGTTGCTATTGTCAACTTCGAGTTCAGCGAGCAAGGTGTGTGTGGTTTGGTCTATCGCCTGCGCCGTGCGCAGGAGTTTGGCAGGAATTTTTTGTCCCGGTTGTTCCGGAAGCACAATGGTTGCAGTGAGCCCCGGTTTGATTAACAACGCCTGTTGTTGTGGCACTTGTATCTGGATGCGCAACTTCTGTAAGTCTGCTATATGAAACAATTCTTGCGCGGATGCATTTCCTGAAGTGATCAAGGTTCCGACATCAATGTTCCTGGCAGTGACTATCCCATCAAACGGTGCAACGACATTCTTGAATCCTTCCAGTTTTTCAAGACGGTCTACATTCGCTTGTGCGGATGCGACCATGGCTTTTTTCGCATTGGCTTCAGCGGTTTTTAAATCCATATCCTGTTGTGAAACCAGATGGCTTGGCAGTAAATTATTCCAGCGCTCCAGTGTTGATTGCGCCACCAGGGAATTGGCTTGTGCTGTTGCGAGATCTGCCTGCGCCTGCTTCAGTTGCTGATCTGTTTCGGGGCTGTCGATTTCCGCAAGTACATCGCCGCGTTTCACCGATGCACCGAGCTCCACCTTGCGTGATTTCAGGTAACCACTGGTGCGCGCATAGATCGCCGCTTCAAGAGAGGGATGCAGTTCACCCGGTAGCACCAGTCCATCCGTACCGGAAGCAGCTTCCGGAGAAGTCACTGACGCGGTATAGACAATCGATGTTCCGTCGGCGGTTTGTTGCAAGGCCAGGTGTTGCGAAACACGCAGGTAAATACTCACCACCGTGATGCAGCAAACAATGGCGGCCAGTATCTTTAACGGCGTGCCGGCTTTTTGTGTTTCGGATATTGGTAAATCAGTTGTTTCGGTTTCGTTCATGGTTTCATGTGATCCTGTTCATGTGAATGCTGCAGTTTCTGTGTTAGAGGATTTCCGGTTATGCACCAGGGCAAATACCGCAGGCACTACCAGCAAGGTGGCAAGCGTGGAGAACACTAATCCACCAATCACGGCGCGACCCAGCGGTGCGTTTTGTTCACCGCCATCACCAAGGCCCAGTGCCATCGGAATCATACCGATGATCATCGCCAGTGCAGTCATCAACACGGGACGTATACGCGTGTAACCTGCTTGTAACGCCGCTGTGACTGGATCATCACCGTGATTCATGCGTTCGCGTGCGAAGCTGACAACCAGAATACTGTTCGCCGTCGCAACGCCCATGCACATCAAGGCGCCAGTGAGTGCAGGTACGCTGATAGTCGTGTGCGTGAGGAACAACATCCAGACAATCCCGGCGAGTGCGGCGGGCAATGCGCAGATAATAATGAGTGGATCCAGCCACGACTGGAAGTTGATCACGATCAGCAGATAGACGAGCAGAATCGCACCAGCGATGCCGAGCACTAATCCCCGGAACGATGCATTCATGGTCTCTACTTGCCCACGCACAGTGATTTTCGATCCCTTTGGCAAATCAGCCGCTGATTCTTTCACGATGCGATTGACTTCATCGGCTACGGAACCGAGGTCGGTGTCCTGCACGGAACCATAAATGTCAATGACGGGGAGGATGTTATAGTGATTCACAACTGCGGACGTCATGCTGCGGCGAAAGGTCGCAATATTTGACAACACTTGTTTGCCGGATTTCTGGTCGTCACTGGTAATGGGCGTGTTTTGCAAATCCTGCAGCGCTTGCATGCGATATTGCGGTGTCTGTGTCGTAACGGAATATTGCGCACCAGTTTTCGGATCAAGCCAGAATGCCGGAGCGCTGGAAAAACTTCCCGACAGCGAAATCAATAAATCAGTTGCGATATCTTTCTGGGTGAGTCCCAGTTGTGCGGCGTTGCTGCGATCTACGTCGACATTGATTTGCGGATAATCAAAAGCCTGGTGAATGTGCATGTCAACGGCGCCGGGGATTTTGCGAAATTTTTCCAGCAATGCCGCCGCATACTCACGATTGGCAGGAATGTTGTTGCCGGAAATTTGCACATCCAGCGGCGCTGGCAAGCCAAAATTTAAAATCTGCGTAACAATATCTGCCGGCAGTATGGCAAACAGGGTGTCAGGGAAAGCCACGGGAAGTTTTTGGCGCAACTCGCGGATGTAATTTGCTGTCGGGGGATGTCCGGGTTTCAGGGTAATCATGATATCGGCATCGCCGGGCCCGACCGGTGCAGAGGTGCTGTAGGAAAGATTGATGCCACTGTAGGGCATGCCAATGTTATCTATCATCGTGACGATTTCATCTGCAGGTATGATCTGGTGTATATAGCTTTCAACCTGATCACAGAGTTGCGTGGTTTCTTCTATACGAGTGCCCGTGTGTGCACGCAAGTGCAATTTGATTTGCCCGGAGTCTACCGAAGGGAAAAAATCGCGCCCGAGCCAGGGTACCAACAACAACGACAGCAGGATGACAGCACTGCTTGTGAGCAGGAATACTTTTCGTTTGCTAATCACTTTGCTTAATGTCACGTGATAATCCTGTTTCATCGCATTGAATCGGTTATTGAACGCGCTGTGTGCGTGTTCAAATCGTGACGGATTTTCCGGAACCTGATGATCATGCTTTTTCAGCCAGTACATTGCTAATGTTGGCACCAGGGTGCGCGACAGGATGTAGGAGGCGAGCATGGCGAAGATCACAGCTTCGGCCATCGGCACAAAAAGATAACGTGCAATGCCGGTGAGGAAAAACATCGGCACGAACACCACGCAGATACACAAGGTAGACACGAGCGCAGGCAAGGCAATTTGTTGTGCACCGTCGAGGATCGCGGTTTCCACATCCTTGCCACTTTCCAGGTGCAGGTTGATGTTCTCGATAGCAACTGTCGCATCGTCGACGAGAATACCGACGGCCAGTGCGAGTCCGCCGAGCGTCATGATATTGATCGTTTCACCGAGCGCGGACAATACGATGATGGAGGTCAGTGCGGACAATGGAATTGAAATAGTAATGATCAAGGTGCTGCGCCAGGAACCAAGGAACAGCAGTATCAGTAAGGCCGTCAAAGAAGCAGCGATAATTCCTTCCTCGATCACGCCATTCACTGCCGAACGCACAAACAATGACTGGTCTCCCATCAGTTTGATATCTACCTCTGGCGGAATCAGGTTTTTGATGTTCGGAATCATGTCGCGGATTTTGTCGACGACATCGAGCGTTGAAGCGGTTCCGGTTTTGATGATGCTCATCAGGATGGCGCGCTGGCCGTCCACACGTACGATATTGGTTTGGGGAGCAGAACCATCGCGCACATGCGCGACGTCGCGCACGTAAGTGACAACACCATCCTTCACGCGTATCGGCAAATCGTTTAATTGATCAACGGACTGCGGACTGGCATTCAGTTTGACAAAATATTCCGTGTCTCCCATTTTCTGTGTTCCAGCGGGCAGGATCAGGTTTTGTGCTGCAATGGCCGCGGTTACATCCTGCGCGGACAATCCGCGTGCGCGCAGTGCAGCGGGATCCAGATCCACCTGGATTTGCCGTTGCTTTCCACCGTAGGGATAGGGCAGTGCTGCGCCGGGAACCGTCGAAAGCTGGGTGCGTATCGTGTTGTTGGCCGAATCAAAAATTTGCGCTTCCGACAGCGAGGTGCTCGAGAGCCCCAGTTGCAGGATAGGAACCGTTGATGCGTTGTAGGAAAGGATGAATGGCGGCGTCATGCCTTGTGGCAGGAAGCGCAACAGGGTTTGTGAAATGGAAGTGATCTGCGCTACTGCGAGATCCTGGTCTACCAAAGGCTGGAAGAAATATTTGACGACCGCGATGCCGTTCAGGGAGGTTGATTCGACATGCTCGATGTCATTGACGACAGTGCTTGCAACGCGCTCGGACTGGGCGACCACCCGGTCTGCCATTTCCTGCGGCGGCAGTCCGCCATAACCCCAGACCACGGCCACAATCGGGATACGGATGGCGGGGAAGATATCGATCGGTGTTCGGATGATAGTGAATGCCCCCATCAAGGTAATCATGATCGCAAGGACTATAAAGGTGTAGGGACGCAGGAGTGCGTATTTAACTATCCACATGGAGGAGCGGGGTCACGGGTAAGAGGGCCTGTATTATAGATTATCGATAATTTGAAGCAAGACATGAAAACCCCGGCTTTGGGAATTTTCTTATCTTCTGATGCGTATTACAGGTGGTTGGATATAAAAGAGATGGTGGGCCCACCAGGACTTGAACCTGGGACCAAGCGATTATGAGTCGCCTGCTCTAACCAACTGAGCTATGGGCCCATTAACGGATAGTTAAAAAGGCCGCGGATTATAACAGCAAAATCTGAATCGCCGCTTCTCGACTCAGTCTTTGGATTAGAATGGCGAATCTTTTAATCCAGAAATATTATGATTAAATTCGACTCTGATCCGCCGGACATTCCCGAAGCGCCCAGTAAAAGCGAACTGAAGCGACAGATGCTGTCGATACAGAAGCTGGGAGAAAAGTTGGCGCAACTGAATAAACAACAATTGAGCACCATTCCCCTCGATGCAACATTGGTAGAGGCGATAACAGATTACCAGCGCTTCAGGCACAACGAAGCCAGGCGTCGGCAAATGCAGTTTATTGGAAAGCTCATGCGCAATGCAGACGTGGACGTGATAGAACATGCCTATCAATTGACGCAGGCAGGCAGTGAAGCATCAAAAAAAATACAGCATAAGCTGGAGCATTGGAGAGATCGATTGATTGAAGAAGGAGATGCGGCGGTTAATGAAGCGATGCTGGAGTTTCCGCAACTGGATCGCCAGGTAGTTAGACAACTCATACGAGAGTCACTTAAGGAAAAAAAAGAAAACAAGCCTCCTGCTGCAAGTCGAAAGTTATTTAAATACTTGAAGCAGGAAACAGATAATCAGAATTGATAATTATTTTTCAGGAAGATCAAAATAACCTTCCAAATTTTGCATGACCGTTGTGCTTACCCGATGATTTCCGTTGGCGGTGGCGTGGCCGTCATAAAAAAACTGGTCCGGACAGCTTTCGGGTTTGTTCCGACACTCCTGAGAAAATGTATTGCCGAGGTCTATATAGCGGCTGTGTGTTTGTTCCGCTACGCTATGAATTTTGCGATTGGCGGCCGGGTAATAACCGTGGTTGCTCGGGTAATTAATTAAAAAATAGTTGATATTGCGTTCGTTAAGCAGTGCCAGCATGGAAATAATGTTTTTCTCCATTTGTTTACTGTTGCCGGCAGAGCTGCCATCCGCAATGCCAAGGGAAAATGTTTTGTCGCCGTATTTGACGGTATTGAGAATATCTTTTGGCGACGCATTCTTTTTTCTTTCCTCTATAATCTGTTGTATAGCTTCTTCAAGCTTTTTTTTCATGACAGCATCTTTTTCAAGATCTGTTTTTTTTGATTGGATATCGATAAAGGACAAGCCTGTCCTTGCTTCTAAAAATTTTATCTCTGCAGCGGAAAGATTGATACCAGAAAATCCGCCGAGCATGCGATCACCCGTGTCTATCTCCCTATCCAATTTTTGTTGCTGGAAAACCATAAGCACTAATTTATAGATGCGGCTGTGGTACAGGATTTTTTTTGTCCACGACAATTGAGGCGTGTTAGGTGATGGTTCGACTGGCGTCCAGAAATCGTTAAAACCAATCATCAGCAACACCAGGTCAGGTTTGAAAGTGTCAAGAATGTCGGGCAAGTTTGCCAATAGACGAAACGAGTTGGTGCCAGGATAACCGAGATTAATTATTTCTATCGGCATTTCAGGGTGAGCTGTGTTCCACTGCTTCTCCAGTTGCGATGGATAAGAATCCTCCGCCGGGAGATACAGTCCGTAAGTATTGGAATCACCCAGCGCAAGCACACGAACATTGCCCGTTAACCAGTGTGTTTTGGCTCGCCAGGCATTTTCCTTGATGATCAGGGCGCCCAACTGCAACACGGCTTCCAGTATCACCAGGCTTATTAATACCCAGAGCGCTGCGATTGATATTTGTTTGAACAAGGGTTTCATGATTCGCAGTATAACGCCTGAGCGTCAGGATCGGTTTCGTATTTGACTCACAATATCCTGCCAATCGTTTTCATCAGTGGTGTAACGCGCCACCAGGTTAACGCGATCAGCGACACCGTCCAGTTTCTGGTGAATGCGTGGTGCAATTTCATCGCGTGGGCCGACAATGGCAATGGCTTCCAGAATGTCATCGCTGATAAGATTTGCCATGTCATCCCATAAGCCCAGTTTGGATAGGCGATTGAGTTCGGTTTGTAATTCTCCCCAGCCATGACACTCCAGCACTGGACGATAAGCGGGCGTCGATCCATAGAATGCAATTTGTTTTTTTACGATGTCTCGTGCAAAAGCCAATTCCTCTGCCGTTTTACCTGAGCCAATAATTACATTGCACGATACTTCAAATGTTTTTTTGATACTTTTTTTATCAACAAAAATATTTTTAGCTAATCCTTTTTTGATGGCAGGCAGTGTAAGTTCGCGCAGAGATTTCGCCGTGTTAAAAGGATGTATCGTAAAACCATCGGCCACTTCACAAACTGCTTCTGTCATCACGGGGCCGACACCGGCAGCAACAATTTTGGGATTGCCAAACGGATTTGGTCCCGGATTGAAAGTCGGCGTCATCAATGTGTGGCGATAGAATTCTCCTTCGAAGCGTAATTTCTCGTTGGTTTCCCATGTACGCCAGATGGCACGTATCGCTTGAATCATTTCTTTCATGCGCGATGCCGGTTTGGACCAGGGCATACAAAAACGTTTTTCAATGTGCGCCTGGATCTGTGTGCCGAGCCCAAGGACAAAACGCCCCTGACTCATTAGCTGCAAATCGTAACCAAGGTTGGCAAGATTCATCGGGTTGCGTGCAAGGGCAACAGCAATACCGGTTCCAATTTCCATCGTGGTGGTGCTTTGTGCAGCAATAGCCAATGGTAAAAAAGGTTCATGTTGTCCTTCAAAAGTATAAGCTCCTCCGAAACCAAGAGACTCCAGTTTCTTGGCGTAATGGCCAATTTCCTGTGGGTTGCGTAGATGTTCATTGGTAAGAATCATGGTGGTATCAACTTTCATGCAAGCTCCTCAATGAATTGATGACGAGATATCTACGGACTGTCTCGTCTATCGGAAAGAATCTATAGTACCAGCGGATGTTGTTTTTTCTCCCGTGTTCAGCAAATAAAATGTTCAATAAATAAAATTATGTCGTCTCCTTCTGTTGCTGCAAACGAATACAAAACCAGTACTTACAAAAATAGTTCTGTCGTTATTTTGTTATTGAATATTGCCGCCTTTGGCGCCATGAACAGTGTATTGGTCAGCCTGCTTCCCTTGCTGGGAACCGAGTTGGGCATGAGCGCTACAAAAATTACTTCTATTGGAACCAGCGCTGCGCTGGGAGTTTTTTTATGCAGCCCTTATTGGGGTCGAAAGAGTGACGTATGGGGCCGTAAAAAAACCATTGCGATGGGCATGGGAGGTTATGCGGTGATGTCGCTGGTGTTGATCGCGGTATTGAACCTGGCTTTTCGTGGCGTGATACACGGCTTTCAACTTTATGGAGTGTTGTGGGCGACACGTGTGGGCCAAGCCTTGTTGTTAGCGGCGATGTTACCGGCCGCAACGGCCTATATGATCGATATCACCACACCACAACAACGCACGGTAGGTTTGAGTCGCATCGGTGCCAGTCATGGTCTGGGATCTATCGCCGGACCCTCATTGATATCATTATCGGTATTCGGATTGTTGATGCCTCTGTATGCCGCTGTAACATTAGCCATCATTATGGCGATGGTGGTCTGGTGGTTTTTAGAAGAGCCGGGTCATAATTTACACCGAGCCAAATCGCGAAAAAAAATGCTTTTTTTTGATCCTCGCTACCGGGAAATCCTGGCGGTAGGTGTAACGGTTTATATTGCCCTTGCGGTATCGAATCAAACGATGGGGTTTTATCTGCCGAGGGTGCTGGGTTTGTCGACACGTGAGGCAGCGGGCCCACTGGCCCTGACGCAGGCGATGTCGGCCGTCGCCATGGTGTGTGTTCAATTATTGATCATTCCGCGTTTGCGATGGCCACCCTTCAACTATATGTTGGTTGGGATACCGTTAGTGGCGTCAGGTTTTGTCTGCTTATTACTGGCGCATCACCTGGCTGTTTTTATGTTAGCCACCAGCCTCATTGGCCTTGGTTTTGGCCTGACGGGCCCGGGCTATTCGTCGGAGGTTTCCTTACGTGTAGAACCGGAGGAGCAAGGGGCTCTCGCGGGGCTGACCTCCGCCTGCCCCGCCCTGGGTTTTGTGATAGGTCCTTTGAGTGCAGGCATCCTTTATGACTTGCATCCGCGCCTTCCCTACGCGGTCACCCTGTTACTGCTATTAATATTAATTGCTGTTGTTTGGCGGCGAAAGCCCGTTGAAAAATACATTTAACTATATGATTTTAAATAGTTTTATATAAGTCACACGCCTTGATTTAGTGGGCGTTTTGTCGGCCCCTCATCACAATTTCGTGTTTACCTTGACGAGCCTAGCGGGTAATATCCGCGCTCGCTTCCGTGTGGGTGAAGGACTGTACGGAGCAGCCCATAAATGGAAAGATGGGATTGAAGCACCGAACGTTAAACAAAGAACAACGGAATAGGTCGTCCTGATCCGTTTAATTTAACCTTATAGAAAGCAGTAGCCAGCGGGATAATCAATGAAAGCAGTTTCTGTTCAGTTATTTTTCACTCGGGCAATTCAATTTTGTGTATCAATAGTCGCCGTGGTTTTATTAACGGGCGGGTTCATTGCTTCTTATGCCGAAGAAGCGGCAACTGCTGCGGTGCAGCCTGCCACAGCGGCTGAAACAGCTGCAGCACCTGTCGAGAAAAAAGTGGTCCTGCAAAAAAGCCCGGCGGTTTTTGCCATGCCCACCAAAATCATGGACAAGGCCATGGTGCAGGACATCACCCGCGTTGGCGAACGACTCTTCATTGTCGGTGAGCGTGGCCATATTGGTTGGTCTGACGACAATGGAAAAACCTGGCAACAAGCCAGGGTACCGACGATCGCGGATATCAATGCAGTGTACTTTGTGACGCAGGAATTGGGTTGGGCCGTGGGCCATGACGGTAATATATTTAACACCACGGATGCGGGAAAAACCTGGTCCATGCAGCTGGATGGCGTGGCGTACAATTTAAAACGTGCGCAATCAAAAGCGGATCGATACACAGCCGAGTTGGTGGCCAAGAAGCAGGAAATTGAAAAAGCTCAAGCAGCACTGGATGCAGCCCAGGCAGCCAAGAAAAAAACCGACAAATTGGAAGCTACTATCGATGAGCTGCAAGCTGCCGCCGATGAACTGGATTTTCAGGTACGTGATGCCAAAAAAATCATGGAAGAAGAAAATGCACCGTGGCCTTTGATGGATGTATGGTTTAGTGACGTGAATGTCGGATACGCAGTAGGCGCTTTTAATGCTTTTTTGATGACCACTGATGGTGGTAAAACTTGGAATGACGCGTCAACGCGTTTGACTAACCCCGATGGATTGCACCTCAACGTTGTGACAGGTCAGGGCTCTACCGTGTTTATCGGTGGTGAAGGCGGCTTGATATTCCGTTCTCGCGACGCGGGCGCAACCTGGGAAAAACTGGTATCGCCTGCGGAAGGTTCGTTTTACACCATGGTGGTTTCTGCCACCGAGCAACCCGGCGTGTTTGATATTCTGGCAACCGGTATACAAGGCTTCCTCTATCATTCCACCGATTCCGGCAATACCTGGAAACAAATCCCGCATGACATTAATAACAATTTGAACGGCATCTTTGCAGATGGCAATGGGCTGATATTAATCGTCGGTAATGATGGCGCCATGATGCGCAGCACTGATGGCGGGAAAACCTTTGAAACACAGCACCGTTTTGATCAGGTGACGATGAGCAGCGTAGTGGTCGCCCCGAACGGTGACTATATCCTGGCGGGTGCGACAGGTATAAAAATCCTGAAAGCGGCTGAGTGGGCTTCCGTCAAATAATTCAGGAATTTTTCCGAGTTAATCATTTAAAACGAGCAAATGAATTGGAGTTTGTAGTCTATGTCTGAAGATAACACACCTGAAAACAATACGCCTGAAAGCACGGTTGAACGTCGCCAGGAATCCAGAGTGTTTCGAATGGGCGATGAAGAAAATTTCCTCGAGAAGTTGTTGTTTAACAATCGGGTTATTTGGCTGATTGTATTTGGTGCGTTGACTATTTTCTTCCTGCAACAAGCCGTCACCAAGTTCAAGGTGGACTCCTCTTTTACCAAGAATCTGCCGATGCAGCATCAGTATCTCAAGAATATGTTTGACCACATCACCGACTTGTCGACCAAAGGCATGTCTTTCCAGGTGGTGATTGAAGTTACTGACAAGAACACGGATATCTTTAACAAAGATTACTTGCAAGTGGTACAGGAAGTACACGACAAGATTTTTTATATCAATGGCGTGGATCGTACTTCCATGAAATCTTTCTGGGCGCCTTCCGTAATCTGGATGGCGGTGACGCCGGAGGGATTCAAAGGTGGGCCATTGATGCCCGGTAATTATGACGGCGGTCCGGAGTCTCTGGCGCAATTGCGGCAGAACACTCTACGTTCAAACAATGTAGGACATTTATTTGCAAATAACTTCAAATCTTCGATGGTCGAAGCATATTTGTTTAACAATTATCCCGAAGATGAAATGCGTGAAGGCAAGCTGGTTAACAAGCGTGGAGACTCCATTGATTTACAGGATCTAGGGCATCAACTGGAAAAGATTCGCAAGGAAGTCAAAGCGAAGTACGGTGATAAATATAATGTTTACATCGTCGGCGATCCCAAAATGATCGGTGACCTGATCGATGGTTTCGGCGGCATCGCATTATTTTTTGTTATCACGCTGTTGATTACTTTCATATTGTTATACCTCTATGCCCGGTGTATACGCGTTACCCTGGTGCCCTTGTTCTGTTCATTGATTGCCGTGGTATGGCAGATTGGGCTGTTGCTAACACTGGCGCAGTATCATGTGGAATACGGTAAGACCATGATCGATGGTGCCATCATCGATCGTATTGATGGGTTGGGTGCTTTCTCGATGTTGGTTCCCTTCCTGATGGTAGCCATTGGCGTGAGCCATAGTGTGCAGTTTGTAAACGTGATGGTGATTGAAGCGGCAAATGGCCATGACAAGATGATGTCGGCACGCCGCGCGTTCCGTCAAAACTACTTACCCGGTTTGATTGCCTTGCTGACCAACATTATTGGTTTTGGAACCATGGCGCTGATTCCCATCGGTGCAATCCAGGAATTGGCGATCACCGCCAGTCTGGGTGTGACCGTTATTATTATTACCAAAATTATTTTGTTGCCGATTATGATGTCCTATATCGGCATCAGCCCTTCCGGTATCAAGCACATGCAGGAAGGCTCCAAGAAAGACACGCCACACTGGACTTTCTTTTCGCGTTTCGCCGAGACCAAATGGGCGGTCGCTTCATTGATTATTGCTGCTATTGCCTGTGCCTTTGGTGTTTATGAAGGACGCAACGTAAAAATTGGCGACGTGACACAAGGTTCGTCCGAGTTATTGCCGGATTCTGTTTATAACAAAGACGTTCGTTACGTGATCAGCAACTATTCCACTAGTTCAGATATTTTTGTGGTGATGGTTGAAACCAAAAAAGGCGAATGTACGCTTTATAAAAATATTGAAGCGATGGATAGACTCGAATGGCGTTTGAGAAATACTGAAGGCGTTCAATCAGTTTATTCTCCCGCGTACATAACGCGCATTATGAATGCGACTTATGCTGAGGGACACGTTAAATGGCAGTCGCTGATGCGTAATCAAAAAACGATTGATTCGGCAGCGGGACAAATCGCTGAGCAGGGGATGATTAACTCGGCTTGTAGTTTTGCCATAATCCCCGCGTTTTTAGCAGATCACAAAGCCGAGACGCTGGATCGTGTGGTAAAAACCGTCGATGATTTTGCCAAAGAAAATAACAGTGCCGATATCAAGTTCCTGAATGCCACCGGTGGCGCGGGCATCGCAGCGGCGGTGAACCAGGAAATTCGCGATGCGAATCATTTGATGATGATTTTAGTGTATGGCGTGATCGCGCTGTTGTTGTTGATTACCTTCCGTTCCGTGCGCGTCATGCTGTGTATTATCGCGCCCTTGTATATGACATCGGTGCTGTGCGAAGCGCTCATGGCTAACCTGGGTATTGGTATCAAGGTGGCAACACTGCCAGTGATTGCGTTGGGTGTGGGCGTGGGCGTGGATTATGCAATCTACCTGTACAACCGCATGGAATCCTTTTTCAGACAAGGCATGGATTTAAAAGAAGCCTATCTGAATACCTTGAAGACCACAGGACGCGCGGTGTTGTTTACCGGATTAACGCTCGGTGTTGGTGTGGCTACCTGGTATTTCTCGGCAGTTCAATTCCAGAAGGACATGGGAACGCTGTTAGTCTTTATGTTCCTCTGGAACATGATCGGTGCGCTCTGGTTGTTGCCAGTGTTTGTGCGCTTCATGGTGAACCCAAAGAAAATGTATCCCGTGGGTTCCAAAGGATCCAGTTGGGCGCATTGATGTAACCCATGACGTTTCAAAAAAGCCCGCCTTTCCTTATGAGGAGGCGGGCTTTTTTGTTATAGTCCTCGCAATGAAATACAGTTCAGAAAAAAAAGAGTGGGCATTTGCGGCGTATGCTGTCTTTGCGCTCGGCGTTTCATTGAGCACTTTTTATTTCATTTTGCTTTGCTATCATGCCGGCCCTTTTCGCGACATGTGGATTGCCATGGACTTTATTCGTTCCTGGCAGGATGGTACCGCGCATCTGTCGGATTTATTTGCCTTGCACGGAGGTTCGCACCGTTTAGCTATTCCCCGTCTTTTATTCCTGATGGAATATCAATGGTTTTCAGGAACCAATAGTTTTCTGATCGCAGTGTCCTCTGCGATACAAATCAGTGTGGTGGTTCTTGTCTGGCGGTTAGTAAAACAGGAACCGCACATGAACAGGCATTATCAGTGGCTTGTTGTCGCACTCAGTTTGATATTGATGTTGAACGCCACACAACTGGAAAATTTTGTTTACACATTTGACGTGCAGTGGTTTATCACTTCCGCAGCGGCGGTGTGGGCGTTGGCTTTCTGGAATATTGCATTTAAAGCTATCGCAGGAAAAGAGTCGCTCCCGCTCATGACGTTGGCATATGCATTGACTGCGACTTTGATCTCGATGTTCGCTTCGTTTTCCGGTTTATGCCTGTGGCTGGTATTGCCAGCGCTGGCCGTTGTTTATCGCGTGAGTTATAAAATTATTTTTATTTTGGCTGTTTGTGTCATCGCCGTTGTCGTTCTGTATTTGCAGGGGCCATTTGCCACCGGCGGAGGCTGGAGTGCACCGGAAGTGGTAACGGCCGGCATGGTCTGTAAACTGTTGTGGTCATTGCTCTTGCTCTTCTTGCAATGGATCGCACTTTATTTTGGATCGCCACTCAGTCGTTACAGTTTTGTCTGCGGAATTATTGTCTCCTACAGCAGTTTGTTTTTCCTGTTGTGGCAATGGTTAAAGCGATTCAGATCCGGTATTGCTGATAGCACCTCTTTTCAAATGATTATGTTGTCTATTGCCTTATGGGCGGCGATAGTGGGTGTTGCGACCGGTGTGGGCCGCATGTATTTTGTGCACACCGCCCCCGAAGATCGCTACCAAAGTATTGTGTTGGTCTATTGGTTAGGTCTTTTGGGTTTTACCTTGTCACGCGCCTTGCAAATCGAGATACAACAAAAAATTTCAACATTTAAATACTTTGCGCTGTTATTGATCATTTTCTGGACTTGCCTGGTTATTCCCATTGCTTCGATTAAAGATGCTTATGTCCAGATCAATTTTTTTGATAGAGTAAAAGACGCGGATCTCGCCATAGCGACCGGGCAATGGGATTACAACGAGATCAGGGAAACATTGATTCTGGGCGACAAAACGAAAAAAATAAATCGACCGGAATTGCACGCGGCTTTTTTGCGTGACCAACACTGGGGAATATTTTCCAGCCCTGTATTTGCTTTGTTGGGAACCACGATTGATCAAACGTTTATTTCGGCAGATCGTTGTGAAGGAGCGGTTGATACCATTACCGTCGTGAATGCGCCTTACCAGGGCTATCGAATCACGGGTCACGGCCAGGAGGTACAGCGTGAGTCGTTGTTGAAACTCTATGTTGCGATTGATGAAACAGGTCGTATCGTGGGATTAGGCCGTTTGCAGCGACAAAAGGATTCGCTAAAGCCCATTGCCTGGCAGCCCCTGGAAGCGGCGCACTGGTTGCTTTACACCGAAAACTTAAGTGATCAGCACACCCTGCAAATTTTGGGTGCGATGGATGATGGTGGTTATTGTGTAATGGCCTCCGCTAAATTGCCTAGCCCGCACGCATAAATAGTGGGTTAATTTCCGCAGCGAAGTCGGTAGAATCAGCTTCCTTGCATTTTACGTTTACATTGGTTAAAAATTTTTCTTTACCATTTAAAAATCACGGGGCAAAAACATGTTTGATTACATCGTAGTAGGCGGCGGTTCTGCTGGTTGTGTATTGGCGGCGCGTTTATCAGAAGATCCAAAAAATTCCGTGTTGCTGGTTGAAGCAGGCCCCGATGATTTGCATCCGCTGCACAAGACGATGATCTACATGCCTGGCGGCGCGGCAGAGTGCCTGAAGAGCAATGTGCTGAACTGGCAAGATTACTGCGTGCCGCAAAAACATTTGAACAATCGCAAGCTGTTTGTGCCGCGCGGCAAGATGCTCGGCGGTTCGAGCAGCATCAATGGCATGGTCTACATTCGTGGCAACGCGTGGGATTACGATAGTTGGGCAAAGCAAGGTAATAAAGGCTGGAGCTACGCGGACGTGTTGCCTTACTTCAAACGTTCGGAAGATAACGTGCGTGGTGCGAGTGAATATCACGGCGTCGGTGGTGGATTGCGCGTGATTGACTCGCCTGCCGAAAGTCCCATCTATGATCGCTTTGTCGATGCCGGTGTCGAGATCGGTCATCCACGCTGTGTGGATTTTAATGGCAAGGATCAGGAAGGCTTTGGTCGTTTTCAGGCAACGATACGCGAAACCACTAAGCAACGTTGCAGCAGCGCCGCCGCATTTTTAACACAAGCCGTGCGCGCACGTCCGAATTTTAAAATTGCCAGTGCCGCACAAGTCACGCAAATTGCGTTCGATGGCAAGCGCGCCAGTGGTGTGCACTATGTGCAAAAGAAAAAACAACACCGCGTCACTGCGAATAAAGAAATCATTCTTTGTGCAGGCGCGCTGAAGTCGCCGCAGCTTTTGCAATTGTCCGGTGTGGGCAACGGCGCAGATCTAAAAGCAGCAGGGATTGAAGTCAAACATGAATTGCCCGGCGTTGGCTACAATCTACAGGAGCACCTTGATGTCACGGTTAACTACGGCGCGAGTGAACTCACGCACAATGCAGATGCAACACAAATCCATCGCATGGCATTAACGGCGCTGCAATACTTTATCTTCAAGAAAGGCATTGCGGCGTGCAACATGATTGAGGGCGGTGCATTTGTCAAAACATCTTCCGTATTACCTGCACCGGACATCCAGATGCATTATGTGCCAGTCAACATGATTGGCCTGGTGGATCCGCTGCCGAAAGAAGAGGGCATGACCACACACGCGTGCCTGCTGCGGCCAAAATCGCGCGGCTGGATCAAGCTGGCGTCGAATGATCCCTTGCAAAAACCGTTGGTTGATTTTAATTTCCTCAGTGACGACAGCGACATGAAGACGCTGGTCAAGTGTTATGAGTTGACGCGTGATGTGATGGCAGCAAAAGCATGGAAAGGCGCGGTGACGCATTCCATTCGTCCAAACCAGGTGTTGGAAAAACAATCGGACATTGAAGCTTATGTGCGCGCGAATGCGGACACGGTGTACCATCCGGTCGGCAGCTGCAAGATGGGCAGTGACAGGATGGCGGTCGTTGATGACCAGTTGCGTGTGCACGGCATTGAAGGCTTGCGCGTCGCGGATGCCTCTATCATTCCGGATTTGATCGGTGGCAATACCAATGCACCGGCAATTATGATTGGTGAGAAGTGCGCGGATTTGATACTCGGCAAGCAATTGTCTTCTGTTGTGTTGTAGGGACGAATCATTATTCGGCCTCAGGTGAATGAAATCTATCGATAAGCGTATTAATAAAATGATCATCCAATGAACTCTTCCGAGGCGAACAAAGAAAACAACATAGGGACCTTGCGATTTCTAGGTGCTTTTCTTGTGCTCTACGGGCATAGTTATTCCTTGTCAGCGGTTAACCAGGTTGATCCGGTTTCACCCTGGTTAGTACCATACACTCCCTGGCATCAGCCCATGCAATCACTCGGGGTTACATTATTTTTTGTTTTGTCAGGGTATCTGGTAACGCAAAGTTATTTGCGCAGGAAAAATATTTTTTCTTATTTACTGGCGCGCTGTGCACGGATTTACCCGGCACTGATTTTTGCTGTCCTGTTTTGTGTATACGTTGTGGGGTTTAGTCAAACCACTTTGTCGCTTCCAGAATATTTTCACCACCCATTAACCAAAAATTACTTCTGGCACAACCTGACGCTGGTGACTCCCGAATACGTGCTGCCTGGCGTTTTTGATAATTTGCCAAACCAATGGAGCGTCAATGGGTCACTGTGGACTTTGCCAGTTGAGTTGCGTTTGTATTTTATTGTCGGGTTTTTGGGATTGTTCGGCATGCTGAGTCGCCCTCGATTGTTTAATGCAGTACTGACACTGGGCTTGATTTATTTTTTGGTTTTCCCGGAGTTGGTGTGGCACCACCTGTGTCCATTCAAGCCCTATCTGGTGTTGTCATTTGCTATCGGTGCTTTTGTTTACGTTAATCGTGCAAAACAATGGATTAATCTGAAAACGCTGTTGATACTGGTTTGTTTATTAGCGGTTACATTTTATAAGAATGTATTTGGTGTGTACGATTATCTATCGTTGCTCACGTTGGCGGTGCTGGTGTTGTACGTAAGTTTGCATATACCTGTTACTTTCCCCAAGCTGGACAAGTACGGTGATTTTTCCTATGGACTTTATTTGTATGCCTTCCCTTTGCAACAATTATCCGTGACGTATTTTGGAGAAGGAAAACCATTAACCGTTTTGGTGGTGAGTTTTGGTGGTGCGTTGTCTTTGGCAATACTTTCCTGGTTTGTAATTGAAAAGCCCACATTGCGTCTGGTGCGTGACCACACAATATAACAAACATCAGGTTTGGTTCTTGAGCGGAAAATCCTTGAAGAACTGTTCACTGCCAAAGTAACCGGGTTGGAACTGGTTGCCTTTGAGCTGGCGAAAATAGCCGCGGTGATTGTGGTGGGTATTTTTATAAATAGGCCAGCGCCATTCCATCTGTGGGAATTTTTTGATGTAGCGGTCGTACAGGCGATTGCACTCTGCCACGTATTCACGGTTCAGTTCATAGGACGACCACACTCTGCCGAGTGAAGCCTTGGAGCTGAATTGAATGGCTTTTTGATCCAGTGGTTCCTCGAAGTCGTCACCCATCTCCATCGGCTGCAGGGAAACCAGTATGCCTTCTGGCAAACGCTCCAGTATTTCTTCAGTGTTAGTGATATCCGGAATCCAGGGGGCAATAAAAGCGCCAACGCGTGGAATACCCTCGCGGTACATGGTGCACAATGCATCAATGCGATCAGCGACGGGTGGCGCGTACCGCTCCACCTTATTGGCTTTCTCCTGGTCGAAAGATGAAAAGGAAAACAGGATGGTGTACCACAAATCCGGATCTATCGATTTGTACAGATCCAGATCGTCAAGTATCCAGGGTCCTTTGGTGGTAACGGTAAAGCGAATGCCTCGTGCTTTCATGACTTCAATCAATCGGCGAGTCAGGTGCAATTCCGCTTCCAATTCGTTGTAAGGGTCGCTTGCGGCACAAACACAAACCACCAGTCCTTTGCCGACGTTCAACATGTCGAGTTCTTTCACGAATTGTGCTTCGAGTTGATCGGGATCACTGCTAAACATAGGCCGGGTTTTTCCCTGACTCTCTGTAATGCAATAGACACAGCGGAATGAACAGCGATCGTAATGTTCAACAGAAATATACTGGAAGTTTTCACCGTAGTCGCGAAAATAGGTGAGCAACTTGCGCTGGTCGTTGTCGCGATCCGAGTAAGGAGAATTTTCTATTCGTTCGATGATTTTCATAGGATGGTATTGTGATGTGTAGTGGCAACACGTGCTGCACCTGATGAGTTGAGCATAGCAAGAGGATTTGTTAAAAGCAATTAGCCTCGTGCCCGTGATGAACGGTGCAAAAATATTGGAGCCGTAAAACTAGCCGATATTCTCTATATCCGGCATTTTGGGGTAAGTGCTGGTATCCAGTTTTACTTCCATGTTATGGAACAGTTGAATGATTTCATTTTCGTTTTTCTTGTTTTCCAGCGCCAGCAAAACACTTTTATCTTTAATGTAGTCACGGAACAACTTTACTTTCGAGGAAACGTGTCGCCGATCAGGTAGCACGAGCCACAAGGATTGACCTACTTGTTTCCAGTGCTGCAATACTTTCACCAGTTTTCCGTTTTCGATGTAGGGTGCCGCATAAAATTCGGGAATCTGCGCCAGGCCCATGCCATAACGTGCCGATTGCAACAAGGTCTCGCCATTACTGGTTTGCCAGTTGCCTTTCACTTTGATAGTAATCAACTCGTCCTGATCTGATTTAAATAACCATTTGTCAGAGTTGCCCGTTATGCAATTAAAGTTCTCCAGATCAAAAGGAGAGAGCGGTGTTCCGTTTTCTTTCAGGTAATCCGGGTGTGCACAAATGCAATGGGGAAATGCAATGATCCGTTCGGCATTGAGTTCTTCATTATTGAGTTCGCCAAGTACGATCGCCACATCAAATTCTTTTTCTTTTAGATCGGGAACGTACTCAATAAACTGAACTTGTAAATCGATCTTTGGATATTTGTGGCTAAACCCAGCGAGAATGGCCACCTGAAGTCGTGGCTGATGGATCCCGGAGATAATGACTTTCAATTTTCCAGAAGTGGCAGCTCCGGTGTTTTTCAAACTGCCTTCCATCTCGTTGAGTAAATTCATGGCATCCTTGCAGCGTTCGTAATACACCAGCCCTTCATCGGTGGGTACTACGGTGCGCGTGGTGCGATGTAACAACTGCACGCCGAGTCGATCTTCGAGTTCGGATATGCGTTTGCTGATTTGTGAAGTGCCTACGCCCAGGTAATCGGCGGCCAGCGTAAAAGTGCCTGCGTCTACCACGGCTATGAATTCGTCGATACCGCGCCAATCGTTCATTGTTTTTACCATTGGTTTTTGTTCACTCTAATCCAGTACATGTGTGATGGCAAGAAATCTAGCGCACTATCATCAGGTTTGTCCGCTGTTAAGTTTGGAGCCAGTATCAGAATTGTTGTGAGAACTGTCAATGCGGGCTCTAATGATTGTTTCCTGTGAGGAAACAATCTTTTTTATTGTTGCCTGTGGGGAATCAATGCCTCTGGTAGTGCATTGACTGGGCGTGGCCAATAGACAACACTGAACACAACGAATACGGGAAGATTGTGTTATGAAAAAAATGATGGCGTGTTTGCTAGTCGCTGGCTGCTTTGCTCTGGATGCGTTTGCTACCGATGGCGGCCTGGATTTGAGTTTTAAGGCGAACATACCAGAGTATATTATGAGTAGTGCAGTTCAGTCGGACGGTAAAGTTATTATCGGTGGTTATTTTGACGCTGGTCTTGCACGCTTGAATGCGGATGGTTCATTGGATAGGGATTTCAAATTCAATTCTATTGAGGGTTATGGTGGAACCACCAATCAACTTATTAATTGGGGGGGCATAAAACACATTGCTCTGCAGGTGGATGGAAAAATTATCATTAGCAGTAATGACGCCAATGTTTACTACCCATACCCACAGGTTGGTGGTTTTGGTATTTGGTATGCAGAGCCTGCTATTGCACGATTGAATTCTGATGGATCACGGGACACAAGTTTTTTTGTGCCCCATATTTTTGACTACAACACACAAATTGAAACCACTGTCGCACAGGCAGATGGGAAAATTATTATCAGTGGCAGTCTCTTTGCTCGCCTGAATAGGGATGGCTCATTGGACACAAGCTTTAATTCAGATATTCGCGGATATGTTCGTACTGTTGTGCTACAGCCTGATGGAAAAATTATTGTTGGTGGGGATCGCAATGGAATAAAATTTAGCAACATTGCTCGCCTGAATACGGATGGCTCGCTGGATACTAACTTTGCCTTCGAAGCGATCAACAACGTTTCGATTAACACGATGGTTATTCAATCGGATGGCAAGATAATAATTGGTGGGAACGGTGCTGATAATAGCAAGCACGTAATACCGTATGTTGCGCGTTTGAATGCAGATGGCTCAATGGACAGCAGTTTTAATTTTGACAGTACAGCTAATGGTAGTATCAATATCGTGACTCTGCAGAGAGATGGAAAGATTCTTGTAGGTGGATATAATGTTTTTGTTAAAGATGTTTGTTGTAGTACCGATATGCCTTTTGTCGGCCGCTTGAACGTCGATGGCTCGGTGGATGCCAGTTTTAATGCAAGTAACTCGTTGCCACCTCGTGGTGAGGTTAAGACCATTTCCATTCAGGCAGATGACAATATTATTGTTGCGGGGAGATTTGCAGACGTAAATAATTATGTCACTAATTCTATTGTGCGTGTTTTTGGGCGCGCTCAGCTCGACAGTGACAACGACGGTGTTGTAGATCCAAACGACAACTGCCCAGCCGTTTACAATCCAGATCAACATGATACCGATGGTGATGGCATCGGTGATGCGTGTGATTCCACACCCAACGGTGATGCTGACGGCGACGGCATTGATAACTTAAGTGACAATTGCCCGTTGGTGATGAACACCGATCAAAAAGACAGCGACGGCGATGGACTTGGCGATGCCTGCGACATACTCCCCAACAATCCTTACCAATGTTCAAAAGCCGGATTAAAATATGCCTTCATGCATAAACAGATGAAGCAATATGAGAAAGCTTGTTATAAACCTACATGGCGGCAACACTGGCAAGGCAAGTAGAGAGTTTCTTGCTGCTAACGTTTAATTTCCTGCTTCAAATGTTCTTCCGTGACATAGATCTCGCGGATCAAAGTGTTGATAAATAATCCTTCGGCTTCGGTGACAACGATTTTATCGCCGTTGCTGTCCTTCGCGTAACACGCGCCCTTGATCCACACTTTCTTCCCTTCGTGTTTATCTACCCACGATTCAAAACGTAATTCCTGTTTCAGCGGCGTCGGTTTGCGATAGGTGATATTGAGATTGGCCGTGGGTCCGCGCGCATCGTCAATCAATGTCGCTGCCGCGAGCACGTGATCCCAGATCAATGCCACCACACCGCCGTGCACACAACCGGGCGGGCCTTCATACACATCATCGAGTGTGACGCGACAAATCACTTTGTTATTTTTTATTTCCGTGAACACCGGCGGCGCAATCGGATTCGCACGACCGGTAACCGGTGAGTAGGCGTAAGTGTGGCCGACATCATTGAAGTCAAATATTTTATTGTAAGCAGCCAGTGCACGGCGTTTTACCAACGGATTCATCTGTTGTTCGAGTGCTTCGGCCGCTGTTGCCAATGCCGCGAGTTGTGGCTCACTGCCACTGAGCTTGATGGTAAGATTGGCCATGCGTCGCAAGGTAGCAGTGAAGCGCAGTAACTCGGCTTCTTGAGCCAAATTGAAATCTGGCACGCCGATAAAATAATCCTCCAGGCTTTCCTTCAGGTTCTTTTCCAGGTTCTGTTTCACGTTGTCACGAAAACTCATCGCAATATCTCAGGCAGTAAAAGAATAAAACGGGTATCCTACGGGTTGATTGCCGGGGTCGTTATTCGTAATAATCCCCTTATAAACACTTTAAGTTGAATAACCCTTTAGTTGGAATGACAATGAACAACAGACTCCCCAATCAGTATGACTTTATTATTGTTGGTGCCGGTTCGGCCGGTTGTGTGTTGGCCAATCGATTAACGCGCAACAGTAATAATCATGTATTGCTGATTGAAGCCGGCAAGCGCGACACCAATCCGATGATACACATGCCCATCGGTTTTTCGCGTTTGATGTACGATCCGAAAGACACCGACGTGTATTTCACGGAGCCGGAACCGCATTGCAACAATCGTAAAATCCACACGCCGCGCGGGCGTGTGCTCGGCGGTTGCAGTTCCATTAATGGCATGGTGTATATCCGTGGCCAGAAAGACGATTACAACGAATGGGCGAAACTTCCGGGCTGTGAAGGCTGGTCTTACGACGAAGTGTTGGGTTATTTCAAACGCTCCGAGAATTTTGAACCGGAAGCAGATGCGCCAGAAAAAAATCCATCACTCAAGCATCACGGCAGTGGTGGTGATTTGAATGTCACTTACTCGCGCACCAATTATCCACTCGGCGAAACGTATATTCAGGCCGCACGCGAAGCAGGCTTTCCCTACTGCAAGGATTTTAACGGTGACGATCAGGAAGGCGTTGGTTACTTTCAGTTGACACAGAAGCAAGGTAAACGTTGGAGTAGCGCACGTTCTTTCCTGAACGAGGCAGAAAAGCGTCCCAACCTGACTATCGTTACGCAATGCAAAGCGTTAAGAATTTTATTTCACAACAAAAAACGCGCGGTGGGTGTGGAATACATGACGGCGAAGGGTGAAAAAATCCAGGCCGCAGCGATGAGCGAAGTGATTTTGAGTGCGGGTGCGTTCGCTACGCCACAACTGTTAGAATTATCTGGCGTGGGACGTCGTGATGTATTGGAAAAAAATTATATTGAAACAGTGCATGAACTGAAAGGCGTAGGGGAAAACTTGCAAGACCATTACACGATTATTGTGCAGCACGGCGTGAGTGGTGGTGAAACTCTGAGTCGCGACGGACAATTTCCGCGTGTGATTCTCAGTGTGTTCAAATATTTATTTAGCAAGCGCGGTGTGTTGGCACATCCAGCGGCTACCATTGGCGCTTTTTTGAAAGGCACACAAAAAGACGGCAGTCGTGATACACATCCTGCGTACCAGATTCATTTTGCGGCGGGCAACGGCGATTGGGATGACAAGGGCAATATGATGCCGGGAGAAAATCCCGGCGTCACTTCTACCTGCTGTGTGTTGCGACCCGAGTCGCGCGGCAGTGTGCATATCCAGAGTGCGAACCCCATGCAATGGCCCGCAGTGCAGTGCAATTATTTAAGCACCGAAGAAGACAGGCGTCGTATTGTCGAAGCTGTCAAGTTACAGCGACGTATTTATGCAGCACCGGCATTCCAGAAAGTCGCAACCGCAGAAGAGAAACCGGGCGCGCAATACCAAAGCGATGAACAGATTCTCGAGTATTGTCGTGACAATGGCATGAGTGTTTACCATCCCATCGGCACGTGCAAAATGGGCGCGGCGAATGATCCAACGGCCGTCGTTGATAATCGTTTGAAGGTGCACGGCTTGGAAGCCTTGCGTATTGTCGATGGTTCTATCTTTCCGAATATTTTTTCAGGCAATACGCATGCGCCCATCGTGATGGTGGCCGAGCGCGCGGCGGAATTTATTCTGGAAGACAAACATCTGGCGGCTCAGGAAGCATTTCGTGGATTACCACCGAAAGGTGTGGAAACACACGGCGCATCGGCGGGCGGCGGAGGCAAGTGTCCTTTCCGATGAAAACCGAAAACAAACCGGCTTCCAAAACCCATGCAGAACGCAGCGCTGAAACGCGCGGCAAAATTGTCGATGCAGTAGTCGTTTGCATCGCGGAGCTCGGATTAAAAAAAACTACCACCAATGCCATTGCGGAGCGCGCGGGCGTCACTTGGGGTGCCTTGCAACATCACTTTGGCGGTTTGAATGGTTGTTTGATTGCGGCGTTTAATGAAAGCTTTGGACGTTTTGTCAAAACCCTCGGTGAACCGCCTTCACCGAAAGAAGTGTTGTCAAAACGGGTGGAAATTTTTCTTGAGCGCGCCTGGTCGCACTACAGCAGCGCACATTATATGTCGATGTTTCAATTATTGTTGAACGATGTATTTGAAGCGGATGACAAACAGTGGCAACAATCACAACAGAATATCATCCTGGCGATGGATGATGTCTGGAAACGTTTTTTTTCGGATGTGGTTTCCGATAAAGAGAAGCGGCGCATGCTGGCGCGTTACACGCACTCCGTGTTGACAGGATTGGCGGTGAGCCACGCCTATCAATGGGGCAGCAAGCAAATGAAAGAAGAGTTGCAATTGTTGCAAATCAGTTTGTTGTCACAAATGGAATCGTAGGGGGTAGCCTTCGACTCCGCTCAGGCAACGTTGCAATGAACCGCTCCCTGAGCGGAGTCGAAGGGATTATTTTTTTAACGTATCAATATATAACAAATACGCTTCGGTATCCTTGCGTTCTTCTTGCAACAATTTCACCATCACGTAGTCCTTGTCTTTGGCAAACCATAGTGTGGTGATACGGTTATTATTGTTTCGTACGCGCTTCACAATCACTGCATTGACTTTGCCTATTTTGGTATCCAGTTCCTCTTCGCCCATGACTTTGAATTCAAGGTTATCTACTTCATCGCGGTCAGCTACCGGATAGACAAGATTTGTTTTTCCTGTCATCAGGTCGCAACGCAGTGCCAGTTGATAATTCAGGTTGTCGAATTCACCGCCGCTGAGCGCAACATTTCCGGTTTTGTCTCCCGTGGTAATGGCGTGTTTTTTTGTCCAGTCAAAGACAGTGGATAACTGGCTTTTATTAATAAAAATCTTTTTTTGGTAACTGTATTCTTCGCTAGTGATTTTTCCGCTGTCACTTATTCTGAAGTAGGTTTTTTCCAGAATGGAGCCGAGCACATTGTCAGCGTGTATGGATAAGCGCCATTGGCCATTTTGACGCATTTCCAATGTCTGGGTGGTTTCAATGCGCCAACCTTTGTAACTGCCAAAATAAGTGGCGGTGTATGGCGTGGTTAATACGGAACAATTGTCTGCGGCATAACTGTTGGCAGCAAAGGCGACAAGGCAAACAGTGAGAAATGGCAAATGAAAACGAAGCGGTGACATATGATGCATCCTGATCCTTTAATGGTGTTGAAATTGAAATCCAGCCGTGGGTAATAATTTGCCATCCAGTGTGGCGCCATTGTCTGTTAATACTAAACGATTTTCACAGAACCACTTCACACCGAGCGGATATATAAGGTGTTCCTGTTCGAGTACGCGTTTCGCCAGGGTGTCTGCATCATCGTCTGGATAAACCGGGACGCGCGTCTGGATAACGGCAGGCCCGGCGTCGAGCGCGGGTACTACGAAGTGTACGGTGGCGCCGTGTTCCTTATCGCCTGCAGCAATGGCACTTTGGTGTGTGTGCAAGCCGGGATGTCGAGGGAGTAGTGACGGATGGATGTTAAACAAACGTCCCAGGTAGTGATTTACAAATTCAGTTCCGAGTATGCGCATAAAACCGGCAAGTATTACAGCGTCAGGTTGATAGCGATCAATTAGTGTCATGAGTGCACGGTCAAAAGCGTCTCTGTCATGGAATGATTTGTGATCGATAAGTTCCGTGCGAATGCCGGCTTTTGTCGCGCGTTCCAGACCCTTGACGCCGGGACGATTGCTGATGACCACTTCGATAGTGGCCGGTAGTGAATGATTTTGCGTGGCATCAATAAAAGCCTGCAAGTTGCTGCCACTGCCTGAAATAAGGATGACCAATTTTTTGGTTGTAGACGATTTCACAATCCAAGTAACTGAACTTGTGCTTCGTCGTTTTGTGCTTTCTCGATACTGCCGATCAAGCACGCTTGTTCACCGAGGTCGCGTAACAATGAGATAGCGTTTTCCACCTGGTTCACCGGCACGCACATCACCATGCCAATGCCGCAGTTAAAGGTGCGATGCATCTCCATCGCTTCTACATTGCCCTTCTGTTGTAGCCAGTCAAAAATTTCCGGGCGTTGCCATGCACGTGTGTCCAATACCGCTTTCGCATTTTTCGGCAACACGCGGGGAATGTTTTCGGTTAAACCGCCACCGGTGATGTGGGCAAGTGAACGCACCTCAATTTCCTTGATGACGCGCAACAACGATTTCACATAGATACGTGTTGGAGTGAGCAACGCTTCACCAATGGTTTGCTTGTTACCCTTTATGTCAGGGGAAATTTTTTCACTGAGTTTGCTTTTGTTCGTCTGGATGATTTTGCGAATCAACGAGTAACCGTTGGAGTGAGGGCCGCTGGAGGCAATGCCAATTAGTGCATCACCAATTTTTACTTTCGATCCATCGATGATCTGGCTTTTTTCCACCACGCCGACACAAAAACCGGCAAGGTCGTAATCTTCGCCGTGGTACATGCCGGGCATTTCTGCCGTTTCACCGCCGACCAGTGCGCAGCCGGCCTGTTCACAGCCCTGGCCTATGCCTTCGATCACACGGGCAGCCGTATCGACATCCAGTTTGCCTGTGGCGTAATAGTCGAGGAAAAATAAAGGTTCGGCACCAGAGACGATCAGGTCATTCGCGCACATCGCCACTAAATCGATGCCGATGGTGTGGTGGATGCCCATATCCATCGCGAGGCGGAGTTTGGTGCCCACGCCGTCGGTGCCGGAAACCAGCACGGGCTCTTTATAGCCGGAAGGGATTTCGCAGAGCGCACCAAAACCGCCGATGCCGCCCAGAATGCCGGAACGCCGCGTGCGTTTGGCAATGCCTTTGATACGTTCAACCAGCGCATCTCCGGCGTCGATATCCACGCCAGCATCCTTGTAGCTCAGGGATTTGGGCGTGGCGACTGGGGGTGGTGCTTTTTTGGCAGGTGCTTTTTGTTTGGCGGGCGCTTTGGGGGATTTTTTGGTACTCACAGCAAGGGCCTATTCAGTGTGTTATCAGGGGTTTTCAGGAGCGCGCATTGTAACAGAGCGCATGAAAAATGAAGTGGATTAAAGGGACAGTGTGATCAATGTTTTGCTGGATTTCCCGGCTTCTTCCCGTACTAATTTGGGGAGCAGGTAACCGGGCAGCGTTGCCTGCATCGTTTTATAGATGGCGAGTGCCTCGGCCTCGGGAATATCAAAATGCGCCGCGCCTGCCACCTTGTCCAACAAGTGCAGGTAATAGGGCAGCACGCCGCAGGCGTACAGTTTTTCACTCAAGGCGATTAGCGTTTCTGGCTTGTCGTTGATGCCTTTTAATAGCACGCTTTGGTTGAGCAATGTCACGTCCGCGCCCCGCAACTTGCGCAGCGCCAGTGCAACTTCAGGGCTGAGTTCATCGGGATGATTGCTATGCAATACAACGGATGGCGTGAGACGACTGCCGGTGAGCCATGCGAGGAGTTCGTCAGTGACTCTTTGCGGAATCACCACAGGAAAGCGAGTATGCACCCGCAAACGGGTCAAATGCGGAATAGCGGCCAATTCATGGGTGAGCCAATCGAGCTGGTGATCGGGTGCGCTCAAAGGGTCGCCACCGCTATAGATCACCTCGTGAATCGACGGATCCTCGCCAATATATTTGATGGCTTGCTGCCAGTCTTCCCGACTATTGCGATTATGGTTATAGGGAAAATGACGACGAAAGCAGTAACGACAATGCACGGGGCAACTGCTGCTGATCACCAGCAATACGCGCCCGGGATATTTATGAACCAGCCCGGGCACGGTATTTTTTTCTACTTCTGCTACCGGATCCTGGCTGTACCCTTCGGTGTCGGTTAACTCTTCAGGCGATGGAATAAACTGCTTCAGGAGTGGGTGATGGATATCCGTGACCTGGATGCGATCGAGATATTCCCTGGGGATGCGCAATGGAAAACTGCGTGATGCCAACGCTATGGCAGAGAGCACTTGATCTGGCAAGCCGAGTTGAGTCAGATCTTCAGCGCGAGTAATGAGACTTTTTAGCTCATCCTGCCAGGATGTCGCAGTCTCTTTTTTTGTAAATTCAGGTATCATTGCGCCTCTTTTTAGCCATCGAAAATATTGACGGGGAAAAATCAATGTCAGTCTATTCTACCAATGAATTCCGCGCCGGGTTGAAAGTGATGCTGGACGGCGACCCTTGTGCGATTCTGGATAATGAGCACGTGAAGCCGGGCAAGGGACAGGCTTTTAATCGCGTGCGTTTACGTAACCTGAAAACCGGGCGCGTATGGGAACGCACGTTTAAATCCGGTGAATCACTGGAAGGTGCCGATGTCACCGACCGAGACATGCAATATCTTTACAATGATGGTGAGTTTTGGCATTTCATGGAACCGGAAAGTTTTGAGCAACACCAGACCGATAAAAATATTGTCGGCGATGCAGCGCAATGGTTACGTGAACAGGACACGGTGATTGTGACGCTTTACAACGGGCATCCATTGGCGGTGACACCACCGAATCATGTGGAATTGGAAATTGTGGAAACCGATCCCGGTGTACGCGGTGATACCGCACAAGGGGGAACCAAGCCTGCCAAATTAAGTACTGGTGCGATTGTCAAAGTGCCTTTGTTTTTGGCGCAGGGAGAAGTGGTGCGCGTTGATACACGAACTGGCGAATACGTGGGTCGTGCAAAAACCTGAATTGAATCTACTAATCAAGAGAGCGGAGTTGTTTGCACAGCTCCGCTCTTTTTTTTTACAGCGCCAGGTGCTGGAAGTTGATACACCTCTAATTGCACCAGCGACGGTTACGGATTTGAATATTGAATCCATCCCCGTTTCACTGGAGCGTCTGGGAAAAATCTCGGAACAGTACCTGATTACTTCGCCCGAATTTTATATGAAGCAATTATTGGCAGCGGGAAGCCCATCGATTTATTCATTGGGGAAGGTGTTTCGCCAGGGAGAACACGGCTCACGTCATCACCATGAATTCACCTTGCTGGAATGGTATCGTGTCGGTTGGGATGAACATCAGTTGATGGGGGAACTGCGCGAATTACTCACCCTGTTATTGCCAAAAAAAACCGTTACTAAAATAAGCTATGGCGAGTTATTTTTTTCACGCTTAAAAATCAATCCTTACACTGCAGATATTAATGAGCTGAAGCGGTGTATTCAACAACACATCGACATGAACGTTGATACACTCACGATGGCAGATTGTCTGGATGTTTTATTTTCGCATTGCATAGAACCAACTCTGAGCGACATCACTTTTGTTTATAACTACCCTGCTTCACAGGCCGCTTTGGCAAAAATCACAACCGATGAACAGGGAGATGTGGTTGCGAGACGTTTCGAAGTTTTCATCGATGCTCTGGAACTGGCAAACGGATATTGTGAACTGACGGATGCCGATGAACAGCGTTGTCGTTTTGAACGGGATATTAAAATACGTCAACAACAACACAAAAAAATATATCCTATGGATGAGTCTTTGCTAAATGCTTTGGACACCGGCTTGCCAGAATGCGCGGGCGTTGCCCTGGGTGTTGATCGCTTGTTAATGAAAGTGCTTGGCGAAGCTGCTATTCAAGATGTTTTGTTTTTGTCATAAAACAAACATTATCGTTGCAGTGTTACTTATTGTAACAATGGAATTTTTTTAGCGGCAAGCCGCAGCCTTGGCTATGGATTTTCTACAGCAATTACCTATTGAGCGCAGTAACACCTGTGGCACATTGGCCAGCCTGTATTAAGTTACCTGTCTTGTATACGCGGAGAACGACGATGGAAGCGGTTGCCACCAAGAAATCCCAGCATATTGAACTAGCCGTATTGTCGCGCATGGAGAATATTTTACAAAAACAAAAACAGGCCTTTATCAGGGAAGGGCACGTATCTGAGGCCGTGCGTTGTGATCGTATTGATCGCGCGATCACTTTGCTGCTCGAAAATGAAACCCAACTCTGCCAGGCCATGAGCCACGATTTTGGCCATCGTTCCTTGCATCAGTCGCGTATGGCGGATATTGGCGGTACGCTGGAAAGTTTGAAATACGCAAAAAAGAATCTGCATAAGTGGATGCGACATGACAAACGCAAGCCGATGTTCCCTCTGGGCTTGTTTGGTGCAAAAGCGCGAGTGGAGTATCAACCCAAAGGCGTGGTAGGTAACCTGGCGACCTGGAATTTCCCTGTGCATATTCCCATTGGCCCATTGGCGGGAATTTTTGCGGCGGGCAATCGTTGCATGGTGAAGTTGTCGGAAATCACACCGGAAACTTCTGCGCTGTTGGAAAAACTCATCTCAAAATACTTTGATGAAAGCGAATTGGCGGGAATTAATGGCGGCCCAGAGGTAGGTGCAGCATTCGCCGCTTTGCCTTTTGATCACATTCTCTTTACTGGAGCGACGGGCATCGCTCGGCACATCTTACATGCGGCAGCGGATAACTTGACACCAGTGACCCTGGAGTTGGGAGGCAAGTCCCCCGTGATTATCAGCCGCAGTACTGATATCAAGGAAGCGGCACTGCGGATTGTCAGTGGCAAGGCGATCAATGTCGGTCAGGTTTGTTTATCCCCCGATTATGTTTTTGTGCCCAAAGAAAAACGTGACAGCTTCCTTGGTTATTGTCAGGAACACGTTCGCGCTATGTTTCCGACCATGGCAAACAATCCCGATTACTCTTCGGTAGTGAATGGCCGCCATCGCCAGCGGTTGCAAGCACATCTGGATGACGCCAGGGCAAAAGGCGCCGAGATCCGTGAGCTGGGTCAAACAGAAAATTTTGCAGGTCAAAACCGATTGCCGATGACAGTGGTCATTGAACCCAGTGATGCAATGACAGTGATGCAGGAAGAAATTTTTGGACCAATTATTTGCGTCAAGACCTATGGCGATATTGAAGAATGCATTCGCTTTATTCGTGCACGTCCCCATCCGTTGGCACTTTATTATTTCGGCCAGGATAAAACAGAAGAGCGTTATGTGCTGGATCACACCTTGTCTGGCGGTGTTTGTGTAAACGATGTAATGACGCATGTGTCATCGGAGGATCTGCCCTTTGGCGGCATAGGCGCCAGCGGCATGGGCGGATATCATGGTTTTGATGGCTTTAAAACATTCAGTCATCATCGTGCGGTGTATCATCAAACTAAAATGAATATGATCAAGTTGGCGGGGATGATGCCGCCCTACGGATCCAAGTGTGAAGCGCAGTTAAAACGGATGATCAAGCGCTAATCGTCAAGAAAATAGCATTTTCTCTCTCTGATAAGCCGGATCAAAGTCGTCTGCCACTTAGGGGGCCGAACAGGCCGCTTGTCGTGGGAAGAGGAATTCATCTAGAGGTCTTGGCGTCGCGGTGATAGGCTCACAGAGCAATTTGGGGTTTGTGTATATGGTGAAATATCAGGTTGTCAGAGTTAAAGTCAGATAAAAGGCATATGATCTCAAAGGAACAGGATGGGTAGCGGGACAGTCACTTGAATCATTTTACCGTTTTAAGAGTTATCAGTGTATTGGTTGGCGCCGCGTTGACGGCTTTGTCGTTCTATTTTTCCTACCAACACGAACGTGAGCAGACCTATCAAAAATTTGTTGCAGAGGCGAATAACGTTGGTGGCTCTTTAGAACTGGAGCTGAGCAGAAAAATTGAAGTGTTATCATCCTTTCGCGGGTTTTATGAAACCTTCGGATATACCTCAAAAAGTAGTTTTGAGGCTTTTAGTCACAATATGGAATCTCTTCACCCTGGTATCCTTGCTATCAAGTGGGTGCCGCGTGTCACGGACACTGAGCGAGACGGATTTGAGAAAAAAATTCGTGCAGAAGGTTCGAAAGACTTTGCAATTAAAGAGTCAGTTTCAGATCAGGGAGAATTGCTGGTTCCGGCAAAGGCGCAGGAAGAATATTTCCCGATTACCTACAGTGTTCCGGAGACCAGCGTCTTTCCCCAAGGCTACGACCTGTTTTCCAATGACCAACTTCGTGCGGTGTTGGATACGGCGAAGTGGAATGATCAGGCATTGTCCTCCAATACGGTCAAGATGGACTCGATGGGTCAGTCCACCTATGCCTATGTCATTGCCTTGCCAGTTTATAAAACCGGATGGAAATCGGAGGATGACAAGCCGGATTTTCTGGCGGCGTACGTGATGGGATTATTTAACGGGCAGCAATTGTTTGATGATGTAATGGAACATACGAATTGGGATGAAAGTAATTCTATCGCACTCGAAAATGTCAGCTGGACCGATCAGGCACAAGTGCGTGTGGCGCAGATAAAGGGCGATGAAGCGAATATTGATAAGGATGAAAAAGTTTATTACAACAAACAATTGGAGCCGGTGGCAGATATGAAATGGTATCTGGTGGCGCGACCATCGAAAGCCTATTTTGCAAAACATCGCAGTTATTATCCGTATATTCTCAGTCTGGGGTTGTTTATTTTTACAATCCTGATTGAAGCTTACTTGCGTGTGTTGGCGCGTATGGACAAGGATTTACAAGAGTTGGCTTTGGTGGATGGATTAACGGGTGTTGCCAATCGTCGTCGCTTCTTTGATCAAATCAAAAAAGAATGGTCGCGGGCCCAACGATTTGGACGACCTATGTCTGCATTTATTATCGATGTTGATAATTTTAAAAAATACAATGATAGCTTCGGGCATTTGGAAGGAGATCGTTGTCTGCGAGAAGTGGCGCAGGAATTACAACAACACGTCAATCGTCCGGGGGATGTATTGGCACGTTATGGTGGTGAAGAGTTTGCTGTGTTGTTGCCGGAAACCAATCTGGATGATGCAATACAGGTTGCAGAGAAGTGCCGTTCGGGAATAGAGGCGCTACAAATAAAACATCCAAAAAACGAACACTGGGGAGTGGTGACGGTGAGCATTGGCGTCGCCGCCCTGGTACCGGACAAAAATAACGATTACAGCAGTGTGCTGGAAGATGCCGATAAAGTGATGTATGAGAGCAAAGCGGCGGGACGCAATAGGGTCAGTGTCGCAAAAAAGCCTGATGCGGTGGATAGTCAGGATGTACCTGACATGGTGACGGCCTCCTGAGATTCGTCTTTTTTCGAGCTTGCTGAAAACCTTATTGGAAGTGCAATCCCTGTTGTTTTTGTAAATCCTTCAATGTGATTTTACGGCTGTTGAGCATTTCCTTGTAAGTTTGTTCTACTGAAAAATCCACCTTCTGTTTCTCGGTGTGTAGCTTTCCGAGCTTCTGTTCCAGCTGTGATATCTCGGCTACCAGTTGTTGAACCAGTTTATTGGTATTACTGTCATCAAAGTTTACAAAGTTTTGTGTTGAGGCTTTTTTAAACATAATCTTTGGGCTTCCTGCATTAAATGATCAATACAGTTACAGCCTAGATCACTCCTGAAAACTGTCCACGCCTATTTTTTTAATAAAGAATTTTAATAGACAGCTTTTTGACGCTTATTATTTCGACTCATGATGGAATTTGAGAATGCTTTCCCAGGGATAGCCAGGGTCGCCGATCACAAAAAAGAAAGGATTTAATATGTCATCCTTGGCGTTATATTTCATCACATTGAGGTTTATATTTATCACTTTCCCACCTGCCGCTTCCACTACCGCTTGAGCCGCTGCAGTATCCCATTCAGAAGTGAGTGCCAGGCGTGGATAAATATCGGCTTGTCCCTCAGCGACCAGACAGAGCTTTAACGAGCTCCCCATGTTTTTCAATGCGACACTTCCCAATTTTTCTGTCACCCGAGTTAGAAAACGGTCGACATCTTCGGCGCCGTGGCTGCGACTGGCAACGACTTCGACCGGTAGTTTCTGGTCCAGTCGAGATTGCAGCGGGCGGGTTTTAATACTCTCCATTTTTCCTTTGGATATTTTTTGAGCACCGATATTTTTAATACCCGTGTACATTAAATCCAGCACGGGCACAAATACTACGCCGAAGACCGGTACGCCATTTTCGACCAAGGCAATGTTCACCGTAAATTCGCCGTTGCGTTTAACAAATTCTTTCGTGCCATCGAGCGGATCAATAATCCAGTAACGACTCCAGGTTTTACGAATATCGTAAGCGGGTAAAATGGCTTCTTCTGATAATACCGGCACACCAGGTAGTAGTGCTTCCAGTCCGGGTTTGAGTACATGATGTGCAGCGAGGTCTGCTGCTGTAACCGGTGAATTATCGCCCTTGGTGTTCACGTCAAAGCCTTCGATATGGTTGTAGACTTTCAGGATTTCATCGCCCGCTTTTCGGGCTAACGCCATAACATCATCGCGTAAATTTGTATAATTGATCGTCGTCATGAAGTCCTCTATGTACTAGGCCGAATAGTGTGCTGCTATCAAGATTGTGCATGATAGCCAACTTACTAGCTCCTTGCTCAGCAAATTTCTTAATTAACATCAGGCAGATAGATGCGCGATTGGAACAATTCTTTCTGGAACGAAATCGATACCGTATTACTGGATATGGATGGCACGCTGCTGGATCTGCATTTTGATAATTATTTCTGGCGATACCATTTGCCAGCGGCCTATGCGCGCAAGCACGGTTTAACTCTGCCTGAAGCGGAGCGGATTGTCTTCACACAATTTACTGATCAGCAATCTACTCTAAATTGGTATTGTCTGGATTACTGGAGCAAGCAACTGGAACTGGATGTGGTCGCGCTGAAAAAAGAAGTGCAGCACCTTATCGGCCTTCGTCCCGGCGCTGTAGAGTTTTTGCAATTCCTGCGAAAGAGAGGTAAACGTTCGATATTAATTACGAATGCGCATCGCGACAGCCTGGATTTAAAAATGCAACGGACGGATATTTCCCGTTTGTTTGACCGACTAATCAGTGCACACGATTTCGGCCACCCGAAAGAATCTCCCGGTTTTTGGCAAGCGTTGGCGAATGTTGAAACCTTTGCCCCTGACCGCACACTTTTTGTCGATGACACCCATTCTATTCTGGATGCGGCTAAAACGGCGGGCATCACGCACGTGTTTGGTATTGTGATGCCCGATAGTAAGGGAGATGCGCGTGACCACCCCTCCTATCCATTAATCCAGCATTTTTCAGAATTGTGGACATAGGGACGGATTTCTTAATGCCCAGTCGATCTTGCATCCGGCGGTTATTCTGGGTACTATTCCGCCCCCTTTTCAGCCATGTATGCCGTGCTGGGCGACCGTGACTTTGGTTTTGCGGTCAGTGTCAGCGGCGGGTACCCTAGCAAACAGAGAGATGACCCATGAAAGCCGATATCCATCCTAAATATACCGAAGTAAAAGCTACTTGCAGTTGCGGCAATGTGATTAACACGCGTTCGACGATGTGCAAGGATTTCCTCGTGGAAGTCTGTTCGGCCTGCCATCCATTCTATACTGGCAAACAAAAGATTCTGGATTCCGGTGGACGCATTGATCGTTTCAACAAGCGCTTCGCTGGCCGCGGGGCAGCCCAGAAGTAATTTGTGCTATTATTTCCCCCGTTTGATGAGGTTCTGTCCAACACCAAGAAAAGCGCCTTTCGGCGCTTTTTACGTTATGGGAAGCAGAACGGGTAGTACACAAACTAGTGTAGTAAATTGCAGTAGCCAAAACTCACATGACGATTGATAAAAAAAAGGGTGATCGAAAGCAAGCCGCTTTGGATTACCACGAGTTCCCCAAGCCTGGTAAGTTGGCCACGATGCTGACAAAGCCGGCGGATACTCCGGAAGATTTATCATTAGCCTACAGCCCGGGCGTGGCGGAGCCGGTGTTGGCAATCGCTAATAATCCGGATGATGTCTATCGCTACACGGGTAAAGGCAATTTAGTGGCAGTCATTTCCAATGGCACCGCCATTTTGGGTTTGGGAAATCTGGGTGCGCTCGCAAGCAAGCCGGTTATGGAAGGCAAGAGTCTGCTATTCAAACGTTTGGCAGGTATTGATTCAGTTGATATTGAAATTGATACCGAGGATTCAGAAAAGTTTATTGAAACGGTTGCATTGATGGCTAACACCTTCGGTGGAATTAACCTGGAAGATATTCGCGCCCCGGAATGTTTTGAGATTGAAAGACGCCTGATTCAACGTTGCAGTGTGCCGTTGTTCCATGATGATCAGCATGGAACAGCAATAGTGACTCTGGCGGGAATGTTGAATGCCCTGGAAGTACAAAATAAAAAATTGGAACAAGTCAAAATAGTTTGCCTGGGCGCTGGCGCTGCAGCTATTGCCTGCTGTCGATTGTTGATTAAGGCGGGAGCCAAACGACAAAATATTTTGATGGTGGATAGCAAAGGGGTGATTTATAAAGGACGCGATCACCTGAATATTTATAAAGAAGAATTTGCGGTGGAAACATCGGCGCGCACATTGGATGATGCAATGGAAGGCGCTGATGTTTTTCTTGGGCTTTCCGGAGCTAATTTATTAAATGCACAGCAATTATTGAAAATGGCGGCGAAGCCGGTAGTGTTCGCTTGCTCGAATCCTGATCCCGAAATAACGCCCGAGTTAGCTAAAGCAACGCGTAATGATTTAGTGATGGCAACAGGCCGTTCTGATTATCCTAATCAAGTGAATAACGCGCTCGGGTTTCCTTTTATATTCCGTGGCGCACTGGATGTGCGTGCAACACACATCAACGACGAAATGAAAATGGCAGCCGCACTAGCCTTACGCGATCTTACCAAAGAACCCGTGACCGACTCTGTCAGAAAATTATATCGTGGAGAGGCGTTAATTTTTGGGCGTGATTACATCATCCCCAAGCCGACTGACAGTCGTTTGTTGGGTTATGTGGCGTCTGCAGTTGCAAAAGCGGCAGTTGATTCAGGAGTTGCGCGCATCGCCCTACCAAAAGCTTATCCTGTAACGCGCACAGCAAACGTTTAATTTATTCCACTAAAACATGTCCTCGGGAATTGGTTCCTGACTTTTATTGTTGACGGGAGTGGATTTATTTGTAGTTTCTGGCGGCACCTCTTCACTGCGGAAGATTTCAAACAAGGTGTCGGTCTGGCCGGGTTTGGCACGTAAACCGGTTTTTTCATCAATGCGAACGGTGACTAAACCATCGGGTTGTGGATAATATTTTTCCGGGACCCCCGCCAACGCCGCTTGCATGTAATCCATCCAGATGGGCAACGCCGCTGAGCCGCCATATTCTTTTTTCCCTAAATTCTGGTTGTTATCAAACCCCATCCACGTAGTGGTAACTATCGTAGGGTTATATCCAGAAAACCAAACGTCGCTGGGCCCATTGGTGGTTCCTGTTTTACCCGCGATGTCACCGCGTTTCAATGCGAGTGCTTTGGTGCCAGTGCCTTTTTTGATGACGTCTTTCAGGATGGAATCCATTATGAACACCGTACGATCATCAATGATTCTCTGCGCACGTAGTTGAGTTGTATTTGTAGAAAGATTTTCAGCTGGCGCTTCATCGCTGCAAGTATGACAAACGGCAACGGGCGTTGCTTTGTAAACCACATGATTATCGCTGTCGAGAATCGTATCGACGAGATAAGGTTCAATTTTATAACCGCCATTGGCGAAACTTGCATAACCCGTTGCAATAGTCATAGGCGGAACCGACAAGCTTCCTAACGCGAGCGATAAATTTTTGGGAAGTTGATTTTCTGTAAAACCAAAGCGTAATGCGCCATTGATAGCCTTTTCGATTCCCAGTGCTTTTAGCAAACGAATCGAAACCAGATTGCGTGAGTTATAGAGTGCTTTGCGCAGGCGTATGGGGCCCAGAAATTCATCACCAGAATTTTCAGGTCGCCATGTTCCTTCCAGAGTATTGTCGTCAAAGACCAATGGGGAGTCGTTGATTAAACTTGCTGCAGTAAAACCATTTTCAAGTGCCGTCGTATAAAAAAATGGCTTGAAGTTGGAACCAGGTTGTCGGTTGGCTTGAATGATTCGGTTGTATTTGCTTTGTTGAAAACTATAACCACCCGCCAGTGAAATAATGGCGCCGTTATCAGGATTGAGGGAAACTAACGCAGCCTGTACGCGTGGTATCTGGGTCAATTCCCAGGATTTATTTTGAAGTGGTGCGACGCGAATTAAATCTCCAACTTTGAAGACATCCCCCGATTTTTCTGGAAGCGGGTCAGTGTGATCTTCATCGATGTAGTGCGACCAGCTGGTTCGAATATCAGGCCACGATAAAGTAATTTGCTCACCAGTAGCGAGCAAAGCGGTTATGCTCTTGGGATTACGATCTAGAACGACGGCTGGTTTTGCTGGGCCTACGGCTGGAAATTGTTCAAGTGCTGTCAGTAAACTTTGACGATCGTTGCCTGATAAATCCAGCGGGATATTTTTTTCTGCACCACGATAGCCGTGACGTTTGTCATAATCGAAAGCGCCTCTGGTTACCGCCGCTTGCGCGACCGTTTGTAGACTGTCATCGACCGTGGTAATGATTTGATAACCATCCGTGTAGGCAACCTCTCCCAGCTTCTCCAAAGCAAACTGGCGCGCCATTTCAGAAACATAGGGCGCATCAACATCCAGGGGGGATTCGTGGTAACTTGCGATTACCGGCTCGGCAATGGCATGGTCATGTTGTGTTTGGTCAATGTAACCCAGCTTCAGCATGCGGCCTAAAATCCAGTCCCGTCGAATGCGTGCTTTTTCAGGATTGGACAAAGGGTTATTGGTAGAGGGTGCCTTGGGTAACCCTGCAATAACCGCCAGTTGAGAAAGATCCAGATCGCCAACCTTTTTACCGAAGTAAACCTGAGCGGCTGCGCCTATGCCGTAAGCGCGGCTGCCCAGATAGATCTTATTGATGTAAAGTTCAAGAATTTCGTCCTTGCTGAGTTCTCGCTCGATCTGCAGCGCAAGAAGAATCTCGTTGAATTTGCGAGCAAAAGTTTGGTTGCTGGATAAGAAAAAATTACGGGCAACCTGCATCGTTATGGTACTGCCACCGGTCTGGATTTCTCCGCTTGAAAGTAATTGCGATACTGCTCGCAATAAACTTTGAAGGTCTACACCGCCATGCAGGTAAAAACGATCATCTTCGGCGGCAAGGACTGCTTTGATAAAAAGGGGGGGTGTTTCTCGTAGCGTAATAGGAATTCGCCTTTTTTCACCAAACTCTCCAATTAACTTTAAGTTCTTTGAGTAAATCCTTAATGGTGTTTGTAATTTTACTTCACGTAGAGTCTCAACCAGAGGTAGTTTTGGTGCCAAGTAAAGGTACATACCACTGAGTACAAGAAGAAAAAGGCAGATACCAAAAGCACCAACTAAAGTAAAAAATCGCAACGAAAAAACCGGGTTTTTCATTAAAATACCATTAAATTCAATAGGTTATTAGTTTATTGTGCGGGTGATTATGACGAAACGCATTATAAATACAAAAGTGTGAAATAGGTAACCGTTTTAAGGGTTGCACCACGTAGTTAAAGTAATATAACATGAGTGCTTCGTAAGTATCGGATGCAGATAGAAAAATGGGCTTTTTTAAGCTGGGTAAGCAAAAGCAGACGGCAGTCGTGGGCTTGGATATTAGCTCCACGTCGATTAAGTTATTGGAGCTCAGTCGATCTGGCAGCGGTTATCGTGTAGAGAGCTACGCAGTCAGGCCACTGCCACCTAATGCAGTAGTGGAGAAGAATATCGCTGAGATTGAAGCTGTTTCCGAAGCATTGGAAAAAACGATTGCTCAGGCTCGCACAAAGACAAAAAAATGTGCCGTTGCCGTTGCTGGCTCTGCCGTCATAACGAAGATTATCGAGATGCAGGCCGGCCTGAATGATAACGATCTGGAAAACGAGATTCGTGCGCAAGCAGATCAATATATCCCTTACCCGCTGGATGAAGTGTCGATTGATTTTGAGGTGCTTGGACCGGCACCCAACAATCCGAATCAGGTGGAAGTGCTACTGGCAGCTTGCCGAAGTGAGAACGTAGATGTGCGAGAGGAAGCGCTGAGAGAGTCGGGTCTGGAGCCATTTATAGTGGACGTTGAGGCGTATTGCATGGAAAGAGCCTTTTCCTTGATTGCACCTCAATTGGAAGGTGGGGATGATTCAACGGTAGCGGTTGTTGACATAGGCGCTACTATGACCACGCTAAGCGTTCTTCATAATGGCCAGACTATGTACACTCGTGAGCAGCTTTTTGGTGGTAAGCAGCTGACAGAAGAAATCCAGCGCCGATATGGTCTTTCGAATGAGGAAGCAGGATTGGCGAAGAAACAAGGTGGTTTACCTGACGATTATGAATCAGAAGTGCTTCAGCCCTTCAAAGAAGCGGTTGTTCAGCAGGTAAGTCGTTCATTGCAGTTTTTCTTTTCGTCCAGTCAATATAACGAAGTGGATTATATTGTGCTGGCTGGAGGCGTAGCCTCCATGGACGGCTTAAGTGAGTTGGTTCAGGAAAAACTTGGTACACCCACAACAGTAGCTAACCCTTTTGCAAATATGTCTGTCGCTTCAAAAGTGGATTCTGTGTCGCTGAGCAATGATGCTCCGGCGTTGATGATTGCCACCGGTTTGGCGTTAAGGAGTTTTACAGATGGCGACTATTAATCTCAGGCCCTGGAGGGAAGAGCGCAGGGAGCGGCTCAAAAAAGAGTTTATACAAATTACTGTTCTTGTTGCTATCACAGCGGGAGCCATTTGGTTTGGAGGATTTGTAGCAGTGAATAGCTGGGTAAGCAGCCAGCAATCAAGAAATCAAATGATTGAGAATGAAATCTCCAGCCTTGATAAGAAGGTTAAAGAAATTCAGGAGTTGAAGGCGAAGAAAGCAGACTTGGTGGATAGGATGAAAGTTATTCAGGGTCTCCAGGGCACCAGACCTCTAATTGTGCATATCTTCGATGAGTTGGCCAAAACGGTTCCAGATGGCGTTTTTTATACAAAGCTTGAGCGTAAGGGAAGCAAGGTTTTTGTGGAGGGGACGGCCGAATCAGCTCAAAGGGTATCAACACTTATGCGAAATATTGATGATTCCGTATGGTTTGCAAGTCCGACCTTATCAAATATTGTGGCGGATCCTAAGGTTGGGGAGCAGGGGAATGATTTTGTTCTTTCTTTTGATGTCGTAACGCCCGAATCAGACGAGGTTAAATAAGCGATATGTCACTGCAAGAGACATTGCAAAAATTACAGGAGGATCTCAGCGAATTTGATGTCAATAATATTGATTTCAACAACATTGGGGTTTGGCCTACGGCAGGCAAGGTTGTGGCTTGGGCGCTCGTTTTTATTGTGGTACTTTTGGCTTCTTACCAACTGGATTTAAGTGGTCGATTAGATACCTTAAGGACGGAAGAAGCAAAGGAATTGACCTTGAGGGAAGAGTTTGAAAAAAAAGTAAATGATGCCGCTAATTTGGAAGAGTACCGCGCACAAATGGTTGAGATGGAAGCCTCTTTTGAGGCCCTGTTGAAACAGTTGCCGCAAGATACTGAAGTGCCAGGTTTGGTGGATGACATTTCAAGTAGAGCGCTCGATAGCGGGTTGACAATTAATGCGACAAAATTTCAGAAAGAAGCTATGTCTGATTACTATATTGAGTTGCCTATTGAAGTCGAAGTGACAGGCGGCTATCACGATTTTGGTACTTTTGTCAGCGGCATAGCCGGGTTACCCAGAATTGTTACGTTGGATGATTTCTCCATAATGTTGGCTCCTAAAAGGGATAACAAAAAAGAGAATGACAAAGATGCTTCGGGAGCAGGTGAGTTAATGATGAAAATCATGGCGAGAACTTACCGTTACCGACCCAAGGAGGATGGAAAATGAGGCTGGGTATGTGGGGTGGTAACTTCGGTTTGGTTTTGATGATCCTGGTAATTTCTGGTTGTTCTGGTGGAGGACAGCAGGATCTAGTTAAATACATGCAGGAGGTGCACCAGCGCCCCGCCAAGGCTATTGAGCCAATACCCTCTTTCCCTGAATATAGATCCTTTACTTACAGCGCTGCCGGAACCAGAAGTCCTTTCGATCCTCCTGTAGAATTGGTCGTGGGAGACTTGGGTATGCAGTTGGGTACTCGCACTGATCTTAAGCCTGATCCAACGCGCCCAAAAGAATACCTGGAGAACTTCAGTATAAGTGCCATAACCATGGTGGGCACCATCTCTAAAGGTGGAGGACTGTGGGCTCTGGTTAATGATGGGACCGGGAACATCCATCGAGTAACGACAGGTAACTACATGGGGAGAAACCTGGGTCGCATTGTCAGTATTAGCAATACGCAGGTGAGCCTGGTCGAACTTGTCCCGGATGGCGGCAATGGGTGGGTTGAAAGACCAAAAGTGCTGAAGTTGATAGAGAGCAAGGATCGGTGAATATAATGTTTATCGTGTGGGGAATGATGTTGTGATTACCTTGAATAATCACGGGTTAGCACCCGGAAAAATGTGGGCAAAGCGGAGAATATCGATGCAATCTATATCATGGTGTGCTGTATTTAAAAGTTCGGCGTTACGAATGGCAGTGGCAAGTTTTGTCATGCTGATCTTGAGTGCGGTGAACGCCCACGCAAGCAGTACGCTGAAAGATGTTTCGTTTGCATCTTTGCCTGGAGGGCGATTTGAAGTGCGTATGGATTTTGATAGTGTCCCGCCTGACCCAGCCGGGTATGAAATTGATAAACCTGCGCGCGTTGTGTTTGACTTTGCGGGAGTGAGAAATACGCTGGCAACCAAAAAATTTGATCTTCCGTTTCAGAATGCGCAAAGCGCGGTTGTGCTTGGTGGAGAAGACCGGACGCGGCTGATCCTCAATATGACGACCTTGGATCGTTACCAGACCAGAACTGATGGAAATAGTTTTTTTATTGAAGTAGGCAGTAATAAGGTTGCAGATCCGTTGACACAAACGGTCGGACTGAATGAGAAGTTATCTTCGGAAATAAATAAATTTGAGTCGGGTATTACCAATGTGGATTTTCAACGAGGAGAGAATGGCGAAGGTAAGATATTAGTTACTCTGTCCGATGCCGCCACCAGTATTAATGTCGAGCAGTCTACGGGTGAAATCAAATTGAATTTCCTTAATACACAGATGCCAGTGAATCTGCGCCGTCGTCTGGATGTTACAGACTTCGCGACTCCTGTGTTGTCGGTAGCATCCACATTTGATGGCAAGGATTCTGTAATCACAGTCAAGCCGCAAGGAGATTATGATTATTTGGCGTATCAAGCAGATAAGTTGTATGTGGTGAGCGTAAAACGTTTAACTGCTCAAGAGCAGGAAGAGAAGAAGAGCAAGTTTACTTATGTGGGCGAAAAACTTTCTTTAAACTTTCAGGATATTCCTGTGAGATCTGTATTGCAGATTATTGCTGACTTTACAGAGCTGAATCTCGTGGCCAGTGATACGGTGAGCGGCACTATTACGCTCCGCCTGGATAATGTGCCTTGGGATCAGGCGCTTGATCTGGTTTTGAAAACCAAAGGTTTAGACAAGCGCCAGATTGGAAGTGTGTTGATGGTTGCGCCAGCAAATGAGATTGCAGAACAGGAGCGGAAACAGCTGGAAACAAAGAAGCAGCTTGAAGAACTGGCACCGTTGCGCACAGAGAATCTACAGATTTTATACGCAGATGCGAAGACAGTGTTTGCATTGTTTTCAGGTGGCGCCGCGTCGGGTAGTGGCTCTGATGATAAAAATGGTAAAGGGATCCTTTCAGCAAGAGGCTCGGCTATTGTTGATGAAAGGACTAATGCCATTATCGTAACGGATACAGAGCAAAAAATTGCGGAGTTTCGCGCGCTGATTAAACAGCTGGATGTTCCAGTCAAGCAGGTTTCCATCGAGGCAAGATTGGTGCGGGCGAATACGAATTATGCCAAGAGTTTAGGCGTTCGCTGGGGGGTTGATGCATCTCAAGGAGGTCTTGGCGATCTTAACTATAATAAGAGCCTTGGGTACAGGATCGATGGCGGTATAGCAAATAGCATCAACAATTTTGCAAATAAAGATCCCAGTAAGTGGTTGGGCGGTGATAATGTCAGTCCGGGAGGAGCAGATAGCGTTGCGCTTGGCGCTCCTGGTGCATCAAGTTCTTTGACATTAGGGTTACTTGATAGAAATAGTGGTAGTTATTTAGCGCTTGAATTATCCGCCATGGAGTCTTCAGGTAATGGCGAGGTGGTATCGCAACCGAAAGTGATTACTCAGGATAAGACGGAGGCGAGTATCAAAAGTGGTACTCAGATCCCTTATGCCACGGTTTCTAAAGATGGCAGCACTAGCACTACTTTCAAGGATGCCGTGTTGAGTTTGTTGGTTACTCCATCTATCACACCAGATGACCATATTTTGATGAAAATTAAAGTAAACAAAGACAGCAAGGGTGAATCGGCGGGCACTGCTGGCTTTGCAATTAATGTTACTGAAATTGTGACGAATATTATGGTTGCGAATGGCGAGACCGCTGTTATTGGCGGCATTTATGAAGAAGAATCAACGCACTCGATTGATAAAGTGCCATTTTTTGGTGACTTACCCCTTGTCGGGGCATTGTTTCGTCGCACTACAAACACTATAGACAAGACAGAATTATTAATCTTCTTGACACCGCGTATAGTGAGTAATCCGCTCGCTAAAAATTAATGCGGTATTCAAATGTCTTTCTTGTCGGCCCCATGGGGGTCGGCAAGACGACTGTCGGTAAGCTGCTTGCAGAAGAAATAAATTACCGCTTCGTCGACACAGATCGAGAAATTGAGGCGCGGTGTGGCGCTGATATTCCCTGGATTTTTGATGTGGAAGGTGAAGAGGGATTTCGTCAACGTGAAATAAAAGCGCTGGATGAATTGAGTAGCAGCAATCATATAGTGCTAGCGACTGGTGGCGGCATTGTCCTCAAACCGGAGAATCGGGAAAAATTAAAGGCGCGTGGATTTGTTGTTTATTTGACGGCGCATCTGGATTTACTGGTGGAACGCACCGCAAAAGACAAGAAGCGTCCCCTGTTGCAGGTGGACGATCCACGGCAAGCACTTAAAAAAACACTCGAGATTCGTGATCCACTTTATCGTGAAGTAGCAACCATCATTGTGCCGACAGACCATCAAAATCCGCGGCAAGCATCCAAAGAAATAGCAACAGCGTTCAGGCAACAGCATTTGAACAGAGCAATATTATAAAGCGGATGCTAGTAAGAGTCCCTTCACTTCGTTAAGCTTTGCACATGAAATCGATAATGGTTGATCTGGCCGAGCGCAGCTATCCAATTCACATTGGTACGGGGTTGCTGGGTGATAGTGCGTTGTTGGATTCTTTACTGAACTCATCACAATTATTTGTTGTTACCAATACAGCGGTTGCGCCATTATATCTGGACAGCCTTCGAGCAACACTTGGATCAATTAAGCGGGGTTTGCCAGTAGAGGCTATCATCTTGCCGGACGGCGAACAACATAAAAATGGCATGACACTGAATCTAATTTACGATGATTTGTTGCGACACAAGTATGAACGTAGCGTGACACTGATTGCGTTGGGCGGTGGTGTTGTTGGGGATATGACAGGCTTTGCAGCAGCAACCTATCAACGCGGTGTTAGTTTTATCCAGATACCGACCACGTTGTTATCCCAGGTTGATTCATCAGTAGGTGGCAAAACAGGCATCAATCATCCTTTAGGGAAAAATATGATAGGTGCATTCTACCAACCTAAAGCGGTCATCATTGATATAGATACATTAAAAACGTTGCCAGATCGTGAGTTGTCAGCGGGTTTGGCAGAAGTTATCAAATACGGTTTAATTGTTGATACAGAGTTTTTTGAATGGCTTGAGAAGAATATCAGTGCACTGATGGCTCGAGAAACAAAAGCGCTAATCCATGCTATTGAGCGTTCGTGCAAAAATAAAGCATCTATCGTCGCATCAGATGAGAAGGAATCAGGACGACGTGCATTGTTAAATTTGGGGCATACCTTTGGTCATGCGATTGAAGCGCATCAGGGCTACGGTCGCTGGTTGCATGGCGAAGCAGTGGCAGCGGGAATTATGGTTGCATCACGCTTATCTCGGCAAGTAGGGTGGCTTGATGATAAGCAAGTCCAAAGAATTCAACGATTGCTTGAGCAGGCGCATTTGCCTGTAACTATTCCGGATGACATGAGCGCCAACGATTTTTTTGAAAAAATGCAGGTGGATAAAAAAGTGCAGAATGGAAAAATACGTTATGTGCTGCTTAAAAGTATTGGTGAAGCGGTAGTTGAAAGTAATGTCGGTAAAAATGATGTGATAATAGCAATCGATAGTTGTCGTGTAAACAAACTGAAAAAGTGAAATATGACCACTGTCGAAAAAAAAATGACATCGCCCACTAGTCGAGCTTCAAAGCGGAACGAAAAAGTGTCAGTGTTTTTTTATGAGGGTGGTGGACGAAGCAAGGTATTGAATCAAATTCTGCATTGCGTGAAATTTAGCCCCGGCGTTATAGCGCTTACTGGTCCTACCGGTAGTGGGCGCAGCCTGATCATCCAAAGCTTGGCACAGTCATTTAAAGAGGAAGAGAGTGACTTGTGTATTTTTTCAGAGGATAGTCCGGTATTAGAGACAGAAGAGGAGCTGTATCGGGCCTTGGCAGAAGGTTTTGGGCTGGAACAAAAGCCAGTAGAAATTCTTGAGGATCTTGTCGACAGGGTGCAGCATTTTATTCGTGTCGGATTGCGTGGCAAGCGTCATTTGCTCATCGCCGTTGATGATGTTAAACAACATTCCGAGGATGTATTAGAAGCACTTTTGCATTTGGTTGGTAGTAATAAAGGACTAAGTGTGTTGTTGTCTGGAGAGACATCACTGCTTGATGTGTTGAAGCAATTTCATGTGCAATCACTTTTGATTCATCAAATTTCCTTGAGACCCTTGTTAACGGAGGAAGCATCGGATTTTCTACGTCAGTACCTGACTCAGCAAGGCGTGTCTGACGAATCTGCACTGAGCCGAAAAAAACTGGACGAACTCATGAGCAGGACGGGTGGCAATCTGTCTTTGTTGGTGCGAGAGGCGCAGCAACTGGTACTGAGTCTGCAAGTAAACAGCAAGCAGACTCGCGCTAATTTCCCTATATTGCATATGGCAGCCTTGGCTTCGGTGATCACTATTACTGTATTGGCATTTTTATATTATCCAACGTCAACAAAAAAGGTTGCGGATGATGATTTGCAAAAATCAGTTCCTGCCACAGTAGCCGAAACAACTAAAGTACCCTCTGTTGTAGAAGAACCAAAAATAGAGATTGTGGAAGCAACTTCTTCGGACATAAATTCCAGGATAAACATGCCATCGGCACCTGAACCCGCTGCAGTTGAGCCGGAAACCAGCCCCTCTGTCGGTGAAAAACTTTTCCCTGCAAAACAAAGCACCGAAGGCTCTGTGAAAAACGCTGAAGAACCAGTGAGTTCAGAACCATCTGTTGTTCTTCAGCAAGAATATACGCCACAAGAACAGGAACTATTAAATAAACCGAAGTCAAATGTGACCTTGCAGGTGTCGAGCCTGACATCTGAAAAAATGGCAAAGGCATTTATTCAGCAATGCGCGTCTTCTGATGCCGCGCATCTTTATTACTATCGTCGCGGCAGTATTAACAAGCCTTCCTATGTGGTTATTTATGGCGATTATTCCAACAAGCAGGAAGCAATGAATGCGCAAAATTTACTTTCTGTCGCCCTTAAAAAATCATCGCCGTGGCCGCGTTCGCTTGCTGACGTGCAGCGTGATTTACGGCAGCGAGAGTCATCAAAATAGTCGTCTTTGATAGTATGCGGCGGCTGTCTTTGATAGTATGCCGAGCCTCCGATTATTGAGACCAGAGAAAATCGTCCTGTGATTAAACAGAGAACCCTTAAAAACACGATTCGTGCTACTGGCGTTGGCTTGCACACGGGCGAAAAGGTGTATTTGACTCTCAAACCAGCCCCCGTCAATAGGGGTATTGTTTTTCGACGTGTCGACCTCAATCCACCAATAGAAATTCAGGCACTGGCAAGCAATGTAGGTGAGACCACCTTATCAACCACCCTGGTAAAAGGTGATGTGCGGGTTTCAACGATCGAGCATTTGTTATCAGCGATGGCGGGTTTGGGTATTGATAATGCTTATATCGAAGTGAGTTCCGGGGAAGTGCCTATTATGGATGGCAGTGCAGGACCTTTTGTATTTTTGTTGCAGTCGGCGGGTATTGAAGAGCAGGATGCACTCAAGCAGTTTATTCGTGTGAAGAAGAAAGTTGAGGTCCGTGAAGGGGATAAGTATGCCTCCTTTGAGCCTTTTAACGGCTTTAAGGTCTCTTTTGGTATCGAGTTTGATCATCCGGTATTCAAGGATAAAGTACTTCAAACAGAAGTCGACTTTTCCAGTACTACGTTTGTGAAAGAGGTAAGTCGTGCACGCACCTTTGGTTTTATGCATGAGATTGAATATTTGCGCTCGAAGGGTCTTGTGCAAGGAGGCAGTATGGACAATGCCATTGTGGTTGATGGTCAGGGGATATTGAATGAAAACGGCCTGCGCTCTGAAGACGAGTTTGTAAAGCATAAAGTCCTGGATGCCATCGGGGATCTTTATTTACTAGGCCGTAGCCTGATCGGAGAGTTTAAAGCCTATAAATCGGGGCACGCGCTCAATAATCGCCTGCTTCGTGAACTGATTGCTCAAAAAGACGCCTGGGAAACGGTCACCTTCGAGGACAGTAGCCAGGCACCTATTCTTTACGCCAGCCCTGTATTGAGTGGCTGATATATCCCATATAATGTGATCCCTTTGGCAGATCTGTGTCTTTTTCAACGGGTTTCCGTAGTTAAACAGAGGTTCAAGGTGGAAATTTGGGGGGCATTATGCGATATTGCCCTCCCTTGAAGAGCAAGCTTTAACGGCCTCTTTGCTATGAAGATCATCATCGTCCACGGACGGCACGGCGCATCCAGATCTATTTCCCTTTCCCCCCTCGGCAGGACCCTGCTGTCCGTTTGTCTATTAGGTGTGCCTGCATTGCTGGGAGGCGGGGTGGGCTACTATATTGCTGCCGGTGATACGGGCATGATTAACCGGCAGGCGGCCAAAAGCTGGCGGGAAAGCCTGGAAAATCAACAGCATTCCGTTGATGAAGCAAAGAAAAACGCCACGGAACAATTACAGGCACTAACGGTAAAAGTGGCCGAGCTCCAGGCTCGTCTGGTTCGGCTGGATGCGGTGGGTGAGCGTCTGGTAAAAATGGGTGGGCTCAGCAAAGGCGAATTTGATTTTAGCCAGCCGCCGGCAATGGGGGGGCCTGAAGTGATGGGAGGAACAGCGGCCTTTCAAGCACAACCCCTGGATTTTGTAAAAACCATAGATGAGTTGTCCGCACGTATTGATGATCGCTGGGCCCAACTGGAGACACTCCAGGGTGTTATGAACCGTGGCAGTTCAGAATCAGCGGCTTTTGTATCCGGCCTTCCCGTCCACTCGGGCTGGATGTCTTCCCCATTCGGCTATAGACCGGATCCTTTTACGGGACAGACTGCCTGGCATAATGGGGTGGATTTCCCGGGCTCAACCGGTTCGGACATCCTTGCGGTGGCGGCGGGTGTGGTGACCTGGGCGGATAACAGGGAAGGATACGGGCTGCTGGTGGAAGTGAACCACGGCAATGGGTATCTCACACGCTACGCACATAACTCTGCCAGCAAGGTGAAGGTGGGGGATATCGTCAAAAAAGGCCAGGTGCTGGCATTAATGGGTAATAGTGGCCGCTCCACAGGCCCGCATGTTCATTTTGAAGTTTATAAAGACGGGCGCGCCGTGGATCCAGCCGCCTACCTGCAGCGCACGTACCGATAATTCTCTCTTTCTTTTCCGGCAATCGGGTGTATTCTTCTCCGGTTTTTTCTTTGTATTGAGAACTGTTTGAGTAATTGAGTAAAAAACCATGATTGTTTCTTTATTGAAAAAAATAATAGGCAGCCGTAACGATCGCGAGATCAAACGCGTACGTAAATATTTACAGCCCATTAATGCGCTGGAAACAAACTACGCTAGCTTGTCTGATGAGGCGCTTAAAAATAAAACACTGGAATTTAAACAACGGCTAACCAACGACGAAACCCTGGATCAAATTTTACCGGAGGCTTTTGCAGCGGTGCGAGAAGCTTCCAAAAGAACTTTGGGCTTGCGGCATTTTGATGTGCAGATGATTGGCGGTGCCATTTTGCACGAAGGCAATATCTCGGAAATGGGAACCGGTGAAGGGAAGACCTTGGTTGCTACCCTGCCGGTCTATCTGAATGCCCTCGAAGGTAAAGGCGTGCATGTGGTTACGGTTAATGATTATCTTGCCAACCGTGATGGCAACTGGATGCGCCCGATTTATGAGAAGTTAGGGTTGACGGTCGGTGTGATTCTTTCCGGACAAGATCGCGAAAGCAAAAAGCAGGCTTATGCAGCAGATATTACTTACGGTACCAACAATGAGTATGGGTTTGATTATTTGCGCGACAATATGGTGCTGCGACTGGAAGATAAGGTGCAGCGCGAATTGCATTATGCAATTGTTGACGAAGTGGACTCCATTTTGATTGATGAAGCGCGAACGCCACTGATCATTTCCGGCATGGCAGAAGACAGCTCCATGCTTTACAAGCGTATCAATGTATTGATCCCGCGGCTTAAAGAAGGAAAATTGCCAGAAGTTTCCAGAGACTCACCTTTGCTCGCGCAAATCGGGTCTGTCCCACAGGTGGATGGAGACTATGTGATTGATGAAAAACAACGCCACGTCGATCTCACCGAGCAAGGGCATCAAAGAATTGAACAGTTATTGGTGCGTGATGGTTTGTTACAAGCAAATGACAGTTTGTACGCGGCGATTAATTTGAATTTGTTGCACCACGTTCACTCGGCGTTGCGCGCGCATGCCTTGTATCATCGCGATGTGGAATATATTGTGGAGAACAACAAGGTTGTTTTGATTGATGAACACACCGGGCGCAAAATGGAAGGGCGTCGACTGTCAGAAGGCCTGCATCAGGCGATTGAAGCAAAAGAGGGTGTGCCTATCCAGAGCGAGAGTCACACGCTCGCTTCTACTACTTTCCAAAATTATTTTCGTTTGTACAAAAAGTTGTCGGGCATGACGGGTACGGCGGACACCGAGGCGCCGGAATTTTTACAAATTTACGGATTACAGGTGGTGGTGATTCCTTCCAACGTGCCGAGCAAGCGTCAGGATCTCAACGATCTAATTTATTTGAGCAAAGAAGAAAAATACGAAGCCATTATTGCCGACATCAAGCAATGTCTGGCAAAGAAAGCGCCGATATTGGTGGGCACCAGCTCCGTTGAAACCTCGGAAGAAATGTCGCGTCGTTTGCATAAAGCAGGTATTGAACACCGCGTGTTGAATGCAAAATTCCATGCGAAGGAAGCGGAGATTATTGCACAAGCAGGAAGACCTTCCACCGTCACCATTGCGACGAACATGGCGGGTCGAGGTACTGATATTGTGTTAGGCGGTAGTTGGGCCGCAGAAGTGGCGGCGCTTGATAATCCTTCAGAAAATGTCATCGCAAAAATCAAAGCGGAATGGCAGCCGCGTCACGATCAAGTGATTGCCGCCGGTGGATTGCATATCCTGGGCACCGAGCGCCACGAGTCACGTCGTATTGATAATCAGTTGCGTGGACGAGCAGGGCGGCAAGGGGATCCCGGCGTATCGCGATTTTATTTGTCACTGGAAGATGACCTGATGCGTATCTTTGCATCAGATCGTGTCAAAAACATGATGCAAATGCTGGGAATGCAGCGTGGTGAAGCCATTGAACACAAAATGGTCAGCAGCTCAATTGAAAAAGCGCAGCGCAAAGTCGAAGGCAGGAACTTTGATATTCGCAAACAATTATTGGAATTTGATGATGTGGCGAATGACCAGAGACAAGTGATCTATCAACAGCGTCGCGATATTTTGGAAGCAGAAGATATTCACGATATTATTGAAGCGATTCGCCAGGATGTGATTGACGATATCATCTCGGGTTTTATTCCGCCCCAAAGCCTTGAAGAACAGTGGGATATTGCGGGTCTTGAATCAGCACTGGAGATGGAATACGGTATTTCCTTGCCGGTCTCGCGTTGGTTGGCAGAAGATGCCAATTGTTCAGAAGCGGAAATTCGCAAACGTGTATTTGTTGCGATTACGGAGGCCTATAACAAGAAGTGTGAACAGGTCGCTACGATGAGTGTAAACATGCGGCAAGTGGAAAAGGACATTATGCTGCAAGTGTTGGATCAACAATGGAAAGAGCATTTGGCAAGTATGGATTATTTGCGTCAAGGGATTCATTTGCGCGCCTATGCACAAAAAAATCCCAAGCAGGAATACAAGCGCGAATCATTCGGCATGTTTGAAAACCTGCTGAACAATATCAAACATGAAGTAATTCGCGTATTGTCACGCATACAAATAGCGCGCAGTGATGCGATGGAAGAATTGGAGCGCAAGCGGCGAGAGGAGCAGGAGAAAATAAAACTCCAGCATGCCCAGATTGATGGAATGCGTGGTGAAGTGCCCGAAAATACCGAGGAAGCACAGGCGGCGCCATTTGTGCGAGAAGGAAAAAAGGTTGGGCGTAATGACGCTTGCCCTTGCGGCTCAGGTAAGAAATATAAGCAATGTCATGGCAAGGTGGTTTGATTTTAATGTGTAGAGGTTTAGAGGTATGAGTGAACATACGATACGGCCTGTGAAAGGAATGCGTATTGGCGTTGTCGAAGCAGGTATTCGCAAAAAAAACCGTAAAGACCTGGTGTTGATGGAGCTTGGTGAAAAATCATTGGTTGCTGCTGTTTTTACCCAAAATACTTTTTGTGCAGCACCCGTAGTCGTTGCTAAAGCACATTTGAAAAAGACAACACCTAAATATTTGCTGATTAATACCGGCTGCGCAAATGCGGGTATGGGAAAACAAGGGATGATTGATGCACGAGCGTCATGCAAAGCAGTTGCGGCGGTAACCGGATGTAAAGAGAACGAAGTATTGCCATTTTCTACCGGAGTGATTGGTGAACCCTTGCCCGTTGATCGAATAGCGGCGGCTTTACCAAACGCGCTGACCGCGCTGTCATTAGACCATTGGGCTTTTGCAGCCCAAGGTATTATGACGACTGACACGAGACCTAAACTAGTAAGTCATCAGTTAAAACTGGGTGGAAAAGTCGTGACGATCACGGGTATTGCCAAAGGTGCAGGCATGATCAAGCCGAACATGGCAACCATGCTGGCTTACGTGGCTACGGATATAAATATTTCAAAACCCCTGTTGAATTCTTTGTTGAAGGAAGTAGTGAATATTTCTTTTAACCGTATTACCGTTGATGGAGATACTTCAACAAACGATGTATGTGTATTGATTGCAACACGTGAGGCAGGTAATTCATTAATCAGTTCAAAAACATCCGCCGACTACAAACGCTTTAAACAAGTGGTGGAGGAAGTATTTGTTGAATTGGCGCAAGCCGTGATTCGCGATGCGGAAGGCGCTACGAAATTTATCACCTTGCAAGTCAAGGGTGGAAAATCAGCGGCAGAATGTCTGAAAGCAGCTTACGCCGTTGCTGAATCACCATTAGTTAAAACGGCATTTTTTGCAGCAGACCCTAACTGGGGAAGAATTGTTGCCGCTATTGGTCGCAGTGGTATTAACGATTTAAATTCCGACAAGGTAAAAATTTACCTTAATGAAGTGTTGATTGTGGAAAAGGGCGGGCGCGCTAAATCCTATACGGAGGCGGAAGGCCAGCGCGTGATGAAGCTGACCGATATTACTATTACGATACATTTGGCCAGAGGCAAGGCGGAAGAAACGGTGTGGACATCGGATTTGTCACATGACTACGTAAAAATTAATGCCGAATATCGAAGCTGATAGTGTGATTGCTCCCCGCTTGTCAGTGACGAAGCGAGTTCACGTGGCCGTGGGTGTGATCAAAAATGATAAACAGCAAATATTGGTTGCAAAACGCGCGCAACATCTGCACCAGGGCGGATTGTGGGAATTTCCTGGCGGCAAGGTTGAGATTAATGAGTCGGCGTCAGAGGCTTTGCATCGGGAGCTTTACGAAGAATTAAATATTACTGTCGAGAAGGTTCGTCCATTAATTCGGATATGTCACGACTATCCGGACAAATCGGTTTTACTGGATGTCTGGGTGGTAGAAAAGTTTTCCGGAACTGCGCAAGGGAAGCAAGGTCAGCCACTGGTGTGGGTCGATGTTACTCGTTTGTATGATTATCCGGTTCCAACGGCTAACAAATCGATTATTGCTGCATTAAGACTGCCTCGTGAAATGATGATTACGGGTGACTACATTCATGAAATGGATTTTGAAAATCGTTTGCATCGTGCGTTACGCCATGGAATCAAGGCAGTACAGTTGCGTGCCCATCAATGCAATGAACAGGAATTCCAATTATTGTTTAACCGAGCAAAAAAAAGTTGTGATGCGTTTGGCGCTTTGTTGATTGCCAACACCAACACTGATCGCTTTCCAAAATTATCTGCGGATGGATTGCATTTGACATCAATGGAATTGATGAAGTGCAAAAATCGCCCGGTGCCAAAAAATATTCTGTTGGGAGCCAGTTGTCATTCATTGGAAGAGATACAGCAAGCCGAACGGATTGAAACAGACTACATCACGTTGGGACCCGTGTATGAAACTTCAACCCATCCGAATGCAGCGCCTCTGGGGTTGAAGAATTTTTCGATACTTGCAAAACAGTATTCAGGTTTGGTGTTTGCACTAGGTGGAATGAAAGCCGAAATGCTTTCACAAATAAATGATATAGGTGGTTTTGGTGTTGCATCTATTTCCGCGTGGTGGTAAATATATACATCAACAATATTGGTGAGGTTTTTTTATGAGGATTTTTGTTAGAAATCGTTGGCAGGCATTTGGTATACATTTGCTAATTAGCCTAACAATTTTCATTGGCCTATCGGTTGTTATTTATTTCTTTTGGTATCCAGGATTCCTGTTCCATTATGATGGCGGTTTGCAGGGCATGAAATTAATTGCTGGAGTGGATTTTTTTATTGGCCCTATTCTTACTTTGTGTGTCTATAAGTTGGAAAAAAAGAGTTTGCGGTTTGATTTGACGTGCATCGCAATATTGCAACTTGCCTGCTTGACGGGGGGTATGTGGACCGTATGGCACACTAGGCCTATAGCCGTTGTGTATGCGGCAGGAGAATTTTCCACAACTAATCAGCTGGGTTACGAGAATGCAAAAATCAAGATTCAAGATGTTCCGCTGATTGTTAATTCTACTTGGCCTGTATGGGTTGCTGTTAATATCCCAGAGTCTGATGCAAAGGGTTTTGGACAAGTATGGAGCATGCTGGGATCGGATCTGAATTACAATGTTGAAAATTATGTGCTTTACAGCAAGATTGTCACCAATCTACCAACAACCGGAAAGTCCTATTCTGAAGTTGCTGGTGAATTGAAGTTGCAAGGGAAAAATGACATGGGTGAATCGGTTAAATTTTATCCAATCAGTACGAGTATGCACAATGGATATTTGGCGATAGATACAAAAACAGGAAAAGTAATCAAGGCAATTTTTCAATGAGTACAAGTCTTTCGAATTAAGAAACAGTCTATTTTTTACTATTGGATAGTTTCATGTAGGCTTTATGCAGCGACATTACTTGTTGTTTTAGAGAGTCCAGGGTAAGTGTATTATCAATAATGTCATCCGCTGCTTTATTTCTCGCTGCTCTGGATGCTTGGGCAGCGATGATTGATTTAACAAGTGCTTCGCTGTTGTTATCACGTTTCATGGTGCGTTGAATCTGCGCTTCCTCTTCTGCATCAACAACTAAAATACGATTACATATAGATCTTTGATTCGTTTCAATTAACAAGGGCGATTCAAGTATTACATAAGGGCTGGTTGCGCTTTTCAGTTGCAGAATTATTTCATCGTATATCAGGGGATGAAGTAGCGTCTCGAGCCATTCTTTTTTAAGGGCATCCTGAAAAATAATGGATCTTAGTTTTGCGCGATCCAGATGTTTATTAGCCTGAAGTATGCCGCTACCAAACTGTTCTACGATTGCTTGAAGCGCTGGTTTGCCGGGCTCAACAACGAGTCGTGAACAGTGATCAGCATCAACGACATTGATGCCGAGGTTCACAAATAGTGCTGAAACGGTACTTTTTCCGCTGCCAATGCCACCAGTAAGTCCGACGACGAAAGTACTCATGGATTAGTGTATGTAAAAAGAAAGGTACCAAGTACTAATGTCGGAGCCCCATAGCATGGCGATCCAGCCTGCGCCTGCGAGGTAAGGCCCAAAGGGGAGTGGTACCTGAGAGTCTCTGTTTTTAAAGGTCATGAGTGAGATGCCAGCCACCGCACCCACGAGAGATGACAATAAGACAATCAGTGGCAATGCTTGCCAACCCATCCACGCTCCCAATGCGGCCAGAAGCTTAAAATCTCCGTAGCCCATGCCTTCCTTCTGGGTAAGCAACTTAAAGGCCCAAAAAATTAGCCATAACGAAAGATAACCCACCATTACTCCAATGACTGCATTTTGAAGTGAAGTAAACACTGAGAATATATTCAGGATGAGTCCAAACCACATGAGTGGGAGAGTAATGTCATCGGGTAGTAACTGTGTTTTTGTATCGATAGCAGTGAGAATAATTAAGCACCACGTCAGGAGTAAAGCAGTACCAGACTGAATGTTTAGCCCCATACGCCAAATGACGATAGCGCTTAGAATGCCTGTGACAATTTCTACCAATGGATACTGGATGGAAATATTTTTTTTACAGTTTGAACATTGTCCCTTTAATAGGACATAACTGATGACGGGAATATTTTCCCACCAACGGATAACGTGTTGGCACTGTGGGCAATGAGATGCAGGAAATGCCAGATTAAAAATGAGATCTTTATCTTCGGAGGGCTGTTGAATATTTAATAATTCACAGCATTGACTGCGCCATTTTTTTTCCATCATCTTGGGCAAGCGCAGACTGATTACATTGATGAAACTGCCAACAATCGCTCCAAGTAAAAAAAATGTCACTCCAACAAAAAATGAGTAGTGATTTTCCAATAATAATGACTCGGAAGATACCATTTACATTACGCTACCCAGCATAAATATAGGCATATACATGGCAATCATAAGTCCGCCGACAAGAACACCAAGGACGGACATAATTAAGGGCTCAAGTAGAGCCGTGAGGTTGTCAACGGCATCATCAACTTCTTGTTCGTAGTGTAAAGCAGCCTTTTCCAACATGGCATCTAAAGCGCCCGATTCTTCGCCGATGCTCGCCATTTGTAATAAAAGAGTAGGAAATACACCAGTTTGTCGCATAGCAACGTTCAGTTGTACACCAGAGGTCACTGCTTCACGTACAGTGATGATGGCGTCTCGATAGACTGCATTGCCAGCGGCACCTGCTACGGAGTTTAGAGCTTCTACTAAAGGAACACCTGCTGCAAATGTGGTTGATAAAGTGCGTGCAAACCGTGCAACCACCGCTTTGTTGATGACCCCACCAACAGCTGGTGCCTTGAGTAATGCGGCATCAACCCTGTCAGAAAAGGTTTTGGATTTACGTCGCATTTCTCCAAATAGGAAGGCGGCCCCTCCCACACTTGCTACGACAACAAACCAGTATTTTTGTGTCCATGTGGATATATGCAAGACAAACAAGGTAAATGCAGGAAGATTGGCGCCAAAACTTTCAAATGTTGTGGCGAATACCGGAACCACTTTGATCAGGAGGATTGCCGTCACGACAAAGGCCACTACCAACACGGCAATGGGATAGGTTAGTGCCTTTTTGATTTTAGCCTTCAAGAGCTCTGTTTTTTCCTTGTATGTTGCAACACGATCCAACATGGTTTCCAAGGCGCCTGCTTGCTCACCAGAATCAATCAGGCTACAAAAAAGATCATCAAAATATTTTGGATGTTTCCGCAGTGAACTTGCAAAGCCACCACCAGCAGAAACTTCGTCTTTGATCTCATTAATCAGTTTTTTCATGTTGGCATTATCCGCGCCATCTGCTACCAATTCAAAAGACTGTACGAGAGGTACCCCCGCCTTCATCATGGTTGCAAGTTGCCGGGTAAACAGAGCTATATCTGCGGGTTGTATTGTTTTACCGCGAGGAGGTGATTTCTTTTTTAGTTTGGTGGCATTAATACCTTGTTTACGAAGTTGAGATTTTACTGATTGTGGATTTTGGCCAATCGTTTCACCTTTCACAATCTTGCCAGCCTTGTCTTTTCCTTCCCATGCAAAAGTATGCCGAGGCGCCGCTTTTTTAACTGGCTTGCTTATTGCTGTTTTAGTTGCTGTGGCCATAGTAGTTACCCTGATTGATCATTCGGTGTCTTAAGAAGTGACTCGATTTGCTTCTTCAAGGCTGGTCAAACCCATCGCCACTTTTCGTAGAGCAGAGGTGCGTAAATCATTGAAGCCCTCCGCCCGGCAGGCATCTGCAATCTGTATAGAGTTGCCACCGTCCATAATAATACGCGAAATCGGGGGAGTAATTTTAACTACTTCATACACGCCAACACGCCCCTTGTATCCTGCTTTGCAGGCAGGACAACCCGTGGGGTGAAATAATGTTATCTCTGCTCGGGGGATACCACAATCGAGAAGCCCTTCCTCCTTGAGGATGTTTTCAGGAATATCAGTAGCAGGTTTTTTGCAAGCAGGGCACAAACGTCGAGCGAGACGCTGGGCAATAATCACGTTGACAGTGGTTGCAACGTTGAAGGCAGGCACTCCCATGTTAGACAATCGCGTGAGTGTTTCAGGAGCACTGTTAGTGTGAAGGGTTGAAAGTACCATGTGACCGGTTTGTGCAGCTTTAATACCAATCTCAGCCGTTTTTAAGTCGCGAATCTCACCTACCATGATCACATCTGGATCCTGACGCAAAAAGGAGCGTAGCGCTTCGGTAAAATCCAGTCCCACTTTTACGTTCACGTTTACTTGATTGATACCTTCAAGGTTAATTTCAACGGGGTCTTCTGCAGTTGATATATTGCGTTCTTCAGTATTCAAAATATTCAAGCCGGTGTACAGGGAGACCGTTTTACCGCTACCCGTAGGCCCGGTTACCAGAATCATGCCTTGCGGTTTCGCGAGCGCATCCATAAAAATTTTCTTCTGGAAATCTTCGTAGCCCAGTGCGTCGATTCCCATTTTGGCGCTACTAGGATCGAGAATACGCATTACTATCTTTTCACCCCACAGGGTCGGCAGGGTGTTAACGCGAAAATCAATCGCCTTGGTTTTTGACAGCTTCATTTTAATCCGGCCGTCCTGTGGAATACGTCTTTCAGAAATATCCATACGCGACATGACCTTGAGACGAGCGGCTATACGCCCTGCAAGGTTAATGGGTGGGCGTGAAACCTCATGCAAAACTCCATCGGTGCGAAATCTTATGCGAAAGGCTTTTTCATAGGGTTCCCAATGAATATCCGACGAGCCGCCTTTAATAGCATCTAACAAGATTTTGTTAACGAATTTAACAATAGGAGCTTCATCAGCCCCCTCGCCTCCATCGCCTTTGGGTTCACCATCTTCATCAACTGAAGCAATGTCTATACCTTCCAGATCAACGTCGCCATCATCACCAAGATCTAATTTGTCATCGACACCACTCAGGTATTTTTCGATTAGCTGGTCAAGTTTGTTTTGCTCAACCAGAACCGCATCAGTGTTGGTACCCGTGGCAAATTTAATGTTATCCAGCGCCGCCAAATTGGTTGGGTCGGTCATTGCCACGAACAAGCGATTGCCGCGTTTGAATAGCGGGAGAACCTGGTGTTGTTGAATCAGCTTTCTATCAACCAGATCTTTGGGTATAGCATCGGCACGAAGAGCAGACAAATCTAGAAGCGGTGTTCCGAATTCCTCCATCGCCGCTAAGGCGATAACCCGAGGGTTGGCCAGATTATTTTCAACCAGATATTTGGTGAGAGGTATCTTGCCTTTTTTAGAGCTGGCAACAGCCTCCTGAGCCGCATCGGTAGTAATAACACCGTCGGTCACCAGTCTTCGAGCCAAGCCACTGAGGGCGATAGGAGCGTTCATGGGAGCATTCTACACTTTCTCTGCTAACAACCGACGAATAATAAACAGTTTTCCTGTAAATACAAAGCACTAGCATAATTTCTTCAAGCATGATCTTAGACTAAATTAAGGAGCATGAGAAATGCGTCACTGAATGACGGTTTTTGTCATTTTTTACGCTTAGAATGGAATCAATCAATCAATTGGTGATGACTATATTAACTAAATCTTTCACTATCAATCAGTTAGATTGATTTTTAGTATCTGGCATGCCTATTGTATCACTGGTCTGTAAGCGATAAGTCGTGTACCACCAAGGCTTGCGCCGGCTGGGGGAGTTATTGCTGGTGGCGGGTGAGACAAACTCAAACTTAGGAGAAACCTTATGTTAAAGCAAACCCAAAAGGGCTTTACCCTCATCGAATTGATGATCGTAATTGCCATCATTGGTATTTTGGCTGCCGTTGCGTTGCCAGCGTATCAAGACTACACCGTGCGTGCAAAAATGTCAGAAGTTATTCTGGCGGCGTCAGCCTGTCGTACAAGTATTACCGAAACTTACCAGTCTAAAGCGTCAACGGCTACTGTTGGTGTGAATGGCTGGGGCTGTGAAGTTTTAACCGCCAACACCACTGGGTCTACTAAATATGTGGCAACGATCAAAACCAGCGCTACCGGTGTTATTTCTGTAACTGTACAAAACATCGCCCAAATTACTGCTAGTACCAATACACTTACCCTTGAGCCTAGCAATGGCGCTACTACATTTGCGGCTAACGTGATAACCGATTCATTGGTTGCGGGCTGGAGATGCGGTAACACTGGGGCTGGCACTACTATACCTTCAAAATATCTGCCTGGCTCATGTCGCGGTAATTACCCCTGATCAGATTGTTAGTTAACAATCTTACTAAGGCCCGGGTTAATACCCGGGCTTTTTTTATAGGGGTCTAACGTCTGCGTCATTGAGTGACACTAATTGTCAACTTTGCGATAAATATTTTATTAAGGACATGGAGCATAGCTAAATCAAACCTCCAAAATTTTTCTTATTTATCAACGTATTATATTTTTTTCTGTGGGTGGCATAAAGATTGTATGATAAGATTCAAGCCATAAGCCTGTACAGCGAAGCGATAGTACTGGCGGCGGGTGAGACAAACTCAAACTTAGGAGAAACCTTATGTTAAAGCAAACCCAAAAGGGCTTTACCCTCATCGAATTGATGATCGTAATTGCCATCATTGGTATTTTGGCTGCCGTTGCGCTGCCAGCGTACCAAGACTACACCGTTCGCGCCAAGATGTCTGAAGTAATTCTGGCTGCTTCCGCGTGTCGTACAAGCATTACCGAGACTTACCAGTCTAAAGCGTCGACGGCTACTGTTGGTACGAATGGCTGGGGCTGTGAAGTTTTAACCGCTAACACAACCGGCTCTACTAAATATGTGGCAACGATTACAACTTCAGCTACCGGCGTTATTTCTGTAACTGTACAAAACATCGCCCAAATTACTGGTTCTACCAATACACTTACCCTTGAACCTAGCAATGGCGCTACTACTTTTAATGCTAACGTGATAACCGATTCTTTGGTTGCAGGCTGGAGATGTGGTAACGCTACGGCTGGCACTACTATACCTTCAAAATATCTGCCTGGCTCATGTCGCGGTAATTACCCTTGATCTGATTGTTAGTTAACAATCGTACTAAAGCCCGGGTTAATCTCGGGCTTTTTTATTTTTGACTTTGTTTTGCAATGATTCGTTATTTTCTATCTATTCCTGTGCTTTCGACGTTGTTGATTGCCTTTGCGCTGGTGATCACCTTTTCGTGGCCGAAAGATTTAAGTACGGACGCAATAGCCTACCACTACTATTCGGGTAGCCAGCTTTTTGAGAATCGATTAGATAAAGATTATTTTGCTGCATCAGCACAGGGGTATTTCAACCCTTTGGTACATGCACCCTTCGCGGCCATGGTCAAGGCAAATTGGCCAGATAGAATGATAGGGGCTGTATTGGCCATCTATTCGGCGTTATCACTGATTATTCTTTTACTACTATATCAACAAGTCTTGGGTTTAAAGCAATTAGATTTGCTGTTGGTACTCCTGCTGTCTATTGAGACAGGTGTAGCTTTATGCTGTATAGGTTCAAGCATGCCAGATTTGTTTTTACAGATTCCTGTACTTGGCGCAATATTTTTTTTATTTAAGGCTCGCCAGACTGGTTTAGTGCGGTGGTTAGCTATTTCAGGTGCATTATGGGGTATAGCTCTCGGCTTGAAATTATCAGCTGTAATTTATGGCCCTGCAGTACTGCTACTGCTGTGTTACTGGTGCGCGCGCAAATATTTCTCATGGGCTGCCTTGCTGGTCGCCATGCTAGGCGTATTAGCTGGCTTTATTTTTATTTATGGTTGGTGGGGGATACAGCTTTATCGAAAGTTTGGGAATCCTTTTTTTCCTTTTTTCAATAATTGGTTTTTATCACCAGACTATACATTGCAATCAGTTCAGGATATGCGATTTTTATCATGGGATTTCTTCAGGCAATTGTTATTGCCGTTCCGTATGGTCAGTTCTGAACCTTTTACTTATGTGGAGATTATATCTCCTGATTTAAGAGCGGCGGTTTTTGTACTTTTGTTAGTGGCCGCGATAATGGTAAAAGTGTATAAAAAAACTAAATTACAATTAACGTATATAGAATATGAATTTGTAATATTCCTGTTTGTTTCGTTATATGCCTGGATATTTATTTCTGGCAATGGTAGGTATGCCATTGGAATATTGTTAATGCTGGGAGCAGGAGTTTTTTTATTATTGAAATCATTTTTAAGGCGTGCTCAAGCTTATCAACTGTTTGCCATAGTATTGTTGTTGCAGTCGGCGATCATTTTTTTTAATGGGTTTCAGGGTGGAGGATTTCGTTTTGGTGATGGAAAGTGGGGTGGGACTTGGTATGACAGTGAGTTCGATTATCGTTTCGGCGATGAGCTGGTTTTGATGGCGGGAGGTCCTTTCTCTCTTATTGTCAAATCTGCAGGAGCAGGCACATCATTTATAGCAACTAGTTCATCTTATCCACTTACGCTTAATACAGCTATAGAAAAAAAAATAAAACAATATGAGCACAATGTTATTGGATTGATCTCTTCTCATGGAGATGAAAATATTGGAGATGATGTGCTTGCGAGCTGGCTGTTTCAGAATTTTTCTCGATTTGGACTTTCTTACGATAAAACAAGGGGGTGTACGAGAATACATGGGGTTGCTCGTGATGGCATCACTAAGTATAAATTATTAGCATGTCATTTGAAAATCGACCCATCAGCGAGGGTTGCATATTTGGAACGCACTGCTATTGCTAGACCGTATTTGTCGGAGATTGAAAACAGGTGTCCTAATATATTTGCACCAACAGACGGTCCAGTTGAGATCATAGGTGATTCTCTCAGAAAATTGTACAGAGGCTCCGAAATCGAGGTTCGTATTTATTCTAACAAGAATGTTGTGGCGCATAAATTCTGGTCTCTTGCCTACTTTGAGATTGGAAGTTGGGAAAGTTTTGTTGGCATGACTGACCATGAGTGGAGGGAAAAGTACTGTGTCCCTCTAATAAGATCGAGACTTTTCCCTCAAGCATGATAATTAGCTGCTGTTCAAATATGAGAGCGGCGTTAGTTATGCATGGTGGTAACTATTAAGACTAGCGCATTGCTTATGAGTGATCGGTTTTTCTGGCAATCAAAAGTTCTTACTGACTATATGCGGCCTAAGTATGATATTCCGGTAACAATGCAGCGCATTCTTGTCTATGCAGGTTATGCAATTATTTTTTTATTTTCAATTGCAGTTTTTGTTCCGCTGAATCCCGTCATGCCTGAATTAGGTTTGGATCCTTCGTGGCGTTACGCGATTAATGAGGCTGTAGCGCAAAAGCTAGTGTTTGGGAGGGATTTGATTTTTACTTTTGGGCCCTACGCATCTATTTACACCAAAGTCTATCATCCAGCTACTGATCAATTCATGCTCGCAGGAGCAGCATGCCTGGCAATTGGCTATGGGTGCATCCTTATTATGCTGATGTCCGGGATCAATTTTTTCTGGAAGCTATTATGGGGTGTTCTGATGCTGTGTTTCATGGGTTCCCGTGACGCACTGTTTTTTTCTTATGTATTATTATTCAATATTTATATATATAAGTGTTGCTCCTTGAATGAGGCGACATTGTTATCAACAAGAAAAATAATTTTAATGGGAATCATCTCCATGCCGCTGGGGTTGCTTCCTCTCATCAAAACTTCGTTGGCTCTCGTGGTCGTACCATCAATAGCGATTGTTTGTGCTCTCCTGACTTATTTAAGAAAATATAAAGTTGCACTCTGTGTGCTTTTTCTTCCTTTCGCATCACTCGTATTTTTCTGGTTGTGGATTGGACAGCCACTGAATGCAATACCACAGTTTGTTGAGAGAAGTGGTTATATCATATCGGGTTATTCATCGGCGATGTCCTACACGACAGCGAGTAAAAATGTTGTAATGGAGCAGTTACTCTGCTTTATTATTTCTGCCGGACTCATTCTTGGGTTTGTTGTCAAAAAAAAGAATGGCTGGGCACCTCGACTTTTTTTGGCGATTTCTTACACCGTCTTTTTGTTTTCCGCCTGGAAGGCAGGATTTGTTCGTCATGATAATGCACATGCTTTAATTGCAGGGGGTGCATTAATCATAGGCGCTTTATCTTTATCTTTTTTAGAGAAGAGTCGATGGCATCCAATTGTCATAATTGTTGCGGGATTTTCCGGATTTTTTATAGGAGGAAATTATTTATTGAATGACGTTTCTTCAGATGCGGCGGATGGCATTAATTTACGGATGCGTCAGAGTAATGGTCTTAAAGAATCATTTGATGAGAAAATTAAGGAAATTGGGAGAAAAGCAAATTTCCCGAAATTAATGGGTAAAAGTGATATTTATTCATTTCAGCAAGCAGCATTGATAGCATCGGGCAATCAATGGTTCCCTCACCCTGTTTTGCAGTCCTATTCCTCATACGATAGTTCGTTGGCTAAAATCGATAATGATTATCTGATAAGCCTTAATAAACCGGATAATATTTTTTTTAGACTGGAGACAATTGACGGCAGATTCCCAACCATGGATTTCGGCCCTTCTCTGTTGTCATTAATAGAGGCCTACATCTTTGTAAAGCCTATTTCTAATTATGACTTTCTAGTTTTTAGAAAGAGACAGTTTGTTAATAAAAATACGACTATTCGATTTTCTGCTTCTACAACACATAAATTTATGGATGTTGTGAATTTGCCAACCTCAGGAAATATGCAGTATGTAAAGATGACTTTTTATCCTACCCTTCTTGGAAAATTCTCTAATTTTTTTCTTAATGCGCCACCTGTTTTTATATCGGTTGCTCTAAAAGATGGATCACAAAAAAAATTTCGGGTCATTCCTGGAATGGCAGAATCCGGGTTTCTCGTTTCCCCATTGATAGAGAATAATAGGGACTTGATTTACTTAGTAACTGATAAACCGGTGATATTGAATAAGGAGGTCTCGTCTATCTCATTATCTAGTGCTGATACAGGTGCATTATATTGGAAAGATTTTTATACATTAAATCTCGCTGAGTGATATTGGAGCTTTATGTCTTTCTCTATTGGAAATTATCTGCAATCATTAATGAGCGCTGCCAGTAGTGAGTTTCATTTTTTATGGATATGCACATCAACAATATTTTTATACGCGCTATTTTGCATAGTATTGTTTGTTGCAATAACTAAAAAGTGGAAATCTCTTCCTGATGTTCTATTTATATTGCTTGCCAGTCTGTTGATTGTTGTGTTTCGCTTGCCCAGCTTGGTATATGGCGAGTCAAACCCGGATGAGAGTCAGTGGTTGGCTTCTGTGATTACCATGCGACATGGTTTATATGATTACTTTAGAGATTTTTATATCTACGATTTTAGTAGAGCTATGACAATTGCCCCGCTATGGATAGTGAGTTTGTTAGGTTTTTCGCTTGATTATGCATTAGCAAAGCTGGTAGGGGTGATGTGTTGGATAATTTTTTTGTGGGGCTATTTCTTTTTTATAAAAGACTGTTTTGGGAAGAAAACTGCATTGCTAGCCGGTTCTATTGTTGCAGTATTTCTTGCCACATTTATATCTCCGGACTATGTCGCATATAACAGTGAAACTCCAGCAGTAGCGTTAGTTAGTGTGTTCCTGTTTTTTTTCAATCGAAGTTACCTCAGATCAGGCAAAAATTCTTTTGTTTTATCCTTTGTTTCTGGGTTAATGCTATCTTTAGTATTTTTTGCAAAGGAACAGTCCGCGTATATTGTGGGGGGGCTTGGGGTCATTTGTTGCCTGACGTTTTTTCTGCAAAAAGCGTATCTGAAAATATTGTACTTTTTTGCAGGGGGTCTATTGTGCGGTGTTTTATTTATTACACCCTTCTTCATTTTTAATAAGTCGTTTGTGCTTGTTGACTGGATCAGGCAAACCACCAACTATTTATCATTAGGGTTAAATTTTAATCATTTAAAATGGAGTGAACGATTGAGCTTTAGCTATCTGGAAGAGAGCGTCTATTTTTATACCATTCCAATTTATTTTCTGATAGTACTTGTGGTTATTGGAAATCGCAGGTTGTTTGATTGGATCAGAACCAAGGAAAATTTTATTCCAGTATCGTTAATATCTACTTTATATGCAGCCAGCTTTTACACCATTATGTCCCCCGTTGATTTTTTTCAGCATTATATTTTATACTTTATCTTACCGACAGCTTGTATTATCGCACTTTGTATCAGAGTGGCTTTATTGATTAACCATCAAATGACAATGGCCATTTGTGTTTCGATGGTGTTTTTGCTAATAGCGAAGCATGGTCTTGACGAACTCGATATTCAGTTTAATCCTTCAAAAAAAATAGTAGCTAAATCCGTGCTTGCTAAAGAAATACTGAAATATTCACAGCCTGGCGATAATATGCTGGTCTGGGGATGGGATTGTAAATTGTATGTTGATACAAATTTAGTGAGGGGGTCTCGCTACTGGTACAATCAACTCTTAAGCCCTATTTATCCGGTTGATTTCAGGAATGAGGTTGTAAAAAAATATGAGCAGGATTTTCTTGTATATCAGCCTAAAATTGTTGTCCAAATCCTCGAGGGTGGCCCTGTGAGGTATGCTCGGCCCAATATTGCAGATTATCCTTCTATAGGCAAAATATTGGATGAGAAATATCGCCTGGTTTATAAGACTGCTGTTAATAGAATTTACCAGCGAGTGGCGCTGGATTAGTCTGGAGTCATGATGCTTATCTGAGTGATAACAATATTCATACAAACAAAGTTATCCCTGTTATTATAGAGCGCTAGGCTGTCATTAGTGTGGATGGTATATGGTGAGTCATGTTTATACTCAAAAGGAGTTGCTGGAGCTTGGATTTGACGCGGTAGGTGATAATCCATTTGTGTCCAGAGATGCACGTTTCTACGCAATTACGGGTAGTCTGGGTGAGAATGTGCGAATTGATGCTTTTTCGATATTAACGGGAAAAGTTTTTTTGAGAGACAATACACATATATCTCCTTTCTGCTTTCTGGGAGGTACCGGTGGAAGTATAGAGATGGCTGCAGGCTCAGGACTATCGACCCATGTGAGTATCTTTACAAAATCCGCTGATTACACAAGCCATGATCTTAAAAACTCAAGCAAGATTTATGGCAATGTTTATATTGGAGAAAATTCAATAATTGGTGCAGGCTCCAAGGTTATGCCGAGCGTGACTATTTCAAAAAATGTAAGCGTGGGTTGTCATTGTGTAATTAATGAAAATATTCAATCCGGATCAGTGATTATCAGCCGTGGTATGGGTTTGGTGCCCGTATCCCATAGAGAATAATTTTTCATGCGGAAACCTCGATGAAGAGAAAAGATAAGCCGTTTATTTCAGTCGTAACCACTCTGTATCAGTCCGAGAGGTATGTTGTTGAGTTTTACGAGCGCATGACAAAGGCGCTTTGTGAGATTACTGACAAATTTGAGATAATTTTTGTAAATGATGATCCTGATCAGGTCGCCATGACTAAGGCAGTGGCGCTTCAACAGTCTGATAACAGAGTGGTTGTCGTGGATTTATCCAGGAATTTCGGACAACACAAGGCGAGCATGACAGGGATGTCATACGCAGCAGGAGACTTTATATTTCTTGTCGAAGTGGATCTTGAAGAATCGCCTGAGTGGATTATTGATTTTTATAAAAAAATTGTAGCGAGTAACAATGCGGATGTAATTTATGGCGTGCAATCTCGGCGCAAAGGTGATATCGCTGAGCAGTTTACCGGGTTCCTGTTCTATAAGTTATTTAATTTTTTTTCCGATGTGAAAATGCCAGAAAATCATGTCATTACTCGTTTAATGACAAAGCGTTATGTTGATGCGTTGCTCAAGTTCAAAGAAAAAGAACTTTTTCTGGGCGGTGTTTTTGAGTTGGTTGGTTTTTGTCAAGAACCCATTTTTGTAAATAAGTTAAGCCACTCCAAAACGACTTATACATTCAGAAAAAAAATAGTGTTGCTATTAAATGCCATCACATCCTTTTCAACCGTACCGCTGACCCTGATTTTTTGGCTTGGCGTCACAGTTTCTGCCTTCTCGATTGCGATTCTGGGTTTTACGTTGGCGAAATGGTTTTTTATGTCAATCACTCCGGGTTGGACGAGTGTGATTGCCTCCATCTGGGCTGTTGGTGGAGTAACGGTGTTATCGATTGGTGTAATCGGCCTGTATATTAAAAAAGTGCTTGAAGAGGTAAAAGAAAGACCTTACACGGTAGTGAGGAGAGTTTACTCCAGCCGTCATAATCATTCTGAAGAAAATTAACCAAGAGATACTATATGGTTGGCGTTCAATATTTTGAAAAATCAAATGCTGGTGACAAAAGTGAAGCGGAGACGGCTGAAAAACATCAGCTTAATTTAACGGCCAAGCTCAGTCAGAAATCTGTTATTAATAAAGTCGCTTCCATTGATTGGGAAAAAAGTTCAGATGCCCCTATGGTTGTTGAATTTGATCCGACAACTGCTTGTAATCTTGCGTGCCCGGACTGTATTAGTCGAGATTTGCTTAACCAACAATACTTTTCACGCGAAAGAATACGCAAGCTGACCGTTGAGATGGTGGAGGCTGGCGTTAAGGCGGTAGTGCTGATTGGCGGTGGTGAGCCATTGGCGCATCCGGAAATTGGTTGGGTAATCGATTACCTTGGTGAACACGGTGTACAAATAGGCCTGACTACAAACGGCTTATTGATGGATCGTTACATGGATAATATTGCCAGGCATATGAGCTGGACGCGAGTATCGATGGATGCAGGTAACTCAAAAACATTTGGCTACATCAGGCCGAATATGAAGGGTCAATCCGAGTTTGACAAAGCAATAGAAAACATGCGCCAACTTGCGAAATTAAAAACAGGTAAGTTGGGTTACTCATTTATGCTTTATACGGAGGAAGGTAAGTTTGACCCAGAAGGTATTGATAAAAACAAAATTATTCAATCGGATCGCATTTATTCCAATATTCCTGAAATTTATGAAGCGGCGAAATTAGCCAAAGATATTGGCTGTGATTATTTTGAAATTAAGCCGATGTATGATATTAACCATTTTTCGATCGTGCAAAATCAGGAGTTAATGAAGGAAGCAAAAGCATTAATTGATAAGGCAGAAACGTTAGCAACGGATAAATTTAAAATATTACGTGCGATGAAATTAGGCCCCGCGTTAAATGGCGAGGGAAATCTTGAGCCTAAAGAATACACGCGTTGCGCAGTCTCGCAATTGCGAACATTGATTACGCCATCTGGAACATATGTATGTCCATATTTTCGTGGCAGACCAGATAAGAATATCGGTGATGTGATGAGCCTTTCTTTTAAGGAAATGTGGCAGGGCAAGCAACGAGAGCATGTGATGAACCGACTTGACCCATCAAAGGATTGCAAGATGCACTGCATAAGAAATGATTCTAATTTGCTGTTGGAAGATATTATTTCCGGCAACAAAAAAATTCAATCTGTTGAAGATTTTGATTTTTTTATTTAGTAAATACTTGAGCTGCTTGCGCCATGAAAAACGATGTATCAGCGTGGATAATTCACTGGTTACAAATTAGAAACCCAGAAATCGAGATCGAGAGTTCGGTGAATTTTTATGATCATGGATACATGGATTCTTTTGGAGTTATTGAGCTCATCGAGGCGATAGAGGCTCATTTTAAAATTCAGTTAACACAATCAGATCTTAAAAATAGTGCCTTTACCACCGTAGATGGCCTCAGTGCTATTATTATTGCCAAACTTACTTAATGGATCGGTTACTTTATGTCGCCTGTTTTATCGCTTACTGATTTATTTCAAAAAAACAATGACAAGGTATTATTTCATTCGTTAAACGATGAACTGTTTACCTATGGTGCGTTATGGGAAAATGCTTTTCGGCTCGCTCAGGTATGGCGTTCTGAAGGGCTGGAGCCTGGTCAAGTAGTAGCGATTACGATACCCAATGGCATAGCGGGGCCTTGCTGTTATCTGGCGTGTGCGATAGGTGGATTTATTGCGTGCCCTATTCCTAATAGTCATCATCCAGAAACGGTTGAGCGGCTACTCAGTGTAGTTAAGCCCTCGAAAATATTACGCGATCCCCCAGCCATTATTGTTCGCAAAAATTTTAAAAATGATTATGAAAATGTATTTATTGATATGGGTGCACCGTTTCTGATTTTGTTTACTTCGGGTCTTACAGGCGAACCAAAGGCAATGCGTCACAACTTAAAATCCATTTTGGGAAGCGCTGAATCATTTGCGCGTCTGACGAATATGGATGGAAATACACGACTACTTCACGTATTGCCCATGGCGTACATGGCCGGTATTTTGAATGCTTTTTTTGCACCCATGATGGCGGGAGCAACAATTATTGAAGGCAGTCTGTTTTCACCTGCTGCAATAGCGGGGTTTTGGGATGCGCCGATGAGGTTACACGTTAATACTTTGAGTATTACTCCTACGATTGCCTCTGCTTTGTGTCGCGCCACGAGAGATGCAGATATTATTGAATGGGCAAGAACAAACTTGACACAAGTGCAGTGTACGTCTGCACCAATAAATGAAAACATAAGACGTCAGTTTCTGGAAATGTTTGGTTTGCCGTTGCAAAATTGCTATGGGATGACAGAAATAGGCGGCCCACTGACATTTCAGACGCTGATGGATGCTCGTCAGCATCATGATTTTGGTGAGACACTTGATGCTATTGATTGCTCAATGCGAGGTGATAACGGTAACGAGTTGTGGATCAAATCGCCATTTGCCATGGAGGGTTACATTGTGGATGGGAAAATCGTGTCAGTAGCGGATGAAAACGGTTACATTGATACGGGTGATATTGCAACTCTTGATCAAGGTAAACTGCAAATTAACGGTCGAAAAAAAGATATCATCATTCGTGGCGGCATTAATATTTCCCCCGCTCACGTAGAGGCTGTGCTGACACAAGCTTCTGGTGCAGATGAGGTTGCAGTGCTGGGAGTTGATCATGAATTTTGGGGGGAAATAATTGTTGCTTGCGTTATTCCAAAATCCGGTTTTGATAACGTTCGAAACAACGTACTCATTCAAGCGAGAAATCACTTAAGTATTCACGAACGACCTGACAGGGTTGTGCTGCTGGAGTCTTTTCCTCGTTCCTTTATTGGTAAACTTCAAAGAAATATCTTAAAGCAACAATTGCTGGACAGGAATCTAATTTAAGTGTTTATGCAAAATGTAAACTATTGGCAAAAACTTAAATCAGAAATTGATTTGGGTATTAAGCCGTATATCAATGGTATTTATGTCGATTACAAATTAACAGAAGAAAAAATATCAATGGTGAGTCCTATTGATGGGAGCAAGCTGTTGGATCTTTGCAGCGTTAACCAAAACCAGGTTAATGAAGCGGTAAAGCATGCAAGAGCTTCGTTCGAAGAAGGGCGATGGACAGCTTTGCACCCTCTTGAGCGTAAAAATATTTTATTGAGGTTTGCTAGTCTGATTGAGCGTGATGCGCATGCCTTGGCGATACGAGATGCCATAAGCATGGGAAAACCTGTAAAAGACTGCTTGCAAAATGATATTACAAATGCGGCGACATGTTTTCGTTGGTTTGCAGAAACGATTGATAAATCCTATGGGCAGACCTTACCGGCACAGGCAGGTGTAATTGGGACGATTACAAAAGAACCACTGGGTGTAGTTGCCTGTATAACGCCATGGAATTATCCAATGGAAAATGTGGCGTGGAAATTGGCGCCTGCTTTGGCGGCAGGGAACTCTGTTCTACTTAAACCAGCGGAACAGGCAACATTAAGTGCCTGTTATCTCGGGAAGTTGGCAACAGAAGCGGGGATCCCGGCCGGGGTCTTCAATATTCTCCCAGGATCCGGTGGTTACACCGGGAAGGCGCTTGGATTGCACAATGACATTGACGGCATTTTTTTTACGGGATCAACTGAGACGGGAAAAAAAATTCTTCAATACGCTGGAAGTTCAAATCTTAAAAAGGTTGCACTTGAGTGTGGCGGGAAAAGTGCATTTATAGTTTTGGAGAGCTGCAATCAATTAAGTAAAGCAGCCAGCATCCTGGCAGATAGAATTTTTTCTAATCAGGGGCAAACGTGTTCAGCGCCTTCACGTTTAATTATTGAAGAGTCGATACACGAAAAATTTCTTTCTTTTCTTTTGCCATTAATAAAGCAATACCAGCCTCAGGATCCACTAAGCCCACAGACTACAGTTGGTGCAATGGTGAGTCATAAGCATCTGGATCAAGTGTTGCGCTATGTAGAGTCAGGATTGCAACAGGGAGCTACACTCCTGGTTGGCGGCAAAGCTGTACAGGCAATTTCCGGAGGCGCATATATGGAGCCTACAATTTTTGACGATGTAAAAAATGATATGGTGATTGCTCAAGAAGAAATATTTGGTCCGGTTTTGTCAATTATCAAGGCCAAAGATGCCAATGATGCGTTGAGATTGGCAAATCAAAGTAAATATGGATTGGCTGCATCCGTCTGGAGTGATGATATAACAGTGGCTCATACCATGGCACAAAAACTCAAAGCGGGCACAGTCTATATTAATGCGCATGATGAAGGCGACATAACAGCACCTTTCGGTGGCTTTAAGGAATCGGGCAGTGGTAGTAAAGATAAGTCATTGTTGGCGCTTGATCAGTATTCAGCTGTTAAAACGTTGTGGCTGAGATTGAGGGATTAGTTGTGGATTTTCCAGACAAAGTATCGGAAGCGGCCTGTCGAGTGAAGAAGGAAAGTTATAAAGGGGGATATTTTTTGTTAGAAAAACAAACCATAACCCAAATACTTCGCTACGGTTCAGTGGGAGTTGCCCATAACTTCATCGGATACCTTATCTATTTACTAATTGTGTCCGAGGGAATCGATCCCAAAATGGCCGTAACAATTTGCTTTCCTTTTGGTGCGACCTTTAGTTATTTTACAAATAAAAGATGGACTTTCTCCTATGCTGGAGCATATAAAAAAAGCATTTCGCGTTTTTGTATAGCGCACCTGCTGGGATATGGCCTTAATATATTAATGCTTTATTATTTTGTTAATGTTCTCCACCTTCCCCATGAGCTAATACAGGCGATTTCTATTTTTGTTGTTGCCGGGTTCCTGTTTTTAATTTTCCGTTTTTTCGTTTTTCGTACGTAAGACACCATCTTCCATTCAGGAGAAGACTTTGTCCATTCCTTTTAATAAGCCCTACATGACAGGAAAAGAGCTTCTATATATAGCAGAGGCACATTCAAATGGTATGCTCGCAGGGGATGGACCATTTTCAAAACGCTGCCATTCATGGCTTGAGGCCCGATTTAAAACCCCAAGATCTCTGTTAACGCACTCCTGTACGGCGGCATTGGAAATGTCAGCTTTGTTACTTGATATACAACCGGGTGATGAAGTCATTATGCCTTCCTACACCTTTGTTTCTACAGCAAATGCATTTGTGCTGCGTGGTGGTGTGCCAGTATTTGTTGACGTTAGAGAAGACACGTTGAATATAGACGAGCAACTTATTGAAGAAGCAATTACGAAAAAAACCAGGGCGATTGTTCCGGTGCATTATGCGGGCGTAGCGTGTGAGATGGATAAGATAATGTCAATTGCGCAGCACTATGGATTAAAAGTTGTAGAAGATGCTGCGCAAGGTGTTATGGCTACCTATAAAGGACGCGCGCTTGGAACTATTGGTGATTTGGGCGCATTTAGTTTTCATGAAACAAAAAATTTAATTGCAGGTGAGGGAGGCGCTATTTTGGTTAACAATCCCGAGATGATACTACGTGCAGAGGTTATACGCGAAAAAGGAACAAACCGTAGCCAATATTTTAGAGGAGAAGTTGATAAGTATACCTGGCGTGAACCGGGATCATCTTTTTTACCGGGCGAAATTACGGCAGCATTTTTGTGGGCCCAGTTTGAAGAGGCTGAGTTTATTACCAAAAATCGCTTAGCAAGTTGGCAATATTATTATGATTCAACGGCTGATTTGGAGCGGCAAGGTAGAATTAAGAGGCCTAGTATCCCCCAAAATTGCCAGCACAACGCACATATGTTCTATATTCGTTTATCGCAATATATTAATCGAGAAAAAATTTTGTTTTCCCTAAAAGAAGATGGAGTTAATGCAGTCTTTCACTATGTGCCGCTACATCTTTCACCTGCAGGGCGGCGGTATGGTCGAGTCTCGGGAGAACTTCCAGTGACCTGCCAGGCTGGTGAGCAACTTATCCGCTTGCCAATGTGGATGAATATATCTACAGACCAGCAAAAGATGGTTGTATCATCTCTATCAAAAGCGATCGGAACAGTTTGAGCAGGCTGCTGGATTATGAAAAAGTGTCCAGCAAGATCCTGGGAGGTTCAGGTTATTAAAATTTATGAGAGTGGTACTTAGCTGATTGAAAGAATTTGACACGAAAAATCAAGCCTATGAAAGGCGGTTAACAAAACTGCAGAATATGTCATGGAAAAAATTCCTGAATGTGCAGGCACCATACAGATGGAACATCCGCCGGATAGCTAAAGGCACCACGTTGGATATTGGCTGTGGCCTTGGACGGAATCTTTCTCATTTGGGGGGTAATGGTGTTGGAATTGATCATAGTGAATATTGTTTGGCGCAAGCCAGATTAAAAGGATTAAAGGTGTTCGCTCCTGATGAATTTTTGAGATGGACTGATAAGAATAAAATTTTGTTTGATAACTTGCTTTTTGCTCATGTAGTTGAGCACATGAGTCTCGATGAAGCAGAAGCTTTATTAAATACTTATGGAAAGTTCCTGAAAGAGGATGGCCGTATCATTTTGATAACTCCTCAGCAGGCGGGTTATGCCAGTGATCCAACGCATATCACTTATTTTGATTTTGATAAACTGACCGAGTTAGCTAAAAATTCTGGATATATAAAGGAGAAGGATTACTCTTTTCCTTTTCCGCGGATATTTGGGAAATTGTTTTTGTATAATGAATCTATATCAATATGGAAAAAGTCAAAATGAGCGCTACAGAGTTGACTATTCTCATGCCCTGCCTGAACGAAGAGCGAACGATAGGTCTTTGCGTTGAGAAAGCTATGTCTTACTTGCAACGTTCGTCGATTAATGGCGAAGTGGTTATAGCAGATAACGGTTCAACCGATAGATCCGCTGCTATTGCATCTCAACTGGGTGCGCGCGTTATTAACATAGCAGAGAAGGGATATGGCGCTGCTTTAATCGGAGGAATTGATGCAGCTCGCGGTCAGTTTATTATCATGGGAGATGCGGATGATAGTTACAATTTCTCTGATCTCGATGGCTTTGTAAATCAATTGAGAAAGGGCGCAGACTTGGTGATGGGAAATCGATTTAAAGGCGGGATTGAGCCCAATGCCATGCCGCCCTTGCATCGCTATCTTGGCAATCCGGTATTAAGTTTTATTGGCCGCCTTTTCTATCGAACCTCTATTGGTGACTTTCATTGCGGACTGCGCGGTTTTTCTCGCGAGCGTATTCTGGATTTAAAGCTTACCAGTAGAGGAATGGAATTTGCCAGTGAAATGGTCATGTGTGCCTGCATGGCTGGTTATGCGGTGGTTGAGGTTCCAACTACGTTGAAGCCTGATGGTAGAGGCAGACCGCCGCACCTGAATACCTGGCGTGATGGTTGGCGCCATTTGAAGTTGTTGATGATCTACGCTCCTGACCATATTTTTATTGCGCCGGGTGCGTTATTACTTTTGATGGGACTTGCCTTGTTATTTTTGCTGGCTCGCGGTCCTGTTGTTATACATCATTTTTACATGGGCTCACATTTTTTAGCATTGGCTAGCTTATTGTCTTTATCCGGTTTGAATATATTGATTTTTGGTATCCTTGCTAAATTAGCAACACATAAACGTGTTCGTATTGTTTCTACTAATGTGGTGCGTTATTTTCATCATGATTTTAGAATAGAGCACGGTTTGTTATTTGGTGCATTGCCATTTATTCTGGGACTACTGATTAATTCGATATTACTTTATCGATGGATCCATGAGGCAAATACACCGATGGATAGTTCAGTACACTTGGCGTTTTTTGCAGGGACGCTGGCGGCGATGGGACTTTGTATCATGCTGGCTTCCTTTCTTGTTGCATTATTAGTGGATGCTGAACGTTAAATAATTTATGCAGCAGCCTTGGCTCTCAGTCATTATCCCCACTTACAATGGAGAGCGCTATTTAGCTCAGACCCTCGATTCTATACTACTGCAAAGGGAGCTTGGCGATGTGGAGTGCATCATTGTTGACGATGGTTCAACGGATAAAACATTAGCTATTGTCGATACATTCTCTAAAAAAATTCCCATCACTCTTTTAAAAAAACAAGGCAATAAAGGTTGGGTGGCGAGTACCAATCAGGCTTTGTCTCATACAAAAGGCGAATACATCTGTTTTCTACATCAAGATGATTTGTGGTTGAAAGATAGACTCAATGTCTTTCGAGCCGTAACAAAAAAATATCCAGATATTGATTTTTTTATTGCAGCTTCCCGCTTCATAGATAGCAAGGGTCGCGATGTGGGTGCGTGGCGTCCTCCGTTACCAGCGTTACCTCAGAAAATATCCAGAACTGAAGTGGTCGAGAAATTATTAATACAAAATTTTATAGCTATTCCCTCCCCCGTTTTTAAAAGAATAGCGGCAATTCAGGTTGGTATGATGGATGAGGCGCTTTGGTACACTGCGGACTGGGATTTTTGGTTAAAATTGGCATCGAGTGTGAATACGGGTTATATCAGTGACGTGTCAACAGCTTTTCGTGTCCATGTTCAGTCTCAAACATTGACAGGAAGTATATCAATTGAGGAATTTCAATTGCAGTTAGAGAAAGTTTTTATTAAGCACAGTAAAAATTTACAATGCAGTACATTAAATATTCGAGTGTCACAATTCTCAATTATGGTTAATGTGGCTCTTGCCGCGGGTGTTAATGGCTCCTATCGACGTTTGTTTAAATTGCTGGTTCCCTTTTTAGCGTTGGGATGGAGCGGCTGGGAGCTATATAGTGTTAACTCTCGCATTGTGGAGCGAGTCCTTTCGAGAGTAAGAGCCGGCCTCAGTGGGTGCAAAAATATTGACGAGGAAGTATAAATGCCGCAGTTTATAAAGTTTATTTTGGTGGGTGGTACCTGTGTGGCATTAAATATGGTCGGCTTGTATTTGCTAACCGGCTTGTTACACCTGCATTATCTGGTTTCTACGGCAATTTTAACCGTAACCGTTAATTTTCTGGGATTCAAAGTAAATAAAAATTTTACTTTTTCTGAAAAGGATTATAAAAGCTCATCTATCGTACAATTTACAAAATATAATGGCGTGTCCGTTTTTAGTTTTTGTATGGTGTTAATACTCATGTATGTGTTGGTTGATCTGGTAAATGTTTGGTATCTGGCTGCCAATTTGTTAGTCAGTTTTATCATGGCGTTTGTTAATTTTTATATACACAAAAAAATTACCTATACCTGAGCTTCCCGTATGCACAAAAAAAAATGGCAGCAAATTAATATAAAAACCGTCTATGAAAACCGTTGGATCACGGTTAGCCATCAGCAAGTGATCACACCTGCTGGCACGGAAGGAATTTACGGAGTTGTCCATTTTAAAAATATTGCTGTGGGCATTGTGCCGTTGGACCAGAATAACAACACCTGGTTAGTGAAACAGCACCGTTATCCGCTGGAGCAAGACAGTTGGGAGATTCCAGAAGGGGGAAGTCCGGAAGGTGAATCGACATTGGAGACGGCTAAGCGTGAATTGGAAGAAGAAGTTGGTTTAAAAGCCAATCAGTGGACGGAATTGCTAACCTTGCATCCTTCCAATTCAGTGACAGATGAAAAAGCAGTGGTTTTTCTTGCTGAACAAATTTCGTTAGGCAAACAGTTGCTGGAAGATTCAGAAGACATCGAAGTACTCAAACTTCCTTTGCGGGAAGCTATTAATATGGCTTTGGATGGTCGTATCACCGACGGAATCAGTGTAGCGGCTTTGTTAAAGCTGGCGGTAATGGAAAGGTTCAAATCACCTTTCTAGATTGCAGTATTTCGTAGGCGCGATTTATTTCCAGCGATTTCTTGCGGGCTACATCCTGAAGCTCTTTGCCGAGGCTGGCCACTTTGTCCGGATGGTATTGTTTAATTTTGTTGCGATAGGCGGTTTTTACTTCTTCCGCAGAAGCATTTGAACCAAGCCCCAGCGTTTTGTAGGCCGCCGGTATGGAAGAGTCTGCTTTCTCATAATTAATATGGTGATAGGCTTGTGTCTGTGTGTGGGCATCATCGTTGGTAGCGGGTGCGTCTTCCACCGCATTCTGAATGACATGATAGCCTCGTGTTAAACCAGCAGCACATAAAAGCGCCGTTGTATAAAGCAGGAGCCACACTGCCAACATACAAGCCCAAACCCAATAATCGGGAAAAGAAAAACGGCCGCTGAACTGATCTGTTACTTCGTAGATTTGGCTTTTCTGAAATGATTGTGTTTGCGCCTGGTCACTGAAATACATATTGCCCTGCCTGTCTTGCCACGCAAAAACGTTCACCTTTTCTTCTTTTTTAGGGGTCGTTTTTGCGCTGACGTTGACCATGATGTCATTGTACGGGCGGGTAAACGATGTGATATGTTGATGATAATTCGGTTGAATAACTAGGTAGGGTTGGCCTTCGGGGGACTTGATCCACGCCGGTAAATAAAGCATGAGTGCAAGACTGGCCAGTGCCAATAAAAGTTTTATCATGACGCGTTCCCCTGTGTTTTATTGCCAATGATTGTTGAGTGGAAAGTTGTTGCGTAGTATATCGGTCAGTGCTTGTCGAGACTATATTGTAGTTAATTTACATAAAGTCAGTAAATTTTGCATTTTATGGTAGTATTTTGTAGTATTGCTACATTATTAAAGTGGTACTGAATTTCTTCAATAACTATCCGAGTTAACGACCGTCCGGCTTTAGGAGTGTAATAAAACGTGGCACAAGATATTGATCCCATTGAAACCGAAGAGTGGCTGGAAGCCATGGAGGCCCTGGTCAGGCACGGGGGCAAGGAGCGTGCGGCCTATGTGTTTTTGGCGATGGCGAAACAACTGTACGAGGAAGGAATAAAACTCCCGACAGCAATCACAACTCCATTTCGCAATACGATTTCGACTACGGAAGAGAAGCGTATGCCGGGCGATCTGTTTATGGAGCGTCGTATTCGCTCCCTGATTCGCTGGAACGCATTGGCGATGGTGATGAAAGCCAATAAAAAAGATGAAGGGCTGGGTGGTCACATCGCCACTTTTTCATCGGCGGCGATGTTGTATGACATCGGTTACAACCACTTTTTTCGTGGCAACCAGTTCAAAACGGCGGATGGTAAAACACAGCTTGGTGATTTAATTTATTTCCAGGGCCATAGCTCGCCTGGCATCTATGCGCGTTCTTATCTGGAAGGCATTCTTTCCGATGAACAACTGGATAATTTTCGACGCGAGGTGGATGGCAAGGGGCTGTCGTCGTACCCGCACCCGTGGTTGATGCCGGACTACTGGCAATTCCCCACCGTGTCGATGGGTTTGGGGCCGATACAAGCGATTTACCAGGCGCACGTGATGAAATACCAGAGCAAACGTAATCTGGTGAATCATGGTGATCGGAAGGTGTGGGCTTTCCTCGGTGACGGTGAATGTGACGAGCCGGAATCATTAGGTTCCGTTGCATTGGCAGGTCGAGAAAAACTCGACAATCTTATTTTTGTTATCAATTGTAATTTGCAACGACTCGACGGTCCGGTGCGTGGCAATGGAAAAATCATCCAGGAACTGGAAGGGGTGTTTCGCGGCGCGGGCTGGAACGTCATCAAGGTCATTTGGGGGCGTCATTGGGATCAACTGCTTGAACGTGATAAAACTGGTCTGTTACAGAAACGCATGGACGAAGTCTGTGACGGTGAATTGCAAAATTGCAAAGCCAACGGCGGTGCGTATACACGAGAACATTTTTTTGGAAAATATCCCGAGCTGCTCGAATTGGTAAAAGATTTGTCGGATGAGGACATCATGTACCTGAACCGCGGCGGTCATGATCCTTACAAGATGTATGCGGCATATCATGCAGCGGTGAATCACACCGGACAACCAACCGTGATCCTTGCAATGACAGTGAAAGGTTATGGTTTGGGGAGCGCGGGTGAAGCCGCCAACGACACGCATTCCGTAAAGAAACTCGATCTGGAAAATTTGCGCAAATTCCGTGATCGTTTTGATATTCCTATCGCGGACGAGCAATTGGAAAAATTACCTTACTATCGTCCACCGGAAGACAGTGCAGAAATGAAATACATGCGCAAGCGCCGTGAAGCGTTAGGGGGCACGATTCCCTCACGCATTAAAGATTTCACTGCGCTGGAAACGCCAGCGCTGGAAAGTTTCGATGCCTTGCTGCAAAGCAGCGGTGAACGCAGCATTTCCACCACGATGGCTTTTGTGCGCGCCTTGTCGACGTTGGTGAAGGATAAAAATATCGGTCAGCGTGTGGTTCCCATTGTGCCGGATGAAGCGCGCACCTTCGGTATGGAGGGCATGTTTCGCCAATTGGGAATTTATTCTTCGGTCGGGCAAAAATACACACCGGTGGATGCGAATCAGGTGATGTATTACAAGGAATCCGAACAAGGGCAAATTTTGGAAGAAGGTATAAATGAAGCCGGTGCATTCTCTGCGTGGTTAGCGTGTGCGACGTCTTACAGTACGCATCAGTTGCCGATGATCCCGTTTTATATTTTCTATTCGATGTTTGGTTTCCAGCGTATTGGTGATCTGGCCTGGGCGGCGGGTGATTCACAAGCGCGCGGTTTTTTAATTGGCGCGACGGCGGGACGCACAACCTTAAATGGCGAAGGTTTGCAACACCAGGATGGCCACAGTCATTTGTTGGCGAGCACCATTCCAAATTGTGTCACTTATGATCCGACTTATGCCTATGAGCTGGCGGTAATTATCCAGGACGGTTTGCGTCGCATGTATCACGACAAGCAAAATTGTTTTTATTACATCACCACCATGAATGAAAATTATCCGCAGCCGGCGATGCCGAGTGGTGTGGCAGAAGGAATTGTGAAGGGTATGTATTTATTGCATGCAGCAAAACAAAAAAATGACAAGCTGGTTCAGCTAATGGGTTGTGGTGCGATTCTGCGTGAAGTAGAAGCAGCAGCAGAAATATTGCGTGAGCAATATTCCGTCGAGTCCGACGTGTGGAGTTTAACCAGTGTCAATGAATTGCGTCGCGATGGTTTAGCGATACAGCGCTGGAATCGATTGAATCCGGATCAAGCCGCCAAACAACCGTTTGTCACACAACAATTACAGCTGCGCTTTGAGCAGGGCTATAAAGGCCCGGTGATTGCGGCAACCGATTACATGAAGTTGTTTACGGATCAGTTGCGTGAATTTATTCCCGGTGCCTTTACTGCGCTGGGAACCGATGGCTTTGGTCGCAGCGACACACGTGAAAAGCTGCGCCGCCATTTTGAAGTGGATCGTCATCATATTGTGGTCGCCTCGTTACGTGCTTTAATGGATGGAGGAAAAATCAAGGTCGACGTAGTGCAAGCGGCGATGAAACAGTTTGGTATTTCTCCGAACAAAATTAATCCAGTGCAAATGTAAGGTGTAATCACATGGCATTGGCTGAAATTATCAAAGTCCCCGATCTGGGTGGCGCAGAAAAAGTAGAAGTGATCGAAGTGCTGGTGGCAGTCGGTGATGTCATCGCTGCCGAGCAATCGCTGGTGGTCGTCGAATCTGAAAAAGCGTCCATGGAAGTACCATCACCCAAAGCCGGGAAAATTCTTTCCATCAAAGTGAAAGTCGGTGACAAGGTTAGCGAAGGCAACCCGATTGTTGAGTTGGAAGTGTCCGACGTAGGGGCGATTCATGAATCGCCCCTACAAAAATCTGCATCCGTGGAAAAACCTGCGCCTGTAGAAAAAACAACTACTACTGCGCCAGTTGCAAAACCATCCGTTGCAAATTCATCGGTCCCAATCGTAGGGGCAAATAATCATTTGCCCCTACAAAGCGCGGCGGGAATTTATGCGGGCCCGGCGGTGCGCAAACTGGCACGTGAACTGGGCATCAACCTGAATGAAGTGAAAGCAACCGGCCCGCGCGGTCGTTTGCAAAAAGACGATCTGCACAATTACATACGCTCGGCCTTGGAAAAAGCTAAACAAGGCGGAGGCGCATTGCCAAAAATTCCGGATATCGATTTCAGTAAATTTGGTGAAATCGAACTGGAGCCGATGAGCAAGATTGCCCGTGTTACGGCGGAGAATATGCAACGCAGTTGGTTGAATGTACCGCACGTAACACAATTTGATGACGCAGATTTAACCGAGCTTGATCAACTGCGCAATGAATTAAAAGCAGACGGCGAAAAACGCGGTATCAAATTAACGCCACTTGCTTTCTTGCTAAAAGCATCAGCTATTGCGCTGAAACAACACCCGAAACTCAACACCTCATTGCACAACGATGGAAAACATTTTGTGCGCAAAAAGTATATTCATATTGGTCTGGCGGTCGACACACCGGTGGGTTTGATGGTGCCAGTGTTGCGCGATGTCGATAAAAAAGATATCTGGCAATTGGCGCAGGAAGTGGTTGATCTGTCGAACAAGGCGCGTGATGGAAAATTGAAGCCTGCAGAAATGCAAGGCGGATGTTTTACCATTTCCAGTTTGGGCGCGATTGGCGGCACCGGCTTTACGCCGGTAGTAAATGCGCCGGAGGTCGCCATACTCGGGGTATCCAAAGCGCAAATGAAACCGGTGTGGAATGGAAAAAGTTTTGAGCCAAGAAATATGTTGCCCTTGTGTTTATCCTACGATCATCGCGCGATTAATGGCGCAGATGCCGGGCGTTTTATGACGACGCTGGTTGATGTGATTGCAAAAATAAAAAATTATTCTTGATCTATCGTAGGGGTAATTCATGAATTGCCCCTACACGCACACCCGCCAGCGACAAACATAAACTTTCCAGCGAGTCTCGTGGATTTTTATTTCCCAAGCCCTTGATCGACAAATCAATCTGGTGTGCCTGCTGTAACAATTGCAAAATGTAAGGCGCTTTCATTCGTTTAAGCGCTTGCTGAAACAGAGGCTGGCGTTTTTCCCACACGCCGTGTCGTATAAACAGTTGATCATTGCGTGGCCCGGTTTCTAATGCGGTGCTGATGCTTGCCAGCGTGCGCAGTTCGCGTGTCAAAGCCCACAATACCACCGTGAGTGCCGTGCCCTCCTCACAAAGACCATCCAATATTTTTATGGCGTGCGTTCCATCACCTGTCAGGGCAGCGTCCACCAATTTAAAAACATCGTAACGTGCGTTGTCGGAAACTGAGCGGGCGAGCTTTTCAGCAGAAACGGATTCCTTATCGAAAAGTAACGCCAGCTTTTCCAGTTCCTGGTCTGCCGCCAGCAAATTTCCTTCCGCTCTTTCATGTAATAATTGAATTGCTTCGTTGTCGATATTGAGGCCTTTGCGTTTCGCGCGTTGTGCAAGCCAACGGTTAAATTGCGCTGCTTCCAGAGGCCATATTTGTACAAAAACGCCGGCCGCTTCTACCGCTTTGAACCATTTGGTGTTCTGTGCGGTTTTGTCGAGCTTGTCGGCAAAGAGTAACAACACAGTATCCGGATTGGGACGCGTGAGATATTCCAGCAGGCCCTCATGATTGGGTTTCTGTTTGGTGCAATGCACTTCGATGATTTTTTTTTCAGAAAAAAGTGACAGGCTGTTGAGCGATTGCAACACGTTTTCCCAATTGAAACCGGCATTGTCGGTGTAAAACACTTCGCGTTCGACAAATCCCTGCTTTTTCGCCTCATCACGAATGCTGTCGGCGGCTTCATTGATTAACAATAGTTCATCGCCGCTGAGCAGGTACAACATTGCCAAAGACCGGTTGAGGCTCTCCGCTAATTTATCAGGATAAATTTTCATGGCGCACTATTGGTGTTTATGGTCGGCGGCGAGGTGGACAAGGTGCGAATCTGGTTGAGCACACGTTCTGCCGCTTCACTGCGCATTTCGTCGATGAGTTTTTGCTTTGCATTATCGCGAGCAGCTATGTGATTCTTGTCCTGTGTATAGGTCCTGTAGAGTTGTAAATGATAAAGCTGGGGTGGAAGTTTTGAAAGTGTAATTTGATAATCAACACTGAAGGTTATTTCACTTTCTGCAGGATCGAGTTCGTTGTTAAGGGAAAGTATGTGTGTGCTGGTACTTTCAGCTAACAATTTAAGCTGCGGCTTCCCGGTGGTGTTGGCCAGGTCAATGCGGCGCTTTTCATATTCGATCTTGAACGTCCGATACAATGGTGAATAGATGTCATCGGCAGTCAGTGACAAGGCGTTTACCGTGTCAGCATCAGTGGTCGTCGAAGAATTGCCACGTAAATGCCAGCCGCAAGCAGATAAAGCGGTGATCAGCCCAAGGATAATTATTTTTTTATACATGAACACAGGCCTGCATTAAACGACGATATTGAGTAACTTGTTTGGTACGTGAATCACTTTGCGTACCGGTTTGCCTTCCATAAAACGAATCACGTTTTCCTGTTGGAGTGCTTGTGACTGGAGTGTGTTTTGATCTGCATCGACGGCTGCTTCGATTTTGCCGCGCACCTTGCCATTGATTTGAATGACTATCTCCACGCTGCTGCGTACCAGCGCACTTTCATCAACCACAGGCCACGATGCATTGAGTACATCTTCTTTGTGTCCGAGCGCTTTCCACAGCGTGTGGGAAATGTGCGGAACAATAGGTGAGAGCAGTAATATGGCCGCTTCCAGCGCTTCACGCTCGACGGCCAGGCCTGGCGCGCTTTGGCGATCAGTGAGTTTGCTGATGTCGTTCGATAATTCCATCACCGCTGCGATAGCAGTATTAAAAGTTTGGCGTTCACCGAAATCTTTTTTTACTTTCGCAATTGTCTCGTGCGTTTTGCGCCGCAAATCTTTTTGTGCAGGAGTGAGGCTGTTCGTTGATAATTTTTCCGGCGCACCTGCTTGTAAGTGTTCGTAAGCATTTTTCCACAAGCGGCGCAAAAAACGGCTGGCACCTTCGACGCCTGCATCGTTCCATTCCAGCGATTGTTCGGGTGGTGCAGCGAACATGGTGAATAATCGCACGGTATCAGCGCCGTATTGATCGATCAATTGTTGCGGATCAACCGTGTTGCCCTTGGACTTCGACATTTTAACGCCGTCTTTCAACACCATGCCCTGACACAATAATTGTTTGAAAGGTTCATCGCATTGCACCAGGCCTTCATCGCGCATTAATTTGTGGAAGAAGCGCGCATAGAGAAGATGCAATATCGCGTGTTCGATACCGCCGACGTATTGATCCACGGGCAACCAATAATTGGCGGCGTTGCTGTCGAGCATGCCGTCGGCAAAATTTGGGCAAGTATAGCGCGCGTAATACCAGGAGGACTCCATGAAGGTATCGAAGGTATCGGTTTCACGTTCAACATTTTTTCCGTTGAGCGTTGCCTTGCGCCATTCCTTGTCGGCTTTGATGGGCGAATGCACGCCGTTCATTTGTACATCTTCCGGCAACAACACGGGAAGTTTTTCCAGCGGTACCGGAATTTCGCCGCCTTCCGGCAAATTGAACATCGGGATGGGTGCGCCCCAGTAACGTTGGCGGGAAACGCCCCAATCGCGTAAACGAAATTGCACGCGTGATTGGCCGAGACCTTTCTCTTTCAGCCGCGCTTCCATTTTTTCAAATGCTTCGTCGAAATTCAGGCCGGTGAATTCGCCGGAGTTAAATAATATTCCACGCTCTGCAAAACCGGGATGCCAGTTGCTTGTCCATAGATGTTCCATTGGAATTGCTTGAGAGGACGTTTTTGGTCGTGCCGTTGATGGATCAAGTCCTCCGGGAAGAACTACAGGTTTAATAGGCAGAGTATATTTTTTTGCAAACTCATAATCACGTTCATCGTGCGCCGGAACAGCCATCACCGCGCCTTCGCCATAACTCATCAACACATAGTTAGCGATCCACACCGGAAGCTTTTCACCCGTGAATGGATGTTGGACTGTTAAGCCAGTTGGAACACCTTTCTTTTCTTGCGTGGCGAGATCCGCTTCAGCAACACCGCCTTTTTTGCATTCATCAATAAATGAATTTAATTTCGGATTTTTTTGCGCTGCATAGGTTGCAAGTGGATGTTCCGCAGCAACGGCAACATAGGTTGCACCCATCAACGTATCGGGACGAGTCGTAAATACTTTTAATCCTTTGCCGAGACCGACAGATTTCAAATCGTCGCCATAAGGAAAGGTAACTTCCATGCCACGCGATTTTCCAATCCAGTTGCGCTGCATGGTTTTCACTTGCTCGGGCCAGTTCGGCAACTTGTCGAGATCGTTCAGCAATTGCTCCGCGTAATCGGTAATCTTGATAAACCATTGTGGAATTTCTTTGCGTTCCACTAACGCACCGGAGCGCCAGCCGCGACCGTCAATCACCTGTTCATTGGCAAGCACAGTTTGATCGACCGGATCCCAATTTACCGTCGACATTTTTTTGTAGACCAGGCCTTTCTTGTAGAGCTGCGTGAAGAACCACTGTTCCCATTTATAGTAATCCGGTTTACAGGTAGTCACTTCGCGTGACCAGTCAAAACCAAAGCCAAGCGCTTTCAACTGGTTCTTCATGTAATCGATATTGCTGTAAGTCCATTTCGCCGGCGCGGTTTTGTTGGCGATGGCTGCATTCTCGGCAGGCAAACCAAAGGCATCCCAACCCATGGGATGCAGCACATTCTTGCCTTGCATGCGCTGGTAGCGCGCGATGACATCAGTGATGGTGTAATTGCGCACATGGCCCATGTGCAATTTGCCGCTCGGGTAGGGAAACATCGCCAGGCAGTAGAATTTTTCTTTTGAAGTGTCTTCTTTTACTTCAAAGCTTTTGTGTTGATCCCAATGTTGTTGGGCTTGCTGTTCAACTTCGCGGGGATTGTAGGACTCGTTGAGGGTGGTTTTATTCATGGTCTGGAAAACAGGCATTTAATCAAAGAGCGGCGATTATAAAGGAAAGTCTTTATAAAAAACTGGGTTTTCTGGTGAGCTGAGGTTATGCTCTCGCCTGATGAAAACGTTACCCACCGCTCTAAAAAATTCCTTTCTGCCGCATTGCCTGGCGGGCGCTGGCGGGTGTTTGTTAGTGCTGGTGATACAGAATTTGCTAATTTTCTGGCAACACTATATCGGCACCGCCAGCTTTAATAACGACTTTATCAGCATCTATTACCCGATGACGGCGTTCTGGACGACACTGGTGCGGCACGGTGTTTTTCCCGAGTGGATGCCGTTTGAAAATATGGGTTTCCCTTTTGTGTTGACCATGCAGTCGGGAATTTTTTATCCACCCTTGTGGCTGTTCACGCTTTCTGAACAACTTCCCTATACCTTGCATGCAGCGGCCATTGTGCAGGCACTGCATGTAGGATTTGGTGCCATCGGTTGTTGGCTCTATGCGCGCTTGCTGGGGCGATCTCACGGCGCTGCATTGTTTGCTGCGATGGCCTTTCAATTTTTTGGCGGGTTTTACAGTAATTCGGAACACGTTGATATCGTGCGTGCTTTTGCCTACATTCCCTGGCTGTTTTGGGCTGTACAGTTATTGCCAACACAGACGACTGCTAATGGACGAAATCTGTGCACGCCATTGATCCTGTGGTTTTTTATAACGGGTGCTTACCAGGCCAATGTTATCTCCCATTTTTTCCTGCTGGTGATTTTTGTTGTACTGTCGTTCTGTGCAAGTTACAGCCAACACAGTAATCGTGACAAGGTAATAAAAATTTATTTACAAGTATCCGGTTTGATTTTGCTGGGCATCCTGTTAAGCAGTATCTGTTTGTTTCCTACGCTGGCATTAAAAACTTCGTTGTTGCGTGGCGAAGTGTGGACCGGAATGACCATGAGCTGGCCCTGGAATTTTTGGGATTCCCTGGTCATGCCGTCCGATGCAGAAGGATTGTATGTGATGAAGTCAATGGTTTCGGCTTTTATTACGGTGCCGGTATTTTGTTTGTTGTTTTTTATTTCACGCGACTCACTTAAACAGCATAGGGTGTGGGTCTGCGTTATTGTCATTTCGTTTGTGATGGGCGGCGGCGTAAGTCATGTGATACGTTCATGGTTGGTTTCTGCTTTGCCACCTTTAGGCTATTCACGTTTTCCTTCTTCTGATTACCGCGGTCTGCTGGCGTTTGGCCTGATCCTGTTGGCGGCGGGAATACTGGATGATTATCAACAGCAGAAAATAAACGGGAAGATAACACGAATCATGGTTTATATATCCTGGCTTGCGGTGATGTACATTTCCGGAAACTACATTGCCACGGAAACATCGGAATGGTTCATCGTGATAGGTTTATCAATACTGGTATTTGCAACGTTGCGTGCCATGGATCATCAACGCACAAAAGCAGTATGGATTTTAATTGCGCTTGAACTTTTCTCGGGTATGTATTTTTTAAGGCAGACGTCGACTACCTGGCGTTTTGATGTTGCAAGCGATGCATTTTATCAAGAGGTAAACCATGAGTCGCCGCGTTCCGTGCTGGACATTATTGAGCATCCGACAGACCTGCGGCCGGCGTGCACTACTTCAAATTTTTACCTGGATTCATGGAAAGGTTATTTACTGGGAAAATACGTTTGTGAGAGCCATGATTCAAAAACAAAACCGCGTGAAATCATCAATGCAAGCCCCGTCATTGATAGCTATATGCGACAAGCATGGGGTGCTCGCGTGATGACGCAGGAACAATTGGCGAGCTGTGATCCACAAAAAAATATTTCTGAAAATATTGTTACAGCTCCCGTTCATTCACTTTCTGTCGGGTTACAAAAAAACGTGTATCAGGTCAATGCGCCTGAAAATTTCTGTTTTGTGGAAAATGAATTGATATTCCCGGGTTGGTTTGGAACGATCGGTGACACGCAGACTCCGGTGCAAGCGCAAACTTATTGTGGTGCTTTGCGCAGCTGGTGTTTGCCCAAAGGAGATTATCAATTTACTGAAAGTTATCGTACGCCGTGGTTGCGTGAAGGTGCATGGGTTTCACTGCTGGCCTTGTTTATTTATATTGCGCTAGTTGTTCGTTTGAGGAAATCCCCCTCAATCCCCCTTTGATAAAGGGGGAAGCACGAAGTGCAGGGGGATTTTTATTATTACCAATATAAGAAATAACAAAGTGACGAAAGGGATCGATCCCCATTTCATAAAAGGTGTTTTCCCTTTGACCGGGTAAATAGTTCCGGTAAGTATTTCCTGGCTGAATTGATTCGAACCTTGTTGCATCAAACCTTGTGAATCGATAATTGCTGATACGCCGTTATTGGTGCCGCGAATTAAAAAATGTTGTGTCTCCAGTGCGCGCGCGCGCGCCATTTCCAGGTGTTGCAGTGGCCCGATGGATGCGCCGAACCAACTGTCATTGCTTACCGTTACCAGAAAGTCGGCGTCCTGAGCGTTGTGCGCAGTTAAATCCGGATAAGCGATTTCATAACAAATCAGCGGCGCTACATGATAGGCACCAGCGGTTAATAATTGCTGATGTTCAGCGCCTTTGGAAAATCCGGACATCGGCAAATCAAAAAAACGAATAATGCCACGCAGCCATTGCTCGAGAGGAACATATTCACCGAAAGGCACCAGACGCACCTTGTGATACAAGCCGCTGCCATCACCGAGTGCAGTAATGCTGTTGTAGTAAACGGGAGTGTTTGTTTCGCGAGTAGCTTGCGCATCAAAGTAGGGAATGCCGGTAATCAGTGTGGTGTGTGTGTTTTTTCCGTGTGCATCAAACGTTTCAAGAAAAGGCAAAGCATCCTGATAGAGTTCGGAGAGTGCTGCTTCCGGCCATAAAATAATATCCTGTTGCCACAAGGGCTGGCTCATCAGTTCCAGTGTCTGGTGAATCATTTCGCGTTTGGCAGGATTCCATTTATCCGCCAATGCAAAATTCGGTTGCACAATGCCGACAGCAATTGGCGAATCGTAGCGCACTTGCGTCCAATGGATCTGGTGTAATCCAAAACCGGCAATAAATAACACAGCGGTAAAAATTAATGCATTGATTTTTTTTGTGAGTAAATAATTGGCGAGTGCAGCGGCGGAAAACACCACACAAAAACTCACACCAAAAATGCCGGTAACGGGAAACCAGCCCGCGAGCGGTGAGGTGATGTGGCTATAACCTAAATACAACCACGGGAAACCGGTGAGCACCCATGCGCGCGTCCATTCACCGAGCACCCACAGTGCAGGAAAGGCAAGTGTTAGGCCGAGAATATTTTTAACAAAATATTTCCCATAAATAATGAAAGGAAGTGCAAAAGCAAAGCCGAGAAAGATTGCAAAGAGCGACGTGAGGAAAGTTGCCAGCAACACCGATGCATCGCCATAATCGTGAATGCTGACATAAACCCAGGAAATGCCGCTGCCAAAAAATCCGGCGCCAAACAACCAGCTCAATAAAAATATTTTTTTCGTTGATTGCCCTTGCAGCGCTGTTGCAAACAGCGCAACGGTAATAATGGCAACGGGCCAATAATCAAAGGGCGCCAAAGAAAGTGTGGTCAGTGCGCCACTGATCAAGCAAACCCACACTGTTTGTTGTTGCAGGACTGCTTGCAATCGATTCACGACTTTCTGCATTTTTATTCCCGAGCTTTATTGATCGTCTTTGGAGTAGGGTTCGGGTGTGGTCATGCGCAGTAAATGAATCTGGCGGTTGTCGGCGTTTAACACGCGGAAGCGAAAATTATCGAGGCTCGCCATTTCGTTGCGCCGTGGCAAATGGCCAAACTGTTTCATCAACAAGCCGCCGATGGTGTCGTATTCTTCGTCATTGAGTTGTGCGCTAAAGTATTCATTGAATTCATGGATCGGTGTTAACGCTTTGATGAGGTAATCGCGCGGATTCAACTTGCGAATAAAGTGATCGTCTTCATCCTCATCGGTTTCATCTTCGATGTCGCCGACAATCTCCTCGAGAATATCTTCAATAGTCACCAGTCCGGAAACGCCGCCGTATTCATCGACCACAATGGCCATGTGATAACGTTGCTCACGAAACTCGCGAAGCAGGTCAATGATACGTTTGTTTTCCGGCACCATATGCGCGGGATGCATAACCTGTTTGATATCGAAGTTGCCAATATTTTTTAATAACAGGGGTAGCAAACTTTTAGCGAGCAAAATGCCCTTGATTTCGTCAATCGATTCACCAACCACGGGAAAGCGTGAGTGGCCGCTTTCAATAATGGCTTTCAGGAGCGCCTCGGGTTTCTGGTCATACTTGAGTGCAATCATTTGCGAGCGGGGCACCATAATTTCATCGACTTGTGCATTGCCGACGTTGAGCGCTCCTTCCATGATGTGCAGCGCTTCGCCATCGAGCAGATTATTTTCTTTGGCGTCGCGTAATAAATCGATTAATTCATTGTTGTTGTGCGGGCTTAACAGGATTAAACGACGCAACTGCTCCGTCCAACGGACGAGTATCGATTTTTTAGGTGGAGTCTCAGGGTGTATCTTGTCGGTCATTTTTTAATTATACGGGTTATCAAATCCTAATGTATCGAGAATTTTAATCTCCAGCGCCTCCATTTTAAGCGCTTCTTTATTCTTTATATGATCATAACCGAGTAGGTGTAGCGTGCCGTGAACCACCAGATGCGCCCAGTGCGCTTTAGTGGTTTTTCCTTGCTCCTTTGCTTCTGAGTTTACCAGCGTAGCGCAGATTACGAGATCACCAAGCAAGGGTACTTTGATATTTTTGACATGTGCTGAAGGAGTCTCTGCCAGAAATGAGAGCACATTGGTGGCGCCTTTTTTATTTCTGTAAGTTTTATTCAGTGCAGCACTTTCTTTTTTACTTGTTACGCGTATACAAACTTCCGCTGTTTTTATTTTTTGTTGAGTCAGCGTTGCCTTGCACCATTTTTTCAATAAAGCAGCGGATGGAACTCCTTCGCTATTGTCGGCCAGTTGGATAGTGATTGAAAAAGTCATCTAGTAATCTTCGTGACTCTCATAAGCGTCAACAATGCGTTGTACTAAAGGATGACGTACCACGTCGCGTGAAGTGAAATGCGTGAAGCTGATGCCTTCCACTTTTTTTAGCACCTTGCAAGCGTGCAATAAACCCGAATGAGTGCCTTTGGGTAAATCCACTTGAGTGGTATCGCCAGTGATGACGGCAGTGGAGCCAAAGCCAATGCGCGTTAAAAACATTTTCATCTGCGCTTCCGTAGTGTTCTGGCTTTCATCAAGAATAATAAATGCATTGTTCAAGGTGCGACCGCGCATGTAGGCCAACGGTGCAATTTCAATCACCTGTTTTTCTTGCAAGCGAGTGACTGTTTCAAAGCCCATCATTTCATAGAGCGCATCGTAGAGTGGACGCAAATAAGGATCAATTTTTTGTGCCAGGTCGCCGGGCAGGAATCCCAGTTTTTCTCCGGCTTCCACGGCCGGGCGCACCAACAGCAAACGTTCAACACGTTCGTTCAGCAATGCTTCCACCGCGCAGGCGACCGCAAGGTAGGTTTTACCAGTGCCGGCGGGCCCGATGCCAAAATTGATATCGTGCTGTGCGATGGCGGTTACATACTTCAATTGGTTTGCGCCGCGCGGTTTTACATGCACGCGCTTGGTATGCAAAGATTCTACGTTATCTTTATAAAGCGCCTTTTCCTTTTGTCGGCCGGTTGTTTGTAAGGAGAGTTGTACTTTGCCGGGGGTGAGCGCCTGGTCGTATTCGGTTTCATCGTAGAGTTCTTCCAGTACATCGCGTGCGCGCTGGGCATGCTCCTGTGAACCATACAAGGCAAATACGTTTCCGCGACTGCGAATTTCAATCTTCAGGTTTTGTTCAATTAATTTCAGGTGCTGGTTAAATTCGCCGCACAGGTTCGCGAGACGATGGGTGTCATCAGGCTGGAGTGTAAGAGTTTGTTGAGGCCGTCGGGTGTTCAAGTTTTCAGAAGCGATTTCGCCTAGTGTCTCATAAAGGCTACAGTATACATTTTTTTGTGCTGTGGTCCCTTACGCTTGACCCCCCTCCCTGGTTACATTACTATTCTGTACGCATGACTAGAAACTTGATTTAAGCTTAACGTGAGGGGTAAAAATGAAAAATCAATTATGGATCCTGTTTTCGGCGATGATGGTGGTGGGTTCCTGTGCTTACGCTGTAGAGAGTGAAGATGATGCAGGTGATGCAGGTTCGAGTTTCTACGGAGAAATTGGCATAGGCACCTTTGCTTTTAGCGAAAATTCCGGATACTCCATTGATAATTCCAAGAGCCGACTTGTTACATTGGGATGGGAACATAAATTAGGTGATAAAGGGGCAAGTGCTGCCATCGAGTATACTCATTCTTTCCAAGCCAACAGTAATGATTCAATTAGCTATGATCCTCTTTCGATCAGTAGTCAATATGATTTTAAAACCGATGCGCTGTATGGTGCATACAGGACTTCAGGCCCCCTCTATTTCAAGCTTAAAGGTGGGTTCATCCATTCGGTACGTAGCTGCCAGTCCCCGGGTTTTGGCAGTTCTTGTGATGGAGGAAACGATCCTGCTCTTGGGTTTGGGTTTGGCCTTCGTGGTGAAGTAGCATTTATTGAAGCAGAAATAATGAAGATGCAAAATTTTTCATCTGCATCCATTGGCGTCGGCATGCATTTTTAATAGAAGTTTTTTATAGTAAATGAACGCTCGGCAACGCCGGGCGTTTTTATTTTAAGGCACCGGAAAATATGCCCCGCAAGGAGTTAGGCAGCGCTTCCTGAATTTTAATTTTCACAAATTGTCCGATCAGTGATGCATTCTCTGATTTAAAATTCACTACGCGATTGTTTTCAGTCCTGCCCTGCAATTGTCCAGGATCTTTTTTCGAAACGCCGGTGACAAGAATGCATTGTTCAGTTCCCACCATCATGTGACTGATCTGCACTGCATTCTGGATGATGCGATCCTGCAAAATTTGCAAACGCCGGTTTTTGATTTCCATCGGGGTGTCATCTGGCAATTCGGCGGCGGGTGTGCCGGGACGTGCGCTATAAACAAAGCTGTAGGAAGTATCGAAACCGACTTCGGCAATGAGCTTCATGGTGTCTTCAAAATCTTTTTCTGTTTCGCCGGGGAAGCCGATAATAAAATCGGATGAGATAGAAATACCGGGACGGATTTTTTTCAGCCGATTAATTTTGGCCAGGTATTCCTGCGCCGTGTAGCCGCGTTTCATGGCGGCAAGGATGCGATCCGAACCGCTCTGCACGGGCAAATGCAAATGGCTGACGAGTTTGGGAACTTCTGCATAAACCTGGATCAACGCATCAGAAAATTCCAGTGGGTGAGAAGTTGTGAAGCGGATGCGATCAATACCATTAATGTGTGATACATATTGAATTAACTCAGCGAGATCACAAATGCCGTCATTTGTTGTTGCGCCGCGATAGGCGTTGACATTCTGGCCGAGCAAATGAATTTCGCGTACGCCTTGTTGTGCGAGATGCGCCACTTCCTGCAACACACTTTCGAGTGGGCGACTGACTTCCGCGCCGCGTGTGTAAGGCACTACACAGAAGGTACAGTATTTACTGCAACCTTCCATGATAGAAACAAGTGCAGTGACACTATCGGTTTCCGGATGTGGCAAGCGATCAAATTTCTCAATTTCAGGAAAGCTGATATCCACAATCGTGATGGTATTGGCTTTGAGGTTAGGGTTCTCTTTTTTCTGTCCGCCGCGTTGTTCATCCTGCTGCGCTTGCTGGCGATCACGCTCTGCCAACATTTCCGGCAGTCGATGCAAGGTCTGTGGGCCAAACACGAGATCGACGTGCGGTGCGCGTTTGGCAATGGCACTACCTTCCTGGCTGGCAACGCAGCCGCCGACGCCAATCACTAAATCCGGATTTTTTTTCTTCAACCGCTTCCAGCGGCCGAGTTGGTGAAAAACTTTTTCCTGGGCTTTTTCGCGTACGGAGCAGGTGTTGAGTAAAATCACATCGGCGTCTTCTTCGTTGTCAGTCAGTTCCATGCCATGACTTTCGCCCAACAAATCACCCATGCGTGAGGAGTCGTACTCATTCATGGCGCAGCCGTGTGTTTTGATAAAAAGCTTCTTGGTCATGCTATTCGTGTTTGCCCTGTGGGAGGCTGGAAAATCGGTCGACGATTATAGCCTGTGAGGCTGTATAATTGCCCCCCGTTTTCGGTATTCAGTCTTCCATGAGCAAAGTCAGCAGCAAAGAAAAGAAAGCCATTTTTCGAGTAATGTTCTGGAATCAGAACCAGATTTACGAAGTCTATGTGAATCACCTTTTCCAGAGTGACCTCTATGGTTTTATCGAAGTAGAGGAATATCAGTTCGGTGAACGCTCCGGCATGATCGTCGATCCGGCGGAAGAGCGGCTAAAAAATGAATTTAGCGGCGTCAAGCGCAGTTATATTCCCATGCATGCGGTGATTCGTATTGATGAGGTAGAGAAGCAACAAGGCCTCGGAAAAATTACCGAATACAAAGGGGAGAAAGTAACAACCCTGCCATTCCCTGCTCCCCTGCAAGGTGTGCGACCTAAACCTGCCAGTGATACCTGAGCTGAAAAAAACCTGATTTTTTGTCTGGTGCTAGTTATTATTCAGAGTGCTAGAATGCCCTGCGATTAAGTTTTCTTGTTTGTTTTTTCTACGACCGTTGAGGAGATTACTATGGATTTACATGAGTTGGGTTTGTTCCTGTTTCGCTGGATGCATGTGCTGTTTGGCATCGTATGGATTGGTATGTTGTACTACTTTAATTTTGTGCAGGGTGAATACTTTAAAGAAGCGACTGCTGATGCAAAGGCAGACGCGTTAAAAAAACTGGCGCCGCGTGCCTTATGGTGGTTTCGCTGGGGCGCGATGTTCACTTTCGTGACGGGTCTGGTGTTGTTCTATCATTTGGCTCGACATGACCTGACCAATCTTTATATTGTGTTCGGCGCTAGCATGGCCACGCTCATGTTCCTGAATGTGTGGTTGATTATCTGGCCGAACCAAAAGATCGTGTGTGGCATCGTGCCTGGTAATGCGGCTGAAGCGGGCCCCAAAGCGCTATTGGCGTCTCGTACCAATGTGCTGTTTTCTGCACCCATGTTGTTTGGCATGTTGGCTTCAGGTCATCTGGGTGGAAAGGGATCCAGTTTGTTGGCTGCCAATGCGAGCTCAACCGCGTTGACCTTGTCCTTATTGATTATTGCGTCTCTGGAAGCCAATGCGATTTGGGGGAAAATAGGCCCGATGCAAACCGTCAAAGGCGTAATCCATATGAGTCTGGCGTTGACAGTAGTAATGGTGGCTATCGTTAACTATCTGTAAGAATCGACCGCTCGCAAAAGCCCGCTTTCGAAAGAAAGCGGGCTTTTTTTATGTCCATGAGGTGTAGTAAATAGCTTTACTCACAAGGCTATTTGTTCAAGAATGGCAAAAACAGGCATGACGGACCCACCCGATGACAGAACCTGATAGCGGACAACATTTTGCTACGCGTGCACGGGTAGAGAAAAAAAGCCTGACTTTTTTCCGTGAAGCAGGGCGTGGCAAAGCCCTGGTCCACATTAATAACCTCGTCAAATTTAATCCGGGCCTGGTTTTATTGATGGGAGAAGAAGGTTCGGGACGCAGCCGTGTACTAAAGCAATTTGCCGACAGTTTAAAAGGCAAGCCAGGCAAGATTTGCATACTGGATCGTGCTATTAAAAATGACAGTCAGCTCTATGAAGCAGTCGCAGAAGGCTTTGAGATAGATCATATCCCCGGTGACGACGCCAGGTCGCTGCAAAAAAATGTGCAGTCTTATCTGGAAGCCAACGTAACCACCAATAAACCTATCATTATCGCCCTGGATGATGTGCAGCGTTGTTCGTTAGCAATGTTGGAAGCGTTAATTGAACTGCAATCAAAGTTTCGGCAAATGAGCCTGATCCTGATTGGCGATGCGGGTCTGGAAAAAATGCTGCAGCGGTTACGAGGTGGCAAATTAACGGCTAATGCCGTGCTATTGAGTCCGCTGGATGCAAGAGAGATGCGTCAATACATCAACTGGCGTTTGCCATTTCAGATTTCGGACATTGAACTGACTAATATTATTAATCTGTCCCGTGGTAATTTGGGATTGCTGGAGCAAGAAGCGCTGAAAAAAGAACAGGGTCACGAGCAAAAAAACGCCCAGAAAACCGAAGGAGGAATAAAAATATCCCGTCAGGTGATCGCTCGTTTATCGATTGTCATCCTGTCGATAAGTATTGTGGGCACAATTTACTCTTTGTATCCGGAATCATTCTCTTTAAAGCACATTGGTGATATCACCAATGAAGTGAAAATGTTGTTTCATTTAGAGGATGAAAAGATAAGTACGCCACCACAAGTCATTCAGGAGCCAGAGCTTCCGCTACGCAGTAATGATGAGTGGGTAGAGAGACAAACGGTTCTGCTGAATCAAAACACAGGGAATAGCTAGGGGATACTAAATAGTACCCTGACTTTGTTAGTGACTGCAGACGCATTCACATACCCAATAACACTCGGATCTTTGGCAACCAAATCGATGACATCGGTGTTGCTGCTTACTTTTTGAGGTGGACTGCCCTTGCCGGTAAAAACCAGGCGTGACCAATAGGCATTTAATTGAGCCGGTGTTTTTTTAAGGAGCTTGTTGTAAAACTCTGTACTGATGGCGGATCCTTCGGCCTGATCAACGGGTATCAGGCGTGTGCCATCCGGCGTGTTTTTAGTCTTCCCCAGAAAAATGTTACCAATGGTTTCAGCATCTATGTTTGTTGCCGTGATACTGGGATGCACAATCACTGCGATTTCTGCTTTCACATTGGTTGCCAGCAACGGTAATGCGCACATCAAACAGAACACAATCTGTTTGATCGATGTAACACGCATCGTGAAGTTGATTGAATACATATTAGAACGTAGTGTCATAGCTCATGCGAAATACCGTTGTATCGCCGGTGTAGTAAGCGTGTGGGTCGCCTTCCATACGATCAAATTGAGCCTTGATGTCGCTGTGTGCATCCAGATCATAACGCAAAGTAATTGATGCGTTGTGGATGACGTAATCATATGAATCTTTATAGTCGCCTTGATTAACAAAGAGCGTCCATTGATTTATGCGATAGCCAGCACCTATCGAAACCGCGTGTTGATGATTGGTGTAGCCATCGCTGCGTGCGGACTCGGTGATTTCAGACAGAATAAAGAAATGGTCAAAATCAAAATTATTGGCAATGCCGTAAGACGAGAGATTGGTTCGTCGCTCGATATGACCGTCTTCATAAACTGATCTGGTATCGGCCTGTAAATAAATCAGTCGTGAGGTCCAGATTCCTTTGTTGATTTCCAGATCAGCACCTTCCAGATGATTCCACTCGGCGCCAGAATTCATTTCAAAGCCCGTGTAGCCATAACTGAGTCGGTTAAATCGAGAGTCGTCTACTTTTTCAGATCCGGCAAACACGCTGGCAGTAACATCGAAACCGGAGAGATTGGTGTTATAACGCACCGTGCCCCCATTAAAGTTAGTTACTTCCCAACCATAAAGTGCCGGCGTACCGTGATCCACGGATAAGCGATACCAATATCCTGAAAATCTGAATAAAAGAAATTCGGGATGCGTTTTCGTCCCAGCTGAACAGACCAGTGATCATCCAGCTGATAGTTAAAGTAAGCCCACGCCACTTCGAGATCGGGATCGACCGCACGTATGACCGCTTGTGTGGTGAAACTGAGTTTATCTGTCATATGGGCAACCATTTGACCGCCGACTCGGCTTTCCTGTGCAAATGACCAATTGCGATTATATACACCTGAATTGGTCCAGTCTGCGATAAAACAGGGGCAGTTTTGCAAGGAGGAGCTATAGTCAAAAGAGTGGGCATTGCCATCAATAACCTGGCCGCCAATCAGTGATAAAAAACCGCTGAACTGAAATGCTGGATAACTACCGCTATCATTCGATTGGTGATTCTCATCGGCAAAGGCACAAGTCCCCAACACAAGGAATAACAGTGAGAGACGAGGGATTTCTGGCTTGAATAGCATGACGCGCTCCATTTTTTTCTTCTTATTAACTGTAGCATGTCAATAAACGAATGCTAGTTCGAGGGGCGTCCTTAAGTGGTGGTACCACCATCCACCAGATACTCTGCTCCATTGATGTGACTGCCATCCTGCTCGGATGCAATCAGTGCAACCACTCCGGCAATATCCTCCGGTTTGCCAAAGCGGTTATCAACGGCAGAAATACGTGGTAATAATTTCCAATCGATATCATTGGGCAAGCCGCTGTTTTTTTGCATGTCAGTCATAATGCTGCCAGGGCAAACGGTATTGGCGCGTACGCCACGTTTTGCGTATTCAACCGCAATGGACTTCGTGAGCGCGGACACGCCGCCTTTTGACGCGCCATAGGCAATACCATAGGGCAAACCGCGTATCGCAGATGTTGAGGAGATATTCACGATGTTGCCTTTGCTGTTCACCAGATGTGGCAACACTTCGCGGCACATATAAAAGGTGCCGCTTAAATTCACATTGATAATTTTTTGCCAGACATCGTCTGTAATTTTTGTTGCATGATCAAGTTTGATAACACCAGCGACATTAATTAACACATCAATACGATTATATTTTTTTACAAAATTTTCGATCAGTTGTTTTACTTGCGCGCTGTTACTGACATCGCACAAATGCGCTTCTGCTTGCCCGCCTTTCTGCTTGATAAGTGAAACCGTTTCGTTAAGTGCAGGTTCGATGACATCAAGACAGATAACTACGCCACCTTCGGCGGCTAAACGAATGGCGGTTGCACGACCTATACCGGAGCTGGCGCCTGTGATAACGATGATTTTATTTGCAAAGCGCTGCATACTTATTTTTTCCTGGGATTTTTTGTAAGAGAAATTATTCGCCGATAACGTGCAGATGATGATGCAAGGTCAACACGCCCAACAACAGCAACGCTGCGCCACCATTGTGTGCTACTGCGATAGGTAATGGCAATCCAAACAACACGTTGCTGATGCCCAGGCTGATTTGTAATAACAATAATCCAAACAGCACGACAGCGCTGTTGCGAACAGGTTTGTATGTATGTTTGCGTGCAGCAAAGCACAACAAGGAGACAACGACGAAAGTTAGCAGAGCGCCTAATCGATGAGCGAAATGCACCGTGACACGACCGATATTATCCAGGCGACCGCCCTCATAATCCGGGCCGATGGGCAGTAGCAGATTAAACGCTTCACGAAAATTGGTGTCGGGAATCAATTGGCCCTGACAGCCAGGGAATTCGCCGCATTGAACTGCAGCGTAGTTGGTGCTGACCCAGCCGCCCAGGGCAATTTGTAGCGCGACTACACTCAAGGCCATGATAGCGAGCAAGTGCAGGCGGCGGCGTTTGAAATCGTGTGCGCGTTTCGGAATGGGATATTTTTGATTGAGCCACATTAACCAGACCAGACTGAGTGTCGTCATTCCAAAAATAAGATGGCCCGTGACAAACACCGGATGTACTTTCAAGGTAACCGTCCATTTACCAAAAGCACCTTGCAGCATTACTAGCGGCACCATCAGGGTGGGAAGAAAAACCTGCTGCGCGGGATAAGTTTTGCGGATCACCCATGCGGATATTGCAATGCCTACCAACAGTAAACCCAGTGAACTGGCAAAATAGCGGTGGATCATTTCTTTCCATGCTTTGGCGGCTTCAAGCGGCTTGTCCGGATACGCGGCGTTGGCGGCAGTGATTTCGTGGTGCTCTGCAGGAACACTGACATGACCATAACAGCCCGGCCAATCGGGACAACCCAGGCCGGCTTCGGATAATCGAACGAATGCTCCCAGCGTTACAATAAAGAAGGTAAGGCAAACGGTGAAAAAAATAACACGGCTATAAAGGACGGAGGTAGTGTTCAATTGTCATCTCGTGGTTGTGTGTGAATGAAGGCGATGAATTCTACTGGCCCTCGTCAGGGGTGGCAACGATGCCATTCTGTGGAGCAGGCAAAAATAAAATTGATCTATATCAAACCATGGAAGACTGACCTATGCATTAGCCGAAATCAGCGCTGCCGCAAGGAATTATAACTAGACAGGGTACGGGTAATTCATTAGAGTACGCAGCGAATTTTGGGGGCGACAAATTGAAGCACCCGTCTACTATTACGTGTACTTGAACAACCGTTTTCTGTGATGTTTTTTTAACGAGGGAGCATGCTGATGCACTCAAATTTTTTCAAAGCAGTCTTCACTGGCGCACTTTTTAAGCGATCGATATTGGCTCTTACCATGCTCACGTTGAGCGGGTTGGCTATGGCGGACGATTGGAAGGCTCGCTCTCAATTCAACATGCGCGCTGGCGTCACGGATATCAGTCACGCGGTTTACGACTTGCATATGTGGATTCTGTGGGTTTGTGTTGTGATTGGTTTGCTGGTTTTTGGCGCTATGTTCTATTCGATGTTTGCGCATCGCAAGTCCAAAGGGCACAAAGCGGCGCATTTTCATGAAAGCACCAAGCTGGAAATCGCGTGGACTGTAATTCCTTTCTTCATCGTGATCTGGATGGCGGTGATGGCTACCGGTACCCTGGTGAAGATGTATGACACTTCTGCTTCTGACTTGACTATCAAAGTAACCGGCTCGCAATGGAAGTGGCATTACGACTATTTGAACTATGGTGATAAGGCTGACCTGAATGTTGGTTTTTATAGCGTACTTGCAACACCCGCTGAACAGTACGACCAACGCAAGCAGGTTTATGGTAGGCCTCTTGATGAAAATTATTTATTGGAAGTAGATAACGTTCTTGTTATTCCCAAAGATAAGAAGGTTCGCTTCCTGTTGACTTCGGATGATGTGATTCACGCCTGGTGGGTGCCTGATTTTAGTGTCAAACGTGATGCGATTCCCGGATTTATTAATGAGGTGTGGGCGAAGGTTCCGGAAACCGGTATTTATCGCGGCCAGTGTGCTGAGCTGTGCGGTAAAAACCACGGTTTTATGCCTATCGTAGTGAAAGTAGTAGAGCAAAGTGAATTTGACACTTGGTTGGCGGAACAACAAAGCAAGGCCGCTGCAGGTCCTGATTTGAAAGGCTTTGCCTCGATGGATGAAGCAATGAAGCAGGGCCAGGAAATTTTCAATGGTCGTTGCGCTGCCTGTCACGGTATGCACGGCGAAGGCGGTGTCGGTGCGAAACTGGCAGGTAGTGCGATCGCTACCGGCCCCGTAGCAGGCCACCTCAGTTTTGTGATTCATGGCAGTCCGAAAAACCCGATGATGGCGGCTTATGGCAATCAGTTGACGTCCAAAGAATTGGCAGCCGTTGTCACTTATGAACGTAATAGTTTCGGCAACAGCACAGGTGATCTTGTGCAGCCTGCCGACGTCGAAAAAGCAAAGCAGTAAGCGGAGATAGATTATGAGCCAGCACGACAATCATCACCAGGACAAACACGACGATCACGGTCACCACGGCCCGGATACCGGCATTCTGCGCTGGTTCTTTACCACCAACCATAAAGACATTGGTACGCTCTACCTCTGGATGAGCTTGATTCTGTTTTTTGTAGGCGGTTTCCTGGCGATGGTCATTCGCGCTGAGTTGATGTATCCCGGTTTACAATTCCTGGAGCCTAATTTCTTTAACCAGATGACCACCTGTCACGGCCTCATTATGGTGTTTGGTGTGATCATGCCGGCTTTCGTCGGCTTGGCGAACTGGATGGTGCCGATGATGATTGGTGCGCCCGATATGGCGCTGCCGCGCATGAATAACTGGAGCTTCTGGTTATTGCCCGTTGCTTTCAGTATCTTGGTTGGCTCTATCATTATGTCCTACCTGGGCTTGGGTGATGCGCCAAACTTCGGCTGGACTTTCTATGCGCCCTTGTCAACCAAGTACGCTCCCGCCAGCACTGACTTCTTTATTTTCTCTGTGCACTTGATGGGGATGTCTTCCATCATGGGCTCTATCAATATCATCGTTACTATTTTCAACTTGCGTGCGCCTGGCATGACCTTGATGAAAATGCCGTTGTTCGTATGGACCTGGTTGATCACTGCATTTTTGTTGATCGCCGTAATGCCCGTGCTTGCAGGTTGTGTCACCATGATGTTAGTAGATCGTCATTTTGGTACCAGCTTCTTTGATGCATCCGGTGGTGGCGACCCGGTATTGTTCCAGCACGTGTTCTGGTTCTTCGGTCACCCTGAAGTTTATATTATGATTCTACCGTCCTTCGGCATTGTTTCAGCCATCATCCCGACTTTTGCACGTAAACCGTTGTTTGGTTATGCCTCCATGGTGTACGCAACCGCATCCATCGCGTTGCTGTCATTTGTGGTGTGGGCGCATCACATGTTTGCCGTGGGTATGCCATTATCAGGCGAATTGTTCTTCATGTATATGACGATGCTCATTGCTGTTCCTACGGGCGTGAAAGTATTCAACTGGGTTGCAACCATGTGGAGAGGCTCCATGACGTTTGAAGTCCCGATGCAATTTGCAATTTGCTTTGTGGTTCTTTTCACGATTGGCGGTCTCTCCGGTTTGATGTTGGCGATGGTGCCGATTGATTTCCAATATCAGGATACTTATTTTGTCGTCGCACACTTCCACTATGTATTGGTGAGTGGTGCGGCTTTCGGCATCATGGCTGGTGTTTACTACTGGATACCTAAGTGGACTGGCGTGATGTACAACGAAAAACTTGCCAGCGCACATTTCTGGTTGTCGACTATTTTTGTGAACTTGTTGTTCTTCCCGATGCACTTCGTAGGGTTGGCTGGCATGCCACGTCGCGTTCCGGATTATTCCGTGCAATTTGCTGACTTTAACTGGTGGATCAGCATCGGCGGTTTCGGATTTGGCTTGTCACAATTATTGTTTCTGGCGGTTGTTATTCAGGCTTGCCGCAAACAAGGCAAGAAGGTCGATGCACAAGTGTGGGAAGGTGCGGAAGGTTTGGAGTGGACGCTCCCTTCACCTGCTCCCTACCATACATTCACTGTGGCCCCGATTGTTAAGTAACTAATTGCTAAGTGATCAGGAGAGAGCTGACTCGCTGATGGAACCCTCGATTGAGGAGCACAACCAAGCAGCAAAACAGCAGGCAGGCATCAAGAAAGGGGTGCGCCTATTAGTGTTGATTAGTGTGGCGATGCTTGCTTTCCCTTTTGCAACCGTTCCACTGTACAACGCATTTTGTAAGTGGACCGGCTTGAATGGCAAAGTGCCGCTGGTGGCGGCAGGTGCACCCCGAGTAGCGATTGGTGATGATGCGGCGAGGGTGGTGACGGTTGAGTTTATGGCAGATGCCGATCCAGGATTACCCTGGAGCTTGAGGCCCGAAACCAGCCAGATCAAGGTGCATTTGAAGGAAAGTAAGCGGATGATTTTTTATGCTGAAAATCATTCCGGCAAGAATGTAGTGGCGCGTGCAGTGCCGTCGATTTCACCGGGTGAAGCTGCAGCGCACTTCAAGAAGACGCAGTGTTTTTGTTTTGATGCGATCAACTTGAAGGCAAGAGAGAAAGTAGAAATGCCAGTGGTGTTTTATCTGGATGAAACATTTCCCAAGCATGTTTCTACCGTGACGCTGGCATACAAGGTTTTTAATGTGACGGATCAGGTCAACGTGATTAAAGCGAAGCCTGAGGTTACGAAAGCAGCAACAAAGAGTAAGTAATATTTTTATTAACGTGTTTGATTAGCACTGGAGATAATCCACATGGCACAACCAGCAGCACAAAAAGCAACAAGCTATCACGTACCCCACAACAGTCGCTGGCCGATTCTGGCTTCGCTGGCGCTGGGAACGTTTGTTATTGGTTTGGGAAATTTTATCCAACAGAGCACGGGTATCTGGAAAAATGCAGGCACGTTGCCGGGGTTGCCCATTTTACTTTTAGGCTTTGGTGGGTTGATCACCGTGTTGTCGTTGTGGTGGCGCGATACGATTAAAGAAAGCCTGGCACTGATGAACAGCCATTTGATGGATCGTTCTTATCGTATGGGCATGATGTGGTTCATCTTTTCTGAAGTAATGTTTTTCTCCGCATTCTTCGGCGCCTTGTTTTATGCGCGCATCTTCTCTGTGCCCTGGTTGGCGGGTGAAGGCGACAAAGGTATCGCACATATGTTGTGGCCCAACTTCCAGGCAACATGGCCCGTACTTACTACGCCTTCTGGAAAAACGACTGAACAAATGCATGCTTGGGGGTTACCCGCGGTTAACACCCTGTTGCTGTTGACTAGCTCTGTGACTTGCACCTTTGCGCATCATGCCTTGTTGGCGGGTCAGCGCCAGAAACAAATTATGTGGCTGGGTGTGACCTTGTTGCTGGGCTTCACATTTTTGGCTTTCCAGGCAACGGAGTATCATCATGCTTACACGGAAATGGGTTTGACCTTACATTCCGGTATTTATGGCTCTACATTTTTCATGTTGACCGGCTTCCACGGCTTGCATGTGACGCTTGGTGCAACGATGTTAACAGTGATGTTCTTCCGTAGTATCAAAGGCCATTTGACTCCTGATAATCATTTCGGATTTGAAGCGGCGTCCTGGTACTGGCACTTCGTAGACGTGGTATGGGTGTTTCTCTTTATCTTTGTTTACTGGGTTTAATATCGGTTTGAATAAAAAAGGCGGTCATTGACCGCCTTTTTTATTGCTGCAAAAATTATTATTGCTTGAGCCGGATACGACCACCACTGTTATCATCTTGCTGTTGAATTTCTTGTAGTGTTTTACCCTGATCTTTTTTATCGGGTGTTTTATTATCGTCAGCAACGGGCGGTGCTTGATTAAGATCATGTGGTTCAACAATACCAGTTAGTTTCAGCGCCATCAAAATCAGGAACAGCAACATAGAGAGACCAATGCGCCAGCTGAGCGCGCGTGCCGTGCCTCGGCCGCCTTCTTTTCCAGTTACCAAAAAGTACAGTCCACGAAAAAGATTGAAGACAATCAGGATCATGAATACAAAAACAAGCAGTTTGAATTGTGTATGGGACATAATGAAGCTCTCAATGAGTGTTATTCAGCAAGCGAGCTATTATACTGACACATATCCATCGATGCATGAATGAGTAATTCTGAAACATCAACATGAATATCAAGCTCAAAACCTATCAGCTTAAACCTCGTTTGATTCCAGGCTTGATGTGTTTGGCTTTTTTTGTGTTGTTTTTGGTGTTAGGTCACTGGCAGTGGCAGCGAGCGGATTACAAGGAGAGTTTGCGCCTTCGATACCAGCAAGGCGAAGTTTCAGAGCCGTTGACTATCAAACAGATCATTGCCTTGGGCAAAGATGTGAATACGTTTCCTGTGGTTATTGATGGATCCTTCGATAACAGCCATAGTGTCCTGCTGGATAATCAAGTGGAAAATATGTCCGTCGGTTTCCAGGTATTAACGCCATTGGTGACAGCGCAACACGAAACGATACTGGTGGACAGGGGTTGGCTGCCTTTAGGAAAAGATCGAGCGCACTTTACTGAAGTGCCACTGCTCGACAATACCAGGCAGTTTCATATCACAGGCAAAGTGTATTTTCCCAGTGAAAAACAATTTGTGCTTCAGAACGATAAATTCGTGGATATTCACTGGCCCTTGCTTGTACAAAAACTGGATCTGGCCGGAATTGGCAAGGCGCTTGGTGTAGAATTAGCGCCCTTTGTTATTCGATTGAATGAAGATCAGCAAGTTGAAAACGGCCAACAACTGATTCGCCATTGGCAATTTATGGTGATGGGCCCCGAGAAAAGTCGGGCGTATTCGTTCCAATGGTATGCCATGGCAGCAGTTCTGTTTTTGTTTTATGTTTATTTTAGTGTTGAGAAGGTGGTAGTGAATGAATGATCAGGCAATGACACCGGTTAACTCAACAGAAGAGATGACCCGAAAAGGTCGGCGTATGCTGTTAGCTATTGTAGCTGTGTTTGTGTTGCCATTTTTTGTGTTGCCGCTGATCATGTCGCCAGATCAGATGAAAAAAACCAATAAAGGTATTTTGATTCAACCATATGTACAGTTCACCGATTTACAGGTGCGTGATTTTAATAATAATCCAGTGAGTGCAGTGCCTGATAAAAAATGGACAATGTTGTATGTGGTGCCGGAAAATTGTGTTGCCTCGTGTGTTGCGGCACGTACTAATGCGCTTTATTCGATGCGGCAAGTAAGAGTAAGTTTGCAGCGTGATATGGATCGTGTTCAGCAATTATTGTTGTTTACAACAGATCCAGATTCCGAATTGAGCATTCTTTTGAATAAAGAATTTTCTGTCATGATAAAAATGCGCGCGAATAGTGAAAGCGTAGACAAACAAATGACACAAGCGAGTACAGCAGGTAATATCTATCTTATGAGCCCCGACGGCTATATTTTTATTTATTACCCGCCTTATGAAAATGAAAGAGAATCGATCATTCATGCGGATGACATCAAGGCAGATTTAAAAAAATCAATCAAAGGTTCCCGCCTCTGATGAACACGGCAGCAATTAACTGGCGCGATTACCTGGAGTTGACCAAACCCAAAGTGGTATTGCTGCTCATGGTGACGGCGATTGCCGGCATGTTTCTCGCTACAAACCCTGCGGGTATGGTGCCGCTGAAAGTGCTGTTGTTTGGTTCACTGGGTTTGGCCATGGCGATGGGAGCCTCCGCCGTAATCAATCATGTCGTCGATCAAAAAATTGATGTGCTCATGTCGCGAACTAATAATCGTCCCGTAGCGACGGGAAAAATAAAACCGTTGAATGCGATAGTGTTTGCATCGGTGCTTACGGTGTTTTCATTATTGATTCTGGATCAAATGATCAATCGTCTTACGGCAGTGATGACGCTGTTTGGCGTGATTGGTTACGCGGGTATTTATACTTTTTATTTAAAGCGTGCCACACCACAGAATATTGTGATTGGTGGTCTGGCGGGTGCGATTCCCCCGATGTTAGGCTGGACGGCGGTAACGGGTACGCTTGACTCAGAAGCCTTTGCATTGGTGCTAATTATTTTTATCTGGACGCCACCCCACTTCTGGGCGTTGGCTATCCATCGTCGTGAGGAATATGCAAAAGCAGAAATCCCCATGCTTCCGGTTACGCACGGCGATGAGTTCACCAAAACCAACATCCTGTACTACACCGTATTATTACTGTTGGCAGCGTGGTTGCCTTTTATTATTCGGATGTCAGGAGTTATCTATCTGGTCTGTGCTTCACTTCTGGGCATGATTTTTCTATTGTATGCGGTGCGGCTTAAGTATTTCTTTAATGAGAAGCTGCCGATGCTGACGTTTGGCTACTCGATCACTTATTTATTCTTGCTGTTTATTGCGCTGCTGGTTGACCATTATTTTCTTATACGCCTGTTTTGAATTGATCAGTGGCCAACCGCAAAATGCAGAACTGTGCGCACCAGCATCACCATGGTCAGCACCATGCTGATTACAATAATGATGTAAACAATTGCAAATTGTTTGGGGTCTCCCCGGGAGAAGTCGCGTTCACGGTTCTTGCTGCTCTGAATACCAAAGATGGCAGATATTACACTGCCAAATACCTGTAGCAGGGTTGGTTTTTTATTGGGGGACTTGTCATCGTTTGTCATGGATAGGAAAGAGCATGTGCAATCAAGGTTGCTGAAGTATAAAATAACCAGCGCTGATCCACTAATAGTTTAATTGATGTAACGAGTTTTTAAATGACGGACGACAATGTAATAGATGCCCCAGCAGGGGATGACGAACTGAAGTCTATTCCCAGTATGGTTCCTGAGCGTGAGGATATTGCGGATCGTCGCGGTCGACGTTCGTTTATGTCCCGGGATGCCAAACCTTCTACAGCCGGGAAGCCGCTGGCTAATAATCCAGATACAGCACATCAAATATTAGCGCACCGATTGCTGGCACCTGGTTTGTTGGCTATGTCGTTGACTATTGCACTGGCAGGTATCGTTTATTTGTACAAACAACTTCAGGTAACCCAACAAAATCTGGCGGCGGCTACGTCAAGAGTGGAACAGCTGGAAGCCCGGCTGGTCAGTACCGATACCACGTTGACCAAATCGGAGGTGTTGTTAGGAGCCAAATTGAAGTCGATGGACGCGTCGATCGATAATAACAAAACAGAAATTCATAAGCTGTGGAGTGCATCCGAAAAAAGTGTACATGTCCAGCAAGTACAAGGCGATGATTTGCAGCAACAAAAAACGCAGCTACAAAACGTAACCGTGCAGGCACAACAAACCGCAGATCAGGCGGCGAAGGACAGTGCGTTACTGAAAAATGTCGATAATACGGTGAAAGAAGCGGCACAACGTATGGAGCTTGTGCAGGAAAATCTGAACGATTTGAGCGCGGATACAAAACAGTTGAAAGACAAACAGTCACATCTGGAAAATGATATGGGTAAACGAGTCACTGCTCTTGAGGATACGTCCAAGTCAACTGATGTCTTTCGCCGCAATACTCTGGATGAATTACGTAAATTACGAGAAGAGCTAACCAAACAACAAACGCAACCAGCGACAGGCACAAAGCCTGCACCTTGATATCTCCGTTTCTGAAGAGGCTGTTATGACGATTATTCGCCAGGAAGATTTGATTGCCAGTGTGGCAGATGCATTGCAATTTATTTCGTATTACCACCCCGTGGATTTTATTCGGGCAGTGCATGAAGCATATTTGAAAGAAGAATCGCAGGCGGCCAAAGATGCCATGGCGCAAATCCTGATTAATTCGCGCATGTGTGCGTTGGGTCATCGTCCGATCTGTCAGGACACGGGTATCGTCACCGTTTTTGTAAGGGTGGGTATGAATGTGCAATGGGATGCGAAGATGTCAGTGACGGATATGATCAATGAAGGCGTTCGTCGTGCGTATAAACATCCAGATAACGTACTGCGCGCTTCCATATTGAGTGATCCAGCCGGTGCGCGCAAAAATACTGGCGACAATACACCTGCAGTAATTCATTATGAAATTGTTTCGGGCAATACCGTGGATGTGCAGGTGGCGGCAAAGGGTGGCGGTTCGGAAAACAAAAGCAAAATGGCCATGTTGAATCCTTCAGACAGCATCGTGGATTGGGTGGTGAAAACCGTACCGACCATGGGCGCCGGTTGGTGTCCACCGGGTATGTTGGGTATCGGTATTGGTGGTACCGCGGAAAAGGCAGCCGTTCTCGCAAAGGAATCCCTGATGGACAAAATTGATATACATGAATTGCGTGCACGTGGCCCGAAAAATCGCACTGAAGAATTGCGCCTGGAAATTATGGATGCTGTGAATAAACTCGGTATTGGTGCGCAAGGTCTCGGTGGTTTGACGACAATTCTCGATGTGAAGATCAAAGATTATCCGACGCATGCTGCTTCCCTGCCAGTGTGCATCATTCCCAATTGTGCTGCTACACGTCATGCACACTTTGTGCTCGATGGATCTGGCCCGTCATTGCAGACACCGCCAGATATTAATGATTGGCCGGAAATCACCTGGTCTGCCGGTGACAGTGCGCGTCGAGTGAACCTCGACACGGTTACGCGTGCAGATATCGCCACGTGGAAGCCGGGTGAAACTTTGTTGTTATCAGGAAAAATGTTGACAGGTCGTGATGCGGCACATAAAAAAATTAAAGAACTGTTCGACAGTGGTAAAGGGTTGCCTGCGGGCGTCGATCTCAAGGGAAAATTTATTTATTACGTAGGGCCAGTAGATCCGGTGCGCGATGAAGTGGTAGGTCCTGCAGGCCCGACTACTGCAACACGCATGGATAAATTTACTGACATGATTTTGGAAAAAACCGGTCTGATAGGAATGATAGGCAAATCCGAACGTGGCCCAACGGGAATTGAGGCCATTAAAAAACATAAAGCGGTTTATCTCATGGCGGTAGGCGGTGCCGCGTATCTGGTATCGAAAGCCATTGTTGCATCAAAAGTAGTTGCCTTTCCTGAATTGGGGATGGAAGCGATCTATGAATTCACTGTAAAGGATATGCCAGTAACAGTCGCGGTGGATGTGAATGGTGTTTCTGTTCACAACACGGGGCCGAAAGAATGGGCAAAACGAATCGAAGAACATGAGCTGAAAGTTCGTGGCTGAATTACTCCTAGCTATTCAGCAGGGAGAGAGCTATTTCTGAGTTGCCTGTAATAAGGTAATTCTGTGACAAAACAGTTATAAGGCCAGGGCAAAAGCCACGCTATAACTAGCCGTTGGGAGATTTTGAGTTATAAGTCTCATTTTTTTTGCCAGGGAGGGGGTGACATTTAGTTTATTACTCGTTAGAGTCTTTGCTGCCCATTTGATCCAGGCGCATTAAAACCATACCTATTGAATCACATACCTATCAATGAATTAGGAGTCGCTATGCACCGTCTACACCCCAAAATTTTACTTGCCTCATTTTTAGTCTTCTTTTCGTCCTCCCTCCTGGCCGCCCCGGGCGCGTTGGATACCACTTTCAACACGACTGGCTGGGCTAGTACAGGGGATCAGTTGGTTCCGGTGGATGACTTCGGCAATGGCCTTATCCGTCAAACGGATGGCAAGTTAGTTGTTGTGGGCTCCACCACGACCGGGGTTTCAAAAATTACATTGGTTCGCTACAACACCGATGGCTCCCTTGATACCTCATTCAATGGAACGGGTAAGGTAATTACCGGGATTGGTGCGGCCAATTTGAATTCGTTTGGCAGAGCTGTAGCACAACAATCTGATGGCAAGTTGGTTGTTGCAGGTGATAAAGCTAATGGCCTGAATGAGGATTACGCTGTGCTGCGTTACAATGCAGACGGTTCTCTGGATACTTCTTTTGGTACTAGCGGCGTCTTCACTTACGATGGGGGTTCCGACGATTTTTTGTACGCAATTGCTGTGCAGGCTGATGGCAAAATCGCAGTGGCTGGCAAGACTTTTGTTGGAGCAAATTTCAGTTTTGCAGTGCTTCGCCTCAACACAAATGGCACTCTGGACACCGCATTCAACACCACCGGTATAGCAACAACTGCTATTAACGCAGCCCAAGACAACGTTGCATACTCACTGATCCAGCAAGCGGATGGCAAGCTGGTGGCGGCGGGGTATTCTAACGTTGCTACGGTTTCTGATTTTGCTGTCGTACGCTATACCACCGCGGGTGCCCTAGATATTACCTTTAACACCACGGGTAAGGTAGACACGCCTGTTTTGGCGAGTTTTGACGTGGGTCGGTCTGTGATCCAGCAAGCAGATGGTAAATTGGTGGTAGCAGGCTATGCCATGAACGGCACCAACTATGATTTTGCGATCGTGCGCTATACCACTGCAGGCTCCTTGGATACTACCTTTAACACCACAGGTAAGCAGACAACTGCTATTGGCGCAGGGGATGATCTGGGTTTATCGGTAATCCAGGATTCGAGCCTTAACCTGGTAGTGGCGGGTTGTACGGGTACTACCAATACTGCGGGTGCCATCACTGTCTGTTCAACGGGGGGCGATTTTGCTCTGGCTCGCTATACGTCGGCTGGTGCACTGGATACCTCCTTTAACACAACAGGTAAGGTGACTACGCCTATCCTTGCAGGGATAGATCAGGCAACAAGTATTATCCAGGACGGAAGTGGAAATTATGTGGCGGCGGGTTATGCAATAGCAGCGGATACTAAAAATGACATTGCAGTTGCTCGTTATAACAGTACGGGCGCCCTGGACACCACTTTTAACACCACGGGCAAAGTGACGACCAATGTGGGTGGCCAGTCTGCAGATACGGGTGCAGCCTTGGTTATTCAGGCCGACGGTAAATTGCTGGTGGCAGGGAATGCCGCTTTGAATTCCGGGGCTACTGTTACAAACTTTGCAGCTGCTCGTTTTACTAGCGCGGGTGCGCTGGATACTACTTTTAATGGTACAGGTCGGGTCATAACCCCCGTGGGCTCAAGCAATCTTAAGGATCTTGCTACAGCCGCCATACAGCAGGCCGATGGTAAGTTGGTGCTGGGTGGTTATGCGCGCATGACGGTAGGTAACGATGATTTTGCCTTGGTACGTTACAATCTCGATGGCACCCTGGATACCACTTTTAACACTACTGGGAAAGTGACTACGCCTATCGGCGCTAGTGCGGATCATGGCAATGCACTTGTTCAACAAGCGGATGGCAAATTGGTTCTTGCTGGATATACCTTTGGTGCCAATTTTGATGTCGCCGTGGTGCGCTATAACCTTGATGGCTCGCTGGATACATCCTTCAACACAACCGGTAAGGTAACCACACCGGTAGGAACGGCTGACGATGTTGCATTGGCTGTTATTCAACAGGTGGATGGCAAGCTGGTTATCGCTGGTTACAGCAACAGCGGTGCTACTACGGGTCAGGACTTCATGCTTATTCGTTACAACACTGATGGTTCATTGGATACGACGTTTAATACGACAGGTAAGGTTGTTACTGCAGTAGCTACTGGCAACGTTACAGACCAGGCATGGGGTCTTGTTCAGCAATCGGATGGTAAATTAGTGGCAGCAGGTTATGCGAGTAATGGAACCAATTTTGATTTTGCCGTAGTGCGTTACAACACGGATGGCACTCTGGATACCACCTTTAATTCCACTGGCAAGGTGATTACCCCCATTGGCGCGGGTGCTGATCAGGGGGCGGCCGTTACTTTGCAATCCGATGGCAAGATCGTAGTAACGGGTTTTAGTAATAATGGTTCAAACGATGACTTCGCTTTAGTTCGGTACAACACCGACGGCACCTTGGATACCAGTTTCAATACAACAGGCAAAGTGACTACACCTATAGGAATAGGCACTGATCACATTGCTGGAATTAAGAGCCAAGCCGATGGTAAATTGGTCGTTGGAGGATATTCAACCACAATGTCCACAGGTACAGAGTTTGTGGTTGCGCGTTATGAGAGCGGTGTGAGTGGTGGTAACCCCTGTTTGGCGGGAACATGGTGGAATGGCACCGTTTGTGTGAATGCTTCTGCTGGGCACTACGTGCCATCGAATGGAGCGACTTCAGAGACTGCATGTGCAGCAGGCACTTATCAGCCGTCAACAGGTCAAACTTCATGTATATCAGCTCCGGCTGGCAGCTTCGCCTCGGGCACGGGTAATACCAGTGCCACCTTGTGTGCTGCGGGTTCATTCACCAGCACGACGGGTCAGGCTTCTTGTACGTTAGCCCCGGCAGGTAGTTTTGCTTCTGGTACGGGCAACACCACTTCAACGCTGTGTGCTGCAGGTTCTTTCACCAGCACGACAGGCCAGTCTTCTTGTACCGCCGCTCCGGCTGGCAGCTTTGCATCAGGCACCGGTAATACCAGCGCCACGTTATGTGTGACGGGTTCTTTCACAAGCACGACAGGCCAGTCTTCTTGTACGCTGGCCCCAGCAGGTAGTTTTGCAGCGGGTCCAGGTGCTACAGGTTCTTCTCTGTGCGCAGCCGGTTCTTTCACCAGCACTGCGGGCAACGGCAGCTGCACATTAGCTTCAGCAGGTAGTTTCGTAAGTGGCACCGGTGCAACATCACAAACGGCGGCTCCGGCGGGTAGCTTTGCGTCAGGTACGGGTAATACCAGTGCGACCTTGTGTGCGGCGGGTTCATTCACCAGTACGACTGGCCAAGCTTCTTGTACATCTGCTTCAGCGGGTAATTTTGTTGCGAGTTCGGGTGCCACTTCCCAAACACTATGCGCGGCCGGTAGCTTTCAGTCGTTGACCGGTCAAACTTCGTGTACATCAGCTCCGGCCGGCAGCTTTGCTTCAGGCACGGGTAATACCACCTCTACGTTGTGTGCGGCGGGTTCTTTCACCAGCACATCAGGCCAGGCCTCCTGTACTTTGGCTCCGGCAGGCAGCTTTGCGTCAGGCACGGGTAACACCACCTCCACCTTGTGTGCAGCGGGTTCCTATACCAACACGGCGGGCAACGCCAGCTGTACGTTAGCATCAGCCGGTAGTTTCGTGAGCGGTACTGGTGCAACCACACAAACCGCGTGCGCGGCTGGTACTTTCACCAGCACGACGGGCCAGTCTTCCTGTACATCAGCCCCGGCGGGCAGCTTTGCATCAGGTACGGGTAATACCAGCGCCACCTTGTGTGCGGCGGGTTCATTCACCAGCACGACAGGCCAGGCTTCCTGTACATCAGCCCCGGCGGGCAGCTTTGCATCAGGCACGGGTAATACCAGCGCGACCTTGTGCGCGGCGGGCTCTTTCACCAGTACGTCAGGCCAGGCTTCATGTACGTCAGCTCCGGCGGGCAGTTTTGCTTCCGGCACGGGTAATACCAGCGCGACCTTGTGTGCGGCGGGTTCTTTCACCAGCACGTCAGGCCAATCCTCATGTACGTCAGCGCCAGCGGGCAGTTTTGCTTCCGGCACGGGTAACACCAGCGCGACCTTGTGTGCGGCGGGTTCATTCACCAGCACCTCAGGCCAGGCTTCCTGTACGGCGGCTCCGGCGGGTAGTTACGCAACGGGTCCGGGTGCCACAAGCTCTACCCTTTGTGCATTGGGCTCCTATAGCAGCACTACTGGAAACAGCAGCTGTACGACTTCTCCTGCAAACTTTTATGTTTCGACAACGGGAGCAACTTCGCCAACAGCCTGTCCAGTCAGCACAACATCTCCTGCTGGCTCTACCAGTGCCGCAGCTTGTGTGCCTGTGGGTAACCCCTGTTTAGCGGGTACGTGGTGGAATGGTAGTGTTTGTGTGAATGCATCTGCAGGACACTATGTACCGGTTGACGGCGCGACTTCTGAAACAGCGTGTGCTGCGGGCACATACCAGCCGTCCACAGGACAAAGCTCATGTATATCAGCTCCGGCAGGTAGTTTTGCGGCGGGCACCGGTAACACCAGCGCGACCTTGTGTGCGGCGGGATCCATCACCGGCTCATCAGGTATGGCGGCTTGTACGTTAGCCCCTGCGGGTAGTTTTGCGGCAGGCACAGGCAATACCTTTTTCACACTGTGTGCGGCGGGATCCTTCACTAGCACTACCGGTCAAGCTTCTTGTACGCTGGCGCCAGCCGGTAGTTTTGCATTTAACACTGGTAATACCAGCGCTACACTGTGTGCCGCCGGTTCTTTCACCAGTTCGGCGGGTCAAAATCTTTGTACGTTGGCTCCAGCAGGCAGCCACGCCACGGGTACCGGTAATACCAGCGCAGCCTTGTGCGCGGCGGGTTCTTTCACCAGTAGCACGGGTCAAGCAAATTGCACGCTGGCCTCAGCAGGTAGTTTTGTAGCGGGCACTGGTGCGACATCACAAACAGCGGCTCCGGCTGGCAGCTTTGCAGCAGGCACTGGTAATACCAGTGCGACGTTGTGTGCAGCGGGTTCTTTCACCAGTACACCAGGTCAATCGTCTTGTACAGCGGCACCGGCAGGTAGCCATGCCACGGGTCCAGGCGCCACCAGTTCAGTCTTGTGTACGGCGGGTTCTTTCACCAGTACTTCAGGGCAGGCAAATTGTACGCCGGCATCAGCAGGTAGCTTTGTCGCAGGCTCAGGCGCCACTTCACAAACAGCATGCGCTGCGGGCACCTACCAACCGTCTACAGGACAAACTTCATGTATATCAGCTCCGGCAGGTAGTTATGTTGCGGGTTCAGGTGCTACCGGCGCTACCCTGTGTGCAGCCGGTTCATACCAGCCATTAACTGGCCAGACGTCATGTACACTGGCTTCAGCAGGTTTTTATGTTCCAACTACCGGTCAAACTTCGCAGACACCCTGTGCTTCAGGTTTCTCATCCTTGGCGGGAGCGACTGCTTGTTTCGCGCTTGTTGTTAAAAATGACTTTAACGGCGACCATTCCTCAGACATATTGCTTCAGCAAACGGCTACAGGTGTGTTGGATATGGCCTTACTCAATGGTGTAACGCCTCTCAGCGAATCTACGTTGGCTAGCTTTGTAGATCCGCAACAACTTGTTGTCTCTACAGCCGATTTTAACAATGATGGTAAATCGGACATTCTTACTCGAGGTAGTGCAACTGCTATTAACCCGGGTCGATTCCATCTTTACCTGATGTCTGGAACGACGATATCGTCTGAAGCATGGATGGATACACTATCAACTAACCTGAACGATGTGGTTATGTCAGTGAAGGACTACAACGCAGATGGCAATGCTGATGTGTTGTTACGTAATAGTGTGACCGGCGTGTGGACCATGAATTATATGCATGGTACAGCGGCTCCGACTGTTGGCACATTGAATGCGACCACCGATCTCTGTTACACATTGCAAGGTGATGGTGATTACGATGGTAACGGTTATCCCGATCTACTCCTGCGCAAAGATGCGGGCGGGGCATGTGGAACAGCTGCTTATCCCTGGTTACTAACACTGACCAATGGCAATTTCACCATTATGTCGAGTGGTGTGCCCAGTGGTGTTGCACAAAGTGCGGCTTGGGTTGCAGTGGCAACTGATAAGGATTTCGATGGTGATGGTAAGACGGATCTCCTGCTGCGTTACGGTTCTGGCACCACTCAGCAATGGGTGTTGTACAACATGAATGGCTTAAACTCCGTCACCGGCCAGGTATTAAGTGGGGTTGCTGTACAGAGTATATGGCAGTTGGCAGGCTCCGCTGACTTTGATGGTAATGGTCGACCGGATCTTCTGCTCCGTGAGGTCGCTACAGGCCAGTACTACATTTATCTAATGAATAACACTTCTCCTAGCTCCGGGTTTGCTCCGGGTGTGGCGGTGGGCTTAATATGGACCTTGCAGGGTCTGGACGATAATAATGGCGACGGTAAGGCGGATATTCTGCTGCGCCATGGATCTACAGGAGCGTGGCAGCTGAATTTGATGAATGGTGTGACAGTTCAGCAGGCAACTAGTGCCCTGTCGATTACCTACGATGTGGCTTGGACGCTACAGAATGATTAATTAGAAGTCAGATGTATAGAGCCCCGCCACGGTGACGTGAGCGGGGCTTTTTTATGATCCATGGAAACATCTGTTGACAGTCGTTTGGTAGAGGCATAGAATTCGCGCTCCTTTTTCTCTGGTCTTCTTGAAAAGTTATAAGAAGCCCCGGGAGTGGTAGAAGTGAAGGCGTTTTAACCAGCTTAGGGCGCGTTCTTTTAAAGAGTGGATTGGAGCAAGTAATGCAAAATCAACGCATTCGTATTCGCCTGAAGTCCTTCGATCATCGTTTGATCGACGTGTCGACACAGGAAATTGTAGAAACAGCCAAGCGTACTGGTGCAACCGTGCGCGGCCCCATCCCACTTCCTACCCGTAAAGAAAGATTTACTATCCTGACCTCGCCTCATGCTAATAAAGATGCGCGGGATCAGTTCGAGATACGCACGCACAAGCGTTTGCTCGACATCGTTGACCCTACCGAGAAAACGGTAGATGCATTGATGAAACTAGATTTGGCGGCCGGCGTCGAGGTTCAAATCAGCCTCAACTAGTCAACTTTCCCCGAAGGGAGGGTTGGCGGATAGCGCTCCGCTCCAGTTTGCACAGCAGACTGGAAAAAGCAGTGATCCTGATTTTTAGGTGAGTTTGTAAACAGGTGTAACCACTTTGCTCCCGCCAAAGAGCACGGTGAAAGGCCATAGAGGGTAACTGCTCTGGATTTTTCCGGAGATTACAGTGAGTCCCGTACACGAGAGGTTCATATGACAATTGGTATCGTCGGTCGCAAAAGCGGCATGACTCGTATATTTACAGAAGCAGGCGTTTCGATACCGGTAACGGTGATTGAGGCTTCGCCAAATCGCATTACCCAAATTAAAAGCACTGAAAACGATGGCTATGCCGCTATTCAGGTAACCGTGGGTGATCGCCGTTCATCACGTGTGGTGAAGCCGGCTGCCGGGCATTTTGCCAAAGCGAATACCGAAGCCGGTCGCAGTGTTTGGGAATTTCGCATGGATGGCAAGGGTGTAAAGCCAGTCGCTGATTTGAAAGTCGGTGATCAAATTACGGTAGAGCAATTTACCGCAGGTCAAATGGTTGATGTGACCGGTACTTCCAAAGGTAAAGGTTTCCAGGGTGTTATCAAGCGTTGGAACTTTGCGATGCAGGATGCGACACACGGTAATTCGCTTTCGCATCGTGCGGCGGGTTCCTGTGGTAACAACCAATCACCAGGTCGCGTATTTAAAGGCAAGAAAATGGCTGGCCATATGGGTGCTGCACGCACCACCACGCAAAGTCTTGAAGTGGTGAAGGTAGATGTGGCGCGTAATCTTTTATTAGTCAAAGGCGCTGTTCCAGGCGCGGCAGGCGGTGATGTCATCATTAACCCTGCAGAAAAAGCGTAAGGGGTGCAGCGATGGAATTAAAGATTGCGGCATTCGGCGGTAACAAAGGCGGGAAGGTAGATGTTTCTGATGTCGCCTTTGGTCGTGAGTTTAATGAAGACTTGGTGCATCAGGCGGTTGTAGCTTATCAAGCCGGTGGTCGTCAGGGTACTAAAGCACAAAAAACACGCGCTCAAGTGAGAGGCGGTGGTAAAAAACCGTGGAAACAAAAAGGTTCGGGTCGTGCACGTGCAGGCAGTATTCGTAGCCCATTATGGCGCGGCGGCGGAAAAATTTTCGCGGCAGTTCCTCGCGACCACAGCCAAAAATTGAATCGCAAAATGTATCGCGCTGCGTTGTCTAGTATTTTTTCCGAACTGGCACGTCAGGATCGCCTGGTGGTTGTTGACTCCTTTGCCATGGAATCACCTAAAACCAAAAGCCTGGTTGAAAAATTAAAATCTTTGAATCTGACGAATGTATTGATTATTGCCAACGAGGTTGATCAAAACCTGTATTTGTCTGCACGCAATCTTCCTTTTGTGGAAGTGCGTGATGTGAATGGCGTTGATCCGGTCAGCCTGATTGGTTTTGAAAAAGTGCTGGTGACAGTGCCGGCCCTGAAAAAATTTGAGGAGGCGTTAGCCGCATGAAACAGGAACGTCTTTATCAGGTGCTGGTAGCCCCGCATATTTCCGAAAAAGCAACTAATGTTGCTGATGCAACACACAGCGTTGTGTTTAAGGTCGCTGTTGATGCCAATAAACTGGAAGTAAAAAAAGCGGTGGAAAAACTTTTTAATGTGAAAGTCGATGCGGTTCGTTTACTGAATGTGAAAGGCAAGATGAAACAAAATCGTTTTGGTTCGTCGCGTCGCAATAACTGGAAAAAAGCCTATGTGCGTTTAGCCGCAGGCCACGATATTGACTTTGCGTCATTTGGTTAAGGGGAGAAAGTCATGGCAATTTTAAAACGCAAACCTACCTCTCCCGGACGCCGCTTCGTTGTTAGCATCGTTCATGAAGATTTACACAAAGGCAAACCGCACCAGGCCCTGATCGAGAAGAAACCCAGCACCGGTGGTCGTAACAATGCAGGTCGTATCACGACACGTCATCAAGGTGGCGGACATAAGCAACATTATCGTTTAGTGGATTTCAAACGCGATAAAGACGGCATTGCTGGCACTGTTGAGCGTCTGGAATATGATCCGAATCGCACTGCACATATTGCCCTGGTTTGTTACAGCGACGGTGAGCGCCGTTACATCATTGCTCCCAAAGGCTTAAAGGCGGGCGATGTTATTCATTCAGGTGATGCAGCGGCTATTAAGGTAGGTAACACCCTGCCGCTGCGCAATGTACCCGTGGGTAGCATGGTGCACTGTGTGGAAATGAAACCGGGTAAAGGCGCTCAAATGGCGCGTTCTGCAGGTGCTTCCGTTCAGTTGATCGCCCGTGACGGTCAATACGCAACACTGCGTTTACGCAGTGGTGAAATGCGCAAAGTATTGTCGGATTGTCGCGCCACTTTAGGCGAAGTATCTAACAGTGAGCACAATTTGCGTTCGATTGGTAAGGCCGGTGCGATGCGCTGGCGTGGTGTGCGTCCTACGGTTCGCGGTGTGGTAATGAACCCGGTAGATCATCCGCACGGCGGTGGCGAAGGTCGTACTTCCGGTGGTCGTCATCCGGTGTCACCTTGGGGTACGCCAACCAAAGGTTACAAAACTCGCAAGAACAAACGCACTACGCGTTTGATTGTGCGTCGTCGTGACAAGAAATAAGTGAGAGGAAAACTAACGTGCCACGTTCACTAAAAAAAGGTCCCTTCATCGATTTGCATCTGGCTAAAAAGGTGCAGACAGCAGCGAATGCAAAAGACAAGCGTCCCATTAAAACCTGGTCGCGTCGTTCCATGATCACGCCTGATATGGTGGCCTTGACCATTGCGGTGCATAACGGTCGCCAGCATGTACCGGTTTTTATCACCGACGAAATGGTGGGACATAAATTAGGTGAGTTCGCTGCAACGCGCACTTTTAAAGGTCACAGTGCAGCCGCTGCTAAAAAAGCAACTTAAGCTTAAATAAACTTGAGGTAAGTAACGATGGAAGTGTCAGCAATTTTACGAGGTGCGCGTGGCTCACCACAAAAAGTGCGGCTGGTGGCTGACCAAATCCGCGGCAAACGTGTTGAAGAAGCGCTCGACATTCTGAATTTCAGCGACAAAAAATCCGCCGGGATGATCAAGAAGGTATTAGAGTCAGCGATTGCAAATGCAGAGCACAATGAAGGCGCAGATGTTGATACGTTGAAAGTGTCCACTATTTTGGTTGATGTGGGTGCAACATTGAAGCGCATTAAACCGCGTGCAAAAGGCCGTGCAGATCGTATTTTAAAACGTACCTGTCACATCACCATAAAAGTGGCAGACAGCAAATAAGGGCACAACAGAGGCGATATGGGTCAGAAAGTAAATCCAAACGGTATTCGACTAGGCATAGTCAAAAGTCACCGCTCCATCTGGTATGCGGACAAGCGTAAATACGCGGACAACCTGTTAGCGGATATTCAGGTGCGCGAATTTCTTGAAAAGAAATTGGCCGCCGCTTCCATCAGCCGGATCGATATTGAGCGCCCGGCGCAATCGGCGCGTATTACGATTCATACCGCACGCCCTGGTATTGTGATTGGAAAAAAAGGCGAAGACGTTGATACACTTCGTGCAGAAGTGACCAAGCGCATGGGTGTTCCTGTGCAAATTAATATCGAAGAAGTGCGCAAGCCGGATCTGGATGCGCGTCTGGTGGCACAAAGTGTGGCGCAGCAATTAGAGCGTCGAGTGATGTTTCGTCGTGCAATGAAGCGCGCTGTACAAAATGCATTGCGTCAGGGCGCACTGGGTATTCGTATTCAGGTAGGCGGTCGTCTGGGCGGCGCTGAAATTGCGCGTACTGAATGGTATCGCGAAGGTCGCGTTCCTTTGCATACTTTCCGTGCGGATATTGATTATTCAACGGCAGAAGCATTGACCACTTACGGCATCATCGGTGTAAAAGTGTGGATCTTCAAAGGCGAGATCATTGATAAAGAAGAGCAGGCTGAAGTGGCGGGTGCAGGTCGTAAAAAGACTAAGCCAGCGGCAGCGCAGTAAAGAGTAATAAGCGAGCGGATTTGATAGGAACAACACAACATGCAACAACCAAAGCGCACAAAATTTCGTAAGCAGTTTAAGGGTCGTAACCGCGGCCTTGCTTTACGTGGTAGTAAAGTAAGTTTCGGTGAGTACGCGCTTAAAGCAGTTGGTCGCGGTCGGTTGACGGCGCGTGAAATCGAAGCAGCACGTCGTGCGATGAGTCGCGCGTTAAAACGTGGTGGGAAAATGTGGATTCGCGTTTTTCCCGACAAACCAATTACGCAAAAACCTTTGGAAGTACGTCAAGGGAAGGGTAAAGGCAACGTCGAATACTGGGTTGCACAAATCAAGCCCGGCAAAGTGTTATACGAAGTAGAAGGAGTTCCGGAAGAAATGGCGCGTGAAGCATTTAAATTAGCATCCGCCAAGTTATCAATTAAAACCGCGGTTGTGAAACGACAGGTGATGTGATGAAAGCAGCAGACTTGCGCAACAAAACCGTTGCCGAACTGGAAAAAGAATTGATTGCCCTGCGCGAAGAGCAATTCAAGAACCAGATGAAACGAAGCACCGGACAGTTGAATAACAGTCATGTGATTCAACAGGCGCGTCGCGATGTGGCGCGTTTGAAAACAGTCATCAATGAGAAGCGCGCTGCGTCTTCCAGCCCTTCTAAATCAAAGTAAGAGTGAGTGATAGAGTTTATGTCAGCAACGGCTACTGAAAAAACCAAAGGCGCACGCACCATGACAGGTCGTGTAGTCAGTGACAAGATGAATAAGACCATCACCATCCTGATCGAGCGCAGTGTGAAGCATCCGATGTATGGTAAATATTTAACCAAATCATCCAAGATCAAGGCACACGACGAAAATAACGAGTGCAAGATGGGTGATATGGTGACAATTCAGGAAACACGACCGCTTTCCAAAACGAAGAGTTGGAAGTTGGTGAAAATTGAAGAGCGCGCTGTGGCGGCTGAATAAGCAGTCATAGGTGAATTAAGCAGGTTCGAGTTGGAGTAAGACGATGATACAAACGCAATCCTACCTAGATGTCGCAGATAACAGCGGTGCACGCCGGGTTATGTGTATTAAGGTATTGGGCGGTTCACATCGCCGTTATGCTTCGGTGGGTGACATTATTCGTGTCACGATTAAGGAAGCGATTCCGCGTGGCAAAGTGAAAAAAGGCCAGGTCATGAAAGCGGTGGTGGTGCGCACCCGCAAAGGCGTCCGTCGTCCTGACGGTTCCTTGATCAAGTTTGATGACAATGCCGCTGTGTTGTTGAACAACCAGGATGCGCCTGTCGGCACACGTATTTTTGGGCCGGTAACACGCGAGTTGCGTGGTGAAAAATTTATGAAAATTATTTCGCTGGCACCGGAAGTAATCTGAGGTTTGATGTTATGCAAAAAATTAAAGTGAAAGACCAGGTAATCGTGATTGCTGGTAAAGACAAGGGCAAGCGCGGCGAAGTAACCAAGTTGTTGGGTGATCGTGTGGTTGTATCGGGCATTAATCTGGTAAAAAAACATACCAAGCCCAATCCACAAGCGAATGTACAGGGCGGGATTGTTGAGAAAGCCGCTCCTTTGCAAATCTCCAACGTAGCAATTTTTAATCCCACGACCAGCAAGGCAGATCGTGTTGGTATCAAAACACTGGAAGATGGCAAGTTGGTGCGTGTATTTAAATCAAATGGCGAGCTGATTGACAAAAAGTAATCGGCAGAGTTAGAAGGTAACTAAAGATGGCAACATTGAAAGAAGCGTATCGTAAAGAGATCAAGCCTAAGCTGAAACAGGAGCTGGGTTGCAAGAGCGATATGGAAGTGCCGCGCATTACCAAAATCACGGTAAATATGGGCGTAGGTGAAGCATTGTCCGACAAAAAAGTGTTAGAGAATGCTATGCGCGATCTGGAACAAATCACTGGCCAAAAACCGGTGATGACGCGTGCACGCAAATCAGTTGCAGCGTTCAAGGTTCGTGAAGACTGGCCTATCGGTTGCAAAGTGACTTTGCGCGGCAACCAGATGTACGAATTTCTGGAGCGTTTGATTTCGATTGCGATCCCTCGTATTCGCGATTTCCGTGGCATCAGCCCGAAGCAATTTGATGGTCGCGGCAATTTTTCCATGGGCGTAACAGAACAGATTATTTTTCCGGAAATTGATTACGACAAGATTGATACGATCCGTGGTATGGACATTTGCATTACGACGACGGCTCGCAATGACGATGAAGGTCGTGCTTTGTTGCGCGCCTTTAGTTTCCCCTTGAAAAGTTAATTAAAGCCCACTTTAACGAAGGTAAGAACGGCATGGCAAAAACATCAATGGTAGAACGGGAAGACAAGCGCGCTCGCACTGTGGCGAAGTACGCGGCTAGGCGTACGAAGCTGAAAGAAATTATTCGCAGCCCGAAATTCAGTGATGAAGAGAAATGGGATGCGCAAGTGGCGTTGCAAAAGTTGCCACGTAATGCCAGCCCTAGCCGTCAACGTTCGCGTTGTAGTATTACCGGTCGTTCACGTGGTGTGTATCGCAAGTTTGGTTTGTGCCGTATCAAGATTCGTGAATACGGTATGAAAGGGGATATCCCCGGCCTGGTTAAGGCCAGTTGGTAGAAAGAGATTCGGAGCTGATTTATGAGTATGCAATTTCCACTCGCTGATATGTTTTGCCGTATACGCAATGGCCAGATGGCTAAAAAACCGTCCGTTGTGATGCCGTCATCCAAATTGAAGTTGTCGGTGGCAAAAATTCTAAAAGACGAAGGTTATGTGGGTGATGTGGTTGTTAAAAAAGATGGCGCCAAAACAGCACTGACCATTCAGTTGAAGTATCACGATGGTCGTCCGGTAATTGAAGAAATTATTAGCACCAGCAGTCCTGGTTTGCGTAGCTACGCCGCCAAGGAAGAGTTTCCAAAAGTGCGTAATGGTTTGGGCGTGGCAATTGTGTCTACCAGTAAAGGCGTGATGACAGCTCGCGCGGCACAAGCAGCAGGTGTTGGCGGAGAAGTGCTCTGCACTGTTTTCTAATTTCTATATTGATAAGTTAATTGGTGAAATAACATGTCACGCGTAGCGAAAAATCCGGTCGAGATCCCGAAGGGTGTTGAAGTTAACATCTCTGGCACTCAGTTGAATGTGAAAGGTAGCAAGGGCGCATTGGTGATGGATATCAACTCCTCTGTGGCCGTAGCAAAAAATGCGGACAACAAAATTACGTTTGAGCCGCGTGATGGCAGCAAGCATGCCAACGCCATGGCGGGAACGACGCGTGCGTTAGTGAAGAATATGGTGACGGGCGTCAGCGAAGGGTTTCAAAAGAAGCTGACTCTGGTCGGTGTTGGTTATCGCGCCAATGCCCAAGGTAAAACGTTGAATTTGACCCTGGGTTATTCACATCCTGTGAACTATCAGTTACCGGATGGCGTAACTGCTGAGACACCGAGTCAAACAGAAATAGTGTTGAAGAGTGCGAGCAAGCAGTTGCTCGGACAAGTTGCTTCTGAAGTGCGTGGCTTCCGCCCGCCCGAGCCTTACAAAGGCAAGGGAGTGCGTTATACCGATGAGCAAGTGCATCGCAAAGAAGCGAAGAAAAAATAATTCGGCAAAAGTTATTAGGTGAAAAGGTAAGAATATGAATACCAAGAAAACAGCAAGAGTGCGTCGCGCACGTAAAAGCCGGGCCAGGATTCGTGAAGTCGGCGCGCATCGCTTGTGTATACATCGCACTCCGCGTCATATCTATGCGCAGATTATTGCACCGAATGGTGGCCAGGTATTAGCCAGCGCGTCTACGCTTGACAAAAATTTACGCGAAGGTACGACCGGTAATAAAGACGCAGCCGCATCGGTGGGAAGTTTGATTGCCGAGCGTGCCAAAGTGGCGGGCGTAACCCAGGTTGCTTTTGATCGCAGCGGTTTTAAATATCATGGTCGGGTGAAAGCGTTAGCCGATGCGGCTCGCGAAGCCGGATTGGTGTTCTAGTCTTTTTACTTCATTGAATTCACTATATTAGACAAGGGTCGATTTATCATGGCACAAGCCGAGAAAAAAACAGAGAAAGAAACCACTGATGGCATGAATGAAAAGCTGGTTCAGGTGAACCGCGTTTCAAAAGTGGTTAAGGGTGGACGCATTTTTTCTTTTACCGCGTTGACGGTTGTAGGTGACGGTAAAGGTAAAGTGGGTTTTGGTCGTGGCAAAGCACGTGAAGTGCCAGCGGCAATCCAGAAAGCAATGGAAGCAGCGCGTCGCAATATGATTCAAGTGGATTTGAAAGGAACCACTATTCAATACCCGATCCGTGCTCACCACGGCGCGTCAAAAATTTACATGCAGCCGGCTTCTGAAGGTACCGGTGTGATCGCCGGTGGTGCGATGCGTGCGGTGTTGGAAATTGCCGGTGTACAAAACGTATTGGCAAAATGTTACGGCTCTACAAATCCGGTGAATGTAGTGCGCGCCACTTTCAAAGGGTTGAAAAATATGCGTTCTGCTGAAGACGTGGCTGCCAAGCGCGGCAAGTCAGTGGCAGAAATTGCCGGTTGATTTTTAAGTAAACTTTTTTAATGTAAGAAAAGATAAGGTAAGAAGAGATGGGCAAGAAAGCGGGAAAGACAATCAAGGTGACGCAAGTTAAAAGTACGGTTGCACGTTTGCCTAATCACAAGGCTTGTATGCTTGGCCTGGGTTTGCGTCGTATTGGCCACAGCGTCGTGGTAGAAGATACTGCTGCGGTTCGTGGCATGGTCAACAAAGTTAATTATTTAGTGAAGGTGGAGGACGCGTGATGCATCTGAATACTCTGAGTCCAGCCCCCGGTCATATCAAGGCACGCAAACGCGTGGGTCGTGGTATTGGTAGCGGCACTGGCAAAACCGGTGGTCGTGGTCATAAAGGTCAAAGTGCTCGCAAGAGTGGTCGTGTTCGTCCGGGTTTTGAAGGTGGTCAAACGCCTTTGCAAAGGCGTTTGCCAAAGTTTGGTTTTACTTCGCGTGTAGGCCGTACCATCGCGCAAGTGCGTCTGGGTGAATTGAGCAAGGTAGAAGGAAAGATTGTAGATCTGGATACATTGAAAGCAGCCAATGTTATTAACAATAGCATGTTGCGTGCGCGTGTCTTTTTGTCAGGTGAAGTGAAAAAAGCTTACACGGTAAAAGGCTTGGCGGTAACAGCGGGTGCCAAAGCGGCGATTGAAGCGGCTGGCGGCACAGTCGAAGCGTAAGTAACGAATTAAGAGAGACGAAGAAATCGGATGGCGACAAATCCATTACTCAGTAATCAAAAAGGCTTAAGTGAGCTGTGGGCTCGCTTGGGTTTTTTGTTTATGGCGATTGTCGTCTATCGTATTGGCACACATATTCCGGTGCCGGGCATAGATCCGGATCGTGTTGCCAGCATGTTCAACAAACAACAGGGCACTATTCTGGGTATGGCCAATATGTTTACAGGCGGTGCATTGCAACGCATGTCGGTGTTGGCGCTGGGTGTTATGCCCTACATTTCTGCATCGATTATTATCCAGTTGCTGTCAGCGGTGGTTCCAACGCTGGAACAATTGAAGAAAGAAGGTGAGTCAGGTCGTCGTAAAATTAATCAATACACACGTGTATTCACACTGTTGTTGGCCAGTGTACAAGGTGCTGGCATGGTGGCTTCCCTGGCGAATCAGGGAATGTTTTATTCAACCGGTATGGGTGTGTTGGCCGTGGCGGCTTTATCGCTAGTTACTGGCACCATGTACATGATGTGGCTCGGCGAACAAATTACGGAACGCGGCATTGGCAACGGTATCTCCATGTTGATTTTTGCCGGTATCGCGGCGGGTATTCCTGCTGCCATCGCCAAATCTTTTGAGCAAGCGCGTCAGGGTGAAATTCATATCCTGGTGCTGTTAGGTATCGCAGTGATTGGCATTGCCGTTATCGCGTTGGTGGTGTTTATTGAACGCGGACAACGTCGCATCACCGTAAATTATGCGCGTCGCCAGCAAGGCAACCGCATGACGCAAGCGCAAAGCACGCATTTGCCGTTGAAAGTGAATATGTCAGGCGTGATCCCGGCCATTTTTGCCAGCAGCATTTTGTTGTTCCCTGCGTCGATTGCGCAGTGGTTTGGTACCTCTGCTAATGGCGGTAAAGGTTCTGAAATTTTGCAAAACATTGCGTTGTGGATAGGCCCCGGCCAACCATTAAATATCATTTTGTTTTTTGTATTGATCGTGTTTTTCTGCTTCTTCTACACGGCGATTATTTATAACCCCAACGAAGTAGCCGAGAATTTGAAAAAACAGGGTGCTTTTCTGCCCGGCATACGTCCTGGTGAGCAAACGGCGCGCTACATCGACAGCGTATTGACTCGCCTGACCATGATAGGCGCTATTTATATTGCAGGTGTTTGTTTGTTGCCGCAGGTTCTGGTGATTACCGCGAAGGTTCCTTTTTATCTTGGCGGCACCTCATTACTGATTGTGGTGGTTGTGGTGATGGATTTTATGTCGCAAGTGCAAGCGCATTTGATGTCGCACCAATATGAATCCTTAATGAAGAAGGCCAACCTCAAGAGCTATGGTCGCTCTCGTGGTGGTTGATTGAGCGGAGAAGCACAGTGAAAGTTAGAGCATCAGTTAAGAAAATTTGTCGCAATTGCAAGATTGTAAAACGTAAAGGTGTGGTGCGGGTGATTTGCAGTGTAGAGCCCCGTCACAAGCAGCGTCAGGGCTAAGTGATTGAGATATCATTGATTTTTCCCTGTTCAGGCGATACCATGCGCGGTTTTTTGCGATCAGGTGTCAGGTTGGTTTTAGTAAACAACAGTTGAGAGTAAGTGGAGTTTTAGATGGCGCGTATAGCGGGTGTAAACATCCCAGATAACAAGCACACCGTGATTTCCCTCACGTATGTGTACGGCATTGGCCGTCCAACGGCAAAGAAAATTTGCAAGACGCTGGGCATCGCCGAGAGCGCAAAGATATCCGCGTTGTCAGAAGCGCAACTGGAATCTATTCGTGGACAGGTGGCGAAGGTCATGGTGGAAGGCGACCTGCGCCGTGAAGTGAACATGAGCATCAAGCGTTTGATCGATCTCGGTACTTATCGTGGCGGTCGTCATCGTCGTGGGTTGCCGGTTCGTGGGCAGCGCACCAAAACCAATGCGCGTACCCGTAAAGGTCCACGCAAGGCAATCAAGAAATAAATTTCAACCACACATATTTAGGTAAGAGAAATGGCCAAGCCAGCAGCAACAGCAAGTGACAACAAACCGGTCAAAAAGAAGATCAAGAAGAACGTGGTCGACGGTATCGCGCACGTTCATGCTTCTTTTAATAACACGATTGTTACGATCACTGATCGCCAAGGCAATACCCTGAGCTGGGCAACATCGGGCGGTTCCGGCTTCCGTGGTTCACGTAAGAGCACACCGTTTGCTGCGCAAGTAGCAGCAGAAAAAGCAGGTGAAGCGGCGAAAGAATACGGTTTGAAAAATCTGGATGTAGAAATCAAAGGCCCGGGCCCGGGTCGTGAGTCCGCCGTTCGTGCTCTCAACAATGTAGGTTACAAAATTAATAGTATTTCCGATGTGACACCGATCCCGCATAACGGTTGTCGTCCACCCAAGCGTCGTCGCGTTTAGTTGCGCATAAGACAGAGAAGAGGCTAGCAAAATCATGGCAAGATATATTGGACCCAAGTGCAAACTTTCACGTCGTGAAGGAACCGACTTGATGCTGAAAAGCGGCGTCAGGGCACTGGAAACAAAATGCAAGGCAGAGACCGCGCCGGGTCAACACGGTGCCGCACGTAAAGGACGTTTGTCTGATTTCGGCGTGCAATTGCGCGAGAAACAAAAAGTGCGCCGTATCTATGGTGTGCTGGAAAAACAATTTCGTGGTTATTACGCGCAAGCAGCACATGGTAAAGGCAATACCGGTGAAAACCTGTTACAACTGCTTGAGAGCCGTCTGGACAACGTGGTTTACCGGATGGGTTTTGGTTCCACTCGTTCCGAATGCCGTCAGCTGGTTTCACACAAAGGCATCACGGTGAATGGCACAGTGGTGAACATTGCTTCCTATGTAGTGAAGGCCGGTGATGTGATTGCCGTGCGAGAAAAAGCCAAGAAGCAATTACGTATTCAGCAGGCACTTGACCTGGCAACACAGCGCGGTCGTCCGGATTGGGTGGAAGTGGATAACACCAAGATGGAAGGCAAATTTAAACAAGTACCGGAGCGCAGTGAGCTGCCTTCAGAAATTAACGAAAGCTTGATTATCGAACTTTATTCACGCTAGGAATGTAGAACAGATTTTTTAACGGTTTTTTTACAAGCCACTTTATTACAGGTATTCGTATGTCAGTCAATGAATTGCTCACACCCCGTCACATCGATGTACAGCAACTTTCTTCCACGCATGCCAAGGTAACACTGGAGCCACTGGAGCGCGGTTTTGGTCATACGCTCGGCAATACCTTGCGTCGCATTCTGTTGTCATCTATGCCCGGCGCTGCGATCACTGAAGTAGAAATTGATGGTGTACAACACGAGTACAGCGCCATCGAAGGCGTTCGTGAAGACGTAATTGAAATCCTGCTCAACCTGAAAGGCGTTGCTATTTCCATGCAAGGTAAAGAGCGCGCGGTATTGACCTTGAGCCACAAAGGCGAAGGCACACTGACCGCAGGTAATATTAATGTGGAAGGTGACATTACCATTGCTAATCCTGAGCATGTGATTGCGCACCTGAACAAGAAAGCCAATATCAGCATGCGCCTGACCGTAGAGCGTGGTCGTGGTTATCAACCCGCGGATGCACGTCGCACTGTGGATGATGAGTCACGCAGTATTGGTCGTTTGCAACTCGACGCCACTTTCAGTCCTATCATTCGTATTTCCTACAACGTGGAGAATGCGCGTGTAGAGCAACGTACGGATCTGGATAAATTAATCATTGATGTAGAAACCAATGGCACGATTGATCCGGAAGAAGCGATCCGCCGTGCTGCAACGATCATGCAAAATCAGTTGGCACCTTTCGTTGATCTGGAAAGCGAGGCTGAAGCCAAACCGGAAAAAATTGAAGAAGACGTGGATCCAGTGTTGTTGCGTCCCGTTGATGATCTGGAACTTACCGTGCGTTCAGCGAATTGCCTGAAAGCAGAAAATATTTACTACATCGGTGATTTGATTCAACGCACCGAAGTGGAATTACTCAAAACGCCAAACCTGGGTAAAAAATCATTGACTGAAATAAAAGATATCCTGGCTTCACGCGGTTTGTCTTTGGGTATGCGTTTGGAAAACTGGCCGCCCGCCAGCTTGCGTGGCGAGGACAAAGCTTCAGCGTAAGCCTTGTTAATGTATAGAGAGACAGGTGAAAGAACATGAGACACGGGTTAACAGGTAGACAGCTGAGTCGTAACAGCTCCCATCGCAGATCAATGTTTCGCAACATGACTGCTTCCTTGATTCAGCATGAGTTGATTAAAACAACGGTGCCGAAGGCCAAAGAATTGCGTCGTTTTGCCGAGCCTTTGATTACCATGGCAAAAACAGATTCACTGGCCAATCGTCGTTTGGCTTTTGATCGTTTGCGCAACCGCGATACGGTCGGCAAATTGTTTGGTGAAATCGGCCCGCGTTATAACGCGCGCCCTGGCGGTTACATTCGCATTTTGAAATGTGGCACACGCGACGGTGACAATGCATCCATGGCTTATGTGGAGCTGGTGGATCGCCCGATTGTGGAAGGCGAAGAAACGCCCGAAGGTGAAGAAGAGTAAGTTAAATATCCAGTTTATTCTAAACACCGAGCTAGTCTCGGTGTTTTGTTTTCAGGCATACCCTCACCTGTCACTTCGTGACATCCTCTCCCATTTTTTGTAAACAAGAATGGGAGAGGAATTTCCTTCTCCATGTTTGTGGAGCACCCAAAACGCTACGCGGGGTGGGCTCAAGGTGCCGAAGGCGGATGAGGTAAATAAATTAGTAGAGGTAAACAATCATGACCAAATCATTTCATCCACCGGTTCGTACCCTCATGGGTCCTGGCCCTTCCGATGTGAATCCGCGCATTCTGGAAGCGATGTCACGCCCGACACTCGGTCATCTCGATCCGGTGTTTGTGGATTTTATGGATGAAGTGAAAGAATTATTGCAGTACGCCTTTCAAACTAAAAATCGTTTAACACTACCGATATCTGCACCGGGTTCCGCCGGGATGGAAGCCTGCTTTGTAAATCTGGTGGAACCGGGTGACAAAGTCATTGTTTGCCAGAACGGTGTATTTGGCGGACGCATGAAAGAAAACGTTGAGCGCATCGGTGCAACGGCCATCATGGTGCAGGATGAATGGGGTGCAGCGGTCGATCCCAATAAAGTGGAAGCGGCGTTGAAAGCCAATCCCGATGCAAAAATTCTTGCTTTCGTGCATGCAGAAACTTCAACGGGTGCATTAAGCGATGCAAAAACCTTGTGCGCGCTAGCCAAAAAATATAATTGTTTAACGATTGTTGACGCCGTGACATCCGTCGGTGGTGTGGAATTGAATGTCGATGCCTGGGGCATTGATGCCATTTATTCCGGCACGCAAAAATGTTTGTCCTGTACTCCCGGCATGTCACCGGTCAGTTTTAGTGATCGCGCGGTGGAAGTAATTAAAAATCGCAAAAACAAAGTACAGAGCTGGTTCCTCGATATGAATCTGGTCATGGGTTATTGGGACGGCGGCGCCAAGCGCGCTTATCATCACACCGCGCCAATCAATTCACTTTATGGTTTGCACGAAGCATTAGTGATACTAAAAGAAGAAGGATTACAAAATGCCTGGGTGCGTCATGCACATCATCACAAGGCGCTGGTTGCCGGTATTGAAGCGATGGGATTGTCTTTCGTCGTGAAGAAGGGCGAACGCTTGCCACAATTAAATTCGGTGACGATTCCACAGGGGGTCGACGAAGCGTTAGTGCGTAAACAATTACTCGAACAATACAATCTGGAAATCGGTGCGGGTCTCGGTAGTCTGGCGGGAAAAGTGTGGCGCATCGGTTTGATGGGTTTTGCCTGCAATCAAAAGAATGTGTTGTTCTGCCTCGGCGCGCTCGATGCAGTACTCACTGATATGAAAGCACCGATTAAATCCGGTGTGGCAGTGATAGCGGCGATGGATGTTTATGAAAAAAAACAATAATATAGTCCCATTACAGCTAACGCTGGCGATAGCGTTGTTTGTTGTTTTAGCTATCATTTTTACTCCCACCACTGGAACTGGCGACATCAACATGTTTGTTGGCTGGGGGGTGTATGCTTACGACAATAGCGTAGCCTCCTCATACGCCGTTTTTAAAGATAACTATCCACCACTTGCTTTTACAATATTGTACGCAGCTGTAGCGTTATCCAAAGCGCTAGGCATATCGCCATTTTATGGTGTTAAAATTATGTACCTGTTTTTTTTAACATTGTCGATTGCAATCATTTACATGTGGACACAACGCAACATTATAAAAACAATCATATTTTCTATCCCGCTTACTTATAGTTGCTTATTTCTTGGTTATATGGATATTTGTTTCGCCGGATTGTTGTTGTTGTCCGTCTATTTCCTTAACAAAGAGAATTTACTTCTGGCAAATATTTTTTTTACAACAGCGGCACTTATTAAGTTTGCACCACTTATTGTTGCGCCGTTTATTCTTACCTATGCCTTATGGCACTCTATAAAAATTTCAAAAAGCCATATCAATGCTATCAAGATTTTTTTCGTTAATATTTTAGTGCCCCCTGCAATAGCACTGTTTGTACTATACCTGTTTTTTGGCGACACCTTGCTTTTGTCGTTACAAAGAAGTTTTCCTCATAAGTGCCTAACATGCAATGCACTTAACTTTAACTATTTTAGTTATGAAGTAATAAGCGCCATCAAAAATCACCAAAATGTCTTCTGGGCAATAATAAATCAGACAAAATTAACACAACCAGCAATCGCTGGTGACGAGACACAATATGCTGTTGCGCATGCACTATTTAATTTTTTTTATATATCTACTTTCATTGTGTTTCTGACAAAACAAAAATCCCCGATTAACCTTATGTTATTTTGCATTATTGGGCATATGGCTTATTTTACATTTAGTGCGGAAGTACATGAAAATCATCTGTACTTGTCAATGCTAATTGCTATGGCTATTGCCATTATTGATGAAAGATATTTAATGATGGCGCTTAGTATCGCCCTGATTAGTTCAGTAAATTTGTTTTTATTTTATGGGTTCAATGGACTCAATCCGCTGATTGAACCAGATTGGACTGCAATTCCAGAAGGCTTCCCATATAACGCAAAAATTATAATGGCAATTTTTGAAACTTTTTATTTCCTTATGCTATGGAGCGCCATAGTTTTTTTCCCGGGCAAGATACTGCCAACAGTAAGGCCAGCTTCTTCTTGATGGCTAGTGAACATTCGGTTGAGTTAGCACACGATTAATTCCGCATTTAGGAAATTTCATGTTTCAATACTTCAATTGTTTTTTCACAGAGCATGGATAGCTCTTCGTTGCTGGTTATATACGGCGGCATCATATACACCAGTTTGCCAAAAGGTCGCAGCCAGATCCCTTGTTCGACAAACATTGGTTGAATCACTTTCACATCAACTGGTTTATCCAATTCAATCACACCAATTGTGCCGAGTACACGCACATCGGAAACGCCTTTAAGTTTTCGTGCAGGCTCCAATCCTGCCTTGATATTTTTTTCTATACGCTGGATATTTTGTTGCCAATCACTTTGCAATAACAAATCAATACTAGCATTCGCTACAGCGCAGGCGAGCGGGTTGGCCATAAAGGTAGGGCCATGCATTAAGACTCCCTCTCCTTTTACAGGGAGAGGGTTGGGGTGAGGGTTTGAAATAGTTTCTGAAATTTTATTGGTACAGAGTGTTGCCGCGAGTGTGAGATAACCGCCAGTTAATGCTTTTCCTATACACATGATGTCGGGTGATATGCTGGCATGTTCACAAGCAAATAGTTTTCCGGTTCTGCCAAAGCCAGTAGCGATTTCATCGAGAATGAGTAATACATCAAATTCATCGCAGAGTTCACGTACGCGTTTTAAATATTGCGGTGAATAAAACCACATGCCGCCAGCGCCTTGCACTATCGGTTCGAGAATCACCGCAGCGATGTGTTTATGATGCTCAGAAATAATTTTGTGGAATGATGCAACATCCTCTTCGCACCAACTGTCACCGAAACGAACAGACGGGCGTTCAGCAAAGAAATGTTGTTGCAGATTATCTTTGAATAAGTGGTGCATACCAGTGACAGGATCGCACACAGACATGCTTGCGAACGTATCGCCGTGATAACCGCCCTTGATCGTGAGTAAGCGATTTTTTTCAGGATGGCCTTGAGCAATACAGTATTGCAGCGCCATTTTGATCGCCACTTCTACAGCAACAGAGCCGGAATCACTAAAAAAAACATTTTGCAGTGGCGCAGGTGTAATATCGATCAGTTTTTTTGCAAGCTGCGCGGCAGGTTCATGGGTGAAGCCGCCGAACATTACGTGCGCCATTTTTTCCAGTTGATCGGTAATGGCTTTATTTAATATTGGATGATTGTAGCCGTGAATCGCAGCCCACCACGAAGACATACCATCGATCAGTTGTGTGCCATCTTTTAAGGTAATGATGACACCATCAGCACGATCAACCGGATACACATCAACCGTGTTAGGCATGCTCGCATAAGGATGCCAAATATGTTCTTGATCAATTTTTAAGATGTCTTTTTCGTTCATATAAAGATGCTGATTATTTTTTGAGCAAAGGTTTCAGATACGGCCACACATGATCAAGTAATTGTGGTTGTGCGAGGGCATTGGGATGCAAACCGTCTTTCTGCATTAACTTATCATCGAGAGGAACTTTTCCTAACAGGTTTGGAGCCAATGGAATCTTGTGATAGTGACTGACATCGGTAAATGTTTTTTCAAACAGGCTGGTATAACGCGGCCCGTAGTTAAGCGGTAATTGAATGCCTATCAACAGAACCTGCGTATGATTTTTTTCCGCCAGGGCAATCATCGCGTTGAGATTGTGGTTCATGATTTTAATGGGAAAACCGCGCAAGCCATCGTTGGCGCCTAATTCAATCAGCAACAAATCCGGTTGGTTTTCCTTGAGCAGTGCTGGTAATCGCGATAGGCCACCTTCTGTGGTCTCGCCGCTGATGCTGGCATTGACGACCTGATAGGCATAGCCATCGGCTTTTAATTTTTGCTCCAGTAAGGCGACCCAACTCTGTTCTTTTTTGATGCCATATCCTGCGCTCAGGCTGTCACCAAGCACCAGAATCGTTGGTTCCTGACAGTGACTGGTAATGGATACTGATAATAGGGCTAATACGAGCAGCCACGGGAAAAGCCCGTGGCGTATGATGCCCTTCGGAAATTCAGATAGAGAGAACAATGACATTGCCCCGTATGTTAGAAATACCCGCACTAAAAACACAAGCGTTGACCAAGGTGGTGCCTACACCGGAAGGTGAGCTGGCTATATTGAAAGGCATTGATCTGGAAATCAAGGCCGGTGAATCAGTGGCCATTGTTGGTGTTTCCGGTTCTGGTAAATCGACGTTGCTGGGGCTGTTGGCGGGTCTGGATGACGCAACGAGCGGCCACATTTTTATTGGCGGTGTAGAGCTTGGTTCACTGAATGAAGAAGATCGAGCGCTGTTAAGAGGGCGGATGGTGGGTTTCGTGTTCCAGAGTTTTCAATTGTTGCCCGGTTTGACGGCACTGGAAAATGTGATGTTGTCCCTGGAGTTAAAAAAACAGGAGAGGCTTCAGCCGCGTGTAGATGTGCGACAACAGGCAGAATACTTTCTGGCGCAAGTCGGCTTATCACAACGTTTGCATCACTATCCAAAACAATTATCCGGTGGAGAGCAACAACGTGTCGCCATTGCGCGTGCCTTTGCGAATCAACCCGCGATTCTGTTTGCAGATGAACCGACGGGTAACCTCGATCAGAAAACCGGTGCACAAATTATCGATTTATTGTTTGAGCTCAATCAGAAAAATAACACCACACTCATACTGGTGACACACGATACAAAACTGGCGGAACGTTGCCAGAGACGACTCATTATGGAAGACGGACGTTTGTTAACATCATGACTCTTAAATTATGATAATAAGATCATTGTGGCGTGATGCGCGCAGCGGCGAACTGACGATTCTGGTTGCAGCGATTGTGGTAGCTGTAGTGATTGTGACTTCTATATCCCTGTTTGCGGAGCGTTTACAGAAAGCACTGGTAGCAGAAGCCAGTGTTTTTTTAGCAGCGGATGTGGTGTTGCAGAGTCCGGATCCCGTCGATAAAAAATTACTGTCGGAAGCCGACGCGAAAGGATTGCGTACCGCAGAGGTCGTGCAATTTCCCTCCATGGTGTATGCCGGCGATGATATGTATTTGTCGTCCGTTAAAGCCGTGAGTGAAGCGTATCCCTTGTTGGGCTATCTGGAAGTCAGTGACCAACCTTTTACGACGGGAACAAAAATAATCGGTGGACCACAAGCGGGAGAAGCCTGGATCGATAGTCGTTTATTAAATTTACTGAACTTGCATTTGGGAGATTCAGTCTGGATTGGTGAAAAATCCTTTGTGGTGAAAAAAATCCTGACGCGTGAGCCGGATGCAGGCAGCAGTTACTGGTCACTGGGGCCACGTATTATTATTTCCCTGAATGATTTGCCAGCAACCAAAGTCATACAACCCGGTAGTCGAGTGGAATATCGTTACTTGTTTGCTGGTGAAAAGCAGTCCGTTGATACTTATGCACAATGGCTAAAACCCCAATTACAAAAGCGTCATCGCTTGATGACTTTGCAGGATAGCCAGCCCGGATTGGCACAATCACTGGATAGAGCTGCGCATTTTTTATTGTTGGTGGGATCACTCGGTGTTTTGTTGGCGTGCATTGCTATTGCGATGGCGGCTCGCCGTTACAGTGTACGTCGTTTTGATAGTGTTGCCGTGATGAAAACGCTGGGAGCAACGCCTGAAATGTTAGGGCGTATGGTATGTGCGCATTTAGGATTAATTTTGTTAGTCAGTATCAGTATTGGTTGTTTATTGGGCGCCCTGATCCAGTATTTATTTTTATACGTGATGCGCGACTGGTTGCCGGTGGTCTTGCCACCTGCTTCTTTCAAGCCTTACGCGATGGGCATACTGACGGGAATTATTTGCACTCTGGTGTTTGCATTGCCGATGTTGTGGCAGTTGCGCACCGTGCCACCACTACGTGTGTTGCGCCGTGAATTGGGCAATCAATGGCAGTCGCAATGGCATTTTTATTTGTCAGGGATCAGCGCAATCTTTTTATTGATGGTTTTTTACAGTGACAACATTCGTTTAACGTCTTATCTATTCGGGGGAACTTTTCTTTGTTCCATTCTGGTGGCAACGCTGGCCTGGTTCTTGTTGAGCGGAATTCGCTGGATAGGGACGCAAGCCGGCAGTGTCTGGCGCCTGGCGATTGCCAACCTGCGACGCAATCAATGGCAAAGTATTTTGCAATTGGTGATGTTTGGTTTGACCTTGATGTTGCTGCTGGTTTCGGTGCTGATTCGTGGTTCCATTATCAGTGAATGGCAGCACCAATTGCCGGAAAAAACCCCGAATCATTTTTTAATTAATATTGCCGATTATCAGGTAGAAGGAATTAAAAAAATGTTAGCGCAACAGCAATTGCAAGCAGCGGGCTTTTATCCAATGGTTCGCGGACGAATCACCGCTATTAACGACGTGGAAGCAACCACGATTATCAGTGAAAGTGTGGATGAGGTGTATCGTGAATTGAATCTCACCTGGAGCGCTACCTTGCCCGATGATAATCAGGTTATCGCGGGCCAATGGTGGGACTCCACACCAATTGCCAACGATAGTTATCCTCGCGTTTCAATTGAAAAAAGTCTGGCAAAAAAGTTAAAGGTGGACGTGGGTGATAAATTAACATTTACCGTGGGTGATCAATCCTTCAAAACCGTTATTGCAAGCGTGCGTGAATTGTCGTGGGACAAGATGCGACCCAATTTTTATTTTATTTTTGAGCCGGGCGCGCTGGACCATTATTCTGCGACCTACATCACCAGTTTTTATTTGCCCAAAGAGCAGAAATTATTTCTCAACACGTTGTTGAAAGCCTTCCCCACTATTTCCATTTTTGAGGTGGACGAAATGATTGCGCGTATCCAGAAAATTGTTGCCCAGGTGACACAGGCCATTGAACTGGTGATGGGTTTGATATTGCTGGCGGGTGCGTTGGTACTTATTGCCTGTGTCCAGTCCAGTCTCGATCAACGCCTGCAAGAGAATGCAGTGTTGCGCACGCTGGGTGCTAGCAAACATTTAATACTGGGCAGCCTGGCTATCGAATTTATTTTGCTGGGCGTGGCGGCAGGTTTGATGGCCGCTTTCGGCGGTGAATTAACTGCCTGGGCTTTGCAGACACAGGTTTTTAAAATGGAATATCACTTTCATCTCTGGTTGTGGCTGGTTGGCCCCCTGGTGGGTGCGCTGATTATTGGGGTGTTAGGGGTGATGGCTTGTATGAAAGTGGTGCGTGTGCCACCATTGTCCGTATTACGCGAAGGTAATGCATGAGAGTAACAACGTGATGAGACGGCTTGGTATTTTGTTCCTACTGTTTACTGTCATGGGCTTTATTGCGTGCAGTTCAACACCGCCAAAGGATACGCAAAATGCGGCAGATGCTGCCGTCATGGGGCGTACATCAGTGGTCAGCATTGGCTCCCTGAACCTTGACCCGCAAAAACCCAGTACTATCAGTTGGTCGTCAGCCGTGATGGTGGTGGGCAGTGATGATGATGCAAAAACAGACTTCCTGAAAAATACTACCCAAGTGGCGATAGAGAAACAGATTGCTCACAGAGGGTATCCCGTGGTGTCGATGGCGGGTGATTACCAGATGACAGCATTGTTGGTGTTGGGTTCGAATGGACAGGAAGAACAATCTTCAACCGATTCCTTGTCACATTCCGAGTTGTTGCAAAGTGCCGGAATTGATCCGGGCCTGGCGAAGAGTGATCGAGCAGCGGGCAAGGGGTCTTTGGTGCTTGAGTTGCGGCAGGGGCACGTATTGCGTTGGCGCGGTGCAGTACAACTTTATATATTGCCGCAGTACGATCCGGCCATTGCGAGTTTGCGTATTCAATATGCAGCAGCACAATTATTATTAACCTGGCCTTAGCATGCTACCTGCCCGGGTAGGTCTAGTACATTGATTTATAAAAATATTTTTCCATCATGACCACTGGTTATTTTCAATAGGCCAGATTTTTTGACCTATACTCTCAGGAAGATGCTGGGGATCCGGCAAGAAGGGAAACTGGAAGCATGTCAAATCTGGAAACGCACTATGCAGAGACGCGAGAGCTATTGCTGGAAGCACTGCGCCTGAGTGAAGAGCGTTATGAAACGTTACTGGCGAACAGTGGTGAAGCCATTTTTCGCGTGGATTTGCCTGAACCAATTTTACCGACTGATGATTTTGCAACGCAATGCCATCGCGTTCAACAGGGCGTTTTCCTAGAATGCAACCGTCTGTTTCTGGATTTGTTTGATGGCAAACCGGAATCGGCTTTTGTGGGAAAAAAAGTCGGTGTGGTGTTTGCCTACTTTCAACCCCTCATTGATGAATTCCTGAAACGTAACTTTCAGTTGTCGCGTTATGAATACAGTTTTACTACGCCTGATGGCAAAGCGCTGACAATCGAAATTAGTTGTACGGGTGTAATGACAAACAACAGTCTGGTGCGTTTTTGGGGAGCCGTAAAAGATATTACGGAAAGCAAGCGACATCTGGAAATGCTTGCGTACCAGGCAAATTATGATCATTTGACCCGGCTGCCGAATCGCGATTATTTCAGGAAGATGGTCAGTGATTCCCTGGCGCGGCGGGCACAGCATCCACAAGCATTGTTGTTGTTTGATCTGGACAAGTTTAAGGAAATTAATGACACACTCGGTCATACCTACGGTGACAAGGTATTAAAGCATATAGCAGGTCGTATTGCCGCGTGTCTGGCGGAAGGCGACATCTTGTCGCGTCTGGGCGGCGATGAGTTTGCGGTGTTTATGTCTCGTTGCGATGAAGGGCAACAAGCCGCTGCGTTGGCCAGGGTAATTGAGAATCAAATTAAACAAGTGATTGTGATTGAAGGCTTGCAAATGGCAGTTGGATGCAGTTCCGGTATTGCGCTTGTGCCAGATCATGGACACGATGTGACATCGTTATTGCGTTGTGCAGACATCGCCATGTATGAATCGAAAACGCGCGGTGATGGCCCGGAGTTTTACAATAATGATATCGACAATCATTCCGAGCAGCGTTTATCGTTGGTGGCAGATCTGGGTCTGGCGGTACGTCACGATCAGTTAATCCTGCATTATCAACCCAAGATCGATTTGTTGCACAATACGGTTTCCGGTTTTGAAGCATTAGTGCGATGGCAGCATCCGGAACTGGGTTTGATTTATCCCGATAAATTTATTCACGCGGCAGAAATGAGCAACCTGATTAAACCCCTCACGCGTCGCGTGGTTGAAAAAGCCATTGCAGAACTAAGCGAGTGGCGGGAAAAGGGTCTGGTTTGTGATATGGCAGTTAACCTTTCTGCGAAGAATTTGATGGATCCCGGCCTGGTTCCTTTTATACAAGCTATGTTGGAGAAATATCAGTTGCCGTCATCCTGCTTACAGCTTGAAATAACGGAAAGTAGTTTGATGATGGATCCGGAGCGCGCCTTGCAGATATTGACGGAATTGACCGATATGGGATTGGAGATTGTCGTTGATGATTTTGGTACCGGTTATTCTTCCCTGGCTTATTTAAAACGCATGCCGGTGGTGGCGTTAAAAATTGATCGCTCGTTTATATTCAATATGATGAGTGACGAGCAAGATGAAATTATTGTCGCCTCCACTATCAATCTTGCACACAACCTGGGTTTGAATGTGGTTGCAGAAGGAGTGGAGAATCTGGAAACAATGAATCGTTTAAAAGAGTTGGGTTGTGATCTGGTACAAGGTTATTACGTTAGTCGACCGATGTCGGTGGAGAATGTCTGGAAGTGGCTGGAACAGGGATCTTATGCAACCAGGGATCAGTTGGTGCAGCGATCCCTGCCACCCTTGCCTCCGTCATTTCAAAATCGGTTTTATTGAATCTTAATCAATTACTTACATTGTTGTTAATGAGAGCCCGTAAAGTGATATGCGGGGAACGGGTATAGATATGAATCAAATGCGAACAGAGCGCTCCATAAATAGTTATCTGCAACATCAGTCGCGTAAATCAGTTGCCTTGTTTGAAGGCAATGATCAAATGAGCAACGTCAGCAATCAACAAGAGTGGCTGCGTATGGAAGAATGCCTGCAGCGTACCCGCGAGCGTATTGAAAAGGTCGTGCTGGCTATGAAAATGGCGTCGGCCAATAATGTTGCCCAATTTGATGATGAAAGCACTCCTTCAGATACCAGAATCACTAGCCTGGCTTCTCACCGATAGTCCTCGAAAACACACTCCCCAAATCCCTTTTAATCCGTTGCGTGCTAACATGCTCGCGTCTGTATTATCTTAAATAGGTATGTGAGTCAGAGCTTATGATTACAGTTGATCGCAAGTTAATTGAGAATCTGTCGGTATTGGTGGCCTTGGGGGTCGTCGTCGGAGGCTGCTTTTTGATTCTGTTGCCATTTATGTCGGCGTTGTTGTGGGCGGGCATTTTTGTATTCTCCACGCGCCATTGGTATGGATTAGTACATCAGTGGCTGGGTGGGCGCCATTGGCTGGCTGCCAGTTTATTTATGCTAGTGATTATTTCTCTGCTGTTATTGCCACTGCTCTATGCCATTTTAAGTTTTGGCCATATTGTCGGCGATTTTGCTATCACCCTGAGTGATCAATTGCAGCAAGGCAGCGTTCCTTCCCTGCCGGACTGGATAACACAAACACCATGGATTGGTTCCAAACTGGCACATTGGTGGGAACGAGTAACAGTTGCCAGTGACCCCGCGATGAAGACGCAGTTAAATACCATCGTTATCTGGATTTTAAAAGCCTTGTTGAAGGTTGGTGTCGCGGTGGCACAGGGCTTTGTGATGCTGATCATGAGCTGTTTTATTGCCTGGTTCTTTTATGCCAGCTTGCCAACGGTCACACGCTGGTTACAAGCCGCTGCGGAACGTGTTTCCGGCAGTCGTGCAGAACAGATGCTGGATATTGCCGGTAAAACGATACAAGGCGTGGTTTTTGGCGTTCTGGGTACGGCCATCATTCAAGGCTTCCTGACGGGCTTTGGTCTCTGGATCAGTGATGTACCTTATGCGGCGGCCTTCACCTTCGTGGCAATGGTGCTGGCATTATTTCCCTTCGGTACTTTTTTGATTTGGGGCCCCGCTGCATTGTGGCTCTACCATAATGGTGATGTTGGCTGGATGTGGTTTATGTTGGCGTGGGGTGTTGGCGTCGTCGGTATGGCCGATAATTTCATCAAACCTTTGGTGATAGGACGCAACAGTAATTTGCCTTTTGTGTTGATTTTTCTTGGCATCCTCGGAGGCGTTATGCAGTTCGGTGCCCTGGGTATTTTCCTGGGCCCCACGTTATTGGCAATGGGCTTTGCACTCAGTAAAGAGTGGTTGATGGGAATTGATCAGAATAAATAATTAGTCTTTGCGGCCGCGATTGCTGCGTACGTGCGCCAACGCTTTGGTAACAGCCTCGTTAATTTTTTTATCAATCTCTGCGTATTCCTGCGGCGATAAAAAGAAGCTCATATCTACGTCATGGCGAACATAGCGTGGTGGTAAATGATTGAGTGCTACACAAGCGACATCGGCGCGAAAATTATTATCCAGTGCGGATTGGTCATCCAGCCGGACAATTTCTTCCAGCACCAGGCGCTCATAAAAATTATGAAAATGATCAAAATCCATCTCAGCGGGATAAGTAGTAGCCTGGCGTCCGTATGACAGCATAAGACCCTCGCAATGCAAAACAAGCTGTTCTTCTGTTCAGTCTAGACGTCTTTTTCAGACCGTCTATGTTATTTCATAGACGATTTTTGATTAAATCCCGAATGATAAAACGGGCGGGATTCAGGTTTTTTATAACGGTTCGGGGCAACAACAGCGGTTGTCGGGTGATCAGGTGACTCAGGATCTCCGCACAAAGTGGGGCGTAGGTCATACCGCGTGAACCCAGGCCTGCGAACAGATAGAGATCAGGATAATAGCTTCCGGCTTTTACAAGATTGGCATTGGCATTTTTGCGGAGCAATGCGTAGTCGTTCAAAAAATCATTTTCTACGGGCACGGGGCCGCACAGAGGAAAGTAGTCTGGTGTCGCGGTTCGTGTATGGGCGCGACCTCCGGTAATTCCCTGTTGAGTATTCCATTGCGCGCGCAACAGGCGGGAACTTTTTTCCAACTGTTGCAAATTCGTTTCATGATCGGGTTCAGTCACGTCAAAAGGGGTGACATCAAAATGTGTCACCGCTGGTGTGTAGGTGGCTCCAAACGATTGAAAATTATTATGCACAGGTGCGATATATCCATCACCACAGATGACGGTTTTTATTTTGATGCTGGCGGTCGTTGGTGTTGCATGGGTGACCTGTCCGCGAATGTGTTTTAACGACAGAAATTGTGTTTGTTCAAAATGTTGGCAAAACTGCGCATTGGCGATCACCACTTGCGGGCTTGTGTGGACAATGTGTGAGTCATTCATTAATTGCCATTCACCGGGTTCATTCTCTCGTGATAGATAGTGCAGTGATGTAATGCGTTGGTTAAAACGCGTCGTAATATTTTCGTGCTTCAGTAGATGTTCACATATATTGGCGGGATGTATCCAGCCAGCGTGTGGGAAAAATAACCCCCCGTGTTCTACGGGAACTCCTGCGAGGTCGCTGGCTTGTTCGCGTGTTACCGTTTGTGCGATATCCGGATAATGTGCAAAAAAATCGCGCAATGCATTTTGCACGTCCTGTTCGTCAGCAGACCAGGCTAACTGCAGTACGCCACAAAGATGAATCGCCAGCGATGGGTCGTGCGTCAACAGTTGTTTATAAAAACGCAGCGCATATAAAAAGGTAGCGAGATTAAACTGCGCAAAATCATCGTTGCGAGAGGAAAATTTGCTGTAAAGCACCGCTTGTAAATTTCCGGATGCTTCACACGCTGGTTTTGACTGCGCATCAATCACTGTTACCTGTAAGCCTTTGCGTGCCAATGCATGGGCAATCGTGCAGCCTGCAATACCGGCACCGATGATAGCCACTTCCTTCTTAACGCGCTGGGGTGGAATAGACTTTGTATTGAAGAGATACTGGTTTAAATACCACGGTGCGACATAAGGAGAGGAAATGAAAGCGGGTTTATCTTTCAAGGAGATTTTTTTATGTACTTCCCCGGGTGTTGTGTAAATGGCAGTAACCATTTCGCGTTTGTTGGCAAAGCCTTTTTGTTTTTGCACCTGAAATCCCGAAGATTCCAAGGCACGACGCATATCGCCTGCGGCACTGAAAGTAGCAAGCGTTGTTTCATCTTTTGATAACAAAGCGATGGTTTGTATCAGTGAGTCTGACCACAGTGCCGGATTTTTCGCTGGTGCAAAACCGTCGAGGAACCACGCATCGAATTTACATCCATAGTGACGATTAAAATCCGGATGATCGGTCTCCTGTATTTCATTAAACATTTCTGTTGCATCGCCGAGTAATAGCACCAGCGTGACGCGATCAAAGCGGAGCGTATGAAAGCCGGGCGTCAGCGATGGATATTGCGTGATGAGTTGATCATAAAACGACTTGAGTTCAGGCCAGCGTTCAGCCGCTTTAACAAGATCTTCTTTTTGCAGCGGATGTAATTCATCTGAAACAAAAACAAGATGCGCGTGCGCTGGCGCAATGTCTCCCCACAGTTTCCAGGCAGCAACAAAATTTAAGCCCGTACCAAAACCGATTTCACCGATAATAAAAGTGTCTTCTGCCAATATTTTCCAGCGTTCATTTAAACTATTGCCGTTAATAAATACATGACGCGTTTCGGCCAGGCCATCGCTGCTTGAGAAATAACAATCCTTGAAGTCTTCTGCAAAGGGCTCTTGATGCTCGGTCCACGAGAGCCTGGCAGGCGTAATAATTTTCATGAAAGAAGCTTAAATAATAATTTCGTCTTCGGGTGCAAAGTGCAGGCTACAACTTTGATTCAGTTTTAATACTTGCATTAATCTGCCATTGGCTAACAAGCCTGCGATGATGCTGGTCAATTCAAATATCTCCGTGTTGGTGAAGTGCCGGTTTAACTCGATGAAAAAATCATCGGTGATGCTGAGATGCTTGGTCAAGAAAAGTTCGGCGTATTCAATGGCCAGTCGTTCGCGCGTCGAGAGCAGTGGGCTGTTTTGCCAATGAATCACTTCCTTGTAGAAAGCTTCGGTCACACCCTGTTCCAGCAATTCAGGTATCCGGAAATTCAGACAGATCTCGCACTGGTTGATCTGTGCGATGCGCATGCGCACCCCTTCCCGCTCGCGCATGCTGAGGTGTATCGGTCCATAAATCGCGGCTGAGTAACCCGCAATGGCCTTGGCAAAGGCAGGGCTGAGCCTGAAGGCCTGCGCTACCTCGTCGGGAGGCGCATTGCCGGGGTTTAGTGGTAGGGGGATTCTGGCCATGCGCCATTCTATGTGATGAACATTGATCTTTTTATTGATAAATGTCATTGACATTTAGATGCTATCAGTTATTATTTGCGAATCATTCTCATTTGATGACTTTGGTAGAGATTTTATATGGCAGTTATGACAGTGCGGTGCAAGCGGGCAGCCATCATGGCCATGTTAGTGGCGGTGGTGACGGCTGCAGTCGCTGTAGCGGCGGCAGATAGGCCCGAGTTCAAGCTGGTGATCAGGAACCATCAGTTCCAGCCCGCCGAACTGACGATCCCGGCAAACCAGAAGGTAGTGATCATCGTGGATAACCAGGACGCCACGCCGGAAGAATTTGAAAGCCATGAATTGAATCGGGAGAAGGTGATTCCGGCCTCGAGCAAGGGCAAGATTTTTATTGGGCCACTCGAAGCAGGCGTCTATCCGTTTTTTGGTGATTTTCACCAGGACAGCGCGCAGGGAAAAATCATAGCCAAATAATCAAATGTTCAGTCATTAACGGGAAAATTCATGTTAGCAACAGCAGTTATTGTATTCAGGGAGATGCTGGAAGCAGCGCTCATTATTGGTATTGTCGCGGCGGCAACACGCGGCGTGCTGCATCGCAATGCATGGATTATCAGCGGCATTATTGCCGGTCTGCTGGGTGCGATCATTGTTGCGGTATTGGCAGACGTAATTATGAATCTGGCAAATGGAGTAGGACAGGAAATTTTCAATGCGATGGTATTGCTGGCCGCGGTAATGATGTTGGCCTGGCACAATATCTGGATGGCACGTCACAGCCGTGAATTGGTTACGCAGATGAAACAGGTGGGTGCAGCAGTTAAAGAAGGCGGCAAACCCATGTATGCCCTGGGTATTGTTGTTGCCGTGGCCGTGTTGCGTGAGGGATCGGAAGTAGTGTTATTTTTATATGGACAGGCAGCGGGTGGATTGAATACATCGATGATCGTGAGCGGTGGTGTTGCAGGATTGATTGTTGGTGCTGCGGTTGGCTTCGCTTTGTATTTTGGTTTGCTACGCATTCCAACACAATATTTGTTTGTGGTAACCGGCTGGTTGATTTTATTATTGGCAGCGGGTATGGCATCACAAGCAGCAAAATTTCTTTCGCAGGCGGATATCATTCCAACCTGGGGAAGAATGTGGGACTCATCAGCATGGTTATCTGATGATTCTGTGACAGGACGTTTATTGCACACGCTCATTGGTTATGACGCAAATCCGCTGGGCATACAATTGGTAGTTTATTTATTAACTCTGCTCGTAATAGGAGGAGCAATGAAACTCGTAAATCAGAAAACTTTTGATCCAAAAGAAACAAAACCAGGTGCGATGACGATGAATGCGCTTATCGGCGTATTGTTAGTATGCCTGTTTACTATAGGTTCGAGTAAAACATGGGCAGATCCTGCATCCTATGTTTATAGCCCCAATGTAGTCAAAGGTGAAACCGAACTTGAGTTCCATGCGGGATATTATGGCGATGACGATAACAGTGTGGACGGTACACGCGCACATGAATTCAGTGTGGGCCACGGCATGTCGGATAACTGGTTTAGTGAAGTGGAGTTGGGTTGGGAGAAGTTGCCGCATACCGGTGTCGAGTACAGTGGTCTTGAGTGGGTCAATATTTTTCAGTTGACTGAACCCGGCGAACACATTGTTGATTTTGGAATATTTACCAACATGGGTTTCCCTGATGCCCACAATGATCCGAATACCGTTGAAATTGGTCCGATGTTTGAAAAAGAATTGGGTTCGACGGTTAACAATCTTAACCTGACCTGGGTGCGTGATTACGGCAGTCACGCAGACCACATCACCACATTTGAATATACTTGGCAAACACGCGTGAAAGGAGATCCGTTACTGGAATATGGATTCCAGGCCATGGGTGATCTGGGCGAGTGGAGTGATATGAAAACGTTTAATAATCAGGAACACAAGATTGGTCCTGCATTGTTTGGTGAATTCAAGGTGGGGAATGGCAGTGACAAATTGAAATACGATGGCGCATTGTTGTTTGGTGTGACCGATGATAGCCCCGACTATACCTTACGAATTACGGTTGAATACGAAATTTATTAATGACCCCTCCGTCACTTTGTGACGCCTTAGCATGCCCCGTGTAACGCTGTGGGCACCCCTGCTTCGTAGGGGAGGCTATAAAAGCCCCGCTAGTCGGGGCTTTTTTTTGAATATAAGACTATAATTTATCAGACTAATTCAGGAGTGAATGTATGTCTTACACAGCCCCGCTTGCACACATGCGTTATCTGTTAAACGATGTTTTTCACGCGCAGCAACAATGGGCACAAATGCCGGCTTTTTCTGCTATCGATAGTTCAACAGTCGATGCCATTCTCGAAGAAGGTGCGAAGTTGTGTTCGAATGTGATCCAGCCGCTCAATCGCAGTGGTGATGAAGAAGGCGTACGTCTTGAAAAAGGCCAGGTGATTACACCCAAAGGTTTCAAGCAAGCCTATCAACAATTGGCAGATGGTGGCTGGGTGGGTTTAAGTGGTGACACGGAGTACGGCGGCCAGGGTTTACCCAAAATGCTCACGGTATTATTTGATGAAATGCTCTACAGCGCAGGTAATTCTTTTACCTTGTACGTGGCGTTAACGGCCGGTGCGGCACTGGCTTTGCGCGCACATGGCAGCGATGCATTGAAGAAAAAATATTTGCCCAACATGTACAGCGGTAAATGGGCGGGAGCGATGTGTTTGACGGAGTCGCATTGTGGTTCTGATCTGGGTATTCTTAAAACAAAAGCTGTTCCAGCAGAAAATAATAGTTACAAAATAACAGGCACCAAGATTTTTATCACCGGTGGTGACCAGGATCTCACTGAAAACATTATTCACTTTGTGTTGGCGCGTTTGCCCGATGCGCCAGCAGGTCCGAAAGGTATTTCCCTGTTTCTGGTGCCGAAAGTGTTGGTGAATGATGACGGTTCACTCGGCGCACGCAATGCAGTGAATGCCGCTTCGCTTGAACATAAAATGGGTATTAAAGCATCTGCTACTTGTGTGATGAATTTTGACGGCGCTACAGGCTGGTTAGTGGGTCAACCGCATCAGGGATTGGCCGCGATGTTCACCATGATGAATTACGAACGCCTGTCGATTGGCATCCAGGGCATTGGTTGCGGCGAAATGTCTTATCAAAACGCGGTACGTTACGCGAAGGATCGTTTGCAAGGTCGCGCGGCGCATGGAGCGGTGAACACGACAGGTATTGCGGACCCGATTATTCATCACGCCGATGTGCGCCGCATGTTGATGACCCAACGCGCTTACAACGAAGCAGGGCGTGCGTTTGCGGTATATCTGGGTTTGCAATTGGATGTGGCGAAACATCATCCGGATAAAACATTAAGTGCCAAGGCCGAACAACGCGTTGCCTTGCTCACACCCGTTGCCAAAGCGTTTTTTACTGACAAGGGTTTTGAAACCTGTGTGCTGGGCCAACAGGTGTTCGGTGGGCATGGCTATATTCGCGAACACGGGCAGGAACAACTCGTGCGCGATGCGCGCATTGCACAAATCTATGAAGGCACCAACGGTATTCAGGCGATTGATTTGCTGAAACGAAAAGTGTTATCGAATCATGGGCTGTGGATGCGCGAATTTATTTCCGAAATGGAGCAGGATGTGATGACGCATCATCCGGTGTTTGCGGCGGAAGAGGATGCGGTGCTGGAAGCGTGTTCCATGTTAAGTTCGCTGACGTTCTGGTTAGTGAAACAGGACCGACGCGATGCGGATTTGTGCAGCGCTGCTGCTTGTGATTACCTGCATGTCGTTGGTTACACCGTTTATGCGTGGTTATGGTTAAAAATGATTGCCACGGATCCGAAAAATACTGACGAACATGTTATCGGACGTTTTTACTTTGCGCGTTTGTTGCCACAGATTAAAGCATTGGATAAAGCGGTGCGCAGCGGCGCCGATCTGGTGATGGATCTGCCCGTGGAAAAGTTTTGACATCATTTAATCTGGAATAAATAGTTTCGTTATTAACTCTCAATATTAACTTTCTATGTTAAGGTCTGGCATGCTACCAAACAATTGGTTCAAGCCAATACCCCACGCGCTGCGCAGCTGCTGTAAATAGGTATGATGTTCATCGAAGCGATATGGTTCACGTGCGGAATATTCATCATTGCGATGCAGCAACACATCAATCGGTGGGCCGACGGACAGATTCGAACGTATCGTTGAATCAAAAGAAATCAGCGCGCACTTCACGGCTTGCGCCAGCGGTGTGTCATAAGTAATCACACGATCAATAATCGGCTTGCCGTATTTGCTTTCGCCAATCTGGAAGTAGGGCGTATCGCGTGTTGCTTCAATAAAATTCCCTTGCGCATAAATGTTAAACAGTCTCGGCGCTTCGCCACGGATTTGCCCGCCAAGGATAAAGCTGCAACTGTAATCGATAGCGGAGCCAGCCTGCTGTCCGGAATCGCGTGCAATGATTTCGCGCACGGTTTTTCCGATCAATGTTGCGACATCGTAAAGCGTATGCAGACTCAGGATATTTTCGTCGTCGTGCACCACTTGCTTCTGTAACACGCTGATCACGGATTGTGTGGTGGCTAGATTCCCTGCACTCACCAGTACAATGCGTCGATCGCTGTTGTCCTGGAACAAATGCATTTTGCGAAAAGTGGCGATATGGTCAACGCCTGCATTGGTGCGTGAATCCGACGCGAGTAACACGCCTTCTTTTAACAACATGGCGACACAATAAGTCATGATGCATTTCCCCGGTTCGTGATTATTTCATTGCTGATTATTATTGCTGTTGTTGATCCATCATTTGCACGCGTGCGTTCGCCTCCATGGTTTCGCCACCGCCGCCCGTGCGTGTGCCGCGTATCGGGCAGGCTTCAAGGTAATCCAGACCCACCGCCAGTTTTAAATGGTGATGGCCGGCTTCCACGCCATTGGAAACATCGAGTCCCCACCAGTAGTCTTTAATCCACACTTCCACCCAGGCATGGCTGACGACGTGTTCGGTATCGGCGGTGTAGAGATAACCACTGACATAACGTGCGGGCAAGCCGATGCTGTGTGCAAGTGCGAGGTATACGTGTGCATAATCCTGGCACACGCCCTGGCGCTTGAGAAACGATTCACTCGCCGTGGTGCACACATCGGTTTCGCCCGACTGGAATGTCATGCGCTTTTGCAGGCGCTCCATCAGGTTGCGCGCGGCAATTTCCGGCGATTCTTTCACGTACTTGACTTCCGGCATGGCGAATTCAATCAACGCGGAATCCGGTTTGGTGAGGAGTGTCGGGCGCAAAAAAACCAGCGGCGATAAATTGTCGCCTTGCTCACGTGCGCTGTCGTTGAGATCCACATACCCCTCGGCCTTGATAATAATTTCCTGATGAGGATAGTCCACGGTAATCACATGCAATACATTGCCATAGGCATCGATACTGCGCGAGGCAATGGTCGGCAGACGCAAATCCCAGGACAGGATTTTTTGTCGCGCCGAATCGTTCGGCGTTAAACGCAAATACTGTGTGCTGTGCGCCACGTCTTTTTCATAACGATAGGATGTGGTGTGCTGGATATGTAATTTCATCTTTCCCCCTCTGTATAAATAGTTTCAATAAATAACTAAACCGCCGCCAGGTAACTTTGCTGGATTTCATCGCCTACGTTGTTGATCGTTTGCAAAAAGCGCTCGAGGAAAACTGCCAGACCTTCTTTTTGCAATTCGGTGATGGAACCAAACTCCAGTTGTGCCAGGAGTGTTTTGGCGGCTCCTTTGGCACGTCGCCCTTGTGTGCCACGAATGTTGAGTAAGATCGTGTTGATTTCTTCCAGACAGGCACGCAGGGAGCGCGGCGCATCGGAGCGCAAAATCAATAACTCCGCCACCGTGCTGGCATCGAGTTTGTCGCGGTAAGCGTCCTGGTGTGCTTCGAGCGCACCGAGTGCTTGCAACAACGCCGTCCAGTGATAGTAATCACGCAAGGTGTTCGCTTCATCATTTGCATCGAGTTGTTTGACGCACAACATGCGTGCGCTGTTATCCGCTCTTTCTAAAAAAGTACCGAGTCGCAGGAAATGAAACGCATCGCCGCGTGCCAGTGTTCCGTAGGCCGTGCCGCGCCACAAGTGTGAACGTTCCTTGACCCAATCGCAGAAGGGTTTTAAATCCGGTGGCGAAGAACGCATGCGATTCAAATCAATCCAGGTGGTGTTCACTGTTTCCCACATTTCAGCGGTGATGCGACCGCGCACAGCATGCGCATTTTCGCGTGCGCGCCGAAAACAGTAATAAATACTGGCGTGATGCGTGGGGTGCCAGGCTAAAAACTTGTAGAGCTCGGCAAAATTTAATTTCGAATGATCGTTCCAGAATTCCGCTACAGTTCCGGTGACGCGCAAGGGCGCGGCGAGTTCCTGCATGGCAGAACCACCGGCAGGCATCATGGCAATCGAATGACTCGCTTCCAGCATGCGTGCCGTGTTTTCCGCGCGTTCGAGATAGCGCGATAACCAATATAAATCGGATGCGGTGCGACTTAACATGTGGCACCTGTGTTTGCCAATACCCAGGTGTCCTTGGTGCCGCCGCCTTGCGAGGAATTGACAACGAGTGAACCTTTTTTCAAGGCAACGCGTGTTAAACCGCCGGGTACGATGCGTGTTTCTTTTCCCGATAAAACAAAAGGACGCAAATCAATATGACGTGGCGCAATGCCCTCGTCCACCAGTGTCGGGCAAGTGGAAAGTGATAGCGTCGGTTGCGCAATATAGTTATTTGGATTTTTATAAATCACCTGGCGAAATTTTTCGACTTCGTCACGTGTGGCAGCAGGGCCCACCAGCATGCCGTAGCCACCGGCACCGTGAACTTCTTTCACTACCAGTTCATGCAAGTGTTCATTGACGTAGGCAAAGTCTTCCTCCTTGCGCAAACACCAGGTCGGTACGTTGTGCAGTATCGGTTCCTGCTTCAGGTAAAAACGAATCATGTCCGGCACGTGCGGGTACATCGATTTATCATCGGCGACACCGGTGCCAATGGCGTTGGCGAGAATCACATTGCCTTCGCGATACACGGATAACAAACCGGGAATGCCCAGCATGGAATCCGAGCGAAAGGCGAGTGGATCGAGAAACGCATCGTCGAGGCGGCGATAAATCACATCGACGAGTCGCGGGCCGGTGGTGGTGCGCATATACAAACGATTTTGTTTGATAAATAAATCCTGGCCTTCGACCAGCTCCACACCCATCTCACGCGCGAGGAATGCGTGTTCAAAATACGCGCTGTTGTAACGGCCGGGTGTGAGCACGACGACGGTCGGGTTATCAACCGGTGTGGATTCGCGCAAGGTTTTCAGCAACAGGTTCGGATAGTGATCGACGGGTGCGATGTGATGCTCGGCAAACAATTCCGGAAACAGGCGCATCATCATCTTGCGATTTTCCAGCATGTAGGAAACACCGGAGGGCACGCGCAAATTATCCTCGAGTACGTAATAGTGGCCGTCGCTGTGTCGCACCAAGTCTATGCCGGCGATATGCGCGTAAATATCCTGATACAGTTTTATGCCCTGCATCGCCACCTGATACTGCGTGTTGCACAGTACGTTGTCAGCCGGAACAATGCCTGCTTTGATAATCGCTTGCTCGCTATAAATATCCTTGAGAAAAGCATTCAGTGCCGCTACGCGTTGTTGCAAACCGCGTTCGAGCATTTGCCATTCGTCCGCGGGAATAATGCGTGGCACAAAATCAAAAGGGATCAGGCGTTCGGCGCCTTCTTCTCCGTCACCGTACACCGCAAAGGTAATGCCGACGCGCTGGAACAACAGTTCCGCTTCCTGGCGCTTGCTGCGCAATTCCTGCTCCGCGGTTTTGGCGAGCCAATCGTGATAGCTGCGATACGACTCACGCGGCGCGTGGGTATCGAGCAGCATTTCATCAAATACGCCTTTGGGTGGTGATATTACGGTGCTCATAACCCTCACTGAGCAAGGGTTGTGCCAGTAGGGGCACAGCGTGCTGTGCCCCTACAAAGGCACTGTATATGCAAAAAGAAGGGTAATTAAAAATGGTGCGCACTAAGATGATGCTATTCACGAATAGCATGCACCGAAAAAGACTTAACCCACGCGACGGTGGGTTATTAAACTTCAGTCGCTCCTGACTCTATACCAGCCCTAAACGCAAGGCAGGTCCGTGATGCAGGAAAAAATCCCGGCTGTGCGCCATGATCTCTGCTGTTTCCAGCACAATATCATCCGCTTCCAGCATGCTTTGCGAGCCCATCGAATAACATAAATCGGAATAGGACAAGCTCAGATCCATCACATTGTTCCAGATTGCACTGCTTTTGTCCGCGATGCTCATACTTTGCTCCTCAGTTGTGCATAATTGCTGAAAAAACCGTGAAATTCAGTACTGCAACAAAAAGGATTCATAAAATGTGCCATGTATTATTTTATGAAATGGCAAATGGTTTATTTGGAAGTTTCGATATGTGTATTGAACATCCAGTTGCTACTGACAGTGCCGTCTATGGTTATGGTTTCATTAGGCTGTAAACTAATCTCTTTGAATAAAAAATTAGGGTGGCCAATACCGCCATGTCTAGTTACTTCCATAAAATAACCACCCGTGTTGATTTTTACAAAACCACTATGTGGTACCGAACTTTCATTGTGTATTACAACTGAATATGTATAACCTTTGTTACCATCAGAGGCCACATTACTGGAAACGATTTTTAAAGGGCCGATAGGATTTTCTGAGAAGTAAACAATTACGCCTCCAACCAAAATCAATATGAATAAAAGCAGAATAAAATTGATTGCTTGTTTTGGTGGTTGAGATTTCTTTTCAGTCTGCATTTCCCTTTGCCTTCAAATTATCAGATGCATTTATATCATAAAACAGCAACGTAATGCGCATAAACAGCGCAACAATGAATCCAACTGCACTGCAAGAGTGCCGGGCAAACAGAATTCAGGGTGTTGGATTTCTCGTAATGCTCGAAATGACACGAAATCAAAGGCTCTGTGACTAATTTTGCAATTGGCATAGTGTTTGCTCTGTTAAATCGGGCAGAAGGTTTTAAATACCCTTAGGCAAGGCGCCTTGTTCCGGTGATCCCCGCACCGTATGCAAGGCGCCTTTTTTTTTAATGTACGAGAGGTGTGATCTTTTACAGAAAATGTTTTTTAATAAACTGGATCGCATAGCCCAGCGTTGCAAAAATAGAAGTGGCTAGAAATACATAGAGCACCAGCTCGGCTATTTTCTCTTTCAGTTTGGTCGGGTTCTTCTGGTTCAGTTGACCTACAAATACCAGCACACAAATACTGAAGATGGTTAATGTGATCGTTGAGAACATATACCAGTTCATCAAGCCACCCACGGTGTCCGCCTGGGTGCCATAGTAGGTGTAGCTGCGGATAAAACGATTCAGGAATTTCAGGCAGTAAACCGTGAGCCCCGCCAGTAAAGAGATCAGCGCCAGATTTAAAAAGACCGTTCCTAATACTTTTTTAGAGGGCGTGGGATTTTCCTGGTTTTTGGTATCTACAAAATTCATCAGGACATAAAACACAAGGGCCGTGACGAGTAACATGGTTACGGTGCCGTGACCCAGGTTTATGTCGATGTTCATGTCGTTATTCCAGTTTTGTTTGTAACCTTGGCTGTTGATATTGCCTTCAAGCCGCCAGTGTTGCAACATCTTTTCAAATCGTCTCCCCTATATTATAGGGGAGATGTCACGAAGTGACAGAGGGGTTTTTTACTGCACACCGATCTGTAATTCCAGTGACACGATCTTGCTGTCGGCAGAATTATCATTGCCTGCCAATTGACGACTTTCACCGGTGAATTGATATCCTTGCACTTGTGCATCGAGGTAGAGTTGAGCAATCGCGCCAACGACGCCATCTGTTGTGCCCTGGTATTTGCGCCACACACACTTCATGCCTTTGTCGTTAATCAACTTGAAGCCGGATGCATTTTTTGGATTGCCAGTTACGGGAAAACCAAAACGTACTTTGATTTTTCCGTCTGCACCCGGTGGCTCGGTATAAATAAAATGCATGGCACCGTTAATGGATCCGCCATTTTTTGTGGCCGTGATGCCGAGTCGTATGGCGGTGGATAATACTTTGTCAGCAAATTCCTGCGGCGTGAGATTGGCTTCGGCGACATACAATTTTTGTGAAGGCGTGGTTTTGCTGTTCACCACGGCGTTGGGGTCGCCTTTTTTCTGTGCGAGTAATTCTGTGTAGCTGGCGGCATTGCTGATAATGACGGGAGTCGATTTACCCGCAGTGGTTGTAGCAGTAGTCGAAGCATCATTGTCTTCGTCATCATCGGATTTTTGTTTTTTATCCGGCAGGCTGGTGGTCCACATCGATTTGGTGCTGAGCGAATAACAAGGGCCGGCGACGCCTGCTTTTTCACGTTCTGTTGCCGGTTCGGCTTTGATATAGGCCAACCATTGGCCGGCCTTTTCATTTTCACCGCCGATCAAGGTAGCGTTGATGAAAGAACGACGCGCCATGTCGGTGTCACCGAGTTTATATTGGCTGATGCCGAGCAATAAATTCGAACGGGCGACCAGTGCATCCGGCAACGCGCCTTCACAGGCTTTCAATACCATGTCCTGCATCGGTTTCCATTGTTCTTTTTCCATGTAGAGTTGTGCAAGATGTAATTGCAATTCCTTGTCGTTGCCGAGCAGCGCGGCTTGCTCGAGAGCCTTTTGTGCCTTGTCGCGTTCACCGGCTTGCAACCATAAACGGAACAAACGGTCGTTCACTTTACTGTCGGATTTAACTTTGCCGTTTTTGATGGCCGCCTCAAGCACTCGCGCACCGCGGGCGGGGACTTTGTTGATGGCGTACAGGTCGCACAGCAATAACACGTCCTGATCGCGGAAGGGAATGTCTTTTTCCCAAGCCAGTGACATCACAGTCAGCGCGTCCGATGGTTTCCCTGCTTTGATAAGCAGGGAAATCCATTGTTGCCAGAGCGTGGCATTGTTGAGATCCTGTTCCACCAATTGTTGAATCATTTTGGTCGCGCGGTCATAACTGCCGATACTGTAATAAATCGCTAACGCACTCTGCAATAATTCTTTGGACGGATTTTTATTGAGTGATAATACTTTGTCGAGCGCGGCAGCCGCTTCCACGTATTGTTTATTGTTGTAATTGACCTGTGCTAACAACACATACATGTCTGCATTTTCAGGCGGGTTGGTGTCGAGATAACGTTTAATAGCGCTGGTGGCGTTGGTGTAATCTTTTTGTATCACGTACAAGTGCGCGAGATCACCGAGCATGTCGCGTCGCGTGTTGTCTGCCATGCCCGGGCGTTTCAGCGCGTCTTCCAGATGCGCAATCGCTTTGGGGTAATCTTTCTCAGCGGCATAATGTTGTGCGAGGAATTTTTCGGCACTGGCACGCGTGTAATCATCCTGCATGCTATTGATTTGTTTTTCGAGTTCGTTCACCGACAGTGCGACGTTCTCGGTGGCATCCTGTTCAATATCAATATACACGCGGCTCATATACTGCTCGCCTGCAAAAACCCTGACACTCATTCCAGTCGTGGACAAGGCGGTGAGCAGCAGTAATGGGACGAGTCGACGCATGATAAAAAGGATCAGATCACTGAAGTTGTCTGTTGTTGTTGGGATAATCCTTGTAGAACAACTCGATCTTTTGAGTCAGCTGTGCTTTGACTTTTTTCCCGCCAAAATCGGCAGGGCTGTACACCCAGTGTTGAACCGAAGCAATGACATTTTCTTCAAACACGCCGCGCGGTTGTGCGTCGAGCACGCGCACATTCTCCACAAAACCTTTGGAGTTCACGGTGAAGGCGACCAATACCCAGCCGTTGATTTTATTTTTCCAGGCATATTCGGGAATATTTGGTTGTCGCGTTGCGTTCGGCAATACTTCACGATAACCATTCGCGCCTTTTGCATCGGCGGCGGCAATTTTTTTCGCGAGTTTGTCATCGCCGGGGGGTGTCCAGCTTTGCGGCACATCACCGTTGCCTATGCCACTGCCAAGGATGCCACCTTCACCACTGCTCACCGCAATGTCGTTCAGGCTCGGCGCGGAAGTGGAAATCGGTGGACCCGGTAAATTCAGGGTTTGTGTGGCAGTCGGGGCGTTCAATGAAAGCGGCGCGAGGCTGGGCTCGAGTAAAGGCGCTTTTTCCGGCTCCGGTGTTTGTACGCGCGGTTTGGGCGCGGTGTCGACGGGTGCCTGGTAAATATTGACGACGGCAAAGGCTTCATCGGTTTTCACTTTCAGTGGGCCGCTGCCGATCAAGCGATACATTAAAAAAAAGATCGCCGCCGTCATCGCGACACCCGCTATCGTCGACAGTGAATAACGAACTCTCGATGACTTAAACACGGGTGAACCAAAAGCAGGGTTTGCCAACATAATTATTTTTTGGCTGCGTTCGCGTTGCTGGCCGCCACGGCAATTTTTTCTATGCCGGCCTGTCGCACCTGATCCATCACTTCGACCAGTGTGCCGGTGTTGGCGTCGTGATCGGATTGAATCACCACGGATGCTTCCGGTGTTTCGGCGCGCATGCGTGCGACAATGGCGCGCACCGAATGCACATCCACTTCGCGCTTATCAATCCAGATATCGCCCTTGGCGGTGATGCCGATAAAAATATTGCCGCCTTTTTGTTCCTGTGCGGTTTGCGCGTTCGGTACGCTCACTTGCACACCGGTGACTTTGATGTAAGCCGAGGTGACAATAAAAAAGATCAGCAGGTTGAGCACGAAGTCGAGCATCGGCGTCATGTCGATGTACACTTCGGCTTCTTCGGTCTGGTGGCGACGTGTTTTCACTTTTTAGTACCTCTTAACTTTGGTCATGGCTTCGACTCCGCTCAGCCAACGATTCGCACTCCGTGAGCGGAAATAATTCGCGCTCCCTGAGCGGAGTCGAAGGGAATCCGTTAGTCGAAACCTAATCATGCTTCAGTAAGTCAGAAAAATGTTGATGCTCCCGTTCCGCTATGTGGCGCAAACGAGAAGAAAAATATTGCCCGCTCAGGGAGATCACCAGTCCGGACATCGTCGGTATCGTCGCGCGATAAATACCATTGGCCAATGCCTGGCTGTCGCCGCCGGTGAGTGTCAGGATTTCAAACACATTGATCATGCCGGTCACCGTGCCGAGCAAACCTAATAATGGACAAATCGCAATCAAGGTGCGCAGCGTTGACAACCAGGCGCTTAATGCAAGATGCACTTCGCAAACGATTTCTTTTCGAATAGAGCGCCCGCGCCACGAGGTTTGATCCTGGCGTTGGTGCCATTCGTTGAGTTTCTGTTCGCGCAAGAAAGGATAAGCGACACGAATAAACCAGAAACGTTCGCTGATCAAAAACCATTGCATCAAGCACACGCCGAGCAATACCCACATCACCGGGCCGCCCAGCGCGAAGATGTGCATGATGCCAGTGGTGATCGCGTACGCGCTCATGAGTGTTTATAGCCTCAGTTTTTCTTTACTAAAGATTTTCCCGACGCATCGAGTGCGCGCGCCAGAATGCCCGCACTTTGTTCATCGAGACGTTGAATGATCGCTTTGGCCAGCGAGGTCACGGTGTTGTGACCAAACAACAACGGAACGGCGACTAATAAACCGAGCACGGTACAAATCAGCGCTTCGGAAATACCGGCAGCCATTAATTTCGGATCACCGCCACCAAACAGGCTGATGGTTTCAAAGGTTTTGATCATGCCAGTCACCGTTCCCAACAAGCCGAGCATGGGGCCTATCGCGGCAAACAGTTTGATCACGCTGTGACCGGTTTCGAGGCGCGGGATTTCCTTGAGCACGGCTTCGTCGAGTGTGTATTGAATGGTTTCTTCATCGTGCACGCTTGCGGTATTGGCACTGATGATGATGCGTCCCAGGGGATTGTCAGGACGCGGCGCGTGAATATTATTGATTTGCGCCAGCACAGCTTTGCGCACCGACCACAAATAAGCCGTGCGATAAAAAGTAATGATCAAACCGAGCAAACCGACGGAAATAGTCATGTAACCGACAATGCCTCCCTGGTGAATGCGCTCAAAAATATCCGGTGTGCGTGCGAGCATGCCAAGCAAATTGCCACGTGTCGGGTCAATCGGTGCGGCGGTGATGTCGCCGTCACTGTCGGCGAAGTGTGCAGCCATGCGACGGAAGCGTGATTCCGGTTGTTTCGACGGCGCGATAAATTCCTGTGTCTCCGGTACGTAACGTAAAAAATCCTTGTCGCTGTAAGCAACAAAGTTGCCGATGCGTGTAATAGAAGCATCGTGCGCGTCACCGCCAGCGGCGACAACCTTGCCTTGATAGGTAGTGACTTTGCCGGACTCGGTCATTTCCTCTTGCACCAGGTACCACAAGCGCTCCATGTCTTCGATGGAAGGAAGATTTTCCGGATCATTAATTTTGGCAAGTTCTGCGGTACGTTCCGGATGTTGCGCGCCGATTTGTGATTCATTCAGTACCGTGGCAAAGTCGGTGGCGAATTGTCGATAGACGCTGTAGACATCCCCCATGTCGCCGACACTTTTTTGCAATTCATTTCGCAGGCGATTGATTTCGGCTTCATTGGCATCGGCTTGCGCTTTGGAGGGCGCATTTTTGGATTGCGCTTGATAGAAAGCCGCGCGTGCCTTGTCGAGTAATTGTTGTTGCTTGTCGCGATCGCGCAGGAACTCTGCTTCGCGTTGCGCATTCAATGCCTTTTCCTGTTCATGCTCGGCGCGTACTTTGGCAAGCAATTGATCGAGCGTGGCAGGCGCCGCAGTGGTATCGGCCGCGACAGGGTTAATAGAAAATGCAATGTTGATAACCAGGGTTAACGCTATCAGGGAAAATAAATTTTTCATCGTCATCGCTCCTGTCTATTTATTAGCACTGGTTGCAGGAGTGTTTTTAAAAGGCAGCGCGAGCATCTGCGGTGCCTGCTGGTTATGCGCGATGCGCAAACCCTGTTTGATATCGTTGCCGTATTTGCGCGGCAGTTCTATCCATTCTTTATGTTCCTTGTCCCAATAGCCACTGCGTTCGCCGTCCATGGTCTGGAAATAAAATGCCGCACGGCCGAGACGCAAATATTCCACGGTAAGTTTTTCGTCGTTGAGTTTCAAATCGCCGCGCCACGCTTCGATGCTGCGCCCGAATTCCAGCTCCTGCTGGAAAGCGGAAAGCAACGCGCGGTATTTATCAGGCAAAGTGAAAGACGAGCTCGCCATTTGCTGTTTCAGTTTGATCATGCGGCCCAGGCGTTCTTCCTGGTGAAAGGGTAAATCCAGCGCGACGAATTGTTCCAGCGTGTCGGCCATGCTGTTCATCAGCGGCATGATCCGCTGCTCGGTAATATCCAGGTTGGCCAATTGCTGGCGCAGATTGGTTATCTCTGATTGTTGCTGTGCGATACGGTCGCGTATTTCGGCATTCACTTCATCCTGATAATCAGACCCTTGCGAGAGGCGCTTGTATTCGGCGATCAGCCCCTGGGTTTGTGCCTGCACGGCCGTGATGCGCTTTTGCGAGGCTTCGGATTCGTTGTTGGTCTGTTCCATGGCTTTGAGATTGTCGTCCATGGTGGCCGTACCTGCCCAGGCAGGAGCCAGCGCCACACTGCCTGCGATAAAAAGAAGCCGAGCGAGGGAAGAGGATTGGAAAAGAAACTGATTCATTCGTCCGCCTGTTATTAAGAGTTAAAGAAAGTGGGTGAAATCTAACCCGCTTTGGCAGGGGGGTCAATTCGGTGTCACCGTTTAAAGGGTGTTTTGTGAAGCTATTAACTATAGGTTACTGGCTGTAGGGATGCTTCCAGATCACCTGGGGTGCGGGGAGTTTGGCAATGGCTTCCTTAAAAGACTGTTGTTGGGTTTGCCATGCGTGAATAAACCGATCTTCATAAAGGTAATCGAAAGGGTCGCCAAGGTTTTGTTCGGGTTCGCTGCCGGGTGTTACGGGATTATCCTGGTAATAGCGCACGGTACGTTGCAGTGCTTCTTCGACCGAAACCACATCGCGATAGCCGAGTTGTTGTTTGATTTTGGAAATATCCGGTACGCAATGGTGTCGATACAATAATTGCGGCGGTGTGCAACGAAAGCCAACTGGCAAACTTTCAAAAGGAATATCGATCGACTCAAATGTGTGATTGAGGAGATCGCTCACCAGTCGAACCCATTGATGATTGTGCAAAATGGTTTCGTCGGCAATATTGTAAATTTGTCCTGCGGAAGCAACGGGATTTTCTACCGCAAGCAAAATGGCGTGCGCGATATTTTCTGCGTAGCCGCGCGACACCATGGTCAGTCCACCCGCGGGCATGATCAAGGGTTTGCGTTTGTCGAGTGCGCGGCGTATCAAGCACCATTCTGCCGGGCAGATATTATTAGTGCCATAAACTAACGGATAACGAAAATGGGTGACGTTCAATAATCCCTGTTGATGTAATTGCATCACATCACTTTCAGTCTTGCGCACCATTTGCGAAAATTTATCATCGGTTTCCTCTGTGGCGAGCCTGTGATCTTCGGCAAGGAAGAGTGGAGTAGGAGAAGTGGTTTCCCAGGGATTAGGCGCAGTCATTTCTCCCCAGCCCTTATATATAGGAGCAGCACCGCCAACGGAAATTAAACGCGTGGTGTGGCCGATCAATGCTTGTGCGACGTAACGCAAGCGGCCATAAGTCGCGATCACGGCATCAAAGTGTTTTCCTTCGAGTGTGGGTGCAATACTGTCTTTCGCGTAAGGATCTGCATGAATACGTTTTACACTTTCCGGAAAATCAACCGTGCGTGTGCCGCGATGTAATATCGTGACATCACAACCGCGTTTCAATAAACCATGAACGATGGGTGTTCCGGTGATACCTGCACCGCCGATGATGAGTACTTTCATTAACCATTAATACCCGTGGAGCCGTTTTCTTTCTGCGAGACGCGCTTTCTCTGCCGCTTCTGCATCCGCCTTTGCTTTATCCGCTTTGTCTTTTGCTTCCTTTGCAGCTGCTTTTTCATCCGCTTCTTTCGCGGCTCGATCTTTTTCGCTGTCCTCGAGCTGTTTTCTCATTTCATCCGTCATGGCTTCCTTGGATGAAAAAGTATTGGCTGGCGTTTCATCCACTTTCTCCGCTGTATTGGTGTCAGCGGATTTCTCGTCGCCATAATGCACTTTGCCATCTTTATCCACCCATTTGTAAACATCTGCAAATGCGGAGCCAGCAAAGAACAGAACAGCGAGTGGTAGCAGTAGCTTTTTCATATATTCCTCACACGGGATCAAGAATCACTACCGGAATCTTGCGCGTGGTTTTTTTCTGGTACGCAAGATAATCCGGAAAAACTTTTGCCATCATCTCCCATAGTAATTTGTGTTCCGCGCCTGCGGCGACACGCATTTTTACATCCATCTGTTTTTCTTTCACCTGAATATGCGCACGCGGGTTTGCTTGCAGATTCACAAACCACGCCGGCGGTGTATCGCTGCCACCTTTTGAAGCGACAATGATATAACTGTTGTTGTGCTTGCCGTAGATCACTGCCGCCTGGCGTTTCTCGCCAGATTTTTTTCCTGTCGTTGTTAATACAAGGCAGGGAAAGCCATTCATCAAATGGCCGTCCTCGCCATTCGTGGCGAGATAACGTTTGATATGGTCTTTCATAAAACCCAGAATATCTTCCTTGTTCTCAGTTGAAGTGTTGTTGGTCGATGAACTGTTCGTCATGAGGTGCTCCAAAAAATCAGGATGTCAGTTTACGCCAGGCCCAGGCAAATACAAACCACGGCACGATAATCCAGGGCAAATTGGCAAAACCGAATTTGATATAAGTGCCGATAAAGCTGGTCGTGTTGACATGCGGCAAGCCATCCAGTATCTCGCTTAAATAATAGAAGGAGGCAGAATCCAGGTGCACCACGGCGGTGGCAGCGAGCACCAGCACTGCTGCGCGATGTGTGCGACCAGAGCGCAGGAAAGTGATCAGTGCGACAGCACCGAATAGACCATTGATCACCGATAAGGTTTCCAATGCGAGTAAGGTGCCAGTGGCGTGTGCATAGCGTGTATCACCGCCATCGATATACGCCCACCATGTGTAGGCCCAGGGTGCATCGGCACTGAGTGCAATTGGTTTGTGCAACAACAGCCAACCCAGTTCCCATGTCAGGTGTGTGCAATAGGACATGCCAAGGTAAAGCAACACCAGTGATTCGATGCCTCGTGCGCGATTCCATGCGCGGGTGCAATCAAGTGGCCAGAACGCCGTGGATAATCCCAGTGCGGTACCGAAGGAATACACTACCGATAAGGTGTCGGCGGTGGCATAGCGATCATAACCCAGAACAAATACGGCGACAGCAGCGGCTGGGAAAGAGAGTGCAACGGTACCGAACAAAACGATGCGCGAGAGCAACAGTGAATTCATAGGGGTGATTGTGTCACAAATCCCCGGATTTTTCCGCCGCCATTTTGTTTTTTGTTTCTATCCAGCGTGCCATGTACTTTGTGCTTTTGTGTTGATGGTGTTGCAACATCAGGCCGGTGAAGTTGGTTTGGCGATGCAGCTCAGGATTTTCTCGTACAAACTGAATTTGCCGGATCAAATTATCCCCGACGGTTTGTTTATTAAAATGTTGTTTCAATAAAGCAAACCCGTTCTGCTGCGCTTGTGCCCAGATTTTTTGATCGTTACAAAGTTTTACCGCAGCATTGGCAAAAGTTTCTGCCGTGTTATGCACTTGTTCTGATAGGTACAAACCTTCCGCGCCGATAGTAGTTGTCACACTCGGTGTGCCGCATAACATGGCATCCACAAGTTTGCCTTTGATGCCAGCACCAAAACGCAAGGGCGCCAGGCATACGCGCGCCTGTTGCATTACGCGCATGGCATCTTCTATCCAGCCCAGCACATGAAAGCCCTGTTGCGGATTATGCAAGTCCAGTGCTTTCTGTGGTGTGTAGGCACCGTAAATAAATAATTGTGCGTCCGGTAATTGTTTGCGAATCAGTGGCCAGATACTTTGCTTGAGCCACAGCACGGCATCCCAATTCGGTGCGTGCAGGAAATTTCCAATCGAAATAAAATCTTTCCGTTGATCATAGGTTGGCCACTGTGGTGTATCCGGCGCATCGAGCATAAACGGGCAGTAGCACAATAAATTTTCCGGTACCCTGAATTGATTAATCAGCAAGTTCATTTCAAAATCAGAAATGATCAGGCTCAGGTCAGATCTATAAATAGAAGCAATCTCGCGTTGCGCCATATCCTGCGTTGCCATCTCTGCATAGAGCGCGGCCGGGGAGGGATCGGGAATGTTTTCAGGGTTTTTTTTCGACAAGTGCTGGCGCACTTCGCGCAAGCTGTGTAAGTCGGACGTTTCGAGTATACGCAAGGCTTGTGGACATTGTTCGGCGACACGCCACCCAAATTGCTCTTCCATCATAAAGCGATCAAACAATACGATGTCGGGATTCAGTTCTTTTACCCAGGAATCAAAACTGCTGCAATTCAGCGCGATAATTTTTTCTGTAATACCGAGTGCATTTAAATCGGCACGCTTGTCGCTCAGTTGTGCGGGGCTGGCGAAAATAATTTCATAGCCATTGAGTTGGAATTGTTCGATGAGTTGCATCATGTGTGTGCCCGCCGCAGACGAGCGCGGCTCGGGCCATACGTAGCCGATAATTAATAGACGAGTAGGTGCAGTCATGAAGTTAGATGTTGATAAAACGGAGGGCAGACTATCGTGATATTTGTACAATATCAACGTAGTGGCAAATGATTATTTGCCACTACAGAATAAAACGATAACCCACACCGGTCTCGGTGAGTAAATGTTGGGGTTGGGCAGGATCGTCTTCAATTTTCTGGCGCAGATGCGCCATGAATACACGCAGCGACGGTGTGTTATCCACTTGCGAAGGGCCCCACACATCGCGCAATAACTGGCGATGCGTTAACACTTTTCCTGCGTTAGCAATCAGGTAGGACAGCAGGCGATATTCGATCGGTGTTAAATGCAGGAGTTCGCCATTGCGCTCCACGGTGCGCAATTCCAGATCCACACTTAATTTTCCAATGATAATTTTGGAATGCACGACACCATCAGTTAATCGTGTTTGCCGACGCAGAATCGCGCGCACGCGTGCGAGTAATTCCGCAACGCCAAAAGGTTTGGTCAGGTAATCATCAGCGCCGGCATCGAGTGCCTGTACTTTATCCTGCTCACGCGTTCGCGCTGACAACACCAGAATGGGCAGTTGAGACCAGGCGCGCACATCGCGGATAAATTCAATGCCATCGCGATCCGGCAAACCTAGATCAAGAATTACCAGATCGGGTTTGCGCGTGCCGGTTTCAATCAGGCCGCGCTGGACTGTTTCCGCTTCAAACACCTGGCAGTGTTCGGCTTCGAGTGCCATGCAGACAAAACGGCGTATCTGTGGATCATCTTCCACTAATACAATCACGGTTTTGTTGCTGGTCACAGTGTTTCCTCACGATTGAGTTAGTAGTGCATTGTGATCGACTGGCGGTGCTTCCTGCAAGGGCAATACAAAAACAAATCGCGCACCACCGAGTGCACTTTTCTCTGCCCAGATTTTGCCGTGGTGCGCTTCGACGATAGCGCGTGCAATCGCTAACCCCAAACCTACTCCGGGCGTGGCATTTTCTTTTTGCCCGCGCGTAAATTTTTCAAAAATTTCTTTTTCCATGCCGGCAGGCAAGCCGGGACCATTGTCATCAATGGCGACTTGTACTTTTTCATCCTGGATATCAGCACTGATGTTAACCACGCTACCAGCCGGCGTGTATTTGCCCGCGTTTTCCAACAGGTTCACCAACACGCGTTCCATCAATACCGCATCAAAATTCAGCAGTGATAAATCCGGTGGCAAGCTGACGCTGACTTTATGTTGTGCAAGAACCGTTTTGGTGGCGGCCAGTGCCGTGCCGATAATGTCTTCCAGCGGTTGCCATTGCAGATTCAGTTTTACTTCGCCGGCTTGCAAGCGTCCCATGTCGAGTAAATTATTAACCAGTGCGGTCATGCGCAACGCTTCGTCATGGATATCGTGCGCCAGTTTTTTTTGTTCGACACTTAACTCCGGTTTGGTCAATGTCAGGTATTCGGTGTTGCCCATCAAAGTAGTCAGCGGTGTGCGTAAATCGTGGGACAACGCAGATAGCAACGAATTGCGCAATCGTTCCGATTCAATTTGTACGGTGGTGGATTGCGCGACGTCCACATAATGGATCCGTTCGCTGGCGATGGCGATCAGGGTACAGAAGGTGTCGAGCAAGCGACGCTGTTCCGGAATCAGCAGCCAGCGTTTGTCTTTGGGTTCAACAGCGAGTACGCCGCGTATACGCATCGGCGCCTGCAATGGTAAATACAGAATTTTACTGCCGGGCAAGGTGTCGGTGCTCAAGCCAGCGGCCTGGCCGTGGTCGTAAGTCCACTGCACAATTCCGGAATCAATTTGTATGCCGCTGACCTTGTCCGCTTCAATGTGTAACTGATCGCGATCATCGGTGAGTATCAACGCAACGTTGGAACTGAAATTGCTATCCATGTAACGTGTGGCGATATCGATGATCTGTTCGCGTATCAGCGCCGCTGATAATTCGCGCGCCATTTCATACAGCGAACGCGAGCGCAATTCACGACTCATGGCAATTTGCGCCTGGTATTTTAGTCGCGCGGTTAATTGGCCGGTGGTTAATGCCACCACCAGCATGATGGCGAACATAAACAGGTATTGCGCATCGCTGACGGCAAAGGAAAAACGCGGCGGCACAAAAAAGAAATCGAATAGCAGCACGCTCAGGAACGCGGCGAGCACGGCAGGGCCACGCCCGAGTTTAACGGCAACTAATACCACCGCGAGTAAAAAAAGCATCACGATGTTGGCCAGTTCAAAATACGGAAGTAAAGGGGTTGCAATCAACGCAGTAAGAAAACAAATCGCTGCACTAATGGCGTAAGACTGCCACGGCGATGTTGGCAGGATGGCTGAGAGCATGTTGTCCATGATGGCCGCGCGTTCACTGGCAACATCTTCATCATAGGCAATCTGGATAATGTCGAGATCCTTTGCGGATAAACCCAGGCGATCGACAAAAGAATTGCGCCAGGGCAGTGCGGAACGATGGCTACGTCCGACGACGATACGCGTCAGGTTGTGGCTGCGCGCGTAGTACACAACGGTCTCGGCAATGTCATTACCAGAGAGCGTTGCTGTTTCAGCGCCGAGGCTTTGTGCCAGCTTCAATGCTTTTAATATCTGGTCGCGTTTTTCCTGTGATAAACGCTCCACCTTCGGTGTTTCGACAGACAATACATGCCAGGGAACATTAAGTTTGTTGGCAAGGCGCGCGGTGCTGCGGATGATTTTTTCGTTACCGCTCCCCGCACCGACACAAGCGAGGAGTGATCCACGCACATCCCATGCAGAGTCCACGCTGCTTTCGCCGCGATATTGTTGCATCTCGTCGTCAACACGATCCGCCGTGCGGCGCAGTGCGAGTTCGCGCAGTGCAATCAGGTTGCCCTTGCGAAAAAAATTCTGGATCGCGCGTTCGGCTTGTTGCGGCATGTAAACCTTGCCTTCCTTGAGGCGCTGCAACAATTCATCAGGCGGTAAATCGACGACAACCACTTCATCGGCTCTATCAAAAATATGATCAGGCACCGTTTCCCACACACGAATGCCGGTAATACCTCCGACCACATCGTTAAGGCTTTCAATGTGCTGGACATTGACTGTGGTGAATACATCAATACCGGCGCCGAGTAATTCTTCTATGTCCTGCCAGCGTTTCGGGTGTCGTGAGCCAGCGGTGTTGGAGTGCGCCAGCTCGTCGACCAGAATCAATGCCGGATGCCGTGCAAGCGCTGCGTCAAGGTCAAATTCTTTCAGGATGCGTTCGCGATAATTTTCCTCGCGCAAGGGAATTTGTTCGAAGCCTTCGAGTTGCGCTGCCGTTTCGGTGCGGCCGTGTGTTTCAATGATGCCAACGACAACATCAATTCCCTGGTTGCGTAACTGTTTTCCGGCGGACAACATGGCGTAGGTTTTTCCTACACCCGCGGAAGCACCAAAAAATATTTTCAGTTTTCCGCGTTTGGCACGTTCCTCTTCCTTCATTACGCGTTTGAGCAGTTGCTCAGGATCAGGTCGACGTTCAACCATGGAAAATTATCCTTTTCTTTTGATCAATGACTTTTGATTAATAATAATGAGCCTTATTTATTTACCTGCAATTGATCCAGTGACAGATTCAATAACAACACATTGACTCGTGGTTCACCAAACAATAGCCATTGCCGTTGTTCGGTGTGTTGTTCCAGTAATGTTGCGACCGCCGCTGCGTCCAGATTACGTGCGCTGGCAACCCGTTGCAATTGGTATTTTGCTGCCGCGACGCTGATGTGCGGATCAAGGCCGCTGCCGGAAGCGGTGACCAGATCGACTGGAATCGGCGCAGTATTGTTTGGGTCAGCCGCATGCAAGGCATCGACTCGTGATTTCACTGCGTCCAACAATGCAGGATTCATCGGACCGTAGTTGGAACCGGAAGAGGCGGATGCATTGTAGGCTTGTGGAGCGGTAGCCGATAATCTTCCCCAGAAATATTTGGGATCGCTGAAGTTTTGCCCGATCAATGACGAACCAACAGCTTTGCCATCTTTCATCACCAGGCTGCCAGTGGCTTGCGTCGGGTAAATAATTTTTCCGACGCCGGTTACCAGCAGTGGATAAAGAATTCCTGTGATCAGTGTTAGCAATAGAAATACTGAAAGTGCAGGGCGCAGTAACGAAGTGATAGATACAGACGCTGTTTTTTCGGAACTTGTATTCATAAAATTCTCCTCACACCAGACCAAATAACACCAGTATCAAATCAATTAACTTGATACCGATAAAAGGCACAATAATTCCACCGAGACCATACACCAGCAGGTTGCGACGCAACAACACCGCCGCACCGAGCGGCCGATACTTCACGCCTTTCAAGGCGAGTGGGATCAACACGACAATAATCAGCGCATTAAAAATCACCGCTGACAGAATGGCGGATGAAGGGCTGGCCAGATGCATCACATTCAGCGCATTTAACTGCGGATAGGTTGATACAAACGCTGCCGGAATGATGGCGAAATATTTCGCAATGTCATTGGCAATACTGAAGGTTGTCAGAGAGCCGCGTGTCATCAACATTTGTTTTCCGGTCTCGACAATTTCAATCAGCTTGGTCGGATTGGAATCAAGGTCCACCATGTTGCCTGCTTCCTTCGCTGCTTGCGTTCCACTGTTCATAGCTACTGCGACATCAGCTTGTGCGAGTGCGGGAGCGTCGTTAGTACCATCGCCCGTCATGGCCACTAATCTTCCGCCCGCCTGGTATTCACGAATCAATTTCAGTTTGGTTTCCGGTGTGGCTTCGGCAAGGAAATCATCGACACCGGCTTCTGCTGCAATGGCTGCTGCGGTGAGGCGGTTGTCGCCGGTGATCATCACGGTTTTAATTCCCATGCGGCGCAATTCCGCGAAACGTTCCTTGATGCCGCCTTTGACGATATCTTTCAGTTCAATCACGCCGAGTACTTTCACGCCATCACTGACTACGAGCGGTGTACTGCCGCGCCGTGATACCTCATCGACCACCTGTTTCACGGAATCCGAGAACGAACCACCCAATGCTTCTACGTGTTGGCGTATCGCATCGGCGGCGCCTTTGCGTATTTGTCGTGTGCCAATGTCGACACCGCTCATGCGTGTCTGTGCCGAGAAAGGAACAAAGGTACCACCAAGTTCGGTGAGATTTCTTTCGCGCACGCTGTAAAGTTTTTTTGCCAACACCACAATGCTGCGACCTTCCGGTGTTTCATCGGCCAGCGAGGCGAGTTGTGCGATATCAGCCAGCTCTGTCACGGCAATACCACGCGCTGAAATAAATTCAGCCGCTTGTCGATTGCCGAGTGTGATGGTGCCGGTTTTGTCGAGCAGCAACACATCCACGTCACCCGCCGCTTCGACTGCGCGGCCGGAGGTGGCAATCACGTTCGCTTGCATCATGCGGCTCATACCGGCGATGCCGATGGCGGATAACAAACCGCCGATGGTAGTAGGAATTAAACAGACCAGTAGCGCAATCAAGGCAGTAATCGTAATCGGTGTGCCGACACCGGCAACACTGACACTAAAGATAGAATAGGGAAGCAAGGTAACGGTGACGACAAGGAATACAATCGTCAGCGCCACCAGCAAAATTGTTAACGCAATTTCATTGGGAGTTTTCTGGCGCTTGGCGTTTTCCACCATCGCGATCATGCGATCAAGAAACGTTTCACCGGGATTCACACTGACTTGCACCACGATCCAGTCGGACAATACACGCGTACCACCGGTGACGGATGAAAAGTCGCCGCCGGATTCGCGTATCACGGGCGCCGATTCACCGGTGATTGCACTTTCATCCACAGATGCAACACCCTGCACGACCTGGCCATCCATCGGAATGACATCGCCGGCTTCCACTAAAATGTAATCGCCCTTACGCAACTGTTCACCGGTTGTGAGTGCAAAGTTGTCACTGCGAGTGGCAGCGCGCAATTTTTTTGCAGGGACCGATGTCTTTGTGCTGCGCAGTGAAGCGGCCTGGGCTTTACTGCGGCCTTCAGCCAGTGCTTCAGCAAAGTTGGCGAACAATACCGTCAACCACAACCACAACGTGATGGCGAGAATAAAACCGGCAGGTGCTTCGCCTTTTCCTTGCAGTGCTTGTATAAATAAAGCGGTGGTTAACAAACTGCCGATGTAAACAACAAACATCACCGGGTTGCGCCATTGAACGCGTGGATCCAGTTTTTTAAAGGAATCCACCAGCGCTGGTTTTACCAGCTCAGGATCAAACATGGAAAGAGATTTGTATGACATTGCTATTCTCCTGTGAATTAATGACCAGACCATAACATCAGATGCTCAACCACGGGGCCGAGTGCTAATGCGGGTACGTAATTCAGTGCGCCGACCAGAAGTACCACACCAATCAGCAGCACCACAAACAGCGGGCCGTGGGTTGGCATGGTGCCATCGGTAACGGCGATGCGTTTTTTCGCGGCGAGTGATCCGGCAATCGCAAGCACCGGAACGATTACCGCAAAGCGACCAAACCACATCGCGATGCCTGTCATCACGTTGTAAAACGGGGTGTTGACAGAGACACCGGCGAAAGCGCTGCCATTATTGTTGGCGGCGGAAGTAAAGACATACAGCAACTCCGAGAAACCGTGCGCACCGGGATTATCAATCGCTGCCTTGCCGACATCGGTAACAACGACAATCGCCGTGCCGATGAGCACCAGTGTCGGTGTTACCAGGATCGCAATCGCAATCATCTTCATGTCAAAGCTTTCAATTTTTTTGCCGAGGTATTCCGGTGTGCGGCCTATCATCAAACCGGCGATGAAAACACCCAGCAATGCAAACACCAGCATCATGTACAAACCGGAGCCGACACCACCGAACACCACTTCGCCGAGTTGCATCAGTGCGATCGGAACCAATCCGCCGAGTGGTGTGAGTGAATCGTGCATGCTGTTCACGGCACCGCAAGAGGCAGAAGTGGTGATCGCCACAAACAAACTGGATTCAGCAATACCAAAGCGTGTTTCCTTGCCTTCCATATTGCCGCCCGCTTGTATGATGCTGGCAGATTGATCAATGTTGAGGGAATTGAAAAGTGGATTGCCTTGTTGTTCAAAATGCATCAACGGAATGACAAAAGCCAGGAACAATACTGTCATTGATGCAAACACGGCCCAACCTTGTCGTGTATCACTCACCATGCGACCAAAGGTGTAACAGAGCGCGGCGGGAATCAGGAAGATCGCCAGCATCTGCACAAAGTTGCTGAGCGGCGTAGGATTTTCAAACGGATGTGCGGAGTTGGCGTTGAAAAATCCACCGCCATTGGTGCCGAGCATTTTGATGGCTTCCTGTGAAGCCACCGGGCCCATCGCCAGTGTCTGGGTTTGTGTGCTCGCCGGTGTTGTTAACGCATTGCCTTGTGCGTCTTTCAGCGGCTGGCCATCCTTGTCAGTTTGTGGCACGGAGTAATTATTCACTTCCAGTGTGGTGACATCCTTGTAGGCATCAAAATTCTGGATGACACCCTGTCCAATAAAGAACAACGCGATGACAAAAGATATCGGCAACAAAATAAAAGTAGTGACGCGAAACAAATCGGTCCAGGCATTGCCAATGGTTTTCCCGGAATGGCGTGCAAGCCCACGAATCAGCGCAATCACCACCACGATACCCGCTGCGGCTGAGAAAAAGTTTTGTACTGTCAACGCGAGCATCTGGCTCAGGTAACTCATGGTGGTTTCACCCACGTAACCTTGCCAGTTGGTGTTGGTAACAAAACTGATCGCCGTATTAAAGGAAGAGTCTGGCGATACGTTGGCAAAACCTTGCGGGTTTAATGGCAGCCATACTTGCAAACGTTGTATCGCGTAAACCACCAGCACCGATAAAATGGAAAATAGCAGAATCGCTAACGTGTAGTGCTTCCAATCCATTTCGGCTTTGGCATCAAATCCACAGAGGCGACAAAGTTTATCTTCGATGCGCGAAAAAATTCCAATGCGACCTTCCATAACATCGGCTATGTAAATGCCCAGCGGTTTGGTGATCAGTAACAGCACACCAAAATAAATGGCGATGATTAACCATGCATGCATCGTTATTACAGGAGTGCTCATTAGAATTCCTCCGGATTAACCAGTGCGTAAATCAAGTAAGCCAGTAATAGCGCGGCAAGAACGCCGCTGAAAATATAGAAACCGGTCATTTGACACCCCCGAGTTTTTCACAAGCCTTGACCAACGCGACCAGGATCGCGAAAAATAACAGTGCTGCTCCTATATATAGAATATCCATCGTCTTTGCCTCCACAAGGATTTACGATGGGGTACAGGCTACGCCTGTGGGACTAAAGATGCTATTAAATGCAAGGGGAATGGTATTAAGAAGTTATAAAGGTGCTGAATATTTGATAACAATCAAAATGGATTTGTCAGGTCAGCAATTGCGCAAGCCGACCAGTCGTCTTGAGCAACCAGATCAGACAACAAACGGTATTACTGCTTTCCTGTCTTTCGGATAATCGGGAAATTGTTCGCGATACCATTGGTGGGAAGAAAGGGCTTTGGGAATCAGGTTGGCAGCGGTGAAAGCAACGAAGGCCAGTGCGGGCATAGACCAACCTGCTAACGCAAAACCGCTCCACTGAATCATTTCACCCAGATAATTCGGGCAAGAGACAAAACGATACATGCCACCGTAAGGTATCTTGTAGCCCGTCTCTCCGGGTTTGCGCAAGTTGCGCAAAATGGCATCGGATTGTTTGGCAATGGCAAAGCCCGTTACAAATAATAAAATGCCACTGATGAAGCGCACATCTATCAGCCAACTATTGGTAAACAAATGAGTACCGAGTTGTGAAAGGAACCAGCCATTCAATGCGCCGTTGGCGGCATTAAAAATCATACCGAACAACAACAGGATGATGCGATATTTTGCGCCGGGCTTAACGCGAATTTGAAATGGATAAATAAAAGTACGGTGGAAATAGTGAATTTGAAAAAGGCTGAACAGGATCAGTGGAGCAGTGGAAAATTTATATTCGCCTTGCCAGTAAAACCATAACATAAAAGCAAAGGCAGGCAGCTCCAGAACTATCCAGCCGAAACGCATGTTCACGCCGGGCCCCCAACCGTCACGCTCCTGCTTGCCGTAAGGTGCCGAGATAAATAGTAAAACTAAAAACATCAATGCGGCGGATGCAAAAACACCTTGTAAAAGCAGGTTAAAAAAGGATGAAGTCATAGAGATTCTTTGTGTGCTACGTTAGGGATAAATGGTCGTGTCGAGTATGAGTTACGGGAATGCAGATGGTACAACACGGTGTCTGCAGGTGTCGACTCGAGCCTTCAAGTAGGGTAAAGTCTGTGCCACATTTAAAGCGAGGAGAGCGTCATGGTGAAAAATCAGTTAAGTGATATAAAGCAAGTAGTGCTGGATTATACCTGTGGAGCAGGTGCTGATGTATTGGCCTGTACGCTGGAAAGCAGTCAGTTGGTGTTGCATGTAACTACGGTAGACACCCTTGAGAAACGATTGGGTGAACGCTTGCAGGAAGTGTTGAACTCCCTGGGCATGGGGCTAACCGTTGAGCTGCGTGTACAAGGTACAACGCCAGCTTTTGGTACAGGTGTTGTTATTTATGATCCACTGAAAATAGTAGCCAGTGCGCGCGCTCCGAAGCAGGCGGCACGTTGGGGTACGGCTGCGTTGGTCGCCCTGACAACCGGGGGCTTATCAATGTCTGCTGCCGCTGATTTACCTGCGGTATCTGCACCTAATGGAAAAATTGATGTAAATACCGGAAATTATGATGGCACCACCGGTGGTGCGCTGATCAATGGCAGCTTCTCCATGCCACTGGCTCATGCCTATGGATTACAAATTGACGGTGCTGCAGGCGAAATGATCCATGAAAATTACAATGGTATTGGTGTTCATGCATTCTGGCGTAATCCGGAACAGGGTCTGGTTGGCTTGATTGCCTCTACTAATGATCTTCACGGGGTGGATCTGTCTCGTGTGGGTGCAGAAGCGAGAGCCTACCTTGGCGACTTCACAGTAGGTGTAAGAGGCAGCCGCCAAAATGGCGATGTGGCGCGTGGTGATGTGGCGCGTCTGGAAGGCAGCTGGTATGCCACAGAAAATTTAATGGTGGATGCTTCTTCAGAACGTGCGGCAACAGTGATGATGAATAAATTTACGGTGGAGTGGCAACCACAGTCTTTCAATGCTCCAGGCTTGGCATTTTTTGCATCTACCTCCGTAGGTGGACACAATTACGACAGTACGGTGATTGGTGCGCGTTATTATTTCGGGACTAACAAAACATTGAAAGCGCGTCATCGTACCGATGACCCTGAGTCATTGGTGCCCGATGGTTCCAATGTGTTGGTTAATCAAGTGTACGCAGATCGTGTGGTGACGCCTCCTGCGCCGCCACCTCCTCCTCCGTGTCAGGGTTATGGTTGCCCCTGATCATTAAATGCAATGGTAATGAAAATGCGGGCTTCGGCCCGCATTTTTTTTCTGGAAAAATCGGTTAATTGTGTATGGCACGTATTCTTCTCGGTTGGGAGTTGGGCTCAGGCCTCGGTCATGTAGCAACATTGTTGCCTGTCGCCAAGGCACTGGCTCAACACGGCCATGAACCGGTATTCGTAATACGTAATCTGGTCGAGACCTGGCCCTTGCTGGGCAACAGTGGATTCACGGTGCTGCAAGCGCCACTATTTTTTGCTCATGGCGGTGAAAGTTTTACTCAACGCACCCGCAGTTATGCTGACATTCTTGCCGCTTGTGGCTATAACGATATGGAGACACTTGAACCGTTGGTGCGTGCGTGGCGCAACCTGATTGATCAGGTTAACCCCGATCTGGTGATTGCAGAACATGCGCCGACATTATCACTGGCCAGTTACGGTCGTGTAGCCGTTGTTAATCTCGGCACGGGGTTTAGTGTTCCTGCTTTTGATGATGACAGGTTCCCCGTATTGAACGAAAGCGTGCCGGAACACATTTCATTAACGGATATCAATCGCCATATTGAAATTGTTTTGCAGCGTCTCGGGCAAATGGCACCGAAGCTGGCAATTCGTGCACTGCAAGGTGAAAAAATATTTCCAGCAGTCTTTGCCGAGATTGATCCCTATCGTGAAACGCGAGAGCCACCGGCCTGCGGCCCACTGTGGCCGTTACCCGCTGTTGTTCCGTCATTGCCGGAATCACCAATGTGCCTGGTGTATTTACCAGCAGATCATCCGGACCTGGAAAAACTGATCAAGGGACTGGAAGGATTATCCATGTCGGGAATGGTTTATGTGCGCAATGCCAGTGCGCACGTGCTCGATCAATTACGCAACACTTCACTGCAAGTTTCTACTACTCCTGTTGAGCTGGATGCCGTGTTGCCGTGCGTGTCAGTGGTGTTGCATCACGGCGGTGCGGGCATGACACAACGTTGTCTGGCTTATGGTCGACCACAAGTCATCGCGCCGATTCACCTGGAACAGGTATTAACCTGCACCGCATTGCAGGAGATGGGCGTTGCCATTAAGCTGGGTGGAATTTTTAGTGCAGAGCAGTCCGGTGCGGCGCTGGAGCAAGCGGTGAATGTCCTGCGGCTGGCGCAACTCGCACAACACCACGCACATCTACTGCAACAACGTTATCCGCGAGGCTCACTGGATCTCGTGGTGAAAGCTTGTCTGGATAAATTACCAAAGGCAACTGAAACCAGGCCGGTTTCGATTGCATTCGTCACTACTTGCAAAGGACGACTACATCATTTGCAGGAAAGCTTGCCATTAATGATCGCAGAGCAGCCGGATGAAATCATCGTGGTGGATTATGGCTGTCCGCAAAAGGCGGGTGATTGGGTTGAAACGGCATTTCCTGCCAAACAATTTCCAAATATCAAAGTAGTGCGTGTGACGGATGACTCCGGCTTTTCTGCATCGAGAGCGCATAATGTCGGTGCGAAAGCAGCTACAACAAACTGGATTTGTTTTATCGATGCGGATATCTGTGTGCAACCCGGATGGATGAAATGGATGCGAGCCGAATTACACGATGAAAAAATATTTTATCGCGCCTCCATGATACGTAAAGGGTGGAAGCCAGAAGTGCGTGGTACCTACGGGACGGTCATCGTCAGTCGCACAGCGTTTCAGCACGTCGATGGTTATGACGAAGTGTTTCGTAGTTGGGGTGGTGAAGACACCGACTTTTATAATCGCCTGTGTGCAACGGGCATTCGCGAGGCAGACTATCCGCAAGCATTTATAAAATGTATTCCCAATACCGATGCGGAGCGCACGGCCTTCTATGAGGAAAAGAACATAAACACCTCACTGCTTGTCGCGCGACATTACATGGCGGCCAAAAATTCTTTTAACAGACTGGACGGTCAAGGATTGGATCTTGCGGCACGTGAAGCATTGATGCGGGCGGCGCAACAGCAGATTTATCAACCGAAAAAATTCTGTGTCATGACCGTGGGGAGAAGTGGGTCAACATCGCTCATGACTTGCCTGGAGCAATATGATGACATCGCGGTGCCAAATAAAAATATTCATTGTGTGAATAATGAGCTGTTGCATGAAAAAAGAGTCGATGGATACAGAAAAGAATACGAGACACTCACCGGCGCCGCTGTTGAAACTGCGCAGCAGTTAATCGAACGATTTTACCAATTCAACTCCGGTTGTGGTTATGCCGGGTTCAAAACCATGCCGAATCGTCATCCTGATTTTGAAGCATTTGTTTGTCGTAATGATATTCAATTTATTACTTTAATCCGTGAAGACGTTGCGTCTACTGTGGCAAGTTTTATGTTGGCGATGGAAACCATGGTGTGGCAACGACAAGGCGAACGCCAGGCTGCCGTCTGGCATTTTGATGTAGCGCAGCACGCCGAAGCAGTGCTTAGTAATTTGACTTATGTTTTGAAAAGCCATGCGGCTATTCGCTCCATCCCGAATGCAATCGCGCTGACTTACGAGGCACTGTGCAGCCCGCAGTTTGAAAATAAAAATCTGGATGTTTTTTTTAATCGTCCTATTCAATTGGGGAATCCCAAGCCACCGACATCCGGTCGTTCTTATGTTGACAACTGGGAAGCGTTTGAACAATTTATTGCACAGGCCCGACAACGTATCGGTTGAGATTGAAAATGATTGAAACACCACGCGCACTGATATTTTTACTCTCACCTAAATGGATGGGAATCAGCCGACTTCCGCAATCATTGCTTCGAGCAGGATTCCAGGTGGCAACATTGAGCCCGGCCGGTTCTTTTCTGTCAAAAACACGCTATGCGCATCGTCATGTGGTGATGTCGCCAAAAGCAAATGTGCTCGAATTCCTGCTGGGTGTTATTGGCGACGCAAAGCCTGACCTGATTATCCCCGGATGTGAAGCAGCAGTTCATTTTTTGCATCAACTCGAGCGTGGATATTTCGAAGGAGACAGCAGTGATGTATATAAAAATTCAGACATCGCGAGTGTGCGTGCGCTAGTACGTCGTTCACTCGGGGCACCTGAAAATTATTCGGTTGCATTAAGCAAACATGCGCTGCTAGCGAAGGCACGGGTAGTGGGACTGCGTGCGCCTGAAGAGCTGGAAGTTTATTCTGTGCAGGATGCACTGGCCTTCGCACAAACGCATGGCTATCCCGTCGTGCTCAAAAAAGAATACGGTGCTGCAGGCCGGGGAGTGCGTATCTGCAATAACGACGCAGAAATCAAAGCAGGGTTGCAGGCGTTAGCGACTATATTCACAAGGCCAGAAAGTTCCCGGGTGATGGTGCAGCAATTTATTCGCGGTTATCCGGTGATGCAGGTTTTCAGTGCAATGTCCGGCAAGATTCTGGAACGCATGACAGTCGTGAAGGAGTTTTGCCATCCGGCACCCACGGGCCCCAGTTGTGTAGTGCGATTTATTGAAGCACCCGAAATGAATGAGATTACGAATACTTTGTTGGCAGCACTGGGTTTTTCGGGATATGGCAGCCTGGAATTTATTGTTGATGAGAACAGCCAGTTGGCATTTCTAATGGAAATGAATGCGCGTCCCTGTCCCATCAGTCATCTGGGTCATCTGGTCGGGCGAGATATCACTCGCGCGTTGTATTGCCATTTAACGGGCGATCATTATGAGCAAACTATGCCTTCCAATAATCCCGAAAGAATAGCGTTGTTTCCACAAGAATGGTTACGTGATCCACAGAGCCCACTGTTAACGCAGATCTATCACGACGTTCCCTGGGATGATCCCGAATTACTTCGTGCGTTAACGCAGTAGGGGCGCATGGCCGCGATTGTTCCTACAATCCTGCGGCATACACTCCATCCATGGAGATAAACCGCCCCTACACAATCTGCTAGCTTGAGTTTAGTTCAACTTGCCGAGCAACATGCCACCCGTGGGCACGCCGACACCGGAAGTCACCAATACATTATTAATTTTTTTCTTCGGCTGGTTGTTCGAGGTACCGCGCACTAAACGCACGCCTTCGTTCACGCCGTTCATGCCGTGTATATACGCTTCACTCAATTGTCCGCCGTGTGTGTTGGTAGGCAAGCGGCCGTCCTTGCGCAAGGCGCCGGACAAAATAAAATCTTTCGACTTGCCGGGTTTTGCAAAGCCCCAGCTTTCCAGTTGCCACATCACAATCGCGGTGAATGCGTCGTAGACAATCGCAGCGTCAATATCATTCGGCGTTAAACCTGATTGTGCATAAGCCTGTTTAGCCGCGTGATCCATCGCCGGAATCTGCGCGATTTCATCGGCGTAGAAATTCGTCATAGCTTCGGTATTTTTGTCGGCACACATGCCGACACCTTTTACTGCGACCGGCATTTGTTTTAAATGTTTCGCACGTTCGGGAGTGGTGAGCACGACTGCACAACCGCCATCACTTTCCTGACAGCAATCGTACAAGTTGAAAGGCAATGCAATGGGTTTGCCTTTGTTGTATTCGTCGCGCGACAAGGGACGTTGGTAAAAAAATGCACGCGGATTGGTAACGGCAAAGTTGCGCGTGTTGATGGCAATTTCCGCCAGCGCATCACGTGTGTTGCCATATAAATGTTCATAACGTTGGTGATACATAGCAACCCACGACGCCGGTGTGATTAAACCGTAAGGCAGATACCATCCGTAGTGAATCATGTCACCGGTGACGATATCACCGGACACACCGCCGGAGAAACGGTGACCGGAGCGACCGTTCAAGGCACGATACACGACGACAACTTCCGCGACGCCAGTGGCAATTGCCATCACCGCTTGTTCAATACAACCGGTTGGCGCGCCACCGCCGTGTGGCACGCGTGAATAAAAACTGAGATCGTTGCAGCCGATGGCACGCGCGATTTCGATTTCATCATTGGTGTCCATGGTGAAGGTCACCATGCCGTCGACGTCAGACGGTTTGAGTCCTGCATCCTTTAATGCATCGAGTACTGCTTCGCAGGCGAGTGATAATTCCGAGCGACCGGAGTTTTTGGAAAATTCTGTCGTGCCCACACCGACAATCGCGGCGCGGTCTTTCAGTTGGGCAGTTCGTGAACTGCCCCTACGTGGCGCGGATTTTTTCTTTGTAGGGGCGGATCGTGATCCGCCCTTTAGCAGCGGTGTTTTTTTCTTGAGGGCAGTTCGCGAACTGCCCCTACGGACCGGTTTCGTTTTCGTGACTTTCTTTTTTACAGATTTTGCTTTGGCCATAATTTAATCCTCAAATTATTTGGGCGTGATGAATCACGCCCCTACAAATAATTAACGGGGCAACTGCACGCGTGCAATACCATCCAGATGCATACCCCAGTTGCCTTTGCCGGTCACCTTCACATCGACAATGCCGCTCGCGTCGTCTTTCGCCATGACTTCACCAGTGAATTTCAAATCCTCACCGGGCATTACCGGTGCACCGAGTTTGATATTGATGCGTCGTATCGTGGACTCCGGGCCCGCCCAATCGTTGATGTAGCGACCCACTAAACCATTGTCAGCAAGAATGTTGGGAAAGATATTGGCCATGCCGGAGGCGTTTGCTGCGGCCTTGTTGTGATGCACGGGGGTGAAATCGCGTGAAGCGACAGCAGAACCCACCACAAAACTCACGGAGATAGGGAAATTAAAATCCGGTAGTTTCTCGCCAATGCTGACAGAATTAAAACTGCGAGTAGAAGTTTTCATGTTTGTTATCTCCTTTTACTTCACAAGTCGTTGTTTATCTAAACGGAATTGTGGAATGATGTTGTCTGCATCGACTTGCATCACTTCGCCTTTGACGCGCATACCAATTTTCACGTCTTCGGGTTTGCAATCAATCACGTTTGAAACAATGCGCGTGCCTTCATCGAGTGATATGACGGCGCAGATCAGTGGATAGGTGTAACCGGGAATTTCCGGGTAATGTAATTCGATAAAACTGAAAATCTCCCCCTTGAGTTTTGATTCCACATGATCCCACGCACCACTTTGGCATTGGTTGCAGAAAGGGCGCGGTGGATGGCGCAATGTAAGGCAACTCTTACAACGTTGGATTACTACTTTTTTATCTTTCTCTAAAATATTCCACCACCAGGCGTTGTCATGGCCGCGCACGGATTTAAGACGCGTCGGTGCTTTATTTCCCAGTAAAGAAGAGTCGGCAGATACATTTTCGTTTGCTGCTTTAGGCGCTTGTGCCGGTTTAAACTTCAGCACGCGGAACACCATGGTGCCGACAACTTCCTTGTGTTGGTTGGTAAACGTGGTGAGTGTTTCAATAAAGTAACCGTTGCCCATCGCCGTGGCTTTTTCTTCCGAAATCGATTTCACTACCATGTTGGCAATCACAGTGTCACCCGGACGCAATTCCTTGTGGTATTCCTGATCGCAATTGGTGCCGAGCACGCCGGTAAAACCGTGTTGCTCCATGTAGCGATGCAGGTTGCGTTGGCCGTCCTGTTGTGAGGCATCCTGTTGATCGGCAAAAGCCATCGGATAACCTTCGAGGCTCCAGGTCCACAACATGGTGGCGGGGGCCACAATGCCTTTTTTCGAAGACTGTTCAGCAAAAGCCTTGTCGATATACACCGGATTTTTATCGCCTAGTACTTCGCACCACTGGCGTATCATCGCTTCATTAACTAAATCCGGGCCGGGCGTGGGGGGAATAATCTCCTTGCCCACCCAGCTGTAAAGTCTGGTTTCAAACGATTTCTTTTCTTCGGGGGTCATGGTGCTAACCTCTATGCTCTCAATGCAAAACAGGCTGCAAATGATACCGGAAAAGCCTTGCGAGCGGTTCCGTACTAATCGGGCTTGAAGCGAAGTGAATTTTCCGTCAGTAGCCTGCTAGAATGTCCGGCATGACGCCCATCACGATCACTTATCGCATCAAGCTGGATAAAAAACACACCGAGGTGTTTGATTTTACGCTGGATGGCGAGAGTGGTAATTTGATCGCCGAAACACCTGCAAATCTGCCGCCGTGGACGGCACTGGATTACAAGCAGTGTTCGCATTGTCCTCTGAACAAAACCGAACATTCGCATTGCCCTATCGCCGTGCAGCTTTATAACATCATCGAACGTTTTCACAATACGTCTTCCATTGATGAAATTGAATTGGAAGTGATCACGGAAGAAAGAAAAATTTCACAGGTCGTTCCCTTGCAGCGTGCTATCGGTTCCATGCTGGGTCTGGTGTCTCCGACTTGTGGTTGCCCCAAGATGGCTTATATGAAACCCATGGCGCGTTTCCACTTGCCATTGTCTTCGGAAGAAGAAACCCTGTTTCGTGTCGCCGGCATGTATTTGTTAGCACAATATGTATTAGGCAAAGCGGAGGGTTCTTCTGCGGTAGAAAAAGCAGTGGCGGATTTTTCCGGTCTTAAAGCGATTTACGAAGATTTACATATCCTTAATAAAGCGCTGGCTACGCGTTTACGTGGCGCAACCGAATCGGACTCTTCCAAAAATGCGATTGCCTTGCTGGATATGTATTCTAATTTAGTGCCGATGATGATTGATGATCATTTGCCGGATCTTCAGGATTTATTTTCTGCGTACTCAAGTAGGGGCAACCGGTCGGTCGCTCCTACAGATGATAACAAAGAGCCGGTCGTTGAACTCGCTCCTGTCGTGCCGACTATTACACTACCACTTGTTGCTCCATCAGTTGTTACTGCGCAGGCTATTGTCGCGCCTGATATTGTTGTGCCTGAGATTATTGTGCCTGAATTAACGCTGGAACCCATCACAAAAATTGAGGAACCAGTGCAGGAAGTGGTTACACCCGTGGTAAAAAAAGTGAAAGAAAAAACCGCGGATGAATTGGCGGTGGAAGCATTGATGCAGGATGTATCCGCTGATGAACTGGCGGAGTTGCTCGGTACACAACAGGATGTCGTCATCAAAAAGAACATGGAGTCACAGGACAGGCCCAAGGGGCGAGCAGTATTCCAGATAGCCGTTGAGCCGGAACCTTTACCTGACGCAGATAAAGAAAACGAAATCAAAACCGAACCAGCGTCTGCGCCAGAAAAACCGAAGGGTCGTGCTGTGTTCAAGTTGGCAGACGATTAATTAGTTGTATTGTTTTTTTTAAATTCAATCAGGGGGCTTTGTGAAATTACAACCAGGTTATAAATATCTGCACGTGGCATGTGTTTTTTTATTACTTCACAGTGTTGTGATGGTTAATACCGCGCAAGCGGCGGGTTTTCAGTTACTGGAGCAAAGTGTTACGGGCCTGGGTCGCTCTTTTGCCGGAAGTAGCCTGGCGGCAGATGATGCATCTGCGGCTTTTTATAATCCTGCCGATATGTGGTTGCTGGACAAGAAAAATCATTTACAAATGGGCGCCACCTATATAAAAACACATAATCAATTTGCAGGAAGTTATGTTTCGCCTTTACCGGGTGCAAGCGGCACAGATGAAGAGAGCAGCAGTACAGAAGGTGTAATACCGCAGCTGCATTGGGTTGGTTCATTGAATGACGATTGGCGCATGGGACTTTCCATCACCGCGCCGTTTGGTTTGGCAACGGAATACAACAGCCAGTGGCTCGGTCGTTATGAAACAGTCAGCTCGGAAATTAAAACTACGGATGTTAATCCTTCGTTAGCGTATAAAGTTTCTGATCAGTTATATGTCGGTGCGGGTGTGTCATGGCAATATGCAGAAGCAACACTTGAGCAAAGCGTGAACCGTTTTTCATTTGCAGGCGCGCCGCTGTTTCTGGTATCTGGCCAGGATGGGCGTGCAAAAATTACCGGTAATGATGCGGCCTGGGGATATAACCTGGGTGCAACCTGGGTGCCGGATGCGGATTTACGACTGTCGTTAACCTATCGCTCCAAAGTGGAACATACGCTGGATGGCGAGCGCGAAATAGATGGTCTGACAGGTGGTGCAGCGGTCCTGAATGGAATTGAAAAAGGCAGCGCTAATTTAACCTTGCCAGAAATAACATCTTTCAATGTATGGCAGAAACTCGATGATCGCACAGCAGTGATGTTTTCCTTGCGTCATACAGAATGGTCGCGCTACAAGGAACTGCGTGTGGTTTATGACAATCCTGCATTGCCGGATACCGTGGAAGTGCAAAATTGGCACAATACCTGGTCAGCCAGTTTCGGTACAGATTACCAACTCAATGAAACAGTAAAACTGCGCGCCGGTCTTGGTTATGATGAATCACCGGTGCCGAACAGTGATTATCGCTCACCGCGTTTGCCCGCTACTTACAATACCTGGTTCAGTGCAGGATTAAGTTGGCAGTTATCAAAACAGATGACTATGGACGTTGCGTATATGTATGTGGATGGAAAAAATGCCAACATAAATTACACCGGTGGTGCGGGGCAGTTGACAGGCGAATACCGTGACACCTATGCCAATGAATTCGGTGTGCAACTGCAATACCTTTTCTAGTGAATGATTTATGAAAACTGATCTTCGCCCCTACTGGGTAAAAAAATTCTGGCTCAAATACCGTTACTGGTATGTTGAACATTTCCTGCGCCCGGAATTTGCCAGCCTCGGCAAACATCATAATTTTACCAACCCCTGGCACTGTATTGTGTCAGGTGAAAATATTCATATGGGAGAGTCAGCTACCGTGGTTGCTGATCCGGATCACAAAGTGCGCATCGGTGTATGGGGGCGTGCGCCGGGCCAGGGTACGATTGTGATCGGTGATGCGGTGATGATCAGTCCGGGCACGCGCATTTCGGCGAGCGATGAAATTCGCATCGGCAATGGTTGTATGTTTGCCAACGGTGCGTATGTGACGGATTCGGATTGGCACAGTATTTATAATCGCGTCGAGCGCGATCCGGAAATCAAACCGGTGATCCTGGAAGACAATGTATGGGTGGGCGATCACGCCACGGTATTAAAAGGAGTGACGATTGGCAAAAACAGTATTGTGGCGGCTTGCGCGGTGGTGACTAAAGATGTGCCAGCCAATGTGATCGTTGCCGGTAATCCGGCGAAGGTGGTGAAGGAGCTCGACGCGAGCGCCACCTTTCGCACACGCACGGAATTTTTTGCACACCCGGAAGCCTCTGCCCGGTTTTTTGACCAGGTTGACCGTGGTGTCCTGAAAGGAAACTCATTCTGGCGCTGGATCAAGTCGCTGTTGTTTCCATAACTTGTTGCCCTTCGACTTCGCTCAGGGCGCGTGTTGGCTGAGCGTAGCCGAAGCCTCGCATCATAACTAACTTGCCTAATAAAAATCGCTGATACAACGAGTAGGGGTAATTCATGAATTACCCCTACAGATAATCCAATGTTTTATTCGTCGTCAAACCAGATCTGTTCTAGTCTTAAGAAAGGATTGTTCCCTGAAGGGGAGATGAGTAGTGACGACTCCGGTATTGATATGCGATGACTCCGGTATGGCGCGCCGACAGATGTTTCGTTCGCTGCCCGCCGATTGGGATATCGACGTAACCTACGCCAGCAATGGCGTGGAAGGGGTGCATGCCATTGAACAGGGATTGGGTGCTATTACCTTTCTCGACCTGAATATGCCACAAATGGATGGCTATCAAGTCCTGGAAAAAATTCGCCAACTGGATTTATCCGCGATGGTGGTGGTGGTGTCCGGCGATATCCAGCCTGAAGCCTATGCGCGTGTCATGAAACTCGGTGCAATGGATTTCATCAAGAAACCGGTCAGCCCGGATAAACTGGTGGATATCCTGCATCGCTTTGGCGTTATTGCAACGCCAGATTTTGCAGCAGAAAAAATAATTGAAAAGAAAAATCCGGTTGATTATCTGGATTGCTATCGGGAAATCACCAACGTGGCGATGGGGCAGGCGGCGGATTTGCTTGCGCGCTTGTTGAATGCGTTTGTCCAGTTGTCGATTCCCAATGTGAACTTTATAGAAATCAGCGAATTCGCGATGGCCATGCAGGCCATTAAACGGGAAGCCGATGTATCGGCGGTGTGCCAGGGTTTTATTAGCTCCGGTATTTCCGGTGAAGCGATTGTGATGTTTGAAGATTCTTCTTTTCAGGACATGGCTCGCCTGATGCGATACACCGGTGAAATAGGACGAGCGGAAGAGCTGGAATTATTACTGGACACCGCCAACGTGTTGATTGGTGCGACCTTGCGCGGTATTGCAGAGCCGATGAATATCAGGTTTAGCCAAAGTCACCCGATGGTGTTGGGGCGTAATTGCAAACTGGATCAATTGATTCAGAAAAATATGTGCAAATGGAAACGCATGCTGGCGATTGAAGTGAATTATCGCATTGAGAATTATCATATCAATTGTGATCTGCTGCTGTTGTTCTCGGAAGAAGACATGCCAAAAATTAACAGTCGCATTGCTTATTTAACATGAATCACTCAGGGTGAAAAACGGTGAATAAAATGAATACCGATATTTCGCAAAACCTGGTCAAGGAACTGCACTGGATGGGCGGCTTGATAGAAACGCTGGACGTGGGCCTGGTGGTGATTGATCGTCGTTATGATATCCAGATGTGGAATGCTTTCATGGAGAACCACAGTGGACTGGAGGCAGACAGTGTATTTGGGAAGAATCTTTTTTCACTATTCCCCTCTATTCCTGAAGCCTGGTTTAAAACAAAAATAGATACGGTGTTTTTGTTAAAGAATCGCGCTTTCACTACCTGGGAGCAACGATCCAAAGTGTTTGAATTTAAAAATTATCGACCCGTCACCAGCATGGCGGATTTTATGTACCAGAATATAACGCTCATCCCTCTGGGAACAACAGAAGACGGCGGTGTACAACAGGTCGGTATCATGGTCTACGACGTGACTGATATGGCGATGACCAAGAGCGCGCTGGAATCGTCCAACCATGAACTGGAAATGATCAGCCGCAAGGATGCCCTGACACAATTATTTAACCGGGGTTATTGGGAAGAATGTGTCGAAAACGAATTTCGTCGTTATCGCCGCACCAACCAGCCGACTTCGCTTTTGATGTTTGATATCGATCATTTTAAAAAGGTCAACGACAACTACGGTCATACCATGGGTGATGAAGTGATACGCACCGTAGCGTCGATAACCCGGCGCAGTATTCGTGATACCGATGTTGCCGGTCGTTACGGCGGAGAAGAGTTTGGCGTGATTCTGGTAGCCACTCCCAGTATTAATATGCCGCGGCTGGGTGCAGATGTTCCCAGCGAACGTTTACGCAGGGCGATCGAGTTGCAAGCGATATCTCACGGTGGTAAAACTATTAATGTAACTATCAGTGTCGGTGCAGCGGAACTGACAGATGATGTTGAAACACATCGCGACTGGATCGATCGCGCAGACAAGGCGTTGTATCACTCGAAAAAGCAGGGACGTAATCAAGTCACGCTGTATTCAAAAACTATTTTGCATTGAATTTGTTTCGTAGGGGCGACCGGCCGGTCGCCCCTACAATTTTTCCACAATCTGTTTTGCGGCGGCGTAAGGCGTGCAATGTCCCTGTACGACTTCCTGTTCCAGTTTTTTGCTGAGAGATCGAATACTTTCATTCTGGCTCAAACGCAGGTCAATCATTTCGTGCAGTAATTTTTTCATCCATTGGGAGTTCTGTTCACGGCGTTGTTGCTCGAATATGCCGCTCTCCCGGGCAATCTTCTGGTATTCCAAAATCATTTCCCAGACGGCGTCTATCCCTTTGTGTTCCAGTGCAGAGCAACTCAACACGCGCGGTGTCCAGAAACTATTGTCCTGTAACAGATGAAACGCATTCTGGTAATGTTGCTGGCTTTGTTTGGCGAGGTTAATGCTTTCACCATCGGCTTTGTTAATCACCAGCGCATCGGCCAATTCGAGTATGCCTTTTTTGATGCCTTGTAATTCATCTCCGGCGTTTGGCAACATCAACACCAGGAAAAAATCTACCATGCTGGCGACTTCGTATTCCGATTGGCCAACACCGACTGTTTCGACCAGAATCACGTCGTAACCCGCTGCTTCACAGAGCAGCATTGTTTCGCGTGTTTTGTGTGCAACGCCGCCGAGTGATCCTTCCGAAGGAGAAGGTCGAATAAACGCGTTTGCTTCCCGCGATAACATTTCCATGCGTGTTTTGTCACCGAGTATGCTGCCGCCCGCCACGGGTGAACTGGGATCGACCGCGAGCACCGCGACTTTCTTTCCTTGCTTGATGAGATACAAACCAAAGGCTTCAATGAAAGTGGATTTGCCTACGCCGGGTATGCCGGTGATGCCGATGCGAATGGAATTGCCTGTGAAAGGTAAAGCGGCTTCGAGAACCTGTTGTGCTTCCTGGCGATGATCGTCGCGTTTGCTTTCGATCAGGGTAATAGCTTTGGCGAGCGAACGTCTGTCACCTTGCCTTAATTGTTTCAGATCGATGTCGTTCATGGGTTTATATTGTTAGACCTTGTAGGGGCGACCGGCCGGTCGCCCTTACTTAATTTGCTATTAAGGATAAAAATTCTTTTCGTGTGGGCTCATTACTGCGGAACTCACCGAGCATGGCCGAGGTTTTCATGATGGAATTTTGTTTTTCCACGCCGCGCATCATCATACATAAATGTTTGGCTTCGATAATGACACCGACGCCCGTTGCGTTAGTGACTTTTTGAACGGTGGTGGCAATCTGACTCGTGAGACCTTCCTGGATTTGCAAGCGGCTCGCATACATATCCACGATGCGCGCAATTTTTGATAAGCCCAACACTTTGCCGGTGGGAATATAACCGACGTGGCATTTGCCAATGAAGGGCAGGAGATGGTGTTCACACATCGAATACAATTCAATGTCCTTGACGATAACCATTTCACTGCTGTCGGATTCAAACAGGGCACCGTTGATAATTTCATCCAGTGATTGCGTGTAGCCGCGAGTAATGAACTGAAAGGCTTTGGCCGCACGCTCCGGTGTTTTCAGCAAGCCGTCGCGCTGTAAATTCTCACCGACTGAGTCGATGATAGTGGTGAATGCGCCGGTCATGTCCTTGACAGCAACTTCAGGTTTTTTGCGGGTACTCATAGTAGAATATCTCCAGTGGCTGATGGACAGTCTGACTTGGTTTTTTGGAAAGGTAAAGCGTGAAAAATAACAGTACATTAGGTCATTGGTTACATGATGCAGAACAGCGGCTGCTGCAAGCCGAAGTATATCTGGGGCACGGTACAGATAATTATTGGGACGAGGCCCTACATATTGCATTGCAAACACTCGGTATCTCCTTTGATGAAGACCGTTCTGTATTGCAGCGCGAGTTGACATCGGATGAAATGACTTTGCTGGATGGCTTGTTGGCGCAACGTATTGTGCAGCGTATTCCGGTTCCCTACTTAACAAAAACCGCCTGGTTCGCTCACCTGCCTTTTTATGTGAATGAACAGGTGCTCATTCCGCGTTCACCGATAGCTGAGATGATAGAAAATGGTTTCCAACCCTGGTTTATAAAGCAGGGTCATGCGGACTTGCCCATGACGATTCTGGATCTCTGTTGTGGTGGCGGTTGCATCGGTATTGCCTGTGCCGAATACATCGATGGTTGCCAGGTCGATCTGGCGGATATTTCTCTGGCTGCACTTGAAGTGGCCAAAGAGAATATCCATCGATATCAGTTAGAGGACAGAGTCAGGGCCTATCAAGGTGATTTGTTTGGTGCCTTACCTCGTGATAAGTCCTACGACCTGATTGTTTGTAATCCGCCTTACGTCGACGCGCAGGATATGGCGAGCTTGCCACCGGAGTTTTTGCATGAACCGCGTCTGGCATTGGAAGCAGGATTGGATGGCCTGGATCTGGTGAAGCAGATTTTGACGGAAGCAGCGGACTACCTGAATGAAGGTGGGCTATTAATAGTGGAAGTGGGCAACAGTGCAGAAGCATTGGAAGAGCAATATCCCGAGCTTCCTTTCACCTGGCTGGAGTTTGAGCGCGGTGGTCACGGTGTCTTTCTTCTATATAAGGAGCAGTTGGAAGAATTTCAGTCACGCTTTGATTTACAATAGGCGTCTATCTCAGGAAATACGGCGTTATGTCAGGCAATACCTTTGGAAAATTGTTCACCGTTACCAGCTTTGGCGAAAGCCACGGCCCAGCGCTCGGTTGCGTGGTCGATGGCTGCCCGCCCGGTTTGTCTTTGAGCGAAGCGGATTTGCAAATCGATTTGAATCGCCGCAAGCCCGGCACGTCGCGTTATACCACGCAACGTCAGGAAGACGATGCGGTGAAAATTCTTTCCGGCGTGTTCGAAGGTAAAACGACTGGCACACCGATTGGTTTATTGATTGAGAACACCGATCAACGTTCCAAAGATTACAGTGCGATTAAAGATTTGTTTCGTCCGGCACATGCTGACTATACCTACGAACAAAAATACGGCGTCCGTGATTACCGCGGCGGCGGGCGTTCGTCAGCACGTGAAACGGCGATGCGTGTGGCGGCGGGCGCAATTGCCAAAAAATACCTGAAAGAAAAATTCGGCGTCGACGTGCGCGGCTATGTGTCACAACTTGGCCCGATAAAAGTGCCAGCAATCCCTTTAAAAAAAATCGACTGGGCTTTTGTGAACAGCAATCCTTTCTTTTGTCCTGATCAAGGCAAAGTGGATGAGATGGCAGCGTTCATGGAAAAATTAAATAAGGAAGGCGATTCCATCGGCGCAAAAATTACGGTGACGGCAACCCATGTACCTGTCGGTTTGGGTGAGCCAGTGTTTGATCGTTTAGATGCAGAAATTGCATCCGCGATGATGGGCATCAATGCAGTGAAAGGCGTGGAGATCGGTGCGGGCTTTGCGGCGGTTGAGCAACGTGGCACACAACATCGCGATGAAATGACGCCGAAAGGTTTTCTGTCCAACAACGCAGGCGGCATACTCGGCGGCATTTCGTCGGGGCAGGATATTATTGTTAACATTGCATTGAAACCGACATCCAGTTTGCATGTGCCTGGCAAAACGATTAATCGCAATGGCGAAGCCGCAGAAATTATTACCAAGGGTCGCCATGATCCTTGCGTCGGCATTCGCGCCACACCGATTGCCGAAGCAATGCTGGCATTGGTGTTGATGGATCACGCCTTGCGTCATCGTGCGCAGAATGGCGATGTTAAAAGTAGTGTGCCTAAAATTCCTTCTTCTGTTGAATAAAATATTCCCTTCGACTCCGCTCAGGGAACGCGCCGGCTGAGCGGAGTCGAAGCCACATGATGAAATGAAATGATTCCCAATATTCCTTACTGGCGACTTTCCGCCTTTTACTTTTGTTATTTCTCCGTGCTCGGTGCACTGGTGCCTTATTGGCCCGTATATTTGCAGGACCAGGGCTATACCCCGCAAGCGATTGGCATATTGACTTCCATCATGATGGCGGCGCGTGTCATCGCACCCAACTTGTGGGGCTGGTTGGCGGATCACACCGAACAACGGATACGCATCGTGCGCTGGGGTGCGGTGTTGTCTGCACTTTCGTTCGCAGGCATTTTTATCAATCACAGTTTTTACGGGTTGATCGTTGTTATTTGTCTTTACAGTTTTTTCTGGAATGCACTGCTCGCACAATTTGAAGTTGTTACCTTTGATTACCTGAAAGACAAGCCACAGGGTTACACACGCATTCGTTTGTGGGGTTCCATCGGTTTTATTATTTCGGTGGCGGGCGTCGGCGTTTTGTTTGATGTGATCTCCGTGCAACAATTGCCGCTGTTGCTGATCGTTTGCATGTCACTGGTCTGTGTGAGCAGCGGATTTGTGCAGGAAGCGCCGCGCCATGCATTGCATGAAACATCGCAAGAAACGATTTGGCAAATTGTTCGCAAGCCACCGGTGATCTGTTTTTTTACTGTGTGCCTGTTGATGCAGGTTTCGCACGGCCCTTATTACACATTTTTTAGCTTGTATATGGAACAACACGGCCATACACGTACGTCCATCGGCCGCCTGTGGGCGCTGGGCGTCGTCGCGGAAGTGGTGTTGTTCTGGTACATGCATCGCTTGATGCCGAAGTGGGGCACGCGTACATTTATGCTGCTGAGTTTGTTGTTGAGCAGTGTGCGTTGGGCATTGATCGGATGTTTTCCTGATCACCTGTTTGTTATTTTATTTGCGCAATGTTTGCACGCCTTCAGTTTTGGTTCCTTTCATGCGTCGGCGATTGAAGTAGTGCGACGTTCTTTTCCGGCACGACAGGCCGGGCGCGGCCAGGCTTTGTATAACTCGCTGAGTTTCGGTGTCGGCAGTGCCCTCGGTGCGTTAGCCAGCGGTTATTTGTGGGAATGGAGTAATCAGGGGACTTTTCTGGCGGCCAGCTTAATCACTTTGCTGGCGCTGGTTATTGCGTGGTTTGGCTTGAAAGAGCGTTATACTGTCCCCATCTAATCAACTTGTTTTTTCAACGGGAGATAAACGATATGTTGCGTATTCTTTTAGTGATGTTTCTATTGGTGGGTGTTACCAGTTGTGGCTATAACGATCTGCAACAACAGGACGAATCGATTAATGCCGCGTGGGCAGAAGTGTTGAACCAGTATCAGCGCCGTGCGGATCTGGTACCGAATCTGGTAGAAACGGTCAAAGGTTATGCAGCGCATGAACAGGAAGTGTTGACGGCAGTCACCAATGCGCGCGCTTCGGTTGGCAGCATCAAGGCTACGCCGGAATTGGTGAACGATCCACAGGCATTGAAAAATTTCCAGGACGCGCAGGCGAGCATGACCAGCGCGTTGTCACGACTGTTGGTGGTGTCAGAAAATTATCCGCAACTGAAAGCGGATAAAAACTTCCAGGATTTGTCAGCGCAACTCGAAGGTACGGAAAATCGTATCACGGTGGCGCGCAATCGTTACATCGAAGCGGTGCAAACCTATAACACGACGGTGCGTGTGTTCCCGAGTAACCTGACTGCCAAAATGTTTGGCATGGAAAAGAAAGCCAACTTTACCGTCGACAATGAAAAAGCGATCAGCGCACCACCGAAAGTGGATTTCTCCCATCCTGCACCACAGCCCGCGCAATAAATAGATAGCGCAATGCAGGCTATGCAGAAGTGGTTATCGGGTTTGTTGTTCTGCGCAGTGCAGCTGGTGTTGTCATCGGCTGCAACAGCGGATAACCTGCAACCCATTCCGCCGTTGACCGGGCCGGTGATTGATTTAACCGGCACCCTCAGTGCTGACCAGCAACAAGCACTCTCGCAAAAATTAATTTCGTTTCATGACAAATACGGCGCACAGATGCAGGTGTTGATTATCCCGACTTCTGCACCGGAAGATGCCTTTACTTATTCGATGCGTGTGGTCGACAAATGGAAATTGGGTGACGCAAAAAAAGATGATGGTTTGTTATTGTTTATTGCGAAGAATGATCATCGTTCGCAAATCCAGGTGGGTTATGGCCTGGAAGGAACGATCCCCGATGTGATCGCCAGTCGAATGTTAAATGACGTGATGGCGCCTTACTTCAAGCAAGGTGATTTTTACGGCGGCATTGATGCGGTAATCAATGGCGTGTATGAAAAAATTTCCGGCGATGCTTCGCTTGCTCCTGTGGTGCCAGCTAAAAATCAATCAGGCCAGATCAGTAACAACATCATCGTGTTGGCGTTTATTGCTTTTATCCTGCTACAAATATTGAAATTGATTATGGGTCCGTTGGTATCTGCAGCTATCTGCGGCCCCTTACTTTTTTTTATTGCGTGGCTTGTTATCGGCATCCCTGTACTAATGGCATTTATTGCCGTGTTGTTTCTGTTACTGTTTTCATTAATGCCCAGTGGTCGCGGTTATCGCTCGGGATACGGCGGTGGATTGGGTGGTGGCGGGTTCGGGGGAGGTGGTTGGTCCGGCGGTGGCGGTGGTTTTGGCGGCGGCGGAGCAGGAGGTAGCTGGTGATAAATTTTAAAAGATTTATTGCGCACGCACGGTTTATGCCTTGGCAAATACGTCGCGCTTTTTCAAAAACCGCGTGCGATGCGATTGAAAAATCCATCACCGGTTCCGAGCAACAACACCTGGGTGAAATTCGTTTTGTGGTGGAAGGCCAACTCGATAGTCATCACCTGTGGCACGGTTGCACTGCACGCCAACGCGCCATTGAATTATTCTCTCAACTGCGCGTGTGGGACACCGAACAAAATTCCGGTGTGCTGGTGTACGTGCAATTGGCCGAGAAACAACTGGAGATTGTCGCTGATCGCGGCATCAGCGCGCGCGTGGCACAAGCCGAATGGGATGCCATTTGCCAGGAGATGCTCAGGCACTATGGCGATGGCCACTATGAAGCAGGATCCACGGCGGGTTTGCAACGGATTACAACGCTCCTGATACAACACTTTCCAGGCACACATAAAAATCGCAATGAGTTGACCAATAAAGTCACTTTGCTCTGATTCATCTTGCTGTCTTTTCGCAGGAGGATTAAACTTGCCGCCTTTCTTTTCAATTGTATACATAGCAGAATTTTATGGCAGGCAAGACGCTTTACGACAAATTGTGGGACAGTCATCTCGCTGTGCAGCGCGATGATGGTACGGCACTTATTTATATTGATCGTCATTTGATCCACGAAGTGACTTCGCCGCAGGCCTTTGATGGTTTGCGTCTGGCGAATCGTAAACCCTGGCGCATAGACGCTAATTTAGCCACGCCCGATCACAATATTCCAACCACCGTTAAAGAGCGTGCACACGGTGTGGAAGGGATTGAAGACCCGGTTTCAAAAATCCAGGTGCAAACACTCGATGAGAATTGTGCAGAGTTTGGTATCACCGAATTCAAAATCAACGACGCCGGCCAGGGCATTGTGCATGTCATAGGTCCTGAGACCGGTGCGGTGTTGCCGGGCATGACGGTAGTGTGTGGTGATTCGCATACCTCAACGCACGGTGCACTTGGCGCACTCGCGCATGGCATTGGCACTTCGGAAGTCGAACACGTGTTGGCAACGCAATGTTTGATCCAGAAAAAAATGAAGAATATGCTGGTGAAAGTCGATGGCAAATTGCAACCGGGTGTGACAGCAAAAGATGTCGTGCTTGCGATTATCGGCAAGATTGGTACAGCAGGCGGTAATGGTTGTGCGATTGAATTCGGCGGCGACGTAATACGCGCACTTTCCATGGAAGGTCGCATGACGATTTGCAATATGTCGATAGAAGCGGGGGCACGCGCGGGCATGGTTGCTGTGGATGACACCACCATCAACTATGTAAAAAATAAAATGTACGCCCCGAAGGGCAGTGATTGGGATAAAGCCGTGGCGTACTGGAAGACCTTACACAGCGACAGCGATGCGAAATTTGATATCGTCGTTAACATGCGCGGCGAAGAGATAGCGCCGCAAGTGAGCTGGGGCACGTCACCGGAGATGGTGTTGCCGGTAGGCGCTTCCATCCCGGCGCCGGAAAGTGAAAGCGACCCAACCAAAAAAGAAAGCATACGTCGTGCGTTGCAATACATGGGTTTGAAAGCGGGACAAAAAATTACTGATATTAAACTCGACAGGATTTTTATTGGCTCCTGCACTAATTCGCGTATTGAAGATTTGCGCGAAGCAGCGCAAGTGGTGAAAGGAAAAAAAATAGCGAGCAATGTGAAGCAGGCCTTGATCGTTCCGGGTTCGCAACGCGTGAAAGCGCAGGCGGAACAGGAAGGGCTTGATAAAATTTTTGTCGCCGCCGGTCTGGAATGGCGTGAACCCGGTTGTTCGATGTGCCTTGCGATGAATGCCGATAAGCTTGGCGAAGGCGAACATTGTGCATCGACATCGAATCGCAATTTTGAAGGTCGCCAGGGTTTTGGTGGTCGCACGCATTTAGTTAGTCCGGCGATGGCGGCGGCGGCGGCGATTCATGGTCACTTTGTAGATGTGAGAACAATTTAATCTGTAGGGGCAAATGATTATTTGCCCGTACGAATAATGGAAACATTTTATTTTATGTAGGGGCAATTCATGAATTGCCCCTACGAATAGAGAGAACGTTATGAAAGCATTTAAAATCATCAAAGGCATCGTCGCACCAATGGACAGGGCCAATGTCGATACCGACATGATTATCCCGAAACAATTTTTGAAATCAATCAAACGCACCGGCTTTGGCCCGAATCTGTTTGATGAATTGCGTTACAAAGATCACGGCGAACCGGGCATGGATAACAGCAAACGCTCCATCAACTCAGAATTTCCGCTGAACTTCCCTCGTTACAAAGGCGCGAGCATTTTGTTAGCGCGCAAGAATTTTGGTTGTGGCTCCTCGCGCGAGCATGCGCCATGGGCCTTGGATGATTACGGCTTCCGTTGTGTGATCGCGCCGAGCTTTGCCGATATTTTCTATAACAACTGTTTCAAGAATGGTTTGTTGCCGATTGTTTTGTCGGAAGAACAGGTCGATCAGTTATTTAAAGAAATGTATTCCAAAGAGGGTTATCAGTTAACGGTTGATCTTGAAAAACAACAGGTGATCACCGCGTCTGGACAAACCATGTCTTTTGATGTGGATTCCTTCCGTAAACATTGTTTGTTGAATGGATTGGATGATATCGGTTTGACCTTGCAGGACGCAGATAAAATCAAAGCATTTGAAGCGGGCCACAAGAAAAATTTTCCGTGGTTGTTTGCTTGAGACGTGCTTGCTCGTTGAGCAGAGTCGAAACGAGATAAATAATATTGGTGCCGAAGGAGAGACTTGAACTCTCACTCCTGTAAGGGAACACGAGTTTGAGTCGTGCGCGTCTACCGTTCCGCCACTTCGGCACTGGTCATTTCCAACCAGGGAGCATGACAGCTGGGCTGTCAGGGGGCGTGATTATATCAGCGCCTTTCTTTATATCAAGGGCTGTATATCAATAGGCAGATGGCAAGAGGTAAGGTTTGAAACGACAGGATTTTTCCTACGAACTTCCCGACGAACTGATTGCCCGTTTCCCCATGGCGGAGCGCAGCCAGTCGCGCTTGTTCTGCCTGGATAGATCCAGTGGCGCAATCCAGCATCGCGTTTTTTCCGACATTGTTGAGTTTATCCAGCCCGGTGATTTGTTGGTGTTTAACAACACGCGTGTGATTCCCGCGCGCTTGTTCGGCCATAAAAGCAGCGGTGGCAAGGTGGAAGTATTGGTTGAACGCCTGCTGGGTGAGCAGGAATGCCTGGCGCATGTGCGTGCCAGCAAATCACTCAAGCCCGGTGCAGTGATTACACTGGAAAATAACAAAACACTCGAAATGATTCGCCGCGATGGCGAGTTATTTCGGTTGCGCTACAACGGCGGTGGATCTTTCCTTAAGTTATTGGAACAGCAAGGCCACATGCCCTTGCCTCCTTATATTGATCGTGAGGATGAATTGTCGGACCGAAGTCGATATCAAACGGTGTATGGAAGTATTCCGGGTGCAGTGGCGGCACCGACCGCGGGTTTGCATTTTGATGAGGCACTCCTGGAAAAATTAAAAACGAAAGCGGTAACGTTTGGTTACGTGACACTGCATGTGGGTGCAGGCACTTTCCAGCCGGTACGGGTGGATAATATTGCAGACCACAAAATGCACAGCGAATGGTTTTCAGTCGATAAAAAATTATGTGAACAGGTAAAAGAAACAAAACAGAAAGGCCGACGCGTGATTTCTGTGGGGACGACCAGTGTGCGTTGCCTGGAATCGGCTTTTAAAGACGGAAGCTTGCAAGCCGTCAGCGGCGAAACCGATATTTTTATTACGCAAGGGGATCAGTTCCATGTCACCGATGCACTGATCACCAATTTTCATTTATCAGAATCGACGTTATTAATGCTGGTGTCGGCGTTTGCGGGAAAAGAAAAAATAGTTGCGGCTTATCGGGAAGCAATAGAAAAAAAATACCGATTCTTCAGTTATGGCGACGCGATGTTTATTGCGTAGGGGCGTGTTGCACACGCCCGGGCGCATACAATGCGCCCCTACAGAAATCACCAACGATGCACCAACGGCTTCTCGTGATATTTAATTATTTTTAATTCCGGATTTTCCAGATCCGGCACCAAGTCATTAGCAACCATCACGAAATTTACCGCCGGCAAGGTATTGGTCGGCAAATTACTGTCCGTTTCTGTCATCTTGCCGCCTTCTTTGTGAATCAGCGTGTAACCCTGCGCTGCCATGCGGTCCGGTAACTGACGTGTCATGTCATTGATGTCATAGAGTATATCGGGCTTGGGTATATTGCATTCATAATTCAGGGCGGGTTGTTTATTAAAGAATTGATCAAAATCAAAATACAAACCCTGGCTACTGCGTGCGATATCATCCATCAGTCGGCATTTGAGTAAACTGTTTTCTACCAGTGCACGCGTGTCGTAGAAATGGATTTTATTATTGCCGTCATGAATAAAATATTTTTTGGCGGTGTAATAAAACACCATGCCGGATTGGCCGCTCATCAGTGTGACTGGCTGATGGCCTTTCTGGATTAATGAATCAATCGTGTGATCGAGTGTGTCAATCGCATCCATGTCGCGCAGGTGTTCCTGATTGTATTGCTCAAAAATGGAGTAACGTTGTTGATGCTCGGGAGAAATACGATAGCTCGCCCAAATCGGTGTGCCGTGCGACTCATCTCTCAGTGTATTCCAGTTGCTGAGAAGATTCAGGACTATCATCGCGGCGATCAGCAGAGTGTAATAGAGTGATTTTTTGATGGAGTGCTGGAGGTGAGAAGTGCAGAGGATGGCGGCCAGCGGCAACACCGGCACCAGGAAGCGCCCCATCTGCATCCAGTCACCACCGGATAGCACGATAAAAGCTGTGTAGCTCAGGAGAGAGAACGTCGATAGCAGTAAATAAAAATCCGGTTTGGATCGGTGGATTAATTGGCGAATTAAATAAATAACAGCAATGGGCATACTGATGATAAAAATAATATTGGCGAATCCGTAGCGCAGAACATAATAAAAACCAGCGTACAGTTTTTCCAGGCTGAGTGAAGACACTTTGGCGGAAACCGGCAAGGGCATCGGTGAACCAAAATAAAAGTAACGGAAGGCGACTAGTAAACTGATAGTGAGCAGAACGGTGGAGTAAAATACGATCATCGCGACGTTGCCGCGTATTTTCAGGATGCGTCTATAAATGAACCGTCTATAAAAAAACAGGGCAAATGCCAACGCAGTGACGATTGCAATCATTTCCGGCCTTACAGAAATTAAACACAATGTTGCCAGTGCAGCGAGCGTTGATGACTGTGGTGTGGGAGTTGTATTCGTTGACAATAATTCAGCCCATGCGCTAATAAACCATAACAGGCACAAGGCGGCGAGTGTGCTTTCCATACCGCTGGTATTCCAGAGCAAAAACGCCGGAGAGGTCGCGAGCAGAAGAACGGGGTCAGAGTAAAATTTCTGCCGTTCTGAAATATTACTCTGACCCCGTTTTTCATCCAGGCGTTGTGCCAGTTGCGCGGTCATCAACAGTGCGCCCGCACCCGCGAGCAAGGTAATCACATAACCGGCTATTACGACATCGCTGCGAAAAATAAAAGCCAGCAATGCCGTGACCAGGGTTAATAACAGACTGGAGCTTTGCTCAATGCGATCGCCGTTGTAGTTGACGATCTCCCCAAATTCCTTCAGCGTATAACTCGCCCAGAATGTAATGTGTGAGTCATCGTGTCCTGCGGAGCCGTACAACAAAAATCCGGCAATCACAAAGCAAATGCTGATGAGGATAGTATTTTTCTGCATCGATTTATTGCCAATATCCGATGATTTAATAGAAGTGAACCATTATACTGGGCGCCCTCACGAAGCGATACAACCACAACATGCCTGACTGTTTTATGTCTTTCAATGTGCAAGCGACGGATGGTGTCGCGCGTCGGGGTTGTATCACTTTTCCGCGCGGAACGATTCAGACGCCGGCTTTTATGCCGGTGGGCACTTATGGCACGGTGAAGGCCATGACACCGCGTGATATCGAAGCCATCGGCGCAGAAATTATTTTGGGTAATACTTTTCACCTGCTGTTGCGGCCGGGCACCGAAGTGGTGAAGCTGCACGGTGACTTGCATGACTTTATCGGTTGGAAAAAACCGATACTCACGGACTCCGGTGGCTTCCAGGTGTGGAGCCTGGGTGATTTGCGAAAAATCACCGAAGAAGGCGTTTCTTTCAAATCGCCGATTGATGGCAGCCCGGTATTCCTCGGCCCGGAAAATGCGATGCAAATCCAGCGCGATCTGGGTGCAGACATCGTAATGATTTTTGATGAATGCACGCCTTATCCCGCAACGGAGGAACAGGCGCGCGTCTCGATGGAATTATCCTTGCGTTGGGCGGCGCGCAGTAAAACCGCGCACGCCGATAATCCCGCTGCCTTGTTTGGTATTGTGCAAGGAGGCATGTATCCGCACTTGCGTCAGGAATCGTTAAACGGTTTAACGCAAATTGGTTTTGATGGTTACGCGATTGGTGGTTTGTCTGTCGGCGAACCCAAAGAAGACATGCTGCATGTGTTGGAGAACTTGACTCCACATATGCCAAAAGACAAGCCGCGATATTTAATGGGTGTGGGTACACCGAGTGACCTGGTCGAAGCGGTCAAGCGTGGTATTGATATGTTCGACTGCGTGATGCCCACGCGCAATGCACGCAATGCGGATTTGTTTACTTCGCGAGGCAAGATACGCTTGCGCAATTCCGCAAATCGCCATGACACCGGCCCGCTGGATCCGGAATGCGATTGCTACACTTGTAAAAATTTTTCGCGTGCGTATCTTCACCATCTCGACAAGTGCAAGGAGATGCTCGGTGCACAACTCAATACCATCCATAATTTGCGTTATTACCAAACCTTGATGGCACAATTGCGCGAGGCGATTGCGGCAGGAAGGCTGGATGCGTTTGTAAAGGACTTCTATCGAAAACAGGGAGAGCAGCAACAAGGGGATGCGGCATAAAGGAGGTTCTGTTAGACTGAAAAGAAGTCTTATAGTCAAATCATACGCAAGGGGGCTGCAGTGAGTAGATTAACGAAATACATCATTTACAAATCGTTATTACTGGCGGTGTTAATGGCACCGTTGTTGACTCACGCGAATTCAGGTTCCGGGGCGACAGGTTTTACCGTTGGTTCCTCTGCATTTAATGATGCGCTATCCAGACAGTTGAAATCAGATCAACTACACACAGAAAGCCTCGGCGAAGACAATTATAAAATTACTAACCGTGTGCAGTCACTGGATGCGCTGATTAATAAAGAAGGCGTAACCTTTCAATCCATCGCCAAAAAATCCAAAGAAGATTCTTTCCATTTACAGCTAAAGACATGGGGGCGCGATGGAGATCGCAAACCGTTGGAGTTTGTTCAAGCCTATCAGGATGGTAGCCAGATTGTGGTTGGGCATGCGGGCGTTGCAGAACGCTTCAGCAATAGCGCCAGTGGGATAAGACAGGATTTTATCATCCCGGCAAAACCACAGGGCGAAGGTGCGTTACAACTGCAATTGATGCTTTCCGGTGCCAGTGCAAATGCAGTGGATTCCGGTTTGATATTGGCACTGGATAAAACCGGGCGCGGCATTACTTACAATCAATTAACGGTGCTGGACAGTCGAAAACAAAAAATCGCGGCATCCATGTCGATTGATCATGTACAAGGCTTGATCACTATCAGCGTAGATGATGCAAATGCCGTGTATCCATTGGTGATTGACCCGACAGTTTCTGATGCAAACTGGATTTCGTTAGGTGGTGTGCCGGGTGCAAACGCCACGGTAAGGGCAACAGCGGTATACGGTACAACCATCTATGTTGGCGGAGAATTTACAGCGGTAGGTAACCTGCCTGCTAATTACATTGCAAAGTGGAACAGTGGTAGCAGTACATGGAGTGCATTGGGTGCCGGTATGAATGGCAACGTGTATGCATTGGACGTTGATGCAGCGGGTAATCTATATGCGGGTGGAGCATTTACTACGGCAGGTGGCGCAACGGTAAATCATATTGCAACCTGGGATGGGAGCAATTGGTTTGCCTTGGGGGGTGGTACAAACAATGATGTGTATGCGTTAGCACTTGATTCAACAGGAAACTTGTATGTAGGCGGAGCATTTACTGCACTTTCTGGTGCATCGGTAAACAGAATCGCTGTGTGGAACGGTAGCAATTGGTTCGCACTGGGGTCGGGCTTGAATAATAACGTTTATGCGTTGGCCATTAACAGTCTCGATGACGTGTATGTGGGAGGGAGTTTTACAAAGGCGGGCACTGTAACCGTCAATGGAATAGTCGAATGGAATGGCGCTAGTTGGTTTGCATTAGGCACAGGAGTGAATAGTTATGTTTATGCATTGGCTGTTGATAGCAATGATAACGTATATGCAGGCGGTTCATTTACAGCAGCGGGAACTGTTGGAGCGAGTCACGTTGCAAAATGGAATGGCTCCGCCTGGCAAGCGTTGGGCAGCGGCGTTAATAATGCGGTTTATGCGTTGGCAGCGGGAAGTGGCAGTGTTCTTTATGCGGGTGGAAATTTCAGTAATGCAGGAGGACTTGCTGTACAAAATGTAGCGATGTGGAATGGAAGTAGTTGGGCTGCCCAGGGCGGAGGTACAAACGCCGTTGTCTATGCACTGGGTTGGGCGGGAGGCAGCAGTGTTTATACGGGTGGTGATTTCACGATAGCAGGTACAACCGGCGTAACCAGTATAGCATTGTGGGATGGTAGCAATTGGAACCGTCTTGGTTCGAGCGGAATGAATGCTGCGGTGTTTGCAACGGCGGTTGATTCACTGGGTAATCTTTACGTCGGTGGTGATTTCACTAGCACGCACGGAACTACTGCAAAATATGTTGCCAAATGGGATGGGAGTGTTTGGTCGGCCTTGGGCACTGGCGCGAACGGTAGTGTTTATGCATTGGCAGTAGATAGTAGCAATAATGTTTACGCCGGTGGAGCTTTTACAACGGCGGGTGGTGTCGCCGCACTTCGAGTTGCCAAATGGAATGGCAGTGTGTGGTCTGCGCTGGGTTCTGGTACCAACAATACAGTAAATGCATTGGCTATAGACAATGCCGACAACGTGTATGTGGGCGGTGCATTTACAACCGCAGGAAGTAAATCCAAAAATCGCATCGCCAGATGGGACGGGAGTCAGTGGCACGGGCTGGGCAGTGGGTTTGGCAACACAGTTAATGCGATTGCGATAGACGCAAGCGGTAATATTTATGCAGGCGGGGATTTCACTAACACAGGAACGATTACTGCCAATCGAATTGCCAAATGGAATGGCAGTAGCTGGAGCACACTGGGTAGTGGATTCGATAACTCGGTTTACGCGCTGGCGGTTAATAGCAGCAATTATTTATTTGCAGGTGGAAAGTTCACTACGGCAGGCGGCATCGCTGCAAAATCAGTTGCAAGGTGGAATGGCTCCAAATGGAGTGCTTTGGGCAGTGGGATGAATGACACAGTTCTAAGTTTGGCCGTCGATGCTGCTGATTATGTTTATGCGGGCGGAGCATTTACAAATGCAGGGGGAACTTTTGTGCATCATATTGCCCGTTGGGATGGCTCCAGCTGGATTGCATTGGCGAGTGGTGTCGATGGCGATGTTGAAGCATTGACAGCGGATGGCATCAATATTTATGTCGGTGGAGATTTTACTTTGTCCGGTACAAATGTATCTGCCTTCGCAACGTTGTTATTGGTTGACAAGGATAATGATGGCGTTGCCGACGTTGTTGACGCTTTCCCAAACAATGCAGCGGCAGCAATTGATACGGATGGCGATGGCATGCCTGATAGTTGGAACGAACCGCTCGCACAAACCCTGTATGGCTGTGGTGCAACTGCGCCGACCTGCAATGGATTAACACTGGATGACGACGATGATAATGACAGCGTGTTGGATGTCAGCGACAATTGCCCTCTGATAGTAAACCCGGATCAATTAGACACGGACGGTGATGGTCTTGGTAATGCTTGTGATGATGATGATGACAACGATGGAGTGCTCGACATTAACGATGCATTTCCATTGGATGCAACAGAGTGGGCGGACAATGATGCAGATGGAACCGGTGATAACGCGGATACAGATGACGACAATGATGGTGTACTGGATGTAAATGACAATTGCCATTGGGTCGCAAATCCGGATCAGATGGATACCGACGCAAACGGGTTTGGCGATGCCTGTGATCCAGGCAAAGTAGGTTACGCCGCCGGTGATGAAATGGGTACGGCCGTTGCGTTGTTTGATATAAACGGGGATGGCTTGGCGGATCTTTTTATCGGATCACCCAAAAAAGACATTAGTGGAATGGTGGATGCGGGCAGCGTAAAAATTGTATCAGGCAAAGATGGTATTTCATTGAGCCCCGTTAATGGTACGGCGGCTGCACAGCAACTTGGTTCTGCGATTGCGGTTGTCGAAGACCAGAATGGGGATGGCGTGCCGGATCTGGTGATTGGTTTCCCGCTCGCGAACCCAACGTCAACATTGGTGGCAGCAGGAAAAGTGTGTTTGTATTCCGGTGCAGATGGATCATTGATAAAAACGCTGGTACAAGGAACCAAAGCGGGCGATCAGTTGGGTGCATCTGTTGCAGTTGGAGATGTTGATAATGATGGTTACCCAAATTTAATTGTTGGCATACCAAGACGAGACGCATCGGGATTAACAGACAATGGCCAGGTGATTGTTTACAGCGGTATCAATAGTACGGTGTTATACAAACGCAGTGGTACACAAGCAGGCGAATATTTTGGTGCCGCCGTTGCAGTGGATAAAGTGCAACATTATCTATTTGTAGGATCATCCAACTACAGCCCGACTGGTTTGAGCAAAGCCGGTCGAGTCAGCATATTCAATAGTGCAGATGGTGTGAGTGCCGCAGTGTTCACACTCGATGGTACGGTAGCGGGTGATCGTTTCGGCAGTGCCGTTAGCAGCTTTGCACAGGATATCGACGGCGATACTTTTATTGATTGGGCGGTGGGTTCACCCAGGGCGGATGTGTCGACGATGGTTGATGCAGGCAAGGTAGAAATTTTCTCTGGCACGAATACCACACCGATAGCGACTATTAATGGCGCAGCGGCGGGCGATCGCTTTGGCTCCGCGTTGAGTACGGGTGATATTGATGGTGATGGCGTAAATGATATTGCCATTGGCGTGCCAAAGTTTGATGCACCGGCTGTGGATGCCGGGAAAGTGGAAGTGATATCAGGGAAACTTTTTTAGGTGAGCGCCATTAATTAAACAAGCAGGAATGGAATAACAGAATCTTATAAAAGAGACGGTTTTGCTGTTGTATCCCTGTGTTTGTGGGGGTATTCTAAGCCGCGTTCGTAGTATTCATTCACTTCAGATAAAAGGACATCTCTCATGAAGCTTCTCAAAAGCCTGTCTCTCGCTACTTTATTGGTTTCCAGTGTTTCTGTGTTTGCTGCCGTTCCTTTTACTTTTACCAACGGTACGCCAGCGAATGCGTCAGAGATTAATGCGGATTTCAGTTACCTGGTAGCACAGATTGCCGCGTTGCAAGCGCAGGTCACTGCATTGCAGTCTGGCCCGACGATGGCGTCGCTTGCCGGTACTTACAATATCACCGAGATGACCACTCGGGTTGACAACAGCATGGCGCCAACCAGTTTTAGTATGCAGTCGGAAGTGGGTACGGGCACAGTGACTTTTAATGCCGATGGCACCGGTTCTATAAACAGTACCAACTACTCTACCTTTTTAAACTTTTCACAGAATCCTGTGACGGTAATGACTGGTCTTAACGCGATCCCCGGTACTTTTGTTGACGGCGTATATCCGGCGATAGGGATTATACAAAGTCAGTCTGTAGTTACCAGTGTGGGTACGCACTCTAATACGGCGGTCAATTCGATTATCCCCATTACGCAAGATGTCCCCAACGCAGCTGTTTCATCGAATACCAATACAAATCCACAGAGTGGTTCCTTTACCTGGACACTTGCCGGTAACGTCGTAACGGTTAATGCTGAAAGTCCGATCACCTTTTCTGTGGCAGGCAAAATTTTAGTGGGGGCTGACATCGGTGATGCAGGTGCTCCAGATGGCCTTACAATTCTAGTGCACCAGTAATTAATTGTTGAACCCGGCTTGGGATTAAACATGGATAAATTAATTGCTTGTGTAAAAAATAATCGTGCGATTTTTTTCGGCGCATCACTGTTTGTGCTGCTGAATATTTTTGCTGTGCATGCAAATGCTGCACTGGTTTGGGGCACCGGTCTGTGGGGTGAAGTGTGGGATGATGTGGATACCGATGGGGATGGTTTAACCGATTCGGAAGAAACCAATATCTATCACACCAATCCATTAAGTGCAGATACCGATCACGATACGTTGCCGGATGGTTGGGAAGTTGCGCATGGGCGTAATCCGTTGGTGGCGGATTATCAGGTGGTTACAGGTGGTAGGCATGTCTGTGTAATAGTTAACAGTGCTTTGCAATGCTGGGGTGATGACTCATCTGGTCAAACTAATGTGCCGTCGTTAAATCATCCTGTATCGGTGGCGCTTAATGGTAGCCATACTTGTGCGCTTGATGATAATGGAATGCATTGTTGGGGTGATAATTATTATGGCCAGCGTGATGTTCCTGCTTTAATAAATCCAAAGCAGATAAGTACGGGAGTCTACACTAGCTGTGCTATTGATGATAATGGAGCACATTGTTGGGGTGCCAATTTTTTTGGTGAAATTAATGTACCGGCTTTAGTAAATCCTGTGCAGATCAGTGCCGGTTTTAGCCACACTTGTGCACTAGATGATAATGGTGTGCATTGTTGGGGTTTTAGTGGTGCAATGGTTACTCAAGTGCCGTCATTAGTGAATCCTGTCAGTGTTACTGCGGGTGATTGGCATGCCTGTGCACTAGATGACAATGGTGTGCATTGCTGGGGTGATGACACTAATGGTGCAATAGAAGTACCCTCATTGACTAACCCGCGGCAAGTAAGTGCAGGAACGTGGCATACCTGTGCACTTGATGATAATGGCGTGCATTGTTGGGGCAATAACGATTATGGTCAAACCAATGTGCCAACATTAGCTCACCCTGTATCGGTAAGTGCTGGTTGGGGACAAACATGTGCATTGGACGATTTCGGTGTACATTGTTGGGGTTACAACAATGATGGCCAAACCAATGTGCCAGCATTAATGATTGATCCCGATGGTGATGGCGTATCAGATTCACAAGATTGCTATCCACTCGACAACACCAAAGCTTGTTCACCCGGCACCTACCCATCAGGTGGTGGCATTGCACAAGCCCCCGCCGGAAGTTATGCGATCAATGGCGTGTTGTCACAGTGTGCTGTGGGAACTTACCAGCCACTCACCGGACAGTCCTCGTGCAATGCAGATACGACTTGCACTGCAACCCAATTTGAATCGGTTGCACCAACAACGACATCTGATCGTGTGTGCGCCGCAAGAAAACCAAATGATTTTGACGTGAATGGCAAATCCGACGTGCTGCTGCGCAATACCAGTACGGGTGATTTTAATCTCGCACAACTCAATGGCCTAACCATTTTGAACCAGGGAAGCTTGAGTGGCGCACTTACCGATCCTGATAACATCATTGTTTCTACTGCTGATTTCAACGGCGATGGCACGGCGGACATCCTCACGCGCGGCGATGTCAATGGATTAATCCCCGGCGCTTTCCATATTGATTTAATGTCCGGCCCCAATGTCATTGATTCGAACTGGCTGCTCACGATGTCACAGGATCTCAATGACGAAGTGATGTCGACGAAAGATTTTAATAAAGACGGCAAAGCCGATGTGTTGCTGCGCAATAAGGTTTCTGGCGTGTGGACTATTAATTACATGAACGGCACCAGTGACCCGACGATTAATACACTCAATGCCACACTCGACACCTGTTACACACTGCAAGGTGATGGCGACTACGACGGCAACGGTTATCCTGATCTGTTATTACGTAAAAATCATTGCGGTGGTGGAAGTTATCCCTGGCTGATGTACACCACCAATGGCACACCCACTGTTCTGGCGAGTGGCACACTTCCCGGCGTGGCAACCAGTGCAAACTGGGGAGCAGTCACAACCGATAAGGATTTTGATGGCGATGGCAAAGCGGATTTGTTAGTTCGCTTCCTCACCGGCATTACCCAGCAATGGGTGTTGTACAACCTGAACGGCGTCGGCGCACCAAGTGCGAACGGTTTAGTCAACATCGCCCTCCAGAGCCAGTGGCAGTTTGCAGCGGAAGGAGATTTTAATGCCGACGGCAAAGCTGACCTCCTGTTGCGCAACACCAACAACGGCCAGTGGTATATCTATCTTCTTAACAACACCGCCGTACTCAGTGGCGCGGTACCGAATGTGCTCATTAACCCGCTGTGGACACTTCAGGGAACCGATGACTACGACGGCGATGGCAAGTCCGACATCCTGATACGCAACATCTCCAGCGGGCAGTGGTACATGAACCTGGTCAACGGCACTGCTGTGCAAAGCAAAGGACTCCTGACGATCAACAGCGACCTCAGTTATGTGTTGCAGAATGATTAAGTAGTTGAAGAGAGGCATACGGTTTTTTGGCTCATGTGAGAGTGGTTTGTTTTCCGGCTTTACGTTAAGCTTTGCCGGATTTTCTTGTTGAAGAGCCATTATGACTTATACCAAAATCAACGATCTGGTCCTGCATAACAAAGCAATTGAAGGGGAACTGGAGGCAGCACTTAAGCGCGTGCTATCCAGTGGCTGGTATGCCCTGGGTCCAGAGGTGGAAGCCTTTGAGAAACAGTTCGCTGCCTGGTGTGGTGTAGCCTATTGTCGAGGGCTGGCCAATGGCACCGATGCTATTGAATTGGCGCTGAAGGCGTTGGGCGTGGAGGCGGGAAGCGAAGTCATTGTAGCGGCCAATGCGGGAATGTATTCCGGCACCGCTATTTATGCAATTGGTGCCAAACCGGTTTATGCGGACATCGACCCGGCTACCTTCTGCATTTCACCGGATCATGTCACCACCCTGATCACACCAAAAACCAAAGCCATTATTGCGACGCATCTTTATGGCTATCTGTGCGATATGCCTGCATTACGCAAACTGGCCGACAAACATAAAATCCCTTTACTGGAAGATTGTGCTCAGGCGCATGGTGCTCAATTGAATGGAAAAAAAGCCGGGAGTTGGGGAGACGCGGCGGCTTTCAGTTTTTACCCCACCAAAAATCTCGGTGCCCTGGGTGATGGCGGTGCCGTGGTAACCAACCGCAAAGTTATTTACGATGTGGTGAGCCAATTGCGTCAATACGGTTGGGAAAGTAAATACAAGGTGGTGAGAAGTGGCGGAAGAAACAGTCGTCTGGATGAAATACAAGCCGCGTTGCTCAATGTGAAATTGAAACACCTGGATGCATGGACAAAAAAACGTCAAGCACTGGGAAAGTTCTATTGTGAAAATATTAAACATTCGGATGTCCAGATTACTCCTTATGCCGGAGAGCAACATGTTTACCATCTCTATGTGTTGCGCAGTCAAAAGCGCGACAGCCTGAAAGCCTTTTTAACTTCTAAAGGTATTGCCGCAGATATTCATTATCCGTTTCTGGATTATCAGCAACCTCTTTTTGAAAATACGGTGATTGCAAAAACAAAACTACCGCACAGTGAAAAAGCCAGGCGCGAAATTCTTACTATTCCCTGTTATCCCGAGCTGAGCCAATCCGATGCAGCCTACGTGGTAGCAGCTATTAATGAATGGAAGCCTTGATCGCTATGTCATCCGTTAGTAACAATGCTATTCTCTATTCGCTGGTTATTCCGGTTTATAAGAATGAAGGCAATTTGCCGGCGTTGCTGCGTTGCGTGGAAGAGATAAGTATTACACTGGAAAGAAAACTGGAAGTGGTGTTTGTAGTCGATGGCAGTCCCGATAATTGTTATGCTCTGCTTAAAACTGAATTGGTAAAACAAAAATTTCCTTCGCAATTGATCTTGCATTCGCGCAACTATGGGTCGTTTGCCGCCATTCGAACCGGTATGAAATCCATGCGCGGCTTATATATGGCCATGATGGCGGCGGATTTGCAAGAGCCGCCAGAGATGGCGGTCGAATTTTTCAGGACGCTGGAAAAAGATGAGGCTGATGTGGTGGTGGGCGCGCGTGATGGACGCGATGATCCAATGAGCACTCGGTTGGCGGCGCAAACCTTCTGGTGGTTTTATAAAAAATTTGTCATTCCGGATATTCCCGATGGCGGCGTGGATATGTTTGGTTGCAATGAAGTATTTAAAAAAGAATTACTGGCGTTGGATGAATCGCATAGTTCATTGATTGGTTTAATCTACTGGCTGGGATTTCGTCGCAAAACCGTGCTATATAAACGACGTGAGCGCGAGAGCGGAAAAAGCGCCTGGACCTTCCGCAAAAAACTGAATTATTTAATGGATAGCATTTTTGCTTTTTCTGATTTGCCGATCAAAGTATTGATAGCGCTAGGGATGATAGGTTTTGCCTTTTTTGTTTTTTTTGGTTTGTTGATTATTATTTTTAAAATAACGGGTTCGTTTAATGTGCCAGGTTACGCAGCAACTATCATGACCATCCTGTTTTTTGGCAGTTTAAATATTATCGGTATAGGTATTGTAGGGGCTTATGTATGGCGCTCCTACGGCAATACCATGCAGCGTCCACTTGCAGTTGAGATGCGCAAGCATGTTTTTCCCTTGGCTAATGATAAAAGCGGATGATAAATAACCATGACTAAAAAAGCTTTTTATGTACACCCGCAAGGTATTTGTGAGAGTGTCCTGATAGGTAATGGCACGAAGGTGTGGGCTTTTGCTCATGTACTGCCTGAGGCAGTCATTGGTGACGACTGCAATATTTGCGATGGCGTTTTTATTGAGAACAAAGTGGTGATTGGAAATCGTGTCACCATCAAATGCGGTGTGCAAATATGGGATGGCATTGTATTGGAGGATGATGTATTCATTGGACCCAACGCCACATTCACCAATGATTTATTTCCACGTAGCAAGGCACATTTGGGGGAATACCCACAAACCAGAATTTGTTCCGGCGCTTCAATTGGAGCCAACGCTACTATATTGCCAGGTTTGACCGTTGGTCGTAATGCGATGGTGGGTGCGGGATCAGTTGTTACACGGTCTGTACCACCGAATGCTGTGGTAATTGGGAATCCTGCTCGCATCACGGGTTATGTAACCGACCAAGCAGCAGTGACCAGCTTTGACATCAAGCAAGATGAAAAGCCATCGGTTACTGGCACGGGTGTTAAAAATGTAACGCTCCATCGTTTGCCATTAGTAACTGACTTGAGAGGCTCACTCAGCGTGGGAGAAATTGGCCAACATATTCCTTTCGCCGTCGAACGCTATTTTCTGGTGTTCGATGTGCCAAGCGCCGAGACGCGAGGTGAACATGCACATCATCAATGCCATCAGTTCCTGATTTGCGTTACCGGTTCTGTCGCAGTTGTCGCAGATGACGGAAAGAATAGGCAAGAGTTTTTACTGGATCGGCCTAATCTGGGTTTACATTTACCTCCCAAGACCTGGGGTATTCAGTACAAGTATTCCAAAGAAGCCGTATTGCTCGTATTGGCGTCACATCATTATGCGTCGTCTGACTACATCCGGAATTATGATGAGTTTTTAAAGCTGATCAACTGACCATTGATAATTACAAAAATGAAAACATTTTTCTCTTGGCTCAAGAGTATCTTTGCTAAACCTGAGTTCGTAAAATTTCTGCTTGTAGGTTTTGCAAACACGGCATTCAGCAGCGCTGTTTATTTGTTGCTTGATCTTTTTTTACCTTACAAGATTGCCTATTCCATGGCCTATATTTCAGGGTTGGTTTTTTCCTACATTCTGAATGTCAAATGGGTTTTTCAGGAAAGAATTAACAAGAAGTCATTTTTTGCCTTTCCGCTGGCATATGTCCCGCAATATTTAAGCAGTTTATTATGTTTGCACATATTGGTTGAGAAATTTGCAGTTTCCGAAAGAGTTGCATTCCTGTTTGTTATCATCCTGAGTATTCCTATTACTTTTTTATTGAGTCGTTATTTTATTAAATTTATGAAGCGTTCCTCCTGACTACCAGGGGATCTTTTCAGTAAACGTCATGCCACTCCAATTGAGGGTAAAGGATTGGGTGAACGCCCAGGGACGTGTTGTGCGTAATCGAATAGCAGTCACATTGTGTATGTTTTCAGATGTTTCAGGAAGTACGTTAATAGTGATGGGTGGTTTTTGTGTGTAAGTTCGGGTCTCGCCTTCATTTTCCACTACAAAGCCGAGTTGATATGCGTCGGGAGCAATGTTATGACTGTCAATCGTTTCATCGAATCCACAAGAATCAAGATCAACAATCCCTGTCTTTTTAAAATGCTCTGTTATGCCTGGACGAGAACGATTCTGTACATTGACAAGGTATGTATGAGCGTCACTTGTAAGTAACAAACGTAATTGTTGTGTCTGGGAGGGTTTGAAGGGCAGCAGTCCCCAGCCGACAACATGAATTCCTTGTGCTACGGATTCTGCTTTCTCTATATAACCTTCAGCAGGATTTTTTGTTAGTAATTCTTTAAGTTGTTTTTTTTCAATGGAGATGGGAGTGTCGTTTGAAAGACCTTCTGAGATATAAGGAGAAGCCCATATTCCAGAAATAGCATTATCCAACACGAGAGTGTAAGTTTTTATTTCGCCATTCTTTAGGTGGTAATCAATTTCAATGCCTCCTTCTTTCCATAGTGTCATATTAAGCTTACCCAATATTGTGCGTTGAGCTTTGATATGGGCGCGGATAATATCAGCATGGGGTTCCGATGGAAGATCTATCCACGTGTTCCAGGAAGCATTAGTTGTCGGTGAGAGTGAATTAACCAGTAGCTGATCATGTTGTGTTCGTCGCCACAAACAAAAAAATCCTTTACATTGCTCGCGATGATAGTGTTGCAGTATGGCTTGTAAGGTTAATGGATCAGAACTGAATGGATAACGATTATCAATATCCTGAAAGCTGTGGTAGTGCCAGATAATAAACTCAGGTGCTTTTGCACTTTCATAAAAATCGTAATTTTTACGATCCAGAAAAGGAGTGTAGGTGATATAGGATTGATAAATGGGTCGGGGAGTCCAGTGGAGGTCGTTTGCTTCTGCAATTAACGTTTCCCATGGATAAATATCAACACTGCTTGTCCCGATTGTGCGGCGAATTTCTGGATCCAATAGTAGTGGCTCCATCGCTTTCGCACTATCTGCTTTCATAATCTTGATAAGTATTTTGTGATCCGAATTCCACCGATATCTGAATGTTTCGGGTTTAGAGTAAATCAGGCGAGGTGTGAACTCCACCTCTGTTGTCGCGGTTAATGACATCAGTTTAAAGGCAAAGAAGCATGCGATAATGCTTACCAGGCATGCTGCTTTTTGTAGCAATGTTTCGATAGAAATCAACCATAACAATCCAAGATAAAAAACAAAGTACATTAAATACGCAAGATGCCAGCTTTCTTCTCGACCAAAAGCATATTTGCTCCAGATATACAGAGGTCCCAAAAAGCACAACGGCATGATAATCCATGTTTTCCTATAGCTGTAACCAACTATCATTACTCCGCATAAAAATGCTATATAAAAACTGATAATGGCAATCCAATTGTTGGCAGGATTGAGCGCCATCGCCGATATGCTGCCTTGTGAAAAATCAAGACCACCTTTGAGGTACTCTATCGAGCCTGATAGTGCGCCGTAGATGCAAAACCAGAAAAAGAGATAGCACGCAAGAAAAATAGCTATACCGATAATGGCATTGCTCAATCGTTTATCACGCAGGGAAATAGCCAGCAGATAAGGTATATATAGGGCCAACAACGTGATGCCGTAGGAGAATTTAATCATCAAGCTGATAGCTACTGATGCAGATATCAGCAGTAAGTAAAGAAAATTTTGGGTGCGCCAGTGTAAAAATACACAGGTATAGGCAATGATAAGTGTGCGTTGAATGTGATCACTGGTAAAAAAGATAAGTGTCAGTGCCAATAAGATATTTAGGATAAAGTGCCACTTTGTTCTGGCCGATTCAAGACAAAGAACCAGAACCAGAAAATTTGAAACAATGGAACATGCAAACCAGAAGTTTGAACTGGTGTTAAGTATTGACAAAGTCAATGGCGCTGTATGCTCAAGAAACCCTAATGGGCCGAAAGTAAAGTAAATATCTTTACCTATGATTAAGTGGTGTTGAAAGGCATAGTTGAGACCGTAAGCCCAAGAAGCATCAATTCCTGGTGTTTGTAACTCTCCAGGTTGTAAATAAGTAAATAATGCCAATAATACACTGGCTATTAAAATAAATGATTCGCACAGATATGGAAATTTATATTTGACTTGCATAGAAGTATTCTTAACGGGAAAGCTGAATGATGTTAATCATGATCTTGCGCTGGTGCATAATATTTGTAGGAATCAAATACAGCTCCTTCGCCAGTTGCCCAGGGATCGTTGGTGTTTTTCATTTCATCCGCTAACTGTGTCGCCAATTTTTCTTTAATGGAGTCGTAAGCCGGATTAGTTGCCAGATTGTAGAGTTGTCCGGGATCTTTTTGCACATCATACAATTCTTCTAAGGGACGTTTCCCTCCTGCCAACACAATCGCATAATTGGGTTCGGCATCCAGATCGATTTTTTCGTCAGGAGTTTTGAGTTCAAATTGTTCATCAAATGATCGTTTGTTGCCATTTTGTTTTTGTAGCTGTTCTTCATATTGCTGATTCAACGCAATCAGATTCACTTTGCTAGGGGAGCCATCGTCAATGTCTGCAAATGAAGGAGGACGACCTGCAGGCCAACGTTCCGGTGTAAAGTTTTTGATATACAAATAGGTTTCGGTATGAATAGCGCGTGATGGGTAACAACGATGTTCGAGACGCGCATCTTCAATGTGTCGCTCAAAACCGGAAAAAGCAAAATTACGTTCTTTATCAATCCATACGGATCTACCAAATAGTCGGTCTATCCATCCTGATTTGTTGGTGAGCAGCTGCTGCTTGAAACTTTTTCCTGTCATCTCCGGTGGAATAGGAATGCCTGCCAGTTCAAGAAAGGTGGGGGCGACATCAGTCAGGCTGATAAAGTCATTGATATCCTGGTGATGTTTAATCTGGCTTCCCCAGCGTACCGCCAATGGCTCACGCGTGCCGTATTCATAATTGTTTGATTTACTGCGCGCAAAAGGCATGCCGTTGTCGGAAGTATATACAATCACCGTGTTATCCAACTCGCCCTGATCGGATAATACTTGCATTGCAAGCCCCAGTTCCCGATCAAACCACTGGATTTCATAAAGATAGTCAGCGAGGTCACCGCGTACCTCTTCATTGTCGGGAAGGAAAGGGGGCACCACGATTTTATCCATTGCTACTTCTCCGCTGTCCCTGCCCAGATTGTAGTGATAAGGGCGGTGTGGCTCGAGCGGAGCCATCCAATAGGAAAAGGGCTGCCCGGGTTTTCTTCCGGCCAGAAAAAGCCGCAAGTTTTCTGCAAAATCATAAGGACTGAGATTCGGATCTTTGGATTTTTTTGCCGCGTTAAAACCGGGGCCCGCAGGATTCTCATTCAATACGGGCGTTCTATCTGTTCCCCAACCCCTGCCCGGGCCCCAGCCCTTGCCGGTGTAACCGATTTTATAGCCATGCTCCGCCAGAATAGCCTGGTAGTTAACCAACGTAGGCGAGAATTCACCCCAAAGTAATCCCGCAGAGCCCAGACGCCAGAAATGCTGGCCAGCGAGAATGGCCGAACGAGAAGCGGTGCAAGTGGGGGCGCTGGCGTAGGCGTGTTCAAAATAGATGCCTTCACGGGCTATGCGATCAAAGTTGGGTGTCTGGATCGCTTTGGTGCCCGCATAGGAGGTATGTATCCAGGATTGATCATCCGTTACGATAAATAAAAAATTCGGGCGGGATGTGGTAGATACTGGTGGTTTGTCATCGGTGGCGAAAGAGGTGGTCGGAATAGACCCTGCAAAGGACAGCAGGACAACAAGACTCGCAATGGCTTTTGACGCTTTTTTCATGGACATCATTATAATGGCTTTTTATTGTTAAAGTTGCTGGATATCCCTACCGAGTGATGACCATGAACTCCATTACCAATACGGTTGCGACACAAGCACTTCAATCAAAATCAGGATATTTATATCTGGTCAGCATCTGGGGTGCAGCACTTGTTTTAGCGCTGATGACTTATTTGCAACCCGGCACTCACCTTTGGCCGGGTCTTGATCAAGCGTGGGCCTATGGACTGAATTATGCCTTTCATAAAGGTCTGGTGATGGGGCGCGATATTTATTTTACCTTCGGTCCTCTGGGTTGGTTGGAGCACACACGGATGGTCTCCAATCATATGTTGTATGTCAGCTCTGTTTTTTCTTTGGTGGTTTCTCTGGCGATGAATGTTGCCGTGCTGCACCTTGCCTGGTTGGCCAGTTCACACAAAGGCTTGCGTACACTGAATATCATTTTTGGCATCGCCTTGATCGTTTTTTCTTTTCCAGAAATGCAGCGGTTGTTAATTTTTGTATACGCATCGGTTTTTTTGCACTGGATTACCAGACGAAATATTTATCTGGTGTTGTTGTCCTGCGCTATCACGTTCTGCATCTTTATAAAATTTTCCTACGGGGCGGCAGCCTTGTCATTGTGGATTCCTTATCTGGCCTTGCTTTATTACCGTGAACGCAAATTACAGATAATTTATATGGCGTTGATGAGCCTGGTTGTATCGTATCTTGTGGTATGGCTAATGATGTACGGTAGTTTGTCCGGAGCCTTCGGATACCTGCAAGGTGAGTTTTATATTTCCAGCGGGAACGCATCGGCAATGGCGATGAATCCTGAAAATAACTGGCTTGCAATAGTCACTTTTTACATAGCCTGTGTGTTGTCAGCAGCGGTTATTTACTTTTATTCCGATCATCGATATTCCGTGTTGCCACTTATGTTTGTGTTGCCATTGTTTGTCTGGACGAAATATTCTTTTTCGCAAGAACAGGCGCTACATTTTGTGCCACTGTTGGCGTTCGCGGTTTATGTTATATCTATTTTTATCATTGCTGCGCCAAAATTATCGCAAAAAATTGCGCTTTCTGTGTTAATGACCTGCTCTGGTTTTGCGTGGAAAGCCATGCATACGGAAAGTGTAGGTTCTCCTGATTATGACAATATTCCGCATCTCGCCATTAACCAGCCGGAAGTGGTGCAGTATCAATTTAATTTTAATGAGTTGTTTGATATTTGGCGTACAGCGGAAATAGATCGCCTGGCAATCTTGCGATTACCGGAAGACATACGAATAAAAATTGGAAAAAATAGTGTTGATGTTTATCCATGGGAATTGGGTATCGCCTCAGCTAACAAATTGAATTGGCATCCACGACCTGTGTTCCAAACCTATGTTGATTATTTGCCTTTTTTGGATCGAAAAAACTATGATTTTTATAGTGGTGAAAAAGCGCCGCAGTTTATTGTCTGGCATCATCATGAATTTCAGGATGTGATGAATCGTTATTCGCTGAGTTCTGAGCCGATGACAACCGAAAGTATATTGCGACACTACCGCCTGGTTCAGTGTGAGGGAATTTTTTGTTTGTGGAAACATGCCGAGCAAGATCAATTACAATCCGTTGCTAACATGGATATCCAGACGGCACGCTGGAATGAATGGATAACCGTTCCTCGGAAACAATTATTGGCTGATCAGGAATTGACGGGATACGGCAATGTTATTCGGGCCAGGCTGTTTGCAAAAAGAACCTTATTGGGAAAATTGAATCTGTTTGTCTGGAAAGAAGGCGGAATTGAGGTTGATTACAAATTAAGCAGTGGCGTTATTAAAAGCCATGATCTGTTGATTGATAATGCGGTGTCGGGTGTCTGGATCTCGCCTTACGTTGATCAGTATTTGGGTCGAACATCAGCAAAGCCTGAGGAAATATCCAGATCGCAATTAAATAAAATACTCATGCGACCATCGGTGCAAGGTTATGTTGACAGAATTGAACCGACGTTGATGGGGCAGCGATTGGTTGGTTGGGCTTCCGCGCCGTCCATGATGGACACGCAGCAATATGTATTGCTTTTTAATCAGGATAAATCGTTTCTCGTTCCCGCAGAGAAATATGATCGTTCAGATGTTGTTGATTATTTTAAGAGCCGGGGACAAACCGTAACGGGACGCTGTGGCTATTATGAAGAAATAGCGGATCAGCAACTTCCGGATGGTGAGTACAAAGTGCGTTTAGTGGTTAAGTACAAAGATGACAAAGGTCTTGATCAGTGGGGAGCCATTCCCGATCAGGGTTTGATCTGGCGTGTCAATTCTGCTGCGAAGAACAATCAAGTTGCCGAGGTTCGTTTTCGTACCACCAGACCCTGGGCCTTTGCCGAAAAAATGAATATGCAATGGCAGAAGCTGGTGTATACAAGCGCCCCAACAAAATCGGCTGAGTAGTTCATGGTTAAGTAACTTAACGCCGCTTCATGAGAGGCTTATTTCAGGGTTTGAGCTATAAATTCCGGGTGGTAATAGCTATACGTTCCTCGCAAATGATCGGTATCGCGATAGATGGGATCTCCGTCCGAAGTAACCGCGTTGCACCAACCGTTATGGCAGAGATAGTCTGCAGGATCCAGTACGATGGCTCCACTACGTCGTGCAACATCCTTCAGCAGTGAAGAAATTTCCCCTGTTCTTCTTCTGTGCTCATCAAGTGATATCCCGCCTTCCAGCCGCGGCATTACTTTAAAACCTTGCAGTGACCGTTGAATCAGATTGTGTGGCTCGAACTCAGCTCCCGTCGGCATATTCAGTACCAGATACACAGTTTTGCCATGTGTGGTCAGCTCGCGTATGTTGGTTTCCAATTGTGTCATGGCCTTTTCCATGCCGGTGGTGGTGAACATTGAGTAAAGATGTTTTCCGTCATCATAAGAATACCCTGCCGCTACCGTCCACAAGGCTCCAATTACAACGGTGTCAATTTCAGCATGCTGGGCGGCCATAGCAAAGGCATGGCTGTTAAAGTCATTACAATGCTGCGTGTCACCAAGACTAACCACGTGTGGGATTGGGATTTGGCAGCCACCAGCAATCGCCTTCCGCTCTCCTATTTTACTCGGCAGCAAAAGGGTAGATTCCACTCCCAGCCAATACTGAATCATATTGCTATCGCCAAGATAAAAAGTGGTTTTTGGGCCGTTGCCTACAGCAATATAACGATGATCGGGGCGATTATCCATCACGACTTCGTAGTGTCTAAAGGGTAATGGGCCAACGAGAGGTATATCCTGTTTAGCGGCGGCTATTTTTTGGAATAAAGCACTTGCTTGCCTGGGTGGAAGAGCACCGTTACTAAAAAAGTATCCAACACTCGCAATCAGTAATGCGGTTATCAACAGCAACACACTCACTCTGGTTCCTTGATGACGCAGTGGTCGCTCAATGCCATAGTAAGTTGCGATAGCAAAAACAGTTGCGCCAGTCACGGCAATTATTCTGGTTGTCATTGGTAGCGTTAGACCACCGACAATTTTTGGGAAAGATAGAAATGGCCAATGCCATAAATACAGCGGATAACTGATGAGACCCACAAAAACAAAAACACGATTGCCCAAAACGTAACGATTAATAAATGTATTGGGGCCTGTCGCGATCACAATGGCAGCACCTAATGTTGGCAGCAGTGATGCCCAGCCAGGAAACGTAGTTTTGTTATTCAAGACACAAAAGATTGATAGCATCAACAGTATTACTCCTGCCAATGACAACACTTCTGTACAGGCTGCTTGCAGTTTTGTGTTACTACGAAAAATTTTCGATGGGATGTTGCCAGGGATAAGCACGAGCAAAGCGCCACATAATAATTCCCATATGCGTGTTAACGGTATATAAAAATTAGCCACCTTATTCAGTTCGCCAGATACACAAAGCGAGAATGATGCCATTGTCAATATCAGCGAACAGATAATGACACGCCTGCTTTTTATAAAAAGCAGCAAGGTAAGCGGCCATAATGCATAAAATTGCTCCTCGATACTTAAGGACCACAAATGCAATAGCGGTTTTAATTCTGAAGCAGTATCAAAATATCCTGCTTCGGACCAAAAAACAAAATTGGAAACAAAAAAGTTGCCCCTACTGTGTGCTTACCCAGATGTTGCAATTCATCCGGGAATAATAACAACCAACCTACAAGCAGACATGCAATAAACATGGTGATCAGTGCGGGAAATATTCTGCGGATACGCCGACTGTAAAAATCCAATATCGAGAAGCCGCCATTCGCTGATGATTTCAGGATAATAGAGGTGATTAAATAACCTGAGATGACAAAGAAAATATCAACACCAACAAAACCACCTTTAAACCATTGTGGAAAAGCGTGATACCAAACAACAGCTGTTACTGCAATAGCACGCAGCCCATCAATATCACGACGGTAGGCAAGATTGTCTTGGCGCATTGTTAGCACTCCTTATTGGGTATTAGCTTGGGAAAGCTCGTCTATCAGACATTCCACGGTGTTTGATAGCGCAAGCAATACAGAAGTAAAAGAAAAGGAAATACGTATCCGAGTATAGTTTTGAGTGCGGAAGAAAGAAAAATCCAGCCGGGACGATTAAATCCAATAGCGATGAAAATAAGTAACAGTGATATCACAAATAACCTGCCTTGCAAGCCTAATACTTCGGTATAGCCAATAGGGCTATAGGTCATGTAAAGCGCTGCGGCATTGGCACCACTCAAGGCTATGGATAAAACCAAAAAAATAAACCGTTGATAGGGGCTGAGTTTGTTTTCGGATGTAAAGCAGAGCAGACCCAGAATAACACCATAAAAAATTGCGATGGTGGTTGTGCCGCCGCCCACTATCTCGATAAGCCAGGGTATCAAACCTACGGCGGAGGTATGAAGGTAAGCCATTAAAAAATTAATGGGGTGATGCACAATATATAGAAATTGTTGCTGAATAGATGAGCCGCCTGAAACGTAAATCAATGCTGGATCTGCTGCTCGAGTGAACAGACCTGCCGTAATAACACTAGCGATGCCCGGGGTCATTAACAGGGTTATCCATTTGATAGCCGACATGTTGCCGGGTTTGTTGGTTAGAAAAACCAATGTCGCAAAAGGTATGATGCTGAAAAAGGGTTTGGTTGCTCCTACAAAAATACTAATAATAGAAAACAACAATATATCATTGGTTCTTAATTCGGAATTTTGTTCTATCTTGCGTAAGATAAAACAGATATAAAAAAAGCTGAATGATGTGGAAACTGCATCTGCAGAAAGGGATGCCCTTAAAAAAAAGGCGACTGGCGTTAAGGCCAAAGTGGCAAGTAAGGGGCGGTAATTATTAATAAGACATAAGGCCATAAAAATAATAATCGAATTGCCCGCCGCGTTAAATAATCTGCCCATGAATTGTCGTCTTTGATAATCGTAATGCAGTTGATCAGCAACAGAAAATCCCAGCGCGCTGAACAGATATAAAACCGGTGAATAGGTTCCTGCGGTGTTGATCGTTTTAATCGTGCAAGGGGTGTTGGGTGTTACAGGTATTTCATCAACATTGACCAGGTTGGCGATGGGGCCATTAGCGGTGCCTACCAACTTATACTCATCACAGGATATCGTTACCCCATCCTTGCCTGGCGAGTTTATAAAATGCAATAAGCTGACTTCTCGAGCTCTAAAATAATGAGCACTTTCATCCGGTACGCCAAAGCCCCGCATCGCTTGCGAGGTGTAAACGCTGAGCCCCAGCATGGCAATCAAATAAATCCACATCCATCCCGAAGCAATGCCCGGAAATGCATTTTTAATCTGGTGTAGTGGTCTTGTCGCTAGCATGGCCGTTTCTGCTCTCCCAGATGAATAAAATTATATGTAAAGGAAGTGGTTGTTACTGATTTTAGGCAGTTAGGTCCTGCTTTTTTTGAATGTTAGTATCGGGGGGCATTAGTTCAGCCCCCCTCAACTTTGGAATCATTTTTTCTTTTCTTTGGCCATTTTTGCTTTCAAGTCTTTTATCCACTGCTCAGGAGCACCATTTCCGGCGGCCTTACTTTTTTCCAGCCACTCCAGTGCTTTCTGCTCATCAATTGGGCCGTTCTCCCCTTGCGCATACATAACGCCAAGAAAGAACATAGCACTTGAGTCACCGAGTTTAGCTGCCTGCGTAAAGAGTTCAAATGCTTTGGCTTTATCTACCACGCCACCTGAACCAGAATAGAAGGCTTTGGCTTCCGTCAGCAGTCCTTCAACTTTGTTGGCTGGCTGAGAAACCTGAGTGGATGATGGGGTTGACTCGGGGTTGATGCCCGTATTTTGGTTTCCCTCACCGCACCCGGCAAGTAAGGATCCCATTGCGATTACGAAAATAATGTGGTTTATTTGCTTCATATAAATAGGCTCTCTAATAATGGTTGTTGTCTGGTAACCGAGCGCGATTATAACCCAAGCCGGCAATCCCGCAAGACCTGCCTTTCTCTCAATTGTATTGGTAAGGCACGACAAAGTTAAATTGCAGATCGGGCGCACACAGGGGTGTGGTTGTTTTGATAGTCTCGCTCCCTTTCCGCTCGAACTTCATCACATTGAGCATTCCAGACTGCCAATTGAGTACCCGCTGCAAACATACCAGGTTAAAATCTTCAAATAGCCTCGTATAAAAGGGATATTGTTCGGAGGGGGTAAACGTGACGAAATAAAACTCACCTTCCTTTATGAGTGCATCTCGCAGTTCATCGTATTGATAGGCTGCGTTAGTGTCTTGAAATAAATTGAGGCCTGCCCTCCAGAGGTAATAATCAACCCATGGATGAGCGTGCATCACCAGTGGATTTTTTCTTGACATAAATTCCTTGTCGGCTTGTATTACTTCGACGGATTCTCGCCAGGGATCTTTGGTAGTGGCCTGGTAAAGAAGATAGGCATTGTTGCGCCAGATAAAAATGACGGCGCTAGTAACAATTATCAACGATAGGATAATATTTCGTACAAGGATATGTGAAATTCTGTTGGGTATAAAAAAAAGGGTTTCGCCGCCCAGTAGCGCAAAAAAAGCAATCGATGGGACAAAATGACGATTCTGGAATACAACCTGGCTAAACTGGGATTTAATATAGAAAACTGCAATGGGGGCGATTGCCATGAAAATGATTGATAACAAAACTATGGGTTTGTCTGTAATGCGGCCGTCTTTTTTGCTGGAAATAAAAAGTTTGATTGCAATGAAAAAGCAAAATATCAAGGCGGCGAAATAGGCACAGGTTGTTTGTATGTCTGGTCCGAGAAGAAAACGTGCCAAATAGGTGAGTTTGCTGAAGTCTGGTTTAATAGAGCCGCCCCAGTAATACGGTATATCAGTCATGTGTTTGAACATTACCGGTAGCCATGGTGAATACAATAACAGCGGGGGTAGAAGAATTTTTATTCCTTGTTTGATAAGGCGGATTCGATTCGAACCAACAATCAGCGCAAATAAAAAAATCAATCCTTCACAGGCAAAAAATACAAACCCTGCATAATGCAGATATAACGCCAATGTTGTGCTGACGACAAAGCCAATAAAATCTTTTCTATTAATAGTCTGGTGAAGTATCAATGGCAGGAAATAATAAAAGCTGGCAAGACAGGTCAGGCTCAACATCGCATAGGCGCGAGCTTCCTGGCTGTAATAAATAGACTGGTAAGATACAGCCGTGAGTAATGCTGCGATCAAGCCTGCTGAAGCAGACAAATAACGTTTTGCAAATAAATAGACAAGGTAGACGAGAGCTACGCCCGCAATGAATGACGGAAGTCGAATTTCAAATTCAGAATCCCGAAACCACTGGGAGTAAAAATACATGAAGCTGACAAACCCAGGTGGATGCGAGTCTGATAATAACTGCGGAAAAATATTTTGAAAGTGAGGATTAAGAAGACCCAGAACAACGGCGAATAATTCATCGGTCCATAATCCTTCGCGCTCTATGCCGTAATAACGCAACCCAGCAGCTAGTAGTAGAATTCCGACAAGGCAAATGATGTTGAATCTGGTTTGATGGTTATCATTTGCGCGCATATTTTATTATTTCAGATCAAAATTATTTTTTATTGATTGCGTTTTTTGCTTTCAATTCCTTGATCCAGGGAACGGCGGCATCACTGCCCGCCGCAATGCTCTTCTCAAACCACGCTAAAGCCTTTTGTTTATCGACTGCGACGTACTCGCCCTGCGCATACATAACACCAACAAAAAACATGGCGCCTGAATTGCCAAGGTTTGCTGCCTGGGTAAATAATTCAAATGCTTTGGCTTTGTCTAATACGCCATTTGAGCCTGAGTAAAATGCTTTAGCTTTCTCAAATATGATATCAGCTTCAGTCTGTTGTGCTGGTTCCGCTGGTGCTGCTGGTTGCATTGGCGTTGTGAATGTACCTGGATCTGCGGGGTTGAAGTTTTTCGGATAATCGATACCGGGGCGTGGTATCACTGCCAGATATCGTTCGATCATCTGATCCATGACGATATCGGGATGTAATGCTTCAAGAAAATAGGTCCACATTCCTGTGTCATTGGGGCGCGGCGTCCAGATATAAGCAACATATTGAAAGATTTCAGAAAGATACGGTTCCAGTAGCTCGGTAAATGAATCCCGGAATAATAGAACACGGTAATGTCCTTCTTTACAGCTGGAGGCGTGAAAGATAAAACTACGTTGTGGCTCGGTAAGATTTTCCCACCCACCCAGTGGCATGGTGGTGTGTTTGGCACATTTCGTTATTTTTTCTTTCAATAAGGGTTCATGTTCATCTGTAAGATCGCTAATACCTAACATGTAGGGCAGCCCGCCGTAATAAAGAAAGCCGGTTCCGTAAAAAGCGGTGTACTCCGCGTCATAAAAATCATCCAATGGATGGAGATAAGGTTTCAACAAAGGAAAATCAGCTGCCAATGTTCGCGTGATTTCGTACTGTCCATAATTAGCTCCAATGGAGTTCCAGTGAGTATCGGTTTTTGTATAAACTTGCGCATGTTGCTTGCCTTCTTCAAGAACCTTCTGCAGATCAAGAATGTTAACGCCATCGTGCTGCACCGATCCTTTTATCTGATCAAGCCAGGATTGTTGGCTCAAACGAGTGAAATTATCTGGCATGAACTCGGCATAGAGCGACTCCTTGTTTGGCATAATGATGAATAAATATTTAGCTCCGTGTCTTTGCGCATCAAGATGACGAAATAATAAGTAATTTCGCCAGCGCTCTACTTCTTCTTGTGTCAACGGATTGTTGTTTCGTAATGAATCTGCTGAGCGTTCGCCCGTCCAAAAGAACCATCCGTTTTTCCCAATAAGCACTTCACCTTGTGGATTGAAGCCTAGCTTCATGTGCATGATGGTAGAGAGGCGTAAAAAAGCCTGGCGATAATGAATAGCATCGCTCCACCAGTTTTCCAGATGGCGTATATAAGGTGCAACATCACTCCGCTTCGTTGGCAGATCCGGCTTGGAAGTTAATGCCCTGTTTTCTGTGGTGGTGGTGGTGGGGAAACGCCAGGTTTGAACTCCGATTAATGCCAGGCCACCCCAACAAGTGAGAATAAACAATAATTGAATCAGTTTACGAAACACTGTTTAGAACCTGAAATAGATGAAAGGGTTATAGGAACCAGCATTAACATAAAGGATGCACAGAAAACCGAGAGCGATAATATATGCTGCACTACCTGCCTGAACCCAGAAATGACCTATACGAAATGCCAGAACGCGTTCTTTCCCCACAGGAATTTCCAGCCAGCGTTCGAGATACGTCCAAACAGGTGTACACAAGATAAGCGCCACAGCGACAACGCATAAAAATTCATTTGTCAGGTAATACCCGACGTTATCGCGAATAGTGGTGCTTGCACCAAAGCCTGCCATCGCTTGCAAATAATCAACAGCATAAGATAAGTTCTCCGCTCGAAAGAATACCCAGCCCACCATGACAACCAAAAGAGTGTAAGCGTGAGCAATGGGTCGGGGTAATCGTGCAACCCAGCGATCGAGTCCGGCGCGTTCAAGCGACAGAAATAATCCATGGAACAAACCCCACACCACAAAATTCCAGCTGGCTCCGTGCCACAGGCCGCAGAGGAAAAAAACGATTAAAAGATTTAAATAAGTGCGACGTTCGCTCAGGCGATTACCGCCCAGTGGGATATAAAGATAATCTCTGAACCATCGCGATAGTGAAATATGCCAGCGACGCCAGAATTCCTGTATCGAACGTGAAATATAAGGGTAGTTAAAATTTTCCAGAAAATGAAATCCCAACATTCTTCCCAGACCAATCGCCATACAAGAGTAGGCAGAAAAATCAAAATAGAGTTGCAAGGTGTAACAAAAAGCACCAAACCATGAAAGTGATGCGGTCAGTTCATGACCGGGTATTGCAAAAATATTGTCTGCTACGCGCCCTATTGGATTAGCGATGATGAGTTTTTTAGCAAGACCATATACGAAACGCCGCAATCCAAAATACAGGTGATCAAGGTTAACTTGACGACTTTTGATTTGGTTATCGATGTCGTGATAACGGATGATGGGGCCAGCAATTAACTGTGGAAACAGTGCCAGATAAAGTCCCAGATCAATGGGGTTGCGTTGAACGCGTGATGTGCCTCGCCAGATATCGATTTGGTAAGAGATGGCGTGAAAAGTAAAGAATGAGATACCAATGGGCAGGTGAACCGGATTCAAATGTAAAAGGGGTGCCTTGAAGCTAGCCAGCAAAACATTCAGATTGTCGACAAGGAAATTTGCATATTTAAAACCTACCATCAATAATAAATTCGCCGCGCAGGCAAAGATGATGGTCACGTTGCTGATAGCTCGTTGGCGAGCGCCATCGACCATAATTCCCAGTGCGTAATTCATAATCATTGAGAATAGGAAAACACAGGAGTAAAAAACCTCACCCCAGATATAAAAGATTAAACTGGCGATGAGTAGAATGGTATTTTTCAGTTGCTGTGGTGCTAACAGATTAAGCAATAACACCAGCGGCAGAAAGATATAGAGAAAAATCGGCGAAGTAAAAAGCATATATTTACCGCAAGGGCGAATTTGGCGGTTACGCCCCACCAATGCCTATTATGTTTAATTAAACTGACACGATACCATAATGCCACTCAGTATTTATAGCACCCGATGGGCCAAAATTCACTACCCATACATCGGAAATGCCAATGGAGCCTCTACGCAGGGTTTTTATTGTGTGATTCCGAGAATATAAAAAGTATTAATCCAGGAAGGCCGGAAATCACGAGTAGAATGCCGAAACAAATTGAAATTGCCAATGCGCTTTCACGATCAACGCCGACCAGACCAAATAGCCAGACCGCTCCTACTTCGCGTACTCCCCAGCCTGCAACCGATAGTGGCATCAAGGCGATCAGGAAAACCAGGGGAACCATGAGTGCAAATAATACGGGATCAACCTTGACGCCTAATGCCAGGCCCAATAACGCATAGGCCGCGATACCATTAAAGTGCACAATCGCTGAAGTCCATATTTGTTGCCACAGTGCTTTACCTCGGGCCAGGGTCGACAAGTCAGCCAGGAGTTGTGTCAGGTGATTCATTAAGGGATAGGGTTTTAGTTGATTGATGATCCAGCCTGATATCAGGATTGATACAATCAGTGCCAGCATAAAACCGATAGCCAACAAAGTCAGGCCGGAGAGTAACTCTCTGTTTGGCAGAATGCGTGCGTAGATCGGCAATGCCAGCGCAGTTGCTGCCATCAAAAAAATTAATCCGGAAAGACGATCGAGGATTGCCGAACGAACTGCCAAACCAAAGCCCAGCACCTTACTCAAAAGAGCAACCTTGATAACATCGCCGCCGAGACTGGTTGGCAATACCTGATTAAACCACAAGCCAATAAAATGAGCGCGCACCGAAGTTGCTAAATCCAGATGTTTACCAAGAACCCTCGCAATATAGGCACAGCGCAAGGCGGAGATAACCTGTGCTATCCAGAAAATGATCAGTGCCAGAATAATCCAGCTCATCTGAATACGTGTGAATAGTGTGGTTAGCTCCAGCCAATCAACGGAGCGATACAGCAATGTGATGCATAGAATGGAAACAGCAGCTTTAATTAAGAAAATTATTTTTTTTGATTTCATGTATTTTAATTAATTATGAGTGATCTTGATTGGCTATTTCATAGCTTTGTCTCAACAAGCTTAATTCCTGTACCAATAAATAATTATCCTGTTCAAGGCTGTGTACTTTTGCTGTCAATCGATGGATAAAAACAAAAAGAACCGCCAGTAAAATACCAAATAGCAAAACAAATGGAAAAGCGATCCCTAACAAATCTGTCAATGCATGTGTGGTTGATGGAAAAACCACAAAAATTGCTGGAACCAATGCGACGGCAGAAAGCATGAATAGATCATATAAATCGATTTGGCGCTTTCCGGTTTTTCCAAAAATATAAAACAAATATAAAACTGCAAATACAAGAATTAATATTTTTGTCTGCGCATGGATGGAAGGCATAGATACCTCAGCGATTACGAGAATAAACAAAGCGGGCTAACACGATATAACCCAGAACGCGAAACATATAGATAAGGGGCTTCCAGCCCATGATGGAGCTTTGCCCATGTTCGCGTGCACGCATCTTCACAGGAACTTCACCTACGCTTAAGCCTTCTTGTAAGCCCCAGGCAAGTGAAATCGGTTCCGGAAAATCGTGAGGATAATTAGCAGCAAAAAACGCAATGGCATTCTTGTCCATCAAGCGCATGCCACTAGTCGGATCTGTGATTTTGCAATTCCTGAATAAACGGTTGAGTGATTGTGCCAGAACCTGGCTTCCCAAGCGGCGTGTCCATGTTGAACGAAATGTGTCATGGGCTATGTAACGGCTACCAATAATAATAGAACGGGGGTTTTCCTGATAGGCGGTTAATAATTTCTTTACCTCCTCTGGCGGATGTTGGCCGTCACCATCAATCTGCACGCAGAAATCAAAATTATTTTTCAGTGCGTATTTAATCCCGGTTTGCACTGCACCTCCAATTCCCAGATTTCTTATCAAACGTACAGTGGGAGAAAGTCGAGAAGCGATTTCATAGGTGGCATCGCGCGAACCGTCGTCAATTACGACAGTCGCATAACTTTCACCACAAGAGGCAATTTCTTTTAACAAGGCTTCGATGGATCCCGCTTCGTTAAAGCATGGGATAATAAGTAGAACGCGTGGATTGACGTCAATTTTTTTCGTCATGGAGAGACTCCGCTGCGAGTATTAAATCGATGTTTCAGCATTAACCAGTACACAAAAATAATTCGTCTCGGCAGATTTTCCATTTTAGTTTGCGGAAATCCCAACATGGCGCGAATACCTTGCAGCCACAGATCAAATCCGCATTTCAATTTTTCCACAAAGAATGTTCGAATCAAGGTTCGTCGGTGATACTCCAGCGTTTCATAATTGGCACGGCCCTTGGGTGAAAAACTGGGCAGTGCTGAATCATTACTTACTGAAATTGCGTCACGCGCATAAAGTCGGCTGCCCGCAAAAGGCGCCACCACAAATACCGCGGCTTCATCCAGGCCGGCGCGTACCATCTGTGCCAGATAGTCCCTGGATTCCAGAAAATCCTGCTCAGTTTCATCAGGGTGGCCCACCAAAAAACAGGCCTGGGTTCGTATACTATTTTTTTTGCAGGCGGCCACCACATCCAATCCGTGCTGATAATTAAATTTTTTTCCGATGTGTTTCATCAAATTTCGGCCGCCGGACTCGGGGCTGATAGAAATATAACGACAGCCGGCTTTTGCCAACAAAGGAATCTTATCAACGTGTACGGTTTCGGCTTTGGTGCCACTGACAAAATAAAATCGAATGTTGGCTTTGCGCGCAATTAATAGCTCGGAAATTTTTTCCCAGCGTTCATGTCTTACCGTCGGGTTAAGGTCTTCCACTTGAAAGTCATGCACACCAAAGCGATCACGTAAGGTTAGCAGTTCATTGACAACTGCTTCTGCGCTATTTGCGCGCCAGCGTTTGTCATTGGTTTCTGGCACCACACAAAAATCGCAAGGATAAGGACAACCGCGTGAAGTCAGCACGGGTAAAAAAGTTTTTGTCTTTGGTCCGTGCGCGTAAGGCAAGGACCAATATCCTTCCAGATTCACCAGATCCCACGCGGGAATTGGATAATGCAGGCCTTTGTCTGTAATGCGTTGTGGATTCTGGCTTGATGTGCGAGTAACCACATTCGCAGGGCAATGGCTTTTTCCGCCGGTGGATAAACATTGTTTAATAGCGTCCCAGTTGAAATACGCTTCGCCACAAACTAGGCAATCCGCACCTGCTTCCAGAAATGCATTTGCCATGCGCTGTAGAGAATAAGCAGTAACGGCTTGTGAATTTTCCAGAATGGCGACAGGAATGGATGGGAAAGAAATTTTTAACTGTCGAACGATAGTGAGCAACTCTTGATGAGACATGTAAGAGATGGCATAGAGAATAAATGCTTCAGCATTTTTTAATCCAGCATTGGAAAGATGATCTGTTATTGGCTGGCCTTGTAAATAATGATCGCCACAATCGGTTAACTGTGTTGGGTTGTTACCAAATAAATCAAACAGGCTGATCTGATCACCGCGCTCTCGTGCAAAAGCAGCGAGTGTGACTAACTCGACCGGCCAATATGGTACGCCGGATCCCAGAAAATCACCTTTCTGCAAAGCGAGTCTTGGTGAAATCAGCGCGAGACGCATGCTGGTCAAGAAGCTGTCGTCAGTCGAGGACAGGATAATGATTGGTTCTTTCCCTTTCCTGTTGCCAGGAGCCTCTGCGGTCGCTGCCCAACCATTTGGCAAAACCGTAACCGATGTCCATCGCATCCATCGTACCGATGTAGTTGAAAGCACCTTGTCGACCAATGGTGCGTAAATTTTGATAGGCATCCAGTGTCTTGATTACTTCAGCCAGGCCCTCTTCAAATCCTGGGCGGAACACAGGATAACTTTTTGGCAAACGGATAACCCGTTGGTTAATAATTTTGAAATCGTGATAACCCATATCCGCTAAACCCTTGCGCGCTGCTTCGCATAATTCGTCATCTGTTTTCTGTGCAAAGAGACGGGTGGCGCTGCTCATGATTTCGCAACACACAATGCTGCCGTTGGGTGTCATGCCCGGATCAAAGGATTCCTGTTCACTCAAGCGGTGGAAAGCAATCGATGGGTCAGGAATAAAAACCCAGGATTCATTAACAAGGCTTGGTTTGTCAACGTGAAAGAAAACCAGCAATAAATCATTCAGTGCAACCACTTTCTCCGCGAGATCCGGAATATGCTTCGGTAAGGAATTCGCCAGCAAGCGTGCAAGCAGTGCCAACGGTAAACTTGATACCACGTAGTCATTTTGTGTAATTTCAAAAGCACCTTCTACACCATTGGCTTTGTAGCGGATGCGAGACACATTACCGTTTTCAACATCGAGACCTATCACTGTGTGGTGAAGAAGAAACTTTCCTTTTCCCTTTCCTTTGTTTTCGATGGCTTGCCACAAACGACCCAGGCCACCTTTGGGGTAGCGAAATGTTAATGCTTCAAACTCGCTGCTCTTTTTAATTTTCAGCAAGCGGCCCAGTACTTCCATCAGCGAAGGGGTTTGCACACGGCCTTTGGATAATTTGACATCGAGTTGTTTGGGATCGCCCCACAATTTTTCTGCGATCGGTTTAAACAGAATCTCATATAAAGGTGCACCCAGACGACCCTGCAGGTCTTCTTCAAAAGTGCTCGGGTTGTTGCCACCTAGAATGCCGCTTATTTTTGCCATACCGTAGCCAAACACCATCTTGGTAAACGCAGGCAGACCAAATACACCGGACAACGAAAATGGTGACGGTGGATAGGGCAAATAATGACCACGCATATAAATGCTGCTGACCTTGTCACGGGTCAGCCAGTCATTGGTGGGAAGTAACGCTTCGACGCGAGTGACCAGATTTGGGTCGAGAGAGAAAATTTTATGCGGACCCAGATCGTGCGCGCCAGCGTCACCCCAAGGTGCTGTCTGTGCCAAACCACCCAAACGCTCTCCTCGCTCCAGTACTACAAAGGAATCAGTATTGGCATCGATTAAACCATCGGCAATAGCCATGCCTGCGGGACCGCCGCCAAGAATATAAACGGTCATTTTTTAATCCTCGCCAAAGCGGTGGTCTGGCTTGCGTAATAAGGGATGGGGATACGTTGGATAAAGCCAGGGGTCAATTTTGTAATCAGTGCGGTCAGGGGAATCTTGTAATGTACGGCCATGTTTTCCAGGTAGCCAAACTCCAGAATCTGCCAGTAACGTTGAAAATGAAAAGCTTCAAATCCGCTGCGATCACAAATATTTTTAATAGAGTCGCGGGTAAAGTGGTGCAGATGTACGGATAATATCCACCAGAAACGCTTGCCTGCCAATTTAGCCTGGGTAGTGCCGATGTCGGGGAAGTTGATCAGCAATATTCCATCAGGCTTCAATAATTTGCGAATCTTAATCAGTGCGGCCTTGGGGTCGGGCAAGTGTTCAATGACATCCCAAAGGCAAACCATATCAAAACTGGCCGGTTGAAAGTTGTGACTTTCAATAGTGCCTTGCTCAAGCTGTAACCCACGTGCTTTACCGCGAGCCACCAGGTCAGCCGAGGGCTCCATACCATAAGCGTTGTAGCCGTATTTTTTGGCAGCATCCAGGAAAGCGCCGCCTGCGGTACCAATATCGAGGATTTTAGCGCCTGGAGGAGGGATACGACTCGCGTGTTTTCGAAGTGCCTGATAAAAACTGTTTACTCGCATCGGGTATTGGCTGTCGTGATCCGCTTCCTGGGATGCCATATAGCCCTTAACGATGGTAGCTGCATCGTAGCGTGGGCTTTCGTAGATCATTGCGCAATCGAGGCATTTCACCAGATGCTGGGTGCCTGGTATGCCGGAGGCCGCGCCATAGAGTTTAGCCGGGTCGGTTTCATTAACCCAGGGCTCCAAAAATAATTCGGAGCGATTGGAGTCACAAACAGGACAGGCAAAATTAATTTTCTGATGCATAGCGCCTCTATCTAATAATTTAATAAGTAGGTGGTAGGTTAATCACGGTCGTTTTATGCGGCACCATATTGCCTGAGGAAGCCTTTTCTCGCAAGGGTGTGACCACCTTCAGTAAAGGAACGACAGGCAAATTCAGGGATTATTAATTATCTACCGAGAGCATTATTCTGAACAAACGGGAATTGTGGTGTTACTGTTGGATGGCACTTCTTTGACATTAAATTTCATGATTCCGATGCGCCCCAGTGAGGGAGCTTCGACTGATCTTTGACAGATGAAGTGCGCACGTTTATTTAATGCATCAACTGTGGCAGCAGTATCTGGTGCAAACAAGGCCAAATAATAAATTATTGAGATATCAGGATGGGTATTCAGGTAGCGCGCGACTTCACTTACTTGGTTCGTCTGATAAACAAAACGTCCATTCCAGGTTTTATCAACTTGAACTCCATGTATTTGTAAAAATGGCTGAAACCAGTTGTGGCTTACCAGAGTAGTATATTTTTTCTCAGGGGTTTTTGTTATATCTCTTGCGATCCATTGGGCGCTATCACTGAGAGGGCTGCCAACCAGTTTTGCTTTGAAGCTATTGATATTGGCAGGTGTTTGTTTGGTATTAAACCGGAGGGTATCAATATTACCAATCGGTGATTCAACGGCATTTTGCGAAACCAGCTGATATTGTGATTGCAGCAATGCAATAGTACGTTCTGTGTCAGTGTTGTGTAGAGCCATATAGTAAAGATCAGTGATCATCGGGTGAGCCGCCACGTAACTGAACACTTCCTCAGTCTGTAGCTCGTTACTATAGTTGTGCCCAGGCCATGCCCTGTCAACATCAAGTCGAAGGTGGCGCAGAAACAGGTTGTACCATTGATAGGTGGTAAGAATCAGGTAATTATCAGGTTTGGTGCTGCCGACTTGTTTGGCAATCCATGAAGCGGCAAGATTGACAGGATTTTTAGCAAGCTCTGCATCAAATGCGGTTGTGTCGGAAGTGTTCTTTCCTTTGGTTTTGAATTGGAATATTTCCAGTTTTCCCAGAGGAGAGTCCACTGCATTGTAGGAGAGCAATTGGTATTTCAACAGCAGTGGAAACAAGCCGTTCGTTGATGGCTTATCTCTCAACACGAGATAGTACAGGGTGTCTATTGCGGTGTGCTGGCCCACATAGGCAAAGACAGGCTCTGCTTGAAAGTCAGAGGTGTACTTCCTTTCGTTCCATGATTTATCAATATGTACTCCATTAACAGTCAAATAGGGTTCAAACCAACCCTGCGCCATGATGACCGCGTAGCTCGCGGGATTTGCATTATTAATAATTTTTCCAGCCAGAGCCGCTGCTTTATTAATCGGGTTGCTTTGTATTTGTTGTTTTTGTTCTGGCGTAATAATGGGCGCAATCTTTGTGTTGAATTTAAAAATATCTAATTTGCCAATGGATGTATCAATGGTTCTTTTAGAAATCAATTGATATTGCAGTTCCAGTATCAGAATGGCGTTTTCTGTGCTTGCTTCACGCAAGGCAACGTAATACACGGTATCAATGGCTGGATGACTCTGTAGATAATCAGATAGGCCGGCGGAATGAACGTCGAGGTAAAACATCTTGCCAGCCCATGCCTCATCGACCTGTACATTGTTTTGGTGTAGATAAGGCTCTATCCAGTCGTGTGTCATGATCGTCGTATAAGTTTTTGGATCTTTGTGGGCAACTTCTTGCGCAATAAGTTTGATGGCTTCATTGGTAGGGTTGGTGCCGGAGTTGTTTATTTGATCCGCACTGGGTGATTCTTTTGCGCTGAATTTAAAAATATCAATCTCGGCAGTAGGAGTGGTGAGAGCTGCTTTCGACAACAATTTGTATTGCTGCTTGAGAACGTACATAGCGGCGTCGGAATCGGGTTGTTTGAAGGCCAGATAATAGAAGTAGGTTATTTGAGGCCGGTCTTTCAGGTACTGATTGATCTCGCCAATTTTCTGGGGTACGACATATATTCTGAATGGCCAATTTTTGTCGTAGTGGATATGAGTGCGATTCAAGTAGTGTTCAAACCCGTCATGCGTCATTATCACGGTATATTCGTTCGTTGTAATATGGGTTCCGAGATCTGCCTTGACAACATTAACCGCATCACGAAATGGATCCTTGTTCATTTCGGAGTACAGCTTTTTATCTATATTGGCTGATATGGTCCACACGGAAATACTGATAATCGCCAATAGCACCGATAATTTTTGCCATGGGGGGCTTATAAGCGATTGCATAATTCGATCGGTAATGATTGCTGTTAGCAATGTTGCGATCGGTAATGTCGTCAGAAAATAACGCTTTTCAAAAATGGGTGTCCAGACTTGCGATTCGACATAGAAGGCCAGTGCCGGGATGATGAGCAGAAAGAGAAGCACATAAATAATTCCCGACAATCGGGTAAAACCATTTCTGAAATTTACATACAAGGCAAATAGCGTTGCCGCGAAAAGACTGCAGGTGTGGTATCTCAGGTGTGCATTGTCTGGTCCCCACAAGTACAGGAATGCAAAGTAAACGTCTTTTATTGTGGGAACGCCACTGACAGCCCACTGTCTTGATTGATCCGTGAGATGGTTGTACATGAACCCGAGCCAGGGGCTGTACAGTAGCAAGGGAACGCCGAAGATGATTTGCATTTCACGCCGCGATCCTCTTCGTGCTTTCGTCACATGCAAAATGACGTACAATAATACTTCAGCAGAAATAAAAACAAAGCCTGAGTAATGCAGATACAGCATCAAGGTAGAAGCGATGATGAAACCTTTGGTGTATTCCCGGTGTGGTTTTGTTGCAAAAAGAATTTCAAGAAAACAGATCAGGTTTGCCATGCTAAATGTAATTAGCATGCTGTAGGCTCGCGCTTCCTGGCTGAAATAGATCGCGGAGTAAGCACTGGTGACCAGCGTGGCCGCCAGCAAGCCAACATTGACAGAAAACCAGCGCTTCCCTAGCCAGAAAATAAGTGGTATCCACAGAAGTCCATACAGGAGGGAGAGTGATCGGATGCCAACGTCTGTGTACCCCGTCCATGGCAAGATCCAGTACATCAACGTTACATAGAGCGGAGGATGCGAGTCGTTGACCAACAAAGGCCAAATGTTGTAGAAGTGATATTTATAACTCGCCATGACGGCATATAACTCATCACCCCAGAGACTTTGTCTGTCAATGCCATAGATGCGCTCGATACTGCCTAAAATAATGAGCAATCCAAGCAGCGCATAGTGGAACTTTGTTGCTTGCTTTTCTGCGGAGGAATTATTCATTGAAGTGAAACCGTCCCTAGCAAATATACGCGGCAATCCTGAGTTGCATTTTCAATGGTAGAAAGGTCGCGTGAAAATTTAACAACGCGTATCCTCGGTATTTTTGTCATGCACAGTTTTTTGTATTGGCTGGAAAGTGATTGAAACGTTTGTGATTCATTTTCAATATTTATATCCTGAGGCAGATATTCAAGAAAATAAAACTCAGGGTTGTTTGAGAATTTATTGCCGTCGAATGGAGTATGTTCATCAAGTACAGTAACGTTGTGAGTGATGGCATTGTTAACTTGCAGATAATGATTGAAGAGTTTGCTGGATACGATGATATCTTTATCGCCATTCATGAAGTGCTGGTCGTCGTGAATAATTTTTGCCGCCAATTGAAAATCTGCTCCGACTTCTCTTGTGTAGAGACTGTAGTAGCGCCCATTTAAATTGACCTGAGGCACGATAATAGCCAGCGCAACGATTGCGACAATTGATGTCTTGAGTGGCTCCCGTGGAATCATTTCAATAATCACTGAAGCAGGTATGAGCATGAGTAAGAGGAAGCTCCACCAGAAGTAGACGTAGGAAAGCTGGCTCGCTAGCATAATCAGCCATAGGGAAAGTACGGCAATCAGTAACTGGAATAAAATAAAACAGACAAAGGAATTTGTAACAGGAGGGAATTTTTTTAGCCGCTTAAATGTACTGAAGTTGAGTGCCACCATGAATAATGGAAACACTGCCAGTAGCGCGGCTAACAAGTATCGAAAATTGGCATCAAAAGGAACTAAATTTTTTATCTGTTGCCAGAGTACATCAAGTGTCTGAAAAGCAAACAAGTGCCCCTGTATGATCCAACGAATATACCCATAAAATATTGGCATCCACGGCAACATGAGAATTAGTAAAGGTAGCCAGAGTGAGGACATTCCGCCGCGCCAGTTTGCAAAGTTCCCAGAATTTTTGATCAGGATTGCTGATGCCAGGAGTTCACTTATCAACTGTATTAACGACATCGGGCTCGTATAGAAAACCAATGCGCCGGAAATCCAGAATCCAGCCAGGCACCAGGCGTTACCGGGAAAATCAGGGCGCCAGCTCCATTGAAAGTTGACGTGGGTTCCGCGATACCCGAGCGTAACAGGTTGACCACCTTTTGCATTGGCGTCATGTGCATCAGTGTTGTGGCAATCAGCTGAAAAAAATAATTGGCAAAAGTAATAGTTATGAATAAGGCTACACAGTGCTAGCAGAGAATAAAGGGTGGCGTCACGATTCAAAAAAATGGTTCGATATTCAGTAGATAAGAGAGCCGCAGCCAGTAAGCCGACGGTTGGTGAAATGAAATCCCTGCCCGTTATGTAGACGAAGTAGAGTGCGACGAGACCGGCAACAGCAGATAAGAGGCGCACAAAGAATTCAGTATCACTGGTCAAATTTGTAACCAGACATAAGAGTGTCGGGTAAAGAGGGGGCATGCCGCCGCTGTTGATCTGATAGTCAGAGGCCATTGCCAACCAACCTTTGATATCACAGGAAGCAAGATTTCTTAGTTCATCTGATGAAAGACTGTTTTGATCGAGAGAATAAAAGCGTGCGCAGGCGCCCACCACCAGAATTCCAACAAGCACACACTGATGCCAGAGTGTCTCGGTCTTTCCTCCCCCACTAACGCTCATTCTTTATTATCCCTGATACCATTCGAACTGCTGGGCATTCTATTACCAAGTTAGTGAACTATAAAGAGGGGAGATTCGCTTTCTTTGCTTGCTTTGCTATTGGCCCCCTGAGTATATTGTTGACCCGTCCGTTTCGAATGAAAGGGGAATCCCCGTGTTAAATCGGTATGACATAACTATTCTGCAATGCCCTGCTTGCCACGCAGCAGGTTTGTTGCAAAAGGATGAAAACCTCGTTTGCAAGAGTTGCAAATTTGAGTATGAGGTTAAAAATGGCATTCCCGTGTTACTGACCGACAAAACTTTGGCGACGCAGCTGGAGAAAATTGATTACGATGATCACCATAATATTGATGATGAACGTCGTGCCAAAGTAGCCGACGATTGGAAAATTATTTTTGAAGAACACAAAACCGTGTACGGTGATGTATTGGAAATTGGTTCAGGCACCGGGCAGCTGACCTGGGGTTTAACCCGCCGCTTACCTTTTAAGACGGTGAACGCCTGTGATATTTCCTATAAATTTCTTGATGGCATCAGAACCACATTATTGAATCAGCCGTCAGACAATCACGTTAATTATTATGCCTGTGATGCCAACAATTTACCCTTTCAGCCCAACACATTTGATTTGGTGGTGGGTCACAGCGTGCTGCATCATTTTATTGACTACGATAAAACCATCAAAAATGTCTTTGGTTTGTTGAAGCCCGGCGGGCAAGCAATGTTTTATGAGCCGGTTTTGCAAGGCAAAGCATGGATCGCTTTCATGGCGGACCTGATGATACGAATCGAGAATAGAACGAAATGGGGCGTACTTGATGAGCAGGACATAAAAAAAATTGAACACATGGTGCGTCATATTCTCAAAGCAAAGTGGATCGGCGATAACCGCGAGCGATTGATGCAGATTGAAGACAAACACGTGTTCGATATCCATAAAATGCGAGCGCTGGCAAAAGAAATCGGTTTTGCTGATTTTGCCTACAGTAATTTTTATGATGCGGACTGGGGATATAAATCACAATGGGCACAACATTTGTTGATGGCAGGAATCAGTGGCAAAAAAATTGAGCAGCATATTTTCCTCTCCAATGCCTTTGGCAATGTGTTCAGCGATATGCTGACAAAAGATATTGCGACGCCAATGGGTTATTTTATTTTTAAGAAATAAGCCATGACCCTTCCTTTATTCTCGTATTTTAATTGGCCGCTGGATGCGGCGCTGTTGTTACGAAAAAAAAATGCGATCAAGAGTGAATTGTTGACGCAATCTAGTTTACTCGAGAAGCGCATCGCAGTGCTGGGGGGCTCAACTACTGCTGAAGTGGTAGATCAGTTGGAAATTTTCCTTCTCGCGCGCGGTATTAAGCCCGTTATTTATCAAAGTGATTACAACAAATATTATGAGGATGCACTGTTTCCATCGGACGCGCTAAAACAATTTAAACCGGATCTGGTTTATATCCATACTTCGTTTGTAAACATTGAAAACTTTCCGCTGATGGCTGATACCGTGGAATCAGTGGAGCAATTATTGGCAAATCGGTTGTCACACTTTCAATCGGTGTGGGATGGCGTTGCAAAAAACCTTCAGTGCACTATTGTGCAAAATAATATTGAGCAACCCTGGCATCGCCCGTTGGGAAATCTCGATGGCAGTGATTACCGCGGTCGTGGCCGTTTTGTGGCGCGTTTGAATGAAATGTTCGCTCAAGCTGCAGCGCAACGCAGTAATCTTTACATTCACGATCTGCACTATCTGTCAGCACGTCACGGGATAGATAAGTGGTTTAACCCTCGCTTGTGGTATTTGTATAAATATGCGTTGGATATGGAAATGATTCCGTATCTTGCGCATTCCCTGTCGACGTTGATGGCGTCTTTGTGGGGGTTTTCTCATAAAGGTCTGGTGTTGGATCTCGACAATACCTTGTGGGGGGGCGTGATTGGTGATGACGGACTCGAAGGTATTCAATTGGGTGCGGAAACAGCGGAGGCGGAAGCGTACTCCGACTTTCAGCGCTACATAGCCAGTCTTAAAGAACGAGGAATTGTTTTGGCTGTATGTTCAAAAAATGATGAAGCCAACGCGCGTTTGGGATTTACTCATCCGGATAGTTTACTCAGCGTATCTGATTTTTCTGCGTTCAGGGCAAACTGGGAACCGAAAGCACAAAATGTCGAGGCTATTGCCACTGATATCAATGTCAGTTTGGAAAGTCTGGTATTTGTTGATGATAACGCGGCAGAGCGAGATTTTGTGCGTGCGCAACTGCCAGCAGTTTCTGTTCCTGAGATGGGCAGTGACATTACAGAATTTATTCGCATTCTGGATCAAGCAGCCCTGTTTGAAACACCGTCACTATCAAAAGAAGATTTGCAGCGCTCTGAACATTACCAAAAGAATATGCAGCGCAGCCTGCAGCAGGCGCAGTTTGCCAGCTACGATGATTTTTTAATTTCGCTGGAGATGCAGGCCGAGATTAGGCCCTTTAGCAGCCTGTACATGGAACGCATCACGCAGCTGATTAATAAAACCAATCAATTTAATTTAACAACCAAACGTTATACACAAGCCGAAGTAGAAAAAATGGCAGCGAGCAAAAATCATATAACACTTTATGGTCGTTTGCAGGATAAGTTGGGTGACAATGGTCTGGTGTCGGTGGTTGCCGGTGAAATAAAAGAAGCGGCACTTCATCTGGATTTGTGGTTGATGTCCTGTCGTGTATTGAAGCGTGGCATGGAGTACGCCATGTTCAATCAGCTTTGCAATACGGCGAAAGAAAAGCAAATTAAAAAAATAGTGGGTTATTATGTGCCGACAGCAAAAAACAACATGGTAAGAAATTTATACGGTCAACTCGGGTTTACACAAACTAAAACCTCAGTAGAGGAAGACATCTGGAGCTTTGATTTATTTTCTGACACGCCTCTGCCAAAACATTTTATACAAATTAAAAATTAATTTTATTCATCATCAGGAAATGTCTATTCAGGTAAAGCAAAGGCCATCAACGAATCGCCGAGTTTTGTGCCCATCGATGATTGTCCACCTGCTGCAATGACCACAAACTGTTTCCCGTCTTTTGTGAGTCGATAGGTGATGGGAGTTGCTTGTCCGCCGGCTGGCAATCGTGCGCGCCATAATTCTTTTCCCGTGTTGATGTCATAAGCGCGAATATAGTTGTCGAGTGATGCGCCAATGAAAACCAGGCCGGTCTCCGTGATGATGGGTCCGCCTGCGCTTGGCAAACCAAAATTCAAACCAAAAGGGAGTGCAGAAAGGACAGGCACCATGTCGCGCGTAGTGCCAAAGGGTTCTTCCCAGGTTTTTTCGCCACTATCAAGACTGACAGCGAAAATGGTTCCCCACGGTGGCGCAATGCAAGGGACGCCGAAAGGCGATAATAAAATTTCATGTTTCACAATGTAAGGTGTGCCGGTGTTGGGGCTATAACCCAGGTAAAGATTATCTTCATGCATATCAATTTTTTGTTCGCGCGGAATTAATTGGTTGTACACCACGACGTTGCTTTGTGGCATCACCAGTAATTTTCGTTTGGCATCGTAGGCGAGACCGCCCCAGTTTTGTCCGCCAGAGACACCGGGATATTCGATGTTGGGTTTTAAGCTGGGCGGTGTAAACATGCCGTGATTTGAAGCGACTTCCATTTTTTTGCGACAGGCATTGCGATCATAAAAAGTAAAACCCCATGCCTCCTCTGCAGTCAAACCTTGTTGATGAAAAGGTTTGGGAAAAGTGACGAAAGGTTGTGTCGGTGAGGTGTATTCACCCGGCACGTCGGTTTGCGGCACAGGTCTCTCTTCCACCGGATATACTGGCACACCGGTTTCGCGATTGAGGATAAACAGTTGTCCTGTTTTATTGGCTTGTGCAAGCGCAGGAATTTGTTTCCCGTCTTTTGTGACATCAATTAAAACGGGTTGTGCACTGACGTCGTAGTCCCACAAGTCATGGTGCACCATTTGGTAATGCCAAACCACTTTGCCTGTGGATGCATCAAGAGCGACAGTTGAATTGGCGTAGTAATCGAGATCGAAGCCGAAGCGTCGGCGTTGGCCACCAACGAAATCAGGCCCCGCGCCACCAAAGGGAATGAAAATTAAATTGCGCGTGGGATCGGTTGAGAAAATTCCCCATGCATTCGGAGTGCCTTGATAATATTTTTGTTCAGGCGGCGCGCCAAATTTTTGTGGAGGTGGTACCCCGGGAGGAACGGGATCAAATGCCCAGCGCACTTTGCCGGTGTGTACATCCCATGCGCGGATTACGCCGCCGGGTGAATTGATACGGTGGTTGTCCCACACTAATGCGCCCTGCACCACAATATCGTTAATCACGGTAGGAGGTGATGTCATGTGCATTTCACCCGGTTCAACACCGCCGAGGCCTTCGGTTAAATCAATCACTCCATGCACACCAAAATCTTCGCAGGCCTTGCCAGTTTTTGCATCGAGAGCAACCATGCGCCCATCAACCGTGCCCATAAAAATTCTTTTTGAGCATACCGATGATTCATTTTTTGTTTCTTTGTCTTTCCCCTCTTCATTTTTCCATAGCGCCACGCCGCGACAGGTAGCACTCCACACACGATCCAGTTTTGGTTTGCTGTCGTAAGCCCACTTTTCCTTGCCCGTGATTGCATCGATTGCAAAGGCACGACTCAGGCCAGAACAAAAATACAAAGTGCCATCATCAATAATAGGGCTGGCTTCAAACGTGGTTTGTGTTGCGTCTTTGCGTTCAGCGGGATAATCGTGAGTGTGGTAAACCCAGGCGACTTTTAATTGATCGACATTGTCAGGCGTAATTTGCGTCAGCGGAGAGAACCGTGTGCCACCGGTGTCGCCACCAAAATGATCCCACCCTGCAACAGGGCCACTGTAGTCAATATCCTGCTTCTGTTTACAGCTCGTTACGCATACAAACAGTGGCAGACATAAACCACTGAATAGAAATATTGACAATAAACGGTTAAGTGTTCTCAAGGGTCATTACTTCTTGAGCGGTTGGGCTTTCAAGGAAACCGTTTTCGCAGTGACTGGCGCAATCTCCGTTGTTTTGAAAACGCCGGAAGCATCAATATCAGGTGCGCCCAGGGGATCTACACGAATCACTTTGGGTAGGCCACCTTCGATGTGCCAGGTGGGGAAACTGGCATGTGATGACCAGACTCGTCCTTCATCATCCATATCCATCTCGCGTGTGTAAGTGACGCGCATGGGCAAAGGATACCGCGTCCACTGTTCAGTGGCAGGATTAAAGCGGATCATCGAATCACTTTGTGTGCCGGTGATCCACACCGCATCTGTTTTCTTGTCGACAAATACCGCGTAGGGAACTTCACTACCCATTGGTTCAACAGGGATGATCCAGCTTTTTACCCATTGCATGGTTTTTGTATCGAACAGGTGGATGCTGCCTTCAGAATAACTGGGAACCCACAATCCACCTTTCGAATCAAAACGTAAACGACGCGGTGAATCAAATGGCGTTGCGATGGAAGTAACTTCCAGGGTTTCCGGATCTATGCGGCCGATATGGCGCATGTAGAGTTGGCTGTACCACACGCTGCCATCAACAGGATTAATGTCGATGCCATAGGGAACGGGCATGGAAACGCCATTGGCCTTTGCAGAATTTTCTTTCAGGTTAAACCAGTCGGCGTGCGCGATCAGAAAGGGTGTGGCCCAAAGTATCAGTTTCGTTTTTAAATCCGGTGTTGGCAGGCTTACAAACTTTTGTTCTTTCGTGGCAGGGTCAAACATGCCGACATGATTGGTGGCGCTCAGGGTAAACCAGATGCGGCCTTTTTTATCGAAGCGCAGTGTATGCGGATTGATACCTTCCTTCAGGTCGACCATCTCCCATTTTTCAGTGCTGGGATTAAAACCGGCCAGCTGGTTGCCGGAGGCCAGCGTCAGCCAGATGTCGCCATTGGGGGCGGTTTGCAGTGAATGGGCGCCAAGGTAGTCATCTTTTTTGTCGCTCATTTTGTAATAGATGCCACCTGGTTGGTGGTTGCCGCGAGGAATGGTGTAATCCGTGCGATCGCCGTCCGGGTTATTGATAAAGCTGATTTTGTGCAAGACATCGAGCGGCCCATCCACCGCCCAGATGCTGCCATCCGGATGGTAGACCATCATGTCGTGCTGGCTTGAGGTAGGGCCACCCAGAACCCATTCTTCGATCACTGCCTTGCGTGCATCGGCGTCGGGTAAAGGCAATGGACCATTTTCACCATCATACTTCGGCAGTTTGGCGAGTACATTTTTTTCGTCATAGGCTTTGAGCAGGTAGTCTGGCAACGCATTGCGCAGACTGTCAGTAAGAATGGCGCTGCGTGTACCCATGTCATGGATAATGTCTATCCACTGTTCACGAGTGAACTGGCGGCGGGAGGTAAGTGGGGAGCCTTGCTGGTGACAGCCGGTACACTGGGTTTTGAATTCCAGCAGGTGATCCGGATGATCTTTCATTTCTTCCAATACCAGATTCATCCAATAGTTGCCGGGTAATTGCTGAATCATTTCCTGGTTATCAGTAATACGCTCCATCTGGACATTCAGCCAGCTGCCATTGTTGCGTGGTGAAAGGTCGCTCAGTGATACATCTTTCCAGCCTGCGCGGCGAATGCGGGCCGTATAACCGTCGGGCCATGGCATTGCGGGGGTCAGGAAACGCCCTTGGTCGTCGGCAAACACGCTGAGGGAATGCACCGGATTGCCATGGAAAAAAGTAACCATGGCGCCCTTCACAGGCAGATCACCCGAAGTGATTTTTCCATAAAAAAATCCTTCCATTGTTTTGGCGTCTCCGGTCGCCGTGGCTTCGGCAGCGAGGATTGGTGTTGCCGAAAGCAGGGTCAGGGTACACAACAGTGAAATAAGGTACTTGGCCATAGTAGAACTCCTTCGTGAAAATTGGTTTTGGCAAGGCAACTGTCTGGAAAAAAAGCGAGCCTATGCCCGTTTTTAGAGCTTGGCAATAGGTAGCTATGCCCCGATTATTTACCTTTTAAAAAAGGATATCCGGTGCTTTTTATCTAAGGATTTCGAGGAATAGACTTCCCAAACCCTCCGGTATTTTGTATAAAGGCGAAAATTTTTGGGGCCGACCATCCCCAAACCAGTTACCGATGGCTGTGAACCTAGTGAATGGCGATCATAGAGGCATTTGAGGCAAAATGAGCAAAACCAGTTCAACCAAAGGCAGTGTTGGGAAAAGTGACCCGATGGAGGGTTTTTCACCGGGCCCTATTTTCTACGACACCCGAAAATTCCCCCGGGGTTTCAACAAATATGGTGAGTTCACCAAAGATGAAGCCAACTTGTTGCATACTTACGGTCACGAATTAAACGATCTGGAGAAAGGCGAAAAAAAACCGGAAAACAAGCTGCAAAAACAATTTTTAGCCGTGTGCCGTGGCGAACGGGCCCCGGAGACCCTGATTGAAAAAACCTGGATGAAGTACCTGGATCGACTGAACCGCAAGCCAAAAGTGGTTAATCCGTTCGGCTCGTCGACCCAGGTGAACGAAGGGGACTCCATGGTGGTGCCCGCAGATCTTGAAGAAGATCTGGATGACGAATAGCCTCCCCGGGCTTTTCTGGCTGTTTCGATAATAAACCAAAAGTCATCTACACTTTAGGGAGCCTCCTTCCCTGAAAATGTGGTGTTATGGCCGATCCTTCTATACTTCTTGCTCGCCAGCCGATCTTTAACCGGGATCAGCAAGTGGTGGCCTATGAGTTGTTATTTCGTCCCATAGAGTCTTTGATCAAGGGCACTTTCGATGGTGATGCGGCGACTTCGCAGGTTATTAGTAATGCGTTTACTGAAATTGGTATCAATAAAGTAACAGACAATACCCGCGCTTTTATCAACTACACCCACAAGTGGATTATGGATCCACCGGATCTTGATCCGCATCGCATAGTAATGGAAGTGTTGGAGAACGTTGAAATCAACGAAGGTGTGTGTAATCAGTTACGCGCACTGAAACAACAGGGCATTAAAATCGCACTGGATGATTTTACGGAATTAAATGACCGTTGCCGCCCCGCCCTTGCATTTGTCGATATCATCAAAATTGATTTAATCGCAACGCCAAAAGAAAACCTTGCTTCATTAGTTAAAGAACTGCGCCAGTACAAAGTCAAGCTGGTTGCAGAAAAAGTAGAAACGCATGAGGAATTAAAAGCGTGCATGGCCATGGGCTTTGATTTTTTTCAGGGTTACTTTTTGTGCAAACCCGAAAATATTTCCGGCAAAAAGGTCGACTCCAATAAGTTACTCATCACCAAGTTATTGGCAGCATTGCAAGATCCTGATATTAGTTTGCACGACGTGCATCGTTTGATTTCGCAGGACCCAGCGCTCTCTTATAAGCTGATGCGACTGGTGAATTCGCCGGTGTTTTATTTTGAAAATCCTATTCAATCGCTAATGCATGCACTCTCGATCCTGGGCGTAAAGAAAATCAAAAGTTGGACGAGTGTAATTGCGCTCACACAGATGGATGACAAACCGCATGCCTTACTATTCATTGGTATGCAACGCGCCAAAATGTGTGAACTCATTGCGCAGAAAGTTGAACTCAGTACACGAGATCTGATGTTTACCATCGGTTTGTTCTCGACACTTGATGCTTTCCTGGATCGCAGTCTGGATGAAATCCTGCAAGAGATTCCGCTCAATGGTAAAACGAAAAGCGCCTTGCTCCGTCACCAGGGCGTGGAAGGAGAAATTCTCAAAACCGTTAAGTCGCATGAATGCGGTGATTGGTCGTCTATCAATTGGGAACTGCTACTGGAGTCCGAGATTACTCCCGCCATCATTGAAGAATGTTATCTGGAAAGTTTGAAGTGGTCGCAGATGACTTTTGAAGCGTTGAAATCTTGATTAGGTAGGGGCGACCGTCCGGTCGCCCCTACAATCACGCAATGTAGCGAAGTTTATTTCCATTCGCCTCATTCAATACCACGATTTTACTTTTGGGCAAGGAATTAAATTCGGTTGCTGTGGCGGCAGTGTATGCACCCATGACTTCGCCAATAATCAGGTCACCAATTTCCAGATCCGGTAATTCAATATTTTCTTCGATTACATCAATGCTGTCGCAAGTGGGGCCGGCGAGCACACAAGGCTTCGTAGTTCCCTGTTTGATTGTGCGTATTGGATATTGCGCGTGATCATAGATGCGACCACTGTAGGAATTGTAAACACCGTCGTCGAGGTAATACCAGGTTTGGCCGCCGCGTTCCGCTTTGCCAACCACCTGGCCGATCGCTGTGGCGGCAGGGCCTACCAGGAAGCGACCCGGTTCGGCGATCACGTGAATGTCCTTGGGTACATGCGCCAGTGCTTCACGAATCGGTGCGCAATAGGCGTCAATATCAACCGCATTGTGGCCGTCGAGTTTGTAATCAACGGGGAAGCCGCCGCCGATGTCCAGGATACTCATGGGAATGCTGCTGTACTGATCCCATTGTGTGATGAGTTCACCACAGCGACGAATGGCGCCCACATGCGCATCCGGTTTCTGGCTTTGCGAACCTACATGAAACGATAGACCCTTCACGCGTATACCCATGTCTTCGGCGCGTTGCAACAGCAAAGGCACTTCATCCGGGCTGCAACCAAATTTGCGAGAGAGATCGACAATCGCATCGGCGCTGCGAAAGCTGACGCGCAGCAACAGCGCGACACGGTTGCGATACTTGCGGAATTTTTTTACCTCTTCGAGGTTATCAACGACAAACGTGGTGCAACCAAAACGCATGGCGTCGCGGATGTCGCGATCTTTTTTGATCGGATGCGTGTGTATACTTTTGCGTGGGTTTACATAGAGAGAGCGAAGCAACTCCGTTTCGCCAGTGCTGGCAATATCAAATGATGCGCCGCACTGGTCGAGTGTTTTGACAATCGATGCGTGCGGAAACGCTTTGACAGCATAGTAAAACTCAACATCAGGCAGCGCCGATTGCAACGCATGAAATTGGCTGCGCAGCACATCGCAATCCAGCACCAGCACGGGTGTGCCGTGCTGGCTGGCGATCTGTTCGATTTGCTGATTGTTGAGTCGGTTAGGGCTTAACATTTTTTAAATTGTCCAGCACATATTGTGGAAGCGCAAACGCTGCCTGATGTATGGCGGGATTATAGTAGCGCGTTTTGATATTGGCTTTGGCAAAACGTTCCTGGAGTACATTCAAAGGCAGATTGCGCAGAGTGGTGTCGTCGGTGCCCCAGGCCAATGTCATGATGCCACCAATGTAAGTAGGTACGGCGGCGCCGTAGAACCACGCGTCTTTGAAAGTGTTGTTCAGGCGACGGTAGGTGCCTTCGACTTCATCCATTTGCATAAACACCACGCCGTTCTGTGTGACCAGCACGCCACCCGGATTGAGAATGCGTTTGCAGTTCTCATAAAACTTTGAAGTGAACAATACTTCGCCCGGGCCGATAGGATCGGTCGAGTCAGACATGATCACATCAAATTTCATATCCGTTTGCGCGACAAAGTTCATGCCGTCGTCGATTACCAGGTTAAGGCGCTTGTCATTGTAGGCACCGGCACTGTGGTTCGGTAAATATTCAATGGCCATGTCGACCACCGCTTTATCGATTTCGACTTGAGTGACATGTTCAACCGTTTTGTGACGACAGGTTTCGCGCAACATACCGCCATCGCCGCCGCCCACAATCAATACACGTTTAGCATGACCGTGCGCAATCAAAGGAACATGGGTGAGCATTTCATGGTAAATAAATTCATCTTTCTCCGTCGTTTGTACCACACCGTCGAGCACCATCACGCGACCCATGCGTGCGTTCTGGAAAATCATCAGGTGTTGATGATCCGTTTTCATTTCGAAAAATACTTTATCTACCTCGTAGGCTTGGCCATAGGCGTCATACAGGGTTTCTTGCCAAATGCGGGTCATCAGTGTCTCCTCGGGGATGCAATGGATTGCGGGGTTGTGAAGTGAGGGGAATTCTAGTTTTTTTAAAGAGAAATACAAGCGATTAGCGAGTTATTTTAGAGGGCTTGATTTGTTAAGTGGAAATAAAGGGAATGACGATCGATTTTCATAAGAGAATGGCCAGCAAAACCCGGTAGCAGTTTCAAACCAGTCCATTATACTGATAGGGAGGTCGAAGGTTTTGTAGATGAAAGGTATCAATCCAGACCAGCTAGTCGCCCATCGCGGTTATCAAAAATATTACCCGGAGAACACCTTGCTTTCGGTTCGCAAGGCAATTGAAGCGGGTGCCTTGCATGTGGAAGTGGATGTGCAGCTGAGCCGTGACCAGGTGCCGGTGGTATACCATGATGATACGCTCGATCGCATGAGCGGGAGAACGGGCAAGGTATGTGAATTAGATGTGGCTGGCCTGTTGGCTTATACGGCGCATGAGCCTCAACGTTTTGGCGAACAGTACGTCCAGGAAAAAATTGCAACACTGGTTGAGTTGGTTGCACTTATCAAAGCACATCCGGCAACCACTTTTTATATTGAACTGAAAGAGGAAGCGGTGCGCGATCACGGTGCTGATATATGTTTGAAACAGATAGCGGCCGTACTACAATCGGTGAAGGCGCAATGTATTCTCATTTCTTTTGATATCAAAGCTCTGATGAAAGCGCGTGCATATGGTTTTGATCGTGTGGGTCCCGTGCTAAGAGACTGGGCGACACGCAATCAACCGATTGATACACTGCATGCGGCTGTCATGTTTATTAATAAAAAACGTATTTCCGCAAATGAATGTATTGCCGCCCACTGTCCGGTAGTGGTGTACGAGGTAGATAATGTGCACGAGGCACAGCAGTTGCTGCAACGGGGCGCAGCAAAAATAGAAACGTTTGCTATCGGCGAAATGGTGGCTGCAAGTGAATGAACGGAACGTACAATAGAGTTAGTTGTTGGGAACGTAGTTTATGGCAAAACGTATACAAACATTTTACGACGTGGTAATCGTGGGAGGTGGAATCCAGGGCTGTGCCGTAGCGCAAGCAGCACAAGCATCCGGCTTTACTACGCTTTTGTTAGAAAAACAGGATTGGGCCTGGGCGACTTCCAGTCGATCCAGCAAATTGATTCACGGTGGTCTGCGTTATTTGCAAACCGGGCAGTTCCAGTTGGTGCGTGAATGCCTGGCGGAACGGGAGTGGATGTTGCAGGCAGCGCCCCATCTGGTAAAGCAAAATTGGTTTTACATTCCCTTGTATAAAGGCAGTCATTATCCACCGTGGCAAGTGCATGTGGGATTATTCCTGTATTACTGGTTAACCGGAATGAAGCCGCATGGGCGTTATCGACGCGTGCCAAAAAAAGAGTGGGACAAGTTGCATGGCCTCAAAACAGAAAATCTTCGCGCGGTGTTTGCCTATCAGGATGCACAAGCCGATGACCGTGCATTAACGGTTGCGGTTAAATGCAGCGCTGAACGTTATGGCGCCACTTGCCTGACACAAGCTTCCTTTTTAAGTGCAGAAAAACAGAATGAAGGTTACGCCGTGACCTTTGAATACGGAGATCGTGTTGAAACCGTGAGCACGCAATTGCTTGTCAATGCATCAGGTCCCTGGGTGAATCATGTATTGCAGCGAGTTTCTCCTGCATTGAACCAGGTAGCCATTGATCTGGTACAAGGAACGCACATCGTGATTGAAGAAAGAATCAGTGATCAATGCTTCTATCTCGAAGCGCCGAGCGATCATCGCGCTATCTTTGTGTTGCCGTGGCAAGGCAAAACCCTGATTGGCACAACGGAAACAGAGTTCAAGGGCGAGCCGGAAGACACAGCCCCCCTGCAAAGTGAAATTGATTATCTATTAAGTGCGGTTCGTGAACATTTTCCACAACAAACACTGACGCTCGTTGATTCCTTCAGCGGTTTGCGCGTGATGCAACAATCCGGACTCCTGGCTTTTTTACGTTCCCGTGAAGTAATGGTGAATGTTGAAGAAGGGCTGATTAATATTTACGGGGGCAAACTCACTGCATGGCGTTCAACAGCGGAGCGAGTGCTCAGGGAAATTGAAGACCAACTGGGAGTGGGTCGTTATGTTGATACTCGCGACCTGCCCATTGATGCGCAGTAAACGCTCAGTGTGTTGTGCTCGTCTTGACAGAAGGGACTGTTGTTTTAACCGAAAGAAGCTGGCTATAAAAATCGGGATCCTGTGTTTTTAAAACAGTATCCAGCAGTTTAAAGAGTGCATCGTTGCTTCCGTCCAGTTGACGGCGATACCAGAATAAAGAAGCCGTTGCCGATTTTCCACAATACTTGAAAGTCTCCGGGTAGTGATAATTCGTGCCAAATGATTTAACAATCGCCGCCTGCGTTTTTCTGCATTGCGCGATTGAGTAGGCAAAGAGAGGTTTACTATCCTTTGTGGCCTGCTTGTATTGCACCAGCGTTAGCGAATCCAGTTTTTTGTTGTCACGCATATCTTTGCCAGTCATATAAAACAGACGTGTCGAATTGATAAGAAAGTGTTTATATAAAAATCCGTAAATCATATGATCTGTATCTTTGGAATACAATTCATTGAGGCGCGTAAAAAATTGCGGGCTGTAACGCACGAAATCTTCAACATTGTCGGAAGGATTGAGCGGATCGACTCGGGAGTTGGGTTGAAAAGCCGATATGCCGACCGTTTTACTGATACTGTCAAAACTCACATATTTTGAAATAGTACAGGCCATTTCACCAAGGCCGAATGATGACATTACCGTATGTTGTTTTGCCGAACACTCTTCTTTTTTTGTGAGAGTGGCCACATTGGGTATTGCAGAGGACAACGCGTTCTCCTCTGCAAAGGCTGTTAAAACAAAGATAGAAATGAAACCCGCTGTGATGACGCTGAGAATGGTTTTTATCATGATGTTCACACCCCATTATTTTATGGGCGGCATTCTACATGAATCCCTGTATATGAATCACTGGTTTTTCATCCATTCGTTTCGCAGCCATTCATAGAAATATTGATAACGCGCCAGCAAAGACCTGTCATCCATCGGCAAGAAACGAACGGCGGATGCAAGTGCCGGGTAATGGGTAATGTTTGTCAGATAAAAAGCGGCACCGCGCGAAGAAGCCTCGTGATCGGCGCATCGCATAACCGTCAATCGCGCGCAGTTGGCCAGCTTTTGGCAAAAGCCATCCGATTTTGAAAGGCCGCCGCTGATCATGATTTGTGTAAGCAGTGGTTTGGCCTGTTGTAATAAATCAATATTGATGGCGAGTAAAAAAATTATACTTTCAATAACGGCGACGGTTTTTTCCGGCAACGATGCGGGTTCCGAAAATGATGATGTATCTTCCGGTAACCAATAAGGGGAGCCCAGCGCCGTAATGCGATGGTAAAACATGGGTGGTGAAGTGATGTGTAACAAGGCGTCGTTGATTGCGGGGTAATCAAGACTTTGTTGTTCTGTTGCAAATAGCCAGTCCAGTGCTGACGCGCAGGCGTTGACCGTTCCTTCAGCCACTGTGAGTTGCTGGTTATCGTCTTTCGCCGCCAGGCTGCACAATAGAGGAAAAGGTGTTTCGGCCAACGACAACGGGGTTTGTACAAAAGCGCCGGTGCCAGCGTTGATAAATAAACTGTGTGCAAAAGTTTCGGTTCCATAGGCGAAAGGCAAGAACGATTGATCCCCGCCGACAACCTGCAGCGGAATGCTTTGATCGTTGACAGCGATGTTTCCAAAGTCATGTTTGCTTATGGTAATGGCGGGCAACCAGTTTTTTTGAATGGAAAATAATTGCAGCAGTGATTCTGACCATTGCGTCTGTCCAAATTCACACAGGAATGTTCGCGAGGCACTGGCGGCATCTACCACCGCCGGTTGAGCGTGTGTTAATAAATGGGTTACAAAGGAAGCGAGTGGTAAAAAGAGCAGATTATTTTGTTTGGCGGCTTTTTGCACGTCAGGGTGGTGATCCAGCAGCCAACGCATTTTGCTGGCGCCGTAATGCGCGTTGAGGCGCAAGCCAGTTAATTTTTTCAGGGCGTTGAGATTAAAATGTCCCTCGCGAATGCCTTGTTGCAGCCAGTTATTGTTGCGTGTGTCCTGCCAGCTAATCACGGGCGTGATGGGTTTAAGCGAGTCGCGGTAACAGGCGAGTAAACTGGAACGCTGGGTAATCAGTGCAGCGGATTCAATACGGATCGCGGTGCGATGCAATGCGATGGAAAGTTTCTGCAAGCACTCGTTGAGGGAGTCGACAAGATTTTGCGATGATTGTTCGTGCCAGCCCATTTGCGGATTCGTCGTGATCACCGGTGCGTGTGTTGACAGGATCACATCGCCTTGCGAGTTGAAGACTAAAGCGCGCGTGCCGTGTCCGCCTTGATCAATAACGAGGCAGTATTGGTTCATACAGGATTTGTTCATGGAGGAATTATACCGAAGCTGATAGCATATGCCTCATGAAACAACACCTGGTTTTACCCAAGCACCTGCAGATTAATTCACCTAAAGTGAAAAAAGCGGGCTACGAAAATTCGGCAGAAAAGATTTTTGCACTGGTGCAACAACGTCTGGGCTGGAGCAGCTTTGCGGACAAAGACATTCTCGATGTCGGGTGTGGATCGCGCTTTACTCTGGCGATTATCAATCGCCAGATTCCCGTGAAGTCCTACACCGGGATTGAGATTAACCGGCAGATTGTGGATTTTTTCAAGCAGGAAGTAGAACCGGAAGACAGCCGTTTCCACTATGCACACTGGAATGTCCACAATGATATGTATAACGTGGAAGGCATTCCGATGACGCAATTTGTCGAGTTGCCAGTGGCGGGGGATTTTGATTTGATCTGGCTGTTCTCCGTGTTTACGCACCTGAATCCGGACGACGCGCTGGCCTTACTTAAATTAATGCGAAAAAAAATTCGTCCGCAAGGTAAATTATTTTTCACAGCACACACCCGTAAAGCGGTGAAAACCTTTGAAGATAAAATCGAAGACAAACCCTTGCTGCGCGCCTTTTATAATCCGGATTACCTGGCGTCGCTGATTCAACAAGCAAGCTGGAAAGTGGATTCCTTCCACGACAAACAAGGCGAAAGCTTTGTTAAAAGCCATTTTGTTTGTTCGCCGGTTTGATTGATGGTTGGTGTAGGGGCAGACCCCTGTGTCTGCCCGGGCGCAGGCATTGCGCCCTTACGTTTATTTAAATTCAATAGTTAATTTTTTCAGGCTGCGCACAAACAAACTCGGTACATGTGTGAAGTCATTGTCTGGTGAGAGCTGGATGTGTTGCGTGCGTTGCAAAATCGTTTGAATAGCAATTTGTGCTTCCATGCGCGCCAGTGCCGCGCCGATGCAATGGTGTATGCCATAACCAAAGGCGACATGGGATCGCGGCCTCTCTCTTTCGATGTTGGTTGCATCCGCCCGTGTGAATTGTTGTTCGTCGCGATTTGCTGACGACCATAACAACATCACGCGGCTTCCTGCGGCGAGTGGTTTTCCCTGGATGTTTGTGTCACGTGTCACCACCCGGAAATGCCCATGGAAAGGTGATTCAAGGCGTAATGCTTCTTCAATAAATGCATCAATTTTTTCCGGATGCTGGCGTAAGTTGTTTTGTAAATCGGAATCTTTCAATAACAACTGCATGGCACTGCCGATCAAGCTGGTCGTGGTTTCATTGCCTGCCGTTAACAGCTGAATCAAAATAGAAATAATTTCATTGCGACTCAGCGCTTCGCTGTCGATGGCTGCTTCGCGTATCAAATCCCCAATAACATTATCACCGGGATTGAGTTTGGCGTTGTCATATTGTTTCGCCAGATAGTGAATCATGTTATTCACTTCCAGCCCGTGCTTCATTAGTTCTTCAGCAGTATTAATCCCGCTGAGTAATGCAACGGAAGCATCAGACCACTTTTTTAGTTGTGGCATGTCTTCCAGCGGCAAGCCCAACAATTCGATAATAATTGTCATCGGTAAGGGCACAGCAAATTCGCTTACCCAATCGCAATGGCCTTTTGCAATAAAGGCATCGATCAATCGATTCGACAACGCGCGAATGGCGTCTTCCATTTTGGCGACGCGACGCATGGTAAACGCGCGATTGCTCACACGGCGCTGGCGTGTGTGATTGGGTGGATCAGCAATCGCCAATACATCCACCGCTTGCACGGTTTCTTTATTTTCTGTGCTTGCTTGCCCGCCGAGATTTAGCATTTGTGGCGAACTTTGATTGGGATCGCTGAGTAACACAGCAACCAGGTTCGACGAAAAGATTTCGGTATCCATCACCGCTTGCATCACGTCTTCGTAGCGGCTGATCAGGTAATAGGCTTTGTTAGGTAATTCATACAGCGGTGCATCGCGACGCAACGCAGCAAAAAAATCCCACGGTGTTTCGATCACCTCGGGGTCGAAGGGATTGAATTCGGAAACGGAGCGCATGGTGTTTATTCTCCTGTAGGGGCAGACCCCTGTGTCTGCCCGGGCGAACACAGGGGTTCGCCCCTACAATTTAATTTCTGCAATCAGCATTTCAATTAATTTTTTCTTGATAATTTTCCCGCTGTCAGTAAACGGCAGCACCGATTTTTCCTTGAAGAAAAAATACTTCGGCACTTTGTAAGCAGAGAGATCATCCTTTAATCTTTTTTTCAATTCATCAGCGCTGACATTCGCGCCGGCATTGAGCACAACCACCGCTGCCACATTTTGTCCGCGCACCGGATCGGGCAAGCCAACTACAAACGCGGCTTGTATTTCCGGTTGCGATTCGAGTGCCACTTCGACTTCGCGGGGTGTTACGTTCGCGCCGCCGGTTTTGATCATTTCACCGATGCGTCCTTTGAAAAATAACACGCCGTCTTCATTAAGATAACAACCGTCATCAGTGTGATAGAAACCGTCTTTATCAAAGGTGTCTTCGCGTTCTACTTTGTATAAGCCTTGCATCAGGTTGTAACCGCGTACCAGCAATTCACCGTGTTCGTTGGCAGGCAACGTTTCGCCAGTTTCAGGATTAATAATTTTATGTTCGATGCCTTCGAGTGCGCGTCCGTAGGAGCCGCGCAAACTTTCCGGCAAATCGAGCGTCATCATATCGAGTGAGTGTGGGCTGCACGTCTCTGTCATACCTAAACCGTTCGAGCGCAACTCCGGATCTTTCGGGCGTATGCCTTCGGGCATAATCGCGTAAATATTACCGGCACGTATGCGTGACAAATCGCGCTTTTTGAAATCCGGATGATCGCTCATCGCTTTGCCATAGTGCGGCCAACCAGTCACGCTGGTGATTTTTTCTTTTTCAAGTAACTCCAATGTTTTGCCGGGCTCGAAAAAATCCTCACAGACCAGACACGCGCCCTTGTGCATCACACAACACAGCGTGAACACCAGTCCGCCAACCCAGAAGAAAGGCATTGGTGAAAATAAACGATCATCGGTGGACAAATCGCGGCGACTGTTTAAATTGAATGAATGGCGAATCACGGTGCCGTGGGAATGAATCGCGCCCTTCGGATCAGACGTACTGCCAGAGCTGTAGATAATCACCATGGGGTCTGCGGGCATAACACAATCTTCCACAGATTCGAGATAGCCATCATCAATGCGATTATTTTTATCTGCGGCAACAAAAAAATCATCGTGACGATGCGCCCAGCGTGGTTTGCTGCCAGCATCCTGGTTCCACAAATAGATGCGACGCAGATACGGAAAATCTTTCAGGAAAATATTTCCTGCATCCTGGTCATTCAGGCCGGGTGCGCTTTGTTCCAATCGCTCGATGTAATTGTTGTTGATAAAACTTGGCACCATCAACATCACTTCGATATCGGCGTGGCGCAACACAAATGCGAGCTCCTTCGGTTTGTAAAATGTGTTGAACGGAATCACGATGGCGCCGATGCGCGTTGCGGCTGTAAACGCAACCACAAAATCTGGCCCGTTCGGCATCAGCACACCGACGCGTGTGCCTTTGGTGATACCGGATGCGAGCATGCCCTTCGCCAATGCGCGGCTTTGTTCTTCCAGCTCTCTATAAGTGAGGCGCTGATCATTGAGTACGATCAATTCCTTCTTGCCAAACTCGTTGGCAATGTGACGCAGGAAGACGGGAGCGGAGGGTGTGAAAGTCGGGAAGGGCATGTGCAATTCCTTAGAGGCAGTTTTTACAAGGCAAGTGTCGAGTGAAGGATTGTAAAGCAGCCATCATTCCAAAAAAAGTAAATAAATCATTACCGGGTTCCAACCATCGGGTTTTCGGATGCTAATATGGCAGACGTTAATACCTGGCCTGAACCCATGCGTACCCTGATTGTTAACATCCTGGTAACAGTTGCAACTTTGATATTGATTGCGTTGCTGGGTGAATTGATTCTGCGAGAGCTGGTTTCAAGTGGTGAGTTCCAGGACTACGCCCACCCAAAAAAAAATGTAAAAAGTGGACATGTTTATGCACCACGATTTATTAAGTCCCAAAACCCGCGCTTGTTCGTTGAATTTGATCCGACTGACCCACAGGTAAATGCTTTGGGAATGCGAGGCGCGTTGCCTTCCCAGGTGAAAGCGCGGGGTGTAACGCGTATTGCAGTGCTTGGCGATTCTGTCGCCTTTGGCTATGGCCTGTCGGATGAGCAAAGCTTTCCGCGTGTTATGGAAGCATCGTTGAACCAGGAAGGAAATCACGTTGAAACCCTGAATTTTGGGGTGTGCGGTTATGGATTGGAAGCATATCCGGAAGTGTATCGACTCAAGGCACGGCAATTTAAGCCTGACCTCGTCATTCTCGCTTATATACTGAATGATCCGGCGCCTACTGAAGCGGTATTCACCGCTATTGGTAGCGAGATGAAACAAACGTCGCGACTAAAGCACATTGCCCAGGTCAGCGTGCTGGCGGCGTGGGTTAACGACCTGGCCAGCAAGGCCATGGATAACTACCAGAGCACAAAGCAATTCAATGAAGGATATTTCAAACCGGAAAACCAGCAGGTGATTTCAGGCCGATTGGCGGAGCTTTATCATTTGACCCAGGCCGATGGCGTGCCATTGGTAGTGTTTATTTTTCCTTATTTTCATAACATGCAGCATTACCAATTGCAGGGTGTGCATGACGTAATTAATAACTTGTTACAGCAGCAAGGTATTGCTCACCATGACTTGCTGGAAGATTACCGTTCATTCGATGGGCCATCTTTGCGACTCGAACCAGCGGATTACGCACACCCGAATGCCGAAGGGCAGCGTATAGCAGCGGAAGCAATTGAAAAATATTTAAAGCAAAACAAAATGCTTTGAGTTATTTGATGCGCACTCCTTGTGAGCACCGATAGAGATTTCTTTATTGACTCCTTGAATACTCTTGGATATGGTACGCGGGCTTTACCTTACCTTAACATTCAACCAAGGAGAGACATCATGTCAAAGTTTACAGGTACCAAAACTGCGCTTGCGCAGGCCGTTGGCCTTGCTGTTGCCGGGACCGCTGCTACAGCAGTTGTTAATGCTACAGAACCCACGGGTTCCATTTCTATTACCAGTGCTGATTTAAGATTCAATAGTGAACCCTTTGGTAATTACTGGAATAACAATGCTCAGTTTAATGATGATGCTTCGCGTGCAATAAAAGTAACCCTGCCGATGCAGAATGACCAGGACGTAGGCTTTGCCGTTTCTCGTACACTGGCCAGCGGTAGTTCAATGCCGGTGGCGGTATATGAGAACAACACGTTACATACAAAATTGGATTACAGAACCTTTGACTTTGAAGCCGGTTACCACAGCACCTTGGGGCAAGCGAAAACCCGTTTGTCAGCAGGCTTGCGCTATATCGATCTGAATCAGGATCTCAATACTACTTATCAGTACTCACCCGCTTCTAACACCATCTCCTCCCCGAAAGCGAAATATCAAACCCAGCACAGTTTAAAGGCGCTTGGCTTACATGCAGCGGATGAAACCACCTTGCCATTGACCCAGGCACTTTCAGTGTCGGGCACGTTGGGTGTTTCTTTACTTAGAGGTAAACATGAAAGTAATTATGCGAAATATGGCACTACCAGGGCGACAGATACCACTAAAGATACTTTGTATGGTGTGGATAGTGAAGTGGCGCTGAATTATGATTTATCTCCTGGAACAGAAGGGGGCGCTACTGTGTCTCTTGGCTACACCTATGCGAAAATGCACAACTTGATTCAAACAGACCAGATTTCCTATATTGGCCTTACTCCGTCGAGTGATCCTCACTCTCTGGAACAGCATGGCTGGTTTGTGCGTTTGAATAGCACCTTTTAATCTCTATCTAGAATAAAAAAACGGGAGCTTCGGTTCCCGTTTTTTTTTGCAGGATTATTTATAATTTTCTGGCAAGTAACCAAAACGTTCCATTTGCTCCCGATGATCTGCAATCACCTGTTTGATTTGAGAGTCAGACAATTCTGTTTTCCACTGATCAACTTCTCCTTTTCTAAAAAAAGTTTTTGCAGTATCCGGTTTTTCTCGAAACCCTGATTCAATTTCCATTTTTTGTAATTTTTCAAAAGAAGAGGCCTGGATAGCATTGCGAATATCTTGTGCTTCACATTCAATTTGTAAAAAGTTGGTTAAACCCGTAAAAGTTTTTTCAGTAAAGTTAATCATGTCTTCATAACGCATGATATAAAGTGCCGGATTGGATTTTTTGGTCCATGAAAAAACATGTTCAGACCAGCTGCCTTGCAGGTCGTACACCATGGTGTCGCTGGCCGAGATTACCCTTCCTTGTGTGCCCATGAATGCAATCGTTTCATCGATACTGAAACCGAGATGATGACTGTAAGAAATCACCACATCCAGGGGATTGCGGATAATATAAACTGCCCCGGCAGTCACTTTAGCGTTGATGGTAGGTATACCATCATGATCGGCTAACATGGCTTGATGTGTTTTAACGAACAACAAACCATCGCCAGCCGCGTCCGCCATATTTTGGTTGGCTTGCATGCGGGCTGCGGCAATTTCTGCTGTCGAACATTCGTCAGGTTTTTTATCAAGAAAAGGTTTGTACCAATGGTAGGAACTGTCCCAGGCAGTTTTCTGCTGCATTTTATTAATGTCATGAGTTCCTTCATTTCGGTTCAGCAGATTGTGCAAAAAATTACGCGTCCAGGTGTTGCCGGACTTCGGATAGGATGCAAGCCACACCAATCCGCCCATATCAGATTTGTGCTCCCTCAAAGTAGCGTACGCGCATGTGCGCGCCGCGCTCATTTTTTCCGATGTAAACAAAATCGGCTTCAGGGAAAATGGCATCGCGACGAAATTTCTGGAAAAACTGATTTTCAATTTCCATAAACACGCCGATCACTTCCTTGTCAGCGCCAGTGACATATTGCAATTCAAAAAACGACACGATAGCGCGGGTGAAAATACGGCCAATGTCGCCATCACGATAATCGGGATGCACAAACGCGCGCATGTAATAAAAATAATGTTCGATCTGGGGATTTAATTGTTTGTAGGCAGTAGAGACACCGGCAATCTTCCCGTCTTCGCCGCGTGCAATAAAAACCACTTGCTGGCTTCGCTCAATGGCCTGTCGACGATCCGGCAACGCTTTTTGTTCCAGCCATAAGGTGGCAATTTCATCCGCTAAAATCGGATCAACTTTTTGCCAGACGTTGTGGATGGTGAATTTTTTTTGAGGTGCAATTGTGTTCACGGGAATATTCCATGCAACTATTTAATTCGCATCCCCGGTTGCGCACCGTTGTCCGGTTGCAACAGGAAAATATCTTTTCCGCCGGGGCCAGCTGCCAGCACCATGCCTTCACTCATGCCGAACTTCATTTTGCGCGGTGCAAGGTTTGCGACAACCACGGTTAAACGCCCGACGAGTTGTTCCGGTTGATAAGCGGATTTGATTCCGGAGAACACGTTGCGTTGTGCTCCACCGAGGTCGAGCGTCAACTGTAATAATTTATCTGCACCTTCAACGTGTTTGGCATCGACAATTTTGGCAATGCGCAAATCGATTTTCATAAAATCATCGATGGAGATTTCCGGTGCGATGGGTTCCAGCCCGACGACAACGGTTTTCGCTGGTGCCGCAGTGGGTGCGGGGGTGTTTTTCTTTTCTTCTTCAATCATAGCGTCTACCTTCTCTTTTTCAATTCGTTGCATTAAGGGTTTAAATGGATGAATGGATGATGGCCAGCTTTCAATATCGGACCATAGGAAGTCGCGATTCATCTTGAATAGTTCGCGTGCTACACATGAGGTTGTTTGTGGTAGCACGGGTGAAAGCAAAATCGATAAAAAATAGAAACTATGAAGTGCTTGCGAGCATACCTGATGCAGTTCCTCGCGGCGTTCTGGATCTTTGGCAATATTCCATGGCTCGTGGGCGGCCACAAAAGCGTTAGCGGTGTCTGCAATTTTCATAATCTCACGTATTGCGGCGCTAAATTCTCTATTGTCATATGATTCTGCAATTAGAAAGGCGGTGGCACGCACAACACTCATATAGATTGGACGCTTTTCAGAGAAAATTTCGATTGCTGCAAGCTTGCCATCAAAGAATTTTGTGATAAAGCCGGCGCAGCGGCTCGCAAGGTTTACATACTTACCAACAAGGTCTGCATTTACCTTCTGCGCAAAATCTTCCAGATTCAAATCAATATCATCCACGCCGCTGCCAAGCTTGGAAGCAAAGTAGTAACGCAAATATTCCGGCTGCAAATGATTCAGGTACGTGCGTGCATTGATAAAAGTGCCGCGCGACTTCGACATCTTCTTGCCATTCACTGTCAGGAAGCCGTGCGCAAAAATTTTCGTCGGCGTACGGAAATCAGCCGTGTCTAGCAACGCCGGCCAGAACAGCGCATGGAAGTTGATAATGTCCTTGCCAATAAAATGATAAAGCTCGGCTTTGGAATCTTTGCCCCAATAATCAAGAAATTCTTTGCCGCGTTTTTGTTTGTCTAAAATTTTCTTATCAAGAAAGTTCTGGAAGCTCGCCATATAACCGACCGGCGCATCGAGCCACACATAAAAATATTTTCCTGGCGCATCGGGAATTTCAAAGCCGAAGTAAGGCGCATCGCGGCTGATATCCCATTCCTGCAAACCACTGTCCAGCCATTCTGCGAGCTTGTTGGCGACTTCGGGTTGTAAGTGATCCTTCTCGCGAGTCCATATTTTTAGAAACTCTGTGAACTCCGGCAATTTGAAAAAGAAATGCACCGATTCTTTTTGTATCGGTGTCGCGCCGGAAATCACCGAGCGCGGTTTGATCAGATCACTCGGCGAATAAGTAGCACTGCACACTTCGCAGTTATCTCCGTATTGATCTTCGGCTTTACATTTTGGACAAGTACCTTTGATATAACGATCCGCAAGAAAAAGATTTTTTTCCGGATCATAGGCTTGGGTAATGGAGCGATTGGCAATTTTTCCCGCATCGCGTACGCGTTTGTAAATCAATTCGCTGTAATGTTTATTTTCCGGCGAGTGTGTGCTGTGATAATTATCGAAGCCAATCAGGAAGTCGCCAAAATCTTTTTTATGTTCCTGACTAATTTTCGCAATCAATTGTTCAGAAGTAATGCCCATCTGTTCCGCTTTCAGCATGATGGCGGTGCCGTGCGTGTCATCGGCGCATACATAAATGCAGTCATTGCCGCGCAACTTTTGGAAGCGCACCCAGATATCGGTCTGGATGGTTTCCAGCAGATGACCCAGATGCAGCGAGCCATTGGCATAAGGCAGGGCGCTGGTAACCAGGATTTTGCGAGGTGCTTGGGTCATGCGTGGCTATATAAAGCGGCTTCAAATCAGGCGGGCACTATAGCGTTTTTTGTGGGCTAATTCCAAACAAAGCCATACTCACTGGGGATTGATATGGATCAATTCAAGCCGGTTTAATCAGGCGTAGATTGACCAGCGAGTATTGAAAACAGGGTTGTAGTCCTTATTTATGGAGCGTCAGGCGGTAACGGTTTTGTTACCTGACTGTATAGCTAGATCAATTACCGAGAGGAGATATTTATGAATCTGATGATACCCCGCGATACTTTTCTGGACATGGATAAAGTATTCGATAGTTTCTTTACGCCCTCGCGCTTTGCGACCGCTGAAGACAAGGCGTTTTTCTCGCCGAGTGTCGACATCGTGGATAAAAAGGATCATTACGAGATCAAAGCGGATTTGCCCGGTGTGAAGAAAGAGGATTTGAAAGTGAATCTGGAAAGCGGTGTGCTTACCATTGAGGCCAGCCATAAAGAGGAAAAGTCTGAAGAGAAAGACGGCAAGGTCATTCGTAAAGAGCGTCGCACCGGTCGTTTCCTGCGCAGCTTTAGTCTGGGTGAAAATGTGCAGGACAAGGATATCAAGGCCGATTTCAAAGACGGTGTATTAACCATTACTGCGCCGAAAACGAAACCGGAGTTGCCAAAGGCGCGACAGATTACGGTGGGTTAAGCCGTGTGAAGGCAAGGGCGAGGTGGTAGAAGCCATCTCGCCTTTTTCTGTTTCGGTATTTGTAATTAGCTGATGTAGAATGCGCGCTCTTTGTTTTACAAAGCGAGAGCGCAACGATGACCATCAAGTCCGACAAGTGGATACGCCGCATGGCGAAAGACCACGGCATGATAGCCCCCTTTGAGGCTAATCAGGTTCGCCAGCCCAATCCCAATGGTACCAAAGTGATTTCCTACGGCACCTCAAGTTATGGCTACGATGTGCGCTGCGCTGACGAGTTCAAGATTTTTACCAACGTGCGCTCCGTCACGGTAGACCCGAAAAATTTTGACGAGGCCAGCTTTGTCGATGTCAAAAGTGATATCTGTGTGATTCCACCCAACTCCTTTGCGCTGGCGCGCACGGTGGAATATTTTAAAATCCCGCGTAACGTGTTGACGATCTGTTTGGGCAAGTCCACTTACGCACGCTGTGGCATTATCGTGAACGTTACGCCGCTCGAGCCGGAGTGGGAAGGACATGTCACATTAGAGTTTTCAAACACTACGACATTGCCTGCAAAAATTTATGCGAACGAAGGTGTAGCGCAGATGTTGTTTTTTGAATCGGATGAAGTCTGTGAAACGTCTTACAAGGATCGCGGTGGAAAGTATCAGGGACAGAAAGGCGTGACCTTGCCCAAAGCGTAATTAACCAGCCCAAAGCCCGATTATTTCCCGGGCGCAGTGGTTGTATTCGAAGGCGGAGTCCATTCATCTTTGTGAATAATATTTTGCACAGGCACGCCCATTTCCTGTCGCAAGCTGTCATCCACTTCTTTTTTCAGCACCACAATGGCAATGCGACGGTTGCGCGGACCGTTGGGATCATTGACATCAAAAGGCAAGGAATCGGCATAGCCTTCGACATTGGCAATTTTTTTCTCGGGATAGCCTCCGTTAATCAACGCACGTCGCGCCGCATTGGCACGATCCGCAGACAATTCCCAGTTCGTGTAATTTGCATCATGCCCGAAAGGAGTGGAATCAGTGTGACCAGTGATACTGATACGATTGGGTACGCCGTCAATCGACGGTGCGAGCGCTTCCAGAATTTGTTCAGTGTAAATATTCATCTGGGCGCTACCGGACAAAAAGCTGGGACGATTGTCCTGGTCCATAATGCGAATACGCAAACCCATCGGTGTGATGTCAATCATCACCTGGTCCCTGAACATGTCAAAGGCAGGATTGGTTTGTAGTACGTTTTCCAGGTCTTCCTGTAATTTTTCCAGTTGCGCTTGTTCCTGCTTTTTCAGTTTTTCTCTTTCGCGAGCGGCGACATCCATTTCTGATTCGCCTGGCAAATTGGACATTTGATTGTCCAGTGTTCCCTGTGGCGGCGGCGGTGCGGCATCTTCTTTGGGGATCACGCCGGGCGCGGCACCACCGGGGCCGACGGGAGAGATGCCGCTGGGGTCCTGGAAATATCCGGCGATGTATCGTTTCTGCTCCGTGGTGGTGGAGCCCATCAACCACAGCAAAAGAAAAAACGCCATCATCGCGGTCACGAAGTCCGCATAGGCAACCTTCCACGCACCGCCGTGATGGCCGTGCCCGCCTTTTTTTATTTTTTTAATGACGATGATGGGCTGGACGCCTTCTTTTTCAGCCATGGCTATCTACCTTGCCCTCATCCGCCTTCGGCACCTTCTCCCATATTATGGGAGAAGGAACTTTTCTCTCTTGCACGCGGGAGGGGATGTCGCGTGGTGACAGGTGAGGGTCATTTAGCTTGTTTAACACGTTCTTCGAGCTCCGTAAAAGTGGGGCGATTCTTGTGAGGAATACATTTGCGGCCAAATTCCACCGCAATCTTGGGTGCGGTGCCGTGTACAGAAGCCATAAGACATACCTTGATGACCTGATAAAAGGTCCCCTCGTCATGTGCCTTGTGTCCCAGTGCGGTTGAAAAAGGTCCTGCAAACCCATAGGCGAGCAAAATTCCCAGGAAGGTTCCAACCAGTGCCGCGCCAACGTGGTGCCCCAATTCTTCCGGTGGTCCGCCGAGGGCGCCCATGGTGATTACAATGCCCATCACCGCGGCCACGATACCGAATCCCGGCAAGGCATCTCCCATGTTTTGCCAGACAGTAGGGATCTGCATGGAGTCGTGATGGTGAGTTTCCAGTTCTACATCCATCAGGTTTTCCAGCTCCGTGGGCGCCATGTCACCTGCCATCATGATGCGGAGGTAGTCACAAACAAACTCAATGGAATGGTGGTCTTTCAGCAAGTCCGGATAATTGGAAAACACCGGGCTGGCGTGCGGGTCATCGATATCGGCCTCAATAGCAATAAGCCCTTCGCGGCGCATCTTGTTGAAGATCTGGAACATCAGCGCCAGCAATTCCAGGTAAAAGGTCTTGGTATACTTCGGGCCTTTAAAGAGTGTTCCAAAGCATTTAAGGGCGCCCAGGCTGACATCCATGGGGTTGGCGATGAACATGGCGCCCAGAGCGGAACCGGCAATAATCAATAATTCAAAGGGTTGGAACAGCGCCATCAGCACGCCGCCATTCAGCACGTAGCCGGTAACGCATGAGCCTATGATTAGAAGGATACCGACGATAACAGGCATGAAAAACTACTCCGTCTTTTAATACCAGGAACTCTCTTATTAGGTCTAGGCGAAGTCCCCCTGAAGTCAACCTTTTCCTGCCAGATCAGGCATCGGGATCGCTTCGAAAGCGTGTAAAATGGCCGCCTTTTATGGATTCAGCCACTATTTATCCTATGACAGTAGACAGTTCCCGCAAGCAGACCCTCGAGTTTAACAAGCTGCAAAAACGCTTGCGTCGTGAAGTGGGACAAGCGATCGCGGATTACCAGATGATCGAGGAAGGCGATTACGTGATGGTGTGTTTGTCCGGCGGCAAGGATTCCTACACGATGCTGGAGATTTTGCGTAGCTTGCAAAAAACGGCGCCGGTCAAATTTGACCTGGTGGCAGTGAACCTGGATCAGAAACAACCGAGCTTTCCGGAACAGGTGTTGCCAACCTATCTCGAAAGCATAGCCATGCCTTATCACATTCTGGAAAAAGACACCTACAGCATCGTGAAAGAAAAAGTGCCGGAGGGAAAAACCACCTGCGCATTGTGTTCACGTTTGCGTCGCGGATCACTTTACGGTTTTGCAGAACAAATTGGTGCAACCAAAGTTGCACTGGGCCATCATCGCGACGACATCATGGAAACGCTATTCCTGAATTTATTTTTCGCAGGCAAGTTGAAAGCCATGCCGCCCAAACTGTTGAGTGATGACAAGAAAAATATCCTGATACGGCCGCTGGCGTATTGTAAAGAGAGCGACATCATTACTTATGCGGAGGCCATGGAGTTTCCTATTATTCCTTGCAACCTGTGCGGTTCGCAGGAAAATTTGCAGCGCAAGGTGATTAAAGAAATGTTGCAGAGCTGGGGCAAACAGTATCCGGGTCGACTGGAATCCATTTTTACGGCGATTCAAAATGTATCGCCATCCCAACTGGCAGATAATAATTTATTTGATTTCAAAAATTTGAAAGTAGATCGTGAATCTATTGAAGAAGCGATGTCGAATGCAGTCGACAATAAATTGCGTGCAGTGAATTTGTTTTAATATTTTTATTTCAGGAATAATCTCATGTCATCAAAGAAAGTATCATCGAAAAAAGCACCATCAAAATCTTCTGTGATCAGGAAAGTCGTGTTGGCCTATTCCGGCGGACTGGATACCTCCGTCATCGTGAAATGGTTGCAGGATACTTATGCATGTGAAGTGGTGACGTTCACAGCGGATATCGGCCAGGGCGAAGAAGTCGAGCCCGCGCGTGCCAAAGCCAAAGCGATGGGGGTGAAAGAAATTTATATTGACGATTTGCGTGAAGAGTTTGTGCGTGATTTTGTGTTCCCGATGTTTCGCGCCAACGCGATTTATGAGGGCGAATATTTGCTCGGCACTTCTATTGCGCGTCCTTTGATTGCCAAGCGTTTGGTGGAGATTACAAATAAAACCAAAGCCGATGCGGTATCGCACGGTGCAACGGGTAAGGGCAATGACCAGGTGCGTTTTGAAATTGGCGCCTATGCATTGAAGCCCGGCATTCGGGTGATTGCGCCGTGGCGCGAATGGAATTTAACATCGCGTGAAACGCTGATGGATTACGCGAAGCAACATAAAATCCCTATCGATTTTACCGGCAAGAAAAAATCGCCGTATTCCATGGATGCTAACTTGCTGCATATTTCCTACGAAGGCGGTGGGTTGGAAAATCCCTGGTGGGAACCGGAAGAAGATATGTGGCGCTGGACCGTGTCGCCCGAACATGCGCCGAACAAGGCGCAATACATCGAGCTGATTTACCAGAAAGGTGACATCGTTGCAATCGATGGCAAAAAACTTTCTCCTGCCAAAGTACTTGCGAAGTTAAATGAACTGGGTGGCAAACATGGCATTGGTCGCCTGGATCTGGTGGAGAATCGTTATGTCGGCATGAAGTCGCGTGGTTGTTACGAAACACCGGGCGGCACGATTATGATGAAAGCACATCGCGCGATTGAATCAATCACATTAGATCGCGAAGTGGCGCATCTCAAGGACGATTTGATTCCACGCTATGCGTCGATGATATACAACGGTTACTGGTGGAGCCCGGAGCGTTTGTTGTTGCAAAAAGTGATTGATGAATCACAATTGCACGTCAACGGTGTAGTGAAACTCAAACTTTATAAAGGCTCGGTATTAGTAGTAGGTCGTAAATCTGATGACTCATTGTTTGATGCAACCATTGCCACGTTTGAAAATGATGGCGGTGCTTACAATCAAAAAGACGCAGAAGGTTTTATCAAACTCAATGCCTTGCGTATGCGGATTGCGGCGAACAAGGGTAGGAAATTGTAATGTCGTTTGCCCGCTGTCGTGTAACTAGCTGTTAGGTGCTTATGAATAGCCAAGATTGGAGATTGCAGAATCAAGAAAGCTATATGCTTGGGTTAACGCTAACCAAAAAATCGTATGCGCCAAGTAATCCAACAAATGACCATGACCATTGCGAGTTTTGTTCAATAAAATTTATGCAATCCCTCAAAGAAGACGTTTTAAATGTTGGTTACACAACTCCAGATGGTTACAGGTGGGTTTGTGAGCAGTGCTACAACGACTTCAAGAAAAAGTTTAAATGGCAATAATGTGCAAACAGCACTTAAAAGTAAAAGAGGTCAGTGACAAAAGCGAATGGTTATCAACTGTTAATCTTTAATTGAAAATAAAAAAACCGGCGCGAGGCCGGTTTTTTTTACGACATTAATTTTTAATCAACCCGCTTCTTTCACCACATTGAGTTCAGGCGCAGCCAACGCCGCTGATGAAGCGCTGCGACGTTTGATTGTGGTGGGTTGTTGCGTACTGGATTGTTGAGCCACCAATTTTTCTGCAGCGGTTTTGAGTTCCTTGTAAGACAGCTCCAGATATCTTTCGTAAGTGCTCGGATCTGGCAAAATGTCGCGATCCGCCAGCACGGTGATGGACATGGTTCCGCAATAACTGAAAATTAAATGGAAGATGCCCACGCCCGGTGTTAATAATCCTAAACCGTGATAGCGCACCAAGCGCGCACCACAACTGTAGAGCGGGAAGTTCGGGCCCGGCACATTCGAGATGACCGTAGAAATATTGACGGGCAAGTGACGCGACAGTTTGTTGTCAACGTAGAATTTTATGAAACGGGAAGTGAGTCGTGGTGAAAACATGCCGCCGAGTTTCAGTACATCGGCCAGCGGTGTCGTTTCACACAGTTTCTTGGCTTCATCCGCGCTCTGGTGAATCGCCAGCAAGCGTTCCAGCGGATCATCGATGTTGGTGTGCAGTTGCGTGAAAGCAGAACCGAGCTGGTTGTTCTCATGATTGTCTTCGCGACGGGTACGCATGTTCATGGGTAGCGCGGCGATCAATGATTCGGCGGGCAGTTCACTGTGTTTTTCCAGATACATGCGCATGGCGCCCGAAATCACGCCAAGTGCGACATCGTTAATCGTTGTGCCCGTCGCATTCTTGATCATTTTAAAACCATCAAGATCCAGTTGTGCTGCTTCCAGTACACGATAAGGACCGATGGGTTGTGCAAAACGATTTTTAGGTCCAAATAGTTGCGGCATTGGCATGGTGCCGCGTGCGAAGCCATAAGCCGTGCTGCCTATACTTTTGGCTAGCGGTACAGCACCGCGCAACATAGTGCTGTAGTTACTAATGCGATTGAAGAGTGCATTGGCGCGCAGCTCAATACCGGAAGGTTCGCGCTCAGCGAGGAATATCTGGTTCTTCTCTTCAGTTTCAGTTGGTACATCTTCTTCAGCAGGGCTGGGCTCCAGGTCATGCAGTACTTCCAAGAAGGACGAACCACCTCCGCCATCGACGAGGGAATGGTGAATTTTGGTGTAGATGGCAAAAGAACCTTTGGGCAGACCTTCGATATTATCCAGGCCTTCAATGATATAGGCCTCCCACAGCGGACGTGACATATCGATGGGGCGTGCGTGGATACGGGAGATCAAAATACAAAGCTGGCGCCAGTCGCCGGGTTGGGGCAGTGCGATGTGGCGCAGATGGAATTCCACATCGAAGTTGGCATCTTTCACCCAGTAGGGGCGGTCATGGCCGCCTGGAACTTGCACCAGTCGGGTACGAAACAGGGGGAGCCGATTCAGTTTTTTCTCAAAGCGGGCAATAACATCCTTGAAGCGAACCAGACCGCCTGGAGCCGTGGAGGGATCATAAATACCGAAAGCACCGATGTGCTGGGGTGAATTTCGGTGTTCCATATTGACGAAAGCGGTGTCGAGAATGCCAAGCTGTTTCATAGTGTCGCTGCCCTGGAGTGATCCATCAATTTTTGCGAGAAAGGGTTTGGGATTCTATAGAAAAACCACACGCCCATCAATGACTTATTGATAAGTCATGATAGAAGGGATGAAAGTGAACGCTATAAAGTTCGGGGAAAGGCGAGATTAATTTCAGGAATTAACCTAGACATTAAAACGGAAGTGAACCACGTCGCCATCCTTGACGATATAGTCCTTTCCTTCCAGTCGCCATTTGCCAGCATCCTTGGCGCCTTGCTCGCCTTTATTGTTAATAAAATCTTCATAGGCAATCACTTCCGCACGGATAAAACCTTTCTCAAAGTCAGTGTGTATGACTCCCGCAGCCTGCGGTGCACTGGCGCCAACCGGAATAGTCCAGGCGCGTACTTCTTTCACGCCCGCCGTGAAATACGTTTGTAAACCGAGTAATTGATAGCCCGCGCGTATCACGCGATCCAGCCCCGGTTCACTCATACCGAGATCCTTGAGGAAATCCATTTTCTCGCTGTCTTCCAGCTCCGCAATCTCCGCTTCCAGCTTGTTGCACACTGGCACCACGATTGCTGCTTCGTCTTTGGCAATTTTTCTGACCAGATCCAGGTGCTTGTTATTTTCAAAACCATTCTCGTTAACGTTCGCAATATACATCGTCGGTTTGGTAGTAATAAGATGCAGTGGTTTTAATAATGCCAATTCTTCAGCACTGAGCTTCAGCGTGCTGGCACGTTTGCCTTCTGCCAACACCGGTTGAATTTTTTCCAACACCGCTTTCAGTACCACGGCATCCTTGTCATTGCCGCGCGCCATTTTTTGTGATTTGATCAACGCACGTTCAACGCTGTCGAGATCGGCGAGCGCCAACTCCATATTGATAATTTCAATGTCTTCTTGCGGATCGATTTTATTCGCTACGTGAATGACATTTTCATCTTCGAAGCAGCGCACCACGTGGGCGATGGCATCGGTTTCGCGAATGTTGGCGAGGAACTGGTTGCCGAGCCCCTCACCTTTTGATGCGCCAGCCACCAGGCCAGCAATGTCAACAAATTCCATCGTTGTCGGAACCACACGCTCCGGCTTTACAATGTCGGCGAGCGCATTCATGCGCGCATCGGGAACCGGAACCACACCGGAGTTGGGTTCTATCGTGCAAAAGGGAAAATTTTCTGCCGCAATACCAGCATTGGTAAGCGCATTGAATAGTGTTGATTTGCCCACATTAGGAAGGCCGACGATACCGCATTTAAAACCCATAACCTGTGCTCTCCAAAAATATCAATTAGATTTAATTGTCATTCCGAGTGCAATGAGGAATCTTTGGTTTTCAAAAAGGATTTCTCGCTTTGCTCGAAATGACGGTGTCGCTCATGATTTACTATGTAACTGGTGCATGGCTTTTTCCGTTTGACCTTCAATGATCTGGTCAATGACGGCCAACCCTTTTTCAAAACTTTGCTCAATGAGTTTATGTTCGCTCCTGGATGGATTTTTTAAAACGTAGTCTGCGACTTGCGCTGCATCTCCAGGGTGACCAATGCCAATCCGCAAACGCAAAAATCCATTGTGGTTGCCGAGTGCGCTGATGGTATCTCGCAAACCGTTATGGCCGCCATGGCCACCGCCTTTTTTCAAACGGATATCTCCCGGTGGAAAATCCAGTTCATCATGACAAACCAGGATAGTTTCCGGCGCGATTTTATAGAACGTACACAGGGCAGCAATCGCTTTGCCACTGAGGTTCATGTAGGTGGTTGGAACGAGAAGATGGATGTCGCGCGCCTCGTGCTGGAATTTTCCGGTATAACCAAAATATTTTTTGTCGAGCTTGAGCACCGCTTTTTTTTGATGCGCCAACGCTGACACAAAATCAGCGCCCGCGTTGTGGCGGTTGCCTTCATGTGCTTTGCCGGGATTACCCAGGCCGACGATCAGTGAAATCATGCTGCAAGTAAATCTTGTAAAGTAGTAGAAGGATGCGATTAATCAGTGAAGGTGCTACCTGTCAAAAGCGGCGCGAATTCTAGCACAGTGAGAGGCGCTTGTAGTGTCGGATGATGCCCGGCCCTCACGATCTGTGCTTGCTAATGCGGTATTTTCCAAGTAATTTTACACACAATCAGGATAACCAGTGCTTCTACCACAGATGAGTTCGCTACAGCGTAAAAGTACCCTTGGCTTGAACGGGGGAACCGCATTTAACTTGTTCCTTATTTGTGTGTGCATTGGCCTTGCGGCCCTGTTCCTGTTTTTAGTTTTTGCCAACTGCTGGCCTGGCCCCTATGAGGATTATTGGGCTGATACAGCTACCATTGAAAAGTTTTACCAGGGCCACCTGAACTTTCAGGATTTAATCATGGCGCATAATAACGCGCATCGAATTCTTATTCCGAGATTACTTTTTTTTGCGGATTACAAACTGGTTTCAGGAAACAATCAGTTATTGATTTTCATTTCGCTGATTTGTAAGTTTTTACTTATTCTCCTGGCCAATGTACTGCTTCGTGATCAAAAAACTACCACAAGGATTGTATTGAATGCGGTTCTGTTTTCTGCAGTACTGAATTCTGCCACGGCTTACCACACGGTATTCAATATCAATTTCCAATGGGATTTAATGATTCTCTTCTCTTGTCTTTCGCTCTATTTTTATGTGAAAGCTTGTGAGGTAGTTCATCAGGAAAGACTTTACTATCTGGTAATGTCTTTCTTGTTGTGCCTGCTGGGTATTTTGTCCAATGGCGGCGCACTGGTCGTGCCTTTTGTTTTCCTGTTTGTTTCGTGGGTTAAAAAAGATAAATTTGCGGCTATTGCAACAATCCTTGTTTTTTCCTTCGTCTTCTATCTTAATTTTGCTGTGCTGCCCATCTCAACTCCTGATGAGGCAAGCTACGAGGCAATTATTCCTTCATGGGTATTCAAAACAAAGACGGTCCTGTTTTTTGTTTTTAATTTGATGTCTGCCGGACTCTATAAAGATCAATCTGCCCTGGGCGTTTACTTCTCTACTTATTTTTGTATTCTGCTGATCATGGGATTTTTTTTATCAAGGAAGTCACAGGGAACTTGTAATAATATGTTTCTGTACGTCGCGGTGCTCACTTTTTTTATAATGATCATTGTCGCGGGTGTTCGATCGGAGTGGCTGCGAAATTCCTGGGCTGAGACTCGTTACAAAATAATATCCTTGCTGTTCATTGCCAGTTTAACAATCCACGCTTTTTTTATGACGGAACGATTTTTTGTAAAAAATGCATTATCGCAGATTCAATTCCTGATAGTTGCGCATGGCTTGCTGCTTGCTTTTATTGTTTATTATTTTTCTTGCGGAATTCTCTTCGAGATGTCAAATCGTGTTTTTGACAGCCATGCCTATATGTTTATGCATGAAAGAAATCGATTATACGGACATGGTTTGCATGCGCATCGCGCTATTGAAGATCCTATTGAAGCAATCGATCCCTTTTTTAAAACGTACGGTTATGCCTACTATCACAATAAACAGGGGAAGCTCGTTAACAGAGACGCCACGCCCGTTGGGAGCCCGCTCGTTCCAGGAACAGATATTGACGAATTTAAAAAGCAATGCGCTCCCAATTCAGGCGAAATCAACCAAACGATTGATGAGTCAAACGACATAAATATAGAGATGCCATTAAATACAAAAGAAAACAGTTTTTTGAAAGCGGTGCTTGTTCGCGACTCTTATTACCTGCTTGATGCGGAGGGTATTGTGGTAGGCTTTGCCTATATTTATATTAACCCGGAGAGTCATTTTACAACCGCATCGATCAAGGGCTATGCATATGCAAAAACAGGGAAATACGTTGCTGAAATAGCGGATGAAAAAGTCCATTGCCTGTATGCACTCAATGGTAATCAATACTAAATGAAAATAACTAAAATTCACGTACCACACATCGCTATTCTTGGAATTCTTTTTGCAATTGATTTTTTTTATCAACACACACTGCGCCATGTCGTTCTTTCAACCAGTCTCGAGATTTCAGTAGTAGAGGCAGTGTTGTGCACATTGATCTTGTGGATAACAACCCGGTTCGATCTGGCTAAAACTACGCTGTGTTTTCTCGCCATTCCCTATCTGTTTTTTATTCCTGGCTGGTTAAATACACCGACGGCAATCTGCTTGTCTCTGGTTTTTATTTATTGCATGACATGTACCTTACGATCAGTAAATATCAATGCGGCGTCTGTAACCGGATGCTCGTCGGTCACCTTGCAGGATTTGCTGACATTTCTTGTTGTTATACTCTGGGTTAATCTTTCGGGTGCAGGCGGCTATGGTTATCAGGAGCCTGATTACACCATGCACAATGCGCGATTAAGGGATTTGATTGAATATGCATGGCCTGTACGCTTTGGAGAAAACCAGAATTTTGTTTATTACGTGGGATATTTTTTACCTTCAGCAATCATTGGTAAGTTATTAAGTCTCGATGTCGCGCTACGCAGCATGTTTGTATGGACTTTGTTTGGCGTAATTTTATCTTTACGATGGCTGGGTCATTTAAGTGGCTGGCGTTTCTCCATCGGCCTTGTTTTTGTTTTTACCGTGTTCGGTCCCATGGATGTGATGAATGCACTGACCGTTGCGCTTACTAATGGCAGCTCCTTGCGAGATGCGATTTCTCCCGGCAGTATTAATGATCTTGATTTTGTTACGGGATACCATCTGGGATTTTTTCTGGGTAATTATTTATCCAATACCTTTCAGCTGTATTGGTCTCCGCAACAGGTTATTGCCGGCTGGTTATGTATAAGTTTGTTAACCCATTTGTTTCGGGAAAATAATTTTAAGCAACTCGTATTTGTTTATGCGCTCCTCTGCTTGTGGGGTCCGCTGGTAATGATTTCGATTTCACCTTTTGTTGTATTGGTTGTGGTATTTTCCTTTAGAAAAAACTGGCCGACGATTATTTCTGTGGAAAATATTCTCGGCGTTGGTGCGCTAACGGTTATCTTTGCGGCATTCTATTTATCCGGCAGCGCAGGGGAAAATAAATCAGTCTGGTTGTTCGACGCTTTTGATTGGCGCAATAAATCCGGCGTTTTGTGTTTATTCTATCTGTTTGGCTGGGGACTCTATGCATTAGTGGTTGCACCTTATGTTACGCAGCAATCACAAGCAGCACAGGCGTGGTTTTGTTGCCTGGTATTCACGCTGGCAATCTTGCCACTCAGGACTTTTGGAGAATACAGTGATTTACTGTGCCGCGGTTCAGCGCCGCTGATGTTCCTGTTGTTGATTTATCTTCTACAGGCCTTAAAATTTTATTGGCAACATCATCGCAGGGTTTGTGCAGTGGTGCTTATCTGCTTGCTCGGCCTGGGTATTGAGTCTGCTGTTTTGCAAAATGCCTTCGCACTGTTTTACTACGGGAAAACACGATCGATAGGTCATGTGCTCGGTAACAAATATTCTTTTGAGAATCTTGGATCCGATAATAGTGTGTTTGAACGTTATTTTTCCCGTTCAATGTCTCCGGACAGTGTTAACAAAAATTAGAAAATAAAAAAGGCCAGCAAGCTGGCCTTTTTCGATACAGGGGAACATCCAATAACCCGTGGTTATTTTTTGTCCTTCTTCGCCGCGGCAGCAGGTGCAGCTGCCGCTCCGGCAGCAGGTGCAGCTGCCGCTCCGGCAGCAGGTGCAGCTCCAGCGGCAGGTGCAGCCGTTTCTGTCGTTGCCACTTCTTCCACTTTTTCTGCTTTCGGTGTGTGAACCGATGCCACAGACAAGTTGTGACTCGTGCCGTGAGACAACTGAACCGATTCCACGCCTTTCGGTAATTTAAGATCAGAGATGTGGACGATTTGATTGAGTTGTACGTTGGCCATATCCACTTCAATGTACTCGGGCAGGTCGCCAGGCAAGCAACGGATTTCCAGTTCTGACATATTGTGGCTGATAACACCGCCACCGGTTTTAACGCCAGCACACGCTTCCTGATTGATAAAGTGTAAAGGAACACGCAAGGTAATTTTTTGCGTTTTGTCGATGCGCAAAAAGTCCATGTGCATGATCAGAGGTTTGGCAGGATGACGTTGCACATCCTTGATCAACACCTCTTCTTTTTTGCCATCCACATGGAGCGCAATGATGTGTGTGTAGAACGCTTCGTTATCAAGCGCTTTCACCAGATCCTTGTGTTCGAGCGTAATGTTTTGCGGCGCTTTTTTCGCTCCGTAAACAATGGCGGGTACTAATGTTGCTGCGTGACGACGCAGGCGGCGGCTCGCACCTTTGCCCTGGTCTTCACGCGCCTTCGCGTTTAATGAAAAGTCGATAGACATAGTCTGATCTCCTGTAGTTAACACTGGTTACCTGCGACCGGTAAATCAGTGGGTTGGTGTTTGTTTATTTTTCATTTTTTGCAAAATGAAAAATAAACGGCTAAAAATTTTTATCTAGACAATTTTACCTGAACAACTTTATCTAAACATCGCGCTAATGGATTCTTCGTTGCTCACACGACGCAACGCTTCAGCCAGCATGGGTGCCAGCGTTAATTGGCGAATTTTTTTGCAATGTTGCGCTGCTTCGCTCAAGGGAATGCTGTCGGTAATCACTAGGCTGTCCATTGATGAGTTGGTAATGTTTTCAATTGCTTTGCCCGACAAAACAGCGTGTGTGCAATAGGCCATCACTTTGTTGGCGCCGCGTTCTTTCAGTGCATCGGCTGCCTTGCATAAGGTGCCAGCGGTGTCGACCATGTCGTCGACTAATAAACAGCTGCGATCTTTTACTTCACCAATGATGTTCATCACTTCTGATACATTCGCTTGCGGACGGCGTTTGTCAATGATGGCCAGATCGACTTCCAGTTCTTTTGCGATAGCACGTGCACGTACCACGCCACCGATGTCGGGTGAAACAACCAATAAATCTTTGTAGTTCTGGCGTTTGATGTCATCGACTAACACCGGTGAACCATAAACGTTATCGACAGGAATATCGAAGAAACCCTGGATCTGCTCTGCGTGTAAATCAACCGTCAGTACACGATCGACTCCGACACCGGCAATCATGTCGGCACATACTTTGGCACTGATGGGCACGCGCGCGGAACGCACGCGCCTGTCCTGGCGCGCATAACCAAAATAGGGAATCACAGCGGTGATGCGTGCCGCAGAAGCGCGACGCAGCGCGTCTGCCATAAACAATAATTCCATCAGGTTACGATTCGGTGGTGCCGAGATCGACTGGATAATAAACACATCGGCGCCACGTACATTTTCGTTGATCTCGATAGAGATCTCGCCATCGGAAAAGGTTTTCACCACGGCGTTGCCAAGGTTGATACCCAAACGTCCACTGACTTTTTTCGCGAGCTCCGGGTTGGAGTTCCCGGTAAAGATCATCAAGTTGGCGGCCACGTTACGATTTCCTGTTGCTGTTCAAAACCTTGATTAATGATGGCTGGGGTAGATGGATTCGAACCACCGAATGGCAGGATCAAAACCTGCTGCCTTACCGCTTGGCGATACCCCAATAACCTTAAAGTAGATGCTATTTCAGCAAAAGGGGCGACTGATTTAACCCTCTTGCCACAAAACCTTTCGTTGCAGCCGTGTCGGGTTTCAGAGACTGTTCTTTTAATAACAGCTCGAATACCGCACGGGCTTCTTTCTCGGTGGGGAAGGAAGCGAAGATGGCACTGCCGGTTCCGGTCAGTCGACTTGGGGAAAAATTTCCCAGCCAATCAAGCGCTTGCTGTACTACCGGGTAACGTTTGCTGACCACCGATTGGCAGTCATTCCGGCTACCTCCCTCCAGAAAGGCGGCTATTGTGATGGGTGAGGTGTTACGTGTCAATTCGGGGCTGTTGAAGATTTCAGCAGTGGAAATCGAACAGGGGGGCACCAGCACCACATACCACTTTTCTGGCAGTGTGACCGGGGTCAGGCGTTCGCCGATGCCTTCGCCCCAGGCCGTTTGGCCGTGGACAAACACCGGCACATCCGCGCCGAGTGTTAATCCCAGCGCTGCCAACTGCGTGCTTGAAAGCCCGGTGCCCCATAATTTATTCAAAGCCACTAATGTAGAGGCGGCATTGCTGCTGCCGCCGCCCAGACCACCACCCATCGGTAGCCGTTTGATGCATTCGATATCTGCGCCGTATGACGAGCCGCTATTTTTTTGCAGCAGGCGTGCGGCGCGTACGATCAAATTGTCATCGTGTGCAACGCTGGGGAATTCGGTAAGCAATTTGACCTGGCCATCGTGGCGAAGGATAAAATTCAGTTCATCACCGTAATCGAGTATCTGAAACAGGGTTTGCAGTTCGTGATAACCATCAGCGCGGCGACCGAGTACATGCAAAAATAAATTCAGCTTGGCAGGGGAGGGAATATTGTTGAGAGCAGTGAGGGCTGGCATGGATCAAAGAGCCCATTGTTTAATCACAATCGTTACTTGCATGTCTTCATGTTTCAAAACAATTTTTTCTGGCAATAACCACTGATCAATCGTTTGATAGCTAATGTAATCCACTTGCCAGCCATTTTCTTCAAAACTTGCCAATGTGTGATCCACATTGAACTTTTCATTATTGGAATGTGCATTGCGGTTATCGCTGTAACCCAGAATCCATTGCGGAAGCTTTTCCAATGGCAAGGTCCAGCCCAGATGTTTTTCTATCAATTGTTCAGGGTCTGATGTGGAGGTTTTTTCTTCACTGCTGTTTTGAATGATCAATTGTTTAGGTGTGCCCGATAACCGGGTCGCACCTGCACCGAGTGGGCCACTGAGAAAAATATCAAAATGATCGTCGTTCTGTTTCCATTGCAGTGCAGCGCTGTCAGATTTATTGGCATGGCGTACGCCGATTTTTCCTTCCAGTTGCCAATGATGTAACTGTATCAGCTGCTGTTGATAGGCTTGTGTGTCATGAATAACAGGTGTGAGTGTCTGGTGCGCACAGCCGGATAAGAAGCTGGTGAAAATTAAAATCAGAAAAAAATATCGTTTCATGGTTTTGTCCGTAGGGGCACGGCGCGCCGTGCCCCTACCAATTAATTTACATTTAACCGTTGCAAGGTTTCCTTGATAATTTCACTGTCCGGGTTGTCATCAATCCCTTTTTTCCACGCCTCACGCGCTTCTTTTTGTTTGCCGGTAATCCACAACACTTCACCATAATGTGCAGCGATTTCATGGTTTGGATAAAGTTTCATGGCTTTGCTTAAGTAGGTGAGTGCTTCGTCGTTGCGATTCATGCGATAAAGTACCCAACCCATGCTGTCAATAATGGCGGCATTATCAGGCTCAATTGCCAATGCGCGCGTGATCAGCTCAAACGCCTCTTGCTGTCTGTCCGTTTTGTTGCAGAGCACATAACCCAGCGCATTGAGTGCGTTGGCGTTGTCGTGATCAATCGCTAGTATGGCGCGTAAATCCGCTTCGCTTTCACTGAGTTTCCCCAGCTGTTCATACGCCATGGAGCGTGAATACAATAATTCCAGATCATCGGGAAATTGTTTAAGCGCGTTGTTCAGCGTTGAGAGACTTTGTGCAGGCTGTTTTTGTTCCTGTAATAGGGTTGCTTCCATCAGGAATAATTTCGGTGCCGTAGAAGGAAGCCTGGCTCGTTCTTCGTCCAGGTGTTGCAAGCATTGTGTGAGATTGCCTTCCTTGATGGTTAAATGACAAAACGCCGCCATTGCATAAAAATAATCATCGCTGTCGGAAACACGGCGATACTGCTCCAATGCTCGCGTTGAGTCGCCTTCTTCTTCGCTGATTTGTCCAAGATAGTAATAAGCGCTGGATTGATGTTTTTGTATAAACAGTAATTGCTCAAAATATTCTTTTGCGGTCGCTTTGTCACCCGCTTCCTTGCTGATAATAGCGAGTGTCAATAGCAGGTCGGCATCAAAGGGATTTTTATCAACAAGTGATTTGAATTCCTTTTGTGCGGCAGGAAGATCATAAGCGGCGAGCAAGCGTGCATACTGAAGGTGGATGCGTGCATCATAAGGGGGCTGTTGCATGCGAGCATTGAGAATGTTAGCTGCTTTTTTACGCTCGCCGGCTTTTTCAAGCAATGAGGCTTTCAATAGATAAGCGCCGGAATTGTTCTTGTCGGCATCAATCGATTTGCCAGCAAAGCGCAGGGCTTGCGCATCGTCACCCAGAAAATGTTGTAACACCGCCTTGCCCAGCAGCAGTGATGAGTTGTCCGGATTTTTTTCAAGTGCCTGATTGAAACGCTCCAGCAGTGTCGACTGGATGTTTGAGCTGCTTTTGGCGGTTTGTGCCGCGATGGCTTGAAATAGCGGCTGGTAACCTTTATCGAGCAGTTTTAAGGAATAATCGAAAGATTCAATAAATTTACCTTGCCTGAGCATTTCAGTTGCCAGTACCGCATCGGGTTCTGCACTTTTGGGATCGAGGTTGCTCCACAATTCTGCGTTTTCAAGCACCTCCTGGTTGGCACCCAGGTATTGTGCGATCAGTGTGGCACGGCGCACGACACCCACATCATGGGTTTGCTGTGCCTGCGCGCTGTAGTTTTTCAATGCGAGATCAGGTTGATTGCGAGCGCCGGCAAATTCAGCAACCAATAATGCATAGAGAGTGTCCGCCGTGAAAGGGCGCGATGGTATTTCGGCGGCGGGTGATTTTTCCGGTGCAGCAGGTGTTTCAGGGGCGGTGGTTGTACAGGCGGAGAAGTTGAGAACCAGGACCATCCAGAAGGGAAGAATTAATTTACTAGACACGTATTCCTTGCCTCAAAAAGTACGCCTCAAAAAGGCTGATTATGATGGCATAGCCAAAGGATAAAAGATATTAAATCGCTCGGGCGAATTATATAATCGCGCCCCTGATGACCACCTCGCCTTTTTGACCCACCATGACACTATTCGTTCTCGGGATTAACCACAGCACCGCACCGCTTGCATTGCGGGAGAAGGTGGCCTTCGTCCCCGAAAAAGTGTCGGAGGCTTTGCGGCACGCCTGTGATTCCTTGCGAGCGAATGTCGGCGTGGAAGAAGCGGTGATTCTCTCCACCTGTAATCGCACAGAGATTTATCTGGCAGGTGATAGTCCTACTTTCCAGGATGCAACCAGTGATAGTCAAAAAATCCTGAACTGGCTGGCCGAATATCATGCACTGCCCGCAGGCGAGTTGGCAGAATGTCATTACTTTCATAATGATCTCGATGCAGTGCGTCATTTGATGCAGGTCGCCAGTGGTCTGGATTCCATGATTCTGGGCGAGCCACAAATCCTGGGACAACTGAAATCGGCTTTTGCTGTGGCGCAGCAGCAGGGAACCGTGTCCAGTAAATTGCACAGCGCTTTCCAGTATGTTTTTTCTGTTGCCAAGCGCGTGCGATCTGAAACGGCGATTGGCGAGAACCCGGTTTCAGTCGCTTATGCGGCAGTTTCCTTGTCACAGCGAATTTTTTCTGACCTATCAAAAAGTAAAGCCTTGCTGATTGGCGCCGGTAAAACCATTGAGTTGGTCGCACGCCATTTGAAGGAGCAAGGCATCCAGCATTTGATTGTTGCCAACCGCACCTTGCCGCGTGCGCAAGAGCTCACTTCACAAGTCGGCGGCGAAGCCATCCTGTTGGCAGATATTCCGGATCGTTTGCATGAAGCAGATATTGTGATCTCCTCTACGGCGAGTCAGTTGCCGGTATTGGGGAAGGGTGCGGTGGAGCAAGCACTCAAGCGTCGCAAACACCGGCCAATGTTTATGGTGGATATTGCGGTACCTCGCGATATTGAACCGCAAGTGGCAGAACTGGATGACGTGTATCTCTACACCGTCGATGACCTGAAAGAAGTGATTGATGAAAACAAACGCACGCGCCAGGAAGCGGCACAGGACGCCACCCGAATTATCGATGAAGCAGTCGAAGATTATTTAAAAGAATTACGCGCCGAGGAAGCGGTTTCAACGATTAAAGGATTTCGCAACAAGGCAGAGCAGTTGCGTGATGAAGAAATAGAAAAAGCGTTGAAGTTGCTGCGCAAGGGAGATGACCCGGAGCAGGTGATACAAGCGCTGGCACGCAATATCACGAATAAGCTGCTGCATAACCCGACAGTACAATTGAAAAAAGCAGGCAGTGAAGGTCGCAGCGATGTAATTGACCTGGCGCAGCAATTGTTTGAAATAAAAGGTCCTGAAACAGAAAAAAAACATAACAAGGAATAAATATCGAGCGGTCTATGAAAGATTCTATCCAGAATAAATTAAATAATTTGCAAGATCGTTACCAGGAAGTGGGCGCCTTGTTGAGTGATCCCGAAGTGATGGGCAACCAGAATCGTTATCGTGAATTGGGAAAAGAATACGCTGAACTGGAACCGGTAGTGCAGTGCTATACAAACTATAAAATTGCCCAGGCAGATATTGATGGCGCACGTGAATTGATGCGCGATGGCGATGCAGACATGCGCGAAATGGCGCAGGATGAATTAAAAGCGGCACAGGCACGAATGGAAGTACTTGAAGTCGAATTACAAAAACTGCTTTTACCCAAGGACCCGAACGACAGCAAAAACGTATTTCTTGAAATTCGTGCGGGAACCGGTGGCGATGAGGCGGCGATTTTTGCAGGCAATTTGTTTCGTATGTATTCGCGCTATGCGGACAGCCAGGGATGGAAAGTGGAAGTGATCAGTGAAAGGCCGGGAGAGCACGGCGGCTATCGCGAAATTATTTCGCGCATTGTCGGCCACGGGGTGTACTCGCAGTTGAAATTTGAATCCGGTGCGCATCGTGTGCAGCGCGTGCCGGAAACCGAAGCACAGGGTCGCATTCACACTTCCACCTGCACGGTGGCGATTTTGCCGGAGGCAGATGAAGTAGAAGCAGTGAATATTGACAAAGCCGATTTGCGTATCGACACCTATCGTGCATCGGGCGCGGGCGGCCAACACGTGAACAAAACCGATTCCGCCATTCGTTTAACGCATATTCCTACCGGTATCGTAGTGGAGTGCCAGGACGAACGCTCGCAACACAAAAACCGTGCACGTGCCATGTCCCTGTTGCAAGCAAAATTGAATGATGCCGCCGTGAGTGCGCAACAACAGGCCGAAGCATCACAGCGTCGCAGTCTGGTGGGAACCGGTGATCGTTCCGAACGCATACGCACTTATAATTTTCCACAGGGTCGTCTCACGGATCATCGCATCAATCTCACGTTATATAAATTAGGTGACATTATGGAAGGTTCGCTGGGTGACGTGATTCAACCGTTAATCAATGAACACCAGGCAGATTTGTTGGCGGCACTCGCCGGCGAATCCTGATCACTATGACAACGATTGCTACTGCCCTGACTCATGCGCAACAGCAATTGCTTCGTGCAGATACCGACAGTGCAAGGCTGGATGCGGAAATATTATTATCAACCGTTCTGGATTGTGATCGCTCCTATCTATATACATGGCCACAAAAAGAATTAACGTCCACGCAGGACGATTTGTTTTCTACCAAACTACAAAGAAGAATAAGCGGCGAACCGGTCGCCTATATCACCGGAAAAAAAGAATTCTGGTCATTGATGCTGGAAGTCAACGCCTCTACATTAATTCCCAGACCGGAAACCGAATTATTAATTGCAGTGGCGTTACGTAAATTTTCTGATAAAGAGACGACAAATAATTTTATTGAAGTGCTTGATTTAGGTACAGGAACAGGTGCTATTGCACTGGCACTTGCCAAAGAAATGCCCGCGTGGCAAATCCTGGCCTGCGATGTGAAACCGGAAGTGGTGCATCTGGCGCAACACAATGTGCGTGCATTGGGAATTCACAACGTAACTTGTGTAGCCAGTGACTGGTTCTCGCATATCAACAACAAAACATTTGATTTGATTGTCAGCAATCCACCTTACATTGATGCATTGGATGAACATTTGCTTCAGGGCGATGTGCGCTTTGAACCCAGAACTGCTTTGGTGGCGGATAAAAATGGGCTTGCGGATCTGGAAAGAATTATTGAACAATCTATTGTTTATTTGAAGTCAGCCGGATGGTTGATGGTGGAACATGGCTTCACACAAGGTGCCGCAGTGCGCGCTTTGTTTGATCGATTTGCCTACAGCGCTATCGAAACATTTACTGACCTGGCAGGGAAAGATCGCGTAACGATAGGAAAAAAATCTTTTGGAGAGCAGACTCATGGATGACCAGCAACTGTTGCGTTACAGTCGTCATTTGTTACTGCCACAGTTAGATGTCAGTGGCCAGCAAAAATTATTAGATGCCAGTGTGTTGATTGTCGGTCTCGGTGGCCTGGGCTCACCGGTGGCGATGTACCTGGCAGCGAGTGGCGTAGGAAAATTGATCCTGAATGATTTTGATACAGTAGATTTGCACAATCTGCAGAGGCAAATTGTGCATCGTAACGCATCGGTTGGTATTCAGAAAACAGCATCTGCGAAACAAATGCTGTGTGAGTTGAATCCGGATTGTCAGGTGATCGAGCTGCCATGCAAACTGGACGAGCATGAACTCAGTCAGCACATTCAGCAAGTGAATGCAGTGGTGGATTGCTCCGATAATTTTGCAACACGTTCATTGTTGAATCGTCTATGTCATCAACAACACAAGCCACTGGTTTCCGGTGCGGCAATACGTTTTGAAGGACAAGTCACCGTCTTTCATAACCGGCTTGAAACCGATGCGTGTTATGCGTGCTTGTATCCCGGAACAGGCGAGGATGATCAAAGTTGCACTGCCAACGGCGTCCTGTCGCCGGTAGTAGGAGTCATCGGTTCCTTACAGGCGGTTGAAGTGATCAAGTTGATCGCGGGTATCGGCGAAACATTGCGCAATCGTTTAATGGTGTTTGATGCATTGACCCAGGAAACACGCGTGATGAAATATAAAAGAGATCCGATGTGCAGCGTGTGTGGTGTGTAGGGGCGTGTTGCACGCGCCCGGGCGCATGCGATGCGCCCCTACAGATTAACCCAACACCGATTTCAATATCTGTTTGTGTTGTTCCGGGCGCAAACGTGGGCCAAAATCCGAAACCACTTCAGCAGAAGCGCGGCTTGCCAGTTTTCCTGCGCTGGCGTAATCGTGTCCGTGTGTGATGGCATAGAGGAAAGCACCGGCAAACATGTCGCCAGCACCGTTGGTATCAACGGCTTTCACGGTGTGTGGTGCAATGGCGTGGTATTTGTTGCCGTCAAACACCAGTGCACCTTTCGCACCCTGGGTGATGGCAAAGGTGTGTGCATACGTTTTTAAACCTTGTGCGGCATCGCGAATGTTTCTGGTTTTGGTAAAGCCCATTGCTTCATGTTCGTTGCAGAATAGCAAATTGACTTTGTTGCCTATCATTTCTTTCAGTCCGTCGCCGAAAAATTCCACCATGCCCGGGTCGGAAAGGGATATCGCCGTTTTTATTTTATGGGTCTCGGCTGTTTCACGCAGTTTGATTGCGGCGGCTTTTCCTGTCGGTGAGGTGACCAGGTAACCTTCGAGATAAACGTATTCTGAATTTTTGGCAGCAACGAGATCCAGTTCGTTTTCGGACAATGTCGCGCTGATACCGAGATGTGTCAGCATCGTGCGTTCTGCATCGGGAGTAATCAGTACCAGACACTTACCGGTGACGCCTGTGTTTGATGATGAAGAGATCCGTTGGTCATTCTTGTTGCAGGCCACGCCGGCATTCGACATATCCTTTAAGTAAAAATTTCCATTGTCATCGTCGGTGACTTTACAGGAATAAAATGTTTTCGCACCAAAATAACTGGCGCCAATAATGGAGTTGGCTCCACTGCCACCGCTCGCACGTTTGCTCGCGGTGAGATGGCCGGAAAGGTAAGTGATCAATTCCTGCTGGCGCGGTTCATCGATCAGCGTCATCAAACCCTTGTCGATACCCAGGTTTTTCAGGTCGTCATTGGTAACTTCGATTTCTGTATCAATCAGAGCTGCGCCGATACCGTAGATGTGATATTTGCTCATTTTGACTCACGCCGCGATGTGTATATAAAAAGGCGATCAATTGATCGCCTTCCCGGTTTTAACAGGAAACGACCAGTATGGTTTATTTTTTATCTGAGCAATATTGGTCGAGGTAATCCTGAATATCTTTGGCCATTTTCACTTGTTCTTCTGCCGACATGCGGTGTGGCTTGCCATCCTCACCCTTGGTTTGTACATTGGAACTGGTTTTTAGCGTTTTTAAATTTGCTTGCCGGGCATCACAATCTTTTTTCATTTCTGCCTGTTTCTCAACTACTTCCTTGTCATATTTTGGATCGGATGGATCGGTGCTGGCTTCCGGAGTACCTGCTGCTTTACCATCGCCAGGAGTACCTTTGCCAACGTTAACACTCACTACCTCAATCGTAACGCAACCTCTAGTAGGACGAGTATCCAGATAACTGATTTTCCCGTCTTCGGCGGTACACTTAAAAGCCTGTGTATCGGCAACAGCGTTCAATGTGACGACAGACAAAGCAAGGAAAACTATTGTCAATATTTGTGGAACTCTCATTTTTATACCCCTTAATTTATTCAAACCTGCGGCAACTATACCTCGAAAATACGGTGAAGAACTATAGGGAGAACGATAGTCAGTTCGCAAAATACAAAGCTCCCGTCATGAGCAGAATAACGTGGTTTGCAGGAGAGGCTTTATTATTGACTTTACAGACGATACTGTCAGAATTGCCGGCTTTCTGTGGCACTGGCTTTCCCAGTCTTTTCCTTATCGTTCATGGCTAAACAAGTGGCTAAAAAATCAGGCGAATTGCTTTCCGGCGACCTCTTGTCCGGAGGGGATATGCTTATCCGCGCTCTTAAAGATGAGGGTGTCGAGCATATTTTTGGCTATCCCGGTGGGGCGGCCCTCCATATATATGATGCTATATTCCGCCAGAAAGCGGTGCAGCACATCCTGGTTCGCCATGAGCAAGCAGCTACCCACGCAGCCGATGGTTATGCCCGCTCTACCGGTAAAACCGGTGTAGTACTGGTGACTTCGGGTCCCGGTGCAACCAATGCCATCACCGGCATTGCTACGGCTTATATGGACTCGATTCCCATGGTCGTTATTTCAGGCCAGGTAATGAGTCACCTGATTGGTGAAGATGCCTTCCAGGAAACTGACATGCTGGGGATTTCTCGCCCGATTGTAAAACACAGCTTCATGGTCAAACGGGCACAGGATATCCCGATGATTGTGAAGAAAGCCTTTTATATTGCCAGCACGGGTCGACCTGGCCCTGTGGTAATTGATGTGCCCAAGGATATTACCAGTCCGTTCACAACCTTTCCCTATGCCTACCCGAAAACGGTATCCATGCGTTCTTACCAGCCTGTGCAAAAGGGACACAGTGGACAAATCAAGAAAGCAGCACAAATGTTGCTGGCGGCGAAGCGCCCGGTTATTTATTCCGGTGGTGGTGTTGTGCAGGGCAATGCTTCCAAACAATTGATTGAACTCGCTCGTTTGTTGGGCTATCCGGTCACGAATACCTTGATGGGATTGGGGGCTTACCCGGCCAGTGACAAGCAGTTTGTTGGCATGTTGGGGATGCATGGTACCTACGAGGCCAACATGGCGATGCATCATGCCGATTTAATTCTGGCGGTGGGTGCGCGTTTTGATGACCGCGTCACCAACGCCACCAGCAAATTTTGCCCCGGTGCAAAAATTATTCATATCGATATTGATCCTGCATCCATCTCAAAAACGATAACGGCAGATGTTCCAATTGTCGGAGCGGTTGATGTCGTGCTCGATGCATTGCTGTCCGCACTCCGTGAAACCGGAAAAAAACCTGACAAGACGGCAATCGCTGATTGGTGGAAACAAATCAATGAATGGCGTGCGCGTCATGGCATTTATGCCAAGCCGCGTCATGCGCCGTCGAAAGGTAAATTGATCAAGCCGCAAGACGTGATCAGGATGCTGCATAAAGTCACCAAGGGAGATGCATTTGTTACTTCCGATGTCGGCCAGCACCAGATGTTTGCAGCACAATATTATGGTTTTGATAAACCGCGTCGCTGGATCAACTCCGGTGGTTTGGGCACGATGGGTTTTGGTTTGCCTGCCGCAATGGGTGTGAAAATGGCACACCCGAACGCAACGGTGGCCTGCGTCACCGGTGAAGGCAGCATACAGATGTGTATCCAGGAATTATCCACCTGCACGCAATATAAATTGCCAGTGAAAATTATTAACCTGAATAACCAGGCGTTGGGCATGGTGAAGCAGTGGCAGGATATGCAGTACGAAGGCCGTTACTCCCATATCCTTTATGAAGACTCCTTGCCGGATTTTGTGAAATTAATGGAAGCCTATGGGCATGTTGGTATGAAAGTAACGTCTTACGACCAGCTTGAGGAAAAAATGAAAGAATGTTTCAAGATGAAAGATCGCGTGGTGTTCATGGATATTTATGTTGATCCGAGCGAGCATGTGTACCCCATGCAAATTGCACAACATTCCATGAATGATATGTGGCTCAGCAAAACCGAGCGAACATAAACAGGATACGAGAGACAATGAGACGTATTATTTCAGTGTTGATGGAAAATGAACCCGGCGCCCTGTCGCGCGTGGTGGGTTTGTTTTCGCAGCGCGGCTATAACATTGAAACCTTGACGGTTGCGCCGACAGAAGATGCAACGCTTTCGCGGTTGACGCTCACCACGATTGGTGATGACAAGATTATCGAGCAAATTACCAAACAGCTGAACAAGCTGGTAGATGTAGTCAAAGTAGTTGATATCACAGAAGGCAGCCACATTGAGCGCGAGCTTATGTTGATCAAAGTGAAAGCGAATGGTGCAGAGCGCGCCGAGATTAAACGCTGTGCGGATATTTTTCGCGCGCAGATTGTCGATATATCCGCCACGATTTACACCATTCAGGTGACGGGCACTAGCGAGAAGTTGGATGCATTCTTAGCGGCAGTCGGTGAATCAGTGATATTGGAAGTGGTGCGCACGGGTGTTTGTGGTTTGTCGCGCGGAGAAAAGATTCTGGGTTTGTAATTCTGGAATAAAGTTTTAATTAGTGCGGTTTGTTTATTAATATCAATTGAAATAACTCGAGGTTTGTCATGCAAGTTTACTACGATAAAGATGCCGATCTTTCCATCATTCAAGGCAAAAAAGTAGCAGTGATTGGTTATGGTTCACAAGGCCACGCCCATGCTTGCAACCTGAAAGATTCCGGTGTTGATGTGCGTGTGGGTTTGCGTCCGAATTCACCGACAGCAAAAAAAGCCCAGGCACATGGTTTAACCGTTAAAGACGTTCCTGCGGCGGTTAAGGAAGCGGATGTAGTAATGATTCTTACGCCAGATGAATTTCAATCGAAACTTTATCGCGATGAGATTGAACCGAATCTGAAAAAAGGTGCCGCATTGGCATTCGCTCATGGTTTTGCTATTCACTACAATCAGGTCGTGCCACGCGCTGATCTAGACGTCATCATGATTGCGCCGAAAGCACCGGGCCATACAGTGCGTAATGAATTTGTGAAAGGCGGCGGTATTCCGGATTTGATTGCCATTCATCAAAACGCTTCCGGTCGTGCGCGCGAATTGGCGCTCTCTTACGCCAGCGCTATTGGCGGTGGTCGCACCGGTATTCTGGAAACTTCTTTCAAAGATGAAACCGAAACCGATTTATTCGGTGAGCAAACCGTTCTCTGTGGTGGTTGTGTTGAATTGGTGAAGGCCGGTTTTGAAACGCTGGTAGAAGCGGGTTATGAACCAGAGATGGCTTACTTTGAATGTTTGCACGAACTGAAGCTGATTGTAGATCTGATGTACGAAGGTGGTATCGCCACAATGAACTACTCGATCTCCAATAACGCAGAATTTGGTGAATACGTTACTGGCCCGAAAGTGATTAATGAAGAATCGCGCAAGGCGATGAAGCAGGCGTTGAAAAATATCCAGAACGGTGAATATGCCAAACGCTTTGTGACAGAAGGTGCGGCGGGATATCCGGAAATGACAGCACACCGTCGTAATAATGCAGCGCATCCGATTGAGAAGACTGGAGAGAAATTGCGTGCGATGATGCCCTGGATTCAAAAAATCGTCGATAAAAGTAAAAACTGAGTAACTCACTGTCATGGCTAACGATGTGGACAACACGAACACCGATGACAGTGTGCTGCTGATTGATGAGCATGTTGAAGAAACATCAGAAGATGGTTTAAAAGTTCGTCACCGCGGGATTTATTTATTGCCTAATCTTTTTACCACGGCAGCGCTGTTCTGTGGTTTTTACGCAATCATTGCATCCATCCATGGAAAGTTTGAGCCCGCTGCGATCGCGATTTTTGCAGCGATGGTGTTTGATGGCCTGGATGGCCGCATTGCGCGATTGACTAATACCACCAGTGCTTTTGGTGTGCAGTACGACAGTTTGTCAGACATGGTGTCGTTTGGTGTTGCGCCTGCGTTGGTGTCTTTTAACTGGGCGCTGTCATCGCTAGGGAAAGTGGGCTGGTCTATTTCTTTCCTCTATGCAACCTGTGCGGCGTTGCGTCTGGCGCGTTTCAATACTCAGGTGGATATAGCAGATAAGAATTATTTTACCGGTCTTGCCAGTCCTGCCGCGGCGGCGATTCTCGCGAGCATTGTATGGGTAGGTGCAGATAACGAAATTGAAATGAATAAAATCATTTCTATTGGTGTTTGTGCTGTGGTGGCCATGGCGGGGATATTGATGGTCACTAACATTAAATACTATAGCTTTAAGGGCATTGATTTTAAAAGTCGCGTGCCATTTATTATGATTCTTGCGGCGGTTTTGTTATTTGCTATAGGCTTATCAAACGCGCCTATCTTCCTTTTGGTACTGGCAGCAGTCTATGCGTTGTCGGGGCCTATTATGAGTATCCGGTTAAGATCAAAATCATAAACTGCTTCTGAGGTAAGTATGCTCATCAAAACCACGAGTGACATTCCTTCTTCAGAGATTACACCAGAGCATATATACCAGGATCGCCGCCGCTTTATGCAAGCAAGCGCTGCTGGATTGCTCGCCTATTCAGCAAGCAGTGTGGCAGATAGCAAACTGCCGGCTGGAACATTGGCTTATTCCCCTGTAAAAAATCCGTTATTTACGACAGGCGAAACATTAACGCCGCGCGAAGATGCGTCGAGCTATAACAATTATTATGAGTTTGGATTGGAGAAGGAAGATCCCGCTCGCAATGCGCCTGATTTGAAAATCAAACCGTGGAGCATCGTGATTGAGGGGGAAGTGAGTAAACCAGGAACATACCCACTGGAAGATTTATTGAAACCGTTTCATCTGGAAGAGCGTGTCTATCGCCTGCGTTGTGTAGAAGCGTGGTCCATGGTGATTCCCTGGATAGGATTCCCCTTGGCAGATCTTTTGAAAAAAGTTGAGCCGACGAGTAAAGCGAAATATATTTATTTTGAAACGCTGCATGATGAAAAGCAGATGGTAGGGCAGCGCTCCTCGTTTAGTGCAATTGATTGGCCTTATCGTGAAGGTTTGCGAATGGATGAAGCATTGCATCCATTAACTATCCTGGCGGTGGGCATGTATGGCCACGTCTTGCCTAACCAGAATGGCGCGCCATTGCGATTGGTGGTGCCATGGAAATACGGTTTTAAAAGTATAAAAGCGATTGTCAAAATTCGATTGCAGGAAACACAACCTAAAACCACATGGGAGTTATCCGCGCCTTCTGAATATGGTTTTTACGCCAATGTAAATCCGGAGGTAGATCATCCGCGCTGGACACAAAAGTATGAGCGACGCTTGCCAAGTGCTTCATTGTTTAAACCCAATCGCATCGAAACAAAAAAATTTAACGGCTACGCGGATCAAGTCGCGCATTTGTATGCTGGCATGGATTTGCATCGTTTCTTTTGAAATATTCTGACGATGAAATATAAACCTTTAGTTTTTGTGATAGCGCTGTTTCCACTAGTGCAAATTATTTGGCTGGTTGCATCTGGTCATCTGGGGCCGGATCCAGGGAAAAAATTGGCGCTCATCACTGGTAGCTGGGCAATACGCTTCTTGCTATTAACTTTATTGATTTCTTCTTTGTCGAGAATAAGTGTTCATTTAAGAATCCTGTTGCAATGGCGACGAATGATAGGGTTATTTACTTTTTTTTATGCATCCATTCATTTATTGGTTTTTATTGCATTGATTCTGGGCTTTGACACAAGTTTGCTTTTGTCTGAAATAAACAAACGCCCCTACATCACGGTGGGCATGCTGGCCTGGTTGCTGATGTTGCCCTTGGCAATCACATCCAACCAATTCATGATCAGGCGCCTGGGTGGAAAAAGGTGGAAGCTATTGCATCGCCTGGTTTATATCACCCTGTTGTTAGCCCTCGCGCACGTGATATGGCAAGTAAGGTCGAGCTGGTTTGATGCGATTTTATACACTGTATGTGCGGCTGTATTGTTCATAGAAAGGTTATGGTCGGTGAGAGGTCTGCGTAAATCACTTCCTTAGCCGTGTGGAACCCGAGAACCTACCTATAATTCATCTGGTTAAATTGAGCGATATTCCCAAATTATTTCAAAATCCCTGTTGCTTAGAGGTTTTGGATGAGTATAATGCGCGTCCACGCCGAGGCCAGCTCTCGGCGTTTAGTTCTTTAACAAGTCGATCAAGCAATGCGTGTGGGTATTTGTGGTGGTAATTTGCGCAAACAAGTTATCAGCACAATACCTGACAATTCATTACGTTAAGTAAGAAAGTTAGAGTAAAAATGCTGAGCCAAGTTTTGGATAATATCGCGGGTTACTGTGAAACTATCCCCTCCTAAGCAGAGGTTAAAGATTGAACTGAAGAGTTTGATCATGGCTCAGATTGAACGCTAGCGGCAGGCCTAACACATGCAAGTCGAGCGAGAAAGGGAGCAATCCCGAGTACAGCGGCGGACGGGTGAGAAACGCGTAGGAATCTACCTGGTAGTGGGGGACAACTCGGGGAAACTCGAGCTAATACCGCATACGCCCTAAGGGGGAAAGTGGGGGACCGCAAGGCCTCACGCTATTAGATGAGCCTGCGTAGGATTAGCTAGTTGGTAGGGTAAAAGCCTACCAAGGCGACGATCCTTAGCTGGTCTGAGAGGATGATCAGCCACACTGGAACTGAGACACGGTCCAGACTCCTACGGGAGGCAGCAGTGGGGAATCTTGCACAATGGGCGAAAGCCTGATGCAGCCATGCCGCGTGTGTGAAGAAGGCCTTCGGGTTGTAAAGCACTTTAAGTGGGGAGAAAAGGGTAGTCGTTAATAGCGGCTATCTATGATGTTACCCACAGAATAAGCACCGGCAAACTTCGTGCCAGCAGCCGCGGTAATACGAAGGGTGCGAGCGTTAATCGGAATTACTGGGCGTAAAGAGCACGTAGGCGGTTTGATAAGCGGAATGTGAAATCCCCGGGCTTAACCTGGGAACTGCATTCCGAACTGTCAGGCTAGAGTATGATAGAGGTGAGCGGAATTTCCTGTGTAGCGGTGAAATGCGTAGATATAGGAAGGAACATCAGTTGCGAAGGCGGCTCACTGGATCAATACTGACGCTGAGGTGCGAAAGCGTGGGTAGCGAACAGGATTAGATACCCTGGTAGTCCACGCCGTAAACGATGTCTACTAGCCGTTAGGGTACTTGATACCCTAGTGGCGCAGCTAACGCGGTAAGTAGACCGCCTGGGGAGTACGGCCGCAAGGTTAAAACTCAAATGAATTGACGGGGGCCCGCACAAGCGGTGGAGTATGTGGTTTAATTCGACGCAACGCGAAGAACCTTACCAGGCCTTGACATCCTCGGAACTTTCTAGAGATAGATTGGTGCCGCAAGGAGCCGAGAGACAGGTGCTGCATGGCTGTCGTCAGCTCGTGTCGTGAGATGTTGGGTTAAGTCCCGTAACGAGCGCAACCCTTGTCCTTAGTTGCCATCATTCAGTTGGGAACTCTAAGGAGACTGCCGGTGACAAACCGGAGGAAGGTGGGGATGACGTCAAGTCATCATGGCCCTTACGGCCTGGGCTACACACGTACTACAATGGGGCGTACAGAGGGCTGCAAACCCGCGAGGGGGAGCCAATCCCACAAAACGCTTCGTAGTCAGGATTGGAGTCTGCAACTCGACTCCATGAATTCGGAATCGCTAGTAATCGCAAATCAGAATGTTGCGGTGAATACGTTCCCGGGCCTTGTACACACCGCCCGTCACACCATGGGAGTGGGTTGCAAAAGAAGTAGTTAGCCTAACCGCAAGGAAGGCGATTACCACTTTGTGATTCATGACTGGGGTGAAGTCGTAACAAGGTAGCCGTAGGGGAACCTGCGGCTGGATCACCTCCTTAAACGAATCGCGCAGTTTCTGCTGCAGATACCCACACGCATTGCTTGATCTTGATTATTTGCTGAAGAGCGCCCGTCAAGGGTCTGTAGCTCAGTTGGTTAGAGCGCACCCCTGATAAGGGTGAGGTCGGCCGTTCAAATCGGCCCAGACCCACCAAAATCCTGATGTGTCGCTAGCAAAAGCTTGGCAACCTTACTTTACACAAAAGGTAGATGGCTAAACTTGGGGCTATAGCTCAGCTGGGAGAGCGCCTGCTTTGCACGCAGGAGGTCAACGGTTCGATCCCGTTTAGCTCCACCAACTTTTGGTTTCCGGGTAATGTAAGAGCCAGTTTCTTCAGGCAAATAAGGTTAGGGAAGCCAGATATAAGTTATCTTCTGGATAATTTATATCTGGTTTTTTAAACCAGGTTGAATGCTTTACGCTTCAATTGTTCTTTAAAAAGGTAGATCTGTAGTAAGGATAATCATTATTCAGTATGAGGAATGATGATTATCAAAAATTGTTGGTGTACTGCATCAACGAAAGTGAGAGTGTATTTCAAGCGTACACAATCCGGCGAAGTTAAACCACTACACTCCTTAGTCGTGGTGTAGTGAGTGCAGTTGAAGATCGTATGACAGTTGTTTCTGTTATATGGTCAAGCAACTAAGCGCATATGGTGAATGCCTAGGCAATCAGAGGCGATGAAAGACGTTGGAGCTTGCGATAAGCGTCGGGGAGCTAGCAACCAAGCTATGATCCGGCGATGTCTGAATGGGGAAACCCAACTACCATAAGGTAGTTATTTTGAACTGAATTCATAGGTTCAAAATGCTAACCCGGGGAACTGAAACATCTAAGTACCCGGAGGAAAAGAAATCAACCGAGATTCCCCTAGTAGCGGCGAGCGAACGGGGAGCAGCCCTTAAGCTGATTATGTTTTAGTGGAAGACACTGGAAAGTGTTGCCGTAGTGGGTGATAGCCCCGTACACGAAAAAACATAGTTGGTGAAATCGAGTAAGACGGGACACGTGTTATCTTGTCTGAAAATGGGGGGACCATCCTCCAAGGCTAAATACTCCTGATTGACCGATAGTGAACCAGTACCGTGAGGGAAAGGCGAAAAGAACCCCGGAGAGGGGAGTGAAATAGAACCTGAAACCGTATGCGTACAAGCAGTAGGAGCTCGCAAGAGTGACTGCGTACCTTTTGTATAATGGGTCAGCGACTTACCGTCAGTGGCGAGCTTAACCGTATAGGGGAGGCGTAGCGAAAGCGAGTCTTAATAGGGCGCTTTAGTCGCTGGGGGTAGACCCGAAACCAGTCGATCTATCCATGAGCAGGCTGAAGGTTGAGTAACATCAACTGGAGGGCCGAACCGGGATCTGTTGAAAAAGATTCGGATGACTTGTGGATAGGAGTGAAAGGCTAATCAAGGCTGGAGATAGCTGGTTCTCCGCGAAAGCTATTTAGGTAGCGCCTCGCATGAATACCTCAGGGGGTAGAGCACTGTTTGGGCTAGGGGGTCATCCCGACTTACCAACCCCATGCAAACTCCGAATACCTGAGAGTACTGTGCGGGAGACACACGGCGGGTGCTAACGTCCGTCGTGAAGAGGGAAACAACCCAGACCGCCAGCTAAGGTCCCAAATACCAGTTAAGTGTGAAACGATGTGGGAAGGCATAGACAGCTAGGAGGTTGGCTTAGAAGCAGCCATCCTTTAAAGAAAGCGTAATAGCTCACTAGTCGAGTCGGCCTGCGCGAAAGATATAACGGGGCTAAAACTGGTAACCGAAGCTGCGGGTGCATCGCAAGATGCGCGGTAGCGGAGCGTTCTGTAAGCCGTTGAAGGTGGATTGTAAAGTCTGCTGGAGGTATCAGAAGTGCGAATGCTGACATGAGTAACGATAAAACGGGTGAAAAGCCCGTTCGCCGGAAGATCAAGGTTTCCTGTCCAACGCTAATCGGGACAGGGTTAGTCGACCCCTAAGGCGAGGCGGAAACGCGTAGTCGATGGGAAGCAGGTTAATATTCCTGCACCTCTTTTAACTGCGATGAGGGGACGGAGAAGGCTAAACTAGCGCGGTGTTGGTTGTCCGCGTTTAAGCAGGTAGGCAAGTAGCTTAGGTAAATCCGGGCTGCTCTCTTTAATGAGAATGTCGAGATGTGATGACGATCCTTCTTTTAGAAGGAGAAGTAGTTGATGCCATGCTTCCAAGAAAAGCCTCTAAGCTTCAGGTTGAAAGAGATCGTACTGTAAACCGACACAGGTGATCTGGTAGAGAATACCAAGGCGCTTGAGAGAACTTGGGTGAAGGAACTAGGCAAAATAGCACCGTAACTTCGGGAGAAGGTGCGCCACTTCGGGTGAGAGGATTTACTCTTCAAGCTTGGGGTGGTCGAAGATACCAGGCCGCTGCAACTGTTTATTAAAAACACAGCACTCTGCAAACACGTAAGTGGACGTATAGGGTGTGACGCCTGCCCGGTGCCGGAAGGTTAATTGATGGGGTTAGCTTCGGCGAAGCTCTTGATCGAAGCCCCGGTAAACGGCGGCCGTAACTATAACGGTCCTAAGGTAGCGAAATTCCTTGTCGGGTAAGTTCCGACCTGCACGAATGGCGTAATGATGGCGGCGCTGTCTCCACCCAAGACTCAGTGAAATTGAAATCGCTGTGAAGATGCAGTGTACCCGCGGCTAGACGGAAAGACCCCGTGAACCTTTACTATAGCTTGGCACTGAACTTTGATACTACTTGTGTAGGATAGGTGGGAGGCTTTGAAACCATGTCGCTAGATGTGGTGGAGCCAACCTTGAAATACCACCCTGGTCGTATCGGGGTTCTAACCTTGACCCGTCATCCGGGTCAGGAACAGTGTCTGGTGGGTAGTTTGACTGGGGCGGTCTCCTCCCAAAGAGTAACGGAGGAGCACGAAGGTACCCTCAGCGTGGTCGGAAATCACGCAATGTGTGCAAAGGCATAAGGGTGCTTGACTGCGAGACCCACAAGTCGAGCAGGTACGAAAGTAGGTCTTAGTGATCCGGTGGCTCTGTATGGAAGGGCCATCGCTCAACGGATAAAAGGTACTCCGGGGATAACAGGCTTATACCGCCCAAGAGTTCATATCGACGGCGGTGTTTGGCACCTCGATGTCGGCTCATCACATCCTGGGGCTGAAGCCGGTCCCAAGGGTATGGCTGTTCGCCATTTAAAGTGGTACGCGAGCTGGGTTTAGAACGTCGTGAGACAGTTCGGTCCCTATCTACCGTGGGCGTTGGAGATTTGAGGAGAGTTGTTCCTAGTACGAGAGGACCGGAATGAACGAACCTCTGGTGTTCCGGTTGTCACGCCAGTGGCATTGCCGGGTAGCTACGTTCGGACAGGATAACCGCTGAAAGCATCTAAGCGGGAAGCCCCCTCCAAGATTAGATCTCCCTGGGGATTCAATCCCCCTAAAGGGCCGTCGAAGACTACGACGTTGATAGGTTGGGTGTGGAAGCGCTGTGAGGCGTTGAGCTAACCAATACTAATTGCCCGTGAGGCTTGACCATATAATAGAAACAATTGCACATTAACTTTTTGTCTTAAGTGATGTGACGGATTGCGTATGGTTGAGATACATCCTCATATTTAATGAACAAATGCAGTACAACATCAACTTACTACAGATTTACCGATTTTTTTGTACTGAAACTGTTCCAGACAGTTTCCAGCATACCCTCCATCCGTGGAGGTAAAGTAGCCTGCTTGACATAGCAGGAGTACATTCTGGTTTACCTGACGACAATAGAGAGTTGGAACCACCTGATCCCATTCCGAACTCAGAAGTGAAACGACTCATCGCCGATGGTAGTTTGAGGTTTCCTCATGCGAGAGTAGGTCATCGTCAGGTTTCTATTCAAAACGCCCAGCTCGTAGAGTTGGGCGTTTTACTTTCTGGACTATATTTACAAAAAAAGAAAACAACAAAATCAAGGAGTTACCCTATTATTCTCTGGTGACTTCTCTTCGCGGAGTGTAAACTCAGCCTCCCAGCCTATTATTAACACACACAATCCGTATGTTTGGCCGTTATCGTGAACTGCTTTTTTATCGAGCTTATGCCGAGCTGACGCGCGATTTGAAGCGGGCCTATCTTGGGATCTTATGGTGGTTTATAGAACCCGTGCTTTACATGGCAGTTTTTTATATTGTTTTCGGTATCGGTCTTCGTAAAGGCGGCCCAGATTTTGTTGTTTACTTGCTGACAGGATTGATTGTCTGGAAATGGCTTGATGGGACTGTCAAATCATCTTCCAGCGTGATTAGTAGCAGTGTGGGCCTGATGAATCATGTATACCTGCCCAAAATATTACTTCCGGGCATGGTGGTGGTGGTGAACACCTACAAGTTAATTACCGTGCTGATTATTTTTTTAGTATTTCTTGTCTTTGTGTGGGGTATTCCCGCCACGCATTACTGGCAATGTCTGCCGCTGTTGTTGTTACTACAATTTATTTTAATTTGTGGAATGGCAGGCATGGCGGCGGCCGTGGTGCCCATTATTCCTGATTTGAAATACGTCGTTGATTATGGAATGACCCTGGCGTTTTTTATGTCCGGGATATTTTTTGATATTCATGATGTAACACCCGAGATACAGCGCTGGTTGATGTTAAATCCGATGGTGGTGCTTATCGAAAGTTATCGGGATATTTTGCTTTACGCGCGCTGGCCGGACTGGCATGCATTGTTGATCGTTTGTTATGAAGCAGTGGCAATGTTTGCTGTGATGTTGGTATTGCTTTTCAAGCTGGATCGTTATTATCCGCGCGTGGTTGGGTGATTAGATGACGACACAACATAATCCTGCACCCGCGCTGCGTTTCCAGAATGTCGGCGTCAAGTACAAAAAAACACTGCAAATTTTTCGTAACTCGGGCCACTGGGCGTTACGTAATATTTCATTTGATGTATTTCATGGCGAGACGCTGGGTGTGATCGGTCGCAATGGTTCGGGCAAAAGTACACTCATGAAGTTAATGGCGGGAATTATCAACCCGGATGAAGGCGTGAAAACAACTGCGGTTTCATCAGTGCAATTACTTTCCTTGCAAGTGGGATTTTTGGGCCATTTGAGTGGGCGAGAAAATGCCGTGATGAGCGGCCTGTTGTTAGGACTGCGTAAACAACAAGTTATTTCTCGTCTCAACGAAATAATCAGCTTTTCAGAACTGGAACAACAGATTGACGATCCGGTTCGAACTTATTCTGCGGGCATGCGTGCAAGGCTTGGATTCGCTGTGGCAAATATTACCGACCCTGATGTGTTGTTGATAGATGAAGCGTTGGGTGTTGGCGATGCGAAATTTAGAGAAAAGTCTAAATTGGTGATGTCGGAGCGAATTGATTCTGATAAAACGGTTGTCATGGTTTCTCACAACGAGGAAACCATTAAACAATTTTGTGATCGCGTAATTTGGTTGGAGGCAGGTGAGATTAAAAAAATTGGCGATGCCGAAGCAGTTGTGAATGCCTATTTGGCCGCGTGATAAACCATGACGAAAACCCCCCAAGAGGAAAAAAATGGATTCGGAAAAGACAATACACCCTTTTTCATACTGGGCTGTGTGCGGTCTGGAACTACCATGCTGCGGGATTTTTTACGATTGCATCCGCGACTGGAATGTCCGGAAGAGACGCATTTTTTTCGCTGGGCGGATCCTTATGCCAGCCCGAGATACGATAGAAATTACATAACGATGAAAATTTTTGACAGGCATCGCAAGATGGATGGCATTTCCAATACGGCGTTTAATGAAGCCCGGGATCAATCCAATGATCGACGAGAGATATCGGATGCTTATGGACAATTATACTTGCAGGCAATGAAGAACAAGACAGGACGCTGGTTTGATAAAACACCACAAAATATTTACGGTATTTTTTTGATCAGTCATTTGTATCCGGAAGCGAAGTTTGTGCACATCCACCGGCATCCATTAAACGTAGTAGCCAGCCTGGTGGAAGGTCGTGTGATGGCCAGGCATAGCGTGAAAGGCGCGGTGAATTACTGGATGGAATCAATGATATTGATGCATGAGTATAAAAAAATCGGGCAGCATAGAGTGTTCGAGCTGCCTTATGAGACTCTGGTAAAAAATCCGGTGAGCGAATTACAAAAGCTGTGTGCATTTATTGGGGAAGATTGGGATTTGTTGCAGGCAGACCAAATCAAAACGCACGAAGAGAAAAATAATTACAAAAGAATACTCACGGTTGATGAGCAGCATTATGTGCTTGAGCGAACCGCTCCTTTCCTTGCGACTTACGGATATTCTGTATGACAGAGTCTATTGCCAGATCAAAAGCGGTTTATATGATTGTCGGCATGCATCGCAGTGGCACGTCAGCCATTGGTCGTTTGATGGAGAGTGTTGGATTTGATCTGGGTGATAATTTGTTGGAAGGAATCGATAGCATCAATGACAGGGGATTTTGGGAGGACCGCGATGTTGTTGCACTCAATGAACATATTTTTGAATTGTATGGCTCAAGCTGGTTTGATTTTGAGCGTTTGCCGGGCAAGTGGTGGGAAGATTCCAAAATTAAAGACCTGATTGGTGTGGCCGAGACCTGGTTCCATGAAGGCTTCAGTCACGAAAAACCGATAGCCGTGAAAGATCCGCGTTTCTGCAGACTTTTGCCATTCTGGAAGCGTGTCTTTTTAGGAATGGATATCCAGCCACATATTGTTTTAGTGATTCGCCATCCGGCCGAGGTGGCAGCATCGCTCAAACGTCGCGATGGGTTTTCCTTGCAAGTCGGTTATTTGCTGTGGTTATCCTATGTTATCGATAGTCTTTATTATTCACGGAATCTCGATTTGGCTATTATCGATTTTGAATCAATACTTTCTAACCCGGAGAAAGTGGCAAATAGACTAACGAAGACTGACATTGCATCGCTCCATGGTTTGTCGAAGAAAAAATTACTGGAATTAGTAAAAGAAACACTGAATATCGAGAGTCGTCACCAGAAAGTAAGCGAGGTTCACACCCGGGGAGAAGTGCAGGGCGATGTGCAAGCCATGGCGCACGAGCTTTACGAGGTGCTTGTTAAGGCTACACCGGATGAAGCCAAATCCATTGCGGATAAATATCGAAAACGTTTTTATCGTTTGCTGGATCATCATAAAGAAGTATTGAGTGCCTTGCAGGCAACGGTGAACAAACAGGTTGAGGCCAATAAAAAATTAACAGAGATTGGCAGCGGTCATAGTAAGGCGCTCGCTGTGATTCATGATAAAGACAAGCAGCTGGAAGAAAACAAGGACTTTATCGCCAAATGCCTGGCAGAGATTGGCAACAAGGAATCACAACTTGCCCTTTCGCAACAAGAACTGGAACGGCACCAGATGCGTGTGAATGAACAAGAGACCCTGAATCAAAAAAACAGTGCGTTGTGGGAGCGCTTTGAAGAATTGCAACAAGTGATTCATGGCAGGGAGCTCAAACTTTCCGAAAGCCTTGCCTATATAGAAAAATGCGAAGCATGGATAGGCGAGCTAAATCTGGTTTCTGAAGATTCCCAGCGTATATTGGGAGAGCAACGCGATTACATTGCACGTTGTGAATCGCGTATCAGGGAGCAGGATCAGTGGTTATCTGAAAACACCGCTTACATTGCCAAGTGTGAAACGCGCATCAGGGAGCAGGACACTGGATTGGCCGAGAACCAGGAATACATCCTGCGCTGTGAGGCGCGCGTGCGTGAGCAGGACAATGGTTTGCAGATCAGGGATCAAATGCTGGGTGAACGCCTCGACAAAATTCATCGCCAGGAAGCGCAACTTGCTGAGCTAGAAAAAACGCTGGCAGATAAGCAGAACGAATTCTCCGAAAACAGCAATGCAGTAATAGAGTTGAAACAGCGTATGCTGGAGATTGACAGGCAGTTACAGGAACAGCAAAACCAGTTATCGGTAAACCAGAATTATATCAAGCAGTGTGAGGAGTATATACAGGAGCAGGATCGTGCGCTGGAAGAACAGGGCACCCATTTGCAGGATGCGCGTGCACAAATAGCTGGATTACAACAAACCCAAAAGGAACAAAAGGAAAAGCTTGATCTTAAACAGAAAGAGATAGTGGATTGCCGTTCGCACATCGCAACACTTGAAAACCAGATTTCCGGATTACAGGAAAAGCTTTCATCTGCTGTTACATTGATTGCGCAACATGAAGTGCACATGGCCGAACAAAATACGCAGCTCCAGCTTCAGGAAAAAATGATTGCAGAATATCGTGAGCAGGTAAGCCAAAGCGATTATCGTATTATCGTTCTTGAATCAGAGTCTTCCGAGAAAAGCCATCAACTGCAACTTAAGGATCAGGTTATTGCAGATAATGGCCAGGTAATAAGCCAGAAGGATTATCAAATTGCAGGTCTTGAACAAAAAATAATTGAAAAGGATGAAAAAGCGAATCAGGACCGTGTCAACATTTCTTCTTTAGAGGGGCGAGTTATTGAACAGGATCGCCTGGTTCAACAACAAACCAGAACGATTGCGGAGCACCGCGAACAAATCAGCAAACACAGCGTTCGTATTGCGGAGCTGGAAAAGAAGCTGGCAGAACAAACAAGGCAGCTGGAAAATAAAAATGACCAGGTCTCTAAAAATGAAGCGGTTATTTCCCGGCAAGCGCAACAGATTAACCAGGGGAGCACCGAGATCAAAAATCACCAGGCCCGCATCAGTCAACTCGAAAGTGAAGTGGCGCAGCTTTCACAAACCAAAAACCGTCATGAAGAAGAGATAACAAAATATATTGGCGTTATCAAATCCAGTCAGCAACATATCCAGGGCCTCGAAGCCGATGTGCGGAGATTGCTGGCAGAAAAAGAAAGTTTGGGTGCAGAGATCTCCCGCATGCAGCAGCTGGATACTTTAAGCAAACAGCGCCTGGCCTTACAGAAAAAGCAAATTGATACTACCAAAACTCATGCGGCAGCGCTGGAAAGCGAAATGGTCGCATTGAATGCACAAATTGAAGGCAAGCAGCAGGAATTGGAACGCTATCGCTCCTATCGGGTAGTAAAACTAATTGATAAATTCGTTGAGGCGGATTAATAGTTCGTGGATTGATAAGTATGAAAAAAATAGTGAATGCAGTGGACGTCATTATTCCGGTCTATGATGGTTTTGAAGAGACCAAGGCCTGTATTGAGTCCGTGCTGGGCAGTGTGAATCATCACGCATGGCATGCGGTGGTTATTAACGATGCCAGCCCCAATCCAAAACTCACCGCGTATTTGCGTGAGTTGGCTGCAAAAAATTTGATAGAGCTCCACGAGAATAAAAAAAACCTGGGTTTTGTTGCAACCGTTAATAAAGGCATGCAGCTGCACCCGGATCACGATGTGATTTTACAAAACAGCGACACGCTCGTTGCAAATAACTGGATAGATCGCCTGGTGCAGTGGGCTTATCACGACAACAAGGTAGCATCCGTCACACCCTTCAGTACCAACGCAGAGATTTGCAGCTTTCCCACCTTGTGTAAATCCAATGAATTGGTCAGCGGATATTCGGTTGCACAAACGGACCATTTATTTTCCCAATTGACAGATAGAACCGAAATCACGATACCCACCGGTGTGGGATTTTCCATGTACATCCGCCGTGATGCCTTGAATACGATTGGCTATTTTGATGAAGAAGCATTTGGTCGCGGTTACGGCGAAGAAAATGATTGGTGTCAACGTGCTATCGCCAAAGGCTATCGGCATTTATTGGCAACCAATGTGTTTGTCTTCCATGAAGGCGGCGTGAGTTTTTCGGATCAAAAGAAAGCGCGTGTCGAAAATGCGATGACCATTCTGGATAAACGCTACCCTTCCTATCACAGTGAAATCCATCAACACATCCAGGCCAACCCGGCGCATGCGATTCGCCAAAAATTCCAGTTGGACATGTTGCTGCAGAACAACAAAGCAAAATTATTATATGTCACCCACCATATGGGTGGCGGCATACAAACGCACATAGAAGAGATGCAGGAATTTTTTAAAACGCAGCGAGACATACTCCTCCTTCGACCCAGTACCCATGAAGGAAAGGATGTGGAACTCAGTTATCGCCACAATCATTTTGACTTCGCTTTGCATTTTTCATTGACGGACGATTGGTCATTTTTACTTTCGGTATTGCGTTCACTGGATTTTGATCGTGTGCACTTCCACCACTTGATGCGCGTTCCGGAAAAAATCTGGACTATTGCGCAAGTGTTGAACCTGGAATACGACGTCACCTTGCATGATTACTACATGGTGAATGGTAATCCAACGCTGACCGATGGTAACGGGATTTATGTCGAGAATCCGGCGGACCGCGAAGCAAAATGTGTGGAGCATTATCCGGTGCCACAAGGTTTAACACTGAACCAGTGGCACCAGAAAATGAAAAATTTCCTGATGGGTGCCAGCCGTGTGTTCGCACCGAGCCAGGCCTGTGCCAACATTTACCAGTTTTATTTTGCCGAATTAAAAATCACTGTTGCATTTCATGTGGATTCAGAAGCAATCCAGCATTACCCTGCGGTTACCATTCCAAAAATTACCGAGAAAGAGAAGATTCGTGTGGCTGTCATTGGCGCCATCAGTCGTGAAAAAGGCGCGGATATTTTTGAACACACGGCGTGTCACAAAGATCCGCTGGATAGGTTGGAGTTCCATCTCATCGGTTATGCCTACAAACCGTTACGTGAAACAGTGATACAGCATGGCGCGTACAAGAATGAAGCGTTGCAAAATATTATTAAAACTATTTCGCCGCATATCATCTGGTTCCCCGCGCAGTGGCCGGAAACCTATTGTTATGTGTTGAGTTCGGCGATGCAGGCGGGTTTGCCAGTAATGGCCTCTAACCTCGGCTCTTTCCCCGAACGTCTGGAAGGACGTCCGGCCAGTTATGTACAACCCTGGAACCAGACCCCCGAGCAGTGGAAAAATGTGTTGATCCAGATTCGTGAATCAATGATTGCCAACAGTGGTAAAATCTTTGAATGGCACAACTCGGCGTTTTGCAAAACCACTTATCGTTATCCCGAAAATTATTTTAAACCCAAAGGCGATGCAACCCGATCTGCTGTTACGTCTATCGAGTTGGAGAAAATTAATGCGCTGTGTTCGCTGCCCGCCAGTGACAAGGCAAAAGAAAAAATGTTGCGACTGTTGTGGAAATTAAGGGAAATGCCGGTCATGCGCAGCTTGCAACGCCTGGTGCCTTTTGATGTACAGCGCAGCGTGAAACGTGCGCTGTCGCCGCGTCCCATGCACGATGTGTTAAACCAGGATAAATAAAGCACGTGGCCTCGGGTGCTGTGAATCAAGTTCAACTCGTGCTTGTGCAGCGCCAGACGGTGGACTGGCAACAATTATCAGACGCCGCCTTTCGCGAACAATCGCAACGTTTCTGCGCCCTGTGGGGCAAGCCGGCGGATTATGTCTGGCAATTATTCCAGCTCTGGAACCAGACCTTTTCGGTTGACTATCGTGTGGTGCGTCAGCAGTTGAAGGATTTATCATTACAAAATTCCAGGCAAGCGAAAAATTCCGTCTTCGTTCCTTACCGGGATTATAAAAATATCCCACAACAGGCAGGATATTATTTATTTCTCGATGATGACGACTGGGTTGATCCACAAATCAGTGCCCATCTCCAGTCACACCTGAATTCATTTTCCTCACCGCCACCGTTATTGTTGTGGCGCTCGGCCAATATCGGCAGCCCGAATCAGGAACACGTAGTGTTTGTGTGGGGTATGAATGGCCGTTGTATGACAAACAACTACGCTGTGCATAGCAGCTATTTACAACCCTTCTCGAAAATTAGTGAAGTGTTGCAGCACAAGGATGCAGAGAAATTGTTTAACCCTCACCTTAATCCTCTCCCAGAGGGAGAGGAGAACAGAGTTCCGCATCTCGATTGCGCGCTGACGGTCAGCAATAAAAGTCCGATCTCGAGCGTGTCACTGGACCGCGGTTTGAATGGAGAAATGAATTCAAAAAAATTAATTAAGCTCGTGGAAAATTACCTGGAGCGTATGCATCAGGTGAAAGATAGTGAACTGGTGTATATGCCGTGGACAAAAGAATATTTAGAAAAGACAATTTTAATTTTTGAAAAAGTGATTGCAGGAATCCGATAATGAATGCCGATATATTTAGACCAGAGCAATGGCACGATTTCTTCCTCATGGTAGGAGGTGGAGCAGCTGCTCTTGCAGGATTAGTGTTCGTAGCCATGTCAATTAATCTTGGCATCATTGCTCAGGATCCAACACACAAAAATCGTGCAATAGGGACACTGACAGGGTTCTCGGCGATCTTTATGATTTGTGCCCTTGGTCTAATTGGAGACCAGAATCATAAATCAATCGGCATCGAATGGTTGGTCATTTCAATTCCCGCAACCTATATTTATATTAGAGGATACATTCGTGCTATAAGAATGGCAGGAAGTCCTGTCAGCATTGGTCGAACTGTCATTGGCACAGCTTATTATGCCGCCCAGATAATAGGTTCAGTATTGCTTATACTAGGAAAAATTTCCGGACTTTATATAGCTTCTGTAGCAATGGTTATCTCTTTTGCTTCCTTAATTTCAGGAGCGTGGCTTCTCATTATTGGTATTCACGAAGATCAGATTAAAAAAAGTCAAAAAAATTAAGGTTTTTGTTTCTGCGCTTCCAATCTTTTCTGCCGTTGCTTTTCCTGCTTCGCGGCTTTACGCGCCAGCTCAAAATGCTTCGCTGCATGAACGTAGAGTGCGCGTAGATTGGCGTGATCCTGCTCCTTGCCTTCAAATAAAATTTTCAACAGTTGCTGCTGATTGGGATTGCCACCGGGTTTTTGTAATACGCCCAAACCAAAGCCATGGCGAAATTCAAACGAGGGATATTGGCTGGCGATCTCTTGCCAGAATTTCCAGGCACCGAAATCCATCATGCGCGCGTACACATCGTGAAATAAAATCACGCCGCCGGGCTTCACTTTCGGATACCAGTGGGTGAAATCTTCTTTTACGGCGTCGTAGGTATGCAAACCGTCGATATGCAATAAATCGATGGATTCTTTTTCAAAATGGCTGAGCGCGTCGTTAAATAACATGCGCATCAAATAAGCGAAGCCGGCGTATTCCTCGTGCGCGTGTTTGCGCACACTTTCATAAACGGTTTCATCGTACTTGCCCGTGTGCTCTTCGCCTTCCCAGGTATCTACGGCGTAAGCCACGCCATCGATTTCATTTTCTTTAATCGATTGACAAAACGTGAAAAAGGAAAGGCCGCTGAAAGTGCCGAGCTCGACGGTGATTTTTGGCCGCAGGGTAGCGACGATGTCATAGCCAAACGGCATGTGATCGGTCCAGGTGCTGAACACACTGAAGTGCGGCGTGAAGCGGCGAAGTGACGGTGGGACGTAGATGCTCATAAAATTTCTCTGCTTAGTTCCCTTCGACTCCGCTCAGGGAACGGAGTGCGCTCTGAGCCGAAGTAGAAGGAGGCTATACCGCTGGCTGAGCGGAGTCGAAGCCATATTAAATCGATGTATCAGGAGATGCAAACAGTGCGACATCATCCAGCCAGGGATGCCGTGCATTATTGCCACGGGTAATCCAGTTAAAACGTTTTTTGCCCATCAAGGCGGATTCGTGCAGGAATTTTTGGGCATGGCTGCCGACAGCGCCGAGCAACAGCGGTTCGCGACGCAGTGCATGGAAACCGTCTTCCCAGTAGGAATGCAATTGCTTGCGATGCGATTCGAGCACTTCCTCCCGGTCGTTCGCCTGTTGCGTGGTGATGCCGCCGTGGAATTGATGGAAGCTGCCTTCACCGGGCGTTACAAAATAGAGGCGTGTTTGCTTCAACATGCCCAGCTGGCGAAACATATGCAAGTTAATAGAGCCACCGCCGGGCAAATCAAATTCCTCGTTCGCACCACCGATGCGTTCGAAATTTTTTGCAGAACTGAACATGCAATTGCACTCCAGCAAGGGATGGAAAATTCCCTTGTCATTGGCGCCGCTGATATTGGCGATATCAAACAAACGATAGCCATTGTGTTTCCATTGCGTTTGTTCAAGTAATTTTTTCTCTACGTCCTCGTTGTAGCCAATATCGAGATGATATTGATGTTCCATGGGGCCCAGGTTGTAACCGGGTACGGCCATCAAACTATCCACATCGGCGTGCTGTGCCAACAAGGCGTATTCCACAATGCGTGGCGTCACCATGCGTGCGCCGTCTATCATCAAGCCAATCGATTTTCCCTTGCATTGACCGAGGCCAAAGTTCACCGCCGCACAAGGGGAAGCGCTGCTTTCCTTGCGACGGAAGTAGCGAATGTTGTTGCCAATGGCGAGTACCTCTTTCTCATTCAAATTGTCAGTCGATTCGTTTTCTACCACTACAATTTCATAATCAGATTCATGGACATTTTTTTGATGCTGGATCGACAGGCTATAAATAGTATTCAGGGCCTGGCGCGGCATTTTATAAACAATCACCAGGACAGATAGCTTTGTTGAATGATGAGGCGAATGATGAATTGTCATGCATGCTCCCTGCGACTGATATCATCCACCCAATGCGGCGTGTTGTTTTCATCGAGGCGGTTAAAACGAATCGTCGCTTCTTCGCTGGACATTTTTAAAAAACGCTGTGCGTGGCCTGTAACGGCACCTAACAAAATAGGTTCGCGCTTCAGCACACTGAATACACCCCAGCGTTTGTTAATCTGTTTGGCAAACTGTTTTAGCATCTGTTCGCGATCTTCCTTCGTTTGTTGCGTAGTATCCTGCGTCGTTACACCGCCGTGCAATTGATGGAAGGAACCCTCACCCGGTAATATAAAGTAATGAGTGGTTTCTTTCAGCATGCCCAATGAACGAAAGATATGCAAGTTGAGTGAGCCGCCGCCCGGATAAGTAAATTCTGTGTCGGCATAGCCGATCAATTCAAAACAGGTTCGGGAAGCAAACACGCAGTTGGATTCGAGCAAAGGGTTGATCACGCCCGTCGGGTTTGCGCCACCGATGCTGGCAATATCGAACAAACGATAACCGTTTTGCTTCCACTGGATGCTTTGCAACTTTTCTTTCTCGATACTTTCCGTGTAACCGTGTTCGGCTGCTAATTGATGTTCCGCCGGGCCCAGGTTGTAGCCGGGCACTGCGATCAGGGAGTTTTCATCGATGCGTTGTGCGAGCAGCACGTATTCCAGCACGCGCGGCGTGAGCATGCGTGCGCCGTCTATCATCAGCCCTATCATGGGTGCACGGCATTGCTGGAATGCAAAATTGATCGCATGGACAGGCGATACACCGGATTCTTCGCGCAGGAAGTAACGACTGTTCGGCGCTACCTGTTTCACTTCTGCTTCATTCAACACCTGGTCGGATTTATTTTCCACCACAATAATTTCGTAATCATCTAGTGAAATATTTTTCTGGTAATTGGTGGACAAGGAATACAAGGTGTTCATCGCCTGTCGTTGCATCTTATATACGATCATAATGACAGATAATTTTGGCGCTGTATTCTTTAGCATGGCAGTCATTATGATAATAACGATTACAGGAAGTTATTCGTGTAACGGGAGTGGTGTAAGTCACTGGGCCAGAAGGCTTCATTCGCTTCATGCTTGCGTGCAAAGCGTTTGCTGGCGCGCTCGCTGCTATAGAGTAAAAATGGTTGCGCGTGTGCTGTGACGGCGCCGAGTAAAATCGGTTCGCGTTCCAGGCCCTTGAACTTGCCGTTCCAGAAACTTTCGAGTTGGCTACGCGGCGACAACAACATTTCATCGCGATCATTGCGTTCCGTGGTCGATACACCGCCGTGATATTGGTGGAAGCTCCCTTCGCCGGGAAGGATAAAAAAATATTCGGTTTCCTTGAGTACACCGAGACGACGATACATATGCAAATTCAAACCACCGCCACCGGGAAAATGAAAGGTTTCATCCGCGCCGCCTATGCGCTGCCAGTTCTCTTTCGACGTGAACATGCAATTGCATTCCATAAAAGGCTGGAACACGCCGCGCGGGTTGGCTTCACTGATATTGGCGATGGTAAATAAACGATAACCGTCCTGCTTCCAGTTCGCCTCCTTTAATAAAGCCTGTTCGGTGACTTCATTGTAATTCAGTGACTTGTTCAGGTGATGCAAATCAGACCCGAGGTTGTAACCGGGCACCACCACCAGACTGTCGATATCGACGCGTGCGGCTGCCAATGCATACTCGATCACACGCGGTGTCACCATGCGCGCGCCATCAATCAGCAACCCGACAAAGGGCGCCTGGCAGAGGGCAAGACCTGCATTAATAGCCGCGGCGGGGGAAACACCCTTTTCGTCGCGACAGACATAACGGATATTGTTGCCAAGCGCATGGAGACGCGGTGTGTCGATGCATTGATCAGAACGATTCTCAATGACGATAATTTCGTAATCGTCTTCTTGTACGTGGCGCTGATGCTGCGTGGACAGGCTATAGATCGTGTTGAGTGCCTGTTCCGCCATGCGATGGGCGATCACGATAATAGAGAGTTTCGGGTGCGGGTTTATATTGGCAGGCATGTGCGCCATGGTACCGGAAAGTGGGCCGGGTGTGGTAGAGTTTCACCATGCCGAATAAAGCTGCCAAAAAAAACATTCCTGCCATGTTGGCGGATACGGATTTTTTGTATCGTCAGGCCAAAGGGGGTTCCGATGCGTTTACGCAGGCGCAACCGTTTCCGCATCTTTTGCTTCCCTCTTTTATTAAATCCAGTTGTTGTTTTGCACTCTATGAAGGATTAAAACCGGAAGATACAAGGACGGAAAGCAAGTCTTCAGTATTTCGGATGTTATTGTGGGAATTATCATCGAGTTCCCTGATTCGGCATTTCACGGCGCTGACCGGGAAACCGCCGTTGTTGCCGGATCCGTTTCTGGTCCATTCCGGTGCTAACACGTTTGCAAAAAATGAAATTGCCCATAATGCAGAACAGGAATTTTTCCTGCGGCATCCGGAAACCCAATTAAAAAATGTATTGCGCATGGAATTATTTGTGTCGAGTGAAGCGAATGGAACTTTTGCGATTGACCTGATCAATAAACCAGGCCAGGTTGCTGTGTCGCATGTGGGAAGCAACGGCTGCGTGCTGTTCGTAAACAGTGACACCTATCATCTGCATTATCGGTTTAAAGATCCTGAGCGGTGGCATTCTTTGATTGCCTATTATTATATTAATGACCATGCACGTTCCCTGAGCGAAGTCGAAGGGAGCACTTCGGCGGAGTTTAACCTGAGCGGGGTCGATGGGCTCAGTGCACGAGAGGGAGGCTATTGATGTTACGAGCCCATGACTTTGCCGTGCAGCCCATGCTGGACTACCAGCGCTTGCAGCAGATTGCGGAAACACAATCGCAAGTATATCAAAATGCAAAACCTTTCCCCCATTTGGTGATTGATGATTTTATTTCCTCGAAATTGGTCGACGTTTTATTGAGCGATTACCAGATGCCGAATGATCGCATCAAACAGGACGACAATTCCGAACTTTACAGTGATGGCACGCTGGCGCAATTTCGTAAAGACTGGTTGTCGATGGAGATTCGCTCCGGTGTGCGCATGCGGCGATTTTTTTGGGAACTCAATTCAGCAGAATTTTTATTGTTCCTGCAACGCTTGTCCGGCATTCGTCACCTGATCCCCGATCCCTATCGTGCCGGTGGTGGTTTGCACGAGACACGCAGCGGCGGATTCCTGATGGTGCATGCCGATTACAATCGCCAACCGGAAACCGATCTCGACAGGCGCATGAATGTCATTGTGTATCTGAATAAGGATTGGCAGGCTGCCTGGGGTGGTAACCTGGAATTGTGGACGCCGGATATGAAGCAGTGTGTAAAAGAAGTGGAACCGATTGCAGGTCGCGCGATTATTTTTAATACCAGCACGGAAACGTATCACGGGCATCCAAAACCTTTGCAATGTCCGCCAGACCGGATGCGCAAATCGATTTCCGCTTTCTACTATACCAATGGCGGTTCGGGCACCACGCCACACATGACTATTTGGAAAAAAACACCGGATCAACAAAATACATGAATACAGACGATCAATTATCTCTTCAGTTACAAAAGGGCATTAACGCGTTTATGGGTTTTCGTTTTGATGAAGCGGTCAAGTTGTTGTTGCCGCTGGCCGAGCAAGGGAAAGTAGAAGCGCAGAAATTGATGGCGCGCTTGTATTTTTCCGGCAACGGTGTGGAAAAATCTCTTGAACAATACCACTATTGGTTGACGCAAGCCGCCGCACAGGGGGATCGGCAATCAAAGGCAAAGTTAAAGCGGATTAACCGGAAATAGAGATGAACAAAAACAAACAGCCTTGTGTGTCAGTTGCTGGATTAAAATAGCAGAGCATGGATACTGAAAGCATATTTTTAGCGCTATTATTTTTTATTGCTGCTCTTTTGTATTCCTCGGTAGGACATGCGGGAGCATCAGGTTATCTTGCCGCTATGGCGTTAGTGGGTCTGTCTCCAAACGTCATGAAACCCACAGCTTTAGCGATCAATATTCTGGTTGCTATTATTGCAACCATGAAATTTTATCGTGTCCAGGCATTTTCATGGCGTATATTTTTTCCTCTTGCAATCACCTCTGTACCTTGTGCCTATATCGGCGGGGTGCTCTCGTTACCAACCCATATATACAAACCGGTTATTGGCATCGTTCTCATTTATGCTGCCTGGTATTCATTTCGCACAGCAAGCAAACCAGCCTATGATGTAAAATCGGTTTCTGTTTCAATACTTTTATTATCGGGTGCCGTACTTGGTTTTTTATCAGGCTTAACTGGTGTGGGTGGTGGTATTTTTCTTAGCCCCTTGTTGCTTTTCTTTCGTTGGGCAGAACCAAAAATGATTTCTGGTATTGCGGCGGCATTTATTCTCGTAAACTCTATTGCTGGCTTTATTGGTGTTATGTCTAAAACACCTGTATTTCCACACGCGCTGCCTTTATGGACAATTGCCGCTATTATCGGTGGCTACATTGGTGCCGAATACGGTAGCAAACGTCTGGGAAGTCCTGTCATACAAAAGCTCTTGGCTCTTGTATTGGTCATTGCTGGAATTAAAATGATTGCAACGGCCTGACTGTAAACAGGACTTCCGTAATGTTGAAAAATCAACAGTTGGATACCTGATTTGTTTGATGGATTAAAACGAAAAACGAACTCCCATCGAAGCAATATATCGCGGTGCTAACTGCACACCACGCACATCCTGATACACGGGCAATTGTACAAAGCCATATACAGAAGTTTCTTTGTCTACTGGAACTACAAGGCCGGGACTCAGGTAAACCAGGTCACCACCCGTGCTGATTTCATCTGCATTCGCGCCGTTATCGTGTTCGACGTGGCGATAGTTCAATTGCAGTTGTGGCAGCGCGCTGGTAAAGCCCATGTAGCGAATACCGCCGCTCAAATTAATTCCATTGCCGGGACGATATTGGTTATTGGAGTTTAGCGCGGTCTGGTAAGTCGCTTGCGTAAAATAATCCCAGTTTTTATTCAGTGCATCAAAATAATAAGCGCCGAGAATTAAATCCGTGGTGCCGGTGCCCGGTTGCAGGCCACGATCAATCGTTGCTACTTCACCCGGTGCAGATGGATCAGTAGATGTGCCGGTTTGTGTATGGCTGCCGGTAGGTAATTTCAAACCGAACAATACGCCAGCGTTGTGTTGCGGTGTGAAACCCTGGTAACGGCCAATTATTTTGATATCGCCGACGTTGGATGTTTCGGATGTATAGGCTTCATCCGCAGGAAAGTAACCATCGGAATTGGTGCCGAGTGTGCTGTGGTCGCGAAAGATGTAGGGAATCTGTACGCTGACGCCCCAGTCGGCAGAAAAACTGTAATCCACCGAAGCAGTGAGGTAATTATTTTTGGTATATTTCTCTACTTCCTGCGGGCCGGTTTTGGTAACTACGGCGCTGGCAACGGCTGAAGAAATCGTTCCGGTGCCACTGCGCAATTGATCCTGGTTTAAATAATCATAACGAATATCCAGCTTCAAACCTTCATGGGTGCTCAAGCCCTGGCTTTCCCAATCGGAGCTGAGTGTACAACCACAACTGGCACAGGCACTGGCGGAGATCGAAATTAAACTGGTGATCAATCCAAGTGCAACAGCAGTGAGTGAGTTATAAAGAGAACAATAGATGGAGCGATGGGTCATGGGATTCTCGCATGGATAAAAAGAAGTGCGCTATTCTAGGCGAATCTTTTTTGTAGCACGATGCGACTATTTGTCGCAGCGATCAGCTTTTGGGCTTGAGCAAGGGAGAGACAATACTTTCCAGGGCATTTTGATCCATGATCCATGGCTGTGCGCTACCATCCTTGCGGAGTATGCCATCGCGATCAATCACGAATGTCATCGGCATCGCCCATATGTGGCCAAATCCTTTATAATTGCTGTCGCGTTCATGGGCGGCAGGAAAACGGTAGCTCTGCATCACTTGTTGTACCGCCGCGTCCTGTTTTTTGTCATCCATGCTGATAGCAATCACGCGCAGGCCTTCTGATTGGTGTTGGCGGTAATAGGTGTCGAGTGCAGGCATTTCCTTGCGACAGGCTTCACACCAGGTGGCCCAGAAATGCAAAATCACTACCTGGCCTTTGAGCGAGTTGTTATCAATGGTTTTGCCATCGAGCAATGTTGCTGTGAACGCGGGCGCGGGTTTTCCTTCTTCCATTGCAAAACAGGTGGTAGCAACAATGAAAAGCAAAGCTAAACATGCAATCCAGGAAAAACGTTTGTGAAACATCAATACACACCATTAAATTTGACAGCGTATTGTAATACAGGTTTTTGCAATAATCAGAAAAACCTGACTGACTTTATCCGAAACGATAGAATACACGCATGAACACTATTCCTGACACAAACGCTGACCAAAAAATTTTATCCCTGTCAGCAGGAATGTTGCATATATATCTTTTCGGGATTTGCGCCGTGCTCACAGTATTCCTGTATTTTAAGGGAGGAGCAACGAATCCTTTTGTGTCGCTTTACCTGGTGCCAATTGCCATTTCTGCGGCCAGTTTGTCCATGCGTTATACCATTCCGCTGACAGTCTGTTGTTTATTGGCCTATTCCGCGTTGATGTTTTATTACCAGCCATTACAAATTTTGTCGCCGCACCATGAAATGATCTTGCACAGCGAACAACACAGCATGCATATGACAGAAAGCAGTGATGTCAACTGGCATGTGGTGGGCATGTGGCTGAACTTTGGCATCAGTGCATTGCTGATTACCTGGTTTGTAACACGCATGGCCAGCGCCTTGCGTGTGCGTGATGCGGAGCTATCGGCTATTCGCGAAAAGCGCCTGCGCGATGAACAGCTGCTCGGTATCGCAACGCTGGCGGCTGGCACCGTGCATGAGTTGGGAACACCTTTATCTACGATGGCAGTGTTGACCGAAGATTTAAAAACTACAACCAAAGATAATCCTGATTTGGCTGCCGATATTGATTTACTCTCTGAACAAGTATCGCGCTGTAAATTGATTGTACAGAACCTGGCGCGTGCTGCGGAACAGCCATCGCATACTCCACAACGAGTGGCGCTCAACGATTACTTAACCGAAACATTAATGCACTGGCAGCTATTGCAGCCTCAGGTCTCCTTGAAAAAAGAGTTGCTGACGAATGACCAATGGGTGCTTGCGGACACCACCCTCAAACAAGCATTGATTAATCTGCTTAACAATGCAGCCGAGGCGAGCCCTGCCGGCATTGAATTACGTGTTGAAGAAAATGAATCAGCAAGGCAAGTGAATATTTTAATTCGCGACCACGGTGCAGGTGTGCAGCTCGATGCAAATAAAGTGGGCAAGCCTTTCGCGTCAACGCGCGGCCCGGGTCGTGGCCTCGGCTTATTTGTTTCCAATGCCGCGATAGAGCGGTTAGGTGGGAAGGTAACGCTCGATAAACATCCCCAGGGCGGGACACTCACCACCGTGACATTACCCTGTGTATGATAAAACGATTTTTGATTATCGATGATGACGTGACTTTTTCGAAAGTACTATCACGCTCATTGGCAAAGAAAAATTATGAAACATGGATTGCAAACGATTCGGTGAAGGCCTTGTCGCTGTTGCGTGAACATTTGCCCGATTGCGTCGTGCTGGATTTAAAACTGGTTGAAACAACGGGCTTGCAGTTATTGCCGCAATTGCTTGCCATTAAACCGGATTTACAAGTGGTGGTATTAACCGGTTACGCCAGCGTGGCAACAACGGTCGAGGCGATTAAACAGGGCGCGGTGAATTATCTATGCAAACCTGCAACGACGGATGAAATCCTGGCGGCGTTTGATGATGTAGATAATGGTAGGGGCGACCGGCCGGTCGCCCCTACAGAAGACACTCCTTTGAGTGTCGGGCGAGTGGAGTGGGAATATATACAACGACAGTTGGTGGCTAACAACGGGAATATTGCCGCGACAGCGCGTGCACTGGGAATGCATCGAAGGACGTTGCAACGTAAATTACAAAAGCGGCCGGGGAAATTTTAATTTTGTAGGGGCGGTTCGCGAACCGCCCCTACGGATTCTTCATATCCGGCATAACATAATTATCATTAATCACCGAGACATTGTTTTCGGTAAAGTGATTAAATCCGGCTTCATCATCCCAGAAATTTTTTTTGTTTTGTGTCAGGCGCGCAAAACGTGTCGACGCCAATTCAGACGCTTTGGCGAGAAAGGGCTGCGCCCAGCGTGTCACTGCGCCGAGCATCATCGGTTCGCGTGTTAGTGCCTTGAATTCGCCGCCCCAGATATCGTTCAATTGTTCGTCAAATTGATTCAGCATCTGTTGGCGTGCTTCGTTGTCGCGGTGTTGTTGTGTAGTGACGCCGCCGTGGAATTGATGAAAGCTGCCTTCGCCTGGCAACACAAACAGTTTGCTATCCGGCAACATACCGAGGCTGCGATAAATATGCAGGTTGATGCTGCCGCCGCCCGGTAAATTGAAACGCGAATCGGCGCGGCCAATTTTTTCAAAATGGTTCGTGGATGCAAACACACAGCTGCATTCCTGCATGGGCTGGAAATAACCGCGCTGGTTGCTGGAGCTCCACGCCGCAAACTGGAACAATCGGTAACCATTTTCATGCCAGTGCAGTTCTTTGAGCTTCGCTATTTCTTTTTCTTCGCTGTGTCCGGATTCAAGATGGAATTTATGGTCCTGTTCGCCAAGGTGATAACCGGGCACCATCACCAGTGCATGTTTGCTGAGTTCAAAAGCAAGCAGGGCATATTCGATGACGCGTGGTGTGACCATGCGTGCGCCGTCAATACTCAAACCAATACATTCGCCGTGCGCTTGTTCAAAAGCAAAGTTGACGGCAGGAACCGGTGACACGCCCGGTTCATCGCGCAGGAAGTAATGAAAGTTTCTGCCGAATGCGAGTACATCCTGTTTATCCAGAATATTTTTCGATTTGTTTTCAACGACAATGACTTCGTAATCATCAATTGATACATTCTTTTGATAGGGGACAGAAAAACTGCGCAGCGTGTTCATCGCTTGCCGCGGCATATTGTAAACAATCACAATGATAGACAGTTTTGGTTGAGCAGTTTTCATTTCTCTCACGACATCCCCGCGAAAGCGGGGATCCATAGTTCATACATGATCTGGATTCCCGTTTGCACGGGAATGACCAGCTGTTACTTTAAATCTCTGGGAATCCAGCCACGGTTTTTCATCACCACGGATGCAGAGTGACGAATAAATTTCAAGGCGCTATCGGGAAACGCGCCAAGATAAATAGAACGCTTCAAGGGCGGTTTGTAAGGTTCACCACGAATTTCCGTGTATTGATTGAAATGATCCTGCATTGCTTTCAGACGCTCTTCACCTTTTGTTCCCGTGGTAATGCCGCCGTGGAATTGATGGAACGAACCTTCGCCTAATAATGTCACGAGTGTGGTCTCCGGTAATTCTACCGCGCGTTTGTATAAATCGAGATTGCACTGGCCGCCGCCAGTTTCGGTGAAGCGTGTGTCGTAACCGCCGAGTTTATTCCAGATATGTTTCGGCATACCAAAACAATTGCATTCGCCTATCGGTTTGAAATAACCACCGGCGCTGGTGCCACTCAGGCAACCAATTTCAAACAAGCGATAGCCGTCTTCTGGCCAGTTAATAGTTTTCAGTAATTCCTGTTCGGTGGCTTCGTTGTAACCTTCGAGCATCGCTTCCTGCTGCACTTTTTGTCCGAGATGATAACCGGGAACAGAAATCACGACATCAGGCCCGAGTCGCCGCGCCGCCAGGATAAAATTGATCATGCCCGGCGTTACCATGCGTGCGCCGTCAATCATCACGCCTATCCATTCGCCGCGCGCCTGTTGCGCACCAAAGTTCATGGCATTGACTGGTGTCGGCAAAGTTTCTTCATAATGAAAATAACGTACATTCGGTGCGATGGCTTCCACGCTTGCCTTGTCGAGCATCTTGCTGGAAGTATTTTCCATCACAATAATTTCATAATCACTCTCGTTTACATCGCGTTGGTAACGGGTTGAAAGCGAGTAAATGGTTTTCTTTGCCTGTTCCGGCATTTTGTAAACCATCACTACAATCGAGAGCAATGGATTTTTTTCTTTCGGTGCCAGACTTTCTTTTGAAACAAGATAATCGGTTCCGGCTGCTGGAATCGTTGGCATGCTCTCCGGCGCAAACCACATGATCGGTTTGGGCGCATTGGGAATATTTTTTGGCGTGGGCTGGTTTTCGTTTTCGGTCATCGATTCGTCCCTTCGACTCCGCTCAGGGAGCGCTCTTCAGTTTCGCTCAGGGAACGACTCGCTGGCTGAGCGGAGTCGAAGCCAGCATATTCAAGTTTCTTTAGTTGCTTATACAATATTTTTACGTCGGCAGGTAAGGCAATATCACTTTCAATTTTTTGTTTATGCAAGTCACCGGTATAAAAACGTTGTTCAGGAGAGATGGGTTTTAATTTTAATTCTGTGTGCAAATCGTTCAAGTGATGATGGAATTCTTCTTCACTCCAGTCAAAACACAACAGGGGAAACGGTTTCTCTTCATATTGCTTTAGCAGCGCGCGATTGTAAACCAGCCACATCTGTAAACCTTGCTCAATGGAAATGGGGAGTGCCGGGCGACTGTTGAGCGATTGCGCCACCGCCATGGGATGGCGAAAAATACCGACGAACTCGATATCCGGAATCATTTGCTTCCATCCGTGCAATAAAAATAACGCACGCGGATCTTTAAATCCCCACAGAGGTTCGTGCGCATATTCTGCCAAAATTTCCCGCGCCCGTGCGTAATGACGTGCATGCCATTTCAGAGGACGTTCAAAATAATTGTCAATCAAACTGTTGTGACGTTTGGGATCGGTCCAGGTGGCGCCATTGCTTTTAAAAATGCCTTCGTGCAAATTGACCACGTCCTGGTTTTCACGGTTGCCTTTGCGGTTGTATTCATTCCAGGTGTGATGCTTGCCGAGAAACAAACCGCCGGCTTGCAAGGAGCCGGTTAAGCAACTGGTGCCGCTGCGATGCATGCCCAACACGGCGAGGACGCGTTGCGGGCGTTCAGAAGCGTTGACGGCGGTTGATTGTAAAAATAAAGGCATGGCCACATGATAACATGTGACGTTATGAAACTTTCCATCGCCATCGTCACCTATCATTCCGATTTGCCCATCTTGCGGCGGGCAATAGCCTCTATAGTAGAAGCAGTAGAAGGCGCACATCATCAATGGCCCTCGCTGGCCGTGGACTTTTATTTAATCGATAACGATCCCGCCGCCACTACTTCGCAAACACTGTCCCCTGAACTTACCTTATTAAAGAAGCAAGGACTGCAAAATATAGAGCGGATCCATCGCGGCAGGAATCTCGGTTACGGTGCTGGCCACAATGCGTGTTTGAAAAAGCTGGACAGCGACTATCACCTGATACTGAATCCTGATGTGATACTGGCCGATGATTTCCTCTGGCAAGGGTTGTCCTTTCTGGAAAAAGAAAAGGATGTTTCCGTGGTGGCGCCCTACGTCGAGAATGAAAAGGGCGAGCCTGCCTATCTCTGTAAACGTTATCCCACCGTGCTGGATTTGTGGCTGCGCGGTTTTATGCCTTCCTTTATATGGCGCCACTTCCAGGCGCGCCTGGACCACTATCAAATGAAGGATGTGTATGACGCAAAACAGCTGAATAAACACATTCCTATTATCAGCGGCTGTTGTATGTTGATACGCACCAATGTCTTCCGTGAGCTGAATGGTTTTGATGAACGCTTCTTCCTCTACTTTGAGGACTTTGATTTATCGCTCCGTATCGCCCAAAAGGGCAAGGTGGCTTATAACCCGGCCCTGCGCATCCAGCACCTCGGGGGTTTTTCAGCTAAAAAGGGTCTTTGGCATATCCAGCAGTTTGCCCGTTCGGGCCGACAATTCTTTGCCAAACATGGGTGGCGGTGGTGTTAATCGATTGACGTAAGGATACCGCCCCAAGTACACTGACTACGCATAAGCCGTAAATAATCAAGATAAGCAGTATATAAAGAAGAGGGCGGGAGAAATGAAACGTCTATTAGCCAGTTTATTCATTGCATTGGGTATAAGCGGGTTCAGCGCATTGTCTTTTGCTAGCGCAACCGATGACCTCATCACCGGGAGTGGCGGTTATTCGCTGGAGTGTTATTTGGGCGCCTCGGGAACCGGGAGCAGTAGTACCGTGAACTGTTACTACGAAAGGCCGTATCCCTTTTATGGCATTTCCGGTTCTGTAACGGGTGCAGTGGTATATAGCTCAGTCAGTATTCAAACTCGCGCAGCGATTCTCCCAAACAATGTATGCGCCACCGGATATATTTTTCTTAGTCAGGTAACCACTTGTTGGCATATAACAGCTGGCGCCGGTACGGTTATATTTACCAAAGACACGGATGGAGATGGTGTCGGTGACAGCACTGATAATTGCCCAACAGTCTACAACCCTAATCAGGCTGATTCGAATGGTAATGGTATCGGAGATGTGTGTGACAGCGCTGCCTATGACAACGATGGCGACGGTGTTAATAATGCGATCGATAACTGTCCGACAATCATAAATACTAATCAACTTGATACGGATCACGATGGAATCGGTGATGCATGTGATACGGATAATGACAATGATGGTGTGCTGAATGCGGCCGATAAATTTCCGCTTAACGCTGCAGCATCGGTCGATACCGATGGTGATGGAAAACCGGATAGTTGGAATGAACCACTTGCATTGAATCTATATGGCTGTGTTGCAACTGCACCAACCTGTAATGGATTAACACTGGATGATGACAATGACAATGATGGTGTTCCCAACAGTTCTGACAACTGCCCACTTATTAGCAATGTCAATCAAAAAGATACGGATGGTGATGGAATCGGTGATGCGTGTGATACGGATAATGACAATGATGGCGTTCCTGATGTAACAGATAAATTTCCATTTAATCCTGCCGCATCGGCTGATACGGATGGCGATGGCTTCCCTAACAGTTGGAATGCAGCGTGTGATGCAACGTGTCAAATCAATTCTGGTTTAAAGGTGGATAATTGTCCAACGGTTGTCAATCCGGATCAAAAAGATACGGATGGTGATGGCATTGGTGATGCCTGTGATCCCGATAATGATAATGATGGCGTACAGAACGCGGTGGATAACTGTCCATTCATTTCAAATGCAAATCAGTTGAACACAGATGGTGATACGAAAGGTGATGTATGCGATCCCTACCCGTTAACCACAGAGTTAGTTGGCAACATTGCGATGGGTTATGAACACAGCTGTGTGTTGACTCGTATTGGTGCGGTGATGTGTTGGGGTGATAACGCTGATGGCGAACTCGGTGATAACACCACCACGCAACGTAACACGCCCGTGGATGTAGTAGGTTTAAATAGCGGTGTGAGTGTAATTGCGTCGGGTAGTAATCATTCCTGTGTATTGGTTGGCACCGGTGCGGTGAAGTGTTGGGGACAGAATGCTTTTGGCGAGATTGGCGACAACAGCACCACGCAACGTAACGCGCCGGTGGATGTGGTGGGGTTGGGTGGTGGTGTGACCGCGATTGCAGCGGGAACTGGCTATACTTGTGTGTTAACCAGTGCTGGTGCAGTGAAATGTTGGGGGTATAACGCTTCTGGCCAACTCGGTGATAACAGCACTACGAATCGCCTTACGCCGGTGGATGTGGTTAGCTTGAGTAGTAGCGTGAGTGCAATTGAGGCGGGGGACTATCATGTCTGTGTATTGACCAGTGCGAGTGCGGTGAAGTGTTGGGGTCAGAACAATAATGGCCAACTCGGCGATAACAGTACCACGAATCGCCTTACGCCAGTGAACGTCGTGAGCTTAACTGGAGGCATCACTGCAATTGCAGCGGGAACCTACCACACCTGCGCGCTCACCAGTGTTGGTGGAGTGAAGTGTTGGGGCGCTAATTATTATGGCCAACTTGGCGACAACACTACTACACAACGTAACACACCGGTGGATGTAGTGGGTTTGAGTAGTGGGGTGGTGGCTATTACAGCAGGTAATTATCACACTTGTGCATTGACCAGTACCGGAGCAGTGAAGTGTTGGGGCTACAACACCTATGGTGAGCTCGGTGATAATAGCGCGACGACTCGCAAGGTGCCGGTGGATGTGGTGAGTTTAAACGGTGGTGTGAGCGCGATTGGGGCGGGTGGTTTCCATACTTGTGCATTGACAAATACCGGAGCGGTGAAATGTTGGGGCGATAACTATTATGGTGAACTCGGCAACAACACCACTAACAACACTCGTGTTCCAGTGAATGTAATTGGTTTAAGTGGCGACAGTGATGGCGATGGTATCGGTGATAATATTGATAACTGCCCTCTGATCGCCAATGCAAATCAATTGGATACAGATCACGATGGTATTGGTGATGTCTGTGATACAGATGATGACAATGATGGCGTTCCGGATACGCAAGACTGTTACCCGCTCGACAACACACAATCTACTTGTGTCGCAGGAACTTATCCAACCGGAGCCGGTTTTGCACAAGCACCCGCCGGAAGTTATGCGATTAATGGTATGTTGTCACAATGTGCTGTTGGAACTTACCAGCCACTGATCGGCCAATCATCTTGCAATGCAGATACGATTTGTAATGCAAACGAATATGAATCCACTGCGCCAACGTTGATATCTGATCGCATCTGTTCTGCACTCACCATTTGCACTGCCGATCAATTTGAATCCCTTGCACCGACAACAACTTCCGATCGTGTGTGCGCGACAAGAAAACAAAATGATTTTGACCTGAATGGAAAATCTGATGTGTTGTTACGCAATACCGGCACCGGCGACTTTAATCTCGCACAACTGAACGGCTTAACCGTTTTAAATCAAGGCAGCCTGAGCGGTGCACTTACCGATCCTGACAATCTGATTGTCTCCACAGGAGACTTTAATGGTGACGGCACCGCCGACATCCTTACACGCGGCGATGTCAATGGATTAATACCTGGCGCTTTCCATATTGATCTGATGTCCGGCCCCAACGTCATTGATTCGAATTGGTTGCTCACCATGTCACAGGATTTAAATGATGAAGTGATGTCGACCAAAGATTTTAATAAAGATGGCAAAGCCGATGTGTTGTTGCGCAACAAAGTCAGTGGTGTCTGGACAATTAATTATATGAACGGCACCAGCGATCCCACGATCAGCACACTCAACGCCACACTCGACACCTGTTACACATTACAAGGCGACGGTGATTACGACGGCAACGGTTACCCTGATTTATTGTTACGTAAAAATCATTGCGGTGGCGGAAGTTACCCCTGGCTGATGTACACCACCAATGGCACACCCAGTGTCCTCGCGAGTGGCACACTTCCCGGTGTGGCAACCAGTGCCAACTGGGGAGCAGTCACAACAGACAAGGATTTTGATGGCGATGGCAAAGCCGATTTACTCGTACGCTTCCTGCCTGGCACCACACAGCAATGGGTGTTGTACAATCTGAACGGCGTCGGCGCACCGAATGCGAACGGTTTGGTCAACATCGCCCTCCAGAGTGTGTGGCAGTTTGCAGCGGAAGGGGATTTTAATGCCGACAACAAAGCTGACCTGCTGTTGCGCAACACAAATAACGGCCAGTGGTACATCTATGTGCTTAACAACACGGCGGTGCTCAGCGGTGCCGTGCCAAACATTCTTATTAACCCGCTGTGGACATTACAGGCGACAGATGATTACGACGGCGATGGCAAGTCCGACATCCTGATACGAAACACATCCAGCGGGCAGTGGTACATGAACCTCATCAACGGCACCACTGTGCAAACCAGAGGACTGCTGACCATCAACAGTGACCTCAGTTATGTGTTGCAGGATGATTAAATACATTTTGGAAAATAATAAGGAGACAGTGGCATGAAGACGCAATATTTTGGAGTCAAGCAACTAGCTGCAATCGTGGTGCTGCTGTTCAGCGTCAGTGCATTTGCTGCCGATACCGACGGCGATGGTGTAGATGATGTTGGCGGAGCATTACTGGCAACGACATCCTTTGAAGGTGGTCTTGCACCCGGATGGAGTATGAATAGCTGGATTATTACCAGCGCCCAGCATCCCCATAGTGGCAGTACTTCTGTCCAGACCGATCGTTTAAATTGCTCCTTCTGGATGTGCTTGAATCCTGGCTCTTTGAGCTTTAGTGTAAATTTGCCTGCGGCGGCGAATCTTGTTTTTTGGTCTTATTCCACCAGCGGGTCGTCTGGCGCAAGTGGCGGAATCAGTTTGTTTGTTGATGGAAAATTTAAAGCATCTTTTAAAGCAGATAGTTCACAGAATTATGTTCAGCATTCTGTGTTTGTACAACCGGGTCTCCACACGTATCTGTGGCAGGCATTGATTGGCAGCAATACCGCCATTGATGATGTGAGTTTTGTGAGTGCCACGGATAACTGCCCCAATATTGCTAACCCGAATCAACTCGATACCGATGGCGATGGCCTTGGTGATGTGTGTGATCCTGATATTGATAATGATGGTATACCCAATGAAAGTGATAATTGTGTATTGCAACCAAATTCAGATCAGGCTGATGTTGATGGTGATGGCATTGGCGATGCGTGCGATATTGATAATGATAACGATGGAATTCTGGATAACAAGTTAATCCAGATCAGTACGGGCCAGGATCATGCCTGCGCACTGGATGCAAACGGGGTTTCGTGTTGGTTCACATCAAAAATCCAGATGATGAATTCCATCCAGTTGAATCATCCGCACCTGATTAGCTCAGGTGCAACGGATAGTTGTGCAATTGATGATAGTGGTTTGCGTTGCTGGAATTCGAATGGTTATGGAACGGAATATACAATACCTGTTTCTTTGAATCGGCCGGCGGCAGTCGCTCTTGGTTTATATCACGCCTGTGCATTGGATGATAACGGTGTGCAGTGCTGGCCTATATCATATGGTACAAATAGTTATGGTGAAGCCACTGTTCCTGCACTGAATCATCCTGTGGCAATCAGCGCAGGTGGATATAACAGCTGCGCCATAGATGCGGATGGTGTTCACTGCTGGGGAGATAATTATTATGGACAACTTGCCGTTCCAGTTCTCAGTCATCCCAGGATGGTGAGCGTTGGACAGAATCACATTTGCGCACTGGATGATACGGGTGTTGTTTGTTGGGGTGCAAATAATTTTGGGCAGACTAATGTTCCCGCTTTGGACAGGGTTATTTCGCTAAGCGCTGGTTATGATTTTACTTGTGCGTTGGATCAACGTGGAGTTCAATGCTGGGGTAACAATAATTTGGGACAGTTGAATGTTCCGTTATTGGATCATCCGTTTTCTGTGTCCGTCGGAAATGGATATCCCTGCGCAGTAGATAAAAAAGGCGAACATTGTTGGCTGAAGAATCCGATCTACAATCCACTCTACAGTGGAACCAACAAGCCATTGGATAATTGCCGGTTGGCATCAAACGCCAATCAGGCTGATGCGGATCATGACGGGATAGGTGATGCCTGTGATGCGACTCCCTATTTCAGTGATTCTGATCAGGACGGTGTTTCGAACACAAGCGATTGTTATCCCTACGATAATACCCAGTCGGCATGCATGCCTGGAACTTATCCGACAGGAACGGGGTTTCTCTATGCGGTGCCCGGAACATATGCCATGAATGGCGTTGTTACTAAATGTCCATTGGGGTCATTTAATCCCAATTCAGGAAAATCATTAGCGAGTGATTGTCAAATAGCTCCCGCTGGAACTTATGTTGATGCGATTGGTTCGTCATTTACAACGCCATGTCCGGCTGGAAGTTACAGTGCTGCGACAGGCGCCACCAGTTGGGTGACATGCCAATTGGTTTCTGTGGGTTCGTATGCCGCGGCGGGTGCAGTACAACCTGCGGCATGCGCTGTGGGAAGTTATGCTGACGTTCCAGGGTTGGTGAGTTGCAAACAAGCAAGCGCAGGATATTTTGTTGATGCTCCTGGTAGTACGGCACAAATGCTTTGTCCTGCAGGAACCTATAGCGTAGCGGGTAGTAGCAGTTGTCATGCGGGTGATGCAACAGATGCTGATGGTGATGGTGTGTTTGATACGATCGACAATTGTCCTTATCTGTGGAATTCCGATCAGAAAGACACTGATGGAGATGGTGTTGGTGATGTATGTGACTCTGATCGCGATAACGACGGAGTTCCGGATTTGTTTGATAATACAGTTGATCCATTAACGTCTGGAGATCTGGATAACGATGGAATAGATAACCTTGTTGATACAGATGATGATGGTGATGGCATTCCGGATGTCAGCGATCCGCGACCTTTTTTGGCAGGAGACCAATATCTGGATAAATCATTTGCACAAAAAGGATATTCGCCCGGTTCAACCTACGGATCGAATAATATCCCGTCGGCAATGGCTGTACAGCCTGATCGAAAAGTGATTGTAGCGGGCCCGCAAGGTGTGATTCGCTATAACGAGGATGGATCAATTGATAGCCAATTTGGTATGGGCGGTGTTGCCCCGCTATCTGGCGTTCAGGCAATTATTGTCCAGCAAAATGGAAAAATAGATTTGACGGGCAGTTTGTTTTCTATCGCGCAACTCAATTCGGACGGTACGCCGGATACCGCGTTTGCACAAAATGGATATACCAAAGTGGCTCCGCAAGCTTACGAGGTTAGCGCGAAAGATATTATTCGCCAAACGGATGGAAAATTGCTTGTTGGATTTAATTTATGTCGAGATACGAGCTGTGGCGTTATAGATTTTGGTGTGATTCGCTACATGCCGGATGGTTCTGTAGATGATGGATTTGCTGTGCATGGCATTGCCAATGTGGTGGTGAATGTGGGCAGCAACAACTTCAATGATGATTTTGGCAAGTTACTGCAGCAAGCCGATGGAAAAATTATTCTGCTTGGTATTGGCAGCCCCGGCATCGTTCGGGTAAAACGGTTGTTATCAAATGGCAGCCTTGACAGCTCCTTTAATGCAACTGGCGTTGGTATTCCCGATATTGGGAATATTAGTATTAAATCTTATGATGCTTACCAGTTAAAAAGTGGGCAACTATTGGTTCGTTGCTTAAACAGAATTGCAAAATACAACCTGGATGGTTCGCTGGATACAAGCTTCGGCTCCCAGGGTATTGTTGGTGTCAGTAACACTGCCACCACAGCTTTGCAGACAGATGAAAAACTTCTTGTTACAGCGGCGCTTGATTACCCATATGCAGGCAGCAGTCCACATCACATCTATATTTATCGTATTAACAATGATGGTTCAATCGATCAATCACTTGGCAATGTGCCAGGCATCCGGATTGATCTGCAGCGTAATGATTATGCTGCAAAAGCGATGGCTATTGATACGCTGGGAAGGATTGTTCTTGCATCAACATGGAGTGGTTATTGGGATACACCATCAGCTAATGGTTATAAATATGTTGCTGCGCGATTGTTAATTGATGTTGATCAGGATGGTGTGCTGGATCCTGTTGATAATTGTCCATCCATTGCTAATCCGGACCAGCTGGATTCCGATGGTGATGGCATCGGCGATGCGTGTGATCCAACACCTGACTTTGCAGATAAAGATTCTGATGGTGTTGCTGATAGTGTTGATAATTGTCCGCTGGTAGCCAATGCAAATCAAACGGATACAGATAGTGATGGTACTGGTGATGTATGCGATTCCACACCGAACGGAGACACTGACAGTGACGGTATTGACAATCTTGTCGACAACTGCCCGTTGATTGCCAACGCAAATCAAATGGATACCGATGGCGATGGCATCGGTGATGCGTGTGATCCGACGCCGCATGGTGATACTGATAAAGATGGAATTGATAATCTTGTTGATAATTGTCCGACAATAGCCAATGCAGGTCAGCTGGATAGTGATCATGACGGACTCGGTGATGCGTGTGATCCAACGCCGCATGGTGATACCGATGGCGATGGTATTGATAATCTTGTTGATAATTGTCCTGCAATAGCTAATGTCAGCCAGTTAGATAGTGATCATGATGGGGTCGGCGATGCGTGTGATGCAACGTCCAATGGTGATACAGACGGTGATGGTGTAGATAACTTAAGTGACAACTGCCCACTAGTTGCAAACGCGAACCAAATCGACACGGATGGCGATGGTGTGGGTGATGCGTGTGACAATGCACCGAACGTGGCGAATGCAGACCAGAAAGATACCGATGGCGACGGTGTGGGTGATGTCATTGACAACTGCCCCGCGGTTTCCAATGCAAACCAACTCGACACCGACGAAAACGGTATCGGTGACGCGTGCGAAGTGAATACTGTCGGCACAGTGAAAGGTGATTTGCTCGGCACTTCAGTAGCGGTCGCTGACATGAACAACGATGGTTATGCAGACATTATTATCGGTACCCCGCTGAAGGATGTTGCTGGTAAAACCGATGCAGGGCAAATTGAAATTATTTCCGGCGCCGATGGCAGTGTCATTCATATTTTCTCAGGTACGAAAGCAAACCAGCAGTTCGGTACCGCGATTGCAGTCGTGGCAGACCAGAACGGCGACAACGTTCCGGATTTAATCGTCGGCTCACCGCTTACTAATGTGAAGGCGGGCAATTTCACATTAATGGCGGTCGGCAGCGTGTCGCTGTACTCCGGTGCGGATGGAACCTTGATCAGCAAACTGGCGAGTGGCAAAAATGCCGGTGATCATTTTGGTGCAGCGGTTGCAGTGACTGACATCAACAGCGATTCCGTTCCTGATTTGATTGTCGGTGCACCCTTGGCAGATACCAGCGCTGCATCAAAAGATACCGGTTCTGTCACCGTGTTCAATGGATTAACCAGCACGGTTCTTTACACACGCAAAGGCACGCAGGCGGGAGAACAGTTTGGTTCCGCCGTTGCCGTAAACACAGTCGATCACCAACTGCTCATCGGTTCACCCGGTTTTGATGTGACATCACCCATCAAGCATATTGATGCGGGTCGCGTGAGAATATTTGATGCATCGAATGGCAGCAGTGCTGCATTGTTTACTCTCAATGGCCAAAGCACTTCAGGCAAATTCGGTTCTTCTGTCAGCAGTTTTGACCAGGACCTGGATGGTGATACCTACACTGATTGGGTTGTGGGTTCACCGAAGGGAGCGGGCAAGGTTGATATATTCTCCGGTTTCAACGCCACGCCGATCGCCACGCTTGATGGTGCCACCGCAGGTGATGCGTTTGGGTCATCCGTCAGTGCGAATGGTGACATCAACGGCGACGGGGACAACGACCTGGTGATTGGCGCACCGAAGTTCGATGCACCGGCCATTGATGCAGGCAAAGTGGAAGTGATGAGCGGGGCGGGGTTTTAAGCGCGGGATTTTTTAACAGGCACAGCTGCTCTGGCGAGTTGTTCTTGCTGGTAAGCCAGATACTCATCGTAAGTGCCCTGGAAATCAATCAGCTTGCCGTCTTTGATTTCAAGAATACGATTGGCAAGTGAAGAAACAAATTCGCGATCATGGCTGACAAAAAACAAAGTGCCATCGTAATGTTCCAGCGCCAGGTTGAGTGCTTCAATCGCTTCCATGTCCAGATGGTTAGTCGGTTCATCCATAATCAACACATTGTGGCCTTGCATCATCAGTTTGCCAAACAGCAAACGGCCTTTCTCACCGCCGGAACAAACCTTCACCGACTTGCCATTGTCATCGGCGGAAAATAATAAACGCCCGAGTGTGGCGCGTACAATTTGATCGTCGTGTTTCGGTTGTCGCCATTGGCTCAACCATTCAAACAGGGTGAGATCATCGGCAAAGTCGCTGGAAGAATCTTGCGCACAGTAACCAATCGATGCACTCTCGGCCCATTTCACGACGCCGTGGTTCGCTTGCAGTTCAGAAACCAGGCAGCGTAATAAAGTGGTTTTGCCCACGCCGTTTTCACCGAGAATGGCAACGCGTGATCCCGCTTCCACCAGTAAATTTACTTTTTGAAATAAGGTCACGCCATCAAAACCGTGAGCCAGCTCCTTGAGCTCCAGTGCTTGTCGATACAATTTTTTATCTTGCTTGAAACGAATAAACGGGCTGACACGACTGGAAGGTTTGATTTCTTCCAGCTCAATTTTTTCAATTTGTCGTGCGCGCGAAGTCGCTTGTTTGGCTTTTGATGCATTGGCAGAGAAGCGACTGACAAACTGTTGCAGTTCGGCGATCTGCACACTTTTTTTCGCGTTCTCGCTTTGCACGCGTTCGCGGGCTTCGGTGGAGATGATCATAAAGTCATCATAATTGCCGGGATACAAACGCAACTCACCGTAATCAATGTCGGCCATGTGCGTGCACACGGAATTTAAAAAATGTCGGTCGTGCGAAATGATCACCATGGTGCTTTTGCGCGCTTTTAATATTTCTTCCAGCCAGCGAATCGCATTGATGTCGAGGTTATTGGTCGGTTCATCGAGCAACAAGATATCCGGATCAGAAAATAATGCCTGCACCAGCAACACACGCAATTTCCAGCCGGGCGCCACTTCACTCATGGGCCCAAAATGGAGGGGCTCTTCAATACCGGCTGCCGCAAGCAATTCACCGGCGCGACTTTCCGCCGTGTAACCGTCGAGCTCCGCAAAGCGGGTTTCCAGTTCGGCGACTTTCATGCCGTCTTCTGCCGTCATTTCAGTCAGGCTATAGATGCGGTCGCGTTCCTGTTTGATTTGCCAGAGTTCGGCATGACCCATGATCACGGTATCGATGACACGATAGGATTCAAACGCAAATTGATCCTGGTTCAGTTTGCCGATGCGTTGGCCCGGAGTGATGCTGACATTGCCGGAGCTGGGAACCTGGCTGCCGTCGAGAATGCGCATAAACGTGGATTTGCCACAGCCATTAGCACCGATCAGGCCATAGCGATTGCCGCCGCCAAACTTGACGGAGATATTTTCAAACAGCGGTTTGGCACCAAACTGCATGGTGATATTGGCGGTTACCAGCACGGGGCTATCCTGTGAACGATGTATAAATAGAGGGGGTTCAAAGCGACGCGCACTATAGCGGAAAACAGGGCGCGGATACAGGAAAAATGGCGTGGAATGAAGGGAAATCCGCTATAATCGCCCGCTTTATTTCAGGCCACTTTCCTTTTAACCCGTTGATAACGATGAAGTCACCCAAACAATGAATAGACCAACGAATCGTAATTCCCGCGCTCCTGTCCAGGCGCCGGCTCCTGTCAATAAATATCCGCTCTGGAAAAATTTGCTGATCATTTTTTCCATTGTGTTGAGCGTTATCTATGCGCTGCCCAATTTGTATAAACCGGATCCGGCGGTTCAGGTCAGCGGCGCCAGCAGTGATCACTCCATCGGGCAAGCGGATCTGGATCGGGTTAAAAATGCACTGGATGTGGCGAACATCGAACATTTTGGCGATGAGCTACAGAAAAATGGTTTGCTGGTCCGTTTGAAAAGTGGTGAAAAGCAATTGGCCGCGAAAGCGGTGCTGGAATCAGCCCTGGGAGATGATTATGTAGTGGCGATCAACCTGGCGCCCACCACACCGCAGTGGTTGCTGAATATCGGCGCGCATCCGATGAAACTGGGTCTGGACCTGAGCGGTGGCGTGCACTTTTTGCTGGAAGTGGATACCAATCAGGTGATTGAAACACGTTTTGTAACGACAGTAGATGAATTACAAAAAGCCTTGCGCGATGCGGCTGCAAAAAATGGAAAGTTGGCGGATACTAATTGGACGATTACCCAGGAGAACCGCGTTATTTATGCAAAGTTCACCAATGCAGAGACTCGCGACGCAGCGAACGAAATTTTCAAACAGGAATTCTCGAATTTACAAAGACAATTTGTACCCAATACATTAAATATCCAGCTCACCATGAGCGATGCGTCGATTCGTGAAATCGAAGATTATGCGGTGTCACAAAACCTGACTTCCTTGCGCAATCGCGTCAATGAATTAGGTGTGTCAGAACCTCTGGTGCAGCGACAAGGTCGCAATCGCATCGTGGTGGAATTGCCCGGTGTACAGGATACGGCGCAAGCAAAGCGGATTATTGGTAAAACCGCGAACCTGGAATTCCGTCTCGAAGCGCCTGAAGATACCTTGTTGTCTCGCAAGGAGCAGTATGGCTTTCGCAAGGATCCCATGCGCAAAGCCTGGCTGGAGAAACGCGTGATTGTGACCGGTGATCGCGTGACGGATGCACGTTCTTCCTTTGATTCACAAACCAGTTTGCCGCAAGTAAACATCACACTGGATAGTCGCGGTGGCGAATTGATGAATCATGCCACGCGCAGCAATGTCGGCCATCGTATGGGCGTGTTGTTCATCGAATCAAAAACGGAAAGTAAAACCATTGTGAATGAAAAAGGCGAAACCGAAGTGGTGCATGAGCGACATCTGGAAAAGAATCTCATCAATCTTGCAACGATACAATCGGCGCTCGGTGTGCAATTCCGAATTACTGGTCTGGATAATGACAATGAAGCATCGGAGTTGGCGCTGCTGTTGCGCGCCGGTGCACTGGCAGCCCCGATTGACTTTGTTGAAGAGCGAACGGTGGGACCTTCTGCGGGTGCGGAAAATATCAAACAAGGGGTGATGTCGGCGGAAGTGGGTTTAGGTTTGGTCGCCATGTTTATGTTGTTCTACTATCGTTTCTTTGGTGTCACTGCGGTGTTAGCGGTGACCGTGAACGTGATTATTGTGATTGCGCTTTTATCCATACTTGGCGCTACTCTAACCTTGCCGGGTATCGCAGGGGTGGTGTTGATGGCCGGTATGGCGGTGGATGCCAACGTATTGATTAACTCGCGCATCAAGGAAGAAATGAAACTCGGTGCGTCACCACAATTGGCTATTTTCCAGGGCTATGATCGTGCGTTCACCACGATTTTTGATTCGCACGTCACAAACTTGTTGGTAGCGATTATTTTATATGCGATTGCCACCGGTCCTGTGCAAGGTTTTGCTATTACCCTTTCCATCGGTATTATCGCGTCGCTTTATACAGCGATCGTGCTGACGCGTGCGATGGTGAATGGCTGGTACGGTAGCAAGAATATCAAAACCCTTTCTATTTAATAGAAGCTGTTTAACGAATTTAAACGAGAACATTTTTAAAAGAGAATACTATGAGCGCTTATCAAGATTTTCGAAACAAGGACTGGAATATTGATTTTATGGGAAAGCGTCAGGTGATGACGGCTATTTCCATTGTGGCTATTTTGTTTTCTGTGTTCTGTATTGCTACAAAAGGTTTTAATTTTGGACTGGATTTTACCGGTGGCACATTGATTGAAGTGCGTTACCAGGAATCTGCCAATCTGGAAAAGATTCGTGCGCAATTGGCGCAAGCGGGTTATGGCCACGCGTCAGTTGTGAGTTTTGGAACTGCTACTGATGTGCTGGTGCGTTTGCAGCAGGATAACGATCCGCACCTGGGTGACAAGATTATGGAAGTCTTGCGTCAGGAGGGTGTGCAAGTTGAAAAAAGACGTGTGGATTATGTCGGCCCGCAAGTCGGTTCTGATTTGCGCGACCAGGGCGGCATTGCGATGCTGGTTTCATTGTTGGTGATGATGATTTATGTTTCGATGCGTTTCCAAACCAAGTTTTCCGTCGGCGCTATTGTGGCGACGCTGCATGACGTGATCATTACGCTCGGTTGCTTTTCCTTCTTCCAATGGGGCTTTGATCTAAATGCACTGGCGGCGGTGCTCACCGTGTTGGGTTACTCATTGAATGACACCATTGTTATCGGTGACCGAATTCGTGAAAATTTTCGCAGGGTGCGCAAAGGCTCGCCGTTGGAAATCATCAACTCATCACTCAATGAAACGCTTGGCCGAACCATTATTACTTCCGGCGTGACTCTGTTGTCAGTGTTGGGTTTATATTTCTTTGGTGGTGAGTTGTTGCGTGGGTTTTCGCTGGCCTTGATTATCGGTATCGTAGTCGGCACTTATTCTTCAATTTATGTCGCCGCCAACACACTGGTGATTCTGAAATTAACCAAGGAAGACATGGTGTTGCCACAACGAGAAAAAGGTGGCGGGATTTATGACGATGGGTTGCCCTAGCTTTACCCTTCGACTCCGCTCAAGGAGCGCCGGCTGAGCGGAGTCGAAGCCAAATAGAATTAGTTACAAGGAGTTCCTCATGATTCGTAAAATAATTTTATTTCTTCTTTTGATCACTGTTTGTCAATTTGCATTGGCAGATAAAACGTTTGATGAATATTTGGAGATGGCCAGAGCAGGCGACATCCAGTCTCAATCGTATGTGGGGTATTTATATCGCGATGGCAAAGGGGTTAGACAAGATTACAAGCAAGCAGCATATTGGTACCTGAAAGCAGCCGAACAGGGAGATGGCCCTGCTCAATGTAATATGGGTTATCTGTATCACGACGGCAAGGGGGTAACACAAGATTTCAAACGCGCAGTGTATTGGTATCTGAAAGCAGCTGAACAAGGAGATCGTTCCGCTCAGTCCAATTTAGGTTATATGTATCGTGACAGCGAGGGAGTTACTCAGGATTACAAAGAAGCGATACGTTGGTCGCGAAAGGCAGCTGAACAAGGTGATGCTGATGCTCAATTCAATTTAGGTTATCTGTATCGTGAAGGCAAAGGTGTTACACAGGATTATTATGAAGCAGCGCGCTGGTTCCGCAAAGCTGCAGACCAGGGGGAATCCTTGGCTCAATCCAGCTTGGGAGCCCTGTACCGTGATGGTAGGGGCGTTACACAAGATTATATACAGACTGTAAATTGGTATCTCAAAGCGGCAAAACAAGGCGAGCCTTTTGCCGAGCGCAATTTGGGTGATATGTATTACGATGGTTCAGGGGTAATGCAGGATTATCAACAAGCAATGTTTTGGTATACCAAGGCCGCTAAACAAGGAGATGCCCAGGCGCAATACAATTTAGGTCTCATGAATCGCCAAGGCAAAGGAGTAGCACAAGACGATGAGGAGGCTTTTAATTGGTATTCTCAGTCAGCAGAACATGGATATGCTGAAGCTCAGTACAACCTGGGTTTACGGTACTCAAAAGGTGAGGGTGTCACACAAGATAGCAAGAATGCTTACATCTGGTTGTCTATTGCGATAGAGAATGGTTATTCAAAAGCAGCTAAAAATAGAGATGAAATTTCCTCTACGTTAACGCCAAAAGAATTGGAAGAAGCAAAACTTGAAATTGCAGAGTTACAGAAAAAAATTGAACAGAATAAAAAAGTGAAATCCCCGTGATGATCCCTTCGACTCCGCTCAGGGAACGTAGGCTGAGCGGAGTCGAAGCCTTAATTATTATTGCTGTTCACAATCTGCAACACTTGTTTAAAACATTTTGGATTGCCGCAAACGATATTGCCACTTTCTAAAAAATCATTGCCGCCGTTGAAGTCACTGACCAATCCGCCGGCTTCGGTGACCAGCAACGCACCCGCTGCCATGTCCCAGGGTTTTAAACCCATTTCCCAAAACGCATCGTAACGTCCTGCGGCTACATACGCGAGATCGAGTGCTGCAGAACCCGGGCGACGGATGCCGGCGGTTCTGCTCGCAAGTTCGCCGAGTGTTTTTAAATACGCCGGCAACAAATCTTCTTTGTGGTGACGGAAAGGAATGCCAGTGCCGATCAATGCGCCATCGAGCGTTGCACGTGTAGTCACGCGCATGCGACGACCATTTACCTGCGCGCCATAACCACGACTGGCGGTGAACTCTTCGCGTGTGACCGGGTTGTATACCACGGCGTGTTCAAGCGTACCTTTGTAGAGACAGCCGATGGATACGGCATAGTGAGGAATGCCGCGCAGGAAGTTGGTGGTTCCATCCAGCGGGTCAATCACCCAGATGTAATCACTGTCGGCTTTGCTGCTGCCACTTTCTTCACCGAGATAACCGTGATCGGGATAGGCTTTGCCGATAATGGAAATAATTTCCTGCTCCGCATTGCGATCCACATCGCTGACAAAATCATTCACGCCTTTTTCATCCACCTTGATGAGATCGAGTCGATCACCGGCACGAACAATTTTCTCACCTGCGGTGCGGGCGGCGCGTAATGCGATATTTAACATAGGTTGCATGAGTGAAGTTTTCTTCCGATTGGCGGAGGGCGCGAATTTTAACAGGCTTTAGGGTCTGTTACACTGCGCCTCCCTGATGAATTGTGAATCTCCCGGCTGTGGATCTTCCTTCTATATATAAGAACCTGCGTATTGTGTTGGTGCACACCACACATCCGGGCAACATTGGCGCCGTGGCGCGCGCGATGAAAAATATGGGTTTATCTGAACTTTACCTCGTATCACCCAAAGAGCATCCTTCGGAGCGGGCCGAGTGGCGCGCATCCAATGCACAGGATGTGTTGGCGCAAGCTAAAGTGGTTTCTTCTATTGATGAAGCGTTAGCGGGTTGCGGTTTGGTCGTAGGTACCAGCGCACGTGACCGTCGCATTCCCTGGCCATTGTTCAATCCGCGCGAATGCGGGGAAAGAGCGATAGCCGAAGCGGCTACGCATCCGGTTGCCATATTGTTTGGTCGTGAAGACCGGGGCCTTACCAATGAAGAGCTGCAAAAGTGCCATTACCATGTGCATATTCCGGCCAACGAGGAATACAGTTCCCTGAATATGGCGATGGCGGTGCAGGTGATTTGCTATGAATTGCGTATGGCGGCATTGGCAGCGAATGGTAAGTTGCCCGCATCGCGAGCCGGTGTGGTGGATTGGGACATGCCTCCCGCCAAAGCGGAAGAGATGGAGTTGTTTTTTGGGCATCTTGAGCAGGTGATGGTGGAAGTGGGTTTCCATGAACCGGAGAATCCGCGCCAAACCCTGACGCGCTTGCGACGCATGTTTAACCGCATTCGTATGGACAAGATGGAGTTGAATATCCTGCGTGGGATGTTGACGGCCATTCAATACAGCCGAGAACAACTGCTTAAAAAAGGGTCATCCAAAGCCCCTTAAGCCCTATTTTAAAAATGGGTAAATAGTTGACTAATTAACTGGGACTCTCTATAATACCCGACCTGGATAGTAGGTTTATTGAGTTTATCAGCGAGGGCAATGCCATGCGATTAACTACCAAAGGCCGTTATGCGGTGACCGCGATGCTGGACCTGGCGATACGCGCCAAGGACAAGCCGGTGAACCTGGCGGATATTTCTCATCGCCAGGGCATATCACTTTCGTATCTGGAGCAGCTGTTTGCGAAATTGCGCAAAGGGGATCTGGTCGCCAGTGTGCGTGGCCCGGGCGGCGGATATCAATTGAGTCGTGACGCGCAGCAGATTTATGTCGCACAAATTATTGATGCAGTTAACGAAAGTGTGGATGCCACCAGTTGCCAGGGTGAAGGGGATTGCCATGATGGCGAACAATGTTTAACGCATGTGTTGTGGGATGACCTGAGCAACCAGATTCACTTTTTCTTACAAGGCATTAGTCTGGGAAGTTTGGTGGAGCGTCAGGAAATACGAGAGATATCCGAGCGACAAGAGCGCAAGCGTGAGTCGACTATTCCATTGAAAAATGAATCGGTGCGTAATGACACAACGCCTAAAGCGGCGGCACGTCTTTGATATGGTTGATGTGATTAATAAATTGAGAGCACAGCAATGAGACTACCTATTTATCTGGATTACTCTGCGACTACACCAGCAGACCCGCGTGTTGCCGAGAAAATGATGCAATGTTTGACGATTGATGGGAATTTTGGCAATCCCGCATCGCGTTCACATATCTTTGGCTGGAAAGCAGAAGAAGCAGTGGAAAAGGCGCGAGCACAAGTCGCCGCGTTAATTAATGCCGACCCGCGCGAAATGGTCTGGACTTCCGGTGCAACCGAGTCCAATAATCTGGCGATTAAAGGCATTGCGCATTTTTATAAATCGAAAGGCAAACACATCATTACTTCCAAAATTGAACACAAAGCGGTTCTGGATACTTGTCGTGAACTGGAGCGAACGGGTTATGAAGTCACTTACCTGGATCCAACCAAAGAAGGCCTGATTACTGCACAGCAAGTAAGTGATGCAATGCGTGAAGACACCTTGTTGGTGTCTATCATGCATGTCAATAATGAAATCGGTGTTATTAATGACATTGCCGCGATCGGCGAAGTGTGTCGCAGCAAAGGTGTATTTTTTCATGTTGATGCAGCGCAGAGCGCGGGAAAGGTGGATATCGATTTAGAAAAAATGAAAGTGGATTTGATGTCTTTTTCGGCGCATAAAATTTACGGGCCGAAAGGCATAGGTGCATTATATGTGCGTCGCAAACCGCGAGTACGTATTGAAGCGCAAATGCACGGTGGCGGTCATGAGCGAGGTATGCGTTCTGGTACTTTGCCGACACACCAGATTGTTGGCATGGGTGAAGCGTTTCATATCGCAAAAGAAGAGATGCGTCTCGAAACGGCGCGCATTTTGAAACTGCGTAATAAACTATGGAGTGGTTTTAAAGATATGGAACAAGTATTTGCCAATGGCTCACTGGAGCAACGAGTGGCAGGTAACCTGAATGCCAGTTTTAATTTTGTTGAAGGTGAATCGCTCATCATGGCATTAAAAGATATCGCCGTCTCCTCTGGCTCTGCTTGTACTTCGGCCAGCCTGGAGCCTTCCTATGTGTTGCGTGCCCTGGGTCTGGAAGATGAATTGGCACACAGTTCCTTGCGCTTCACCATCGGGCGCTTCACTACGGAAGAAGAAATTGATTACACGATTAAACACGTGCGAGCGGCAGTAGAAAAATTGCGAGCGTTGTCTCCCCTGTGGGATATGTACAAAGACGGCATTGATTTGAAAACAGTTCAATGGGCAGCACATTGAAAAAGTGAATTTTAAACAAAGTTTTTTATACAAAGGAATACTTCCTGTATTTCTTTGAATGGTAAGAGGTAAATGATATGGCATACGGCGAAAAAGTAATTGATCATTATGAAAATCCGCGCAATGTGGGCACGCTGGACACGAGTGCTACCAATGTGGGCACGGGCATGGTCGGCGCTCCGGCGTGTGGCGATGTAATGCGTTTGCAAATTCAGGTCAATGATCAAGGTGTGATTGAAGATGCAAAATTTAAAACCTATGGTTGTGGTTCGGCGATTGCTTCCAGCTCTTTATTAACGGAGTGGGTGAAAGGCAAAACCCTTGCAGAAGCGGCCCTGATTAAAAATGTACAAATCGCAGAAGAGCTGGAGTTGCCTCCGGTAAAAATCCATTGCTCCGTGTTGGCAGAAGATGCAATCAAAGCAGCGGTGAGTGATTTGCGTAAAAAGCGTGGAGAGATGTAATTTATGGCTATTACTTTGTCGTCAGCCGCGCAGAATCATGTAAAGCGCCAACTCGATAATCGTGGCAAAGGCTTGGGTATCCGTCTGGGCGTTCGCACCACGGGCTGCTCGGGTTTGTCTTACGTTTTTGAATTTGTTGATGCCGCGAACGACGAAGACAAAGTATTTGAAACGGGGCCGGTGCGAGTGTTCGTCGATCCAAAAAGCCTGGTGTATCTGGACGGCACGGAACTCGATTTTGCCAAAGAAGGATTAAACGAAGGGTTTGTTTTTAAAAACCCCAACGTGACGGCGGAATGTGGTTGTGGTGAAAGTTTCCACGTAAACTAACACCGTCTTTAATTAAAACAAGCCAGATTAAAGTAAATAGCATTGTTCGATCTCACCCAAAACTATTTTTCGTTGTTCGATTTTGAGCCGACATTTGATATTGATCTGGATGTTTTAAGCCAGCGTTATCGTGTTGTACAAAGCCAGATCCACCCGGATAAGTTTTCGGGCAGCAGTGACCAGAATCAACGTTTAGCAGTTCAGTACGCATCGCGAATTAATGAAGCGTTTCAATGTTTGAAATCTCCGCTGGAGCGTGCGAAATATTTGTTAACCCTGAAAGGGGTGAGCCTGAATCTCGACACGCAATCTCATGTGGATAATGATTTTTTAATGACGCAGATCACTTTGCGTGAGCAGTTGGAAAGCCTGGCTTCACAAAAAAATCCGGAAACAGGTATTCAGCAGTTGAATCATCAGATTGATGAAAAGATTTCGGATTTGTCGATGGCTTTTGTAAATGCTTATCGTTTAAACGAAGATAAGTTGGCACTGGATGCCGTGGTGAAATGGCAATTTCTGGTAAAATTACGGCGTGATGTTGCCACTTTTGAAGAATCGTTATAATCATGGTGTTATTGCAAATATCAGAACCCGGTCAATCTCCCAAGCCGCATCAGCGTAAACGTGCCGTGGGTATCGATCTGGGGACGACCAATTCTTTGGTGGCCGCTGTGCGCAGTGGCGTAGCGGAGACTTTGCCGGATCATCAAGGCAAGCATTTGTTGCCATCGGTAGTTTCCTATTTTAAAGATAAGCATGTGGTAGGTGACGAAGCCAAACAGCAAGCAGGAGAAGATCCACATAACACTTTGATGTCGGTAAAGCGTTTTATGGGGCGCAGCAAAAAGGATTTTGAAAAATCGTTGGCATCATTGCCTTATCAATTTGTGGACAAGAACGATGGATTGATCCGTTTTCACACCGACGGCGGAGATATTTCGCCAGTAGAAGCCAGCTCCGAAATTTTACATGCCTTGTCTGATCGCGCTGAAGAAACATTAGGCGGAGAGCTGGATGGCGTGGTCATTACGGTTCCTGCCTATTTTGATGAATCACAACGCCAGGCCACCAAGGATGCAGCGATGTTGGCAGGCCTTAATGTGTTGCGTTTGCTGAGTGAACCGACGGCGGCGGCGGTTGCCTACGGCCTCGATAAAAAAGAGGAAGGCGTCATAGCTGTATTTGATTTGGGTGGCGGCACTTTTGATATTTCCATATTGCGTTTGAGTAAGGGCGTATTTGAAGTGTTGGCAACCGGCGGCGACAGTGCACTCGGCGGCGATGATTTTGATCAGGCCTTGGCAGGCTGGATTCAAATGCAGGCAGGCTTGCGCACGCTCACTTCACAACAACAGCGTCGACTACTGACGCTGGCGTGTGATCTAAAAGAAAAACTGACGGATTCTGAAAAAGTGTCGGCAGATTTTATGGCGTGGTCTGCAGAACTGACACGTGAACAGTTTCATGATTTGGTTGATCCCTTAATTGACAAGTCATTGCGTGCTTGCAAAAAAGCACTGCGTGATGCCAATCTTGAAACGACCGACATTGTTAATGTGGTGATGGTCGGTGGCTCCACACGGGTTCCGCGTGTGCGGGAAAAGGTCAAAGCATTTTTTAATAAAGAACCTTTAACATCGGTTGATCCGGAGAAAGTGGTGGCAATCGGTGCCGCTATTCAGGCCGATATATTGGTCGGTAACAAACCGGATAGCGAAATGTTGTTACTCGATGTGATTCCCTTGTCATTGGGTCTGGAAACGCTCGGTGGTCTGGTGGAAAAAATTATTCCACGCAACACCACGATTCCGGTTTCCAAAGCGCAGGATTTTACGACGGGCAAAGACGGTCAAACCGCCATGACTGTTCATGTATTGCAAGGCGAACGTGAATTGGTAGAGGACTGCCGGTCGCTGGCAAAATTTACGCTGCGCGGTATTCCGGCTATGGTGGCCGGTGCAGCAAAAATCCGGATCACCTTCCAGGTCGATGCGGATGGTTTGTTGCATGTATCCGCACGAGAAATAAATAGTGGCGTCGAAGCACGAGTGGATGTCAAACCGTCTTATGGTTTAAGTGAGTCTGAAATTACTACGATGCTCAAGGATTCGTTTGTGCACGCGCAGGAAGATTTTATGGCGCGCGAATTACGCGAGCAAAAAGTAGATGCACAGCGTTTGCATGATGCGTTGGAAGCCGCACTCGCGGAAGATGGCAAAACGCTGTTGAGTGAAGAAGAGTACGCTAAAGTGCATTGCATGGTAGAAAGCTTGGCGAAAGTGATTTCAAGTGGTACCGCCAAAGCCATCAGTGCAGAATTAAAAGTGGTCAGTACCGACAGTGAATTCTTCGCGGCGCGTCGTATGAATGCATCGATTAAGAAAGCCCTGGCCGGTAAAAAACTGGAAGAAGTGTCTAATGCCTAATATTGTGTTTCTTCCGCACCCGGAGATTTGCCCTGATGGCGCCGTAGTTGAAGCAGCGACTGGCGAATCGATTTGTGATGTGGCGCTGGAGCATGGCATCCCGATTGAACATGCTTGCGAGAAATCCTGCGCTTGCACCACCTGTCATGTGATTGTACGGGAAGGTTATGATTCGCTGGAGCCTGCGGATGAACTGGAAGAAGATCTGCTGGATAAGGCCTGGGGTCTGGAGCCTGACTCCCGTTTAAGTTGCCAGGCACTGGTCGCAGATCAGGATCTGGTGGTTGAGATCCCCCGATACACGATTAACCATGCCAGTGAAACGAAAGCTAACGTAAAGCGCGGATAAACAGGAGCGAGTGATGGGCTACAAGTGGACTGATGTACAGGATATTGCGATTGATTTATGTGACACGCATCCGGAGCTAGATCCCCGGTTTATTAACTTTGTGGACCTGCGCAATAAAGTGCTGGCACTGCCTGGTTTTGACGATGCCCCGGAACGCTCTGGTGAGAAGGTGCTTGAAGCCATCCAGATGGCCTGGATAGAAGAGCGAAATTAAGCCCCTTTTCCCACCTGCTTTCTGGCGAAAAACCCCGTATAATTCGGCCCCCAAGCAAGGCGGGCTTTTCATACTTCCCTCCTTGTTTTTCAAACAGTTAGGTTGTTTTTTTCTATTCAATTCTCAATTTTAAAAAACACTATTGAGAAGCAGTTTTCTGGAGGCAGTTTTAATGGCGGTTGAACGTACGCTCTCGATTATCAAGCCCGACGCGGTTGCCAAGAACGTGATCGGTGAAATTGTTTCCCGTTTTGAAAAGGCGGGGCTCAAGGTAGTGGCGTCCAGGATGATACATCTGGATGCGCAAAAGGCTGGCGGATTTTATGCGGAGCATAAGGAACGCGGCTTTTTTAAAGATCTGGTGGCGTTTATGACGTCCGGCCCTATCGTCGTCCAGGTGTTGGAAGGTGAGAACGCCGTAGCATTGAATCGTCAATTGATGGGCGCAACCAATCCCAAAGAAGCAGCGAAAGGAACTATTCGTGCGGATTTCGCATCCACGATTGATGCCAATGCCGTACATGGTTCAGATTCGGTTGAATCAGCTAAACGCGAAATTAATTATTTCTTTACACCAACTGAAATTTGTCCTCGAAAATAGATTTCTAACGATCCATTGCAGAGCCTGTCATGACGCACGTCCCTGTTATTGAAAAGACCGTTGTTGAAAAGACAGTTGTAGAAAAGGTGGCTATTGAGAATATAGTCACCGACAAGCACATAGCAACGGGTGCATCAGGCAACAAAATAAATCTGTTGGGCATGTCGCCAGGCAAGATGATTGCGTTTTTTGAATCGCTAGGTGAAAAAAAATTCCGTGCGCAGCAAGTGATGAAATGGATGCATCAGTTGGGTGTAACCGATTTTGACCAGATGACCAATCTGAGTAAATCGCTGCGCGAACAGTTAAAACAGATTGCAGAAGTTCGATTGCCGGAGGTGGTACAAGAGCAGCAATCAGAAGACGGTACTCGCAAGTGGCTGATTCGTGTTGACGGTGGCAGTTGCATTGAAACCGTTTTTATTCCAGTCGAAGGTCGCGGCACTTTGTGTGTTTCTTCACAGATCGGTTGTTCACTTGATTGCAGTTTCTGCGCCACCGGCAAACAGGGATTTAATCGCGATTTAACCACGGCGGAGATTGTCGGGCAGTTATGGCTGGCGGCAAAATCCTTTGGCAGTTTTGATCCCAAAGCCAATCGCACCGTGACCAATGTGGTATTGATGGGAATGGGTGAACCGCTGCTTAATTTTGATAATGTGGTCGACGCGGTTAACCTGATGATGGATGACTTTGCTTACGGATTATCAAAACGTCGTGTTACCTTGTCTACTTCCGGTGTAGTCCCTGAACTGGATCGCCTGAGTCAGTTTACGGATGTGTCGCTCGCCGTGTCCTTGCATGCACCCAATGATGCTTTGCGAAACCAACTCGTTCCACTAAACAAAAAGTATCCGATTGCCATGTTGCTGGAATCGGTGCGCAATTATTTGAAAGCGCTCCCGGATAATCATCGTCGAGCCACTATCGAATATACATTAATTGATGGTGTCAATGACAAGCCTGAACACGCTCATGAACTGGCAGAGCTGCTGGCAGATGTTCCATGCAAGATTAACCTGATCCCGTTTAATCCTTTTTCGGGTGTGGATTATAAAAAAGTAAGTGACCACAATCTGAAGCGTTTCCAGAATATTTTGATTAATGCGGGTTACACCACTACGGTACGATCCACGCGCGGTGATGATATTGCGGCGGCCTGCGGCCAATTGGCAGGTGAAGTGAATGATCGCACGCGACGCAGTCAACGTTTTCAGAAAGCACAACTGGGTTGATAAATGTTTGGATTAACAGGGCTCTGTAATATGAAAAAACAATTCACTATTTTTTCGATAGCCACTGTATTTTTTTTATTGGTAGGCTGTGTCACCGAGTCTGCAACACAGGGCGCGTTCAAAAAACCAACCAAAGAAGACATGAATCGTGCGATGTCTCTCTATGTGCAGATCGCGTACAAAAGCCTGGAAAATAAGGATTATGAAAGAGCCATGGCAAATGTTAAGCGTGCCTTGGATATTGATAATCACTCTCCGATCGCACTAAACGCGCTGGCTGTTGTTTATCAATATCAGGGCGATACAGAAAAGGCGAGAAGCTCTTTTAAAAAAGCGCTTGGCGAGGATGATAAGTTTTCTGAAGGCCACTTAAATTACGGCCAGTTTTTGATTCAACAGAAAGAGTATGACCAGGCTTGCGAGCAATTCCAGATGGCAGCGGATGATGACTTTTATACGAAGCGAGCATCTGCTTATTATAATTTGGGGATGTGTTTTAAAATCACTGGTGATCACGCCAAGTCAGAGGCAGCTTTTAATCGCAGTTTGGGATTGGATCCGGGTAACCTGTCGGTGCTTGGTCAATTGGCAGAAATAAAATTTGATCAGGGATTGTATGCTGAATCAAAAGATATTCTTGATCGATATATAAACTCGGTAAGAGACTCGGGACAAAAAATACCTCCAGACACCCTGTGGCTTGCTATTCGGCTCGAGCGGCAATTTAGTAATCAGAATGCGGAAGCCAGCTGGGCATTGCAGCTTAAAAACAATTACCCCTATTCCAAAGAATATCTTGAATATCAGAATTCTCTTAAACAATAGTTTGTCATTTGGTTAGTAAACGATGATGTACGGTGAGTGTCCTATCAAGCGTCGCAAAAGTCGGCAGATTATGGTCGGCAACGTGCCTGTGGGCGGCGGTGCACCAATAGCTGTGCAAAGCATGACAAATACCGAAACTACCGATGTTGCAGCAACGGTTGCCCAGATCAAACGCATGGAAGACGCCGGTGCCGACATCGTGCGTGTTTCAGTGCCGTCACTGGAAGCCGCAGACGCTTTTGGTGAAATTCGCAAGCAAGTGCGAGTACCTTTGGTGGCCGATATTCATTTTGATTACAAAATTGCCTTGCGTGTGGCGGATCTGGGTGTTGACTGCTTGCGTATCAATCCGGGTAATATCGGTCGTGAAGACCGTGTGCGTGCGGTGGTGGATAAAGCCAAGGAAAAAAATATTCCGATACGCATTGGTGTTAATGCCGGTTCGATAGGAAAAGATTTGCTCCGCAAATATAACGAGCCAACTGCTGATGCAATGGTGGAGTCTGCCTTTCGTAATATTGAAATTCTCGACAGCATGGACTTCCATAATTTCAAACTGAGTTTGAAAGCATCCGATATTTTTATGACGGTCGAAGCTTATCGAAAAATTGCTTCACAAATTGACCAGCCCTTGCATTTGGGAATTACGGAAGCCGGTGGATTGCGTTCGGGAACTGTCAAGTCGGCTATTGGACTGGGCATATTATTGATGGAAGGAATCGGTGACACGATTCGTATTTCCCTGGCGGCTGATCCGGTGGAAGAGATTAAAGTTGGTTTTGATATTTTAAAAAGTTTGCGCTTGCGAAGCAGAGGCATCAACTTTATTGCTTGCCCGAGTTGTTCGCGGCAAAATTTTGATGTTATTAAAACCATGGTAGAACTGGAGCAGCGTCTGGAAGATGTCACCACCGCAATGGACGTAGCAGTGATTGGTTGTATCGTGAATGGCCCCGGTGAAGCAAAGATTGCGGATATTGGTTTGACTGGCGGCACACCGATGAATCTCCTTTACCAGAACGGTGTAGCGAGTCATAAAATTGATAATGCCAATCTGGTAGACGAACTGGAAAAAATGGTGCGCGCAAAAGCGGCGCTGAAAGAAGCGGAAACTATCACCACGGTTAAACTGGGTTAACTTTTTTGGAAAATAAGTCGTTGGAAAAAATTCAGGCGATCAGGGGAATGCATGATGTGCTGCCGGAACAATCACCGGTCTGGCAATACGTCGAGTCATGCCTGAAGGAAGTGCTGGATGGTTATGGTTATCGTGAGATTCGTTTTCCCATTCTGGAACAAACGCAATTATTCAAACGCTCCATCGGTGAAGTGACCGATATTGTTGAAAAAGAAATGTACACGTTTGAAGATCGCAATGGCGATAGTCTTTCCTTGCGCCCGGAAGGGACGGCCTGCTGCGTGCGGGCCTGTGAAGAGCATGGCTTGCTGTATAACCAGACGCAGCGTTTATGGTACACCGGCCCGATGTTTCGTCATGAGCGTCCACAAAAAGGACGTTTGCGCCAGTTTCACCAATTCGGTGTGGAAGCGTTCGGTATCGATGGCCCCGATATCGATGCAGAAGTAATTTTAATGAGTGCGCGGTTTTGGCGTAATTTGGGCTTGCAGGATGTAGTTACGCTGGAGCTCAATACCCTGGGCTCGAATACAGCGAGAGTTCAATATAAAGAGGCGTTAGTAAATTATTTGAACAAGTTTCATTCTGAACTCGATGAAGACAGCCAGCGACGTTTGCACACAAATCCCTTGCGTATCCTTGATTCAAAAAATGAAAAGACACAAGCAATACTGCGTAATGCTCCCACCTTAATGGATTTTCTCGATGAAGAGTCCAAAATTCATTTTGAGGGGCTGCAAAAGAAATTGCGCGACAATGGTATTCGCTTCACGCTTAATACCAAGCTGGTGCGCGGCCTCGATTACTACAATCGCACGGTTTTCGAATGGACCACAGACAAGCTCGGCGCACAAAGTACCGTGTGTGCCGGTGGTCGTTATGATGGATTAGTTGAGCAACTGGGTGGTAAAGCCACGCCCGCTGTTGGTTTTGCACTGGGCATGGAACGTATTATTTTGTTGCTGGAAACCTTGGCATTGGTTCCTGATCCCATCCATCAGGTACTGGATATTTATTTTATGGCCATGGGCGATGTGGCGGAAGCAAAGGCCATGCATCTGGCCGAACAATTGCGAAATGAATTGCCTGCACTTCGGCTGCAGTTGCATTGCGGCGGCGGGGGCATGAAGAGCCAGATCAAGCGAGCGGACAAAAGTGGAGCGACGCTGGCTTTGATTCTGGGTGAGGAAGAGTTGGCGCGTGGCATGGTTACGGTAAAACATTTGCGAGAGGAACACGCCCAGCAAACCATCGCTATGGACTCTCTCGCTGCCTTTTTAGTGGAACAACTTTAATGTTAATTATTTTTAAACCAGGTGAAAATTAATATGGCACATCTAACTGAAAAAGATCAGATCGAATTATTTAATAAATGGTGGAAGGAGAATGGTGTGCCGGTAGTGGCTGCTGTGGTGGTGTCGTTGCTGGCTTATTTTGGCTGGACTGCCTGGCAAGCGCACCAACAGGCACAAATTGCCAAAGCATCCGCCATTTTTCAACAAATTCTGGATATGAAAGACGGCAAGACAAATAATCCGTCTGCACCCGGTTTGACTGAATTGGCAGATCAACTGAAAAAAGATTTTTCCAACACCTATTACGGACAGGCGGTTCGCTTGTTAACAGCGGAAGACGCAGTAACCAAAGGAGATCTGCCATCAGCAGAAAAAGAATTGGTAGCACTTGTCGATCAGAAGCCAACAGAAACCTTGCTGCTGACGGCGCGTTTGCGTTTGGGTCGCGTGCTTTACGCAGAAGGAAAGTTTGATGACGCGCTGGCTCAACTGAATGGCGCGGTTCCCGAAGCTTATAAAAGTTTGTTTGCTGATTTGCGTGGCGATATTTTTTCTGCGAAGGGAGATTATCAGCGCAGTACTGATTCCTATCACGAAGCAATGATTGCACTTCCCAAAGGAAGCCAGGAACAACAACAAACCCTTGAAATGAAAATCAGTAACTTGCCAAAGATTGCTGTTGCAAAACCCGAAGAAAAAGTTGAAAAATAATGTTTAATCTTTTGCTAAAGAGAGTATCTGTAGGCACTGTCCTGCTTGGTGTGGCGCTTGCACTGGCTTCCTGTTCCTCGTCAAAAGATGAATTAAAACCGGCTGAGTTGGTTAGTTTTAAATCAACAGCGGATCTGGATAGGAAGTGGTCTAATCATACGGGTAACCAGGGTGAGCCAGAATTGTACATACGCTTGATGCCGGTGATTGCAGGTGATGTGATCTATGCGGCGAATGCAAAAGGGAAGGTGAAGGCGATAAATAAAAATAATGGCGACACGCTCTGGAGTGTGAATACCGATGAGCTCCTGATCAGTGCGGTGGGTGCTGGCGACGGGTTGGTGTTGGTTGGAACGGTCAATGGCGTATTGCTGGCATTGGCGCAAGAAGACGGAAAAGAAATATGGCGCGTGAATCTCAGCAGTGAAATGTTGGCAGCAGCACAGGCCAGTGACGGTATGGTCATTGCGCAAACTATTGATGGCAAAGTAGTGGGGCTGGATCGCAGTAACGGTGCACAACGCTGGCAGTACAGCGCTTCGGTTCCTACCTTGACTTTGAGAACTTCCTCCTCTCCTGTGATTGATGATGGGGTTGCTTATATCGCTTTTGCCAACGGCAAAGTATTAGCGCTGGATAGTCATAATGGTTTGCTGATTTGGGAACAGCAAGTGACTTTGCCGGAAGGGCGAAACGAGCTGGAACGTATTATTGATTTTGGCGGCCAGCCTTTACTGGTGGGTAGTGATCTTTATGTTGCAGATTATCAGGGAAAAGCAGTAATGCTGAGTAAAGCAAAAGGTGACGTCCAATGGGCAGAAAAAATTTCTACCGCAGGACAGTTGGCTTATGGCAACGGCAATATTTATCTGACGCAAAGTGATGACACGGTGGTGGCGTTAAAAATGGCAACGGGTCGTCGTCTGTGGGAGAACAATCAGTTGGCGCGTCGCCAGGTGACGGCACCGGCAGTCATCGGTGATTATGTGGCAGTGGCTGATTTTGAAGGCTATGTTCATTTGCTGAATCAATCGGACGGACAGTTTGCGGATCGTTATTCACTGTGGTGGAGTAAAGGTGTGCGCAATTCCTTGTTTAGTGATGAAAAGTCTAGTGATGGTAACACACTTTACGTTCTTGCCAACAGCGGAAAGATTACGGCACTTGTTTTAGACAAAGATTGATATTAGATAAAGATTAATTCTCGTAATATTACACACCGGAATATTCAAACGTGATAACTGTTATTGCCCTCGTCGGCAGACCCAATGTGGGAAAGTCCACTCTCTTCAATCGTATCACCAAGTCCCGTGATGCGATTGTTGCCGATTTTTCCGGATTAACACGCGACCGAAAATACGGAGAGGCTGTCGTTGGCGGTAAACGTTGCATCGTGATTGATACTGGTGGTATCAGCGGCGAAGAACAAGGGATTGATGCAGCGATGGCGGATCAATCGCGACTCGCCATTGAAGAGGCAGATAAAGTTTTATTTATTGTTGATGCGCGCGAGGGAATGACCGGCGCTGACCAGACGCTCGCTAAATATTTACGCCAACAACACAAAGATGTCACCGTAGTAGCAAATAAGAGTGATGGACTCGATCCTGATGTTGCCATCAGTGATTTTTATCGATTAGGTCTGGGTGATGTCCATCCCATTTCCGCTTCACAAGGCCGCGGTGTAAACCAGTTGTTAGCGAGTGTACTGGCTGACGTTCCTTCCGATGAAAAGTCTTCAGGCAAAGAACGTGATGAGGATTCTGAACATCCCGAAGATGCAACCGATGATATTTCTACAAGGGCCGTGCGTATTGCAATAGTCGGCCGACCCAATGTAGGCAAGTCAACGCTGGTGAATCGCTTGCTCGGTGAAGATCGTGTGGTGGTTTATGACCAGCCGGGCACCACGCGCGACAGTATTTATATTGATTTTGATCGCGACGGAAAAAAATATACTTTTATTGATACGGCGGGGATTCGGCGTCGCAAAAATATTTCGGAGACTATAGAAAAATTTTCTATCGTCAAAGCCTTGCAAGCGATTCATGATTCCCATGCCGTGCTGGTGCTGATTGATGCGAAAGAAGGTCTGGTGGACCAGGATCTGCATTTGATCGGGCAGGTGATCGAATCCGGGCGTGCGTTGGTTGTGGTAGTTAATAAGTGGGATGGACTCGATGTAGATCAAAAAGCACGTATCAAAAATGAACTGGATCGTCGTTTGCGTTTTATCAGTTATGCCAATACGCATTTTATTTCTGCCTTGCATGGCAGCGGTGTCGGTGAGTTGTATGCTTCGATTGACCAGGCCTATAGAGCCGCTTATGAAAAATTCAGTACACCGCGCCTGACACGCATTCTGGAAGCCGCGCAAATTGAGCACCCGGCGCCGCTGGTGCACAGCCGTCGTATCAAGTTGCGTTATGCGCACTTTGGCGGCAACAATCCTCCGCGCATTATTATTCATGGCAACCAGGTGGAAGACGTGCCCGGCCATTACACACGTTATCTCGAGAAAGTGTTTCGTCGCGAACTGGATTTATCTGGCACACCGGTGGTGGTGGAATATCGCCAGGGAGAGAATCCTTACGCCGATAAAAATAATACCTTGACGGTTCGTCAAATTAAAAAACGCCAGCGATTGAAAAAATATATAAAAAAATCAAAAAAATAGTTTATTTTTTAATACGGATCACTTCGCAATCGAGCGATCCATTTTTTAATCGCGCTGTCACTTTTTCCCCTACCTGAACTGTATTGGCATCGCGAACGATAGTGTCCTCACTATTGCTGACGATGGCGTAACCACGATTCAGTGTGTTCAAAGGGCTGACACTGTGTAAGAGTTGGGAGAGTGCCGCGAGCTTTTGTTGTTTCTGGCGATAAATCACATGGCTCTGTTGTTTAAGTTGTTGTTGAATTTTTAGCAGGCGATGTTGAAGCCATTTAATTCTTTCGGCAAGTGCAGGGCCTTGCAGCCGTGTGGCAGCATGTTGTAATCGCGCCTCCGTTTTTTTCAATCGGGAAAGGATCGATTGCTGCAAACGAATCTCGAGATGGTCCAGGTGCTGTGCTTGTTCTTGCAAGGCTTGCGCCGGATTTTTGAGTTGTGAATGGAGCAAACGCAAGTGCTGATGCCATTCGCGTAACTGCTGCTGGATAAAACGTACAAAAAAATGTTGATAATCACCCACGCTGGCCAACATCTCACGTTGATCCGGTGTAATTAGTTCAGCGGCGGCAGAAGGCGTGGGCGCACGCACATCCGCGACAAAATCGGCAATCGAAAAATCAATTTCATGGCCGACGGCACTGACGACAGGAATTTCGCTGGCAAATATCGCACGCGCTACCATCTCTTCATTGAATGCCCATAAATCCTCGAGGCTGCCGCCACCGCGCCCCACGATTAATACATCAACCGGATCAATCAATTGCTTTTCATGCAAGGTGTTGGCCTGTGCGATGGCATTGGCAATTTCACTGGCGGCAGGTTTGCCTTGCACGGAGACAGGAATGATAGTGACGGTGGCTATCGGGTAGCGTCGCTTCAGTACCGTGGCAATATCGTGAATGGCGGCGCCAGTCGGTGAAGTGATCACGACGATATGTTTCGGATAGGCAGGCAAGGGTTGTTTGAACGCTTCGTCGAACAAACCTTCGTCTGCCAATTTTTTTTTCAGTGCTTCAAACGCACGTTGCAAGGCGCCGATGCCGGCGTCTTCGAGTGTCTCTACAATTAACTGATAATCACCGCGGCCTTCATAAAGGCTGACTTTGGCGCGTAGTCGCACCAGGGTGCCTTCCTTTGGTTTGAAACCGACGCGCTTGTTTAATGGTTTAAACATGGCGCAACGCACCTGGGCGTTCACGTCCTTGAGACTGAAATACCAGTGGCCCGAAGCCGGGGTAGCGAAGTTGGTCAACTCACCTTCAACCCAGACCGGGTTCAGGTGCATTTCCAGCAGCTGGCGCGCCTTGCGATTCAGCTCGCTGACAGTCAAAGCGGGGGTGGCGGGTTTAGCTAAGCTCATGGGCGCCATTATATAGAAGAGGGCATACCATATGGCCGTTTCGTGCCGTATAATGCGCCGTTTCCTAATGGTTGTGAGAACCTTATGCTGAGAATCAGTGGAGACGCCCTTACCTTCGATGACGTACTGCTCCAACCGGCCTACTCCGAAGTAGTTGCCAAAGACGTCAATCTGCAAACCCGCCTCACTCGCAAAATCCAGTTAAACATTCCGCTTATTTCTGCGGCGATGGATACCGTCACCGAATCGCGCCTTGCCGTGGCCATGGCACAGGAAGGTGGCATCGGCATCATCCATAAAAGCATGAGCATCGAAGAGCAGGCGCGTGAAGTCCGTGCGGTGAAAAAATTTGAAAGCGGCGTGATTCGCGACCCGATCACTATTTCCGCCGATGCCAGTATTCGCGACCTGATTGCACTCACTCGAACCAATCGTTTCTCCGGTTTTCCGGTGATGAAGAATGGCCAATTGGTAGGCATCGTCACCAGCCGCGACGTGCGTTTCGAACCACACCTGGACGCACCAGTTGCCAGCATCATGACGCCGAAAGAAAAATTGGTCACCGTGAAAGAGGGCGCTTCTTCTGAATTGGTCAAAGAATTATTGCATCGCCATCGCATTGAAAAAATATTAGTGGTGAATGATAAGTTTGATCTCACCGGCATGATCACGGTGAAAGATATTACCAAAGCGGAAAGTCATCCCGATGCGTGCAAAGATGCGTTTGCGCGATTGCGTGTCGGTGCGTCAATCGGTGTCGGCCCTGATACCGATGATCGTGTTATTGCATTAATTGATGCCGGTGTCGATGTGTTGGTGGTGGACACAGCACACGGACATTCAAAAAATGTCATCAAACGCATCCAGATGATTAAGAAAAAATATCCCGAGATGCAAGTCATTGGCGGCAACATTGCGACGGGCGCTGCAGCGAAAGCATTGGTAGAAGCCGGAGCAGACGGCGTGAAAGTCGGCATCGGTCCTGGTTCGATTTGCACCACGCGTATTGTCACCGGTATTGGCGTGCCACAAATTACCGCGATTGCGAACGTAGCAGAAGCGATCAAAGGCAGCGGTGTTCCGATTATTGCGGATGGTGGTATTCGTTTCTCCGGTGATATTTCCAAAGCCATCGCCGCTGGTGCGCACTCCATCATGATGGGCAGTATGTTTGCAGGAACCGAAGAAGCGCCCGGTGAAGTGGAACTGTATCAAGGCAGAACATATAAAGCGTATCGCGGCATGGGTTCACTTGGTGCGATGGCGCAAACATCGGGTTCCAGTGATCGCTACTTCCAGGATGCGAGCCAGGGTTCTGAAAAATTGGTGCCAGAAGGCATTGAAGGTCGTGTTCCTTACAAGGGCCCGGTGTCGCGCATCATTCACCAGATGATGGGTGGTTTGCGTTCGGCGATGGGTTACACCGGTTGTGTGGATATCGAATCGATGCGCACCAAAACCCAGTTTGTAAAAGTGACAACAGCGGGCATGACGGAATCGCACGTGCATGATGTGTCGATTACCAAAGAAGCGCCGAATTATCCAGTCAGGTAAGTCCAGTACGATGACCCCACCGCTTTGCTACGCTCAGCACCTCTCCATTCTTTTCATAGAGAGGAATAGGAGAGGCTAAATAAGTCGCCCCTACTTGTAGGGGAGATGTCGCGAAGCGACAGAGGGGTCACAGAGAAAACATATGCAAAATATTCATTCCCAAAAAATATTAATTCTTGATTTCGGTGCGCAATACACCCAACTGATTGGTCGTCGCGTGCGCGAGGCCGGTGTGTATTGTGAAATCGTGCCATGGGATGTCGAAGAAAATGTTATTAAGGAATTTTTTGAAAACGAAAGTAATGCCAAAGGCATTATTCTTTCCGGTGGTCCGGAATCCGTTACAGTGACACCTTCTCCTCGTGCTCCGGAAATTGTTTTTAACCTGAATATTCCGGTACTCGGCATTTGCTATGGCATGCAAACCATGGCGGAACAGTTGGGCGGCAAGGTCGAAAGTTCCAACCTGCGTGAATTCGGTTATGCGCAAGTCGAGTTGAACGGTCACAGCACTTTGTTCAAGGATATTGCCGATCATGAGCGCAATGGAAAGACATTTATTGATGTCTGGATGAGTCACGGCGATAAAGTCGTCAAGTTGCCACCGGGTTTTGAAATGAATGGCTCGACGCCGAGTTGCGCCATCGCCGCCATGAGTTGTCCGGCGAAAAATCTTTATGCGGTGCAATTTCATCCGGAAGTGACGCATACCTTGCAAGGCGAACGTCTTTTAAAACGGTTTGTGCGCGATATCTGTCAATGCGACGGTTTATGGACACCGGCCAGCATCATCGAAGATGCGATACACAGCGTTCGCAAACAAGTGGGCAAGGATAAAGTGCTGCTCGGTTTATCCGGCGGTGTTGATTCTTCTGTCGTTGCTGCGTTGTTGCATAAAGCCATTGGCGATCAATTGACTTGTGTGTTTGTGGATAATGGATTATTACGCAAAAACGAAGGCGAACAAGTCATGGAAACTTTCGCCAAGCACATGGGCGTGAAAGTGATACGTGCTAACTGTGAAGAAGCGTTTTTATCAAAATTAAAAGATGTTTCTGATCCGGAACAAAAACGCAAAATCATCGGCAATACGTTTATCGAAGTGTTTGATCGCGAAGCGGAAAAACTCAAAGACGTAAACTGGTTAGCGCAAGGCACGATTTATCCAGACGTGATTGAATCGGCGGCCAGCAAACACGGCAAGGCGCACGTGATCAAATCACATCACAATGTCGGTGGTTTGCCTGAGCACATGAAGATGAAACTGGTCGAGCCCTTGCGTGAATTATTTAAGGATGAAGTGCGCAAGATAGGCCTCGAACTCGGTTTGCCTTACGACATGGTGTATCGTCATCCTTTCCCGGGCCCTGGCCTGGGTGTGCGCATACTCGGTGAAGTAAAAAAACAATACGCCGATTTATTGCGCGAAGCCGATGCGATTTTTATTGAAGAGTTACATAAAGCCAACTGGTATCACAAGGTCAGCCAGGCGTTTACGGTTTTCCTGCCGGTGAAGTCGGTCGGTGTGGTCGGCGATGGTCGTCGCTACGAATACGTGGTGTCACTGCGTGCGGTGGAGACGATTGATTTTATGACGGCGCGTTGGGCGCATTTGCCGTATGAACTGTTGGAGAAAGTGTCGAACCGGATTATCAATGAGATTTCCGGCATCTCGCGCGTGACTTACGACGTTTCCTCCAAACCGCCCGCGACTATTGAATGGGAATAAAAGATGAGCGTGCATGACTTGTCTGTACATGAGACATTCATGCGAGAAGCGCTGTTATTAGCCGATCAGGCGGAGCAACTCGGTGAAGTGCCAGTCGGTGCAGTCGTTGTCAAAGACAATAAAATTATCGGACGCGGATTTAACCAGCCCATCTCCTCACACGATCCCACCGCACATGCAGAAATAGTGGCACTGCGTGATGCAGCAAAACATATCAGCAACTATCGTTTAGTCGATTGTGATCTCTACGTTACGATTGAACCTTGCGCGATGTGTGCGGGTGCTATTGTGCATTCGCGCATACGCAAAGTTTTTTTTGGTGCAACAGAACCCAAAGCAGGTGCGGTGATCAGCACACAGCAGTTTTTTAATGCGCCGCAGTTGAATCACAAAGTGGAGAATGAGTGCGGAATTCTTGAAGGAGTGTGCCAGGAGAAGATTCAATTTTTTTTTAGACGCAGAAGATGAAAATATTATTATCTTTATGAGGAAATAATATATTATTTTTTTTAGCAAACTACCTTGTTAGGTAGTTATCTTTATTAAAAATAACTTATAGGATTCACGCGGGTCAGATGGAAATAAATAGCATTACTGATCTATTTACTCAACTTGACAAACACAGGAGATTTTTATGCGTCTGATTAAATTTATTTTTGTAGTTTCTTCATTATTAATGGCAGGCTTGGCTACAGCCTCCATTGATTGCACAGTAGATACATGTATTTATCCCGCAGGTACAGTTGAACAATCCGGTATCGATATTGGTAATTTCTCCCATGCATACAGTTCAAGTTTTCCCACATCATCACCAACATCACCTCTTCTTTTTGCAAAAATAGATGGGACAGGTATAGGGAGCGGTGTAAATTGCAGTGTGGGAAACGATGCTGTTATTGCATTCATGCCTTATGATAATGAGGCTCGTGAAGCGATTTATCATACTCTCGTGCAAGCAGCTTCAGCCGGGAAGACGGTTCAACTTGCGATCAAGGATGATGGTACAACTTGCGAGCTTGGATCTGTGATTATTGAACCTTGATAAAAAAGGATAGTATTTTTATATGCCCTCTTTTAAGGAAGAGGGCATATAATGTTTTTTGATTAATTCTAAAATATTACTGGTGGTCGAGAATCTTCTGCTCCCAGGTCTTGATACGCCGCTCCAGTTCTTCCGTGTTATCGCCGCTGGCTTTCGCCATCGCTAATTCCTCGCGCATACTTTTCAGTTTGCTTTCGAGTTTTTCCATCGCGGCTTGTGTGCGTTCCGCGTCGGTGCGTCCTGAACGTGCCGCAGCGGCTCTTTCCATCGCGCGTTTGATAATGTCACTGGCTTCCGGGGAGGATTTAAATTCGGCGATACGCTTTTTACGTTCCGCTTCGTTTTGCTCCGCTTCCTTTTTCAGGCGCAGCTTGCGTGATTGAAAGCGTTGTTTGGCAAGCCGTGCATTTTCTTTTTGTTTTTCAGCACTTGAATGATCTTCCACTTCAAGCATATCAATGCAATCGACAGGGCAGGGTGGGATGCATAAATCACAGCCGATGCAAAGATCCTTGATCACGGTGTGCATTAACTGTGCAGCGCCGACGATGGCATCGACCGGGCAGGCTTGTATACATTTAGTGCAGCCGATGCATTCGGCTTCGCGGATAAAGGCAATGCGTTGGGTATTCATAGAGGCAGTATATCAGCCTTGCCTATTCCTCGCGCAGTGAGTACTCCCGGGTCGGAACAAGCGAGGAATAGGCAAGGCCAAAATTACTTCATCATTTTGACAAGACGTTCATTCACCGTCTCATTGCATTCTTTCACCATGCGATTAATTAATTCCTCGCAGGAAGGAATGTCATTGATTAGGCCAATCACCAGACCAGCGGTCCAGATGCCGTATTCCATATCGCCTTTTTCAAACACCACGCGGCCTTTCACGCCGGCGACCATGTCGCGAATATCATCGAAGTTGGTAGGGCCGTCCTGTGCTTCAATCTCCAGTACTTTTTTCGCCACGGAATTTTTGTACACGCGCATGGTGTTGCGCAAGGTTCTATAAATGTGTGCGGTGTCGAGTTCGCTGGCGTTTACCATGGTCTGCTTCACGTTGTCATGCACGGGCGCTTCTTTGGTTGCTAAAAAGCGCGTGCCCATGTTGATGCCGTCAGCACCGAGTGCGAGTGCCGCTGCCATGCCGCGGCCATCGCCAATACCACCCGAAGCAAGGAAAGGAATTTTCAGTGCGTTCGCCGCGAGCGGTAACAACACAAAGTTCGTTACGTCGTCTTCACCGGGATGTCCGGCGCATTCAATACCATCGATGCTCACGGCATCACAACCAATGCGTTGTGCAGTGAGTGCATGGCGCACGGCGGTGCATTTATGAATCACTTTCACGCCGTTCTTTTTGAACAGTTCCATGTAGGGTTCGGGGTTGCGTCCTGCCGTTTCAAAAATTTTTACACCGCCTTCGACACCGGCTTGCACAAACTCATCGTAAGGTGTGGGCTTGATAGTTGGGAAAATGGTCAGGTTCACCGCAAACGGTTTGTCGGTCATGTCCTTGCAGCGTTTGATTTCTTTCGCCAACCCTTCCGGTGTAATTTGCGATAACGCGGTAATCGTACCGAGTCCACCGGCGTTGGAAACAGCGGAAGCGAGTTCCGCAAAGCCGACCCACTGCATCCCGCCTTGCATGATGGGATATTTAATGCCAAATAATTCTGTAATGCGTGTTTTCATACTATCTACTCCAACAATTTTTCTTTAGCTCCCCCTGCGCGTAGGGGGAGTGGTGCGAAGCACCGAGGGGGTCCTCTTTAAAAAGTAATGACCCCTCCGTCGCTTCGCGACACCTCCCCTACACGTAGGAGAGGCTACTAACGTGGTTGCATACGTATCGCCGCATCAAGACGTATGCATTCCGCATTGATGTAAGCGTTCTCTATTAAATGAATCACTAACTGCCCAAACTCGCTCGGCAAACCCATGCGCTTCGGGAACTGAATATTAGCCACCAATCCATCCTGCACATTCTGCGGCATGTTGAGTAGCATCGGTGTGCCCATAATGCCCGGCGCAATCGCATTGACGCGGATGCCGAGTTTCGCCAGATCGCGGGCCATCGGCAGCGACAAACTCACAATCGCGCCTTTACTCGCGGCATAAGTTGCCTGACCCATTTGTCCTTCATAGGCCGCAACCGAAGCGGTGTTCACAATCAGCCCACGTTCCTGCGCTTCGCCTTCAGGATTATTTTTTGCCATCTGCTCCGCCGCGAGACGCGCGACATTAAAACTGCCGATTAAATTGATATTGATGCCTTTAGCAAAATCCGCGAGCGGCATGGCCTTGTTTTCTTTGTCGAGGATTTTCTGTGCCGGTGCAATACCAGCGCAATTCACACACACATGCACGGTGCCGAATTTTTGTACGGTTGCTTTAATAGCAGAGGTAACGGATTCTTCACTGGTCACGTCGACTTTACAAAAGAGTGTATTGGCGCCCGAAATATCTTTTGGCTCATTGATATCAAACAGTGCGACCTTCGCACCTTTCGCGAGCAATTCTTTTGCGGTTGCATTGCCTAATCCTGAAGCCGCACCGGTCACAATCACTACTTTATCTTTTACTTGCATGGTTACTTTATCTCCTTCAGAAGATCACGAGAGATGATCACGCGCTGAATTTCACTGCTGCCTTCATAAATACTGGTCACCCGCACATCGCGCGCATAACGTTCCAGCGGGAATTCTTTAATGTAGCCATTGCCACCGAGCATTTGTAAAGCTGTGTAACAGGCATCGTTGGCTTTCTCTGTTGCAAAGACTTTTGCCATCGACGCCTGTTTACCAAAAGCTTTACCCTGTTCCTTATCGTAAGCGGCTTGCATCAACAACAAACGCGCGGCTTCGAGTTCGGTGTAGCGATCCGCCAGCATAAATTGCAGCGCCTGGAAACCGGAAATCTTCTGGCCAAACTGTTCACGTTCGGTAAGATAGTTGCGCGCGTAATCCATCGCCGCCAAACCAATGCCGAGCGCCAGTGAACCAATACCAATTCTGCCACCCGCGAGTTCGCCCACAGCGACGCGGTAACCGTCATTCTCCTTGCCGATGAGTGCACTCGCGGGAATTTTGCAATTATCAAAGAACAAGGCATTGGTGTGCGAGGCGCGTTGGCCCATTTTGTCTTCCGCTTTACCAATGGTTAAACCCGGTGTGCCGGCTTCGACAAGGAAACAGGAAATACCTTTGCCCGTGGGAGCAGAAGCATCTGTCACCGCCCACACCACAAACACACCGGCGTAGCTGCCGCTGGTGATATACACCTTGTTGCCATTCAGCACGTAATGATCACCGTTACGAATGGCTTTGGTTTTCATGCGTGAAGGATCCGAACCTGCATTCGGTTCCGTTAAACCAAAACCACCGGCTGCGTATTCACCACTGCAGAGTTTGGGTAGATATTTTTTCTTTTGTTCTTCATTGCCAATCGCCTGAATTACTTCTGCCACCATGTTAGTGACCGACATCGTCACGGCGGTCGATGCACACGCGCGCGCGATTTCGGTAATCGCCACACTGAAAGCGACAACACCGGCCTCGGTGCCGCCGTATTGGCTTTTAATATTTAAACCCATAAAGCCGAGTTCAGCGAGTTTTTTAATATTTTTTAAAAACAACTTATCGTCCGTGTGTTCATCCTGCTGTGCAGCGACAGGTGCCAACACATCTTGCGCGAACTGGCGCGCGGTATCCTGTATCTGTTGTTGTTCTTCGGTGAGCGCCAGCTTCATTTATAACATCTCAATCGCAATACTGTTAGCCTCACCACCGCCGATGCAAATACTGGCGATGCCTTTCTTTTTATTCAGGCGCTGCAGTGCATACATCAATGTCACAATAATCCGCGCACCGGAAGCACCAACCGGGTGACCGAGCGCACAAGCGCCGCCATTCACATTCAACTTGCTATGCTCTATACCAAATTTTTTCATCGCCAACATCGCGACCACAGCAAAGGCTTCGTTGATTTCAAATAAATCAACGTCAGCAATTTTCCAGTTCGCTTTCTGCAACACTTTTTCGATCGAACCAATCGGCGCGATAGGGAAGTCACAAGGTTGCACCGCATTGCTCGAATGCGCCACGATGCGCGCCATCGGTTTTAAATTGCGTTTCTTCGCTTCACTCTCTGTCATTAAGACAAGAGCAGCAGCGCCGTCGGAAATGGAACTGGAATTTGCCGCGGTGATCGTGCCGCCTTCCTTAAAGGCTGCTTTTAATTTGGGAATTTTTTCCGGTTGTGCCGAACCCGGTTGTTCATCGACGCTTATGACTTCATCGCCTTTTTTCGTCTTCACAGAAACGCTGATCATTTCTTTTTCAAAATAACCTTTGGCAATCGCTTCTTTCGCGCGTTTCAGGGATTCGAGCGCGTAGGCATCCATCTGCTCACGCGTTACGTGGTTGTTATCGGCGGTGTCTTGCGCAAAGCTGCCCATGGCGCGGCCGTCGTAAGCATTTTCCAGCGCATCAAAAAACATGTGGTCCTTGATCTCGCTGTGCCCCGCACGCAAACCGGCGCGGGCTTTGGGAATGAAGTAGGGCGCCAGGCTCATGTTTTCCATACCGCCGGCTACGGCGATGTGGCAAGTGCCGGCCTTGATCTGGTCGTGCGCCATCAGCACCGCTTTCATGCCCGAGCCGCACACCTTATTGATGGTGGTGCATTGGGTGGAGAGCGCCATGTGGGCGCCGAGGGCGACCTGGCGTGCCGGGGCCTGGCCCACGCCGGCGGGTAATACACAGCCGAAGATCAGCTCTTCCACGTCGTTGCCGCTCACGCCGGCTCGCTCCAGTGCGGCTTGGGTTGCCGCGGCTCCCAGAGCGGGGGCGGGGGTGTTGGCAAAGACCCCGAGCAGGCTGCCCATGGGGGTGCGGGCGCCGTTAACGATGACGATGGAATCACTGGTCATACAAGGGTCTCAATTACGCTGAAGGCTCGTTTTTACCAGACAGTTGGCTGGAAAAGATTTTATGTCAGGGCAGGGGTTATGGGAAGGCAGGAAAGCCGTAGGGGAAAAATGTCATTCCCTCCCCTGGCAAGGGGAGGGCGAGGGTGGGGTCAGGTTTTTATCAAGCCGCGTGAGAAATATCCGCAAACTTTAATCCTGTTGCATGAATCACGGCGGCCACTGTTTTCAAGGTCGGGTTGCCAGTGGGTGAAAGAGCGCGATACAAACTTTCGCGTGAAAGACCCGAGCGTTCTGCAATAGAACTCATGCCGCCACGTGCTTCCACTACATGCCGCAGCGCGGAGAGGAAAGCAATTTCACCGCCTTCCTCATCCATTTCTTCAAAAGCCACACGCAAATATTCCGCCGCAAAATTCGGGTCATTGCCCAGCATTTCAATTACTGCTTCATCATGTGTTCGCATGGTTAATCCTCTTGAATTCTGCCCAGTGTGCTTTTGCTTGCCTTATATCTGCTGCTTGTGTTTTTTTATCGCCGCCACAAAGTAATAGAACAATGTCGTGATTGATTTTGCCGTAATACACGCGGTAACCCGGGCCGTGATGTATTCGCAGCTCCCACACGCCTTCGCCTAATGCACGGCAGTCGCCAAAATTACCAGCCTCAAGCCGGTTGATGCGTACCAGAATTCTGGCCTTTGCTATTCGATCGTGCAGCAACTCAAGCCATGTTTGAAAAACATCGCGTCCATCGCTCGTTGTGAAGTGCAGAATCCTTTGCATGGGCTTAATGTAGCTTAAAAGCTACGGAGAGGCAAGGGTATGTTTTGTAGGGGCGCATGGCATGCGCCCAGAAACACCTGGACTTTTTAAATTTACAAAGTTAATATTCTGTTGTCTTCGAGCGCCTTGCTAGGGGCTTGACTCCACAACTGTATGCATATACAGTTTCGCCGTTTTCTAGTTATATTGGTTATTAGTAGTGACTAAAAAGCTAAAACACACATTTGTTGACTTGTTTGCAGGTTGCGGCGGTCTGTCGTTGGGTTTGGAGCAAGCTGGGTTTACACCGCTGTTTGTAAATGAACTTAGCCCAGATGCCATGGGAACATATCTGCTAAACCGAGATGAACATTATCCTTGGCTTAAGAAAAAATTTAATAGAAATGATGTCACTACATTAACGACTAAGCCAGGCATCTTGAAAGGATTGAAATCAGATTTCCAAAAAGAATTTGGAATTAAAGATGTTGATTTGGTTGTTGGTGGACCGCCATGCCAAGGTTATTCAGGTATAGGCCACAGAAGATCATATGCAGTGAACAAAGTACAGCTCCCATCTAACCATCTGTACCAGCATTATGCTTATGTTGTTAATTCTATTCGCCCAAAAATTTTTCTTTTTGAAAATGTGCGTGGATTGCTAAATGCAAAATGGAAAAACGATAGTGGTGAAAAAGGTGAAATTTGGAAGGATGTGCTTGAAACGTTGCGCGGTATTCCTGGGTACACAGTAAATTGGCAGTTGGTTTATGCCAAGGATTATGGTGTTGCGCAAAATCGTCCCAGAGTCTTGGCTGTTGGCATACGAGATGATATTGGAATCAAATCAGTTTCTGGAAAGGTAGCATCCGGTTTTTTACCAGAAGCAGTAGGCGGCTATCCATCTATAGAAGAATTATTCTCCGATTTGGTTGATCCTGATTACATGCCGGGTGGAGAAACTACCCGATACCCAGAGGCACCAGAAAATAAATGGCAGAGAGATCTAAGGCGTGATCCCGATACAGGAAAGATTCGTGGGAAGGGTTCTGTTCTTACCGAGCATGCTTATAGTAACCATTCGCCTAAAGTCATAAAAAAATTTGAATATATGCTGGCACATAACGGAAAAATACACGGGTCAATGAAGACAAAAAAATTCGCACAACGAATGTTGCCTCGCGAGTGGGACGATAAAGGACCAACTATAACTGCAACATCATTGCCAGATGATTATGTACATTATTGCCAGCCAAGAAGTTTGACCGTAAGAGAGTGGGCGCGTTTACAAATGTTTCCTGACTGGTATCAGTTTTCAGGTAAAAGAACTACGGGTGGAATAAGGCGAGCGGGTAATCCAAAAGAAGGAATCTTTGATAGGGAAGTACCGAAATATACCCAGATAGGAAATGCAGTGCCTGTGAAGTTAGCAGAACAAGTTGGGCTGCATTTCAAAGAGCTATTGAAATAGCTAAAGCTAGCTTCACGTTACATTTGTTAATCCATATATAGATAATCCTTTGTTATTATCTTGCCCAAGATGTATATTCGCAACATGCATGTTTGGTGAGAATAAGCCGTGTCTGATACTGAGTACAAGACTGTAAAAGAGGAGCTGCAAGGAGGCAGGGGGTTAATAAAAGAAATTAGGGCTAAATATTTGCCTGATACGGTCGAGATGTCTCATCTAGCCCAGAAGGAATTTGAGAGTGAGGCTTGTGATTTTTTAGATGTAGACACCGCACTCAATAAACTTTTATGTGATGAATATCAGATATATTTAAATAAACAGCAATTAGTAAATGATGGGTTTATTGAATATGCAGATAAAATTGCAACATCGAGTAAGCACCCAGTTACAAGGAATATGATTGATCGTTACAAGGAACTATCCGCTGGAAATGATAATCCTACTTTAATTCTTGGTGACATAACTAAAATTATAACTGCACTTGCTGATTCAAATAGGCAGTCGAGAGTATCGCGATCTGGTTCTAGCCTAATGCATCACATAGCCTACTTGCTTGGTAAGCATGGTTTTGAATCAGGTGTTCACTACAGGCGAGAGTTTGTATTAAGCGGAGAGGGAGATGGGTGCAAACTTGACTTTTTTTTCCCAGGCCCAGAAGAATACCAGCATGATCCTATAAACTGCTGTTCAGTTGCATGCCAAACTACTTCTAATGATAGATTCAGATTAACATTTGCACAGATGCCTTCTGCGACCAGAAATCGAGCCTGCACGGCAATAGGATGTTCAAACTTTGGTGATAAGCTTGGGCCTGATAGTTTAACGGATAATAAATTAACTGAAGCTAAGCGTAACAATGTCAAATTCGTAATATTAGATAAAGCGATAGATAAGAGATTGCGTGATAGCAAAACAGTAATGTCTTACAAGGATTGGTTTGCTGAGCTTAAGAATCTAAAATCATTCTGGAAGACCGTATAACATAATCCTTTGGTTTATTTGTGATCAACAGATCAAAAATAATGGCTTCTATCCACTCAAAGGATACAGAGCCAGAAATAATTGTTCGAAAGCTCCTGCATGCAAGAGGTTGTCGTTATCGGATCCACTACAAAGGACTGCCTGGCAAACCAGACCTTGTATTCCCAAAGCATCGTGCAGTTATCTTTGTGAATGGTTGCTTTTGGCATGGCCACAATTGCCACATCTTTAATCCTAAAAGAACCTTGTCTATATCATGGGCAGCTAAGATTAAGAATAATGTAAAGCGAGATCACACTAATTTAGATAAATTGCAGGACAGGGATTGGAAAACATTGGTTGTCTGGGAGTGCGCTATTCAAGGTAAGGAAAAATTACCTCGAGAAGAATTATTCAGGACCATTGAATCCTGGCTTTTGTATGATCCGATGAATGCGGAGATTGTTGGAAGGAAGAAACCCTCACCCTAGCCCTCTCCCTTAAGAAGGGAGAGGGGATGACCCCTCCGGTTCACTGCGTGAACCACCTCCCCTATAAATAGGAGAGGCTACCTGGATCAATTTTCAATTCCAAGATCAATCATTGAAAACTCATAACGTGGATTCGCTAGCAAAACTTGATTCGCTTTCAGCATGGCTTGCTTCCAGTGATAAGCAGAGTTGCTATCGGATTCAAGATCTTTTGTTTTAAAGCATTCGTCGGGATCTATATCGTTTTCTTCAAAATATTTTACAGCTAATTGCAGACCCTCATCTGCTAGCCACACAGGTACATCGCCAATACCTTCAGCTGTTAATGATTCAATGCTCATAATAATTCCTCCGTTAGATATTTAAACAATGAAAAATCACATTTTAACTTGCGTAAAAAATAACCCAAAATGGGTTATTGCATTGCGTGTTTTATAATTTAGTTCTTCAAACAAGGAGATAAATTATGAAATGTTTTGTATCGCGCCACATCACTGAACTGAATTACCCGATTCGTTTTATGTATCGCGAAGCGCCGGATAATAATATTGATTCCGGTTGGCGATTTCTTTCCGGTTTTGAAGATGAAGTGTTTATTAATAATCCGGAAAATATTTTTCTGTATGAGATTGAACAGATAATTAAAATGGATCCAGCAGTTATTCACTTTCTTGATTGTCGTGAGAGTGCTGCATTTGAAAGATTGGCGGAGAAGGAATGTTTTACAAAAGTGCCGGATGCACTACCTTTCCGTCTTTCACATTAATCCCTTTCACCAGCGCGACATCGTTCTGCCATTTGCCGGAAGCGAGCCGTTGCACGTAAGGCAGAATCGCGCCGCACAACGCTTGCGATGACGTGCGCGGCACCGCGCCGGGCATATTGGTAACGCCCATGTGGATCACATCGTGCAGGATAAACGTCGGTTCAACATACGTAGTGGCGTGCATGGTTTCCACACAGCCGCCCTGGTCGATGGCGATATCAACAATCACACTGCCCGCTTGCATGGATTTCACCATCGCTTCACTTACCAGCTTCGGTGCGCGTGCGCCGGGCACTAATACGGCACCAATCACGAGATCGGCCTCTTTCACATCGGCGGCAATTGCATCGGCATAAGCAAACTTGCCGGTGATCAGCGGCGACAATTGGCAAACGCGATGCAGTGGCTCGGCATATTTGTCGTACACCGTCACGTGTGCGCCGAGCATCGCGGCAGTTTCGGCCGCGCGCATACCGGAGACACCCGCACCGAGCACCACCACTTTGCCGCGCTCGGTTCCCGCGACACCGCCCAACAAAATGCCCTTGCCGCCGACACTCGCGTGCAATAAATGCGCACCCACTTGCACGGCCACGCGCCCGGCAATTTCACTCATGGGTGCTAATAAGGGCAGACGACCGTTTTCTTCCACGGTTTCAAACGCAATCGCGGTTAAACCGATGTCGCATAATTTTTGTGTGAGTGGTGGATTCGGTGCCAGGTGCAGGAAACAGAACAACAAATGGTTTTTAGAGAGCCACTGCAAATCACCGGCGACGGGTTCTTTCACTTTCACAATCAGTTCGGCGGAACGGTACAGTGCTTCCGCATTTTCAGCGATTTGCACACCGAGTGTGCGATAGCTGTCATCACTAAAACCGGAATTAACACCCGCACCGCGTTGTACAAACACGGTGTGGCCCGCTTGCACCAGTTCACCACACGCCGCAGGAATGAGTGCTACGCGGCCTTCTTTGGCTTTAATCTCTGTGGGAACACCGATACGCATGATTTCTTTCCTCAATTAACCTGATGACATACTGGTATTGTAAGTCCAGATGTCTTGATACGGCATAGACTCCGTTGATGGAGATAATAAGCTTTGACTTAGGTCAATATACCCTGTATGGTGGGCGCAGCTTGAAAGTTCGTCCACTTTATTAGTTCAAACACGATCCGAAGTTCTTCTGTATTACCGTAAAAAGTACTCTGAATAAAACCTCCTCCTGTTCGTTAAGTAAGCACAACATTCCAGCACAACGGCTGCGCTTTGCAAAAGGCACAGTTTAATTTTTAACTTATAGGAAGATTTTATGTCAAATTCTACAACTGGTACCGTGAAATGGTTTAACGAAGCAAAAGGTTTTGGTTTTCTTGCACAAGAAAACGGCGGCCCTGATGTGTTCGCCCATTTCAGCGCCATCGCTGGCGACGGTTTCAAAACCCTGACTGAAGGCCAACGCGTTTCTTTTAACGTGACCAAAGGTCAAAAAGGCCCACAAGCCGAGAACATTACTGCTATCTAAAGAATGGCAATCTAATTGCCGGGATTTCCAGATATTAAAAGCGGGCCTCAGGGCCCGTTTTTTTTTGATCATTTTTTGTGTGAAAAGGTTTTGTCATATAATTATCACCTCCTTTTATTCAAGCTGATTCCCCGTTCATGTTCAGTAATACCACCACGCGACTCAATAAATACATCAGCGAGAGCGGCATCTGTTCACGCCGCGAAGCCGATCGTTACATCGAGCAGGGCAATGTGTTTATCAATGGCAAGCGCGCCAAAATCGGTGACCAGGTGAAGCCCGGTGATAAAGTGAAAGTCAACGGCCAGTTGATCGATCCGCAGGAAGCGGAAGAACTGATTTTTATTGCACTGAATAAACCGGTGGGCATCGTCAGCACCACGGAAGAAACCGAAAAAAATAATATCGTGGATTATGTGAATCACACCACGCGCATTTTTCCGATAGGGCGTCTCGACAAGGATTCGCAGGGATTAATTTTCCTGACGAATAACGGCGACCTGGTGAATAAAATTCTGCGTGCCGGTAACAACCACGAGAAAGAATACCTGGTCACGGTGAACAAGCCGATCACGGAGGAGTTTATTACGGGCATGGCGAACGGCGTGCCCATGCTCGGACAGAAAACCAAAAAGTGCAAAGTGGTCAAAGAATCACCCTTTATTTTTCGTATTGTGTTGATACAGGGCTTGAATCGACAGATACGCCGCATGTGTGAATATTTTAGTTATGAGGTGACGAAGCTCGAGCGCGTGCGCATCATGAATGTCAGCTTGAAAGGGCTGCCGACGGGTGACTGGCGCGATCTGGATGAACAGGAACTTTCCGGTTTATTCAAGATGATTGAAAATTCTTCGTCGGAAGCGCCGGTGAAGAAACAGGAAAAGAAAAAACCGGTGCAGAAGAATAAAAACAAAAGAAGGAGATGACCTCACCGTCGCTTCGCGACACCTCTCCTATAAATAGGAGAGGCTATCAGAGCCTCCCCTACTTGTAGGGGAGGTGGTTCACGTAGTGAACCGGAGGGGTCATGGTCAGGATTTCAATCCCAAGGCTTGCCGCGATACCACACTGCGCATAATTTCTGTCGTACCACCACCAATCGTTTCAGTGAGCGATTGACGCCAGATCAATTCCGGACGCGAGCCGGTGACGAGTGCTTCCGGTCCACCAAAATCCAGCACCGCGCGCACAATGTCCTGACAGGTCAGTGTGTGTATCACTTTATTCATCGCCGCATCCACCGACGCGTCTTTGCCTTTCGCCATCGCTTCCAGTACTTTTAAACCGAGGATTTCTGTTTCCATCACTTGGGACGCGAGTTCTGCCATGCGATGACGCACGACCGGATCATCACCTAATCTATTTTGATTCAGCCACGCCACCATTTCTTCCAGATCGCGACGCACACGGCCGGGTGGAAATTGAATATGACGCTCATCGGCGAGTGCTTTGCCGATAATCGCCCACGCGCTGTTTTCCGCACCGACGCGTTGCTCTACCGGAATATGTACGTTATCGAAAAACACTTCGTTGAGCTGGTCGCCATCGAGTGTTGGCAGGGGATTTACTTTCACGCCCACCGTTTTTTTATCACAGATAAATAAACTTAAACCACGGCCTCTGTCTTCCTGTTTGCCGGTGCGCGCGAGAACCCACAGGTAATCCATATCCTGCGCGTAGGATTGCCAGCATTTTTGGCCATTCAGTACGTAGTGCGTTTTTGCGTCATTCAGTTGTGCCTTGAGACGCAAACCCGCGAGATCAGAACCGGCTTCGGGTTCGGAATAGCACAGTGAGAAATGGATTTCACCACTGCGGATACGCGGCAACCATTGTTGCTTTTGTGCATCGGTGCCTTCGCGGATAATCGTGTGTGCCACAATACCCGCAGCGAGTGGATTGCGCGCGGCGCGTGCATAGGCGACTTCATTCCACAAAATAAATTCAAATACCGGGCCGAGGCCGAGGCCGCCGTATTCTTTCGGCCAACTGAGGGCGAGCCAGTTCTTTTTCGCCATCGCGGAAAACATCGCGCGGACTTCTTTCCACTTGTGGCCCTGGCCATAAAAACCGTCGAGGTCTTTGTAATCTTTTAAAAACTCACGTACTTCGGATTGAAAAGCGAGTTCTTCTTTGGAAAAAGTAATATTCATTTCTTCCCCTTTTTATTCAGAGGACGCGCCTTTTTCTTTTGGGTATTTTTTTTAGCCGTAACACGCTTTTTGGTTTTTTTCGTGAGCGGTCGTGCATCCCAGCGTGGCTCGCGTTTTTCACCGAAGGCTTTCGGGCCTTCGATAAAATCCGGATGTTGCCAGTGTGCTTTCAGTAATTCCCAACCATCGGCGAGCGACTTCTCATAACCTTGTTCCAGTGAACCCCAGATGGCTTTTTTGGAAAGCGCCATGGCGTTCGGGGAATTTTTCAAGATCTGCTGCGCAATATCCTGCGCGAGTTTGCGTGCATCATCGGGCGTTTCGGTCAACTCATCCACCAGACCGAGTTGATACGCGCGCTCTGCACCGAGACGATAAGAGCTGCCTTGCAGTGTCATGCGCAGTGCGGTGCCCAAGGGCAGCCGTTTCGCAAGGCCGATGTTTTCAATGGCACCGACCATGCCGACGTTCACGTGGCTGTCGATAAAGCGCACATTTTTTGAAGCGATGACAATATCGGCATCCACGACAAAATGATGGCCGCCGCCGACGCAGGTGCCGTTGACGACACAGATCACCGGTTTCCACACATCGTTTTGATAGGAAGACCAGAACACCGATTGTCGAAAGGGTTTGTCGACGAACACTTCATCTGCCGCTTCATCGCTGTCGGCTTCGCTCACATCAAAGCCGGTGCAAAAATGTTTGTCGCCTGCGGCTTGCACAATGGCGACGCGCACGTCGAGGTTGTCGCGCACATCGGCCCAGATGGCTTTGAAAAGTTGTTGCATGTGTGGCGCCAGCGAATTACCGCGCTCCACCCGGTTGATAGTAATGGTGGCGATGCCATTTTGTTTGACGTAAGTCACTCCATGCCCTTGTTGATTGAATTCAGGGCTATTCACATCAATTGCTTTTTTAACTTTCTTTGCTTTCACTTTTGCCATGCTTAAGCACCCAAGCTAATCTGGTTTAACAAGTTTTCTTTTGATGCGTGATCACCCGGCGCTTGTGACACGAGTTGGCGTATGCGACGCGTGATATGGAAGGCCGGGCCTTCGAGCGTGATACCAATGCCCGCAAACACCTGATGACACACATAAGCGGATTTCAAGGCGGCGCGACTGGCGGAAAGTCGCGCGGCCGCTGAATACTCATTTGCTTTTGGTAAATCATTTTGATCGAAACAACAGGCGGCGGCGCGTGCGAGTGATTCGGCTGCGGTCAAGCTGATCTGGCAATCGGCGAGTGGATGCGCCACGCTCTGGAATTCGCCGAGCGTTTTGCCAAACTGTTTGCGCACGTTGGCGTATTCACTGGCATCTTTCACCAAGCGTTTAGCGGCGGCGACCAGATAGGCCGCAGTGGAAATATCATTGATAATCAAACCGCGTTGACTGTGGGCGAGTTTGGCGCCGACTTTTATATTGACGCGTCCCCACGGTTCACCGCCGAGCGTTTTCACGGCGCTGATGTTTCCCGTGAGTTCTGCGCGATAAATATCCTTGCCATTCGTCACTAAAAATATTTTTGCCTGGTTGGCAAAGGGCATCAGGGTTGGCGTTTTATTGCTACCCATCAGGCCGAGCGAAACAAGGCCGTGACCTTCCATAACCAGCAGACGTTCTGCTTCATCGAGTACCTGGGTCGCAAGAAACGTTGCTGCGACGGGGCCGGGAAAGACATGTCGACCGAGCGCTTCGGAAATCGCACAGATCTCTAATGCACCGCCGTCGCCTTCGGGTGTCGCTGCGGATAGCACACCCATTTCCGCGAGTTCGCGCCACAGCGGTGAAGAGAAAGTGTCGGTTAAACCTTTGACTACGTGCGTATCGCAACGGCTCTCGCAAAAACGATCAATCGCGTCGGCGATGGCCTGTTGGTCTTCATTGAGCTGAAGATCCAGTGTGGTGTTTGGGGAAGGGGACATGCTTTTACCAGACAACTGACTGGCAAAGATTTTATGTCAAGCGTGTGTGGTTGGGAATAGGGACAGGCCTTTTATCAAGGGCGAATACGGTAAATGGCACCGGCCGAGTTACTGTAAAGACGCTCAAAGTGTTGATTCAGTAATTGCCGGTTGTATTGAATGCGATTATCAATAATAAAGCCATCAATGTGGCGTGAGGTAAATTGATCGATCAGTGATTTTAATGCGCTATTATCAGGGACGTCCGATTCATTCGACGCGGCAACCACCAGGCTAATAATATCTCTCACGCGATTGGGGCCAAAATGTTCGCCGACCGCCTGTGCTTTTAAAAAATAATTGAGCTGGAAAAAATCAAACAGGAAAACATGCTGGCTTTTATCAAAATGGAGATTGGCAACGCTAATCAGTTGGTATTCGGGGCTGTATCTTTTCAGGAAGGCATCTTGTGAAGTAGGTGTAATTGGCCATTGAGATACATTTTTAAGTGGCGCAATACTGGCCACGGATCTTTGCAGAACAAATAAAATCATCAGGCCAACCATAACGGATTGCAGTGATTCGAATGATGAAGCGGTTTTTTCCTGCTTCTGATAAGCCTGGTAAAGATAACAAAAAATAACCTGTATCAGGTCAAAGCAAATCACAATGATCAGCGGCGCCAGTGGAATAATGTAGCGCCATACCTGCCCGGATAAAAACCAGAACAGTAGGAAGGGCCAGGTAAATAACATCAGTAATTTTGAAACGGCCGAAAGTTTTTTCCAGAAGAGCGGAGCAATATAAAATCCGTAGAGCCAGAATTGCAAACCGGTAAACGCCAGCGCCTCGGTGTGGAAGAAGCGTGGCAGAGTCAGGAAGTTGATAAAATTCACCCCAATGACGTTGTAGGCCAGATCATGGTGTTGGACGATACTGTCTTCTGCATTCCAGAGTGCATAACCAAAAATGTCGAGCGCGAAAGGATGAACGGGATTACCTATTAACAGAAAAGAACGCAGATACCACCAGGAGCCAAATACACCCACGAGGGAAGCATAGATCAAGGGCAGGCGCCTTGAAGGTCGGCTATTCCACAGGATAAAAATCGCCAGTGGCAGCAGGTGAAACAGACTGATGTATTTGGTGCCGATCGCCATGGCGATACTGAGTGCCGAAATAATAAAAGCAATCCGGTCTGATATATCTTTCTGCCACACAATCACTGCGTAAATGCTCGTGCTGACAAAAAAGCAGGAGAATAAATCCACATCGGCGCTGGTCGATGCATTGAGAAAAATGGGCAATGAGAGAAAACTGCCAGCGGCCATCATCGCCAGCGGTGAGGAGATACCTGCAGCGAGTGCCATTGCAAAAATAACCAGTGCCGTTAACACGCCAAATAACGCATGAAGTGTTTGGCAATAAATGGAATCGGCAAAGGTTAAGGCAAGGCTGTACAACAAGTTTCCGTTGTGACTTTGATAGGGATAACGTAAATTGATATTGGTCGCGAGCCCCTGGTGATCCAGGTAAAATTGTGCATAAGGCAAGTGATAGGAAGTCCCATCGTAGAGGCCGGTAACATGCACATTGGTCAGTACACTCAAGGCAGCAAGCAATGTGACGCCGAGTAAAGATAATTTATAAAGATCATTTTCTGACATATTTGTATATTGATGAATCAGGATTCCCTGGATCAGGGAGTAATTTTTTTTGGAATATATCAGTGTGGACAAAATAGTCAGACCAAGCACGGCGAAAATAATATTTTTTACCAGCAAGCCTGAAAGCGCCAGGATAAATAACAGCGTGATGATGGTGGTGAAACCGAGCGTGACGGAATATATAAAGAGAGAGAACGCGGTAAGCGTCGGTGTGGTTCGAAATTGCCTGGATAAAAGAATGAAGCAAGCGAGGCCGATGCTGGTGGCAGTGGCTAGTAAGATCAAGTTGAATGAAAAATAACCAAGGATAATTTTCCATTCAGGAGACATAGGCGATGGCGATCAGCCCCAGCGTGCCTTGACCAGTGCACGGCGGTGCGCGCTGAGTCCACCAAGCTCCTGTCGCAAGGTATGTAGACGCATGCTCCATACGTGCAAATTAAATTCACGCGTAAAACCAATCGCGCCGGACATCTGGTGTGTTTCGGTGAAGATCAAATCGGCGGCCGAAAGTGCAAACGCGGCGGCGGTGGCGACGGATTCTTCGGGTGCGCCATGATACGCGGCTTCACGTGCCAGCCAGCGGCTGCCTTCCACCTGAATTGCACAAATCGATAAACGATGTTGAATCGCCTGGAAAGATCCAATCGCGCGACCAAATTGGCGGCGTTGCTTCACATAATCCACCGTGTGTTTGAGCGCGGCTTCCATGGTGCCCACCGCTTCAAGTGCGAGTGACAAGCGCCAACTGTTTCTCATTTTGGCGGCTGCTTCCTTGCCGAGTGATACGCCAGTGACTGGACGAACCAGTCTGCCCATCGGGTAACCAAAATTGGATTTTACCACTTCGACATCGCCGTCTTTCAATGTAATTAATTTCACATCATCGTTTGTGAGCAACAATAAATGTTTGGCATGCGCCAGATAACGTATAGGAATGGGTTTGTCTGTTTGAACAGCTAGTGCAATCGGCCCTGTAATTTCTTTGTCGCTGAGCTCTTTATTTTTAATAACAGATGGTGCAACGAGTAATTGCGCGGCGGCAGAACAGACACCCGCGTTGCGTGCGATGGCTTCGACAACCAGTGCAGCTTCGAGTGATCCAACGTCTTTCAAAATGGAATTGAATCCGGATTCAGTCAGCGCAGTATCCAGCTCTGTGTCGTATCCACCATCTGAAAATAATTTTATAGCACGCGCAGGGCCCGCGTGTTGTTCGAGTAAACGATTGACGGCTTCGAGTATCGCTTGCTGGTCTTCGTTAAGTTCAAAATCCATAGGTATCTCTCAGTTTATGTCATCCTCGTGTAAACGGGGATCCAGTTTTTTATGGATTCCCTCCTTCGCGGGAATGACGAATAGATGATTACTCCTTCGGTAAATCAAGAAAGCGCGAGGCAATCAAATTCAATTGCACTTCGGTCGCGCCCACTGCGACACCGGCAGTCATGGCTAAACGGAAGTTGGAATCCGCATACGATGCATACTCCAATGACTCCGCTCCGAAGATGTCGAGTGCGAGACGGCCAATGGCATTGTCACATTGGGTGCTGAGCACGCGTGCGACTTGCGTGTCCGCTGTCGGCGGGCTGTCTTTCGCGCGCAGGTCGATGACTTTGTACACGAGAACTCTTGCCGCTTCACACAAGGCGCGCGCTTCACCGAGTCGATCGACAATAATCGGATCATCGAGTAAACCGCGTTCGCGTGCGACTTCTGCCAGTTTGTCGAGTGTTACCGAAGCGCGTGTATAACGTGCGGCGCCGATGCGTTCAAATTGCAGCGCGGTGTTCACCACTTCCCAGCCCTCGTTTTCGGTGCCGAGCAATACATCGCAAGGCACTTTCACATCCGTGAAAAAAACTTCGTGGAAATAACGATCGCCGACGACGGAAGGAATTTCTCGCACCACGATGCCCGGTGTGTTCATCGGTACTAATAAAACGGAGATACCTTTCTGGCGTTTGCTTTGCGGATCAGTGCGCACCAACAGGAAACAATAATTGGCAAAGCGACAATAGGAAGTCCAGATTTTTGATCCGTTAATAATATAGTGACCGTCGATTTTTTCGGCGCGTGTGCGCAAGGCCGCGAGATCGCTACCGGCTTCGGGTTCAGAAAATCCCTGGCACCACAACACTTGGCCAGACGAGATGAGGGGAAGATGGAGTGCTTTCTGTATCTCACTGCCGTATTTCATGATGGCAGGGCCAACCCAGTTGATGTTCATGTACTGCGAGCCGCGCGGTTCACCGATGGCCCACATTTCTTCGCCGACGACGGCGTGGCGCCACGGCGTAGTTTCCTTGCCGCCGTATTCCTTCGGCCATTGTTGCGTCAGCCAGCCTCGCTCCGCCATCTTGGCGCAGAACTCGCGGCTATAATGCGCTTGCACGTCGCTGCCAGGGCCGTGCGATGACATCTCATCCCAGTTGGCGGGCAGCACTTCTTTCAGGAAGGCTTTGATCTCCGCGCGATGCGCATTGTCTTCGGGTGACCAATCGAATTCCAAGGGGTACTCCAGTATTTTGCTTTGGGTTGAAGTCTTTTACCAGACAGTTGGCTGTCTATTTTGAGAAAGAACGGAATTCTAAGCTATTTCAGGTAACGATCCCAGATGCCCCAGAGCAGAAAACCCCAGAATACAACCAAAATAAAATACTCTACCAGCGTCTTTTTTTCTTTGGATGAGATGGGGGGCTTTTGTTGTTGGGTGGATTTGATGTTGGCGGAATTACAGGCAGGGCACTTGCCATCAGGAAATTTTCCTTTGGATCGGTGGGAGCAATCGAGGCAGATATACATAAATCAGTAGCAGTAGGGTGGCGAAACTGACAATGAACGAGGTGTGTATACCATAGCGCAAAGCCGCAGAATCGTAAACCATGTGGATCTTATGTTGGCCGGGGGGTAGGGCAATGCCACGAAAGGTTTCATTGATACGCCCCACATAAACCGGGTTGCCATCAAGCGTTGCTTTCCAGTTTGGGTGCCATACTTCAGAAAGTGCAAGAATAGTCGCTTGATCCGATGTGGTTTGTAGCGTGATTTCGGTGTTGTGGAATGAGGTGGTTGTCACCGTTGAAGAATTTAATGGCTTGATTGATGAATCAATAGAAACGGATACAGTAATGCCTAACTGTTTTGCTTGCGCAATTAACTTCGTGTCATCCGTGATGGCAGACAATCTGGGATTAAAGTCGGATGTTTCCGGGATTTGATCAGACTGGATAAGTGAAGGCAGCAAAACGGCCTCAGGCAAATGATTTACATTTTCAAAAATAACCAATCCTTCTTTTTGAAAAGCAATCGGGTAGTGGTGTTGATTAAAAAAATCGAGATAGGGTTTGGCTATTCCTCCGACCAGGATGTATTTCACGTTGGCGATATTGAGTGCCGTTTCGCTGATAATCTTGTCTGGTAAAATTACATTTCCCATTTCAGCGGAAGTTCCCAGCGTCAGGAACAGCCAGGTGTCGCTACCGAAATGTCGCGTGTAAAAATCCCGGTACCAGGGGAGCAGCGCCGGGTTCTGTGTATCCGTTTGCTTGATACCATACATGGCACCGTATTCCGGATACAGTGATCCATAACTGCCGATATTTAAGACGCGTGAATCTTCAATGTGATCTTTCAGGAAGTGCACGAACTCCGGTTGTTTTTCAATCGGATCGTAACGCAGGGGTCGGAGTGTATTCATATAGCTCATCAATTCAAATAGCATGAGGGCGATCATTACGAAACTAAATTCTTGTGCCGATATTTTTGATTTTTTTAACAGGATAATAATAACCAAAGCAATTATCGTTTGATAAAGAACGATCTTTATGTAAGTTTTGTAGGGAGTGATGTTTGTGAATCCCAGTTTTTGGTAAAGAATAAAAAAAGCGATGCCGATCAAAGTAATAACCAGAATGGCCGGCGTGTGAGTAATAGTTTCATTTTTTATGTTTTCGAGACCCTGCGCTGCCAGAAAAATGAGTGCAATGGAAGTTAATACACCCCAGTACTGAATGCCAATATGTCCCATCAAGGGAATGTAATTTATAAATTCGGTTAAACCAAAGATGCGCACATAGGAAAAGATCAGAAGTAAAAAAGCTGCAAGTATTATTTTTTTGGTTTCCCTGATATTTTTTGCAACAGCATAACTGGCAACGATGGCCGGGAAAATCCCCAGATACGCTATACTCAGTTCGTTTTGTTCCAGATGGGCGTTGGGATAAATCGTCGAATGCACAATGGGTGCATTCATCTCCCAGAAGTGCTTTGGAGTAAAGACCGAAAGCAAATTTTCGATCCCAAATGTTGACTGGATGGATCGCCCCTGGAATTTTGTCATCAGGTCGGTTGTAAAAAAGGAATCAATCACCGGGAACCACAGGAATCCGATTAACAATAATCCGGTAACCGCTGCCAGGAATATCAACCCTGCTCGTTTGAGTGACGAGGTGATAATTTTTTCCTTTGGTGTAAGAATAAAAAAAGCTAAAAGATGAACGCTGAAAAGCACTAACACCAGGGTGGGTAAAAAGGTAATTGAAAACAAAATGGCATGCGCCACCGTGACGAATATCCAGTGCAGGAGAGTTTGTTTTTCATAAAACCGTATTAACGGATAGAGAAGCACCGGAAAGCAGAAGTAGGGTTGCCCCATATGCGAAATTAAATTGGGTACGGCGAAGCCGTTCAGTAAATAAATCGCGGCTCCCATGATCGAAGGAGTTAAACTCAAATGCAGGTGTTGGTTTAATATCAGCAAGATCAGGAATGCGCCGATCAGGTAAATAACGATTAGTCCAAAATCAAAGCTTTCAGGTGATGCGTTAAAAAAGTAGGATGAGATAAGCGTGAATGGAGAAAATTTTATATCGACCAGTGTTTCCGGCCCCACAGTGCCGCTAGCGGAGTAGGGATTCCAGTAAGGCGATTCGTGTTCCCTGAAATTGCGCGCCATCAAATGATGTGCCGGTTCACTTTGCCATTGGGAGGCGCCGAGGTCGCTGTGTCCGTAAACAGTCGTTGCATTAATATTGTTGCGGGGAAAAAACGAATAGGCAGTCCAATCCGCCGGCGCGCCAATTTGTGGGCTGATATTCGATGGTTGCAGTGAGGCTTTTAAAAAAATAACATCAAAGAAAATCAGCGACACTATTCCTATAGCAATAGCCGCCAGTGTTATTGTTTTTTTTGGCGCGTGCCTGTTCATTTATGCGTCTGGATTATTAACTTAATCCGCCGACACAGGCATATTTGGTTTCCATGTATTCTTCCAGTCCTTCAATGCCGCCTTCGCGACCGATGCCGGATTCCTTGATACCTCCAAAAGGTGCAAGCTCTGTAGAAAGAATGCCTTCGTTGATGCCGACCATGCCGTATTCGAGTTGTTCCATCACGCGCCACACACGTGCATTGCTTTGCGAATAGAAATAGGCGGCAAGGCCAAACTCCGTATCATTCGCCATACGAATCGCTTCGTCTTCGGTTTTGAAACGGAACACGGTAGAGACGGGACCAAAAATTTCTTCCCTGGCAAAACGCATCTGTGATGTCACATCAGCGATTACTGTCGGTTCAAAAAAAGTATGACCGAGCGCATGGCGTTTGCCACCGGTGAGCACTTTCGCGCCTTTGTTCACGGCGTCGGCAATTAATACTTCCACGCCTTTCACTGCATTCTCATCAATGAGCGGGCCTTGTTCGTTGCCTTCCTGTAATCCGTTGCCAACTTTTAAAGAAGCGGTTGCATCGACGAGTTTTTTTACAAACAGATCATAAACGCTGTCTTGTACCAGAATGCGATTGGTGCAGACGCAGGTTTGCCCGGTGTTGCGATACTTTGAAGCCATGACGCCTTTGATTGCTGCATCGAGATCGGCATCATCAAAAACAATGAACGGTGCATTGCCACCAAGTTCCAGTGATACTTTTTTTACCGTGCTCGCACATTGTGCCATCAGGGTTTTTCCGACTTCGGTGGAGCCGGTGAACGAAACTTTACGCACGAGTGGGTTGCTGGTAAATTCGGTGCCAATCGGTCGTGAACTTTTCGTGGTGATGATGTTAATCACACCGGCCGGAATACCGGCTTCTTCAGCAAGTACACCGAGCGCGAGTGCAGAGAGCGGCGTGAGTTGCGGCGGCTTGATTACCACCGTGCAACCGGCGGCAAGTGCCGGTGCAACTTTGCGTGTGATCATGGCGTTGGGAAAATTCCACGGTGTGATCAGTGCGCACACACCGACTGGTTCTTTGGTCACAACTAATCGTCGGTCGTTGGATTGGGAAGGAATCACACGCCCGTAAGCACGCTTTGCTTCTTCTGAAAACCATTCAACATAATTCGCGCCATACGTTATTTCGCCACGTGATTCGGCTAAAGGCTTGCCTTGTTCCGCCGTCATCAATTGTGCGAGGTCTTCCTGGTTTGCCATGATCAGGTTGTACCACTGGCGCAATAATTTGGAGCGTTCTTTGGCTGTCGTCTTGCGCCAGCTTTGAAAACGCGTGTGTGCTGCGTCGATGGCTTGCTTCGCCGCAGTTATATCCATATCGGCAACATTGGCGATGACTTCGCCAGTCGCAGGATTATTTACTGCAAATGTTTGTGGACTACTGAGCCACTGGCCATTGATGAGCGATTGTTGTTTGAGCAGTGCCGGATTTTTTAATTTCATAAATCAATTCTCTCGTTGTCCCAGGTTGACATGCATTGTCTCGCCGTTAATCGCCGGATTTTGTGCGCAGAAAAATAGTGCATGGGCAATTTCTTCCGGTTTGACCAGACGATTGTAGGAAGACAGACCTGCCATGCTGGCGAGAATTGTTTCATCGTCATTGCAATGGCTGCGCAGCATTTCAGTATCGGTTAATCCCGGGCATACGGCGGCGGTGTGAACACCCCGACCAAATAAATCCTGGCAGGTGCTGCGCATCAAACCGAGTTGTGCGTGTTTGGATGTGACATAGGAGCAGGTGCCTGCCACGGCTTTTTCCGCGAGTGTTGAAGCCACATATAAAATCGAAGAGCCATGTTTCATTTGCGGCAATAGCAATTGATTCAATTGTGTTGCGGCGATGACATTCAGCTGGAAGACTTGTTGCATGATTTCAGGTTTTACGGTTTCGTTATTGTCTTTCACCATCATGGCGGCGTTGTGAATTAATACAATGATCTCGGCGTCGCTGGTTTCTTTTAATACGCTTTTTCCGTTTTGCGGAACCCAGTTCACGTCGGATAAGTCCGCATTGATGTGCGTGATGCCTCTTATGTCAGGCTGGCTGCGCGACAGGTTCACGACTTTATAACCTTTCTCGAGAAACAGCGCGGCCGTTGCGCGGCCTATGCCTTTGCTGGCGCCGCTGATCACCAGCGTCCTTTTTTCATTGCGTTCACTCACATGAGGCCCCTCTTTTTGACAGCTGTGATTGTACTGAAAAAATCGCTACAATTCTGCGCCTGTTTCCTGCAAAAATACCTGACATGACATTTGATTACGCCACTCACAGCCTGATCCCATCGACGCATCGCCTGCCACTTCCTTTTAATGGTGAGTCCGGCAAGGGGAGTCCTCAGCATATTGGTGAAATATTGAATTATCAATTGCTGAAAGAGGGTTCACGCAAAGCGCTGGTGGGTAATTCCGGTTCCTATACCTATGCGCAACTGGATTGCGAAGTGAACAAGGCTTGCGCGATTTTTAAAGCATTGGGTATTCAACGTTACGACCGAATCGCGGCGTGTTTGCCAAACGATGTGGATATTGTGATTGCATTTCTGGCATCGGCGCGTATTGGAGCGATCTGGGTCGGGGTGAATCGTCCCCTGGCAGGATTAGAGAAGGCACAATTACTTCAGGATTGTAGTGCAAAAATTTTTCTTGCGGATCCGCCTTATATCAAGGAAATTGAAAAAGAACAGAAAAATTGCCCGGCCTTAAAAAAAATAATTTGTGTGAATCGTGATGACCATGCCATGAGTGAATGGCATCAATTCATGTCGAAACAGAGTGGCAAACAGAATTTGATGGCGAATGACATTGATCCTTTCGAGCCCGTTGCTATTGCCTACACCAGCGGAACGACAGGAAGCCCGAAAGGATGTGTGCACAGTCATCACAATGTGATGTTGCCAGGTGCGATTGAAGTGTATAAAAAAACCTACGCGCCGGATTGTGCACAGGGCGTGATGTTGCCGCTGACGATTTTAAATTTGATGGTGCTGGCACCCATGGTGGCTTTCCAGAATGGCAGCTGCTGTGTGTGCATCGACGGATTGAAACCGGAAATTATTGCCGAGTGGGTGCGTAAGGAAAAAATCGGGCATTTTGCTTCGGTGCCGACAGTGATTCACGATTTACTCACCTCCACTGCGATTAATCCCGATGATTTAAAAACCTTGGGCACGCCGGATATTGGCGGTGCATCGTGCCCGGACACCGTACAGAAATTATATAAAGAACGTTTTGGTCGCGGCATCATCATGGCTTATGGCATGACGGAGGCACCGACGATCGTGACGCGTACCGACCCCAACAAAACACCGGTGAATGATTTATGTGGCAAACCCGTCGAACATTTACAAGTGTTGATCGTTGATGCGAATGATAAAGAAGTACTGCAAGGAGAAACCGGTGAAATTTGTGTGAAAGCGGCCGAGACCGGTCGCTTCGCGAATGTTTACACAACTATGCTGGGCTACTGGAATAAACCGGAAGCCACACAAAAAGCCCTGAGCAGCGGTTTTTATCACACCGGCGATGAAGGTTATATCGATGAGCACGGTGATCTGTATATGCGCGGTCGCCGCAATGAGTTGATTATTCGCGGTGGCGCTAATGTGTATCCGGCAGAAGTGGAACGCGTGATGATGATGCATCCTTCCGTTGCGGTTGCGGCGGTGTTGGCGGTTGATGACGAACGGCTGGGGCAGCGTGTCGTTGCTGCGATAGAACAGAAACCCGGCCTGCGTGTTGATGAAAAAGAAATCTATGAATTCTGTCGTGAGCGTTTGGCGCGTTACAAAGTGCCCGACACTATCAAGACGGTTGATGCTTTGCCGCGCAATGCAATGAATAAGATAGTAAAGCCGAAGTTAATTTCGTTATTTTTGTGACCCCTCCGTCGCTTCGCGACACCTCCCCTATACATAGGAGAGGCTGTGTAGCTCCCCCTGCGTAGTAGGGGGAGTGGCTCGAAGAGCCGAGGGGGTCACATTAAAATTTCTTTTAGCTGTGCGATTAATTCCAGTGGTTTATCCAGCATCACATGGTGATGCGCGCCTCTGATTTCGTAAACAGGCCCTTTGTTTTTTAATAATGCTTTCAGGTCCGGAGTGATTTGTTGCGGAACGAGTGCGCTGTCATCGCCATAAATATAGGCGAAGCGACAGCGAATCTTGTCCAGATCAAAAGGCGGCAATTTCCCGCTGCGTTTGAAATTAAAATAAATTCCTTCATCAAACTTCCAGCTCCAACCTTGTGGAAACTGTTTAATAGAGTGATGGCCGACATGGTCTACCAGGAATTTATTTTTACATTCCTGTGCAGGCATCAAGCGGAAATGTTGGAAGGTGGTTTCGTAATCCGGATAATATTTTTTTCCTTTAAAGCTGTGATGCGTTGGTGCGGGTGGTTTATGTTGTTCGGATGGTTCTTCCGATAATTTAAAAATCATCGGTGAATCTACAATGATAATGGCCTTGATTTGTTCCGGATAATTTTCAGCAGCGCGCATCGTAACGACTCCACCCATACTGTGACCGACGATGGTAATGTCCTTGTGATAGCCTGCGTCATTTGCAACAGCAATTAAATCTTTGGCGTAAATGTCAAAACTGTATTCACTGCGATAGCCGCTGTTACCCATGCCAGCCAAATGAATGGCACACACACAGAAATTTTCTGTGAATGATGGTGCAATAAAATCCCACCAGTTAGCATGGCCGCCATTGCCGTGGACAAATAATAGTAATGGTTTGTCTGATTCATTCCATTGGTAGTATTCAATAGAACATTTATCTACTTCTACATGTTTGATTGTATAGGGCGTATTAATCGCATCACGAAACCACCGGGGCGTGGGAGAAGAATTGAATGCGTTGGTTGTCGTTAACATGTTGTTTCAAATCAGAAACGCTTGATGAGAGGATAAGAGAATAAAGAAAGAAAAGCACCGTCGATTATACGGATGCTGATTGTACTGATGGGATTAGCCGTAGTCTGGATTGTAGTTTGAACTAGAGCGAGAAAGGATCTGATGATTGCTTTGATAAAATAACGCTGTTGACGGGTGAAAATGCATTGGTTCCCTGGGATTGTGCGAATGCGCGCGCTTCCATTTGTGAATGCCAGGCAAGCACTGTGTAGTATTCCCGAATATGCTGTACATAACTGACCGCTTCTTCGCCGCGTGCAAAGCCGGACTTTAACGCAGCGTAATATTCTTTTTGTGCGAGCAGTGGCGCGAAGGCTTTAACGTCTTCCCAGCGATTGGGATTTTTTCCGTAATACTCGGTTAATACACGCGCATCTTCCAGATGGCTCATGCCCATGTTGTACGCGGCTAATGCCATCCACGTGCGATCCGGTTCCTGGATGCGTTCCGGAAGGTGGTCGTGGAGTTGTGCATAGTAAGCGGCACCTGCCTGGATGCTTTGTCGCGCATCAAGGCGATCTTCGACATCAAGCTCATCCGCCGTGGCTTCGGTTAACATCATAAAGCCGCGCACACCGGTGGGAGAGGTGGCATCCGGATTCCAGAAGGATTCCTGGTAACTCATGGCAGCCAGCAAATGCCAGTCAAGATTATTTTGCCCGGCGGCGCTCTGGATGAGCCCCTTGTATTTCGGGAGTCGTGTTTCTATGCGTTCTGCAAATAATTCCTTCCCGCCGTTTTGCATGGACTCCAGATGGCTAAAATAATCGCTGCTGAGTAAGGTGACTGTTTTAGGCAGCGGAGGGCGGTTGCTGGATGCCCCCAGCAACAAGACAGCCGTGACTAATAATAGGGAGCCCAGGGAGTGGAGGGAGAGTTGAGAGCTGCTTGGAACCGCTTTTGGATTCATAGGCGCCATTTGAGACTTCTGTGAACTACTTATCATTTTGGCTGAGTTTGACCCAATTGCCAGAGATCATGGTGTCCATTTTACCGGTCAAAAAAGGCTACCGATAGCTTGTCAGCCTGCTATTTATAGTGTAGGAAAATCTGCTTATTCCACAAGAACTTGTGGCGGAATATTGACGTAGAGTCTACAGGTTGTGGATGCTCAACATTTGGTCACCCAGCTTTGCCAGGGAGCCTTCGGCCTCGGCCAGCTTGGCCTTTTCCTTGCCTACTACCTCGGCGGGGGCGCTGGAAACGAACTTTTCATTGGCCAGCTTGCCCTTAAGACGCTCGACTTCTTTGGTTAGTCGGTCAATTTCCTTGTTCAGACGAGTGATTTCGGCGGCTTTATCGATCAGCCCGGCCATAGGGATATGAATATCGAGGTGTCCAGCCAGGCCGGAGGCAGACAGGGGAGGCTGTTCGCCTTCAGCTAGCCAACGGACTTCTTCAATATTAGCCAGCCTTTTCAGGAAGGTTTCTGTATTGGCGAACCTCTGTCGATCATCGGGAGTGCTATGGCCTATATAAACAGGAAACTTTTTGCCGGGCGGAGCATTCCTTTCGCTACGAATATTGCGAATAACTTCGGTGACACTACGCAACCAGTTGATATTGGCCCCTGCTTGCGAGTCAGTTTTCTCTTGTGGCTGCGGCCAGCGTTGTACCATGATGGTTTCGCCTTGTTTATTTGCCAGTAGTTTAACGCGTTGCCAAATTTCTTCGGTGATAAAAGGCATCATTGGATGCATCAGGCGCAGAGAGGCTTCCAGCACGCGAATCAGTGTACGACGCGTTCCTTTCTTTAATGCAGGTGAGGCAGTTTCATCCAACAAAACCGATTTAGACAGTTCAAGGTACCAATCGCAATAGTCATTCCAGAAAAATGCGTAAACGGCTTGTGACGCGAGATCAAAACGAAAATTATTTAATTCCAGAGTTGTGGTTCGTTCAGTATTTTGTAGTTGTGAGATAATCCAGTGGTCGGCAATCGATAGTTCGAAGTTATCAGAGTCATCCTGTCCGCAATCATGCCCTTCGCAATTCATCAATACATAACGCGAAGCATTCCAGATCTTGTTGCAGAAATTACGGAAGCCTTCGATACGACCCACATCAAATTTGATATCGCGCCCGGTTGAAGCAAGAGACAAAAATGTGAAACGCAATGCATCGGTGCCATAAGCATTCAGGCCATCCGGAAATTCCTTACGTGTGGCTTTGGCAATTTTTTCCGCGAGTTGTGGTTGCATCAACCCGGAGCTGCGTTTGTTGACGAGTGCTTCCAGATCAATGCCATCGATCAAATCAATCGGGTCGAGTACATTGCCTTTTGATTTGGACATTTTCTGTCCTTGTGCATCGCGCACCAGACCGTGCACATAAACCGTTTTGAAGGGAATTTGCGGCGTGCCATCATCATTCTTTATAAAGTGCGTCGTCATCATGATCATACGCGCCACCCAAAAGAAAATAATGTCAAAGCCGGTGACGAGTACATCTGTTGGATGAAAAGTTTTCAACTCGGGTGTCTTCTCAGGCCAGCCGAGTGTGGAAAAAGTCCACAGCGCAGAAGAGAACCAGGTGTCGAGTACATCTTCATCCTGTTTCAGTTTAATGTCGTTGCCAAGTTTGTGCTTGCTTCGTACTTCCGCTTCATTGCGAGCCACATATACTTTGCCATTTTCGTCATACCACGCCGGAATGCGATGTCCCCACCATAACTGACGCGAGATGCACCAGTCCTGGATGTCACGCATCCATGCGTAATACATATTTTCGTATTGCTTCGGTACGAACTGGATTTTTCCGTCTTCAACTACCTTGATAGCTTCTGCAGCGAGTGGTTTGGTGTTGACATACCATTGATCGGTGAGCCACGGTTCTACCACGACACCGGAACGATCACCGCGTGGTACTTTGAGTGTGTGTGGATCAATTTTTTCCAGCCAGCCTTCTGCTTCGGCTTGCGCGACAATTTTTTTGCGTGCCACAAAACGATCGAGGCCTTGATACTCTTCTGGTATGCCGATATCGACAGCCATATCAATGACACTGCTTGATGCAATCTTTTTTCCGTGACGTAAATCTTCGCGTGACGTTGGTGAGTCAGTATTGTTAACAATGGTTGCATCACGTGTAAAAATATTTATTAGAGGCAGATTGTGACGCTTGCCCATTTCATAATCATTAAAATCATGCGCAGGTGTGATTTTGACTACGCCGGTGCCAAATTCCTTATCGACATAATCATCGGCAATAATAGGCACTAAACGCCCGGTAATCGGCAGTTTTACTTGTTTGCCGATCAAATTTTTGTAACGTTCGTCTTCCGGATGTACTGCAACTGCCGAGTCGCCGAGCATAGTTTCTGGTCGCGTAGTTGCAACAATCAGAAGCTCATTACTATTTTCTACAGGATACTTGAGATACCACAGCGAACCTTTTTCTTCTTCACTGATCACTTCGAGATCAGAAATCGCGGTGTGTAATTTTGGATCCCAATTCACTAAACGCTTGCCGCGATAAATCAATCCTTCTTCGTGTAAACGCACAAACGCTTCTTTGACGGCATTGGACAACCCTTCATCCATCGTGAAGCGCTCACGTGACCAATCAACGGAAGAGCCGAGTCTGCGTATCTGTTGCGTTATAGTGCCACCGGATTGTTCTTTCCATTCCCACACTTTGTCGAGAAATTTTTCGCGACCAAGGTCATGACGCGTGAGATTTTGCGCAGCGAGTTGGCGTTCCACCACCATCTGTGTCGCGATACCGGCGTGATCCGTGCCCGGCTGCCACAAAGTGTTGTGGCCTTTCATGCGATGGTAGCGAATCAATGTATCCATTACTGCGTTGTTGAAACCATGACCCATGTGCAAACTGCCTGTCACATTGGGCGGTGGAATCATGATGCAGTAAGAAGTGCCTTTACCAGAAGGTTTAAAATAACCTTGCTGCTCCCAGATTTTGTACCAATGGGATTCAATAGCCTGCGGCTGGTAGGTTTTATCCATTAAGAATTATTTTTCCTGAAGTTTCTTTTTGAGAGCGGCTTCAAGAATTACCAGATATTCATCACCCACTTCGTCAACAATCTGGTTGATTTGTGTTTTTAATTTCTTTTTCAGCGCTGCTTCAAGCACCACCAGGTATTCATCAATCACTTCGTCTACGAGCTGATTCAGTTTGTCACCCGTTACTGTTTGACTTGAGGCAGGTTTCGCAGCTGGTTTGGGTGGCGTTTGTTTGTTGGCAGGTGGTTTAGGTGCTGGTTTTTCAGCAATCAGGGCATCGACATCAATATCGACAAGATCACCGAAGTCGTCACCCAAATCAATATCCAGTCCTGAATCTTCATCCAGCAGTTTGAGGATTTCATCCGCGCCGTCCTCTTTCTCTTTAGCAGCGGCTGCTGGAGCTGCGCTTTTATTGGGTGTTGATACCGGAACAGCAGCAGATGATGCTTTCAAAAAAGGATTGTCAGTAAAATCAATCGGGCTATCAGAATGATGATCCTCCATCAGGGGAGTAGCCGTTGGTTGTTTGGATTCAAACACCGCCGGTTTATTAGGTGGTGCTGCCGCACGTGAATGTGCAATGACGGATTGCAATGCTTCTTCTGCCTGTTTGCGGCTTTCGGAAAAACGATCGGTTGGTTTTTTCAGGAAAGGGTTTTCACGAACGGTTGTTGCTTTATCTTCAAACAAGGGCGGCGCCGCGTTGTTGCGAATTTTTTCTTCGAGGCTTTCCACTTTGCCTGAAGTAACCTTGCCGGCTTTGGGTGAAAGCTCCATTGATTCGAGTTGGCGAATGGCCGCATCTAATGAAGATTTATTAGCGATTGTTTCGGATGAAGTGAGTACAGGCACATCGTCATCGTCGGCGAGTATCGGGACATCGCCATCATCTTCCTCCGCCAACACAGGAATGTCGTCGTCATCCGGCAACTTGTCGTCCAGTAACAAGGGAACGTTGTCATCATCGGTGTCCAGTACCCCTTTAATGGATTTGAGCTCGTCCATCAGGCTGGTCTTGGTCTTTTGTTTGGTGTCTTTGGTTGTCATGAAATCTGGATTTGCCTCGGTATTCGTGTCGATTGTAGCGGATCACTTAATCGGGCGCTATTTACTCCATGGATTTCTTGACGTTTTTTCGCCGACGTTGTGGGCCCTTGGCGCGGGGTGATGGGCTTCCTTTTAATAGACTTTCTGTTAATAGGCTCTCGGTTAATAAGTACTGCATCAATAAAGGCACGGGTCTGGCAGTGGAACCCTTGCTGTCACCTTTAAGCCAGGCGGTGCCGGCGATGTCCAGATGCGCCCAGGTATATTTTTTGGTAAAACGTGCGAGAAAGCAGGCAGCAGTGACACTGGCACCATTCGGTCCGCCGATGTTGGCAATGTCGGCAAAAGGACTTTTTAATTGTTTGTCGTATTCTTCCCAGAGTGGCATTTGCCAGGCTTTATCGTCGGCCGCAATACCCGCTTCGAGTAACTGCCGGGCAAAATCATCATTGTTGCTAAAGAGACCGTGTGCGTGATTGCCCAGCGCGACGATGCAGGCGCCGGTGAGCGTTGCGATATCGATGACGGTTTTGGGTTTGTATCGCTCGGCGTAGGTGAGTGCATCGCACAGCACGAGTCGTCCTTCAGCATCGGTATTCAAAATCTCGATGGTTTGACCGCTCATGGACGTGACGATGTCACCGGGCTTGGTCGCACGACCGCCCGGCATATTTTCAGCGGCAGCAATGATGCCCACCAGATTGATAGGCAGTTTTAAGGCGAGCACGGCGGACATCACACCAAACACACTCGCGGCGCCACACATATCAAATTTCATTTCATCCATGCCGGGGCCCGGTTTCAAACTGATGCCGCCGCTGTCAAAAGTGATACCTTTGCCCACCAGTACATAAGGTTGTTTTGAAGTGGTAGTGCCTTTGTATTCCATAATAATCATTTTGGCGGGTTCGACGGTGCCAGCGGTCACCGAGAGAAAAGAGCCCATGCCGAGTTTGCGCATTTGCGCTTCGTCGAGAATTTTGCATTGCAGTTTTGCATGTTGGCGCGCTAATCGACGTGCTTCATTCGCCAGATAATTCGGTGTGCACACATTGCCGGGAAGATTGCCCAGGTTTTTGGCAAGCATCATGCCTTGTGCGATGGCTTGACCGGTCGTAAAACCATTTTTAATCGCCGCGTGGTGTTTCGTGTCCCGGCAAGCAAGATACACTTGCTTCAGCGCGATTTTTTTTTCGTTCTTTTTGGACTTCATTACGTCGAAATGATAATCCAGTTGCTGGAAATGTTGTGCAATAGTCCTGGCTTGCCATTCCCTGTCACGATCCAGCACCGACAGTTCATCGATAAAGAGCGCGAAGTCCGGACTGGCGTGATGTCGAAAATGGCCAAGCAGTTTCTGGATAAGCGCGGTAAATTGTTGCGGTTTGAGTTCGCTTTGTTTGCCGCAGCCCATGAGCAGGACGCGCTGTGCCTGGATTCCGGGAATCAGGGGCAATAAGCAAAGTTGGCCCTGCTTGCCTTCCGTGTCCCGTCGTTTGATCAGTTTTTTGATTAAGCCGCCAGACGCTTTATCAATGGCGCTCGCGGCAGCGGATAGTGTTCCATCTTCGAAAATCGGTACAATGGCGCATTCTGTCTTCAGGTGTACGGGATCGAGCCTGGTGATCTGGAATACGGGTTTTATCGAGAATTGAGTTGAGGCCATTCAGGTTTGCTCCGCAGGGTAGATATAGTAGATATAAAAGCAGGAGTTTACGTGAAGAGCGTCTCCGGGTGAAGACAAATAGCGTGAAGGCAATGAGAGAGTATTCGAGGCTGGTTTGATTTTATTACGTTACCTCAGTAAAGAAGTGCTTCTGAATACCACTGCGGTGAGCCTGGTGCTGTTGTTGGTCATGTTGAGTGGGCGCTTTGTGAAATACCTGGCGAATGCCGCGGCAGGTACGCTGGATACCGGGGTAGTGTTCGAGCTGATTCTGTATCGTATTCCCGATTTTCTCCAATTAATTTTACCGCTGGGTTTGTTTATCGCGCTGTTGCTGGTTTATGGAAGATTGTACATGGACAATGAGATGCGCGTGTTATTTGCGGCGGGTATCAGTCGGCTCCAGGTTTTGTTCTCCGTATTAGTGCCTGTCTTTCTGGTAACCGGGGTGGTTGCGATCATTACCTTGTGGATTACACCCAACACCATGGCAAAAGTGGAAATTATTTATCACCAGCAAAACGGACGCAGTGAACTGGATTCACTGAAAGCCGGCCAGTTTCAACCGTTTCGCGACAATCGCGGTGTTATTTACACAGAGGCCATCGATAATGAAACATCTATACAACCTTCACCAGCGGTGACAGGCGCTCCCTCATCACTTGTACAGCAGCCAGTACAGCAACCATTACAACTGCCAGTAGCAGTACAACAGCAATCACCCATGCGCATGAAAAATGTTTATATCTTTCAGCAGCAGGAATTTCAACGAGAGGATTCTTCCCAGCGTGGCGACATGATTGTAGTGGCCAACAGCGGTAAGCAGGTGGTGAATGAACAGGATCGTTACCTGGTGTTGGATCAAGGCTATCGATTGAGGGATTTGAAAAATGAAAATCGTTTTGAAAAAGTGGAATTCGTACATTATGGACAGCGCATCGAGAATCGTGAGCAGACCGAGGCACAACTGGAAACAGATGCGTTGCCGAGCGATGTGTTGCGCCTGTCGAATCGCCTGGACTATCAAGTCGCCTGGCAGTGGCGCCTTTCCGTGATATTGCTGGTACCGATTGTTGCGCTGATCGCAGTTGCGTTGGGTAAAGTGGATCCGCGACAAGGGCGTTATTTCAAGATTCTTCCTGCCATCCTGTTGTACTTGCTGTATTTAATTTTATTGAATGTGGTGCGCGACCAATTAACGGCTCACAGGTTGCCGCTGACGTTGGGCATGTGGTGGGTGCACGGTCTGTTTTTATTGGTCGGGTATGGATTGTTTAATTTTGAAAACTGGATGCGGATCCTGCCACCTCGTCGTGCGGAACGACAAAATTCGGAGCGCATGTCTTGAAGGTTTTGCGACGTTACATTGCCTCGGCCGTTTTCCTTGCCATATTGTTGGTGTTGCTGGTAATTGTTGCACTGAATGCATTGGGATTACTGGTTGAACAGGTAAGTGATATCAAAGGCCAATACGGTTTTATGAATGTGCTGGTCTATATCCTGTGGCATGTCCCGGGCTACATCGTGAACAATATCGGTTTTGCAACATTGATTGGTTGTTTGATTGGTTTAGGTGTCCTGGCAAATAACAACGAATTAACAGTCGTGCGCGCCAGCGGCGTATCGATCATGCAAATTATCTGGCTGGTGATGCGCCCGGTATTATTAATTATTTTTATAGGTTTAATCATTGGTGAATTTTCTCCTTATGCGGATCGTATCGCGGAAGGTTATAGGGATATGGCGCTGTATCCGGTTAAAGAGAAAAAGAATAATGGAAAAAATGTTCATGGGAATAATTTTGGAAAAAGACTCAAGGAAAAATTAAAACGAAATGCCAATCGCCTGCATCTTTCGGCATCGCCGTCCGATGAAAAAAGTTTATGGAATCGGGAGCATAATGAATTTATTCGTTTTGCTACGGTGCTACCGAATGGCAAGATTTATGGCATCACCCGATTTAGTTTCAACGATGACAAAACACTGTCATCAGTACAGTATGCTGGCGAAGGCACCTATCAGCACGACGGTTGGTTGCTGGAAAATGTTAAAACGGTACACTTCAGTGGTACGAGTCCGGATAAATTTTTCAGTGAAGAGACGCAAGAGAGTTTGTACTGGACTACGCAGCTCACGCCCGAAATGTTGACCTTTGTATCCACCAGCCCGGAGAGTTTGACCTTTCGTGAGTTGGATCGCTATGGCAGTTTTCTCAAAGAGCAGCAGCGCGATAGTCGCCCCTATGAACTGGAGTGGTGGAAAAAAGTAATCAAGCCATTCGAAATTTTCAGTCTGGTGTTGGTCGCTATCTCTTTTGTGTTTGGTTCGTTGCGCCAGGTGACGATAGGCCAGCGGGTTTTTATGGGAGCGATAGTAGGCATTGTTTTTCAAACTTTACAAAATATGTTTACTACCTCCAGTCTGGTATTTGGGTTCAGCCCGGTGGTGGCCGTGTTGCTGCCGATTTGTGTTTGTGCCTGTATCGGTTTTGTGGCGATAGCGCGTGTGCGTTAATTATTTTTTTGGTAGAACCACCGTGCGTGTTCCTGAAATAATATCGTGCCAGCATTGTTTATTGCCAGACAGACACCACAAATAACCTATGCCGATTACCGCGAACGAAAGGGGTGCGACTAATAAACGCAGCAAGGATTGTTTGGCTGTGATATTGCGTCCATCACATTGTTCCACACGCAAGCGCCAGGATTGCATGCCGAGTGTTTGGCCGTTGCGTGTCCAGAACCAGTAATAAAATAATCCAATCGAAGTGATAACGCCGATAAAAAGAAAAATATCTCCGGCAGTGCCCGCATGCGCAGCGCGAATGCGTTCCGTGCCAAATAATTGTGCTTTAATAAAAAGATGAAGGGCCGTGTAACCCAGTGACAGTGCGAAAAGCAGAAAGCTGTCATACACCATCGCCATCAAGCGACGCCACAGGGGCGCACTGGGACTGATTATTATTTCAGCCGGCTTTTTTGAATCGGTCATAGCGCTTGCGCCAGTTTTTGAAACGTTTTTTGCAATACTTTTCGAGATCCTCCGGCGTAGAGAAATAAATTTCAGCCGATTGTTCGGTCGTCTCATCAAATTCGCAAAAATCATTTTCATGTTCGCGGCAGATGATGGGGCGTGTTTCATAAATGCCACAGCGGCCATCCGGTTGCAGCTTACTGCAACGATTCAGGACTTTCAGGGTCCAGCCATCTTCTTTATATATGTGTATATCCTGGTGATGCATCATCCATAACAGGGTATCGAAATCTTCGATGCTGCGCGGTGTGTCAATCTCTTGCGCGATATAAGTGCAACACAGGGAGCTGCGGCACAGGCCGCATTTTTCTTCGGAGGGGATTTTACGGGACTTCATTAACATGATACTACTCGACTGATAAAAAGACGGGATAAAGAATTATAGCCAGCCACCGCGTGCTTGCCAGAGATTTACAATTTTACAAAAGAGCGCGGCGGTTTTTTCGGTGTCGTAACGCGCGGTGTGCGCTTCCTTGTTGCTGAAAGGGATATTCGCCGCTTCGCAGGCTTTAGCCAACACGGTTTGCCCGTAAGCGAGCCCGGCTAATGTAACTGTGTCAAAGCAGGAGAAGGGATGAAAAGGATTGCGTTTGCTGTCGCAGCGTTCAGCTGCTGCCATCAGGAAGCCATGATCAAAATGCGCGTTGTGCGCAACAACAATGGCGCGTGTGCAATGATAACGTTTCACTGCCTTGCGCACTTGCTGGAAAAAAAGTTCCAGCGCTTCGGCTTCTGTCATCGCATCGCGTGTCGGATCAATGCCATTAAACTCCAGCGCCGCTTTGTCGAGATTGGCTCCTTCAAAGGGTTTGATCACGTAGTCGAGCGTTTTGTCGACGACTAACTCCCCTTCGTCATTCATGTCGAGTATGGCGGCAGACAATTCCAGCAGGGCGTCGGTCTTGCTATTGAAGCCACCGGTCTCCACATCGATGACGACGGGTAAAAACCCGCGAAAGCGTTTGGCCAATGGATGCGTATTTTCATTGTCGCCCGTGTTCAGTGGCGCGGTGTCGATGTCATTGAGATTGATCATTGAAAGTGTTTCTATTAATTAATGCGGCGGTTTAGACGGTGGCCAATTGCCATGCCAGCGTTTCGCCTGCACACAAGGGAATAATCGTTTCATCGCCAAAGGCAATCGAAGCGGGAACTTGCCACGGGGATTTGCGCAAGGTAATTTTGTCTGTATTGCGTGGCAAGCGATAAAAATCGGCGCCGTAAAAACTGGCAAAGGCTTCGAGTTTATCGAGTGCATTGGCCTGTTCAAAAGCAGCGGCGTAAAGTTCGATAGCGGCAGGGGAAGTGTAAGCACCGGCACAACCACAAGCCTGTTCCTTTCTGGATTTTGCGTGCGGTGCGGAATCAGTGCCGAGGAAAAACTTTGGGCTGCCACTCGTTGCGGCTTTGATCAATGCCTGTTGGTGTGTGTTGCGTTTTAATACGGGTAAACAATAATAATGAGGACGTATGCCGCCGGCCAGCATATGGTTGCGATTAAATAACAAATGATGCGCGGTAATAGTCGCGGCGATATTTTTTTCAGCGCCTTGCACAAAATCGACGGCGTCGTTGGTGGTGATATGTTCAAACACGATGCGCAGTTTGGGGAAGCGTGCAGTCAATGGCTGCAGTGTTTGGTCGATAAAAACTTTCTCACGGTCAAAAATATCCACATGCGAGTCAGTCACTTCGCCGTGTATTAATAGAGGCAAGTCGACTTTTTGCATCACTTCAAACAGCGGATAAAGTTTTGCTATCGACGTGACACCGGAATCGGAATTGGTAGTGGCACCTGCCGGATATAACTTGCAGCCAATGATATGTTGGGTTGAAGCGGCTTTCTCGACTTCGCTTGTGGAGGTGTTGTCAGTGAGATACAAGGCCATCACCGGTTTGAAGTGCTTGTGACTGGTTTCTTTTAATAGTCGTTGCCGATAAGCCAGCGCTTGTTCAACCGTTAGAACGGGCGGCACCAGGTTGGGCATCGCCACGGCGTAGCCGAATACACGAACGGTGTCGGTGACAGTGCGGCTGAGTTTGTCACCGTCACGAAAGTGAAGGTGCCAGTCATCGGGGCGGGTGATAGTGAGTTGTTGCATGGGCGGCATGATAAAGGAAAACATCCGTCATTTCGAGCAAAGCGAGAAATCTTTATAAAGATTAACGTCGATCTACGGGATATTCATTCCAGTCAATCGGAAAGGTGGGATTGGTATCGCAGGTGTTCTTCTTATCGGGCTTATAACAACGTCCGCGTGTAAAACCCAGCGCTGATCCTTTGTCGTCTTGGTAATCATTGCCAACGGAGTAGAGCCACTTATCATCGGCTGAATATTTCAAGGGTGCGCCATTAAAATAATCAATCGGCAATCGATCCATATAAGTTGGTATCAATTCATTCAGGTTTTTGGGTAACTTTTTATGGTCTTGCTGGTAAGCTTGTATGGCGATAATGGCTGATACTGCATCGTAATAGGTGTGTGCTAGACAGCGCCGTTCGAAGTATTTCTTCCATGACCATGTAAACTGTTTGTGTCGTATCCAATAAGGTGTTAGTGGGTTATAAAATGTTTCAAAAGGAAAATCGTCATCTTTGGTTTCTATTCTTGCTTTCATGTCTGAGCAGTAGAGGGGAACATCCGCCATTGCTTTGGCGTATATCTCTGAGAAAAAATTAATATCAGCGTTGGGATGAAAATAATATTTTGGAAAAAAAGCACTTGTATATGAAAATATTTTTTTATTTACATTTGAAAGATCAGTCGGATCTTCATATAATTTTTTTCTATCATATATTGACATTTTAAACTGCTTATCGAAGGTTGACTTGGTGTACCGAATCTCACCAGGGAATATTTTTTCAAAATCATCTGAAGCATAGGGTTTTAGCCTGGAAGTGATGGCCGCCATTTTTTTAAACTGATTTTTTTTGAGTGTGTGCTTCGAAGTGATTTCGTGAATAACATCAAGTGAATCTGATATACATGGGATTCCTATCATGTATGAAATAAGATAGTGATTTTCTTCAGTCATTATTTTTTGACAGAAATTGACATTTATGGTGAGCGTTTCAATTGCGGAATCTATATTTAAATAGTTCGCGTCAATTTTAGATTTAAAAATTAATAACCTACTTGCTTGATAGACGTTTTGGTATTGGGGAAGATCAATTGCTGTTTTGGCTGTGGGGAACTTAAAGCGAGGTCTTTTGATTGCGTTAGCCACATCAGTAATAATTTTTATGTTTTCTGAAACGAGCCGCTTTATGAATTTTGTATCCCATTCTTCACCACGGGCTATTTTTGCCGCCTTTCGAGAGTCTTTATCAGAAATCACAGAAAAATTATCTGCGCCGATGTAACTGATCAGTTCATACCCGTTTTCTTCCGCTGGAACCTCTGGCGCAGGCTTCAGCATTTCTTTTGCTTGTTCACTGAGCTCCGCGTCATCAATACTGTTAATGGCAATCCAGATGCCGAGCAGGGCGATGATGATTAGAAAGCCGAGTCCGATTCGTTTGAATATTTTCATAGCTCCTTGGCCATACGCAATGCGTCACTCCCATCTTCATAGAATTCCTTGTATAAACCAAACTGCGAATAGCCGAGCGCTTCATAAAGTCCGATAGCCGGTCGGTTATCGGTTTTCACTTCCAGTTGTATGCGCGTTTTACCATCCTTGCGTACTTGCTTTTCTCCGCGATCCATCAGTTGTCGGGCAATACCAAAGCCGCGAAAATTTTCCGAAACAGCAATGGAATAGAGCCGTGCCGTGGCGGTGTTGCAACGATAGAAGAACAGGATATAGCCCGCGACTTGCGACTGTCCGGCGCTTTTGCTTTCACAGACCAGGAACGCACGATTCTCCGCCTGTATCCAGTGGCGCATACGACGGAGGCTGATGTGATCTGTGGTAAAGGATTTCTGCTCGATATCGTGCAAGGTGTTGAGGTCAGTCAACCGTGGCGATCGGAATATAAAAGTAGATGCTTTTTTCATGCGCGCTAGTTTAACAGATCAAACTCCATTATCATGCGCACACCTTGATAATCCGCCCTTCGAGCAGGAATTTTTAATGTCCACTAGCCTACGACCTGCCCCGCGTGATGGCCTGATCCTCTTATTGTTATTGACGATTTATTTTGTCGCACTGATGGGCTTGCGCCCTCTCAGTGTGCCGGACGAAGGCCGTTATCCCGAAGTCGCACGTGAGATGCTGCTGACACACGATTACGTCACACCACGCGTGAACGGCATTGTGTTTCTCGACAAACCCATCCTGTATTACTGGTTGCAAGCTGCCTCGTTCAAAGTGTTGGGTGTGAATACCTGGAGCATTCGTTTGATGCCGGCGTTGTTTGGCATAGTCGGCGCGCTGCTGGTTTTTTTTACCGCGCATCAGTTGTTCAATCGTCGAGCGGCCTGGTGGTCGGTGGGTGCACTGGTTTGCAATCCGATTTATTTTCTCGCGGCACATTATGCGAATATGGATTTGGAAATTGCGATCTGGGTGAGTGCGGCTTTGTGTTTGTTTTTGCTGGCGCGAAAAAAACCGGAAGGCACTACAGAGCGACGAAATATTTTCTGGTGGGCGTGGGCAGCGATTGGTTGCGGTATTTTAACCAAAGGATTAATCGGTTTAGTGTTTCCTGCCATGGTGGTCGGTGTGTGGGTGGTGATCGGTTGGCGCTGGCGCGAACTCAAACATTGGTATTTTGTTAGCGGCTTGTTGGTCATGCTGGCGATTTGTCTGCCCTGGTATCTGGCCGTGCAACACCGGAATCCGCAGTTCTTCCATTATTTTTTCATTTACCAACAGTTTGAGCGTTTCTCCAGCGGTGGATTCAATAATGTATTTCCGTTCTGGTTCTATTTGCCGGTCGTGTTGTTGGGACTCATTCCCTGGGCACTCTACTTGCCCATTGCACTTTATAACCAGTGGCGTTGTGCTTTTGGCAAAATGGCACTGGCGGATGCAGGCACTCGACAAATCCTGTTGCTGTGGCCCTTGTTAATTTTTATTTTCTTTTCCATTCCTGCTTCAAAAATTGTCGGCTACATCCTGCCGGTTATTCCGCCGCTGGCGATATTGATTGGCGAGTATATTGACCGAAAGCTCACATTAGCAGAAAAAACAGAAACGCAACGATCATTCTTCACTAAAATACTTCCGGCACTGCCAGTGACAGGTGCGGTCATTGCAGTGGCGTTGTTGTTAATCGTTCCGCGCTTTGAGCCTCCAGAGGGAATCAAGCCACTGGTGTCTGAACTGCAAGCGCAGTGGAAAGCGGGTGATGAAATTATTTGTTACCACAACTACTTCCAGGACCTGCCTGTCTATATACAGGCAACACAACCGTTGAAAGTGGTGGAAGACTGGAGCAATCCGGAAATTTTAAAAGACGACAACTGGCGTCGGGAATTTTATTTTGGCCTGCAAGACCAGCCAGAAGCAAAAGCATGGCTGATCGACGAGAGTGAGTTTTCTGCTTTCCTTAAAAACCATTCGCGTGTTTTTATTTTTGCAAGGAAAAAGGACGTGAAAGCCATAGAGAAAAAATATGCATTGAGAGCTATCGGCGAGACGGAAAAAAATGTCCTGCTGTTAAAAGAATAAAGGTAAAACAGTAAAGCGACGGGTTATTTTTCGTTCGAAATTATTTTCCAAGCACGTATTTTATCACGCCCGTCTTTTTCCCATCCGTATTGTGTTTCGATCAAGTCCGGCGTCTGGTTGCGCAGACTTTCCGGCAACTCATTCTGGTACTTTGATTCAGCCAGAATTAATTTCGGATAGGGCCCTGTGTCCATGAAGGTTTGCAGTTGTGTTGCACGATCTATCTGCTGTATGGGCAATGGCAACTCAGAATAATAAAGCAGTCGACCGGATGGTTGTTTGTGATAAATAGCAATTTGGGATGCAGAAAGATTGGCGCCCAGCGCTTTCAGGCCACGCGCAAATGGCACTTCGGTTCGGTAATGATCGAAGGCCGGCTGCTGCCAGAAAAAAAGACCACTCCACAACACCACACTGGAGGCGGTGATAGCAATCATCACGCTGTCTTCTTCACGGCGACGCCACAGGAACAATGCCAGGAAACTCAGCAAACTGAAACCGCCGATGACAAGAGACATCAATTTGAATTCAGCAGGCAGTGTGGTGCCGAGACGCTGTTCCAGCGTGGGCCACAGCAGTGGAGTCAGTAGTTGTAACAAGCTGAATAGTATTAACAGCGCTGCAGTTATATTTAGTGACCAGCGCCGCAAGGATGCTGACAATGTATTGTCTAATAGAAAGCGCGCACTCAACAACGCGCCGTAGGGAAGGATGGGCAGTATGTAGTACCCGCGTCGTGAACCGGAGAGCGTAAAAAATAAAAATATCAACGTGAAGGACCAGAGTATCCAGCCAACATTGACTTGTTCGCGAAATCTTTTTTGGTAACAGGCGATCAGTGCTGCAATCAATACCGGGCTCCACGGAAACATAAATTGCGGAATCGCGATCAGGTAAGTGTAAATAGGCCCGACATGATCAAACGGTGCAAAATAACGCACAATGTTTTCGCGTATCACCAAACCCAGTCCGCTGCTGTGGCCGCTGGTGGTCACTGTGGTTGTAGTGGAACTGGTAGCCAGGAGAAACGGCAGCAAATAAACAACGCTGGCAAACAACAGCGCAAGTATATGTGAGCGATTGATATGCTGGCGCCAACGCTGGTTGTTTAACATATCCGGCAGCAGTGCAAGCAAGGGAACGACCACGGCGGTTAACCCTTTGCATTGTGCGCCGACGGCAATAATCAAATAAAAAATGGCGTAACCTGAAAAAGTGGAAACATCGCGTTGTCGCCAATACCAGTTCACCGCGACAAGCGTGAAGGCCAGGTTTTCCATGTCGGCTTCCGCCAATCGGCCCCATTGCAAAAAACCGAAGCCGGTGAGCAAAATCCATCCGGCCAGCAAGCCAATTTTTTCTGACCATAAACGACGACCGAGATCAATCGTGGCCCACAATGTGACCAGTGCGGCGATGGCGCTCGGAATGCGCATCGCCCATTCATTGAATCCGCCGATCACGGCGGCTATCAACACTTCAAACCAGTAACTGAGCAAGGGCTTGTCAAAATAAATCACGCCGTTAATCGTGGGTTTGAAGTAATTGCCACTGGCAATCATTTCGCGAGCGATTTCCAGCCAGCGATCTTCGGATTGCCAGGGAGAGGTGCTGCCGAGTTTAAAAAATAATAATGCCAGTGCGGTGGTCCAGAATATTATCTCGGTACCGCGTGCCTTGTCTGAAATGGTATTCATGTCATCTCGGGTGTGTCAGTATAAAAAAGATTCAATGATACCTGTTTGAAGATATAATGCGATCACTGTGTGTAACTTTTTTCCAAAGCGGATGTCGAGAAGGCATCGGCGGTTTGGTAAAATTGGCTGTTTGTTTTGTGGGTTATCAGGAATGATAGAGCAATGATGAAAGATAAAAATAACGCCCGATCCAGAATGCGTTTGTGCGTGGGGTGGTTTTTTATTCTTGCGGCGATTCTGATCTGGATTCCTTCCGGGGATGTCATTGACATGATCATCCGCCAGAAAGATATTTTGTTTGGACGTTATTCTCGTGGCCACTTCGGCGTCCTGTTTTTTTTGACACTGATTTTCCTGGGAATTGCTGCCCTGTGTTTCTCCAAAATAAAAACCCTTGGTGAGATGATCGGGGTGGGTGCGATGGTGTTTCTTTCAACACTCGCCAGTGGTTTTGTATTGGTTATTGGTTCCGGTATGTTTAACAAGCCACGCTATGTAGAAGAACAGGTAACCCTGGCGAATGGTGCAACGCTTCCTTCAGGCGTTATTCGCCACGGCCAGCCCAATGAGTTTTATCACCTCACCCAGGTAGATACGCCAGAGCAAAAGCGTTCCTATCCAGACTTGCCGCCGGGTTATCCTGCTTACGATTTGACATTGACTATTGATAAATACGGTTTTCGAAATCAGCAAGTGCTGGATCAGTATCCGATACTGGCGGTGGGAGATTCGTTTGTTGCCGGCTCGCATGTGTCGGATGAGCAAACCTGGGTTTATTTATTGTCCCACTTGCTGAAGACGGATATTTATAATCTGGGTGTGTCCGGAACGGATCCCGGAAATTATTTAAACAACTTCGTATTGCAAGGGCGAAGGTTCAAACCCAAACTCGTGTTGTTCATGATCTACGAGGGAAATGATTTTAAATACGTCACACCGGCGGTGTTTGATTCAAGGCGAGAAGCAGAACCATTTGTTGAAGTGAAGCACTCCGGCAAAAAAAAGCACAAGCAAAAGCAAAATGGAAAATCGCTCTCCGAACAAATGGCTTACTGGGCCGATGCCTCACTGGTAACCAAAGGCTTGCGTCGCTTGTCATCGGAAGTGCTGGAAAATATTGGCAAGGACGAACCGGTTCCCGGTTACCAGGAAACGGTGGGCTGGATTCCGCTGAAAGTGCAAGGTCACTATTATGGATTTGAACCCAACAAAGTGCTTTACCTCTATACAGAAAAAGAAGCATTTCGTTTGTCGGACAGTTGGCAGGCCATCAGCCACATCATGCAAAGCATGGTGGCCTTAGGCGAAAAGGATGGTTACAAAGTTATTTTCCTGTATGCACCCAGCGTTTCACACGTGGTGATGCCGCTGGCGCGTGACAGTATCCCGGCAGATCAATTGCGTAATTTTGCGGCGTACCAAACACCGGATTTACCACCCGCCGATGTATTCAAGAAAAATGTATTTGACTGGATCGACAATGAGCAACAGGTGTTTCTCGATGAGTGCGCCAGTCATCAGTGGCAATGTTTAAGTATGACGAGTGCGTTGCAGCAAGCCACGGCGCGTGGTGAACAGGTCTATCTGAGTTATGACCAGCACATGACACCCGAAGGACATCGCGTGGTGGCAGAAACGTTAGCGGCGTATCTAAAGCAGCTCAAGGTTGAGTGAGCGCCTGTTCAAAATAATAGACGTCGTAGATTTCTTTGCGTAATGTTCCTTTATAAACCGGCAGTGGCCATCGTGCGCCAGATGTCGTTAATCCTTTTTCTTGTAGTGTCACACTATCGGTGTCGCTGACAAGTAAATAAAACGGTGGCGTTAACCGGGTTAATTGTTGTGCGTTGTAGGTGAAGCTGGGTTTGAATTCGCCGTCGACGTTCACATGGTAAGCAATGGCCAGACTGTCCTTCCCAATATTGTACATCGCAAGTGGTGCCGGTGTTTGTTGGCGAATCTGTTCGACGGCTTGCACAAAATCTTTTGTGGAGTGCAACTGGATATCAACGGGTTCGCGCAGCAATACATTCAGGGACCAGAAAGCAATAACTGCAAGCACAGCAATGACCTTGTCGCGCACATCCGGTTTTTTTGCCACAAACACCAGGTATATCTGGATCAGCAGGCAAATACCCAATACAAGCAATAAAGTGTTTTTCGGAAATTTAAAAGACAGATGGTGTTGAGTGCTGTATTGATACGCGTAAAGCGTGACAGCAATCAGCAAAGCGGGAATTGCAAGTAATATTTTTTGCAACAACTGATAACTGAAGACTAGTAACTTTTTTCCTTTCACAATAAAAATATATCCCGCCAATGCAGCCATTGCCGGTACCGCTGGTAATAAATAACGCGCTTTCTTTGCTTCGGGAATAGACAAACCGACTAACACTACAGCAAACCAACCTGCCATCAGTGTTGCTAAACGCAACGCAGGATCCCATTGCACTGTAGTTGATTTTTTTAGCAAAGGAATATTCAGGTGTGGCCAGGCATTTTTTAATACAACAATCATGCTGACCAATGCGAAAGGAAAGCTGAGTGAATAATTGCCAAGGCTGTTGACGAAATAATAATAACGTGGCGGCATTTCTTCACCACCACTGAGTCTCCCGGTTACCTGCATGCGGATTACATCTGCTACAAACGATTCACCACCTTCGATTCGCGCTAGTGATAACATCGCAAACCAGCAGCCGATCAACAGCGCCGTGGTTGCTATGCCGAAGGCAACGAGCGCTCGCCACTGCGCCGTGATGGCGTAGTAACTGCAAATTACACCGGCGGGAATCACAACGCCCATCGGGCCGCGAATAGAAAATCCCAGTGCCAGCAAAATGAATATCCACACAAAAGTGAAACGGGATTGGGTAATGCCGGGCATGTCGCGGCGATAAACTAAAATGAAACAGCCGAGCGTGATGGCTGTCAGCATCTGGTCCAGCGAAATGGCGCGCGCTTCCATCAGGAAGGTGGCGGTGAGTAATTCAAAACACACCGCAATAAATCCCCACACGCGTGAGACATAACTTAACAAATGATAAGTGAGCGCAAGAACGATCGCGCTGGCAATCGCGGTGGGAAAAATCGCGGTGAATTTGTTCACCTCACCAAACGGTAACGAACACAGCCAGATCAACCATGTGGAGGTGGCAGGATAATCCGGATACGGCGCGCCGTAAGTTTTAGGAAAAACAGAAGGCCCGAGGCGCCACATTTCTTTCGCGAATACCGCGAAGCGTGTTTCAAATCCGGTAAATTCCTGGTGCCATAAACCCAGTGTGAATAACAACAAGCCGCCAATACCTATGGCGAGCGTTTCCGAAATTTTTATTTTCCCGTGGCTTGGTAGCATTGGCCGGGTTGCGCCTGACGCAGGAATTGTTGCAACGCGGCGGCGCCGTTTTCATTTTCGTTTGGTGACCACGGGGCAACGTCCGCCTGCGTGGGTTGTATGTAAGGTCCTTCCTTCACTTCAAAAATAATGCTGCCGGGTTCCAGTGAAACTACCGAGTGCCAGGTGTTTTGCGGGAGTTCATACACTTTGACGCCATCGCTGCCGCCGAGCTTGAAACAGGTCGTGACACGCGCTTGCTCGTCGAACAGTATCACTTTGAAAGAACCACTGAGCGGTATATAAATTTCCCAGGTGTGCGGATGACGATGCGGGCGCACATAAGTATCCGGTTCCATCGCAATGGCAAGTCGTTGCACTTTTTCATCGAGTGATTGATGAATATTGTGATGGCTGCGTTTGCGTGGCGACGCCTGTGCCTTTTCAGAAAGTGCTTTCAGATCATCTGGATTCAGTGAGGGCATGTGTAGTTCCACGTTTATAGATTAGGGGATGAGTTGTTGACGGATTTGCCGCGACCAATAGCAAAATACTCGATGCCTTTTCGCGCCATGCGCGCAGGATCGAACAGGTTGCGTCCATCAAAGATAACCGGATAGTGCAAATTTTCTTTGATGTAATCAAAATCCGGCGCTTGGAATGCTTGCCATTCGGTCACGATGACGAGCGCATCGGCACCGTGCAATGCGGCTTCCTTGGTGCCGACCAATAATAAATCCTTGCGATTGCCGTAAATGTGCTGCGTTTCTTCCATGGCTTGCGGGTCGTAAGCGCGCACGGTGGCACCGGCGGCCCATAATTGTTCCATCAATACACGACTGGCTGCTTCACGCATGTCGTTGGTATTGGGTTTGAAACTCAAACCCCACAATGCAAAAGTTTTACCTGCCAGGAAATTTTTATTTTTGGAATCACCGCCCTTGCGAAAATATTTTTCAATATATTCAAACAGTTTGTGTTTCTGTTTTTCGTTCACATCTTCGACCGATTGTAACAGCTTGGGGTTATAACCAATTTTTTGTGCGGTGTGCACCAGCGCCTTGATGTCTTTAGGGAAACAACTGCCGCCATAGCCCGCGCCGGGATAAATAAAGTGGTAGCCAATCCGCGCATCACTGCCGATGCCTTTGCGCACGGCTTCGATGTCGGCGCCAACCAGTTCGGCAATGTTGGCCATTTCATTAATGAAACTGATTTTGGTTGCCAGCATGCAGTTGGCCGCATATTTGGTGAGCTCGGCACTTTTGATATCCATCACCATCATTTTTTCATGGTTGCGATTGAAGGGCGCATACAACTCGCGCATCATGTCTTCGGCTTCCTGGCTGTCGGTGCCGATAATGATACGATCCGGGCGCTCGCAATCTTTCACCGCAGAACCTTCTTTAAAAAATTCGGGGTTGGAAATAATGTGATAGGAGAAACTCACGCCGCGTGATTCCAGTTTCTGTTTGATCTGCTGGCGTACTTTGTCGGCCGTGCCTACCGGCACGGTGGATTTGTTGACAACAAATTTATTGCTGTTCATATGTTGGCCAATGGAGTCGGCCACCGCAAGGACGTGCGCCAGATCGGCAGAACCGTCTTCATCGGGTGGCGTGCCCACCGCAATAAAATACAAATCAGCAAAAGTCACACCGAAAGGAATATCAGTCGTAAATTGCAAACGATTGGCTGCGATATTATTTTTTACCAGCGATTCCAGGCCCGGCTCATAAATAGGCATGATGCCGTTGCGCAGCTTTTCGATTTTTTTTGCATCGATATCAATACAACAGACTTCGTGTCCGGTGTTGGCCAACACGGCCGCTTGTACTAATCCGACGTAACCGGTTCCAAATACACTCACTTTCATAATTTTTTCTCAACCATTACTTTTCAATTATTACTTCTCAATCATTAACAATGCCACACCCAGCATGATAAGCCCGATGGCTACCAGGCGGTGTGGATTCAACGATTCATTAAAAAACGGCAACATAATAGCACCGACATAGACCAGAGGATAACTCAGGCTTAATAAAGGATAAGCAAGACTTAAGGGCAAGCGTGCCAACGCGCCCATCCAGCAAATCACGGAAATGCCGTAACAGGCCATACCGAGCGCCAGTGGCAATAGTACGGTTGACCACGACAAGGCGCAGATCGTCGCCAGTGGTGTATCGAGCATGTCCGTGGTGAGAGAGACCTGCGTCATGGCGAACTTCATCAATAATTGTGCGACAGACACGAGCACGACACTCGCTAGTGCAAACAACAAACCGTGATGTCGTGTTGAGGCGTCTAGCTTAGCAGCATCAGCCATAGGCCCCCCATTAAACAGACAACACCTGCCCAGCGTGTCGCGGGAATTTGTTCCTTAAAGAGTACGCGCGAAATAATCAACATCAATACATAATTAATGCTGAGCAAGGAGTAGGCGCGGCTGACATCCATGCCGTGCAACACCACGAGCCAGCTCAACATGGCGCTGCCAAGGCTGATCATCGCCAACCAGAAGCGCGGATGCTGGCTATAAAAGGAAAGCGCCGAAGTTTTTCCGGAGCGCGTAAAAATATCGGCCACTTGTTTTTGCAGTGTCTGGCTAATCACGGTTAATGCGATCGTCACCAGAAGAGCGATTGTCGCCAGTGTCATGGTGACACCGCTGCACTTTTCTGCACAACACTGCCTTGCCATGCGAGCCAACCTTCACGGCCGGGCAAAGCGTGTTTGATCATAGTCTCCACGGGGATTTTTGTTTTGTCTGCTGGCAACAATGCGCTGAGTGGTTTGAACACGATGCCACGTTGTTTGGCTTGTGCGAGAAAATCATTGAACTGTTGATGCAGCGCGATGCCTTCCACTTCCGCATGAATCGTGTAGACATTGAGTTGATCGGGTTTGAACTGATCAAGGATGTACGCGTTGTAGTTGTCATTATTAATGCCATTGCTGCCGATCACTTCATCATAGGTGGCGATGGTGACAGGAATTTGTGGCGTGAGGTTTTTTTCCTGAACGCGCGGGCGAAACAAACTCGTGCCGCGACAATCGCTGTTGTAAATAAAATGATAATTTTCCTTGAGTAACAACGCTTGTTCATTGCAACGCCAGCCTGCGACAGCGGAACAGGTGGGTGCTTGCCCCAGAATATCGCTGAGCTTGTTATAACCATTGCGGATTTGTTGTTGCATCGCTGCAACGGAATAATCATCGATGTGTGTTTGCCAACTGTGATGATCCCAGGCATGCAAACCCATTTCGTGTCCTGCTTGTTGTGGCAAACGAATCACATCGGCTTGCTTGTCACCGATGATACTGCCGGGCCAGAAGGTGCCGCGCAGCAGTATGTCCCAGCCGTACAAATTCGCCGCATTGGAGCGTAACATCTTGATCAGGAATTGCGGTTTGAGTAAACGCCACAAGTGACGTCCCATATTATCGGGACCGATGGTCATAAAAAAAGTAGCGTGGACATCGTGGCGCGCAAAAGCATCCACCAGTGCCGGTACACCCAGACGCGTACCGCGCAGGGTGTCAACATCCACGCGCAGTCCGACTTCGATCATTTTTCTTTCGGCCATTATTTTGTAGGCGCTAACTTACCGCGATCAGCTAATTCCTGGCGCAAGAAGAAGTCGAGCGTTTTTTCGATACTGGTTTCCAGTTTTATGGTGGGCTGCCAGCCGAGATAGCGTTTGGCATTCTGGATACTCGGTTTGCGATGTTGCACGTCCTGGTAGCCCGCGCCGTAGAAGCCGCTGCTTTCGCGCACATGGAAACCGGCAAAAGGCGGGAATTCGTGGCGCAGCGGATGCGCCTCAAATTTTTCCAGTAACAATTCGGCCAATTGTTTGATGCTTGCTTCATTGTGAGGATTGCCAATGTTGATAATCTGGCTGTCACAACGGTTGTCGACGTTCTCGACGATGCGGAACAGTGCATCGATGCCGTCATCGACGTCGGTGAAGCAGCGTTTCTGTTCGCCGCCGTCGATCAGTTGTATTGCGGTGCCTTCGACCAGATTTAAAATCAGTTGTGTGATCGCGCGTGAGCTGCCGATGCGCGCCGCATTCAGGCTGTCGAGGCGCGGACCTATCCAGTTGAAGGGACGGAACAAAGTGAATTTCAATCCCTGTTTTTCGCCATAGGCCCAGATCACGCGATCCAGCAATTGTTTGCTGGCGGAATAAATCCAGCGTTGTTTGTTGATGGGGCCGAGGATCAGGTTGGAATGATCTTCATCAAAATTTTCGTCATCACACATGCCGTACACTTCGGATGTGGAAGGGAAGATCACGCGTTTTTTGTAGCGCACGCAGTCGCGCACGGTTTTTAAATTTTCTTCGAAGTCGAGTTCGAATACGCGAATGGGATTTTGCACATACTCGCGCGGGGTGGCGATTGCAACGAGTGGCAACACGATGTCACATTTCTTGATGTGATATTCCAGCCATTCATCATGAATCGTAATGTCGCCTTCAACAAAATGAAAATCCGGATGATTGAGGAAGCGTGTTAATGCACTGCTGGACATATCCATGCCGTACACTTCATAACGACCGCTGTTGAGCAAGCGTTCGGTCAGGTGATTGCCAATAAAACCGTTGATACCGAGTATCAATACTTTTTTGCGATAGTGCGCACGCGCCACATCACTGGCGCGGGCGCCGAGTTTCAGTCCAGCCACCAGGTTTAATTCCTGCGCGAGTTGTTGACCGGAAAGATAGAGTCCGTTGTCGAACTGTCCACCACTGACGATGACCGCATTTTCTCCGCAGGCAATGGTGAATGGATTTTCTGACAACACGGTGCCGGGCGCTTTGTTGTGCTTCACAGCTGTGACGCGCGTTTCCCAGATAATAATTTTTCGATCACCCGCAAACGTAAAGGCGCCGGGATAAGGCTGTGCTACGGCGCGCACCAGGTTGTGCACGGCTTGAGCCGGTTGTTGCCAATGAATAAAACCATCGGCCGGTGTGCGACGACCGACATAAGTGGCCTTCGTGTGATCTTGTGACGTGCGCGAGGCTTTGCCAGTTGCAATCAGTGGTAAATGTTTATTCAACAGGGAAGTGCTCGCTTCCACCATTTTAATTTGCAAGCTGGCAGCGGTGTCTTCTTGCGTGATAGAAACCTTCTGTTGTCCAACAATATCACCGGCATCGGCTTTCTCGACCATGTGATGCAAGGTCATGCCGGTTTCACTTTCGCCATTCACTAGCACCCAGTTGAGCGGTGCGCGCCCGCGATAACGTGGCAATATCGAACCGTGTAAATTGAAAGCACCTTTTTTAGCCAGCGACAAAATCGCCGCAGGGATCAGGTCGCGATAATAGAAGGAAAAAATAAAGTCAGGCGCCATCGCCGCAACACGCTCTTGCCAGAGCGGATGATCGATTTGATCGGGCACATACACCGGAATGTTTTTGCTCGCACACAGTTTGGCGACGGAGCGAAAATAAACATTCTCGTTGGCATTGTCGCGATGGGTAAATACTGCGGTGACGTTAAAACCGGCGGTCAACAGCGCTTCGATACCGACACAGCCAAAATCATGATAGGCAAATACAACGGTCTTCATTTGGTTACTGTTCCTGTTAATAGATTCAGTGAATGGATGGGAAATAAATAATATATCGGCTACAATCGCGGGGCGCTATATTACACCATGACAAGCTAACTTCTTAATAGTTTTACCGTGCGTCACCCGAGTGGCGCCACCACATCATCGAGAGTATTAAGTCTAATGTCACAACCCTTTTTGCCCTTTTGCCGCCCCCAAATTACTGAAGAAGATATCGAAGCCGTCACGGCTGTGCTGCGATCCGGCTGGATTACCACCGGCACCCAGTGCGCTGCTTTGGAGGCGGCTTTTTGCAAGGAGCTGGGCGTCCCGTTTGCCGTATCCGGGATATCCGCCACGGCGTTATTGCATCTTTATCTGGTGGCGCAGGGCATAGGGCCGGGCGATGAAGTCATTACGCCCTCGTTGACCTGGGTGTCGACCCCCAATCTGGTTCACCTGGTCGGGGCAACGCCGGTGTTTGTGGATATCGACAAGGACAACCTGATGACCACGGCGGCCTTGATCGAACGCGCCATTACGCCGCGTACCAAATTGATCATCCCGGTACATTTTGCCGGCGCTCCGTTGGATATCGCTCCCATCCGTGCCCTGGCCAAATCCAAAAACATCTTGTTACTGGAAGATGCCGCGCACGCCTTTGGCAGTATCTGCAAGGGGCAAGCGGTGGGCAATGGCGGTGATGCGATCTTTTCATTGCAGGCGATCAAGAATGTCACGAGCGCGGAAGGCGGCGTCTTTGTCACTGATAACGAAACCCTGGCGGCACATATAAGACGCTTGCGTTTCCATGGGCTGGGCGTTGACTCCTTTGATCGCACCACGCAAGGCCGCAGTCCGCAGGCTGAAGTGGTGGAGCCGGGCTTCAAGTACAACCTTCCCGATATGTGTGCGGCGCTCGGGCTCAACCAGTTCAAACGGCTCGCGCAAATCAACGCCAAACGTGCCGAACTGGATACCTATTATCGCAAGCGTTTGCAAGAAGTGCCCGACTTATTGCCCTTGGTACCACCGCCCTGGCCACACACACACGGTCATCACCTGATGGTGGTGCGCGTATTGGCGCGCAATGGCAATTTCCGCAATGAGTTTATTGAAAAAATGAAAGCCGAACAGATCGGATGCGGTATCCACTTTCGTGCGGTACATGAACAGAAATTTTATCGTGAACATTATCGCGATGCGTTGGTCAATCATGAGCAGGTATTGGCCAACACTGAATGGAACTCGGCGCGTATCTGTTCCTTGCCGTTTTTCCCCGACATGACCTTCGCCGATGTCGATCGGGTAATTGCTGCCGCAAAAAAAGTACTCGCCAGCTGAGTTTGAACACTTTGTAAATTTTTGAAAACAGGACAAGCAATGAATCCGACACCCGTTAAATTTCTTTCCATCGTTATTCCCATCTACAACGAAGCCGACAACTTGCCCACGCTGTTCGAGCGTTTGGGCGCGGTGGTACGTAAGCTGCCGATGCGCACGGAAGTACTGCTGGTCGATGACGGTAGCCGTGACGCCTCTTGCGTGATGATCACAGCCAAAGCAGCGGAACCTGATAGTCCGTTTGTGGCGGTCATCCTCAATCGCAATTATGGTCAGCACGCGGCGATCATAGCGGGCTTTTCCAAAGTGCGTGGCGATCTAGTCATCACTTTAGACGCGGATTTGCAAAACCCGCCGGAAGAAATTCCTAATTTAATTGCGCAAGCCGAGAAAGGTTTTGACGTGGTGGGCACCATCCGCATGAACCGACAGGACACCGTCTTTCGAAAAGTGGCCTCAAAGATTGTGAACACTATTATGCGCAAGGCCACCGGTATTGAAATGTCGGACTACGGTTGCATGTTGCGTGCTTACCGACGCCCTGTCGTGGATGTCATGGTGCGTTGCGATGAACGCAGTACCTTTATTCCACTGCTGGCCATGACTTTTGCGCGCAACACCACGGAGATTCATGTCAAGCATGAAGAGCGTGCAGCGGGGGATTCCAAATACAGTTTGATGAAGCTGATCAACCTGCAATTTGACTTGCTGACGTCGATGACTACTGCTCCCTTGCGATTATTAACCTTCGTCGGTATAGCGATTGCAATTTTTGGTGTGATCTTCGGTATCGTGTTGTTGGCGCTGCGTTTAATGTATGGCTCTGCGTGGGGCGTAAATGGGGTGTTCCCCTTGTTTGCCTTGCTGTTTATTTTTGTTGGTGCGCAGTTTATGAGTTTTGGTTTGCTGGGTGAATACATAGGCCGCATTTATTCTGATGTGCGCGCACGACCACGGTTCATCATTGAACAAGTAATCGGGCAGGATTAATATCAGTCCATGACCGATACCCTCATTGTTGTCGATAAGCTGAGCGATTGGGCGCCTTACTCGCCCAGTGAACAGGTGATGACTTTTCCCGACTACCTGAGTAGCCAGCGTAAACTGAAAGGCGAGGATCGCGTTCGTGTCATCAATCTCTGTCGCAGCTATAAATATCTTTCCGATGGTTATTATTGCTCGTTGTTAGCCGAGGCGCGTGGCCATCACGTGATTCCCAGTGTGCGCGTGTTGAACGACCTCGGTAAGCGTTCGCTCTACATGTTACAGCTGGATGACCTGGCTCCCACACTCGGTAAAGCATTACAAGCGCAGGACAGGGAGAAGACCCAGACCTTACGCGTTTATTTTGGACGAACGGCGAATCCGGTGTTTCAAAACCTGGCGCGCACTTTGTTCGAACGTTTTCCCTGCCCCATTCTTGAAGTGAGTTTGCGTTATCGTGAGCAGTGGGAAATTACCGCGCTCAAAATTAATTCCCAGCACGGGCTCGACGACGCTTCGGAAACAGAATTTGCCAATGCACTGGACGAGTTCAGCCGTGCGGTGTGGCGCAAGGATAAAAACAAAAAATCCAGTTCCCGTTATGATCTCGCGATTCTGGTAGAGCCAGGTGAAGCGATGCCACCGAGTAACGAAGGCGCGCTGAAACGTTTTATTCGTGCGGGCAGTGAAATCGATATCGATGTGGAATTGATCACCCAAAAAGATTTTGTGCGTCTGCCGGAATTTGATGGTTTGTTTATTCGCGTGACTACGGCGATAGACCATTATACCTATCGCTTCGCTAAAAAAGCCGAGGCGGAAGGCCTGGTGGTGCTGGATGACCCCACATCGATTCTGCGTTGTACCAACAAAGTGTATCTGGCGGATTTGTTTCACACCAACAAAGTCCCGACGCCAAAAACCATGATTTTGCACAAGGGCAACCCAAAACAATTGATTGAATTGGAAGAGTCCATCGGTTTTCCGGCAGTGATAAAAATTCCTGATGGTTCTTTCTCGCGCGGCATTGTAAAAGTGAATAATCACCAGGAATTAATTACCGAGCTCGACAAGTTGTTCCAGAAGTCTGCGCTGGTGTTGGCGCAGGAATTTCTTTACACCGATTTTGACTGGCGTATCGGCATCCTCAACAACAAACCCTTGTATGCCTGTCGTTATTTTATGGTGAAAGATCACTGGCAAATTTATCGGCATGATGGCCTGGGCGGCAAAGCGGACAGCGGCGAATCCACGACGATGCCTACGTTTGAAGTGCCGAAAGGCGTGTTGGAAGCAGCGATGAAAGCAACACGTCCGATAGGCGATGGTTTTTACGGTGTGGATTTGAAAGAAAAAAATGGCAAAGGTTATGTCATCGAAGTTAACGACAACCCCAATATCGACAAAGGGGTTGAGGATGATTACCTGGATCACGGCCTCTATGAAAGGATTATGGAAGAATTCCTCTACCGCATGGCGGAACGTCGTAAAGCTTAAGGCTCACTTCGACTCCGCTCAGTGAGCGCCTTCGTTCCCTGAGCGGAGTCGAAGGGAATATAACATTAAAGCTCGTCTGATCCCTGCCGATAACCCCAACAGAAGTCTGTTCTGTGGAAGAGAGAAAGGGTTATCTCTATGTTCAATTACACCACTTGCCTGATTGCGGCCGCGTTGGTTGCACTGTTAGCACAACAGGCCTCCGCGAATGTCTATGCACCGCGTGTGGATGTCGCGCAATGGAAAGTAGAAGCTTCTCCTTTCATTTGTAAAATGACACAGACCATTCCCAATTACGGCGAAGGTGTATTCGAGCGTCGCGCTGGTAAAACCGTCGGATTTTATTTGCACAGCGGGCAGGAATATATGTCGGCCGGGAAAGCCATGGTGGAAGCACAAGCGCCCTTGTGGCAACCCAATCGTGATGCGCGTAGTTTGGGTTATGTATCTGTAGTACGGAAAGAACAGCCCATCAATCTCGACGAAACATTGGCACTTGCCATGCTGGATGAATTGCATCGCGGCATGATGCTCGATTTTAAACGGGAATCTTTTTACAGAAAGGATGTGTACTCTAAAGATGAAACGGTGCGAGTGGGTTTGTCACCGGTGAATTTCCAGGTTGCCTATCACGCATACACGGATTGTCTCGCACAATTGTTGCCGGTGAACTTTGACCAGATCGAACGCACCAGTGTCTATTTTGAAACAGCGGATCAGGACATGACGGATGATTCCCGTATTCGCCTGGATCATATTGTGGCGTATTTGAAAGCGGACCCGACGGTAGGCGCCATGTTTGTTGATGGCCATGCCGATAATCGCGGTGATCGTGAAAAGAATCTGGTGTTGTCAAAAGCACGAGCAGAAAGGGTTACTAATTATCTTATTCTGGCGGGCATTGCACCGGATCGGTTGACGACTCGTTATCATGGGGAACGTTATCCCATTGCGAGTAACGGCACAGCTAAAGGCAGAGCGAAGAACCGCCGCGTGACAATTCGTATTGAGCGCGCTGCTTCACTGGGATTGTTGGGTGGTGGCGCTGAAGCAACGCCAGATTTCTAAAAATTATTTTTTTACCGGGAACTCATCCATTATTTCCTGTACGGCTTCCTTGATGTGATTTTTTCGTGCTTCATCGGAGTCCTGGTCATTCAAAGTCTTTTCTGCCGAGCTGTGCCATAGAACGGTGTTGTCGTTTGCGAAAGCGGCAACATGTAATGTACCGTGATTTACGGTGATGATATTTTCTTTTGGTTTTTTCAGCCCTTCATAATTGATCGATTGATCATCGCCGATGCTCCAGCGTGGGCCGAAGGTATTGGCAGGGCTTCTGTCGGTCGCTGCATCAACAGCAGCCACGTCTTGATGCATGCCCATGCGATAGTCGATGATGAAATCAGCAGAAGAGCAATCAGCCATGCGATAACCTTTTTGGTTCAACAGGCCGTTGATGGTTTCACGAATGCCCTGGTCAAAAACGATGTGATGCCCGCTGGCAGGTTCCAGTTTTTCAAGCGCGCCCGCTTTGCCGATATGATCCGCCCAGCAATAAGTAGAGAAGCTTGCCAGTTTGTCTTCGAAGGGAGTCGCATACCGCGTAATTTGTATACGTGTTGAACAAGCGCTGATACAAAAAAAACTACCCAGCAACAGGAAGGTTAAAATAATTTGGCGTGGTTGTAATTTCATATCAGCCTACAGGCATTTTGCGCGATAGTGTATGTAAAAATAATTCTGTTCTGGCAAGTGCCACTCTTCTTCTTTTTTCCAGCCGTTGGGACAGTAACCATTTAATTGCTGATGCAGGCTTTGAATTGCTTCAAACAAGGTGGGAATCGTCGCGAGTGAAGGATCGACGGACAGTTTATAGCTTGAACGTACATTCAGTTCTTGACCTTTATCAAATTTCTTTTGATCCGTTTTGGTGGAGGTGGTAACAGGAGCCGGATCAACCGTTTCAGTTTTCAGCTGTGCAGGCTTTTCGTCATAAGTGTTAATGGCTTTTGAATCTTCCTTTTTATCTTTGTCCTTGCCCCATAAGGTGACGGCGCTGTCTTTGTGGAAATCCTGAAAATCAAAACGATCTGCTTTATCAACTGTGCTGTTGTCATGCTCGTCGTCAAATGCCAGGGTGAATGGACTGATGATGAACAGCGAACAGGTAAGGAAAAAAGCAGTGAGAGAGTTGTGTTTCATAGATGAAATCCAGAAATGACAGACAAAAAAATGGGAGACAGATTGTCTCCCATTTCTTGTATCAAAGTCCAATTAGAACTTTTGTTCGAAGCCGATACCCAGCGTGCGAACGGTTGCATCGTTGTTTGCTACCGGAGAGCCGGTGATAGACACCGTATCAGGTGCAGTAAGTGCAATAGCAGGAGCATCGGTACCTTTAAGTTCGCTTACATACACGTATGCTTTGGCCGTTTTGCTCATGCTGTGATCCCAGCCCAGGGACAGGGAGTTCACTTTGGTGTCAGCGATGTCATATTTCGCGTGGCCATATTGCGCTTTCAGGGTTTCCTTGTTCATGGTGTAAGCGGCTGACAAAATAATGCCGTCCTGTTTCTCTTTACCTGAGCCTGAGGTTGCATCTTCAGAACGTTGGACGATTGCACCCAATGCCAGCATGTCCAGTTTGACCTGGGCCGCGAGGCGGTAGGTATCGGTTTCTGCCCACATATCTGCTACGTGGTTGTCTGCAGCAAGTGCCAGGTACAGGCTATTGGTATCGTATACCACACTGGCAGAAGAACCGTCTGATGGGCCATTGTTATGTGCAGCTGCAGCCACACCGCTGTCCTGTCCTGGGATGATGGCAACATTCACAGTAATGTTGTCAGCAATTTTCGGGCTGCTATACATAGCGATATGGCTTGCACGTACTTCGCCATCGATCACGTTGTTAACATCACCCAGTCGGTTATCAATAAACTGATCAACTTTCCCACGTGTTTCTTTGGTCGGGGTATCGAACTTGCCGCCGATTACCGTACCCCAGCTGCCTTGCACGCCAAGGTAGGAGTTGCGTGAGGCCCAGGTTGCATCACCGTTAACTACATCAGTGCCGTATTCCAGTTTGTAGATGCCTTTCAGGCCACCATCCAGATCGGCAGAACCCATCACACCTACGCGTGAGGCGTTGGAGTCGAGTGTCCAGTTGTCGAGCAACTTGCCACCAACATCATCTTTCGCGTAGTTGTCTTGCATAGATACATTGAGCTTGCCATAAACTACTGGATCCGCTTGAACATTGGCAGCCAGAATAGCCGCTGGCAAAGCAGCGAGTAGTAAGATTTTAGATTTCGTCATTGAAGTTACCCCGTTAGTAAGTTTAAAAAAGATCATGATCCGCCCCCGGAAAGACCACTGGTATCGATACCCCTTTTCCATAAGCAAGGCGAGTCTAACAGAGCTTAAAGAAAGTGCAAAGGTTCCGTTAAGACAAGGTAAAGGAGGAGAAAGGGGTAAAAAGGGAAGGGTGGGTCAAAGGACGCGCATGGACAAGTCTATGGCGCGTATGTGTTTGGTCAAGCTTCCGATGGAAATGTAGTCGACTCCGGTTTCGGCAATGGCCACCAGGTTGTCGTCATTGATACCCCCGGATGCCTCGAGCTTGCAGACCACCTTTTGTTGATCACGCACTGTCTTCACTGCTTTTTTCATATCAGTGAGAGTGAAGTTGTCCAGCATAATGGTATCGGCTTGTGCTTCGAGTGCTTCCTGCAATTCATTGAAATTTTCCACTTCCACTTCGACGGGTTTGCCCGGTGCTTGTTGTCTGGCGCACTTAATCGCGGTGCTGATACTCCCGCAAGCGGCGATATGATTCTCTTTAATCAGGAACGCATCGTAAAGACCCATGCGATGATTGAAGCAGCCGCCAACGGTTACGGCGTATTTTTGTGCGGTGCGCAAACCGGGGATGGTCTTGCGCGTATCAAGTAATTTGACCCTGGTGTGCTTGACGCGGCTTGCATAATCACGACAGACGGTGGCGGTGCCGGACAAGCATTGTAAAAAATTAAGTGCGGCACGTTCCGCTGTTAATAAATGTCGAAGTGAACCACTGACTTCAAACAGTGTTTGATCCGGATGAACTGTGTCGCCATCCTGCACATGCCAGGCGGGTTGTAAGCTGTTGTCCACTTGCCTGAATACCTCGTTGACCCAGGCCTGGCCACAGACAATGGCAGCTTCCCGTGTGACAACCCGTGCGGTGCCCTTGCGATCAAGTGGGATCAGTTGTGCAGTGATATCGCCACTGCCCACATCCTCAGCCAGCGCCGCTTTGACTTGCAGAATGATATCTTGCTTCAATTGCATTTTGGTCAATCTATGGGTAGTGTTCTCTCAACACGCCTTGGCAGGGGCTTCACAATGGCAACGATGAGTTCGGCACAACAGGGAGGGAAGTATACCCAAGGATTTGTGTTTGAGCACGGTCAAATCAGTGGTGATTATGCACGGGCGGTAGTGGAACGTTCCTGCGCCGCGGTGGTGACCTTACTGCAGGACGTATTTGCCTTTGCCGAAAAGAATATCATTCATCAAGCGACAGCGCTGAATTCAGTTCAGGAACAGAATCGTGCATTTCGGCAATTGTCTGGCGTGGTCCGTTATCGTCCGTTACTGGAAAAATCACTGGTGACGGCGGTGGCTTGTGCTTACGCTGAGCTAGCAAAGACCGGTAATGCATACAACGCCCCTGAAATAGAAAAACGCATAACTGATCTGGAAGGAGGGCGTCGTGAAAAACTCGATCTGGTGACACTATTTGACGCGAATACCATTCGGGACCAAATCACGGATCGCACTCGACCACTCTTGCTTGAACTGAATGCGCAGATCAGTTTGCTATTTACGCAGGAGTCAAAAAATATTTCCTGTAATCCTTTGTCACCCGCGACCTTGATTGGTGGCTTTATGGCCGGGTTGATGTGTGCAGAGATGGATATCCTGGCGAAGCAATTATTGTTTCGCGCGTTTGAGCAGGAATTTTTATCCCGATTATCGGTGTTGCTGAACAGTGTGGTGTTGCGTCTGGAGCAGGAAAATACTTTTGTGAAGCGGGCCGTTGGTTTTAATGAGAAGAATGCGGGGCCGATTGAACGGGTTTTGCGCAATCCTTTGCTGTTATCCATGCCTGAATTGCAGCAGGCCATTGACACCCTGCACCAAGCCTTGTCTTCACACACGAATTTTAATGTGGCGCAGGGTTTGTATGAGTTGTCGGGAGAGGGCTCTCTCGACAGTGTGATTCATTTGTGCAGTGATGTGCATTATTACGTTGAAAAGATGCAGCCAGCGGTATCACGCGCCGCCACCCAAATTGTTGAAGCTGCCGCATTAGTCGAAACTCGACGAGTAATTTCAGAACAGTTGAATGCCTCCTTGTCAGGCAAACAGATGCCCGTTGCGGTAAAGGTGTTTTTGGAAACCTTGTGGTCGGATGTGTTGTTTGAAGTGTTGGTCACTTCGGGTCAGTCGAGTGCTGCCTGGCAAGAGGCCATGCAACTGCAACAGGCGTTGCTGGAAAGTGTTTCTCCGGTAAATGATGCAGGGCAATTGGCATCCCTTAATCAGGTTATTCCGGGTGTGGTTAAAGGCCTGCGCAAATTATTGGACGAAACCGGTTGTCGATTCGACAACATGGCTGCTTTTCTCGGAGAGCTAAAGCTACTGCATTTGCAAAACATGCAGCAACAGTTAAATAAAGAGTCTTTTGTGGCGTGGGGTGATATTTCCACGGTACGTGTTGCGTCTCTTGTAGAACCGCTGCTTGATGATGAACGGGCCTGTTACGGACAGATGAGAGAGATGCTTTCATTGCTGTCCTGTTGATCGCAATGAATACATTCAATGAATATACAAATTAAAGAAGGTTGGTTGATGGGCGAAGGGATACGGCATCTCGAATCACCCAATTGTGATCAACGGCCCTTTCCTGCGTCGGGTCTTTCGAAAGCAGTTCATTTATTGGTAATACATAACATCAGTTTGCCACCCGGCCAATTTGGCGGTTGTCATGTAGATCAGTTGTTCACCAATTGCCTGGATCCGGCGGAGCATGCGTTTTTTGAAACCATAGCCCATGTGAAGGTGTCGGCACATTTGTTTATTGATCGACAGGGCGCGGTCACGCAATATGTTTCCCTGCAGGAAAGAGCCTGGCATGCGGGAAGATCGTCGTTTCAGGGGAAAGAAAATTGCAATGATTTTTCGATAGGTATTGAACTGGAAGGAACCGATGACCAGGCTTATGCCGATGTACAATATCGACAGTTGGCACGGATTACCCGGGAAATTATGCGAGAATATCCCAACATAACGCGTGATAATATTGTCGGGCATTGTGATATTGCACCAGATCGGAAAACTGATCCCGGTGCCAGCTTCGACTGGAAATACTATCGTTCTTTAATAGGCGTGGTTTAATAAGTGCAGGTTGGCGGTTAACGTGGAAAACGGCTTCGGAAGAATGGAATGAATTTCTTAATTATATTGACGGCTGTATTGATGGTGCACCAGCGCGAATGGATTCAACGTTTCCAGCAGGATGATTGGTTTGTACCAGTGCTACAGCGCGTTAGTGCCTCCGTGAATCCAAAACCCTCCTGGCTTCCCGTATTCCTGGTTGTTGGCGTGCCCGTATTAGCGCTGGCGTTGGTACTGTTTTTCCTGAATGATTATTGGTGGGGTGTTTTTATTATTAACGCCCTCGTATTGCTATTCACGATTGGTCGCGGTAGCTGGCGCGATGAATGCGATTCGTGGGTCAATTTTTTTGCCGAAAGAGATCCGCTGGTTTTAAAACAAAAAATCGCAGCGCAAGGTGTTTCTCCTGGGGAAGTGTCAGACGGCCAAATCGAAAATACCTGGTTACAAGTGCGCCGTGATGTGCTGTATCACCAGTTGGATGGATTTTACACGGTCGTATTCTGGTTTTTTGTCGTCGGAGCGCCTGCCGCCTTGGGTTATCGTTTATTGCATTTGTATCAACAACAAAGCTCGGTGAATAAAAACACGGAGAGTGAAGGCGAACGCTCGGGGGTCAGCCTGCTGTTGTGGATGATGGAGTGGCTTCCGGTTCGTTTGATGGCCATGCTTTTTTGCCTGGTGGGAAATTTCACCACGGGATTCTGGGTATTAAAAGAGATTTTATTGGACAGTGCACTTGCCTCTACGGATGCCCTGGCACGGTGTGCCGATGCAGCCTTGTTCCTGGATGGCAGTGTAGATGACGATGAGTTGCTGGATGAAGAAGCAGAGTTGAAAAAAACACGCACCGAAAAAATGATTGAACGCATGGAAGCGCAAGCACTGGTGCAAAAAACGCTGGGAGTCATGCGTCGCAACAGTGTTGAACTGCAAGCACTGCTTGAACGATCGGAGTGGGCTTTCCTGGTGTTGATTGCCATCATCGCACTGCTGTAAAAATAATTATCTCAAGAATATTAAAATGCGCATTGGCATAGATCTGGGTGGAACCAAAATTGAAGCAGCTATCATTGATGCGGAGGGAAGGCCGCGATGGCGCCAGCGCTTGCCTGCCGTTACGAGTAAAACAAATAATCTTGAAGAAGCGTATCAACAGACATTGAATATCGTTGCGACATTATTACAGCAGGCGGAGCGCGCGGAACCAACAATCAAAAATTTTCCCCTGGGCATGGGCACACCGGGTGCAGAGTGTGCAAATGGCGCCATGAAAAATTGTAACTCCATTTGGCTTAATGGCCGCACCTTGCGCCGTGATCTGGAAAATAAACTGCAGCGATCGGTGCGCCTGGCAAATGATGCCAACTGTTTTGCATTGGCAGAAGCGCACATGGGTGTGGCGCGAAACGCTGGCAGTGTTTTTGGTGTGATACTGGGCACGGGTGTGGGCGGTGGGCTGGTGGTGAATGGCCAACTGCATCAGGGCGTTAACCACATTGCAGGAGAGTGGGGCCATAATCGTTTGCCGATGGCATTGCCGGAAAAGGAACGTGGTAAAAATGAAATTCCGGAATTGGTGCAGCAACGCGCCTGTTACTGCGGTCGTTTCAATTGTGTGGAAACCTATTTGTCCGGCCCGGGTTTGAGCCGCAGTTATTTTTTGGCGAGCAACCATCAATGCAGTGCTGAAGAAGTGATACAAAAAAAAGAACAGGGTGATGCAGTCGCCTGTGAAGTATGGCAGCAATACCTTCAACAGCTGGCGCGCAGCCTGGCGCAGGTAATCAATATTATTGATCCGGCAGTGATTGTATTAGGCGGTGGATTGTCCAATGTTTCCTCGCTGTATAAAGAGGTGCCGCAATATTGGCAGCCTTATATTTTTTCTGATGAAATTAATAATAAGTTAATGAAAGCAGAATTAGGGGACTCAGCGGGTGTGTTTGGCGCCGCATGGCTTTGGTAATGATTTGCCGACGTGTCTAACCTAATAATAAGACGAGAGGGCTTGCAATCCGGTGAGCATCGGTATGAAATAATCCTCCTGATTGTATTGTCGCGAGCGACCTGGCAATGCGAGATTTACGAGCAAGAGCTTCTATCTATTCATCGCCTGCAGATGTATTTCGAGTCCTGACGAACTTTCGTGCTTATGCCGATTGGAATCCGTGGTTAAAAGATATCGCAGGCATCAAAGGTGAAGTGAAAGAGGGGGATGTGGTAAGCGTCGGCATCAATGTGGCCAGCCTGTTTGGGCTTCGATTAACTTACCGTGTGGAAAGGATGCGAGCACCGGACACTTTGTTTTTACGAGGTGAGTCCCGGTTTAATTTTCTGTTGAGTATCCAGCGTGAGTACCAGATTCTGACCAAGTCGGAAGGGGCGGCTATTTATTCTGCAGGGCTGAAGATTAAAGGACTGCTGGCGGGAATAATAAAATTTCTTTTTGGTAAACCGATCCGTCGTGCTTTAAAAGAAGAAGCACATTCTTTAAAAAAATACTGCGAAGCGCATTATCCATTGAACAGATCATAAACAGGGACGTGAATCTATCAGCAGTTGTTTTTGGGTCCGCGTCATTTTTTTAATTTCTGCTTCGCGTTTGCTGGCGGAACTTCGGGTGTGTTTGTCTTCAATATAACAGATCTTCTTTGGTAAGCGGCCACGGAAAAATTTTGCACCTTTCCCTGAACGGTGCGATGACCAGCGATGGGTTATATCGGTCGTGATGCCGGTATAAAGTTTCGAATCACTGGCTTCAATGATGTAGACTTGCCAATGCTTATTCGTATCAACAGTACCCATGGCGAGATTTTAGCACTAATGTCTGATCGAAATTTTGATGACCTGGCGGATCGATTTGCAAATAATATTTATGATCAGCCCAAAGGCGAAATCCGCCTGCGTTTGGTACAGGAGGCTTTATTAGCGGCTTGTCCACAACTGCAACAGGGCAAAGCGTTACGCATTCTCGACGCGGGTTGTGGTATGGGACAAATGACGGCCATGATGGCGGCGCTGGGTCATCAGCTGGTGTGTTGTGACCTTTCCGCAGAGATGCTTGCAGAAACAAAAGTGGTAGTCAGCAAAATAAATCCGCAGTGCTTGGATAATATCCGGTTTATCCAGTCAGCGGTTCAGGATCTGGACAAACACTTATCGAATGAAACCTTTGATTTGATTATTTTTCACGCCGTGCTGGAGTGGATGGAAGAACCCAGGGAAGGCTTGCAATCACTGCTGAAGTGGCTCAAACCCGACGGCACGCTGTCGTTGATGTTTTACAATATTCACAGCTTGATATTTAAAAATTTATTGCGCGGAAATTTTCGCAAGATTGATGAGAAAGATTTTCGCGGTGACCCCGGCAGTTTAACGCCTCTCAATCCACTGGATCCCGCGGAGGTAGAACAGTGGTTGTCAGGATTCGGGCTGAAGGTCACAAGCAAGTGCGGCATTCGCACGTTTTATGATTATATGGATCACTCCATGAAGCACAAAAAACTGACGATTGCCCTGGAGGATGTTGTTCGGATGGAAAAACGGTTCAGTGTACAGGAACCTTACCGCCATCTCGCGCGTTACCTGCTGTTTCACTGCTCTTCGAATACCAGCGTGTGATAGCGATAACAACGCAATGTATCGGACCAATAATCTGCAGGCAAACCGGCTTTCAATTTTAGTTGCGATAAAAATTGTTTTTTGTCTGGTAATTGTTCCCAGACTTGTGGCAGGAATGTGCCGCGATGGTATCCCTCTTCCAACAGCAAGCCATCCTTGAAGGGCTTAATCTGGTCCAGCAAATCATTCCCGGATTTGAAGTGCATTTCTTGTGCTGGAGTCAATACAGAAATTTCAATATGAATCTGGTCAAGTTCACTCAGGGTGAGCGGTGGAAAACGCGGATCACGAAAGGCAGAGGCGAAAGCATTCTCGCAAATATCTTTTACCAAAGGGCGACGCGCTTCCAGTGATCCAATGCAACCGCGCAATCGGCCATTGATTGTCAGCGTAACAAAACAGGCGCCATTTTTTGTGAGCGAAGATTCGTAATAGTCTAGTTGAATTGCTAATGGCTGGTGATGATGCAAGCCGTGAGTAATCGATTGCCGAGCTAACGACAAGAGTTGTTTTTTTTGGTTGTCGTCGAGATTAAACATGGTTTTTGATTTAAAAAATTTAATAAAAGGCAAACGCACCGTAACCGACGACGCGATCCTTGCTGCCAGCGGTGTCGCCGGAGTTGCGCAAATCAAGTAACTCGGCACGCAGCCCGTGTTGCTTTGCAGCGAGTAACAATCCATTCAGTGGTCGACAACCGCAGGCTTCTTCTCCTTCCAGGTCGGATTTAAAATGCAGGATGCGCTCTGCGGTATGCAAATCTTTTTTACAAGCCTTATCGTAAGGCAAGTAGTGACTGAGATCAGAACTGATGATGATCAACGTTTCATCACCGCCCCACACCACGTTTAATACTTCCGCCACATCTGCCGGGGTGGTTTCGCCCACTACCATGGGAATGAGCTGGAATTTTTCCAGTGTATCTTGCAAAAAAGGCAAGTGAACTTCCAGGCTGTGTTCCTGCTGGTGTGCTGCATCCAGATAACCAACTTGTGGCAGTGTAATTAATGTGGCGATAGTAGCGGTATCGAGGGGAATGTTTCCGAGTGGCGTGGCAAACGTATCTTGTGTTGGCAATGCAATACCGCGCAATGCCACCCGATGCGAAGGCCCGAGCAAAATTACGCGCCGGATTTTATTTTCCAGGTGCGTTAATAAACGATAGCCACTGGCAGCGACGGGGCCTGAATAGACATAGCCGGCGTGTGGCAACACTAATACTTTTGGCGTGCGTGTCCTTTCCGATTTCGTGTGATGGGCAGCATCCAGGTATTCCCGGATATCGCCATGCAGCGCACTGGCCTGGCCCGGATAAAATAGATTGGCCACGGCGGGTTCTCGTATAGTCATAGGCATATCATCAAATAGCGCTTATAAATAAAACATCAAACCAGGGTTTAAATCACCATTAATGCCTCTATATATTAGGGCAGTTAATCGTTTTCCCATATGCCGGGAACAATAAAAGAGTATGTTAATTGATACAGAGCAAAGAGTAACAGGACAGAACACGGTCCCTGCTCGATATTGGCATCGTCTGGACGACGGTCGTATCCAATGTGATGTCTGCCCGCGTTTTTGCAAACTGCATGAAGGGCAGAACGGCCTGTGTTTTGTACGCAAAATGGAACAGGGCCAGATGGTAATGACCAGCTATGGTCGTTCCAGCGGTTTTTGTGTGGATCCGATAGAGAAGAAACCACTGAATCATTTTTATCCTGGCTCATCGGTTCTGTCTTTTGGTACGGCCGGTTGTAATTTAAGTTGCAAATTTTGCCAGAATTGGGACATCAGTAAATCGCGTGAAATGGACAGGTTGGCTGATCAGGCTTCACCGCAACAATTGGCCGATGCTGCCGTGCAGATGGGATGTAAGAGTATTGCTTACACGTATAATGATCCCGTCGTGTTTCTTGAATATGCAGTTGATGTGGCGCAGGCGTGCCACGAGCGCAATATAAAAAATGTGGCGGTGACAGCAGGTTATATTACTGAACAGGCGCGTGGTGAGTTTTTTCGCCACATGGATGCAGCGAATGTCGATCTCAAGGCATTTACAGAAGATTTCTATTACAAATTATGCGGTGCACATCTGGAAAATATTCTGGAGACGCTGGTGTACCTGAAAAAAGAAACGAAGGTCTGGACCGAGCTGACGACATTGTTGATTCCTGGCGAAAACGATTCGGAAAAAGAAATTGAAGCCATGACACAGTGGATTGTTGAAAACCTGGGTCGTGATGTGCCGATACATTTCACAGCGTTTCATCCGGATTGGAAAATGCAGGATACACAAGCCACACCACCTGCGACCTTGTTGCGCGCACGACAAATTGCGTTGAAGAACGGTATGCATCATGTGTACACCGGTAATGTACATGACGCGGAAGGTGGCAGCACCTATTGTCCACATTGCAAAAAACGAGTTATTGAACGTGATTGGTATGCACTGGGCCAATGGTCGTTGAATGCGAAAGGCGAATGCGAACATTGCGGACATCCGGTGTCCGGGCATTTTGATCCACAACCCGGCCAGTGGGGCAGGAAGCGTATTCCGGTTAAATTAGCCTGAGGGTTAGTTATTGCCAGGAAAGATTAAGCTGTTGATAAATCCGGTTCATTACCAGCGTAGGCCCCGGTGAGTCTTCGCGATAGTGAATCCCGTCTTTATAAATCGATTCTTTTTCAGTTTTAAAAGTATCAAGCAGTGAATGCACCGGCAATACATTTTGTTGTTTGGTAATTTGTTTCTCAAATAACAAATAGTCCTCTTTATAGCCCAGGTCATCCGTTACCTGAAGCTCTTCATCGGTGAGTGGCTTGTCAATTGCAGGTGCCGGTTGTAAAAAAATTTCCAGCTTGATGTGATATTGCTTTGCGGTTGCATTCATCAGTGACAGATATTTGATGTACTGATCTATCGCATAGCCACGTCGTTTTTCCAGACTCCAGTCTACAGGCAAGGTGAATACTTTTTCGAGTGGTTGCAAGGAACCTTCCTGCAATGAATCCATATCATTTTTTCGACCGACATTTTTTTCAAGGTGATCGCGTAGGGTTCTAGTGATGAAGTAAGCGGTTTTCGAGTGACGCAATACAATGTTGTTGCCGATCAGGTCAAATAATTTTCCGCTGAGCCATATTGTGCTGCGCTCCTGATCGGATAAAAAACCGGCATTGGCTTTGCGGTAGCCGGGCAGGAATGGCGTGTCAAAGCGCAAACGGTAATCCAGCCGGCGGTTGAATATCATCTCATTAAATCCTTCGATAGATATAGCGGCGTCAATCACTTCGCCATACATTTGTAACATAAAAAGTTGTTGTGGTTGTTTCCATCCTTCCAGCGAGCCGTTCAGGATAATAATATTTTTGTCAGGATGCTTTTTTTTAAAAAAGTTTTCGAGCTCCTCGTGCTTGAATTGAAATAGCTGATTAGCGACAGAACCACCCAGCACCATAACGATATAGTCATTTGGATTTTTTATTAAAGGTACATCAGGACCACGGTGCCCGGTATTGTTGGCGTAGGAATTACATTCAGGCCGTGAAATATGGATAAAAGTCAGGTAAGGGTGTGGCGCTAATATATTGTTGTATTTGTTGCATGGGATAGTTCTTTGCTTTTCGACATCAAACGACGATCTTTCTTCGGTCAATTTTTCGGGAACCGAGATATATCGCTTGTCCTTGAGGTAATAGTAGCCAGTGAATAGCGCTTCGGATAGCGCGGCTATCAGAATCAAATTAACAAGGATCGTTAACCAGAGGTGGGTGCTTTTACGCATGGTGTACTTTCCATTTTTTAATCGGGTCAAGCATAAACGCAGTGGCGAGGTTATGCAATTTTATAGACTTCTGATGTGGCTTTGTTTATGCTCGCGGCTGTTTTTTTGAACCCCTTGCTGATGAAACTGCGTTTTTTCTATTTCGCTCTGTTGTTGCTGAGCCCTTTGATTGTTTACGAGGCGGCTATTTTTGCCGACTACGGCTTGCGCGATGACTACTCCATCACACGTGAGACCCACGAAGAGCCGGGTAAGGTTTTGGCTTTCACTGCTTCTCATGGTCGCCCCTTATACGGTATTTTTCTCGAGGCCGGTTATCGTCAGATACCTTTGATTGCTGATCTCACATGGTTGCGATTATTGTCGGCAGTTTTTATCACACTGTTTGGATTGTTCCTGTATAGACAATTGCAACGGAATGGTTGGGAGCCATTCGAATCGGCAGCGACAGCATTGATCGTTACTTTCTTGCCGGCTTCCCAAGTCACTATTAGTTGGGCGGTGGGTTGGCCCTGGGGAATTTCCCTGATGTTGGCAATCCTGGGCTTTCGTATGAGTGAAGCAGGATGGAGACGCAGTGGATTTTCTCGCATATGGCGTGTTACGGGTGCAATTATTGCCTATATGCTTGCCACACCTATCTATCAATCCAATACCTTGTTTGCTGTGGCATTACTGGCGTCCGTATTGTTATCGCCACAATTTAATGCCAACAATAAAACAAAAATTATACAAAGATCAGTTTTCCATTTAGTTATTTTGTTTATTGCGCTGGTTTTGAGTTATGGACTTTTACAGTGGTTTTTTTATCACGGAATATTTCATGAGTCGGGTCGTTTGCAATTTGAAACCAATATCATTTCAAAATTAATCTGGTTCCTGTCACTATCCTTACCGAACGCGCTCGCTTTCCTGACACTGCGTGACGATTTTGCTACGGGTGTACTTTTATTCTGGTGTGTATTCTGTGTGGTGATGTGGTTCATTCTGTTTGCATTTTACAAACAGATTCATAAGAAATGTTTCCTTCATTGGTTCCTGTGTTTGTTGATATTGCCATGGATTGCACACGGCATCAGTTTGCTTGCGGCGGAACGCGCTTTGGGTTATCGCACCACCTTTGCATTGTCAGGGTTGGCGGTGGTGATATTAATTGCGTCGATACGTGAAGTACTTCCTTCGTCACTGCGTTATATGGTTATTTCATTGATCGTTATTATTTCCGCCATACAAGCTTCCTGGCAGAGTTATCAGTTGATTGCAGTACCTCAGAGCCGCGAATGGGGCATGATTAAAAACGTGGTAGCTAATATGCAGCCGGGTGTATCGACCATGATTTATCTGATTGAACCCAAACCCGTCGATCGTTCAACGGATCGTGTGTATCGCGACGAATTTGGTTCATTTACCAGCAACTCCGAATGGGCGCCCGATGAGATGTTTAAAGCAGCGGTGCACGAGCGTTTTCCTCAAGGCATTCCACAGCCGTGGCACTATGAGTTCTATCACGGTGGAGAGCCACCACCCGTGACGGATCATTATGATCAGATCATTGATATGCGCACACTGAGGCAGTGGCGAAAATAATTTATTTCAAAACTAAAGCCAGCGCGTGCGTTTGAAGCGCCAATACAAAAAGATATCAATAATAATCATGGCTCCAACACTGGTGGGATAGCCCCAAACCCATTTTAATTCTGGCATGTGTTCAAAGTTCATGCCGTAGATGCCGGCGATCATGGTGGGCACGGCAATGAGTGCTGCCCACGCCGCCAGCTTTTTAGTCACCGCATTGTCACTGAGTGCAATGAGCGACAAGTTTACTTGTATCGCCGTTCCCAACATATCACGAGTGCTGTCTATGGATTGATTGATGCGATACAGGTGATCATAGATGTCGCGAAAATATTCCTGGGTGTTCATGCAAACGGCGGGAACGCGGCCAGCGTAGAGTTTTCCCACGGCTTCCATCAAAGGGAAAACGGCGTGTTTTAATTCATTGAGTTTTTGTTTAAGCGAATATAGTTCTTCAATATTCTTCCGGGGATTATCTCGTTTGAACATGTTAGCTTCGATAGTATTCAGCGAATCTTCCAGTGCATCAAGAATGGGAAAGTAGCGATCGACCACTGTGTCCATCAATACATAAAAAACAAATCCGGAACCAAATTTCAATAAATGCGGTTCAAGTTCACAGCGTGCACGGACTTCAGTAAAGCCGTGATGCGTGCGGTTGCGTGCCGACAGCACATAGTTCGTACCGACAAATACATCCACTTCACCGATGTGTAATGTATCGTTTTCTACTTCAATGGTATGCAAGACAGCAAAAACAGAATTGCCATATTCTTCAATTTTAGGGCGCTGATGTCCATGTTGGGCATCTTCCACAGCTAATTCATGTAAATTGAATTCTTCTTTCATTAACGCAAGTTCGTCAGGTGTTGCGTCGACCAGTGCAACCCAGACAAAAGTGTTTGCCTGTTTCAGGTAATCACTGATTTCCTGCGGCGTGATATTGGCGATCTTGTAACCTTCACGATAGGCAGTGCAATTAATTAACATGATTCAGAGCCCTGTTTTTCCCACACCGCCGAACCGTGTTGCCCGGGTCCGGAAGCCACTGTGGTTTCCAAGCGTCGCACATCATAGTGCTTGAGAAATTCCTTGTCCTTGCACAACTCGTCGAGAATATAAAATGACAATTCTTCAACTGTGGTGTTGCGTATCGGCAACAACAACGTTTCTACTTTGCGCAGCAACAGATGGTGATCATGGAAGGTCACTTTATAGAAGGGATCGGCATCCTCAATCTTCTGATAAGGGGAGTGTTTCGCAATGATCGTGTATTCATCAAGGCTGTTGATAAGCGAATAGAGTTTTTTCTTGAAGACCGCATAGTCGCAGGTGAGGCCATCATCACCAATCGGTGCGGTGATGCGGCAAGTCACGGCATAGTTATGGCCATGTAATCGCTCGCGTTCTGTGGCATTGAAGATGGTGAAATGCGCCGCAGAGAATTTCAGTGCCTGCATATGCAAATCAATGGTGGTCAAACGTTCTGTCATAGCAAGAAAACCGGAAAAGAATAGGACAGAAGTTTATCATTAAATCCTGCGCTATTTATTCTAGACGTTTTTATCAGGGCAGTGCCTTGAAAAGCACCTGTTTTTTTAAGACGACTGGCCTATAATAAATCCATCTGAATTCGGTGAGTCCCATGCCAAAAGTTGTCAATCATGAACAGCGCCGAGAGCATATTGCAGAAATTGTCGCGGACATGCTGGCCACGGTGGGAGTGGAAAACACCACGATTCGGGAGATCTCCCGCAAATCGGGCTATTCCCGTGGCTTTATCGAACATTATTTCCACAGTAAGGAAGAGCTGATTTCTGATGCCTTGAAATGGATTAACGAGCAGTCTCTGGCGCGTGTTGAAAAGAAAGTGAAAAGCCTGAAAGGCCTGACGGCTTTGCGTGCTATCAATGAAGTGACCTTGCCACTCAATGACCAGACTCGCCAGGAATGGAAGGTGCGTATGCAGTTCTGGGGCCTGGCGGTGGTGAACCCGCAGCATAAAAAGGAGCAGACCCGCCGTATCGAACTGGCCGAGAATATCTATCTCAAGTACCTCAAGGAGGCGCAGGAGCTGGGGGAAATCCCGCCCGATGCGAATCTGGAACGCATTGCCCACAATCTGTTACATCGTATTTACGGCCTTAGCTGTAATGCCATTTTGCGCCCTAACTACTTTACCAAGCAGCGCCAGCTGGATGCGCTCGACTATGTCATGAAAGAGATCGTCAAAGCACGTTAGCAGCTGTCTTTTACAAGCTGAACGAGTAAAATGCCCGCTTTCTGAATTTGGCTCCTTTCCGGACGCGGCACATGCTCATCCTTCCTGGCTCTCCTGCGCTTTCTCCCTTTCGTTTACAGAAGTTGCAAACCGAACTACAACAACACCCCGCACTCAAAAAAAGCGCCATCACACAAGTCACCACGCGTTACGTACATTTTATTGCGGTCGATAAAAATGCCGGGAATTTAACGGATGCTGACCAAACCGTGCTGCGCAAACTGCTCACCTATGGCCCAGCGGCGCATCACGTCGAAGACGAAGGTAGTTTATTCCTGGTTACACCGCGTCCCGGTACGATTTCACCGTGGGCCAGCAAGGCAACGGATATTGCACACAATTGTGGTTTGCGATCCGTGCAACGCATTGAACGCGGCGTTGCGTATTACCTTTCGCACATCGGAGATATCGACGATGAAGCGCGCGCAATAATTCATCGTGTAATCCATGATCGCATGGTCGAACGTGTATTTCATCATCTCGGTGAAGCAGAGCAATTATTTGGTGTGCATCAACCAAAATCGCTAACCACGGTTGATATTCTCAAGCAAGGAAAGAACGCATTGGTAAATGCCAATCGTGACCTGGGGCTGGCGCTGGCCGATGACGAAATAGATTACCTGGTAGAGAGTTTTAAAAACTTGCAACGCAATCCCACCGATGTGGAATTGATGATGTTCGCGCAAGCCAACAGCGAACACTGTCGCCACAAAATTTTTAATGCGTCGTGGATTATTGATGGCAAGGAGCAAGAGCGATCATTATTCAAGATGATTAAAAACACCCACGAACAAAACTTGCATAAAAATAACGGTGAAGGCGTGTTGTCGGCTTACTCTGATAATGCAGCGGTGATCGTTGGCAGTAAAGCAGGACGCTTTTTTCCTGACTCGCAAAACAGTGAATATCAATTCCATCAGGAAGCTATTCATCTGTTGATGAAGGTGGAAACACATAATCATCCTACCGCGATTGCGCCCTTTCCCGGCGCCGGTACGGGTTCCGGTGGTGAGATTCGCGATGAAGGCGCGGTCGGGCGCGGTTCAAAACCGAAAGTCGGTCTCACCGGTTTCTCCGTTTCGAATTTGAATTTACCTGGCTTCGAACAATCATGGGAAAAAGAATTAGCAAACTATGGCAAACCGGGTCGCATGGTGACTGCACTCGACATCATGATCCAGGGGCCGCTTGGCGGCGCGGCGTTCAACAATGAATACGGTCGTCCGAATTTGTGCGGTTACTTCCGTACTTATGAGCAGCGTATTGGTGTCGTAGGGGCACAGCCTGCTGTGCCCTTACAGGATGCTGGGCCCGGTGACGTGTACGGCTATCACAAGCCGATTATGATTGCCGGTGGTTATGGCAACATTCGTGCAGAACATATTGAAAAAACAGAAATTCCGCTTGGCGCCAAACTCGTAGTGCTTGGCGGTCCTGCGATGTTAATCGGTCTTGGCGGTGGCGCCGCATCGAGTATGGCGTCCGGTGCTTCAAGTGAAGACCTGGATTTCGCATCGGTGCAGCGACAGAATCCGGAAATCGAACGTCGTTGCCAGGAAGTGATCGATCGCTGTTGGCAACTCGGTGACAAAAATCCGATTGCATTTATTCATGATGTCGGCGCGGGCGGATTATCCAATGCCTTTCCCGAATTGGTAAAAGACGGCAATCGCGGCGGCAAATTTGAATTGCGTAACGTGCCGAACGATGAACCGGGCATGTCGCCACTGGAAATCTGGTGTAACGAATCACAGGAACGTTACGTGTTGGCAATTGCGGCGGATGATTTATCGCGCTTCGAAGCGATCTGCCAGCGCGAGCGTTGTCCTTATGAGGTAGTCGGCGAAGCGATTGCGGAAAAACAGTTGTCACTGAGTGACGCGCATTTCAATAACAAGGCGGTTGATTTGCCGATGTCGGTGTTGTTTGGCAAACCGCCGAAGATGACACGCACGGTTCAGCGTAAACTCATAAACCATAAATCATTTGACACTAGCAAGATTGATATTAAAGACGCAGCAGAACGCCTGCTGCGATTGCCGACGATTGCCTCAAAAAGTTTCTTGATCACGATTGGTGATCGCTCGGTGACGGGCATGGTGCATCGCGACCAGATGGTTGGGCCCTGGCAAGTGCCTGTTGCCGATTGCGCGGTGACCACCGTTTCCTATGACAGCTATCAAGGTGAAGCAATGTCCATGGGCGAACGTACACCGATGGCGATTATTAATGCACCCGCGTCAGGCCGCATGGCGATAGGTGAAGCGATTACCAATATTGCATCGACACGCATAGAAAAAATTTCAAACATCAAATTGTCTGCTAACTGGATGTGTGCGGCGGGTTATGCCAATGAAGATGAAAAATTGTTTGATACCGTGAAAGCAGTTGGCATGGAATTGTGCCCGCAATTGGGTATTACCATTCCGGTGGGGAAAGACTCCATGTCGATGCGCACTACCTGGGTTGATGATCAGGAAAAAGACAATAATAAAAACAAGGCCGTGACGGCACCGATGTCATTGATTATTTCCGCGTTCTCTCCGGTGATGGATGTAAGGAAAACCGTGACGCCACAGTTGTGCATGAGTGATCCTGACACCGAGCTGCTGTTAATTGATTTGGGCAATGGCAAGAATCGCCTGGGCGCTTCGTGCCTGGCACAAGTATTTAACCAGGTCGGTGATGTCGCAGCGGATCTGGATAATCCGGAACAGTTGGTGGCATTCTTCAACAGCATACAAACCTTGCTTGAAGCAAAAAAAATTCTTGCCTATCACGATCGATCCGATGGCGGTTTATACGTCACGCTGGTCGAGATGGCCTTTGCCGGACGTTGCGGACTGGAAATTGATTTGTCAGTGCTTGGTAGTGACATACCATCGATCCTGTTTAACGAAGAACTCGGTGCGGTGTTGCAAATTTGCAGGGCAGATCACGATGCTGTGATGTCTGTATTCGCAAAGAATAATTTAAAAATGAATGTACACGTGATTGGCGCGCCCAGTCGATCAGTTAATTTATCGTTTATATTGCAGGGAAAAATGATTCTGGAGCAGCATTTACTCAGGACGCAGCAGCAGTGGTCAGAAACTTCCTATCGAATACAAGCCTTGCGTGATAATCCGTCGCATGCCAAACAGGAATTTGACCGTATCGTTAGCAAAGATCCCGGACTGAGTGCCAAACTCACGTATAAAGTTGACGACGACATTGCTGCGTCATTCATCAATGCTGCATTTATAAATAAAGGTGCACGCCCTAAAATTGCCGTGTTGCGCGAGCAAGGAGTGAACGGACATGTTGAAATGGCGGCGGCATTCCATAAAGCCGGATTCGCTGCCTATGATGTGCACATGAGTGATATTTTATCGGGTCGTGTGCAACTCAAAGATTTTAAAGGCTTTGTTGCTTGCGGTGGTTTTTCCTATGGCGATGTGCTCGGCGCGGGCGAAGGCTGGGCGAAAACTATTCTATTTAATAATCAGGTGCGCGATCAGTTTGAAACCTTTTTTAAACGCAATGATAGTTTCAGTCTCGGTGTCTGCAATGGCTGCCAGATGATGGCGAATCTCAAGCCGTTGATTCCCGGTGCGGAACAATGGCCGCGTTTTGTGCGCAACCAGTCGGAACAATTTGAAGCACGTGTGGTGATGGTAGGTGTGCAACAATCCCCGTCGATTTTATTCAAAGGCATGGAAGGTTCATTTATGCCTATCGTGGTAGCGCACGGAGAAGGTTATGCAGAGTTTGTGAATCAAAATGCAGCAGAGCATTTCTCTACACAGAATTTAGTGGCTTTGCGTTATGTTGATAACCATCTGAAAGTGACGGAACAATATCCTTACAATCCGAATACGTCGCCATTTGGCATTACGGCTGTGACAACACCCGATGGTCGTCACACCATCATGATGCCGCACCCGGAGCGCGTGTATCGCGCCGTGCAAAACTCCTGGTGTCCGGAAGACTGGAAAGACAAGGAAGACGGCGCGTGGTTGCGTTTATTCAGGAATGCGCGTGTGTGGCTGAGTTAAGCCGCTGCTGTTGAGCAGTCTTTACTTCATTGATAATTCGTTTCAATCGTATACTCAGGATACTTTGATCATCATCCAATGTTTGCAATGATTCCGAAATGGCGGGATCACGATATAACAGGGTACGAGGACGCAGCATGGCAACCTTTCGATCGTGTTCATTGTCAGTCAGCGTACAGGCTTGTCTGAATTCGCGTTTTGATAAATCAAAGAGCCGCTGCGCTTCTTCCGGATTCGCCGCGGCAACAATAAATTCGCTGGTGGTACTGGAAGTATCGAGCTTGTATTGATACACCTGCATGGTGACACTCCTGTGATTATAGGTCCCTCCCAAGCGTAGCTCAGCTTTGGGAATTTTTCCTGTGAAAAATACTTACGGATTCAGAAATCAACCTGCGAACCAATATAGTAGGCAAATACAGCAAACAGAATTGTTACTACAACGATCACTGCTGCGAGTGTCCAGAAGCCTTGTTTGGGCGTCATCATGTTGCTTCCCTTGCACAGTAGGGGGAGTGTTTTGCGAAGCAAATCGAGAGGGTCATAAATTTGGTTTCTCTTCTTTTTTGCCGGGACGAATTTCTACGAAATCGATGCACACACCTTTCGGATAATTAAAACAATCGGCAATGGCTTGTCCGACATATTTCACATCCATATAACCGTCAAAGTATTTGCTTTTTTCTCGCCAGGCACGGAAGGCGGTGGTGAGTTTTTTTACATCCCAACCCGCAGCGAAATCTGTCATCGTTGCACCCGGGCTTAACACGGTGACGGCAATCCCTTCTTCGCGCATTTCGTCACGCAATTCATCAGACAAGCGATCCACCGCACACTTGGTGGCGGAGTACACACCGAGATGAGAAATTTCCATGCGGCTGCGTGCGCTCGCGGAGGAGATATTCAGGATGCGTGCGTTATCGCTCTTCTTAAGAAAGGGAAAAGCCGCCTGGCAGCAATAAATCACACCGGTGATGTTGGTGTTCAGCTGCAATAACAATTCTTGCGGATCGGTATCGCAAATTTTATTTGGGCGTGCAAGGCCGGCGTTATTCACCAGTCCGTCGAGCCGCCCGAAGGTTTCATTGATCGCAGCAAAGGTTTTTGTTACGGCTGCATGATCAGTGATATCGGTGGGAAATGCTTTGGCATTCGTTCCACCTCCTTTATTATTAAGAATATCGCAAGCTTTATCGAGCGCTTCTTTATTGCGGGCTATGAGCGCAACTTTGGCACCACGGCTGACCAGCGTTTTGGCGGCCGCCAATCCCAGGCCTTGAGACGCGCCGGTGATGGCGATGACACGATCTTTGACGAGATGATCTGACATGAGGTTCTCCGGTAGGGGCGACCCTGATGGTCGCCCGGGCAGGCACAAGGCCTGCCCCTACAAAATCGCCGCCAGTATAAATAAATCTACTGCACACTCGCAATGTAAATCCCGAAGGCCTCGGCTATAATGCGCGCTTCAATGTTCGGAGCCCCTCATGAGTGAAACAGAGAACAACAGCAAACAACGTCGTGCACGCGGCGCCAAAAAACTGGGCGAAGTGTACGAGGGTATTCTCAGTGCGGATCCGGAGAAGCCGACAGGCGATGCCTTTTTTGATTTGATGCTGGAAAATTTGTTTGGCGAAATCTGGGCGCGCGATGTGATGTCGATTCGCGATCGTCGTCTGGTGTTGATGGGCGCCATTGCTAACCAGGCGCAGTTTGACGTCTACGAGATTCAATGTCTGGCCGCATTAAACACTAAACAGTTGACACCGGAGCAGTTGCGCGAAATTCCGATTTTGATGACGCAGTATATTGGTTATCCCAAAACCACCGGTTTGCGTAATGCAACAGAGAAGGCCATTCGCAATTGGGAGAAAGCCAGCAAAGACAAGAATAAAACTTAAAACAGACCTGAGTTGTTATGACCGTTACCGATAGTTCCCAGTTTGACGACATCCGTCCTTATTACGATCATGAAGTCAGGCCGGTGCTGGATCGTGTGCTCAATGATCCGGAACTGATTCATGCCGTCACGCGTTTTCGTTTCCCGATTCTTTGTTCGGTCATTCCTTTTATTCTCAAGCCGCTGGTGAAGCAGTATTTGCGCAAGCAGACAGCAAGCGTGATGAATGTGCGTACGTTTCAGGAAGTTGTAGCGAAGCATATGGATCACATGATAGAAACCACGACCACGCAGTTGACGCAAACCGGTCTGGAAAAACTCGACAAGAATGGCAGCTATCTGTTTATCAGTAATCATCGTGATATCGCGATGGATCCGGCTTTTGTCAACTGGATGCTATTTCACAACGGCATGGAAACCGTGCGTATCGCCATCGGTGATAACCTGTTAACCAAGCCTTATGCATCGGATTTGATGCGGTTGAATAAGAGTTTCCTGGTAAATCGTTCCGAAACGGCGCCGAAGAAACTTTTTATCGCGCTGAAAAAACTTTCCGCCTATATTTATTTTTCTATCACCGAAGAAAAATCCCATATCTGGATTGCGCAGCGGGAAGGCCGCGCCAAAGACGGCAATGATCGCAGCGAACCGGCGATCATCAAGATGATCACGCTGGCGAAACCGAAGGATGTATCTTTTGCCGATTACATCCGTCGCTTGCACATTGTGCCGGTTTCCATTTCCTATGAGTGGGATCCTTGCGATATCGCGAAGGCGAATGAATTGCACGCGAAACGTTCCACCGGTGCTTACCAGAAAGGCGAGCAGGAAGATGTGCAAAGCATTGCGAAAGGTATTTCCGGTTTCAAAGGCCATGTGCATGTAACCTTTGGTGATGTACTGGAAGCAGATTTTGAAGACGCGGATGCAGTGGCGGCGGAGCTCGACAGGCAGATCCTGAAAAATTATCGCTTGCATGCAACGAATTATGCAGCACACGAATTAATTGCACGCGAAAAAGAATATGAGTTGTCGCGTAACCTGATTATCAAGGATTTAGATAAAGTGCGTCATGAATTCGAAAAACGTGTGAAGCAGTGTCCGCCTGAAAGTCGCGACTTGTTAATCGCGATGTATGCGAATCCGGTGATTAGTAAGAAGTGGTGATTACTTCACCAGCGCATCAAACCTTTGCTGTAACTTTTCACGATGCTCAGGCAATCCAATCGCGCAGCCGAGCCATTCGAGTGTAAGGGTTTGCAATTCCAGTTTAGGATCGGCGGGTTTCTTGCCGAGTCCACCGGACAATTGCTTCAGCGAGAATTCCATGCGCAAGGGTTTATCTTCCGCCGGTGTTTCCTGGTTCTTTAACATCTCCAGGCGGATCAGGATCACGCGACGCGCTTTATCATTCGCCGTAAAATCGGTTTTGGTTTCGCCGCGCGCAATCTTCAGTGCATTAGCAAAACGTTTTTCCAGTACGGTATTGTGTTCGGTACTCAATGCTGCAGACAGCGCGGCCCATTGTGTTTGGCCCTCATCGGCAGAGAGCGAACCGTTTTCAAGTTGCGCACAGAGATTGGCTTTGGTGAAGGCTTCCTGCATCGCCGATTGCTGTTTTCGGTCCTTGATGCCCGCCACGCGCTCCTGGTAATGGTCACACGTTTTATAAAAAACCCGAAACAGCTTTTGCTGTTTTTCTTTTGAAAGCGTATCGATGGATAAAAACTGGCTACGCAATAATTGATATTGCTCACGGCTTTTCTGTAACTCGTTATCATCCTGAGCCGCGAGTGCTTCAATCTGCTTACACAAGTCTTCTGCTTTAGCGATATCCTGCTGCAATGATGCCGTGGCTTGTAGTTTCTCGGCATCCCGACGAGCAAACACCGCATCACAGGCACTACGAAATTGTTGCCAGAGTTTCTGGTCTTCGCGTTGGCGTGTGACGCCTGTCACTTTCCACTGTTGCTGTAATTTTTTAGCACCGTCGATGGCCACTTGCACATCGGCTTGCTCCAGTAATTTTTTGGCCTGGTCGATTAATTGCTGCTTCTGGTTTTCATGCAGTTTCTGTTCGGCACGCAATTTTTCAATAATGGGCTTCAACGCCGCATCAAAGCGTTCCTTGATGGGATTAAGTTGCTTGTGATCAACCGGAGAAAAGCGATGGAATTCATTCTTCGCCGTTTCGACAATCTTGTCCACGGCTTTCCAATCACCGCTGTTGCTTTCAAGGGCGGCCCAATTATTGGCTTTAAAATAATTTTCCAGCTCATTACAAATATTTTCACGTTGCCGCAGATTTTCCGCACGCAGGCTTCGCAGTTGTTCAAAATATTGCTTGCAGGGTTCGTAGGCTTTATCGGCAGATTCTTTAAACTGCAGCCACAGTTTTTGTTCCTCCGCTTGCAAACCACCTTTGAGTGCTTTCCATTGTTCCTGTAGTTCATGAATTGCGTCTGCTAATGCGGGCGGTGGCAATTCCACGCCGACCAGTTGTTGCATTTTTTCACAGAGTTCCTGCTTTTTTGGCAATGCGGCGAAGCCCTGCCAGTCGCGCAGTTCATTGATTCTTTTTTGCAGTAGCAGGATAGGATTTTCGTAATGCGCGGCTATTTTTTTATCGAGGGATTCCAGTTTGCTTTGCGCATTTTTTAATTTTTTGGCCGCCTGGTTTACCTGGCCGTCCTGTAACAATACTTCAATGGCAGCGAGGATGCCTTTCAAACCGAGTTCCAGTTGATTCTGTTGTTTGTCGTGTTGCTTTTTCTTTTCTTCTCCCTGTTGTTTTTCCAGCAGTAATTGTTCCTGTTCTATTTTCTTTTCTTCAGCTGTTTTAACCGATAATATTTTTTGCGCTTCGCGTTCAGCTGCCAGCACTCTTTCTGCTTCGCGTGCTGCTTCCAGTCGCGCATCTTCTTCTGCAAATTCCGCCAGGATTTTATCGCATGCAACTTTTGCTGCATCAAAGTGTGCCTGTTCTTTTGCTTTCGCTGCCAGGTGGAGAGTGCTGCCATGTTCATCCCATGCCTTGATGAGATGCTGGTATTGCTGTTTGAAGAGCGGTGAGTGACTGCTTTTGGCCAGGCTTTCCAGCTTGCGCGCAATGTCTTCTATTGCCTGCTGCGCCTGTTGCTGTTCGGACTGTGCCTGTTTTTGCTGTTTGATTTTCTCGCGGACAATGTGTTGAACCGATTTGTCCTGGCTGCTTTTTTCTACTTCGTGCAATAACGCGGATTCGGAAATTTTGTCCGCCGCCGCCTGGCGTACTTTGGTGAAAGCCGACTGGAGCGCCAGTTCAGCGAGCGGCGCTTGATCTTGCAGACCAGCGACTTGCTGCAACTCTGCATCGAGCGTTTTTTGCGCCTCGATTTCTTTTTGTTGCTGAACCGCGACCGGATCGGGTTCGGCTTCAGATTTGAAGAATTTTTCCAGCATGTTGGGGTGGTTACTGATAGGATGCGGTTTTTGTTGGCGCCGCCATAATACACCAGATTCATGCCGCATCAATTTCCCTCCGGGTTTTCTCGTAAAAAATGCTGTCAGATACTGTAAAACAGGAGATACAACAAGCGTATAGCCGCTTTCTGGAGAGTAAGGGCTGGCAGGCACGCCATGGCCAGAAAACCATGATTGCCGAAATTGCCCGGACCCTGGGCAATATAGAAATCGATGATGGCAAGCGCGTCGGTACCACCAACCATCTTTGTGTCGTGGAGGCGGGCACCGGCACGGGTAAGACGGTGGCCTATTGCCTGGCCTGTATTCCACTGGCCAAGGCACTGAACAAGACGCTGGTGATTTCCACGGCGACGGTCGCCTTGCAGGAACAAATTGTTTACAAGGATTTGCCCGATATCAGTCGACAGGCAGGGCTGCGATTTGAATTCGCGTTGGCCAAAGGGCGCGCGCGTTATCTTTGCCCCGCTAAAATGGATACGCAACTGGAAGGCGTGAATTTTGATCCGACACAAGCGCTGTATCCGGATGAAATTCCGGCGATCAACAGTGAAGCAACGAATATTTTATTCCAGGAAATGGCGAACCAGCTGGCGAGTGGAAAATGGGACGGTGATCGCGACAGCTGGCCGAAACATATCGACAGCGCGGATTGGTTCAAGGTCACCACCGATCATCGCCAGTGCGCCGGGCGTCGCTGTGCTTACATTGCACAGTGTCCGTTTTTTAAAGCGCGCGACCATATGCAAGGCGTCGATGTGGTGGTGGCGAACCATGACCTGGTGCTCGCAGACCTGTCATTGGGTGGTGGCGCGATATTGCCAGAGCCCGAACAATGCATTTATATTTTTGACGAAGGGCATCACCTCGCCGATAAAGCGATTGCACATTTTGCCTGCCATACGCGCATCGAGGGTAGTAAAAAATTCCTGAAGCAATCCGAAAAAACGATTGCCGCCATGGCGAAGGCACTCGGTTCTGGCGTGGGAACTGTGAATGCTCAACTACAAAAAATCAGTGATTGCTCAAGTGAGTTACAGTCGGCACTGACGCAGCTGTATTCCTTTCTCGAAGAAACCATCGATTTTTCAAACGACGAAGCCAGTGCCTATAAACGCCAATCAAATTATCATCAAACGCGCCGTTATCGTTTCCCCAATGGAATTATTCCGGATGCACTGTTGCAACAGGCGCAGGTTCTCAATCAGTTGTGTTTACAGCTGAATGATTTATTAACGGATGTCAGTGAACAACTGAAACAGGCGCTGGATGGTTACTCCGATCTTCCGAAGCACGTACTGGAGCAGTGGTATCCTGCGGTGGGTTTGATGCAAGCACGCGCCGAAAGCCAATGTGATTTGTGGAATAGTTATGCCCGAGCGGATGGGATCGGCAGCCCGCCACTGGCGCGCTGGATTACATTGCATGATGAAAACAATCAAATCGATTTTGAAATATGCAGCAGCCCGATTCAATCCGCGAGTGACCTGGAGCAAGCTTTGTGGCGTCGTTGTTTTGCGGCGGTGATTACGTCGGCCACACTTACGGCGTTGAATAGCTTCGAACGTTTCCAGGTGCGCAGTGGTGTGCCTGATACCGCTCATTTTGTTTCCATTCGCAGTCCCTTTAATTTTGGGCAAGCGATTTTCTCTGTGCCATCGCTTTCAGTCGAGCCTTCTGATAACCAGGGTCATACCGAAGCGATTGTGGATTTCATGAATAAGGCACTGGATCGTGAGACCGGCAATCTGGTGTTGTTCAGTTCGCGTCGACAAATGGAAGAAGTATTTTCGTCACTCGAAAAAGCGTATCAGGAAATGATTTTATTACAAGGCGACCTTTCCAAACAGGAAATGGTGAATGAACACAAAAAGCGCATCGATGCAGGCAATGGCAGCACCTTATTCGGTCTCGCCAGTTTTTCCGAGGGCGTGGATCTGCCGGGGAAATATTGTGAACACGTGGTGATCGCCAAATTACCGTTCGCGACACCGGACGATCCGGTGGAAGAGGCGATGGCCGAATGGATAGAAAAAAACGGCGGCAATGCGTTTATGCAAATTGCTGTGCCGGATGCGGCGATGAAACTGGTGCAAGCCTGTGGTCGTTTACTTCGCAATGAAAAAGACAGCGGGCGTATTACGCTACTCGACAAGCGTATTGTCACCAAACGCTATGGTAAAATGATCCTGGATTCGTTGCCACCTTATACGATGAAAGTAGAGTGAACTATTCTCCCGCAAAAAAAATCCTGTATCCCACCTGTGTTGCAGCCTTGCTGTGGTACTTCTGGCTACCTTTTTTACTTGCTTATGTGAATGATCTGGTCAACGGCCCTGCCCGGAGCATGATTGATGATTCCTTCATGTTCCTGCGCTATGCAAAGATATGGGCAGCGGGACATGGCGTCGCCTGGAACATGGATCAATCGCCGGTTTACGGCTTGACCAGCCAATTGCATTTTTTATTGGTTATTTTTCTCAACACCTTCACTTCGTTAAGTGATGAAAGAATTGTTCTGTTCTCGTCAGCCATTCCTGGTTTATTACTGGTTTTTTATCTGCCCCTGGTTTGTGCAAAACATGCATTGTTATTTTCCCGGAAGTCATTGGGATGGCGCTATGTTTTCTGGTTTGCAACGGCAGGATCGATTTTTATTTATTTTTCACAAGTGGAATTTCATTCTCGCATGGGCATGGAAACCTGTTTGTCCACCCTGTTGCATGCGGGGTTAATAGACATGGTATTAACCTATGGCAAAAATCCGGTTTATCGTAACAAGATACTGATAGTTGTTGTAGCGGCGGCTTTATTCCTGACCCGGATTGACAACATTATTGTGGCATTTTTATTTCCGATAGCGTATTTATTTTTTGTAGAAAAAAAACCAAAGGATGCTTTGCACGTAGGTCTGGCTATTAGTGTTTTTATTCTTGTATTCGAGTTGTTTTGTGAGTGGTATTACGGAGATTTTTTCCCTCTGTCGTTCTATTCAAAACAAGCCGGCTACTTTCGTGGTTTTGTGGGCGCTGTAGAACACAACGTGCTGTATACACTTTCCTATTTCCTGTACGGAATTTTTCCTTTTGTAGTGCTGATCGTTATCTTTTATAAAAATAAAAATGCACTACCCATCGCTATATTTTTACTTCCTGCCTTAGTAACCATCAGCTACTACTTTACCATGTTGACCATCATGAATCTGGGGTCACGCTATTGTTTTCCTTTTACGGTTTATTTTGTCATTGCCGGATGTATTTATATTTCACAAGAGGCAATGAAAGATTACTTAAGGATATTACTTGCTTCTTTGTCGCTTGCGGTGATGTATGTCGGTATCATGATGTTGGATAAATACCATGAAGAAGTCGCTGCTTATTTTACCAAACCCACTGGATTTTGTAGTACGGGCGATATGATGGATCTGGATCCCGGCACTCCCGATCTGCCCTACATCAAAGGTTTCCAGACATTAGTCCGGTTTGCAGACATGTTGAACGAATTGCCGGAGGGAACCAAAATAGTAATGACTGAATTTGGTTACGTTGGTGCGAGAAATCCCCGGATTCATATTATTGATGTGGTAGGTTTACATGATCGCTATGTGGCGCACCATGGATTCTCTGCACAATGGTTATTTGAACAAAAGCCGGACGCGATCTGGGTGCCACATCAGGATTACACCTGTATGAATCATGATATATTGCTTTCTCGGGAATTCAAGACACAGTACGAATACTATCCCGGTCTGTTCAACTGGGGCTATGCGTTGAGAAAAGACAGCCCAAACTATCCACTTATGAAACAAAAATTGCAGAAAACTTTCGATAGTATGTATCCGGGATTCGTTCTGGAAAAATACCAGAAACATTATTTACCATAGGCATTATTTTTTATGATCCAGTTACTCACTCAAGGTTACTACGCAGTTTTTGTTTTCGTTCTTTTTGCGCTGGTATTTTCATTGACCTTCCATGAATTTGGCCATGCCATTACGGCCTATCAGTTTGGTGATGATACGGCGAAACGCGCCGGACGTATGACATTAAATCCTTTGGCGCATATTGATCCGCTGGGTTTGTTGATGGTGATTACCATTGGCTTTGGTTTTGCCAAACCGGTACCGATTGATCCGCGAAAATTTAATTCATTCTGGGGCGAGTTATTTGTCGCCGCCGCAGGTCCCGCGATGAATTTCCTGGTGGCGTTCGTAGTGATTAATTTTTATAGCTATGGGCTTACCCAGGGTTGGACCTTGTTTGCCACGGAGAGCGCACAATTCTTTTTTACTTACCTGGCGCTCATTAATATGTTGTTGATGGTATTTAATTTGTTGCCGGTTGGTGCGCTTGATGGACACTATATTCTGCCCTACTTTTTGCCGAAGAAACTGGCACGCTCTTATGTGGAATCCAATATGAAATATGGCAACATGTTTCTGTTGGCATTGGTGGCCGCCAGTTTTATGGGTTTTTCTATTTTTAAATATCTTTGGGTGTTTGGGCAATATTTACTTGGGTTAATTATTTTTATTCATTAATAAAAAGCCCCGCATCTGCGGGGCTTTTTTGTGATGACTAGCTTATGATGAATCGAATTAACGTTTCAGCAGATGGCGCTTCTCTTTTACCTCTGCCCACTCTTCAGCATCGGCGGGTGGTTCTTTCATCTCGGTGATGTTGGGCCAGATCGCGGCGAGTTCTGCATTCAGTTCCGTAAATTCTTCCTGGCCTTCCGGAATTTCATCTTCGGAGTAAATTGCATCGACAGGACACTCCGGTTCACATAAGGCGCAGTCGATACACTCATCCGGATGAATGACCAAAAAGTTTGGGCCTTCGTAAAAACAGTCCACGGGACATACTTCTACGCAGTCTGTGTGTTTGCAGTTGATGCAGGCTTCCCCAACAATAAACGTCATGTGGGCGGTTCCTCTGGTTATGTCGTTGGTTAAAAATTAGTCAGCTCAAAACGAGCCGCGATTCTAATAAGGTTTAGCGGCTAAATCAATGAAACTCAAGGTTTTCCCTGTCAGCGGACCTACGAAGAAGCGCTTAGAGAGTCCTCACCCCGGCCCTCTCCATATACATGGAGAGGGAGGCATATCGCATTCCTTCTCCACGTATGTGGAGAAGGTGGCACGCAGTGCCGGATGAGGATACATAGGTCAGGTTGAGGAATCTTTCACCAGCTTGTAGAGCAGATCCAATGCCTCACGCGGAGTCAGGTTGTCGGGCTTCAGTGCCCGTAATTGTTTAAGAACAGGGGATTCTTCCGGGGCGAACAGGGTGTTCTGCCGGGGCGGCGCAGTCTCTATGGATTGATTCAGGCGGGAAACCGACTCCAGTTCCTGCAGTTTGTGTGCGGCCCGAGTGATAACAGCGGGAGGAATACCTGCCAGCCTGGCGACTTGCAAGCCGTAACTGCGATTGGCAGCGCCTTCCTGTACGGTATGCAGGAAAACAATGTGCTCATCGTGTTCGGTGGCATCGAGATGCACATTGCGCACGCCGCCAATTTGTTCCGGCAGTGCCGTGAGTTCAAAGTAGTGCGTAGCAAATAAGGTGAAAGCCCTTACTTTTTCTGCGAGGTGCACCGCACAGGCCCAGGCGAGTGACAGACCATCGAAGGTGCTGGTGCCGCGACCGACTTCATCCATCAACACCAGGCTTTGGCCGCTGGCGTTGTGCAAAATGTTCGCGGTCTCTGTCATCTCCACCATAAACGTTGATCGACCACCGGCGAGATCATCGGAAGAACCGATGCGCGTAAAAATGCGATCCACAATGCCGAGCGTTGCAGAGGTTGCTGGTACGAACGAACCTGTATGTGCAAGCAAGGTGATCAGCGCCGCCTGGCGCATATAAGTCGATTTACCTCCCATGTTCGGGCCAGTGATGATCAACATGCGTTGCTGGTCGTCGAGTTCAAGATTATTTGGTACAAAGGCTTCATCAATTACCCGTTCTACCACCGGATGCCTGCCGCCCTGGATCGAAATGCCGCGTTGTTCGCGCAACGTCGGGCGAACGTAATTCAATGTTTCAGCGCGTTCGGCAAAATTCGCCAGTACATCCAGTTCCGACGTCGCTTGTGCAGACATTTGCAGTGCAAACAAATGTTCGTTCAGTGTTTCAATCAACTGGTCGTACAAAAACTTTTCACGCGCCAGTGCGCGGCTTTTGCTCGACAGTGCCTTGTCTTCAAATGCTTTGAGTTCCGGTGTGATGTAACGTTCGGCGTTTTTTACGGTTTGCCTGCGTATGTATTCGATGGGTGCCTTATCAGACTGCGCATTGCTGATTTCGATGTAATAACCGTGCACGCGGTTGTAAGCCACTTTCAATGTCGAAATGCCTGTGCGTTGCCGTTCCTGTATTTCCAGTTTGACGAGGAAGTCACCGGCATTGCTGCTGAGTGCGCGCAGTTCGTCGAGTTCGCTGTCATAACCATCGGCAATCACACCGCCTTCGCGTATCACCATCGGCGGGTTTTCAATAATCGCGCGCTGCAATAAATGCACGAGCTCCGGAAAGACATTGATTTGTGCGGACAGCTGTCGGATTAACTGGCTGTCGATATTTTTTAATTCTGCTTGCAGTGCAGGCAAGTAAGCGAGTGAGGAACACAAGCGCGAAACATCGCGCGGCCGTGCGGAGCGTAATGCAACACGCGCGAGGATGCGTTCCAGATCGCAAATATTTTTTAAGAGCTCGCGCAGGGGTTCAAAGCAATAATTCTTTTGCAATTGTGCAACGGCTTCCTGCCGTTGTTGCAACACGTCGATGTTGCGCAGCGGTCGATTCAACCAGCGGCGCAATAACCGTTTGCCCATCGCGGTAGAAGTATTTTCTAACACGGAATACAGTGTGTGATCTTCCCTGTTTGTATTATCAGCGCGTAAATTAATATCGATTTCCAGGTTGCGCCGTGTCGCGGCATCCATCACCACGCTGTCGTTGACCTGTTCCGGTGTCAGTGAGCGAATGTGCGGCAGGGCAGAGCGTTGCGTGTCGCGCACATATTGCAACAAACAGCCGGCCGCGCGTATGCCGCTGCTCATGTGCTCAACACCAAAACCGCTGAGATTGTGCGTATTGAATTGCGTGTTCAATAATTTGGTGGCGTTTTCAAAATCAAAAGCCCACGCGGGTTGCAAACGCACGCCGCGGCGTCCCTGTGTAATTTGTAGATCGGCATGTGCATCGTTGAGTAATAATTCCGAAGGATTCAAGCGTTGCAGTTCGCCGAGCAGTGCTTCGAGTGTGCGCACTTCCTGCACGGTGAAGCGGCCACTCGACACATCCATTGTCGCGACTCCCCAAAGGGTTTCATCCTTCTGGGTGAGATGATCAATGCACACCAGTAAATTGTCCTGGCCTTCCTCGAGCAGCGACTCATCGCTGAGTGTGCCGGGCGTGATAATGCGCACCACTTTTCTTTCCACCGGGCCTTTGGATGTGGCCGGGTCGCCGATCTGTTCGACAATTGCAACCGATACGCCGAGCTTCACCAGTTTGGCGAGGTAGTTATCCGCTGCGTGGTGCGGTACGCCCGCCATGGGGATGGGGTCGCCGTTGCTTTTGCCGCGGGCGGTGAGGGTGACGTCGAGTAATTCTGCCGCTTTCTTCGCATCGTCGAAGAACAACTCGTAAAAGTCGCCCATGCGGTAGAACACCAGTTCGTTGGGGTGCTCGGCCTTGATGCGCAGGTATTGCTGCATCATGGGGGTGTGGTTGTCGAGGTCGTCACCGAACAGGTTCATGGGGCTATATAGATGTGGCTATATAAAGGAAGCGGCATTTTACGTGAAAGGAGGGGGGAATGGGAAAGGTTGATTTGATAAGTTGCTTAAAGTTTAATGTCAGACAGAAAACATTGAAGAGAGATTTATATGAAAGGACCACAATTTCTTATTTATGCTAGGCCATTAGTTGAGGTGCTTAGGAACTCTGGTGGTTCTGGTGCTACAGCGGATATTATTGATAAAGTTATTGAGTATTTGAAAATACCAGATGCAGTAGTGGAGGAAACAATTTCATCAGGGGCTTCACGCGTTAGAAACCGTATTCAATGGGTAAGAATGTATTTAGTAAAAGCAGATCTAATGGATTCATCTCAGAGGGGTGTTTGGAAGCTAACTGAAAAAGGTTATGAAGCTGATTTATCCGATGAAGCTGTTCATGCATTATTCAAAAAAGTACAAAGTACTTTTCAACAAGAGAAAAAAATAAAAATGGAACTTGAGGAAGAAGTGCAAGATGAAGGCGTAGATGAGGTTGTTGTAGAGGATGAAGCTCACGGCGAAGTATTGCTAAAAATATTAAAAGATCTTTCTGCTGAAGGTTTTGAAAGAATTTGTAAACGCCTTCTTTCTGAAGTCGGGATACATGATGTAAAAATAACTGGCAAGACGGGTGACCAAGGTATAGATGGAACCGGCGTAATTAAAATAAATGAAGTTGTAGGGTTCAATATCATATTTCAATGCAAAAAATATCAAGATTCAGTTTCTCCGCATCATGTGCGTGACTTTCGAGGTACGATGCAAGGTCGTGCCGACAAAGGGATTATCATAACTACTGGCAGATTTACTGCTGAGGCACGACGAGAGGCCGTTCGTGACGGTGTGCCGCCAATTGAATTAATAGATGGTGAAAGATTGGTAGCACTGTTTGAAAAATATGGACTGGGTTTAAAACCAAAAGTGGTTTATGATCTCGTGCCTGATTTTTTTGACAACTATAAATAATAATTGGAGCCATAGTAACACTGCCCACACCATCGCAAGGACGTGATATGACATTTAACAAACACATCCATCATCGCCAATCCATACGTTTGCGTGCTTACGATTACACACAAGGCGGTATGTATTTCATTACCATCTGCACCCTTAACAAATTTCTGTTGTTTGGCCATGTGATGGATGGAAACATGGTGTTGAATGATATCGGTACCATTGTGGAGGATGAATGGAAAAAAATTAATATCCTTCGCTCCAACATTACATTGGATGCGTTTGTGGTAATGCCAAATCATGTGCATGGAATTATGGTTGTTAACGAACCCGTAGGGGCGCATTGCATGCGCCCAAATGAATCAAATCATGAACCATCAGGGCGCGTGCAACGCGCCCCTACAATTGGGGATATCGTCCGAGGCTACAAATCATCGGTTACTAAGCAAATACAGCAATTAAAAAATGACCGTGAAACGCCCGTATGGCAACGCAATTATTACGAACGGATTATTCGCAATGAAAATGAATTGGCCGGCATTCGTGAATACATAGCCAGTAATCCGATGCAATGGGAACTCGATGAAATGTATGTGCTATAAATTAGGATGATCGTGTAGGGGCGCATTGCATGCGCCCCATTATCAGTTGTGGTTGTCATCCGGCACATGAGTGATTTTTATGTCTTTCTGAATTAATCACGCAACAGTGTAAACCGGGGCGGTTACAAGCGATAATTATTTTATCTCTGACCAATTTAATGCTTTAATGTTTCATAACTTGAAGTTGAATATTGAGAGAGATCATGCAAGCTGAACAACTGAGTGAACCAAAATGCCCCTTCAGCGACGCGAGCCCCGGTAGCATTCGGGTGGGTAGCGGAAGTGGTAAACGCCCGCCGATGATTAAAGCATTCCCGTTTATTGGCCCGATCAAACAATTCACCGGTGATGTACTGCCGTTTCTAAATGAAACACGCAAACAATACGGAGAAGCATTCCGTTTGCGGCTGATGGGCAATGAGTTGACCATCCTGTGTGGCAACGATGCGATTGCTTTACTGGAACACGATGAACTTCTCTCTACGACCAAGTCCATGGAAGTATTGATGAAGGCAGTCAAAAGTCGTTTGCCCGGCACCTTTGATGGCCCGCAACACAAACTCTATCGCAAAATACACAGCAACTTTTTAAACCGGGACCTGGAGCGAGAAAGGCGTGATGAAATCGTGGCGGTTGTGAGCAAACACGTCGGACTATGGAAACCCGGTCATGAATTTGATCCGCTGAAGGAATCGCAAGCGCAAACTGTGGATGTGCTTTCGCATATTTTGAATGGTGAGCCTTTTCCTTTTACCAGTAAAGAATTGTCGATTGTTGTTCACACACTGATTTTCGCTACCTATGGACATGTGCCGTTGTGGCTCGCGCTCAACAATCCGGTGTACAAAAAAGTACAACAGAAAGTAAACGAAAACTCACTTAAACTGGTGCGACGTGTGCGCACGGATCCGGAAGTCAAAGCGAACACGCTCCTCGGGCAGTATCTGGATTTTCCGCCACCGGATGGCATTAGTTGGCGTGATGATGATTTGAAGATTGTGCCATTAGCAGCCTATCTGGCGGGCTACGATACCGTGGCATCCGCAGCGGCATTTATGTTGTATCAACTCCTGAGTCATCCGGAGTGGTTGCAAAAGGTCAGGGAAGAATATGAGCAACTTTCAAAAGAAGCCGGTGGTCTCGTCGATCCGATGAAACAAAAAGTGTTGCGCGCCGTTTTTCAGGAAACAACGCGCATCAATCCACCGGGTGCACTCGTTATCCGTTATGCCACAAAAGATTTTCTGTTCAACGGCTACACCATCCGCAAAGGGGATGAAGTGATCGTACAAATTTCCAGCAATCATATGAATGAAGAAATTTTTCCTGAACCTGAAAAGTTTGACCCCACGCGTTTCCTCGGGCCCGATGCAACTAACCTGAAGCGCACGGTGCTGACCTTTGGTAGTGGCGCACACCGTTGCACCGGCGCCATGGTGGGGCCACTATTCTCTCAAGAGATGGTTTCCTACTGGGTGAACCACTTTGATCTCGAGTTGGTACCCAAAGGAGCCAAGCCCAAAATCGTGGCACTGCCTTTCACGCAACCATTGGGTTTGCGTGTAAAAGTACTGGGTCGTCGCCCAGAAAAGGCTGCTATTTAAGGTAAGTTTCTGTAAAATGCCGGCATCTCAAAAAGGGAACGGCGCTATGAAAAAAATCATTTTGGCTTTGTCATTATTTTTGGTCAGCTCTTCACTCTTTGCCTGGACCATCGGTCCGATGAATTACCAGGGTCGTTTGCTGGATGGTGCCGGCATTCCTGTAGGTTATCCAGCTCCCACAACGGCCAGTTTTGTCGTTAATATCTGGGATGCACCAACGGGCGGCAACCTGAAATATTCAGAGCAACAAAATAATATTACAGTAAACGACGGGACTTATTCATTTCTGGTCAGTACCGGTGTGACGACGGCAGGTTCATGGGATATTTATTTGTGGAACACACCGTCCTTGTATCTGGAGATCGTTGTCAATGGTCAAACCTTGACACCACGTCATTTGCTCGCTGCTGCGCCGTTTGCGTTTCAGGCGAATCTTGCGCTGACCACGAACAATGCCCTCGCACTGGGTGGCGTGAGCGCTACGCAATATCAAAATACATTGGCATCTATTTGTGTGTCGGGGAAAGGAAAATGGTTGGAGTTAGTCAGTAAATGTTTGGGCGTCGGTTCATCCTTTCCGGGACCGAGCCGAGTCAGTTGGAATACGTTGACCGCGAGCAATGATTTCAGCAACCTTGATTTAAGTCGCGCCGATATCAGTGGCATCGATTTCTTTGGCGCAAATTTGCAGAAGACTATTTTTAACCAGACAACCTATTCTGTTCAGGGCCTGGGTGCTACGGATTTGAGTAACAGTCATTGGGATTCCTCGACAGCAACCGATACTGCTCCTGCAGGCTCGTCGCCATCGAATCTGTCCGGCGCTTATTTTGCCAATATGAATATGTCTAAATGGTCTTTCTATCTCAATCTATCAAATGTAGTTGGCATGTCGGCGGCTAACTTAAGTGCATGTCCTGCGGTAATGCCTTCGGATGGAACAACCACATGGGAATGCCGACTGATGTATCCGGCGGGCAGTAAATATTTTCTGGTGGGACAGGGCGTTAATCTTTCATCGAACTCCGCTGCAGCTTCAATAAAAAATGGTTTGAGCGTACTTGATCTGGATGTGAATGCGCTGAATGCAAGATTTTTATATGCAGCGTCATTTACAGGCGTGCTGGTCACGCAAAATCTGGTAGGTTCGGATTTGCGTATGGCAGATTTCAGCTATGCGACACTGCGCAATCTTTCTCTCAGCGCGAATACGGCCGGCGCTGTTTTTGCACACAGTAAATTCGACAAAGTGCTTCTTGCATCCCCGAGTTCGTGCATCAATGGCAGTTATATTGATGCAGAATTAATATCGGTTATATTTGGGTCGTGTGTTTATGGCGTAGACTTCACAAGCGCTACATTGCGTGACGTAACCTTCACAGATGTGGTTGATACAGTAAACTTTACCTCATCGGCGCTTATCAATGTGGTTCTGGATAAGACTTTGTCTAATTCAACTTTTAATGGAACGCGTTTCTATAATGGTCTTTTTGTTGCCAATTTATATAGCGGTAATAGCAACACGTTTAATAACGTATTTTTTTCTGGTGGTCGATTATCGGGGAATTTTCTCTGGCAGGTGTTTACGGGAACCATTACCTTCCAGGACGTGGTGTTCGATCACGTGAATTTATGCAGTGCGACTATTCCTTTGATTGATAAGAGCGTGCCGTCTGCCGATCTTAAAAATGATTTTTGGGGTGCAGCGGTTTGTCCCAACGGGCATTTGTTAGCTGGTGCAGGTGATACTTGTAATACGGGTACGCGGATGACTGCAAGCCAAGGGAGTTGTGATATAACCGGGATTCCGTAAGGAAAGAAAAGGGAACCTCGGTTCCCTTTTTTATACACAAAATTTTAATTTCAGGATTAGCAAAATGCCCAAAGCAAGTGAAATAAAAAAGAGTACGGCGGTCGATTATAACGGCAGAACCTATATGGTAAGAGACATCGAGCGCTCGGTTCCGCAAGGCCGCGCGGGCGGCAGCCTCTATCGCATGCGCATGTACGATGTAGTCAACGGCAATAAGCTTGATGAAACGTTTAAAGATTCAGACATGTTGAATCTTGCCGATCTGGTTCGTAAGCCCGTGATGTTTTCCTATATTGATAACGATGAATATGTTTTTATGGATAAGGAAGACTACACGCCCTACCATTTGAAGAAAGCATCCATTGCCGATGAAATTCTTTTCTTCAATGAAACAACCGATGGCATCGAGATGATTATTGTTAACGATGTGCCGGTAGCGCTTGACCTGCCGACTACCGTAGAGCTGGACGTGATAGAAACAGATCCATCCATCAAAGGCGCCTCTGCAACCGCCAGAAACAAGCCAGCGATATTATCGACTGGTTTAACAGTGCAGGTGCCTGAGTACATTTCTACTGGCGACAAAATCAGGGTGAATGTTGAGGAACGAAAATATACAGGCCGAGCGGGTGCTAAATAATAGGAGTCAGGGTAACATTATCCTCTCCTGCAAATAGGAGAGGATAAATTGCTTGGGCATATATCAGTTGTGATCTTTATCCGAGGACGTGTGTAATTTTTACGTCTTTCTGGATGATTTGCGCTACCGGACACTTCTTGGCGATTTGCACTAAACGATCCATTTGTTCGATGCTTAGCTTGGCGCTGTTGCTAAAGCTGAAATTTTGGTTGAATTCGAATTCGGTGCCGTGATCTGTTTTGATGGAGCGCATGGTGACATCCACGCGAATTGTGCCCAGATCCCATCCCTTGCGATTGGCATACATACGCAACGTGGTAGCAACGCAAGACGCCAGCGAACCCAGGAGCAATTCCTGTGGCGTGGTGTATTTATCCTTGCCGCCGAATTCCGTTGGTTCATCGGTAAAGTATTCGTGATGACGATGAGTCACTTTGGTGACGTAATTTTCCTTTTCCAGGACAGCGGTTGCTTTTTCTTTCATTAACATAATTGGATGACTCCAGTGGTTGTCGATGGTTGAGGCTGCATGATACCCGATTATCCAGAGCCCGGCATGGCACAACTCATGCAAACAAGCGGGAGAGACTGCATTAACCAGACGGGGGGAGCCATGCCACTAAATCCTGATGAATTGAAATCCATCGTATCGCAATTAAAAACAGAGCTGAATGTGGATGTGTGCAGCATGTATCTTCTCCGTGACGACGCTACAAGCCTGAGTCTGGTGGCCACCGACGGCCTGAACCAGCGGGTATTGGGTTCGGTACTGTCATTAAACCAGGGCTTAACCGGCAATGTTGCCCGCAACAAAAAGCCCTTGATGGTAACCAACCCCAGCCAACACCCCGATTATTTTCACTTACAGGGATCAGATGAAGAAGAGTACGCCAGCTATCTGGGCATCCCTTTGGTGCACGATGATCAATTATTGGGCGTGCTGACCGTGCAGACGATTGCATCCAAACTGTTTTTATTGCCGGATATACAACGCATGTATTCCTCTCGCCGATCCGTCATTGATCTTCTAAAGCGAATAGAAGGGGTGAGTGACAGCAGAAACAGCAAGCGATTGTCTGCATAGCACAGCATTTTTTTTGGTACCAGCTACACTGAGGGAATGGAGCTTGGTAATCAAACGGAAGATCCGGGTTATCTGAAGAATTATTTACCGTTCATAGAGGTGGACGATACCTCGCTGATTCTTATCGCCAACAGCGCTAAACAGATAAATCTTAAAGCCAAAGAAATACTCTTTACTATCGGCTCAGTCGATGACGAATGTTACTTGTTAAAAACCGGTAGTCTGGAGCTGGAAGCGGAAGACGGGAAAAAGCGCATCATCGAAGAAGGTTCGCCCGCCGCAAAATGTCCCATCGCCTTACTCAAGCCAAGAAAATATAAAGTGAAAGCATTAGGCCCCTGCGAAATTATTGCCATCAAGGATAATGTTTTAAAAACGGTAAATCAGGGACTGCTGGTTTCCAACGTTAAAAATCCAGCCGATGCACAAATGAAAGTGAGTTGGGGCATCGAAGACGCGGCTGATGTGTCGGGAAAACAATCATTAGCAAGCCAACTTATCAAAGAGATAAAAGATGGCACATCGCCATTACCCAGTATTCCCAAAGTGGCGCTTAAAGTGCACGAACTGGTGGATAGCGATGCGAATAACTCGGAAATTGCACATCACATCAGCATGGATCCCGCGATTGCAGCAAAACTGATTGCTATCGCCAACAGTGTCTTTTATCAGGGAAACAAAACCTGCACCGATTTGCCGCTGGCAATTTCTCGCATTGGAACGCAAGTAGTAAAACAACTGGTTTTCAGTTTCGCATTAAAGGATAAATTCAATTCAAAAGATAAATTCCTTAATCGGCTGTTGATCAGTTCCTGGCAAGAAAGTATTGAGGTTTCTGCGCGGTGTTTTGCTCTGGCGAATTATATATCTACATTACACAAGAATAATTCCTTGCAAAAAGACAAGGCATTACTTGCAGGGTTATTTCATAACATTGGGTGCATACCTATTATAAAATTTTTCGAAAGCAGAAAAGACAAAATATCAGAAGACGAAATCAACATGATCCTGGATAATTACAAAAATGAAGCAGGAGCCATCTTGTTGAGCTCATGGAAATTTTCTGAAGAAATAACCTGTATTCCCGAAAACGCAGGAGTCTGGAGTAGGGATCATGAAGGAGAGGCTGATTATCTGGATCTTGTCCTGTTGTGCCAGTTAATATATAAAACGTCGAGAGCAAACTCCAACACGTTAACGCTGCCCGACATTCATACATTACCCGCTTATAAAAAACTGGTGAAAGGGGATAATCAAATGGATATCAGTGAAATAGTAGAAGCGGCAGCGAAAGACCAGGTCGACGAAATCCGCCGTCTATTGCAATAAACATTCCTTGAGAAGTTTGCGAAATCTAGCCTCTCCTGTGCCAGTTAGATAATGTTATAATCGACTATCTGATAAAAATTATCCTTGTCGAGTATGGATTTATTCAAGTTTGTTCCTCAGTGCTGTGATGCCAATATTTATCTTAAGCTTGGTGAACAGTGTGGAATTAATGACGACTGTTATAGCCCCTTGCACCCCATGGGTGTTTCCTATTGGTTTAGCATTCCCTATCGTCTTGGTTTGGATCCGGCTTGCCTGATCATCGGTCATTACTGCTTACTTGTTATTTCCATCGTGTTTTCAGTGCTTGCAGTGTGCGACCTCTACCAAAAACGAATGCATGCAAAACCGTCCGCTGCTATTAGCCTGCTTATTATTTGCGTTAGCGCGAGCGTTCATATTTTATTTTTGTGGCCTGATTTGCGCACATCACTATCAGACGCCCCCGCAAGCTTACTTGTCCTTATCGGTGTCTGGTTACTAATCCTTTCTCCGGAAGAACCAATGTTGCGTGTCATAGCCCTCGCTGTGGCCGGCATGGCATTTGGATTGGCTGCCTGGATCAGGGCATTTTTTCTTTACCCGATTATTTTTTTATTAAGCTTTTATTTAATACTGTGGATCGTACAAAAGAAATCAAAAGTTATCGATTTGGTGTTGCTTGTTGCGGTCATTCCAATACTGTTTCAATTTGCGGCAACTTATAAGGTATATGGAAAAATTAGTTACATTAGTCCCGCTTTGCAAAGCGATATGTATGATGAGCATTTAAATACAACGGTTACCGGTTACGATACTATTTTGCCTTTTGATTACCATACATGGCATGGCCCTTGTGATTATTATTCCGAGTTATCTACTGCCATTAAAGATGTCGACATAAAATCCCTGGCCTGCCTCATGAGCGGGCGTATTAATTTTTATCTCGGTAGCTATGCTCCCAATCCCTACCTTGCGCCATTTGAACACAGGCTTTTGCCAATTGAAGAAAAAGATTTTAAATTTTTATCCAGTCAGGAGTATCAACCCGCTGTTGAAAAATCCAATCTTTCTGAGTTTCCCGAAAATACTATTAAAATAACCGATGTTAACAACAAGACAATTACCTTCACTGCGAATAAATTTTATAAACCCGATAATAGTCGGGAAGGCTATTTATTAAAAACGATTCCGCTCAAACGCGGTGCTATATACCAGGCGTCGTTTTCACTTTGGAGTAAAGATAGCTATCACTATATAAAAATTGAGATTCGTGATCATCAAACAAAAAGGATTATTACAGGAACCAATGTAATATTGACGCCGAACTCAGCTACGACTAGCAATGACTACTATTACCCACTTCCCAATGCTATCATCGAAAAGAATGGCTTATATGACCTTGTTTTGTCATCATTCGCTTGCAGTCCAGAAATTGCCATTTGTAAATATGCGACAGAACATGGAATCTCGGTTAACACCGGTGAATTTTATGTCTGGAATCCAAAGTTCATTCGTATAGACCTCGCCGAGCCACACGAAAGGATTTGGTCCAGAACCATGCTTTCCCTGAATTTGTTTTCAGTATTTCTAAGTATGGTTTTCATTAGAAGTTTTTTCACAAAATTCGATGTATTGCCCATGGTGGCCGGGCTGTTCCCGCTATTGTGTTTCGCGGCGGCTATGGCTACTCTTCCGGAACAGCGATTTGTTATTTTTCCTATGATTACTTTTTGGATATTTAGTTTTAGTTGGTTTCTACTCAGATTTGGCAAAAAACGTAAAGCAGAGGTTAATAGCGATGAATAACGAATTAGTGTTGCAACCGGTGTGGGACTTTTGTATCCGGCATCTGGGCGGTTTTATCAGTTCACCGGGCCTGATTTTGACAGCGGTGATGCTGGGTGTTTATGTGCCAGGCATCTTTTTTTCAATTATCGATGTGTTCGTGAGTAAACGTTTAACCTTGCAGCAAAGTGTTGCGGTGTATTGGCGGGCGATGAAGTGGTACTCAACTTTCTATGTCATAGCAATGGTAATTTTTTTGCTGGTTCCTTTGCCGATCAAACTTCACATTCCGGCCAGTGCGCCAACGCTGTTCGAGTTTTTCAAAGACCTGGTGCTTTATTTCCTGGTCGGTGATATTGCATCCTATGCATGGCATCGTATCGAACATCAGAATAAATGGTACGCCAGGCACGTACACACGGTTCATCACTTTGACAAACCACCTTTAAGTATTTGGACCGCGATGGTGGTTCATCCAGTGGAAGGTTTCTCAGTGTTTTTCTTTTTCCATAGTTACGGAATTTTGTTTCCAATACATCCGTTAACGTTCTTTATCGCCGCTTTTTCTTTGACCGCGGTTACTATGGTTACTCACTGTGGATATAAAATTCCTGTCTACGATACCTTGTTTGCCAATTCACCCTGTCACGATTTTCATCATGCGAATCGAAAACCTACCAACGTATCGGTGGTGTTAACCCTTTGTGATCGAGTGTTTGGAACCTACCAGAAAGCAGGATAGAAAGAGCTGGTAATATTCCTATTTTACGTCTTCAAATATTTTCTTTTGGCTGTTATACCATTCAATCCACGCATCAATCTTGATTTTGCATTCATGGTATTGCGCGTAGTTTGTCGTCACCACGTTGACCACTTCACTTAATTTGGGAGTCGGGTTTGTTTCCTGAAGATCCGGGCAGGTAGCTTTTAAATCTTCAGGTACTTGTGGAAAATTTCGATTAACAGGGACCGGTTCTGCACAACCCGCTAATAGTACAAAGATGCCGCTTGCAATTAGTTTTTTCATTTTGCGCCTCCGGGTGTTTTGGCCGCCTGGTTTAAAATATCTATGACTTCCGGAGACACTTTACAATCCTTGTCGATTATTTTTTCCTTTTCTACAATGCGATCTTTTAGTACCACTTGCACTGATTTAACGACTTTAATTTTTTCCACTACTTTTGTTTCTATAATGGTGTTGGTGACAGCACTTTTGGCTTCAGCGGCGGCCACCTTTGCACTCATTTCTTTCACTTTTTTTTGCCAGATGGTGCTCACTCCTTCGCCGCCGGTCATGAATACACCGCCCAGCAAAGCAACCATGCCGATGAATTTGATAAGTATTCCGTAAGATTTGAATAGTGGTAATGCGGTTATAAGGTCACTGAGATAATATGCAACGGCGCCAGTAAGGGCCAGTGCTATCCAGAATTCAGTAGGTAACTTTAATAAAAGGTGTTCAATTAACCATCCAAACATTTAGCCTCCTGACATAATTAATTGAGTGGTTACAATAGTTGACTACAAAAAGTAAATCTTGACGCGTATTGTACCATTGTTTAGAGTCGCGAAATTGTAAAGACAAGGAGCAAGCGATGGATTTTAATAAACTTACCGACCAGGTTCCCGACAATGTCATTGCACAGATTGCAGAGACTGCTGCCAAATCAGGTATTACCAGTGGTTTGCGGCTTGCGCATTTTTTAGCGCAGTGCGGTCATGAGTCAGGTGGTTTCAAATCCGTCAGTGAAAATTTAAATTACGGTGCCAGCGGTTTATTGGCAACCTTTCCCAAATATTTTGATAAAAGTACAGCAGCGGTGTACGAACGCAAACCGGAGATGATTGCGGCCAGGGTGTATGCCAATCGCATGGGCAACGGTGATGAAGCTTCTAAAGACGGTTATGTCTATCGTGGTCGTGGTTACATTCAATTGACGGGCAGAACCAACTATACGCATTTTGCAACGTTCATTGGTGAAGACACGGTCGCCAACCCGGATCTGGTAGCCATCCGATATCCATTGGCATCGGCGGCGTACTATTTTGTGGCAAATAATTTGTGGCCCGTGTGTGATAAGGGATCTGGCGATGACGTGGTAACAGCGGTTACCAAAAAAGTAAATGGAGGCACCATTGGCCTGGATGATCGCATCAAGCTCTTTAAGGATTATTACGCGTTGCTGATGTAATCAATTCTTTTTATTTTCATGCTTCTGGTTGTGATAAAAAGGCGAGCTTTTTTTTATCGCCCACGACACGAGCGGCGAAAATAATTTTACGATAGGCAAGGCAACTTTTGCCGGGCCGATGGAATTCCAGAAATCCTGGTAATGTTGCTGGATATCATGGCGCTGGAATTTTAACAGGCGCTGGCTTTCCTCCGTATCAAGCCAATCGCCGTGGAAGTCTACAGGTTCCTTCAGTTGAAAGGCTTCACGTGGTAAAGGCTGCAGGCCGATCGCGCCGACCATGATATTGAACATCTGGTGCATGGTAACCTGGTTTTTTACGCCGCCACCGAGCAATAATATTTTTCCAATGGCTGCGTTACACGCCACTGCGTTCACAAATGCAAGCGCCGCATCCGCCGGGTGAATATTTTCCAGACGACTGTCCGGATGGGATTCAAAAATCGGAGCGCCTTTAAAAGACGCCATGTTGGCTATATTCACCGGCGGACACGCGGATATACGCATGATCGTCCATGACAGTGACGATGCCTTAATGATCGCTTCGCACTCCGCCTTGTGCTTTCCATAAAAATCATCCGGTGATATCGGATCAGACGCTTTGAGCGGCGGGGGAATGCGTCCCTGGTGTTTTCCATACACCGCAATCGAAGAAGCAAACACCAGTCGTTTCGCCGTCGGCGACTTTTCCATCGCTTCGACAACATTGCGTGTGCCGTCAACATTAACGGCCTGCGACAGTTTTGGAAAATTTTCCGAAGTCGGGGGAAAGATGCCTGCCAGATGAATCACCGCATCAACCCCTTGCAATGCCGATGCAATATCCTGTTTGACGGTGATATCGCCCCAGAAAATTTCAATACCTGTATCAGTAAACTTTTTTGAGTTTTTTTTCGTGACATCGCTGGCTTTATCAAAGGCAACTACGTGATAACCTTGTGAGAGCAGTTCACGAATGGCCAGGCTGCCGATATTGCCAAAGGCGCCGGTTAATAATATTTTTTTAGTCATGAACGATTTCCTGCCTTCAGGCGGTAACGAATGTTTACATCTTTTTTCGGTGGGAGCACGCCGGTTCCCGCAAAGGTCTGATTGATAACCGGTACTTCTTTACTCATTGCTTCAATATCTAATGTAAGTAATAGGGTGAGCAAGGTAATCTTGAACTCATTGCGTGCAAAAAACCGACCGGGGCATATGTGAGAGCCTGCGCCAAACGCATAGCTAACGGTTTTCAGTTTTTCGTTTTTATAGGCGAATTCCGGATTATTGATATGACGATCCCACTTGAACTTTTCAGGGTCTGCAAAAATATCACTGCTTAATTGTGACCAACGAGGGTACACGGCTAGATAATCGCCTTTTTTGACGGACAGCGTGTCGCCGTTGTGCAATTGGAATTCCACATCTTCCGCGGTTTGGCGCATGTTCATCACGCTGGTGGTCAAGCGCAGGGCTTCTTCGGTGATGCTATCAATATTTTTCATGTCGGCCATCAATTCATTGGTTAGTTTCGGCAAACCGTGTGCGGTTACTTCATACTCTTTTTGCAACAGCTTGTTTATGTCTTCCATCACCGCATCGCGAACGTCTTTTTCATGCAACATTCGGGAGATGATCCAGAACATGGCATTCACCGTATTGGTGTTGGTTACCCAGAACATGGCAAAGGTCAATGCCGCACGTTGAAAGGGACACAGGTTGACACCGTCATATAGACCATAACGCGCTGCCATTAATGGATTGCGGTTCCTGTCGGCCTTCGCTGCTGCTGCCAACAGACGCTTGCGAGCTTTTACCGCTTTGGGAAATAAAAACGACGGCATGTTATTAAGCAACAAGTGTGTATAGGAATCAAAATCACGAAAATCAACGTAGTCTTCTTCAAGTAATAAATCTTTACCAAAAATAGCATTGCTCCCCGCAATAAAAATCAATCGACCGGCAAATTCAAATAAACCCTTCTGTTGATAGTCTGTTGTCACTTCCTTGAACAACTGTTCTTCCAGAGCGGCTTGCATGTGGCGGTTGTAGGGTTCGAGTTTATTTTTTTTCAACTCGTCTTTAATAATTTCGAATTCTTTTTCTACCAAGGTAAGGTAGGTCTGCTCGCTTATGCCAAAGGCATTGCGTGATGCATCAATAAACACCTGTTGCGTGCTCAGCATCTTATCGACCGCTCTGAAGAAGTGATCAATATCATGTGGATTTACCAACAGCGTAATGGTTTTGCTTCCCAGCTTTAATTTGAAAACATCGCCGTAATCCTGTTGGCACTCGTCAATGAAGTTGTCGCAGTCGCCAATAAAACGCAGGGCATGGCCTACCAAAGGTAAATGGCCGCCTTTCACTCGCTTCGCCGTAACCAAATTATTCATATTCGTTTCCTCAATACATGTCTATCTTCATCACCGGAAGCTAAAGTATACATAATTTATATTTATGTATATGATGTATACATACGTAATTTATATGTATACTAACCCCTATGAGCAATGTCGCTTTGAAAACGCACCAGAAGCAAAGTTATCCGACACCTGAAGAGGTGAACCGGAATCGGCTGCTGGATGCCTGTGTAGAGGCGGTTGGCCAGCACGGTTTGCGAGACTTGCAAATGAGCCATGTGATTGAGGGGGCAGGGCTTTCGCGGCGTACCGCCTACAAATATTTTAAAAACAAATCGACGATGGTGGACGCTGCCTTCCTGCGCGAAGGGGCCCGGTTATTCGAGGGAGCCAGGCAGGAAGTATCCGCCTGTACTTCGATTGAAGATATCTTTGTCTATTCATTTTTATATATCTATCAACACCTTCCCCGGCATCCACTGATGCGTGAACTGATTCATCACAACCGGGAGCTCACGGAAAATCTCAATGTGGGAAAAAACATGATGGATGCGCTGGAGGGACTTGATCTGAAAGCGTTGTTCGATGATTACCCGCAGATCAGCAGAGACATCTATGCGCTGTCGGAATACTGGGTGCAAGTAATATTGTCATTTATATTGCTGCGCAGTGGTGAAAATAAAAGTCTCAAGGAAGTGGAAGCCTATGTCAGGAAGCGATTCGTGCCCGGTCTCTGCCTTGGCGATTACAATTTATCAAAATAATTTTTCTGTAAGTGAATTAATAATAAAGGGTCATGTCTTTTCCGGCGGCTTCATCGGCGAACCATTGCGTAGCCCACTCCGGTTGTTGAAGGTTGTCCGGTTTGTGATAGGGCAGCAGCGTGCAAAACAAATTATAAAAAAATCCGCATTGACGCCACACGGAAATATCCTTGAACATATGGCTGATATCGTTGGCGACGACAGCATTCCCCTCTGCTGTTTGGCAGGGAGGAATATGGTGAGAAAAACATTCTCGCGTGATGCGATCTATTTCGACCAGATGTTTGAACACCCCGACAGCCGATTTCATACGATAACCGTACTTGCCTACTACGTCGTTGTAAATGTTAATCGCCGAGTTGCGATGCTCAAATTCCTCGACCAGATGCCATAACATAAAAGCAGCAATACGCTTATCACAATCTTTGAAGAGCACGTCGCGATTTTCAATTACAAATTTTGCAATCGGCCCAAAGGTTAATTCCACGGTGGCCGCGTAAGATAAATGAAACTCCATGGATTCCGTGGCAAACAGATGCTCGTAAGAGTCGAGTACCTGTTTGCGAATTGCTTCCAGTGCCGGATATTGATCGGTGAGTGCACGCAGATGCGCGAGATGCTGGCGTGAATGTTGTGCTTCCTGCAAACAAAACAGATCCGCATCTTTTTTTACCGCAGGATCCTTGATTAATGGCATGGCTTGCCGAATTGCTTTGATAAAGTAACGTTCGAACGCCGGGCCTATCACCGTAACGAAATTAACAAAGTTTCCCCAATGCGGGTTGCCGCGATTCCAGTAAAACGGTACTTCGTCGAATGTAAAATCAATACTCCTGACTTTGAGTTCGCCCATGATGTTTCCTGATATCAATTGAGTTCCGGAACGTTGCGTGTTTTAAGCAGGGCAATCAAACACAGGGTTGCGGATGGAATTTCCAGAAAAAACATCGCACCGGGATTATAACTGTCCGGCAACACACCGAACTGCACCGCGAAGCTGCCGCCCCATTGCAGGATGCCGGTTATGCGTCCGATAACGAGACCGAAGTAAATCATAAACCACAACAGCAAGGCCGGTTGCATGTATTGTTTCGGTTTGAGTACGCCAAGCAAGGCAAAAATGCCCATGGCAATTTCTGCGCCGCCGTACATGGCCTGCACTTCCACAATGGCGCTCCAGTTGTCGAGACCATAACCCATATAACGCAAACCCGTAGGATCCACAAACAGCCACAGACCGTAACCGAGCCAAACGGCTGCCGTTATGGAAAGAATAATTTTTGCAAATGTCATCGTGTTTTCTCCTTTATCTGTTGCATGGCTTGTTCATAACCTTCGACGCGATACCAATGCGCCAATTCATAAAGTGCCGCAGGTATGGCGTAGATAGGTGCAATAATCCACGGTACGTTGAGCCCGACAAATTTTAACCAGAAACCCAGCGCGCCTTGTTGAATATTAACCCAACCCACATGCCATTCGGCAACAAAAAATACACCGGTCATGTAAGTTAAGCCCACGCCGATAATCAGCGCCATCCAGCAAGCAGTAATTTTTTGCTGGATATTTTTGCTGTGTGTATATAGATACCAGGCATACAATTCAAAAGGACCCGAGAATCCTGCCATGAATTCCAGGCCAGCAATCGTGGGGTTCGATGTGATATAGCGCGTATCGGCGCCGCCGTAAACCCACCAGGCCCATAAATATTTATCGTGCACATCAATGTGGTGCACAAAGCCGGTTAAATCGAGAAAGAACCACGGCAATTCCCAAAACGATTGTGCAATACCGGAGACCAGTAACCACACAAAAGCAAACTCGGACCATTTTTCTATGCGCGTGCGTGACTCGCCTTCATTGTCGACCAGCGCCATAAACGGTACGAACAACACGGCAAGAATAATCCAGGCAGAGTAGATGTCGATGGGTGTACCGGGAATCACACTCAGCGCCACCAACACATAGGCGCCGCCGGCAAAAATCAGGGTGAGTAACAGCGAGAGTCGGTAAATTTGTTTTCGTATTCCCGTGGCACCGGCTCCCAGATGGGGATGTAGGTCACGCATGGCAAAGCTCCATATTAATGATGAACGACAGGGTAACCATTTGTGCAATGTTTGTGTGCCGGTAAGTTCCCCTAGATCAAACCTATGATCCCGTGATGCCAGTTATTCCAGTTCCTGTAAGTTGTAAAGTGGTGGCATTGCGCATAAGACTTCAGGCATAATCGCCCGTGTCAAATCGGATATCCGGATAAATCGTGCTCACACAGCTACTGCGCAACAGGAAAGCAAGCCATCGGGTCATCGTGGCGCTGTTTGCTGTTGCCATGATGGCGGCGCAATTTTCCACACTGCAGCACAGCATCCACCATCCTTTCCATGAACACACGCACCTGTGTGATTCCTTCCTTGATTTTGATCACAGCAGCAATTCACTGACGCACAGTATTTCACTACTGCTTTCATTTGAAAAAATTTCCACTCCCTATGCCGCAGAAACACAAGCAGCGTTTAACACAGAAAGCAGCACCTTCCGCATACGCGGGCCTCCGTCTCTTCTCGTTTAATTCAATTTTCAACTAGCCAAACCGCATGCGCTGGCCGCGTGTTTTGTTTGTGCTATTTAAATTAATTTATGATGGAGAGAGCGTATGAAACAATCATCAACCTGTTTTAAAACACTGGCAGCACTTGTGTTGTTGCCTGCCAGTTATTCAGTACAAGCCGCCAGTGAGAGTGAGATAGAAACACTCAGGCAAGAGTTCGATGCGCGCATCAAGGTGCTTGAACAGCAAATCGATCAACAGCAGCAATCCAGTCAGTCCCAGCCCAACCAGGTGCAACCGAATGCATTTAATCCAAAAATCAGTTTGATCCTGGATGGCCGTTTCGCCAGTTACCAGAACAATCCTGATGAGTATCACATTCCCGGTTTTGCCATGGGTTCGGAGTCCGGATTAGCGCCTGAAGGATTTGCGATAGGCGAATCGGAACTCACCGTCAGTTCCAATGTCGATCAGGATTTTATGGGACAGATGACGGTTTCTTTCGGCAACGATGCCGGTGAAACCACAACAGATATCGAGGAAGCATTTTTTGAAACGCTGGCCTTGGGCGATGGCTTTACGATTCGCGGTGGACGTTTCAAATCTGCTGTCGGTTATCTCAACCAGCAACACTCGCATGCCTGGGATTTTGCCGACGCACCGCTGGTTTATGCCGCATTCTGGAACGGTGCTTACAACGATGACGGTGTGCGTGTGAGTTGGGTTGCGCCGACAGATTTGTTTCTTGAAATCGGTATGGAAGGATTTGCTGGTGAACACTTTCCAGCAGGCGGTAACGCTGCTTCCGGTGCGGGTGCAAAAGTTGCTTTTGTGAATCTCGGTGGAGACTTTGATGAAAGCCAAAGCTGGCAAGCAGGTGTGAGTCGTTACACAGCAGATCCAAAACAACGCGAATCAGCCACCTTGACCGACACAACTTCGTTCACGGGCAGTAGTGATGTCACCGGTATCAATGCCGTTTATAAATGGGCGCCGAATGGAAATTACAAGGATCGCTTTTTTAAATTGCAGACAGAATATTTTCGTCGTGAAGAAAGCGGTGATGTATCCCTGTTAACCAGCGGTGATGCAACCACTTACACCGGCACGCAGAGCGGTTACTACATCCAGGGTGTTTTTCAATTCATGCCGCAGTGGCGAACCGGGTTGCGCTATGACGCATTGAATAGCGACAACAAGGGAAGCGATCTGATTGGTACGAATGTGCTGGATGAAGCCGGGCTCGCCGATCAAGGTATCAATCCGAAACGTATCAGCGCCATGCTGGAGTGGGATGCCAGCGAGTTCAGTCGCATTCGTTTGCAATTCAATCACGATCAATCGTACCAGAACACGGATAACCAGGTGATTCTGCAGTACACCATGAGCATGGGCACCCACGGTGCGCATACTTTTTAATCGCCTAGCCAACTATTTTTGTGGAGCCTATTATGAAATTATTTAATTTTAAAAAATTTATTTGTATTACGTCGTTTATTTTTATTGCAATGTTATCAAGCCAGCCCGTGCTTGCAGCGCCTTTGTCTGTTTTTACCTGTGAACCTGAATGGGCCGCATTGGTGACAGAAATTGGTGGTAATCAGGTGGATGTGACCAGTGCCACCACTTCCATGCAGGACCCGCATCAGATACAGGCGCGCCCGAGCCTGATTGCAAAAATGCGCCTGGCCGATTTGTTGATTTGTTCCGGTGCGGAACTGGAAGTGGGCTGGTTGCCGGTGTTGATGCAGAAGAGTGGCAACCCGAAAATCCAGAGCGGCAGCAACGGTTATTTCATGGCGAGTGATTATGTCGAGTTGCTCGATAAACCGGCGGTTGCGGATCGCAGTGAAGGGGATATCCATATGGCAGGAAATCCACACATCCATACATCGCCGGTGAATATATTGCGCGTGGCAACAGCTTTGACAGAGCGTTTGTCTGTTTTATCACCGGACAATAAAACCTTGTTTGAAAGTAACCACCAGCATCTGGTGCAATCGTTCAATGATGCGTTCGTTCGTTGGCAACCAAAAATCAATTCGCTGAAAAACAAAAAGATGGTGGTGTATCACGATTACTGGGTTTACCTGCAAAAGTGGTTGCAGCTAAACAAGGTTGCCATGTTAGAACCCAAGCCCGGGTTGCCACCCACGAGTAGCCATCTTTCGGAGCTGGTTTCACAAATGGCAAGCAACAAGGCAGACATCATTCTGTACGCTACTTACAACGACAGTAAACCGGCAGAATGGTTATCGAATAAGACAGGTATTCCAACCGCCGCGGTTCCGGCAACCGTGGAAGACTGGAAAGCGGATAACGCACTCGTCAAGTGGTATGAAACCATTCTCAACACATTAACCAAAAGTATTGGAGAAGTGAAATGAATGTAACGACAGCAGGACTGGATATCAGCATACTGGGGCCGGCATTTGCAGCGGGCGTGTTGGTGTTAATGACACACGTGCCACTTGGGCGTGAAGTAATCCAGCGCGGAATAATTTTTATTGATCTTGCGATTGCACAATTTGCCGGATTGGGAATTATTTTTGCGGACACTTTAGGTATTGAAGCCCATGGATGGGCTATCCAGCTCATTGCTTTTGCCAGCGCACTGATCGGTGCATTAATGCTCGGCTTCAGTGAAAAATGGTTGGGAAAATATCAGGAAGCATTGATCGGTATTACTTTCTCACTGGCAGCAACCGGCAGCATTCTTTTACTTGCGAATAATCCGCACGGAGGTGAACACTTGAAAGATTTGTTAGTCGGCCAGATTTTGTGGGTGGAGTGGCCGCAATTGATTACGCCATTATTAACCAGCATTGCTGTCCTGGCATTGTGGTTTGTAAAGCGTGATTTATTCAAGAGCAAATTATTTTATGTGGTGTTTGCGATTGCCATTACTTTGTCCGTGCAATTGGTAGGAGTCTATCTGGTGTTTGCCAGTTTGATTATTCCTGCGCTGGTTACTACACCGTTTGATGATATTAAAGCCCTTAGTCTTGCGCTGGGTATTGGCGTCATGGGTTATTTGTCTGGTTTGATACTGTCAGCAATATTTGATTTGCCCAGCGGCGCAATGATTGTATGGTGTCTTGCAATTTGCGCGGCCATTAGTCTGGCGATACTCCGATTGTTAGATGATTACCGTTCAGCGATGGAATAGGTTCTTTCGTCGGGGCCAGTATTTATCTTAATTGAGTCATCAGGGTTCGCGGTATTAAATCAGGGCTGAATAAAACAGGATCACATCATGAAATCCCTGAGAGTCAGAGCTTCTATTAATACAAGCCCTGCCGATGTGTATCATGTCCTCACAGACTATGAACACTACGAGCAATGGAATCCCTGGCTGCATGTGATCCGCGGTGAAGCGGTACAAGGGGGGCATTTGGTTCTCAAGCCTCGTTCGTGGATTTTTTTTCTCCCCGTCAAATACCAGTTTGACAAAGTTGAGCGTCCTGCACTTCTGCAGCGTACCCAGGTTGGCTGGACGCATTATTTCTTTATCACAAAAAGAGAGCGGGCTATTTACACCAAGACCAATGGTTCTTCGTTATATACGAGCAGTTTGTCCTTTGAAGGGCCGTTGGCAGGTATCGCCCAGTTTATGTTTGGGCGAATTATCCATCAAGGAATGAAAAAAGAAACACAGGCATTGAAAAATTTTTGTGAGGAACATTTCAGTCTCGGTGCACCTAAAAAAAATCGACACCAAGTATTGCGTTCCAAATTTACAGAATCAAAACCAAAAAAAATAGATGTGCCTGACGCTCAATTAGCAAACTCCCTGTAACCCGAATATTAATTTAGTTCACGCCGATTTTTTTAACAATAATTTTTCCATGCTCGTTATACAGCACTTCAGTGTTGCCCAGTCGAGTCCTGATCCTTTCAAAATCTTCGGTTTGCATAATGGCGATGGCACCGGGTTGTTGAAGCCATATCCTGAAAAATTCTGCTTCGGTTGAAATGGCTTTGCCCGGTTCCTGGGTAATACCCAATTCGAATTCATCAACCCAGTTCACCAGTATCACCGGGTGTTTTAAATAAAATGGCAGGGTCTGGTTGTAAAACGAGACGCTGTAAAACGGCGCGTCGGCATCCAGTTTGCCTTGTAACGCTTCCACCCAGGTTTTGGCAGATCGATCAGCTGAATAAATCTGGTGCCCTTGAATGAGCGCTTGTCCAGCTGTTAATGTTGACGCGCTTAACAACAATACCGCGAGCATTTTATTTTCACGAGAGAAATACCAGGCCGCCGTTATACACAAGCAAGCGAGCGGTACGCTGCACAAGGCGGCCCAATGCAAATAGCGGCGACTAAAATCCTCACTCTGGTGTTCGCTGGCTATCAAGAACGTAATGGATAACAGGATCCAGAATGCGCCCAGCGCAATGGCGTGCCATTTCAAACGGGAATTATTTTCTTTCTGGATAAACTCTCCAAGCAACAGTGAGAGCGCGGGGAAGACAGGCAAAATATAGGAGGGCAATTTGGAGCCGGAAATACTAAAAAAAATAAAGATAAAAACAAACCAGATCAATAAAAATAAATGCGGTTTAAAAGTGTTTTTACTTTCGTTCCGGTTTTGCAACAGGCTTTGTGGTAACAGGCTGGTCCACGGCAATAATCCGCCCAGTAACACTGGGATAAAATAATACCAGCTCCCCACGCGTTGGTGTTCGGTGGTGGTGTAGCGCTGCAAATGTTCGTGGATAAAGAAGAAGTGAAAAAATTCCGGGTTGCGCAGTGAGACGATAATGAACCACGGTGCAGTAATGAATAGAAAGAGTAGTGTGCCAGAAATCCAGTTGATCTGTTTCCAGATAAACCACTGACGAGTGAACACGGTGTAGATGACTAACACCGCGGCGGGCAATACGATACCGATGAGTCCTTTACTGAGCACGGCGCAGGCCATCGCAGCCCAGGCAATGAATAGATAGTTGCGTTGCTGTGATTGTTTCACATCGGAATGAAACGCCAGTAAAAATCCGCACAAGGCCAGCGTCATAAAAAAGGTCAGGCCCATGTCGAGCGTGAGGTAATGGCTGTCGCCGACAGACCAGATGCTGCCAGCGGCCACGAGCGCGGTGAAGTCGGCAACACCTTGCCCGGAATATTTTTTGGCGGTGAAGTACAACGCGAGGATGGTTAAAAATCCGCTCAGGCCCGGCCACAGGCGTGCGACCCAATCCGATTCACCAAAAATTTTGAAGGCAGCAGCGCTGATCCAGTAATGCAGTGCCGGTTTTTCAAAATACTTTAAGCCATCGAGGCGCGGGGTGATCCAGTCGCCGCTTTGTGCCATTTCGCGGGCGAGTTCGGCGTAGCGGCCTTCGTCGGGGTGGATGAGGTCGCGATAGCCGAGGGTGCCGAACCAGAGTGCTATTAATAGCAGCCAGAGCAGGGTGCGGGTGATGTCATTGTTTTTTGCGGGCTTGTTCAGATTCATGGCGTTGCTATGTTGCTATATAGAGGAAGCTGGATGCTATATAAAGGAGGGAGCATTTTACGGGAAAGAGTAGGTAGAAGGGAAAGGTTGATTCAGTAATCGCTTCATTTCCTTTATCATGACAGGAACAGAGAGTTTGTATGCCCACCCTGAAATTCACATCAAACCTGCTTCGTCATGTAAATGTTCCGCCCGCACAAATCGCGGGTGCAACGGTGCGCGACGTGTTGCATCAATATTTTGAGCAAAACCCGCAAGTGCAGAGTTACGTGCTGGATGACCAGGGTGCGGTGCGCAAACACGTCGCCATCTTTTTGAACCAGGAAATTATTCGCGATCGCATTGCCTTGTCGGATGCGGTTAGCGACAACGATGAAATCTTTGTAATGCAGGCCCTGTCTGGGGGTTAATAAAAAGTCTGGAGGTTGAAATGAGCGATCGTATATTGGTAGGCACACGCAAAGGATTATTCCGCATAGAACGCAACAAAACCGGACGCTGGCAAATAGCGCAGAGCTGGTTTTTGGGAAGCCCGGTTTCCATGGTATTGGCAGAAGCCAATGGCCAACGCTTGCATGTCGCACAAAACCTCGGGCACTTCGGTGTGAAAATACAGCGCTCGCAAGACGGCGGCCAACAGTGGACAGAAGCCAGCGTGCCAACGTATCCGCCAAAACCGGAAGGATTCGAAGACAAGGATCCCATGCGTCACATTGATATTCCGTGGAGCACACAACTGATCTGGTCACTCGAAGCGGGTGGCAAAAATGAATTGTGGTGCGGCACGATTCCCGGCGGATTGTTTCATTCCACCGATGATGGTGACACGTGGTCACTGGTGCGTTCACTCTGGGATGACCCGCGTCGCCAGCAATGGAGCGGTGGTGGTTATGATTACGCCGGCATTCATTCCATCGTGGTGGATCCGCGCGACACTCGTCATGTCACGATTGGTGTTTCTACGGGCGGTGTGTGGACGACACGTGATTCCGGAAAGTCCTGGCAATTGATTGGCACGAATGGTTTACGTAATGCTTATATGCCACCGGAGTTAGCGCAGAGTCCGATTCACCAGGACGTGCATCGCCTGGTGCAATGTTTGGCTAAGCCTGATCGTTTATGGATGCAACATCACAACGGTATTTTTCGCAGCGACGACGGCGGTGAAAATTGGAAAGAATTACCTGAAGTGAAGCCATCTGTTTTTGGTTTTGCCGTGGTGGTGCACCCGCAACAACCGGATACGGCGTGGTTTGTCCCCGCACAGAAAGATGAACAACGTATTCCCGTTGACGGGCGTATGGTCCTCACACGCACACGAGATGCAGGAAAAACATTTGATGTGTTGAGTAAGGGCTTGCCCTCTGAGCATGCCTACGATCTGGTATATCGTCATGGTCTGGATATTTCGCGCGATGGCAATCGCCTGGTGTGTGGCAGCACAACGGGTTCGTTGTGGGTCAGCGAAGACCAGGGAGATTCGTGGCAAACGGTTAGTACGCATCTGCCACCGATCGCCTGTGTGCGATTTGAATAATTTTTATGTCTGACATTAAATTAAATAAAATAAAATATTTATTAGCGGTAGTGTTTTTATTTTCAACACCGGCGGTGATGGCTGATCCAAAAGTGATGGAGAACTATCACTATTACATCATAGAGCCAAAAAACAGCAAGGACTTGCCATCGGCACTGGATCGTGCCACACCGATCAATGAAAACGGAAAAACCTTTCGTGGCTACACGCACTGGCAGGTGCATTGGACCTTTCGTTTCTGGACGACAACGGATGGAACCTGTACGTTACAACAAGTGAATACGACAGTGAATGTGGATTACACGTTGCCGCAACTGGCAAACACCGTGAATGACGAAGCGACGCTAGCAGCTTTCCAGCGCTATATCCTGGCGTTGAAAGAACATGAACACGGGCATGCAAAAAATGGAATGGATGCGGCCAATGAAGTAGAGAGCACCCTGACAGGCATGTCTGCGGCCAGTTGTCCTGCCGCCGAATCCATGGCAAATGAAAAGGGACAGGGGATTTTGCGGAAATACAGCCAACGGGACAAGGACTATGACGAACAAACCCAGCACGGAAGAACCCAGGGTGCCGTGTTGTAATATTTGTAGATGTCCTGAAAAATTCGATTCCCGCCTTCGCGGGAATGACGTTGTGCAAATCTTTTATTTTTTCACTAACCACTTCACCAAATAAGAAGCGGCTTTATCTGCACTTAACAGTGGAAGTAACAAAGGTAGCAGTGAATTCATCTGGCTATCCAGTTGCCACGGCGCATTGATTACCAGCAATCCACTGCCAATCAAACCCGATTTGGTTCCGTGTTCATTTAATTGCATTTCAATTTGCAACAGCGACGGTGGTGCAATCTTGTTTATGCCACGCACGATCTTACTATTCACGTTATCGCCACTGATGATGGGATACCAGATGATATACACGCCGGTTTCAAAACGGGTTAATGCGTCTTCGATTGCATCTATCACCTGTTGGTGTTCATTTTTTAATTCATAACTCGGGTCAATGAGAATCACCCCGCGTTTCTGGCGTGGTGGCAAGGCGGCGCGCAATCCTTCCCAGGCATCTGTTTTTTTTGCGATGACATTGTGCAGATATTCGGTATTTTTTTTCAGGCTTTCAAATTCGGCCGGGTGTAACTCTGTCAGCACGGCTTGATCGTCTCCGCGCATCAGCGCCTGTGCAAACAAACCCGAGCCCGGGTATTGTTCCAGCTTATGATGGACATTGTAGCGTTGCAGGCCGGTTGCATAGGGAATCAGGCCCGCATACATTTTTTCGCCCCGCTTTTTTTCATTATCCAGCAGTGGCCAGAGTTTAGTGACGCCGCCTTCGTATTCACGCAGTTTTTGCATCTCCACCATTGACAGGGTATACAAGCCGCGACCGGCGTGCGTGTCGTGAAAATAAAATGGTTTTTCTTTTTGTTTCATGTAATCAATCACATTGCATAACACGATGTGTTTGAGTACATCGGCAAAATTACCGGCGTGATAGGCGTGTTGATAACTTAGCATGAACAGGTGCCGTGCATTAAAAAATTCCCATTCCGATGCCAGTGGCCAGCGTGGCGCCCAGTTCCTCGCATTTTTGCAAATAGAAATTTTGCAATTCCGGTTTGCCAGCCTGTTTAACGGAAATAACCGGCTCAGCGACTTTGCGCATCGGATAACCGCGCAAAATCCGGTCGACTTCGCGCACTGCATTGCTGCCATCGTTACCCGCGCTGACAAACAAGGCGTAAGGCAAGTTGAGTGCCAGCGGTAATGCATCATCATAGGTGCGATCAAAAAAATCTTTCAGCGCACCGCTCATGTAACCAAAATTTTCCGGCGTGCCAAAAATAATCCCGTCGCTTTCAGTTAAATCTTTCAGGGTGGCTTCAAAGGCCTTGACCAGATAGGAATGCACGTTTTCCTCGCTCAGCGCGCCGCGCAATACCGCCTGTGCCATTTGCTCTGTGTGACCGGAACGGCTGTGATAGATGATGGCCAGTTTTTTCATGATGATTTTTTCAAAGCCTGTATTGTAAACAGCAAATAAAAAACGTACTGTACGCATACATCAGGGAAAAAGAAAGGAAAAAAGCGGACCAGGGAATGGCGCTGAATCTTCTGTTAGTGTTTTTTATTGCGGGTCTGTCGGCCGCTTCCGCGTTGCCGCAATTGCCTTCGTGGGTTTGCGTCGCAGGGGTCTGCGTGGTTGGCCTTTTCCTGCTTCTTCTATATATACTTTTCTCGCGGCGCCTGTGGTTGTGTCTTTTTGTATTTGCTGCGGGGTTTGTCTGGGCAGTTTTTTACGGTCACCAGCTGTATGAACAGCGCCTGCCGGATTCTTATGCCAGTGAGGATTTCCTGGTGGAAGGCACGGTGATTAATTTGCCGGAACAAACCGAAAGGGGTGAGCGTTTTGATTTGGTGGTAGACAGGGTACTGCGCGCTTCGGTAATGCTGCCGAAAAAACTATTGCTCAAAAAGTTGCGATTAAACTCCTACGCTGTGGCATCGATAAATACGCCACAGAATACCTTTTTGTATCAGCCGGGCCAGCGCTGGCGTTTGTGGGTGCGATTAAAACCACCGCGTGGCATGGTGAATCCCGACGGGTTTGATTACGAGGGATGGCTGTTGCAGGAAGGTTACAGTGCCGTAGGTTATGTGCGCGCTTCTCCGGAAAATATTCCGCTAGCTGGGAAGGTCAATTCGTTTAGTCCAATGAGCGTAAAAATAAGTTTTGATCACTGGGGCTTTGCCAGCTTGCAGTGGATCAATACGCACGTTGAGAATCCTGACCAACGCGCCTTGTTTGCGGCGATAGCGCTCGGCTACCAGGAAGAATTTACTCGCCATGATTGGGATATATTGAAAAATACCGGCACCATTCACCTGGTAGTGGTTTCCGGTTTAAATATTGTACTGGCTGCCAGCGTTGGTTATTTTTTGCTTGGCTGGACCAGTCGCCTGTTATTTTTCCCTCTCTATTTATTGCCTGCGCCGGTGTGGGGCGCGATGGGAGCTATCCTGGTTGCCGTTTTTTATGCCGGTATGACAGGCCTGTCCTTGCCGACACAACGTTCGCTCGTCATGGTGTTGTGCGGATTGATGACGTTATTGTTGCGCCGGAAAATTTCCATATCAAATGGATTTTTGATAGCGCTCGCAGCGGTGTTGGTGCTTGATCCGCTGGCCGGATACACCGCGAGTTTGTGGTTATCTTTCGGCGCGGTAGCCGTTTTACTTTATGCTTTTTCCTCGCGCATCGTGATAAGGGATAAAAATTATGACGTAAAACTATTTATTCAACAGTGGTTGTGTACACAAGCTTATGTGTCGTTGGGAATATTTCCCATCCTCGCTTACTGGATGGGCAGTGTGCCGTTAATTATGCCGCTGGCTAATCTGTTTGCGGTTCCTTTTGCTACCTTTGTGTTGCTGCCTTTAACAATTCTCAGCGGCGTGTTTTGCACTTTGCTGCCTGTGGTTGGAGATCATATATTATGTGTAACGGGTTGGTGTCTGGATTTATTCTGGAAATTCCTGGCATTTGTACAACAGTTTAATATCAACTGGTATATGACCACAGGCGATATCGAGCGAGGCGATGTGTCATCTGTTATTACTTTAATTTTTTCGATTGCTGCAGTTTTTATTTTATTATCGCCGCGCGGTGTGGTGAATCGCCACTATGGCTTTCTATTGTTGTTGCCACTGTTAATTCCTGCGCATCATAAAATTCCACCAGGCGAATTTGAATTAACCGTCATTGATGTTGGGCAAGGGCTGAGCCTGTTGGTAGAGACGCATGATACGATTACTGTTTACGATGTCGGCGATCGTTTTTCTGATAAGTTTGATATTGGTCGTGATGTGGTTGCGACGTTGATACGCCGTAAAGGTTACGATCATGTCGATACATTGATTATCAGCCATGCGGACAGCGACCATGCCGGCGGTTTGAAAGGGTTGCTCGGTGAAATGAAAGCCAATCGTACCCTGTCAGGAAATTCAGGAATAATCCAGCAGCGTTTGCGCGATACGGTAGATCACCGTTATGACGATGTAAAAGTAGAGCCTTGCGTGCGCGGCCAAAGCTGGTTGCAGGATCAGGTGCGCTTTGATGTGTTGAGTCCGGATGAAACGTTGTCTACATCCAGTGATGTTCCGAAGCGAAACAATAAATCCTGTGTGATTAAAATCAGTAACGACCATTTCTCTGTGTTATTAACGGGTGATATAGAAAGTGATCAGGAAAAGAGTTTATTAACTGAAGAAGCCCTGTTGCTAAAAGCGGATGTGCTGGTGGTTCCGCATCACGGCAGTAGAAGTTCGTCGAGTCTCGCCTTTCTCCAGGCCATCCATCCGACATTGGCGTTGGTGAGTCTTGGTTATAAAAGCCAGTATGGTCATCCGCATGCGGAAGTTGTTGAACGCTATCGTGACCTGGGCATCCCGTTCTGGCGAAGCGATCAGGCGGGCGCCATGACGGTCGACTCCCGTATGGGTAATGAATACCTGAAAGCCTGTCGGTTAAATGGCCCGGGTTATTGGCACCGCTGGTGATTCGAATTTGTTATCATAGCGCCTTCAAAATTGAACGAATGCATGCAAAACCCTTCCACTATCCAACGCTCGTCATTGTCTGTTTTTTTGCAGGAAAGCTGGTATGGCTCGGCGCTTTGGTTGCAACTGTTGCGGCCGGTGAGCTGGTTATTTCGCGTCTTGGTATTTGTGCGACGCTCCCTTTATTTGCGTCACCGCTCAAACAATCCCTGTTCTATACCGGTCATCGTGGTCGGTAATATTTCAGTGGGCGGTGCCGGTAAAACTCCGCTGCTGATGGCGCTTGCCGAAGAATTGAAACGACGCGGGCATCGTGTCGGTATTGTCAGTCGCGGTTATGGTGGCAATGCAAAACGGTTTCCCTTGCGCGTCGATCGCAATACTTCACCGGAGTTGTGTGGTGATGAGCCGGCGATGATGGCGCAACGTTTGAATATTCCGGTCGTGGTGGATCCGGTGCGTAAGAATGCAGTTATTGAAGCGCTGGGTTGTGCCAGCGATTATCCCTGTGATGTCATCCTGAGTGATGATGGCTTGCAACATTACGCCATGCCGCGCGATATCGAAATATTGGTGGTGGATGCGGAGCGTGGTTTTGGCAATGGGCTGTGTTTGCCCGCAGGCCCGTTGCGTGAACCGCTGTCGAGATTGCGCAGTGTTGACTTCCTGGTTTCCAACGGCCCTGACAGTGCCCGCAAGCTTCCCAAACAACATACCTTCGCCAGCATGATGCTTAAACCTTCCGCCTGTGTGAATGTGACAACGGGTGAGCGTGTCAGCATAGAAAAATTTTTCCGGCGCCAGTTGGTGCATGCCGTGGCGGGTATAGGGAATCCACAACGTTTTTTTCAATCCTTGAAAGACCTGGGATCGCAAGTGATTGAGCATCCCTTTCCCGATCATTATATTTATGTACCAAAAGATTTGCATTTTGGCGATGCCTTGCCGGTGTTGATGACAGAGAAGGATGCCGTGAAGTGCAAAAATATTCCCTTGCGCAATGCCTGGTATCTGGAAGTGAATGCAGTGTTGCCGGACAGTTTTTATGAGGCCGTGATTAATCGATTGTCGTCATTGCAAGTGGCGAGAAAAATTGGAGTGCAACGAGGTTTGTTTGATGGCCATTGATAAAAAAAATATCGACTTTGTTGTGGTGATTCCTGCGCGTTATGCGTCAACGCGCTTGCCGGGAAAACCCTTGCTGGATATAGCCGGAAAGCCCATGATTCAGCGTGTTTATGAACAGGCGAAAAAAAGCCAGGCGAAGCAAGTGTTAATAGCGACGGACGACGATCGCATTATGCAGTTTGCAAAAAAAATCGGGGCAGCCGTTTGCATGACACGAACTGATCATGTTTCAGGAACCGATAGGCTGCAAGAAGTGGCGCAACAACAACGATGGCCTGACGACACGATCGTAGTGAATGTGCAGGGGGATGAGCCCTTGATTCCACCGGCGGTGATCAATCAGGTGGCGGAAAATTTATTTCATGCGCACAAAGCGGCTATGTCCACATTATGTGAGCGTATTACAGACGTTGCCGTGTTTCTTGATCCCAATGCAGTGAAAGTAGTTTTTGATGACCAGGGCTATGCACTGTATTTCAGCCGTGCACCGATTCCCTGGCCGCGCGATGCGTTTAAGGATTCTAGAAACCATTTGCCAAAAAACCACGCGGCGTTTCGACATATTGGCATTTATGCTTACCGCAGCGCGTTTCTACATCAGTTTGTCCAATGGACGCCCGCGGCGCTGGAACAAAGTGAATCGCTCGAGCAGTTGCGTGCACTGGCACATGGCGTTCCTATTCATGTACAGGAAGCCTGTGAACCCGTGCCGGGTGGTGTGGATACCGAAGCGGATCTGGTACATGTCAGATCCGTTATTTCGGATATGCGTTGATTATGTGGAATGCTTTATTAAAAAAAACCGGATTAGCGCTGCGTTGGCTGATTATTGTTGTGCTGTTGACGATGGTATTGCTAGAAGTTATTTTACAAGTAGCGGCAGTTTTTGTAGATAAACATCCGCAACAATCGCATTGGCTGCATCCGGGAAGCATTCGTGTGCTGGCCTTGGGAGACTCAAACACCTATGGCCTGTATTTGCAGGCAGATCAGGCGTATCCGGCATTGCTGGAAAAACAATGGAATGTCCATCACTCTGATACTCCGATTGAGGTAATCAACCTGGGGTTTCCCGGCACCAACTCTTCCCGTGTTTTAAAAAGCTTACCAGAATTAATAAAATCATTTTCACCAGACCTTATTACGGTGATGGTGGGCGTGAATGATTTCTGGATGGCGCCAGTCAATATAGAAGGAGTATCCAGTACTATTTCACCCGTGGAAGGATGGCTGCGTGACCACTCTCGAGTCTATAAATTAATCTACCTGTTACGGCGGCAAGCTTATAATGCGTCACTTTTGCAAATGGATAACGAGTATCGCCATGTTTCATTTGACGATGTTATCAAGAAGGCTTCACAGTTGAGTGGCGTACTCGACGGCGTGGCGCCACCTCCATTTAAAGATAAACCTACTGCTATTCGCTATGGAGAAACGACGTTTGACATTGGTTATGTGTTTGATGCATCAAAAAGACAGAACCTGGTGGAAGATATGAAAAATAATTTTGAGCGCATGGCGGACATTGCTCATGAGAGCCATGTAAAAATAGTGTTTATAAGCTACGCCTATTTTGAGATGCCACAAAAAGCCGCTAACCAACAAATGCAGGTGGTTAGTAAGAAAAAAAATATTGTATTTATCAATGCAAAAAAGCCATTTCGTGAACAATGTGATTCAAGTGAGTCGCGTTGCCATGCATTATTTTTCCCCGATTTTCATCCAAGCTTTGAAGGCCATCAATTATTAGCTTCTGAAATTGAAAATCAATTGGAATCTATTATTAAGTAATATTTTATTGCCATGTTATGAAATCATCACGAGTGCTATTTGTTTGTTTAGGAAATATTTGTCGTTCACCGACCGCGCACGGGGTATTCCAGAAATTGGTGGAAAGGGAAAATCTCTCCACACACATTATTGTCGATTCTTGTGGCACCGGTTCTTTTCATATTGGAGAAAAGCCTGATCCTCGAACGATCAAGGCCGCTGCACGACGCAATTATGATCTGTCGGTGTTGCGTGCGCGACAGTTCAAGCCAGATGATTTTGATCGTTTTGATTATATTCTGGCGATGGACCGTATGAACCTTGGTAATCTTAAAGCGATGGCTCCGAAACAATACCGTGGGCATCTCGGTTTGTTTCTTGAATTTGGAAAACAGCGCACTTACACACAGGTACCAGATCCCTATTACGAAAATGAAAGTGGGTTTGACCTAGTGCTGGATCTGGTAGAAGATGCTTCACACGGCTTGCTACACGAAATTAAAAAGTGCCTCTGACCCATTTATGAATGTTATCGAAAATTACTCGTTGAAGTTGCACAACACGCTCGCACTGGATCAGCGCGCACGCTTTTTTGTAACGGTGAATAACGAGCATGAATTATTAGCGGCCTGTCAGTTTGCCAGTGAAAAAAAAATTTCCTTGCTCATGTTAGGTGAAGGCAGCAATGTGATATTGAGCCAGGATTACCCGGGATTGGTTGCAAAAAATAATATCAAGGGCATATCTGTAATTTCCGGACAGGGTAATTCAGCGATTGTTGAAGTCGGTGCCGGAGAAAATTGGCATGGGCTGGTGTGCCATGCATTGGAAAATTACTGGTTTGGCCTGGAAAACCTGGCGTTGATTCCCGGTACCGTGGGCGCTGCGCCGGTACAGAATATAGGTGCTTACGGTGTCGAGCTGGGTGAATTTATCTTGAATGTGCGAGTGTGGGATAGACAGGAAAAGGCCTGGCGTGTGTTGAGTAATAGCGACTGTCGGTTTTCCTATCGTGACAGTGTTTTTAAACAGCAACAAAATCGCTATTTGATTACTTCAGTACAACTGCAATTGCGCCGTAAAGCCAACGTGAATATCATGTATCAGGCCTTGCGTGATTATTTATCCCAACTACATCACACATTGGAAAAAATAACACCGCATCAGGTATTTGCAGCAGTCATTGCTATTCGCCAGTCGCGATTGCCTGATCCGGTCGTGATACCGAATGTTGGCAGCTTTTTTAAAAATCCGATAATACCCTTGCAGCAATATGAGCAACTGATAAAAAAGTTCCCTGCATTAGTCAGTTATCCGGCGGGAACACTCCATCGAAAACTCGCCGCAGCCTGGTTGATTGATCAGGCGGGCTGGAAAGGCAAACGCGAGGGAAACGTGGCCGTGCACGATCAACAGGCCCTGGTGCTGGTCAACAGCGGCAATGCCAGTGGCGCTGAATTATTAACGTTTGCGAATAAAATCTGCGCGGATATCAAGCGGCGCTACGGTGTTGCTCTGGAAATTGAACCGGTAGTCATTTAATATCATGAGCATGACAAATATCAATATCCTTGTGGTGGATGACCAACATTTAGTACGCATGGGGCTGGTGCGTATGCTGGATGACATGAAAGGATTCACAGTGGTGGGCGAAGCAGAAAGCGGAGAACAGGCACTTGAAGAAGTGGCGCAGTTGATCAAACTGAAAAAAATGCCACAAGTTATTTTGATGGATTTGCGCATGCCGGGCATCGGTGGTCTGGAAGCCACACGCAAACTCACACATCGTTATCCGGACATTAAAATCATTGGCGTTACGGGTTGCAGCGAGACGCCATTTCCGCAACGGTTTATGGAATGTGGTGCGGTCGGTTTTATTACCAAGGATTCGGCAATTGAAGAAGTGGCACTGGCTATCCAGTTGGTGCATCGCGGCAAGCGCTACATCAGCCAAGAAGTCGCTCAGGAGATGGCGCTCAGTTCGGTGAATAGCAAACAGGATGGCTCGCCATTTGAGCAACTGTCGGAACGGGAATTACAAATTGCCCTGATGGTGATAGACGGAGTTAAAACAGCAGAGATTGCCGAGCGTCTGAATGTCAGCCCCAAGACCGTGAACACTTATCGCTATCGGTTTTTTGAAAAGCTCAAGATAACGAGCAACATGGAGTTGGCCTTACTGGCATCACGTCATGGTTTAATCGATAAGGGATTAATAGAGTCGGATGAATCAAAAAAATAATACTGCTTCACCATCGGCTGCTTTTGATTCCAGGTCTTTTTTGGCACAACAAAATAATAAGCCTGGTGTTTATCAAATGTTTGATGCCGCAGGAAAAATCCTTTATGTGGGAAAAGCCAAGTCACTCAAAAAAAGATTAGCCAGTTACTTTACTAAAAATACCGGTGGTAAAACCCGCTCGCTGGTGGGGAAAATAAATCGCATCGAAGTGACTTTGACACGAACCGAAACCGAAGCCTTGTTGCTGGAACAAAATTTAATCAAGCAACAAAAACCACCTTACAACATTTTACTGCGGGATGATAAATCCTATCCTTATATCTACGTATCAACGGAAGATCAATATCCGCGTATTGACTTTCATCGCGGCCCGAAGCGGCTCAAGGGACGTTACTTCGGTCCTTATCCCGGTTCAGGTTCGGTGCGGGAAAGTTTACAATTTTTACAAAAAACGTTTCGTGTACGCCAATGTGAGGACAGTTTTTTTCGCAATCGTTCACGCCCCTGTTTGCAATTCCAGATCCAGCGTTGCACGGCGCCTTGTGTTGCAAACATTACACCGGAAGAATATTCCGAAGATGTCAGGCATGCCATTATGTTTCTCGAAGGCCGTGAAGATTCAGTGATACAGGAGTTGGCAGACCGGATGGAAGCGGCAGCACAAACACTCGCGTATGAACAGGCCGCCAAATTTCGCGACCAGATTACCCACCTTCGCCATATCCAGGAGCCGCAATCCATCGAAGAAGGCATCGTCAATGTCGATGTGATAGCTGTTGCAGTGCAAGGCGGCAGTGCCTGTGTGCAGGTTATTACGGTCAGGCACGGTCGTGTGTTGGGCAGTCGCAGTTATTTTCCTGCCTATCGGCTCGATAACACGGAACAGGAAATCCTCGCTGCATTTTTGGTACAATACTATTTGGGTTCAGGTCATCGCGAGATTCCGCGTGAAATAATTACTGATCAATCTCTGGCAGGAGAAGAAAAACTGTTGCATTCGGTATTGGAAGAAAAATCCGGACTAAAAATTCAATGGAGCCATTCCGTGCGAAGCCAGCGTGCGCAATGGCAAGAACTAGCGAAGCGCACCGCGCGACAAAATTTGCTCAGTCGTCTGGCGACGCAACAAAACAGTTACCAGCGTTTTGAACGGTTACAGGAAATCCTGCAACTGGATTCCTTGCCCGAGCGCATCGAATGTTTTGATATCAGTCACAGCAGTGGAGAAGCGACGGTGGCGTCGGCGGTGGTGTTTGATAGCAATGGGCCGGTAAAATCGGATTATCGTCGTTACAATATTGAAAATATCACTGCTAGTGATGATTATGCCGCGATGCAACAGGCATTGTTGCGACGTTTCACGCGCCGAGATGAAAATAAACTGCCGGATATTTTATTGATAGACGGCGGCAAAGGACAATACACCCAGGCCGAGACCGTGTTGCGAGAATTACAAATCAACGCGGTGCAAATTATCGGTGTTGCCAAAGGCAGTACCCGTAAAGCCGGTTTTGAAACCCTGGTCACACGCGATCCAGCGACGGGTGCATGGCGTGAAAAAATACTCGATAGCCATGATGCCGCACTGCATCTGATACAACAGATTCGCGACGAAGCCCATCGGTTTGCTATCACTGGCCACAAACAACGTCGGGATAAAAAACGCCATACGTCGCCGCTGGAAAACATTGCGGGCATCGGCGCCAAGCGTCGTCGCGAGTTATTGCGCTTTTTTGGCGGGCAACAGGAAATTGCACGGGCCGGCGTGGAAGAATTGTCACGCGTACCGGGGATTAACCAGCATCTGGCACAGGCCATATACGATGCCTATCATTAAAAAATTCCCTCCCCTGACAAGGGGCACCCAATACACTCGCGTTGCTCGCGGGGTGGGCTCAGTGTTAGGGTGGGGTTTTATATAAGGTACAATAGTTCGTCATGAATATTCCGAATTTATTAACGCTGTTGCGCTTGCTGTTGATTCCGCTCTTCGTGGTATTTTTCTATTCGCCTTATAAATGGAGCTATCTTGCTTCTGCCGCGGTGTTTGCTCTGGCGGCGGCGACTGATTGGCTTGATGGTTATCTGGCGCGTCGCCTGGACCAAACCACTAGCTTCGGCGCTTTTCTCGATCCGGTCGCCGACAAGGTGATGGTGGCGGTGGTGCTGGTGTTGATGGTGCAGCGCTATGCCGCTGTGGAATATTATGCGATTCCCTTTGCGTTGGCGACAGCGGTTATTGTGGCGCGTGAATTGCTGATTTCTGCCCTGCGGGAATGGATGGCGGAGTTAGGTAAACGCGCCAAAGTCGCGGTGTCAGTCATTGGTAAAGTAAAAACTGCCTTCCAGATGGCGGCGATACTTATTTTACTGGCTGTTATTCCGGAACATAACCATCCCATGATGCATGTCGGCTTTTTCTTCCTCTTTATTGCAGCGGGCTTGACCCTCTGGTCTGCTTTTATCTATCTACGCGCCGCATGGCCCATGCTGAAAGAAGGCTTGGCCGAGGGTAAAAAAAAGATCGGTTGACTGGAAGATATTTGCCTCTAGAATGACCGGCTCTTTGCCCTGAATGGTTGCAGCAAAAGGCAAAGAGCTAAAGGTATAAAAGGAAAAGCAAACAGAGGCGCGGTGGCAGAGTGGCCATGCAGTCGACTGCAACTCGTCGTACGCCGGTTCGATTCCGACCCGCGCCTCCATTTCTCCAACCCGAATCCAGACAAAACGGCGTTGTAACCGACATTCCTGCTCGTTATAATCCATCGGCTTGCCGAAGGGTTATAAATTAAACTGATTCTGATCAACTGACTATACAGGGGCGCTTATGCAAAAGTTATCGATCACCACATCTGTTTCAATCCTGCTGGTTTCAATGCTGATCTCCTGTGTTGCATATGCAGCGGACGATGAGAGTCATTTTATCATCGGTGAAAAATATGGCAGTGTCAGGTTTAATAGTAATGTTAATGACGTCTATGACAACACGCACGGCAACGGTATTTTGCTGGGTTACAATTTGGGTGGTGGTGTAGCTGCACAATTCGAGTTTGTCAGGGCGAATGGTGATCTTACTGCCCTTGCAGGTAATGGACACTACGGTGAAGAAACACAAGCGTTGTATCTGGCCTATAGAAGTCCTGATGATTTTTACTTTTTGGTTAAAGGAGGATTTCTCTGGGAACAATTGTCGCTGGACAATGGCTCAGGCAGTGCTTCTAATAAAAGTGATAACGGGTTAACGCTAGGGATTGGTGCTGGTTATAATTTTGGGTTGGTCTCACTGGAAGCAGAATACACGAGAATTGAAAAAGATATTGGTTTTATGAGTCTCGGATTTAACTTTCATTTTTGATATTTCCGAGTATCAAAAAACAGAGTGAAGAAACGTGAATGGATTTTTCATGGTGCGGCCGTTCTGCTGGTTGCCGTGTTGCTGGAGGGAGTCGGTTATTGGATACTGCACACTTATCCGGCGATAGAAAAAACACGCGAACTGTTGCAGGGAACAATCCAGCCGGAAACGGACGTAAACGCCACACCGCAAGCCTATCTGCTTTATATTCCCACTCCCAACTTTTCTTCCCACGGGTTTCAACAAAATAATAGCCAGGGATACCGCGGCAGCGCGGTGCCGCTCGCGCATCCACCGAATACCTTGCGCGTGCTTTTTCTCGGCGGCTCGACTACGTATGGAGAGGGAGTCGATAATCCGGAGGATTCTTATCCCGCGCAACTGGGAAAATTATTGCAACAGGATGAAAACTTTTCCGGAAAAAATATAGAAATTATCAACGCGGGTTTGCGTTACGGCACCACGGCGGAAATCCTCACGCATTATCTATTGAAATATCGTTACTACAAACCGGACGTAGTGATTATCAATCCCGGTGGAAATGATCCGGTGGCCTATGTCACAAAATTCTACCAGCCGGATTACAGCAACTGGCGAAAAACACCGCAATTGATTACGGCCTTGCATCCGGATGCGCGCTGGTTGTTGCACTCAAAATTTATCAGCAGCTTTGTAGTGTTGATGTTTTTTCCTGATGTCGCTGAAGGCACTACGTTTGTACATCGGGGTGAAAGCACACCGGCGCGCTGGTTCCATACGAAAATTCCGGGCAAGTTGCAACTGGATGAAGTGGCTTTCTATAACAATCTTTCCGCAACGGTGCGTGAAATCCAGCACGACGGTGCCAGGGTGTTTTTACTTTCCTATCAAGGGAATCCTTTTGATGCCGGAGATCAGGGAGAATGGCGCAAATATTATGATTTCGAAGAAAAGATACTTGAGAAGATCGGCACTGATTTACAGGTTGCCTATGCACCCTATCCCTTGTCGCTGATGCCAGAACCTGTCTGGGTGGATCCTTCTCACGTTGACAAAGAGGGAGAGAAAATTAAAGCGGCTTATGTGTACGAAAAAATGAAGCCCATGCTGCATGGACTGGCGTTGACCATCGCGAGACCACAACAACCAAACAAAAGCGAAAGTTTTCCGATACTTGATATACGCGATGACCGGGTGGCGCATTAATAAGTTGGGGCGACCGGCCGGTCGCCCATGCGAAATATTAAGAATCGATTAATCAGCAAGTTGGCGCTTGCTCATCCTCTCATCGACTACTAGAATGCGGTAAATGTACGCCGTTGTTGATCTGGGTTCTAATAGTTTTCATCTGGTCATTGCTGAAAAACGCCATGGCAAAACGCATATTGTGAAAACCATGAACAGCAAAGTGCAACTGGCAGACGGATTGAGCCAGACCGGAAAAATATCCAAAGAAGCACGCGAGCGCGCTTTCATTGCTTTCAAGGAATTCCGACAAGAACTTTCAAACCATGATATTGAATTGTTTTGTGTGGTGGGAACCAACACCTTTCGTGAAGCAAAAAATGCCGCAAAATTCATGGAAGAAGCCAATGCACTGGGTTTTCCTATCAATGTCATTTCCGGACTGCAGGAAGCCTATTACATTTATCAGGGAGTACAAGCGTTCCTTCCGATATCTGAAAAGCAACGCCTTATTTTTGATATTGGTGGCGGTAGCACGGAGTTTGCACTAGGCAATGGCCACGAACCATTGATGATGGATAGTCTTTCCATCGGTTGTGTAACCTATCGAGGCGATGCATCAGAGCAACGTGATGAAAAAATTACACGCAAGTCTTTTGCAAAATTACGGCGCCGTGCCCATGAAGTGCTGGATCAAAAATTAAATCCCGCGTTTTATGAGCTGGATTGGGAAGAAATCTATGCCTCGTCCGGAACGGCAAAAATGTTGAGTGTGGTGTTGCGCGAAAATAAATTAACCGATGGAACCATTACGCAGCGAGCGCTGCTGGATCTTGAAAAAATGGCGATTGATCTCGGCTCCTCCTTTGCATTGAGTCAGCTGGCGGGATTGAAAGCCAATCGTCGCACCGTGTTTGTCAGCGGTCTGGCCATCATGCAGAGTATTATGGATCACCTGGGCATGGATCACGTCGACTACAGTGACTTTGCGCTGCGTGAAGGCGTGTTGCTGGGCTTGATGAAACAGGGCAAGGATTTCCCGCTCTACTCACTTACCAATTCACAACGCGGCAAACGCTTGCTCTGATTCCTTTTCTGCACCGTTTTCATTTTCTCTTTCGTTTTGCCTTTCATTATTATGAATGTAGCGCTCACGTTTTTTAGGTTTGAGTCGCACCAGGTCCACAATCACCAATCCATCAATGCAATCAGAGAAATCCGGGTCGATGTTAAAGTCCGCGAACTGCACGCCGTCGTGTTCGCACACTTCCACGTATTGTTTGTAAAGTGTGGGCACTGCCAACCCTTGTGCAGCCAGACAGGATTTCAATTGTAAAAAATCCGCCTTGTAATCCGTGCCGCAAAATATATTTTCCGGTGAAAAATTATTACGTGAATAATTGAAAGGAGTTTTGGCCTGCGCCAGTTTAATCGGGCTACTGAAATAATGTTTATAGAGATGTACGAGGGTGGCTTTGGCGCTTTCGTTGTACTCATTGCTAATACTCACCGGGCCAAACAAGTAACGTATTTGCGGATTGGCACCCAAATAGGCACCTATACCAAACCATAAATAATCCAGGCTGCGTTTTCCCCAGTAGCGAGGCTGCACAAAGCTGCGACCCAGTTCGAGGCCGCGTTCGAAAATCCTGTCCATGGCAGGTTCATAGTCAAACAAGGTGCTGCTATACAATCCGGCGATGCCACGTGCGTCAATGATTCGTTTGGCATTGGCAATACGATAGCTGCCGACGATTTCCAGTTCGGGTTCGTCCCATAACACAATGTGTTGGTAATACGCATCATAGGTGTCGATGTCGCGACGTTTCCCTGAACCTTCACCAACAGCGCGAAAGGATAATTCTCGCAAGCGACCTATTTCGCGCATCACCGCGCTATCGGTCTGGTAGTTGTATAAATAAATGTGCTTGCCATCACTGGTTTCCCCGAGGCGTTTGCATTGATATAATTCACGGCGCAGTAGTTTGCGCTCTTCCGGGTGTGCAACAGCTACCTGATCGGTAAAAATAAATTTTTTCTGTTTTTGCAAACGGTAGGTATGTTCCTTGAATAACTGCGTGCGATGTGTGTAATCCCGGCCGACGCGGTGGTAATTCTGGAATCGAATCGCATTGCCGATGCGAATATTGAGCGTGTGGTTTGTCTGCTTGAACATTTCGCGCACCAGCCACAGCGTTGACAAGGGTCGCGCCAGAAAGGAGAGCGAATAAAAGAAAGTGGAATTGCGACCATCAACAAAGATCGGCAGTATGGGCGATTGCGTGCTGGTCCCCATCTTTAAAAATCCACTGTTCCATTTGCCATCGCGTATGCCTTTGGCACCAAAGCGCGATACTTCGCCGGCCGGAAAAATAATCACGGCGCCTTCATTTTCCAGGTGATGATGAATCGCTTTCAGGTTCTGGCGTGTGGTATTGCCGTTCATGTTATCCACGGGCAATAACAGGGAATGCAAGGGTTGAATAGCGGAGAGCACTTCGTTGGCAACCACTTTGACATCGCGCCGCACTTCACCGACCAGTTTGAGCAGTGCCAATCCATCCAGTGTGCCAATTGGATGGTTGGCCACAATAATAACGCGACCGGTCAGGGGAATTCTTTCACGCTCAGTGTTAACGACCGAATAGTTGAAATCGAAGTAACATAGCGCCTGTTCAACAAAGTCAAAGCCACCGAGATGCGGGTATTTTTGTTCAAATTGCTGGAATTCCTTTTCATGGAAAAGCTGTTTGAGTATGAGCGTGAGTGTTTTGAAAAATAGCGGGCGTTTGATTTGCAGTTCTGGAAAGCGTGATTCGATAAAATGTTCAATACTGATCATAATAGGCAGAGTCTCATTTGTAGGTTTACTTGTCGGGAGAGTGTACGCCGGGATTGTAAAGGGTGGGTTAACGTCTTATTAAGTAAGGGTTGAATTAAGGAAGGCGTTGATCAGAAATTAATCAAAACACTATCGATGCTTAACCTGGTGACGAAGAAAGCAGGCTAAAGTAGCCGTCCATGAGTGTAGTCAGTTCTATTCCTGTCAAGGTCAACATCCACGCCGTCTGGTTGTCGGACATCCATCTCGGCAATAAGGATTGTAAAGCAAAGTTCCTGCTGGACTTTCTGAACTCCATCGAAACCAAATATCTTTACCTGGTGGGTGACATTGTTGATGTCTGGTCATTGAGTCGCCAATTCCATTGGCCAGCTGAACACAACCAGGTGGTGCGCAAGTTGATCAAAATGGCAAAGGATGGCGTGAAGATCACCTACGTGCCGGGCAATCATGACAGTACATTCCGTGAATATTGTGGTGAAGCGTTTGGCGCCATACAGATTGCGCGACAAACCGTTCACACCACGCGTCTGGGGAAAAAACTATTGATCCTGCACGGCGATGAGTTTGATGAAGCCATTCGTTTTTCTGCATTTAACAAAATTGTTGGCGACACCGCTTATGACTTTTTGCTTTTCGTCACGCGCTGGAATAATTACATGCGCAATCGCCTCGGCTATGGTTATTGGTCGTTGGCTACTTACATCAAGAGTCGATTGGCGAATGCCGCGCAGGTGATCGATATTTTCGAACAAACCGCACTGAACCGCGCGCGAGCAGAAGGTTATGACGGCGTGGTCTGCGGTCATATTCACCATCCCAACGTCATAGAGCGTGAGGGTATGGTGTATTGTAACGACGGTGACTGGGTGGAAAATTGCACCACATTAGTTGAAAAAAATGACGGCGTGCTGGAAATTTGGCATTGGTCTGATCGCAACCAGTGTTTAAAACGCCTCAACGGGGAAGTCGTTGAGAGTGATATCCGTCAATTGGACTTACTTAGAACTGCCTGAACTTAATTTCAAAAACATATTTCAGCAGTTATATTGTGGTTTTGTACTTTCCGAAAAGTAAAATTTCTTTATTCTAAATTTAAAAGCCAGCGAGACAATGCGCACACTGGACGTGATCACTGCAAGGATGCCTAATTTTTCTATCAGGCGCCTCCCTTGTATATGAAAAAAACTCCCCAGAAAGTATTCTCCACTAAGTATATTGAAATAATTCTTGCCGTGGGATTATTTATTATTCTGGATACCGGCGTTCTGATCCTCAATTTTTATACATCCTACCAGATTGCCAATGACGCCCACGCGATCCAGGTAGCTAACCGTCAAACCATTCTGTCACAAAACCTGTTTCATCAGTTATACCAGGTGCGTGATGATGCAGCGGCAGGTGATCCAAACTATCTCAAAACAATCGATGCATTGGCAGACACTTACAAAACATTTGATGAAACCATGGATGCCTTTAATTACGGTGGTGAATTGATTGGGACGGGGCAGGGTACCGATACACTTTTAAAAGATGAAGCTTATCGTAAAGCCAATGAAGCCACCCTAAAAGAGGCAGATGAGTTGTGGAAACAGTATCGTATTCCGGTGAAACACGTGGTCTACGCTTTTTTTAGTGATTTGAGCAGGGAAGAGGTTGTTGCTGAATCCAATGATGCGATTAAATTTGCACGCACCAATAACCAGAAGTTTAATGATTTACTGAATGATGTGGCGCATTCGATGGAAGATGTCGCGCGTAAGAAAGCGGAACAGTTGCGTATTATCCAGACCGTTGGTATTTCGTTAGCAGTACTTAATTTCTTTTTAATTTTGTTTCATTTCCTGAGGAAGCTAAGACAATCTGATGCGTTGGTTGATAAGGCGCGTCGTGAAACGACTGATATTCTTGCCAATGTGAATGAGGGACTATTTCTCCTGGACAAGGAATTTGTGATAGGTTCACAGCATTCGGACAGTCTACGCGACCTTTTCAGGCAGGAACATTTTTCAGGGCGTCATTTTTTTGATTTGCTCAAGCCATTGATTACAGAAAAAACTTTGGGCATAGCGAAAGACTATCTGGATATTTTATTTTCAAAAACCGTGTCACCGTCGCTGATTGAAAAATTGAATCCACTCAATGAAGTGCAAATCAGCCTGGCCAATGAAGGAGGCGATTTTACGGTTCGCTTCCTGTCTTTTGAGTTTGCGCGAGTAATCGAAAATGGTAGCCTCGAGTTCTTATTAGTGACAGTAAGTGATGTAACGGAAAAGGTTCAGCTCAGGGAGCAACTGAAAAAGGCGGAAGAGAAAGCAATACAGGATATGGGGATGTTGCTACAAGTGATTCATCTGGATGGCGCGCTCTTGCAAGATTACCTGGGCACGGTGCATGCGGCACTGGTTTCCGTAAACAGCCTGTTAAAGCAACCGGCAAAAACCCAGCCGCATTTTATGGAAAAGCTGCTGCGAATTTCCAGAATTATCCACACAATCAAGGGTGAATGCGCTGCCCTGGACCTTTCCTTCATTGAGACGAAATTACACGATTATGAAAACGTGCTGGAACCATTGAAGCAGAGCAAAAAACTTTCCGGTAGTGACTTTATTCCGCTGGCCGTCCGTCTCAACCAACTGATGTCAGATGTGCATACTATTAAAACACTGATTTTGAAAACCAATAAAGAAACAACCGCAGCCCCTCAAAAAGCTGCGGGTAATTTCCAGAGTTTAACGACACTGGAAAACTGGAAACCACAGTTTGAGACCTTAGTATCGCAAGTAGCAAAAGACCATAACAAGGCAGTCAAGTTGCTTGTCGAAGGACAAGGCTTGTCTCGTGTTGCACCGGGTCTAAAAGATGCTATTCGCAATATTATCATCCAGTGTTTGCGCAATGCGGTCGTGCATGGGCTTGAACCCCCTTCGCAGCGCAGCGCTGCGGGAAAAAATATGACTGGAAATGTTCGCGTTTCGGTTGAGCAAGAAGAAGGTGCGCTGATATTGAAAATTCGTGACGACGGGAAAGGCATTGATCTGGACGCCATTCGCGCGAAAGCCATTGAAAAAGAGTTGTACACGCCTGCGCAACTGGAAAAGCTTCAGCCAAACCATTTAGTCAAACTGATTTTCCATCCCGGATTTTCCACGTTTACCCCAATTGATGGAGCGGTAGATCATCATGCCGGCCGTGGTGTGGGTCTTGATGCGGTGAAAGAAATTATTGATGAGCATAATGGCAAAGTGGGCGTGAGTTATCGCGCCGGTGAATACACGGAATTTCGCTTCCGCTTTGAGCTTGCCGTAACGCGGCGTTTAGCGGCCATTGCATAACAAAATCTTGAGGAGAACCTATTATGAAAATGTTGATTGTTGATGATTCGGCGGTGATACGCCGGAAAATAGAAAGGGATCTGGCGATCACTGGCATCACTGAAATTTACCAGGCAATGAATGGACTGGAAGCCTTGCGTTTATGTAAGCAACACAAACCGGATCTGGTTACGATGGATTTAACGATGCCGGAAATGGACGGAGTGGAATGTATCCGGCATATCATCGCGTTAAATCCCGACACCATGATTCTGGTTATTTCTGCCTTGTCTGATAAGGCAACCCCTATTCGGGCGATTAAAAATGGAGCGCGTGGTTTTCTCTGCAAACCGTTTACTGATGAAGACCTGAACCAGGCCTTGTCACAATTGTTAAAAGATGCAAAATCCAGAATTGCCGTTTGAAATGTTAATCCTTATTTAGCTGTAAAGGTGAATCCCATGAACGAAAAAGAAGTAAATGTATTTATTAACGGCGCAAAAAATTATTTCAAAACTATTTCGGGCCAGGAAGTTGAAATCGGCACGCCCTATCTCGTGAACTCACAGGAAGCAGCGGTGGGTGATTACACCGGCATCATCGGCATATCGGGCGCACGCAAAGGTTGTGTATTTGTCAGCGCGCCTACGGCGATGTTGCGCCACCTGTTAATTGCTATGGGTGAGGATAGCTTTGATAAAAGTATTGTGCGTGATGTAATTGGTGAAGTGGCGAATACTATTGCCGGAAATGCGCGCAGTGAATTTGGGCCTGACTTTATGATCTCCGTCCCGGTGGTCGTTGAAGGCCGGCCACAAATGATTGCAGTCCCGCGTGATCTGATGGCTTTTGTCATCCCGGTGCAATGGAATAGCTATTCGTTGTTTGTAGTGGCATGCCTCGAGTAGGGGCGACCGGCCGGTCGCCCGACATAATTTTTAAACGGCGCATATTAAGAACGTGTTAATTTTCTCGAGTAGGGGCAATTCATGAATTGCCCTTGCAGAATGGATTCTGCCATAATGCGCCATGAAAAAATTCCCGTTACGTAAGTCCGCTGCTGAATTTATTGGCACCTTCTTCCTGGTGTTTACCGGTACCGGTGCGATTATTATCAATGATGTGAGCGGTGGTGCGGTCACACATCTGGGCATCGCGCTCTCTTTTGGATTGGCCGTTGCCATTATGATCTATACCATCGGCGATATTTCCGGTGCGCACATGAACCCTGCAGTCAGTTATGGTTTCTGGTTGGCAGGTCGTTTCCCCACCAGCAAATTGTTTCCTTATATTGTGAGCCAATGTGCAGGTGCATTGACTGCCAGTGTGATGTTGTATCTGTTGTTTCCAGAGCATCCCACTCTGGGTGCTACAATTCCCTCGGGTTCCCTGTTGCAATCCTTTGTGTTTGAAGTATTGCTCACCTTCTTCCTGATGTTTGTGATTATGAACGTTTCCAGTGGCTCGAAAGAAACTGGCATGATGGCGGGGTTGGCTATCGGTGGCTTAGTGGGGCTTGAAGCCTTGTTTGCTGGAAAAATTTCCGGTGCCTCGATGAATCCCGCGCGTTCACTGGCACCGGCGCTGGTGTCTGGCAACTGGCAGTCGCTGTGGATCTACATTATTGCGCCACTGATCGGTGTGCATCTGAGCATTCTCAGTTGCCGTTTGATTCGCGTGAAAGATTGTTGTTCCGGAGATAGTTGCTCGTGAAAAATGTGTTGTTTGTGTGTGTGGAGAATTCCTGTCGCAGCCAGATGGCGCAGGCCTTTGCCATCATTAATGGAAAAGATAAAGTAACTGCTTATAGTGCAGGATCAAAACCTTCCGGTATTGTGAATCCAAAAGCCGTCGCGGCTATGAAAGAAATTGGCTATGACTTGTCACAGCACGATTCAAAATCGCTCGATGATATTCCCGATATTGAATACGATTTTGTCGCAACGATGGGTTGTGGTGATGCCTGTCCTTATGTGCGCTCGAAGAAAAGGGAAGACTGGGCGATTCCCGATCCAAAAAATATGGATGCCGAAGAATTTCGTAAGATCAGGGATTTGATTGAGCAGAAAGTGAAAAATATTTTAGCGTGATTTAGCATTACAGGGATTGGAATCCCTTTATACAACAACATGGAGCAATGGAAAAGGATTTTATGCAACACCACCGACGTTCTATCCGTTTACGCGGACACGATTATTCCCAATCCGGTTTTTATTTCATCACTGTTTGTACGGCCCAACGTGAATGCCTGTTTGGCAATATTGTGGATGGGGAAATGGTGTTGAATGAATATGGCCAAATGGTTCGGGATGAATGGGCGAAAACCGCCTCAATTCGCCGTGAAATTACCCTGGATGAATATGTGATCATGCCAAATCATTTCCATGGAATTTTGGTGATTGCGGACGGTAGGGGCGACCGGCCGGTCGCCCGTACAAAAACCAATTCGGTTGCCGGTACAAAACCCCAATCGGGTCCAATGCCACGATCCATCGGTGCATTTGTTGCCGGTTTTAAATCGGCTGTTACACAACGCATCAACACAAAACGTCAAACGCCGCGTCAACCCGTATGGCAACGTAATTATTATGAACACATTATTCGCAACGATGCCGAATTAAATAATATACGCGAATATATTCGAAATAATCCGGCGCAATGGGAATTGGATGATTTGTATAGATCGTAGGGGCGACCGGCTGGTCGCCCTTACATAAAATTATGCCGCCTAATACATGGGCGACCGGCCGGTCGCCCCTACAAAAACCAATTTGGTTGCTCTATATAGCAACCGTTTCCCACAAATCCTTTTGCAGGCGAGAGTAGTCTTGCCATTCACCGGCAATGATCCAGTCAACCAATGCTTTGGCGACATCCGGATATTGTGTAGATGCAGTATGGCTTGGTAATTCCAGCCAGTTTTTTATAATGGTTACATCCAGTTCTTTCATGCTTTGTCCAAGCCCCAGTTGCACCAGCGCTGCAGCGTTGGAAGCTTGTTCCATTTGATGCTTCACCGGCTTCACCAGTAATTTTTTACCGTACTGGATACATTCGCTAGGTAATTCAAAACCGGCACCGCAAATAACGGCCGCCGAAGATTTTAAATCGTCCTGGAATTTCTGTACCGACAGCGGACGTTTGTGAAGGTTACCGCTATCGATTTCCTCCTTGTAGTCCGGATGATAGAAATAAAATTCAAAATCAGGGAATTGGCTAAAGACCGGCGCAAAGCTCAGCTCGTTATCGAATGGCAAATACACCAACACTTTATTTTTTTGTACTTGCGCATCACCCAGGGCATCGACATGAATAATCGGTGGCAAAATCGGTTGGCCAAAATGATGCCAGTGCAAACCGATACTTACTTTGGAAGGCGCAAAATATTTCATCACCAGGTGCGCAATCGGGTCACTTCCCTCGATAGGAATCTTGTGATGAAACGCCGATTGATGGCCAAAGCCGATCACCGGTTTCTTTTGTAACTTGCTGGCCCAACTCGTCACTGGTTCAAAATCACACAACACCAGGTCGTAAGGCTCAAGATCAAGGGTTCTCACTTCATTGATAAAGGTGAGCGGATTATTTTTGAAAATGGTTTTTAAATAATTGACCTGGCCATTTTCCACGGCAAAGGTTAAGCCCTTGCGTACTTCAAAATTTCCAAAGTCTTCCATCTCAAAATAGGATTCGCGAGGTCTGCCAGAAAACAGATAGGTCACATCAATATTTTTTTGTTTGAGATGACGAGCCATCGCGCGCGCGCGACTGACATGGCCATTTCCGGTGCCTTGAACGCCGTAAAGAATTTTCATCGTTGATTTTTACCTATAATAAGTAGACTGTTAGATAACATTAAATAAAGTAAATCCGACACTGGCGCCTATCGTGGCACCGGCAAGGATATCGCCGGGAAAATGCACGCCGAGCAGCACACGCGAGAACCCGACAAAACAGGCCCACACATAGAGCGGCAGGGCAACCGTGCCGAACCACAATACGCACAGCGTAGTGAACAGAAAGGCACCGGAAGTATGGCCGGAGGGAAAACTGAATTCATCCGAAGGCGTGATCAGGCTTTTGAAACCAGGAATGGCAGCGGGTGGGCGACGACGTTTCAGGTTTTTTTTCAGTACGTAATAAATGATACGCTCGACGATGAATGCACCGAGTGCAAGGTAAAAAAAAGTGCGTCCCTGCACGGGGTTCAAAAACCAATAGAGGAGTGGAAGTATGAGATATAACAGGCCATCGGCCGAGTGCGATATTCGTTGCGCCCATTTTTTCAGTCGAAGTTTACCGTGAAACAAATGCGTAAACAGTTTTTCATCAACCAACTGCATATGACCTAATATACTCATGCAAGCATAGTAGTGCCGGCTTGTGTAGATCCGATGATGATTGGGTTAAAATTGGGTTAATTGTGTAGTTCTATTAAAACGACTTCAGGTTACTGCCGGGAGTATTTCTCAACAATCCCGAAGATTTCTTCCTGTGATCGTACACTGCGTTGGCTGCCGCGCGGTTTGAGTGTGTTACTTAAACTTTCATCCAGTATGCGTGCTTTTACCCTATCGCTCCATTGCAGTTCAATGGTTTCACGAATAAACGTTTGCAATGCTTTGTCATTAATCGGACAGCCGACTTCTACTCGATAATCCAGGTTGCGCGTCATCAGGTCGGCAGACGCGATGTAATAGAGTGGTTGGCCCTGGTTTTCAAAAATGTAAACGCGCGCGTGCTCGAGGTAGCGGTCCACAATACTGATCGCTTCGATATTTTCACTGACACCTGCAACGCCGGGAACCAGCGACATCATGCCACGCACGATCAAACGTATTTTTACACCGGCCTGACTGGCTTCGTAAAGTTTTTCAATTATCGCGGTATCCACCAGGTTGTTACACTTCAGGGTGATACCGGATGCCTTGTTGTAACGTGCATTGGTAATTTCCTGGTCAATCAATGCGGTGATGCCGGATCGAAAGGTGTGCGGTGACACCAGCAGGTGTTTGAACTGGAATTGTCGATAAGGCTGGCGAATAAATTCAAAGATGTTGGCCACTTCCTGGCCGATTTCCTGGTTAGAAGTGAGCAGGGCAAAGTCCGTGTAAATGCCGGCGGTTTTTTCATTGAAGTTACCCGTACCAATGTGTGTGTAATAGCGCAGTGTGTTTCCTTCCATGCGACTGATCAGAATCAATTTGGAATGCACTTTCAAACCGGCAACACCAAAGATGACATTGACTCCAGCCTCCGTCAATTGGTTGGCCCACTGGATATTGGCCTGTTCATCAAAACGCGCTTGCAGTTCCATCACCACCGTCACTTCTTTCTGGTTGTGCACCGCATTGATCAGTGCATTGGCAATATGTGAATCGCTGGCTAAACGGTAGAGTGTAATTTTAATCGAGCGTACGGCCGGATCGAGCGCGGCGGTGTAGAGTAAATCTTCAACGTAAATAAAGGAGTGATAAGGATAATGCAATAGTACGTCGCGTTTTTTCAGGGTGTCAAACACCAGGTTATTTTTTTCAAGGTAATCGATAGTGATAGCGGGTTGCTTTTTGTATTCCAGTGAAGCAGGCCCCAGGTTGGGGAATTTTATAAAATCCTTGAAGTTGTGATAACGACTGCCAGCAATCATGCTGTCGTAGCGACCAAAGCCCAGTTGTCGTACCAGGAATCCCAATAAATCTTCCGGCATGTCCTTGTCATAAACAAAACGTACCGGATCTCCCAGCTTGCGCTTTTTAAGACTGCTGGTCATTTTATCGATCAGGCTTTGTGAAACGCCTTCACCTATTTCCAGTTCGGCATCGCGTGTCAATTTGAAAGTATAGGCATCGGCTTTTTTGATATTGATCGTCCCGCGAAATACTTCTTTCAAACAAACGCGAATAATGTTTTCCAGGACGATAAGGACTTTTTCATTTGTATTTTCAGAAGGGATGACTACAAATCGCGGCAGCGGCGGGGAAGGTATTTCCAATATGCCATAGCGAACCACGTTATTTTCCAGTTGTAATTTGACACCAAAATAGATATTGCTATCTGAAAGCTGCGGCATGCGCGCATTGGTGTCCGCAAACAGGATGGGGCGCAAGATGGGTAGTATTTGTTTCTGGAAAAAATCCACCAGAAATGGAAGCTGGTGATCCTGCACTTGTTGTTCGTCAATCAAATAGATATGGCGTTCACGCAAATCCTGCAGTGTATCGAGATAGGCCAGGTCAAAACGCTTTTGTAGCTTCATTACACGTTTTTGTATTTCTTCATAGAGCGCTTCATTTTTTTCTTTTTCTTTTGCCGTAGAGAAAGCCACCAGGCGGCGTAAGTCTGCAACACGAACACGAAAAAACTCATCCATGTTGTTTGAAAAAATCCCCAGATAACGGATGCGCTCAATGATGGGGACGTTTTTATTTTCAGTTTCCTGCAATACTCTCTCATTGAAGGATAGCCAGCTGATTTCTTTGGGGATCAGCGGCAATTTTTTATTTGGTGTGGGTGAATTCTCAGGGTTTGCGTTTACTGTGTTCACAAGAAAATCTTATCGTAATAGGGAAGTTTATTGTGCCTCGATTATAGGGCGAAAAGGTAAAGAATTTTTAAAGAAATGGGGTGGTGAGTACCTGACTCAGGTGAATCGCTCCCAGGCGATGAGTCCCCATACTACCAGTACCTGAACCAGGCTGAGAAATACGGCAGCAGAGGCGACATCCTTGGCGCGTCCGGACAGTTCATGATGTTCCATACCCACGCGATCAATAGCCACCTCAACGGCGGTATTGAGCAACTCGACAATCAATACCAGCAAGCAGCTGAGCAAGAGCAGCGCTATTTGTGTTCCGGTTTTGCCCAGCCAGAAAGCGGCAGGAAGAAACAGGCACAAGAGCATGCACTCTTCGCGAAACGCGGCTTCGTGCTGCCAGGCTTCTTTTAGACCTTTCATGGAATTGGCCGCAGCGGCCATTATTCGCGCGAGGCCTTGTTTGCCTTTAAATGATTGTGCGGAATTACTTGCAAGACTGTTCATCGTAACTACATCTCCGGAATTTATCCCAGAGACGGATGCTAGCATGCTTGTATTACCGATTTATTAAAGTTTCTTTAACTTCAGCGGCAACATATCACCGGGGCGCGGCATCGGAATGGTCTGCATCCAGGGATGATAGTTGGGCGGTGTTTCAAAATCATATTCACGCAGGAACTGATGCAGGAAACATTTGGCATTCATCATCGCGAAATGCATGCCGATACATTTGTGTGCACCGCCGCCAAAGGGATGAAAGATAAACGGATGCCGTTTGTGTTCGGCGCGTTCGGGGCCCAGGCGATCCGGATCAAACTTCATCGGGTTGTCCCACCATTTTTCCATGGTGTGATTAAAGCGCGGTGGTAAAAACAGAACCGTATTTGCAGGTATGCGATGGCCGCCCATTTCACATTCACGAATGGTGCGTCGTGTCATCATGGAAACCGATGGATAGATACGCAAACTTTCCAGGAATGCCAACTCGGTATAAGGCACTTTGTCGAGATCGTCGTATTCAAGGAAGGGTTTGTTAATGCCTTTCAACTCTTCGCGGATTTTGTTTTTGATATCCGGGTGTTGACCTAGCAACATAATCAAATGGCTTAATGCACTAGTGGTGGTGTCGTGCGCTGCAAACATTAAAAAGGTTAAATGTTCAATCAAATCCTGGTCGGGGAAATACTCGCCGTGATCATTTTTTTCTTTCACTACATAGGACATGAAATCCTTGCCGTTGCCCGCGCGGCGTTCGGAGATCATGCGTCCAATAAAATTATCGGCATAACGTTTGGCTTTGATGCCGGCATGGAAACTGAAACCGGGAAAATCAATCGGGAAAATCGACATCATGCCTTTTTCGGCGATGTCGATCAGCGCCTGGTTCAATTTTTTCCCGTCATCACCCAGGTCATCGATACCAAAAAATACCTTGGCGGCGATATCGAGCAAGGTTTCCTTGATGCTGGGGAAGAACAGGAATTTTGGATCTTTTTGCCACTGCTCAATGTGACGAGCCATGATCGGATTCATCATTTCGGCATAGCCTTTCATGGCTTCGTTCTTGAAAGAAGCCTGGAACACGCGGCGCTGGTAGCGATGTTCTTCAAAATCGCGCAGCAATAATCCGCCACCATAAAAATAGCCCAATGATTTGGCATAACCCATCTTCGGGGAAAAATTTCTCTCGGTATCAAGGTAAACGCGTTTCCAGTTGTCCGGGCCGAGTACTAATACACCGTGATGAACAAAGCCCTGGCCAAAACGGGATACCTCACCGTACTGCCGATACTGCTTTTCCACCACGCCGTGGAAATCCCGGATCATGCCGGGCAGGTGACCCACGATGGGCCAGCCATCGCTGCCCGGGATGTGGTAGAGGTCTTTGGTGGTGGCATCTGGCTGTTTCTGGTAGCCCAGATCCATGGTTTCAGTCGACATAGCGCGGTCTCTTCAAGGTGGTTTGTAGTATAGAAGGGTGTAATTCTAGCCCCAACCGGCAGGGTTGGCCTTTCGACAATAGTATGAGATGCCAGCCTACCTTATTAAGAAATCGGGCAAATAAAGCAAGCCGTATTAAGGCAGCCAAGGGGAATAGATAAATTTTTGGTAAAGACAGTCGTTCGCAGGACCCTTGTCATAAAGCTGTCATATTTGTTTCTTAATGTAGGCTAACTGTTTTTTTATGCAGCCTTTAAAAATATTTTTTACCAACCCTATTGGAGATTATAGACATGAAGCAAGTTATCCAGAAGCATATATTCACCGTGATGACAGCGCTATTCGCTGTTGTTGGTATTACATTGACCTCTGCTACACATGCCGCAGAGCGCGATGCGATTAGCATCGTGGGATCTTCCACTGTTTATCCTTTTGCTACCACGGTAGCAGAGCATTTTGGCAAGGCGGGTAAATTTAGCACACCTAAAATTGAGTCAACCGGTACCGGCGGCGGCATGAAACTGTTTTGTGCCGGTGTGGGCATTGATACGCCGGACATTACCAATGCCTCACGTGCTATCAAACCTAGCGAACGTGACGCCTGTGCTAGCAATGGCGTTACTTCCATTATCGAAGTCAAGATTGGTTATGATGGTATCGTGGTCGCGAACAGCAAGGCGACAAAACGCATGGAGCTGACTTTGCAGGACCTTTATCTGGCACTTGCAAAAGAAGTACCTGCTAAAAGTGGTGAGACATTAATTCCGAATCCAAATAAAACCTGGAAAGATGTGAATCCATTGTTACCTGATACCAAAATTGAAGTGATTGGTCCTCCACCCACTTCCGGAACCCGTGATTCTTTTGCTGAATTAGCAATGGAAGGTGGTTGCAGCGCGTTTGCATGGATTAAAGCCATTAAGTCAAGCGATGAGCCACGTTTCCAAAAAATGTGCAGAACTATCCGTGAAGATGGTGCTTATATCGAAGCCGGTGAAAATGATAATTTGATTGTGCAAAAATTAGTGGCTGATACTTCTGCGCTGGGCATTTTTGGTTTCAGCTATCTCGACGAGAATACTGATAAAATCCAGGCTTCAATGATAAAAGGTGCGTTGCCAACTTTTGAAACCATTTCAAACTTCAGTTACCCTATTGCACGCCCTTTGTTCTTCTATGTCAAGAAAGCACACATCGGCAAAGTTCCGGGTATTCCTGAGTACATTGCTGAGTTTACCAGTGCGAAAGCAATGGGCAGTGAAGGCTATTTGGCAGATAAAGGCATGATTCCATTGTCAGCGGATGAATTTGCGCGCGTTGCAAAGAGTGCCAATGCATTGACTGCTATGCCAAACTTTCAAAAACTTCCTTAAGCGCTCTTAGCGTGTTGTAAAAAAAGCCAGCACTCATCCTGCTGGCTTTTTTATTTTGTTTAATAAAACCTTAACATTCATTGGTTATTCTTGTTGTTATCTTAATTAAACATAAATTTATTTTTTGAGAAGTGTTGTGATATGCCACTGATTGTAATTATTGAAGACGAGCCGGATATTCTGGAACTGCTGGGATACACCTTGCGTCGTGAAGGTTTTGAAGTGATGACATCTTCCACTGGCGAAACAGGACTGAACCTGGTGCGAAAGCAAAAACCGGATCTGGTGTTACTTGACCTGATGTTGCCGCAAAAAGATGGCCTGGAAGTGTGTCGTGAACTCAAGGCTAGCGAAAACACAAAACACATTCCAATCATTATGGTTTCTGCTAAAAGTGAAGAGAGTGACATTGTTTTAGGACTGGGCATGCACGCCGACGACTATATCTGCAAGCCGTTTAGCCCGCGTGAGTTGGTAGCACGCGTTCGGGCCGCGCTGCGACGCAATAACCCTTTAAAGGCAGCTGAATTAAGCGATCGTATCGAACAGGATGGCCTGGTGATTGATTCCACGAAGTATCGTGTGACGTATCAAGGGGAAGATATCAAACTGACAGCGACGGAATTTCGGATTTTATTTTATTTGGCCAATCATCCGGGCCGCGTTTTCTCCCGCGAACAGTTATTGAATCATGCGGTGGGCGATAATGTGGTGGTGGTCGACCGAAATATCGACGTACATGTCCGCGCCATTCGCAAAAAACTGGCAGAGGCAAATAAACAGGGTAGCGAAGAGTTTGTTGAAACCATTCGCGGTGTCGGCTATCGATTCAAAGATCCAAATATTACTTAATAGATCTTCGGTTTTTTGTAGGCCAGCCTGACTATTTGCGGGCACCTTTGTTCCAGGCTGTTAATGCAATATTTAAACAATTCATAAAATTTTGTTTTTATCTTTACAGAATCTACACATAAGTTGATGAGAATGCCCGCCAGCACGAAGAGGCGGAAAGTAAAGATTCTTGAACTCTCTCGGGCACCAGGCTACTTAACTAAGACCATGAAGAGGACAACCCTGAATGAACAAATTAACCAACAAGCGCAATTTAGCTCTACTGGCCGCATTGCCCGCTGCAATTCTCGCTGCCAATCTCGCCTACGCTGATGATGTGACCGTTTACGGAAAAATCAACGTAAGTGATCAACACTCAAACCTCAAAGCAGCCACCAATGGTGTGAGCACCACTTATCAGGACAATTATGCACTGGATTCCAATGCGTCACGTTTTGGTGTGATGGGGAATGGTGCGTTGGGTGATTCCGGTTTGAAAGGTGTTTTCAAGATTGAGTACCAGGTTGCAGTTGATAGCGGTGATAACGGCAAAACGTCTGGCATTACTGGTGCCGGTGGTCAAGGCTTTGAATTAAAACAACGCAATGTCTACGGCGGCCTTCAGGGCGATTTTGGTACCGTGATTGCGGGTAAATTTGATACCACAACCAAAGTGGTTGGTGATCAGGTTGACATGTTCCATGACTTGATCATTGGTGATATCAAAAACGTAGTGGTGGGTGAAGATCGCCTTGATAATACAGTTATGTATAGCACGCCGAAATTGATGGATTCAATTACCGTAAATGTTCAGATCGCAGCGGGTGAACAAGCGCCGAACGGTGACACAGCAACCACGAACTGGCAATACCGCGGTTTGGCAGACACCAAGATTTTGAGCGTTGTCTATGACACACCGGAACTGTTCCTCGCCTTGGCGCACAACGAGAACAGCTTGATTACTACGGCTGCAACTTCTGCCTATGTGAATCCAACAACGGTTGCGAATCCAGAAGGTGCCGGACAGGATATAACTCGTCTTGTTGCACAATTCAAGCCTATGTCTGATTTGGCACTGGGCGCGCTTTACCAAACGGCTAAAGCACATGACAGCAGCGGCGTTGACAATTTAGGCAAACCTGCCAGTTTTACAGGAAACCCTGGTTTGCAAACTGGCGCGGCGGCATTGCCTGGCGTTCCTTTTGAAAAGCAAAAGGGTTATGTCTTGTCTGCAAGCTACACGATGGCCAACAATGTTTTCAAATTGCAATACGGAAACTCTAAAGGAGATACCACTCAAACCGGTGACTCTTCTGTTGATCAAAAAGTTACTGCTGTCGGTTACGACTACAAGTTAGGCGCGAAAGCTAAAGTATTTGCTTATTACGCTAAATACAAAGGCACTTACAGCAAAACCGGCACCGATGATTCACTGGATGCCAATACTTTTGCAGTGGGTTACGAACAAAAGTTCTAAACTTTTGTAGTTTGCTTGGTAAAATAAGAAGGGGACAAATGTCCCCTTTTTTATTTCTTGATTGAGGATATGATATGAATAAATACGCTCACTATATGTTTCGTTTGGTGTTAATGGTTTGTACATGGAGCGTTGGCGCTGCTGCACTTGCTATTGATAATGGAAATAATTCCATGGTTGATAAGGCAGATAGCTATGATCTTCAAAACTTTCATAAAGACGACTCTGAAGCCACCTGGAAATCTGACAAAAAAGACAAGCCGGTAGCAACCTATGAGGAAAAATCACCCGCATCTACACCTGCATCGACAGCTACAAATACTGAAGCGGCACCCGACGCTGTAAAAACAGTGGAAGCTAATAATTCTCAACAGGTATATGAATCAGGGCAAAGCCTGAAAGTGCGCGAAACCTACAAACTTTCCAACGATCCGGCCTTGAAAAGTGTCCCTACCTTGTTCGAAGCGATTGAAAATCTGGAAAAACAATTAAATGGCTATTGTCCTAATGGCTGGGTAAAGGTGAAAGAGTGGCGCAAACCCGAATCAGAACACCTCTACCTTTATTACCAGGCAAGCTGTTTGTAATTATTGATCGAACTGTCATCTTTCTGTAACAAAAGTACCCTATCATCGGGCGTATATGACTATCACCACTTTACTCGCTCTTCTACTGATGGTTGCACTGGCAATGTACTGGTTGGGATACCAGCGTTCGCTGACGGTTGCCAAGGCTTCGGGGGGGCGGCACAGCCTGCACTCGTTGCCCGTTCATTATGCCTCGTTCAGTGTGATATGGACTGTCCTTCCGGCCTTGTTGATTCTGGTCTTATGGATGTTTATGCACCACAACCTGATCCAGAAAATGGTGTGGGCTTCCTTGCCGCAAAGTTATCATTCGTTGAACGTTCAGGAACAGAGTCTGGTGGTGAACCAGATTCAGGGCTTGATCAACGATGAAAAAAATCATGCCGACATGTCCAGCGCCGATCCTGATTTATTGTCGGCCGCCAACTACATGCTGTCTTTGCAAAAATCCGGTGAAACGGTTATATCTATTGCCTGCTTGCTGGTGACCTTGGCCAGTGCCGCTTTGGCTTTGTGGTTGATTCGCGCACAGTTTCGCGCGCGCAACCAGGTGGAAGCATTTGTTCGTGTGTTGTTGATGATCAGCTCTCTGGTAGCGGTTCTCACCACGGTTGGCATTCTGTTGTCGGTATTGTTTGAATCAATACGTTTTTTCAAGATTATTTCACCACTTGAATTTTTATTTGGTTTGAGTTGGAGTCCACAAATTGCCATGCGTGCGGATCAGGCTGGCTCCAGCGGTGCTTTTGGTGCTGTTCCCTTGTTTAATGGCACGATGTTGATTTCACTGATTGCGATGGGCGTAGCGGCACCGATTGGTTTGATGTCAGCTATCTATTTATCAGAATATGCCAGTCCGCGCATGCGTCGCCTCATCAAACCGATATTGGAAATCCTCGCCGGTATTCCTACGGTGGTTTACGGTTTTTTTGCGGCGTTGACGGTAGCGCCCTTGCTGCGCGACTGGGGCGCGAGCATGGGTTGGTCTGTGTCATCCGAAAGTGCATTGGCTGCGGGATTGGTGATGGGCATCATGATCATTCCTTTTATATCTTCCATTTCCGATGACGTAATTCATGCGGTGCCACAGGCGATGCGTGATGGCTCTTTGGGGTTGGGCGCTACGCGCTCCGAAACGATTCGCAAAGTAATTATTCCTGCGGCCCTGCCCGGTATTGTCGGCGGGATGATGCTGGCAATCTCGCGTGCCATTGGTGAGACGATGATTGTGGTCATGGCAGCGGGTTTGTCTGCCAACCTGACATTGAATCCCATGCAATCAGTCACTACCGTCACGGTACAAATTGTGACCTTGCTGACCGGCGATCAGGAATTTGATAGCGCAAAAACACTGGCGGCCTTTGCGTTGGGGCTGGTATTGTTTTTATCGACATTGTTCCTGAATATTATTGCATTGCATATCGTCAACAAATATCGCGAACAGTATGAATAAATCCGTATGAACGCTTCACTGAATAATATTGAGAAAGTCAAAAAAAGTTTGAAGCGACGTTATCGTTTCGAAAAAATATTTCAAGCATTTGGCGTATTTTCTATTTCTATCGGATTAATTTCCCTCCTGTTGTTGTTGGGCGACAATGTTTACAAGGGACACAAGGCTTTTGTACAGAACAACATTGCATTGACTATTGTCTTTGATGCAGCGGAGCTTGGCATCACCGATGTGAATGATATGGAGCAAATAAAATCAGCAGACTACACCGTGCTGTTACGCAATGCACTCAAAGCGCGTTTTCCTGATGTGACAGAACGTGCCGATAAGAAAAAGTTATTTTCATTGCTGAGTGGTGTGAATGAATATGATTTGCAAAAAATGGTAGTCAAGAAACCATCATTGATTGGGCAGAGCAAGGAAATCTGGTTGTTGGCAGATGACGATGTCGATACCTATCTCAAACATTATGTCGGGCATGAGCAGGAGTTCAGTGGCCTGGATACTAAACAACTTGAATGGCTACATGCTTTACAACAGGATGGCAAAATACGCACGCAATGGAATCGTTTGTTTTTCACGGCGGGTGACTCACGTGAACCGGAGCAAGCGGGTATACGTGGTGCTTTGGCGGGTTCGTTTTATACTTTACTGGTCACTTTGTTGTTGTCCTTTCCACTAGGTGTCGCCGCTGCAATTTATCTGGAAGAGTTTGCACCAAAAAATAAATGGACTGATTTTATTGAAGTGAATGTCAACAACCTCGCCGCCGTGCCTTCGATTATTTTTGGATTATTAGGTCTCGCGGTATTTATTAATTTCTTCGGTGTGCCTCGTTCGGTGCCGTTGGTGGGCGGTCTGGTGCTGACCTTGATGACCTTGCCGACAATTATCATTTCCAGTCGTGCGGCGATTAAATCCGTGCCGCCTTCAATACGCGAAGCCGCACTCGGTATTGGTGCATCAAAAATGCAAACCGTGACACACCATGTGTTGCCATTGTCCATGCCCGGTATGTTGACCGGAGCTATTATTGGTATGGCACGCGCGCTCGGTGAAACCGCGCCCTTGTTGATGATAGGTATGGTGGCTTTTATTGTCGATGTGCCGGGTGGCGTTACGGATCCGGCGACCGTTTTGCCAGTACAAATCTTTTTATGGTCTGACAACCCGGAACGAGCGTTTACTGAAAAAACGTCCGCCGCTATTCTGGTGTTATTAGTGTTTTTGGTACTGATGAACACGGTGGCCATATATTTGCGCAACCGTATGGAAAAGCGTTGGTAGTACGAGAGGTGATAGAATGACACAATTTTTTCATACAACTGCAGAACTAGCCGGGAGTCCCATGCCTTCAACAGCCCCTGTGAATAACCTGAAACAAAATTCAGCCGGCATGGATTTTGATAACAGCGTGATTCCGACTACTACTATCGGTAAACCTTTCTGTAGCGATCCCAAATTGGCAATGCGAAATGTGGATGTGTTCTACGGAGAGAAGCAAGCTATTTTTAAAGTTAATCTGGATATTGCCAAAAACGAAGTGATTGCCATGATAGGCCCTTCGGGCTGTGGTAAATCAACTTTCTTGCGCGTGTTAAATCGCATGAACGATACGATTCCCGGTTGCCGTATCAGCGGGGAAATCATGATGGATAATGAAAATGTCTACAATCGTAAACTCGATGTGGTGTCTTTGCGTGCGCGTGTCGGGATGGTGTTTCAAAAGCCCAATCCTTTTCCAAAATCTATTTACGAAAATGTCGCTTACGGCCCGAAAATCCATGGCATGGCGGCGACTCGTATCGAGCTTGATGAAATAGTGGAAACCAGTTTGAAGCGTGCCAGTTTATGGAATGAAGTGAAAGATCGCCTGCACCAACCAGGCACCGGTTTGTCCGGCGGCCAACAACAACGTTTGTGTATTGCGCGTGCGATTGCGGTGAGCCCGGAAGTCATTTTAATGGATGAACCCTGTTCAGCGCTGGATCCCATTGCGACAGCAAAAATTGAAGAATTGATCGCCGAGCTGAGCGAAAATTACACGATTGCCATTGTGACGCACTCCATGCAACAGGCAGCGCGCGTTTCCAATCGTACAGCGTATTTCCATCTGGGTTATCTGGTGGAAGTAGGGCAAACGGAAAAAATATTTACCAACCCGGAACATCGACTAACGGAAGCCTACATTACCGGTCGTTTCGGCTGATTATTACTATTTTTTATTGGAGTATGAACGTATGACAGACTTGCATCTCGGTGAACATATTTCACAGCGGTTCAATCAGGATCTTGAAGCGATACGCACAGCAGTTCTGGAGATGGGAGGCATTGTGGAGAAACAGGTGTCGGATGCCGTTCGTTCTTTGGTAGAAGCCAATAGCCAGATTGCACATCAGGTGTTGGTAACGGAGGATCTGGTAGATCAAAAAGAAAAATTCATTGACGAGGAGTGCACTAAAATTCTCGCGCGTCGCCAACCCGCCGCCAGTGATTTGCGCTTGGTATTAGCGGTTTCAAAAATTATCCTGGATCTCGAGCGCGTCGGTGATGAAGCGGCCAAAGTGGCAGAATTTGCGATTACCCTGAGTGAGCAGGGAGAGTCACCGCGTGGTTATGTCGAAGTGCGTCACATCGGTAGCAGCGTGCATAAAATGATTCGTGATGCACTGGATGCTTTTGCGCGTTTTGATGTGGAACTCGCATTGAAAGTGGTGAAGGAAGATAAAGACGTTGATCAGGAATATGGCACGGCAATGCGCGAGTTGATGACCTACATGATGGAAGATCCGCGCAGTATCACGCGTATCATGCGTATCTTGTGGGCACTGCGCGCACTGGAGCGTATCGGTGACCACGCGCGCAACATTTCAGAACAGATTATTTACCTCGTTAAAGGAAAGGACGTGCGACACGTCAGTTTTAATGAGATGAAAGAAACAGCATTGGAGAAATAAGGGTACAGATGCTAATTCAGTTGATCTAATCCATCGCATTCAATCCATTAAATAGTCGCGCGGTGTTAGTAGCAAATTCACAAAACCTTCGTTCTCAGGTTCCTCTGTCATTCGCGTAACCCATTCCGAGAGATGATGCATTTCGGCCGGTATCAGGCACTCTTGCTGGTGATCAATAATATGCAATTGCATATCCAGATCACCCAATAATTGTACTAAGGCATGGCCATCGGCGCCGGAGTGGCGTATACCGTAAGGACAAAATTCCAGGATCATGCGCAGGTGGTGGCGATTGCTCATCAGCAGGGGCTTGAGTCCATTTACTACAAAAAATTCCGCGCCTTGCGTGTCAATTTTCAGGAAATCAATCCGCTTGGTCAGTTCACTCAGGTGTTCGTCGCCATGCACCAGTGTTATCTCATGGCTGTTGCGTGTTTCAGTTGCCGCATAAATACGATGATCGCCAAAGTTATCGTCCGATAAAAATAATTTCCCATCCGTATTCCTGTCGTAAAGTGCACAAGGAAAAATTTCTACTTGCGCCAGCTTATTTAATTCGACATTGGCTTTGAGCAAGGCGAAATTATCCGGATCCGGTTCATAAGCAATGACTTTGCCTTGCGATCCAACACGCTGCGCGGCTACCAAGGTGTAATAACCGATGTTAGCGCCGACGTCCACATAGACATCACCGGGCTGTAGATGTTGCAAGGTGAGCCATGTCTCGTAAGGTTCCCAGCAATGATCCTTGCGCAGCGCTGGAGAAATCATCTGGTCACCCGCACCGTGCACTTGCATTTTTAATCCGGGCGCTAATCCCGGAATGTTGAGTTCAATCATGTCAGGTTGGGGTAATCCCGCCAGTAATACTGCAAGGCTTTTCGTTTCCAGTTATTGTAAATCGTATTCCAGTTCAGGTTTGGAATGCGCCAGCCGTGATGTGGGTGAAGATTGATCGAAGAAACGGGTGCGCCGTAATCACAGAAGCGTGTATCCACACTCATGCGAACCGTGTTGGCAGTAAGATTTGGCTGTGCTGCATGAATCGTGCAGGAATGAAAAATAATCACATCGCCTTGTGCGACATCCGATACATGCCACACGGTTTCTTCCGGATAGATTTCGCAGGTGACGTTGCCAACGCCCGGTGAGGTGACAACAGGGCGCACGCCGCGCGCATGTGAGCGAGGCAAAATTTTCAGGCGTCCCATTTCCGCCGAGATATCATGCAGTGCAATCCAGATACCGGCCATCGTTGGCCCTGCGGCGTGGGAACGCGCATCCTGGTGCGGCGGCGTTTCATAACCGATTTTCCCCGGTGTGGAGATACGCGCCATTTTCATGGGATAAACAAATACTTCTGCATTTGAAACTTTTTTCATTAGTTCCAGAATGTGCGGCTGATGGAAAAATTCATGGAGCGATTCGAGTGACTGGATTTTTGGATACACTTCATCCCAAATAGAATCTGTTTCAACAAAGGGTTGGCCTGTTAATACGGGGAAGCCTGTTACTTTATCTAGTGCAATATGTGGGCTAAGTTCACTGATGAAACGATTGAGCAGGGCATTGCATTGTTCCTCGCTGACGTAATTCTTGAAATGCAGATAACCCCAGTCATGGAATCGCGCCCGCAGTTTTTCAGGGTCTTCATCAATGCGGGAAATAATAAGTGGTTGATCGGTAGGCATAGCCTTGTTAGAGCTATTGCTTTTCATTGTAGGATTTGCCATCGAAATAAAATGTTGCTTGCTCTGAATTATAATGAACCTTTAAATTTGCATAATCGTTTGTCGTGTCAGTGAGGATTTCGACACCATCTTGACGGGCTGATAGAAGAATGTTGTAAGAATTATTTGAGTTTTTCGATATAACCCAGAACTGAATTGAGTGAGCGCCAAAAAATGCATAGCAATACTGTGAAGGAAACACCAAAAATGTCGCTGTATTTTTATTAGATATATTTATTGGGATGGCTGAGAAATATTTAGATGATTTCTTTTTGGAGAGTTTCAGTTGACTCTGGCAGTCTTTAAAGTCTGTTTCAGTGGCGGAAGCCATTGCATTTTGTAACTCTGGGGATGCTGTATATTTTGATGCATTATCTGTGAGTTGTTCGAGCCAAAATGTAGAGTCAGCAAAAGAGCTGATTGGAATTAATAATAGTATGAAAAGAATGACTCTCATATTTAATTCCAGCAGTTGGTTCTACGAAACTCGTTCTTTCCCAAAGTGACAGGTAAACGTACTGCCTTTACCGGGCGCGCTTTCAATCGCCAGTCGCCCACTGTGCCGCAACAACACGTGCTTCACAATCGCAAGGCCAAGCCCGGTGCCACCGGTCTTTCGCGAATGACTGCTATCCACCCGATAAAAACGTTCTGTCAAACGCGGGATATGCGACGGATCAATACCAATACCATTGTCTTTTACCGACACATGGCCACCCATGTCATCCACCCAATAGCGAACATCAATCTGGATATTTTCCGGCTTGCTGTATTTCGCCGCATTGAAGATCAAATTGGAAAAGCAGCTCTGCAATTCCGTTTCGGAGCCTTTCACCGCAAAAGATTGTCCTTCCACCTGAATGGTGATGGGTTTATCGGCATTCATCTGCCGTGCTTCCTCGGCAATGCGCCGGATCATTGCGGCTATGTCAACTCGATCATTTTTATCCGTCACGCTGTTGTTATCGAGACGCGACAAAGTGCCAAGGTCGGTCACAATAGCGGTCATGCGTTGCGCTTGCGCATTAATTTTGGATATGGGTTGTTGCCAGTCCGGATTAAACTCATTGATGTTTTCGACCATCGGTTCCAGATAGCCATTGATTACTGTCAGCGGCGTGCGCAACTCGTGTGACACATTTGCCACAAAATCCTTGCGCATCTGCTCCAGTTGTTTCAGGCGTGTCACATCCTGCACGGCGAGTAATTTTTCATTTTTCCCGTAAACCGTGATTTGTATCTCCAGGAAAATTCCCGGGTTCACGGGCGAAGGAATCGTAATCACTTCCTGGTATTGTTCATTCTGGAAGTAAGAAATAAACGCCGGGTCGCGCAACAGGTTCACCACCGGTTTACCAATATCAAATTCCGTTTTGAAACCCAATAATTTCTCTGCCGATTGATTCCACCAGTTGATATTGCCTTCGCTGCTGAGCAGCACAATGCCACTCTGTAATGCGCTGGTAAAACCTTGCACGCGGTCCAGCTGTTGCTGTACTTTTTGCTGGCTCTTGATATTGCTCTGGCGCATGCGATACATGCCGTCAAAAATATCGCCCCAGATGCCACCGCTATCGGGCGGTTGCTCTTCCATATTATTTTCTAGCCAGGTATAAAACAGGCGCGTTTGGTGCAGTAGCCAGCAAGTGTAAAGAAAGCCGGCAATCAGGAAAGAACGGGTGATGTAGTGCGTGAGCAAGCCGATCAGCAATGCCAGTGAAGCAATCATGATGATGCGGTTGATTTCGTCTCGTAGACCCTGATGCATGTGGGTTCCTTAAAATTACTCTTTGAATTTATCGGAAAAACGATAACCCGAGCCACGAATCGTTTGTATTAATGCTTCGTGGCCTTCAATACTCAATGCCTTGCGCAAGCGACGGATATGCACGTCGACCGTTCTTTCATCTATATAGACGGCATTGCCCCACACCTGATCCAGTAACTGCTCGCGGCTATACACCTTGTCGGGGTGCCGCATAAAAAATTGCAATAATTTGAATTCGGTTGGGCCGAGGTTGATAGTCTGTCCATTGATACTGACTACATGACTTGAGGCATCGAGCACCAACATTTTTATAGTAAGCACTGCATTCGTGTCCTGCTTTCCCTCGTGGCGTCTCAATACGGCTTTGATACGCGCGATCAGTTCTTTTGGCGAAAAGGGTTTGGTTAAATAGTCATCGGCGCCACTATCAAGCCCCTGGGTTTTATTATCAATTTCTGCTTTGGCGCTCAACATGATCACAGGAATTTCACGGGTGCGTTCGTCGCGGCGCAAGCGGCGTAACAGTTCCAGGCCGTTGACGACGGGCATCATCCAGTCAATCAGGATCAGGTCCGGTTTCAGGTCTATCGCTTTGGAAAAGCCTTCTTGCCCATCGGGGGCTTCGAGCACACGGTAATGGGCGAGGGTTAAAGCCGAGGCAATCATGTCGCGAATGTCGTCTTCGTCTTCGACAATCAGGATAGTCACTGTATTTACGGAAGCGTTTATCATAACGGTGGCATTGTATCGCAATCCCGGGTGGACTTTTCAGGGGGGAGTATTTATGCTGAGCGCACTATTATAGTAGTGCACAGCGCTACCAACCTATATTAATTATTACACTCGTCAGGTGATTTATGTTTGGCCGATTTATCCCTCGTGAAGTAAAGTTTTTTGATCTGTTTAATCTCCATGCCAAGGAGATTGTGCGCGGAGCCGATGCGCTGGTCGCGGTAATCGCGGCACTGAGCCAATCGCCGGAAGCCGCCGCCGCCCATGCGGTGAATCTCGACACCATTGAGGAGCGCGCAGACAAGATTGCCGATGAAACCCTGGCGATGCTGCACGCGACTTTTATCACGCCGCTGGACCGGGACGAAATCCATCAGTTGATCACCCACCTGGACGATGTGCTGGATACCATGCAGGATGCCGGCGGCACGGTAACGACCTACAATGTGCGTCGCGCCACACCGGAAGCGATACAGTTTGCTGAAATTATTCGTGACTCAGTACAGTGTGTAGAAAAAGCCGTGAGTATGCTGAGCAACATGAACCACGGTCCGGCGATTCTTGAAATCTGCAAGGAAATCAATCGCCTGGAGTCCGATGCGGATCGTGTGTTACGCGATGCGATTTCCAAATTGTTCCGCGAGGAACCCGATGTGCGTGAGTTGATCAAACTCAAGGCGATGTATGAATTACTGGAAACCGTGACGGACTGCTGCAAGCGAGTGGCCACGACGCTGGAAAGTATTGTGCTGGAAAATTCCTGATCGTACTTTTAATAATATCTTAAAAGGTATCCTGACTTATGCAACACCTGACCATGTCTTTCGGTGTGCTTGCTTTTCTGGTTGCGCTGGCACTGGCTTTCGATTTCATGAATGGTTTTCATGATGCGGCGAATGCGATTGCGACGGTGGTTTCCACGCGCGTACTCAAGCCTTACCAGGCCGTGATGCTGGCAACGTTTTTCAATTTTGTTGCTGTGTTTGTCTTCCAGCTCAAGGTAGCAGCGACTGTTGGCAAGGGAACCATTGATCCTTCCATCATCGATCAATACATCGTGTTTGGTGCACTGATGTCAGCCATCAGCTGGAACATAATTACCTGGTATTTCGGCATTCCGTCTTCTTCTTCGCATGCATTGATTGGTGGTTTGATCGGCGCTGCGGTTGCAAAATCCGGTTTTGGTTCATTAATTTCTGCTGGCATTATCAAGACCGTCGCGTTCATTTTTATTTCGCCACTGGTGGGCATGTTGTTAGGTGGTCTGGTGATGTTGATTATCTCATGGACTTGTCGCGGAACCACGCCACGTAAAGTGGATAAGTGGTCGCGACGTTTGCAGCTGATTTCTGCTTCCACATATGCCCTGGGCCACGGAGGTAACGATGCACAAAAAACTATCGGTATTATCTGGATGCTGTTGATTGCAGCGGGCGTGACGGCGCCAGATCAGCACGCACCTTATTGGGTGGTGGTGTCTTGCTATGTAGCGATTGGCCTCGGCACGGCCTTTGGTGGCTGGCGAATTATTAAATTAATGGGGCAAAAAATAACCAAGTTGCGACCGGTCGGTGGTTTTGCGGCGCAGACAGCGGGTTCGGCGATGCTGTTTTTTGCGACGTCGATGGGTATTCCGGTTTCCACAACACACACGATTACCGGTGCTATCGTGGGTGTCGGTGCGAATCGTAAACTTTCGGCAGTACGCTGGGGTATTGCAGGTACGATTGTGTGGGCCTGGCTGCTCACGATTCCGTGCAGCGCACTCGTCGCTGCACTATTCTGGAAACTCGGTACACTGATACTCTAATTGTAAAACTCATGGTATCCTTGCGCTTCCTTAATAAGATGTTGTTTAAGGTAGCGGGTTTTAGTTATGGCAGAAAAAACAATTTTGTTGCTTTCCGCTTACGATACACCCAGCCATGTCTATTGGCGTGAGGGTCTTGTCGAACACTTCCCTGAATACGAATGGCAAACACTGGTATTACCTCCGCGTTATTTCAGCTGGCGTATCCGTGGCAACAGCCTGAGTTGGGCCTTCGGTAAGGAACGCGAAATCCTTTATCGTAAATACGATGTCATCATCGCCACGTCGATGGTGGATCTTTCTGCCTTGCGCGGATTCCTGCCACATTTGGCGGAGATTCCGACCATCGTTTATTGCCATGAAAATCAATTTGTTTATCCGCGTAACGATTACCAGCATTCACCGGTGGAACAACAACTGACTTCCATTTATACAGCGTTGTGTGCGGACAAAATTGTATTTAATTCCAGCTTTAATCGTCTTACGTTTCATGAGGGTGCCGAAAAATTATTAAAAATAATGCCGGATTATGTACCGGAAGGTATCGTCAAAATTATGGATGCCAAGTCCATCGTGATTCCGGTTCCTTTGCATGACGATTGCAAAATGGAATCTGCAAAAAATAAAAACTTTACGCTGATCTGGAATCATCGTTGGGAATACGACAAGGGACCGGATCGTTTATTGTTGGCGATCCAGGCAGTGCTCGCGAAAAACATTCCGGTGAAATTTAATATTGTGGGCCAGAAGTTTCGCAATGAGCCGGAAGAATTTGAACAGATCCATGCCTTGTTGACCAAGGCCGATGCCTTGTCGAACTGGGGTCATCAAAGTCGTAAGAACTATTTGAATTGTTTGCGCAACAGCCATGTGGCACTGTCAACGGCGGTGCACGACTTCCAGGGACTGTCGGTGATGGAAGCGGTGTCCGCGGGTTGTGTGCCGCTGGTGCCGGATCGGCTGGCCTATCAGGACTACTATCCGACTCCCTATCGTTATGAATCGAATATCCCTGATATGCAGGCCGAAGCCACTGCCCTGGCCACCCGGCTGGGGGAATACTATAAGAAGTGGCAGGAGTCGCGTTTGCTGCTCCCCAAAGAAGTGAATTTGCCTTATTGGTCCAGTCAAAAGCCAGCCTACAAGAAGCTTATTGAAAGCCTGAAGTAAGGGGCAAATGATCATTTGGGCTCTCCTGTGGAGGGCTAAAAATTCGTTAAGCCCTCTTGAAAAGCGCCCGCTAATCCCCATAATCAGCGCACCCAATTGGCACTCTGGGCTTTTGAGTGCTAAACATTGCAGCAAGTTTGGCGAAACAGTAGCTAACTTTTTGAAATTAAAGACTTTTAACATCAATCGGAGAGTAACAATCATGAAAGAGCGTCCATTGCATGACCGCGTATTAGTACGCCGTGAGGAAGAAGAGGAAAAAACAGCAGGTGGTATTTTGCTGGCTAGTGCTGCCCGCGAGAAATCCAACAAAGGCAAGGTTGTGGCTGTAGGTCCGGGCCGTGTGCTGGATAACGGCCAAGTAGTACCGGTATCCGTCAAAGTTGGGGATCTTGTGAGATTTTCCAGTTATGCAGGTAGTCAATCCTTCAAAGAAGGTAATGATGAGTTCATTTTTATAAGCGAGAGCGACATTTTCAGCGTGATTACTGCTAAATAGCAAATTGCTCTTATCAGTCATCACATTTAATCGAATCAGAGGAAAGTAATCATGACAGCTAAAGAAGTGAAATTTGGCGAGAGTGCTCGCCGCAAAATGCTCGACGGCGTAAACGTATTAGCCGATGCCGTAAAAGTAACGCTGGGCCCCAAAGGTCGCAATGTTATTCTGGATAAATCGTTTGGCGCACCATTGATCACCAAAGACGGTGTATCGGTTGCCAAAGAAATTGAACTGAAAGATAAATTTGAAAACATGGGCGCGCAACTGCTGAAGGAAGTGGCCTCCAAAGCCAACGACGAAGCAGGCGACGGCACCACGACTGCAACCGTATTGGCACAAGCCATTGTTAGTGAAGGTTTGAAATCCGTTGCAGCCGGTATGAACCCGATGGATCTGAAGCGCGGTATTGATCAGGCCGTTGCAGCAGCAGTGGATAAAATTGCCAAAATGTCCAAGCCTTGCAAGGATTCAAAAGAGATTGCACAAGTCGGCTCTATTTCTGCAAATGGCGATGAAACCATTGGCAAGATGATTGCTGATGCGATGGATAAAGTGGGCAAGGAAGGCGTGATCACCGTTGAAGAAGCATCAGGTATCAGCAACGAACTTGACGTCGTGGAAGGCATGCAGTTTGATCGTGGCTATATCTCACCCTACTTCATCAACAAGCAAAACAATATGACGGTTGAACTCGACAATCCTTATATTTTGCTAGTCGACAAAAAAATCACCAACATTCGTGAAATGTTGCCAGTGTTGGAAGCTGTTGCAAAATCCGGTCGTCCATTGGTTATTATTGCAGAAGACGTGGAAGGCGAAGCGCTGGCCACGCTGGTAGTGAACAGCATGCGCGGTGTAGTGAAAGTTTCCGCGTGTAAAGCACCGGGCTTCGGTGATCGTCGCAAAGCCATGTTGCAAGACATCGCGGTGTTGACGGGTGGCCAGGTCATTGCAGAAGAAGTGGGGCTTGAGCTCGAATCAGCTACACTCGAACACCTTGGCCGTGCTAAACGTGTGATCATGGACAAAGACAACACCACGATTATCGACGGTGATGGCAAAGCGAAAGAAATCGAAGCGCGTGTGAAAGCGATTCGCGTACAAATCGAAGAAACCACTTCAGATTACGATAAAGAAAAACTGCAAGAGCGCGTAGCAAAACTGGCGGGCGGTGTTGCCGTGATTAAAGTCGGTGCAGGCACCGAAGTGGAAATGAAAGAGAAAAAAGCACGCGTCGAAGATGCATTACAAGCCACACGCGCTGCAGTTGAAGAAGGCGTGGTTCCTGGCGGCGGCGTCGCACTGATCCGTGCGGTACAAGCACTGGATAAACTGGTGGGTGATAACGAAGACCAGACCGCTGGTATCAATCTGGCGCGTCGTGCGATGGAAGCGCCTTTGCGTCAAATCGTTACCAATGCGGGCGGTGAAGCATCGGTAGTTGTTGATGCAGTGAAAAAAGGCAAAGGCAACTTTGGTTTCAACGCAGCGACCGGTGAATACGGCGATATGATCGCGATGGGTATCCTGGATCCTGCCAAAGTAACTCGCGCGGCGCTACAAGCAGCAGGTTCTGTTGCCGGTTTAATGATTACTACCGAAGCGATGGTGACTGAAATTGTTGAACCGAAAGGTGCTGCAATGCCGGATATGGGCGGTGGCATGGGCGGTATGGGTGGCATGGGCGGAATGATGTAATCGTTCGTTCATGTAGGGGCGATTCATGAATCACCCCTACGAAAAACAAAGAAAACAAAAAGCCTCGCACTTGCGGGGCTTTTTTTATGCGTTAATTATTAATTAAGTGAGTGTGGATTGAGTAATTGATAGGTCGCTGTGGCTGTGCGTCCGCCATTGCTGTACACCAGTTGGTCACACAGTGTATGTAACAGTTTTTGTCCGCGGCCGTGTAAGTCATTTTCATCGGAGTTTTTAACTGAACCCGGATCAAACCCATTCCCGGAATCGGTAACGCGAATCGTTATAACAGGATTGTTATGATCCGGCTCAAATTTGATATGAATATCTACAAACTGATCTTCAGCACAGATTTTTCGTATGCCTTCACTGCGACTTATATAGTACTGCACAAAACCTTCCTCACTATTTTTAAGCCGGGAATCCAGATTCATTAAACCATGCTCCAATGCATTGGAGTAAAGCTCGGTGAGGATCATGGACAAGGTATCCTGGTGCAGATCCAGTCCGGTAGCACTGCTTAAAAAATTAATGAGTTGTGATGCAGGATCGCCACGTTGAAAATTATTTCCCGAAACGCGCATCGATATTTCCCAGGGCAACGCATATTTTATTTTTTCGGCGCGTTGCCGTATGCATTCTTCACGATTAGGAGTCGGCCACTGCAAGGGTTTGGATTTTACTTCCAGTAAGGTAATATCATCATGTTGACCCGTTGCAGTGAATTGACTAACCGTGTTAATAATTTTTTCGAAGTGATGGCAATCGGGAGTTGAGAGAATCTGTTTTATATTATCTTCGCCGAAGTGAAAACCATTTTTGTCTTCCAGTTCGATAATGCCATCGGTAAATAAATATAAATGACTCCCCGGGACTAACTGCAAGATCTGGATGTTGTTTTCAAATTCTCCGCTCGCCTGGCTTCCCAGCGGCATGTGTGCACTGGGTATAACGTCACATAACCTGTTATTCGGGTCAGTAACCATGAGTGAAGGCATGCCGCCACTCCAGAACTTCACCTGCGTTCCGTCGGTGGACATCTCCATGATTAATCCAGCACAGAAAATATTATCGGGTAACAAATGATGCAGTGTTTGATTTATTTCCCTGACGATGCTGCTGATGGCTATCCCTTTGGCAGCCATGGCAAAAAATATCTTGTTAATGGGGACGGCGGCAACGGCAGCAGGTAAACCATGGCCGGTCAGATCTCCGATAAATAGATATAAAGTATCCATCGGGCTGCGGGCACAAAGAAAAATATCGCCATTAAAAGTTGAAGTGGGAGACGTGTGAAAACGCAGATTGCCACAACTGGTGTTGTTCATGCGCATGAAATGCTCAAATATATCCTGGGCGAGCGCGTATTCTTCTTTAACGACAGCGGCGTGGTTCATTGTCGGAGAGGTACTGGAAAACAATGGTTATTGAATAGTGAATTTTTTATCAAAACGGGAAACCAGTAAAATTTTTTTAATTTGCGGTTTGCAGTTGGTGAGAGTAATCGGCGTGTCATCACTCACCTGGCGTTTCAGGTTGAGCAACATGCCCAGCCCGGAGCTGTCGACGTAGTCGGTTTCCCTGAAATCAACAACAAAGCTGTCGACTTCCGGGGTGATGGCGCTGTAGGCTTCCCGAAATTCATTTACCATTTTGAAGTCAAAGCGGCCATGCACCACGATGTTCAGGGTCCTGTTGTTATTGGAGTATTCGGTACTGATATTCATGGGTTTCCTCGCCTCGTTCATTGCTTCATTTATCAACAGGGCCTGCTGCACTATTAGGTATAGATGAGGATCCAGCCAAGTTCAAATGGGCGATCCGGGTCAGGTTGTCTACACTTACCAAGGTATCCAGACAGTAGGTATATATAGAGGAAGCAAGACGGGGCGGGGGATTGATATAGGGGTAGCTTCTCCCTAAGATAGCGAGCTTTTCTGAATTCTATGGGCTAAAGGCCGTTTACTTTCCATGCATCAGTGCCTCAAGACTTTCTCTATTCTTTCTTTAATTACACTGCTCAGTGCCTGTGGCGCGGTGACTTCGGTCGTGAGCAAGGGTTTTGGGAATAATTTGTCTGCGGCGGTGCAGAATAGCAATGACCCGGATACCATCCGCCAGGCCTTGCCATCCTACCTGTTGACGGTAGATACCCTGTTAACGAATAGTGACTCCGCTAACCTGTATTGGTCGGGCGCCAAGCTGAACAGCTCCTACGCCAGCCAGTTTGCGGTGAGTGCCGAGCAGAAGCAACTATTAGCCAACAAAGCCTGGGGCTATGCACAAAAAGCAGCGTGCTATGACGGAAAGGAGTGGTGCAATGTGGCGGCCTTGTCGCAAACTGAGCTGGAAGCGCTGGTAAAAAAAATGGACGCCGCACAAGTGCCTATCCTTTTTAACCTGGGCAGTGTGTGGGCGACCTGGTTAGAAGCGAACAGCAGTGACTGGAATGCGGTCGCGCAACTGGGAAAAATTCAGGTATTGATGGAGCGAGTCGTGCAACTGGATGAAAAATATGAATTGGCCAGCGCGCATGTGTATATCGCGGTACTGGATACCTTGATGCCTGCTGCTCTCGGTGGAAAGCCGGAGGCAGGCAAGGAACATTTTGAACGTGCCATTACGTTATCCAATGGTCGCAACTTGATGGCAAAAGTGTTGTATGCAGAACGTTACGCGCGTTTAACCTTCAATCGGGAGTTGCATGATCGCCTGCTTAATGAAGTAATTGCAGCAAATAGCACTGAACCGAATTGGACCTTGGCCAATACGCTCGCACAACAGAAAGCACGTCAGTTGTTGAAAAGCGCAGATGATTTTTTTTAACCCCCCTGAATCCCCCCTTGTCAGGGGGGAACTGAAGCAGTTTTTAATAGGAGTAATAATTAGTAATGTTTAAATCATTTATCAAATCCATTTTATTTTTTAATTTGTTACTGCTCGCAACGATATCGCAAGCGGCCGTGTTGAAGATAGCCACCTTGTCTCCGGATGGTTCCGTCTGGATGAAAAAAATGCGTGAAGGTGGCGATGTAGTGGAGCAACGTACGGCGGGGCGCGTGAAGTTTAAATTTTATCCCGGCGGTGTGATGGGTGATGACAGCGCAGTACTGCGCAAAATGCGCATTGGCCAATTGCAAGGCGGCGCAATCACCAGCGGTGCATTGGAAGGTATTTATCCTGACAGCCAGATTTACAATTTGCCACTGCTCTTTAAATCGTTTGATGAAGTGGACTATGTGCGTCCTGTCATGGACAAAATACTGGAAAAAGGTTTTGAAGCAAAAGGTTTGGTGACTTTTGGTTTTGCGGAAGGTGGCCTGGCATATGCCATGACCAAAGGCGAAGCGATTCACAAGCCAACGGATTTGCTGGGCCACAAAGTGTGGGCGCCGAGTGACGATGCATTGTCAGCGTTGACCTTTGCATCGATTAATGTGACACCCATTCCTTTGGGGTTGGGCGATGTGTTGGCCGGTTTGCAAACCAACCTGATTGATACGATTGCTTGCCCGCCCGTTCCTGCGTTGGTGATGCAATGGCACAGCCAGATGAAATCAGTCACCGATGTCCCGATGACTTATGTGTATGCGATGATGGCGATCGACAAAAAAGTATTTGATGCCATCCCGGCAGCAGACCAGGCGATTGTGCGTGAAGAAATGCGCAAAGTATTTGTCGATCTGGATCAACAGAATCGCAAGGATAATATCAGTGCGTTCTCGACGCTAAGCAAACAAGGTATTGTAGTGGTGAGCCCTTCCGTCGAAGATCGCAAAGCCTGGTATGAGTTAGGCGACAAGGCACAACACAAACTATTGGACCAGAACCTGGTATCGAAAGATCTCTATAAACAGGTGGAAGACCTGTTAACGAAATTTCGATCAAGTCCTCCTCCCAAAAAATGACCTGGCTGAAAAAACTGGTTAAAACATTGCATTTTCTTGAAGATGCGATACTGGTGATTATTTTTCTTAGCCTCATGGCATTGGCTTTTACCCAAATCGGTTTGCGCAATTTTTTTGATGGCGGCTGGGTGTGGGCGGATAGCGCCTTGCGCATATTAGTGTTGTGGTTAGCGATGTGGGGCGCGAGCGTTGCTTCGCGACACAACCATCACATTCGCATTGAGTTGGCGCCGTATTATTTGCCCAAAAGCTGGCAGCGCTTTAATACCATCCTCTGTGATCTGGCCTGCGCGATTATTTCCGGTGTTGTCGCTTACTACAGCTTCCAGTTTGTAACCGAGGAATACAGCCAGGGTGGCATTGCCTTCGCGCATATTCCGGTGTGGGTCTGTGAGTCAATCATTCCGGTGTCATTAACTATATTGGCCTTTCGTTTTTCTGCACAAACATTGGCAACCGTGTTGCGCGCGGAGGAAGTACTCGAATGATATTCGCGTTGGCCGCTGTACTGGTCTTTCTCACGTTTTTTGGTATGCCGTTGTATGCGGCGTTTGCCGGTGCCGCGCTACTCGGTTATTACGTCGCAGATGTTAATTTTGCTGCCATCACGGTAGAAATTTATCGCATCGCCGATACGCCCTTGTTGATTGCCCTGCCGATGTTTACCTTTTGCGGCTACCTGCTCAGCGAAAGTCGTTCCTCGCATCGTCTTGTGGAATTGACGCAATCACTTGTCGGCAGTGTGCGCGGTGGTTTGGCAGTAGTAGCGTTTGTCAGTTGCGCACTGTTCACGGCGTTTACCGGTGCCTGTGGTGTAACCATCGTAGCGCTCGGTGCACTATTGTTGCCGGCGATGTTGCAACAACGCTATCCGGAAAAATTCACACTCGGATTAATTACCACCTCCGGCAGCCTTGGTTTGTTGTTGCCGCCATCGTTACCACTGATTTTGTACGGCATCATCAGCCAGCAAATGGGAGTTGGCGAACCCTTCACGCTCACGCAATTATTTATGGCGGGTCTGTTGCCTGCGTTGCTAATGATTGTCGCGTTGTCGGCGTGGAGTTTATTTACCTTGCGCAACGAGCCCTTGCCGACGCAAGCGTTTTCATTTCCGCGTTTGGGCAAAGCAGTATGGGATGCGAAATGGGAATTGCCGATGCCGCTGGTGGTGCTCGGATGCATCTACGGTGGCTGGTTAGCCGTGTCGGAAGTCGCCGCACTGGTCGCGTTCTATTTATTAATTGTTGAAGTATTTATTTATCGCGAAGTGCCTATTCGCGTGTTGCCGAAAGTGATTAAAGAATCCATGACGATGGTCGGTGGTTTGTTGTTGATCCTCGCCTTGTCGATGGCCTTCACCAATACATTAATTGACGCCGAAGTGCCAGCGCATCTGTTTGCGTGGATACAACAATACGTGCACGATCGCTGGACTTTCCTGTTGTTGCTGAATATTTTCCTGCTGGTGCTGGGTGCGATTGTGGAAATTTTCCCCGCGCTGGTGATTGTGGTGCCGCTCATCCTGCCGATTGCGGTTTCGTTTGGCGTGCATCCGGTGCATCTGGGGATTATTTTTCTCGCCAATATGCAGATCGGTTATTTTATGCCGCCGGTGGGTATGAGTTTGTTTATTGCCAGTTATCGATTCAAGAAACCCATCCTGCTGTTGTTTAAATCAACATTGCCATTTATGTTAGTGTTATTAGTTGCTGTGCTGATTATTACTTATGTGCCGTGGCTGAGTTTATGGATGTTTTAAAATAACTTATGAACGCTGATTTAACCATCGCGTGTTTGCAATTGAACAGTAATCAGTCGGTTGCGGACAATCTTTCCCTGATTAAGCAAATTTCCTTGCAAGCACTACAGCAAGATCGAGTGCAGGCCATTGCCTTGCCGGAAAACGCGTTTTGTCATCCCTATCATCCACAATTCCAGCCTGAACTGGATGCTGTGTTACCTGAATTACAAACCTTTGCAAAGGAACATAAGCTCTGGATTTTTTCAGGCAGTATTCCCACGCCTTGTAATGAAAATAAGGGAAAAGTGTTTTCGCGGCTGAATGTCATCGACAGCGAGGGAAATATTATTTCCTTTTATGACAAGATCCATCTGTTTGATGTGCACGTGCCTGAAGAGAACGTCGATTATCGGGAGTCGGATCGTTTTGAAGCAGGCGAGGAAGTGGTGGTGGTGGAAACGCCGTGGGGCAATATCGGTTTAGCGATTTGTTACGACTTACGCTTTCCGGAATTGTTTCGCGTGATGGAATCCCATCATCCCTTTGCTTTTGTCGTTCCGTCGGCGTTTACCTTTCACACAGGGAAGAAACACTGGCAGCATTTACTCTCCGCGCGTGCGGTGGATAATTTCGCCTGGGTGCTGGCGCCGAATCAGGCGGGGGAGCATCCAGGTGGGCGCAGTACTTTTGGCCATACATCGATTGTGAATCCGAATGGTGATATTGTTGCGCAGCTGAAAGAATGTGTGGGCTATGTGGCGCATACCATCAATGCGAATATGGGAAGTGAACTTCGTAAGCATATTCCATTGCAAGAACATCGGAAGATTTAAAAAACAAAAACCGATTTCTGTGTGTTGCCATGATCGATTTCTGTATAGACCTGCTTGCCATCACTTAAGGAACACTCGCGAATATTAATTGGCGCTGACAAGGACTCGTTATCAAACACATGACGCAACTGATCCAGCATGCGCGCGCAAGTACCGAGATCGTGCAGCAAGGAATTCACACCCACCAGATTGCCACCACGCCGGTAGAAATCCAGCACGGGAAAAGTGATGTTGCCATTCACCGGCGCGGCAATCACCGCGATATGACCATGGGTGTTGAGTGCGCTGACGGATGCACTGAGCCATGCGCCCGTGGTATCAAAAATCGCATCAGCGCCGTCGGGGAAATATTTTTTAACAGAACCCGCCAGACTGACTTCGTCCGTTAATAACAGCGCCTTGATATTTTTCTGTTGCAATGCTGCCTGTTGTTCCGCTTTGCGAACCGCAACGACAATGTTTGCATTGCGCATCTGTGCCAAACCTAGCGCTGCGTTTCCGACGGCACCAACGCCAATGATGAGTAGATTGGTATTTTTAGTGACCTTGCTGCGATCGAGTGCTTCGAGCGCCGTGATGTAAGGCACACCACAACTCGCTGCCTGTGCGAATGATAACGATGAAGGTTTGATGGAGAGGGCGGCGACAGGCACTGTCATGTATTCCGCGTGCGAACCATCGCGTGTAAAACCAACGCCCTTGCCACTGCCCCACACGGATTTATTTTTCCATTCACTCGGGCCTTCGATCACTACACCGGAAAAATCCCGCCCCGGAATGCGTGGCAGCGTGGTGTAGGGAAAACGCCCCAGCACATTTTTGATATCACTCGGGTTAATTCCTGCCGCATGCACCTTGATCAATACTTCATCGGCTTGCGGTATGGGTACATTCACTTCACGCAAAGCGAGTGCATCAAGTGAGCCGGTTCTGTCAAATTGCAATGCTTTCACTGTGATGCAACGAACCGATTGTTTCGATAATCGTCAATCGCTTGCTGGATTTCCACTTCGGTGTTCATAACGAAGGGGCCATACTGCATTATGGGTTCGTGCAATGGCGTACCGCTGAGCAATAATATTCGTGCTCCTTCAATTCCTGCTTGCAACACCAGTTGTTCACCATTGCCGTAACGCGCCATCTGCTGGCGTTTTATAACAATGTCATCGGCAATTATTGAACCTTCAAACAGATAAGCCAGAACTGTATGGTCTGCTACTACATCCAATACCAGGCGGGTATTGGCAGGCAAGGTAATATCGAGTGTGCGTGCATTTGCTGCGAAATGATCGAGCGGACTGTGCAATGTGTGACCTTCAACATTCCATATTCCGCCAAAGGCACGCAAGTGCGTCCCGTTTGCCAGTGTTACTTCCGGCAGTTCTTCACGTGTCGCTTGTTTGTATTGCGCCGGATTCATTTTTTGTAGCGCGGGCAAATTGATCCACAACTGGAAGCCGTGCAATAAACCTTCATGGATCAGGGGCAGCTCGGAGTGAATTACACCGCGCGCGGCCGACATCCATTGTGCGCCGCCATCGTGCAATGCTTCCCGGTTTCCCATGCTGTCTTCGTGTACAAAACCCCCGGACAACATGTAGGTGAGTGTCTCAATACCGCGATGCGGGTGGGGAGGAAAACCACCGATGTAATCGGCGCTGTCCTCGGAACGAATTTCATCCAGCATCAGGAAAGGATCCATGTCATGCCGAAGTTTTCCAACCGTTCGCTGGATACGTACCCCATCACCATCGGTGCTGGCGTGGCTTCGCAGGATTTGTTGAACGTGACGGGTAGCCATAGTGCTCTCTCCTCTATAGAACAACATTCTGACTGAATATGCCTAAAATTGTTCCTCCAAATCGATTATATTATCGAATTATTTTGAGATCTGCTTTCTATCCAAGGGGAATTTACAGGTGTCTGATTTATCTGGCTATCAGCTAATCCTGATTGCGCTGGTTTTTGTCTGGAGCGGCTTTGTGCGCTCAGGCCTCGGTTTTGGAGGAGCCGTCCTTTCCTTGCCTTTTTTATTGCTGATCGATAATCATCCCCTGGTGTATTTACCCATTATTTCTGTGCACTTGCTGGTGTTCTCCTCAGCGATCTGGATACAGAATTATTTCAAAAAACAGAATTCGTTACTTTCTGATCTGGAAGGAGGAGTTGACTGGGCTTACCTGAAAAAAGCCCTGGGCATTATGATTGTTCCGAAATTAATCGGTGTATTGGGCTTGCTGACCTTGCCGGCAGAAATTATGGGCAAGATTATATTCACCATTGTCGGCGGTTATGCCATCTCCTATATCATTAATAGGCCCTTTACCAGCAAGAGTCCGGCCCTGGACACCGGCTTATTAATAGTCGGTGGTTATATCAGTGGCACCTCCCTGATCGGTGCGCCCTTGATAATGATTGTATTTGCCAAACATGTTTCACGTCTGCAATTGCGAGATACCTTATTCGCCTTGTGGTTTGTGTTGGTATGTATCAAACTCAGCGCGTTTATTGTAGCAGGGGTGGATTTGCAGTTGATTCACCACACATGGTTGTTGCCTTGTGCCGCAGTAGGTCATTTTGTCGGTTTGCGCTTTCATAATTACATAGTGCATGCGGACCAGAAAGTTTTTTACCGTGTATTAGGCAGTGTGCTCTTGTTAGTGAGTGTGATGGGTTTGTGGAAAGGGTAACCAGTGGATAAGTTACAACGATTTGTACCTTCTATCAGTATCGTTCTTTTCGTGATCGCGATTATTGTCGTGCATCACGAAATCAACGTGTATCACTGGGTTGAAATAAGAAAAGCAATTTTTGGTATTGACCCTGCGTTGATATGGCAAGCGGTCTGGATGACTATATTCAGTTATCTGGTGTTGAGCTTGTACGATCTGTTGGCAATGAAATACGCGGGAGAGAAGTTGCCGTATCGATGTATTCTCCTGACATCATTTTTTAGTTACGCCTTTAGTAACAGTATCGGACATTCGTGGTTATCGGGTGGATCAATGCGCTATCGCCTTTACTCCGGTTGGGGCCTGTCCGGATCTTCTATTGCTAAAATTATCCTTTTTTGTTCACTGACCTTCTGGTTAGGTGTGATGACCTTGTTGGTGGGTTGTTATACGTTTGCTGATGAAATCTTTATAAAAAAAAAATTTCCGCTTAATATTTTATTACTCGCGCCGATGGTGAGCATCGCTCTGTTGTTATGTTGGTGGTTTGTTGTATTGTTTTATCGCAAGACCTTGACCATAAAAAATTTCGCTATCACTCCGCCGTCAGTCAGTATCAGCTTACAACAGACGATAGTGGGCGTGCTGGATTTGCTGTTGGCTTCGGCAGTACTTTATTTGCCGCTCTCACATTACATGGAAATATCCTTCAGCAATTTTCTTCTGCTGTATGTCGTATCCATGTTTGCCGGCGTGCTTAGCCAGGTGCCGGGAGGCATTGGCGTTTTTGAAGGCAGTTTTTTCTTTCTGGCAAGCAGCACGAATCAACCGGCGGTGCATATTCTCGCACCCTTGATTCTCTATCGAAGCATTTACTATATTTTGCCGCTGGTGGTGGCAGGTGTAGGGTTGGCAGCTTATGAGTTTCGTTTGCATCACATCTGGCGGTCACCACAAACCAGGCCCTTGTTTAATATTATCAAGTCATCAATACCTCAACTGTTTTCTGTTTTGTTATTGCTGGGAGGTGGCGTGCTGTTGTTTTCCGGTGCGACACCGGGGCAACCGGATCGATTAAAGACATTGCACTATCTGTTGCCTTTGCCGCTCATTGAATTTTCTCATTTGATTGGCAGTATGGCCGGTGTAGTGTTGTTGTTTTTGTCACGAGCAGTCAGCCACCGACTGCGATCCGCCTACTATGCCACGGTTGTGGTACTTGCATTGGGTATGCTGTCTTCACTCGCGAAGGGCTGGGATTTTGAGGAAGCAACGGTGTTGGGAGTCATGTTGATTATTATTTTACCCACCAAAAATATTTTTTATCGAAAGTCCGGTTTGTTGACACTCAACTTTTTATCCGGCTGGTCAGTTTTTTATATACTCACTATTATCGGCCTTTCCGTCTGGCTCGGATTCTTTTCCTACAAGCATGTCGATTACTCGCATGAATTATGGTGGCAGTTTACCCTGTACGGAGATGCACCGCGCTTTTTACGTTCACTCGTGGCGATTGGCGTGGTCTCCGCCAGTTTGCTTTTTTATCGATTGCTAACGCAACCGGTTTCGACTCCGAATTTGCCCGGCGATCAGATGATTGAAAAAGCTTACGCCATCCTTCGCAACAGTTCCTACACGATGAATCATCTGGCCATCATAGGAGATAAACGATTATTGTGGAGCGAAACGGGAAACAGTTTCCTGATGTTTAATTGCACTCCCAAGTATTGGATAGCCATGGGAGATCCAGTGGGTGACAGCAGTGAATTTGAAGACCTGGCCTGGAAGTTCATGGAGCTGGCGGACAGTTACAGCGCCAAAATTGCGTTTTACCAGGTGAGCAAAGATTATCTGCCGGTTTATCTCAATCTGGGTTTGAATATGATCAAACTCGGTGAAGAGGCTCGAGTTTACTTGCCAACTTTCGGGCTGGAAGGAAGGAAGCGCCAGAGCTTGCGCCAATCGTATAACAAACAGCAGCGCGACGGTTTAATTTTTGAAATAATTTCGGCGGAAGCTGTTGAAAAAATATTGCCACAACTGCGAGCCATTTCAGACAGTTGGCTTGATTCCAAACGAAGCAAGGAAAAGAAGTTCTCACTTGGATATTTTGATGAAGTGTATTTAAAACGTTCTGCGATTGCTGTAGCAAAAATAGTAATTAATGACCGCGAAAGAATTGTCGCCTTCGCCAATTTATGGGAGTTGGATAATAAAGATGAGTTATCAATTGACTTGATGCGCTATGACGACAGGGCGCCCAGTGGTACGATGGAGTTCCTCACGATTTCATTGATGCTGTGGGGCAAGGAACAGGGCTATGAATATTTTAATCTGGGCATGGCGCCATTGTCGGGTCTGGAGCGTCACCCGCTGGCACCGTTGTGGCAAAAAATCGGCGACAGTATTTTCAGGCTCAGTACCGAGTTTTATAATTTTGAAGGGTTGTACCAGTACAAAAAGAAATTTGACCCCGAGTGGCAGCCGCGTTACCTGGCGGCTCCCAGTAGTTTGCAAGTGGCTTCCGTCCTGTTGGCGGCGACCAGTTTAATTTCCGGTGGAGTTGAAGGGGTGTTGAAAAAATGATGCGCAATTATTTCCTGTTATTTTTAGCGGTAATTTTTTTATCGAACCAGGCTTGCGCCGATGTGAAAAAGACATCGGGCCTGAACGAAGAGACAGACAGCTTTGGTATATTCGGTACGATTCATATTTATCGAAAAACGGACACGCCAAAACAGGTGGTGTTATTTATTTCCGGCGATGGCGGCTGGAACCTCGGCGTGGTGGATATGGCACGTTCACTGGCAGAACTGGATGGCATGGTGGTTGGCATCGATATAACGCACTACATCAAACAATTGAATGCCTCCCAGGAGCAATGCAGTTATGGTGCGGCGGATTTTGAAGCGCTGAGCCAGTACCTGCAAAAAAAATATCACTACGATCATTATGTCCAGCCCATCATTGTGGGTTATTCTTCTGGTGCAACGATGGTGTACGCGGTGCTGGCGCAGGCGCCGGTGAATACTTTCGCCGGTGGCATCAGCCTGGGTTTCTGTCCGGATCTGGAAACGGCCAAACCGTTTTGCAAAGGCAATGGTTCGTTAAGCAGTGTCGTGGATAAAAAACTCGGTTTTGTTTATCAAACGGTGGATAGCCTGGTTTCACCGTGGGTGGTACTGCAAGGCGATCAGGATCAAGTGTGTTCCACACCGGATACCAAAATATTTCTTTCAAAAATTGAAAATGCAGAGCTGAGTGAGTTACCTAAAGTGGGGCATGGATTCTCCGTTCCCAGAAACTGGATGCCGGAATTTAAGGAAGCTTATGCACACATTGTTGAAAAAAATACCGTAGCGGTTTTGCCTGAAAGCAAAGAGGGAACGAAAGATCTTCCGCTGGTGGAATTACCGGCGCCAGGAAAAAGCGACACCCTGGCTATCTTTGTATCAGGTGACGGTGGTTGGGCGAGCCTCGACAAAAAAATTGCGGAAGCCCTGAATAAAAACAATATCTCCGTGGTGGGATTAAATTCATTGCAATATTTTTGGGATAAGAAGACTCCGGAAACCAGCGCGACCGATCTTGCGCGCATCATGGAGACCTATCAACAATCCTGGGGCACGAAGCATTTTATTATTGCCGGTTATTCACAAGGAGCGGACGTGATCCCGTTTATGATCAGTGGGCTCCCGGAATCACTGCGCAAGCAGATCCAAAGTGTTTCGCTGCTGGGGCTGGAGTCTGAAGTGGATTTTGAATTCCATGTTTCCAACTGGGTTTCCAGTGATGACAGCGGGCATTACCAGGTAATACCGGAAGTGAAAAAACTGCAAGGCATGAATATCACCTGTATCTACGGTGATGAAGAAAAAAACAGCGCCTGCAACAAACTCGAAAGACCGGAAACGCATATTATAGAAATGAAAGGCGGGCACCATTTTGGCGGGAATTATCAACGACTCGCTGAGATTATCCTTGATTTTGAAAACAAGGAAGCAACACAGCCATGATGCTGTTGGTGCTGGGCGCCGTGGGTGGCTTACTGATGATGTTCATCGGCAGCCTGATGTTTTTGATTGCGGCGTTTGGTGTCAGTATCTGGTGGGGGATTTTTTGTATTTTTTTTCCACCAACCAATTTATTATTTTTACTCACGAACTGGAAAGCCGCGAAGAAATCCTTTTTTGTCATCCTCATCGGATTTTTGTTTCTGGTCTTGCCGTTGGTGTTGATCGATAATTTCCTGACCTCGATACGAGATGTCCACACCATGCATTTCAGGAGCTTTAATCAATCGAATTCAACCACCACAACGACTATTTCAGCGCCGACCATGACTATGCCAATGATGCCGAATCAAAACGGCAAATCCGATATTGTCGGCCCACAATCGGCTGCCGGACTTCCGGAATTGCCGGAGCAAAAAAAGTGAATGATTTTTTTGAAGTAGTTGAGCGCCAGCGCGCGCATCGCCAGTTTCTCGACAAGCCGGTCGATGATACCATCATTGATAAATTATTAAATGCGGCGATTCGTGCGCCGAGTGCCGAGAATCGCCAGCCCTGGGAATTTATTGTGGTGCGTGATGCGCGTGTGCGTGCATCACTCGGCGATATTATGTTGCGTGCCTGGGAGGGCGGTGCAAAGCAATGGTCGCAATCACGCTTGAATGAAAAAATGTTGGCGGATGTCGATGCCGGTATGCACGGCGGTGTGGCCGGCGCGCCGGTGTTGATCGTGGTCTGCGGCAATACACAGCGCGGCATGGAAGTCACACTCGGCGCGTCTGTTTTTCCTGCGGTGCAAAATTTATTATTGGCTGCCACGGCGTTGCAACTGGGTTCTGCTTTAACCACGATTGCAACGCACTACCAAAAAGAACTACAGGATCTATTAAAGTTGCCAACGCATGTGAAAGCCATGGCGGTTGTTCCCATAGGGTATCCAGCGCGTGCTTTGGGTAAGTCGAAGCGCAATGCGCTGGAAAGCTGTACGTATAGCGATCAATTCGGCAAAGCTTGGAAGTAAGAAAAAATCCCTCTCAATCCCCCTTTCACAAAGGGGGAAGTTTGCAGAGCAAACAGGGGGATTTAATAATGTATAAATAGAAGCAATAGAAAGTAAGTCTTGAATGCTCTCCGATAAGATTGCGGGTTACCGAAGGTTAAGGTAGTATAATGCCATCTGCTGGGCGGAAGGCTTGATAACAAGTAGTGGCCTTCTAGAACGAAAATTAAATTTCTACACAAGCTCTCAATGCATCGGATTTATACGTTATTAACATTTTGCAAGTACGGTTTGGCAGTGATACTGATGTTATTCAGCGTGATGGTATTTGCGCAAAGCCATCCACCTACCAACTATGTATGTCGAGCTAATGTTGATACTGATGGTGATGGTCGGTACGAAGTAATTCTTCAAACGGGTTTGTACAACAGTTGCCCGAGTGGATACACAGAGATCTGTCACGATGCTTCTTGCAGCCCCAATCCAGCGACTGTTTATGCGAACACATCGAAAGATAATTGCCCCACTGTTGCGAATGCGAATCAACAGGATACCGATGGCGATGGCTTAGGGGATGCCTGTGATACCAATACCGACACTGATGGCGATGGAGTGGATAACAGCACCGATGCGTTTCCGAATGATCCCGGTGGTGGAACGGATACTGACGGGGACGGAATGCCGGATACCGTGATCGGCGGTTTTGAATTGGATAATTTTGAAACGGGAGACTTTAGTAAAAATGCCTGGGTGAATAATGGTGGCTGGACTGTGGTTGCGGGCGGGCATTCGGGTGCTTATTCCGTTCATCAAGGAACAGTAAACGCTTTGTATCTGACTCAGATTTTTGCTGTTCCAACAACCTTGTCTTTTTATTTTAAAGATTCAGCAATCCATTTTCACGATCCAGTGGTTTTTACAGTTGATGGTGCAGGGAGCGCAATACCTGATATCGATAACATGTGGACTTTTGTTAAGGTCGTGATACCGGCCGGCACACACAATCTGGCATGGCACAGCGAGATTAGTTGTGGCGGTACTCCTACTCAGTGTTTTTCCTCAGATATATATGTGGATGATATAGCCATAACACCATTGATAGAAGACCTTGATGATGACAATGATGGCGTGCTGGATACAACGGATAAATTTCCATTAAATGCAGCGGCATCCGTTGATACGGATAACGATGGCAAGCCGGATAGCTGGAACGAACCACTCGCACAAACTCTATATGGATGTAATGCAACCGCACCAACCTGTAATGGATTAATACTGGATGATGACAACGACAATGATGGCGTGCCGAACACACAAGATTGTTATCCACTCGACAACACCAAATCTGCGTGCGCGGCAGGAACTTATCCCACCGGAAACGGCTTTGCACAAGCACCGGCTGGAAGTTATGCGATCAATGGTTTGTTAACGCAATGTATGGCAGGAACCTACAATCCAAATACCGGAAGTTCTGATATTAGTGCTTGTGTGCAAACACCAGCGGGATCTTATTCAACTACTGGTGCATCTGCACCAACTGTTTGTGCCGCTGGATCCTACAGTAGTTCATCAGGGAGTAGCAGTTGTACATTAGCATCTACAGGCTTTTATGTTCCTTCTTCGGGAGCTACATCTCAAACAGCGTGTCTTATTGGTTTTACTTCATTACCGGGTGCAACGGCTTGTGTTCCGATCACCAAAAATGATTTTAGTGGTGACGGCAAAGCGGACGTTCTCCTACGTAACTTTTCCACGGGCGACTTTAACCTCGCGCAACTCAATGGTTTAACGGTGTTGAACCAGGGTAGTCTGAGTGGCGCACTCACCGATCCGGATAACCTGATTGTTTCTACTGCTGACTTTAACGGCGATGGCACAGCAGACATCCTCACGCGCGGTGATATCAATGGATTAATCCCGGGCGCTTTCCATATTGATTTGATGTCCGGCATGAATGTGATTGATTCAAATTGGTTACTCACCATGTCACAGGATCTCAATGACGAAGTGATGTCGACCAAGGATTTTAATCGTGATGGCAAAGCCGATGTCTTGTTGCGCAACAAAGTCTCCGGTGTGTGGACTATGAATTATATGAATGGTGTTAACAATCCCACAATTGCAACATTGAACGCTACACTCGACACCTGTTACACACTGCAAGGTGATGGCGACTACGACGGCAATGGTTATCCGGATTTATTGTTACGTAAAAATCATTGCGGCGGCGCTTCCTATCCGTGGTTAATGTACACCACCAATGGCACACCCAGTGTCCTCGCGAGTGGCACATTGCCAGGCGTGGCAACCAGCGCGAACTGGGGAGCGGTCACAACCGATAAAGACTTTGATGGCGATGGAAAAGCCGACTTGCTGGTGCGCTTCCTCACCGGCATCACCCAGCAATGGGTGCTGTACAACCTGAACGGTGTTGGAGCACCGAATGCGAACGGTTTAGTCAACATTGCCCTACAGAGCCAGTGGCAATTTGCAGCGGAAGGGGATTTTAATGCTGACAGCAAAGCCGATCTCCTGCTGCGTAATACCAACAATGGCCAGTGGTATATCTATGTGCTCAACAACACCGCCGTGCTCAGCGGTGCCGTGCCAAATATTCTTATTAACCCGATGTGGATATTACAGGCGACAGATGATTACGACGGCGATGGAAAATCCGACATCCTGATACGCAACACGTCCAGTGGGCAGTGGTATATGAACCTCATCAACGGCACTGCCGTGCAAAACAAGGGACTGCTGACGATCAACAGTGACCTCAGTTATGTCTTGCAGAATGATTGAGTAGTTGAAGAAATATGCAGGATCATCAATACAATTCTGTAAAGAATTGTAAATCTGAGCTATTAAACCTGACCGAATATCGCATTGGGTAGCCATTGACAGTAAAATGGCGGCTTTAATTCACCGCATCTCTCTGCTCAGGCAACTACCATGATGTTATTACTGAAAAAATATTCCCGATGGATTGCAGGATTTATCCTGCTGGTTGTTTTGGTAGCGACTGCCCGATATTTCTGGGGAGGATTGGGCACGCAGAATAGTGCCGGCATCTATCGCACGGCGCTGGTTGAAGCAGGAGATCTTTCACAAACGGCCTCAGCGAATGGCACACTCAACCCGGTGATGCTGGTTAACGTTGGGACGCAGGTATCCGGCACGGTAGAAAAACTGCATGTTGATTTTAATGACACAGTAAAGAAAGGCGAAGTGTTGGCCGAACTCGATACTTCCTTATATGAAGCGCAATTAAAACAAAGTGAAGCTGGTTTGCAGAGTGCTGAAGCAGCGGTTTCGTTAGCGGAATCCAATGCCAAGCGCACGGAAGATTTGTTGGCACGACAATACGCATCGAAACAAGAACTGGATCAGGTGCAACAAATTTTGAAATCGGCCATTGCACAACGTGCGGTCGCACAGGCACAACTGGAAAGGGATAAAACCAACCTGGCGTATACAATTATTCGTTCGCCGGTTTCCGGTGTCGTGGTCGACAGGCAAATAGATGTAGGCCAGACGGTGGCGGCAAACTTCCAGACGCCGACGCTGTTTAAAATTGCGGAAGATCTGAAGCGCATGCAGATTGATAGCAGTTTCGCCGAAGCAGACATCGGTAGTATCCGGGTAGGGCAGTCCTTGCAATTTACGGTGGATGCTTTTCCCGGTCGAAAATTCAAAGGCACGGTAAAACAAATTCGTTTAAGTCCCACCACCTTACAAAATGTAGTTACTTATGATGTAGTAGTAAACGTTCCCAATCCTGAATTGATTTTATTGCCTGGCATGACGGCGTACGTTAACATCGTTATTGCAGAAAAGAAAAATGTATTGATGGTTCCCAATGCGGCACTGCGTTTTCATCCGATGGATGTGGTACAGACCAGTAAAAAGCACAGCAAGGCAGATTCCTCCATATCAACACTCTATTTATTAGAAAACGGAGTACCAAAACCGATTACAGTACATGTCGGCATCACCGACAACCGCAATACAGAAATTATTTCTGATGACATCAAGGCAGGCGACGCAGTAATCGTGGAAGATACACGAGATACCAGCACTTCGTCCGGTTCACAAGGCAGCAGTACCTTGCGTATGCGTATGTTCTGATGACTGATATCATTCGCATTGAACACTTGTACAAACAGTATGAAACGGCGGCGGGCCCGGTGTTTGCGTTGGCGGATGTCAATCTGGTTATCACGGAAGGGGAATTTGTAGCCATCATGGGGCCTTCTGGTTCCGGTAAATCCACTTTCATGAATGTCCTGGGTTGTCTGGATAGCCAGACCCGTGGCAAATATCATTTAAATGGCATTGACGTGAGCAGTTTGAGCAAGGATGAACTGGCGCACCTGCGCAATCACGTGATTGGTTTTGTTTTCCAGGGTTTTAATTTATTACAACGTGCCAACTTACTCGATAATGTAGCCTTGCCGCTGGTATATGCCGGCGTGGAAAAATCCGAGCGCGACGCGCGTGCGCGTGAAATGTTGGCCAAAGTAGGATTGGAAAAATATGCTTTGTCGCGTCCCAACCAAATTTCCGGCGGCCAGCAACAACGGGTGGCGATTGCGCGTGCGCTGGTGAATAGACCACATCTGATCCTGGCGGATGAACCGACGGGAAACCTGGATACACATACCAGCCATGACATCATGGACTTGTTTATCAAGTTAAACAAAGACGAGCAGATCACGGTGATACTGATTACGCACGAAGAAGATATTGCCAAATGCGCGAAGCGACTGGTGCGCTTTGTCGATGGTCGCATCGTACATGATGCATTGATTGGGTCATCACTGTGATGGTATTTATATGATAGCACCGATGCTCAATGAAGCCTGGCAAGCAATGAACGCCAATCGCCTGCGTACTTTTCTTACCATGTTAGGTATGTTAATTGGTGTGGCGGCGGTTATTTTAATGTTGGCGATTGGACGGGGTGCACAATCACAAGTAGAAGAATCGATTAACTCCATGGGCAGTAATTTGTTCATTGTGTTATCCGGCTCCACATCCGCCGGTGGTGTGCGTATGGGATCTGGTGCGAGCAGTACCTTAACCATGGCTGATGCACAATCTGTGGCGGAGTTGCCGGATGTTGCCGCCGTAGCACCGGTGGTGCCGGGAAGTGCGCAAATCGTTTACGGTGTGAATAACTGGAGTACCGCTGTGATGGGCGCCACGCCGGATTTTTTGCAAGTACGTTCGTGGCCGGTTTCATCGGGATTTCCATTTTCTGAAACCGATGTGCGTTCTGCAACACGTGTGGCATTGTTAGGTGAGACCGTAGTCCAGAATTTGTTTGGAGACGAAGATCCGGTAGGTAAAACCATTCGAATTCGCCAAAGTCCTTACGTCGTGCTCGGTGTGCTCTCAGCGAAGGGACAAAGCCTGGATGGTCGTGATCAGGACGACACGGTGGTGGTACCGATCACCACGGCGCAGCGAAAATTATTTGGCAGCCAGTTTCAAGGCAGCATACGCTTTATGTTAGTACAAGCGAATTCACTGGCAGCGATGGTGCATCTGGAAAAAAATATTAACGAACTGCTACGTCAGCGTCATCACTTACAGGAAAATACGGACAATGATTTTACTGTGCGCAACATGACCGCTGTTGCCAATGCGGCTGCACAAACGGCACAAACCATGTCGTTAATGCTGGGTGCGATTGCATCGATCTCATTATTGGTAGGTGGCATTGGTATTATGAACATCATGCTGGTGTCGGTGACGGAGCGCACGCGTGAAATTGGTATCCGTATGGCTATTGGGGCGCGTGAGCGCGATATCCTCATGCAATTTTTATTGGAAGCCATGGTTATTTCTGTCTCCGGTTGCATGATTGGTGTGTTGCTCGGCGTTGGCAGCGCGGTGCTGATCAATACACTGATACAAACACCGGTGGTGATTACTCTGCAATCGGTGGTGATGGCGTTTCTGGTGGCGGCGGGCATTGGTATCTTTTTTGGTTTTTATCCTGCCAACAAGGCCGCTCGCTTAAAACCCATTGATGCCCTGCGCTATCAATAATCCAGCCTCTATATATAGAAGCAATAGAACCTAAGCCATCCCCCTTATATTCATTGCGGCTTTCCGAAGGTTGAGGTAGTATAATGTCATCTGCTGGGTGGAAGGCTTGATAACAAGAAGTAGCCGTCTAAAACGAGAAATAAAATTTTTAAGTGGAATTCTCAATGCACCGAATCCATTCAACATTCACATTCTACAAGTACTGTCTGGCAGTGTTGTTGTGTGGGGTCAGTTTTCCAGTTTTTGCGACAATCTCTATTTCTAGAAGTTCTGTAGGGCCTAGTTGCGGTTTCGATAGCCAAGTTAATAAGCTAACTTGTAGTACTACTGGAAATTCGATTTCCTGTAAGTATGACTACGGTATTTATGGTTACTGTGCAACCGGGGCTACACCTGGGCCCTCTGTAAGTGGCTCGTCGATTTTGAGTAGCCCATTGCAGTCTTTATGGTTTCAAGATGGTTTTTCCACAGGCATAATTCCATCGCCTGAGCATGTGTGTGCTCGGAATACATCATCGATGCTAGTTTGTTGGGATATCAATTATTCTGTCAGCGCATTAGTTTTATCATTTAATAACGATATTGATGGAGATGGTGTTCCAAATGCTTCTGATAATTGTCCATTAGTTGCTAATGCAAATCAATTAGATACCGATAGTGATGGCATTGGTGATGCGTGTGACCCAACACCGAATGGTGATACTGATGGTGATGGTGTGGTTGATGCGCAAGACTGTTATCCTAATGACAACACACAATCAGCTTGCGCTGCCGGAACTTATCCCACAGGAACCGGCTTCGCACAAGCGCCTGCGGGAAGTTATGCGATTAATGGCGTGTTAGCGCAATGTGCGGTTGGAACCTACCAATCACTCACAGGCCAATCCTCATGTAACGCAGATACCACTTGTACTTTAGGTAGTACGTACCAAACAATAGCACCTACTTCAACATCGGATCGTGTTTGTTCTGCTGTTTCTACATGCAATGTAAATCAATACCAGTCTGTAGCACCCACACTGACATCCAATCGTGTATGCGCAAGTTACACCCCGGTTGCACAATGTGCTGCTTATTCACCGACTGCTGACTCCTGCACCAGTTGCAATTCAGGATATGTGCTGAACAACAATACTTGCGCCGTAGTCACAGCCAGTTTGTTGCTGCGCAATGCCAGTACGGGCGACTTTAACCTTGCACAACTGAATGGCTTGACTATTTTGAATCAGGGCAGCGTCAGCGGTGCACTCACCGATCCCGATAACCTGATTGTTTCTACGGCAGACTTTAATGGTGACGGCACCACCGACATCCTTACGCGTGGTGATGCAAATGGATTAATCCCCGGTGCTTTCCATATTGACCTGATGTCCGGCCCGAATGTCATTGACTCCAATTGGCTGCTCACGATGTCACAGGATTTAAATGACGAAGTGATGTCGACCAAAGATTTTAATAAAGACGGCAAGGCCGACGTGTTGCTGCGCAATAAAGTTTCCGGCGTGTGGACTATCAATTATATGAACGGCACAAACGATCCAACGATTACAACACTCAATGCCACACTCGACACCTGTTACACACTGCAAGGTGATGGCGACTACGACGGCAACGGTTATCCTGATTTGTTATTACGTAAAAATCATTGCGGTGGTGGAAGTAATCCCTGGCTGATGTACACCACCAACGGTACACCCAGTGTCTTGGCGAGTGGCACTATTCCCGGCGTGGCAACCAGCGCGAACTGGGGAGCAGTTACAACCGATAAGGATTTTGATGGCGATGGAAAAGCTGACTTGCTGGTGCGCTTCCTGACCGGCATCACCCAGCAATGGGTGTTGTACAACCTGAACGGTGTCGGTGCACCGAATGCGAACGGGTTAGTCAACATCGCCCTCCAGAGCCAGTGGCAGTTTGCAGCGGAAGGAGATTTCAACAGTGACAGCAAAGCCGACCTGCTGCTGCGCAACACCAACAACGGCCAGTGGTATATCTATCTTCTTAACAACACCGCCGTACTCAGTGGCGCGGTACCGAATGTGCTTATTAACCCCATGTGGACACTGCAAGCCACGGATGATTACGACGGCGATGGCAAGTCAGACATCCTGATACGCAACACCTCGAGCGGGCAGTGGTACATGAACCTGGTCAACGGCACTGCTGTGCAAAGCAGAGGACTCCTGACGATCAACAGTGATCTGGGTTATGTGTTGCAGAATGATTGAGTAGTTGAAGAGATATGCAAGATCATCAATACAGTTTTGTTGTCGAAGCAAGCCGGGAGGATATCTGGGCCGTGTTCTGGAATAAAAAAACCGGCGATGTCATGGAGCACGGCAACCTGCGCATCGAAATTTTGCACGGCGGAGATGCCAATGGAGAAGGCTTGATTCGGCATTGCCATTTTCCCGTGCCCTGGTATTTATTGTCTGGTGGCAAAGCCAAATCCTGGGAATGGTTGACGCAGGTAAAAAAATACGAATCCTGGCGTTACGATGCAATTGGAAAACCCTTGTGGTCGCAAGCAACCGGCTGGACACGTCTGGAAGATTTAGGCGATGGTCGTACGCGTATTCATTTTCGCGAGACCTATCATGTATTCAATCCGGTGATGCGTTTCTTTTTAGAAAAAATAGTTCATCGGGCGATATCAAAAGACAATGATAAAAAAATTAAACAGGGTGTAGAAGCCGGATTAAAAGCGCGAGCTCGTGCACTGAAAAAATAAAAAAAGACCCCGTCGCCGTCATCCCCGCGCAGGCGGGGATCCAAGTGTATTAAAAAGATTATGGATTCCCGCCTGCGCGGGGATGACTCTAATCAGGGATCTATCAATAAAACTGCGTGCACCAGCGTCGCCATGTTGCAATCGGGCCATCGCCCTTGGTGAGTGCCGGATGCTCTGCGTATTTTTTGTTTTCCCAGATGGGAATATCCTGCGCGACTTCATTTGATATGTGTTCCATCAATCCTTTGCCAAACAGTTCGGTTAGTTCCGGCTTTCCCTGATTCTTCGGAATAAACACCAGCGTGATTTCGGAGTGTTGTTCGTCAATCGGCGTGCGAGTAATTACCACGCGCGATGGCACGGTGCCATCAAAAAAATTAACCGAGATACCGAGGCCCCACAAGGTTCGGTCAATCTTTTCCAGGTATTTTGCTGTGGGACTTTCCGGATAAGGTTTGACGCTGATAAAAAATTTCTCTGCAACGCCTTCCGCTCTCACTAATTGAGGAATCTCTGCACTGTGAACGGTTTTAAAGTGAGGCATGTCGAGACCGTTCTCACCAATTTCCTGGATGTGCACACGCACCGCCCAACGCTTGTTGTTGTAGATTGTCCATAGCGTCGGATCAAACACTGGCAGATCCGGCGTCCAGTTCGGGCGGCTGTTATTCATTGAGAAGTAAACTATCACCAGGTTCGCCCATTCCAACACCGGGTAAGCATGCAGGTGACCGCGATCCGGAATATGATCCGAGTAGGGAATCCGGATGCACTCACCGTGGCTGTTAAATTGCCAGCTGTGAAAAGGGCAGGTGATGCAACCGTCTTGCAGTGTGCCACCGACACCGAGATGGGCGCCCATGTGCGGGCAGTAGGCGTCGAGCACACAGACTTTATTGTCGTTGTCTCGAAACGCAATCAGTTCGCGTCCAAAGTAGCGGAGTGTTTTAATTTCTCCTGCCTTGATGTCCGCTGCGGGGCCCACCGCAAACCAGCCAGCAGGAAAGGGGGAAAAAGGGTATCGATAAGCAGTGTTCATACACGGGTATTTATACAGAAAATAGCCGCAAAAGAGAAGCTTGTGATATTCTGCGCAGGCATTTTTAATCCTATCCCTGTGTGGTCAGTAGAATGAACCGTCCTGCAATCGCCTATCTATTACGGATATTTACTTTGGCTGCATTGGTTAGCCTGGTCGCGTGTGCAAGTCACGACGATCCCTTGCTTACCGCGCCGCTGAAGTTTAAAACAATCATCTACGACAATGGTATAAAACAGTTTGAGTTGAAAATTATTTATGACTACCCGAAAGACCAAAAGCCACAGATTGATTCACTCCATGGGAAACAGATGTCGGATATCAACCAAAAGAAAACCGAAGCAACGCTGGTAAAAAGGCTTGAGACAAAGTTACAGGAAACACACTACTGTCGTAAGGGTTATATTTTATCAAAGGAATTCTCCACACTAAGCCTGGGCGACCTGCTTATTAAAGGAGAGTGTGTTGAAGGGGCCTCTGTTGAAGACAAGCGATTATTTCCCAATGAGTAAAGTGGCTAAAATTATTCTGGGCGTATGCGCCGTACTGTTGCTGATAGTAATAGCAGCAGGAATTTATTTGTCGCGCAACTTGCCTCACCTGGTAAAAGAGGCGGTAGAAACAACCGCACCGAAAACCACTGGCACTCCTGTCACGCTTGGCGGTGTTCACTTTAATTTTATGACGGGAACCGTAACACTCAGCAATTTTGTTGTCGGCAATCCGCCGGGATTTAGTACAGACCACGCTTTCCGTTTTGATAAATTAAAGTTCCAGATAGACCTGGCAACGGTTTTTAAAAAGGTCATCGTGATTCGTGAGTTCAGGATTGATGATTCCAATATTATTGCTGAACAGAAAGGCTCTATTACCAATACTAATTTGCGGGCGATTGCAGATCATGCAAGCCATGCAATGCCACCACCGGAAAGTGAACCGAAAAATACCAAAGCGGCAGCCAAACCCAAGGCTTCGCCTAAATTGATTCTGAAAAAGCTGGTGTTTTCCAACAATACGGTCGATGTAGTCAGCGAAGTTATTGGTCCACATAAAATAAAATTACCGGATATCGTATTAAAAGACATTGGTAGAGCAGAAGGCGGTTTGACACCGGATCAAATGACACAGCGCATTACCCAACTGGTGACGCAACAAGTCAGTGATGCAGTTAAAGAGGAGCTGAAGAAGGTGGCCAGGGAGAAAGGAAAGGAAGCGGTGGTTGATAAAATAAAATCTTGGTTCGGGAAATAAATTTCGTAAGAGGTGCTGATATGGAACATGAACTGAATTCCAACCTGAAACTGGTCGAAACCATTTACAACATGGCCGCGAGTTTTCTGGTGAATTATAGTTTCCAGATTATTGGCGCGGTGATTATTTTTGTCATCGGCCTTTTTGTGGCTCGCTGGGCATCACGTTCTGTTGAACGATTCTGCACCAAACATAAACTGGAACCCATCCTGGCGCGTTTTATGGCCAATGCCGCGCGCATCATCATATTGGTTGGTGTGGGCATTATCTGCTTGGGAAAATTTGGTATCAGTGTGGAGCCATTTGTCGCAGCGATTGGCGCCTTGTCTTTAGGCGCAGGCCTTGCCTTGCAAGGCGTGGTGTCAAACTACGGCGCTGGTTTGTCATTGATGATTTCACGATCTTTCACGGCTGGAGATACATTAAAAGTGTTGGGAGTTTCGGGTGTTGTATCAGAAGTACGACTCGGCGCGACTATTCTTGATACGGAAGACGGCGAAAAAATTATTATTCCCAATAAAAAAATTCTCGGTGAAATTTTGACAAACTCCTACAGTAACAAAGTCTGGGAAGGTGTCATTGGTATTTCTTATGGCAGCAGCCCTGAAAAAGCCATTGAACTGATCAGGAAAGTGTTGGCGAATGATCCGGACGTAGCAAAAGGTGCCGAACCACAAGTAGGTATCCAGGGTTTTGGTGAGTCTGCCATTCAAATTGGTTTGCGCTATTGGCTTCCGACACGTCACTATTACACCAGTGCTTATCGTATCAATCTGGCGATCTGGGAAATTTTTTCTGAAAACGGCATTGAGCTTCCTTTCCCGCAGCAGGAAGTGCGCATACTGAAGTAACTTTTAGTAATAGAGGGAAGAGAAATTTATGTGGCGTTACATGATACTGTTTTCGATAAGTCTTACTGCTTCACTTGCGGGAGCGCACACGCTCGACCCACATCGTTTGCCGCTGGGCAATGGCAAAGTCAGTAGCGAGGCAAAGCGCGGTTATGTGTATTCTTGCCAGTCACAATTTAATGGCCGTGGTGCTCAGCACGCAGGTGAGTGGATACATGAAACCACATGGGATATGACAGAGAAATTAAACGTGCAAGGCGATGTGCATTGGCCGAATGCAACATTTTCGGTGTCGGCCAGTGATAATGAACGTCGACTGGTGGGTAACGGTTTGCCTTTGGATCATGGCACGGGTGTTTTCCCGGTACAATCGAGTGATCCAGCTTTTCAATATGATCGCAATCCAAATTCAATTCAGGTGCAACACATCGTATTGTCATTAACGCGTGATCCGGTTGTTGAAACCACTCCGGGCTGTTTACCGATGGGTATGATTGGCGTGTCACTGGATGGAGTCGCATTTTTTAATGCACTCGATGCGGCGGGTCTGGACGCGGTGGCAAATGAAGTGCAGGATAAGTGCAATGGTCATCCGCAACGGGAAGGACAATATCATTACCACGGTCCGTCATCCTGCGTTCCCGGTGCTACTGAAAAAAATACCTTGGTGGGATATGCACTCGATGGTTTTGGTATCTACAGCAGTTACGATGACGACGGTAAGGAAATATCCAATGACGACCTGGATGAATGCCATGGGCGCACAAGCGCTATTTTATGGGATGGCAAACGCGTGAACATGTATCACTATGTGTTGACGCGTGAATATCCTTACACTGTTGGTTGCTTCTGGGGTCGTGCTGTGCATACACCAATAATGCACGCGCAGATGAATGGTCCGCGCGATGAAAATCACAGTGGCATGGATCAGGGCCGTCGACCGCCGCGAGAAGCCATTGATGCATGCAGTCAGTCATCCAGCAATGCCCGTTGTGAATTTGTTTCGCCGCGGGGTGATACCATCAATGGCACCTGTCACTCACATGGTGATACTATGGCGTGTACGCCAGATCATCCACCCGGGAGATAATTTATGTCACAAGCAGAAATTAAAAATCTGTTAACTCAATTACATGACACCTTTGCAGCTAATGCACCGAGCCCGGCAATTAACGAGCTGATGAAAAAAATGCAGCAGAGTGTGCAGGGCGGAAAGGTGGAGCCAGAGATTGCCGATGCGGCGAGCGACTTGCTGGTGGAAGTGGAAGGTGCTCATCCGAAGGCAACGCAACTGGTGCTCGATATTATCGAGATCCTCGATAGAATGGGAATCTAGCCTGCCGCAAACGGAAACTCCTGTTATTAAAGCAGGAACTTTTTCGGATCCCCTGTGGTCAATGGCTTATCAGCAGCCGGGATTCGCAGAGAGGGTATCATGCACATTAACATCAGGGCTTGGTTTTTCCTGGTTTGGGCGCTGGTATTCATCCCGATCACTTCTGTTTTAGCCGAAACGGCTGAAGATTCCCAGCCGACATCCTCGTTTACCCAGCAAGAACTCGAAGATATGCTGGCACCCATTGCGCTCTACCCGGATCCGCTATTGTCTCAGCTGTTGATGGCGGCAACGTATCCATTGGAAGTGGTTGAAGCGGCTCGTTGGTCAGCCGCCCATCCGGATTTGTCTGGCGATGCAGCAGTAAAAGCAGTGGCAGATATGTCCTGGGATCCGAGTGTGAAATCGTTGGTGGCAGTTCCCCGATTATTGAAAGAGATGAATGACAAACTCGATTGGACAGAGAAACTGGGCGATGCTTTCCTGGGACAGCGCGAACCGGTGATGGATGAAGTCCAGTACTTGCGAGACAAAGCCTATGATGCAGGCAACCTGAAATCCAGTGAGCAAGTGACTGTCGAACGAAATGACGAGCATATCACTGTAGAGCCAGCGCAAACCGAAGTGGTTTATGTTCCTTACTATAATCCAAATGTAGTTTATGGCGCCTGGCCAAATCCGGAACCACCTGTGTATTGGGATCCATGGCCTGGTTATGTACGACCGGGATATGCGGCAGATGCATTTTTCTGGGGTGTGGGCGTTACTTTGGCAGCAGGATATTTTTTTGGGGATTTCGATTGGGGTCACCATGATGTCAACGTATACCATGTAAATAATTATTACGGTGATCATCACGACAGGTTCTACCACGGTGATCATGATCATGATTTTGATCACGGGGATCGGGACCGACACGTCTGGGAGCACGATCCCTCACATCGCCGCGGTGTTCCCTATCGCGATGCCCACCAGAGACAACAATACGGGAGAAGCAGTGCATTTCTTGAAAATCACCGGGATTATCGTGGGCATGATAATTCTGGTAATCACGATTTCCATCGAGAGCAAGGCTCACAGGATCATGGTACACAAGATCACAGAAATGGCTCATGGCAACAGGAAAATTCCTCTCATGAAGGACACGGTCGTTTCGACACCGGATCGTCAGGCACAGGACATTCTGATCCAGGAATGCATCAACATGATTCATCGACTACATCCCAATTTCGAAACCCGTCTCGTGATTCAGTCAACAACACAAACATTCATCACGTGAGCACCGCCCAGATTCAATCTCGCCCACATGCACTTGAATATATGGATCATGGTAATGTAACTCGTCAGTACAGCGAACGCGGTAGATCAAGCTTTCAGCAAATGACACACTCAATGGGTGTGAGTAATGCCGAAGGGCAGAAGCATGCTGTCAATTATAATGCGGTGAAACATAATGAGAGTCGATAAATTTTTCATGGAAATGCGAATCAGGGTGAAATACAGAAATCGTTTAGGAGTGCGTATGAATATATTTCCTTTATCACTTGCCAGAATGATCTTCGGACTACTGATGGTAACCTTCTCCATTTTTGTTTTGGCTGATGGAGTGGCACCGGACAAGCCAATACCAACACCTGTCAAGATGTATGCGTCGCCCGATGAAGCGGTTGAGGCGTTGGTAAATGCCGTCAGAAACAAAGACCAAAAATTATTGCAAGATATTTTCGGTATTGCCGGAAAAAAACTTTTTAATTTTGACGACACGGAAGCGGATGTACAGACACGGGAAAAATTCGTTAATAACTATACACAATCACACAAAATTATTTATGAAGGTGATAATCACGCCGAGTTGGAGATTGGAGACAATCAGTGGCCTTTGCCAATTCCCCTGGTGAAACAGGGTGAACAATGGAGCTTTGATGCTATCGAGGGCCACCAGGAAATTATTTACCGACGTATTGGAAAAAATGAACTCGCGGCTATTCAGGTTTGTCTCGCGATTGTAGATGCGGAGCGGGAGTATGCATCAGTAGATCGTGACGGTGATGGACTCCGTGGATATGCAGACAAGTTTATCAGTTCAACTGGTAAACACGATGGTCTCTACTGGGAGACAGAACCCGGTGCGCCTCAGAGTCCACTGGGACCTTTACTTGCTGCAGCGGCACAAGAGGGTCACAAAAAATCATCTGGTATGCCACTACAGGATTACCACGGTTATTACTATCGCATTCTCACAAGCCAGGGTGATGCTGCACCCGGTGGCGCTTATGATTACCGCATTAAGGGAAAATTATTCGGCGGCTTTGCAGTGGTAGCCTATCCAGCGCACTACGGATCCAGCGGCATTATGAGTTTTATGGTTAACCATGACGGTATTGTGTATGAAAAGGATCTGGGAAAGGGAACATCGGGTATTGCGGCAAAGCTTAAAATGTTCAATCCTGATGCTTCATGGAAGAAACAAGAGTAGAGACGTTATACCGTCTTTCAAATATTGACTCGAGTTGAAAAAAATCAGCTTCGTTCCATGCTGCAGAATTAATTTTCCTGAATAGTGTCTTTTCACTCGCCTCCAGGTTCGAAGTATCAACTACGTTATTCCAGAGCAACTCTCCTGCACCAGCAGGTGCGTGGATAGACTTCTCATAAATAGTGAAGGCAGCATGCAGGGTTTTCAGCAGATGTCCGCAATAGGAATTCATGTCTGACAAAATATATTCCCAGCACTTGAGGAATTCACCAGACTCATCCAGGAGCTTTATCAGCTGGGGATTGCTTTTAATATTGTCCAGCCAATGATAAAAACCAATCTGCTGCTTGGCCCGTTGTGGTAGTGAATAAAACTCATATGCATGAATCAGGTCATGGACAATAAAACTGATGACATCACGATCGTGGTGCAATTCGATTAGATCGTCGGCCTGTTTGAAAAAACTGACACAACGTCCTCCTTTTTTTTGTAACTCAAACACTTCACCCGCCGATGGAATATGAAACACCAGGGTCAACGGGTATTGATGATTAAGCCAGGCCAGCAAAGCCATGCGCGCTGAGTCCGGTATGCCGCGAAAGCGTACTCGATTTAAAAACTCATGCACGGATATTCTTTGATCCAATATTTTTTTATTTCCGCTGACTGGCAAGTTATTCTCACATAACAAATTCCATAAATCAGAGAGGTTTAAATTAGTCGATGCGGATTTTGATGGCGTACTTCCATTTTCAATTGAATTATTGCACTTTGTGTTGTTGCTTTGGAATGCATCAGGGCGTCTACAGGCCAACAAGGTTAACAAACCGTAGCTGAGAAACTCGGCATCACGGAGTATTCCCTGTTGCCTTTTATAATCCAGTACATCAAACACGGCCTCTATATTTTTTGCCAAAGGAAAAAATATTTTGGGGTCGATTAATAACTTTCGATAGCGCCCCTGGCGAGAGGCTTTGGAAGCGTTTAAATTGTTCACCTTATCTCAACGGCAACCCGGCTCGGGTATAAACATTATCAATCAGGCGCATATTGTAAACGGAATCGATAAGGGCAGAATGATCAGGTGAACCCTGCCGTATCTGTTTGAGAAAATATTCCAGCTGGTAAGTGTAGGTTGCCCCGCCTTGCACGCGCTTTGTCGTTGCTTTGCCATCAACGATTAGCGTGAACCGATTCCACATGTGTGGCCCGAAAGGATTAAGCACATGCAGCTCACCGCGTGAGCCATACACATGCGCCGATATTTTTATCAACGCCATCGACCACATGGAACAATGAATAGCACCGGTCATACCATCGGGCCAGCGAAAAGATGCTTTCATCGCACGATCCACTTTTTCATTAAACAGTATCGGCGTTGCTTCGACAACTTCGGGCAGATCCGCCATAGTTTTATCCAGCGCTGTATCAGCCAGTGCACGCATCAAATGCAAGGTATAGGCACCCACATCCATCGTGGCACCGCCGCCCAGACTGTAGTTGTAGCGAATATCTTTTTTGTCATAAATCGGCGCGCACATGTTGGTTTCAATGCGGGATATTTTTCCTAACTGTTTAACCGCATCTTTCATTTCCTGTGCCATCGGATGAAAACGATAGTGGAAGGCTTCGAGTAGCACACGATTATTGCGTTGTGCTGCTTGTCGCATTAATTCCGCTTGACTGGCATTATTGGCAAAGGGTTTTTCGCACAGTACATGTTTACCGGCATCCAGTGCACGGATGGTCCATTCACAATGATAACCATTTGGTAACGGATTATAGATCGCGTCAATTTGAGTATCTGCCAAAAGGGCTTCATAACTGTCATGCACAACAGGGATGCGGTATTTTTTGGCGTATTCCTTCGCGCGTTGCGGGTCTCTCGCAGCCACCGCGTAGAGTTCAGCATCGGGAACCTTGCTGGAAGGTTGCACCATGGCCCAGTTGCCAATGCGTGCCGCGCCCAGCATTCCTATTTTGATTTTCTTCATGGGTATTTACCTGTGCTGTCGTTTATTGAAGGCTTGAACTTCCCCTGATTTGCCAGGCACCCAGATGGCCTGAATAAAAGGTCTCTTCAAACTGCTCAGGCATGATGTTATCACAGTGACAATGATGCCTTTTATACTACATATTTATGTAGCTTTCCTGATATTAAGCTTCAGGAAATTGAAAATTATGAGGCATTAAAAAGAATTGATCAGTTTATTTAGAATTAAATCCAGACTAAATAATATGAAAATTGGCAAGCTCTTGCATGCAGACAATAACTACATATTTGTGTAGTTTATTTCTGTCAAAAAAATGACAAAAAAAATGTCATAAGATCGCGTGTATCAAAAATTATAACCATGTTAATTCAGGTGAATTAATAAGCGTATTGACATTGAGGCGATTCACTGTTTTATTTACCCATTCGGGTTAGTTTGTGATATTAACTTTTGATACCGAAGAGAAACCCCGGAGATGACTGTGTTGGATTTGATGGATTTTTTAATTAAGTGAAACTGGAAATTAATGAATATATTAACGGATATAGTGAAAAATAATCAAAATATAGTAACTGAGTATGTTGATTCGCCTGTAAAGGATAATGAAAATACCGCCAGAGAGAGTGAAGCGCTTTTAAACTTATCAAGTAAATTGCCAATCCAGTGTGATTTTTTCGATACCGATATAGCCACTAATTGTTTTGAAAAAATAAAGGATGCGTTGATCGAATCAATTAATAAGATGGGATATCAATATTTACGATACACCTGTTGGGTTAACGGAATAGCCAGTGAAACATCTATTACAAACTCATTCAGCATAAATATTAGTAACTTTCCAACTCAATGGGAGTCATATTATGAAAAAAATAATTTGTACATGATTGATCCAGTAGTCAGGTTAATCCAGGACAATATTTTAAAAAATAATCTTATCTTTCATGGTACATGGGATAGCGCCTATGACACGGCGCTTGCAAATCCGTTAGGAGCAACAGATGAACAGAAAGTTGAATATGTATTTAATGTTAGCCAGTTAATCAAAAGTTCACGCGAACATGAGCTTAAGTCAGGGTACTACTACTCATGGGGTGATCAGCATCGTCGTATTGTCATTAGTATTTCATCTCATAATGATTATTCTGCTGACACCGAGATAAAAAGCACCAATTTTATAAATTTATTGCACAGTATGGCAGTGCTTGTGAACCAGGCAATAACCATGACAAATCGATGCGATCAATGCATCAAATCGTTTCGTGTAGATGGGAGTGATCCAATAAAATTGTCTGCAGCCGAGTTGCAGATTCTTCGTCTATACAAATCTCATCGCAATGCATCGATAAAGCAAATTGCTGCAATATATAACCGTTCCATAGACACAGTTAATCACCATCTGAGGACAATTCGCAGTAAGCTGGATCTCCCGGGCGCATCGGGATACGCCCTGGCGTTGTATGCATCAGAATTAAATTTACTGTAAAACCTGGGTTTGGGAGGGGGGATAGTGACACTCAGAAAACAGATTTTTATTAGCATCACACTTATTTTGGTTATTCTATTAACTGGCAGCCTGCTTGTAATTCTTAAAAATGAGCAGATTCGCCTGAGGGATCAATTGGCTCTGCATGCGCAAGAGACAGCGACTTCATTAGCGTTTTCTATTTCCAATGCGGCCAGTAATGACCAAAGGGCATTAATTGAATCAATGATCAGTGTTATTTTTGACAGCGGGTACTATCAAAATATAACTTATATAAACACTAAAGGACAAGTTGTTATTGATCACGATAGGCCAGTAAAAGTAGAAGGAATTCCTGAATGGTTTATGCAGTGGAAACTGATACCACCCGCAAAAGGTTCAGCTGTCGTCATGTCCGGTTGGAGACAACTGGGTGAAATAGTTGTGGTGATAAATCCCGGACTGGCGGCTCGAGAATTCTGGTTTGTGATACGTGAGCAAAGTTTGTTATTTATTGGGATAGCTTTTCTTGCGTGTGCACTGGCCGCCATCGCCCTTAGAATTTTACTTAAGCCGCTTTATGCTGTAGAAAAACAGGCAGAATTAGTGTGTGAAAAACAATTTGTAGAACAGGAAATACTTCCCGGAACGAGAGAGTTACGTCAGGTTGTAATAGCCATGAATCGTATGGCGAGAAAGCTTAAAGAAATATTTTCAGAACAGCTGGAATTGATTGAAAGCCTTCGTGTGCAATCCTATATAGATCCGGTAACAAAACTTTCAAATCGTAGTCATTTTAATGCGCTTTTACAAACAGTGATTGATCGTCAGGAAAAATGTGATGGAATTATGATTTTGATGCAAATAGGAAAATTTACAGAGTTTAATTTACACCGGGGCCGAGAAGCAGGCGATATGTGTTTGCAGACCCTTGCGCATAAATTGCAGGAAATTTTTTCAGAATGCCCGGATGCCATTATCGGTCGCCGCGGAGGAGTGGATTTTGCAGTATATCTTCCTGGATTTTCACTGGAAAGAACCAAGACGTTAGCTACGACGTATTTGGCATGGGCGAGCGATCTGGATTTGTTGATGATGGACGATAGCGCTTTACCTTTGCACATGGGTATTTCATTCACAAAACATATCAAGTCAACTAATCCGCTATTTAATGAGGCGGACCTCGCTTTGACCCAGGCTCAGAAGCTTGGTGATAATTGCTGGCAGGTCTATCACGATGAAAACACGGTGGAGGTGGCGCGCCAGGCGAACCAGTGGTTTAAAATATTACAAAAGACAATTGAACAACGCAGTATAGTTCTTCATTACCAGCCAATGTTTGATAACAATAAAAATGTCATATCGCATGAGGTTTTATGCAGAATAAATGATGGAAGTGTTCTCGTTAACGCCGGCATATTTTTTCCCATGATTGACCGATTTGGCATGAGTGTCGAATTTGACAAACTTATCATAGAAAAAACAGTGGAGCTAATTTATAGCCAGATTAATACAGAAAAGAGTAGCCCACCTGTTTCTCCTTCTTTTGATACGGTGTTGACTGTAAATATTTCTACAAAAACACTGGCCTCAAAAGACTTTGAGGAATGGATTGAGCAATTTCTTTATAAGAATAAGTCTATTGCAAAGTATCTGGTTATGGAAACAGCCGGGCATTTAACGGCTCTTGACGAGAACACGGTAAGGAACATCATATCGATAGTGAAAAAATATGGAGCAGGATTCTCATTTGATCATTTTGGCGTGCACTCACTTGCATTTACTTACCTGCAAAGTATGCCACTTAAATATTTGAAGATAGACCGTACATTTATAAAACAGATAAATGAAAATCAGGATAACCAGTTCTATGTCAAAGTACTTCTGCAGACCGCCCACAGCAGGGATATCCTTGTCTATGCAGAAGGGGTGGAGACAGAAGAAGAGTGGCAATGTGTTGTAAGCCTTGGATTTGATGGAGGTCAAGGGTATTATCTTGGGAAGCCGTCAGATAAATTGATGGATAAATAGTTTCAAATCAGGCGCGATGAGAGTGAGGTTATTCCCAGCTTGTGACTGATCCATGCAATCCATGAAATTTCTTTCAATCTATAGTTAACATAGTCTTTTATCATATTCTCATAATTTTCATTTAAATTTTGAAAGGCAACACCAAATCGTTCTCCACTGATATGGATAATTTTCCCCTGGGCATGAAACGAATTGTCTATTGGAATGGGCAACCTGACCAGGCAGTCTACTGGCAAATTTATTTTACATCCTTCAAATAAATGAGGCACTCGTAACGCAATGCCACCTATGCTGATATCGGTTGCATAAAAAATATCTATAAAATTTTCTCCATTCAAATCAACTCGAATTTCGGTTTCCTTTTCTGGTTTGACGCGAAGTGATGTACGGCGCTCATTTTTTTTAATCATAAGATGTTTTCTTTTATTCATGGACATCGGCCAGGGCGTCTTGCTTGTTTGTTGTTTTTCGTGTCTCCGTTAATGGCCAACTTTCTATACAGTTTCGGCCAGAGGCCTTTGCGAAGTACAATGCCTGATCGGCATGGTCAAGCAGTTGCTCTGCAGAATTATCCGAATTTGTTGCGGTAGCAATTCCAATACTTACCGTCAAAATTTCACTAACACCTGATTTGGCATGCAAAATGGCCAGTTTCGCCAACTCTGCGCGAATTCTTTCGGCGACATGTTGCGCTCCTTCCTGGCCCGTTTCAGGCAAGAGGATAGCAAACTCCTCACCACCAATCCTGGCGCCACGCGCGTGGTCATTCTGTCTCCTGGAGCGAAGATCCAGATTGCGTTTAGCGGCGGCTTTGATGGCTTCAGCAACTGCCTGGATTGCCCGATCCCCCGCCGCGTGTCCATAGTGGTCGTTGTATTGCTTAAAAAAATCTATGTCCAGTATGATCACAGACAACTGATTCCCGGTTCGTTTAAAACGAAACATTTCATTTTGCAGTCGTAAGTCAAAAGCACGCCTATTGGCCAAACCTGTCATCGCATCAGTTAAAGACAGGGTCTCAAGATTCTGTACTTGCTGATCAATCACTTCCAGTAGTGTATTTATTTCAAGGCCTAGATGACCAATTTCGTCATGATGCTGAACCGGTAACCGTGAACCCCAGTTTTTTTTCCGGCGAATCCTGGCCATTGAATGCTGCAAGCCAATCAACGGGTTGATTAATAAAAACTGCAGGGTAATAAACAAGGTTACACCCATGATAATGGCGATAAGCCCAATTACCAATGTGGTGTTTGCAAGTACTATATTCATCTGCCGCATCGTCACGCGAGGCAGATCCAGGTGAATATAGGCTGAAGGATCGCCAAATAAATTCTTTAATTCATAATCAAAAGTAATGTTACGTTCACTTTTATTTACTCGCACCGTGTTCTCAGTCAGGAGTTTTTGCCGATGGATATTCCACCGTTCTCCTCCATCAAGGAGGCTGGTTGCAGGCAGCATCATAAAGTTTATACGGGTTTGTTCCTGGACCTTCATTAACATGGTATTGTCAAAATCACGGGCCATTACCAGGGTTCCCGCTTCCGGGCCTGTCCTGTCACTGTGTAAAATCGGTTTCCAGCACACCATTCGCAGTTTTGAAAGAATTTCCATGAACCCACAATTTTGAATTAAAGGCCTCTTTGAAAATAGGGAAAGCATTTCTGTTGTGTTAGACCCAAACAATTCATCAACACTTTGTTTAGATGTGTGGGGTATGGAGAGACTGTAAACAGCATGGCCTTGCCTATCGAGTATCAAAATAAGTGAGAGCGAGGCATTGGTGATGCTGGACACATCTATATTAGCGGAAACAAACTGCGCGTTTCTGTTCTTGATGTAATGATACATGTCATCCCAGTTTCCCCAGTCCTTGTTGATTAATGCAAGATTTTCCAGCTCTGAATCGATGGCTTCCACTACACGTTCTACGTCCCTTGTATTGCCATCCTTTTCTATATCTAGCAAATGGGGAGTGATATTGGATACCAGTAACATCCGACTAAAAGCCGCAACAGCACCAAAGCAAATGAGAAATGCGAGTATTAATTTAAATCGAATCCCAAATTCCATATTAAATAATCCCGATCTCTTAAGGTAATAAATCTCATAAAATTAAAACGTTGATTTTTTATGAGATTTATTTAATTTCCACTCAACTACCGTGTAATGCAGAATGATCATACCAAGTGGCACGTTCCATGATTACTACATATCTGTGTAGTTGAAAATATACATTTCAAATCTGATACTCATGGATTAATTTGGCATGTTGTATGGGGTTATAAAAATGAAATATAAGGAAATCTTCTAGAGAAAGAGGTTATCGATGTACAAAATAATGATTGTTGATGATGAAGAAAACATACTGAAATCTTTACAGCGTACGCTTTCAAAAAAGGGTGATTTGGACATTGAATCATATCTGAATGCCAAGGACGCCCTGAAACGTTGTCAAACATGTATATTTGATGCAGTTATTTCCGATTGTCGTATGCCCGGTATGGATGGCATAGATTTTCTTTATGAATTAAAACAATTACAACCGGATTCCATACGGATTTTGCTTACCGGTGCGGTAGATATTACTACGCTTATGCGAGCCATTAACAGGGCGGGGGCTTTCCGGTTCATTGCAAAACCCTGGGATGATAACGTTCTGATCGAATCTTTGAGCGAAGGATTGCGCTATCGAGACATTCTTTTTGAGAACCGAATGCTCGCAGATAAAGTGAGGGAACAGGAAGATAGAATAAAACTCATGAAGCAAGGGATTGAAGTTCAATAAGCTATTAATTTCCAGCAGGAATGGGAAACATGAACCTTCAACAAGATTTATCTAGCATGTCCGAAAGTATATCCAATGATGGATTAAATGCGCTATATCTTTGGCCGTCGGTTGTTTTACTATTGCTAGTAATATATGTTTTGATAAAAACCTACAGGGCTGCCCAGAATGTAGAAAAAAAACTCACCGAGTTTTCTTCACTCACCAACCATGCATTTGCGGGTAATTTACAATTAATTGAAACACATGCGAACGAGCATAAGCTCAATAAGAAAGCACTTGGACCCCTGGCAAGGATTATTGATGAATACGCTGTTACTGTAACTGAACAGGACGGATATATAACCTATGCTAATGAAAAATATTTATCCCTGAGCGGCTATTCCCTGGTTGATCTCATTGGAAAAGAGAGAATAGAAAATAATTCCGATTGTCACGATGAGCTATTCTGGAAAGATATGTGGCAGTGTATTTCGGGGGAAAAAGTTTGGCACGGAGAGATTGGTAACCGGGGTTCATCAGGAAATATATACTGGATCGATACCTTTATATTCCCGCTTTCATTTATTTCAAAGGAAAGTAATGGTTATATTTGTTTTGGTACAGATATCACTGCGGTCAGGCAACAAAATAGTCGATTGAAAACAGAAGTGGAGTTGAAGGATAAAGCTATAAGAAAAGTAGAAGGCATGCTATTCCACTCAGAAAAAATGGCATCCCTGGGAGTAATATCCGCTGGAATTGCACATGAGATCAATAATCCGGTCGCTTTTATTTCATCCAATGTTTATAAGTTGAGTGAGTATTTTGGCAAGCTTGCCATGGCGCTTGATCATTCTCGCCACGGACAGGAAATGAACAAAGTGCATAACCATCAAATTAAAGCGAGCGATATTGATTTTATTTTAAAAGATTTTCCATTAATTATTGAAGAAACGACAGATGGAATTGATCGGATTGTAAAAATTATCAGAGATCTCAAATCATTCTCTCACGAGCAAAAAAATGAAGACTTTTCATTATTGGATGTTCATCAATGCATAGAGACCGCATTAAATCTTGCCAGAAGTGAATTAAAGTACAAGGTATCGATTCAAAAACAATACGGATCTGATATTCCATCGGTTAAGGGGTCAGAAACACAACTTTCACAAGTATTTATTAATATTCTGGTAAATGCAGCCCATGCGATTGAAAAGGATGGCAATATTTGTATTACCACTTGCGTTGAACGCGACAATATTATGGTGTGCATTGCCGATAACGGGATGGGAATTCAACCGGATATTTTGAAAGATATATTTGAGCCATTTTTTACTACCAAACCTGTTGGCCAGGGAACTGGCCTTGGACTATCTATCTCACAGGATATTATCAAACGTCATGGTGGTGAAATCCTGGTTGATAGCACCGTTGGATCCGGTACCACTTTTACTATCCGGCTGCCGCTGCCATCAGAAGGAATTGCCCGTGCTGATGCCGCATAGTATTGAGTACTCGATTCTCCCAAAAACCGGGGCTCAAGGCCCCGTCAACTTTAAATTGTATGTTGATAGTGAAGGGATGCGTACCAATAATGACTTTATACCACCCGACTGGGCGCTTCTTAAACATCATCAATGCGCACATTGCACATTGGATGCTAATGAATTTACTTACTGTCCCATAGCAAAAAATATTTCATTCCTGTTTAAAGATACTTCAGTAGGTAATTCATTTGATGAAGTTGAATTGATAGTGCGCACTGAAAACAGGAGTTATCTATCGGATACTACGCTGCAACGTGCGTTGGGTTCTCTTTTTGGACTGGTTTGTTCTCTCAGTAGTTGCCCACATACCATGCCACTTCGTCCATTAGGATTTTTTCATCTGCCTCTATCAACAGAAGTAGAAACTATTTTTAAAACATCGGCTTTTTTTATTTTAAAAAAATACATGGATTATCTCGAGAATAAATCCGTGAATATAGATCTGTCAGAAATGACGACTACTTATCAAAATCTTAATTTACTCAATAAGTATTTTATAAATCGCTTACGCAATATTAATTCTTCGGATGCAATTATCAACGGTATGATATTACTTGATCTTCTGGTAAAGGACATTGACTTTGCAACGGATAATGATTTAAGTCAATTAAAGCCCCTGTTCGTATCTTCACGGTCTGGCAATGAAAATAATTTTTAAGACTATTAACATACCCGAGGTCTGTCATACATGACACTCCAGAGTATTCTTGACAGGGTCCCGGCTCCACTGGATCCCAATGCTTTCCCAAAAATATGTGGGAATTGTATGAAAATATATCACAACGATATCAATTTTCTCCAGGAAACTACACCGGCTCAAAATATTTCTTCTTATATAAAAGTAATTACAGGAAGCGAAGAAGGAAGGAATGGGGTTTATCTCGAAGTATTCAGGAATTGCTCCTGCGGCTCTACCTTGATGGAGCTGTTTCACTGTCGGCGTGACTTGTCAGAAAAGGGCATCAGGAAGAGGGCCGTCTTTGAAGTATTTCTTGATACACTGAAAAAAAATGGTTACGACAATGAAAAAGCAAGGGATTTGATACTTGAGTTTATGCGCCTGTCATCCGAAAAAACGCCATAACTTGCAAATATTGGTGAGCATTATATTAGTTGCTTCCGGCGGCAGTGTTCCAGTTTGAAGCGTTGTTCATTTCTGTCACCATGCGTTCATTCAGGTCCTGCCATGAAAAGACATTTCCGACGTCCTGCTTTAATTCATTGCCACGCTCTTGCGCCGTCCACAATCCGTCACCATTGAAGCTATATACGGGTTGCAGATCTTCACGTCCTGAAGCAGGAGTGATACGTCCTTTAATATTATCAAGAATTAGTGGATCAGAATCCGGAGTCTCATAATAAGCGAGAACCATATGTGGTTGGTTAACTGTCAATTCAATAACATAACTGATGCGTAATTTTTCTATGGGGATTCCAAGCTCCCTGAGTGTGAAATATTTCCCGATAGCGTAGTCCTCGCAATCCCCACCATTGGTGGCTATCATCTCAATAGGCGTGGCCCAGTAGTCATATTTCTTCCAATGATCCAGATCAGTTTCGTAAGGTATTTTATTAAAAAAATTGTTTACCATGTTTAATTTGCCCCAGTCGGAATCATTTTTGTTATTTCTCATAATATCCTGCCATTTCACTACTCTTTTTTCTGCTGAAGTTCCATATTTTTGTTGAATGTAGTGAAGCAGTTTGTCGCTGATAATGGCAGAGTATTCAGCCAATGTGATACAGGAAAGTATCAGGCCAATTAATAATAATGTATTCCAGCGACTTCTAACCAATAAAAAATAAATCATCAATCCATTCCAGATTAATTTATATTAATTTTTAAATTAAATAATAAAAAACTACTACCTTTTATCCCTTGATTCACTGATCCACAGTGTAATTAGAGTTGATGGGTAATAGGTACTACATAAGTATGTAGATTCATATCGCCTACAGGGCTATGTAGTATTTAATTCGTATTGAGAACTATATAATCTGTGACGTTATCTATCTCAAATTGTTAATTATTTCCAGACAAATTGTGTAGTCTTTCTCTCTTCAGGGATTTATGGAATGGGAACCAGAAGGAAAAATCCGGATGAACCGTTAGCACTGGCTTCGACTGATAGTGCATCACACCTACCTGACTTTCGTGCGCTGTTTGAGTCTGCTCCTGGATTGTATCTCGTACTGGATACCAATTTTAATATTGTTGCTGTCAGTGATGCTTATACGAACGCAACGATGACGCGACGAGAAGAAATTATAGGCAGGGAAATATTTGATGTATTTCCAGATAATCCTGATGACCCTTTGGCGGATGGGGTTCGCAATCTGAAATCATCATTAATGCAAGTGCTTCAGCATAGGGTCGTAAGTGCAATGCCTGTGCAGAAATATGACATTCGCAAGCCAGAAGCAGAGGGTGGCGGATTTGAAGTGCGCTACTGGAGCCCGCGTAACTCACCTGTTTTTCGGGAAGATGGCAGCCTTGCTTATATCATTCATCGGGCTGAAGATGTAACTGAATTTATTAGTCTCAAGCAGAATGGACAGAGACAAGACGAATTAGCCCAGGAATTGCAGGACCAGATGGTGCGTATGGAAGCAGAGATATACATGCGTGCCAGGGAAGTAGTAGAAATAACCGAAAGTTTACGGAACAGTGAAGAAAACCTTTCCGTCACATTAAATTCAATAGCAGATGCAGTATTGGTAACAGATGCCAATGGCCTCGTGACTCGGCTCAATCCAGTTGCGGAACAACTCACCGGATGGACACAATCGGAAGCAATCGGATTTCCTGTTGCGGAAATAATTCGTCTGGTCAATCACACTACACAGCAATCCGTTTCTGCCTCGCTGCCGGGGACTCTTAATAATGGCGTCAAGACTAAATTGCATGACAATACAATATTGGTTGCACGGGATGGAACTGAACGGAAAATTGCATCTAGCGCATCACCGATTCTAGACCGCAGTGGAAAAATAATTGGAACAGTCAAGATATTCCGTGATGTCAGCGAAGAATATGCCGCGCAGGCCGCACTCCAGCGCGCAAAGGAAAGCGCCGAATTGGCTAATCATACCAAGGACTCCTTTTTGGCAACGATGAGTCATGAAATCCGTACGCCACTCAGTGGCCTGCTCGGTATGCTGGAGTTGATTGACATGACACCGCTCAGTGACGAGCAAAAAAAAATGTTACAAGCTGCACGTAACTCAGGTCGCGGACTGTTGCGTATCCTTAGTGATATCCTCGACTGGTCCAAGATCGAAGAGGGAAAGCTGGAACTTTCACCGCATCCTACTTCGATCACACGCATCCTGTCGGAAGTAGTGAATACCTATTCCCACGTCGCAAGCGCCAAGGGTTTAAAACTTTGGCAACAGGTGGATGAAGCACTGGGGTCAGCCCATGTAGTAGATTCATTGCGTCTTACACAAGTACTTAATAATTTTGTCAGCAACGCAATTAAATTCACGGCAAAAGGTGAAGTAGAGGTACGTGCTGATCTGGTTAAAAATGTTCCTGATGCACAATGCATACAGTTTTCGGTTCGTGATACGGGTATCGGATTGAGTGAGGATGAAAAATCTCGCCTGTTTCATCGCTATGCCCAGGCCACGGCTAATACCACTCGCATGTATGGAGGCACCGGTCTCGGGCTTGCTATCAGTCGTCGCCTGTCCGATATGATGGAAGGACACATAGGGCTTGAAAGCACTCCGGGTACAGGATCGGTTTTCAGCATCACGCTAAAGCTACCGCTTTCAGAAACGGACCTGGCACACGAAGCAGTTCCTGAGACAGACATTTCCCATATCAAGCCTCTTGTGCAGGATGTACATAATGCGCCTGTACTACTGGTTGTGGATGACCATTCGATTAATCTTACATTGCTGATGCGGCAGGTAGAATTGCTTGGTTTACGTGTCGAAGGAGCTGTAGACGGAGAGTCTGCTCTTAAATTGTGGCGTGAAAAAAATCAGAAATTTGCCTTGATCATCACTGATTGTCACATGCCAAAAATGGATGGTTATGAGCTTTCAAAAATTATTCGCGATATTGAAGCAAGTGAAAGACGCCCTCGTATACCTGTCATTGCTTATACAGCGAATGCACTTGGCGAGGAAAACAGGCGTTGTTATGCGGCCGGAATGGATGAGGTAATGATAAAGCCGGCCAATTTGATCCAGTTGCGATCTACGTTATTACGTTGGTTGCCAGAAAATAATTACCTTCCTGAACATAAAACTAAAGATGAAGATAATCGTGTGGATCTGCCAATAGATATGGCCAGTTTGCGCCATATTGTGCCGGATCATAATGAACAAATTTCCTTGTTGGGGAAATTCCAGGTTTACCACCACAACGACTTTGAAAAACTACAAATAGAGATTGATCGTGGAAATGTCACCGAGATTGCCAATCAAGCCCATCGTTTGAAAGGATCAACACGGATGGTGGGCGCCACTGAAATTGGAAACCTGTACGCCATGATAGAACAGTCTGCAAAGCAGAATGATATGAAAGCAGTGCAGGCACAAATAGGTTTGCTAAAACCGGCAATAAACCGTTTTGAAAAGCATCTTTTTACCCTGATAGGGGACAAGCAGTTATTTAAGGAGGAGTGCACATGAGTGTAAGTGAACTTGGATTTCTGGTAGTGGAAGACGATGAATTCCAGCGTCAGTTAACGGTAGGTATGCTGCGCACACTGGGCGCTACGCGAATTTCTGAAGCGGTTGATGGTATACGTGCACTGGAGATATTACGAGCGACCGATTTGCATTCGGTAGACATCGTACTCTGCGATCTGAACATGCCTGAAATGGATGGCATGGAGTTTCTTCGTCATCTGGGGAATTCGCGTTCCAATATTTCCGCCATCATTATCAGCGCGCTGGATGGTGCATTGATTGCTTCAGTAAAGAAGATGGCCCGCGCTTATGGACTTACCTTATTAGGAGCGGTTGAAAAGCCCGTCACCCCGGCGCGTCTGGAAGTAATGATTTCATTGCACCAGCAAGCAAGACCTAAACAGAAGAAAGAGTTCTCCCCAGGTCCGAAATTTACACTCGATGAAATATTGCAAGGTATTCGGAATAAACAGTTTGAACCATTCTTCCAGCCCAAGGTGGATATTGGAAGTGATCAAATGACAGGAGCAGAGGCATTGGCTCGCTGGATACATCCCCAACACGGAGTGGTGGCTCCGTTTGCCTTCATTAAATTGCTGGAAGAAAGTGGGAATATTGATGAACTGACTTTCCTTATGTTGGAAAAAGCAGCGGAAGCCTGTCGCCTCTTGCATAATAAAGGACATCAAATCTCCGTTTCAGTAAATCTTTCACTTGTGTCGCTCACTGATACTGCATTGGCCGACAAGATTACTCGCATAGTGCGCAATGCAGGGATTGAGCCGCGTTTTATGATATTGGAAATTACTGAAACGGCAGCAATGACCGAGATCGCTCCCGCACTGGAAAACCTGGCGCGCTTACGGATGAGAGGATTTGGTTTGTCGATTGATGATTATGGCACCGGATATTCCAGTATGCAGCAGATCACGCGCATTGCATTTACTGAACTTAAAATTGACCGATCCTTTGTAAAAGATCTTGCCGATAGCAAAGCATTACGGGTTGTGGTGAATTCAAGTATTGAGATGGCGGCAAAACTGAGAATAACGAGCACGGCAGAAGGAGTGGAAACGAAAGAGGATTGGGATACATTAAAAATCATGGGATGTGATACTGCCCAGGGTTATTTTATTGCCAAGCCGATGAATCTATCCTCTCTTGTCGATTATTGTGAGAATAAATCATATTGCGTTGCATGATTGTTTCTTAAAATAAACCAAAGCAAGCTAAATTTTAACGAAGGCAAGGAGGCTGGTTGGCCTAACGCTTCCAGCGTTTCGATTTTCCTGCGCTTGTGGGTCCAAAATTGCCATTTTGCTGATACAGGTACTATCTCGACTCCAGCCCTTGAATCTTTCATCGAGCATAATGAATATTGACGAGGGTGGCGCAAACTGGGAGACTGACCATGTCGCCAGGTTGCAACCTTTGGATCTATGTCCATGTTCATTGCAAGTTGTAGGGATATCAGGCAAGTACGTCAACCGAGTCGTTGGGGTTCATAGTTATATATGAAAAATCAACGCGACACATCGCTGTGGATACGATTGGCCGGTATAGCGATTATAGGCCTCTTCATCATTCTGGCAGCAGCGGCTTATTATAGTGGGCAGCAAGTAAAACGCGACAGTGAGTTAGTCTTTAAGGATGCAGTGCCCGGGACTATCGCCGCGCACAAAATGCGAATGGCCATGTCCCGCAGCATCGGTTGGGTGATGGTGGCAGCTTCCGCGCAAACAACGCAGTCCCGGGACGCAAGCCTGAAAACCGTGCATGATGCTGACGATGCATTCAACAATGAGATCGAGCAATACAATGCGACAATTATAATCAATCCGGTGAAAGATCGGGCATTACTCGCACAGGTGACGAGTGCATATGCAGAATATTATCGGCAGCGAATGGTCTATGAGGCCTTAATTTTATCCGGTGATCGTGACAAGAGCGCAGTCTTTCTCGAGCAAGATTTAGTTCCGGTTTACGTGGTGGCGATAAAATCTTCTGAAAAATTACTGGACTACAACCATGACAACAGCATTATCTACGCGAGTCATATCCGCGACAGCGTTCATAGGCTGTATTGGGCAGTGGGGGTCGTCATGGTGCTGGCCCTTATTTGCGCATTGGTGCTCATCATAAATTTATCTATTCGGCGGCGAGAGCTACTGGAGTTGCGGGAGAACGAGGAATTGTTCCGCACTTCTTTTGAAAATGCCACCGTCGGTGTGTGCCTCGTAGCAATGGATGGAAAATTTCTCAATGTCAATCGCACCTGGTGCAACATGCTGGGCTATTCCGAAGACGAACTGCTTCAGTTGACATTTAATGACGTTACCTACGAGGAGGACAAGGAAATTGGCAGTACATTTCTCGACAATGCACAGTCGGGCGGATCAAAAACCCTGTGGACCGAGAAACGTTATCTTCGTAAGGATGGGCAGGTTGTCTGGACTATCCTGTCCACCGCCATCATTGAGAGGTCGCGCGGCAAAGGCGATTATATGCTTTCCTATATTCAGGACATCACAGAGCGCAAACGGGCGGATGAAGCGCTGCGTAAAAGCAACGCGGATTTAGGCGAGGCGCTGGCGGCGCTACGACAAACGCAACAACAGATTGTCCAGCAGGAAAGTTTGCGGGCGTTGGGCCAGATGGCCAGCGGCATCGCTCACGACTTCAACAACGCACTGTCGCCGATCATCGGTTTCAGCGACTGGCTCCTGCAAGCCCCAGACAGATTGGAGAACAAGGAGCAGGTGGTGAAGTTCCTCCAGATCATTAACTCGGCTGCGCAGGATGCAGCCAGTGTAGTACGTCGAATGCGTGAATTCAGCCGTCACCGCGATCCTGACGAAGCGCTCCAAAGTGTCGATCTCAATAAGTTAGTATCGGAGTCAATACTGCTCACCCAGCCGCGCTGGAAGGATCAAGCGCAGGTAGAAGGACGCACCATCCGTGTCGAGAGCGACTTGCTGCCAGTACCATCCATCGGTGGTGAGGAGAGTGAATTGCGAGAGTTATTGACGAACCTGATCTTTAACGCTGCAGACGCCATCTCTACTGCTGGAACCATAACTGTGAGCACAGAAGTCGATGGGGACTTTGTGCTCTTGCGGGTGCGCGATACAGGAATTGGTATGACGGAAGAAGTTCGTCAACGTTGCCTGGAACCATTCTTCACCACCAAAGGTGATAAGGGAACTGGGCTGGGCTTGTCGATGGTTTATGGCATCGTGCAGCGGCATTACAGTACGCTTGAGATTGCCAGTACATTGGAACAAGGTACCACTTTCACTATCCGTTTCCCGATCCAAACAAACAGGATGGATCCAGTGGCGGCAGTCAAGTCAGTGGCATTGGCACAATCACTACGCGTTCTGGTGGTGGATGACCAGGTGCGGTTGCGCGACATGGCCACCATGTTGTTGACCAGTGATGGCCATACAGTCGAAACGGCAGAAGACGGGGAAGAGGCTTTGGTGCGCATTAAAGGCGGCCACTTCGACCTTGTGTTGACTGATCAGGCGATGCCAAAAATGAATGGCAAACAACTCGCGGAAGCTGTCCATGCAATCCGGCCCGGTGTATCGGTAATTCTGATGACCGGATTCGGGGATTTAATGAAAGCCACAGGCGAGATGCCGCCATACATCAGTGCAATCTTAAGTAAACCCTTCACTCTCGCAACGCTTCGCGAAGCGCTGGCAGCAGCACGAAAAGCAGCAAGTTCATAATAGTATGCTCGACTGCGCGTTCACACTACAGACAACGCAAGATTGGAGTATCACTAACGCAATTACCATTTACATTTTAAGTATTCTGCCGCTGGGGGTTTTTTGCAGAATCAAGGTTCGTTTCTCCCTGGCGTTAGGTTGCTCCTGCATTTGGTGAACCTCTTCGCTATCAAGCTCTGTAATGTTAGATGGGGCATCTTGATTTTTTTCCTGTTGAATTCGTTGATAAATTTCTTCGCGGTGAACAGGAATATCCTTTGGTGCATTTATGCCTAGCCGAACCTGATTTCCACGCACGCCGAGCACGGTGAAGGTAACCTCATCACCAATCATAATGGTTTCGCCAACACGTCTTGTTAAAATAAGCATAATCCTCTCTCCTGGTTCCACTGAATAATTGAAGTAAGACCCTCTGTTAATCAAAGGAGCCCATACAACAAACTTCCTGGACTCCTTTGGCCGACTGCTTAACTGGCATGATCATTAAAGCCCAGGAGAAAAAAAGTATCGATGGCATGACTGGAGGCAAAATAGATGGCAAAATGGATGGCATCTATTTCCGTACATATGGACACCCTCTTATGAAATGGAGACTGTACAAGGAAAAGCTGCTGTGGCTTCGATTAAACCAGGGTTGGTCGCAAGAAGAAGCGGCGCAACGCTGCGGTGCCCCTGACAAAAAAACCTATCATCTATGGGAAACGGGCAAGATTGAAAGGCCGCAATCACGAAATCTGAAAAAAATTACCCAGGGTTTTCAAATGGAATCGGTTGATGAAATCATCTTGAAACCTACGTCTGCGCCAACAGTCGAATTAACATCGCTATATAACGCCCATTTTAATTTGAGGAACGTAGTACAACTGCCAACTGCATCAGGATTTTCAAAAAAGAAGCATACTTACAAACTTGTCTGTTTTGATATGGATGCAACACTCATACACGGTCTGGAACTTTCATCCGGCGCCATCTGGGATGCTCTTGGCGATGAAAGCAGGCATCATCGCAAACAAGGTCTTCGTTCTTACTACACGGGCACCTTTAGTTATGAACAATGGTGTTTATGGGTCGTTGATACTTACAAACAAAAAGGACTTACACTTGAGCAATTGCGAAAAATTATTAATCAATATTATTTGGCACCATATCTGTATGACGGGCTGCAACAATTGAAAGACCACGGCTGTAAACTGGCGATTATTTCTGGTGGGGTGGGAACGTTTCTGGAAGTGCTATCCCCGGACTGGAGCCAATACTTCGATTATCTGTTTGTTAACCAGCTTGTGTTTTCGGATAATGGATGTGTACATTCTGTTGTGCCAAGTCCATACGGTATTGATAAAAAGGTAGAAGCTATTCATTACTTGTGTGAAAAAGAATCCATTGGTATGGACGAAGTAGTTTTTGTAGGGAGTTCTTTTGTCAATCGGCAAGTTGCATTTAACGTCGGTCTGACGATTGGTTACGCAAATCCATCATCGGAAATCCGCACTGTATTTGATGAAATTGTCAAAGATGATGATTTTCGAAACGTAGTAAAAATTATATTGCGATGAGACGGAAATATAATAATTGCTTTGATATAAAACCAGAATCACGCAGGGCTCAATTCATCCCTGGCACGAATTAAATTACTGTTTCGCCAATTTAGAATAGTATTTGCGGGCATAGGTTTAGCTATGTAATAACCTTGGCCAATATCACAGCCCATTTTCCCAAGCATTTCAAAATCTTCTTTCGTTTCAATTCCTTCTGCTACAACCATTAATCCCAGTTTGTGTGACATATGAACTGCACTTTCACATAAGGTGTGCAAAGTGCTGCTATTAGCAATACCGTGAACCAGGGATCGATCCAGTTTTAGCTCGGTGAACGGCAATTGCGCTATTTGCTGCATGGAAGAGTAGCCCGTACCATAGTCATCAATCGATAGACCAAACCCCGCCAAGCGTAGCTTTGCTACTGTCGCCAGCGACTGGGCGAGGTTTCGGATGATTGCTGATTCGGTCACCTCGAGTACAAAACAATCAGCACTGATATTGTGTAATGCAACTCGATCCGCCATACTTTGTGCAAAATCAGAATTAGACAATGCATCGGCTGATACATTGATGTTAACGGATATATCAAGGCCAATCCCATTTTCTTTCCAGTAATGTAATGATTTTATTGAGTCATCCAGCACACACATGGTTAACTCCTGTATTAAGGGTGTGCTTTCAATTAATGGAATAAAAGCGCCAGGATAAACCAGTCCATGCAGAGGATGTTGCCACCGTACTAGCGATTCAACTCCAATAAGTTTTCCGGATAACATAGAAACCTTCGGCTGGAAATGACATATCATTTGTTTTTGTCGGATACCTTCAGCTATTTCGTCAAACGTGTAGGTTTGACTCGGTGCAGAAAATTTCTTTGTTTGGCTTTTATTATCGCGATTATAAGTAGATAAAACCTGAGAAATATTTTCATGCTGAAACGGTTTCGCTATAGTTCCCAAAAAATTCATTCCACTGATTTGGGTCATTTTTGCAACGGCTGACATCACATTTGGTTCACGACCACTAAGAATGACCACGCCACACTTATAGCCGCGTGTGGCAATTTCCTGCAACATGGTAACGCCGTCCATAACTGGCATACTAAGATCACAAAATAATATATCAATGGATTCAGCTTGCGTTTCCAGCCACTGCAATGCTTCAAAACCATTAGTTGTTTGGTGTACCTGCTCAATGCCCATTTGCTGAAGCATGAAAGACAAATATTCTCTTTGGGTAACGGAATCCTCAACAATCAGAACTGAGCGGATATTATTCATGCTATGTCTCCCTGCCAAAGCGCGTGGTGTTTATCAGGTGCAAGATGTCGCGTTTGTATTCGAGTAGTCGTCATGTGCGTCACTGCGGTACTGTAGTTGGCTTCTTGCTAATCACCGGAAGTATAAGTGAGGGGCTAGAGAATAATAACTACATACTTGTGTAGATTATCCTTTCCACAAAATACGCTAAAAATCTTTTTTATGTGAAAAAGTTATAACTTGAAATTAATTAACCCTAATAAAAAAAATTTAATTGACATTGCTGTGGGTTGACTGTTTTATTCAAGTGTGAGATTTTGAGCAACATTGATTTGGTAGTGTCAGGGTATAGTCCATTAGAAATTTATGGGTATATGACAAATTTTCAAATTAATTGAAATCAAAATAAATGAATATTCTGACGGATTTGGTAAAAAGTAATCACAAGATAGTAACTGAAGATATTGAAGGATCGGTAGTAAAGGACAGGGAAAAGCCTCATAACGGAAGTGAGTTGCTTTTAGCTTTATCAAGTAAATTGCCAATCCAGTGTGATTTGCCTGCTGCCAATGTAACCTCAAATTGCTTTGAAAAAATAAAGGAAGCGTTGATCGAATCGGTTAACAAAGCGGGATATCAATATTTACGATATACCTGTTGGGTTAGTGGAGTAACTAATGAAACATTCGAGGCCAACTCATTTAGTATAAATATTAGTAACTTCCCGTTGGAGTGGGAGGTGTTTTATGAGAAAAATGGTTTACATACGATCGATCCTATAGTCAGGATTATTCAAGAGCATGGGTTTAAAAGTAATAAGTTTGTTCATGGTACCTGGAACAATGCCTATGCCATGGCCCTTTCGCATCCCTTGGGAAAAACATACGAACAGATAGTTGATTATGTATTTCATGTAAGTCAGTTAATTCAAAAGTCACGCGAGCATCAACTTAAATCGGGATACTATTATTCATGGGGAGATCATCATCGTCGTATTGTCATAAGTATTTCATCTCATAATGAATACTCTGATGATGCAGTGAGAGAAAACAGGAATTTTATATATTTATTGCATGGTATGGCAGTGCTTGTGAACCAGGCAATAAATATGACAAATCGATGCGATCAATGTATCAAATCATTTCGTACGAATGCCTGTGATCCAGTTAAATTATCTGCAGCAGAATTGCAAATACTCCACCTTTACAGCGTAAATCGTAATGCATCAATAAAACAAATTGCTGTGCTGTACAATCGCTCCGTTGATACAGTCAACCACCATCTCAGGGCAATTCGCAGTAAACTGAATCTTCCCGGTGCATCCGGATGTGCCTTGGCGTTATATGCAACAGAGTTGAACTTGCTGTAAATATGAAATTGGGAGTGGGAGTGCCAACTGGAAGGTTATGAAACATCTGAAACGATCTACTAAAATTGCATTGGGAATTGTATTTAGTGTATTTGTATCTTCAGTTACGCAGGCAGCGGATAACTCCGATATTCAGAAACAACTGGATGCACTGGAGCAGCAAGTGCGTATTCTTCAGCACAAGCTGGAAGTGTCTGATGAGAATTCTGCCAAAGCTAAAAAAGATAACGCGATATTGACGGGGAGCGATAAAGGCTTTGGATTGAAATCATCTGATGGAGAGTTTGAACTGAAACTGCGTGGTTTGATACAAATGGATGTCCGTGACTTTCGTGAAGGTATCAAGGGTCAGCCTACGGGAGCTATCCCAAATTTGCTTACAAGTGATGCCTCGGATAATTATCTGATACGCCGCGCTCGTCCAATTATTGAAGGCACGTTTAACGAAATATATGGATTCCGTATTAGTCCCGATTTTGGTGGCAGTACAACAACATTGATAGATGCCTATGTGGAAGGAAATTATGCACCTTATGGCAAAGTGCGTGCGGGTAAATTTGCGCCTCCACTTGGTATTGGGTGTTTGCAAAGCTCCGCAGAGACTAAGTTTAATGAATTGTCACTGGCAAGTGATCTTTTCCCCTCACGCGATGTTGGCATCCAGCTAAGTGGCGATCTGTGGCTCGGAACCTTGAGTGTGGTGAATTACACTGTTGGAATTTTTAATGGAGCTAATGACGACACTAATGGTGATAACTCGGATGTTAATTCCGATAAAGAGCTAGAAGCCAGGTTATTTTCCCAGCCATTTATTAATGGTTACCGATTTTTGCAAGGGTTTGGTTTGGGTGTTGCAACCAGTTCCTATAATGCGGAGGGCGGCCCTGGCAATACCGGCTTGTCAAAATATAAAACCATTGGCCAGGAGGATTTTTTCACGTTCCGCAGTGATACGGTGACGGTTGCTTCAACAAATCCTGTAACAACCGATTCCGTGAGTACGGTTTATCTTGATGGTAAACGTAACCGATTGATTCCGCAATTTGATTATTTCTTTAATAATTTTGGATTGCTGGGAGAATATGTTGATGAATCGGAAGATATAACGCGTTATAGAAGTACTGGCATTCCGCAAGTGCCCAATGTTGGTAATCACACTGAGGAGCTAAACAATCGTGCATGGAGTTTAACAGCTGCATGGACCATTACCGGTGAAGTGCAATCATTGAGTGCCATAAAACCGACGAGAAATTTTGATCCCGCCAGGGACAGCTGGGGTGCATGGGAATTAGTGGTTCGCAAGAGTGAACTGACAATAGATAAGGATGCATTTGAAGTGAACGGCGTGTTGGGTGATACCAACTCATTGGCGGAAGCAACAAAATCAGCGCAGAGTGCAAATGATATTGGTGTCGGAGTTAACTGGTATCTCAATAAAGTGGTACGGATTTCACTCGATTACGACAAAACTACTTTCAAATGGGGTGGTGGTGGCGTACCTGCAACGGCACCACTTGATAGGCCGGATGAAGAAGTGTTAATTGCTCGAGTGCAGGCTTCCTTTTAATGATGAAAGGTCTATTTGCATAAGGATAGCAAGGTAGGCTCGATACCAAAATGGTGTGCATGGAGAAAATGTTCTTGTTCTGTATATGGTGAAGGAAGAAGAACGTCTCTACACTTCACGTGCCCACTTAAGGTTCGCACGTTTAATAGTGGCGGCGTACTAAACACCATACCTCATCAACGATCTCAATATTCCCTGTTACAGCCCTAATAACAGGGAATTTTTCAAAATATCAGGGATTAATACCAAGTCTTCCCTCTATATATAGGCACTATGTCGGCTCCAGCCCTTGCGGCACAAGGACATCGGTAATCCGATTCGACTTTGGGCAAATTCCATAACAGGGAATTATCAGGGAATTTGGATTTCGCACGGCACAGGAATTTGCACGGTACAGGATGAAATATCCGTGATAGCGTGTCATTTTCAAAGTCAACTTAATGGTTTGTTGAATAAATAAATTGGACTCTAACCAAATCAAAAATATCTGTCTTGCATAACCTAATATAAATAAACTTTTATCCTTTACTTATTAGTAAGTTAAAGGAGTCTGTGAAGGTTAATTCTGAATTGATACTACCCACTCAGGTAGTGTACAGACAGTTAATTGTATAGTAACTTTCACGCCGTCAAATAATTGATCATTAATTGTTTAATCAAAAAAGGGGAGTGGACATGAATTTCTTTCGCGTCATAACAATTGGATTGCTGTTTATAAATGTACTAGCTCAAGCCACTCCTATGACAGTGGAAACAGTAAAAGATAAAAATTTTCAAAATGGTTTTTTGTATCAGCGTTCATCAGTATGTGCCAACCCTGATGAACCCAGCTGTTCCAAATTTCAAAAGATTTTCAATTCAGTGTCCACTACTGATTCGCCAGCATGGGTTGTTGCCACTTGGGGCTCACAGGGAAGTTTGACAGATTCTTGGGGAATGTATGACCCACCCGCTAATAATTGTTACGACTCAACTACGGGTGGTTGTACTTTGGTTTCAAAAGTTAAAGATTCATTTGTATCTGATCCTGACCACCCAAATTATTTTCTTCCTGCGGCTGATTTTCCAGATGCAAATACGGAAACCAATGGTTCTGGAAATCCAGTCAGATCAGATGGAAAACTTCCGGTAACGGTGACATCAAATGTTCCAGCCGCCGATTCTGTGAGCGCAATTGCCACAACGGGGTCGAATGTTCAGCCATTGTCTTATATGTCCATCACCGTGCCATCCGGTGGTGGTTCAATATCGTTAAAAGCAAACTTTTTTAATGAATATTATTTTTCAGGAACTAATCCCAGTCCCGGTGTGACCGATGGCGGGATCTATCCCACAAGTAGTTATGAACGTCTTTACCCTTGGCAAGATCAAACGACCACCGGAGATTCTAATTGGCCAGCATTTTATATATTACAGAATTCCGATATACCGATTGCCCATCTGAAAAACTTGAATTTCCATGCCAAAACACAGATAACGCAGTATCGTTATGTGCCTTGTGATGTAACACAACGGGATGCGGGTTGTTATCAGGCAACCTCATTTACAACTTTTGGTGTTGATTTAATGGATACAACATCAGGAAAAACTATATTAGTTAAGATTCCTATTTTTGATGAAAGAACCACGATGGATTCAACTGGATGTAGTTATAAAAAACGCAGCAACCAAAGTTACCAAGGGGCTGTTTATGAATTGAGCCAAGTGAGTGGTACATCGAGCCCGAACGTGCCACCGGCCACCGTGATGACACCGAATGCAACCTATCAATGGAGTTGCTCGAATCTTTTAGATTGGCTTTATTATCAGATTCCGCCTTATAAGTTGGCAGCATCGGATGATACAGATTCAACCTCACTTAGATCGCATCTAAGTGGCGCCCCTGATTTAACTACAATAGGCGATGCCTACTCACCTCTCTTGTTGAATACTAACAGTGCGATATGGATTAATGATCTGTCAACCGATGTAACGGAAGTAACGGGAAGTGGCATTACTGATTTTAATGTAACACACTATGTGCCTGTATTTTCTGTGTATAAGCCGGATGAATTAGTAGTAACTGTTGATGGCGTGTATCAAATATATGGAGTCGACTTTACGGTAAATAATGCAACCAATGTTTCTTTCTCTGGCGCCGGTAATGGAGTGTTCACTCCATACTCTGCTGGTTCTGCATCAGAAACCTTTACCATGACAGCAACGAGCTCAACAACATTTAGTGTGGTTGGCTCTGTCTCCGGATCTATTGGTACTGCCACTGTTGGAACCGATTTCACTAACTCAGCCGTAAGTTTCGTAATAAACGCAGGTGGCACAGCTTTCGTTTCTGGTGATGTATTCACTATGGACGCCTATGACAATTCAGTTTGCAATAATAATCCGGATAACCCCAATGATCCTGTTACTGATCCATCGACCTCGTGGTTTCAGTGTATTCGCTTTAACAGCGGACACGTACCTGCGTCCGGGGCTGAAGTAGTTATTGCCTACGAAAGACAAAGCGTGACTGATCCCAACTTTTATTTAACTTTAGTAAACGGGCTTTATTATGATCCGGCAAATAATCTGGTCGATCCTGCACTTGGGACCTTTTCTGGAAGTAACATTTATTCAAAATTTGCGCTGAATCAGGATCCATCATTAGGTAAAGATGTTTCGACCGGAAATAGTACACCAATGACATCAGATCAAATTGTGTTTGATGGAGATATATTGCCTTATGTGCGTGAGGCGGTTGTTGCTGCATATGACTCCGACCCTACTAACTTTACCCTTGATCTTGCTAATTACAGGATTACAGCAATCGGCATTTCTTCGTGGGAATCGGGCACATCATTATCTTCCTTTACACATAATATTTCGGATGTATCCCTGGGCGCCGTGATTGATAGTGACAATGATGATGATGGTGATACCGTTAGTAATGGCAGTGATGCCTTCCCGCTTAATTCCGCAGCTTCAGTTGATACTGATGGAGATGGTCATCCCGATAGCTGGAATACTAGTTGTGATCTCGATTGTCAAAAGAATTCAGGTCTTACATTGGATGCTTATCCAGACGATGTTAATAAATGGCAAGTTCCCGTGCAAAATGATTATGACGGTGATAGAACATCGGATGTGTTAATGCGCGACAATGTCAGTGGTGACACATATCACGGCCAATGGGAACAATTCAGGATTGTTGATGGAGTAGTGAATTCGTCCAATATGTTTAGTGGAAGTTGGGATGTTGATACCATTACCAGTTTAGACGTAAATGGTGATGGGGTGTCCGATGTACTAGTACGAGACCCTTCAACCGGAGACTGGTATATATATATCGTACAAAATGGGGAGCAGAATGGCGTGACATTGCTGTCAGCTTTGCCAACGAGTAGTAATTGGACCTTTGCAGCAGCAGGTGATTTTAACGGGGATGGCACCGACGATATTTTGTTGAAGAATGACAGCGGCACGCCCACCTGGCATGTGTACTATATGTTGAATGGCGATGTTGATAGCGACAGTGCGGTGTCTGCCTTGGCTACTTCTTATGGTGGTTCGGGTTATTTGTCGCGTGCTGCAGGGGATATGAATGGCGATGGCAAAGCAGATCTTTTGTTTAGCAGCGACTCTGGTTCAGTAAGAACCTGGTATGTATATAGCTTTGCTACAGATACTGTGACGACCCCGAGTGGTTTAAATACAAGTCCATACAACAGCACTGTTTGGCAATTTCAAGCCATGGTCGATTTGAATGCCGATGGGAAAATGGATGTGGTGTTGAGAAATTCTTCAACGGGTGCATGGGAAGGTTTTACGACGGGTAGCAGTTTTGCATCAACCGCTTACAGTCTTGATAACCTTGATACGGCGCCATCCGTGTTGCTAGTAAGTCATGGTGATTTTAATGGAGACGGTGCAGGTGATTTTCTTTTTCGGGATACTTCTTCAGGCGACTACAGCATGTTGCTTACCTTGTTACCCGGGTTTGCACCATCTGCTCGCGCCAACTCAACTACCTATGCGCTTAACTTGATTATTGATGTGGATGGTTATGCATATTTGTGTACAACAGAAGGGACTAGTGACTCCTCAGCACCGAGCTTTGATACGACACCGGGCAATACAACGACTGACGGTACTGTGGTATGGACCAATATTGGTTCGACATCCGATTACACAGCGGGCCAACAAGTGTTGGCGGGCCATCCAGCATTAACTACTCCGGGAAGTGCTGTGTGGAGTGTCGTTGATGATGCCTGGATTGACAGAGATGGTGATGGCATGCCGGATAATTGGGAAATCGAGTATGGCTTAAATCCATTAGTGGATGATGCAGCGAGTGATCCAGATGGTGACGGCATGCCCAATTTGTGGGAATACCAACATGGGTTGGATCCAACAAATTCTGCTGATGCGCTAGATGATGCAGATGGCGATGGCCTGCTGAATGTGGATGAATATTCAGCGGGAACAAATCCCAATGTGGCTGATACAGACGGTGATGGCATGCCGGATGGCTGGGAAGTAACTTATGGATTGGACCCTCTGGATAATGGTGATGCATCAGGAGATGCGGACAGTGATGGCATGCCCAATTTGTGGGAGTACCAGAACGGATTTGATCCAACAGATGCGGCTGATGCAACGGAGGATGCTGATAGCGACAGTCTGTTAAATCAATCAGAATATGAATGGGGCACTAATCCGCATAATCCGGATACTGATAATGACGGCTTAACAGATTGGAGAGAAATTGTTGCTGCCAATGCGGCCGGTTTTGTTGCGATCACTACGGGTCCACAGAATCGCATGGATCCACCGCTGGTATTTGTAGATAAAGATTATATTGCCGCACTGGATGATACCTATTCCAATCCAGCGTATGCGAATCTGGATTTATGGAATGTGTCAGATGGCTCGGCCGTGTACTGGAATGCGGGTTATGCCAAAACAGTGGCAGGTGTTACGACAACGACTATAGGATCGGAAGAAACACTTTGTGCTCTTTCAACAGATGGCAGTACCTGTTTACCATCGACAACCATTTACGGTGGCCGGAAGCAGGTTGGTAATCTTGATCATGCCTGTATATTGGATGCGGGAGATGGCACGCATGCAAGTGCCGTGCATTGCTTTGGTGATGCCAATGCCGATTCGTCTGGTACAAATCATTATGGCCAGATTACCGTACCTTCATTAACAGCACCGACAGATATTGCTGTTGGTTTGTATCACAGCTGTGCATTGGATGGATCAAATGTTGTGTGCTGGGGTAAAGACACAGGCAGCAGTGAAGCCAATGAAGTTCCTACTTTTAGTTCAACACCTCTGGCAATAGCAGCGGGTGATGCGCATACCTGCGCCATTATTACCAGTTCACCCTATGTGCAATGCTGGGGTGATTCGAGTGACGGCAAATTAACACCGCCAACACTGGATCATCCGTGGCAGATTGCTGCAGGGAAAGATCATACTTGTGTAATTGATGGTGACTACACCGTGAAGTGCTGGGGAAAAAATGATCATTACCAATCACAAGTACCAACGGCTCTGGGTGATGCATCAACCGTGGTGGCCAGGTTATCCGCCAGTGGTGATGAGACCTGTGCTTCATCTATAACTTCTGATCGTGCGATTACCTCATCTATTACCTGCTGGCCAGTGAATGTGGATCTGGATGGTGACTCCGGTACATTGGTTGATAGTGATAGTGACGGCATGCCGGATGGTTGGGAAGTGCAGTATGGATTGAACCCGCTAGATGATACCAGTGACAACGGAGCAGCAGGTGATCCGGATAGTGACGGCATGCCTAATTTGTGGGAGTACACCTATGGCCTTGACCCAACAACAGATGATGCTGGTGATCCGGCAGCAGGCGATTCATTAAGCGGTTGCACGGTATCGTGGACTAACTTGCAGATCTATCAACATGGCCTTGATCCAACGATCTGCAACTTTTATTTATCTGCGCATAATGACTATGACGGAGACAAAACATCGGATGTACTAATGAAAGACAATGATAGTGATGTGTACGCAGGCCAATGGATGCAATTTAAAATATTGAATGGTGCTGTAAGTGCATCCAATGCATTTTACGGAGCTGATATTCAGTATGTTGCCAGCTTGGATATAACTGGTGATGGTGTAGCCGATGTCTTAGTGCGAGATACTTCAACTGGTGACTGGTATGTATATCTGGTGCAGGATGGACAACAAAATGGTGTGACCTTGCTGTCATCTTTGCCGACGGGCAGCAACTGGGTATTTGCAGCAGCAGGTGATTTTAACGGCGATGGCACTGATGATATTTTATTGAAGAATGACAGCGGCACGCCCACCTGGCATGTGTACTATATGTTGAATGGCGATGTTAATAGCGACAGTGCTGTGTCGACACTTGCCAGCTCTTATGGTGGTTCAGGGTATGTGCCGCAGGGAGCAGCGGACATGAACGGAGACGGTAAAGCAGATCTGTTATTCAGCAGTGATTCTGGCTCTGCGCGGACCTGGTATGTATATAACTTTGACACGGATACCGTAACGACTCCGAGCGGTTTAAACACCAGTCCTTATAATACAACCGCATGGGACTTCCAGGCATTAGCAGACTTGAATGCCGATGGTAAAACCGATGTGGTGCTGAGAAGTAACTCAACAGGAGTATGGAAAGGTTTTACGATGGGCAGCAGCTTTGTACCAACGGCGTATACCTTAAACAATCTGGATACAGGTTCTTCCATCTCACTGGCGAGTTACGGTGACTTTAATGGTGATGGCACGGGTGACCTGTTGTTGCTTGATTCCACCACTCATGACTACAGTATGTACCTGACATTGCCACCTGGATTTACAGCGGCTGTTCGTGCGAACTCATCGGCGTATACAGTAAACCAGATTGCGATTCCCAATCCATCGGATAGTTATGCATACTTGTGCACCACAGCAGGCACGAGTGGATCTTCAGCGCCAACCTTTGATACAACACCGGGTAATACAACGGCTGATGGCAGTGTGGTGTGGACCAATATTGATTCGGCTTCTTACTACACAGCAGGCCAACAGGTGTTGGTAGGTTATCCTGCATTAACAACGCCGGGATCGGGTGTGTGGGATGTGTTGAAGTAGGAAGTAATAAATTAAAAGCCCGCTATGCGGGCTTTTTTAACAGTGAAATAAAGAAATGGAGGTTGCTATGAAATTATCATCATTGTTTATCAATAGATCACTCCTGTGCATGGCGAATTCATATTCCAGCAGCAACTGGAGTTTGAAATAAGCCATTGCAGTGAGATTTCAGTTTGAAATTGGTTAATTCAAAAAATTGATTGATGCTTATTTTGGCTTTTTCAAACGGAGTTTGATGCAGTAATGAAGTATGGACACGATATTGATTGTAGTAATCATTGAACGAATTAAGTTTTCTTTGTAAATCGTATCGATTCCAGAATAAGGTATGGTCAAGGAACTCGCGGCGTATGGTGCCGATGAGTCGCTCAACAAATGGATGTGAAACTGGAGTATAAGGAACCGTTTTTATTTCTGTGATATCCATCAGTTCCAGATTGATGCGCCAACGGAGAAAGCGGTATAGAGGATCATTATCAGTCGAGATGAATTTTGGTTTATTCTGTCTTGAGGTTGCCTGGTTAAACATGGCGCAAACACCAGGGCCATTAATGTGATAGGGACGAACTGCAAAGCCAATAATCCTGCGACTGAATACATCCATGACAACCATCACCACATAAGTGCGGAGATTGATGGATTCAGCATGGAAAAAGTCCACGCTCCAGAGACTATCCTTCATGTGGGCAAGGAAGGTGAGCCAGGATGGCCCATCAGTAGTAGGGATTGGTGATTTGAAATATTTAGCAAGCACACGCCGAACAACATCCTTTTCGATATTAATGCCAAAGGCATGTGATATCTGTGCAGCAATTTGCGGGCAGCCCATGCGAGGGTTCTGTTGTTTCAAGGAAACAATGGCATTAATAAGTTCCAGTGATGGGCCTTTGGGGCCGGGTTTCTTGTAAGTGGTAACGCCAAATAACCTGCGATACTTACGCTGAACAAGTACTTTGTGAAAACGGAGCAGGGTAGCAGGCTTTATAGCAACAGTAACTTTGGTGATACGAACGGGATTTATAAAGGAAGCAAGAACAGCCAAGGTTAATCTATCCCAGCGTCTGAGTCGTGGTGATCGTCGATTCCCACGATTCAGGATTAACAATTGTTGTTTGAGGAGCAGGTTCTCAGCAATGAGCGCTTTGGTGCCGCCGGGCTGAATTAACTTGACCAAGGTGGTCAATAGATAACTGACGAGCAAGAATGCATTTTTCATGGCGGGCGACTATAGCGATCGCCAAAACAGATTCAAGTCGGCATGTCATTATGGTAATCTGCACGGAATAGTAATTCGCCATGCACATGTTTCTTCGTAGTACGTTAGTAAATTTTTCTTTTAGTGATCGATAATTAAACATGCATTATTACTGAATAATTGTTCAATATTTGATCAAAAAATTAATCTAGAAAGTAAAAAGTGCGATGGGGGTGCAACTGAATAAGTTTTGTTGTAGGCTTCGTGCGTTGTAAATTAAAAATACCACTAAGCATCATTAAATTGAGAACTAGTGGAATAATCGTTCAATAAAAGGAGACTTCTATGTTTTCAAAAATATCTCAAGCGGTAGCAGTAGTATTTTTAATGGTAATCTCGTTATGCAGCTACGCAACGTCATCACCTACCAAATACAATTTATTAGCGTCATTCACGGAAGACTGGAATCGTGAATATGGTAACGATACCAGCGTGAATAGCGCACCGAATTATCCTATTGTGGACGCGGCAACAACGATCCAAATGCAGCGACAATTTGCTGCTGAAGTTCCTATTGGGGGCCAACAAACTCAACCCATATGGCCATTGCCTACGGGTTACCTGGATACTACTAATAAAACAACAGATAACAATTTTCCATTACATACCTCTAGTTCTGGAACAACTCCTTTAGCAATAAACGATAAAATATCTCCTTCACTTTACGGATGCATGAATAGTCGAGTATTAAATCCAGGTGAGACATATCCTGCATCAGTGAAAAATCAGATAGCCAGCATTCCCTGGCAGTATTTTTTGGAATGGCAAGGGGTCAGCCCCAGTGCACCATATCTTCCTGCGGATTGGTATACTAGCTCAAGTGACTATAGTACCAGCCCTGCATTTGCTGATATTACTACAGCGCTCACCACATCAGCAGATGACTGTGTACGTTATTGGTACGATCTTCTGGCATTAACTGCCGCAAATTTTAAAGCAAACTCCACTGGTCTGGACAGTGGTCAGATGCAATTGTTGCTTGAAATAGAATCCGTTTTTCGTGACCCAGATCCAAGCAAGGGGTATCCTTATTATGGATTGGAGACTTTAAATGATTATTGTAGTGCATCCAATCCATGTGGATCAGACATTGTCTATCCCGGCATGCCGAGTACGCCCACTCATATAGCGAAAGACAATTACCATGGTGTTACTGCATTGGGCACTTTCTGGAATTTTTGGAATGACACTGATGTTCGCCCAACTTTTCTCGATCCTGTGAGTGGTATAGGAATCTCGCCACCGGCTCCTAATTCAACTGCTGCGGCTCCTGCGGCCAACCTGGCTGCATTTGTAGTGCAGCTATTTGGAACTTCGACACATCCCATAGATGTGGTTTATCCATTTAATGAGATTGATTATGGTAATGCTCCTGATTTGGCTGAAAAAGCAAAATTGCTGAATACGTATGATCAAATGTTGTTACGCTTTCAACAAATCAACCCAACCATAAAAGTGGGGCCTACATGGAAAGGAATGCGTGGTCCCGATTTAGTAGATTGTGCAAGCTATGCAAGTTATGTAAGTGATCCCACTCAAGCCGCGTGTAAGAGTGAGCTTGATGGCCCCATCGTTTCAAACTCATGTAGCCTTTCATTTGCCCTGCAAGATTTCGCGCTGTTGAATGCACAAGAATCGGTTAAATTTACCTACGCTCCAGAAGAGCATGTTAATACTCATGGATTAGGAGGTACCAGTTGGTTTGATTCCACTTCTGTGGGAATTAGCACTGATCCTATGCCTAATGTGGGTCAATGGTTCAATCTGGATTCAAGTCCTCCAGCAGGCAAGACAACTCCACTGGATCTTTTGTTCACCGAGCTGAATGAATATATTTGTGGTGCGTCTGCTCCAACAGCACTTTCCAGTAGCTCATCGGTATGTCCACTGGATGTCATGTTCCAGGCAAATCTTTTTGCTTCGGAGACTGCATCTACCTACACGAATGCAGGTATGCAACAAGCACAATTAGAACAGCTGGCATGGTTGTACTATTTTCACGAGTGGTTAACGAATACCACGCCCAATACCTATCCGAATATCCAGGTAAGTTATTTTGATACCTTTGCTCAGGATTTTTCTTATTATGTTGTTGGTAGCTCAAAGCGCTTGCGTGGACATCTTGGTGTGGAAATGTTGCCGGAATATCGTTATAACGATGGTACACCAGTGCAAAAATATGCCGCATTATATATAAAACAATTAGCGGGTGAGACTAGTCAGGATAGCGATGGAAACGATATTACTGTTGCAGCATCTTCTACTTTTCCCTATGTTCAAGTAACACAGATTGATAATTGCCCAACGGTAAGTAATTCCAGCCAACTGGATACGGATAACGATGGCGTCGGTGATGCTTGTGATAATTGCCCAACTGTTTATAACCCCTTGCAACTAGATAACGATGGTGATGGTGTGGGTGCAGCATGTGATACCAATGATTTTGATGCAACGGTTACTACCTCTACGTCAAGCCCTACTCATGATCAGGATGGTGATGGATTGACTGATGCACAGGAAGAGGCACTAGGCACTTTAGTAAGTCCTTCTGCTAATGGCGGTATGCCATCAACTGACAGTGATGGTGATGGCTTGTCTGATGGATATGAGGTGAATACCAGTCATACAAATCCTTTGTCTGCGGATACTGATGGGGATGGCATACCGGATGGCTGGGAAGTATTTTTTGGTTCAGATCCTAGTACTAGTGATGCAACTGCAAATAATCCGTATGACTCAAATACGTATCAGTATGATTATGAGAATGCGGCGTCAATAGTAGCTGCAAACGGATTAACTTATCAATTCGATTATAATTATGGATTTAATCCTTATGGCACTAATATCGCTAGCCAGGATCCTGACGGCGATACTCTCACCAATCTTCAAGAACAAACACTAGGCACGAATCCAAATATTCCAGATACAGATCAAGATGGTCTTACAGATGGCCAAGAGTACGCTTATGGAACCAACGCATTAAATAGACTAGATCCTCCGCTCATGAGTATTCGTGATGATGTATCTATTGGTGTCGATATACTCGGTGGAACACCTCTTCTAGTAGGAAAACTTTGGCATGGAGATAGCTCATGGGGTGGTTACTATCCACTCAATACATCTACTACAATAGATATAGACATGGATGATGGACAAGGTTGCTGGCTAGATGCATTAGGTGCCACTTGTGCATACTTAATAAATGTCTCACCGGCACTGCCAATCGTAAATGGCATCAAGCTGAGATTAGGACACCTCGTGGGTGATCTTTCGGGCGATTATCTCTGCGTATTATCTACTACTGAAAAAGTTAAGTGTGGTTATTTGGGTGCAGGAGTTGGCGTGACAACTTATACGACACTGCCGTCACTCACAGCACCAAGCGATCTGGCGGTAGGTGCAGGTTTTGCTTGCGCGGTTGACGGTGGTGTCATTACGTGTTGGAACAGTGGTTCAGCGGATCAACTTTCTGCAACCGGCATTTCACCCAGTGCTGTAGGAACAGCACCCGCTGCATACCAACCGGCGTTAGGTGGTAGTGTAGCAGTAGCTATTGCTGCGGGTGATAATCATCTTTGTGCCATTGTTACTGGTGGCGCGTCACCTATTATGTGTTGGGGCGACGATTCTTATGGCCAAGTATCAACGGCTCCGAGTTCGGGAACACCTTTAAGTATCGATGCGGGTCAGTTTCATACTTGCATAGTAAATGGAACACTCACTCCCGGTGGAAGCTCTGTGGTTTGTTGGGGAGCTGGTTCACAAACCCGTGAATCGAGTAGCCCCACATCTGATGATCAGTGGCAGTCGGTCGTGCCTATTGATCTTGTAAATCCTGTAGCAGTTCGCGCGGGTGGTCATCGTACTTGTACGGTACAAGCCATAAGTGGCACTAATGGTGAAGTTGAGAGTGATGTGAGATGTTGGCCGATTAATATCAGTACTGATCATGTGACCCTTGCGGATAGTGATGGTGACGGGATGCCGGATAGTTGGGAAGTGCAGTATGGATTGAACCCCCTGGATAGCACGGGTGTTAACGGAGCAGCGGGTGACCCCGATAGTGACGGCATGCCCAATCTATGGGAGTACACTTACGGTCTTGATCCAACCACAAACGATGCGGGTAATCCGGCAGCGGGTGATTCATTAAGTGGTTGCACGGTATCGTGGACTAACTTGCAGATCTATCAACATGGCCTTGATCCCACAGTCTGTAATTTTTATTTATCTGCGCATAATGATTATGACGGTGACAAAATATCAGATGTGCTTATGCGAGATAACGACAGTGATGTTTACGCAGGGCAGTGGATGCAATTCAAGATAGTGAATGGTTCTGTCAGTGCATCCAATGCATTTTATGGGTCTTTCGATCTGTTATCGATTGCAAATCTGGACATAGATGGTGATGGAGTGGCCGATGCATTGGCGCGAGACCCTTCAACCGGTGACTGGTACGTATATCTGGTGCAGAATGGACAGCAGGATGGTGTGACTTTGCTGTCATCCTTGCCGACCAGCAGTAACTGGGTATTTGCTGCTGCGGGTGATTTTAATGGTGATGGCACCGATGATATTTTGTTGAAGAATGATAGCGGCACACCCACTTGGCATGTTTATTACATACTGAATGGGAATGTTGATAGCGATAATGCTGTATCGACACTTGCCAGCTCTTATGGTGGTTCAGGTTATGTACCGCAAGGAGTGGCGGACATGAATGGCGATGGAAAAGCAGATCTATTATTCAGCAGTGACTCAGGTTCTGCGCGAGCTTGGTATGTATATAACTTTGCTACAGATACCGTGACGACTCCGAGTGGTTTGAATACAAGCCCCTACAACACGACTTCTTGGGATTTCCAGGCATTAATAGATTTGAATGCTGATGGGAAAACAGATGTTGTGTTAAGAAATACCTCAACAGGAGCTTGGGAAGGTTTTACGATGGGCAGCGGTTTTGCATCAACCGCCTACAGTCTTGATAATCTGGACACTGCGTCATCTATGTCGTTAGCAAGTTACGGTGATTTTAATGGTGATGGCACAGGTGACCTGTTGTTACTTAACTCTACTACGCATAACTACAGCATGTACCTGACATTGCCGCCTGGATTCGCACCCGATGTTCGTGCAGATTCAACAGCGTACACCATTAATAAAATAGTGGTTCCTAATCCGTCAGATAGCTATGCATACTTGTGTACAACGGCCGGCACGAGTGATACTTCAGCGCCGACCTTTGATACGACCCCCGGTAATACAACGGCTGATGGTAGTGTGGCGTGGACTAATATTGATTCGGCTTCTTATTACACAGCAGGTCAACAAGTGCTGGTGGGTTACCCTGCGCTGACAACTCCGGGCTCAGGTGTGTGGGATGTGCTGAAGTAAGTTAAATAATTTGTATGCAGCAATGATCTTCATGAAAACCCACCCTTTCAAAAAAAGGGTGGGGCTTCTTTTTGAAATTTTAATACACGTTCAGTTTGAGAGATCTTTGATGGTTTATATTTTCAGGGAATTTTCATTGTATGTATGGCCACTAGACATCCTCTTTAATGTGCGTTTTACAGTGGGGTCGGGCGAGAAGGACCTTTTAACGTATGGTGCGGAAGAGGGCGCTTAGTTTTGTGCTCTAATGCTCTATCGGTTAAGGTAATCAGTCTTACTATCGGATAAGAATTCGCACTGCACAGGGTTTTTGATAGGATAAAAATTAATACAAGACAGTGCGGAAGGGAAGTGTTTTAACAAACGAGTGATATGCATATGCTGGCAAGCGGGTCTGCTAAATATTGCTTTGTAGCTTGTATTTAATATCAAGCCTCATGGACGCCTCTGCGCGACAGAATTTTTTATAGCAACAATTCGATCATACCAATTTTTAAACTGTAGTCGTGTCTTGGTGGTATAAAAATTCCTAACATCATCATGTTCTGGAGGACTTAGGTTTGAATACAGGTCTCTAAGCTCGTTTGCTTCGTTAGTTGTTAAAGGAACGATCTTGGTAAAACTTTGAAAGTCAGAAATATTTAATGTTTTAATTTTGAATTGGTGACGTTGTTCATTAAACACATAAGCATTAGTTAAACGCTCAATTAGTCTTCTCATTAACCCTGATATATGCTCTTTTTCTTGTGGACTTGGTTCGGATAGACCATTAACTATTGGCTCTATCTCGCGGCACAGCTCATCCCATTTTTCAGTGTATTCGGCAGCCGTTGCACAATCTTCTAAAACTTGAATTGAAAGACTATTGTTTAGGCTACTACGGTTTAATGTTGTTTGTAAATTGACAAAAAAATCCCAATTATGTGTCAGGATTAAAATTTGAGTATCAGGTTGTGAGCGGATCAAGTCCCTGATTCGCTCACAAAAATTGGAAACATAATTGTAGTCAAAACTAGTAACAGGGTCGTCAAAAATTAACATTTGATGTGGATGAGCCATGGCTTCAGCCATGAAAATGGCAAGGGCGTGCACCTTTTGTTCTCCTTCACTAAGTACACGATGAACAGGAGTATTTCCTATATTTGGAGCTATCGTGATATCTTGATCACTCCCTTGGGGAATCAATCTTATGCCAAATTCAGATAAATTCATTCCACACATTGATGTGTATTCAGAATTTAATTTACTTTCAAATGTTCCTAAAACTAAATCACTATGAGCTTCTTTTCCTTTGTTTGTAAGTTTTCTGTAAATTGACGAAAAATCAATTTTATTAAAAATATAAGATTCTTGTGTATAGATTTTAGCTTTTTCACATACACGCAATAAGTTTTGTAGCTCGCCATATAATGCTTTGTGGGCTCGTAGTGATCCTAGTCTATGCTGCAATTCTTGGATCTTTGCTGCATGCTTAGCGCTACCTTCTTGATAAATTTTTAAGGCCTCATTTAGTTTATTTTCAATATTTTCAAATTCTGAAATATAATGAAGAAGTTCATTATATCTGTTAAAAGAAAGTATATTTCCTTGATTTTGAGGCTGATTTTTTTGTGGAATAGAGATTTTAATAGTCTCAACTAGACTTGTTAAGCCCATGATAAATTCTGGATTAACAATAGAAGAGATTATTTGCATATCCATTAACTCAAATGATCTAATTTTCTCCTGATTGTTAATGCCCTGAGAAATATACTGATTAAGGGTGTGAACTTCAGCTTGTATTTTTGAGGTTAAATGCTGATGGTATGCCCTAAAAGTCTGTTTTGCACGTTGGTCTAAATTTTGTAGACATAAAGGGCAGCTTTCAGTTTCTGTATAAGATATTAATTTTGCAGCTGAATGAATAAGATCATTATGAAGAGTTGGGTTAATGCCTTTTGGGAAGGCATCTTTAGCTAATTCAATCATCGCGGAATTTTTTTGTTGTAGTAGTAGTTCTTTTTCCTGCAATTCAGGCAAAGGACTTGCAACACAGTATCCACGTAAGCCGATAAGACTTTGATTTATCCTTCTTATGACATCTATCTGAGCTCTTATGCTAATCTGTCCTTGTTCGGTAGATGCGGATTTAAGTTGTGTTAATTCATTTTCAGTTGTTAAAATTTCAGTTTCCTTGCTATGATCGAACGGGCTTAGAAGCATTAACCAATTAAAAAATTCTGACGGTGATTCCAGCGACCAAATACTGAAGGGTTCGGCTTGGGTATTGACCAATCCAGATAGCCTAGAAATTATTTCCTGCATTTCAATATCAATGGTTGTTTTTTGCTGACCTATTCTTTTACTACAAAATTTTTGAAAATAAGCAACTATCGTCCGACAAAAATCAAATAATTCTAATCTAAATGCAGATATCTCAACTGAATTTTCAGCCCGCATATTTTCTGTTGAATTAGAAATTGCAACAGTTGAATCAAAATATTTAATAAATTGTGACTGTGAGCCAAAACCCATGGATTCGTTCCACTGACTTGGGCTTTGCCAACCTCTAAACTGGTACTCAAACGTTGGAGGGGTAGATGGTGTTTGAACTCTAACATTATGTAAAGGACCAGGTGGCTTTTCTGGTGATGCCAAAATTTTCAGTGCCTGACAGATACTGGATTTACCAGAACCATTTTTACCAAATACTAATGTTATTTTTTTATCAAAACAAATATTCAAACTTGGTGTTAATTTCTTGAAATTATTAAAATTGGAAATCTTTTCAAGAAAAACGGGAGAGATATTACCTTGGGTTGTATTAAGATTGGGTAAGATTGATGCAGCTTGGGGAGCATATGTATTTTGCTTCAATAAATAAGACCAAATCTCTAACAAGTCCGTTTCTGATGGTGCAGAGCCATTCAGCTGTATTGCTAAATCTATAATTCGACTAAACCAACCTTCATTAATGTCATGTCGTAGTTCTAATAAAAATCCTGTTGCGTCTTGATATCTTGGCACAATTTTTCCCTTTCCCTTCAATCGTTAATCATCTGATTCAAAGTAATACTTTCTTTTGCAGTGTGAAATTATGGTAGCCACGTGCTTTTATAAAAAGTAGATAACTTGACTTCCTTTCCTTAGAGAGCGTCCATGTGACGTCCCTTTGTGAGGAAGGATTATGACCAAACCCGCCTATCTTGCCAAATATATTACAGACCCAGATAGCCTGAACCGGCTCAGTTTCTCGGAACTTCGGGCGCTTTGGGGCCAGTGTTGCCCTAAAACCCGACCACCTCCGCACCGATGTCTACTGGAAAGAGAACTGGCTTTTGTGGCCCAAAGCGGCGGAACAAAACTGCCTCGGGAAACCGATGTGTTGGTTCGGGCCGCCATGAAACAAGCATCGGTATCCCGATCCCCCGCAGGAAAAGGTGGTGCACTGAAGGGGCGAACCAAAATGCCATCTTCACGTGCAGTCGATGACCTACCAGCTGGCGTCCAGCTCAAGCGAGAGTGGGGTGGTCAGACACATGAAGTGACTGTACTCGGAGGCGGGTGGTTCCAGTACAAAAACCAAAGTTACAAAAGCCTTAGCAAGTTGGCTAATGAGATTACTGGTGCGCACTGGTCAGGGCCCTGTTTTTTTGGTTTGCATCGCTTCAGGCATAAATCATGACAGAACCTATTATGAAAAAACTGCGCTGCGCTGTTTACACGCGCAAATCCAGTGAAGAAGGATTGGAGCAGGCATTCAATTCATTAGATGCGCAGCGCGAAGCTGGGGTTGCTTATATTGCCAGCCAAAAACATGAAGGATGGGAATTATTACCAACCCATTACGATGATGGTGGCTATTCCGGTGGATCAACTGATAGACCTGCACTGCAACAATTATTGAACGATATCCATGCTGGTAGAGTCGATGTGATTGTGGTTTATAAAGTGGATCGCTTGTCACGATCACTGCATGACTTTGCGCAGATGATGGCATTGTTCGATAAACAGAATGTTTCGTTTGTTTCTGTCACCCAACAATTTAACACCACGACGTCCATGGGACGGCTGACATTAAATATTCTTTTATCATTCGCCCAGTTTGAAAGAGAAGTGACGGGTGAGCGTATCCGCGACAAGTTTGCAGCCAGCAAGAAGAAGGGTATGTGGATGGGAGGAGTTCCTCCACTCGGCTATCTGATCAAGAATAGGCAATTAATCATTGAACCAAAAGAAGCAGAACTGGTTAAAAAGATATTCAATAAATATCTGGAATGCCATTCATTGTTGCAGGTAGCAGAAATACTAAATAAAGATGGCGATACTAATAAATACTGGCAAACCGGATCTGGACTATGGAAAGGGGGTCATAAAATAAAGGTGAGTCATTTAAATAAGATACTGCGCAATGTGATTTATATAGGAAGGATAAAACACGGGAAGGAAAACTACGAAGGCCAGCATGAAGCCATCATCGATAAAAGTATCTGGGATCAGGTTCAGGATATCTTCATGAAAGCAGAGGCGGATTCCAGACAGAAATGGCATTCCTTTTTTCTTCTAAAAGGAAAACTAAAAACCCATGAAGGATTCATGATGTCGCCAACAACCACTCATCGAAGAGCATTAAAAAATACTGAGCAAAAATTAAAGAAGCAAGTTAGATATTATGTGAGTCGCAAGGCACTTATTCATGGGTATAAAAACTGTCAAATCAGAAATATTAATGCGAATCTCTTGGAAGGTCTTGTTACAGGGCAGTTATTAAATTATCTGCACCATCATCACCCGGAGGTATTTTTATCAATAAAAATCTCCGATGATGAAGCTAAAAAATCACACCTGATACGCCATCTGATTAAGGAGATTATTGTTGGTCCTGAGCAAGTTATTATTACAATAGATAAAAATAATCTCGATACTACAAAAGCCAATGTGGCATTGACTCATCGTTCATCTAAGTATGACATCCAGGCACCAACGATATGGCAACAGCCGGATATTAAAGAAGTCGATGACAAAATCCATATCATCGTGCCGGTATTGATCAAGCGTGTGAATGGAATACGAACCATTCTTTCATCGGATGGAAAAGATCTGGTGTTGCCAGAAATACCCAAGCCGGATGCAGCGATTGTGCAAGCCATCGGTCGAGGATTTAAGTGGAGGCAAATGCTGGAAGATGAACCGGACATCAGTGTGCATACCTTTGCAAAGCGAGTTGGGTTTGGTCATCCATACGTCTATCGGCAAATGGTGTTGACCCGATTGGCACCAGATATTTTGCATCGGGCATTAACCGGTACATTGCCGTCAGCTATTAAGCTGAATCGGTTAACCGATGCGGCAAATTATTTTAGCTGGGACCGCCAGCGTAGGGAACTTGGTCTGATTTAGACCAAGATTTGCAAAAATTCCCCTCAAAAAACGTGAGTTGTCACCTCGAAAAATGGCAACAGAGAGACTCCGGTTCAAATCTCGAGAAATTCTCCATAGATGAAAGAAGAGCAGTCTCTCTGTTTTGAAGAAACCAATAAAAAAGCCCGATAAATCGGGCTTTTTTAATTGTTAAAGTGGTAACCATCGGTTCGCACTTTATTTATTGGCGGTGGAAGTAGGATTCGAACCCACGGAGGGCGTAAACCCTCAACGGTTTTCAAGACCGCCGCTTTCGGCCACTCAGCCATTCCACCTATTCTTTTCGCAATTACTACAGCGCTGCGAATTATACAGAAAAAATTATACAGTTCCCCCCTGTTTTTTTGCACGCGGGTCATTCGGTGAGCGTGGACGCTCAACGGCCGATGTCGGTGCCAATTCGGTTGGAATAACGGGTGTTGGAACATTAATCGTTTCAGTAATAATTTCCATCACACGATCGCGTTTTGGATTTAAACGTGGGTCATTGTTGCTGCGCGCATTGGGATCACGCGGTGGGCGTGGTGCCTGTTGAACAGGAGCCGTGTCTGTAATAGCGAGTGCAACAGGTGCAGCGGACGGTTCACGCACAGGACGTGGCTCGCGCGGTGCTTGTTGTTGCGCTGCAGGATTCCCATATTGCGGCGCATGTGTTTCAAAGGAATCATTCTCGTGTGAAGCATGTTGCTCGGTGTATTCGCGAGTAGCGATGTCTGCTACAGGCACAAAGGCCGGTGTTTCAAAGGTTTCGAGTGGCAGGGCAGATTGATCCTGTGGAGGACGACGTTCACCTTGTGGACGACGACCGCCATCACGTGCACGATCACGACCGCGTTCACGGCGCGGTTGGCGCTCGTAGTTCGCATTTTCAGCGCCTGGAGCACCTGCCTGTTCCGGTTTTGCTTGCTCGGGTTTTGGCTGACGCGGTTGTTGCTCGCGGTTTGGCTGGTCACGATTCTGGTCGCGTGGCGGGCGATTGTCATTACGTGGTTGATCACCGCGTGGCGGACGATTTTGGTCGCGCGGTGGGCGATTATCATTGCGTTGGTTACCATGCTGTTGATCGCGTGGTGGTCTTTCAGCACCTTCAGCGCGCGGTGCATTGCGATCGCGATTATTGTCACGATTATTACGGTTGTTGCGATCCCGTCCGCCGCGGTTGCGGTCACGCCCGCCATTGCGGTTGTTGCGATCACGCCCACCGTTCCTGTCGTTACGTGGATGGCTGGAATTTTTTGCAGGCGCCTCTTCTTTTTTCTCGGCACCACCAAAAAGCTTTTTAACCAGTTGGCTGAAGAAACCTGGTTCTTTCGGCGTTTCTTTCACCGGCGCTTGTGGAGCGGGCGTTGCAGGTGCAATATTTTGCACCGCCGGTATATTGGGCTTCACCGGCGCGGCTTTGGCCGCTTCCGCTTTTTCATGGATTTCTTCTTCGCTTTCGAGGGTGATGTCGTAGCTTACTTCCGCTAATGCTTCATCGTCATCGCGCAAACGTTTGACGTCAAAATGTGGCAGTACCATGTCCGGATTTGGAACGATGACTACACGTACATCGTTGCGTTGTTCAATGTCGTAAATCGCGGCGCGTTTTTCATTGAGCAGGAAGGTAGCGACATTCACCGGCGCAATGGCACGAATTTCGCCGCTGCGTTCTTTCTGGGCTTCTTCTTCCAGTAAACGCAAAATGCTGAGTGCGACGGATTTGGTGTCACGAATGGTACCTTGCCCGCTGCATTGCGGGCACACTTTGCCGGAAGTTTCTGCCAGCGAAGGACGCAAACGTTGACGCGACATTTCCAGCAAACCAAAACGCGAAATGCGGCCGACTTGTACGCGTGCACGGTCACTTTCCAGCGCGGCTTGTAAACGGTTTTCCACTTCTTTCTGGTTGCGTGTGGAAGACATGTCGATGTAATCGATCACGACGAGGCCGCCGATATCACGAATACGTAATTGGCGGGCAATCTCATCCGATGCTTCAAGGTTCGTGTTGAGTGCGGTTTCTTCAATGTCGCCACCTTTGGTCGCGCGTGACGAGTTGATATCAATCGAGATCAGGGCTTCGGTCACGTCGATCACAATTGCGCCACCGGATGGAAGTTTCACTTCACGCTGATATGCGGTTTCGATCTGGCTTTCAATCTGGTAACGCGTGAACAGCGGAACCGAATCCGTGTAATGACGAATGCGATTCTGGTACGAAGGCATCACCTGACTGATAAAGGCGCGCGCGAGTTGGTATTCCACTTCGCTGTCGACAATCACTTCACCGATATCGTCACGCAAATAATCGCGCACGGCACGGATGATGACGTTGCTTTCCTGGAATAAAAAGTGCGGTGCTTTGCATTGTGCAGATTCGGTTTTAATGGAATCCCAGATCTGGATGAGATAGTTCATGTCCCATTGCAATTCTTCGGGCGTGCGTCCGATGCCGGCGGTGCGCACAATCACGCCCATGCCGTCGGGGATGTTCACGGAGTCGAGCGCATCTTTTAAATCGGCGCGTTCATCACCGTCGATACGGCGTGAGATGCCACCGGCGCGCGGATTATTTGGCATCAATACCAGATAACGACCGGCGAGACTTACGAATGTGGTGAGTGCGGCGCCTTTGTTGCCGCGTTCTTCTTTATCCACCTGCACAATCACTTCGGTGCCGACTTTGACATCGCGAATATTAAAGCGACCGTCACCACCGGAACGTTGCATGTATTCACGTGCAATTTCCTTGATGGACAAAAAGCCGTGACGCTCAGAGCCGTAATCGACGAAGGCGGCTTCAAGGCTGGGTTCGACGCGGGTGATTTTGCCTTTATAAATATTGGCTTTTTTGGATTCGCGGTTGCGGTTTTCTACATCAAGGTCATAAAGGCGTTGCCCGTCGACCAGCGCAACGCGCAGCTCTTCCGAGTGGGTTGCATTAATTAACATGCGTTTCATCGTGTTCTATCCTGGACTTTCGTCTGCAGAGAACGCCGATCAAGCAAGGTGAGGGGTGAGACTGAACGATAGGAAGAAACACACCAAACGATAATACGTGTCAGGTGTTAAAAAATTCTGCGTTTGGGTAAACCCGGTGCCTTTCTCTTCTGAAGAGTCTGTGGCGGGGGGTCTACCTTTCGTATTCAGTTTCCACTCAACGCTCTCAGGGCGTCGGTTAAATATGGGCGCCACATTGGCTATTAGTTAGCTATAGGGGTGCCACCGTTTGTGCTTCGAAGGGGGAGGAAGGTGGTTGACCTTCTTGATACTCCAACCTTGTAGGCGCTTCTGTCCGGGAGACGTGGGTAACGCCTACCGCAACAGAGCCCGCACTATAGCAGCTTTTATAGGTGTTTTATAGAAGACGAAGGGTTAACATGCCGGCCATGAAACGACCTCGCCCACCCACCAGAGAACCCAGAGCGGAACCCGGCACGGAAACCCCGACTCCTCCGGTTCGGCCATCAGTTCGTTTTGTAACCGTAGGCGAGGAGGAGCATGGCCAGCGCCTCGACAATTTCCTGATCAAACATATGAAAGGAGCGCCCAAATCCCTCATTTACAAGGTATTGCGCAAGGGGGAAGTGCGGGTGAACAAGGGACGGGTGAAACCGGAATATCGAATTAAGGAAGGGGATGTGGTTCGGCTGCCACCAATGCGGCTCGCAGAATCTACCGAACCGGGTGTGATCAGTGCGGGCCTGAAGCGTCGCCTCGAAGACAGCATTCTCTACGAAGACAACAGCCTGATCGTCATCAACAAGCCGGCGGGTCTGGCGGTGCACGGTGGCAGCGGCGTCAATTTAGGGCTCATCGAGGCCTTGCGACAAACGCGACCCGAAGCCAAGTTGCTGGAACTCGTCCACCGGCTCGACAGGGAAACCTCGGGTTGCCTGCTGATTGCAAAAAAACGTAGCGCCTTACGCCAGTTGCAGGATGCCTTGCGTAATCACCAGGTATCCAAAACCTATATCGCGCTGGTGAAAGGCCATTGGCCAAAACGAAAAACGTTTATCGAAAGTAAACTGGAAAAATTTGAACTGGCCTCAGGTGAGCGCCGTGTGAAGACCAGTGAAGACGGCAAACTCTCTCGCACCGAATTTAAGGTAATTGACTATTATGAAACGGGTGGCGTCGAGTGCACGCTGGTGGAAGCAAAACCGGTGACAGGCCGCACGCACCAGATTCGCGTGCATGCACAATCCATTGGTTGCCCTTTGGTGTGTGATGATAAATATGCCGATGATGCATTCAATGAACTGATGCAGAAAAAAGGATTCAAGCGTTTGTTCTTGCATGCTGCCAAACTCAGTTTTCCCTTACCGGTAGCCGGTGATGACAAGGAAACCAAAAACAAAATCCCGGAGATAAAAACAATAGAAGCAATTTTGCCAGATGATTTACGAATACCTTTGGAGAAACTAAACCCCCACCTAGCCTCCCCCTTGTCAGGGGGAGGAATAGAACACATCCCCCCTGGTAAGGGGGGACAGAGGGGGGTCAAAAAATAATGTTATTGATTTTTGATTGGGATGGAACCCTGATTGATTCTTCGGAAAAAATTATTAACTGCATGCATCGTGCTGCAGATACCGCAAAGCTTCCATCGCTCAGTGATGAGAAAGTAAAAAGTATTATCGGTCTCGGTTTACCCGAAGCAACTCATACCTTGTATCCAGATGCAGACGTGGCATCACGTGAAAAATTTCGTGAGCATTACGCCAGCCATTACCTGGAAGCAGACGTGGTTCCCTGTCGGTTTTTCCCCGACGTGATGGATACGCTCGAATATTTCAAAAGCGAAGGACATGTGATTGCCGTGGCGACCGGGAAAGCGCGGCGCGGCTTGTCGCGCATTTTAACGAATATGAAACTGCTGGATTTTTTCCACGGTTCGCGTTGTTCTGACGAAACGCAATCGAAACCACATCCGCAAATGTTGAATGAACTATTGCAGGAGTTTTCCACGCATCCGCAGGACGCGTTAATGGTGGGCGATACCACCTTTGATATGGAGATGGCACAACGCGCCAACATCCCGCGCATTGCAGTGAGTTATGGTGTGCACAGGGTAGAGGAATTAAAAAAATATCAACTGAAAGCGGTGATTGATCGTTTTTCTGAATTAAAGAAATACGTGTGAATTCCCCTCACCCTATCCCTCTCCCCAAATGGGGAGAGGGTATAAGTCCTTCTCCCTTCTTAAGGGAGAAGGTTAGGATGAGGGTTAAATGATTATTTTTTAGGATCTGTTTTACACATTACCAGTTGTGTAAATGAGCAACCGGTAACTTTCATCGCGCCGATGATATACACCAGGCCGATAGGGCCATCCCAGCCGAGCAAGCTGAGCTCATAAGGAGATTGCGCGAGACCGTTTGGCACGGCATAGATCACGGATGCAACCGCACCTAAGCGCACTAAACCTTGCCATACCAGCACTGGCGCACGGTTTTTAATATCTTCGGAGGCCCACATCAGTAACGCAGCAGACATGCTCAGGAACAGGCCGAGTGTAATTAATGGTGTGAATTGACCCTGGACAGGTGCTGTGACAACCATGTGATAGGCGCCAAACCAGGTGCCGAGAGCGACGAGAAAGTCGGATGCGCCGCTCCAGTAAACAAATTTCTTTAACATAGTGAGTTCCTCAGTTGGTTAATGAAAATTTAAACCCTCATCCTCACCTTCTCCCTTCATTAAGGGAGAAGGAACTCCCTCTCCTTGTTGAAGGAGAGGGTTGGGGTGAGGTCAATTCGTTTTTGAAATGGCTTTCAATACTTCCCTGGCGGCCGGTGGAATTTTGGTGCCGGGACCAAACACACATTTCACGCCTTTGTTGTACAGGTAATCGTAATCCTGTTTCGGAATCACGCCACCTGCGACCACGATGATGTCATCCGCACCTTGCTTCTTCAGCTCTTCGATCAGTTGTGGCACGAGTGTTTTGTGTCCTGCGGCTTGCGAGGAAGCACCAATCACATGCACATCGTTTTCAATCGCCTGTTTGGCGACTTCTTCCGGTGTCGAGAACATCGGAGACAAATCAATATCGAAACCGAGATCGGCAAATGCAGTCGCGATGACTTTCGCGCCGCGATCATGCCCGTCCTGTCCCATTTTGCATACGAGCATGCGCGGGCGGCGACCGTGCGATTTTTCAAAGGCAACAATATCCTGCTGGATCACTTTCCAATCGGCATCGTCTTTATAAGCTGCACCGTACACGCCGGAAATCGTCCTCGCTTGCGCATTGTAGCGGCCCCAGATTTTTTCCAGGGCGCTGGAGATTTCGCCTACGGTAGCACGAGCGCGGGTGGCTTTGATAGACAAATCCAGTAAATTTCCTTTTCCGCTGCGGGCAGACTCGGTCAATGCATTGAGTGCCGCTTCAACGGCCTTGTTGTCGCGTGTGGATTTAATTTGCTTAATGCGTTTAATTTGTGATTCACGGACGGCGTGGTTATCCACTTCCAGGATTTGCACATCGTCTTCTTTGGCGAGTTTGTATTTGTTCACGCCGACGATAATGTCTTGCCCGCGATCGATACGCGCCTGTTTCTTCGCGGCGGATTCCTCAATGCGCATTTTCGGCAAGCCGGTTTCAATCGCCTTGGTCATGCCGCCTTTGGCTTCGACTTCTTCAATCAATTCCCATGCCTTGTTGGCAATCTCTTGCGTGAGATTTTCCATCATATAGGAACCGCCCCAGGGATCGACCACTTTGCAAATGCCGCTTTCTTCCTGGATTACCAATTGCGTGTTGCGTGCAATACGTGAAGAAAACTCAGTCGGCAGTGCAATGGCTTCATCGAGTGAGTTAGTGTGCAAGGATTGCGTGCCACCAAACACCGCGGCCATCGCTTCAATCGTGGTGCGCACGATATTGTTGTAAGGATCCTGTTCAGTGAGCGACCAGCCGGAGGTTTGGCTGTGCGTGCGCAACATTTTTGATTTCTGATCTTTGGGTTTGAATTCATCCACAATGCGCGACCACAATAAGCGGCCCGCGCGCAATTTCGCAATCTCCATGTAGAAGTTCATGCTGATGCCCCAGAAGAAAGAGAGGCGAGGTGCAAAGTCATCAATGTTCAAACCGGCAGCAATCGCGGTGCGAATATATTCTTTACCGTCGGCTAATGTGTAGGCGAGTTCGAGTGCGGCATCGGCGCCCGCTTCCTGGATGTGGTAACCGGAAATCGAAATGCTGTTGAACTTCGGCATGTTTTTGGAAGTGTAGGCAATGATGTCGCCAATAATTTTCATGCTCGGCGTCGGTGGATAAATATAAGTGTTGCGCACCATAAATTCTTTCAAAATATCATTTTGAATAGTGCCGGCGAGATCTTCCTGCTTCACCCCTTGTTCTTCACCCGCGACAATATAACCGGCGAGGATTGGCAACACCGCGCCGTTCATGGTCATCGAAACGGAGACTTTGTCGAGCGGAATACCATCGAACAAAATTTTCATATCTTCTACAGAATCAATCGCTACACCGGCTTTACCGACGTCACCGGTGACACGTGGATGATCCGAGTCATAACCGCGATGCGTTGCTAAATCGAATGCAACCGAAACGCCTTGTCCGCCGCTGGCTAATGCCTTGCGATAGAAGCGGTTGGATTCTTCAGCAGTAGAAAAACCGGCGTACTGGCGAATCGTCCATGGACGTCCGGCATACATGGTGCCTTGTGGCCCGCGGACAAATGGTTCCATGCCGGGCATGGTGTTGGCATAGGGAATATTTTTCATGTCTTCAGCGGTGTAGAGCGCTTTGATGTCAATGCCTTCCGGTGTGTGCCAAGTTAATGCTTCCGGACCTTTGCCTTTGGATTGTTTGGTGACCATGTCGGTCCAGGCTTTCACGCCAGCAATTTTTGGCGCGTATTTCTTGCTGGATGATTTTGTAGGGGCGGTTCGCGAACCGCCCTTGCGCGGCGATGATTTTTTAACCTGGGCGGATCGCGATCCGCCCCTACGGGTTTTCGTTTTTGCTTTCACTTTCTTTTTAGCTTTGCTCATAAAAAATACTCAATCTAGATTAATGGTGATCATCTGCCGGTTGGCTGAGTTCAATCAATACACCGTCTGCACTTTTGGGGTGTATGAAAATCACTTTGCAATTGTGCGCACCGGGTGTCGGTGCATCGGATAAAAACTGGTAACCCTTGCTTTTCAACAGGGCGACATCGCCTTCAATATCATTGGTGCGAAAACAAATGTGATGGATGCCACCTTTGCCGCCATTTTTTTCCAGGTATTTTGCAATAGGTCCTTCGCCGCGCAGCGGATGCACCAGTTCAATCTGTGTACCACTGATGGGAAAGAACGCCGTGCTGGTTTTGGCGCTTTCTACATCTTCCGTGCCGGAAAATTTGATACCGAAGTCTTTCATAAAGCGCTCTATACCTTTTGGCAGGTCAGCAACGGCAATGGCGATATGGTCGAGATGGGTGATCATAAATTACCCCAGGAGTTTTAAAAGATCAGACGTGGTGGAATGTAAACTGTTTTTCCAGACATAACCGATGATGGCTTTGTTCGTTTCACTGTCGGGCCACGGTAAGGTGACACCCGGGGCAATGATATGCCCATAATCAATAGTGAGCTCGGTGTCCGCAGGTAAATCACGATAGGCAAAAATAAATCCGAGATGCCACAAACCACTGGGACTGAAAGAATGATTGATGTAGCACTCATCAGGCCAATCCGGTGACAGCGTGCAATGATCTTCAAACCAGCGCACGGAACTATCGGTGGCGTGTTCATTGGGGTCTGCAGCAATTTGATCGAGAGGGAATGTTTCATTGATCTCAGTTGGCGCAGTGAGAATTTTCCCCGCTTTAACCGATTGCTTGAGAAACAACCCTTTGCCTGCGCCCGCAATACGTGATGGAGCTATAGTGTAGGGAACGCAGATCATGTGTTAACAATTCTTTTCCAAAAACGCACTGGTATATTTTTGTTTGCGTGTGCTTATTTCTTTCGGCGTTTCTACAATTACTTTTTCGCTGGGCGTAATTTTGAATAAGGGCTGGCCTTTTTTGATGATCACGCCATCGTCTTCGATCAATGCTTTTTCAATGGTGCCTGCATAGGATGCATACACCTTGTTAAACATTTTCATAACTTCAACGATGTAAAGCGGATCACCTTTTTTGAAATGGGTGCCCGGTGTTACAAATTGCGCCATGCCCGGTGCTTCTCGTGAGTAGAACATGCCGCCACTCACCGCCAGGATTTCATCCGAGCTGGCGACAGGTGGTGGCACCAGTACTTTCATCATTTGTTCTTGCAACGTCACATTGCTCAACTTTTCGGGGATTTCAATGCTGAGATCCGCATTCACTTTCAAATCATAAAATCCGCATTGATCTGCCATGTAAGGGAGTATCGACAAAACGTCACAACCCGCTTGATAGCCGGCATGCGCTGCTTTTACCGCAGGCCAATCTTTTTTCAGGATAAATTTGGGTGGATTTTCTTCTGCAAGAATTTTTTGTAATTCTACCCAGCTTGGTTTTGTGCCCGTTGCACTTAATTTTTCATCCAGGGTGTTGTAAAAGTCGATGGCATCCTGCAGCACCTGATTATCGTGATCCCAGATGATATAAGCCGCGGGTGCTTTGCTTTGTGCTTCCATATTGAGGAAGCGATACGTGTCGGCCAGTACTTTGACCGGATTTTCATGCCAGGTGACTTTTCCTTTTTGGGCGCTGAAGTGAGCACGGTGCGCACTGAGCCAGCCGGATAAAATGTGCGCATCACTTAATAGTTTTTCGAAGATGCGATCAAACAAAGTAATTTTTCGATCCACCACGGCTTCCATCGCTTTTTGATCCGCACTGTCTTTGCCAACGGATGCAATGGCTGCCTTGCGTACGGCTTGCCAGGCAAAAGGTAAATCAATCTGGTTGGTTTGTTCTTTCAGTTGTCCGACTAACGTTAAATAAGGAACAATGAAACGTGTCGTGGGTCGTGCGTTGATATTGTTGCCAAGAAACCAGTTTACTAAACCATAGTGGAAATTGAGATTAGTGGCGAGATCCTTGCCGCGTATCACAGTGCGGCGCAACACTTCGGCCATGTTGCGATAGGTTTCACTGCGATTGTTGCCAACGGTTAATAACAAGGCAATGTTGGAATCATAAGCGCCAGCGAGTGTGTAGGTCATAAACACGCCGGTGTCCGGGTTATGCATGGAAATGCCCTGGTCGTCGCGAATTTCGCCATCGATAGGATCAGACCATTTGGTGATCACGCCACCGGCGTGTGGTTGCAGTGCGTCGTTGGTCGCATTCATGCGTGCTTCAACAGACGATACTTCACGCACATTGCGCGAGGGTTTGGGCAAACGTTTGCCGTGGCGTGCGAGTAGCACCATTACTTCTACCAGCGAACTCACCGTAAAAGAATCGGCGGGATCGAGCGGGTTGGTAAAAGTAAGTGAGTAACATAATTCAGTAACACGGTGTTCCACCTGGATGCGCGTGTTCATTTCCATAAAATAATGTCGTGAACCATCGACAATACATTCGAAAGTGGAAACCGAATTGAGTTTAACTGCTTCACCAAAACGTACCGCTTCGGCTTCCATTTTTTCCAGGATCTCGATGTCGCGCGTCAATTGCTCGGCTTCTTCAGTACGACCCGCGGCTTGTGCTTCTGCCTGTGCATTCACCAGGTCTTCATGGATGACGGATACTTCCAATAGTTTTTGTTCGTGCATTTGCAAGGAACAATCACGTCCACCGAGAGTCGTGCACCAATGGCCGTTGCCAACCACCTGGATTTCCTGGTGGCGTGTGGTTTCAATGTTCATTTCGATCAACACATTCTTGTTGTCGCCAACGCCATTGCATTTCACTTCGGCGAGCGCTTCGCGTACCAGCGAAGGGGCTTTGTCTACCATGGATGCATTCATGATGCGCTGGCCTTTGCCACCGCCACCGGAAATAGCCTTGATGCGGAAACGGTTCTTGGGGTTTTCTTTAAACAGGCGCGCCATTTCTTTTTGTACGGCATTGCCTACTTCATCTACGGTGATGACGTCGACGCGTGCTTTATAAGATGCTTCGAGTACCGCCTCTGCTTGCTCCTCGAGCGATTTTGATTTATCCAGCGTCACATCAAGTTTGTGTTCCTGGATACATTTTTCCAGTGCAGCGCTGTCTTTGCATTTCGCCAGCAAGGTTAATGTCGTTACGTTGTTCACGCCCGGCGTGACGGAAACACCCGCACGCAATGCGGTTTTTTTCGCTTCGTCTTTTAAACCGGCTGAGCGTTGTGTGTAAGAGCAGGGGCCAATAAAATTCAGGCCAGCATCTTCCATGGCTTGTACCATTTCGGCATCTTCCGACATAAAGCCGTAGCCTGCAAAAATGGCGTTGTAACCATTGTCGGTCGCAATTTGTACGATCTGTTGTATACGTTGTCCGCGTTCCAGCTTTGTTGCGCCGCTGTAATCAGGCACGCGATGGACACGATCCGGATCCGTTAATTTACGTAATTCGGGGGCAAGTGCATTGGTGTAAGTAATGGAATCTTTTTCTGATAAAAGAATGCCATAACCGTGGATGCCCATTTCATCGAATACGTCCATGGCTTCTTTACGAATAGGGCCACGGCAAATAATTAGCGGCTTAACATCAGTACAATCAAAACTGCGCACCCATTCGGAAGCATGGCCATCCAGCTTGCGACTTTTATGAATCATCGGATTGTTCAAATAATTATCTTTACTACCCACGATTTTAAACCTCTTTCAAAATATGATTTTGTAGTGGCAATTCATGAATTGCCACTACGGTTTAGAAAAATTCTCTCTGTATGCCAGTCATCGGCGATGGCTTGTAGTGCGACAGATGGAATTCCAGATTAGTTGCAATCTCCCGACGTAAATCAGACGGCATGACAATCGATGAAATGGATCCAAGGCTCAATGCTTCCCTTGGGTTCATTAACTCTCGTTCATAACGTTGCGCGAGCAATGCTTCTTCCTGCTTGCCCCATGCAGCAGCGGCAGCAGCATCTTTTGGATCGTTCTTGCTGCGCGTCTTCACTTCTTCACGAATTTTCCTTACTTCGTCTTTGTAAACAAACTCGACTCCGGCTGGGCCCATCACTGCCAGGCGTGTGGTCGGTAATGCAATCACCAGGTCAGCACCGGTTGGATAATTATTGAAAGATGCATAAGCGCCGCCAAAAGCGTTGCGAATGATCACGAGGAATCGTGGCGTACGTAAATCGACAATGGCATCCAGCATCGCACGACCGGCTTGCACGATACCGCCTGCTTCCTGTTCACGGCCTGGTAAAAAGCCGGTGGTGTCTTCCATGAAGATCATGGGAATGTTGTAGACGTTACAAAAACGAATGAAGCGTGCATTTTTATAGGACGCAGCAATATCAATTTGTCCGGAACTGACAGCAGAATTGTTGGCACAGAAACCAACCACGTTGCCGCCGATACGACCAAAGGCACAGATGGTGTTGCGTGCACGTTCGGGCTGCACTTCAAAATAATCACCGTGATCACAAATTTGTTGTATCACAATGCCGATATCAAAAGGTGTGTTGAAACCCGTTGGTGAGTTGAATGCTTTTTTCAACAGGATGTCGATTTCCCAGGTTTTACGATCTACAGGATCAGACGTTTCTCGAAAGGGTGCGAGCTCTTCGTTGCTGGAAGGTAAATAGCCGAGCAACTCGCGAACCAGATACAGAGCAGAGGCTTCGTCTTCAACGACGAAATCCGTGACGCCACTCTGGCTGTGTACTTTCGGGCCACCGAGTTCATCGGGAGTCACGTCTTCACCGAGCACCGATTTCACGACACCGGGGCCGGTCAAACCAAAAAAGGTATTGTTCGGTTGAATCACAAAGCTGCCCTGGCGTGGCAAATAAGAACCGCCGCCGGCATTAAAGCCAAACATGCACATTAATGAAGGAACACGACCGCTGATTTTTCTCAAAGCAGTAAATGCTTCGGCATAACCATCGAGTCCGCCCACGCCGGCAGGCACGTAGGCACCGGCCGAGTCATTCATGCCCACTAATGGAATGCCGCGTTTGCCTGCCAGTTCAAAGAGGCGAGCCAGTTTGCCGCCGTTGGTTGCATCCATCGATCCGGCTCGTACAGTAAAGTCATGGCCATATACGGCGACATCACGACCATTGACTTTGATGATGGCGGTGACGAGGCTGGCGCCGTCCAGGTTGGGACCCCAGTTCTGGAACAGTACATTCGGGCGGTGTTTGTGATCGCAGAGTACCTTGATGCGCTCCCAGATAGTCATGCGATTTTTCAAATGCTGGCGCTGGATATTATTAATGCCGGCTGCCCGGGTGGGGCGGCGGATCAGGTCATAGCCTTCCTTTAAGGTGGCTTCATAGATACCCGGCTCATAGTTCATCTGGCCGGGGATAGAGAATTCGACTTCCTTCTTGGTGCTGAAGGGGTTTTTAAGACTGGGTGCAACCATAACTAACACTCTGATTAATAAAAGGTTTTCAGGGCAAAGGGAGCTGGGTAAAACGAGCCTAAGAGTACCAAAGATGCCCCCTCAAAAGGGTCGAAACTTTAGGTGAATCAGTACTTTAAGTCAATTAGTAAAGGCGCTTTGGTAAAAGTCAGGGGGAGGTGGGTAGGGGGTTTATAAGGCGTATGGTATAAAGCCTTCGTAAACAGCCCTGTCTTTGATTAACCAGAGTGCATCCTCTTAATTATGAAAGCCATTCATGTCACAAAATCGCTGGAAGAGCTCAAGAGTTTGCAGCCTCCGGTTCGTAACGCCAATATTGAGCATAAACAGAATCTTTCATCGCTGGATAAACTGGCGATCTGGATTACGGATCATGTCGGCACCATGGGTTTTTTTGCCATCATTTTTACCTGGACGGTGACATGGTTAGGCTGGAACATGTTTGCCCCGGTGCCGCTGCGCTTTGATCCTTATCCGGCATTTGTTTTATGGTTGTTTATGTCAAACATGATCCAAATTTTTTTGATGCCTTTGATTATGATAGGACAGAACATGCAAAGTCGTCACGCGGAAGCACGTGCGGAAGCCGACTTTGAAGTGAATATCAAAGCAGAGTTGGAAATCGAAACCATTTTAATGCATTTGGAAAATCATAATAAAATAATGCTGTCTATTTTGGAAAAACTGGAAAACAAAGCGTAGGTATTTTTTATGGCATTGATCGTTGATGGTGAAGTGGTGGATGAGAACTCTCATTCATTTTTTGAAAGGGCACGGATGAACGTGGTTCGTTCACGCACCGTGGTTTCCAATGGTGTGTCGTTGGGCTCTGCGATTGCAGTAACTATTTCCTGGAGTGTGAATCATTCGATTCTGTGGGCTATTGTGCACGGAATTTTTTCCTGGGCTTATGTGTTGTATTACGCCATAGTCCGTTAAAACAGGGTCTGTTAAAGTGCAAGGTAGATCGACTCATGTTATTACCGTGAATGGCATTGCAGTGGATGTTACTCGCAAGCGTGTCAGGAATTTGCATCTGCGAGTCTGTCCGCCGCATGGCGAGGTTCGTGTAACAATTCCTTTTGCTTTGCGTGACGAAGCAGTCCACTCACTGGTTATTGATCGTTTTCAATGGATTCAACGCCAGCAAGAAAAATGCAAGGACTATGTGCCAGCAGCACCACAGGAAATGGTGAGTGGTGAAAGCCATTATTTCTGCGGTCTTTCTTACGTATTGAATGTAATTCATGTGCGTGGAGCAGGTTGTGTTGTCTTGAGCGAAAACTCGATGGCGGAGAAGCGTGTTTTGAATATGTATGTGCGCGAGAAATCAACGACATCCTATCGAAAAAAATTATTGCAAGCCTGGTACAAAGAGCAAATGCTCATTGTCGTGCCGCCCCTGTTAGAGAAATGGCAAACGGTATTGGGTGTGCAAGCCAGCGATTGGGGAGTAAAGAAAATGAAATCGAAGTGGGGGAGCTGTCACACGCGTCGTAAAAATATCTGGCTTAATCTCGAATTAATCAGGGCAGCGCCGGCTTGTCTGGAATATGTGGTCGTGCACGAATTGGTGCACCTGCTGGAGCCGAGTCATAACAAGCGCTTCAAATTATTAATGGATACTTACCTGCCGGATTGGCGTTTGCAAAAAGCAGAGCTGAACAAAACCATTCCTGGCAGATAATTTTTTATTTCACTTCTTAAGGAAGGCGCATGATTTATTATTTTAAACCCGAAACTGAATTTGAAATCGAAGAGCGCGCTTTCATTGTGGAAATGTTAGGCTCGAAAGAGGATCCTGATTGTTCAATCGCACGGGCGCGTGTCAAACCCGGCATTGTTACTGCCTTGCATGCAGTGCGTGCCACGGTTGAGCGCTATGTCATTTTGCAAGGCGAAGGCGAAGTTACTGTGGGTAATCAATCTGCCAAACGTGTCGCTCCTATGGATGTAGTTTGGATCAACAAAGACGAACCACAAAAAATCCGTAATATAAGTAGCACCGAAGATCTGGTTTTTTTGTGTATTTGCACGCCGGGGTTTCAAATGGGCGCCTATATAGGTATGGAATAAATATGGAATTGGCTAACAAAAAACAATCAGGGTAGAATCAACGCTTACTTAGCTCAGGTATTTATATGGCTCTTCCCCCTGCTTTAATTGATGAAATTGCTATTCTCAATCAATTTAACCTGGATTCCATGCAATCGGGTATCAAAGTGCATACGCATTCTGCCACGCCTGCTTCCGTAGCGGCGGCAGCTCGTTTATATGAAAAAGGTTTGGTAACGCAACCTGATGGCGGTTATTTAACGGGTTTGGGCCTGGATGCGGCGAAGCACGCACAATCCTTGCTGATGATTTTGAAAAAGTAAGTAAACGTTCAAACACGAGGTGACTTATGCAATTTTTGAAAAATGATGACCTGGCTAAATTAGTACTGCGTCTGGGTGTGGGTGTCCTGATTTTCTTTCACGGGGTTTCCAAAATCGGTAATGCCGGAACCCTGGGTTTTATCAAAGCGCAGGTTCTTGCCCATGGCTTGCCTGAGTTTGTGACCTATGGTGTTTTTATCGGCGAAGTGGTGGCGCCCATCCTGTTGGTACTGGGGGTCTATGCTCGTATTGGCGGCCTGCTGGTGTTTGGCAATATGTTGTTTGTGTTTGGCCTGGTGCATATGGGGGAAATTTTCACCCTGTCTCCCCACGGTGGCTGGGGGCTGGAATTACAAGGCCTCTATCTGGTGGGTGGGTTGGCCATTATGTTCCTCGGCAGTGGCAAATACGCTATCAAAGCCGACTAAATCCGATTCGATACAGCCTACCTGAGTGTGGTAGGCTACACTCTTTATATAACTATCCAGGTTTTCTAATTTTTTATAATAGAGTGGAAGTAGCGGGTGTTTAAATATCCTCAAGATCGTCTCCCGGTCACACTGATTCTGTTCCTGACATCGCTGGATTTCTGCGTGTACCTTCGCGTAGACAACGTTTGGGCTCTGGTGGTTTATTGGTGGACGATGTTGATTCCCAAGTTGAACATCTGTGCCTGGAATCATCACCATCAACACACCAGTACTTTTCATTCCAAAACCCTCAATCGTATTCTTGAATTTTTTTATGCATTGCATACCGGAGTAACGACACATCTCTGGGTGCTGCATCACGTGTTAGGGCATCACCATAATTACCTGGACCAAACGGTCGATGAAAGTCGCTGGAAACGCAAAGACGGTACGGTGATGGGTGAGCTGGAATATTCATTGAAAGTGGCGTGCACGGCTTACTATCGTGGTTATCAAGTCGGAAGAGCTTATCCCAAAATCCAGAAGGAATTTATTCTCTACGGCGTGATTACTTTTATTCTGGTTGGCATGCTGGTCTGGTACAGGCCGGTCCCGGCGCTCTTTATATTTGTGTTGCCGATGATTTTTGGTTTATGGCTAACGGCGTGGGTTACTTATGAACATCATGCGGGGTTAGATGCCGATAATGAATACGAAGCTTCGTACAACAATCTTCATCGTTGGTACAATATTCTGACAGGCAATCTGGGTTATCACACCGCGCATCATTTGAAACAGGGTTTGCATTGGTCAAAGTTGCCCGCGTTTCACGAGCAGATTAAAGATAAAATTCCGGCGACTTTAAACAAGGCCATGTTGACCTGATTCCATTTGTTCATGTCGACAAATGAGATAAAACCTTCCGCTACATTGATACTGTTACGCCAAACAACATCCGGAATGGAAACCTTGTTGTTAAAGCGAAACAAGGAAATGACTTTCGGGAGTGCCTGGGTTTTTCCCGGCGGAAAAATCGATCCGCAAGATTATTTAAAAATATCAACGTACGAAAACACTCAGGAGATTAATGATCGTGAAATTGCGGCGGCCTATCACGCAGCAGTTCGTGAATCGAAGGAGGAAGCAGGTGTTGATATGGATGCAAAGGACCTGGTATTGATGTCCTGCTGGACCACGCCGGTATTGGGACATCGCCAGCGTTTTCGCACCTGGTTTTTTATCGGTGAAATCGGCGACCAACCCATTGTAGTAGATGGAAATGAAATGATTGATTATCGCTGGATACAGGTGAAAGATGCGGTGGATATTGCTACTGTTCGGGAGTTGGGTATGTTGCCGCCCACTTATAACACCCTGATGGAAATACAAAAATACAGCGACGTGAAAAGTACACTGGCCTTTATACGCCATAAGGCGTTGCAGGTGTACAATCCAAAACTGATTTCCTGTGAAGGTGGTTTTATATCACTTTACGAAGGCGATGCAGGTTATGACACAGAAGATTTGGCCGCCGTGGGTGCGAGGCATCGTTTAATCGTGGATAAAGACGGTTATCATCTGGAGAAAACAGTTTAGGTGGTGTAATGAAAAAAAGTGTATTGTTTTTAATTTGTATCAGCATGGTGGCTTGCGCAACTTCGCCCACGGGTCGCAAGCAATTTATGATGGTGGATGACAGCAGCATTGCACCGCAGGCCTCAAAATCGTTTGAGGAAATGAAAAAAAAGGAAAAACTGAGTGATAGGCCTGAAGTCAATGAATACGTGCAGTGCGTGGTACAGCCGCTCATAAAAGAAGCCAGGGCACAATATCCGAATCTTCCTGAAAACTGGGATATCGCCGTGTTTGACAGCAATACCATTAATGCGTTTGCCATGCCCGGTGGCAAGGTCGGTGTTTACACCGGCTTGATTGATTTAACTGAAAACCCGGATCAATTGGCCGCTGTATTGGGTCATGAAATTGGTCACGTGATGGCGCATCATTCGGCGGAACGTTTATCTGAAGCGCAAATGACCGTGTTGGCGATGACGGTTGCTGGCGTGGCGTTAGCGAACAACAAGGATCAGTCGGCGATCATGGCGGCACTGGGTATTGGTGCACAGGTAGGTATCGCACTTCCTTTTAGTCGAGTGCATGAAGCAGAAGCAGATCAGATCGGCCAGCAGTTAATGGCAGAAGCGGGTTTTGATCCGGCGCAATCAATTCGTTTATGGGAGTTGATGGAGAAGAGCGGTGGATCGCGTCCGCCGGAATTACTCTCGACGCATCCGGACCCGGAAAATCGTGCGAATCGCTTGAGTGGTTTTTTGCCGGCGAATCGCATGGTGTACGAAGACGCAGTAAAAATGGGTAAACACCCGCAGTGTGTGATGCCGGCAAAACCTGTGACAACTCCCGCCAGCAAATCAAAATCCAAACCTGAATCCAAATCGAAATCCAAACCAGTGAAGAAGTAAACTTATGATAGATTTTATTCCACGTCGTTCTGTACTGTACATGCCCGGCATTAATGCGCGTGCCATGGAGAAGGCAGCAGGCCTGCCAACGGATAGCATCATCATCGATCTGGAAGATGCCGTTGCACCGAAAGAAAAATCCAACGCTCGCCAATTGGTCAGTACTGCGTTATCGAGCGGAGCCCTGTCTCCTGCAAACCGGGGTTATCGTGAAGTGGCGATACGCATCAATGGCCTCAATACTGTGTGGGGAAAAGATGACCTGGCGATGGTGGTACAGAGTTCAGCACATGCCATTGCAATTCCAAAAGTGGAGAACGCCGAAGACGTATTACGTGTCGCAGAAGCGATACCGGATAACTCAGTTATGAATATCTGGGCGATGATAGAAACGCCGCGCGGTGTATTGCATGCAGAAGAAATTGCGACGGCGCATCCACGACTGAACGTCATCGTGATGGGAACATCGGATCTCGCCAAGGACTTGCGCATTCCGCACTCATCGAATCGCATTGGCCTGATGTATTCACTGGCGCGTTGTGTGCTGGTGGCTCGCGTTTTTAATTTGTGCATTATTGATGGCGTGCAGCTCGATCTGGAAAATGACAAGGAATTACTCTCTGCCTGCGAGCAAGCACGCAACCTGGGCTTTGATGGCAAGTCACTGATACACCCGAAACAGATCGCCGCCGCGAATCGCGTTTTCTCGCCTACCAAGGGGGCTGTTGAGCACGCACAACAAGTGATAGAAGCCTGGAAACAGGCCGAGAAAGAAAACAGCGGTGTGGTGGTAGTGAATGGAAAACTGGTTGAGAACCTGCACGTGGTGGATGCCAAACGCATCCTGGCGGTGAAGAAGGCGATTGAAGCAAGAATGGGATGACCCCTCCGCTGTTCACTTCGACTTCGCTCAGTGAACGGCACCTCCCCTACGCGTAGGGGAGGCTGATGTAGTCGCCCCTATGAAATAGGGGAGATGTCGCGCAGCGACAGAGGGGTCAAAAAACTTCTATAAACTTCAACATATCCTGTGGGTTATCAGAATAATCAATCACCGTGTTGTGCAAATGCACCGCTTGCTCCATCACCGGTGAGCGATAGGTATAGCAAATATCTTTTGGCATAATGCCTTTGACTAATCCGGTGCCTGCGACGTGTTCGGTATCGACACGGCGCGAGAACGCCACAAACACGGCTTTCGCCAACACAATCGCTGCCTCTTGCTCATCGCCTTGCAAATGTTGCATCACCCAACGCATAAATCCGGTGTGCGGACTGACGTCTTTAAATTTTCCTTCGTTCTGGATAATGTTGTTTTTTAAATCCCATTGCAAAATGACATTGCCATTGATTGTGACACTCGCTTTAACAATGCCTTCGCGTTCGTCTTCAACTATCGCATGGTATTCGCGTGTTTGCTCGCTGCGTGACGCATGCGTGTAAGCCAAACAGGCCAGGTCAAATAGATGAGTGCAAAAGGCGCGCGCTTCAGTGGTATCAGAGAATGCCTTGGGACCTTTGCCCAGCTCCACACCGACCAGGCGATTCAGTAAATCCAGCGAACCAGGACAAGTGGTATTCGGATAACGAATCGCGTCGCCTGTAACTTTTATTACTTTTTTCCCGTCATCGAATAAACGAATACGAAAGGCGTGATGGTTGTCTTCCAGCTCCGCAATAATCGTGTCCTTGTGTTTGCGTAACAACACACGGCGACGTAAACGACCCTTGCCGTAATTGGGGTTGACCCTGAGAGACAAACCCTCGAGTGTTTTTCTAAGTTCTTCACTCATCAGGCAGCGCCATCCAGGATTTCTTTAAAACCGGAGGGGTGACGGCCAAAGCAGACGGTTTCAAAAGTGCCAATGCCTTTGATCGTTTCGTTTTTGCGTTGTTCGCCAGAAATGCGCAATGTCGCATTCACCACATGGTGCACGTGGATGTGTTTGTAATCGAGCGGATCGATTTCATCCATTTTCCAGGATTCACCGGCGTAAATTTCCTCGCCTTTCCACACCGCGTGTCCCCATTGCGGATGCTGGTAACCAATACCGAGCATCTGGAAACGAATGATGGGTGTCAGCTCCATATCGTAATGCACATTGTTTTTGTCTCGCAGGTGCACGGTGGAAGCACTGGACCAGCGTGTTCCCTTGCGCCACTTGATGGTATGGCTGCAATTTTTAATGTGTTCGATATTATTTTCCTGTGCAGGAATATCGGCGAGTGATGGGTAGGTGGGCACAATCGCACCGCCTTCCTGTGTCGGCTTGCCGTCAAAATCCTGGAAGGTGGCGTAGTGCGTGCAAAAATTTTCAAAGTGAATCGGTGACCACACCCAGTACACACCGGGTTCCTTGTTTAGCATGCCCGGCGCGCCTTGCTCTGCTTCACCTATCGGGCGATAGCCCCAGCTTTTATCGCGTGTGCCGTAAGTGGTCGCGAGATTGACAATGGTTTTCTTCCCCTTGATCGTCACGCTGCCTTGCCAGAAGCCGTACTGCGTGAAGCGCGAGGTTTCCATGATGATGCGCACGCCTTCGCGCATGATGTTTTTATCTTCCTGCACGGGCGCGGTGCGTGCATGGAAAGTCAAATCACATTCAATGCCCGTGTCGTTCGGCGCGACGACAATGCGAATCCGGCGCATCGGTTCAACGACTTCCACTTTCGTCGGCCCGCAAACGGTCTGTGTTCGGTCGAGTGGCGCACGACGTGAAGTATGAAACGCGTGTTGCACGCCATCAATGACGATACTGAAATGTCCATCCATGATGTGGCGATTCGGATAAATCCCAAAGCCGGCTTCAAAAATAAACGCACCTTGCTTATCAAAACCATTAAACCAGTATCTATCGTAAAAATTGCGCTCGGCGCTCACCGGTTGGGCGAGGGGATCGGTGGTTTGATGAATACAATAGTCATCAAAAGAGGTAATCATCTGTTGCATAGTCTATTCCTGAAATTCAGATCATTAAATACAGAATATAAAGTGAAAAGCTAGAGCGCTACCACGGTTTCCGCCGGATTGTTTTCATATCGATTCAATGGCGGATAATTATTTTTCAGTAGTACGACTCGCTCTTGCTGCGCGACGCTATCAATCAATTGATATTCGGTATTGCGTTGTTGTGGACTGCGACCAATACGAGTGATGGTATCGCGCAAGGTTTGTGGTGTTTGTTCAGTACCGTGCGATGCACCCGCAGAACGGGTAATTGTTTCGTCCATCAGCGTGCCGCCGAGGTCATTGGCTCCGGCTTGCAAACAGGCAACCACACCGTTCAATCCCAATTTTACCCAGGAGGCCTGGATGTTGGGAATATAAGCGTTCAACACCAGCCGAGAAATCGCGTGCATCAAAATGGATTCACGAAAGGTTGGCCCCTTGCGCGCTTTGCCGCGTTTATATACAGGCGCTTCTTCGCCCACAAAAGGCAGCGGAACAAATTCGGTAAAGCCTCCTGTGAGTTTTTGCAGTTCACGAATATGGATCAGGTGCGCCGCCCAGTGCGAATAATTGTCGACGTGGCCAAACATAATCGTAGCCGTGGTTCTGATTCCCAACTCATGCGCACTGCGAATCACGTCGAGCCATTGTTGCGTATTGATTTTGTCCGGGCAGATAATTGCACGCACGTCGTCGTGTAATATTTCGGCGGCGGTGCCGGGCAGGGTGCCCAGACCCATGGCGCGCAAACGCGTGAGAAATTCTTTAACTGTTACGCCCAGCGTCTCCGCGCCCTGGTGAATTTCCAGTGGAGAGAAAGCATGAATATGCATACTGCTGTCAACGGCTTTCACGGCTTCGCAAATATTCAAATAATGTTGGCCAGTGTAATCGGGATGGATACCGCCTTGCATGCACACTTCAGTGGCGCCGCGATGCCGGGCTTCACGCACGCGGTTCTGTATTTCCTCGAGGCTGATATCGTAAGGCAAGCCGCGCAAGTGTTCGTGGGTTTTTCCTTTCGAGAACGCACAGAAGCTGCATTTGAAATAACAGATGTTGGTATAGTTGATATTGCGATTCACGACATAGGTGACGGTGTCGCCGACGCGTTGCTGGCGCAGCGTGTCTGCTACAGCGCATACATGTGCAAAGTCTGCACCGTGTGTCTGGAACAAACGCACAATCTCCGATTCATTTAAATCTTTCCCGCGCTTGGCTTTGCCGACAATCAATTGGATATCAGCGCTGACAGGTTCTTTCGATTGGTGATCCTGAAGCAGGTGCAACAAATCGTTCGGTGCTTCGCTCGGTGTGCCGGTAACCCATGCATCGCTGCGCGGAAAGCCATCAGCATCGATCACACTGAGAATAGTTGAGTGAAAAACCTTGTCCGTCCACTGCGTCAGTTTTTTCGCGTAAGCGGGATAAATCGTCAAACGCTCGTGCAGTACCTTGCCAGCGATTTCTGTTTCGCGGCGCAAATTTTCCAGATGCGGCCAGGGTGCTTCCGGATTCACGTAATCCGGTGTCAGTGGCGACACGCCACCCCAGTCATTAATACCCGCATTGATAATTTGTGGCAGAACGCCCGGGCTTAAATTCGGCGGCGCTTGTATCGCCATTTGTGAGCCGAAGATCAACCGCGCGACAGCAATCGTCCACAACAATTCATTGAGATCGGGTTCCGGCGCATTCACCATCAAGGTGTCTTTCTTGGCGCGGAAATTCTGCACAATAATTTCCTGGATATGCCCGTACTGTTGATGGATTTTTCGTATCGCCAATAAGGATTCAATACGCTCGGCGCGTGTTTCACCAATGCCGATTAATATGCCGGTGGTGAAAGGAATTTTTTGTCTTCCTGCTTCTTCGAGTGTTTCGAGTCGGCGTGCCGGCACTTTATCCGGTGAGCCATAATGTGGCATACCTTTGCCACACAAACGTTCGGAAGCACTTTCGAGCATGATGCCCATCGAGGGCGATACCGGACGCAACATCGCCATTTCTTCTGCGCTCATGCAACCGGGATTCAAGTGCGGTAGCAATCCGGTTTCTTCAAATACTTTTTGTGCAACGTCTTTCAAATAATGCAGCGTGCTTTCATAACCCATTGCTTTGAGTGCATCACTGGCGGCGCTGTAACGTAACTCGGGTCGTTCACCGAGGGTGAACAACGCTTCCTTGCAACCCATCGCGGCACCCTGGCGTGCAATGTCGAGTACTTCATCGATTGACAGGTAAGCCTTCTCGAGTTTGCGCGGCACCTGCGCAAAGGTGCAGTAGTGGCACACGTCGCGACACAGTTGTGTCAGCGGAATAAAAACCTTTTTCGAAAAGGTGACGACGTTGTGGAAGTGCTGGTCGCGCACATCACTGGCAGCGGCCATCAGCTGCGCGGTGTTCTCGACACTGGCGAGTTCCAGTGCTTCGGCGTCGCTCGGTGTGTAACCATTGCGAATTTTTTCCAGCTTGAGTTGCAGCAGGTCGTCGATATTGTCGAGATCGAGCGCCAGTTGCTGGTGTTCAAAAATATTCAATGACAGATTCTTGATCTCCGCTTGCGCACTATTTATTTGTAAACAGTGTTTCTGGAAACTCTGTTCACCAAATTGATAGGTAAACGTTGTTGGCAGGCAAGCAATCATGGCATTGGTGCCACCACGGTTTTTGCAGCTCACCAATGAAATATCACAGGCCGCTTCCCGGTGACTATAGATGAAGGCATCAATCGCCTGTGTGCTGATCACGGGCAAGTCGCCGTGCTGTATGTAGAGTTCCTTGCAGCCTTGTTGTGTCAATAATTCAGTGGCGGCCTGTAAGCCGGAATTGATACAGCGATCTTTCTCGAGTGAAAGGATTTCAATATCGAATTCCCTGGCGAGTTGCTGGCAGGCCGGGTCGCGACTGAGCAGGAAGATTTTGCTGATCGCGCGGCTGCCTTGCAGGGCGCGCAAGCCGGTTTTAACCATGTCGAGCATCAGGTCGCGGCGCTGCTCGGGGCTCAAGGAGGGCGCGAGCCGTGACTTGGCGAATTCGAGGTTCTTAAGGGGGACGATTGCCCACATAGGGATAGCGTATATAGATAGAAGGAAGACTTTAAAGTCGCAAATACTGACGGGAATGACCGGTTTTGTCGATAGGCAAAACTGACTACCCGGTAAAGGCCTTGACCTCTTGATCGTAAAGGATAAGCATGTCCACCTTATGCAACGCTACCAATCCATTGTTATTTTAACCGGCGCGGGCATCTCGGCGGAATCCGGTATCAAAACGTTTCGTGCGGCCGATGGTTTGTGGGAGAACCATCGCGTGGAAGACGTGGCGTCGCCCGAAGGTTATGCGCGCGATCCTGAACTGGTGCAGCGTTTTTATAATGAACGCCGTCGCCAGTTATTATCCGATGCAGTGCAGGCGAATGCGGCGCATCGTGCGTTGGCGAAGCTGGAAGCGGAGTTTGCCGGTGAAGTGACGGTCGTGACACAAAATATTGATGACTTGCATGAGCGCGGTGGCAGCCAGCGGGTGATCCACATGCACGGCGAGCTGTTAAAAATGTTTTGTACACGCAGCAAGCAGGTTTATGCGATTCGTGATGACATCAAACTCAGGGATGTGTGTGCGTGTTGTAAACAAACGGGTACGCTCAGGCCGGATATTGTATGGTTTGGGGAAATTCCCTATCACATGGAGGAGATTGGCGAGGCACTTTCGCGTTGTGACCTCTTCATTTCTATTGGCACTTCTGGCAATGTGTATCCGGCGGCGGGCTTTGTGACGATGGCGAACCAGGTGGGGGCGCATACGGTGGAGATTAATCTGGAGCCGTCGCTGGGGCAGAGTCGCTTCAAGGAAAAAATTTACGGTAAGGCGGGTGATGTGTTGCCGAAGTATGTGGAGAGTTTTTTGTAATATAAGCAATTTCATATTATTGGAAATTATTCAGTAACTCATTTAATGTATTGAGGTAAAAATGGAAATTCAGGAAAAAATTAAAAAATTAGAGGAATTTAAATATTTATTAAATAGATATTTCGAAAAATATGATGCTGAAGTTAGAAGTGAAATAAACAAAAATAAAAAGTGGGTTAAGCGAGAAGTACTCGAAGCTGGTTGTTTTAAAACATTTACCATTGGACCTCCTCCAGCGATTGGCGGCTTGATAATGAGGAATGTTGATCCGTTTGAAGTGATGTTTAACCCACCATACAATATGAATGTTAGTTTGGTTGTAAAAGATATGATTGATGAAACTATTGGGGTGATAGCAGCAGATGAAACAAAAGAAACAAGCAAAAAAGCTTTGATTTCAGTTGAGCCTGATTATGAAAAAGGTTATGCCTTTATTGCTATGGCTATTGATTCAAGTAACTCTGATTTGGAAGATGTTTTAGATTCTATTAAAGAAACTGCCGATAAGTGTGGAATTCATGCAGAAAGAGTTGACGAAGTGCAAAGCAATGACAGAATTACAGATAGAATACTTGAGTCAATAAATAAAGCACAGTTTGTTATAGTTGATTTAACTCACTCAAAGCCAAATGTATTTTATGAGGCAGGTTACGCACAAGGCCTAAAAAAGACTCCTATCTATATTGCAAGACATGGAACACCACTTGCGTTTGATTTAAAAGATTACCCGGTGATCTTTTTTAATAACATGAGGGAGCTAAAGTCTAAGCTGGAAGATAGGTTGCGAGCACTCGCATTAAAATATAATTATTAATTTTTTAAAATATCGAGAGAAAGAAATGAAAAAATCCCTACATTATTTTGATAGCTACGGTTCACGCTGCGAAGCAGATTTATATCTGCCAAGCGCAAGCAAACCACCCGTAGTGGTATTGGCACAAGGTTATGCCTGTGAACGCGGCTTCGGCACGAAAGGCATCATCAAAGCGATTGTCGATGCAGGCATCGCCGTATTTGCTTTTGATTATCGCGGCTTCGGCGGCAGCGATTCCTTGCACAACGAAGAACGCCAACTGGTCGATCCACAACGCCAGATTGAAGATTACCATTCCGCACTGCGCTATGTATCAACATTGAATGAAGTGGATGGACAACGCATAGCCATCTGGGGCTCGTCGTTTTCTGGCGGCCACGTGATTTCCGTTGCCGGCAGCGACTGGTCCAAATCATTCCCGTTGCGTGCCGTGGTTTCACAGATCCCGCATTGCGACAGCCGCTCGGCCTATAAACACGTCGGCCTGAAAAAATCACTCGGCGGCGCAGGCAATATTATTAAAGGCGCCGTGTTGTCATCGCTCGGCGTGAATCACACCGTGCCGGTAATCGCCAAAGCAGACAACACACACTTTGCGGTGTTACAACATCCGGGTTGGTATGAGGCGTACATGCACATGGTCGATCCATCTTCACAGTGGAAAAATGCCATTCCATCCAAATCACTGCTCAAGTGTTCCACCTATAACCCGATTGATGTCGCGCGCCATATCAGCGTGCCAGTGTTGATGGTGTATGGCCTGAAGGATCAGGGCATACCGGTGGATGATGTACAACGCACATCAAATTTTATTAAAGATGTCGAGATGTATAGTTTTGATGGCGATCACTTCGATGCTTACGACGACGGCGCGCATAATGCGGCGATTGTGAAACGGGAAGTGGAATTTTTTGTAAAACATCTGACACCGTAATTAACGCCGTCATTCCTGCGAAGGCAGGAATCCAGTTGATGTATTTCTGGATCCCCGCCTGCGCGGGGATGACAAGGTTTGTGCGGCGATGATAAAGCTTATGCAAATGACAAGAGGAAATAAAAAGTGGAATTAAAAGGCTTAACCATTGCGATTACCGGCATCGGCGGATTTATCGGCCTGCGCATGGCTGAGCGAGCCATCGAACGCGGCATGCATGTTACGGGCATGGATATCAATGAGAAAGCACTCGAGCTGCCGAATAAAATTGGCGCGCAATGTTTTGTCGGCAGTACCAATTCCACATCCGATGCAGAAAAATTATGCCAGCAGGCAGATATTATTTTCCACACCGCTGCGATAGTCGAAGGCGCAGGCGATATGGAAATTTTCCGCAAGGTCAATGTTGAAGGCACACGCACCGTTCTTGAAGCAGCTAAACTATCTATTTCAAAACAAGCCGCTTGCAAACGCTTTGTGCATCTTTCAAGTGTCATGGTTTATGGTTTTGATTATCCGGATCATGTCACCGAAGAAGGCCCGCTGCGCGGCGAAGGCAATCCCTATTGTCAAACCAAATTGGAAAGTGACCAACTGGTGTGCCAGGCGCATACGCCGGGCGGACTCGAAGTGATTGTGATACGCGCCGGTGATGTGTACGGCCCGCGTTCAAAACCCTGGGTGTTGACGCAAGCCACCGAAATGGTGAAAGGGCGCTTTATTAATGCCGGTGGAAAAATCAGTGTCATCAATCATGTGCATGTCGATAACCTGATCGATGCAATTTTCCTCGCGCTGGAGAAAGATATGACGGGTGAAGTATTTAATGTCACCGATGACAGACGCACCACGTTTTACGAATATTATTCACGTCTGGCTGCTGCGGCCGGAACGACTTATCGTGAAATTCCCATACCGGTGATGAATGCACTGTTCTGGTTGATCACGACGTATGGAAAAATATTTCGTGTGCCAGTGCCGGTCGATCATGCCACACTGAAATTTATGCTGCGCAACAAACCCTATTCGATTGAAAAAGCAAAACGCTTGTTGGGTTACCAGCCGCGCATTACGCTCGAGGCAGGAATGCAGGAAGTGGAGCGTTATCTCCGTACACAAGGCATAGCGAAAAAATAAATTGCGCCAGTGCTTGTTTGTCTTCGTCTGTTTTCATCAGGGTTTTGGTTGATACACACTGGATGCCCTGTTTTTCCACACTCGGGATTTCCGCGGTATCATCAGGGTCTATCACCAATATGTCGATAATATCGTGATAGTGTTGTGCGATGGCACTGGACGTTTTCGGGATATGCAGTTCATCCATTATTTTTGCCGTGGGCCCCTTGATGGCCTTGCCCGCGATGATAGGTGAAATAGCAATCACCGGTACATTGAGGGCATGGAGTTTTTCTTTCACGCCTTCCAGCGCCAATATCGGATCAATGCTGACATAGGGATTGGAAGGGCAGATGACCACGGCACAAAGGTGCGGATCGTTGAGTGCATCGATAAAACCCGGCGATGCTTTCGCTTTATCAATACCCTCAAAATAAAATCCGGTGACAAGCGGTTTGCATTGTTCGCGTACAAAATAATGCTGGAAAGCTAAATTAGTATTTGCTGTTTTGATAATCGTGCTGACTTTATTATCACTCATCGGCAGCACGTGATGTTTTACGGAATATTTTTCGCAGAGTTTCTGCGTTACTTCACTCAGTGTTAATCCTTGTGCCAACAGTTGTTTGCGCAGGCGGTGAGTTTGTAAATCCTTATCACCCAGTTTGAACCATGTTTCTCCCTGTTTCTTTTCCTGCTCGGCCATAAACTGCCAGGTTTCGCCTTCGATTCCCCAGCCTTGCGCTTTATTGCTCATACCCGCCAGCGTGTAAATCACGGTATCAATATCCGGAGAAATAGGAAAGCCGAGATGCTCAAAATCATCACCGGTATTAACGACGATGGTGAGTTGTTCCGGTGAAAGGATTTTACTAAAACCCAGAGCCAGTTTCGCGCCGCCGACACCGCCGCATAAACACAGAATTTTTCCTGAAAAATTGGGGGGCGTTCCCTGAGTGGAGTCGAAGGGATGGCTCATGATCGGAACAGATCTTCAGATTTTTTTCGCAACAGGGCTTTGCTGTTTTTATCGGAAGGCTTCAGTTTTAGACCGCGTACAATCACAACCGGCTTTCCTTCATCGGCTTGACCCATCACCAGTGAAGCGGCCGCCGCGATTTCATCCGCCACAGCAATCTCCGTGATTTGCAAAATATTGCCGAATAAATCTTTATGGCCTATCTTGTTATCGATCACTTCAAATCCCGCAGAACCGATGCACACGCCGCATACGCCATTGCGGAAAGGCCTGCCAAAGCTGTCATTGATAATCACATTGACATCGACGCCGGTTTTTTCTTTTATTTTGTTTCGAATATTTTTTGCTGATTGATCGGGATCTTTTGGCAATAACAGCAATAATTCTTTTCCCGCTTCCTGTTTAATATTGGAATGATCAATGCCCGCATTCGCATGCACGTAACCGTTGTTGTGTTCAACGATGACCACATTGGTTCGAGTTTTCAACACTTCTTTTGATTCACCGAGCAGTACTTCCATCGCCCGCGGGTCTTTATTGGATTTTTTTGCCAGATCAATGGCAGCAGGGGAAGGCGTAATCTGTTTTAGATCAACGTAACGATTCTCTGCTTTCGACACAATTTTTTGTGCGAGCACCACGACATCGTTATTTTGCAGAGACAGATTATTTTTTTTGCAGCAATCCAGAATCAACGCCACCAGATCATCGCCGGGTTGCACCAGCGGGAAATGTTCGAGTGCGATGAGTTCGGTTCTAGACATGTGTTAATGACCTCACCGTCTCGCGTTGCTCGACACCTCTCCTATAAATAGGAGAGGCTTTAAATAGCTCCCCTTATTTATAGGGGGAGTGGTGCGCAGCACCGAGGGGGTCATGCTTGGGGTTCGCCGGCTGGTGTTCCAGTAATCACAATCCCCGCACCGGGAATTTTGTATTGCTTGTTGAGTGTGATTAACACAGAAGTAAGCGCTTCGGTTGCTGCCGAATTTGCAATCGGGCCTGCATGCCAGGCTTTCAGGTTGATTGCTTTCGCCAGATCAATTACGGTTTGGCGCGCGTCCTTGTCATTGCCGGTTACCAATACATCGCAATGCACATCATGGTCACTGTCGAGATGTGCGGCCGCGATATTCTGGAATGCTGAAACCACTTTCACACCTTCGCCTAAGGTTTGTTGGCAAATCACACCGGCGGAACCTTCTTTCGGCATTTGTACCGTGCCCACTTTCGGTGGATTTAGTGCAACAGTGACGTCGATAAAAATTTTCCCTTGCACCTGTTCTTTGATAGAAGCGAGTGTGGATTGCTGGTGCGCGAAGGGCACTGTCATCACGACTATCTCGCCCGCTTTGGCGGCGGCACTGTTTTCCATGCCTTTGACATTGCCATTCGGAACGCGCGCTTTCAATTTAGTGACGGCTTCCAGTGCTGCTTCTTCCTTGCGTGAACCAATGATGACCGGGAAACCGGCTTTCACCCAGCGATAGACTAATCCACCGCCGAGATCGCCGGTGCCGCCGAGGACTGCAATGGTAGGTTTGTTCATGGAAGGCTCCTGTCAGGAAGTATGTATATATAGAGGAAGGAAGAGTGGCAGTGATGATAACGGCGAGGTGCGGATACTGCCAGCGGAACTTCCCTAAATGACAGGGGATGGCTTCTCTGTAAGGGGGGTAACAGGCCTATTGATTTTGCCTGATCAAAAAGGCACCATAGCCGCCTTTTTAAGGGCAGGCATTCAATCCTGGATTAACAGTCAGGCTGTTGAATTGCCTGGTTACTTTTTCTTCAACCAACACTTACGGGAAATCTATGAAGGTTCTTGTTGCTGTAAAACGCGTGGCCGACGCGAATGTGAAAGTCCGGCCCAAAGCTGACGGCACCGCGGCTGATCTGGCCAACGTCAAAATGGCCGTTAACCCTTTTTGCGAGATCGCGGTGGAAGAAGCCGTGCGATTAAAAGAAGCCGGTACGGTCACGGAAGTGATTGCGGTTTCTATTGGCGATAAAGCTTGCCAGGAACAGATTCGTACGGCGTTGGCACTCGGTGCGGATCGCGGTATTCATGTCGAGACCTCTGTTGAAATGCAACCATTGGCGATTGCCAAATGTTTGAAAGCGATTGTGGATAAAGAACAACCGAAACTGGTAATTCTCGGTAAGCAATCAATTGACGGTGATAATAATCAAACAGGCCAGATGCTGGCAGCATTGGCTGGTATGTCACAAGGCACTTTTGCTTCCAAAGTAGTGATTGCGGGTGACAAAGTAAATGTGACGCGTGAAATCGACGGCGGTTTGCAAACCATCAGTTTGAATCTTCCCGCAGTCATTACTACGGACTTGCGTTTGAACGAGCCGCGTTATGCGTCTCTGCCAAACATTATGAAAGCCAAAAAGAAACCCATGGATGTATTCACGCCCGAAGCATTGGGTGTTGATGTAGCACCGCGTTTAACAACGGTGAAAGTGGAGCCGCCATCCGAGCGCAAAGCCGGCATCAAAGTAAAAGATGTAGCGGAATTGGTAAACAAATTAAGAAATGAAGCGAAGGTGATCTGATATGAGTATTCTGGTATTGGCAGAACATGATAATGCTTCTTTAAAAGGTGCAACACTGAATACCATTGCTGCGGCAAAAGCCATCGGTGGTGATATTCATGTATTGGTTGCAGGCGCTAACTGTAAAGCAGTGGCAGAGGCTGCCGCCAAAGTAGCGGGTGTGAGTAAAGTATTGCTGGCAGACAATGCCGCTTATGCGCATCAACTGGCAGAGAATGTCAGCTTGCTGGTTGCTGAGCTGGGAAAAAATTACACGCATATCCTGGCACCCGCGACTTCCTCCGGAAAAAATATTGCACCGCGCGTAGCAGCACTGCTCGATGTGGCACAAATTTCTGAAATTACCTCAGTTGTGAGTGCAGATACCTTCAAGCGACCGATTTATGCCGGCAACGTCATTGCGACGGTGAAATCATCTGACAAAATCAAGGTGATCACGGTGCGCGGCACGGGCTTTGATGCAGTAGCGGCAACCGGTGGTTCTGCAACTATTGAAACAGTGGCTTCAGTACATAATGCAGGACTGTCCAGTTTTGTGAGTGAAGAAATTGCCAAGAGTGACAGACCGGAACTGACAGCGGCTAAACGTGTGATCTCCGGCGGTCGCGGCATGCAGAACGGCGAGAACTTTAAGTTGCTGGATGGCATTGCCGACAAACTCGGTGCAGCAGTGGGTGCATCGCGTGCGGCTGTCGACGCCGGTTTTGTGCCGAATGATATGCAAGTTGGCCAGACAGGAAAAATTGTGGCACCCGACCTTTATATTGCCGTCGGAATTTCTGGTGCGATTCAGCATTTGGCCGGTATGAAAGATTCGAAAGTGATTGTGGCGATTAACAAGGATGAAGAAGCACCGATCTTTCAAGTGGCTGATTACGGTCTGGTGGCAGATTTGTTTGTGGCACTGCCCGAGCTTGAAAAAGCCTTGTAATCTGTCTTTTTCTGGATGATAAAAACCGGCCTCTTGTAACTGGGACGCCGGTTTTTTTATGGATGACTTTTTTCATAACAAGGTTTTGATGAAAAACGATTGATGAATAAGTTACTGCCAATGCGTCTCTCGATTATCGTCAGTGCCTTACTGATGGTGTGCGCATTGAGTGTTACAACCGTGACACTTTACGTGCTGGTGATCAGCCATTGGCACGGGCCTTTCCGCGATATGTGGGAAATTTATCCTTTCCTGCAAAAAATAATGTCCGGCACCTGGGATATCAGTGATTTATGGGAAAGCTATGGATATTCCCACCGCCTGTTTATACCTCGATTGTTATTTATTGCAGACCACCGGTTTTTTTACGCTACCAATCATCTGTTGATTTCGGTATCGGTGCTTTGCCAGATTCTGATTTGTATTTTATTTTCACTTTTGTTATTCAAAACTAACTCACTAGCGACAATAGAAAAATATGGATTAATCGCTGTTGTTATATGTTTGCAATTCAGTGGCACCTTATTATTTAACCTGATGCATACATTCGATGTGCAGTGGTTTTTGTGCTGCCTGTTTATTGTCCTGGCGTTTTACAGGTTATCGGAATTGTCCTTATCAGAACCATCCGTTAATTTAAATATTGTGCTCTCCGGAATATTTATTGTACTGGCTTGCTTGTGTAACTTTTCCGCCATGGCTGCATGGCCGATATGGTTAGTACTGCTGATTTTAAAATTAAAGGATTTAAAATTAAAATCAACATTGATAGCGTTGGCGATTGTTTTTATTTATTTCTATGTGGCAGGAATTCGAAGTGAAGCCATGGCGCATGGAAGCATCGCGGAATTATTCAGGTTGGTTTCCTATATTTTTATAGCATTTCCCTTTGCCTATCTGAGCAACCCATTGTCTGACAGCGAATTTATACCCTTTAGATACTGGGGTGTAATTATTACTCTGCCAGCGATGTATGTTTTGGCGTGGTTCTGGTGGAATTATTTTTTTAATCGTGATGCAAATAATAAAAATCAGTTACATTTATTTTTGGCTTGTATTGGTTTGTTTGGTTACGGCGTTGCTGTTATTACTGCTATTGGTCGTGGTTATGATCCCAGTCACGTCAAAGCCATGCGTTACCAGAATATTGTCCTGTTGTTCTGGTCGGCGATTATTTTGTTGGCAATACTGGAATCTAATGCAATGGGAATTATAAAAAAATATTTATTGCGTGCAACCTGTGTGTCAGTACTTTCCGGATTTTTGTGGTGCCAACCGCTGAGCTGGAATCAAAATGTGTGGCTGGGTTACCAGGTTAATCGTGCACACCTGGCATTGATGATGGGATTTTCAAAAGAGGTGCCGATGATAGCGCCCACCGTTTCCCGTTCGATGATTTATGTTCCAGGCTATAACCTGGAGCGTGAACGAGTACTGTATGAAAAAGCGCGCGAAGGTATTTATCAGGGAGAGGCAGGGCGCTTGTGGCTTGATGGTGTTTCCCTTGCGTCGATAAGCAATGTTTGCCAGGACATCACATGGGCACTGTCGCCGTATGAAGGTGCTTACACTCGTTATACCAGTTTCTCTGTGTCAGGCAATACAAGCCATTTTAAAATTGCTGCATTGCTGGATAGTGGCGGGAAAGTTTTGGCAATGGCCATTCCGGAAGGAGCAAATAACTTCGTTGATGCATTGCGCTTCACTCTGGGAATAAAGAATCCCGTGATGCGAGGGTTTGCTGTGTCCGAGGTTAAGCCCGCTGCATTGGTACTCTTTCAAGGAGAACTGGCATCGGATGCGTGTAAATTATCCCTGTCTAATTAAAGCTAATACGGAGCAGCAAGCGCTTTCTCTGTATCAGTGTCTCTGGTAAAGTAATCATCGTGTTTCTCTACTTGAGGTTATTATGCGTAAAGTGCTCCAATCCTCTTTTGTTGTAGTTGCCACCCTTGGTGGAGCTATTTCTGCATGGGCGGCTGATGCAACACCCGCCAAAAGCTTCGTGGAGACTAACGTCAGGATTATTACGCTCCGGGAGTCCGGCTTTGGTCCGGAAGCCAAGGCGGAAAAGTTTGCCGGAATCAAACTGGACACCAAGGAGCCACTGGCGGCTGGATGTGCCTGGGATGTCATTGCCTTTGATCCTTCAACGGATGCCGGGAAGCTTACCCTCAAGGAACTGGCTGCACTGGCAGCGAGTAAAACACCCCTGAAATCCATCAGTTTTACCAAGGATTCTGAGGGCGATTGCTACCTTGATAAGTACGAAAAATAGTTAAAAGACCCCGCAAAATAGATCTCAGGTAAAGCCGAGAAAAATGCGCTAGTGCTCGGATTTTGAAAAGAAAATCGCTTATTTTGGTGACTTGGATTACAATTCTGCTCGTTTATAACCATAAGTGGGTGACTCTCTGTGTCTTTGAGTTTTAAGGTCAATCTGACCTCTTTAAACATGATCAAGCCAGAACTGCTGGCTTCGATTAAGCAGGCCAGTTCCAACATTGAAGCGTTTATCTCCAATCGTGATAAAGCAGAGTTTTTGCAAAGCAGCATGGACGGGCTTAAGGAAATATTGGGTATAGTCCAGCTGATCCAGCTCAAGGGTGCCGAGGTACTGGTGCAGGAAATGATTGAGTTGGCCAGGGCAGTTCCGGCAGGTGCCAATGCCAGCTATGACAAGGCGCTCAGTGTGTTGAGTACCGGGTTTTTTATCCTGCCTCGCTATTTCGAATACAGCCAGCAAACCGAGCAATGCATGCCCGTGCTGCTGCTGACCTTCATTAATGACATTCGTATCGCCAACAACAAACCGCCCCTGTCAGACGGGCAATTTTTTACGGTGCGTGTAACCGCCGAAAGACCCAACTTGCCCAAACTGGAAGCCCTGCCGTCCGCTGCAGAATTTGCTTCCCTCGTGCGCCGATTACGCCAAATGTACCAGGTCGGCTTGTTGGGCATCTTGCTGGATAGAAAAACCGGTGTTTCCCTTGGCTTGATGAGGAGAGCGATGACTCGACTCGATAGATATTGCAGCAACAAGCCGATGGGAAAATTATGGTGGCTGATGGCAGTGGCGCTTGACGTCATGGAAAAACAGGAAATGGCTATTACCGCACCCCGGAAATTTTTGTTTTCTGCGGTTGACAGGCAATTGAAACAATTGCAAAAAAAAGGAGCTGCCGTGCTTGATCAGCAACCGAATGAGACGGTCCTGAAGGATTTGATTTACCTGATTGCAATATCCGGTGCCACTATTCCTGCCGTAAAAGAAGTGCGACAGGCCTTTGGTGTCCCGCCCATGCCATTTACCGAGACGCAGTTGACCCAGGAGCTGGATAATTTGCGCGGGCCGGAAATGGGAACTGTGCATTCGGTTGCCGAAGTGATAAGAGAAGAATTGCGCAGCAGTAAAAACAGTCTCGAAGCGCTTTCTTTGGGAGGGACGGACGCCTCGGAAGTTTACAAGGGCATTGCCGATTCCTTGCAGAAAGTCGCCGATATTTTGAGCGTGGTGGGTTTAACCGCTGCCAGCAGCAATTTGCGCGAACAGATTACGTTATTCAGGAAATGGATTGAACAAAAGTACGAAGCGAACCAGACAGAATTGATGGCAGCGGCGGATGCACTGTTGTATGTGGAAAGCACTGTTTCCGCATTGGAGAGAATAAATCTTTCTCCCGAAAAGTTAGCCAAGGTGAATGCACTGACGAAAGACGACGTGATTTCAAAAGGCCAGATCGCGGATGCAGAAAAAATGGTGCTGGAAGAAGCGCAAGCAGGCCTTGCATTAATCAAGCGCGGCATCATGTCATTCCAGGAATCCAATTTTGACAAGAACCATGTGGCCAATCTGGGTAAGAGTTTGAATGCGGTACGCGGCGCCATGATCATGTTGAATATGAATCGCGCGGCTGAAATTGCCAATGCGTGTATCAAGTTTGTTGAAAACACCTTGTTGAAAGGAGATGTCAGCGGCGCTATTCAACAAATTCTTGAAACTTTTGCCGATGCGGTGATCAGCCTTGAGTATTATCTTGAGAATTATGTTCAGGTTGGTGTGAAAGATGACCACATCCTGGATATTGCTGAAGAGAGCGTGCAGGCTCTGGGCGTTCCATTAGAGAAATAAATTGGCGGAGATTTTGTTGCAAATATGAATAGCATCATGATGCAGTTTGAAGCCGTAGCAGCAGTCGTTGCGGTTATCGCCATTATCTTTTTGTTTGCCGGGTACAAATTGCTTGCCAGCTCTGAATGGTTGGGCGGCTGGTTGCGCGGCAACATCGGTATATTTTGCGTATTACTCACCGGCGCGCTGGTGTTGTGTGTCATTGATGTCCGCACTTATATGCCGATGTTTGATGACAAAACAGTGGCGACATTGAGTTTGCGCGAAACCACGCCAAAACATTTTGAAGTGCGTCTGGTGGATGCACTGGGTGTTGAGAATCGCTATTCTATAGATGGTGATAGCTGGGTTCTAACAGCCAATCAATTTCGCTGGTCAAAGCGTTTAAGCCTGGGTTTGGGGCATGGCTATCGATTTACAACGCTGGAGGGTTTGTATGAAAAACCACCGGGCGGTATAGACTCCGAGGCAACTCTGTCTCATTCACGCTACCTGGATGTGTGGAAATTTTTGAACGAGCATGCGCCGAGTAACTTTTTGTTTTCAACGAGTACGATGGCGACACCGCCACAGCCTCTCGCCGATGCGGCGATGTATGAAGTGGTGCCTTTGGGCTTTGATCTGGTGGTCAAGCCTTTAAATGAATTAGCAAAACGAGCGCAGGTCGCCGCTGCGCCACCACCGGTTAATGCAGCACCGGATCAAGGTACGAATACTGCGACGCCAGCGGCAGCAACGACAACTCCAGCGACAGAATCAACGGCTGCACCAGCTGCTGCTGCAACCACTACCCCGGCAACAACACCAGTCACCGAGCCCGCACCCGCTGCCCAGGAAAAACCTGCAGCGGCTCAGTAACCAGTTTTTTATTTAAAGAGGCACTCTTGGAATTTTTAGCGCAATACGGTTTATTTTTAGCGAAAACAGTGACGCTGCTAGCCGCGCTGCTGGTGTTATTTGGCAGCCTGATCTCTGCCGGCAGCAAAATGAAGAAATCAGAGCGCAAGGGCCATATTGAAGTAGAAAAATTGAATGATCACTATCAGGAAATGAAAGAAGTGTTGTTAACCAGCACGCAGAACCATTATGAATATAAAAAATATCTCAAGGAAAAAAAGAAAGGGGATAAAGAACGGGAGAAAACCGAGAAGCAACTTGCCAATGAAAAATCGGAACATCCAGCCAGGAAACGCTTTTTTGTCCTGGACTTTTATGGCGATATCAAGGCGTCGGAAACATCGGCATTGGAACAACTGGTTTCGGCTGTCATCAGTGTGGCGACTCCGCAGGATGAAGTAGTAGTGAGACTGGAAAGCGCCGGCGGCATGGTGCACAGTTATGGATTGGCTTCCTCGCAGCTGGCGCGCTTTCGCAGCAAAAATATTTCCTTAACCATTTGCGTTGATAAAGTGGCCGCGAGTGGCGGTTACATGATGGCGTGCATCGGGTCGAAAATTTATGCCGCGCCTTTTGCCATTATTGGTTCCATCGGCGTACTGGCGCAGATCCCCAACTTTCATCGCTTGCTGAAAAAACACGACATCGATTACGAATTAATTACCGCAGGTGAATACAAGCGTACCTTGACCATCTTCGGTGAAAATACCGACAAGGGTCGGGAAAAATTTGTAGAAGAAATCCAGGACACGCACGAACTCTTCAAGGATTTTATTAAAGAGCACAGGCCTTCCGTTAATATCGCGGAGGTGGCGACCGGTGAAGTGTGGTTTGGTGCGCGTGCACTGGGCAAGGGTCTGGTTGATGCGATTAAAACATCGGAAGAATATTTGCTGGACGCAGTGGAGACAGCAGACATTTTTAAAATTGAATATGTTGAAAAGCGCAGCCTTCAGGAAAGGCTGGGCCTGGCCGTGCGGCATGGCACTCTGTCCATCGTGGATGCCTTGTTGCATAAAGATCGTGAAACACAGATTTTTCGCTAGAGGATTTTATGGAACAACTTTCCGGTCTTGATGCGCTCTTTGTTCATGCCGAATTGCATGGCTTGCCTATGCATATTTCGACCTTGTCGATTTATGATCCATCGACGGCACCAAACGGTATAGTGCAATTCTCCGATATCGTCAATTTGTTTGAATCGCGCATTAAAAACCAGATTCCGATTTTGCGTTCGCGACTGGTGGAAGTGCCCTTTAATTTTGACCAGCCCTATTGGGAAGAAGATCCCAATTTCGACATGGTGTATCACGTGCGCCACATTGCCTTGCCAAAACCGGGCAATTGGCACAAGTTGTGTTCGATGGTAGCGAACCTTCATGCGCAACCGCTGAATCGGAAACGTCCCTTATGGGAAGCCTACATTATTGATGGCGTGGATTCCGTCAAAGGTTTTCCGCCCGGCAGTTTTGCCATCATGTTAAAAGTGCATCATGCGGTGATGGACGGCAGAACCGGCATGGCGATCTTCAACAGCCTGCACTCGGTGCATGCTGATCCCAAAGTGGCCGCAGAGAATTTCAATTTTGATGATTCCCCGGCGCTTGAATTGACGCACAACCTGACGACTTCACAAATACTCCAGCGCGCTTATGTGAATAACTTCAAGCGTGCAGGAAGGCTGATCAAAATTATTGCTAAAAGTGCGGCCACTTACGCGGATATGAAGCTGGCGTTCAGGAACAGTGATGTAAAAGCCTTGCACAAACCCAAAACACGATTCAATGGCCCGATTTCCCCGCGCCGTATTGTAGACAGAGTTAATCTTCCTATTGAAGGCGTGATGACCATCAAATCCGTATTCAAAGGCGAAACATTAAACGATGTCGCGCTGACGATTATTGGCGGTGCCTTGCGTCGCTATTTGTCAAGCAAGGAAGAGTTGCCGGAAGCGTCGTTGGTCGCAGGCGTGCCCATTGATGTGCGTACGGAAGAAGACAAAAATGTCAAAGGCAACCTGATCAACGTGATGAACATTGCCTTGCGCACCGATGTGGAAAATCCGCTCGAGCGTTTACAGTTGCTGCATAACGAATCCAAATCAGGAAAAATATTTGCGCATTTGCTCGGCGATCATTCGATTCATGACCTGCTGGAAAATCTCTATGCGGGCCTGGTGTCCTGGGGCGTGCGAGCGGCGGTGGATTCCGGTTTGATGGAAAAATTCCCACCGGCGAACAATACCGTAGTGACGACGGTGCCGGGAACACGCACGACAGTTTATATGGCGGGTGCGAAGCTGGTGGAATCGTTTGGCATGGGGCCGCTGATTCCGAACACCGGTTTGTTCCATACCGTCAGCACGACTTACGATCACATGACCGTTGCGTTTACCGCGTGTCGTCACATGATGGATGATCCGGAATTTTATGTGTCCTGCCTGAAAGAATCTTACGAAGAGCTGTTACTTGCGGCATCGGAAGCGTTGATGCCCATACCGACTGTTGCCGGTGCGAAGGTGGAATCTGCTCCTGGCGCTGCGCGAGTAGAACATTAATGTCATTCCCGCGCGGGGGATGACGATTAGCCTTTATAAATGAAGGGAAGGATCAATAGCACAATGCCGGTGATCACCATCCACAGCATGCTGTCGATAAAATAAGGATAAACACAGAGTATGACGCCTGTCCAAAGCGCCACATTGTTTTTTCTTTTCTTGCCGTAAAAGAAGTAGGCAGTACCAAAAATTCCAAACACGGCGCTGACAAGAAAAGTTTCCATTGCAACTGATTTTCTCTAGAAGAAATGGAAGATAATAATAATCACCCAGGTCATTACCAGGTTTGCCCAGGTTACATAAACCGCAGCAGAAGCGAGATCTTTTGCGCGCCCGGAAAGTTCATGGCGCTCGAGGCCGATACGATCCACCACGGTTTCTACCGCGGCATTAATAATTTCCATGGCGAAGACAATGAAGCAACAGCCGATCAGCAACACAATTTCTGCTGCACTGCGGCCCACCCAGAAGGCGGCGGGGATCAGTATGGAAAACACAATCACTTCCTGGCGAATCGCGACTTCATTTTTATACGCGGCTTTAAATCCGGCGGCGGTGTAATGCAGCGCCTCGATCACGTGTTTGAGGCCTGTGGTTTTTTCTTTCATCATTTCTTCACCGTGAGACTGGATTTGAGCGCAATCATAGCACCCGATGCAGCGATGATGCACATGCCCAGTATACTTAATTGATTCGGCACGTGCCCGAATACCATCCAGCCAAGTAACCCGGCCCATAACAGTTGCAAATAATTGATGGGTGCCAGTACGGAGGCCGATGCATGGCGGTAGGCGGCGGTGTAGAGGAAGTGCCCGAGCCCGCCGGTGATGCCGACGCTCAGGAATAATAATATTTCTTTCAGGTCCAGTGATTTGTTTTCCCAGAACCATGGCAATAATAATCCAAATACAACGGAGCCAAGCAGCGCAGTGTAAAACAGCAGGGCGATGGTTTGTTCCGTGCGCACGAGTACGCGTGACAGCAATTGGTAAACGACGGTGGCGACTACGGCGCCGAGTGCGTAGATGATTCCGATGGGATCAAGTCCGCCGCTCGGGTGTGCAATGAGTAGCACGCCGCAAAAACCGGCGATGGATGCTAGCCAATCGAGTGCGCCGATGCGTTCGCCGAGCATGGGGTGTGCAATCAACACGACGAGTATCGGGCCGAGGAAAATAATCGCCGTGGTTTCAGCGACAGGCATTTTGCGCAGCGCGAGTCCCACAAACAGTGATGCCATCACGAGCGAAGCGGCGCGAACCAGTACCAGTCCGGTGCGTTGCGTTTGCACGAGTTGTTTTCCGTAACGCGGTGTGAGGAAAATAATCATCAGCAAGCAGTGCACGATGTAGCGCATGGCAACGACCATCGGTACGTTGTGTCGTATCGCAAGGTATTTTGTTGTGGTGTCCATGCAGGCGAACAGAATCAGCGCGAGCATAAACAGCATGACGCCACGAAACGGATGAGTAGTTTGATCAGGCATGTATTAAATCAGAATATTTTTATTCTCACGAATGTCGGCAGTTCACGCTTTCGTGGGCTTCGTGAGAAACGGGAGAGTGATCACCAGCCGCGTGCCGGGTCCATGCACGGCCGCAAACAGTAGACCCGCCATGAATGTAAAGTGATCAATAAAGAAACCGAATTCCGTCTGATTTCCGCTCCAGTGCGACGGACCGTGAAATGCAAAACCGAGGAAAAGCACATAAGCGGCGGCGAGCAATGCAGCTTCAGTGAAGAAAGCGCCGGTGAGGAAGCAAGTGGTCAGCGTCAGTTCAAGCAGCATAGCCAACCACGTCAGAAGCGTGGGAATTGGGAAGCCGGCCGACGCGATATAAGTTGCGGTGCCATTAATATCCATCACCTTGAATGTCAGTGCCATAAGGAAGAGCGCAGCAAAAATCAAGCGTGCAATGAGAATGGCGGCGGTTGCCCACGCGGGGGTTTGTGCATTGGTTGTCATCGGAATTCCTCGTTCATCACTGTTGGTTGGTTTGGCGGCTCTTTAAACGCAATGATTTGCCACGTAAGATATAGAAACGCAACACCGATACCGCTTAAGACAAGGCAGATTGTAGCTGCGATTGCTGGCTGTGTGATACGCGACCATTCAGCGTCGAAGGTAAGTGCTACACCGCAATACAAAAAAAACACACCAGCGAGCGCGGTTGTAATACCAACTATAATGTGCGTAGATCTAGGGGCAGCTCCTTTGGGCTTGGACATACCAAAGAAGAGATATTGTAGATATGGTGGAGCTTCTTTGCCTTCAAGCCTTAGCTGATGCACACGAAATTTGTATGCAAGCGACATATTTACAAATACAAAAATAAAATATGCGGAGGGAATGGCGATCCACAGAGAGTAACCCGCTCTGTTTATGGCGAAAATAATGCCTGCGGATAATGCTACCCACAGTGCCAAAAATACTATCAGAGTAAGACGTTTATTCATGCCACCTAACAATTTAGTTAACAAACTTGGCTCGTAAGATATTCTCGTTAGTACCACATTGGCAAGGTATTTTCATATTTACGTAGGGGCGATTCATGAATCGCCCCTACAAAAACATACATCATCGTTTATTGGCATTAATATTGCTCCATCTATAAGGAAACCATACTCCGACAGTGGAGAGTCAAAAAATGGACAAGGGACTATATATAGCAATGACAGCGGCCAAGCAGAGCATGTGGTCGCAAGCAATTCATTCCAATAACCTTGCCAACGCCAGCACCAATGGATTCAAGGCCGATTTCGCCCAATTTCGCAGCCAACCCGTGTACGGCGGCGATGGTTTACCCACTCGCGTGTATGCGATGACCGAAAATCCCGCCACCGATATGAGCCCGGGCTCGATGATGCAAACCGGACGCGACATGGATATGGCGGTCGAAGGAGATGGTTTTTTGGCGGTTCAGGGATTAAACGGCAAGGAAGGTTACACGCGCAGCGGCGCTTTTTATGTCGATGAAAGCGGCATGCTCAAAGTCGGCAATGGTTTGCCGGTGCTCGGCAACGGCGGCCCCATCAGTATTCCTGCCAACCAGAAAATGGAAATCGGTGTCGATGGCACCGTGTCGGTCGTCGTACCCGGTTCCACCGGCAATGTAATGGCGGTGGTGGATCGCATCAAGTTAGTAAAACCGGATTTGAAAACACTGGTGAAATCCGACGACGGTTTATTGCGTGTGAAAGATGGCAGCACACCCGAGCCCGATCCTTCGGTGCGTGTCGCTTCCGGATTCCTGGAGAGCAGCAATGTAAACGCCGTGAGTGAATTCACCAGCGTGCTCGCTCTCGCACGCGGCTATGAATTAAATGTGAAGATGATGAAAACCATGGAAAAGGCAGATGAGTCGTCGACACGTCTGTTGCAAGTGACATAAATAATGAGTTGAGGGAATTTTATGCAAGGCGCTTTATGGACTAGCAAAACCGGATTGAGTGCACAGGATGCAAACCTGCGCACCATTTCCAACAACCTCGCCAACGCATCGACGGTCGGTTTCAAAAAGGATCGCGCGATGTTTGAAGATTTGATGTACCAGATACAACGACAACCCGGCGCACAAAATGCGCAGGATGCGCAATTGCCATCGGGATTACAGTTGGGAACCGGTGTTCGCATTGTGGGCACACAAAAAGATTTTACCGAAGGCAGCATGCAAGTCACCGAACAATCACTTGATCTCGCGATTAATGGCCGCGGGTTTTTGCAAGTGGTACTGCCGAACGGCCAAACCGCTTACACACGCAATGGCCAGTTGCAATTAAACAGCAACGGCGCACTGGTCAACTCCGAAGGATATTTATTGCAACCTCAAATTACCCTGCCAACGGATACGCAATCCATCACCATCGGCAAAGACGGAACCGTGAGTGTGAGCATTGCAGGACAAAACGGCGTCACGCAAATCGGCAACATTACTACCGTTGATTTCGTCAATCCCGCCGGCTTGCAAGCACTGGGCGGAAACTTGTTTCAGGAAACCGCATCGAGTGGCAGCCCGCAATCCGGCACACCCGGTCAAGGCGGATTAGGAACACTGGAACAGGGAACACTTGAAGGTTCCAACGTCGATGTAGTGAATGAAATGGTCAATATGATCACCACGCAGCGCGTGTATGAAATGAATTCCAAAGTATTAAAGACTGCTGATGATATGCTCGGCTTTATAGTACAAAACACATGAGGTGTTTTATTTAATGATTAGGGAATTTTTATTAATAGTTTTGTTTTTATCGCTAACGGGCTGTGTAATTGAAGCGCCGGCAAAACCCGGCGACGGTCGTTACGCGCCGGTGGTAGCGGAGATGCCAGTGCCAGAACCCAATCATGCCGGATCGCTTTACAACGGCGGCACCAGTGTGTCCCTGTTTACCGACAGGAAAGCACATCGTGTCGGCGACGTGTTGTTTATTTCACTGGTGGAAAAAACTACTTCCACCAAATCGCAAAAAACCTCGGTAAAAAAAGACAACGATGTGTCGCTGCCACAAGCTTCTTTATTGGGTCACCCATTGAAGTTCAATGGCAATGATGCCTCTGTGTCGGCATTGGCACAGGATAGAAAATTCGACGGCGACACGTCGGCAGACCAAAGCAACAAACTGATGGGTGATATTTCAGTCACCGTGAATAAAGTCTATCCGAATGGCAATTTGTTTGTCGCGGGAGAGAAGTGGATTACCTTGTCTACCGGCGATGAATTTGTGCGTATCAGTGGCATTGTGCGCCCGGAAGATATATCGCCGGATAATATTTTGGCTTCCAATCGTTTAGCGGATGCACGCATTGCTTACGGTGGCGAAGGGCAGTTGGCGGATGCAAATAAAATGGGATGGTTAGGGAGGTTTTTCAATAGTGAATACTGGCCGTTCTAAGTTATTTATTTTTTTATTTCTGGCATTGGCAGCGCATGTTTGCTTTGCGGAACGCATAAAAGATATTGCTTCGATTGAAGGCGTGCGTGGCAACCAACTGGTCGGTTACGGATTAGTGGTTGGCCTCGACGGCACCGGCGACTCCACCAACCAGGCACCATTTACTGGCCAATCGTTCAACGCCATGTTGCAACAATTTGGCATCACGGTTCCACCCGGCGTCAGTATGCAATTAAAAAATGTGGCCGCCGTTACCATACAAGCTGAACTGCCCGCGTTTGCAAAAGTAGGCCAGGCACTGGATGTCACGGTGTCTTCCATTGCCAATGCGAAAAGTTTGCGCGGCGGTACCTTGATCATGTCGCCATTAAAAGGCATAGACGGCAATGTGTATGCCATTGCACAAGGCGGCATTATTGTTTCCGGATTTGCAGCGAATGGTGCCGACGGTTCCAAAATTAAAGTCAACGAAGTCACCACCGGCAGCATTCCCAACGGCGCGAGTGTCGAGCGCGTGATTGACACCGGATTTGACCAGGGCCCCATCACTTATAATTTGCATCGCGCGGATTTTACAACAGCGAAACGTTTAACCGACCAGATCAACGAATTGTTGGGCCCGGGTGTGGCCCGCGCACTGGATGCCTCTTCAGTTGTGGTGGATGCACCGAAGGAACGTGACGATCGCGTGACGTTTTTATCGGTACTGGAAAACATTGATGTTGAACCCGGTGAAGAGGCAGCCAAAGTTATTATCAATTCACGTACCGGCACCATTGTGGTGGGGAAAAATGTGAAAGTGTCGCCGGTCGCGGTGACACACGGCAGTTTGACGGTGACCGTCGCGCAATCACTGGACGTCAGCCAGCCTGCGCCCTTGTCGAACGGCACTACGGTGGTGACACCCAAATCACAAATCGATGCTACGCAAGAAGCAAAGCCGATGTTCCTGATTCCGAAAGCAGTCAACCTGGAAGAAATTGTGCGCGCGGTAAACCAGGTCGGCGCAGCACCGGGCGATTTGATGGCGATACTGGAAGCGATGAAACGCGCCGGTGCACTGAATGCAGAAATTATTGTTATCTAGCTTGTTATTCAAGTAAGACAATGGATACGTCGCGCACCACATCGTATACCGACCTCAGCGGGTTAAACCAGCTGAAACAATTGGGTCGCAAGGACGATGCAGCGGCCCTGCACAAAGTGGCGCAACAATTTGAATCGATGTTCGTGAGCCAATTGCTCAAAAACATGCGTGAAGGAACCAAAATATTTAATGAAGACGATCCCATGAATAGTTCGGAAGTAGAATTTCACCAGGAAATGTACGACCAGCAGTTGAGTTTGAATCTCTCTTCCGGAAAAGGCATAGGATTGGCCGATGTGCTCGAACGCCAATTAGGTAAACAATACCATATTAATAAACCTGCTGATAAAACCAGCGCCGCTGATAAAGTACTGAATAAACCCTTTGCGATTAATCGCAACGAGCACAGTTCGGGAATGGCCCTGAACAGCGCCAGGACATTAAAGCCGTTGGGTAAAGCTACAGATAAGGTTTTCAAAATCAAGGCGAATTCGTCGGGAGCAAAGCCAGCAGTCAAATCGCAGGAAAAAGCCCCGGCTGATTCCAAAGCTGAAAAAACATCCGTGTTTGATTCCCCGGAACAATTTATTAAATCCCTGTACCAACATGCCAGTGAAGCAGCCAAAGCGCTGGGTGTAAAAACCGAAGTGCTGTTAAGCCAGGCCGCACTCGAAACCGGTTGGGGAAAGCATGTGATGCAGGATAAATCCGGTAACAGCAGCCACAACCTGTTTGGCATTAAAGCCAATGATGGAAATGCCGATACAGATAAATCAGGTGCGGGATGGAAGGGCAATGTAGTCAATGTCTCCTCGCTGGAATCGGAGAACGGCGTGATGAAGCCCGTGGTATCCGCGTTCCGTAGTTACGATTCCTTCAAAGACAGCTTTGATGATTATGTCTCCTTCCTGAAAAGTAATCCGCGTTACCAGCAGGCGTTGAGCGTAGCGCATGACACAACAAAGTTTGTAAATGCCTTGCAGGAATCCGGTTACGCCACCGATCCTGAGTACGCAAAAAAATTGCTGGATATCATTTCATCCAGCAAGATTTCATCCGATGTTTTCAAAAAATAGGAAGCAAAAAGAAGGAGCTGATATATGTCATCCGATTTATTGAGTATTGGTGTCAGCGGGCTAAACTACAACCAGGCCGCATTGACGACGACTGGAAATAACATCACCAATGCAGCGACGGATGGATATACCCGCCAGCGCGTAAATGCGGAAGCCAATCCTTCTATACAAAAAGGCCCCAATTATTTTGGAACCGGCGTCAGCATAGAATCGGTACAGCGCATCGCTGATGAATTTGTTAACAAGCAACTCAACATGGATACGTCCGCGTTTAACCAGCTGCAATCCTATACCGATAAAATTTCGCAAATTGACAGTTTGATTACTGATCCCAATGCGGGCCTGATGGCTGGCGTGGATGGATTTTTTTCTGCATTGCAGAACGCTTCAAATGATCCTTCGTCATTACCGGCACGCCAACTGGTGCTTTCACAATCGAAAATGGTGACGGATCGATTTAATTCTATCAATGCCAGTTTCGAAGACATCAATAACCAGATCAACAGTGAATCCAGGTCCATGGTGCAGGATTTGAACACCATGGCGCAAAGTGTCGCCAGTATCAATACCAACCTGATGGGAACCGGTAATAGCCAGGACCAGATCAATGATTTACTGGACAAGCGCGATGCATTGATAAAGAAGATGTCGGAAATTGCCGATCTATCTGTCGTAAAGCAGGGGAATGGTGCCGTCAATATATTTGTAGGTGGCAGCAATGCCTTGGTGATGGGTTCTGTCGCGAATCAATATCAGGTGGTTCCGGGACAAACGGATCCGGAGCGCATGGATATCAGCCTGGTGTCAAAAACTTCTAATGTAGTGATTACGGACAAGATTAGCGGCGGCAAATTGGGCGGCCTGATGAATTTTCGTTCTACCGTGTTAGACAAGGCAATGAATGATGTGGGGCGTTTGGCTTTAAATCTTTCAGATGCCATGAATACGCAACAGCAAAGTGGTATTGATTTGAACGGTAACTATGGCGCCGATTTGTTCTCCGATTTTAATGACGCCAGTAGTAGTGCGAGTCGCGTGGCGCTCGATAAAAATAATACAGCCCCTACAAACCAGGATATTGGTGTCAGCATTTCCGACACGACACAATTGACGGATAGCGATTACCTGCTGAGTTTTACCGGCAACAACGGCGGCAGTTATGAGTTGAAACGATTAAGTGATAGCGTGGTGGTGGCCAGTGGTACCGTAACCAGCGCTCGTCCTATGGTGATCAAGGCTGATGGTTTCCAGATTAATTTAAATCATGGTACTTTTTCCCCGAATGACAAAGTGCGCATCCAGCCCACACGCCATGCGGCACGTGATATCGACACACAAAATATCAAGCCACAGTCATTGGCTTTTGCTGCGCCGGTGGTAACGCAAAACAGTCTGGGAAATACGGGTACGGGAGCAGCTTCCCCGGCCAATGTATTAAATTTAATTGATCCTGCAACGGGTGAACGTCTTCCCTTATTCCAGAATGCAGGACAATTGTCACCACCCTTGATTGTGCATTTCACTTCGCCTACGACTTATGACATCCTGGATAACAGTGATCCGGCGAATCCCAAAAACCTGGATCCACCGATCACCAATCAATTATTTATACCGGGACAATCCAACACCATTTTTGCCACAGAACCAGGGCAACATGTGATGGTGAGTGATGGTTTCAACGCGGGACGCATTGCGAACAACGTGGTGACGATTCCACCGGGTTCCCAACCGAAGAATGCCTATATCGCCGAAACATTAAATTTTAATTACGTTGATCCGACAACCGGGAAGACGAATACTTTTACACCACTCACTATCAATGCAGGAACCAGCGCCAAAGACATCGCCGCCACCTTGAGCAGTCGCCAGGGCATCAGTGCACGCGCTTCCACCTATGCGGAATTGAAAATCAATGACAACGGTGCAGGCCAGCCATTGAAAGTGTTGCTGAATGGAGTCGACCTCACGGCCACTGCGCCGCCTTCACCGGTCACACCGGATTATCTTGCGACAGCAATTAACGCAGATGCTTCCTTGCAAGCGAATGGCATCAGTGCCATCTCCAATGGCACGACGATAAAAATATTTTCATCGAGTGGTGTGGATTTTAATTTGCAAGTATCCGGTGATGCCACCGATACCGTGGCAGTGAAAGGAGACCAGGGCGCGACGCTGGGTTCTACAAAAGATATCAGCAATGGTGTGGATTTTAATGCGGGCTCACCAACGCATTTCACACTGGATACCGGGAGTGGTGCGCGCACGATTAACCTGGCAGGGACATTTACCGACAGGCAATCTGCAATTGATTATATCCAGAGTCAGGTCAATGCGGCGTTCAACAGCCCGAGTAAAGTGCGTGTTGAAGCCGATGCCAATGGCACAATTAAATTTGTTACCGCTGACACCAGTCAAAATGCAACACTGGCTATCGGTGGTGTGACCAATGATGTGTTGGGCCTGGCCTCGGCGGCATTGGCGGGAACTGTTTCACCCACGGATATCGTGACCGTGCCTGGCGCAGGTGCAGGTGTGGTAAACGCGTTGACGGTGGGCGGCAAAGTGTCCGTCACACTGGACAAAGGCTATTCGATGACAACGAACGCGATAGGACAGGGCAATTTATTTTCTGCACAATCGCAAGCAACATCCAACTACCAGGGTTTTACTTTTGATATCAGCGGACAGCCTGCATCAGGCGATGAATTTTTAGTGAACTACAACAGCGATGGTGTATCCGATAATCGTAATGCACTGAGCATGGTGGGTATCCAGGAAAAAAACCTGGTGAGTGGATCGCAAACCTTGTCCGATGGTTACGGGCAACTGGTGGCTGATATCGGTACCCTGGCAAGCCAGGGCAACATTAACAAGGATGCCAGCCAGGCGGTATTGAACCAGACACAGGCACTTCGCGATTCAGTCTCCGGTGTCAATATGGATGAAGAAGCCGCTAACCTGGTCAAGTATGAGCAGGCTTACACGGCTTGTTCACGCGTCGTTACCTCCGCTCAGAAAATGCTGGATGCACTATTTGCGGCAATGCAGTAACGGCAACGCAGTTATTTTTAATCAAGAAATGGATTGATTGGTCGATAACACAGTAGAGATAAAAACCCATGAGAATTTCATCAATACAGATTTTTAATTCCGGTGTACAAAATATGCTGCAGGCCAGCAGTGATGTCACCGCAACCCAGCAAGAAGTTTCGTCGGGAAAAAAATTGGTAAAACCTTCGGATGATCCGGTAGGCGCTACCCGTGTGTTGAATATCCAGGAAGAAATGGCACAGCGTACGCAATATGACAAGAATATTGATAGCGCAACCAGTTCCTTAAACCAGGAAGACAGCCTGTTGGGTAATGTATGGGATACCTTGCAGCAGATACGTGATGAAACCTTGCAAGCGGGAAATACGGCTGTGTTAACGCAGGCGGATCGTTCAAAAATTGCCCAGCAAATGCAGCAACAGGTCCAGAGTATATTGGGAGTTATGAACTCACGCGATGTCAATAATAAATATATTTTTAGTGGATTCAAAGGAGACACGGTTCCTTTTGTGCAGCAGGGTGCGGCTTCGCTGGGGGTGAATGGCTCGGTTCTTTACCAGGGCGACGAAGGACAGCGCATGTTGCAAACGGATTCGAGCACTTCCGTAGCCGTCAGCGACTCCGGTCAAAATCTATTTGTAAATATTCCGAGCGCTACCAATAGTTTTACTACCAGTGCCAGCCCAATTAATAAGTCGACGCCTCCGGCCACTATCTCTGCCGGTTTTGTTTATGACCAGACGGCCTACAATACATTTTATCCTAACGACATGGTTATCGAATTCCAGAATCCGTCAGCCGTGGCGCCAGCACAAGCCAATTACAATGTAGTTCAAAAATCGGACGGTCGTGTATTGCAAAGCAATGTGTTGTACACCAGTGGCACTCCTGTACAAATAAACGGTGCGCAATTTACTATTTCCGGATCACCCTCGGAAGGCGACACCTTTTCAGTCAATTCAAGGAATAGTCTCGATATGTTAACCAGCATCAATCAATTAATTGATGGACTGGTTAATTTGCCTACGGGTTCTGCTTCCTTGCAACCCTTGATAGATAACTCACTGACGAATATTGACAGTGCGCAAAACAATATTTTACAAGCACGATCAGATATTGGTGCAAGACTCAATTCACTGGATAATACCAAAGCACAACATGCCGATATGGATTTGGCATCAAAACAACTCTTATCGAATATCCAGGACGCGGACCTTAACGAAGCGGTCAGTCGATTAAGTTTCCAGTCTACGATCCTGCAAGCAGCACAGCAAAGTTTTGCCAAAGTTAGCCAGTTAAGTCTGTTTGATAAAATATAATATTTAATCAGTACAAAATTTATAAAATTAAATTTTATATTACTCAGGCGCCCAGTTTTTTTGGCTTTCCCTTAATTTATTTAACTCATCTGCAGGCAATGATTTTTCAATCTCACTGAGCAATGAGCTGATACGCTCTTGCGTAATGTATTGCGTTTTCAGTTTTGAATTTTCACAACAAAACAGTACATCCTTTCCCCCGCTGGTGCTTTGAACATACGTGGCCCAATGCCAGGCGGCGGCAATATCCCGGGTGAGACCGCGCCCGCCGTGAAAATACAAGCGCGCCATTAAATATTGTGCAACACGGGCATCGCTGTTCTGGTTGAAGTAACCTTTGTCACCCGCAGACAATATCTGCAATCCATCGGCCCAGGCGCTTTCCTGCATTTGCAGCGCAACGGCGTGATACAAAGTGATTGCTTCAGCCGCATCCTGTGGTTTTCCCTGGCCGTATTCGTAGGCAATTCCCAATCGCAGTCGTGCCCAGGGAATGCCCTGATTGGCGAGTGGTTCAATGATGGCGTTGGCTTTGTCGTATTGTTTTTTTTGTATCAACGTGTCGGCTTCGTTTTCGCCGGGGTTGGGTGTAAACACCGAGCAGGAACAAAGAAGGCCCATCACCAGGGATGTGAACAGGAATCGGTTGAAGTGGCGGAGTGTAGTCATCATTTCAGTTGTTTAAAGTTGTGGATGCAATCATCCCACAGTCGAATGCGTGTCTCATCAAGTGATTCTGCTTCATGGTCATAAATTTCATGGGTAATCAATGGCACTGTTTTATTTCCTGATTCGGCCAGGCGATGGCGAACTTCCTTGTCACTGATGCCTTGCTGTTTGGCGTTCCATATATATTCCGCGCCAAACTGGCTGGACATACAAAACGCAGCACGATTGCTGCGTTCATTTGTCATGTTATTCATTGCAGTGCAGGTGTTAAAAATTTTCATTGCAAAATCGTTTTTTGAAAAGAAGGCGTTGGTGAAAGCCTGGTCTATCAGCATCTGGCCATCGGGGATGCTTTTATCGTTCAAATGCGTTGCCTTGATTTGTTCGGCGGATTTTCCATTGAGTTTTTCATCTGCGATGGCTTCCGCGTATCGGGCGCGCAGGGCACAGCTGCTGAGCTTCGTGATTTCATCAGCGCTGTAATACAGCGGCACATTATTATCCGCAGGCAATATCAGCGTATTGGTTGGCAATGGTTCGGGTGTCGGGTCATTGGCTTGCGTATCAACGGAAGTCCCTGGCGCGGTACAAGCGGCGGTTACCAGCAAGGTGAGCGCAGCAGTGATAAAGAGGCGTTTGTTCATTTATAGAGTGTATGAGTATAGGGTGTATGAGCCAGGGATTCATTTTTAAATGGAGTGGATTGACTCTAATTCAGATGGGGTTCCCGGTCAATATCCCAATGTAAGGCAGGTTGAAGGATTTTGTTATAGAATCTCCCTGGACTTGAGCCTGGCTGGCGTGATGTATTACCACCTACAGATGACGGGAAATAAACGATAATGAAAAAAACCTTAACGAGATTAAAGGATTTTTTTGTCGCTTATGTTTTCTTACTGGTTTTATTTTCGGCGCTGCTAATACTGACCAGTGAAATATCCACCCGTCTCGTCAGGGAACACATAAAAAACTCCTTGCCCACGCTTTATTCTGAAGGGCTGTACCCAAAGGCATTTCATTTCAAACTTTTCCAGCAGGATAATTACACAGACACTATTATGCTGTACGAAGCCGCTTCGGTGGATTCTGACGCTCCCCTGCATTCGGTGTTTACCAATTCTATATATAAGTCCAGTGACTATATGTCACTGGTGAATGACCTTGATCTTTTTTTACAGGGAAACAAAAATGGTTTGACCGAGTTCCAGTATGCGCGATATTGGCATGGCTATTTGACTGTATTGAGACCATTGTTGTTGTTATTTGACTACTCGCAAATCAGGATTGTTAATTACATCGGTTTGTTTGGATTATTGGCGTTGTTGCTCTACCGAATGAATACATTTCTGGGAATAAATGTATCTGTCCTGTTTTTAATTTCCCAATTGATAGGAGCGGTATTTTTTGTTCCCATCAATTTGCAATTTAGTTGGACTTTTTATATCGCCTATGCCGCTTCGTTTTTTATTTTAACAAAGCGAACAACGTTTGATTGCAAAAAATTAATGATGGTTATGTTTGTAATAGGAGGCTTGACGAGCTTTATTGATTTGCTAGTGACCCCCGTTATTACATTGGGATTTCCGTTGATATGCTATTTGTACAAAAATGATAAGGTTAAGAAAAAAAATCTTGGGGTGATAAACGCCTCGTTTTGTTGGGGTGCTGGTTACGCGTTAGTATGGGGAAGCAAATGGCTGCTGGTAGATTTGATGACCGGAAGCAGCATCATTAATGAAGCCATTGCGCAAATGGGGATGAGGGTTTCCGGTAGCTGGGATGGCATGGAGCTGACATTGCCCAATATTGTTTATTTCTGTTATAAGACACTGGATAGCCACGGTTTGTTTTATCCCTGTTTAATAGCGGGTGTGCTCGCGGCTACAATTTTTATTATCTCCATACGAAGCAAACCCGCGTTTATTGAATCCTGTTATTTGTTATTAATAGCCAGTATGGCTCCCGTCTGGTTTATCGTATTGAGGGAGCATTCGATCCAGCACGGATGGTTTACCTGGCGGGCATTGACGGTTTCTGTTTTTGCTATCCTTTTGTTTATTTATGATTGTTGTGACTTTAATACTATAATGAAGCGAGTCGCAAACCCCATGAGCGCTTTGCAAAGGAGATAGAAGAGATGGCAACCATTGCGGTTCTTATTCCGTGCTATAACGAGAGCAAAACCATTGAAAAAGTTGTCAGTGATTACAGGCATGCCTTGCCCGAGGCAACGATTTATGTATATGACAACAATTCTACCGATGGAAGCGCGGCGTTGGCAGAAAAGGCAGGCGCCGTCGTCAAGTATGAATATCGCCAGGGAAAGGGAAATGTAATTCGCTCCATGTTCAGGAGTATTGATGCGGATTGTTATTTGATGATTGATGGAGATGATACCTACCCGGCAGAGAATGCGCGGGCCATGTGTGACCTGGTGTTAAATAAAGGCGTGGACATGGTGATTGGAGATCGTTTGTCTTCCACTTATTTTAAAGAGAATAAAAGACCTTTCCATAATGCAGGTAACCAAACGGTTCGATGGCTGATCAATAATATTTTTGACAGTAATATCAACGATATGATGACAGGCTACAGGGCTTTCAGTAAGGAGTTCGTTAAAAATTTCCCGGTGTTATCAAAAGGATTTGAAATTGAAACCGAAATGACGATTCATGCGCTGGATAAAAATTTCCTGCTGGAAGAAATCCCGGTTATTTATCGTGACAGGCCTGAAGGAAGTGTATCCAAGCTCAATACCTTCAGTGACGGCATTAAAGTACTGAGAATGATTTTTAACTTGTTCCGCGATTATAAGCCTTTGGTGTTTTTTGGGATTGTCGGGAGTGTCTTTGAGTTATCAGCCATTGCTTTGTTCATTCCCGTATTAATTGAATACCTGAAAACGGGATTGGTGCCGCGCTTTCCCACGCTTATTGTATTGGTCTCGCTTACCATTATTGGCTTCCTGCTTTATACGAGCGGGATAATACTGGAAGTGATTGTGAAGAAACACCGGCAACTATTTGAGTTGTTGATGAATCGAAAATAATTACAAATCTAGGCCAGATTCTTCAATAAATTAATTGAACTGTCATTGCTACTATTGGTGGATTCGCAGCTTATACCTTTTATCGCTTTTCTATTTATAAAGTGAGAGGGCTTGGGTGGGGCTTTGTTATAGAATCGCATTTGGCGTAGTATGTCGATCGACAGATTAATCAATTAGGGTGTACTTAGTTGCATGGGCTTATGGAAGATGGGATTGCGTTGGTAGAGGGAAAATAAATGTACGGTACGATTATTCAAATACAGGAAATTATCAAGCCATCAGAGCAAGGACTGAGCAGGCCATACGTGTGCCGTGGCGAAGATGGCCTTCAATATTATGTAAAAGGCCGTAACAGCACACGCCCAAGCCAATGTTATGAGTGGATTTGTGCACATTTGGGTAAGGCTTTTGGTTTAAATATTCCAGATGTTGCCTTGGTAGAAATATCACCTGAATTATTGGCAGAGACCCCTGCTCATTTACGAGATGTTGGAGCAGGCATTGCCTTTGGTTCCCACGAATGCCCAATGGCACAATGGTTTGAGCCCGGTTATGTTAGTCGTGTACCGGAAAAACTGCGCCGTGATGTTGCAGTATTTGACTGGTGGATACGTAATGATGACCGTACAAGTGGTAATACTAATTTACTGTTGGATCAGCAAGGGAATTTAGTTGTAATTGATCATAATGCAGCTTTTTCCTCCGGATTCATATCCCACGAATTTCAAGAATTTCATATATTTGCCGATAGTTTTGCTGCCGTATTGAGTGACTTTGTTGAGCAGGAGAATTATGCAAACCGCCTGTCGGCAGCGCTGGAGCTATGGGATGGAATTTGTCATAATGTCCCTGCTGAATGGTTTTGGGTAAATGACGAGCGGGACATTCGAGCAAATTTTAATCTTGATATTATGCGCCAACAACTCGACCACTGTATAAGCCCTGAATTCTGGAGGATGGTATGAGGAAATATGCTTGTCGTTATGCCATTGTGAAATTTCTCCCTTACCCGGAAACGGGTGAGTTCGCCAATGTGGGCGTAGTATTAACCTGTCCCGAAACTGGCTATTTTGATTTTCGTCTACTGGAAAAGGAGTATCGTCGTATTACTCATTTTTTTGAGGAAATGGATGCTCGTGTTTATAAGCAAGCTATACACGGATTTGCGGGTGAACTGAATCGACTTCGCTTTGATTTGAAGGAGGCAGGAAAGAACTTTACCAATCCAGAAGAAGTGCGAAAATTATTTGATAAATTAGTGCATCCGAGAGAAACTATTTTGCGTTTTGATTTTCCGCGAGCCATATTAGCTGACGAGCCAGAAGTGACTATCGAAGAATTATTTAATCACTATGTGCATCGTGAGTTTGTAACTCAGGTTTATCAGGAGAGATTGCTGGTTGCAGAAACGAGAAAATTATTAGGTGGTTTAAAATTAGTTCACCCATTTCGTGCTGGTAAAATTGGTGATGATGATTATCATGCTCGTTTTGAATTTATTCAATTTAATGATGAAAAGCCAACGCGAGTTATAAAGCCATTTTATCTTGCACAGGATGAAACTAATAAAATTTATCAGCATGCCGATCCGTGGCTTGCAAAAATGAAACGTTTGCGTAAACGCAATGTTCTGCCTGAGAAAGTATTGTTTGCGGTGCAGGCTCCTGATCAAAATGATGAACATCGCTACAAAGCATTTGCAGATATTAAAGATGAATTGAAATTGATTGATGGCGTCAGTGTTGTGTTGAAAAATGATCAGCAACAGATTGAAAGATTTGCTAACAATATTTTTCATTAATGATTGATATTCGATAGATATAGTGTTCTTCTGCTAGGAAAGACAGCGCCTATTTTTATTGGCTACGCCAGATTCTTCAACAAATTAATTGAACTATCTTTGGCAATCAGCGCACCGAGGTCGGCCAACTGTTTCGTTCCGCCACCCATCGTGAGATCCATTTGCTTGAACCACAAATAGTAGCGGTGCAAGGGGTACTCGATATCGGAACCGATGCCGCCATGCAAATGCTGACAGGTATGCGTGACGCGATGACCGGCCATGCTCGCCCAATACTTCGCGACTTTCACGTCGGCGTCGCAAGGCTTGCCTTCCGATAATTTCCACAGCGCTTCGTAATAGGAAGAGCGCAAGGCTTCGATGTCGATATAACAATCCGCCATTTTCATAGTCGTGTTCTGGAAACTCGCAATCGTCGTTTCAAACTGTTTTCTTTCGGAAGTAAACAAGGCTGTGCGACGTGTGGCTTCTTCGGTAATGCCGACCATCGTCGCTGCACAAGCGACAGCGCCGTGGTTAAGGATAAAATTCAGGATGGTTTCGCCTTGTTCAACCGATCCAAGTAATTCTGCTTGCGCGTCTTTAAAAGTGACAGAGTAAAGCGGCTCATGATTGCCGCTGTGGGTGAATTCACAACGCATGCCTTTTTGTGGTTCGACAATAAAAATGGCTTTCCCTTTGGCTGTACTTGTTGATGTCGTTGCGCATAGTAATATCGCTGCCGATTCTTCTGCGTAGGGAACCGCTACGCGCAAACCGTTGAGTTGCCATTTGCCAGACGATTCTTTGGCTGCGCATTCAGCGCGAATTGCTTTGTTCATCGATTCTTCAGCGACAGCGGCGGTTAACAATAAATCACCGCTGGCCAGTTTCGGCAGGAATTTTTCCTGTTGCGTTTTGTTGCCAAATGTTGCGAGCGTCAAGCCACCGTAAACGAGTGCAGGCAAAAGTGGAATTGGCGCGACATGACGACCTTGTTCTTCCAGCATCTGGCAAAGTTCTATCAAACCAAAACCGGAACCACCGAAGGCTTCGGGAATGGCAGTGCCTAATAAACCGGATTCCGCCATCAGCTTCCAGACGGGTTTTGAATAGTGGAGCGTGCCATCAGCGCACTGCTGCTTGCGATAGGCCATCTGGAAATCATCGCCACAGTTCTCGGCCAGGATCTGGCGAGACAGTTCACGGATCTGGGTCTGTTCTTCTGTAAAGGAGAAATCCATCGGGGTACCTGAATAAAGCGGTTTAAAGAGATGTAAAATGTTGGGGCATTATATAAGGAAGGCAGTGTCTTAAGGGCCGTAAGATTTTTAGGGGAATTCCGAATCGCTTAGTGTCGTTAAAGCCGCTAATCTGCTTCACGTCTTTTGTAGTAGTGGCACAACCTGATGTGCCCGTAGTCTCTCATTTATAGGTAAGCTGATGTTTGTTGATGAATCTGCTGATGTAAAAGCACTGCGCAAAGAGGCTCGCGCCTATTTTGCAAAATTGATGACCCCCGAAAGAATGGAAGGCTGCCATGCGCGGGAGAGCGGGCAGGTCTATCGCGATACCGTGCGTCAAATGGGCAAAGACGGCTGGCTCACGGTCGGTTGGCCCAAAGAGTTTGGCGGCAAAGGGCTGGGCCCGGTCGCGCAATTAGCCTCGGTCGAAGAAGCCTACAACGCCAGTGCTCCCTTTCCTTTTGTGACCATAGGAACTGTGGGCCCGGCGATCATGGAACACGGCTCGGCGGAACACAAAAACTTTTATTTGCCAAAAATCGCCAGCGGCGAAATTCATTTTGCGATTGGTTACACCGAACCCGGTGCCGGCACCGATCTCGCCGCACTCAAGACTTCTGCAGAATTGGTCGGTGACGAATTTGTTATCAACGGCACCAAAGTCTTTACCTCGGGTGCCGACAATGCCGATTACATCTGGCTCGCGACACGCACGGATAAAACCGCAGCGAAGCACAAAGGCATCAGCATGATCATTGTGCCGACGACAGCAAAAGGATTTTCTTTTGCACCGATTGAAACCGTCGGTGATATTCCTACTTGTATGAGTTACTACCAGGAGGTGCGTGTACCGAAAACACAACTGGTTGGTGAGCTTAATAAAGGCTGGCGTTTGATTACTTCGCAATTAAATCACGAGCGTGTTGGCCTTGCAGCGATTGGTGTGTGGTGCCAGCGCGATTTCCAATTCTTCCTGGATTGGGCGCGCGAAGCACAAGCGGGTGGTAATCGTGTGATTGACGAACCCTGGGTGCAAACCAATATCGCCGAATGTTTTGCCTATTTAAAAGCCATGCGTATTATTAATGCACGCATGGTGTGGCAAATGCAAAAAGGCGAGCCGGATCCGGCGTATTCTTCGGCGATGAAAGTATATGTCACCGAGAAAGCCATCGAATGTTATCGATTGATGCTGGATGTGGTGGGTGCCGCCGGTTTGATTCGTCGTCAACACGCCAACACCATTCTTGAAGGCCGTCTGGAAGAAGGCTATCGCAAATGCCAGACCATGACTTTTGGCGGCGGCGTGAATGAAGTACAACGTGAGTTGATTGCGCAGTTTGGTTTGAAAATGTCCCGCGCGGCGCGCGGATAATTATCTGGATACTTAACAGGTGCTGATATGAAATATTTTTATTTTATTATGCTTGCATTGTTTTCAATCAATAGCTGGTGTGACGAGACTGGCAAGTTTTACGCGGGCGGTGGATTCGCTTATGCTGAATTATCGGATGGCGGCATGACCGATTTTCAATCGATGAGTAACAGTGAAGGGGCCGTGCATATTTTTGGCGGTTATCAATTTACTCCCACGCTGGCAGCAGAAATTACGATTGATGGCATGGGCAGTTATGAATCGGAAACATCGTCATCGGATATCTATAATGATTATTCTGCCGTCTCATTCGCCGCATTAGGCAAGATGCCGCTCGGCCAGGGTTTTGCACTCTATGGGCAATTAGGCATTGGACTGACAACTATTTATCAGGATGTGACAGCCATCAGCGGCCCTTACCTGATTACTGGCACAGATTCCGATACCCGCTTTTCAACTTTATGGGGCGCCGGATTTTCCTATACGTTTCCGGCAATGAAAGAACTGGAGTTGCGTCTCGGCATGCAACAACTGAATTTTACTGTTAATGCCTACGCAATTGACAATGCCAGCAACCTGATCAGGAAAGATTATGACCAGAATATTCGCGAATACTATTTCGGTGTTGCTTATCATTTTGATTAGCTAATACAAATATTTTCTCATTTTTATTTCATTAATTAACATCACAGCAAAGGTATAACTATGACTGAAGCATTTATTTACGATGCCATTCGCACACCGCGCGGCAAAGGCAAACAGGGCGGCGCCTTGTATGAAGTGAAGCCAGTGGATTTGATTAAAAATCTGCTCGATGCGATGAAGCAACGCAATCATCTCAATCCCGATAACGTGGAAGACATGTTGCTGGGTTGCGGTGAGCCAGTGAACGAACAAGGCCAGAACATCGCCAAAACCGCGCTGGTTTATGCGGGCTGGTCCGATGTCACCACGGGTGCGCAAACTTATCGCTATTGCGCGGCAGCATTGGATGCGGTGAACATGCAAGCCGCCAAAGTGATGGCCGGCATGGAAGACCTCGTGATGGGAGGTGGTGTGGAATCAATGTCGCGCCTGGGTATGGGTGCCGGCGGTGCCGCGGTTTCTGATCCCTGGGTGGCGATGCATTCCTATGCGGTGTCGCAAGGCGTCGCAGCCGACCTGATGGCAACACTCGATGGTTTTACGCGCGAAGATTGCGATCGCTATGCCATGATGTCACAACAGCGCGCCGGTCATGCCTGGGCGAATGGCTATTTCAAAAAATCCGTGGTGCCGGTAAAAGATTTCAACGGTGTAACGATTCTTGCGAAAGATGAATTGCCGCGCCCGCAAACGTCGATGGCTGACCTCGGCAAATTAAATCCTTCTTTCAAAATGTTTGGCGACTTTGGTCATGTTGATTTGCTGAAATTTAAATATCCGCAAGTAGAATCGGTAGACCATGTGCACACACCCGGCAATTCTTCCGGTATCGTCGATGGGGCATCACTGGTGTTGATCGGCAATAAAAAAGCCGGCAAGAAAAATAAACTCGAGCCACGCGCCAGGATTCTTTCCTTCGCGTTGACTGGCACCGAGCCCACGATCATGTTGGCAGGCCCGGCGCCCGCTACATTGAAGGCACTTGCCAAAGCGGGTTTGACAGTCAACGACATTGATTTATTTGAGCTCAACGAAGCCTTTGCTTCCGTCGTGTTGCGTTACCAGCGCGTGCTTGGAATCCCTGATGAAAAAATCAATGTGAACGGCGGTGCGATTGCGATGGGGCATCCGATTGGTGCGACCGGCGGCATGATCGTCGGCGCGTTGCTGGATGAACTCGAACGTCGCAATTTAAAACGCGGCGTGGTCAGTTTATGTGCGGCGGGCGGTATCGGTATTGCCACCGTAATTGAACGCATTTAGTTAATAGATTGAGTTAATAAATTGAATTAATGAATTGTAATTAACGACACCCGAATTCAAGAGAGATATTAAAGATGAGCAACTATATTCGTTTGACAAAAGACAGTGACGGCATCGTGGAATTTATTTTTGACCAGCCCGGTGAAAAAGTAAACAAGATGGGCGATGAGTACCTGGTCGCGATTAAAGAGACCGTTGATAAACTGGTTGCCGATAAAGCGAACATTAAAGGTATCTACGTTCGTTCTGGAAAAGAAACGTTTTTTGGCGGCGGTGATTTAACCGCGCTGCTGAACATGCCACTCGCGCATGAAATGAGCGAAGCCGAATTAAACAACAGCTACCAGCAAATCCTGAACAGCAAAAAGCCTTTGCGCATTCTGGAAACCATGGGTGTGCCGGTCGTCGTCGGTATTAACGGTGCGGCGCTCGGTGGCGGTTATGAAATTTGTCTGGCCTGTCATCATCGTATTGCGCTAAATAAACCGGGTGTTGTCGTCGGCTTGCCAGAAGCGTCCCTTGGTTTGATGCCGGGCGCGGGCGGCGTGGTGCGTATGGTGCGCAAGTTCGGTATGCAAAACGCGATTACTTATATTTCGCAAGGCAAGCAATTCAAAGCCGATAAAGCCAAAGAGTTGGGTTGGGTTGATGAGCTGGTGGAAACGGAAGCAGAAATGCACGCAAAAGCGAAGGCCTGGATCAAGGCGAATCCTGATGCAAAAAATCCCTGGGATAAACCGGGTTTCAAAATTCCCGGCGGCGCGCCGAATGACAAGGAGATGGATCAGGGTCTGCAAGGGCTGATGTTCTTTGGTCCCGTAAATGTGATGACTTCTACCAAAGGTGTGTTCCCGGCGCCACAAGCGATCTTTGCTTGCATCAGCGATGTCGCGCGCGTGGATTTTGATACTGCGGAAAAAATTGAATCGCGTTACTTCCAGCAACTGATGTTGTCGCAAGTATCCAAAAACATGATACGCACCTTCTTCTTCCAGTTGAATGCATTGGAAAACGGTGCGAGTCGCCCGAAAAATATCCGACAAACGGAAGTAAAAAAACTCGGCATTCTTGGTGCAGGACAAATGGGTGCGAGCATTGCTTACATGGCTGCGAAAGAAGGCATACAGGTGGTATTGAAAGATATCAATCTGGCCAACGCAGAAAAAGGCAAAGCCTACTCCGAGAAAGTCGGTGCGAAAGATAAAAAGCTCAATGAAGAAAGCTTGAAGCAATTACTGGCGCGTATCAAGCCGTCTGCCGATGCGGCGGATTTGAAAGGCTGTGATTTTATTATTGAAGCCGTGTTTGAAGACAGGAAAGTCAAAGCCGCGGTGACGAAAGATGCGGAATTGCAAATGGATGTGAAAGGTGTGTTTGCATCGAACACCTCGGCGCTGCCGATCAGCGAATTGGCAGAAGCATCGATGCGTCCGGAGAATTTTATTGGCATGCATTTCTTTTCACCGGCAGAAAAAATGCCACTGGTGGAAATTATCTGTGGCAAGAAAACATCGAAAGAAGCATTGGCACGTTGTTTTGATCTTGCGATCAAGATGGGCAAGAAGCCAATCGTCGTAAATGACGGCCCCGGTTTCTTCACCACACGCGTCATCGGCGCCACGATTTCCGAAGGCGCAGAGATGGTGATGGAAGGCATTAACCCGGTGGTGATTGATAACGCCGCGGCGTTCAACGGTTCACCGGTGGGTCCGATGACAGCGATCGACGAGATCAGTCAGGAGACTGCATACAAAGGCGCAACGCAGCAGAAGAAAGATGCGGAAGCGCGCGGCGTGCCTTATGTGGAAACCGCGCCGTTTATCCTGATGCGTCGCATGGTGGAAGAGTTTGGTCGCAAGGGTAAAGTGCACGGCGGTGGTTATTATGATTATCCGCAGGGCGGCAAGAAAAAATTATGGCCGGGCATGAAAGAACATTTTGCGCCGAATGGTTTTAAAGAAATTCCTTTGCAGGATATCAAGGATCGCTTGGTGTTCTCACAATGCCTGGAAGCGGTGCGTGCAATGGAAGAGGGCGTGATTGAATCGGTGGGCGATGGCAATATCGGTTCGATTATGGGCATCGGCTTTCCGCCGCAAACCGGTGGGGTGTTCCAGTGCATCAATGCGTATGGGCTGGAAGCCTTTGTAGCGCGTTCCAAAGAACTGGCGAAAAAATACGGTGACCGCTTTAAACCACCCGCGTTGTTGGTTCGACGTGCAAAGAAAAATGAGTTGTTTGTGTAGCAACTTAAAAAAGGCGACAGAGATGTCGCCTTTTTTTGTCATATAATGATCTTGGATATAGCACTCCGATTTATAAGCTAAATTATTAAACTTCTATGAACCAAAGCAATCTAGAAAAACTTAAAAATTTAAAAATCAAAAGAACAAGTGGCTATATTTTTAAAAATTCAGCAGAAATGCTCAGTTGGTCAGATCAGGTTAAACCACTTTTAAAATTTGACCCTGAGTTCTATGAAAATTTTCAATATCATCAGCAATTTATACAAATTACAACTCTCTCAAGCGATACCCTAATGAATCATCTCAATCCAATGATATCAATAGTAAATGATGCTATCGAAAAGCTTGAGTCTAAATGCTCATCTGAAGAAAAGTTTGTTGTAGACACCTGCATTATAAATAAGCTCGTTGATGGGAGTCTAAGTATTGATAAATTGCCGGTGGGTAAATATGTTGCAACCCATATCCAGGTTGATGAAATAAACAAAACTAGTGATACAGAAAGGCGGGCGCGGCTTTTTCTAAAATTTTTATCAATTGGCCCTGAAATTGTTCCAACTGAGTCTGCTGTAATTGGTATTTCACGAATAGATAATGCTAAAGTAGGGGATGGGCTTCTCTATAATACTCTCCTTAATGAGTTAGACTCCATGAATAATAAAAGAAAAAATAATGCTAATGACGTCTTGATCGCTGAGGTTGCGATTAAAAATAATTGGAAATTGCTAACTACAGATAAGGATCTTGCTCTTGTTGCGAGTAATAATAACTGTAAAGTTAAATATTGGAAATTGTAAGTAAACTATAAAATAAAACTTAATGGTATTAAATTACTTCAACACAAAGGTATCAATCACGGTATTCGTACTGCTGTCATAAAGCGTAGCCGCAATAACAATCGCGCGGATATAGGTGTTGTCATCACTTTTTGTTACGCAATACTGCGCATTGTCTTTCTGGCAAAGCTTGATTGAATAACGCATACGAATCTTTCCCTCATCGAACACTTTCTGCGGCACATCGACTTCATAAAGCGACGCAAAAGCCTTGATCACCTTGCCGTGTACATCCTGATAATAATTCGAGCCCGGAAAAAAGTCCGGCACTAAGAGTGACATCTCCTTCCCTGTCGCCAGATTGCGCTCCAGATAAATTTTTCGCACATCCACGTTTTTGTCCTTGTACACACCGCCGGTTTCATAGGCGCGTGGAATGATCAGCTTCAGTTTCTGTTTGCGCGCTTCATACTTCGCTGAATAGGTGTTCTCAAGAATATCGTTCAGGTTTTTATCCAGGTAATACAGGTTGGGATAAATCGGCGAGTTGCTTTCTGCGCCATTGCTGGCGAGCGACAGGGTTTGCAGGATATTCTGGTCAAGATAAGGCTGCGGTTTGCGATTGGCCAGGTCTTTTTCGATAGCTGCGTTCACTGTACTGTTAGCAGGCAGTGTATCAAGTGTCTCGGTATTAGCGTTGTTTGCTGTCGCATTTTCTATTGCTTCCTGTGCGGGATGATTCTCTTGCAGGAATTTTTCCAGACTGGATTTAATCGTATTGGGCAGCGGATGAAACTTTTTATAAGGTTCTGCCAGTTGTGCGTCAAACAAATAGAGATTGTCACTGCCCAGATAGACCAGGTAAATTTTCTGGTATTTGAATTCGGTATGGGCACTGGTGAAAAAATAATCCGGCTTGCGATTGCGCAACAGGAAATCATTCAAGGCCAGGTTGTTGCTGCGAAACTCATTTAATGCCAGTAAGCCTTCGCTGGAATAAGGCGATAAAGGAACAATTTCTTCTGTTGCTTTGGGCGGTGGAACGATCGCTGTATCAGGAGTCGCGTTGGGTTTTGGAGGGACGACACTTGTCTCTGCCGCTTGAGCGTGCCGTGAAAGCTTCGGATGCGAAGCACAAGCATCAATCAGTGCGACAGACAGCAACAGGATCAGTAGTTTATATTTCATAGGCAGCATTTAAAAAAAACGAATCGTAGCGGAGCGGTAATGAAAAAGAAAGCAACCATTGCTTCTGAAATCGGGTTTTTGACATCAAAAGGTTTCTTTAACAGAGAAATGCTGAGGGAAGTATTTTTTGAGCAGGATTTCCAGATCATGAACCTGAAAAGGCTTGATCAAACAATCATCCATACCCGACCTGGATATTTCTGCTTGCTGTTCCTGCATGGCATGTGCTGTCAGTGCAATGATCAGGGTGTGATCATTTTCCTGAGCTCGAATAATACGTGTCGCTTCAACGCCATCCATCACGGGCATATGCCAATCCATAAAAATTATGTCATAACTTCGTTGCTGCCAGAGCGTAACGGCTTCCTGTCCGTTTTTGGCAATTTCCACTTCGCAGCCTAATTTTTTCAAAATGATCGACGTCACTTGTTGGTTGATGGGGTTATCCTCCACCAACAATACACGGATAGTTTCCTTGCTAGTCGGTCGATTTTCAGTATGGATCGTTACCTGTGAAGCGGTTTGGGTAACGGTTGGTGCTGTCATCAGCGGCAGCGACACCACCAGTGAAAAGGTAGAGCCTTTGCCTTCAGCACTCTTGACTTCAATGGTGGCGTGCATCAACTCCGCCAGTTTTTTGCAAATACTTAAACCCAGTCCGGTGCCGCCGTATTGGCGTGTGGTGGAACTGTCGGCTTGCGTGAAAGGTTCGAATAAACGATCAATCTTTTCGGGAGCGATTCCGATGCCCGTGTCCTGAACCGAAAGACGAATGGTCATTTCTCCAGAAGAGGACATGTCTTGCGGCTCCACCGGTTGCACACGAATGGTAACCACACCGTGGTGCGTAAATTTAACGGCGTTGGATACAAAATTCATCACAATTTGTCGCAGGCGTGTTGCATCGCCCACCAGCAGCGTGGGAATTTTTTCAGAGAAATCGAGAATCAGTTTCGTGTCATTTTCCGTGGCTTTGCCGCGCATGATTTCAATAACTTCTTCAATGATTTCCAGCAGATTGAACAGGGTGGGATCCAGTTCCAGTTTGCCGGCTTCAATTTTTGAAAAATCCAGTACGTCATTAATAATGGTCAGCAATGAGAGTGACGAACTCTGGATGGCTTTTGCAAAGTTTTTTTGTTCATCAGATAAGGTTGTCTCTTTCAGCAACGAAGTCATGCCGATGACGCCGTTCATAGGCGTTCTGATTTCATGGCTCATCATGGCTAAAAAATCTGATTTTGCCTGGGTTGCCCGCTCTGCCTGTTCTTTGGCTTCATGGAGCGCCAGTGTTCTTTCCGCAACGCGCTGTTCAAGGTCTTTGTTGTATTGCTCCAATTTTTTATCATGCTCGTCAATGTCACTGATCATTTTGTTAAAAACAGCAGTAAATTTTCCTAATTCATCGTCACTGAATTGTTTGGCGCGCTGCGTGTAGTTTTTGGTGTTGGATATGTCGCTGGCGGTATTCACCAGTTCGTGAATAGGTCGTGTAATAGTTTTTGACAGGATAGAAGAAAGGATGATCCCTATTAAAGAGGCCAACAAACCCAGGCTCAGATCAATGACAAACGTTTTTCTAATTTCTCTGTTGAGGGCCTGGATATCATAGCGAATAAGAACGTAGCCTAACTTTTCGTTATCCATGGTTATGTCAGCCTTGTAAACCAGCTTATCGTTGATGGTGCTTAGCTGGTTTGATGGCAGCAAGGTTTCGCTGCTGATGATGGCCGCCGATAAATCCTTTTTGTCCCTGCTGTAAATAGCGAATTGCGTCCCGTCTTTCAGGAAGATTGCTGCATCAACAATATTGCTGAAAGATTTGAGTGCGGACAAGGATTCTTCACTGGTTCGCCTGTCATTAAATACAACGGCGGCGGTGTTGCTTTTTGAGAGTATCGATGCTTGTGTTGCCAGTACGGACTCTACATTACGATGCGCACGGTTGTTGTCGCTGATCATATTCACAGCCGTAACAATAACCACCGCTATTCCACAAGAGGCCAATGACAGAAAACGCAGCTTCTTGCCAACACTCATGTCCTTGTAGCTCCAATTTTTATTGAGCATGGGAGTTCACCAGGTGAGCGAGCTGTAATAATTTTGAACTAAACACAATGTTGGTTTTACGAGCTGCTTCTGTGTTGATCAGGATAAATACCTTTTCCTGTTGTATATCGGTTTTTAATTCGACAATTCCGTTTCTTTTGGAAAAATCAGGACTGTCACTGATAGTCAGGATCGAATGGTTTTCTGAATAGTTTATCAACCAGGCTTCCTGGTTGGGTGAAGTGGCTCCCATGTAAAGTAAGGTGCAGTTGCCGAGCGCCTGCACGGTTTTTTCATCGGGACTATCGGTAAATTCAGGAATATAGACAATAGCAAGCGATTTATTTTTGGCAGTGCGGCCTCGTAACTTGTCTGCCAATAACATGGCTACCGAATTAGGCGTACCTGAAAGGCACACATTCAACGGTGACTCATGTGATTCATTTGCTGGTGTTTCATTTGGTGGTGATTGGTAGTCTGTATCGGGCCAGCTGGTAAATTTAATAATATTGTAGATGTAAGCGGCCTTTATTTCGTCGGCGCCATCGCTTTCCTGGCACAGTACCTCTGTCCCGTAGCTTAGTATTACGAGATAGAAAAATATCCATATTCCCCACCGCCTAGTCATGCTTGTTAACCGTATAAAAATCTGCCCACAGGGGAACATGATCTGAAAAGGTGTTGGCAAAAACGTCAGCGTCTTTTGGTTTGTAAACGGCGGTCGATTTTTCTTGCCACGCCTGAAGCGAAGCCGGGTTAACCAGGATGTGATCTATCAAACCGCTGTGGTTTTCTTTTTTGCTGGTTTCGCTGTGATAACTATACGCATTGCTGGCAGGGCTGCGGTTTTCCTTGTCATCAAGTGTTTTGAAATTATTGACCAGCGCAAGGCTTGGGTCATGGCTGTTGGCATTAAAGTCGCCAATCAAAATAACCCGGGGATCTTTTTTAATGAGAGGAGCGAGTGCCGCGTATAAATCCTGTGCCTGTGCTTTACGCACAGCGGATGTGCATTCTGAATCCGTGCCCCTGGCTTTTAAATGCAGACCGACTAACCAAAAATCAAATTGATCCGCACGAAACCATCCTGCGAGTGGTTTGCGCAAGTGAGAGGAGTGGCAGGATTCATTCAGTTCATAATGATCAGGAACCGGTAACTCATCAATTGTCTTGAGTGTTACCGGTGTCCGCCACGCTAACACTACATGTTGCGCGTAGCCGCTGTCACCTGCTGTTACTTGATAACCGTGTTGCTTGAGCTCGCGCTGTAAATCCTGCCATGGTTTCAGACTGAAGTTTTCTCCGCGAACTTCACCGTCGAGTGAGGAATTAATTTCTTCCAGTGAAATAATATCGATTGATAACTGGTTGGCAATCAGGTCGACAATGGCGTGGATGGTTTTTTGATCAGCCGGTTGATTGCGCTTCTCGCTGCCCAGCCATTCCAGGTTCCATGTGCCGATGCGCACGCACTGTGTTTTAGGGCAAGCGTTTGCCAGGTGACTCAGTAATGCACCGATAAAAAAAAGAACGAAAGTCCGTAGCGATTTTTTTAATGTCATAGTGAAGCACTGTGACTACCGGTGTCCTCCTTCTTTTATTGAGAAGATTGGGGAGCGTGGATGCGAATATAGCTTCGCCGCTCGATACGTCGGCCGAGCCAGGCGCCCATGTCCAGCAGGACCATCTGCCAGCCGTACTTCTGTTTCAGCGCGTGGTGAGCAGTTTTGATTTCATCAGGATCCGTTATCAAAAAAGCATCGGTTTCCTGCCAGGGGCCTTGAAGGCTGCCCGTCAGGGTACAGGGGGCAATGGTACAGCGCTTGCTGTTTCGCAGGCGCTTGACCTTGCCGGCCTCCTGATTGGAAAACGCATAGAGTATGTCCCCGCTGAGAGCAAACCAGACGGGAGTTTCCACGCGCACACCGCTTTTTCGAAAGGTTCCGAGGTTCAGGTATCGGGCACTTGGAAGGGAGGATGCGAACATAGCCGGGACTGGAGGGGGTGAAAGACTGTGTTTTGGGGAGGCTAGCATATAGAATGTGCCACTCTAAAGGAAGTTTTCAGAGGGTTGGGCCGGTGGTTTCGAATCAATACGCAGCGATATTTTTCTGTGAAAAGGGCAAAGTTGCCCGTGAAATGCTGTATGCGGAATTTGAGGCGATCCTGGATAGCTTTGTCCCTTTGCAGGAGTATGCAGGGCAGGAAATCAAGGCCATTTATGTGCAGATATCCCCCCAACTCAAGGTGACTGCCGCCGTCTATTTTATGATCGGCTTTGATGGCGCTGGCAATGCCGACAAGCGCTGGAACCTGCCTCTGGAACAATTGGCAGAACAGGGTGAAGCCGGGCCTAATCTTGGCGCGGGCCCTATCCGCCTGACCTGTCGGAGCCAATGCCCGGTTGCCTGGTACACGCAAAGCATGTGGGATCCCAACATGGCGTCGGAGCCTAATGATTTTGTCGTTTTGCGCGATGTGGTGAAGCGCAATAAGCTGGGCTTCAAAAAAATGGAAGCCGAAGCAGACGCAGTTGAGGAAGAAATTCCATCACCGCCGCCACTGGTTGCACGGCCTGCGGCCACGTCGTCGCCTGCACGCGGGGCTTCTGAGGAGAGCGATGCCGAAAAAATTCTTTCCGCCAGCCTGGTGCAATTGTTGCGAAAAAAACTCGACGATGAAAATAGTGCGGAACGAGAAGCATTGGCCAAAAAACAACGGCTGTTATTGGCAGCACAAAAAACGCAATTCGAAGACGAGATGAATAAATTAGGGGAAGCGCACAGCGAAGAATTGCGCCAGATGCAGAAAAAACTGGAGCAGTATCACCAGGCCCTGGAAGAGCAGAAGAAAAAGAATGAAAAAATAGAACAGGAGCTAACCCTGCAGGAAAAAGCGGCAACGCAAACGAAAGAGCTGTTTGAAAAAAAATTGGCAAAAAACCAGGAGGCCGGCAGTAACCAACTGGAAGTAATCAAGCAGGATCTGGCCAATGAGTTCCAGCGCAAGATGGATACAGAGATAAGAAAACTTAAAGAAGCGCTTGCTGAAAAAAATGTTGAGCTGATGTATCACGATGAAGAGAAATCCGCACTGGAAGCAGAAGTTGCCAAGTTAACGGCAGAGAAGGCGCGTTTGATCAGTCAAGGCGGTGAACAATTCCTGCATCGCCTGTCAGAAAATAAAGTATCGTTTGTTGTGTATCATCAGGGTTTTGGTCATATTAATATTGATATAGATAATATCGGTGAATACCTCAGCAATCCCATTGCCTATGTTTCACAAAGTTGCAAAGTGCCGGAGCCGGTTTATCGTCAATGGCTGATTCATCATGAAAATCCGGTGTGTCAGGCTTTCTCTGAATTAAAAGGTGATATTTGCGGCAAGCATTTAAAGCCGGTGATTAATCCGTCACAATTTGTTATCGGACGATCCGATCGTTGTCCCCTGCATTGGGCTTTTGGTGAAGAAGGCAAGGCGAAGTTGTGAAACCGCTGCAACCCGATACATTATTGGGATATGTTCCTTTCCAGGTCTTCAGTGAATCTCGCTTGAATGGAATACTGAATTACTGCTCTCGCAAATATGTAAGCAAGGGGCGAACCCTGATAGAACCAGGCAGCTTCCAGACACACGCCTATTTTTTAATGAGTGGCGAAGTGAAGTGTGAAAAAAGTGGTGAAACGATTACCCCCGCATTTCCCTATGCCTTGCATTACAAATACCAGAAGGCTGACACACTGGTTACGTTGACGGATTGCAGCCTGTTCCAGGTCGAACACGAAATACTCGATCGCTTTGTTTGCTGGGCGCAGGTTTCAAATTATATCAAGCAGGATATTGCTTACCAGCGACAATACGATGCGCAAGCAGACTGGATGAGAACCTTGTTGCAGTCCAATTTATTCTACAAAGTATCGCCATTGAATTTGCAGAAAATATTTTCGTTTATGTCTCCTGTTGCTGTGAAACAGGGACAAAAAATTATCACCCAGGGCGATGCGGGTGATTGCTGCTATTTTATCAAGAGTGGCGTGGCCAGTGTTACGCGTGTCGTCGAAGGAAAAGCAAAGCCGGTGGTACTTGCCGAGTTGAGTGTCGGCCAGTGTGTAGGCGAAGATGCCTTGCTTCATGAGGCAACTCGTAATGCGTCGGTGACGATGGCGTCGGATGGATTGTTAATGAAAATGGATAAACGGGATTTTTTGCAATTGTTGCGTGAGCCTGTGGTGGATACGCTGACCTTGTCGGATCTGGATATGGTTCTGCAAACCGGAGCCATATTGCTGGACGTACGCACCGAGCAGGAGTATGAATACGAGCATTTGGCGGGGGCATTGTGTATGCCGCTTGATTTATTGCGCGTCAAGTCACGCTTGCTGGATTCCTATAAAATGTACGTGACTTATTGCGACAGTGACAGGCGCAGCAAAGCGGCCGCCCATTTGCTGGAGCAACAAGGCATTCGTGCGCGTGCTTTACTTGGCGGATTGGCACTTATGTCAAGCGAACAAAAGCGCGCGCTGGTTTCAGGGTAAATTATTTCAGGACTCTCTATTTCAAGGTAAGGTTTATGTCTGCTTTTTCAAAAATCGGTTTGGTGGGTCGCACCGGAAGTCATCCGGTGGTAGAGTCATTAAAAACGGTATTGCATTTTTTGCAATCACGTCATTGCAAGATATTTATTGAAGAAGAAACCGCCGCCAGTTTTTTTTCAGGAAAAACATCTGCTCCCGATATTCGCATTGTTAAAAAATTGGCATTGGCAGAACAATGTGATCTGGTAATTGTGGTGGGTGGCGATGGCAGCATGCTGGGCGCCGCGCGCGTGTTATGCAAAACGCGTATTCCGGTATTGGGGATCAACCGTGGCAGCCTTGGGTTCCTGACTGACATTTCGCCAGATGAAATAGAAACGCGTGTCGCCGAAGTACTGGACGGAAAATTTGTTCGTGAAGAACGATTCCTGCTGGATGTGACTGTGTCACGAAAAGACGTGGATATTTCCCACGCCGATGCCATGAATGAAATCGTGGTGCACCGCGGTACTTCCTTGCGCATGATTGAATTCGGTTTGTATATCGACGGACAATTTGTTTACAGCCAGCATTCTGACGGCTTGATTGTGACGACGCCGACTGGTTCAACGGCTTATGCTTTATCCGGTGGCGGGCCGATTTTGCATCCGAGTCTTGATGCGATTGCCTTGGTGCCGATGTTTTCGCATGCCTTGACCAGCAGACCAATTGTCGTCGATGGCAACAGTAAAATAAAAATTATTATGGGCAGTTTTCGTGGCGGCCAACCGGAAGTGAGTTGTGATGGCCAAAACCATTTGGCGATTGAAGCCGGCGATGTGATTCATATTCACAAGAAAAGTGAAACCCTGTCGCTGATTCATCCCGCTAATTATAATTATTATGAAACTTGCCGCACCAAGTTGGGCTGGGGCAGTCGTTTGTCCTGATTCGGTTAAATAAAAGTAAATGAAATTAAAAACCTGAAATGAAATTTGATGAATTAATAAAATCATTGACGCCCGAACGTTATGAAACGCTGAAGCGTGCTGTGGAACTGGGAAAATGGCCTGACAGCCGCACTCTTGGAAAAGAGGAGCGTGAGACTTCCCTACAAATCATAATTGCGTATGACCTGATACATAAACCAGAAAATGAGCGTGTAGGTTTTATACCAACCAGCGAATGTGATGATGCACATGAAATGGACGCTGAATTCCCTGTGATAAAAAATTTAATTGTTAAAAACTGAAACGTTGCCGATGAAAATAGTTGCAGAAGGCGGCCTGGAAAAAATGTTGACACAGCTTGATGACGTGGTGCAATACACGCTGCCGGTCGGTGAGCAGGAAATTCCCCTGAATGCCTTGCTGGGAAAAAAGATCCAGCTTGAGTATCTTGGACAAATCAAATGTATTTATTGTCGGCGTGCAACGAAGAAAAGTTTTAACCAGGGTTACTGCTATCCCTGTTTCCAGAAACTGGCACGTTGTGACAGTTGTATCATGAGTCCTGAAAAATGCCACTACGCGCTGGGCACCTGTCGTGAACCGGAGTGGGCGCAAGGCCACTGCCTGGTGGATCACGTAGTGTATTTGTCGAGCACGTCTGGCCCCAAAGTGGGCATCACGCGTGCAAGCCAGATTCCGACTCGCTGGATTGACCAGGGCGCGATACAGGCCTTGCCATTGATGACGGTGAAAACGCGTCATCAATCGGGGTTGATCGAGCATCTGTTCAAGTCGCATATCGCCGACAAGACCAACTGGCAAGCCATGTTGAAAGGCAAGGTCGCTGTCCAGGATTTACCGGCTTTAAGGGACAAACTGCTCTTATTAATGAAGGAAGAACTGTCATCATTGCAGGGCACTTTTGCATCCGACAGCTTTTCCCTGATGAGCCATGCCCGGGTGACCGACATTCACTATCCCGTCAACCACTATCCCGACAAGGTGAGCAGCCTCGACTTTGAAAAACAGGCGGTGCTGGAAGGAGTCTTGCAGGGAATCAAAGGCCAATATTTAATGCTTGATACCGGGGTACTAAATGTCAGAAAATTCACCGCCTATCAAATCCGGCTTTCCCTTGCTTAACCATTAATGAGCTATGACCACGCAGACCATTACACGACTTAAAGATTACAAAGCACCTGACTTTTTAATCGACAAGACGGAACTCAACTTTCAATTGGGTGAGTTGGCGACTGTGGTGACCAGCCGACTGGTGATGCGCAGGAATCCTGAAGGGCAGTTGAATGCACCATTGGTGCTGAACGGTGAACAACTCGAATTAAAACAATTGATGCTCGATGGCAATATTTTAACGCCCGATGCGTATCGGCTCGATGCCGTAAGTTTGACGCTGGAAAATGTGCCGGATGTTTTTGAAATTCAATGCACCACTTTGATACAACCGCAAAAGAATACTTCACTGGAAGGCCTGTACAAATCCAACGGCATGTTTTGCACGCAATGCGAGGCAGAAGGATTTCGAAAAATTACTTATTATCTCGACAGGCCCGATGTCATGTCGGAATTTACCACTACCATTCTCGCCGACCAGAAAAAATATCCTGTACTGCTTTCCAATGGCAATGAGCTGGATCGCGGTGCATTGACTGCCGGTGGAATGCACTGGGTGCGCTGGAAAGATCCTTTCAAGAAACCCAGTTATTTGTTTGCACTGGTCGCGGGTAACCTTCGCTTCAGGGAAGATTATTTTATTACCATGACCGGCCGCAAAATCACCTTGCGCATTTATGTCGATGAGAAAGATATAACGAAAGTGGATTTCGCCATGGCTTCGCTGAAAAAGGCCATGCGTTGGGATGAGCAGATGTACGGTCGTGAATACGACCTGGATATTTACATGATCGTCGCCGTTGATCATTTCAATATGGGCGCCATGGAAAATAAAGGGCTGAATGTTTTTAATACTTCCTGTGTGTTAGCGAGTCCGGATATTACAACGGATGCAGGATACCAGCGTGTGGAAGAAGTCATCGCGCACGAATATTTCCATAACTGGTCTGGCAATCGTGTGACCTGTCGCGACTGGTTCCAGCTGAGTTTGAAAGAAGGATTCACGGTGTTCCGCGACGCGCAGTTTGCAGCCGACATGAATTCAGCAACCGTAAAACGGGTAGAAGATGTTGTCGTGTTGCGCACGGCACAATTTGCAGAAGATACCAGTCCCATGGCGCATCCGGTGCAACCGGATTCCTACATGGAAATATCCAACTTTTACACACTGACGATTTATGAGAAGGGCGCGGAGATAGTGCGCATGCTACGCACCTTGCTCGGGCCGGAATTATTTCGCAAAGGATGTGACTTGTATTTTTCCAGTTATGACGGCCAGGCAGTCACCATCGAAGAATTTATTGTTTCAATGGAAGCGGCTTCAGGAAAAAACCTGGGGCAATTCCGTTTGTGGTACACGCAAGCCGGTACGCCAAAGCTTTCAGTGAGTGACAGCTATAATACGGAGTCCATGACTTATACCATTACGCTAAAACAGTCGTGTCCTGCAACACCGGAGACAGTGGACAAAAAACCGTTTCATATTCCGGTAAAAATAGGATTACTGGGAGAGTCGGGCGCCTTTGCCTTGAGAGAAAAAGGGGAAGCACTTGATTTGAGCAAGAAGGGAGATCACGAGCGCATACTTGAACTCAAGGAAGAAAAAAAATCTTTTGTGTTTGTCGATGTGCCCGAAAAACCCATTCCTTCGTTATTGCGCGGTTTCTCTGCGCCGGTAAAACTGGAGTATCCCTACAGTCGCAGCGATCTCATGTTTTTAATGATGCACGATGAAGACGGATTCAATCGTTGGGATGCTTGCCAGCAATTGGGTGTCCTGGTATTGCGTGACCTGGTGCTGCAATATCAACTGGGAAAAGAGTTAAGCCTGGATAACAAATTGATCGCGGCGTATCGAACCCTCTTGCAAGCCGAGGGAGTCGACAAGGCGATGGTGGCCTTGATGTTGAGTTTGCCATCGGAAGCCTATCTGGGCGAGCAAATGGAAACAATCGACGTCGATGCCATTTACCACGCACGCCTCTTTGCCAGAACCCGTTTGGCAAAAGAATTACAAAATGATCTTTTAAATATTTACCAACACAATCAGGATTTGGGAATTTATCGTCCCGTAGCCGATGCCATTGCACAGCGCAGTATTAAAAATACCGCGCTGGGTTATTTGATGTTGCTGGATTCGAAAGAAATAGCCAGCATGTGTCTTGACCAATTTAACAAGAGCACCAACATGACCGATATGAGTTCGGCATTGGTTGCGATGGTGAATTCGGACGCGCCTTATTTGCACAATGCCAAAGAAAAAGCCTTGCGCCTGTTCTACCGACGCTGGTCGAGGGAAGTACTGGTGGTGAACCAATGGTTGAGTATCCAGGCCACTTGTCATCTCCCTAATACCTTTTTGTCGGTTAAAGAGTTGATGAAGCATGAAGCGTTTGATATTAAAAATCCTAACAAGGTGCGCGCACTCATTGGTGCTTTTGCAAACCAGAACCACATCAACTTTCACGCAAAGAATGGTGATGGTTATACTTTTCTCGCAGATTGTGTGATTGAATTGAACAGGATCAATCCACAAATTGCATCACGGTTGTTGGCACCGATGACAAAATGGAAGCGTTATGACAGCGACAGGCAAAAACTGATGCAACAAGCATTGGAGAGAATTGCGAGGACAGATAATCTTTCCAAGGATGTTTACGAAGTAGTAAGCAAGTCTTTAGCAGCCGCCTGACTTATTTTTTAAATCTCCCCACTCGCTCTGCGAGCTACCCTCTTTTACAAAGAGGGTATACATTCCCTCCTTTGGCAAAGGAGGGTCAGGGTGGATTTGCAGGGATTATTTTTTTAATTGCCTGATTTGTAAAAACCAAAGAATAACCGGCGCCAGTGCGCGATATTCATAAAGATAATAGGTTAACCAGGTCAACGGCGCATATTTCAGCATGGTGATACCGTTGCCGTTGGCATAGGATTCTTTTCCTATCGCTTCTATATCGAGACCGCGATAGATTGTTTCCAAATTTAGAACTTGCCTCCATAATAAATCAGGGATGCACAGAGAAAAAATAACGATGATTAAAAGTAAAAATTGCTTTTTGCAGTGATGTGCAATAAAAAATCCGCCGAGATAAGCGATGGGGATAATTAAAAAAATCTGGTATTGCGGCCAATAATTCGGGAAACAGAAAAACATCGTGGTGATAAATAATGAGAAAACCAGGTGTTCCTGCTTTTGCGCGGCGTGGGGATGTTTGTAAAGCAGATAGCCCAGGGCGCCAACGAACCACAGGCGCGTGATATAAAACACCGTGCCGGTGACTTTAGGCAGGATGCCGATAATAAATAACCACTTTTCAATATTCAGGTTCACCCACTTGTCTGTCACGGGTTCGTTCAGCAGGGCAGGAAATATATTATTAAAATAAAACAGGTGTTCATCGATTCCAAAAACTGCCAGCGCAAGCAGCAAAACGATTACAACTGTTGCGATGAAACCAATCAGTGCGCGTCTGTTTTTTTGCGCGAGTGGATAACCCAATAAAAAGATCGGATAAATTTTGGCGCTGAATGCATAGCCGAGTAGCGCGCCCGCCCCCAGATCTCCTGCTCCTGTGTTATTGGCGGGGAAACGATTCTTTCTCAATAATAGAAAACTGCCAATAAATAGTAACAGAAGCGGAATTTCTGTCAGTAACCAGCGAATGCATTCAAAGAAGGGCATAAACCACATGCTGGTGAGGGTAAGGAAAGTGAAAAAGTACAGTTGCTTTTCGCCTGATAAGTCCAGCGCTTTACTGAGCGTAAAAAATAACAGGAGCAGCGAGACGATGTACATGCCTGTCATCAACAGGCGCGTGAAGATATGCAAATCCACGCCGGGTAGTAAACCCATATTGCTTAATTTTTCAAAAGGCATCATGAAAAACTGGAAAGCCGGAGGGAATTTGAAGATGGCCGCCGAAGGATGGTACTTGTCCGCGTAGTTATCGCTGCGTTGGTAAAGCTGACCAGTTTCATTATAAATTTCACCAGCGCGCAGGAAAATTAAAAAGTCGATGGGGTTTTGATAAAAGGTCTCGTGGTTACGCCAGGAAAATACAGCGATAGAAGCAACAGAGGTAATAATGCACAAGGCAATGATTATTTTTTTGCGCAAGGATGCCATCATAAATCAGGCGAGTCCCTGTTCAATCAGTTCCAGCGTTTTGCCTTTCTGGCGGATAAACCAGTAGGTGGTATTCCATTCGCCGAGCACGATTCGCTCTGCGGCTACTTTATTGAGCATCAGGGCATGTCGCGCGGGTCTATGGGTGTGGCCATGGATTAATTTGCTGCATTTTTTTTCTATCAGGATCCTGTCAATTTCACCCGGAGTGACATCCATAATGTCTTCTGCCTTGATACTGTTGGCCTCTTTACTTTTCTCGCGCAGTTGTGCCGCAATGCCTCGACGTTCTTCCAGCGTTTTGCTTAACAACTCTTTTTGCCATTGTGGATTGCGAACCAGGGTGCGAAATTGTTGATAAGCTGCATCCTGCGTGCAAAATTGATCACCGTGCGCGAGTAACCAGCGTTCATCCGCGACTTCGAGTGTGAAGAGTTCGGGTAATAATTGCATGCCGCAACGTTTGGCATAGTGATGGCCTATCAGGAAATCGCGATTGCCATGCTGGAAAAATATTTTAGTACCGCGATGGGAAACCGCTTTCAGGGCATCGGCGACCTGGGAGGCGAGTGGCCTGTCGTCGTCATCGCCTATCCAGGCATCAAACAGGTCGCCCAATATATAGAGTGTCTCTGCGGATCGTGCTTCAGTTTGCAGGAATGAAAAAAAGGCCTCTGTAGTGAGAGGCCTTTCGCTGCACAGATGCAAATCAGAAATAAAGAGTGTAGTCATCAGCTTTTGGAAATAAAGCGCATAGAGAGGGTTGGAATTATTTTTTGGGTTCCACTACTTCGGCGCTTTCAATAATCACCGGCTCGACAGGTACATCACCCATGCCACCGCTGTTGCCGGTTTTGACCACTTTGATTTTGTCTACCACATCCATGCCTTTAGTCACTTTGCCAAATACGGCATAGCCCCAGCCGTCCTGACCGGGATAATTGAGGAAGTCATTGTCCTTCACGTTGATAAAAAATTGTGCCGAAGCGGAATGCGGGTCCGAGGTGCGCGCCATGGCGATAGAGCCAGTGACATTCTTCAGGCCATTCTTGGCTTCGTTGGGGATAGGGGCATTGGTAGGTTTTTGCTTCATGTTTTTATCAAAGCCGCCGCCCTGGATCATAAAATTGTTAATCACGCGGTGGAAAATAGTGCCATTGTAATGGCCGCTTTTAACGTACTCGACAAAGTTGGCAACGGTTTTGGGTGCCTTGGCCGAGTCGAGCTCCAGTGTGATGTCGCCGAAGTTGGTGTGCAGGATAATAATAATCATGGATGCGGTCATAAAAGTGCCTGAATGGTTAAGAGTCGCTATAATACGTTTTTTATTTAGGTCTGAATACCCCGTGTTTTCTAATGAAGAGAAGTTTAATAAAGTGACAACTGAGAAATCGGCTCCACCCAAAACCCCGCTTGCTGAAAAGCCAGCCCATTTTATTCGCCATATCATTGCGGCCGATATCAAGGCAGGCACGCATGCAGGCAAGGTATTAACTCGCTTTCCACCGGAGCCCAATGGCTATTTGCATATAGGCCATGCCAAATCGATTTGCCTGAATTTTTCCATGGCCGAGGAATTCAGTGGCGCCTGCAATTTGCGTTTTGACGACACCAATCCGGAGAAAGAGGAAGACGAGTACATCAACTCAATCAAAAGTGATGTGCAGTGGCTGGGTTTCCAATGGAAAGAGCCCGTGCATTTTGCGTCGGATTATTTTGACCAGTTGTATGAGTGGGCGCTCTACCTGATCAAACAGGGCAAGGCTTATGTGTGTCATCTGTCGCCGGACGAGGCGCGTGAGTACCGTGGCACCTTGACTGAGCCCGGTAAAAATAGTCCCTATCGGAATCGCAGCGTCGAAGAGAATTTTGAATTGTTTGAGCAAATGAAAAGTGGCGCACTGGCCGAAAGCACTTGTGTGTTGCGTGCCAAGATAGATATGGCATCACCGAATATTAATTTGCGCGACCCGATTATGTATCGCATACGCCATGCGCATCATCACCAGACCGGTGACAAATGGAAAATGTATCCGACTTACGATTACACGCACGGACAGTCCGATGCGATTGAAGGCATCACGCATTCAATCTGTACACTGGAGTTTGAAGATCACAAACCCTTGTACGATTGGTACATTAATAATTTGCCGGTTCCATCGAAGCCACGCCAGTATGAGTTTGCACGGCTGAATATTAATTACACCGTGACCAGCAAGCGTAAACTCAAACAACTGGTCGACGAAAAGCATGTCAGCAGTTGGGATGACCCGCGCATGCCAACGATTTCCGGTTTGCGTCGTCGCGGTTATTCACCCGAAGCGATCAAGCATTTTTGTGAAATGATCGGTGTGACACGCAGCGAGAGTATCGTCGATGTCGGTATGCTGGAATTTTCGGTACGCGATGACCTGGATAAAACCGCTCATCGCGCCATGTGTGTATTGAATCCATTGAAAATAGTTTTAACCAATTATGAAGCAGGGAAAGTGGAGCAATTGGCTGCGGCGAACCATCCGCAACATGAAGTAATGGGAAAACGCGATTTGCCTTTTACCCGCGAACTGTTTATTGACCGGAATGATTTCCGCGAAGTGATGGAAAAAGATTTCAAACGTCTTGTGCTGGGTCAGGAAGTGCGTTTGCGCAATGCCTATGTAATTCGCGCCAACGAAGTGATTAAAAATGCACAAGGTGAAATCACGGAATTGCATTGCAGTTATGATCCGGAAACCCACGGCAAGAATCCGGCCGACGGGCGCAAGGTAAAAGGGGTGATCCACTGGGTTTCTGCTACGCATTGCGTGGATGTGGAAGTGCGCTTGTATGATCGACTATTCACCGTGGAAAATCCGGAAGCGGATAAATCGAAAACTTTCCTGGATTTTATTAACCCGCAATCGTTCTCGGTTATAAAACAGGCGAAGGCAGAAACAAGTCTGGCGAACGCGGCACCGGAATCACGTTTCCAGTTTGAACGCGAAGGTTATTTCTGCGCAGATCGTTTTGATAGCAAACCCGGCAAGCCGGTGTTTAATCGCACAATTGGTTTGAGAGATTCGTTTGGTAAGTGACCCCCTCGGCCTTCGGCCACTTAGCATGCCCCGCGAGCGGGGCGAGCGCTGTGGGCACTCCCTACTCGTAGGAAGAGCTACAGAAGCCTCTCCTATGCATAGGGGAGGTGTCGCGAAGCGACGGAGGGGTCATAGTTAATAAACAATGAAATTTATTTTATGAAAATTTACAACACGCTGACACGCAAGAAAGAAGAATTTGTGCCGCTCAATCCCGGCCATATTCGCATGTATGTGTGTGGCATGACAGTTTATGACTACTGTCACCTCGGCCACGCGCGCGTGCTGGTGGCTTTCGATGCAATTACGCGTTACTTGCGTGCTCGCGACTGGCACGTGACTTACGTGCGCAACATCACCGACATCGACGATAAAATTTTGAAGCGTGCCGATGAGAATGCAGAAAAGTACAACAAACTGACCGCTCGTTTTATAAAGGCCATGCACGAAGACGAAGCGCGTCTCGGTGTGGCGCGTCCGGATATCGAGCCGCAAGCCACGGAGCATATCGATGAAATCATCGAAATGATCCGGCAGTTAATTAAAAAAGGTTATGCCTATCAGGGCACGAATAGCGATGGCACACTCGGTGACGTGTACTACTCGGTAGAAAAGTTTCCGGATTATGGAAAACTGTCGGGAAAAATTATGGAAGATTTGCTGGCGGGTGCGCGCGTGGAAGTGGATGAAGCCAAGCGCGATCCGCGTGACTTTGCGTTATGGAAAGCAGTCAACGTGAACGATCACACCGACAGGCACAGCCATACCCTGGCAGCAGACAATGCCCATGTGCATTGGCCCTCGCCGTGGGGGCCGGGTCGCCCGGGTTGGCATATTGAATGTTCGGCGATGTCGACTTGCTGCCTGGGCAATTCGTTTGATATTCATGGCGGCGGGCCGGATTTGCCCTTTCCGCACCATGAAAATGAAATTGCGCAATCCGAAGCGGCCACCGGAAAAAAATACGCGAATTACTGGATGCATGCCGGTGCAGTGCGTGTGAACAACGAAAAAATGTCCAAGTCGCTCGGGAATTTTTTTACCATTCGCGACATACTTGATCAGTATCATCCGGAAGTGGTGCGTTATTTATTGCTGGCGAGCCATTACCGCAGTGCGATTAATTATTCGGAAGAAAATTTGCAAATTGCGCGTGGCGCACTCGAACGTTTTTACACGGCCCTGCGTGGTTTATCCTCCATTTCGGTTCTGCCACTGAAAGAACTCGATGCGGATAACGAGTATGTACAGCGTTTTATCACGGTGATGGATGACGATTTTGCGACACCGGAAGCCATTTCCATTCTGTTTGACCTCGCGCGTGCGATCAATACCGCGCGTGCCAGGAATGATGAAGCAGGGGTTATGCAGCATGCCAGCGTACTGAAATCATTGGCTGCGGTGTTGGGTTTGTTGCATGCTAATCCGGATGAGTTTTTAAAATCAGGAAGTGCTGGCCAACTGGATGAAGCAGCTATTGAAAAATTAATTGCTGAACGTGTGCATGCAAAAAAAGATAAAAACTTTGCGCGTGCAGACCAGATTCGCGATGAATTGCTGGCGCAAGGCGTGGTGCTGGAAGATTCGCCCGCGGGAACCACGTGGCGAAGGGAATGACCCAGCAGCCCTCACCCGTCGCTGCGCGCCACCCTCTCCCGCGAGCGGGAGAGGGGCTGGGGGTGAGGGTTTTTGAGCACCCTGACTTCTATATCTTCGATAAACCGGCAGGCGAAAGTTTTCACAGCGAAAACGGAGCGGGTTTCTTTGTAAATATCCAGAAGCAATTTCCAGGCGAAATCCTTTTTCCGGTGCATAGACTCGACCGCATGACTTCCGGCCTGGTATTAGTTGCACGAAACAAGACCGCCGCGCAGCAATTTGCCAAACTGTTTGAATCACGTGAGGTAGAAAAAACCTATCTTGCTTTATCCGAGCATAAGCCATCAAAGAAGCAGGGAAGTATTATTGGTGATATGCAACGCAGCCGCAGCGGTAACTGGCGTCTGGCGCGCACGAAAGAAAATCCGGCGATCACGCGTTTTACATCACAATCCACGAATATATTATTTCAGGAAAAAACTGTCAGGCTGTTTATATTAAAACCGGAGACCGGCAAGACGCATCAATTGCGCGTGATGATGAAAGCGATTGGCAGCCCGATTATTGGCGACGAACGTTATGGCGGTACCGCAGCGGATCGCGGTTACTTGCATGCTTCTGCATTAAAATTTTTATGGAAGGGTGAAGAAATTAATTGTGAACAACAACCAACAACAGGGATTTTGTTTTGTAGGGGCGACCGGCCGGTCGCCCCTACGATTTTACAAGCACACCTTGCGAATCAAGTACCCTGACATCCACTGCAATACCTTTGCGCACGCTTTGTGTGACGGTGCAGAAATCCTCAAACTGTGCGAGTGCACGTTGCAAGTGCGGTATGGATTCGCCGTGATTTCCCAGCTGGAGTTCAACCGCAATATGCACCACGCGTAAATATTTTCCTTCACGGTCCAGCGTGGCTTTTACTTTGGCCGTCACCAAACCCGGGTCTTCCTTGAATTTTCGTATAGAAAATAACAGGGTGGCGGCAAGACAATTCCCAACGGCGGCTGCCAGAAGGTGAGCGGGATTGGGACCAGCGCCATCACCGAGGGGAGGTCCTTCATCAGCAACGATTTTCCCGCATCCAGAAAAATCAATTTCGAAGCGATACTTGTCGAGCAACTTTAGCTGTAGTTCAACGGTTTGGGCTTCACTCATAGATAATCTCCAGTATTAACTCTTGTTGCCACAAGCCAGGTTTGCAGGAACTGCGATATCCATCCATTTGGGATTGGCCAATTTTAAATTCGCCATCACGGCCACATAAGCATCTTCATCTTTTACCTGCAGGCGTGGATTAAAGCTTTTTTCTTCACCAATGGTGCTCATGGTCCAGCCCTTGTAATCGTGTCCGGGAAAAACATGAGTATTGTCGGGCAAAGTCAACAGTTTATTAAACAAACTCTGGTATTGATCACGCGCATTTCCGTTTTGAAAATCCGTGCGCCCCGTGCCGCGTATTAACAGCGTATCGCCGGTAAAAATATAATCTTCGGTTATCAAGTGGTCGGCACCGACTTGTAATAAAAAACTATAGGAATCGTCGGTATGACCCGGTGTGTAAATTGCCTTGAGTGAAAGCTTTCCGAAAGTAATGACATCTCCATCATGGAAAGTTTTGTTGACGCAACTGGCGCGCGCCGGTTCCCCCATCATACTGATGCAGCCGGTTTTTTCCCGTAAGGCACCGAGCGCTGTAATGTGATCTGCGTGGACGTGGGTATCCAGTGCGGCGACAAGCCCCAGGTTCAATTCACGCAGTAATTGAAGATAGGCATCGAGATTATCGATGACGGGATCAATCAACACGGCCTCACGTGTCGAATCACAACCGAGTAAGTAGGTGTAAGTTCCGGTGTCGGCATGAAACAGTTGGCGAAAAATCATATGACCTCCCGATCATCCTTTAAAAATCATTAGCAAAGCCATTACAACAATGGTCACAGCAAACAGGCGTTGCAGATGGACGCCGGCAATCCAGCGTGCAAGCAGGCTGCCCAATATCATGCCGCCGACACCACCGATACTGAGCAGCACCAACTGTTGCCAGTTCATGGCTTGCGTAATCATGTGCGTTACAAATCCGCTGGTAGAAATAGCGGCAATAATTACCAGTGATGTCGCCACGGCATTGCGCATCGAAACACCGTTCAACAAATTTAAAAAGGGCACAATCATAAAGCCGCCACCGACACCAAAAAATCCGGAAAGCAAACCGGTAATCACACCGCCGGTGGTTAAACCCATCATGCAGCGAAAACGCCAGTCAAAGGTTTTGGCTTCACTGAAACGACAGAGCAGGGTCTGGCTCGCCTCGCTGCCACTGTCCGCACGAACCACCAGACTTTTTTCCGGCTGTCGTATGCTTTGCCATAACATGCGTGCGGCAATCATCAGGGATAATATGGCAAAGCTGATAATTAAAAATGTGGATGAAACCTGTGTTGATAGCACACGGCCCAGCGGTGCGGTGAGTGCGCCACTGACTCCAAACACGAAGACCGGTATCCACAATACTTCGCGATGACGTATGCGCAAGATTGCACCGTAGATACTACTGGCGGCCACTACACCCAGTGCCAGACCGGTGGCAGAAGCGGGTTCGAGATGAAGCAAGACCAGTAATAAGGGGACGGCGATCACCGAGCCACCGGCGCCGGTTAGGCCGAGCACCGCGCCGATTAATATTCCTATTACTAGCAAGAGTAAAGTCATCACTACTGATTCCTGTTTATTTATTCCAGGGCATTTTCATCAGGAACAGGCCCATGCCGCACCAGTCCGTAATACCAGCGAACACTAATCCACCCCCCACAAACGCACACAACCACACAGCGGCCGGATGAATAAAAATACTGGCGAGAGCGCCGAGTAATACCAAACCGCCAGCGGTGATCCGGACCTGGCGTTCAATAGAAATGATTTTCTTGCCGCCCTGTGCTTCTACCAGTGCCGCATGGCCGCCTTCCACTACGGCAATCGGATTTGGAATCAGCGGACGCAATTTTTCGGCGGCCTGTGTGGCGCGCATGCCACGTGCACAGAGCAGCACCACGGTTTTATTAGGATCGAGTTTTTGTTGTTTTACAAATTCACTGAGCGAGGAACTGTTGATTTCACTCAGCGGCCAACAGACTTGCGCTTCACTGCCAGAGGCAAATTCCTGGCGATCACGCACATCAATAACACAATGCTCCGGATCGTTCTGGCAAGTGCGAAATTGTTCAGGAGTGATTTTTTTGATGTCATTCATCGTGAGATTCCTCAGGAGCAAAATAATTCTTTCAAAAGACGCATGACTTTCGTTACGCGTGCATCCGCCAATTGGTAATAGATGCTTTGCGATTCGCGCCGTGTCTTCACGAGCTTTGCTTCGCGCAACCAAGCCAGATGCTGGGAGAGCGCGGAAGGGGAGAGATCAATCTCGGCATTAAGTTCGCCGACACTTTTCTCGCCTTCCAGTAATACGCAGAGCACGAGCAGACGATTTTCATTGGCCAGTGTCTTCAGGAAGTCGCTGACCTCTGTTGCCGATTTGCGCATCTGTTTGATGGGCCGTTGTTCTGCCATAGGGTTCCTCCAACTGGCAGACAGTATATTTAGTAATTACTAATTTAGCAATTACTAAAATAATAACTAATACGAATATCAGGTGGGGTTTGATAGATAGGTTGGGATTTCAAGGTAGGGGCACAGCCCGCTGTGCCCTGATATGAATGATCGATCCGGGCACAGCGGGCTGTGCCCCTACGGTTTAATTTTCTCCCAACGTTTTCCCGGCATTGGCTCGTTCACGCGCCCACTGCAAATGCTCGGGTTTGATCGGATCCATATTGGCCACGCCCATGCGCACGACGGAGGGAATTAACATCGCCATAAAGCGCGCCAGTTTGAGTTTGAAATCCTGTCGCGGTGAAACCACTTCGAAACGTTTATGGCGAATCGCATCGATGATGTCTTGCGCGACCACTTCCGGCGGATATTTTTTTCCGTCGTAGGCTTCGGGTTCGTTGAGTTTGTCCCAGATTTCCGTGGCGATGGCGCCCGGGTGTAACAACACGCAATGAATGCCGGAACCGGCGAGATCGGTCCACAGCCCTTTGGTAAAACCATTCATCGCGTATTTGGACGCGGCGTAAATCGTTTCATGCGTTGGAATCACTTTGGTGACAAACGAGGAGACGTTAACAATGGTGCTGCCGGAGTGATCCTGTTCATTCTGTTTCAACATATAGGGAATGGCGGCGAAGGTGGTCCACAGGCAGGAGAGAAAATTCACGCGCATGATGTTTTCCACTTCTTCTACTGAAATGCGATAAATCAGTTTGTGCAGGGGAATGCCCGCGTTGTTGATGAGGATGTCGACGCGCCCGTAGCGCTTTACGGTTTCGTGTATCACATTTTCGGCTTGTGCGCGTACGCCAAGATCTGCTGCTATGTAAGACGCTTGTGGCGAAAATTTTTTGCATTCATCGGTCAGCTCCTTGAGATTTTGTTCACGGCGTGCAACTGACACCGGAATAGCGCCGAGTTTGGCAAAGGCCAATGCGGTGGCGCGGCCTATGCCGGATGAAGCGCCTGTTACAATTACGACTTTGTTCTGAAAAGAAGTGTTTTTAAATGCAGTATTACTCATGGTTTTTAATAGGCCTCTATTCCTGAATAAAAGAGTTAGGTGAAAAATGGTTAATTTTTGATTAATCGCTGGCCTTTAAGACTATCAACTATTAAGATCAAATAACATATTTTTTTGCGAGACGACTATGAACGACTCCAGCGCTACTAAACAAAAGCAAGTATTGTCCATCGCCATCATTGTGGTGTTGCTCGTGTTATTGGGTGGTTTTTATTTCTGGCTGAATCGTGGCCAGGAACCTGAGAGTGTCACCGCATCTGTTCCCATTACAAGACCGGTAGTTCAGCCGAGTGAGGTGCCTGCGGCTGTGCCAGCACCGGAAGAAACTGCACCCGCACCTGCACCAGAGGAAGTGGTGAATGTGCCGCAGCATCCGATTATTCCGCCGCCGGTAAGTCTCGATGGCAGTGATGATGAGGTGAAACTGGCGTTGACGGATCTGGCGCCGCAAATGGCAAAGTGGATGGTGTCGGAGCAACAATTGCGCAAGTGGGTGTTGGCAATTGATTTGATGGCGGATGGCGACGTGCCGAAACAATATCGTCCCTTGTCGATTCCTATTGAACATTTTGAACCGGAAGTGCGTGGCACAGAACCGGCGCAAGAATTTTTTATGAAGCCGGAAAGTTTTAACCGCACGGATCTGGTGGTGAAATTATTTACCGCGATCGATGTGAATGTGCTGGCGCAGTATTACAAGGCCTGGTTGCCGATGCTGGAGAAGGCGTATCAGGAGCAGGGCAAGAAAGACAAGTTTGACCAACGTTTTCGTATGGCGCTGCAGCGTGTGATTGATGCGAAGCCTTTAACCGTTACACCGGCGTTGGCGAAACGCGGCGGGGTGATTTATGTGTATGCGGATTCGCAACTGGAATCAGCGACTGATATCGAAAAAATGTTGTGGCGTATGGGGCCGGATAATAGCGCGAAGGTGCAGGCTTTTTTAAAGCAGGTGTTGCAGCGGTTGCCGAAGTGACGCACAGTAGCCATCTTTACTTACTAGTCCATTGATTCATAGTTTCAAAAATCAGTACCAATGCTGCTCGATGAGCAGTAAAGGTGCTATTTACATCAACTTGTTCTTCACCATAACGCACGCCAGCAGTACATTGAATGGAACTTATTAGACTCAAGTTCCTGTCAGTCGCAATATCAGCTAATTTAGCTAGATCACTAAGGTTATGGTGCTTTGGAAATTTATTTCCTTTATGTTCAATTATTGCCTTTAGGTATTTTTCGGTCGCTTGTAAACAAGACCATTTAGACTCACCATACTCGCGATTTTGACGCTCTATGTAGGAAACTGAACTTAAAAGATCAGACTTGGTGTGTTGAATCAATTTATTTTCTTCAAAAGAATTGATAAATTCAAATACATCCATTGATAGCATAAACCATTTTATTATATTTACAGAATCTTCTTTCGAAACAGTCTTAGCCAACATCTGTGTCAAGCCGATAATTAAATCTATAACGTTGAGATTAGCATGTCCATTTTTAACTATTTGATTAGCGGGATTTTTTCCAATATTTTCTGCGTCCCATGTTATTTCCACAGAACCATTTATTTTTGGAAGCCTCATAATCATCAAATTGTTATTAATTTTTACAATTGTTTTTCCAGGGCTGAAATCACATTTTAATAAATTTTTATACTTTAATTTGTACCAGTCTAGTATCAGTTTAGTTATATATTCCTTGTCCTTTGGGTATTCTGGGTGATTATGTGTGTGAAGTGAAACTACTATTGGTAATGAAATATTATGCTTCTTTCCAAATTCAATTATTGCCTTAATAGGCCGAGTATGAATTGGCATATCATTTAATGAAAAATTATTGTCTATTTTTTCAAGTGATTCTAATATTTCTTCCTCTTTCATATCAAAGCCAATTACATTTCATAAAGGGATGATACTAGTTCGACTAGGCTCTGTGAGCAAGGTAATGGTGCTTAAATCAGGCGCTAACCAAAAAACTTCCATAATTCACGCCATCAATCACAACGGCTTGTTCTTTCATGCGCGCCAATGCTTTCGCTTTGAGTTTATCCACCTGAATCTTCTGATTGCCGGTAAAGTCGAGATCTTTCTCTTCAAACAATAAAACCAGCTTCGGGCGTTTATAAACGGCGAGTTCGTCTTTGAGGAAGGCCTGAATTTTTTCCGCATCGAGCTTCTGGCCTTTCAGCGCCGCTGCACACAACACAATCACTTCACCGAGCGAAGGATGCGGCGCACCAAACACCACCGCCGCACGCATACCGGGATAATCCGCCAGTGTTTGTTCTATTTCCAGCGGCGACACATTCGCACCACCGGTCTTGATCATGTTCGACATACGACCCGTCCAATACACATAACCGTCATCGTCGATGTGGCCGCCATCCGCCGAATGATAATAGCCTTCGTCATCAAAATAATTTTCCGGATCGACTTTGTAATAGCCAATCATCAAGGTCGCGCCTTTCGCACACAACTCGCCTTTCTCATTGCGTTTTAAGGTTTTACCAGTATCAGGATTCACCACTTTAATCGACATGCCCGGCAAAGGTTTGCCCGCGGTTTGCTGGCGTTTCTGCCAGGAAGAATCCGCCGGTATATTGGACGCAAAGGTAAAGGTTTCTGTCATGCCAAAGGAACCGGACATATCCCAGACCGCATCGGTAATATGTTCCGGCGCTTTCATCGGACACACTTCCTTGTTGACGTGCGAAAGATCGAGTGTCTTTGCCGACGGATGTTCCACCATCGCTTTGGATTGATGTGGCCAACATTGCGTGACATTGCATTTTTCTTTCGCAATCGTTTTTAACGCAGTGGCAGGATCAAAGGTTTCTTCAAGCACCAGCACGGCACCCGTGGCAAGACAACCACCGAGCGCCATCGACATGCCCGCCGACCAGAAAAAAGGGTAGGTGGTATACACACGATCATTGGTTCCGATGCGCATGTAGTCACCGGTACGCCAGCTTTGTATCGTCGGTGCACGTTGGCGGTGTAACACACCTTTCGGTTTGGAAGTGGTGCCCGACGTATAAATCATCACGCCTTCATCGCTTGGGAACACCTCGGCTGTCATTTTATTAATCAGGCTATCCGGGAATTTTTTACCGCTGGCGATAAATTTGTTCCAGTCTTCCACACAACCGAGTGGGAACCGCTTGTCATTCCCGCGAAGGCGGGAATCCGGAGTTTTATGGATCCCCGCTTTCGCGGGGACGACGTTTGTGTTCAGGCAGATGATACGACGTAAATTAGGAACGCGTTCACACAATAATTTTCCCGGCTTACTATTTTTAGCTTCGGGAATAAATTGAAATAGATCCTTGAGGAAATTATTTTTTAACAGGTGAGTCTGGAAGAGCAGAACGGATGCATCGCCGTGGCGCAAAATATATTCACGCTCACTTTGTGTGGCAAAGGTATTGATAGGCACCAGCACCGCACCGAGTTGTGCAATGGCAAAGGAAGCCACTGCAAATTCTGGCCGGTTCGCCATGTGCACCGCAACGCGCATGCCTTTCACCACGCCCGCATATGCCAATGCTTTGGCCAGTGCGCGCGAGTCCGCCGCGAGTTGCTTATAGCTAATATTTTTATTTTCAAAACGGATGCAGGTCTGGTCGCCAAACCGCGCCACAACGTCTTCCAGAAAATAGGCCCAGGTCAGTCGCGAGCCATCGGTTTGCAGTGCAAGGCCAAAATTGGAGGACATGTGCAAAGTATCCATCAAGGGTTATTAGTTGCAGCATTATATGCAAATCAGGTAGGCTTGGGTATGCAGCTACTTCCCTCTATTAAACGATTTGCCGTGATGGCGACATTGATTGTCGCTGCACTCGCCGTACCGGAAATCGTCGCCCGTATTTTTATTCCTTCATGGGCGCCGCCGATATCCGACAAGCCTTCGCTTTTTGTCGTCAATCCCTACACCGGATGGCTGAACCCGCCTTCGGCCACATTTGAAAATCATCGCGGCAAAGTGGTTTCCAGTAATCATCTCGGTTTGAGGGATGCGGAACCTGGCGCAAAAACCCGACCGCGTATTCTATTTTTAGGGGACTCTTTCACCTGGGGTTGGGGCATTACCAATGAAGAGCGGTACACGGAAAGGCTTCAGAGCAAACTGCCGAATATGCAAGTGATTAATGCCGGCATCACCGGCTTTGGTACCTTGCAGGAAGTTCTGTTGCTCAAACATTACGTAGATGAAATTCAGCCAGATTATGTGGTGTTGCAAATGTATAAAAATGATTTTCTCGATAACTTAACGCCGGACGGAGTTTTTCCGCATCCTTATATTGATCACCTGAATCATTTTGCGCTGACACGTTATCCTGCACCGCACACGGATCAATCACTTTTTTTGCAAGGACTGGTCTATGTGGGCGAACATACCTATTTTTATCGACAATTGGTTATTCGGTTGTATGTTTTATGGATGAAATTAAATATAGGAACTAATGAGCCGCCCAGACCTGAACCCACGCATGAGGACCTGGCCACTGGCATGAAGCTGTCGCTTGAAATGTTGTACCAATTTTGTGCAGAAAGAAAAATACCGCTGATGGTTTTTTCCTATCAACTGGAGGACTATCAATCAAAACTGTTGAGCGACGTTTCCAGCGAATTTTCTGTCCCGGTTTACAGTGTCGATCCGGCTTTTGTTGGCATCACAGAAGATTACGAAGTAGCAAATGATGCACACGGTCACTGGAATGGTTACGGGAGCCAGCTGGTTGCCGACTATTTGCTTCCGCACATAGTTAGCATGATTTCAACTAAATAGCTCCCCCTGCGCGTAGGGGGAGTGGTGCGAAGCACCGAGGGGCTTTCCTTGTAAAGAAAGTGACCCCTCCGTCGCTGTGCGACACCTCCCCTATAAATAGGGGGGGCTATTATTACTTCGGATGTTGCGCCTTGGGTTTGTCTGCCGTTGGCAAACGCACTTCCGCATGGCCTTTCGCAAGCGTTTCGTCATTCTGGTTTGACATACGCACTTGCACCACACACATCGGTTGTCCTGTCATCACGTCTTCTTTCACCGAAACGATTTCACCGTTAAGTTTGGTGAGATCGCCGGTCATCGCCGGTGTCGTGTAATTTATTTTGCTGTGCATGATGTCTGACCATTCGCCGGCCCAGTTGCTGATGTAATCCAGCACCCAGGCACCCATAGAGGCGCCGTAACCATACGCGCGCGGCAAACCAATCAATTGTGCGTATTTTTGTTGCACGTGGCCGCGTGAAGGACCGTGGTACAAACCATCCGCAAACGTCGGATTTACCGATGCCTTGCTCAGGTCGCGGGTCATCTCCGGCAACCAGCCTGCTTCGAGCAATGAAGTCGGCAAACCATTCGGGCGGAAGGTGTGCCAGGTAGTGAAAGGATAGGATCTCCACTCCGTAGTGAAACTGGCAATCGTGTGCGGGCCGATTAAACGTTCCGGTAATTTGTCGCCCTGTTTCACATTCAGGCGGCGTTGGTGGCCAAATTTCTGCACGGCTTCGAAGTATTTCATTTTCTGTGTTTCGATTTCCATCAACTGGTCTTCGGTCCAGGTGGGATCCTTTTCTTCCGAAAATTTTGCGCGCTTGCGTGCTTCTTCGGCGAGATAACGAATCGAAGTCGAGCGCTGTTTGCAAACGATTTCACCTTTCTGGTTGACGTAGGTGGTGTCGCCGCGGGAGAACATGGTCGGGCCAGCAAAACCGGTTTTCGTTACTTTGTAATCGAACAACATGCGATCGCAATTAATTTTGTCACCGCTGCGCATGCGCGGGCCGAAGAACCACCATTCATCACCGCCGAACAACATGTGCGTGCCGGGAATTTCGCCCTGGATTGCGGGTGCGGCACCGTGACTGTCTTCTGTTACGACGGCAAATGATTGTGGCGCGAGTAATTCACCAAAGCGACTTTCCGGTTGTGAGGCATACACTTCATCGTAATAAAGGGGATTGGCATTTTGCATACCGGCGGACCAGCGACGGATGTCGTTGGGATGCACGGGGTCTTTCATGACGCCGCCTCCGAGCGGTACGCCGATCCACGGATCGACATAGCTGGTGTCAAATTTTACGTCATCATCATGTTCACTCATTTTACTTCTCCACTCGCAGTACTGAAATCAAATGACCCCCTCGTCCCTTCGGGACACTCCCCCTACGCGTAGGGGGAGCTATAAAGCCTCTCCTATTTATAGGGGAGGTGTCGCGAAGCGACGGAGGGGTCAACTTTTTTAATTCACTTTCGTAAGTTCATAATCACCCGCATCATCCATATCCGCTTTCCAGCCGGGATAGACAACAATGGTGGTAAAGGTTTCTTCAATTACCGCCGGGCCCATCACTTCATAACCGGGTTTTAAATCCGGGCCGTGGAAAATCGGCGTGTCTTTAAAACCTTGCCCGAGATTCGCACGACGCGTCTTGTTCGGCTTCGCAATCACTTTCTTCGCGGTGAAACCCTTGTTAATCGTCGGCGCCGGTGTATCAACCGAGGTGGTGAGACGCACGCCGGTGACTTCCGGCACTTCGCCTTCGCGAATGTGGCCAAACTCCGCCGCATGCAATTTATTAAATGCATCAATCGCTTTCTGGCCGATGTTTGCATCGACAAACGACAAATCGCGTGTGCCCGTCTTGTGTGCCATGTCAACGGTGAGGGACCAGTTTTGTCCCGGATAGCGCAAATTCATCTGGTAAATCGCTTTTACTTTATCTCGAGTGAATTGTGCATCGGTGTAGAATTTTTCCGCACGTGCATCCAGTTCTGTCCACAGCGCCTTTAATTTATTTATGTCGAGTGCGCTGATGGGCGTCATGTAAGAACGTTCTTCATCGATACTCGGTTTCGCGACGAGTGTGCCGAGTGCAGAGAAAGCAGGGGAGGCGCGTGGCACCAATACTTTGCTGATGCCAAGTTCCTGTGCTTGTATCGCCGCGAACACCGGGCCATTGCCGCCGTAAGCGAGCATCACCAATTCTTTCGGATCGATACCTTTGCCTGCAGTCGTTCGGCGCACGGCTTGTGTCATGTTTGCATTCACCACGCGCCAACTGTCAAAGGCTGCATCTTCTACCGTGTACTTCATTGCATCGGCAACTGTTTTAAATGCTTCATCAACACCTTTGCGTGACAAACGAAAACTGCCACCGGCAAAATCGGATTCTGCCGATAAAATTCCCAACACGAGAATTGCATCGGTCACTGTCGGGCGTTTGCCACCGCGTCCGTAACAAATCGGGCCGGGTTCTGATCCAGCGGATTGCGGGCCGACTTGCAGTTGTCCGTTGTGTACATGGCAAATCGAACCGCCACCTGCGCCGAGTGTTTCGACACTCACCATTGGTACCGCCACCACATAACGGTGATGCATGTTCCAGCCCGGTTGTGCCGGTGCAGAACCTTTCAATACCACGGACATGTCGTAAGAAGTGCCACCCATGTCAACGCACAATAAATTCGGTGAACCTTTGGCGGAGCCGACGTAAGCACTGCCGATGACACCACCGGCCGGGCCGGAGGCGAGCACGCGTATCGGGCTGCCGGTGAGATATTCTTTCGTCATCACGCCGCCACTGGCTTGCATCACCATCAACTGGTTCTTGTAGCCGCCGTCTTTTAAACGCTGCACGAGTTTTTCCAGGTAGGAAGTCACACGCGGAGCGACGTAGGCATTCACGACCGTGGTGGATGTGCGCTCGTATTCCGGTGCGCGCGGCAATACTTCGTGCGATGTGGAAATATGCACGCCCGGTAATTCTTCTGCGGCAATTTGTGCAATACGTTTTTCATGCGCAGGATTCACAAAAGAAAAAATAGTGGAGATCGCCAGTGATTCAATTTTTTGTTTTTTCAAACGCTGGCAAGCTTTGCGCACCGCATTTTCATCCAGTTTCTGGTAAACCGATCCGTCATGCAAAATTCTTTCGGGAACCGTCAAACGACGGCGACGCGGTGTGATTTGTATGGGTGGTTCCAGGCGAACATCCCAGATATCTTCCTTGAAGCCGCGACGCAATTCGATTTCATCACGGAAACCGTCAGTGGTAATCAAGCCGGTCACCGCACCGTTCATTTCAATCAGCGTGTTATCGGCAATGGTGGTGCCGTGCACAATCGCATCACACTGGCCAAGAAAATCTTTCGAGCTTAACCCTTCCATCTCTGCCAATTTATTCAAGCCTTCCATCACGCCGAGTGAACGGTCTTTCGGCGTGCTCAGATTTTTATGCAGGATAATTTCTTTTCCTTTCAACAGGGCGAAGTCGGTGAAAGTGCCGCCGATATCAATACCAACTCTGTAGCCAATTTTACTCATATCTTGATACCTCGTTCTGCGGCGAGTATTTTTCGTAAGGCTTCTGTTGCTGCCATATCGACCTGGATATCACAATTTTCTGCGGAACCGGTTAACACCACGCCGTATTTTTCGCGCGCTGCTGCAATGCTGACGTATTCATCGAGTGCATCTTCTTTCACCGCTTCCGGATCGCGTAAGAGTGCGGGTTCAAAACCGGCACCGCCACCGTATTGATACGCAATCACAGCACCAGCGGGTAATTGTGCTTGCACGGAATTTTCAATTTTGTATTCTTTCGGTGAACCGACTTCAAAATAATTACTGTAAGGGCCGGCATCGTCGCCACCGCACAAACCGCGCAACGGATGTTTCATCGATACCATCCAGGTCACTGCCATCGTTGGCTCCAGCACTTTTTTGATATTGCGTGTACCGGGTTGTCCGCGCCAGCGACCGGCGCCGCCGGTGTCTATCGTCATTTCGCGATTCAGGTTGATCACCGGAAAGCGACTCTCGGCATCTTCTGCTTCGGCTAACATTAAATTACCGAGACCGGAACACATCGAACCCCAACCATCGACGCCTTGTGTTGCGGAAGCATCGGAAGCGCGTACGTCCACGCCTTGATCCATCCACATAACACCGTTTGCAAAACCGATAACGGCATTTGGCATGCCAAGTTTGTACACTTGCGGTGACGAACGTTCAGGCACCACATTTGACAGCGCCACACAAATCGCTTCACCGCATTCAACCGCGGGATGAAACGCGCCGAGTGCTGCCGGTTTATTCGGTGGTGGTTGCAGTATGCTACCTTCCGGTATCACCATATTCACCGCGTTAAACAATCCTTCATTTTTTACAATCGTCGGATCAATCATGGAAGAGAGTTGCGCAATCGCGTAAGAGCGCGTGTTACCAAAGGTATTCCAGCAGCAAACCAGTTCCGGGCGCGCGTCGGTGCCGGTGAAGTCCACGGTGAGCTGGTCATTTTTTACAATGCAGTTCACGTGCACTTTAATATCTTTATTACCTTGTGTGTCATGGTCGATAAACACATCGGCTTCGTAAGAACCATTCGGCCATTTTTTAATTTCATCGCGGAAACGTTTTTCGCTTTCATCAATATTAAAATTAATCGCCGCACGCACGACATCGGCTCCGTGTTTGGCAATTAATTCTTCGAGTGATTTCACCGCGGCTTGTATCGCGCCTATCATGGCGGCAATGTCGCCTGCGAAAGAGGGGAAGCGATTGTTGCGTGTCAGCAGTTCAATCACGTCGCGGCGTTTCTTGCCACGATGCACCAGTTTCAAACACGGAATACCAACGCCTTCGCTCCAGATATCCATGGCATCAACGGAAAACCCGCCGGGGCTTTTGCCACCGGTGTCGCCCATGTGGGCTTGCAATGCAGGCAGGCAAACCAGCTTGCCTTTGTCGTCGAACACGGGTGCGTAGACGCAGTAATCGGGAAGATGGCCGGCTCCGAAGTCGGGATCGTTACCCATAAAGACATCGCCGGGACCCCAGTCGTCTTCGACAAAATTCATCAGGCCGTAACGCACGGGCATCGGGGATATAAAGAGAAGCTGTGGAATGCCCACCGACACTCCCGCCAGGCGGCCATGCGCATCGATAATGCTGGCATTGCGCTCGTTGGACTGGTTAATAATGGCGGAAGAGGCGGCGCGGCCGAGGTGCACGGCGGCCTCAAAGCAGACCGTTTCGAAAGCACCGCGAATGATACTGGCGGTGACGGAATCCACCTTGGCGGTGGTGGGCAGGGGGTCGCGTTTGGCGGCCAGTTTACGGTTCAGTTCAAAAGACATACTGGTATTCCTATAGTTGAGGAGACAGGGTGGCGAACGGGGACAGATTCTACCGTTTTATGGAGGGGGATAGAACCCTTTTACCAGACAGCTGCCTTGTGAAAATGATGCAAAAACCGAGGGGGTGCGCCCGCTGGCTAATGGGGATGACCCAGGAGCTGCAAGGATTCCTGTATCGGTTTGAGCAGGATATCGCTGCTATCAATCTGGTTAGTGGGATGCGGGACGGTGTTGGTCGTCACCAGGTGTTTTAACCCACGTGAAAGGAGTGTTGCATCAGCCCCTTCTGCAAAAATTCCGTGCACTGCCGCGCAACTGATAGCGCTTATGTGGCCAGCCATTAATGCATCAATACACTTCAATATGGTTTGGCCGCTGGAAATAACGTCATCGATGATGACGGCTTCCCTGTTGCGAAAGCGCGAAAGATCTGGCAGCTCGACCAACACCTCGCGATCTCCCTTGCGCTGTTTATTGCCGATCACATAGGGATGGCCACTTTGTTGCGCAATTCGGGAAACCCATTGCTCACTCTCCGCGTCAGGCCCAACCAGGAAAATATTTTTTTTATTTTTTAACCATTGTGCCAGTAGTGGCGCTCCTTGTACCACACGCGCAGGTACACTGTAAATTTCATCCAGCGCATGATAGCGATGCAGGTGCGGATCGATTGTCACCAGCCAATCGATGTGTTTCGATAAGTCCTGTGCAAAAATGCGCGAGGTAATCGCTTCACCTTCGATAAAGCGTCGATCCTGTCGCATATAACTCAAATAAGGTGCGACGAGGCCAACGCTGCTCGCTCCCAGTTCACGCAAGGTTGATAATAAAAAAATTAAAGGCAAATATTTTTCATCGGGATGTGAAAGCTCGGCGAGCACGATGCACGATTTGTTTTTTACCGGTGTTTCAATTCGCAAATAGGATTCGCCATCGGGAAAATTCCGGCTATTGATCGTTCCTTTCGCTGCGGGTAATTTTCCTGCCAACGAATCAAACAACGCGTGTGGTTCGAGTGCAAAAATAACAGGGAGTGAATTATTCATAATTCTGTTTTTAATGCAGTTATGGAAACGTTTCACTGAGGTTGATCATATCCGTATGCAGATTGTAAAAATCCAGTGCGTAAGCGAGTTCGCCCGGTGTTTCTGCATGCAGTGTAAACAGTAAATCACCGCGATGTACCCATTGACCGATGTGCGCGGCTAAATATATTCCTGCAGCCGCAGCCGCCGGTGCACCTGCCAGTTTGGCGAGACGCGACAGGATTCGGTTATCAATGGAATGTACATAACCGTCACGCAAGGCATAAATCGGGTGTTGATGGGCGGCGATGGGTGGCACACGCATGCCGCCTTGTGCGGCGCAGATAGACTGGAATTTTTTCCATGCCGCGCCGCTTTGCAAGGTTTGTTCTGCCAGCAAGCGTCCTTTTCCGGCTTCGGCCTTGTTTCCCATTTCCAGCAAGTGTCCCGCAATGTCGAGTGCGCGTTGGCGCAAATCATCGGGCGCGTCTTTGGTGTTTTGAAAAACGGCGAGCAGGTCGCGTGCTTCGAGTGCCGGGCCTATGCCGCGTCCCACCGGGCTCGAGCCATCGGAAATGTGCGGGCGCACTACAAGCCCCAATCGTTTGCCGACTTGTTCCAGTGCCTTGCCGAGTTGTTCGGCGGTTGCCATGCTACGCACTTTGGCAGTGGCGCCCACCGGAATGTCCACCAATACATGCGTTGCACCGGCAGCGAGTTTTTTTGACAACACCGATGCAACGAGTTGTCCTTCACTGTCAATGTCGAGCACGCGTTCGATGCGTATCATGATGTCGTCTGCCGGGCTCAGGTTGACCGATCCACCCCACGCAATACAGCCGCCTTCCTGTTCTACCACCTGTTGCATTTTGCTGAGACTGAGTGTGACCGGTGCGAGCATTTCCATGGTGTCGGCAGTTCCTGCCGGTGAAGTGATGGCGCGCGAGGAAGTTTTGGGAATGCATAAATCATTCGCGGCAACAATGGCAACTATTAGTGGGGTGGTGCGATTTCCCGGCAATCCACCCACACAATGTTTATCCAGCACTTGCGTGCGTTTCCATGACAACTTGTCGCCAACCGCTGTCATGGCTTCCGTCAGGTAAACGGTTTCATCAAAATTCAAATTACCATTCGCGCAAGCGGTGATCAGCGCAGAAAGTTGTATGTCACTGTAATATCCGGATACGACATCACTGATCAATGCATGCCACGCTTTCTGGTCGAGTCGATGGCCGTAGATTTTCCCGCGCAGGTAAGACAGGGATTCCAGCGGCGGTGGATGTGCAAGCGAAACCATGTCGCCTTCGGAAGCATTCAGTAAGTTCCATGCATGTTTCGAAACACCAATCGTGTCCGGTGCCAGCAAGGAACCTCCGACCATGTTCATCGTGGCAATAATATGTCGCGTACCAAGTGTGAGCTCAACGCGTGAATGGGCGTTGAATCCTTCGGAACGACACACGTGGCAATCGCGGTGCATGAAAGCAATGGCCTGTTGCTGCGTGTCAATATCGAGCCGCACCAGTTTTAAACGATTACTGTCGTGATGGTTCATATCAGCTGCTCATGATTCAATCGCAGTGCATTGCTGATCACCGATACCGAACTCAGGCTCATCGCCAGCGCGGCGATCATCGGCGAAAGCAACAAACCGGTAAAAGGGTAGAGTACACCAGCGGCTATCGGGATACACAAACTGTTGTAGGCCAGCGCAAACCATAAATTCTGTTTCATATTGCGAACGGTAGCGAGTGATAACAGGCGAGCCGTCGCAATGCCACGTAAATCTCCTTTCACCAGGGTCACCTGCGCGCTGTTCATTGCGACATCGGTTCCTGTGCCCATGGCAATGCCGACATTGGCTTTCATCAACGCCGGCGCGTCGTTGATACCATCGCCTGCCATGGCCACTATTTTTCCTTCGTCCTGGAATTTCTCCACCAGTTTTAATTTGTCTGCCGGCTTTACTTCGCCATACACTTCATCAATGTGCAATAGTTCGCTGACGGCGCGCGCCGTAGTAATACCATCACCGGTTGCCATCACTATGTGTATACCCGCTTTTTGCAAACAGGCGACGGCTTCTGCAGTGCTCGCCTTGATGTGATCCGATACCGAAAGCAATCCTTCGAGTTTGCCATCGATCGCGAGGTACATGACACTCGCGCCGGAAAAACGCAAAGGCTCTGCTTGCGTATCGAGTGAGGTCACCGAAATATTGGCGCGCGTCATCATCGCGGTATTGCCAAGAATTATTTTTTTTCCGTCGACAGTGCCCGTGACGCCGACACCGGAGCTCGAATCAAATTCAATCGCGTTGCTTAATATTAAATTTTTTTGTTGTGCGGCTTGTACGATTGCAGTGGCCAGCGGATGTTCACTGTTTTGATCCAGGCTGGCCGTCAGTCGCAATAGCTCATCCGGATTATAATTGCCAATGGAAATACTTTTATCAAACACCGGTTTTCCTTCGGTCAGTGTTCCGGTTTTGTCGACGATCAAGGTATTCACACGACAGAGATGTTCTATTGCCGTGGCGTTGCGAAAGAGTACGCCTTGCGTGGCGCCGCGACCGGTGGCAACCATGATAGACATCGGTGTAGCCAAACCGAGTGCACAAGGGCAAGCAATAATTAACACCGTGACGGCGTTGATCATGCCATAAACCCAGCGCGGTTCCGGGCCGAATATTCCCCAGGCAAACAATGTAATGAAAGCAATAGCGACGACCGTCACAACGAAGTAACGCGCGACTTCGTCGGCCATGCGTTGCATCGGTGCTCTGGATCGCTGCGCTTGTGCGACGAGTTGGATAATCTGCGCGAGTACGGTTTGCGATCCCACTTTTTCAGCGCGTATCACCAGTGAGCCGCTGATGTTGAGCGTGGCACCGATGACTTTGTCACCGATGTGTTTCGTGATTGGCATTGGTTCGCCTGTCAGCATGGATTCATCAATCGCACTGCTGCCTTCGATCACCGCGCCATCGACCGGGACTTTTTCTCCGGGTCGCACGCGCAACGGGTCATCGATATGAATATGGGTGAGTGGAATATCTTCTTCACTTCCATCTTTATTAATGCGCCGTGCGGTTTTCGGAGCGAGGCCGAGCAGGGATTTAATTGCGGCGGAAGTGTGTGAACGTGCTTTCAGTTCCAGTATTTGCCCGAGCAGTGTCAGCGAAATAATCACACAGGCTGCTTCATAGTATACGTTGACTCGTCCCATGCTTATAAAGGAAGCAGGAAACAGCGAAGGTGCCAGTGTAGCGATCACGCTATAGATAAATGCAGCACTGGTGCCGGTGGCGATCAGTGTCCACATATTCGGGCTGCGATTGATAATCGATTGCAGGCCACGTACAAAGAAAGGTTGGCCAGCCCATAGCACCACGGGCAGGGAAATAATAAATTCAATCCAGGTTTGTGCTTCCGGATGAATCCATCCGTCTGTGTGATGAGTTAATGTGTGGCCAAACATCGCGAGAGTAAAAACAATCGCCGTGCAGGGCAGGGTGAACCAGAAACGCTGCTGGAAATCTTTCAATTCAGGATTCTCTTCTTCATCCAGTGAAGGTTGCATGGGTTCGAGTGCCATGCCACATTTCGGGCAAGTGCCCTGGTGATCCTGCACAATCTCGGGATGCATAGGGCAGGTGAATTGCGCGGCGTTTGAATTTATATTTTCTGAATCTATCACAGTGGGTGTGGGTTCATGGTGACAACAGGAAGAGTCGCCGGTCATTTTCGTATCTGAATTAATTTTTACATATTGTTGTGGTGTAGCAAGGAATTTTTTCTGGCAGTGTGCAGAGCAAAACCAATACATTTGACCCTGGTATTCCGCCTTCGCCGTGGCATCAGCCGGGTCAACGGTCATACCACAAACAAGGTCAAGTGCCATGGCTATCACAGTGAATAATTTTCTTCATGTGCGAATCATAGACGAGTATGATGCGAAGCAACAGCTGCTTTATAGACGATATTTCCCATGACTGATTTTTCCACACTGATACAACAAGGCGCGGGCAACCTCTGGTTATTTATTCCCAGCGCTATCCTGCTGGGTGTTTTGCACGGGCTGGAGCCCGGCCATTCCAAAACCATGATGGCAGCTTTTATTGTGGCGGTTCATGGTACTGTGCGTCAGGCAATTTTGCTGGGCTTGTCTGCCACACTTTCACACACGGCAGTGGTGTGGGTGGTGGCGTTATCGGGACTTTATTTTGGTGCGCACTGGAACAGCGAAACCAGCGAGCCTTACTTCCAGTTAATCTCTGCTGTGTTAATGATAGCCGTAGCGATGTGGATGATGTTACGTACCTGGCGTTTTACGCATCCCCAATTTCATTTGGCACACGATCACAGCCATGATCATGCACATGACCACGATCATGAGCACCATCCTCATGATCATTACGAACACGCGCATGAATACCAGGATCCGCATGAACTGGAACATGCGAACGATATCCGTCGTCGCTTTGCAAATAAACATGTCACCACATCACAAATTATTATTTTTGGTTTAACGGGTGGACTCATCCCGTGCCCGGCGGCGATCACCGTGTTGCTGTTGTGCCTGCAATTAAAAAAAGTCACCATGGGTGCAGCACTGGTATTGTGTTTTAGCATAGGCCTGGCGCTGACGATGGTGTTGTCGGGCGTGTTGGCAGCATTGAGCGTCAAGCACGTTTCAAAGCGCTGGAGTGGTTTTGGTGATATCGCACATCATGCGCCGTATTTTTCCGGAGCTATCATTACCCTGATCGGTTTGTATATCGGCTATCACGGCGCACTGGCCTTATTAAAATAATATTTTTATTAGTTATGGTTTTTTCATGGATACCGTAACAGTCAGCGGATATCCGGCACTCGTGCTATTTTCCTGGGGCGGAACCGGAAAATGATTTTTCGGGAATTCATTTGAAAAACACAGGGATGCCTTGAATGATGGATTCACTTCTACATTGGTTAGTTGACCCGTCATATTGACGAAGGCAATGAGCGTAAATTTTTCGGGGTCCGCCGGGTTGTGTGGCTGCGACAGGATGCAGGTATACATCGCTTCACCGATAAACGAGCCAATCGATTGTTGATACTTTATTCCCTGGGCGGTTTTGGCGGCGTCATCGCCGGCTTTGGCACGCGATGCAAAATCATCGGCGTATGCAATTGAAGTAAATAAAATCAGGAAGGGGATAAGGTATTTCATAGGGAGTCCTGTGGTTGCCTGCACGGTTGACCAGTGTAATCGGCAAAAGTTCAACGCGCAAAGTGTATAGGTGAAATGTTACTCTGACCCTGATTATTATGAGTGGCATTTACCGCACCGTGGACAATAAAGTTTAGTCTGGTTTTTGCATGACTGAATGATTGTAAAAAGATCAAAGCCACACTCAGTACATGGATGAGTTTTGTTAATTTTTCTAACGATGAATAGTATTAGAGCGCCGGCAATAATTACTACTATGCCAACAGCTATGTCACCTATTAAACCTTTACCTTTTGTAAGCCACACGGTTAAGAGTATGGGTAAAATCATTACTGTAAAAAAAACATAAAGCTGATTCAGCTCATTTTTTTCTTGAGCATTTTTGATCGACTCAATACTCATAATGCCTCTCATAACGTTGCCAGCACGGGCGAGCGGCGCAGCCGTGAGTCCAGCGGCGAAGCCGCGACGTGCGGCAACTTGTTAACTGTATTTGCATAGTATTACCTGCATGTACAATTTGGAAAGGAGTGTGTTTTTAGATATTCTTCTGGGGCAAAGTATATTGTTTTATCTTTTATGCCGCACCGTAATTTATTGGTTACGCATATATCTTCGAAGATTGTAATCCACGGTACATTATTGTAATTAATGGCAATTGGATATTTCATATCAATATCGTTTGGTCTGAGTACTTCATACCCGATAAATTCACCAAGGATCTTTATCGTCATCTCCATCGGTATGGCATTAAACTGCATTTGCAATTTACTATCCATAGCCTGAGTTTTTTGGTCAATTTTCGGGAAGCAATCTTCATCCTTTTTTAAAGTTGAACATGCCGATAGCATAATCATGATAATGAATAGGCTGATTAATTTCATGGCGAATGACTTTCGCATATACAGTTAACGAACCTGTAGAAAAACAGTTTTATCCACAAGCATTTTTGATGTGATTTTCATTGGTTAAATCTTGCCCAAACGGTTTAACATAATCGCCCATTAAACGAATGAAGTCATCCACTTTGTGGATAACTCGCTTAATTCATGCCATCGCCCCGTATCGCATCAACTTTTCAATATTATGTATCAAACAATACAAGCGCCACTGCCCCCGCACTTTGCTTTTACCCCGCAAGGAGAAGCGATTCAGCCCTTTGTTCGTGCCAATATTCGCAAAAATCGGTTCAACAACCGACATGCGGTGACTGTAAAAGTATTTACCCAGCGCACTGTCCACACGGCGCTTCATCCAGTCTGTTGCGGTCTTGCCACTTTGTATCGTAAAGGCAACTTGTCGACCACTGCCTTCGCGTGTGTCAGCCGAAGCCGGGTTACGCATGCAGTCGTGTTTCATTTCACAACGTCGGCAATCCGTTAACCCGCCTTCAAAAGCCAGATGGATTTTTCCCGCTTCATCTATACAGTCATGACGCAGCCACATTTTTTTGCCCGCCGGACAAATACAGGTTTTGCGTTTTGCATTCAAGGTAAATTCACTCGCCGGTATTACCGGCTTGATGCCTTTAACATCCGCCTGATGGCGCTTGCCGTATTTTTCCTTCTGATTTTTGAACTTCGGGTCGCGTGAGCGGAACAGGTTGTCCGGTATGTAGGCATTAATGTTTTGTTCTTTCAGGTAAGCATTGTTCTCGTCGTTTGAAAATCCGGTATCCGCTGTCACCACAATCTGGTCTTGCTGGATATTTTTCTCAATACCCTGGCGGCGATAACGCTCATCGATAGATTCCAGCATCGGCTTTAACGTATGACGCTCCTGTCCTTCTCCAAACGCCATGGCCTCTACAATGATCTGGTGTTTTTTATCCACAGCAGCAACACCGTTGTAACCCTGGATGGTTCCCTTGCTGGTCGTCATCTTTGCAGATTCGTTATCGGTGATATTACTTTTCACTTCCTGCGGCTTCTTTCCCTGCCCCATGCGTGGCGTCGCCGTTTTTAAAAATGTATCGATGCGTTCAAATTCCTTGTCGAGCGTGTCGAGGGTTTTTTCCAGTCGTTCCTTGCGTTCCCGCTCCAGCGTTTTGCGTTTATCCAGTTGCTTATGCTCCTTCATGCACGCGCGAATACGTTTGCGGATTTTTTCCCGCTTCTGACTTAACTCTTTGATCGTTCCGGAATGTTCTTTCGCGGCATTCGAAGATATTTTGCAGCCATCAATGGCAATCAAATCATGTCCCAGCAAACCTTGTTGGTCGCACACCAGCAATACTTGTTCAAAAACGGATTCAATGGCGTCGGGGTAACTGCTGATAAAGTTAGCAATACTCGTGAAGTGCGGCACGCTATCGCAGGAAAGTGCTTTGAAAATAATATTGTGCTCGCACTGCCACTGCATTTCGCGGCTGGACTTCACTCCTTTATAGTAAGCATACAAAATAATCTTGAGTAAAATAGAAGGATTGTAGGCGGCACGACCGCCTTCATCATTTTTATAGTTATCGTAAAACGCTTGCAGCGAAATTTTTTCGTCGATCAGGTGGTGCAGCGTTAAAGCAAAGGGGTCAAGCTGCAATTGTTCATCAAAATCAATTACGACCATGGCCGTTTGATTGTAATTATGAGGTTTGAAATTTGGCATGCAGAGTAATCCTTGTGCGATGCCGAATTTTATCAAAAAACAATTTATTTTTTTAGTTTTTCTACAATCTCAACGTTGCCAGCACGGGCGAGCGGCGCAGCCGCGAGTCCGAGCGCAGCGAACGTGCCTGGCCTTGTTATGAGCCATGTTGATTTGCCTGACTAGAAACAAGCTTGTAAATATTTTTGTAGTGCTCATCATTTGTTTTATAAGTGCCACCCATTTTTTCAGGGAGAAGATCTGGATATTCTTTCCATATTGGGTTTAAGACTTGAAAGAGCGTTTCACCCATTATTTTTCCAAATTTTTGACAATAGAGTTTATATTCTGCGGGTTCAAGTTGATCTTTTAACTCGTACAGAAATGAATCTAAAACAGAACTCGATTGTGTTGCGACAGAAGCAATTTTTTCAGCTAATTCTCGATTCAAGTGATTACTCCTTTAGGCTCATAACGCCGTTATAACCGGCGCTGCGTAGCAGCGTCCGGCGCCGAAGGCGCGTAGTTGATAACCTTGTTAGCTGTAAAAACAAAATAATGCTTTCTTAATAACCAAGCTGTAAAAAAGCCAATTAAGCCACCTGCAATTGTAAATGGTGTACACGAAAACCCCGACATTATACCCACTGGAAAAGAGTAACCTGTGATTGCACCAATAGTATAAAACCAATAGTTTTTTAATTTTTTTTGTAGAAACTCTGCAAACAGTGATGGAATGAATGATATTGCAAATATATACCAACCATATGTAGTGATAATAAATTCAGAGCTAATTTCATTCGCTTCATGTATATCATGTGATGAAAATAACTTTAAGGAAATTAAAAATATAAATGCACATGACGAGCTAATAATGGCGCCTAAAATTATTCTCTGTATCGTGTATATAGGCTGCATACTCATTTTTACAGCTAACGCCGCTGCCACGGGCGCACGAAGTGCGTCCAGCCCACGAAGTGGGCGGCGTGCGCGGCCTGGTTAAGTGAATTATTCATTTTTTCTTTCCGAGACCTGGTGCGCCACCTTGTACTAGCTTTACAGTTTGGCGGTGAAATTTTGAGATTGCATGCATTTTATTTATTTTTTCTCTGATAGCTTGTTTAATGGTTTTGAAGCCTGCTGAGTATAATTTAGATGTTTGTTCATTTTTGCTTTTAATTTCATCTTTGGCCGCCTGAAGAGAAATGCCTTTTAATTTGGCAAGATTGAGTGCCTCGACTTTACTTTTTCGTTTTTTAATCTGTGCCTTGGAAGGCTTCTTTTTCCTTTTTGGCATGGAGTTACCCATATTCACTTAACGTTTTGCCCACGGGCGAGCCGTCAGGCGAGTCCAGCGGCGAAGCCGCGACGTGCGGCAACTTGTTATGCATTTTACTTTGATACCATTACTCCTGTTTTTCTGTTTACAACCACAGAGCGAATGCCGGCATAGCTTGCTGTACTTACTTTGTATTCTGGAAAAATAACATTATTTAAAGAAATGTATGGTTTATTAAACGCGTTGTATGCTTGTGTATTATTTTCGTAAAGATCTTTGATTTGCCAAACCTGCTTGCCTGTTGCGGCATTGTATTTCGCAACTTTACCAATGCCGCCTATATATATTTCGTTATCAACGATTAGCAGAGGAGATGCATTGAATGCATGAAATTCTGCTTGCCAGTTTAACTTTTTAGTTGCTAGCGATATGGAGGCAATTATGGTGCTACCTGATTCTGAATCGGTAATTGCAAGGTCAATGAATGCCGTGTCACCGACAATGACCCCATCAACTACTTCTTCAATCTCATAACCTGCCGGAAGCGTGATAGGTATTGATTTTGAAAGATATTCAATTTTCCCATTTGGGAGAATGATGAATTTTTGTTTATCAATGGTGTAGGTACAGACCGTGTTTTTTTCATTAAGATCAAAGCATGGATCATCCATCATCCGATCAGCAAATGCATGGTTAGTGAGTAGAACTGTAAGGATAGCTATATACTTTCTCATAAATGCATAACGTTGCCAGCACGGGCGAGCGGCGCAGCCGCGAGTCCGAGCGCAGCGACCGTGCCTGGCCTTGTTATACGGAACACCGACATTTGTATTAACGAGCGATAACATAGTCACTTTTTAAGTAAACAAAATAAAGAAGCACAAACATAATAAGCATAACTTGCCAAAACTCTAGATTGTCATACCAATGCCAATGGAAAAACGGCGAAGTATATATAAATAAAAATGGCGTGATGGTGAATAAAATTACAATTGACCACGCCCTCTTTTTTGTCTTTGGAGCTACATTAAGTGCAGCGCCACAATTTTTGCAAGTTATGGTGAATAAGCTGAGTTGCACTTGCCATGGGTCGTTGGGAATGGCATTAGCTAACCACCAAAAGAAACCTGTATTTTTAGCTTTGCATACTGGGCATGTCATAAGTGTGCCGTATAACGTTTTGCCCACGGGCGAGTGGAAGCATAGCTTACACGAGTCCAGCCCACCTTAGTGGGCGACGTGCGGCAACTTGTTAGGTGCATAGCTTTTAAATAAAACAGAATCATTGCGATTGGCCTACTATTGTTGAAATTTTTTCGCGTTCTTTTTCAAGTTTTTCAATGAGGGCTTGTGGGTTATTTTCTAGTTTTTTAAGGCGCTTGCTGATATATGAAGAATATATTGCTGCTTGGAGAGGGCCAGCAGAAAATAGCGCAGCGATAGTTGCTGAGAATACAAAATTTGGGTTACCAAATAAAACAGAAGTAGTTTCTGGAAAATAGCTTGATAATTTTACGGCTATTGTTGCTATAAAAGGCGACCATAGCAACACCCATAAACCAAAACCCACGTAAGAAATACTGAGCTGATAGTGTTTCATAAGCTCTGTCTGATTTGTGGTTAGTAGATTGATTTCTGAAATTTCTTTATTAATTTGCTTTACTCGAAATCGCAAAATGCCATTTGCGCCATTGTTAAGCTTTGTTGCAGCAGTCGCCAAAGTACTGACCGCCATTCGCTGAAAAAAAGGCGTGAAAATATTGGCAATAATAGATACAAAAAATGGAATTAAAAGCAGTGTTAGCCATTGGTCTTTGATAGTTTCTAACATTGCGATTTGCACCTAACGCCGCTGCCACGGGCGAGCTGCGCAGCAGCGAGTCCAGCCCACGAAGTGGGCGGCGTGCGCGGCCTTGTTAAGCATTAGTATGCAGGGGTGACTACCGCCACCACAACTAATGCACTTACAGCAGCGCTGACAATTGCCTGATAACGCCATAGATCACTTACTTTGATAGCAACGATACTTGGATTAGACAAATTAACCGCATTTATAAACTTTGCTGTATAGGCCAATTTAAATAAATACACCGCCATGAACGCACAACAGCAAAGCATGATTACAAGTGAACGTACTCGACCTTGGACTACCTCACCCCGAATTAATTTATAGGCCTCTTCGAAAGCTCCAAAAATGAAAAATAGCTCTATGATTAACGCGCCAAAAAAAAGAAGCCAAAGCCACTTTCGCGTAGATTCCAATTTTAATGATAATTCTTCGTTTTCCATAAAATGCTTAACGTTGCCAGCACGGGCGAGCGGCGCAGCCGCGAGTCCGAGCGCAGCGACCGTGCCTGGCCTTGTTAGCAGCCGTGTGGTGACTGAACATTTGTTGAAACTACCCCGTCTTTAATTGGTTTGACTATAAATGAAGTTGACCAGTATTGCCTAGAATCACACTCTATGTCAGTTAAAAAATCGTGTAGTTCTACGGCGGCGGGAATTTTTAATGGAACGCCGCTGCCATGTTTTAACCGTTCAGCTTCTTCTTTGCCAAATGCGGACTCAAGAGCAGCATCGGGCGATTCAAGTGAAATTTCTTCAATAGGTGAAAAATGCGGTCCAGCCACTACATTAGGTAGCCGTTTAATTGAAGCTGCATCAGGTACAAACTGAGCACGTAGTACACCTACAGCTTTTTCACCGCCCATATCAAATTCAAAAAATAGTATTCCAGTGATTGTAATGCTCCCCTTGAATATATGCGTTTCATATTCATTGACGGAGTCATGCTTTAGCGCTGGATCATAAGATGAAAAAGTAACTGTTCTATCTTCAGAAAAAGCTGAGATAGAAAATGCTAATAATAGAATGGAAAATAGTTTATTCATGGCTGCTAACGCCGCTGCCACGGGCGCACGAAGTGCGTCCAGCCCACGCAGTGGGCGGCGTGCGCGGCCTTGTTAGTGGTTGCTTGGTACAAGATAAATTTGCTCGCTTTGATTAAAGTGATGGAGTAACAAATAATTGTCCCAGCCTTTGCTACCTTCACAGACTACGATAGCAGCTTGATTGAACCCGGGACAAGAACAAAGAGCAGATTTTAGGCTTGGCCATTGTTCGGAAAGGTTATGAACTTTGAAGGCCACATTTATGTATGGGACACCATCCTCACCTTCAGACACTTTTGAGTCATGGCCAAGTGCATTTAAAATCTTGAGCACATCATTTGAGTTTAGACGTGAATCTAATTTTGGTTGTAGTTGTATGCTGATGATTGGCATTATGTGACCACTAACGCCGCTGCCACGGGCGCACGAAGTGCGTCCAGCCCACGCAGTGGGCGGCGTGCGCGGCCTTGTTAAAGGGCATATTTAATTTTGTTTTGTTATTGATTTGTTCCATACATTCATATTGTTAAATAAAACATAATTTGAAATTAAAACAAAGCTGCCACATGAAAACCAAATAAAAATTCTATCAAATAGCATTTCAAAATGTGGTGACTGGCCTTGTAAAAAATAACGCATATCCCAGATGTTGTACACAAACCAGATGGTGCTAATTAGAAAAATAGAGTTGAGCAATCTTTTGATAATTTCCATAATCTTACCTTCGGATAGTTGCGATATGCCTTTTAACGCCGCTGCCACGGGCGTGTTGCGCAGCAACACGTCCAGCCCACGCAGTGGGCGGCGTGCGCGGCCTTGTTAGGTGCTTTATTTGCCTGTTGTAAATTCAAATTGATAAGCCTCTGGTTTATTGCCATTTATATCAATGAATGTTGGAAACTCGTTTCTTAACTCAAAGACATAGTGTTTGTTAGGTTGAAGTGTAACAGGCCAAACAAATGTATTTTCAGAAAAAGATGGTTCACTTGATGGCTCAATGTCTTCTTGATTAGCGGTGAAATTTATACCCCAAGGTTTTGGATTTAGTTTATTGCTGAATATGATTTTTAGTGAGTACATTCCTGAAGGTACATTTACTTCGCCATTCCTTGGGGATGTGTCGATGACGACTGTATTTTTATTTATAGACGCGCAGCCGCAAAGAATTAAAGTGATGAATAGTAAAACTTTCTTGATGGCCATATGCACCTAACGCAGAGCTAAGGGGCAGACGCAAGCGGCGCGTAAAATGCGAAGCATGCGCCGATTGAGGCTGTCCAAGTGAGCGCAGCGAACGCCTTGAGCGACTTGTTAGCTCTCTGTGGCACTAACACGATATAAACCCGCTTGTGAAAAAATACGATAGTCTTGGATTTTAGACTCAGCTTCTATTTGCTTGTATAACTCTTTTGCTAATTGGAAATTGCCTTCTTGTTCTGCTGCCTCAGCTTTTTGCATAAGCTCGCCTTCAGCTTTGAATACTTCTTCATCTTGGTTAATAAGTTTCCATTGGTCAGATGTTAATTCTGGATGTAGCTCGTAAATAGAATCTCTTATTTCCCAGATAGTCATTAATGCTTTGCCGAGCGTTTTCAGTGATTTTTCTCGATCAAGGCCAGAAACCTCTTTATATAAAGGGCCTGTTTCACGAAGCGCATTTGTCGCAATGTGTATGAGTTGTGATATTTTTTTGGACGCTTCCATATACAACGTTTCCACTGAGAGCTAACGCCGCTGCCACGGGCGCACGAAGTGCGTCCAGCCCACGCAGTGGGCGGCGTGCGCGGCCTTGTTATAAGTCTGGGTTTTCATTGGCTTCACGGATTGGCCCATAGATACTTTCTAAAAATGTAGAAACGGCTGCTTTGCCATGTTCTTTGATTAAATTATGGATGTGCTTTTCAGCAGCATGGCAACCATCGGGTATGCCATTGATAAATGCAGGGCCACCATTACCTTCGAGATCATCTGATGTTACTTGGTAATCTATGTTTGTAGAATACTTTTCCATGCAAGACCACCAGCCTAATTCATATGCTTCTACATAGCGTTGAGCGGCTGATGTACAAAGAATTGGCATTTCACAGCCATATGCAAAATCATCTGGTAATGGCACCTTGTGCCAAAGTGAAATTTCTTTGCTTTGCGTTGCACAACCAGAAAGTACAAAGATGAATACTAGGATGAACTTGATCATAGACTTATAACGCCGCCGCCACAGGCGCGCGAAGCGCGTCCAGCGCATGAAATGCGCGGTGTGCGCGGCCTTGTTAAGCACTTGCACCGCCCTGTTTGCGATAGATTACAACTAGATACACGGTAATAACAACAAAAGAAAATATTGCGATGCTTGAGAAAACAAGAGCTGCACCTTTGCCAGTAATTTGATATTGGATGATTGCATAGAAAACTGCAATGGATGCTGACACAGACCAAATTAACCAAGCCCGCAAAGAAATGTCTTTGCTGGACTTAGTGGCGATTAACTTTTTCCATTGCGGGATGTATGCACTGAGCGATAAAAGAGGAATGCAACTTTGAAGAAAGTTTGCAGTTGTGATGACTATTTCTGATGGCACAATCTTTCTCCTTTTAGTGCTTAACGTTGCCGCCACAGGCGTGTTGCGCAGCAACACGTCCAGCCTGCGCAGCAGGCGGTGTGCGCGGCCTTGTTATAAGCCTGATATTTAACTATGTATGTCATGGTCAATGCCAGGGCCAATATTGTTGTCGGGGTCTATATTGTCGATGTTAATTTTGAAACCTGTTTTTTTATTTGCCAAATATGCACCATAAAATGGAACAAGCCATATGATTGCAATTGTCTTTAAATTACTGTCATTACCAAATTTTGGATATTGCAATGTTTCATAAGTGGCAAAAGAGTTGTAAATGAAAAGAACAAACCCAACGAAGCCGATGATAACGTAGAGCATGGAGAATTCTTTAATCATAAAGGCTTATAACGCCGCTGCCACGGGCGCACGAAGTGCGTCCAGCCCACGCAGTGGGCGGCGTGCGCGGCCTTGTTAAATGCACTGTTCATTCTCTGTGAAGCCTGCCATTTTTTAGTTGGATTGTCGTGCCTTGTAATTCTTGAGCGTCACTCGTGGACATTATACCCAAGGTTAATTCACTTGTTTTGTAGAAATATGGATTCCCTGCGGCTTGAATTTTTTCCAAGTTTTTATTGATCCATGGCTCATCATAAAGACACACCACCCATTCATGACCTTGACCAACTAAGCCTAAAGTCAATCCTGGCTCAAGACAACTTTCAAGATACTCTCTCGCTTCTTTGCTAAATCTTAAATTCAGTGGAGTTGTTTTCATGTGCATTTAACGTTGCCAGCACGGGCGAGCGGCGCAGCCGCGAGTCCGAGCGAAGCGAACGTGCCTGGCCTTGTTAAGTGGCATTAATAGGTTGCAAACCATGGAAACAATAAAATAAAGCCAACAAATAATGTTGCACATGATATGCCAAACATTTTTAGAACAGAAATAGTAGGACTGCCAGCGGCAATTAATTGATTTGCTTTGCGTGATAAAAGATATGATGTGCAAACATAAAGTGTAACAACTACAACGGCTAACACTGCTTCACGAAGGCTGCCAGATGAGTAGTTGATGCCACTTTGAGAAAGATCCAAATATGTTAAGAAGATGACAACGCATTCGAATAGGAGCAAGATGAATGTTGATAAAAATAAAATCGCTCTAATTGTAAATTCTAACTTGCTCATAATGCCACTTAACGCCGCTGCCACGGGCGCACGAAGTGCGTCCAGCCCACGCAGTGGGCGGCGTGCGCGGCCTTGTTAAATGCTAATTTATACATGATTGATTTACTTTCCCGCCATTAACAAAGTAATGACACCCTTCGAAACTTGTCGATTCCGAGCACTTCCCATTCCTGGGATTCGAATTGGTAGATTCACAGTAGCCCTCACATTCGCAGCCGTCAGTGCAACTTTTACCAAAGTCTTTTGTTTTAATATACCTACAGCGATAGGTTGTAATCTCCTTGTATGTAGTGCTATCCCAAAAACCACCTGCAGTCTCACATGCTTGCTTATCAATTGGCATATCCGGTTTTTTTACAAGGCATGATGTTGTGGGTGTACAAGCTACACACAAAATCATAAGTGTTAATAGAAACAAAGGGCGCATCATAGGCATTTAACGTTGCCAGCACGGGCGAGCGGCGCAGCCGCGAGTCCGAGCACAGCAAAGCTGTGCTGACGTGCCTGGCCTTGTTAAATGCTTTTGAAGCAAATATGAATTTACCATTGCCATTTACCCTTTTTTATTTTGTAACCAATTCTTGCAATACTGTAGACCATTAAGTCCGTCATAAAAGCAATCCAAACGTGGCCTTTCTCAATGTGTGGTGTCAATATCAAAAGAAAAAATGGTATTACTATGCACATGCTTAGTACTTTCTCTTTAAAATTAGGGTCTAGATCTTTCATAGATATTAGTCTTGTCCTGTTTAAACTATGTTCAATATAAATTTGTTGATATAAAAATGAACTTGTCTCTGCATTTAATGAATGAAGCTCAGCGGCGCCGAGCATAGCGAGGGAATACCCGCAAAGCGGGTACGTCCGCTGTAGCGACTTGTTATGCCTCTCAAATTACTCGCATCGACTATCTTAGAAACGAGTTGGTCAG